>Ga0265780_10000003_pt1 | contig 1119147 bp, 1353 predicted proteins | sample P1T30metagenome_FD_192432 | JGI IMG/M metagenome (GOLD analysis project Ga0265780, IMG submission 192432) | Plant litter microbial communities from East Loma Ridge, Irvine, California - P1 T30 | ecosystem: Environmental > Terrestrial > Plant litter > Unclassified | place: USA: California...
CCATGGGCGAAAGCATGTTGGTCGAACACAGCGGCAGCGGTGTCGGCGGCGACAAGGGACTGGCGAGCATCGACAGGGGCGGGAGCAGCACCACGAGCGGCGGAATGTCGTCGTCGTCCTCGACCATGGGCGAAAGCATGTTGGTCGAACACAGCGGCAGCGGTGTTGGCGGCGACAAGGGACTGGCGAGCATCGACATGGGCGGGAGCAGCACCACGAGCGGCGGAATGTCGTCGTCGTCGTCCTCGACCATGGGCGAAAGCATGTCGTCTGAACAGGGTGCCAGCGGCAGCAACCGCGATAGCAACCTAAAGGACTTCGCGAGCGAAGGCAGCTCGGCCAGCCTCACCGCCAGCGAATCGCACAAAACTGCGCTGGGCGCGATGTCGAGCGAAAGCGTTACCGCTTCCCACAGCAAGAGCGAAGGCAGCTCGGCCAGTATCTCGGCGGGCGACTCGCACAAAACTGCGCTGGGCGCGAGGTCGAGCGAAAGCGTTACCGCTTCCCACAGCAAGAGCGAAGGCAGCTCGGCCAGTATCTCGGCGGGCGACTCGCACAAAACTGCGCTGGGCGCGAGGTCGAGCGAAAGCGTTACCGCTTCCCACAGCAAGAGCGAAGGCAGCTCGGCCAGTATCTCGGCCAGCGACTCGCACAAATCTGCGTTGGGCGCGATGTCGGGCGAAAGCGTTAGCGCAGGCCGCGAGAGCAGCGAAGCTCAAGGCGCCCGCATGGCAATGTCGGATGCGGAAGCAAACCGCGAAGTGAAGACTTTCACCATCGATGGCGGCAAGTCGGAAAGCGTCGCGCACACTGGTGCTGAAGCGAGCGTTCAAGCTCGGGGCAACGTTCCTATCGAGGAGCGCTCCACCTTCGCAAGCGCCGAACCCGCGCGCGCAGTCCCGGTTGAGGAACGCTCTACGTTTGCAGAGCCTGGCCAGCACCTCGCCTCCCCGGCGCAGTCGTTCTTCCAGAACGCAATGTCGTCGGTCGTAAGCAAGCTGCCAGACTCGGTTGCCGAGGTTGCGCAAAACGGGCTGGAAAAGGCTCAAGCGGCCTTCACCAGTGCGTCGGAGAAAGTCGCTGACACCATCCACGCGGCAGCTAGCGCGGGCAGCCGTGTCAGCCTCGAGGACGCGCTGGCGGCTCACATGCGCGACAAGGGTTTCGATGCTGAGAGCATCGCGGCCGCCGGCGCCATCGCGGATGCAATTCGCAGCGAGTCCCCTGACGTCAAAGCCGAATCCGTAATCGTGCTTCACCGCGCGGGAGCGAACGGCGAGCCGCTGGCCACAGTGGTTCACGCGAAGGACGCGGCTTCTGCTGCTATGGCTGGCGACTCGGTTCTGGCCTTGGATACGCTGGACAAAATCGCTAGCCAGGGGATGGACTCGAAGTCCGTTTCGCAGCTTCGTAGTGGTATGCCAGAAGCCGTGGCCGGGCAGAGCGACCTAGAGTTGGCCCAAATCACGGGGCCGGCGAAGACCGCGCTGGGCGGCGAGCTTAGCCAAGCTCAGGAGCAAACTCGCCAGCAGGAGCAGAACGCTCAGCGGGAGGCGAAGCAGGCTGAGTCCGCTCAGGGCCGCGAAATGGCGATGGCCATGCAGTAACGCTCCGGTAGGGGCAAGTCAAGCGGGCGTGTTGCGAGAGCGGCACGCCCGCTTCCTATTGCGACACTACTTGTCGCGCTACCTGATACACGAGCAATCCCGCCGCGGCCCAGGCAACCCACTTGGCAAACTTGGTTCTATCGGAGTGTTCCAAAACGTTCTTTGGGGGGTAGTCCACGTTTCGAGGGGCTGATAAGTAGGCAAAGCCGAGAAGCAACATAGGCCAAAACGTACTCCAACCGATTGCGCCGGCCACAGTCAGCAGTTGGGGGGCGGTATCACCCATAGCACGACTAGCCAATTTAGAGATTGCGCCGAGTGTTGAGGTTGAGAGGAGCGCCAGGAGATAGGGATGAATTGAATCGCGCATGAGATGAAGGTCGTTAAAAGGTTGGCGGCCGGTGTTCCGATTTGCGTTTGAAAACAATACCAATATAGCGACAGTTAATATATAATGTTTCCTTGTGGCACTCATATCTATAGGCAATACCCCGCGCCCCGGCGCGAATGTTAGGAAAAGTTCATGCTCCCCCTTAAAATTGTTTCGACTAGCGTCGCCCAAGCTTCCCGGCTGGTTTCTGCGGAGAGCATCGATGAGCAGCTTGGCTTCGAGCCCGGCTATACCTTCAGCAAGGGTGGCGTACGCACTCGCCGTTTCGCGGCAGAGGGCGAGCTGCAGAGTGAGTTGGCGGCCAAGGCTCTCCTAGGCGCCATGGAGCGCGCAGGTCTGAAAAATGGGCGTGGGCTTGACCTCGTTATCTCCGCGTGCGGCGTCCAGGAGCAGGCTTTGCCTTCGACTGGCAGTGCGATTGTGGCGGCCGCGGGCTTGACCTCTAGCGTGCCAGCCTTTGACGTCAACGCGAGTTGCATCAGCTTTGTTGCCGCTCTGCGGGTGGCGGCTGGGCTACTCAACACAGGGGGTTTCAGCCGCATCGCTATCGTAGCGGCCGACCTTCCGTCGCGAGGAATCGACTGGGACGAGCCCGAAGCGTCGCTCATTTTCGGCGACGGCGCCGCCTGCGCCATTGTCGAGCGAGGGGATGGGTCAACGGGTATCGAGGCCTACATGCTTGAGACCTATCCGGAGGGCCGGGGATACTGCGAAATCCGTGCAGGTGGCACGCGCCGCAACCCCCGTACTGGTGTTGAGCCTAGTGACTTCCTCTTCAAGATGGACGGGCGCGCTGTATTTCGTCTCGCAGCCAAAGTGCTGCCTATGCATCTGCGCTCCCTCACGGCAATGGCGCGATGCCAGATGTCCGACATCGATGTCGTGGTGCCACATCAGGCCAGCCACTTAGGCATGAAGCACATGTCGAAGAAGTTGGGTATCCCGGACGAACGTATCGTCAACATCTACGAGAACCACGGTAACCAGGTGGGCGCGTCGATTCCTACGGCGCTGCATGCTGCGTTCGAGTCCGGACTCGCTGCACCTGGAAAGAGAGCGATGTTGCTCGGGACAGCCGCTGGCCTGACGGTGGGCGGTTTGATTCTCCGCGTGTAGCGCGAGGATTGAGGCCCGCGCAACCTAAAGAAAGAGGTACGCAATGAAAAAGGTTCTTGTAACCGGCGCCACTGGCGGTCTGGGCCGCAACGCCGTCGAATACCTTCTGGAGAAGGGTGTGCAGGTGGTGGCGACCGGTCGTGACCAACAGCGAGGCGCCCAGCTCGAAGCGGCCGGCGCAAAGTTCGTCCGCGCGGACCTCTCGCACCGCGGGCCTGGCGTTTTGGAGTCGCTTGTGGACGGTGTCGACGCGGTATGGCATTGCGCAGCACTGTCGTCGCCCTGGGGCGCTTATGCGGACTTCGCAGCCGCCAATATCCATGCGACGGCCAACTTGGTCGAAGCCGCAGGCTTGGCCAAAGTTCCGAACTTCGTGCACATTTCGACGCCGGCGCTCTATTTTGACTACAGCCACAACCTGGACATTCCAGAATCTTTCCGTGCCGAGCGCTACGTCAACCACTACGCAGCCACCAAGGCGGTCGCAGAAACGACCGTGCAAAAAGGTGTGTTACGGTTCCCGAATACGCGGCACGTCATCCTGCGCCCTCGTGCCATCTTTGGGCCGTATGACCAAGTCCTGCTCCCTCGACTGGATTCGCTCCGCCAGGAGCATCGAGGGCGTATTCCACTTCCCCGTGGAGGGCGCACGGTGCTGGACCTTACCTATGCTGCGAACGTAGCCCACGCGATGTGGCTCGCGTCTACCGCTCGAGCCGTGACTTCCGGCAGCGTCTACAACGTCACCAACGACAGCCCGCAACAGATTGGCGAAGTCCTCGAGCAGCTGTACGCCCAGAGGGGGCAGTCGTTTGCCGTCAAGCGAGTTCCTTACCCTGTGCTGGCTCTGGCCGCCCGGGTGATGGAGCGCATCTCACGACTCACCGCCCGCGAGCCGAAGTTCACTCGCTACAGCATCGGTGCGCTGGCCTACGACATGACCTTGGACGTGTCCAAGATTAAGGCTGAGCTCGGATACGTACCAATCGTGAGCATGGACGAGGGTATTCGCCTTACCGCAGAATGGATGAAGAAACATGGCTAAGATTTCCGCTTTCAGCGTCGGGCACTGCACGCATCCTTCCTGCATGGCGCTCAAGGGCAGTGGTTTCAAGAGCCGTTGCTTCCCTTCGAGAGCGTTCCTCATCGAAACGAAGGCGGGGCTCTGCCTTTGGGATACCGGTTACGCGAGCCGCTTCATGGATGAGGTGTCTTCCGGCGCCGCGCGCCTCTACGGCTGGGTCACACCTGTGTTCTTCGACGAAAGTGCTTCGCTGGTGCGACAGCTGGAAGCCGTCGGTGTAGCCCCTAGAGACATTGGCCGAGTGGTCTTGTCGCACTTCCACGCCGACCACATGGCAGGACTCAAGGACTTCCCAAACGCCTCAGTGTACTGCTGCGCCAACGGATGGCACAAGCATAAGCACCTCCGAGGCTTTGCCGCGGTTCGCAAGGCCTTCTTGCCTGGGTTGGTGCCGGCGCGAATGGAGGACCGCCTCGAGTACATCCAGCGCTCCCCCATGAGGCCTTTGCCTTCGGAGCTTCAGCCCTTTAGCGGGGGATGGGACCTGACTGGCACCGGAGAGGTGTTCGTGGTTGAGCTGCCAGGGCATGCCATTGGCCACCTCGGCGCTTTCATCAAGGAAGACTCGGGCTGGACGCTGCTGGCGTCGGATGCTGCTTGGGCCGCGGAGGCCTACCGCGAGATGCGTGGTCCCTCCGAGTTGTCCTTCGTGGTCCAGGACAGTCGGAAGAGCTACTACGAGACGCTTCAGAAGATTCATCAATTGAACGCTTCGGGCGATGTCCGCATTGAACTAACTCACGAAGACCCGACCTATGCGCCGGGCAAGGTACTGACATGCTGAAACTGCTTAACCTCCTTGCCGCGTACTGGCATGCGCGCCACACGACGTTCAACGACCGGGCCGGCTTGGAGAAGTATCAAACGGCAAGGCTACAGGCACATATGAACTGGCTCTCGCGCAAGAGCCCGTACTTCAAGCGGTTCGGTGCCCCGGACCGCACCGCCAAGGACGCTCGCGCATTGCTGCAGCGATACCCGCTGATGAACAAAGAAACCATGATGGCCAATTTCGACCAGATGGTGACGGCAGACCTCCAAATTGCGCAAATAATGGCGCTGGCAGGGCGTGCCGAGTCCACTCGCGACTTCCAGGCCACCTTGAATGGCCACACCGTCGGACTATCGTCTGGCACCTCCGCGATGCGCGGGGCGTTTGTCGTCAGCGACAGGGAAAAAGCGAAGTGGGCCGGCACCATCCTGGCGAAACTGTTGCCGGCCGGGCTCTTCGCGGGGGAGCGGGTTGCGCTGTTCCTGCGCGCGGACAGTGGGCTGTACCAGGCAGTCAAGACGCCGTGGCTCACCTTCCGTTTCTTCGACCTGGTGTCGAACTTTCCCGAGCGCGTTCGCGAACTTGAGGCGTACCAGCCTACCATCTTGGTAGCGCCGGCCCAGGTTCTTCGGCAGCTGGCGCTTCGCGTGACGCAAGAGGGCTTGTCCTTGCGGCCGAAAAAGGTTGTTTCGGTGGCGGAAGTGCTCGAGCCGGCCGACCGCCAGCTCTTGCGCGCCGCCTTTGGCGAAGTGATTCACGAGGTGTACCAGGCAACAGAGGGCTTTTTGGCTAGCAGCTGTGAGCACGGGACGCTTCATCTGAATGAAGAGTACGTCCACTTCGAAAAGGAGTGGGTTGACAAAGAGCAGACCCGCTTTGTGCCGGTCATCACCGACTTCACGCGCCGCACGCAGCCTATCGTCCGGTACCGACTCAACGATGTGCTCGTCGTCAAACCGGGGCTCTGCGCTTGTGGGAGAGTAACGCAGACCATTGAAGCCATCGAAGGGCGATGTGACGACATGCTGATTCTTCGCACTTGGTCGGGCGCCGCGGTGCCGGTTTTCGCAGATGCGGTCTCTCGCGTCCTTGCGCAAGCCTTGCCGCACCAAGCGGACTACCGCCTGGTTCAGGAAACGGGCAACGTGTTGCAGCTTTCGGCCGACACGACGCAGGGAGAGCTTGTTCGGGCTCGGGACCACCTGGTCGCGAAGTTCACCGAGATGGGGGCGGTTACGGATGTTCTCACCTGGGAGCTCTCGACCACGCTTCCTCCCTTCAACCCAATGGTTAAACGTCGCCGTATCATCAGGAACCCAGGCATCGTATGAATATTCTCGTCACCGGCGCCCGGGCGCCCATCTCCGCAGACATCGCCAAGGCCTTGGCTCTCGCAGGCCACAGCGTTTGGATGAGCGATTCGCTTGCTTTCCCTGTCGGGCGCTTTAGTCCGTTCATCGAAGGCTACGTTCGCATTTCGCCACCACGTACCGCATTCAGTGACTTCGCGTTCGAGCTTTCACAGGCCTGCCACGTTCTCAAAATCGACCGTATTATCCCGACCTCCGAGGAGGTTTTCTGGTTGGCCGCAGTGACAACTCTTCCTGCAGGTTGCGTGCCGTTTTGCCCTCCGCTGCCGATGCTCGAGGCGCTGCACAACAAGGCATCCTTCGCCTCCCTGGCCACCGCCCTGGGCTATGGCGCCGGGACAAACCAGTTGCTTTCCAGCCGCGCTGAGGTGGAGCGGTTCATCGCCACGAACAACACGCGTGATTACGTGTTCAAGCCGGTGTTCTCTCGCTTTGCTTCCTCGGTGCTCGTCGGCCCGTCCCGGGAAGAAGCTCGCGCATTGCGACCAATGCGCGTCGCACCTTGGCTGGCTCAGACGAAAGCGGTCGGCACTGAGGTATGTACGTACAACATCGCGGTTGACGGGGAATTGCTGCTTCACACGGCCTACCGACCACGATGGCGCGCGGGAAAGGGGGCGGGCGTGTACTTCGAGCCGGTAGTCGACCCACGCCTACGCCGGCTGAGCGAACGGTTTGTGGCTGCTACAAGCTTTACCGGCCAAGCCAGCTTCGATGTCATCGATACGGGCTCGCGCCTGGTTGCGTTGGAGTGTAATCCCCGAGGGACGAGTGGGGTTCACCTGGCTGCGCAGGACGAGCTTCAGCTTGGCCCGGCTCTGGTTGGCCAAGTGGTTGCTGGGGAGGGGGCAGAGCGGCCGGCCATGCTGGCGCTGCCGCACGCTTTGTACAACCCCGGTTTTGCGCTCACCCGGGCTGGGCGAAAAGCGTGGCGAGAGGCTGACGACGTCATGAGAGCTGCCGGCGTCCCCCTTTGGGCGCAGTGCCTAGCAACAGTTGAGCTCGTATCCAAGGCTTTTGCCAAAGGGAAGGGCGCCCTCGCTATGTCCACTGCGGATATCGAATGGAATGGCGAAGCTATCCCTGCGCCAAGCCGACCCTGGGGCGGTGCCAGCGGTCCGGCTCTGCGCCGCTCGGCACGCCAGGCACAAACCGACTGAGGCGCACGGGCGGCCACGTAAAAACAGCTCACCGAGGTGAGCTGTTCGAATTACGGGTGCATGGAATGTTCGAGGGTCACCAGGCCGATGCCCGATTGGCCGTTTGGAACGTATGAGGCGTATTCCTCCGGAAGGTCGAAAACGCCGATGGCGTGCTCGACGTACACGCTGTCTTTGCCGACAGCGACTTTCTTGTTACGGCATTTCTGCTGCAGCGTCTCGAGCGTCTCGCCGGCAGGGAGGGCTACGACGAACATCTTGAACACCGTGTCCTGGTTTTCCGAAGGGAAGTCCAGGTAGCGACGGAGGACGATGCGCGGTTTGCGCTCCTGCAGGTGGATTTTCTCGAAGACAACCGGCATCTCGATTTCCACCGTTGTGATGGTGGTTTCGTGCGTGATTTCCACCACTTCGAGGTCCGGCTTGCGGCGCCAGGCCCAGGTCGGCTTTTCGCGAGTGGAGCTGTACCACGGCGTTTCCACCGTCATCGCATAGGCTGCTTTTTCCGCAGAGTCGACTTCAAAGACCGGAAGCTCGGCGGTGTCGCGACCCAAAACATCGAGCTTGTACTTGAACTCGTCGCGGGCGGTGTATGACTCGTTCGGCTCGGCGACGATGCGGATGAGTTCGCCAGTAGCCTTGTCGCGAAGGCCGTACATGATTACTTTCGTGCTGGTGATGTCCATATTGGCTCCATAGTTGTCCTTCCTAGTGTAGCGATTCGAGCAGCCATAGAAAAACAGCTCACCAAGGTGAGCTGTCGAATAATGCTTAGTCGGCGCGGGTTACGATGCCGACCGCCGGTTTTCCTTCGTAGCGGACGTTGGGTGTGGGCAGTTCAATCACGTCGTACGCATGCCCGTAATATACGAACTGCTCGCCGAGGATGACCTTTTTATTCTGGCACTTCGAACGAATCGACTCCAGGGTCTCGCCGTCCTCCAGGCCGACCGCATAGATGCGCACGTACTCCAGGCCGTGGTTGGCTGGCAGCTCGACGGAAGCGGGTAACGCTTCCACAGGCTCGCACCAGTTGTCGATAGGGTGGCGGAATTTCACAGGGAGCTCGACCGCTTCCGGGGTGATTTCCACGGTCGTGACTAGCTTAACGACCTCGTAACTGGCCATCGAATTTGACATCCAGGTCGGCCTCTCCGGCGTCGAATTGAATCCCGGGGTATTCACCGCCAACACGTATGCGGCTTTCTCGGGAGTGTCCACTTCGAAACGGGGCAACCCGCAGTTACGGCTGCCGGCCACGATGAAGCAGACGTTGTCGGTGCCAAAGCTCGGGTCGATGTCGTCGTGATGGTTGGTGCGTGCCAGTTCGAGGGTTGTCTTGTGTCGCAGGCAGTACACGGTCTTAGTGGTCAAGGTGCTACTCGGGTGTGTGGTGCTAAGAGTCATGGTTTTCCTAGTGAGTTGTCCTCCAAAGTGTAGCGAGCCTCGGCCTGGCGCTACACTTAAAAGGACAACCCTCAATAAAGGAAATAGCATGGCAAAAATGGCACCGGCTTCTGACGGTCACTTGAAAGCAATGAGGTCGAAGGGTGACGCCTTTGCGCAATTCATGCGCAACGGTGTATGGGGCACTTGCGTTGAGTGCCCACGTGATAGTGGCAACAAAGCATACCCCGAGTTCTGCAAGCACGGCTCGCGCAACGACCACCAGCTCAGCTTGCTCAACCTGGCCACCGCTTACGACATGAACAGCCGGTAATTCTCCTTACCCGACCACTAGCCTTGGTCGGGTTTTTCTTGGCCGAAAAAAACCCTCCTGACGAGTCAAGAGGGCGGAACGAGGGTGGCGGTATTACAGCGTGACTGTCCCATACGTGCGGACAGGTTTCGTGACGCGTTTGCGGGTTACGTCGCTTACTGCGAAGCCCAGGTCGGCCATCAGCGCCAGGCGCTGCGACAGTGCGTGCTGGAGAGCGACACGCGCCATGCCTTCCACGCAGTAAAACAGGACTTCGGTTTCGTACTGACCGTCGCCGGCGACGACCGAGCTGATACTGTCGACTCCGCGCCCGTCGGTCAGATGCAGGGTGCGGGCAAATGCCATGAATCGGCCGCGGCACACGACGATTTCGAGCTCAGTCGCGTATCGGGCAGAAATGACTTTCCGGTACAAGACTTGAATGAATGGACCGTGGTCGGGCTCAACCATCGGAGTGCCGAAGCCTTCCGAGCGGACGAAACCATCCAGCTCCTTCTTGCGCTCGAACGCGGCAACGAGCCGGTCTCGAAGGTCGTTCGTTGCGGTGATTGCTTCATCCCCGGACATGCCGGCAATGGTTTTTATGATGCGATTTACGGTTGCGATTCTCATGATGTCCTCAAAGGGGGTTGTCCTCCTCTGTGTAGCGATTTCTTAGTCAACATCTGCTATAATGGACAACACAAAATATCGAGGACTCGTATGGCGGAAAAGGAAAGTGGAAAGCAGGGGGCCGCAACTACGCTAACCGCCCAAGCCCTGTTCGACTATGCAGTTGCCTATTGCGCCGCTGAGGTTCAGGCGGGCCGAGGTACTACCTACCCGTTGGTGCGTGAGGCAGCGGCGTATTTTCGGTGCCGCCAAAAGGCCATTCGCGAGGTGGTCGATGACTACGCAGGAAAAGGGTACCTGGGTATCGCTGTGGGTTTTCGGGTAGGTAACCGCATCGGCACATACAGTACACAAGGCGAGTGGCGTGTGGAAGCTTATTGTGACGAAGAAGTGGGCGATGATGCCTAGACTGTTCAGGCCCACAACACAAGGAGTTCCAATGTTTACTCAAGAAACCCAGCCGCTGAAGTCGGCACGTGTCTACTTTCGCGGCGGGCAATATGCCGCTGTCGCCGCCAACTGTGTTTTCGAGGCGGTAGCTCAAGCTTTCGGCGCTCGTACCGTCCTGAGCAATACCGACGTCGTTCGTGTCGACCTCGATGTCGAGCGTCGATATCTGGCGGAACCAGGTTACGTTTGATTTAAGTTCCCTAGCCGGTCTTGCGACCGGCTTTTCTTTTTACCTCGGCAGGCGGCCGACAGCTACTTATAAGGAATGAGCATGGGTTGGAAGAACGTCAAGGAGCACTACGGCATCGGCTATATTGTGCACATTACACCGAAGGGGCTCGCAATCGGCTCTGGCTACATCAGTGACATCCTCGTCATTGATTTCGAAGGAAATATCATCAAGCGGTACGACCGCAGTAGCAGTGAAGACCTATCGCGGTATCAAGCGGAGATGGAAGCCGACCCGAATAAACTCCGGGAGCTCATTCAGGCGCCTGACGAATTCACTGCCGCAATCCCGGTCTACACCTACGAGGGTGCGAACATCCTCGAGAAGTTCTGCGAAGAATTAGGGTATCCGAACGTTACGCACGACGGTGAGCTGATGTACAACAATCAGCATTTTGCGGAGCGTGCGCAGGCGGTCGAGCGGGCTAAGGCGAACGCCCGGGCCGGCGTGACGACTTTCAAGCAGAGCATCGCTACTTTGGAAGAGCAAATGACCAAGTATCGGGAATTGCTCGCTATGGAAGAGGCTGCGCTTGCAAAGCTCAATGCCGACTATCCTGACGCTATTCCCGGGCCTGCCGAGCCGCTGGCATAGCTTCGCAATATCCGGCTAGTCCCTACACAGAGCATACGACTCTGGGGACTTAGATGGACGCATTACGCGCTAACGAAAAGCTTGTCGAACTTCACGGCGAAAGTGCCGAGGCTGCGGGCGGGGTAAAGGACTGGCAGGCCGACCGGCTTGCGCGGTCGCTCGCGCAGATGGAGGCACTGTTTGACCAGGCGCTCACGCTCCAGAAGGCGAACGGCCCGGTGAGCGCAGATGTAGCGCACCAAATTCAGACGACGATGGCGGACCTGCGAGCAATCGCCGGACGTGATGAGAAGTCAATGAACGTCATCCGGGAACACGCCGAAGATTTTCTGTACGCGGCTGAAGACTTCAAGATGTCAGCCTTTCCCAAAAACCCGGTGGCGGCCGTGGCGCTTCTAGCCAGCCAGGAGTTCGTCAAAAGCGACTACTTCGGCATCGCGGGGGAGGACTGCAAGAAAGACCCGGCGATTGACCGACTTTGCCAGCGCTCCCACGCAATAGTGCAAGCCGGGTACATCCACGAGAGGGACCTGCAGGGTGTCAAGGTCGCTATTACCGACTTGGAGTCGGCGAATGCGACCGCGGCTGCAAAGTTCCACAGCTTAGCAGAGGGCGCTTCCGGCAAAAAGTTGCCGGCGTTCTCTGTTCAGGACGCCTCACAGTTTCAAGGCGACGCGATTGCGCCGCGCATTGACGTCCACGAAGACGAATCCGCCAAGTTCCACGGAAGCTCCCGGGCCGAGCCAGTCGTCGACATTTTCTCCCATGAGCTTGGGCATTGGCTGGCTCGTGACAAGTCTGCGTTCATGCTTCAGGCAGGGGTCGAGCAAATCGCCGCGCGAGGCGGGCCGGAGGCCGCTACAGTGGAGAAGCTGCTTCCCCGCGACAGCCTCGAGCCTGACAATCTTATGAAGGAAACGCGCGGAATCGTTGGGCAGGAGCTCCGGGTGGACGCTGAGGGCTCTACCAAATGGCTGAGCATGGTCAAGGAGATGCAAGCGGACATCATGTCCATCGCTGCCGAAAAAGCGGAGCACGGCAACGCCGCCGCAATGACGCTGGCCGCCGGCCTTATCAAGGCACGTGACCAGGAGCGCCTGGAAGACTTGGCAAACACTACTGCCACTATCCAGCAGGAGCCCGCCGCCGCACGTGACGCACGGTTCGTCGAAGAGCATCACACCACAATCGCTGTTCGTGAATTCGCAGCGCGCATCGAGGCTGGTGACCTCGATAAAGTTCGCACTCCTGCTCAGTTCGACAAGTTGATGGGTGAAACCATCGCTTCTGCCCTGGTGAAAGAGTACTCGCAGGTTCGTACGGCGGAGCTGAACGTCCATCACCTCGAGAACGGTCGCGTTGTCCCCGGGCTGCCGCCTGGCGTCGACATGAAGGACGTACTCGCCGCGGAAATAGGCTCCAACCTCCGGCACCCTGCGGGGACTCCGACTGTACTTGTCACGGCCGAGGAAGCCAAGCGTCTGGCTCCCGACGCGCAGGTGGCGGCACTAAATGTGGCCGGCAAACTTCCCGGCGGGGAGAGCGCGACATTCCAGCTTGCGACCAAAGCCCCCGATGGAATCCCAATGCCAGCGATGAAACAGGGGACAGTCAACATCGAGGGACACACGATTGACAACCGGATGGCCGACTATGCCAAGGACGTTGCCAGTCAGAGCAAAGAGTTCTTGCAGGAGCTTTCACAGTCGAAGGTTCTAAACGCACCCGGCGCCGTGCAACGAGCGGCCGAGCTGGGCTCGCAAGAGCAGCAGGGGCAGCAGAAGGCGCAGGAAAAAGCCGGTGCCGAGAGCGTGCCTAAAGCTGCCGAAATGGCCATGTAAGCGGGTTCTAGCCGCCCGCCAGCCGTACATACAAAAACTATAAATTTTGGAGTCGAAAATGGATGCTTTGCGCGCCAATGAAAAGCTAATTGAACTGCACGGCGAGGGCGCTGAGTCCGCGGGTGGGGTCAAAGACTGGCAGGCAGACCGGCTTGCCAGTTCGCTCGCACGTATTGAAGACCTGTTCGACCAAGCGCTCGCGTTTCAGAAGTCCAACGGGCCGGTCGGTGACGATGTCGCGCAAAAGGTGCAGGCGGCGCTAGCTGACGTGCGCACTATTGCGGGACGTGACGAAAAATCTCTGACAACTCTGCGCGAGTATTCAGGAAGATTTGTAGCGGCGGCGCAAGACTTAAAAGTCTCGTCATACCCGCAGGGCCCTGTCACTGCGCTGGCGAATCTTCTCAGCCAAGAATTCGCGCAAAGTGACTACCACTCGCTTTCAAAAGCTGAGTGCACCATGGACGCCAACGCGGAACGACTCAGCCAGCGGGCACACGCAATGGTGCGCGCTGGGTACATTCAGGAACAAGACCTTCAAGGCGTCGAAGTTGCAGTTACCGCATTGCAATCGGCGAATGCTCTAGCCTCAGAGCGCTTTCATGCATTGGCAGAAAGCGTGTCCGGGGTAGAGCAATTCAAGCCTGCCTTACCGGACACTTCCGTATTTCAAGGCGGGTACGGCTCCTCCAAAATCAACGTCCATGAAGACGAAGCAATTCTTTCAATCGGAAATAGGCCAGAGCCCGTTGTTGAGGTGTTCTCCCATGAACTGGGGCATTGGTTAGCTCGAAATAAGTCTGCGTCGATGCTTCAGGAGGGTGCCCGGAACATTGTCGCCCTCGGCGGTGCCGAGGCTGCTCTTGTGGAAAAGCTTTTGCCAATTGATACTTTGACCCCTGAGAGGTTGGCAGACCCGCGCAGCATTCTCGGACAAGAGATAGGGCAGGGGTCAGGGCGTTCGATTTCCGGCCTGAGCTTGGTCCACGAAATGCAAGCAGACATCTTGTCCATTGCGGCCGAGCATGCGGAATTTGGAAAAGCTGCAGCGTTAGCCACCGCCTACGAACTGATTAATTTCCGTCGCGTTGAACAAATTTCGGGTTTAGCCGAGCACACCGAGCTGCTCCGGGAGGGGCCGGTCGATGCTCGTGAAATCAGATTCACAAGCGCCCACCATACAACCCTTGCTGTGCAGGAATTTGCGGCACGGGTGGAGGCAGGTGACCTGGACAAAGTCAAGACTCCTGCTCAATTCGACAAGCTAGTGGGTGAAACCGTCACGCTAGCCCTGGTGAAGGAATATGCACAGAGCCGAGCTGCTGAGCTCAACGTCCATCATATCGAAGACGGACGGGTTGTTCCTGGCTTGCCTCCCGAGTTAAGCATGGTGGACGTCCTGGCTGCGGAGATGCTGACTAATCTTCGTCATCCCGTCGGTGCGCCAACTATTCTGGTGACGGCCGAGGAGTCAAAGCGCCTTCCGCCTGATGCGCAATTGGCGGAGCTTAACGTACTTGGGCGGATTTCTGGCGGGGACCTGGCTGTATTCCACCTCTCCACTAAAGCCCCCGACGGAGTGCTCCTGCCCGCTATAGCGGAGGGCACCGTGCGTATCGGAGGGCACGAAGTTGACACTCGCCTGGCACCGTTTGCGAGTACCGTCGCAGAACAAGGCCAGCAGTTCATGGACAAAATTGCAGCGTCACCCGTACTTCAGGTGCCGGAGGGGACGCCACGCACCGAAATCGGACGGCAAGAGCGCCAAGCCCAAGAAATGGAGAGGAGCGGGGTCAGCACAGTAACCCTCGCCGATGGCGCCGGAATGGCGATGTAAGCGAGCTCAACAGCACGGCTTGGCCAACCTTTTACCATCAACGCTACCTACACCAAGAATAAACTTGTGGAGTTTGGATGGATACTTTGCGCGCGAACGAAAAGCTAGTTGAAGTGCACGGTCCGAGTGCTGAGGTGTCGGGAGGCGTCAAGGACTGGCAAGCGGACCGACTTGCGCAATCGCTCGCGAAAATGGATGCGCTATTCAGCCAGGCGTTGGCTCTGCAGGAAAAGCAGGGCCCTGTTAGCGCGGACTTAGCGCACCAAGTCACGACAACTATGACCGACTTGCGAACTATCGCTGGGCACGATGCACAATCGATGCAAGTCATCCGCGGATATGCCGACCGGTTCAACGATAGCGCCGAAAGCCTAAAGCTCGCCGAAAACTCCAAGGCGCCGGTCGCGGCATTGGCCTTGCTGGCTCGAAACGAGTTCGTCCGGAACGACTACTATGGAGTCTCCGCCGACGCCTGCGGGTCAGCGCCGGCGCTTGAACGCCTTTGCGAAAGGTCTCGCGCGATTGTGGGCGCTGGCTACATACACGAACGCGACCTGGATGGCGTCCGCGTAGCTGTCACCAGCCTGGAATCGGCCAATGCTAGCGTAGCAAAATCGTTCCAGGTGCTCGCGGAGAAGTCCTACGGAAGCTTTCTCCCAACTGCCTCAGTCGAGAGCGAATCGTATTTTGCTCCGGACCCTGCGGCGCCGCGCATCGTTATCAATGAGAACCAGTCGAAGGGAATTCGGCCGGACCGCCCGGAACCGGTGGTCGACACCTTTTCCCACGAGATTGGCCACTGGCTGAACCGCGACAAATCTGCGACGCTGCTTCAGGCCGGTGCGGAGCAACTTCGCGCGGCGGGCGGAGCTAATGCGGTAGCCGTCGACAAACTCCTTCCTCGCGAGAGTCTGACGCCCGACAACCTGCTCAAAGAAGGCCGGGGCATCATCGGCCAAGAGATGTGGCGTGTGTCGGACGGAACATCGGTGCGGTGGCTGCACATGGTCAAGGAGATGCAAGGCGACATAATGAGCATCGCTGCGGAACATGCCGAGTTCGGGCGGCCTGCAGCCCTGGCGTTGTCGGCAAACATCGTAGCCATGCGAGACAAAGAGAGGCTGGACGGTCTGCAGGCAGACACCATCGCGCTTCGGCAGGGCCCGGAAGATGTTCGTGGCGTCCGGTTCGCAGAAGAACACCACACGTCGACGGCTGTCCGTGAATTTGCCGCACGCATTCAGGCCGGCGACCTCGACAAGGTTCGCACTCCTGAGCAATTCGACCGGTTGATGGGCGAGACGCTCGCAAGCGCCGTCGTGAAGCAGTATGAACAAGTGCGGACAGCCGAGCTCAATGTACACCACATCGAGAACGGAAAAGTCGTACCTGGCCTTCCAGCTGGCGTCGACATGAAGGACGTACTTGCCGCAGAGATTGCTGCCAATTTGCGCCATCCGGCGGGTACGCCTACAGTGCTTATTACCGCTGAAGAGTCAAAGCGACTTCCCCCTGACGCACAGGTGGCTGCCTTGAACGTTGCCGGCCGCCTGCCGTCAGGGGATGAAGCCAAGTTTCAGCTGTCGACTCGAGCTCCGGAAGGGCTGAGTATGCCAGTGGTGCAAAAGGGCACGGTCAATGTCGGCGGGTTCGACATTGATAATCGAATGGCGGGCTTTGCCAAGGAGGTCGTTAGCCAAGGTGAAGCGTTTGGTAAGTCCCTGGAGAACTCGGCAACAAAGAGTTTGAGTCAGCCGGCATCTCCTGGGGCGTTGGGCGCTGCGGCGGAACTAGGGTCGCAGGCACAGCAGGGGCAGCAGAAGCTGCAGGAGAAAGCCAGTGCCGAGAGCGCGCCAAAAGCCGTTGAAATGGCGATGTAATTCGAGTTTTCCGGATAACCCTTGTCCCTATATTGGGGATGAATGACCTTTTCTCGAATAAGCCCAAACCACCTTTGGCCGAAGCGCTTCGGCCTCAAACTCTTGCCGACGTCGTAGGGCAGGAGCACCTCCTGGGGCCAGGCCGGCCGCTCCGGCTGGCGCTGGACGCGAAGAAGCTACATTCCTTCGTGCTGTGGGGGCCGCCAGGTGTGGGTAAGACCACTCTTGCCCGACTCACGGCTAGCCTGCTCGACTGCGAGTTCATCGCTTTGTCCGCGGTGTTGGCCGGCGTGAAGGATGTTCGAGAGGCGATGGCCCATGCGCAGCAGGTGCTCGACCGAACCGGGCGCCAGTCGCTCTTATTCATCGACGAGATTCACCGCTTTAGCAAATCCCAACAGGACGCATTGCTGCCCTTCGTCGAGTCCGGGCTGGTGATTTTTTTGGCAGCAACGACTGAGAATCCGGCGTTCGAGCTGAACTCGGCGCTCCTCTCGCGCGCGCAGGTGTACACGCTGCAAGCGCTCGATGACGGCGACCTGCGAAAGCTGTACCTTCGAATCAAGCCCTTGCTCGACAACGTTGTCTTCGATGACGAGGCTGTGGAAACGCTCGTGCGCTACGCCGATGGGGATGCCCGCCGGTTCATCAACATTATCGAACAGCTTCAAACCGCGGCCGATTCAAGCGGTACCAAGGTCGTGACCCAAGACTTCGTGAAGACTGCGGTAGTCGTGGGCACCCGCCTGTTCGACAAGAATGGCGAAGAGTTCTACAACCTCATCAGTGCGTTTCAGAAGAGCATCCGCGGCTCAAGTCCGAATGCGGCACTGTACTGGCTCGCCCGCATGCTTGAAAGCGGCGCCGACGCGCGCTACATTGCTCGCCGGCTTGTGGTGATGGGGAGCGAGGAAATTGGCAACGCGGACCCTCGGGCACTCCAGGTGGCGCTCAATGCCGCGGAGGCCTACGAGCGCCTCGGCTCCCCTGAGGGTGACCTGGCGCTGGCCCATGCAACGGTATATCTCGCCATGGCCGCGAAATCCAACGCCGTGTACTCGGCTTGGAACCAGGCACGTGCATTCGTGAAGAGTGACCGCACCCGGCCGGTGCCGATGCACCTACGCAATGCGCCGACTGAACTGATGCGGGAGCTTGGCTACAAAAAGGGTTACCGCTATGCACACGACGAGCCGGACGCCTACGCCGCCGGCGAGCACTATTTCCCCGACGGGCTCGGCGAGCGGGCGTGGTATCAGCCCAATCCGCGAGGCCTTGAAATTCAGATAGGGGAGAAGCTCGAGCACCTGCAGGAACTGGACGCACAAGCGCGAGAAGCGGAGAGGTTGGCCAAGCTCAAGCGGGACTAGCGTTACGCGTTCTCTGGGGCGAGACGCCGCGCCCAGAGTATTCCATCCGCTTCCCAGTACTCATACTCGTCATCCTGGGTGGGGCCAGGGCACCCGCAGTCTGCGTAGTCGACAGCGCATAGCGGGCAATCGCCGTCGGCGTCACAGTCACTGCTAAAGATGACTCTTTGCCAGTCCTGCGGCAGAGAGGTTGGGGTGGGTCGTGGTGTGGGCATGGCAGGCTCCTGGTTGGTTGCATGTGTAGCCAGCGGGCCGGTGGCTCGAAGTGCTCCCTACACTTCATGCCCGCAATATGGCGGGCAACCCTTCACCAAGAAAGCCATCAATGGAAAAACCTATCGTTGTTCAACGCGCAGTCTGGCTGCTGTGGGCCAGCCTGGTGCTCTCCGTGCCGCTTTACATCTACCAAACAATGGAAGGCATCATCGAGCCTTCGGTGCTCTACATCAGCTTGCTGGTGCTGCTGTTGTTCGCTATCGTCCCCGCAAAGGTCGGACAGGGCCGCGAGTGGGCCCGCGTCGTCGTCCTCGTTGCAAGTCTGTTCGGATGGGTTTCGTACCCGTTCATGCTGGACGAGTTCACCATGGTGGAACACCTCTTCATGGCAGTCGATTCGGCAATTACGCTGCCGGCGCTGTACTGGCTTTTCCGGTCGGACAGTAGCGCTTGGTTTAAGGCGATGTCGCCGGTCAAGAAAAGCTAACGAAGGCGCGGCGCAGTCAAATGGGGCGGAATCTTTCGGGATTCCGCTTCTTCATTTTGACGACATCGCAGCCTGGACGCACTCCAGGAAGCCGCTTCTTGCGGGCGGCGCCGCGGTGCCTGGAACGCCATCTGCGCTCTGCACGGGTGCGCAAATGTTTGACCAGGATACCCCGCCTGTGTCGGAACGCGCTACGTAATCGTCCAGGTCAACTGTACCGCCGGCTTCCTTGGACAACAGGTCGCGGAGCTGGCTCTGGGTGACGGAAGACAGCACCGCCAGGTAGTCAAGGTTGTCGAGCAAGTGGGTCTCGAGCCTACCCAAATCCCGAGGTACGGAAGGCTCGACGTCCGGGCCGGACTCTTGGTAGAGGAGCGTAAGGGCTCGTACCTGCGCCACCGACGATTGCTTCATGCGGAGAAAGGACGTCACGCGTTCCTGAGCATTGCGACCGGGGACGTCCCAAGCGGAAGATGGGCTGTCTCTGAGCGGCGAGGAGACCGCTTCCTCCCAAGCCTTAAGGGCGAGGTAGCGCTCAGGATAGGTTAGCGATTTTTGCTCGGCCTTATAGCTGAGTTGCTCTGCCGTGCGCGCGATGCGGGTGTAGACAGAGTACTGTTCGGCCGCGCTAGAGCAGCAGTCTGCGATGCGTTGAAACTGGGTGAGTCGACGTTGGGCGAGCACGTAGTCCGAGGCGAGCAGAGTCAGCATCACGGCGACGTAGAGCTTTAGTATGGAAAGAAGGAATCCTCGCATGCGGCGACAGCTTTCTATGAAGGGTTAGCAGTCCACGCACATGCCCCGTGCCTGTGCATTAACAAGTGTAGGGCCCAAGGAAACGCCCCAAGGAACATGCGTTCGATGGGGCGTAAATGACTAGCCAAACCTAGGCTATTTTCGGGCGAACATCTCCTGGCAAGCAGCGCCACGGCGGTTGCTCTGCGCGCACAGCGACAGGCGAAGCTCCACTGACTTGGACAAGGTTTCGACGCGTTCTGCCCGGGTGGCTGGAACGAACGATGACGACATACCCGCCATTTCGGCCTTGAAGTCCGTTGGTACGCAGGATTCAGCAGACTCCTTGATACGAGCTTTTGCCGTCACTGTACTTGCATCGTTCGCGAGCACGCTTGAGGTGGTGCAGGCCAGTTGCGCCGAGTACTGGGCCAGGGCTGGGGTTTCAGGCTGGGCCATTGCGGGAAGGCTCAGGAGACATGCAGCGACGATGATGATTGATTTCATTTATGTAAAGTTTGAGTTGTCCTAATTCGTGTAGCTATAAGGGAGGGGCCGCGAGAATCGGCCAAACTTCCAATGAAAACGAGATGCAATGAATCCTCTTCAGTTCGCATTGCAGTTGGTGCTTGAGCGCGACTATAGCACCATGGCTGGTTGTGTAATCGCCGCCTCCTTTGCCGGCTACCTGTTCCTTCAGATGTTGGAGGAGCTGAACGCTTGCTACCAAGGAAAGAAAAGTGCAACAAGCCGACGTCGGCGCAACCGTAACCTACATAGAAATTGAACGAGAATGGCTGAAGTCTACGAAATGCAAGATTGGGAGTCGTGGGAAGTCCCGGGTCGCGGGAGCAGCCCCTCGGGCCTTCGGATTACAACGGACGTTGAGCTACCGTTCGCGGCCGCCGACCTGCTGACGGTGAGCGTTGGGCCCGAGGGCCTTGAGTTCCTCGAGGAACACTTGCAGGTAAAAATCATCCTCACGCCGGCGCCGGGCCCTCGCCTGGCCGAATTGTTTGAGCAGTGCTCCCGGTTTTTCATCCCTGTGATTCTGACGGAAGTGGATTTCCCGAACAATCGACAGCGCACCTGGCTGGCCTCGCCCCGTCGAGCTCGAGCCTAATGTTCGCTACACAAAGCACCCTTTCATCTCCACCTGGTGCTCTATGAACTTGTCCCGCGCGAACGAAAAGCCAATTGAGCAGCACGGTGACTCTGCGGAGTCGGCGGGTGGCGTCAAAGACTGGCAAGTTGACCGTCTTGCCACCGCTCTGGTACGGCTCGAAGACCTGTTCAATCAGGCTATCGCTGAGCAGGAGCGCCATAGCCCGGTTGGCGCCGACGTCGTCTTGAGTGTCAAGTCGACAATGAACGACTTGCGCCAAGTGGCAATGCAAGACCCTCAATCATTGCGCACCATCGCCGCCCACGCTGAGGCTTTGGTGGCCGATTCCGAAAGAGGAAAGGTGGCCAACTATTTCGGGGAAGGCGCAGAAAAAAACACTGCTGTCGCTACGTTGGCACTGGCCGCAAACGCAGAGTTCGCGAAGAGCACCTTCTATGGCATTTCAAAAGATGCGTGCGGGGCGGATATACGGCTTGAGCGGATGTGCCAGCGCGCCCATGCCCTCGTGCGAGCGGGATACGTAGGGGAGAAAGAACTGGTCGGGATTGAAGTTGCCATCACCGAAAACTCGTCAAGTAATGCAAAAGCGGCTGAGACGTTCCACACCCTTGCCAGGCAAGCTTCGCCTACTGCGCTCCGGGCTGTGGTTGATGAAAAAGCTTCGCAGGTCGACCAGCTATCGATGTTCAAAGACGACTTGTCTAAAGTACTTCCGCTTCCCGCGAACCAGCCAACTATTACTGTCAATGCAGACCAATCGCGTGAGAGCCTTGCGGACCGGCCGGAGCCGACCGTAGACATGTTTTCACATGAGATTGGACACTGGCTTGCGCGCGACAAGGCTCCGGCGATGCTAGCGGCCGGTGTCGACATGGTGAAAAGTTCTGGCGGGCCGGACGCGACCTTAGTGGTGAAGTTCTTTCCCCCAGCGGACCTAGAGCCACAGCGGCTCAGCATGCTCGCAGAACAAAAAGGAGGGGTACTGCAGCAAGAAATACGCAGTATGGAGCTACTCGGCCGAAACATTCCGGTCTCCTGGCTTGCCACCGCGAAAGAGATGCAGGGGGATTTAATGGCAATTGCGGCGGAAAATGCCGAGTTTGGCAAATCCGCAGCCCTGGTTCAAGCGAATGTTCTGCTGGGCATGCGTGACAACGAGCGGGTTGGTCACTTGGCAACACTGACGGCCGAGCTCCGGACTGGGGAAACAAAGCCAGACCAAATTCGATTCACCGAGGAGCACTATACGTCCGCGGCCATTCGTGACTTTACCGACAAGGTACGTGAGGGTGCGCTCGATAAAGTGCATACTCCGGAGCAGTTAGACCGTCTAATGGGGGAGAGCGTTGTCCGGGGCTTGATGGAACAGTACACACAAGCTCGCAGTGCGGAGTTAAACGTCCATCACCTCGAGAACGGACGAGTTGTGCCGGGCCCACCGGCTGGCATCGACATGAAAGACATCCTAGTGGCTGAGATGGCGCGAAAAATGCAGCACAGCATAGGTCAGCCGACTGTCCTACTCACCGATGAACAGGCCCGGCGCCTACCCCAGGAGGCGCAGATAGCCGAGCTCAACCTTTCCGGTTGGCAGGCCGACGGACAGGATGTCCGGTACCACTTGTCGACTATGGCGCCAAAGGGAATTGAGATGCCGGCCATCTCCCCGGGGACCGTAAAGGTCGGCGAGTTCGAGGTTACTCAGGCAATGGCACCCTTCGCTCGCGATGTTCTTGAGCGTAGCGACAGCTACAGGGAGGCGCCAGCTCCAGGTCGGGCTGCTGATGTCGACGCCCGAGCCCCTAGCGACGCCTCTATCAAGGTAGCAGACCTCGGGTCACAGGAACAGCAAGGCAAAGTGCAGGCAGCCGAAAGGCAAGTGGAGGCAGCCCAGCCTAAGATGGCGGAGATGGCGATGTAACCCGGTGAGCCGGCAGTGAAAAACCCTCGAAGCTGGAAGGCTCCGAGGGTTTCGTAATTACAGGACGTAGTCCGGTTGCGTCGGCTCGCCGGCGAACCATTTCAGTTCACGCAGATAGTCGATTGCCAGGTCAATGGCCTCTTCGTCGTCGAGACGGAGATTCAGGTGCGACCAGACTGCGATGAACATCGGTTCGTGACCGCATTGCCAGCCGATGAGCCGTGCGTCAGCGGGGCGGTCCGAAGCCTTGCGGGGTGACAGGGCGTCGTCCACTGCGTCATCACGCAGGTATGGGATAGCGTCTTCGCGTTTCATGTGAGTCCTTTATTGAGTTGGCCTGTTCTGTGTAGCGAAAAGCAAACCTCCACCGAAGTGGAGGTTCTCGAATTACGCCACGGCCGGCTCAGCGGTGGATTCTTTGTATGCGTCGACCAGCTCGCCGATGAGCCGGGCAGATTCGTCATAGTCCGAACTCATGATTTTGAACGCTTTTTGAGCGCTCATGCCCAGGACTCGTTCGGGCGTCCCTGGAATGTCACCTTTTTGCTGAAGCGTCGACCAGCGGGCCAGCGAGACGCAGGACCCGAGTTCCGAGCCATCCTCGCACGCCGAAATAAAGTTCACTGCGGGCAGCTCCAGAAGTGCCGGGCCGACTTCGTCGCTGTCGCACGCGTCGAAGTAGACGTCCCCCAGCATGGAGATTGCCTGAAGTGCAGTCTTGACGTAGACGTCCGACTTTCCACGGCAGCCCATGCTGATGCTGATGGACTCGGGGCCGTAGGCCTTCTGGTCGATGTCGCACTCGAAGTTGACCGTCATGGTGCGGGTATCGCCGGCATCGGTGAAGGTAAAGCCCACCGCGCCGCTCGTCGCCCGCAAAGCCATCGAGCAGGTCCGGAACTCCTGGTCAGGCGTCTTGTTCTCGGCGAACCGATATGCCCGGGCGCCAGGGCGGAGCAGCTCGTTCAGCGCATGCTCGATACGCTGACACACGAAAAACACGTCCTTGCAGCGGGTCAGCACAAATCCTTTGGTATTAACGGTCATTACAGTGTCCTCGTTCAATTGGGTTCTAGGGGAAGTACCCCTTGTGTAGCTATCCGGCCATGCACATACCGACACGTAAGCACAGACCGGTAGCCACCGCTCAAGAATTTATGACGGAGGGGCGCCGATTTCCCCCGATTTTAACCCACCCTGTTTTTTCGCTGGACCCCGCCCCCGTTCTCGCTCCGCGCATCTCGAGGTGCCACCCAAGCAGCTCATTGGCCAACAGATTCTCGCCGGCGCCCTCGCTTAACCAGGCGGGTGCCTGGATAGCTTCAAGAAACGAACAAGTTCTTACCGCACTTGGAGCAGTCGTTCAACGTGGTTGAGGTACGGTAGGGGGTGTGGCGGTAGATGCCCTTGTGTCCACAGTAGGCGCAACGGTGTTTTCCGTTGGAGTCTGCTGTCCCCGGAAGGGCCCGATATTCTGCGTCCGTAATGCGAGCAGGCCCTGACGTGGCAATCGCACCGAAGGCCCAGAAGAACAGGAAAACAGGAATGCCGACGGCAAAGGCTCCCAATGCTGCAAGCACGAGGAAAGCCACTATACCTGCCGACACAAAAACCCAGAGCCAGAAGTTCTTCCCTCGCTGGCGCTTGGTGACAATTTTTTGAAGCGCTGGAGCGAAGTCTGGATGCTCCGCAGCTTCGAAGCCTTCCGCCGGACGAGACGCGCGCTCAGCACGGGGACGCAGGTCACGGCCGCAATTTTTACAAAACTTTTGACCGGGCGCGATTTCGTGATTGCAGTCGTGGCATTTCATAGGCGAACTCTCCTGATGGTTGGAAAACGCAAGTAGTTACCACCTGCATTAAACACTATAGCACCGAAGTTTACGTGGAGAAAGCTCTAGGGTCGGTGGCAACTAGCTACACAAAGAAGGACTAATCCTTTGGAGAGATACATGGAACAGATGGACCAAGCAAGTGAACAACAAGCTGCCGATGTCGCCGCACGTGCGGACCGCGCACTGGAGGAAGCGGAGAACTTTTGCAAGGCATTCCTCGCGCGCTTCCCCTCGAAGCCCGAATCCAGCCGTTTGGCCTGCGACCGCTCCGACACGTACTGCCTGGTGGTAGACGGTCAACCGACCACGGGGGAGGGGTGCATCATCGACGGCCTCCGGTTGCTCGACGTCTACGAGGCAACCGAGCCCCTGTACACGCTCAGCATTTTGCGTGTGGTCGTTGACTGGGCCCATTCGCAAGGCTGGTTCGCAGAAACGCAAGACGCAGGCACTGTGAAGTTCTATCGCCTGTAATTCCTTCAAGCCCATCTCGTTGAGGTGGGCTTTTTTACGCTCAGCGTCAGAAACGATATTTTACTTTTGCTATATTGTTCGCTACAATAACGAAATCAACCTGATGCTTACCTTTATGCTTCACCAGAGGTCAGCAACTACTGTTGCCCTCTAATCCTGAAGAAATTCTATGAAACCGCTGTTTTCCACCGACGAAGAAGTACAGGCGACGTCGGCACCGACGCTGACCCCGGCCCCCTCCCTGAATCTGGCTCCCTCGCTGGTGCCTTCTATCAGTTCTGGCATGCTGCCCGCAGCGCGTCCCGAAGCTACGGCTGCTCCGCGCGTCGACATTTCGGCTATCGATGACAAGGCCATCGAGGCTCTGGGGTCGACGGCGGGGAAGGGCATCGCCGGCGTGTCCGCTCGACTGCTCGGTTCCGTGCGTGCGGCAGACGCGGACGAATTCGGCACGCAGCTCAACGAGCTGATTGCACTGTCGAAGGGGCTCGACCCTGAGAAGCTGCAGTCCGGTGGTCTCATTTCGCGCTTCACGAGCCTGTTTGGTTCGATGAAGGAAAAGATGCTGGCCCAATACGAAAAGGTCGAGGGCCGCATGGGGACGGTTGTCGGCGAGATGGAGCGCCATGCGAACATCCAGCGACAAATCGTGACCGACGCCCAGGCGATGTTCAAAGACCTCGAGCAGCAATACCAGGTGCTCGATTCCGGCGTGAAACAGGGCGAGAAGTGGATGGCTGACCTCCAGTTGGCAATCGACCAACTTCCGCCGGCGGCTGACGCTTTTTCGGCGCAGCAAGCAACTGAACTCAAGCGCCGTCTGCAGCGCCTCGAGAAGCGTGTCGACGACCTGCGTCGCGGGATGCTGCTGGCTTCGCAGATGGTGCCGCAGATTCAGCTGACGCAGGACCATGCGCGCTCGCTGACCGATACGTTCTCGGACATCATTAACGTGTCCATCCCGGCATGGACGAACGTCTTCACGCTGTACCTGCTCCAGCTGAAGGTCAAGCAAAGCACGGCGGTGGCCAATGCTGCGTACGACAGCACGGAAGACGCATTCCGTCGCCAAGCCGACATGCTCCTGCAAAACACCGAAGATGTCGCTCGCCTGAGCCAGCGTTCGATTGTTAGCTTAGAGACGGCGCAGCACGTGCAGACCCAGCTGAACGCCTCCTTCGACAAGCTCGAACAAATCACCACGGAAGGCCGTAATCGCCGCCAGGCTGAGCGTCCGCAAATCGAGAAGCTCGAACGCGAGCTGCTCGAGCGCTTCGCCGGCAAGGTGGCGGCCTAACAAGCCCAGCGGTCCCTTGCACGGGGCCGCTATTCCAACGACAATTCACTGCTCACAACAAAGGAAACGCTATGACGACTCAACTCGAAGCTGGTCACCGTATCAATCTCGAAAAAAACGCACCGGGCCTGAAGCGTGTGCGCGTCGGTCTCGGCTGGAAAGTAAACGCGGCTGACGGCCACGCATTCGACCTGGATTCGTCCGTATTCCTGTGCAGCCACGATGCTGCGGGCGACCCGAAAATGCTGAGCAACGCTCACTTCGTCTACTACAACAAGAACACCTCGCCGGACGGCGCCGTCGTTCACTCGGGCGACAATCGTACCGGCGACAAGGACGGTGACGACGAAGTCATCGTTGTCGACCTGGCGAAGGTCGAAGCCGGCGTGGTCGAAATGCCGATTGTCGTGACCATCCACGACGCCGAAGCCCGCAAGCAGAACTTCGGTCGCGTCAGCGGCGCCTACATCAAGGTCTACAACGACGAAACCAACGAAGAGCTGGCCAAGTTCGACCTGAGCGAAGACTACTCGGACAAAACCGCCCTGCAGTTCGGCTCGCTGTATCGCAAAGATGGTGAGTGGCGCTTCCAGGCGGTCGGCGTGGGCTTCAAGCTGACTCTGGCCACGTTCATCCGTAAGCTCGGCGGCACCGTCTAAGTTTTCGGCGGGCTCCCGGTGGAGCCACCCTCAGGCCGCGGCGCTTGCTGCGGCCACACTTTCCCCTACGTGATGACAATCCAAACGCCAAAGGCTTTCGACTTCGGAGAGGAGGAGGCCACCCCTTCGCCCCCCGTTGAGCGCGCACCTGCGCCAAAGGCCTTTGACTTCGGTGAGACGGAAGTCGGGGACGCTGCACCGAAGACGACAGCGCCGGCGGCGAGCATTGTGTCCCCTAAAGTTCTGTCGTTTGACGACATGCCTACGCCAGAGCCGGCGTTGCCGGCCAAGGCCGGGCCGAAGTCACTGTTCGACAGTGAGGACCATCCTGCCGTGCGCGATGCCCTGGCGCGTGCAAGCAGCGAACACCCCGCGATTTTTGGCCACTCCGAGATGGAACTGGCGCGGCTTTTCCGGCGCCTATTGCCCGTCAAGCTCGCACTTGTAACGGTATGGGCGGATGAGCCGCTAGGTGCTCAGACTGGGGTTCTGCGCACCGCGAAGGATTTGGTCGTTAGGTTCTCGAAGCTGGAGGTGCCGGACCTGTTAGGCGCGGCCCTTGAGAGCACCAAAGCGCCTGCAGTGGGCGCGTTGACCCGGTTCTTCCTTGGCCGAGGAAGCACGCCGGCGGAGTTCAAGCCCAAGCTGGTGGATGCGCGCAAGCAGCTGCAGGAGATACTCTCCGAGAGCGAGACTTCAGCTGACGACCTCGAGTCCTCCGCGCGGAATCTGTCACTGTATTCCGTGGCGCTGACCATCGTGGCCGACATCGCTGGGCAAGCTGCGGACCCTACGCTCCAAGACGCACTTCACCAGCGGCGAGTTTTGCTGCAGCAGGCAATCCGCCAGGCTGAAATGTCAATCCTGCAGATGGCGCAGATGCGCCAGCAGGCCGCAGACTTGGTGGGCCAGGTGACGTCGTTCTTGACGGTGACGCTCCCGGCAATCGAAATGGCCCAGACAGACTCCAGAGCCTAAGGAAGAATTCCGTAGCCGGAGTTCCTTAACTTCCTTAGCGGGCGCCGCGCATCCCACTAGTATTTTCCCTGAATTCTTGGCGCCTAGCCTCAGCGCTTTCGTACCAAAGGCTGCTCAAAGGGTGTGAATCGACACCCTTTTCCCTAACTAGCTTCCTTAGCGTTCCTTAGCACCAGTGGTGCACTTCCGGAGAGGTCTGTCCTGGAAGGGGAAGCGTTTTGCCAGCGCTGCGTCGTCCATCTCGAGCTGGGTGACGCCAGGCTTTTCATCAGAATTGAAGCGCACGTAGAATGGCGTTTCGTCCATCGTCGGGAACAACCAGACCACGATGCCGTCGTACTTGGCGCCCCCTTCGCAGCTAAGGCAGGTCTCGACCTTTCCGTAAAGCTGGGTGTCCCGGCCGTTGATTAGTTCCACGGCGGTAGGGGTGACCCGTAGCTTCAGCGGTGAGCCACATACGCTCTTCTGCGGAACCCAATCGCCTAAAAAGTCTTTCGGCACAGGACTCGCGCCGGCGCCGCCGGCGAACAAGCCACACGTAAGCAACACAGCTGAGGCGAGAATCTTCTTCATGGCAAATCCGTTGATAGGGGTTGGAAATAGGCTGGCGTACCGTACTAGCGAGGCACGAGCGCGCGGAGCTCGTCGGAGAGCAGACTCTTGTTGAGGTCCTTACGGCAGTAGCCCATGGACTTCTTCGAATAAGCTTCAAGTTCAGCTGTGGTTGGAACCAATGCAGAGCGACCGGCGAAGTTTTTACCATCGAACTCGATGGCGAAGTAGCGCCGGCCGCGGGAGGCGTTAGCTAAGAGCGTGTCCAGAAGCACTGTGCCGGAGATTTCTCGCAGTTCCAACGTCTCCGCGATTTCCTCCTGGTCCCACAGCGGACGTTCATAGTTAAGGCAAATTACGGCCGCGGAGAAGCCTAGGGGAGGGTCCAACGGAATGAAGTAATTGGGCATACTTAGTGTAGAGCAGATGATTATCGGCACCGGTGCGCTATTGTCACCTCGACAGGATTGCAGTAAGCTCGGGCGTGACATTTGGTGAGAATTCCTCACTTTTCCTACCCGCAACCACAGGAGGCACCATGGGTAAGCTCCAAAATCCGGACTTCGAGGCAGTTTTGCATCAGATGCGGCCTATGCTCGAGGTCGCATATAACGAGGGTGTTACGGCAGGCTTCGAGCACGGACAGAAGAAAGGCTTTGAGGCCGGCCGCGCGCTCGGCGTCATCGAAGGAATCAATATGCTGACGCCGGCAGTGTCCGATGGCTTGCGCCATGGCTCTCCCGTCTGCGGTGCGGCGATGCAAGCGCTGAAGAGGCTTGGCTTGCACGACCCGGACGACAAGAAGGATGCGTAAGCCTCCCGTGAACGAGCTGCTACGCAGCTCGTTTTTTCTAAGCCCTACAGCTGCGCAATGGCCACGCCGCCGCCGAGCCGTTCTATCACCGCAGTCTGCATGCTAGGTGGAGCGTCCTTAAGCATGCGCGGCCAGTCCGCCTTGGCTTGTTTTATCGTCGACTTCGCGACCTGGACAACACGCCCTGGCCGAAGAATGCGTGCTCGCCGGAGAAGAGCGTCCAAGTCGTCCCAGGTGAACGCCCGAACTTTGGCGTCAATCGCTCGATTGAGGCCGTAGTGTGTAAGCGGCACACCCTCGAAGAACGCGGTTACGCACACTGGGTCGTATAGCGGCGCCAGCACCGGCAACCGACCGTCTGGGTAGCACAGTGCCCAGTTCTTCAGATGTGCATCTGTATTGCCCATGAGAATGAACACCACCATACGGTTGATGAACTCTTGGACGTCTTGGAATGGATTCGCGGACAGCTGGTCGAGTACACGCACCATCGCGGAATAGTCCTCCTGGATGCCCTTGCCGTACTTGCGCTTCGGCTCGTAGCCCAGAACCTGGGCGAACTCTTCCATGTGGATTCGCTCACCGGCAGGGCTGCGGTCGAACCGTGCCACTGCCAAAATTTCGTCGAACGGTACCTGGTCCGGCAATTCCGCATCAGCCCTTGAAATGATGGTGGCCTCGGCACAGGAGAGCCCGACGGCCTTCGCCATCTGATAGCCGAGATACTCGTTCCTGACCAGGTCAGGGTGTTGGACCGTCGGAAGCTTCAGGATGTAGGAGCCGGCGGCACCCTTCTTTTTAACCACGTAGCGACGTCCATCCTTGACGGCAGAAAATTTCGTGATGACCCCCGGAAGCGAAGCCGCGTCCTCCACTGGGAACTCAACGAAGCCGGGCTCGAGCACATCCAAGCCGAGGGCTGTATGCCAATGGCGGACTGCATTGGGCACACCCTCGTCAGCGGGTACGGGTTCTACTTCGATACCGCCCATGAGGTCATGGCCAGCAGCTGCCAGAAGCTCGAACTCGTCATCTGGGCTGCAGCCGCGTTCACGGGCCAGTCTGTCGCGGTTGTGGGCCTCCGGAAGCAGGTTCTGGAAGTAGGCCGGCCACCGGCCGTCACTGCGGGTCAGGCGGATATCGCGAGGTGCGCGGAGAATGGCTCTGGTCGTAGTCTCGTCGCCACCTTGGTAGCTCAACGAGAGTGTTGGCCGACTGGAGTCTTCGACATAGGCTTCATCGAAGGATGCCCGGAGAATGTCGCCATACTGTGACAGATAGCCGATAGGGCGCTTGCCTCGGCCAGGGCTATGCAGATACATGCGCAAATAGCGGATTGAGGTGCTCATTTCTTCAGAGCCGAGTTGGAGAGGTCGCTTACCAAATTGTCAACGATAGAGGCGGGGGCACCTACTCCGGCGGCCTGGCCCAGGAATCGACCACCAGAGCGAACGAACTCCTCCAGCTGGGGACGCAACGCTGTTGGGACGACCATCAGTTCCAGGCCGAGGGCCCGAGCCATGGTAAGCAAAGTCGAAAGTCGAGGGTCGACGGTGTCGGCTTCTGCGCGCTGTACCGTCATCCGGCTGAGATTTGCTTTGGTCGCCAAGTCATCTTGGCTAAGACCCGCTGCTTGACGAGCGGCTGAAAGCTCTTTCTGCACGTTGCTCATTTGGAGTATCTTTCACGTAAAAATGCGTAGTAATAGTAACACGGCCTTGGTTTTGAGGGTAGGGCGTGTATCGTATGTGTAGCAATTGTCTAGCGATGAGTACGATAAGTAACAATTAAACGGCTGCACTGAGTTCTCTGGTGAATCGCTACACAAGTCAGGACAACTACGAAAGGAGCTTCACATGAGGGTTAAACCTATCACGTTGAAACAGGCGATGCGCGTCTTGAATGGCAATGATGAGCTCTCGGCTGTTGACGAAGTCATCAAGCTCGTCAACCAGGCGTTCGCCACCAAGTACACAATGGGCCATGCTCGCTGTGGCGAGAACATGGGTCACTTCTATAGCGTTCAAACCACCCCGCGATGCGAGGTCACGCCGGAAGACTGCCTCGAAATCGAGCGCCAGTTCAAGGCTGCCGGCTGGAAAGATGTGAGTGTCATCTTCTGGAAAGTTTCGGTAACCGTGCAGCTGGAAGCACACTGTCACCGTGGCTGGGTTTCCCACTACAACGGTACGCCAGCTCACCAGTGCATCAAAGGGCCGAAGCCTGCTGTTGCAACTGCAGCTGTAGCGGTAGCTTCGATGTAATTCCTACGCCAGCCTCGTGCTGGCGTTTCTCTTGGGCGCCGGAGACGGAGGAAGTTAGAAGCGCCGCTTCCGGGCTTTCCATCGCTTGGCGGCATCAGCGGGAATCTCGATTGCGACGTAGTTGGTGCGTTCGATTAGAATTTTTCGCAGCTTGTCATTCGCGATGCAATGGATGGCGATGCCTGGCTTGCAGGACAACTGTTCCTTGCCGCTGAGTAGGCGGGAGTGAAACAAGTAGCTGAAACCCATATGGGTCTCCCACTTCTTCGCGAGAAAGTAAGCTTTACCTTCAACGAGCTGGTCGACGGGAACTTCTTTAATCCAGGACGTCATGTATCGCCTTTCTTAAGTACCGAAGCGGGCCTGCAGGTCGGCAAGCTGTTTGCGTGCTTGGGCTTCCTCCTGAGCGGCAGCATCGGCGGCGGCCTCGTTTGCGAGCTCCCGGTAGAACTGGTCAACAGGGACGTTCAGCGAGCGTGTCGTTTCAAAAAGGGTCATGGACCGTAGCGCCTGTTCACCGCTGTATTCGGTCAAAAGCCCCTTACACTCAGCCAGAGCGTCGGCCGGCGAAGTCGCCTTCAATAGAACCAAGCGTGTCCCGCAGGCAATGGTGTAGTCACAGCCATCGCTGGCTTGTTGCAAGACGGCGATGTAGTTAGTCTTATCGTTCTTCTCTGTAGGAGCCGGCATACGCAATTCCTTGGCTATTGCATGAATTTACTAAAAGAATAGTTCAGTATACCAAGATTAGGGCAATTGGGCAATTTTGGGGCCGGGCCCTGGGCCGGTGCGCAAAGAAAAACCTCCCGAACTTGCGCTCGAGAGGTTTAATCAATTATTGAAATACATACGCAAAAGCATCCTTCGTTGCCTCGTCCTCAGAACTGAAGGGGCCGCGAATCTGGCGCTTCCACTTCCACATCCATTCATCGGGACTGCCCTCCACGTGTTTAACAAATGCTCCTTCAGTGCTTAGGAGCGACCGCATGTGCTGACGCATGTCGAAGAAGTGCTCTGCGGTTTCTAGCTGGTCACTAGTCGAGTCTTGATACAGCTGGTAGGTGCTCGCGACGGAACCCTCGCCTTCCATGCCACTGTTGAAGAGGTCTACGACGACACCCTCATCATCGGCCTTGAGATAGACCGAAATGTTGCGCATGCGTACCCAGACTCCTTCACCCCTTTTACCGATGTATCGATAATCCCGACTGGACTTACTCGCTTGTTCTAGCTCCAAGACTGGGTGCTCTAGTTGGGCGAGCCCTCGATGGTACTGCTGGTGGGCCTGGAAGCTCTGGAATCCTTCCATTGCTGCAGCGTGCTCCAGTGCTTCAGAGTGCGAGATTTCGATACCTTTTGCAGCCATACGCTGCTTCAAGATAACGGCGGCCGACGACAGATTTGGCTTACGAATTTCCATATAAAACTCCTGATTGAAGGCAGATGCGCCTTAAGGGAAAGCAGGCTGCTCTCATTGCCGACAACACATCTGCGATAAACAGAAGGTAGGTTGTCCTGGTGCTACTGCCCGTTTTGCCATAGTCGTGAGACCGAGAGCGGCAGGCTGGCGCCTTGTAAAGAGTGTAGCACCCAGATTACCAAAAAGAAAAACCCACCTCCGCGAACGGAGATGGGTTGGAATGATGCAGCTGTGTGGTTACGAGCCGCAGTCTGCAGTGACGTACCAGAACGCGTTCGAGGTGTTGTCCTTCTCGTGCGCCGTACGGCTTTCTTGGGCCTTCTTCTCGGCTTCAGCAAGGCGCTTCGTCAGCGACTCCTGATTCTTCTTGTCCGTCTCGGTCTTGAGCAGGTTCTGCCGGCATACCGGGCAGTCTGTCAGGCCGAAGGGATTGCAGAACATGTAGCGGTTGCCGTAGTGGATTACGCCGGTCATCATGCCTTCGCGGGCGCCAGGCTTCAGTTGCGCCAGGGCCGGTTTTGGCATCTTGTGCACGTTGATGGCCGATTCGCAGTTCGAGCACTTCTTGGTCTTGGACTTCTGACCTTGAGCGCGCTCGAGAATGCGGTAGTCGAACTCATTCGCTTCGGTACGAAGCCGCTGCAGCCGGTCATGGATTTCCCGCTGGGCCTTCGTGGCTGGCCAGGCGGCAGGGAAGGTTCCGACTCGCATTGCCAGAACGTCTTCGTTCTTTTCCAGATTGCGCTCGGCGTACGCCTGCGCTTCCTTGATATTAGCAAACGGTTTATTTACGATGTTCAGACCACCGTGACATGCATTCCAGTTGCCACAGTAGCTGTCGGTGCCACCCTCCCGTGCCATGTCCCGCAATTTGTCTTCAAACCAGTCTTGCAGTTCAGCCGGAGAAAGTCGCGCAGAAGCTTGTTTTGATACCGTTACAGTGCCCATAGTGTCCTCTACAGTACGTTAAAAATGCGAGCGAGTGCTCGTTGTCCTGTCGAGTGTAGGTAGCAAAAGAGGGTGACGAGCCGATGGTCGACCTAGAAAGAAAACCTCCAGGCCGGGTAGGCACTGGAGGCGAATGAGGACGATTAGATGTCGAGCGACAGCAGCTGACGCAACTCGTTGTAGGCCAATCGAGCGGCCGGGTTGATGGATGCCTCGAACTCAAAGAGGTCGTGGTACAGCGGCAGCTCATCGCGATACATCTTGAAGAGTGAGCGGTTCTTGTCCTGGACGGTTTTGCGGACGTTGATGAGGCGGTCGACCAGTTTCAGCCAAATCGCGCCAGTCTCATCGTTTTCCAAGCGGCGAACGATGTCCTTCTGGCGTTCTTTACGGTTTGCGCCGTTGCCCGCGACCGAGCGAGCCCAGCTGAACACCTTGATGCCAAATTGGACTAGAACATCTTCGTCCGGGCACTTGGTATCCTCGAAGATGTCGTGCAGGTACGCGGCGCACAACTGCCACGCCTCGGCGCCGCCCTTTCGCAGTTCTTCAACAACCTGGTCGAGGTGCTCGATGTAAGGCAGCTCGCCCCACATCTGACCAGCATGCCACTTCAGCGCCATCTTGCGCGCCTCCGCTACGTCCGCTTCCGTAAGCTCGAGGGAGTCGACGGGATACAGGAACTCCGTCACCTTGGCAGCTTCTCCGTAGGCGAAAGCATTCTTGTAACGGCCCAAGGCGTGCAGATACGCCGCAAGGCGCGTCTGAATCGCCTCGACACGTGCCAGGTCGTCGGTAAGGTAAGGTGCAACCTCGCGTTCGATTACCAGCAGCTCTCGAACCAGCGTTTGCGACTGCTCCGTCTCGCCGATTTTCAGTTGACGATACGCGCGGTATTCCCGTGTTCCCGGGATTGCCTGCTGGAGCTCGACTTGCTCGGGAGTGCCTGCTTTCGCGTAGTGAACCGCCTGGCGAACGTTGTACTTCAGCAGGCCACGTTGCTCTGCCCGGTGACGTGCAGTCGTCAGCAGGGGATTGGAGCCATACGAGCCTTCCATGCCCGACGTATAGTCCGGGCCTTCGCTGCTGAAGCGCGCTATCACCGACGGCAGCGTCTCCGAAGGGTGATAGTACAGGTCGACCGAGGTCTTGCCGTCTTGGTGCCTGCCCAAGAATACGCAGGAGCTGCAGTCATGCTTGAACTGCGGAGATTCTACGGCGGTAGTGCTATTGCTGATAGGGGAGGTCATGAGGGGTCCTAGTAGTTGTCCTGACTAGTGTAGGACGCACCGAGGTCTATCGACCATTTCTTGGTCTATCGGGTGAAAATGGCAATAGGATAGGCGATAGGGTGGGTGATAGAAAGAAAAACCGCAAAGCCGAGGCCTTGCGGTGAATGACGCTAGATACGGGCGAGGCCGACCTTGACGTTGAAGCTGAGGCCTGGGGCAGCGGCGGATGCCGCGGTTAGGACCTCGTGGAGATAGCGGCCGACCGCCTCGCTGCCATTGCGCGCGACTTCTTCGGGGACGCTGACACGTGTCGCCACCGAGAACTCTACGACGTTGCCTACGCTTTGCAGCGTGACATTGCGTTCATCGAGGGGCCCGTCGATATTAGCCTTGACCGTCACATCTGGCTGATGGCCGGCGAGGTCGAACAGTTCACGAACGGCATCAGGCAGCGTGCTATAGCCGCTCGTTACGCGCTCGAACCGGTCGTTCTCGACTTCCGAGAGGCGGGTACGGAAGCTCCCTACGCGGGAAACGCCCCAGCCCTCGCCATGTGGCCAGATTTTTCCCACCAGGTTGCCCCTGGTGTAGACCTCGAAACCCTGTTCGCCTGGCAGAACTTCGGGCTGCCCTAATGGGCACACAAGTGCTATCAAGAGCTTCAGGTACTCCAGGTTACGGCTTTTGTTGGCAGCGCTTAGGATACTCATAATCTCTCCAAGTGGTTAATGTCCTGCCGAGTGTAGCTAAGTGGGGTCACTACACTGGCAAGGACAACTCTTTAGGAATACTCATGCGTGCTCTTGTAAACACTTTCCCAGCTGCTCCACTTCCCCCAGGGCTTACCATCGCCCGGCTCGAAATCCTGCTTCGCACGGCGCATCACCACGGTTACAGCCTGCGGCTGTCGCGCGTGGCTGACGCCGACTACCGCTACTTTGTTTTCAAGGAAGGTGCGCCTGACCGACATACGGTGTTGATGACGAACGACATCGCTGACGTCGCCGGCTATCTCGGCGTCGAGGGCTTCCTTAGCGATGTTCACGAGCTGGGTTCGGCCGCACGCCAGGCAAGGTACCTGCAGCCCGACCGAGACGGTGAGGTGGCCAAGTTCGGGCCTGAACGTACGGACTCACTGCCGCCGCTGGCTGTGCCATTCACGGCAAGAGACCTCCCGCGTAACCAGAACGGCACGCTCATCCCTGCGAGCGACGAGCTGAAGGTACGGGCTCAAGCCATGCGCGTGGTGACCGGCTACACGATGATGGATTGCCGACGCGCTTTGTTCCATGGCGACGGCAATGCTGAAAAGGCCCTCGAGGTGCTAATCGCGACCAACGGCTTTGCCTCCAGCAAAATCTGATTCAATTGACCCGCGCATGCCGCGGGTTTTTTCTTGCGTGCCCGGTCGCTACACGTAGCAGGACAACAACTGGCCAACGGCCCTAAGGAAAACATGAACGCCCTCAAGCAGCTCTCGACCATTACCGGCAACGTCTCCATCGAAAACGGCATCGCCACCCTGGCCGATGGCACCGTTCTGAACCTGGTGGAAGCCTTCGCGCAACAGGAAGAGCTCCTGCTGTCGATGCACGACGTCCTCAAGCCCATCCAGAACGGCGACATCTACGAAACCTGCAACCCCTACCGCAGGCCGTACGTGGTGCGCGCACTCAACGCGGTGAAGGACATCACAGGCTTCGAAGGGGACTGGAAAGACGCCAGTCCACTCAACCCGGAAACCTCGCAATAATTCCTGACCCCGTGCCAGCCTGGCCGGGGTTTTTTACTTCCCCGCTATCGGTTCGCAGGATTCGCTCGGTCCCGGATGACATCAGCGGATTTGCTGAGCTTTCCTTCGAAGCCCGACAAAGTGTTCTTGAGCTCACGGTACAGCTGCTGGGTCTGTGACTTAGATAACTCGTCGCCCAGGCCGGCATTCAGGAGGATTTGACCAAAGAGCGCCACGGTGTCGTCGTCATCCTCTGGCGGGAGCCCGGGGAGGGCTCGGATTGTTTTCATGTGGGTGTTGCCCGCAAAAAACTCGCCATTTGGACCGATGAGCTGTATCTCGATGCCACGCGCCTTCAGGTCCGTCGAAAGGAGCTCGCCTACCGCCTGCAAAAAGGTGGCCAAGGTGTCGTCTCCGTCCGGAATGGACAGATTTGTGGCGGTCACATGCTTGCGCTTTACTGTGAAGTCAGACCGCACCTGCCGCTTTGTCCGGGTGTAGGTGAAGCGCAAAGAGCAACCGTTCGGAAGCTCTGCCAGGTCTACGACGCGCTGAGAAAAATCCGCGATAGTGCTTTGTTTGAGTTGCTTGGACATTGAGGGTTCCTTGCGTCGAGTGGTCAAATTACGCGGCGAGCCGGCGGCCGACGACGCCAGCTTCGCGAAGCATTTCGCCCCAGGTTGGCCGTGGAACCGCAATAACATCTAAGCAGGTACGCAATACCTCCGTAGGGAACAGTGCGGCGTAGCGAGGGTCTACGGAAACCACTTCGAAGATGAGGTCAGAAGCCTCTGCGACGACGGCTCCCACCTTTGCAGCACACACCACTGTTTGCCCGAGCGCCTGGAGTTGATAGCGTTTTGCCACTTCGGCCCGGGCTTTATCCTCTTCGGTGTGAGCGCCCGTCGCCGGCACGCTCAGTTGGCTCATGTCGTGCTCGAGAAGGATGAAAGCCTGGCTTACGCTCAAATCACCGGCGACCTCCCGGAGCATCTTCTGGACAACGGCTTCTACCTTCTGAACATCCCCGCTCGCCACTAGCTCTTCCCACAGGCGGCGGAACAGCTGGAGTTGGGGTAGAACTTCACGAGCGCCAACCGGCCGCTGCTCCTGGGCGGCCCGGCGCATTGTCAAGGACAGTGCACGGAACATTCGTTTGGGTGAGTCCCAGCCGAAGCCGTTCGCAGCCTGTTGCTCACGCCGCAGGATGTCTACGATTTCGGCATCGGTTTTCCCTTCGCCTACCAGCATGCGTATACGTGCTACTTCGCTCATCTAGTCCTTCCCGGCGTCTGGCGCCATAGCTAGTCGTCTGAGCAGAGATATTAGACCACCCCTACTGTATGGTCAATAGAGGGGAGGGGGTTTATTTTGAAGCGCAAAAAAGACGAGCCGTAGCTCGTCTTTCGAATTAGTGGAGGTAAATTTTTTCCAGCACGGCGTCCAGCACCATGCGCGTGTCCCGGTCGGTGGCGCCGAACGTTCCTTCCGCATTCAACTGCATGACGATTGCCTCATGCGCAGCGACGCGATTGTTCTGAGCCACCGCAGCTTCGACTGCGCGGTTGATACGCTCGGCGGCGGCCGCGGCGCCAGGATTGTCGTCGTAGAGCAGCCAGTCCTTGGCGCTCAGGCTACATTTGACGGTACGGGTGACGCTTACAACTTCGACGTTTTTCATGAATGTCCTCATACGGTAAGGTGACTCGGTGACTCCAAGTCAAGGTCCTGCTGAGTGTAGCCAACCGGCGGCCCGGCCGTCGCTATACCTGTCAGGACATTTTTGGTTAAGGAGAACTCATGTTTATCACCCGTCTTTTCGGCCGTAAGCGCCCATCTGTCGTTCGCAAGTATGCATCGCTGGCGGGCAATCCCACGTGCTGCACAGTTCCTGCGTCCTCAACGATGCGGGAGCTCAACGAGGAAGAAGTCAAGCAAGTTAGCGCAGGCCCTGGGGCCGGCCGCCTTGCTTCCTCGCCGGCGCCGGTCCCGCTCCTCGAGCTGGTCCTGAAGCACCTCGTTCGTACTCCATCTTTCTAAGGGGGCCGACGTGAAAAAGCTTCGCACCGTAGATGCAGTTCCCGACGTCGGCTATATCGTGGAATACGGCCTCAACAGCTTTCGCACCGAACCGGCCCGGTACCGTGTAACAGCTTGGCTCAAACCGAAACCCCACCGATTCACGGGGTACGATATGGCACTAACCGGCGCCATGCTGGAAGACCTCGACATTGACCAACGAATCGACATCATCCTCGGGCCTTCTGCGGGGAGTGGCGATAAGCCAAGGCTGGTCTTCTGCCGGCGGGAGGAGGCGACGCACCTCAGCCTCACCGGAATCTGCGGCTGCATCGCACCGATTTCTGAGTGCAAAGTGGTTGGACGGGTCGCCTGGACCGAGAAGCTCATCGAGGCAGGAATCCAGCAAGCAAATCGTTTTGCTGCGCAGGGCTTCGACGCGTATTAGACAGGAAGTGCCGCAGAATTCGAGCGGCACGTGTATCAGACAAGGAGGATGTATGGGATGGGATGGCTATGCCTGTCGCGTTCAGCGCGACGACTATTTGAAGGAAGATGTGCTTGAGCGATTGAGCAAAACAGACCCGGCCAATGAAGCGTTTCGGAACGCCGCTGTATCCAGCGACTTTCCCGGCCTCGAAGAGTTCTTGACGGATGGTCACCTGGCCTGCCGTGCGAGCGCCCGGGCGCTGGCTGGTGGCACGGGGGAAGAGCCTTATAACACCGAATGGTGGCCAGACAAAGTCAAGGAGCTGGCGGCCCACTCGAACTGGGACTTCCCCGCGGAGGGCGACGAAGCGGGACACCGGGAATCAGCTCGCCTGTTCCTGAAGGTCTGTGCCGAGCACAATCTCGGCGTACGATTCGACTGACGTAATTCCAGAGGCGCCTTCGGGTGCCTCTTTTTTCGTGCCCTAGACGGCCAAAAGAAAACCGCCAGCAAACAGCCTGGCGGTGAGGAATCAAGCAGCAGTCTTTTGCGAAGCGCTGCTTTCCAGCATTTGTTTCGCAGCCGGAGTCAGGAAATACTGCGCAAAACTCTGGGTGGCGCCTGCGTCCGAGCAGATGAGTCGGTAGTCTGCGATGCCAAGCCTCAGCATATCCTTCAGCAAAACGTCCACAGTCGTTTGAGCCAGTCCGGCTTTTGCAGGGATGTCCCTCTTTAGCGTTTCGCTGAGGAGCAGGCAGTTCAGGACTTTCTGTGCCTGTGGGTCCTTGAACACCTCATAGAAGGCGTCGTCCGGGCGGCGGCTTGCCACCGTCGCCAGCAGCTGCTGCGCCATTGCCAGGCAGCCCAGCATGTACGTAGCGCGAATCACCGGGTCACCGTCATCGCGCTGCAGTGCCTCGCGAACTGCTGGCGGGGCTGTTTTCAGCCCGTGGTCGAACATCGTCATCAAGATGTCTGACTGCTCGGTGACAGGGCCCTTGCGGATGTCGTAGATGACATCCTGGATGAGCTCTGCAAAGATTGCCGAGCTGTTTTGATGCCAGTCCTCCAGCGGCTTGTCGAGGAACCCGTGTTGCAGTACGTCGGAGAGGGCGGCCGGTTTTTCAGTTGCTGCGGTCATGGTAAGTCCTTTCATTGTTGTCCTGTCCAGTGTAGGCAATACCTGCGGCAGACCGCGCGCAAAGAAAAACCGCACAAACCCAAGGGTCTGTGCGGCGAATGAGGCTTATCGGCCGTATTGCTTTTTCAGGGCATCGAAGGCTTCCGGTTTCAGCACTTTTTTGAGCCAGGCTTGTGCTTCACTGAATCGGAAGCCCTGTTCCAGCAAGTCTTCCAGCCTGTTGAGGTGGGCGCCCACTACTGCCATATCTGCGGGTAGGGCGAGCAGCGGCACCATGACATGCCGGTCGGTCACCGTGACCACGTCGACATTGCCATGCCTGAACGTTTTTTCGGACAAAGGCAGGGTCGCCGACTCCAGGGCGTTCTGTTCTGGCAAACGCGCCGGCAGCACATAATCGGAGTGATAGCCGAGCAGTGCGTCCACGACGTCGGAATGCAGCGCTAAGGCTGTCTCCACCGAATTTCGCCACAGTGACACGTCGATTTCGTAGTACGCCAGGCTGGTTTCTTCGTCGATTCGAGTCGTCAGCGTAACGTACCCATCACCGTGCTTTGCCTTCAACTCCGCGAAACATTGACGCATGTCGACGTTCTGGGTGCGAATCGTCCACGTGGCGTTCCCCAGGGAGGGGTCGAGTTCTGCGGGCCAGCCTGCGGCCGCTGCCGCTTCGAGGTAAGCCTCCCACTGCTCGTGCGCAGGGTAGACATGCCCAAACCGGCGCAGGTCCCCTTGCGGGTACCACGACAGGTCCAGGCCCGGCGCCCAAAACTGCGCCTGTTCGAACTGGTTCTTGAAGCTGTACAGACGCGCGCTCGAGTTGCAGGCGTAGGACAGCGTGTCGAAGAAGGCGCGAAGCTCGGTGAAGGCCTGGGAACAGGGATGCCCCAACTTCACCATCAGCGCATCATCGGACCGGATGGTCTGGTTGTCGCTGCAGTACTGCAGGTGGGGCTTGTTCAGGGAGTCCAGCATTTCTGCGGTAATTCGGCTCATACAGTTTCCTTTCAATAGGGTTGTCCTATGAAAGTGTAGCTAAGGACACGCTTGAGGCGCCCGGCACGGCCATATAACTCCCATTGCTACACCAATCGAGACAAAAAGCAGCGATTTGCTGCCAATCTCAGCGCCGCCATCGGTGTGCGTTGAAACACTCGAAAGGAACCGCGATGGACCTGAAACCCTTCCTGTACGCCAGCTTAGCCGCAATTATCACCGCCGTCGCCATCGCAGTGGTCCGTAAACGACGCGCCCGCCAGAATCGAGAGCGTGAGGAAGCCGAAGCTAAGGCCGCAGTTCTCGAAACTGCGCGCCAGTCGAGTGCGGATTTCCCGAGCGAGGCCTGGCGCAACGCCAGCAGCAGCGACTCCGCGCCAGCACGCCGGTCGTCGCGCACCCGCAGTACCGGTAGCACCGGCTATCCCTCGAGTGGCCTGTCAAGCTCAACTTCCAGCGCCAGCTCGAACAGCAACGACTCTAGCTCGACCCTCCTGGGCCTGCTGGCGTTCCAGCATCTCACTTCCAGTAACGCAAGCGCTAGCGAAAGCTCCAGCCGCGACTATGATTCGGGCAGCTCCTCGAGCCGACCCTCGTCGTCCTGCAGCGACGACCGCAGCTGGTCGGGGTCCTCCCACTCGAGCAGCTCCTCAAGCTACGAAAGCAGCCACTCCAGCTGCTCGGGAAGCTCGGGCAGCAGCTACGATAGCGGTGGAAGCAGCTACGACAGTGGCGGTAGCAGCGGCGGCAGCTGGGACTAAGCACCCACGAAAAAAGAGCCCCAGTGGGGCTCTTTGCTAATCAATGCCGAATTACAGCGACAGTACCGATTCATCGCCTTTCAGCCAGCGCACCGCTACTTCCCGTGCTTCGTCGCGGGTCCAGGTATTCCCTAATCCGACCACATGCCCGCCCTGGAAGCGTGGGCGGTCACGGTCGAAATACGACTCATACACCCGAACGTACCAGTGGTTGCCGCCGGCGACCTGGTAGGCATGCACAGAGCGCTCGGTGATGCCGGGGCCCGAAGCGATGGTGCGCATGTTAAAGACGGTATCGCAGGCTGTGTTGGACCCGATTGGGAGTCCGTCGATAACCTCGCTCACGCTGCGCGCCGCTTCCAGCTGACCCTCCATATCCTGCAGCTTTGCCTGGGCACGGCGAATCACACCCTCCAGTTCACGCCTATTCGCTTCGAGCTCCGTCCGGTTCTTGAAAGCTGCCAGAATTTCCTCGTTCGTTGCCATACGCATCCTCAGTTGAATTGGTTGTACAAATGTCCTCTTCAATATAGCGACGGGTAGGGGCTCGGGTGAGGGTGGCGGCCGGCGAGGAGTTAGACGCTGCGGAAGAATTCCTCGACAAGCTGCTTCGGCGATTTCGGGCCGCCTTCAGCTTCTTCTTTCTCGGCCAAGCGCACAGCTTCCCGCCACATGTCGAGCACCGCGGCGTGCGGCCGCAGTTCATTGACGCCGATGTAGTTCAGCGCCAGCGGATTACCGGCGTTTCCTTTCATGGTAAAGAAGCGTTCCAGGTCGCTAATGTCGGCGCTCTCGCTACCCATCGCACGGTAGAGGGCGCCACGGGAGCAGAACTTCACCGCGGCTTTTGACATCACTGGGACGGGTTTTCCCGCCTTGTCCTGTGCGCGGTCACGCTTGCACCAGGTGTCCGGCGTTTCGATGAGGCTGAGGGCTTGCTTGAGGGTGTTCGATGTCATAGGTGACTGAATGGAAGGATGCCTGCGAGGGCAGGGGGCCACGCCAGGCAAGCCGGCGTGGCAATATGTAGCGCTTGCGGGTTAGCGCTCGAGCTCGATGAGGTACTTGAGGTTCGCCTGGCCGAGTCGGTACACAATCATCTCGTTGTTGCGGATGTCCTGGCACACGCCAGCCTTCGCAAACACGGAATCAAACCCAGAGGGCGCGTATCGAATTTTGCGCTCCGGGAGATAGGCCCGGCCCATCGCGACGTCAGCCAGGAACATGAAGCAATTCCGGTCGGGGCCGTTGTGGCGAGCAGTCGGGTCCCAGTAGCCTGCCGAGTAGTTTGCGGACTTAGTCGACTGGTCGCTGAAGTAAAGCCCGTCACCGAACATTCGGCCGCAGACGTGTCCATCGGTCGAGCGTGGGATGACCAGGCCGGACTTCAGGATGGACAGTACGTTAAAAATACGTGTGCCATGCCAGAGTTCCTCGATTCCTCCGAGCTTCGCCCCGTCCGCCTCAAAGGCTTCTCGCATGGAGGGAATGTCGATGGTGTAGATGTTCTTGATGCGGAGCTCGCGCGACACGTGCATGCGATTGACGCCGTTCTGGTAGAGCCGCTTGATGCGCTTAATCACGGCTTCGTCAGTGACCAGGCTCACCTTTACTTCGAAAACGCTTTGGGAACGTGCCTTCTCCGTAGACTCGGCCATCATTGCCTCGACTACCTTCTCAGCCTGCTCAATCGACTGCTCCAGCTTGTCGAGCAGGTCGTATTGGGCTTCGATAAGTTCGGCCGTACCAAAGACCGCTTCATGCCAGCCGCGGCGCGCACCGACCTTCTGCGGGATAAGCTGCAGGTAGGCCGAAATGGCTTTCATCGAGCGGTCACCGTTGAGGCGGCCGGCCGAGAGTTCTTGAGAGATTGCCGTCAGCTGCGCCCGAGCTTCGAGCACGCTCTTTCGCTGGACGACGCCTAACGCGGTCTGCGCGTAACCGTCCGCATTAAAGGTAATCTGCCCACCGGTAGCCTGCACAATTTCGTGCCGGTTCGCTTCGGCCAAGCGCTTCACCAGCGAGGCTAGACCTTGGTCACCTTGAGCAATCTGCTCTTCGGCTACCTTGCTCAGCGCGTAGTTGTCCAGGGCACTGGCGGAGGCGCCACCACGCTGCTCGAGTAACGCGACTTCTTTGTACCCTTTGCCGGTCTTTTCGCGGATACGGGACTCCATGTGCCGGAGGCTTTCGCCAGGGTAGAATTTTTCCTGCCCCTTGGTGCCAACCCGGCCCCATTTGCAGCGCACGCCGCCGGGCTCAAGCGACGCTTCCCAAAATTTGTTGTTATTGTTTTCTCCCGGGTCGGTGAGAACGAACTTGCGTTGGCTGAGAGGTGCGGTCACGACAAGGCTCCAAGGTTAGCCGGCCAAGAAAGGCGGCAGAATGGGGGGCCTTGTGTAGGTAAAATTGTTATTTTTTAGCGCATGCGCAGTCCTGTTGCCAGCGAGGTTCCACAGGCATTTGTACACGGAGCTTGAATGCCAGATTGAGCGGTTGGGAAAGGTCGTGCGTCCACGAATATCGTGGACGAGTATCCAAAAAAGGGGTTTCTGTTTAAGCAGGAAAGGGGCCTAACGTAGCAGAACTCTTTGGCTACTTTTCACGGTACCGAGAAAGCGTAAGCTAACTCCGTGACCTGGTCGAGAGGCACGGCCAACGCTTCGTCGACGGTCAGCGAATCGACGAGGCCGCCTCCATGGTGGGCCATCGATTCCCGCTTTATAATCTGCTGGAAGTATCCGGGTTTCCCGCGCAGGGCGCGCTGCAGGTCATAGACGCTTGGGGACGGGTTTCGGAGATTCGGTTACCTAGGTATTTACGGCCCTGGAGGTACAGGAGCGGCAGGTGGTCGCTCCGAAAGAAGCGACGATAGCGACTTTCCGAAAAACTGAGCAAGCCGCTCCAGTCGCGAGGTCTCGACCCGGGCGAATTGCTGGGCCTCTAGCCGGGACACGAATGCATGGGATATTTGAAAGCCCAGCACATCCCGAGCAACATGCATTTGACTTAATCCGCTGACCTGGCGCAGCGCGCGAAGGTTCAGCGCCAGCGTTTCACGTTGTTGCGCGTCCAGCACGGTGTGGACATCCGGCTCCGTCTGCCGTAACTCAGTCTGCGGTTCGAGGGCTGCTGCTGTCCCCGCGAGCCGGCGCATGTCTTCAGTGGCCGCTTCCCTAGTAAGCCCACAGCCCACGTACAGTGCTTTCTTTGACAGCGCAGGTGCCACCGAGGCGACGTAGAAGTAGGTGTCGCTGAAGAATATCTCGCGGACATCCACGGGAAGGTTCTCTCGCTCGTAGTGCATGATGTGGCTCCATTTGCAGGTTAGGGCTATTGCCATATTTTTACATAGGATTCACGTTCCCCGATGTCTTTCATTCGCAAGCCGTTCCCTAGTGCGCGGCTTTTTCCTGAGGTGCCCGCGCCGTCTTGGCAAACTGCACTGCCCATTCCGCGGGGTAGGGCAGCATCCTGCAGGTGGCCAGTGCTTCCGGGAACTCGTAGTCAATCTGGATGCCTTGGGCCGCCGCACGCTCTGTGAGCTGCGCAACCGCATCAAGCCAAGGAACTGGGGTCAAGGCCGGCAGGAATGCGCGCACACTCGCTGTGCCTACCGGCAGCTCTAGGGCCGCCAGGGCAGTCGGGCCGGTCACAACTAGGCAGGGCTGCCGGAAATGCGACTGCAACGCTATCGCGTCCTCGAGACATGGAGCGACAAGTACGTCCGGGCTGCGTCTCCACATGGCTGCGCTGGCCTCGTCAGCAAATCTTCCTGTGAACGACATGACTTCACGAGCGCCGGTGTCCAGGCGGATTTTCTGGAAGCCCATCGCGACTGAGTTAGACATCAAACGCAGCATTAGGAGTGGCGCGCCCTCGTCCTCGGGATAAGGCGACGTTTCTAAAAATCGAAGCGCCGGCGGTTCCCATCCGAGGGTCAGCCCAAATTTTGCGAAATACTCGGATACCCGCTGACCGGGTTTTGCACCGTCGAGCCAGGCGCTCAGAACCGGGCACTGGCTGGGTGGTGTCTTGCTACCTCGACGCGACAGCATCGGGTCGAAGCCGAACAGCGGTATATCCAGCGGTAAGTCCCACCCACGAATGCCGGGCTTCAGCGCCAGCAGAATGTCGCGCACCTCAGGTGCGGAGGCGGACAGATGCATCTGCCTGTGCTGTGTGTTCGGAGCCGGGCGGGGGAAGGCCGGCATCGCAGTTGGGAATGGCCGCCATACCTGAACCGTGACAACTCCCGGCGCGCCAGGATTAGCCGACAGTACGAGCACTTGACGCAGTTGCTCTATCGTCGTCGCGACCTCGTGCCGGTCTTTGTCCCGGAAATAGAAGTCCAGGTCCAGCTGGTCAGCCTTTGTTCTTCGAAGTTCACAGTGCCCGTTGCAAAGCACGTTCAGCCTGCCTAGGAGACCCGTGACGCCACGAACGACGTCCGGGGGGAGGTGTCCCGGTGCAAGGTAATCGTTCGCGCCTACACGCCGACGTAGCTCCTCGTCCGTACTTTCCTTCTCCTCTCTTGCTTGTTCGGCGCGCTGCCGGTCAATTCGGGCCTTTAGCTCAAGCTGTTCCTGCAGCTCTCGGGCCTTCCGAGCGGCGCCTTCAGCCGCTTCCAGTTTGGCACGCTCGCCCATGTTCACTGGTGCATACTGACGTAAGGGCACTGCCTGTTCGCCCGGGAGCCTCCGTTCCTCGAGAGCTGCCAAGGCCTCGCGTGCAAACCAGGTGCGCATCCCTGATTTCAAGGGGAGGCGATACTTCGCCGCAGCCTCTCGCGACGCTAACACGGCGTCATCGGCTGCCTGCTTGTCCTTGAACGGGAAAACTTGCGAGGCATCCACATCGAAAAGAGTTGTATCCAGGAGTCGCCGGCGGGCCGTTACCGTGCTGACTCGAGCGATATGGAAGCTTTCGCCGGACGACGAAAGCATCAGGCAGACGAGGTGGTAGGCGGAGAAATCCGGATAGGAAGTAGTTTCGGGCATGGTAAATTTTAAGTGGCGGCGCTTAAAGTTTACTACATTGAAGTGTCTTGAGTGCTGCCCGGTCGCGAAAACTGCGACGATAATGTCGCAGTTTTAGGCTTTGGCCGCCCCTCCTAGCGGTTGAGGCGCGGCAACACGCTTATGCGATTGGTAGGTTGAAAAACCGCTTTGTTGCAGCATAGGCGTCAGCGCGCACCTGGTCGACCGAGACCCTGCGAACCTGGGCAACGAGTTCAGCTACCACCTGCATTGCCGCCGGCTCATTTCGGCCCGGTTGCGGCGTCTTGTAGCCCGGGGGAGTGATGTACGGAGCATCGGTTTCCAGCATGACGCGGTCAGCAGGGATGAGAGATATCGCTTCGAGGAGCGCGCCATTCCGATGGCTCTGGCCAACCCATCCTGTGATTCCAAGGTAGAAGCCGCGGTCGACGTAGCTACGTGCCTCCTTGGCGCCGCTCGTGAAGCAGTGCACCACGCAAGGGGGTAGGTCGCTGCGATGTGCGTCGAGGATGGCCAGTAGGTCGGCCGCGGCGTCGCGCTCGTGAAGGAAAAGCGGCTTTTGCAGCTCACAGGCCAGCTGTACTTGTCGCTCGAAGGCCTGGCGCTGGACGTCTTTTGGCGCCAGATTCCGATTGTAGTCCAGTCCAGCTTCTCCTACGGCAACGGCCTTTGGGTGCTTAAGCAGCGTTCGGAGCTGCTTGATACCCGTTTCGTTCAGCTCGGCCGACCGGTGCGGGTGGACGCCCGCCGTGAAGAACCCGACGTTCTCCGGGAGTGCATCGGCGAGGCGTGCCACCGCCTGCGAGTCGGCCAGGGAGGTACCCGTGAGGATGAAGTGCCTGACCCCGGCTTCGAGTGCGCGGCCGGCGACTTCGCGCCAGTCGGAGGCGAACCGCTTGCTGGCAAGGTTGAGGCCGATGTCGATGAGTGGTGTTTTAGTAGTCATAGGATTCTGCAACGTGAAAAAAGCCCCGAGCAATGCTCAGGGCTGAAAAATTACAACTTCAAGTCCGATTCACGCACGTTGAAACGTACAGCAAGTATCGACTTAAAGACCTTCATGCTGCCGGAGTTCTTGCACAGATACCGCAGCTGCTCGATTGGGCCTCGATTGTTGATTTCAGCACCCACGCGGTCGGCCTCGTCGAGCTCGTCTTCTTGCGAACGGTCTCCGAAGCTTTCGCGCGCCACCGAATACGGAACCGATGCATACGAAGGTGTGTACGGACCACGTGGCTCGTCCGAAGTTTCCTTTGCCGTTTGATTCGCGGCTTCGGTACCAAACTCCTGTGCATCGTCCAGCACCATGTCGTCCAGGTTTTCCTGAATCTCATCTTCGGTCATTGGTCCCGCCTTGAGCCAGGCCATGACTTTTTCGAGTTCAGGGTTGGACGGAGCAGCCTCATCACCAATCCGCAGATTGTTGAAACGCGAGAGGGTGTAGATGTCTTCCCACTCCGAGCCGCATTCCGGGCAGCCTACTTCCTGCACAGCCAGCCCATCCTGGATGTCCACCTCATCACCCTCAATCATGTCATACCCGCAAACAACGCAGGTGCATGGCTTCGTCCGATACTGCTCGAACGTCATAGGACCGTTCTCCGGATTCCACTCGGGGACCACCGACGGCTGTGCCGCTTTTTCGAGGTCGGCTTGATGTGCGTGCCAGGTGCGCGCGCCCATCGTTTTTGCCACCAACTCCAAAGCTTGGCCGTGGGGAATGACAAGTCCCAGTTCTGCCAGTGCTTCGTTCAGGCGCTTCGCTTGCAGCTTTGCGGCCTTGATGTTTGCGGTTGCTGCTGCCTTGATTGCGGTTTTGCTAACTTTACTCATGATAGTCCTTTGATTTTTGGCAGAGCCAAAATGTTTCAGGGACTCGCGTTGCCGAAAGAGGCTCTGCCATAGGCAAAGGGTTCAGTTCGTTTGAGGGGTGAAACCTATCTTCTCCATGCCGGAAAACCGGTGCGAGTCAGACGGCGATAGTTGGCCTAAGCCATGTATAGCGAAAAGGCGCGCAGCACGTTACACCCCCTGCGGCAATCAGGTCCTTCGAGCAGGGAAGGGTGGTTAGAACTGGGGCAAGCCACCTACTAGGCAAGCGCCGGACTGGCTGAATTCAAGAGTAGGACGCACATCGACAATGCGCTTTTGCATCCTGTAGCGTGAAGCTCCGGTGTCAAGGACATAGTCAGCGTCGGCGTCTCCCGGGCTCCCCGGCAGGTCAGCGTCAATCACAAGTGTCGCGAAGTGAAAGGTGGCCGGCACAGGTAATGCTGCGATATGAGAAAGGCCGCCCTGGGCGAGGAGCTGTGTGGTCTGAGAATGCGCAAGGAACAACGAGAGGGCGGCCGCAGTGCCGAAAACGCGAACGTGCTGCGCGTTTGCGAATTTTTTACCAGGAATCCAGTTGGGGAAGTCCAGTCCGAGACTCGGCCTGCTTTCCTGATTAAACGCCGGAACTTGGCGCGCCATGCTTACGACCGCCTCTGTGGCGCTTTGGCCGAACCCGCAGAAGTCCAAGTAGTGTAAGTCGCTCAGGCTAAGTGTCATTGCCGTCTTCTCTAAATCCGATGTACCGCTTGCAGCGCACCCGCGTCGCAGTGAAATTTCAAAAAGCTAGCTTTCAACGTTGAAAGCGCGATGTTGGCCAGCGGTCATCGCTGACTCTCGAGTCGAACAGGCCTGCCTGCGTTGCCGCGGAGGCCGCAACTTGACCCCACCATAGTAGTCCCCTAAAGCAACCCGGTCAATACTGTTGCTGCACTGAAAAATTCAGGTTAATAAACAGTTTGCCGTATTGCCGTCCGGAAAATGTTCTGCTACAGTAATGTATTCACTCGGAACAGACAGCTTATGGCCACTCGACATACCTTGGCAGGAACAGTATTGACTCTAGTGTGCCTGGGCGGCCTCGCTGGCCTCGTACATCCTGCGTTCCAGTCGCAAGACTTAACAGCTGCCATGGTCGCCTCCGGTTTGTCGTCCGAGATGGCTGACGTTCGCATCGAGGACTACTCGCTAGCGTGCAACGTCATGAGCGCGACGGTTGAGGCGCGATTTAGCTTCAAGGAGAAGGCCGGTCGCGACGCGATTGTCGTGCAAGGTAAGACCCCATGCTCGCGCACCAGCATTTTCAGGGGCTTCGGCACTTTGGTAATGGGCGAATCGTACCTGGCCTACGCCTATGAAAACTACGAATCCGCACTCGTCATAAACGAGCTTCGCGACAGGATGAAGCAGGCTCGCATCGTAAAAGACCCAGGTGACCTGGTCAACGAAGAGCTCAGTGAGCGCTTGCATGCGAAATACGCAAAGATATTCATGGAAAAGCGCATCGTCGGCATGACCTTTGGCTGCGATGAGCTAGGAGAGTCTTTCGAGTACCGCGTCCAGTATGACAACGGGGCCTGGTCCAGCGCTCGCGACATTGAGAACACTGTCTGCGACCAACCGCGTCAACACTTTGACGTTGCGTTCCGGAGCGCCTACGGCCCACTTGAAGTCCAGCAGTACAAAAAGATTAATCCGGCACTGATTGAGAGTGCCGTTGCCGAGGTCCTTGGGTGGCCGCCGAAGAAGCCGAGTTTTCTGTGACAGTGCTCCCACTGAGCAGGCTAAGACCGCGTATGCCTCTATTACGGCGAAGTTAAAACTGAGCCATAAGTTTTAATCCGTACCAAAGTGCCAGACATTCAGAAAGAATCAAGCATGGGCCAACAAAATCAGGGAATGGGCAAAGCGGAGGCATATTTCGTCGCGGGCGTAGTAATTCTTGCTGGCAGCCTGTCAGTCGCTAAGGCCGCCACTGAAGCTTATGCGAATTTTCAAAGCCCTCTCATGCTCGCGCCGCAACTAGAAACCGCGTACACCGGTTCTGAGCTTCAGAAAAGAATGATTTCGGCGAGGGTCGCCGATTACGAATTATTTTGTGAGGCTAAAACCGGCAAGCTCGGACTGAATCTGCAATTCACCCGCGAGTCCGGTATTGGGAACGTTATGGTCCGTGGAGATACCGAGTGCTCTACGAGCGGGATGGTTGTCGGGCGTAGGCATTGGCTCGTCACCCCAGGCTTGTACGCGGCAAATTCGTACGACCCCTCGACATTTATGACTGAACTCACGGGCCTCTTCGAGCGCAGCCGTCCCCTGATAGAGCAGGCCAATGGCGAAAACCCTGTTCTCGCAAAAGCGTTCGAAGCTGACTACGGCGAGATGGCTATCAAACAGGGGCTCTCGCAGGTGCATTTCCAATGCGAGGACGCCGGAGACGAATTCGAGGTCGTCGCAGATTTTCACGCGGGTGCTCAGTACACAAAAGAAACCGATGTTTCCATTAAATGTGAACGTGACGGCCAAGCCTTTACTGTTTCGCTGTTGAAGCCTAGCGAAATAAAGAACGGGCCCTGGACTAAATACGCACAACGTAACGGAGTTTCTCCTTCGCTGGCAAATGCCGCCTACGGTGAATATCTGCGCTGGAACCACTCGGAGTCTAAGTTTTGAAGAATTTGGCGGATATCGATAAGCCTTTGGGCCGCGCTCACGTGCTTTTCATAGGATTCGGAAGTATTGCGCAAGCTGTGGCTCCGCTCCTGATGGCGCATTGGCGGCTTTCGCCGGGACGAGTAAGCGCTATCGCCGCGGACGGCGCCGGCGCGGATGTTGCGGACTCGTTGGGAATTAAGCATGCCGTCATGCCTCTGTCCCCAAGCAACTTGGACGAGATACTGGCCGCGGAGCTGTCCGCCGGCGACCTGCTCATTAATGTGTCCGTCGATGTTTCGTCGAAGGCGCTAATTGAGTGGTGCCAAGCTCATGATGTGCTGTACCTCGACACCTGTGTCGAGCCGTGGAAAGGCGGCTATCTGCCTACCGCCGACAGACAACAGGCGGACACAACCAATTACGCGCTTCGCAACGATGTGCTGTCGCTGCGCGCTAAGGGTAAGGCCACAGCTGTCATCGCCCACGGCGCCAACCCAGGCATCATCAGCCACCTCGCCAAGGCGGGCTTGCTAGCGATGGCGGCCGCTCGCGGGCTGACGGTTCCCTCAGGACCGCAGGCCTTCGCGCAACTCAGTCAAGCGCTGGGAATCCGTGTTGTCCAAGTGGCAGAGCGCGATACGCAGCATGCGGACACGTTGCCTACAAACGCATTCGTGAACACCTGGTCGGCCAGCGGGCTTCTTTCCGAGGCTTGGCAAGTTGCGGAGTGCGGGTGGGGCAGCCATGAGCGCACTCTGCCGGCCGGCGCCGGCGAGCACGCTCACGGAAGTCGGTCGGGCATTTACTTGGCAGAGCACAGCGCCTTGGTTCGTATGCAGTCGTGGGTTCCCTTCACCGGGGCCCAGGATTCTTACCTCATCACGCATCACGAAGCACTTTCGCTTGCCGAACTGCTGACGGTTCCGGGGGAAGGTGCGAATGCCTCTGCTCCGGCATACCGCCCGACGGTCTACTACGCGTACACCCCGACAGCCGCGACTCAGGAGTCCTTGGCCACCTGGATTGAAAACGATTTTGCAGACCCGCAGAAGAAGTGCGTTCTCCGCGACGAGCTGGTCGCCGGCGAGGACCAACTGGGGGTGCTCTTCATTTTCGAGGGAGGCGCGTTTTGGTACGGCTCGACAGTTGAACTGAAGGAGGCGCGCACATACACCCCCTATGCAAATGCGACTTCGCTGCAGGTCGTGGGCGGAATCCTCGGGGCGCTTAGCTGGATGGTCGACAACCCCAGGGAGGGCGTCGTTGAGGCTGAAGATTTGCCGCATCAAGCGGTGTTGGGCGTGGCCTTGCCGTACCTCGGTCACGTCCGCGGACATTGGACTACATGGCAGCCCGAGGCGCGCTACGAACCGGCCCATTCCGGTCAGTTGCAGTTCTCGGACTTCCGTGCTTAATTTACAGGAGAAAAGATGAAACGTTCACGCAAGATTGACTTGCTGGTTCTCGGCACAGCAGTGCTGATGACCGGTTGTTCCGGCTCTGCTTCGGATAGCGAGATTCAGCAGAAGCGCTACGCTTCGCAAGCTGATTGCGAGCGCGACTGGGGTCGAACAACCGACAGCCAAACGGCTTGCAGCAAGTCAGGCAGCGGCTACCTCGGGCCGCGCTATTACTGGAACCATGGCAGTGGCCGGCCGGTGGCGCTCATGCCTGACGGCTCGCATCGCCCGATGTCGGCAGAAGCGCTGTCGCGCAGCTCGCTGGCAAACTCGCATCCATCGTCGCATGCCAGTAGCCGTAGCTCGGGGGTCTCCCGTGGTGGCTTCGGTGGCTTCGGCCGTGGTTCGGCGGGGGGTTAAGCATGCAGCGCCAACATATCGCGCCTCGCCCGAACTTCGGCGCAAAGCTGGAATCCATCGGGCTGTCGTTTCACAGCTGGGACAACTACTGGCGTGAAGACGTCTGCTACAAGTTCAATGCCGCGCAGGTCGACGAGTTAGAAACTGCAGCTGAAGAGCTGCATGGCATGTGCCTGACTGCGGTTAAGCACATCATCGACAACCAGCGCCTCGGCGAGCTCGGAATTCCTGAACAGTTCTGGGCAGCTATCCAGAAGTCCTTCAAGGCTGAGGACTTCTCGCTGTACGGCCGCTTCGACTTCGCATACGACGGCGTCAGCCCGCCGAAGATGCTCGAGTACAACGCGGACACGCCGACCAGCTTGCTGGAATCGGCTGTAGCCCAGTGGTACTGGATGGAAGAAGTCTTCCCAAAGGCAGACCAGTTCAACTCGCTGCACGAGCGCCTGGTGGAGCAGTGGAAGAAGGCACCGGGAACAGGTCCGATTCACATCGCGTCGCTCCAGGAAAACGAAGAGGACTGGGTCTGCACGATGTACCTGCTAGACACGGTCAAGCAGGCCGACCGCGAGGCCAAGCACATCTTCATTGAAGACCTCGGCTGGGACGACAAGAACAAACAGTTTGTCGACATGGACAAGAATCCTATCGAGACGCTGTTCAAGCTGTATCCCTGGGAATGGATGATGCGCGAGGACTTCGGCCCGAACGTGCTCGAATCGAAGACCAACTTCATCGAGCCGTTGTGGAAGGCCGTGCTGTCGTGCAAAGGGCTGCTGGCGGTTCTTTGGGAGTTGTTCCCAGACCATCCGAACCTCCTGCCGACGTACTTCACGCCGGGCAAGCTCACCTCGTACGCTAAGAAGCCGCTGTACTCGCGCGAAGGCGCCAATGTCGAGCTCGTTCGCGACGGGCAGGTGGTGGCTAAGGACGACGGCCCGTACGGTGCAGAAGGCTATGTCTTTCAGCAGTTGCATTCGCTGCCGCAGTTCGAGGACCGCTACCCAGTCATCGGCGCGTGGATTGTCGGCACTGAGTCGGCCGGCATGTGCATCCGTGAAGACAAGTCGCCAATTACCACCAACATGAGCAATTTTATCCCCCACTATTTCGAGGAAAACTAACATGACACAAGCAATTCTGGCATTCGCAAGCTACCTAGGCACCGCAATCGTACTGCTCGCGGTTTTCGCGTGGATTTACGAGAAGGTCACGCCGTACCGCGAATTCCATCTCATCAAAGAAAACAACTGCGCCGCGGCCGTAACTTTGGGCGGTGCCCTGCTCGGGTTCACCTTCCCGATGATGGCGTCTATCTACTACACCCAGTCGCTGCTTGAAATGGTGGTGTGGTCCGGCATCACCGGCGTCGTGCAGATTCTCGTGTTTACGGTGCTGCGCGGCTGGGCTAAAGACATCGAGCAGGGCAAGGTGGCGCCGGCTATCTTCGTCGCTACGGTGTCGATTACGGTCGGAATGCTCAATGCCATGTGCATCAGCCACTGACAAGCACCTGCAGTATCAGTTTAACGGAGGAGCTCGAATTTTCGGGCTCCTCCCTTAGTCCGTTCCCAGATTTTAGTATCGAGAGGTCAATATGAACACAGGGGCAAAAGGATTTGCCATCGCAATCGGCATTTGCGCTGCGGTAGGAGGGGGTCTTTGGCATCAGAAGCGCAGCGACCCCGGCGCGCATGTGAAATCCGAGCAGCATCTTGACGCCGCATTTCAGGCTTCGCCCTTGCGCGAGCGGATGTTCGCGGCCCGCGTGAGCGAATTCAAAATGTACTGCGAACCAAGCACATCGAAGGTACACGCCACGTTCACCATCCTCGGGGTCAAAAACCAGACTGCTACTGTCATGGGCCAGACAGCCTGCTCGACGCCGGGTCTACTTGCGATGGGGCCCGTTGGCGACGCGCCGGCTCACGTCATCCGCGCGGTTAAGCACTATGCGCCGGAGCTGTTTCTGGCGGAACTCGGGTCGCTGTTTGACCAAAGCGCTTTCGGCATCGGTATTGCTCACCAATTCGACAACCTGGTCTCGGCCGAGCTGCATTCCAAGTTTGGCTCTGAGGCGTTCAAACGCGGGCTTCTTCGGCTTGAATTCAGCTGCGATAAGGCGGGGGAGCCGATGCACTTCCAAGCGGCGTATCGCACTTCCGGCAAATGGTACGAAAAAGGCCGAGTCGCTACTCGATGCGAAACCGACAAGCAAAGCTTCCGTATCACGCTTTATCCCGCGCGATTTGGCTCACAGCCCGACGTCGGCGCGACTCAGCTTCGTCAATACAACTCAACTAAGACGACGGTGAAGGTGGCCAGCGAAGCCTATCGGAACTTCCTGTTCGCAACTCCGTACGCAACGGCTTTCTAAGGTAGATGATGAAACTTAAAGAACTCACCAAGCGCATCGACATGGTCATCGCCTATCCGGTAGGCCTGGTCATTCTCGCCTCGTGCGTGGCACTTGGCCTGCACCTCGCCTCGCCAGGTCTTGAGGATTCGCCGTCGTTGGCGGTCGCGTACGGCGAATCTCGCGTGCGAGACCAGATGCGCGCCGCCGACATCGAGGGCTTCAAGCTGAGCTGCGACACCGACCGAAAGAAGGTCAGTGCGACCTTCTACTTCTCCTCGAAAGTTGACCTTGACCCGGTGACCGTACAGGGAAAGACGGACTGCTCAACAAAAGGCGTAATGGTGGTCGGTGGCGAGCCGTACCGCACTCGCGCTGCGCAGTACTACGAGCCGGAGCTTGTCTTGCGCGAGTTGACCTCGCTCTTCGCCGCGGCCGGTGTCCCCTCTACCCCGGAAGACAGGACCAACCCAGAGCTTCAAGTGGTCCTGCATGAGAAATACTATGCAGAGGCGCGAAAGCGCGGTCTGGCGGGTATTGATTTCAAATGCACGGAGGCGAACAAACCCGTGAGCTTCATCGCACGCCACATTGGTGCGAGCGATGATGTCGAGGGGGAGTTGTCGGTAAAGTGCGACCAACCCAGTCGAACGTTCCGCATTTGGTTGACCGGTCCGACAAAGCACGCGAAGGTTATTACTCCCACGTCGAGCGAAGTGCCAGAAGTCGAGGTAGAGACGCGCCCAGGCAGTACGGCCTACAGCCACTATCTGAAGGTCTCGCCAGTCCTGGTCGAGAAAGCGTACGCCGAATTCCTCTCGGAGCCGAAGTTTCAGCAAAGCTTTTAGGCTAAGGCCTCTACAAAAGAAGCGGCTTAGGGTTCAACCGCTTCTCTTCGGAGCCGGGCTAAAGTAGTTTCTCGCGAGGTTGTGACGACTATGCTCGCTACACTAGCTTTATCCTCACAGGACGCGGCTATGTGGTGCAGTGAAAATGAACGGCAGGGCCTAAGGCGGATTAGTCCCGCAGCATACATGTGCCGTAGCTTCGCTAGCCTGACCTGGCCGTTTTGTGTCTTACTCACGATGGTATTTTGTTCGCTCGCCATTGGCCAAAGGTTGAGTTTGATTAACGCGCTCTGCCTTTCGTCAGCATTATTTACCTTGAACGCGATATCGTATGTAAGCAGTGAATATCTCCTGCATCATACAGGCTTCAGCTATGACGAGGTCGAAGACTCATATGTGCCGACAACTCATCCTTTCAAAAGTTGGAGATTCCTCGTAGGTGTCGCGACTGCTGCCACCTTGTATTTGTTCCCAATTCTTTACGCCTTATGGTACTCAAGCCGATTCACTAGACTGGCGGAATTTTTGGGAGAAGACGAAAATGGCTCGATTCAGATACGGCTGCACCGTCAAAACGAGAGCTACATTCGGCTAAAACACGGGACCACTATGACAGGCTGCGGGGGCACCTGGCGTTTGTCCGAGAACTCTCAGCAAATCAACATCCAAGCATCTCAGGATGAATATCTCGTTCTGCGAGTCGCTGGAATGGAGGGGCTCTATGAGATAGAGGCGCAAGGCTTCACGCGTGGCGAAAAATTTCCTCGACATTGCAAATTGGTGAAGAAGCATAAAACCTTTCTATCACCCTAAACAAGCTAAAAGGTTCAGTCCCTTGTTCCAAAAATAACAGCCCGAATACTCGGGCTGTTATCATTTGCGGCGACTTACTGGCGAATCGACCAGTCGAAGGCGCCTAGCGCGGCGCGTGCGCCGTCACCGATGGCCATCACAATCTGCTTGTACGCAATGGTCGTGACATCGCCGGCGGCGAACACTCCGGGCACCGACGTCTCGCCATGTCGGCCGACCTCAATCTCGCCGGCGGCGCTCAGCGCCACATCACCCTTGAGCCACTCGGTATTCGGCAGTAGCCCGATTTGAACGAACACCGCCGCGGCCGGCAGCGTCGCCACCTGGCCCGACTTCCGGTCAGCATACACCAAGCCCGTCATGCGCTCGCCGCCACCTACAACCTCCTTGGTCAACGCATTAAACACGACAGTGACGTTAGGCAGCGTACGCAGTTTCGCCTGCAGGACTGCATCGGCCTTGAGCGCATCTGCGTATTCGAGCAGCGTTACGTGTTCGACGATGCCGGCGAGGTCAATTGCCGCCTCGACGCCGGAGTTGCCGCCTCCCACCACGGCCACGCGCTTACCCTTGAATAGCGGGCCGTCGCAGTGCGGGCAGTAGGCAACGCCGCGGCCGCGGTACTCTCGCTCGCCGGGTACATTCAGTTCGCGCCAGCGGGCGCCGGTGGCCACGATGAGCGCTTTCGCCTTCAGGGTTGCGCCGCCCTCGAGCTGGACGCCGGTAAGGCCTTCCTGGCGGGGCATTAGCTTCGACGCGCGCTGGAGGGGCATGACGTCCACGGGATAGTCGCGAACATGTTCTTCCAGGGCCGCTACCAGCTTCGGCCCCTCTGTAGCTTTCACCGAGATGAAGTTCTCGATGCCGAGGGTGTCCGACACCTGGCCGCCGAAACGTTCGGCCACGACACCTACGCGCAGGCCTTTGCGGGCGGCATAGATAGCAGCGGTGGCGCCGGCGGGTCCTGCGCCCACGACCAGGACGTCGAAAGGCTCCTTCTCCGCCAGCTTTGCAGATGCCTTCGCAAACGCCGACGTGTCGACCTTGGCAAGAATTTCTTCGACCGTCATGCGGCCCTGGCCGAACAGGGTCTCGCCGGCGAATACGGACGGAACCGCCATCACCTTGCGCCGGTCAACCTCATCCTGGAAGAGGGCGCCGTCAATCATGGTGTGCTCCACCTCTGGATTCAAGATTGCCATTAGGTTCAACGCTTGAACCACGTCCGGGCAGTTGTGGCAGGACAGGGAGATGAAGGTCTCGAACTTCAGGGGGCCAGGCAGCGCCCGGATTGCTGCAATCGTCTCGGCGCTGACTTTCGGTGCGTAGCCGCTTACCTGCAGGAGCGCCAGCACCAGCGACGTCAATTCATGCCCGAGGGGCAGTCCCGCGAACCGGACGCGGGCCGGCGCGCCTGGGAGGCTAACGCCAAAAGAGGGAGTCCGCGGGTGGGCGTGTTCCACGATGGTGATTTTCGAGGAAAGTTCGGCAAGCTCGAGGAGCAACGAGCGCATCTTCTGCGAGTTCGCGGAGTCATCGGCCGAGAGGGACAGCTCAATCGGGCTGACGAGCTTCTCAAAATAGCCTTTGAGTTGATTTTTCAGGTTTGTGTCTAGCATATGGTTCTCTCAAAAAGATGTGTTCGGGCGAGCGGGGGAGGCCCGGCGTGACCGGGCCAGCGGCCTAAGCCTTAGATTTTTCCGACCAGGTCCAGCGAAGGGGCGAGAGTCTCCTCGCCTGGTGTCCACTTCGCCGGGCAGACTTCACCCGGGTGGGCAGCAACGTGCTGGGATGCCTTGATTTTGCGGAGCAGCTCTGCCGCAGAGCGACCGACACCACCTTCCGTGATTTCGACCATCTTGATTTTTCCTTCTGGATTGATGACGAAGGTGCCGCGCTCGGCCAGGCCGTCTTCTTCAATCATCACGCCGAAGTTGCGGGTAATCGTGCCTGTCGGGTCACCGACCATTGGGAACTGAAGCTTGCCGATGGTCTCGGAGCTGTCGTGCCAGGCCTTGTGGGTGAAATGCGTGTCGGTCGATACCGAGTACACCTCGACGCCCATGCTCTGGAGTTCCGCATAGTTGTCGGCCAGGTCGCCCAGCTCGGTAGGGCAGACGAAGGTGAAGTCTGCCGGGTAGAAGAACACCACCGACCACTTGCCGCGGAGGTCAGCGTCGGATACGGGGACGAACTTGCCTTGGTGGTAGGACTGAGCCTGGAATGGTTTGATTTCAGTATTGATGAGGGATTTCATGCAAAAACTCCTTGAAGGTTAGAAGCCGAAGCTTCGGTTCGCACCGACAATGCCGTCGGTCATAATAGGTGTATGTAATCGAGTTGCGTTTTACGATTACTTTTACCTATTGTATTTTCCTATTGCATCGATTGCCTGAGTGCGGCGCAACCGGTAGACGTGAAAAAGCCGAGCGGGGTACGCTCGGCTTGTGGGTGGCGACCGATGGCCGCACCGTGGCGCTTATTTGAGAACCAGTGGCGTCTTGAGGAACACGGGCGCTGAACGCGGAAACCCAATCATCACTTGATATTCCCCCGGCCCCTCTGGCGGGGCGTGGAAGGTGATAGTGGTGTCGTTCACTATTGTCGACGGCACTTGGCGGCCGTTGAGCGCGACAAATACGCCTTCCATCAACGGAACGCCGGTCACGGTCACGAGCTCTCCCGCGTATGCGCGGGCGGGTGACGGCGTGATGGTCGTGGGCCCCACCACACCCATGTTCACTGACGACAGAATCTCATCGTAGCCTGCGAGATTGATGGCGACGGGGCGCCAACCACCCTCAACTAAGGGCATAACGAAGGTGAGCATGCCCCAATCGTCACGCGAGAGCTCTAGGTCTTCATCTAGGATGGAGAGCTTTGTGCCCGCGACTAATCCTTGACCGATGACCGACACGGTAGTGCCTGCGGCCGCAACCATCGGTTGAAGGCTAGTAATGGTCGGCGTCACTCCGTACTCGAAGTGTTGATACTCAGACTGCAGAGAACTCGGGTTCATCACGTGAATTTGAGGGAAGCGCGAGTTCAACGCCAGCGATTCCGCGACCGGAATTACCGTCTGCAACGTGTTGGCATTGATGAACTTGACCGGCAAAGAAGCCTTCCCTGCATATACCGAAGAATCCTTTGTGAATCCGCTGCCGATGATAGTGACAAGCGTCGGTGCTTTAGCCGAACCGGTGTTTGGGCTCAAGCTGGTTACGACTGGGGTAGCACTTGGGGTGCTCGCGTAAGCGATGGTGCCGTTAAACACGTGGGCCCCACCCGAGGTGACAAGTCGAATCGGGACTACCCCTGAGCCTGCTGGTGTACCGCTAACGCCAAGACATTGAGCACTGAACTGCATGAACGCAGCCTTGGTCTCAAGCGGGACGCCATTGACAAAGAAGCTGGAGCCGAGATTTACAGTACCTGGCGGCGCATCATTAGTGCAGACTGTCAGTGAGTTTGCTTCCTCCATGCCGAGCTGCGAGCCGTTCGGTTGAACGACGTTCGGAAACGCGGTCACCAAGTTCGGCTTCGCCTGCGGTGGAGTCGGCGGCGGTGGTGGAATCGGCGCTCCCGAGACGCCTCCTGGGTTCGAACCTGCGCACCCACCGGCCCCGATGAACACCCCGGACGCACAGAGCACCGGATAGCCAGGTGTGGCGGAGCCGATGGTGCCGCCTGGAGTCGGGGATTCGGTATCCTCTTCCACGGATTCGACGGGATTAGCAGCGAGCTCTTCGTTTGCATCGGTCACCGTCTCCCCGACGATAGTGTCACGCACAGGAGCAGGCTCGTCGAGAGCAGCGTTGAAGTACGAGTACGGCTCCTTGGCGCCGAAGCAGAGGTGCATCGGGTTCTGGGGCAACGACATCGGGATGCCATAGAAGCCAAGCTGCCGGTTGACCTCCAGACACACCTTCTTGGACAACTTATGGCGCAAGCCAAAAGAGTGGGAGTCCGACCGGAAGTATTCCCAGTCGCTGACCGACGGTGCCAGTCCCGGCGCGTAGGCTGCAACCGGAGGGACTGGCATCGGGCTCAACAGCTCTTTTGGAAACAGTGGCGCACCCGCAGGCCAGCCCTTCCCTGATGCCACGGCAAGCGCGCCGGCACCGGAAATTTGACTGCTTTGACTAATCACAGCGGCAGCGGCCGCACGAACTCCACCGGCAGACATGGATTTGCCGCCAAAGTAGAGTGTCGCTAGCACAAGGAGAACCACCAGGGCGATGGAAAGCAAAACGATGATGAGTGAGAACATTTTGTTATTATTTTTAGGGGTGACTCGCGAGCGAGGTTCTTGGGTATAGGGACCTTACGCCCCGTAGAGCATCGGATACGGGCGAAAAAAAGCCGAGCAGAGCGCTCGGCTAGGGAATTAAACAGAAACCTTGTTAGGGCTGTAGACGAGTCCATATGGCTTCAGCAGGGCGTCCGCGAGCTGGCTCGAGTTCGCCGTGCCAACTGGATACTGCCGCACGAAGTGCGACATGGTCAGGTCCGAGAAGAACTGGACCCAGACCTCTTCTTGGTCCCAACGGAAAGGATGGGTAACGTTGACCATGATGCGTTTGACGCTCCGCGCTTCGCGGATGACCGACCAGCTGTAGGCTTGCCGGTATGCCGCGAGTGCTGCTTCGAGATTCCCTTGACCGGGGATGAGCTCGAAGAACAGCTGCGTAGCGTCGGCCATGCGCTCTTTACCGTCAACCACAATCGAAATTGCGTTGAGGTCCGGAACATCGCCATGCACGTTGTAGCCGTGCTTGAAGGCGCCAATGCTCGACACCTGGTGGGCCTGTCCCATTTCGTCGACGAAGTATGCTCGGTGACGGGAGGGGACTTCGTTGAGACGATAGACGTGCCTCGGGGCGCGCAGTACGAACATGGTCTCACCCGGGTCCAGGAAGTGCATGACGTACCCTTTCAGGGGTACAGCCGCTTCCAAGTCCACCTCAGCGAGGAGTGCCGTGTCCTGCCGGATGGCCGCGGCTACGAGGTCGATGGCGACACGAGTGAAGTTGTCGTTGTCCAGGACTTGGCCGAGCCAGTCGCCCTTTCCTTCGCGATAGGCGATGCCCACGAGGGCATCATCGACTGCCAGCACATGCAGCTCGCAGTTGTACGACGGGCCACTTGGGAAATCGAACATCGAGTAGAGAGCAATTCGGCTGCGGTCCAAAAGGTCCGCGGTGTCGGTTCGGTGCTCGAGAGGGAGCAGCTGGCCGAACAATGCCGTCAGCACGTCGCTCAGGGGGCCACCCCACTCCTCGATTGTGGTGCGTGGGAAGGAGAGGTAGTTTTCTGCAATGCGTTTAAGGTTCATAGCTTCCTAGGTGAGTTGTCCTGACTGGTGTAGCGAACCTGCGCCCGGGCCCAGCTAAAAGCACTCGGTTCCTGCCGTAGTGCGGTCGAATTTTTAGAATCGACGGGGCTTGTGAGTCTATTCCTACACTGGTCACCACCCCTCACCTGGACACCTAAAAACATGACTCTTCGCCGCACCGGGCTAACTGCAGCCCTCACACTCGTGCTTTGCTCGAGCGCCTATGCTCAGACCTTGCCTTTCGAGTTCCGGGTGTACCACAAGGGCTTGAGGGCCGCTGCCACAGTACCGCCAGCAGAGGAAGTAGACGAGGAAGAAGAAGCTCCCCCGCTGCCTCCTGCGCTTCCGCCAATTGCTGACCCGCATGTGGCGCAGATGCGAGCCTTGCTTCACATGGATTCGTTCTCCGGCGCAGGGCCGCTCGATGAAAAGGGCGGTGCCTGGGTTGCGAATAACGTCAGTGTCGTCGGTGGTGGCATGTATGGAACCGGGGCCTTGGCCTTTACCCACCCGAACAGCTGGGTCGAAGGTCCTAACATCTTTTTCCAGGGCGCGAGCTACACGATTGAGGCGTGGGTCAAGCCTAGCTCTACGGCGGGAATACAGCCTGTGGTCGCGAGCTACAGCGACAACGCTGCGCAGCGGTATTTTCTGCTAACGCTGGAGAACGGTGTTCCACGTTTCCGCTTTAGCTGGGTAGACCTCTCGGGCGGCGCGGCACCGGCAAACACCTGGACCCACCTCGCGGCAATGCACCTTAACGGAGGCTTCTATCTCTATGTTAACGGTGTCCAAGTTGGGAGTATCTACCAGACTGACATGTACCCCAACAGCACAATGCGCACCACGTTAGGTAATACCTACAATTCCTCCGGTATGATGGGTGCAGCGGGCATGACGACCTTCCAAGGTCTGATGGATGAAGTTCGACTCACCCGAGCGGCGCGCTATGCCATGCCAAATGGCTACCAGGCGCTTCCTTCGTTTGAAGTTCCCGACCGTCCATACGCGAATCCGTAATCCTCGCAGCCGGCAGGTAACCCCTGCCGGTTTTTATTACACGCCACGCTGTCTCAGGCGCGGCCGTATCCCGCAGCAAATGCTGACACACCGACATCGGCCGACACATATTCACCGTCAGCGCGTTCTTCGAGCAAGCCTTGTTCAACCAGAGCTTTTCGTTTGCGGCTTATCTCCTCGCGGCGCGCACCGAGAATTTCTGAAATCACCGACTGACTCAACACCGGCAACTTGCGGCTGCCCTCGGCGGCTGGCATTCCTAAGTCCCAAAGGAAGTACGCCAGACGCGTTTCAAGGTTTTCGGCATTCTGACGAGCGACGTCCGTCACCATCTGCAGCATGCGCTTGCACGAGTGTGCATAGAGGGAGAAGAGGATGTTTGGGCGGGATGCAACAGCTGCGAAGAAGGCAGCCCTCTCGACAAGAACGAGTTCCGAGGAGGTCGCGGCGGACACCGAAATGTTTCGGTGCGAGGCTTCCGCCTGCAGAGGCCAGGCCGATTCAAGGAAGACTTCACCCGGCCGCAACAGACAAACCGCCTTACCGTTGAAGTTAAGCGCTACCCATCCAGACTTTACGATAACTAGGAAGTCTTCGAATTTATGAGTATTCGGGAGGACTGCTTTTTTCGAGAGCTTGAGGAACGTGGTCTGCTCTGCGAGCTCGTCGCGCACAAAGTCAGAGATGTTGACCAGCGCCAGCTCGGAAGCTGCCGTTTGTGTCACTGTCGAGCCCATCATCTTTTCCACGTTCAGCCTGTTTGCAAATAATCTAGGAGGCTTGATTCTAAGAAAGATTACGTAGCAAGACCTCTACCATGCGGCGGACCTGCGTTTTTCGCGTATAAACCCCGGTTTTTTGCGTATTCGCACAAAAACCGTGATGCGACTGCCTCACATCTGCTTGAAGGCTGCCTGGAATCCTGGACTCACCAGAAGACGTTCGGCGGGTCCTCGGAGGAGGACTTCCATCTGCCCCTCTGCACGTGTGATGGAGTCAACTCTGTGCAGATTGACAATGCAGCCGCGGCTAATTTGGACAAAGTCCTCTGGGTTAAGCTCGTCGGTCAGTTCCTTGATTGTCTTGCGAACGAAATGCTCCCCGCGCTCAGTAACAACCCGGGTGTATCGAGAGTCCGACTGAAAGTATGCAATCTCCTTCACGGTAATGAGCCGGAGAGAGGCTCCTACCGATGCTTGAATCCACGTGAGATACTTACGTGGGCGGTCTATCTCGGTCTGGGCGACGAGGCTAACTACGGGCGCCGAACTGACCTTCGACTTGAGCCGCTCAATCGTATCGACCAATCGTCCCAGCTGCACAGGCTTGAGCAAGTAGTCAACCGCCTCAACGTTGAACGCGGTCAAAGCGTGCTCGGCATGGGCCGTCAGGAACACAATCTTCGTTTTTCCTCTGACGGCCTGCGCAACCTCAAGTCCTGAGAGTTTCGGCATTTGAATGTCGAGAAACAAGATATCCGGCGCCCACTTCATAACAGCCGCGAGGGCTTCAGCACCGTCACAAGCCTCAGCGACTATCGTAAGGTCCGGCCAATAATCTTGGAGTTGGCCGCGTAACAGTCGGCGCAAGAGCGGCTCATCTTCGGCGATAACAGCAGTGGTCATTTCAAACTAAACCTTCAAAGGGGATAACGATGCTGGCTTTAAAGCCGCCACTCTCTCCGGCGTCAATTTCGAGCCAAGCACGTGGTCCATACAACGCATCCAGGCGGTCTCTTAGGTTTGTGAGTCCGGTGCCGGTTCCGCCAACGCTAGAAAATCCCGCACCATCGTCAGAAACCTCTAGCCGTACAACATTCTCCACCTGAGTAGCGTTTACCTCGATAGTCCCTCCCGTGTTTGGGGCAATACCATGCTTTATGGCATTTTCGACAAGCGAGATAAGCATAGCAGGCGGCAGCGGATGATGGCGTATGCCTTCCATGGTATCAAACTGAAATAAAAGCCGGTCACCCATTCGGGCTTTCATAATCGCCAAATATCTCTCAGACAGCTCCATTTCTTTGGCAATTGTTGACCGTTCACAACGAAACCCCTCGACAGCTCCTCGGAAATAGGCCGTCAGGTGATTCAGCATTGCCTCACCTTCGTTAAGGTTTTCTCGATACATTTGTTGCACATTGGCCAACGTGTTGAAAAGAAAATGCGGCTCGATTTGCGTTTGCAACATCCGGAGCTGTGCCTCTACTGCCAAATGCCGAAATTCGTCTTGCTTTCTTAGAGCATTGGCCAGGCGCATCTCGCTGTCCGTCGCGTCAACTAGGTTTGTTCGCAAGAAGTTGAGAAGAGTTGTCGCCTCGCGAGGAGCGACGAATATTTCGAGGTGGTAGAAGCCGCTCCTAAGTCGACACTGGAGTTGGACCGAGGTTCCGTGCTCCACGCGGCCGACGGAAAGGTCAACGGCAGTAGGGCAGAAGGGCCAGGTAAGTTCGATGGCCGTCTTGTTGGTGCTGCTTTGTCGCACACGAGGCCTCGTCTCAAAAAACATTCGGGTGAGGCGAGGAGCCTTGTCAAACTGCAGCTGCTGCATCCGAAGTGCAAGAGCGGCCTCTACCGCTTGACCGGATGCCGGGATAGTGACTGTCAGCTGGCGATACGAGCCCTTGGCAATTTCGATGAGGTTGTATCCCGCTCGCTGTAGCCGATATAGGCGCCACTGGCTAATTGTCGGCGCTAGCGCCATTGTGAGTAGAAGGAAATTCAGCGCGCGACGGCCTATTACGTCGTGTGCGGTTACGCCTTGCGGAAGATTCTCCGGAAGTAGCGCGTTACCCCAGAGGTAATCGAATACCAATCCACATGCAGTTATCGCGCCGACATGTGTAAATATCTTAAGAATGGTTTGGAACTGAATCTTCGCCCGAAACTTTAGAGTGTCAAGTTGTAGATGGCGTCGATACGCCGGCGCGAAGTAAGCTGCTTCAAGAAGTATCCAATACGCTAAGTACCCGACTCGCAGTGCTGCCTTGGTAGATAAGACAAAGGCAATAACGACACCTACTGCCAAGAGTACATGTGGTAACCCTCGGCGTAGCCAGTTCGCGGCAGAGGGCCCGGACGTCCCATTCTGTGCATGTCGAAGCTCTGGAGGTGCGGAAGTGATTTCGCTAGGCAGCACAGCAGTCCTTTCGTACGCCTAGAGCTTCTCGCCGGCGAGTTGGTGCCAAAGGGAAAGGATTATAGCTGCCTAGCCTAGTAAAACAAAAGCCCCTCGAAGGGGCTCTGTTGCGACTTAGCCTTCCAGCCAGCCCCACAGGAAGTCGGTCCAGCCGACGTTGTTGGAGGTGGAAGGAGTGGCGGTGTCGTGCGTGTTGGCGTTCATGATTCTCTCTTTGGTTTGATATAAGCTGGGGGTCGCCCAGCCTTGTCTAGACAAAAGATTTAAACGCTTCAGGTAAAACCTAAGTAAAACCGGCGCCTTGGTTGCAAGATTTGCAACTTATCTAAGCTCTAGGCATTTCAAAGCATGCGAAGGACTGCTCCCGCAATACCGCCGCAAGCCTGAACTAAAGAAAAGGCCAGCTTGCGCTGGCCTTGGACGAGCGTCCCGGTGCTCGAAGCAATCGGGCGGGAACTACAGGATTACTGCAGCAGCGACATGACCATGGAGGACATGCTGTTGCTCTGGCGCAGCATCGCGGTGCCGGCTTGCATCAGCATCTGGTTCGAAGTCATTTTTGCCGATTCGGTCGCGAAATCGGTGTCCATGATGAGGCCGGTGGCAGCCTTGGTGTTGGTGCTGATGTTCGACAGGTTGTTGTATACGTGGCTCAGGCGGTTTTGCGACGCACCCAGGCTGGAACGCACTGTGCTGACCGCGTCCAGCGCAGTTGTCAGATTGTCGATGGCAGTCTTGGCGCCGGCGCCGGTTTTCAGCTCGTCGCCGGAAGAGCCAGCGTAAATTCCGGCAGCACTTCCGAGCGCATCCGTGATGTCGGTGATGCCGGTGCTCAGGTCGAGCGACATTTGCTCACTCGAGGAAGCGCCGATTTGGAAGGTCATGGAGCCATTGCCGATGGTGCCGCCGACGAGCAGCTTCTTGCCACCGAAGGACGTGTTGTTCATGACGTTCTTCAATTCTTCGCCCAGTGCGTCGTATTCCTGCTGCATTGCAGCCTGGTCGTCTGCGCTCGACGAGGAGTCGGCGGCCTGGGTGGCCAGGTCCTTCATGCGGACCAGCATGTTGCCGACTTCGTCCAGCGCGCCGTCAGCGGTTTGGAGCATCGAGGTGGCGTTCTGGGTGTTGCGCATCGCAACGGCCATGCCCGAACTTTGGGCCTTCAAGCGAGTGGCGATTTGCAGGCCGGCGGCGTCGTCGGCCGCCGAGTTGATGCGGTAGCCGGTGGACAGGCGAGTCATCGAGGACGACAACGAGGATTGGGTGCGGCCCAGCGAATTTTGTGCGGAAAGGGCAGCGTTGTTGGTATGCAGACTTAGCATGGAGGTCTCCTATCAGCCGTTAATCGGCTTGTTGTTGTGGTAGTGAGAAGCGCAGCGAGTCCGCCGCTCTCTCATAAGTACAAGGCGACCAATTTCCACAAAGCATTAAATTTAACGCAATATTTTTTTGACATCGTTATTTCGCTTTTATTCCAAACGATAATTTAGGTGGCGAGAACGAGTAAGCCAGCACATCGTCAGTTTGTGATTTCCGACCAGCTGCCCGAAGTGCGATGTTCCCGCTGTTTGTACCAGCGCAGGCGCTCACCCACTTGCAAGCCTTCGAGGGGCCGGTGAACAGGATGCCCCAGTTCCTCCAGTTTACGGGCAACGCCCTCGTATGCTCCGCCGCCAAAGAAGTCGATGCGGGACCCAGGCGGGAGCTGCCGGACCAACACCCGCACGACCTGAGTCGCCCATTCCTCCGCGCGGCTTGGTGAAAGCTTTTCTTCGTAGGGCGCGACCATCGTATCCGGCAGTAGGGCGCCATGACGGGCAGACAGGATAAACCAGCCGTCGTAGTGCGTTTCCGCGAAAGCTCGGGCTTTTTTGAACAGGGTGGACCGGTAGAGTTCCTTTGCTGGCGCAGGCGTGGCCAACTTCAGCTTGCCACAGCTGACGAGTGCGAATCTTTTCATTGTGTCCTTTCAAGTAGTCGCGATGCCCCCAGACGCACAAAAGCCTGTGGATGCTGGGCACCGACAGGCTTTGAATGGGCAACAGAGGATGCTTGACTCTACCGCATCCTTTGGCAGTTTACAACTGGGGCATCAGCTGGCACCACTCGGCTTCAGGTACACCGCCAGACTGCCATTGCTGTCGCTTTGCACCCATGGTCGGTCCGGTACGAGGAGCCCACGGCTTTCCAGGGTCCGGCGTTTCGTGACGATATTGTCGACCGTGGACCACATCTCGACTTTGAGCATAGCTTCCACAACGTCGGAGCCCGAGCGTGTCGTAATTTCCGTCACCTGAAATTGAACCGACTCGCAAGACTTCGAGGCCGCCGTTTTCGTTCCGGCCGGTGTTTCCGTGCACGAGCTATAGAAGGATGGCCGCATCTCGGAGAGAGCACGGCGCGACTCCAAAGCAAGACCTTCTTTCTGGGTCAGCTGGAACACGAGGTCGTAGGACTTAGTGGTGGCGACTGGTGCATTTCCGGCGTCGCCGGCAGACGCGAAGGGGGTGACGGCGCAGAGAGCCGCAATTAGAAGCTTTTTCATTTAGTTCCTCATGTTCGACTCGCCTCGGAGCGGGCGTACAGGCGTGTAGCCGCACCGGTTATTTCCAAGGGTTCTGGCGGACGATGCGCGGCCGGGAGGTATTTGCTACACTCAGGCATAGCTGCTCAATGCTAGCCGTCCTGGTCGAAAGACATGGCCAAATTGAGAACCCTCAGAACCAAAAACTTCCCTCTTTCATTCACGAAAGTGCGGTCGATAATCAGGACATTCCCACCCCAGTAGGTCAGTGCACTTTCGTGCTATTGAAAAGGAAATACTATGCATCGCGAACCAACCCCAAAGGCGCAAGCCAACATTCTGCGTCAAGTTTTTGCGGAACACGGCGTCGACCTGGCGCACCGTCAGTCCCTTGACGTCGTAGCGCGCCTTAACGGGCACGCAGACTGGCATGTCATGTCGAAGGTCTCCGCGCCGGTAGCCCCAGCGCCGGCAGCACCCATCGTCGTGGCCCCTCCTGCAGGAAAACCACTGCGACGGACTCGTCCGCGCCCTAGCGCAGAAGGTCCGCTCAAGTGCTACTCGTTTGACGGCATTGCTTATGTCGACACGCGGGAAGAGATGGACCGCTTGGACGACAGGTCGTACACCTGCACCAATGAGCTCTGGGCCTCCGTTGAAGAACGTGCTCGTGCGCTCGGTTTCACCTGTGTCGGCTCCATCAGCGTGTCGGAGGACGATGAGCAAGACGACGAGGACATCAAGGTGTTCGTCAATGTCGAGCTCTACGGCCGCTGCAACCTGCAGGAGAACGACGATGCACCTGAGGGCCTTGTGTCCATCCTGGAAGCGCTCTCGGCTCCTCTGTGTACTGAGGCAGACGGTACGGTGCTGGCAGATGCCTCCGACTGGCAGGTGCTGTCTATCGACGACAGCCCGTTGCCGGGCGATGGTAAGCTCCAGACCTACGTGTTCGAGGCGCCAGGCTATGTGACGACTCGTGCTGCACTGGAAACGCTGCCCAATGCCTTGACGTGCCCCGAGAAGTATTGGGTTCACATGAGGGAGAGCGCTGCGATTCTGGGCGTCACCGGTGTCGGCAACATCGACATCTGTGAAGATGACGGACAAGGTGACGAAAACATCAAGGTCTACTTCTGTGTCCGGCTCATCGGCCGGTCCGTTTTGCCCGAAGGTGCCACGGTTCCAACGCGGCTGAAGGCACTGCTGGATATGCTGTCTCTCCCTCTGCGCAAACTTTGGGACCGCCGCATCGAGGTAGCTGATAACGGCTGGGAGCTCTCGGTCATTGAGCCATACCGCGATACTCTCTCGCGGATGTATCCGTAATTTTTACCCTGCCTCGACTCCGGTCCTGGCAGGTTTTTCTTTACGCAAGCTGACTTCCAATGGTGCAGCCGGCCAACGGGAGTAAACTGGTCCTCTCACCCCGACAAAGACGCCAAATGAACCCGAAATTGTCTGAGACCGCGGCCGGCGTGGCCGCCAGCCCCGAAGCCGCCGCCTCCGAGCAAATTTTCCATGAGCTCGAGGCTCTCCTCGGAGTCCTGAATGGCAGTGCTGCTGACATCGTAGAGGCGCTGGCGTGCCCAAAGCGACTCCAGCTGCTCCTCTTGGTGAACCTGCTTCGTAAAAACGGTGCCCTGCGCATACGCCAGGAGAGACTGGCGAGTGGCGCCCTCCGGTCGGCTCGCTTTCTTCGACGAGAGACCCGGCTTAACCGCGGGCGAGTAGCGCCACACCCGCGTTTGACCCCAACGCGTCGGTCCGACGAACTGAATGACCAAAGCTGGGCGGCGTTGCGCATACTCCGCCGGCGCCACCCTGGGGTTGATGTCGAAGTCATCCGGAGTGATGCTCCTTACTGGGTCGCACATGACGCAGCAGAAGTGTTGGTCGCGGGCCCCGTTGACGAAGTGACGGCTTTCTCTGCTGTGGTTGCGCAGCGGGCGTTCTCGCTTATCGTCCTTCACCCAAAACCTGCTGCAGCGGCTGAGGCCGGGTGCGGGCCGAACCGGGCCTGGGACATAACAATATTTGACTTCTCTGCCGTTGCACAAGGCCTGTTGGTTCAATGCATCGAACAACCCAACCAACAGGCGGAGAAAGCTCTTCGTGCGTTAATGCCGGCCCCACCTTGATTCATCATTGATGGTCGGTTAGCGTAGCATTGGTAATTCAGCCATGCTAAGATGATGCTTTCACTCACGGCTTACGTCATGCCTTCTGCGACTACCTCCCGACCGCAAGTTTTCTCCCCTGACTCACATGTACAACCTTTCTCCGCAACTGGAGAGGTCGTCCATGTGCAGCAGTTTTATGGCCTCAAAAAAGCCTCCGTCGTGATGCTTTTCAAGGTATTCCCGTCGGAAGGGGCCTCCGCGCCGGGACGGTCGCAGTCGCAGGTCTTCGTCACGATACCTCTCCCCGTATACTCCCGCGTCAAAGACTGGCTCACGCATGGCGCTCATGTTTCCCTGCGTGGGCATATGGCGGCGGAACAGAAGGAGGGCGGGGCGGTCTACGACTACACGCACCTAGTGGCCGATGACCTTGAGCCATTCGCGCCGGGAACTCTCGGCGCGCCAGCGGCCGGCTCCCACGCTACCGCAATGGAACCTGCAAGTATGGCAGACCTGCGTCACACGCTGCAGTGCTTGCAGCGAGTCGTTGAGGCCTTCGCAGGTCCGGCAGACTCCACTACGCGGTTGGACGTCGTCGAGGCGGTGGCCAGCGTGTGTGTCATCGCAAAGGGGCACAGGTTCTTGGAAGAGCAGCGCCAGGTCTACGGGGAAATCCTGACCCTCATGCGGCATAACGGGAAAGAGGACGGAAACCCTCGGCGGATGGATGCCGCAGAAATGACCAAGTGCGGCGAACACTGGGTGGCGCTCCTAGTGCGCGCGGCGGAACGGGTAGGGCTAGAGGCGCAGGTGCAGCCTCGCTAAAGCTGAACTGAAAACGCAGAGTTCAAAAAGGAATGCCTCGACCCACCCTGGAAAGTAGTCGAGGCTTCCGGTCCACAATCGAGGCCCAGCACTACCGTGGATTAGTGTGTAAGGGCCTGTCAGATGACGAGTCGAATTGGAGATTCGGATTGCATTGTCTCCACGTGCTGCCCAAAAGTCAAGACCAGCACAACCATCCAATTAACGGGAAGCCCCGACGCACTGTGAGGAGCGCGCCAGGGCTTTTAGAATCAACCGTGAGCAGGTGATTGCATTCGAGTATATTGCGCAATTAGTTGAATTTCAAGCAATCAAAGGCCTGGCGGCCTTCTTTCTCAACGCAGCAGTTACTCGAGCGTCGGCACTGCTTGCGCCGTAGCTGAAGTCGCCAACGGAGCAATCGGCTCGCGCGCAGGTGCAAATCTGCGGACGGGCATGACTGGCTGATACGTGGTCAACGGAAGGAATAAGGGCTCATCGCGCTGTGGGCCGCGGCGTTTTACGAACCCTATTTCGATACCTCCGGCAGCAGGCCGTAGGGTTAAACGAAGCGGCGCCGGCGAGGCGTCCTGTGCCGCATGTAGGGGGCGCAGAACGAATAGGAGCGTCTCCCCGGCCTGGGCCGCAAGATGCAAACGTCTCAGGCTCTCAGGCCTTACATGAGCCTGCCAGAAGAGAACCGCTCCGCAGCTGGCGCTCTTCAGGACTTGTTCCGCCGCCCAAAGTGCGTCCGCCGTCGTCGTGCTCTTTACCCAGACTACCTCTGCCGGCGGAATGCCCAACCCGGCCAGGCCGAGCGCCTGCGGCGGGTGCGGGGGCTGAATCATCACGACTTTGCGATGCGCAACCTTTGCCAACGCTGGCGCTAATAAACGCATTTCCCCAATTCCAGGCTGCTGGACAAGGAGGTCGACCAAGGTGCCGGTGGGCCAGCCGTTTCCGCCGAGTTGATTGGACAAAGCAGTGAAGCCGGTCTCAACACATCGCGTGGTCGACCGGGCGAGCTGGGAGGCCCGCCAAATATCGGGATGAATTGTTTCGGGAGGCAGGGGTGGGGGAGAGGATGTCATGGCGAAAGTACTGTTTGGACGTACAGTACTTGTTATTTCGCCTACCCGCAAGCAGCCATTTCGGTGATGTTGGCAAAGTATTACAGCTCTGCTGAAGCCCGCTTAGACCGGCACGGGCTTTCAGGTGAACCCGTACCGGCCGGCCATGCTGTCGGAATGCTTTAGATGTAGCGCAGCTGCGCCATGCACCCGACCACGACTTCGGACACCGCCAGGTGACGCAAGGACTTCTCGGTCGCGACTTGATTCACGCAGGCTTCGACTTCGATAACCTTGGGCCGAATGGCTGAAGGGTTGGGGTTGTTCAGCACTTTGCCAACCATGTCCGCAAGCGTAGCCTGCTTGTTCGCGCTTGTCGCACCGTGCCATTGCGCTAGCGTTTTTCGGTGAAGGTCACCGCCTACGTACCACTGAGCTGACGCCGACGCCGCGGCCAAACACAGTACAATTCCAAGAATCTTTCTCATGAGCACCCCAAATGTCGTTGTAGTTTTGTCACTGCCAGTCTATGTTAGCACGGAAACTACCGATAACACCGTGAAATGGCGTCAAGTCCTGCTAGCCGGCGAGCTCTGCATTGGCTACACGAGGTAGGACAACTCTAGACGGAGCATATGAGTACAACTGAAAAGGACAAAAGTCCTGGGCCGCAAGTCTCGAGCACAAAGCTATCGTTCCATGGAGTCGAGCGAGTGCTTGAGCGCAGCAACCTGGCGCCGGCGTGGCTTGATGAAATTTTGCGAGGCGGGCAGTTCGCGCACCTACTTGAGGAGCGATTCACTAAGAACCGGCATGTTCTCGTGTTTGATGTGCTTTCCACGAGTTACATCGTTCCGGTACTCGCGCCCGGTAACGCCACGGTGATTACCGTTCTTACGCTGCAGCAGCACGAGAACACGTATGGCCCGGTGCCGCAGATTATGCGGCAGCTGGCACAGGCGGCGAGGTCCAAAGCAGTAGCGCCACCAGAACCAGCAGGGCCGACGGAGGCGCAGAAGCTGGCGATGCAGCAAACACGCAGCTGGCGCCGGCGCTGGTATGTGGTTCTGCTGTTTCGAACAACTCCTCGTAAGAAGCTTCGGATTACCCCGGATGTCACCTGGCGCCAACTCTGTGTTACCGAGGAATTCGACCGGTTCCCCGAGCGCAGTGGCGGCGCAAGCAAGCCTTCGGAACTGCCCTTTGAAGGGCAGGCCCGGCTCCTCGGGAAGAGCCCCAAGTTCTTGGAATGGGTAGTGCGCAGCGTCGAGTGGCATGGCTATGACATTGCCAAGTTGGAGCACGTTGAGGTAGGAAATCACGTCACCAACAAGGTCGTCAACCTCACCGCTAGCCTCTTTTCCCTGGCGAAGAAGTAAATCCCGCACCCACCTAAAGCTAGTTCTATACGTAGCATCACTTGATAAAACCACTTGAAAGGACATCTCTTGAGTAATCTTTCCTCCCGCACTGTGGGACTGTTCGGCACCTGTGGCGGTAGTCGCTGGCGTGAGGCATTCATCGCACGCTACGAAGCCCTGGGCATCGCGTACTTCAACCCCCAAGTCGACAACTGGACACCCGAACTGGCCGACGTCGAGGCCTGGCACTTGGCCAACGACTCTTTGGTGCTGTTCCCAATCACGGACGAAACCTTTGCGGCCGGCTCACTGGCTGAGACAGGATTTTCGGCGTTGACGGCCATGCGCACTAATGACAGCAGGTTCGTCATGCTGTACATCGACCCGACGGTCAATGACGGGCTCGTGGCTCAAAACCCGCAAGCCGCTAAGGACTCTATCCGTGCTCGTAAGCTGGTGCTCGCGCACCTGAAGGAGAACCCGCTTCCGAACGTATTTGTGGTGAACAGCCTAGACGACATGCTCGAGAAGAGTATCAAGCTCTACGCGGCTCTCGAGCTTATCAGCGCAGTTCGCGACCCCGACCTGAACTGGCGGGCGAAACTGTCCCCAGACGCTTGGCTCGGAATCGTGGCGGCGCCGGCGACCACCGTTGAACAGGACCAGGCCGTCATGGCGTAATTTTCTACCGCGCTCCTTCGAGCGCGGTTTTTACGAAGCCCAGCCGACGTTTTAGCATTTTGGCTGGCTCGGCAGCATATTACGGGCAGACGCTGGCGCTATAGCTTACGCTGTCCATTCCGCGTGTTTCGCCATCTCCTACGACATCCGGCAGCATGTCACAGAGCCTATCCGTAATCGCCCAGGAGAGAGGACTCTCGCTCTCGGTTTCCACAATCACGTCCACCTCTTTGTGTGGGCTTCCCACTCTCATCCATAGCACTCGAGTAATGGCCGTGCTAACTGATGTTGCTATCGACGTCGTGAACGCGCTCTCAATGGTGTCCTCGTCGAACCAGGACCAAGCATCTTCGATGGTGATACGGAAGGAAATACGCTTGTCGAACCCGGAAGCCATTGCTGTCGTCGTTATCACTACGAATCCAATTGGGTCCTCATCGTCTAGGAGGAACAGCCGCATCCGGCGCTTCTGTATCGCCAATTGACTGGCTAGCAGGTCTTTGGCAGGGTCGCCACACTCCGGCGCGCCATCGTAGACCTCGAGTTGGAGGGTAGAACTTCCAAAAGGCTTCAATGTCAGCTCCTTCTGGGCGACTTTGGCGAAGCTGGGGTAGGGCGAGTCGCCATCCTGAATATTCTTCAGTAGCCGAGCGTTAAACTCGGCTTCGTCCGCACCGTCAGGCAGGCCCATGTGTACATACGGAGCATCGTCACCGAAGCCGACCGACTCGCAAACTCCTGAGCCGCCGCCTGGGTCGCCCTCGCATGGCGAGTCGTACAAGTCGTAGGCCAGGCCGCGGAAGAACGCATTGCCCTTGCCGGTTGTCCCGAGCTTCTTAAACGGAAAACCACTTCGGTTTGGGTCGACCGCGAAGAACATACCGGGAAGGTCGATGACATCAGCAGGGCCCACTAACTCGACAAGCACTTCCTGTTGATAGTTAGACCGCAAGAACAGCGTGCGCATCTCCTCCGGATTCTGAACGCCTTCCGCTGACAGCATCATCTGGATGTCCGCGGTCTCCGGTTCGTCCCCCGGGACCAGCGAGTGCTGGAGCTCGTGCCAGCTTCGATAGCCCATCAATTGGGCCGTCCAGTTTTGAGCGGTCGAGAGACTGAGAGCGGGAAAGATGGTGTGCAACCGACGCGCGACATGCTTCGGGCGCGTCATAGAACGATAGTGCAAGCGCATGGTAAACCCCTATTGTCATGCCAACGGGCCCACTTGATTGGCGTGATAAAGGTTCGCCAGGTGTTGCAATTCGAAGCAGACTGCTGCCGAAGCTCAAAGGAGATTCGCCGATGTGGGCGGCAGGGGTCGACACTCCCGAGGGCATTGTGAGGTTCGCTTAGTATCTTGTCAAATTTGGCGGAGCAACTGCGAGCGCATAAAAAGCCAGCTCGAGAGCTGGCGTTGGGGAATGAAGATTAGAGGGTCTGGTCGAGGATTGACACCTGCTCGTCCACGTTGAAAGTGAGCTCTTCTGGATGACTACCCGCATCGTCGCCGGCGTTGACTCGGACCAAAACCCTGTTGCGCGGGAGGTTCTGGAGCGAGACGACACACAGGGGTAGCGCCTGTTCGCGATGGAGCCATTGGCCCTCTCGGAGCTGGTCGGCGCGAGTCGGGATAAGTTTGGCAGCATGCCGAAACTTGTATTGCAGACCCCTTGCTCGTTCGACGTGGCAGGAGCAGGGTTGTCGCCGGCGGGCGCCACATGTCGTGGTGTGTGCGCTTGCGGAAGAAAGCTCGAGTACCGCCAAGACCTCTTTCGCCAGGTCGTAGGGGATGTAGGTCGTTCGCATGATGTCCTTTGGGTTGTTCGGGTCCTGAAAAGTGTAGGAACGGCTTCGGAAAGAAAAACCCGCTCGAGAGCGGGTTCAGAATCAGTTTGCCGAGAACGCGGGGACCTGGGGCGCGGGACGACGGATGAAATGCTTCTCGCCGCACATCGCATCGGGACGTGGACGGTCGAGAATCGTCAGAGTCCGCATCAGGGGTGTGAAGTACGCCAAGTTCGTGCGGCCCTGGTTGAAATACACGTGGATACCGTGATTCGGCGGAGGAGTGCCGTAGTGGTAGCGCGTGTTCACAATCACGTCCTGGTACACGGTGTCGACAAAGATGCCGTGCTGTTTGAGTGCCGCTTCGGCCTCACACAAGGTGGAGATGTCTTGTAGAGTTGTCATGGATTAATTTCCTGTGGACTGTCTAGTAATTGGCCTGAAGGCTCCGTAAGGAGCACCTACTTCGTATAGCCATTTTACGTCGCACCCGCCCAAGAAAAACCCGCTCGGTGAGCGGGTTCAAAATCAGCTTGTTTTGGTCGGCAGGTTCAGTACCGTGGTCAGGTCCTGGGTGATTGCGTCGATGCGGCCCTTCATCGTTTCGAGGTCCTTCACGAGAACCGTTGGGGGCCAGCCTTCGGCCAAATGCGTTTCCCAGTAAGGAATCATCGTGCGAATTGCTGCTACCGCTCCGATGCCGTCGAGACCGTTATCGTGGTCGCGAATCACACTTTCGACCGCTTCCATTGTCGTCTTGAAGCGGACGTCCGACGCCAGGCTAAGCGGCTTGTAAGCCGGCTCGGCCGGAATCTCCGCTAAGCATTTACCGTCGCGCATGACGTAGCGGCCGCCGGCTTCGCTAGCGTACACATCTTCGCCTGCGCTGTTTTTGCCTAAAAGTCCCATGTTCCAATCCTTTCAAAAGTGTCCTCGTTGCGCCTGCTCTCCAGGGTATTTTCCGGCGCGGCATGCGTGAAAGGTATAGGCATCGCTGGCGCCTATAGGCCTTTTGGAAGCACAATCCCGTTACGGCGTAGGCCTTGTTCGCTCGCCCCTAAACGAATCAGCTCCGGGACAATCTTCTTCAGGGTTGCCGTCTGCAGATAGGCAACCTGTAGCAAATTGGCGGGATTCGCCAGGCTTTCCACCTTTGCCGTTTCGCTTGCTGTGAGTTGAGGGGAAATGGCTCCCAACTTCAGACTCAGCTGGACGAGGTCTTCGGTGCTCACGCTCAGAGACCGGAGTTCCTTCATTACCTCCTGGTGCTCAGACCTTTCCAAAGTTAGTAGCCACACAGGCTTTGGCTTAGCCGCATAGGTTTCAACGGGCTGTGCCGACGCTGCAATCCAGCTCTCCAGAATATTCTGGTAGTGCCCAGGCGCCCGGCTTTCGGCGGCTTTCGCACTCAGCCGGCCTAGATAGTCGTACGCCCCGGCTCGGGACATGTACGCAGTCTCCGCAGCAGGGGCTTTTTCTTTGAGGAACAACGCGGTCTTCTCTGCCTCCTGGCGGGCAAGGACGTCGGCGACCCAGAGGGAAAAAGGAAGCGACACCAAACACAACGCAAATACAAGTTCGACGACAGTGAAGCCTTTGGCACTAGCCAACTTATGCAGCTTTCGCATAGCTTTTCCTCTTTATCAATTAACGATTTCAGTGAGTAAGTAAGTGTGACGCCAGCGCATTTTTAGCGTAGCAGCAGAACATATTATGCAGTATAATTTCCGTATTGCATATGGGAAATATATGGACTCGAACCTCGGAGCAACAATTTTTGAGAGCAATGAATCGCCGGTGGGCCCAATGGCCGGGGTGCCGTGGGATGTCCGTCTTGAGCAGCTGAAGACTTTCAAGGCCCGGACCGGCCATCTGCAGGTTCCTCCAGGAGCCTTTGAGCCCTTGCGTAGCTGGGCGAATTCGCAGCGAGCCAACCTAAGGCGAGGATATCTCAGCGAGACCCGCAAGGCGGCGCTAGACGAGCTCGGCTTCGACTGGGAGGGCCGAGCGACGAAGAGCGCTTGGAACGCAAATTTGAAAGCATTGCAGGAATTCGTAGCGCAGCACCAGCAAGTCGATATCGCGTACATGAAGCGTTTCGACAAGACTCTTGCACTCTGGGCGAACCGCCAGAAGGGTCAGCTCACTCTAGGAGCCCTGACTGAAGAGCAGGCGGCCCAACTCCAGGCGCTGGGCCTGGCGCCAGCGGTCGCGACAGAACGTCGTACGGCAAAGGAAGCTCGCAAGCTGCGCGAGGCGACACTCCAGGAGGCGGTCGCGTATAAAGAGGCCCACGGGCACGTGCAACTCCCCACTAGCAAAGACCCAGAGTCGCTGTATCGCCGCCTGATGAAGCTGCGGCACATCTCCGTGAATCGTCCGGATGAGCAATTGCGACAACGACTCGTCAAGCTCGGGGCCTTCCAGCAGTTCCCGGACGCTGACTGGGAAGCATGCTTCGAGGATTGGCGACTCTATGCGCACCTCACCGGCGACTACGCATGCGAACAGCAGGCACCGGAGCACGTCGCCCGTTGGGCGGAAAGTGTGCGGCAGTACTTCGCACCGAATGGTGACGCCCTACAGCTACCACTCGCGAAGCGTTACGCCGGCGCCAGGTCGAAGGAATACCTCAGCGTCCGCAACGCCTCGGCTCGACTGGCAGCTGCCGGCTTCGGGCGGGCGACTCACGTACTCACTGAGGCCGAACTGGTTTGCCAGAAGCTTTCTCGACTCGTCGGCATCGAAGCTGGCCAACGTCTTGGTCTTCGCGTGGTTCTGCGGTTACTCGCGAATCGCGCTGAGCGCGGGACGATTGGTATCGCTGCGCAGTCGCAGCTCAAGCAGATGGGCTTTGAGGTTCGCCCTACCATGAAAACTTGGCAGTCTACGGCCGCTCAAGCCCGAATGGCCGGAGCCGTGGTTATAACCCCGCCGGCAGAGAAGATGACGTTGCTCTTGGCGTCTTCGCGGGCTGCAGTAGTGCAGGAAGCGCGCCGACATCGGTCGCGGCCGAAGAACTTGGCACCTCGCAGAAGCACCGAGACCGACACGGAATTCCGAGTGAATACACGGCAGGTGGTCGCAATGGTTCTGCCGGTGAAAGAGGGCGCTGACGGCCAGCCAGCGGAAGGCCCTTCCTCGTTCGCCACTGTTGGCACCGCCTCGCTCCGCGGACGGCGCTTTGCGCGGCCGGCGAACACGACATTCTTCACCGCGGTCGACATCTGACGAAGAAAAAGCTCCCGAGGAGGGAGCCTTTGAATTACCGGTGCCGGGCGCGTTGCGCGGCTACATTCTCGTTGGCGATTTTCACGAAAACGTAAAAGTACGCGAGGTGTCCATCCTTGCGGAGCTTTTGAATCCAGTCTGGATTCCAGACCCAGCCGTGGCTGGTCGGATGCGCCCAGCCAAGTTCGACCGCGATTTTATTGACGGTGTAGGCGCCATCAAAGCCAGTGCCCTTTACCAGTGCGAGGAGGTCAGTTTCGTCCAGGCGCTTGTAGGGCTCCACCATGTCCGGCTGTTCCAGGTACTTCGAGAGGGTGAACTGGAAGAGGGAAGCTTCCATGCTGAGGTTCGTTGGGGTTCGCATCTGTATTCCAAAAGAGTTGTCCTCTCTTGTATAGCGCAAAGCGGGACCGCAACCAAGGGCCGCGCTATTCGCCGTCGAGCTTGGGCAAAGCGGCCAGGCTACCGGCGGCCTTGAACTTGCTCTCAAGTGCTTCGATAACCTTGTCGCGGACTCCGCCGTCGACGAAACCGAATTGCAGCGCGGCCGCTCGGACGTGGACAGGGAGGTGGGTAAGCACATGGGTCAGCATGCCGATGTTCAGGGCATCAAAGTCCGGGCGAAGGCCTGCGCGGTGCATTGCGGAACAGGTGGCATTGTGGAGCATTTCCCAGTCGTCCTCTTCCATGAGTTCGATGAGCTGCTTGTGCGTAATTGGTTTCATAATTCGACTGAAGGTAGGGCCGGTGTGGCGCCGGGAACCTCGTGTAGCCCAGCCAGTTATTCGGGCTGGCCTGTGTAAACCAGGGTGCCTACACTTCGTAGGCTAACGACACACATAGGATTTACGATGAACGACTGGGAAAAACAGAAGCTGCGGGAGCACTGGCAAAAGCCTGGCAGGTTGAAGGCGTTGCTCGGGGTACTCTCGATGACCCCGCACAACTCCGGCGAGCTCAACAACAACTGGTACAAACAGGTGGTCTGGATGACCGGCATCGGCTTCGAACCGACTGAGATGGCTCAGGTGTACTACATGCTCGAAGAAGACGACGTACTTGTCCGGGACGGCGAACCGCCGGCGCCGGCCGCTTATCTGGAATGCACCCATCCAGGCGTGAACAAGCCGTGCCATCAGTGCCACTTCGAAATTTTCAATCGCGGCAAATTGGCGGCGATACGGTACAAGTTGGCCAAGCCGCTGGACCAGTACTGATTCAGAAGCTCCTCTTCGTGAGGAGCTTTTTTTCACGCTGAAATGGCTTTGGCACGGACGCGCACGTCCCGGGTAGCTCTGGTTAATTCAGCATTTTACGATTGCTATTGAGAAATATTCTGTTAGTGTATATAATGTTTCCACGCGAAAACAAATACTGGTGGAATATGGATGTGAGCATTCGAGCGGCCGAGACCTATGCAATCGGGTCGCGGTTACGGGAGGGCCAGCTAAAAGTCGGACGCTCTAACGCGCCTCGCCGGCGCCGGGGTGACTTGAACGCTGCCGACCCCTCATGCTATATCGCAGCCACCTTTCCGTTTCTCGACGCGGCCGCCGCGGAGAAGAAGGCCCACGCGCACTTCAAAAACTACCGAGTCGAAGGTGAGTGGTTCCGCATTACCCTCGAGGACCTCACCGCGTTCTATCAAAAACTTCAGGACGAGGAGCTGCCTCAGCTTCGTTCCGTACTCCATGCTGCCAGCTACCTTAAAGACCACGATGGCTCCGCGGTCAATCGTGTGAAAAGTTTGGTGGTCGATGAATTCTCGGTTTTAATGCAGCGCCCACTTGCTAGAACGGGTCTCACGGTTGGCGAGGCTGTTCGAGCAGCGTTAGTCAGCTCGAACCCCTTGAAGCTGGTCTCAGCTCTCCATAAAGCTGGCGTTTTGATTCAAAAATCCGATGGACTAGCAGTTCTCGACCGGTCTCGTGGCGGGGCCCTGGAACAGTTCTACGATAGAACCAGTTTTGCTAGAACCTGGCGCCAAAAATTCGCCACTGTCGCGGGATTCACGGCTGACGGTAAATGCGTTAAGATGTCGGTGTGGACAAAAAATACACTAGCCTGTCAGAATGTGGTGGACCGGGTTTGCGCTCAATGATAAAACAGAATCTAGCTTCACGGCTCATCAGCGAGTTCGCGCCTGCTGACAGTGCAAACGACATTATGCGCGTTCTCGACCCGATTTTTCCGGAGCCCGAACTGCACCCTAATGGGTTCTACTTTTTCAAGCCAGAAGAAGTTACGAGCTTCAATGAGCTGTTCGACCGATTCGGGTTGAAATTCCGAGCGACCGACCCGGCTTTCGAAGACATTCGCTACCTGACTGAGGTTTGGTATCGGCTGGTCAATGGCTTTGGAAGCCAAATCACCTGTTACTTCCATTCCCCAAAGTTATTTCAGCTCGAGGTCGCGGAGTGGCCGACTCCCTTCCGTGAGTACTTGGCAGCTGTAATGTCCGATGACCGAGCACGGTCTCGTGAATTGGCGGCTGAGTTGAGGATAGAAGACTTGACGACGGCGATGCCTGGGCCGACATTCAATTAAAAAAAGCTGCCTCCGGGAGGAGACAGCTTGAGAATCAGATGTGCTCGGATTCGAGTACAGCCTTTGCTTTGCTACGCAGGGCGTTCATGTAAGCCTTGGAGAACCCCTTAGCCTTGGTAACGGCGGCGAGATACGTTCCAAAACCAGCCAAGAAGACCGGGTACATAACGGGGCAGGCCTTGGCGCCGGACGTACCGACAAAAGCAGCTTCGCAAGCACGGCGAGCCCTGGCAGGGATATCGCGAACGGCATCCGTCATCAGGCCGGCGCTATCGGTTCCGTCTTTCGCCAGCTCGTTCAGGTAGTCCGTCACGAAGTTTGGCGCTTCTGGATACTCCTTGTACAGCGTAAGTGCTGCCCAGACTGCTCCCATGGGTACATCGCCTTCATCAAAGCCCAGTGTGTCGAGCTTCACGATTTCGGTCGCGTAGTCTTCCACAATTTGCTTACGTGTGGTTTCGTTACTTTTCACGTAGTATGCGCGAGCCATCGACTGGACTACCGTAACCAGCTTTCCGCCGGCGACGAGCTTCGAGACCAGCTCCGAGGTCTGCACCCCGGCACTTGCCAACAGCGACGTGATTTCATCACGCACCGTCTTTTTCGATGCTTTCGAGTCGTAGCACTTGTAAAAAACTTGGCTTTCTTCGCGTGATTCGGGAACCATGACGGTCACGAAAACATGCGAAGGGAGCTTGAGTCCTTTGCAAGTCATCCACGCGCGCTTGCGGGTGTTGCCGTCCACCAGGTAGAACTTGCCTTCGAGGAATACCACTGCGAACATTCCCTGAGGCAGGTAAAAGTCACTCAGATGTTTCGCCAGGTTGTTCTTCAGGCGGTATGCATCGTTGCGTTGTACTTGAATAGGGCCGACCTTCGACACCCAGGCCATGAACTCAGCAATTGGCATGCACACGACCTGCATGCGAGCTTCGGTGTCCACGATTTCGCGGGTGCGAAGCTCTCGAGTAACGCTTGCGGGGACGCGAACGTTGTTGAGGAGATTTACAGCTTTTTGCAGATTTGCTTGAGTAGTCATACAGTGTCCTAGAAACTTAAGAAGATGTCCTAGTGCTGTATAGCGAAGGGCAGTGCGGAAAGCGGTGTAGTTCGCGACCTGTTGCGCGCAGAGCTGCTGTTCGCATTGGCGCAGTTCTCGGCAATGAACCAAACTGCGCCAAGATTGCGCCAAGTTTTGAACTCGATTGCACCACAATTGTGCCAAAGCCTAGTCGAATCGCGCCAGAATCGTGCCACGTGCGGCCCGAATCGCGCCAAAGGGGCGTAGGTGGAGGCTATGGCGTTGTCGCTACACCTTGTAGGACAACTCATCAAGGAGATACTCATGCGCGAAGATATGACCAAAGTCGTTACCAAAGCTCGCGAAACCCTGCGCTGCATCCGTCGGCCTGGCCGGAACCCGCGGGACGTGGAAGCACTGCCGATGCGCGAATCGATGCGTGCTGACCGGTATCGTAGCCGTCCGCACCTGCGCAACGCAGCTCCCTTGGAGCGCTGGCTGCGCACGCAAGTTGGCCGTCCTTGGCAGGCGGTGTACGCGGAGCTGAGCGGCCGCGCAGACCTGCGCACGGCCTTCGGTGTGGGTGTCCGGAGCTACGTGGCGGACCACGTGCTCATGAACGTCTACATGGACAACGGTGTCCTCAAGGCTCTGCACAAGTGGGGCGGTGTCACCGAAATCGGCGACGACCTGTACGTGGACCCGATTTCGGGACTGCTGAAAGCCGGCAAGTCGGGCACCATGCGGGCACGTTTGCGCGAGCAGCGCCGGCAGGAGCAGGTTGCGGCCAACACGCTCAATCGGGTGATTGTCTCGACTGAGCGCCAGCTGCACAAACTTGAAGGACAGTGGTATTGGATTGACCTCGCACCTATCGTACCGCCTAAGCAGTACCGTCCGGCGCCATACACCCGTTCGGACGGCACGGAAGTCGTGTTTGCCTTGCAAATCGACCGCAGTACGGAGTGCGTTGACGTCCTGAACCACTACGTGTACCACGACGTTCCGAAGTCCTCCTACACGGGCTCGGAACTGCTGAAACAGTACGGGACCAAGACGCATTACGGTGTCCGCAAGTATCAGGCTTCGAGCGCCGACATCCGTCGGTACGTTTCGCAGTAATATCCATTCAAACCCGCCTTCCCGGCGGGTTTCTTTTGCTCGAATCGATTGCCGGGAGCCGTGGTGGCCCCGTTATTACAGAAGGCCGAAAATTCGAGGAGTTCTCCTGGTGGGCTTAGCCGCCGGTCGCCGCTTTCGGCGGAAGCTCTAGGAAGTGGGTTGGGAGCTCGCGGCTGCGTCCGTTCCGGTTCTTCCTGTATCCACCTTCCGTGTACAGGTGGCTCTTCTCCCAAGAGGCGAATTGAGGCGGACTGGCGAAGTCGGTGACGACGAGTTCTTTGCCGTCCTGCGGGGCGTCTTTGATAGGTTTCCAGTTCATAAATAGACCGCAGTTGATTTGCTCAGGTTAACACATCATTGTTCGATTAACCACGACTAGCCCTTCTTCGCTGTTGCTTCAATACAGCCTATGCGGCCGCGAGCTTTTGTCCGGCTGAACACCGACAAGAACGCGTCTTCGAAACGGCCTACGCGGCCAAACTCCTGCGCTTACAGCAACGCTCCTTCTTCGATAGCTTCGAACTCCGCGACTGCCGGCGCTGGGAGCGTCACGCCAAGCTTACTGAGGTATGCGGCTGCAAGTTTTTTGATATGGTCCGGGTCAACCGACAGCTCTTCAACCAGCTCTTGGTGCTCATTGCGCACGCCGTCAATCTGCGCACGTTTGAGACCAAGCACGTCCGCAATGACCGGGTCTGACCCGTCTTCTGCGAGTAGGAAGTACGCGAAAACGGGGCCGAGCGAGTCAAGGACGCCGCTTTCGGGGTCGCGCGCTAGGCGACCAATGTTTTGTTCGTGCACACCCGGGCTCCAATCCAGTTCTCCGATTACAAGCGTGCGGCAGACTTCTTGCAGCCCGTCCAGGCCGGCGCCGGCGCGTAGCGAGATAATCATCACACGCGAGTCGCCCTCGATGAATGCCTTGCGGCTCGCTTCTTTCTGCGTGGAGGACTCCTTGCCGGTGTACATCACCGGATTGAACTCTTTCAGCGCCTCTTGCCAGATTGCGTACACTTCGTGGTGCCAGCCGAACAGGACAACTTTCTCCTCGGTCTCGAGCAGCATCCGGACGAACTCCGCTACATACGGCGCTTTGGCAACCCCTGTCGCTTGGCGCAGCAGCACATTGAACTCGCTGCTGGCCAAGAATTTCTCGTTCCGGAAAGTCTGGTTTGCAGCCAGAATCGTCTTCGCCAGGCCAACAGCGGCGCCGGCGACCTGATTTAGCGCCTTCGCATCTGTCTCGATTGGCTGGATGAGCTTGTTCACCGGCGGCAGCTCGCGACCGACGTCTTTGCGGGTGCGAACCAGCATCAGGCCCTCGCGGCGCAGGTAGTCGCCAAACGCTTTCGGGTCTTTGATGCACTGGTCGCCGCACCATTCACGCATGAATTCTTCGCGGGTTCCGAGCGAGTCCGGCAGCAGCACGTCGATGACGTTATAGAACTCGTCACCGTAGTTGTAAATTGGCGTTGCGGACAGGCCCATGCGCAGCGAAGCGGCGTCGGCGATGTCTTTCGCCGCGGCGTACTTGTTCGACTCGCTCCGGCGCAGCTCCTGGCATTCGTCGAACACGACGTAACGGATGATGCCTTTGAGCTCCTCGGCCCACCCGCTGAGTTTGTGGTAGTTGCAGATGATGACGTCCGGCAGGCGTGGAGCCTCGAAAGGCGACGTGTCACCTTTCTTCCGGCGTGGCGGCTTCGTCAGGTCGTACGGCGTGCCGACTTTGAGGATGTGCGTTTTCAGCTGCGGTGCGAACTTCGCGAGGTAGGCTTGCCACTGAACCTGCAGGTGGGGCAGGGTGACCACGAGCGCCGGCAGGTTGACTTTGCGGGTCATCGGGCACATCGCGGTAACGGACTTGCCAAGGCCGACTTTGTCGCCGACCAGCAGCCCCGTTTTGGCCTCGCACAGCGTTGCCGCGACTTTCTGGTACTCGCGGGGTGGCAGCGCCAGCTCGAAGTCGTCCGGCGGGGTCGACGCGGACAGAAGCGCAGCAATCTTCTGCTCCATCGTCACGTGGAACTCCGCACCTTCGCGCATGCGGTCCATGTCCGGCACCGTCATCGGATACCGTTCGAGGAACCACATCAAGTCGCGGCAGTTCTCTGGGTTGTTCGTCAGCTCCAGGCCGTCACGTGCCCACTGCTTGATAGCAGGGAAGAACCGCTTGAGCCGGTTGCGAACGTGGCCCTCGCATTCGATGGTCCAGGTGCCGGCGCCGCCGCGGCGACCGCTTTTGAATTCGATGGTGCCGAACAACATGGCGGTCCCTTAGAGAAGGCTCGACGTCAGTCGAACGGAGTAGATGGGCTTGTCCCGCAAGGTCGCCGGCACCGCAGCCATCCACTTGGGCGTACCGACGACGATGAGCGCGGATACTTCATCGAGCTCGAGGTAGCGGGCAGCTTGACGCAGGAACTGCGCGAACGTCCCTTTAATCTTGACCTCGACCGCAACCGTGCCAATCATGAAATCCGGTCGGTTGCTGGCGTCCAAGCGAACCTCGCGCTCAAACGGAATGGACTGGCGCGTCAGTGCGACCGCCAAACCCTCTTGGAGTGAGGTCTCATCCTGGAAGTTGTAGCGGTTCGAGGTGAATACTCGGCAAATGGCTTGAATATCCGGAACGGTGGCGGGCGTAGTCGAGAGCATAGGTCGTATAGCGTTCAAAGGTTGCGAGGGGCAGAGCGGGCGCTTAAAAGGTCTTGCGTGTGCCGAGGGCCGTCGCAACTTCTCCCACTAGCTTCAGCGCGACGCCTTCGCCGACATCCTTGGTCGCGTACACCTTGTAGCTGTACATGTCGCTGGCCGGCGAGCTGGCCGGGATTGCCTGCATGCGACGAACGACACGAACGGAGGGATGCCCCTTTTCGACAGCCTCGGGCTTGCAGGAAACAGACGTCCAGCCTTCTTGCGCCTCGCCGCCGTACACTCCAGCGTATTGATACCGCTGGGTCGAGCTTTGGCAAGTGAATTCAAGCTCTTCGACCCGGCTCAAAGCTAGGGCCATCCGAAACTCTTGCGTAGCCGAACTGCTGGCAGCTGCGTCATGCGATAGCGTCCCGAATCTACCGGTAATGGCGGTAGCGAAGGCTTCCAGGACGACTGCTTTATCGTACGAATACCTCGCGCTTACGACGTACCCCTGGCCAGACTCGAAGCTGACCATAGCAAGGCGGCCGGCCTCAGAACACGGCACTCCCGCATCGACCTCGGTCTCAACGTTCCAAGTGTCGTGAACAATCGCTCGCAGCGGCTTTTTGACATCGCGGCACCGCAGCTCAATTTTCCAGACGCTCAGGTCAGAGGCCCGTTCCTCCAGAGTGTTATTGAACACTTCGGTAAGGGCCTGATTGGTGTCGAGGTGGGCGTCGCGAGTGCAGCCGCTCAATACGCCGGCAAGTGCCACCGCAGCGAAAATTGTGCCAAGCCGTGGGGCGATAAATTCTTTGAACATGTTGGACTCCCGAGGTGGTGGTTATGCGTGCAGGCGGTTATGGCTGCGGCGAAAGGTCGAAGTGAATACCGCAGTCTTCAGGCCGGTTGGACTCATCCGTCCAGCCGCAGCAGGTCACGATGAGTTCGAGAATCTCCTCGGCGCACTTCGCAACTAGAGCATCGTCGGCACGGTACTCCACATGCACTTGAGCCAGTGCGTCAACATTCCCTAAGGTGCACCACAGGTAGCGAGAAACCGCTTCCCACGTGGCGACGGCAACAGCCTCGCAGAGGGTCAGCAAAAGGTCTGGGCTTTCGCCCGGCACCACCACGCGGGCTACAATGACGCTGGCCGAATGCGTACCATTGCTCGATGCGGTCATCTTGAATGTCGCCGAAACTACACCAAGAATCTCGTCCTCAAACTCGCGGCTGCACGCAACGAAGGTCATTTCTCGAACCTGGGCGAACGTCTCCATCCCGCCCACCGGACGCAAATCCGGATGGTCCGCCGGCTGTTTTGTGAGCTCAGCACTCAAGCTTGACCGGAGGTGCGACGACGCATCTGCTGGCAACTTCGCCAGGAAAATTCCTACGGCCGCGTCACGTTGCGCCGGCGTCCCGGGAACTCCCAAGTACACCGAGCCGCCCACATATTCTGCGTACGAGCCCCACTCTTCGTCTTGTGAAAACACGCTGCGCCCGAGCAGGCGCCATACCGGCGTGCCGGCGCCGAGGTCGCCCAGCACCACCTCTTTGATTGAGCCCGTCCCGCGCGGCTCCCACACTCGATACAGGTGCTCAACGGCGTGTCTTGGCCAACCCATCAAAGCAGACAGTTTCTCCAGCTGGAAAGTCGCCTGCGCAAGGGAGTCAGCAGTTGGCCAACCCAGCGCATGAGCATCCAACGCGTGCTTGGACTCATCCGACAGTCCCGCGACCACTGGCGTCGAGGTGCTTCCGACTTCCGAAGCCAGCTGGCTCCAATTGCGGTAGCCGTACACCTGTGCGGTCCAGTCCCGGGCCTGGTCGGCAGAAAGCGCAGGCAGCAGGGTGGCCAGACGAGCTGCCGAGTCGGTGGGGAAGGTAAGCGAAGAGAATGGGATGCGCATAGGTAGACCTAAATGTGGCGGGCCGCTGGATAGGACAAATTTGAGAACGGCGACGCGGCGCCGATAATTCCAGTATAAACCAAGTATGTCCCTGCGGCAATACTGCTGCTATACAAACAGCTTCACGCGGTGTTGCCATAGTGCATCACGAGAGATATAATTATATTTTTGCTGCACTAAAATAGCCTTGGAGTGAAATTGAACCAACATAGAAATGTCGCAGAGCTTGAGACGCTCGCTTTGACAGCATCCTTGGAGAGCCCGTTAGACCTGGACTACGTTCTATCTGGTTCCTGCAGCGGCACATGGAGCCCTGGCGCCCAGGCAACGTTCACCCAGGTTCGGCGATACTTAAAGCATTTCTCCGTAGTACTTCCAAGGGCGCTGGCGGCCTGGGCGAATCCTGCAGATTGGCGGGTTGCCGCGCTTTACGATGCACCGACGAACACAATTCGGCGCCCTAAAATTGCGCTACAAGCCAAAATTAATGACCGCGGTACGCTCTACATCAGCGTTGGTCTTGTCGCCGCTAACAGGGCGCGCACTACTCCGGAGGACTGCTTCGTTGAGCCTCTGCGGTCGGATTACCTTAGGACTCGGGCAATCTGGCCGTCGACGGATGCGCCAGGGTACACCTTGGTAAGGCTTTTGCAAGATGAGTATCCAGCTGCGTCAGGGCAGCTCGGAGAGGGGGCCGACTCTTTGCGAGAAGAACGGCGGCAACGCGAGGCATTTACGGCCTTTGTCGCTGCCCTTGTCCAAGCCCTCCGTGCAGGGCTGGACGTGAGTCTTGTAGACTGGGTTGAATTTGACCCTGCGGGCAGGCTCGTCGAAGTGAGTTTAGGCGAGCGGGTAATCAGACTCGCTCGCCAGCAACACGCTGGCGCCCTTCAAGCTCAGGACTGCGCTGCAGCAAACTATCGAAGCAGACTGGCGCGAGCTGGAATTACAGACAGCCAGTTCCGGGATGCACGCAGTACTGCGACTTTATCCGGAGGGGCTCTACGCAACGCTCTTCTCCAGGTCACTGGACAAAAGGTACATACCTCACAGCTCAAAGCTTGCGAGCTAGCTGCACGGGAGCACGAAGTGGCGTCCGACTACGAGGCCGCGTGTCGGTGTATCCTCGCAGATTCGCTGAAAGAACACGGCTGAGCCGCTGCTTATGCAGACCCTTTAGGACTTGAAAGGACATGATGATGAAATACGGAACACTGTCGGCCGACCTGGAATTGGAGGAAGGGCTCCTAGAAGTTAGCCCAGCCTTCAGCAAACTCAATCGTTGGGTAAAGTTCCATATTCTCGGCGACTGGCAAGGACAGATTCGTCGACTTTTTAACGAGGCGGAGGAGGCTTGCTATCCAGGAAAGAACGCTCGGAATCAACGGTTCGCTAACTGGGAAAGGCGGGAGAAATGTGAAAGTTTAGCCGGTCAAACAATTTTGACTGCAAAGCCTCTTCGAAACGGCAATGTGGAGCTTGGCCTGTCGGATGGTCGCACATTGATTCTACGCTCCGGCCGAGGACTTGGGAGTGAAGGAATCCAGATTAGTGCGATGTCTGCGGAGCGAGACATCAAGTGGACCGAGGACGTTTGCGAAGAAAGGCCCGTGGGCCACTTCACACAAGAGCCCTCAGCGCAGGAGTTCGCGGACCTTGAGGCCTCGCGTGCCGCACTGAAGGCGTCCATTGCTGGTACAACTACCACCTAGCAGGAACTCCAGCCTTCGGGCTGCAGCAAGAATTAATGGGGCGCTAAGATGACTGCCTACACCAAGGATGAAAAACATCCCTATCGTCGTCTCGCCCGACACCTTCAAACAAAGCGAACGTGAGTTGTCCAGGCTGAGCCCCGCGCCGCATCACTTGAGCGTCCGCGGCACTCGCACGCTAATCACGAGTGTTCACGGGTATGGCCACATGCGGGACGGTGCGCTCAAGCTAAAGGACTCCGGGTCCATTGAGACGTCGCACGCGATTGCGGTAGCGGCCGGCGCCACTTGGTTGGCAGTAGGAGAGGAGGGCGCCGTCGATAGCAACTACCACCGCGAGACGCCATTCAAGGCCGTCTTGGGCGAGTTCTGCGACGAGTACTACCCAGAGCTGGTCGTCGACATCCACACCTCCAACGCGATGCGCCCGTACGACGTGGAGATTGGTTCGATGGACCAACGGAGCTGGTTCGGACGGACTCACTGGCGCGACGCCCTCCGTTGGAACCTGGAAAACAGTGGTTTTATGGTCAGCGACAACCAGGTGTTCCGCGCGCTGGGCGCGAACCCGGGTGCGGAGACAGTTACCGCCTTCTGTTATGAGAGAAGCATCCCCGCGGTGCAGCTGGAGATTTCCTCGGCGCTGACAGACGGCCTGACCACGCTACAGGCCCTTCATGCGCATGCCAAGCTGGTCAATGCGATTGCCGCTCTTGTGGCAGAGCTTCCGACCAAGCGCTGAGGTAGGCCCGCACCACTTGTTCGGTGTGGGCGCCTAAGCGCAGGCGAGGGGTGCGGTTCACCTCTAGCACGACTGGCGTACCTTGGGCTCCACGACGCAGGTCCACGCCCGCACAGGGGCGGCCCAGCGCTTCCGCGGCGCCTACCGCGATTGACGCCAGCGCCTCTGCATCTGGGAACAGGTGAGCGGGGACGACCTCAACTTCGCCGCCCTGGTGCGTGTTCGTCCGGAAGTCATTTGGCGCAGGCCGACGCACTATCACCCAGGGAAGGGCTTTTCCTTCGCAGACCAGCACTCGCCAATCCTCGTCCGCATCGAGGAATTCCTGGAAGTGGTGATTCACCCACTCGACGGACGGCTTCTCCCGTTCCTCGGGGGCGCGCATATCGACCAGCTGCACGCCAGCGCCACCGTAGCCCCAGTTCTCTTTCGAGACGACGACGTTGGTTGGCGTATCTTCCGCACGCGACCAGGTCTTTGGCACCGGTACGCCTGCGTCCTGCAGGTCCATCAGGTCGCACAGCTTGTCTTGCGTGAAGCTCAAGTGAAGCGGGTCAAGCCCAAGCACCGGGCGGCCGGCGGTATGAAACGCTCGGGCAATCTGCCGGACAGTGGCAAACCGGCGATAGCTGCGCACTACCAAGGCGTCGAACTCGGCGGGCACCGCACGGCCATCCAGGCTAGGCGCAGAGCCCTGCAGGTGGAATTCTGCAGGGTCGGCGGAGTGGACGAGAATTCCGAGGTCGAGCCCAATTCCGTGGAAGAGGGACCGTTCGGGTTCGCGGAGTTGCTCGAGTATCAGGATGCGCTGCATGATTCTATTGTTCTTTGGCGGTTTGTAAAAATGCTTCAAGACTGCCGGTTTCTTGTAGGCGTTCGCGTAGATGGCGGGCGAGGTTGTCAGCCACTACTACGTCCTTCGCGCCCCAGGCGAAGGTCATCTCTTGAAGGGGCTTCGGCAGCCGACGTACGATTTCAGGGAGTACGTCTCGGCTAAGGCTCGCACGCGGCATAAACCCTGCTCTGCTTAACGTCACGAAGATGACGGCGTACAACGCGTCCCAGTCTCGCTCATCGAGAGCTTGCAGCTGCTCCTCTACGCGGAGGGTGGTCATGGCTGCTCCAGCGGAGACTGGAGAAAGGCTTCAAAGGAGCCGAGCGCCTTAAATCGCGGAAGGAGGAACTCGACGATATTGTCCCCAGCCACAGTGTCGCTGAAGCCCCAGCTGAGAGCTGCAGCCCAGACGTGCTGGGGAATGCGGCGCAATACCTCGGCCAGGATATCGTTCGAGAGCTTGCCGGCCGGGGCCAGTCCTGTGTTGTACAGCGCGCAGTAGACCGAATCGTGCAGGGATGACCAGTCGTCATCTTCCATGTGCGCAGTAACCAACTCGATGGACAATGGTTTCATGACTGTTCCTTAGAAGTTTGAAGGAATGCCTCGAACGAGCCGGAGGCCTCAAAGGCGTCCTGCAAGAATTCGACAATGTCGTCTTCGAAGCCGTGCTGGGCGGACCGTGCACGAAGAGTTGCAGGCAACCGGCGGAGAACTTCGATTTGCGCCTGGCGGTCCAACGACGCATCAGGTGCGTCCCCTACGTTGTAGAGGGCGCACGAAATGGCGCCATATAGTGACGCCCAGTCGTTCTCTTGCATCTGGGCCGTTAGCCGCTCTGCTGTAAGTTCGTTCATGGTTTTTTCGATTGGCGGCTGCCTGCTACCTGCTGCGCAGGCCAAAATATCTTGGTGGCTTCGCACTGATTCCAAATATAGTCAGCTGGATTAGCCTATCGGACTCGGGCGGGCGAAGTAAGCAATTCTGGTGAGATATATTCCAACAGATTCTCGCAATATAGCATAAGTAATGCCATCTGGTTGCTGGATGGCAACGCCAGAACAGATTTGCACGTGATGTCCGGGATGAACAAAGCCGCTGCTCTCCGGGGAGGGCCGCGGCTTTCGGACGATACGCGGTACGAGGCTTACAGCTGAATTTCGAACAGCCTGTGAGTGGTATAGTCTTTCACCAAAATCCCGTTTTCGGACTTCTGAATTTGTAGCTTCGTTCCGAATCTTGCTGTTTTAACGGTTCCGCCGGCATCCCCAGACTCGGTGGCCGAGCCCGCAAACACCGAGGCCGTCCAAGTGGTCCTGTCGATTGACCAAATGGCAGAGCTGTTAGAAACGGCCGCATAGAGGTTACCATCGCGGCCAAATGCGAGGCTCTCGATTCCGCCGGGCAGGCCCGAGACCGGTTTGCGAACGTAAGTCGGTGTCGCTTTTGGGTCTAGTACAACAATTTGTTTATTCTCCGGGCCATACCGGTCCCAGTGCCGTACATGCAGCACACCGGAAGGGTCGACAGCTGGAGAGAATCCTCCGGCCTGGGAAGTCTGGCAGGACACAGGAGTTGTCTCGACAGAGCAAATCATGGCGCCCTGCTGCGCGCCATGCGCCTGTACGTATAAGGTACTTCCGACCATCGTAGAGGTGGTTGATGCGCCGTTAGTCACGACATAAGTAGCCGAAACGAGTTTGCCCGTGTAGTCCAGTAGCGCCACGAACGATGCGTTCGGGTACCCGCTATAGCTGTAATCACCCACCACGACAACTAGACTCGGGTTCGAGGGGTGAGGGAATGTCTGCCGTAGGTCAGCATTCCCCACAGGGAAACCAAAGCTGCGGAAGTTCCCGGTTAAGGCTATTGAGGTAGACGCACCCGTGCTGAGGTTAGTACGCTGCAAGCCCCCGTAGGTATGCCCGATGAGATTGTCGCCATCGCGGAACAGGTTCCCCGTAGTAAAGTTCAGCGAGGTCATGCCGGGGAATTCACCGATTCGAACGACCGCAGCGTCCGTTGAAACACTCTCGCCTTCTAGGCTAATCTCTGCGCGCGCTTTATCAGACGCTACGCTCATGCCACCGCTGGTCCGCCCTGCGCTCGCGCCGGCAAGGTACTCAACGGTAATGTCACATTGTGCGTTCGATGCTAGGACGCTGCCGCACGTCGTAGACGTCAGGTGGAACGGAGCGCTTGGCTCCTCAAGCTCAAGCGAAATTTGTTTCGCACCAGAATTTTTGATGCTGAATGTTTTTGACGAACGGCGACTTGCTTCGACTTGTCCGAAGTCCCACTCTGACGGGCTCACCGTGAGTCCTAGCTCCTCGTTCGCGTCCCCCGCTCCTGGGGCTTCAGGCGGCGCAACCGTGAGCGCCCTGACGCCCAGGGACGGTATGCGGTAGATAAACGAGTCCGCATACGCGAGCGGCCAAGCGAGCGCGAGCGCTGCGAAGATAGCAGTTTTTTTAAGCAAGGTCATGAGGTAGGCGTTTTTTGCGCTCTTGTTATAGGGGCTTTTATGTTGGGTAGCTTTACAGCACGGTGACTTTGCTGTTTTCAGATTTCAGTATAGCAACAGCAGTGTAATTCGGTTAAACTAAACAATAAGCTGGCCTTGCTTCACATTCTTCCGGAAAGCGCGCATCCAGTTGCCGCTTTCCGCTAAAGCTTCGACCAAAAACACAGAACTTGGAAAAATCTACCATGCTGAACCCACAACTCATCCGTAAAGACTTGTCGCTTGTCCATCAGACCCTGGCACGCCGGAGTTTCGAGTTCCCTTCCGACAAGGTGCAAGGCTTGGTCGAGCGCAGCCGCGAGCTGCAGCTCAAAGCGGAAGGCCTGCGCACGCGCCGCAACGAGCTAGCAGCCCTAATCGGCAAGGGGAAGCAGCAGAAGACCGACGTCTCGGGGTATCTCGAGGAGGCCGGCCGGATTCCTGACGAACTGCGCAGCGTAGAAGCGCAGCTGGACGCGGAGCGTGATGCGCTGAACACCATCCTGGCCGCAACACCGAACATGCCGCATACAAGCGTCCCGGACGGAAAAGGCGAGGAGGACAATGTTCTCGTCCGCCAGTGGGGGACCGTTCGCGATTTCCCGTACGAGCCTAAGGACCACGTGGCGCTGGGCGAGAAGCTCGGCCTCGACTTTGAAGCTGGGGTGAAAATCGCAGGGTCGCGCTTCACGGTTCTCGCCGGCGACATGGCCAAGCTTCACCGCGCACTCATCCAGTTCATGCTCGACACCCACAGCGAAAAGCATGGTTACTCGGAGGTCTACGTCCCTTACCTGGTCAACGAGGCCTCGATGTACGGGACTGGCCAGCTGCCGAAATTCAAGGAAGACCTGTTCTCGGTTCCGCGGCAAGGCGCTGACGGCCTGTATCTGATTCCAACGGCGGAGGTTCCGGTTACCAACCTGGCTCGCGACGTCATTTACGACGACCTCACGCAGGACAAGAAATTCGTCTGCCATACACCATGCTTCCGCTCGGAGGCGGGCGCCGCCGGTCGCGATACCAAGGGCCTTATCCGCCAGCACCAGTTCGAGAAGGTGGAGCTGGTTCGCATCGTCACGCCAGAACGCTCGTATGAGGCGCTGGACGAGCTAACCGGCGAAGCCGAAGCCATCCTGCAGCTGCTAGAGCTCCCGTATCGTGTGATGGCGCTGTGCGCCGGCGACATGGGCTTTTCGGCCGCAAAGACGTTCGACCTCGAGGTTTGGCTGCCCGGCCAAGGGAAGTACCGTGAAATCTCGTCGTGCTCGAACTTCGAGGACTTCCAAGCTCGCCGCATGCAGGCGCGCTATCGGCCGTCGAAAGGTGCGGCGCCGCAGCTCGTGCACACAGTCAACGGTTCTGGCCTGGCTGTCGGCCGTACGCTGGTCGCAATCCTGGAGAACTACCAGCAAGAGAGCGGTGCTGTGATTGTGCCGAAGGTGCTCCGGCCCTACCTTGGCGGACGTAGTGTCTTGCACCCTCCGGCCTAACCCCTCAAGCCAACCCCGCCCCGCAGCATGGCGGGGTTTTTATTTGGGGCTACGCTCTCTTGTCCGGAGCGGCCGGCAGTATCTGTCGGCAGTATCTGTCGGCAGTAGCTCGCGATGGAGCCCTGTTCGCCGTTTACGACTTCAAAACCCTGACGCTCCAGCCATCCCGCCAGGCGGAGGTTGGCCACGTTCTCGAAGTAGAAGTGCGTCGCCTTGAGCCGAGACTGGTTCGCTTCCAGGTATCGAAGCAGAAGGGTGAGGTACTTGTCGCCGCGACGGTCGGACTTCACGTCGATGCTCGCGAAATCCACGACCTGCCGGCCGATGGCACCGGAGCAGAATCGGCTGCTGCGGGTGTAGCAGGAAAGCCAGTCATCGGAATACTGCCGGGAGCGTACGCCATAGTCCTCCGCATCCCTCTCAAGTTCCTGAAACCACGTCAGGAAAGAGTCGAAGCTGAGCTGGCGCTGGTCGACCGAGGTGTCTGTTTCTGGGAGAATTGTAGAGGCATGCATGCGACTATTTTACTCCCGCACGCCTTGACGAGGTAGCTACACAACATAGACCCCTCACTGATGAGGTTCTCATCACTTTTTCAAGGACACCTATGAATACCGCCACTACCGACAAAACCACCATCGCCGAGCACGAAGCAAATTTCCGCAATGCGGTTGACGGTCTTCGAAAAGCAAAAGCGAAGTTCGAGTCCGCGCTTCTCAAGCCGGTCCCGTACGCAGACGAACGTGCACTGCATCTTTCGGCCGCTTTGAAAGCGCTGGCCGGCATGTACGGTGTGAACCTGCAGGGGCCGCTGCACATCGACTCGAACGGCGAGTACAGCCTGGCTGCGCTGAAGGACGACGGTTCCAACCCGAGCATTCACGGTTGCGCACCGTTCGGTGCTTTCGCCGAAATCCTGAACCCGCACAGCCCACGCACAGGCCTTGCCGCGTGCACGCTGCAAGCGGAATCGGGCTGGTGCCGTATTGGTCATTTTGGCGTTGAAAGCATGGTGGTGGCGCAAGCTGCTGCTCGCGGAATCTGATTGACTTTCGAGGACCATTCATGAGTCAAGCAGAAACCAGTAGCGCCCAGGCCGTCGACCACCAAGCGGTACTGTTCAACCAAGTACAGGCCCTCGACGAAACGAAACGCCGATACTCGGCATTGGAGCTGTCATTGCTCCAGTGGTTTGACACCCGGGCCGAGCAACTGAACCTCGCTCTCGCGGCGGCTGCTGGCTGCTACGGCGTTGTTCTGAGCTTACCACTCGAGATGGACGAAAAAGGCGTGTATCCGATGACCGCTGATGCAGCCGACGACGTTGAAGCACTCGCAGCGTTCTCGAACCTGGTCGCCAAGCATGGGGCTTCGGACAGGCACTACGAAACAGGTGCTCTACCCGAAGGCCGTTCCTGGTTCCGACTTCACCATTATCCGGTGGAACGCCTGGTTCGCGAAGTCGCGGCAGAGCGGGGATTCTCCGCTGGCGTGATTGGCAAGGACAACCGCTAACTCGGAACGCTTACGTTATTCTGCGCCGTTCTCCCTGGAGTGCGGCGTTTTCTTTCTAACACGTCCGCGGCGCTATACACTTGATAGGACAACTTTTCTGGAGTAATGCATGGCATACCGGCTCGAAATTCCCCGAGACCTTTTCAATGACGCAAATTTACTGAAGTGCTACGGCCAGGTTTTCATCAACCTGGAGACCGCACAAGCCCCCGACGCTGAGCTCGTGCATGATGGCAAGCCGTTCGTCATCGTTCGCGAACTTGGCGACGGCAGCACTTGGGTGGCCAACGTAAAACTCAAGGTTCGCGGAATGGTCTACCATGTGTTCCGGCCATCGAACAGCCGCTACCCGTGGCCACTCTACCTGCGTGACCAGGAAGGGGAGGAGGTCGAAATCTTTGCAGATGACGGCTCGTTTACGGACGAGATGCTCAAGTTCATCGGTTCCGCACGCGCAGCTCAGTAATCGGCCAGCGCCCGCGCAATTCTAAGCCCACCTCGTGTGGGCTTTTTCTTCGGCCGCCGCGGCGCCGGCGGCCCTTCAGACATTGGCGGAAAGTTAAGGTGATTGCAAATTTTGCTTTGTGTAGTCGCGGCAGTGTTTCCCTGGAATAACTTTCAGTGCTATACGAGGAAACCCTTATCGAAATTGCATAATGCGTCAAGCCATCCTAACCCTCTCTCTCGCACTCATCGCCGCAACAACTTTGACTGGCTGCGGCACTCCAAGTGAATCTGAACTCGCACTATCGGAAACCACCTATGGGTTGCTAGAGCCCTGGTGCCAGATGAAATTCCAGGACGGTTCGACGCGCTTGTACCCAGACAAGTGTGTGAACGTAGTTGGCGCGGGCTCAGTCTCGCGAGGCGTTCTACTGGCCGGCACCTGCCTGAAGCTTGGGGAGCCTCGTATTTCCTATCCCGGCTTGACCCGCACGCTAGACTACGAGGTCAATGTCGCAGGCATCACCGCCGTCATTTCCGGCCAAGACTTCGCAATCGCGCAAGGCTCGAGCGGCGTTGCACGCCGAAAGTGCACACCGACCCAACCGTTCGTTCGATAACCGTCCAAGCCGTTTTCGCAGGCGCTGCCAACCGGTTAGCAGCCAAAAGATAAACAGCCCTCGCTTATGATGAGCAAGGGCTGTCTTATTTTTGAGTACTACTTGTCCACCGTTCTAAGCGCTAATCGAATTTGAAACTGCTCTCCCGGAATCAGAGCGTACTCTTGTTTCGACGTTTGCGGAGGACTAGGCGCTAAAAAGCCTTGCTGGGAGCCGAGCCACGTCGCGCCGTATTCAACGCTTACCCGCACATTCCCTGGGGGAACTAGGACCTCGGCTCCCTCGCCTTCTTTTAGAAAGGTTCGTAGAATTGGCTTGCCTGAATCCGCAGTTAGAAACGTCACAACTAAGCTCAGCTTAGAAGAACTGTCCGTATCGTTAACCGAGAGCTGCACGATTGTGGGGCGGCCTGGCTCAGTTCCCGATTGCGCAAATCTTTCGACACTGCCAGACTCTGGGAACGACGCAGGAGCGGGCCTACCGAACCACGCACTCATCGCCATACACAGATACACAACGCCAAGCCATGCAATAAGAGGTGTCCGATGGTCTGGGGCCGGCTCGCCTTTCCAAAGCGAGCCTACATTAGAAAGAATCACAGCGAGGACCGCGGTGCAGCCCAGTAACAGACCGCTGAGCGCAGGATAGTGGGAGTAGAACTCAAGATGGGACATGGCGGTGCTTTCTAGCGACAATGTGGTCCCCTGTCTAGGAACCGCATTGTCGGCTGCAGTTGCCCCCTTCCATGAGAGCAGCGGACCGTCAGCGCCAGCGACGGTGTACCGACTCCAGACCTTTGACGGCATAGTAGGCATCATCGACCTGGTCGGGGTCCAAGCCGATGTCCATTGACTCATGCCCGTTGGCCAAATAAATCTGGGTGCCTCCGGTTTCGCTCACGGTGTTGTGCGCGCGGCCGCGGTAGAACTGCAGGACAACAGGCGGAAGTCCTTCGAGGTCGAAGACAGCATAGACGCCTTCTTCGGCAAGCACCTTGGCGGAGAGTGCGGGCTCTTCAGGGTCGCCTGGTGTGAAAATCTGGTCGCGCTCTGACCATACGTAGGCCCGGAAGTACCCCGCGAGGTGCATCTCCGCCGGAGCATTGGTGTTCCACCATGCGCACAACGACTGGATTGAAGGATGCGACTCGCAGTCGAGGCCGACGGGGCCCGACGGGAGAGGGCGGAATTGCTCTAGTGCTGTGAGAAGCACTTCCGCATCACCGGCCAAAGTCTGGCACTGACGAACAACATCCAGGCCGGGACGTGTTGCGCGCTTTGCCGCCGACGCCCGCGTTCCGTGGAAGTCCGGCACACTGGTCCAGTGCAGTTCGCCGGCGCCCGGGTGGCCCCACGTCAACGGGTTCGTCCAAATAGTTTCGAGCCATTCGTTATCGCGGTAGAGCAGCAGATTTTTCTGGCCCTGCTCCGTCTCCGGTGACGAAGCAATCGCCGCTTCGAGGCTCGGGGCATCGATATTTGCTTCTTTGTACCAGGACAAGTAACGGTCCTCTTCGGAGAGGCCGCGTAGGCGGTCGACGATGATTCGAGCTTCGCCGGGTTCTGCGAAGGCTTCCGCAATGCGCTCGACCACGCGACCGGAGTGCGGGTCGCGCATCACTACGCCGGTCATAGCGCCATCTGGCAGCTCGAGAAGGACCAGGGTAGGGAAGTTGTCGTGGGAGGCCTTTGCTGTTTGTGCCCAAGGAAGGGGCCACCCGTGACGAAGGTAATCGTGGAACTGGAGCTCGATTTGCTCTTCAGCAAAGGGCGTCAATGCGATGAGGCGGCGCACCACCATCTCTGCGTCAGCGTACTCGCCGGCGCGGACCCAGACGGCAGGGGCGTAGGAAAAATGGACCACAGCGACAGCATCGGCGTCGCCCACGGCGCCAGGCGTCACCGCCAGGTAGCGGAAGATGTTTTCTTGATGTCCGGAGGGGAAGCGTGCTGCAAACAGAAGGTCACGGAGCTCGAGGCATTGAGTCTGGTTCATGATAGGCCATCGGAAGGTGAGGGCCTACGTGTAGCGCTCAGAGTTATCAGCGCACTATCTCGGGCGCCCCTTCCGCTGCTTAGGCACTGCGAACAAATAGCTGTTCCGCTCTTCTATCGACTTCATCTGCGCGACACAGAAGTAGGTCCGCCCCAGCGCCACGAGGAACCCAAGGGCCGCGAGTGACGCGAACACCAGCATGCCCTCTTCGCAGAAGTACAAGACCAGCGCGGCAACTAACGCCAGCAGGCCCATGGAGCTACTCGCTAGGCATTTAGTGCTCCAGGCTTCCCACACTGACCGGTCGCGCGCCCTCTCGGGCCAGTGAGGAATTCTGCCATTGCTGACGTAAGCCAGTAAGTCTGCGCCGGCGACGAGGACCTCAGTGATTCTCTTCGGAACAAATCTCATGGCAATGCTCGCTTAAACCGACCTATCGACCGAGCATCGACAACCCAAGAGCCTTCACGCGGGCACGGGACTTGGCTAGAACCTCTTTCATCTCCTTCTCGCGATTTACGTACAGCTCCCACACCTGGCGGCCGTCGTAGGGGAACTCCGGGTAGGTCGTCAGGCGTTCCTTGGCCACCGCGATGGGGACCTCGTAGAACGAGTCGAGCCACTCACGCACATGCGGGTCTTTGACCGCAGTGAGAGGCACCAACGTCACGATGATGGCGGCGGTCCAGTTGCTCATGTAGACCTTGTACGAGAGGTCGACCAACTGAAGCTTCTCGATACCGCGCTCAAGCACTTGCATGTTCTGCAGTGCGCCGGAAGCCTTGTACGACATCAGCCAGGCGAAAGGAACGTACTGCTGGAGTGTCCGCAGCGTTTCTGCGTCGACCAGCTGCTCTTCAATGCGGAACGAATCCATACCACCTCCGGTGTTGACGAAGCCAAGCTTGCCGCCGGGCAATTGCCAGGATATACTGTAAGAATTCGTCAGTATATCACAAGATATCCCAATAACTGGAGCCCAAGCCATGCGAGCATTAAAAGACAAATTTAGAAAAGAAGAGTTCAAGCAGGGAGTGGCGGTACTCGCGATAGTCGGTTGTGTGGCCGGGATGTACGCTTGCACTCAGGTACTGCAGCGGGACTATTGGAAAATGGCGAAAGTTACGTTGAATGACCGCATGCAGCTATCTTTCAGAGAGTTCTCCACAGCGCTCCAAAACTTAGTGGCCGCGGAGGCCGCTAACGAAGGTCGCGTGTCGGCAGATTCCTTGAACACCCTCTACCGGGAGTGCAAGTTCCTCGAGCGGGAAAACGAATCCGACGCCGCTGAGCACCTTTACCCTGCCTTTCACGCGCAACTCGGACAAGCCCTATCCACTTGCACAGAACTCGCCCAAGTAGAGCAGAAAACGGGCTTGACCTCGACGCATCTGGCTAAGGCGGCGAAGGACTACGACCAACAGTTGAAGGCTACGCTACAGCGTGTGGTGCCGGAGCGCGCCGCCTGGGCGTCGAAGCAGATGCAGTCTCTCGCGAAGGACTGACGGGGCGGCGGATACGGGGAGAGGAGAGTGAAGCTCCTCGCTACACGTTCGACACCTTCAACCTGCGGTATCACATGACCCATACGAAAATCTCCTGCGTTTCCCGTGCACTTTTGGCGGCCGTTGCCGTGACTATGGCCAGCGCCGGCTGCGCGGCCCCCGCCACCGCGCCGGAGGTTTCTGGACAGCGTGCGTTTGACGCATACAAAGCTGGGAACAAAGCAGGGGTGAACCAGCAGCTGAGCCGTGTTGACCAGGTGAGTGCCGCCTTCTTCTGCCAAGGCGATGGGTGGGATTGCATGCTGCAGAGCTACCACGGGCTCGGCGCGAATCAGAGCCACATCGTCGAGGTCACCCGTAAAACGGACGCCTCGGCCCGGGTGCAACTGAAGACGACCTGGGAGAAGTATCCCGCGCCGCTGTGCCAGGAGTACTCGGTCGACCGAACCGACGCTGGCTGGGGCATCAGCTATATTGACGTCCTTAAGAAGTGCTAACCCCTAACGTCCGGAAAGCCTGACCATGGAACGTATTGAACTCGCGCTCGTCCTCGGGATGCTTCTTGTGCCGAGCACCGCGGTGGTGCTCACATTTGAGCCGCCGCCCGTGCCGCCCCAGCCCGTGCAACAGCCAGCGCAGCCGCCAGCGCCCAGACAAAGCGCTCCCGTAGCCCCGCCTTCGCAGGCGAACGTGCCCCTAAAGTCCGATGGTAGTTTGTCTTTGCCATAACGTCTCAGAGCTCGAGCTCGCCCAGGCCGTCGGCTTAGGCCTTTCCACTATGGACGAGCTGCGACGTGACTTGGGGGTTGCCGCGAGCTGCGGCGCCTGCGCACAATATGCGGAGAAGGTGCTCATTGAGCAGCTGAGCCGGCGCACTCAGGGCGTCAAAGCTCCAGGGCAGTCATCGGAAGAACTTCGCCTCAGCCCCGCCGTCCGACCCGACCCCGGGGCCGCAGACTTCTGAACGTAGCTCCCTGGCAGATTCCTGCCAAGTTCTGCAATTTCAGTGTATAATAGCCGTTTTGCTATGTTCATTAACACCGCTAGTATTGATGCGGTAGCGTAGCAATTTGCTAACTCGCAGAATCTAGGAGACCCCCGCATGATGCGCAAAGAAGGTATTATCAGCCGCTTCTTCTACAACCCAATCACGCGACTCGCAATGCTCCGTTTTCGCGGGAGCGAGCAGGTGTACAAGCTCAACGTCCCTGCGGAATTGCAGGACCTAGACGATTTGCTGATGACTCGTCCAGGCGATAAGGTCTCCGTCGACATCGACACCAACGACCGGCTCGACTCCTGGTTCAATGAGACGTACGTGATGGACCTGAACTAAGGCTAGATGCCTTAAAGATTTTCGTGACGTTTAACTCCGTGGTGATATACTTACCACAAACCTGACTAGACAACCAACATGAACCGTAGCCGTTTCCAGCAGCAGCAAGCAATCCAGCGCCAACAAGGCGCTATTGCCGTTTGCGTGCCTGGTCAGGCTGCGTGCGAGAGAATCACCCTCGCGTAACGCTTCCCCCTGAATCCCCCTAAAGGCACCCACGAGGTGCCTTTTTCTTTTTCTGGAAACAAAATCATGGAACTCAAGAATTTCATCAATACCCGCATCGAAGCCGACGTCGCCGCCGGCCGAACACCCAAAGTCGTCCTCCGCTTCCCGCCGGAGCCGAACGGCTACCTGCACCTGGGGCACGCCAAGTCCATCGTGTTGCACGATATCTTGGCGGAGGCCTTCGGGGCGGAGCTCACGCTGCGCTTCGATGACACCAACCCGAAGAAGGAGTCGGCCGAATACGTCGAAGCGATTACACGTGACTCGTACTGGCTAAGCGACCGGTTCACGCGAACGCGCTGGACGTCGGCGTACTTTGACACCATCTACCGCTGCGCACTTCACCTCATCGAGTGTGGCCTGGCCTATGTCGACGACACCGACCCAGAGACCCTCCGGGAGCTGCGCGGTGGATTCGGCCGCAGTGGTGTCGAGAGTCCTGCCCGCGGCCGCTCGGTAGCCGAGAACCTGGCGCTGTTTGCCCGGATGCGCGCCGGCGAGATGGCTGAAGGGGCATGCGTACTGCGCGCTCGTATCGACATGGCACATCCCAACATGAACATGCGTGACCCCGTGCTGTACCGTGTCTCCCACGCTGAGCACCATGCTACCGGAACGGAATGGTGCATCTACCCGATGTACGACTTTGCCCATCCGATTTCCGACGCCATCGAAGGGGTTACACATTCCCTGTGCACGCTCGAGTTCGAGGACCACCGGCCGCTCTACGACTGGGTCGTGGACAACTGCTTTGCGATTCTCGGCGCGCGTCCGGTGCAAATCGAGTTCGCCCGCCTGGACATTGAGGGTATTGTGCTGTCCAAGCGCAAGCTAAACGCACTGGTCGAGGAGGGCAAGGTAGACGGCTGGGCGAGTCCGGCGCTGCCGACTCTAGCGGGCCTACGCGCTCGTGGCTTCACGCCAGCCATCCTGCGCGAGTTCATCGCACGCTGTGGCTTTGCCAAGGCCAATAACGTGCTGCCGGCAGAGATGCTGCCCGATACCGCTCGTGACGTCCTCAATCCGGTGGCGCCGCGGCGCATGGCAGTGTCGGACCCGGTGGAGCTGGTGCTGACGAACCTGGATGAGCCGCTCGACGTAGAGGTGCCGAATCACCCCAAGGACCCGTCACTGGGCTCGCGCGCGCGTAAGCTGACGTCCCGCCTATGGGTAGAGCGTGACGACGTACGAGCTGAGGCAGAAGAAGGCTTCTGGCGGCTCTACCCCGGCAACTGGGTGCGACTGAAGAACGGTCTCAACATCCTGGTGCTGAGTGTGGCCGTTGCAGACGGCCGAGTTACGCGGGTAGTCGCAGAGGCCGACCTCGGGAGTAGTAATCCCAAGGAGGCGAAGCACAAGGCGAAGACGGCACTGCACTGGTTGAGCGCGGAGGAAGCGGTCCCTGTAGAGGCTCACCGTTACGGTCCGCTCTTCGATGCGGAAGGGGAGTTCGATGCGGCTTGTGTGAAACGGTTCCCGATGCTGGTAGAGGCCGGTCTGGAAGAGGGCGCGCACTATGAGTTCGAGCGCTTGGGTTACTTCTTTGCCGCCGGCGGGGCCGTACATCATCTGGCAAGCCTTAAGCCGGTGGGTGGGCGTGGAGTGACGTAGGACCGCGGTTCAACGCTCAACGACAGCGCTCTTCCCTGGGCGCTGTCTGGGCTAAGCCACAGGTGGAACTAAGTGCCATGCATTCGGAACCAATTTCATTCCAGCGGACGACCAGGAAGTTGGCTCGCTACACAATTTAGGCCAACTACAAGGAAGTCGACATGCACAAGATTCTTACCACCGTGCTCATACTCATCGCAACCTGCTCCTCTTTGGCTGCTTTCGTACGGGGCTGTCGCAAGGAGCCATCCACCGGAGACGCTACGCCATCTTCGGAACCTGACGAACTTGAATTACGCCGGCGAGCTAAAGAAACTATGTTTCGGCACGAGCGACGGGCAGTTCACGAACGGCATTTTAAGGAGCTGGAACAACAGCGCTTGCAGAAAGCGGCGTCTTGATTTTGAACCCAACCACCAGGACATCATGGACATCCCTAACGACAAGCTCAAGGAGCAGCTCGAAAGCATAGCGAGTCAGCACCTCAGCATTCCAACACTCACTCGGCAAGACTCGGACCGGCTCGATTTCCACGACGTAGCGGTCTGGAACATTGAACAGGCTCTTCGGGACGCCGTCGAACTCGGGCGTAAGATTCAGCACGAGGAAACCGCCGCGAAGGTCGCAGCGGCGCAGCGGAAGCAGGAAAGGGCGGAGTCCGGTTGGCGGCGCCTGGCGCTGCAGTTCGACGGTCACCGAATGCAGGCTATCGGGCACCTACGCAGCTTGCTGCAAGACCCGGCGCGTCACAGGGAGCAAGCCGAGAAGTTTTTGGCCGCAGGACCCCTAAGCGGTGAGAAGGTTCTCGCCAATCGCATCAAGGCGATGGCGAAACAGCTGCTCGCTACCCGCAAAGCAGCAAAGCAGTAATTCGAGGAGCCCGAACTGGGCTCCTTTTTCATTTGCTGCCTTCGACGGCCGGCGGGTGTCAGGGAATTCGCGAGCCGGTAGTCCCACCAGCATTGGCTGTCACAGCGCACGGGCCCTTTCGACGGACAGCCCGGGGCTCTAGCGCTCCATGACTGGTTCTGGAGCTGGAGCCTCAGGCTTCGGTTGTGGCGCCTGGCCGGCCGCGGGGGGCGCGTCCGACAGCGTTTGCGCCAGCAGGGGAATCGAATCGAACGTAGCTCTTGCCTCGTCCATCGCCCGTTGGGTGCTCTCCGGAAGGCTCAGTTCTTTTCGCATGTCCGAAACGTCCAGGGCAATCAAATCGGCACCAGGGCGGCCCGGCTGCGCGGCGAACTCGGACTCCGACATCGCCCCGAGTACCCGGCTACCGGTAGCTTCGCGTTCGATTACCGCGAAATTCTTGATGTCGCTCTCGCCCATGTCATGAAGAACCTTAACCATGGAGAGGCGGTCGGGTTCACTCGCGAAATCGGTTCCCTGCGTGCTCTTGACGATGTGCTCCTGAAGTTTGTCAACAGCTTGAACGTCCAGGCCGGTCGCCCCGATTTTAGCGAGAGCGGCAACACCTACGGCATCGGCCAGGTCGAGGTCGCTTTTCCCCTTCACCTCGGCCGGCAAGCATTCTCGCAGTTCCGACACTCCTGCTTGGCATATGCCCGACTTCGCAACGTTCTCCAGGGTTTCGCTTTGAATCTGGGGGAGGTCGCCGGCTGCAGGCTGCGCTTCAGGCCCGACCATTGTCGCAACAGCGTCGCTCTGCTGGTTGATGACAAGCGAAGTGCCACTACTCGGCGATTTCTCAAGGAACTGTGAGAGCGCACGGGACATAGGGTCTGCTAGCATCTGCGCCTCGGCGGCCATCCCATGAGTTTCCATATGACCGGCTAAGGCTTGTGCTAGTCCGGCAGAACCGAGTAATGCCACTCCAGGAGATTCCGGCGCTGGGCCGTACAGCGCTTTCTCCAGTGTTGCCACATGCGAGGTGGCAGTGACCACAACCGGCACGGGGCGCTCTTGCTCGAGCGAGGTTGGCTTTGCGGCGAGAGCCGAGGTCTCCTGGCGTATCGCATGCTCTGCGGGCGCCGGCGGCTCTTGGGGCGCGGTAGGTCCGGCCTGGCGTGAAGCGTGGGCCTCAGAAGCCTCAGTTGGCTTGTTGGCGCTTGTTTGCGGGTGTGGCGAGGGTGTTGGGGATACCTCGGTAGCTTGGGGCGCTACAGCAAGGGCCGGCTTGACTGGTGCGTGCTCTTGGTGACTTGATGCAGCCACCGGAGGAATAGCGCCAGCCACACTGGCAACCTCTGCGGGCGCCGGCGCTGGGGCGGGTGTGGGCATTGCCGCGGTTGCTGCGGCTACCGGTGTTTTGAGCGCCGGGTTATCCGGGCCATGAACATTGTCTCGGATGACCTGTTCAAGCCTAGCGGCGCCGGAGTCCCAGAGTTCGCCTACTTTGGACAGGCCCGCCGACAATCCGCTCTCGACGCTCACCTGGCTAACAAATTCCGAGGCTTTGACCAGCACCTTATCGCCGCCTGTTTTCTCCAGGACGTTCATTGCTGCGCGTTCCAAGGCATCTAGGCCGGCATCGACCCATCCGCTCACTTGCTCCGCCGCAGCGTTAGCCCCGGAGCGCTCATTGAGGTAGGCCACACCTTGCCCGAATGAGCTTTTCGATATCGCGTGCCCGGAGGCTTCATCCACGAAAGAGTACGCCCTCGGTATTGCCGTAACAATCGCAACCCCAACCGCGACCTCTGGGCCGGCAACAACACGCATTGCACCTTTGAGGGCAACGCTCGCACTCTCCTTCGCCAAGAGTTCAGCTGCGACTACCTCAGCGCGATGGACACTGGCGGATACTGCGGGAGGCAGCGCATGTGGCGCTTTGAGGGATGCCGCGGTGTGTGGGGCTCGGGCCTCGGTCACAGCTGAGGGAGCTTTGTGCGTGTGCGCTTCGTGGGGCGCTGTGGCGGTAGACGGCTTGGGCGCAGCCACGTTGGACGTGTGCGCGGGGCCCAGCTCGGGCTCGATTCGGCCGAGGTAGTCGGGTGTCTTCGGAACTTTGGTCTCGTGCGCCGGCGCTCCAGCCTGAGCCGCCTTTGCCTCCCCAGCGCTTTTCGAGGGCGTTGCTGCCTTCGCCTCCTGAGCCTCAGCGTGTGACACCTTTTGGTCGCTAACTCCGGAAGCAGGGCCTGCTATTGAGCTTGGGCCAGATTTAGGGGCAGAGACGTCAGCTGGCGCTGCTTTACCCGGAGAGGGGGCCGCTGCTTCAGCATTCGGCGGGTTGTTCACGTGGGGTGGGGCGCTCTTTTTGTCGAGGCCGGCTCGCACGCTCTTGTCCCATTCATCCGGAGAAAGACGAGGACCGGTGTCAGGAACGACTTTCGGAGCATCAGCTCCAGCGGGCAAGCTTGCGCCTGGCTCTGGGGTTAGCCCCAGCTGTTTTCGAAAAAGATACGCAGTAGTCGCTATCGACTCGGCATCTGCTGCCGTGTTGTCCAGTATCTCTGTAACGCTTTCGGCCAAGTCCATGTGCCTCTCCCGGTGTGTCAGGTTGTTAGTGGGTATAGGTAACAGGACTACGTATTCGATTCGGACTTGGCTAGTTCAAGTGGAGACGGTGAGGGGTTAGCCAATCTTGGAGCTCAGCGAGGAGGGCTTATGACACTAGGGGCGCCGCTGTTCAGCTGGAGCGCTGTGCGATGACTCGCTTGGCTAGATTGGCTAGAATGAGCCGCGGCATCCGAGGAGTTATCCATTAGGGCGGGCCCGCTACCTCCCAGTCGATAGCCGAGCCTCAGCATAAAAAAAGCGCCCTGGGAAGGGCGCTTTGAATGAGTCGGGATTCCTGATGCTTAGACCGGTGCGGCCAGGACGGTTGCCCTGATACGCAGGTACCACCAGCCACCGACACCGCCACGACCCAGTTGCCAGTAGGCTTCCAGGTCATTGGACGTTGCCCATGCCTTGAAGTCTTCCCAGCTCGCAGCGAAGCGGTCCGGGTCGGTCATCGAGGTTGGAACTTCGCCCCCGGTGCTCCAGTTGCGCCGGCCGTTTGCGTGATGCCAGTCAATCTCGGCATTCACGTCGTTGTGGTAGTCGTCGGCGTGCTTGTAGCCCTCGCCACCAACCTGCAGGTAGAGCGAGTCCAGCGGAGTTGCGGCAGTGATGCCATCGACGAAGAACTGCTTTGCTTTCGCAAAGAAGCGCACCCCGATTTCGTTCAGCTCGCGGATGCGGGCTTGGCGCTTGCGCTCGGCTTGTTCCGCAGGGGAGACCGCTTTGCGTTCCTGCTCAGCGATGTTGTTCGCCAGGATTTGGCCGAGCGACGGGAGCGAAGCTTTGGCGAGTTCCGAGGTGATGGCGCCAGCAACGGATTGAGCGATAGAGGTCATGATAAGTCCTAGAAAAGTTGTCCTATCGAGTATAGCTACCTATCGCCAGGCGCGGACCGGGCCCGAAGCGCCTACGGTGGTCGATTTTCCTAAAATGAGATGCAAACCCAGTGGAATTACCCTCGAGTTGGTGATAGCCTTGTCAGCCGAAAGGTGCCCATCCATGACTTCAAATCGTATTCCAAAACCGCCGGTGAGCGGAAGCCCAATTCTCGTTTCCGCGCAGCCTCGTCAAAGCAAGGCGCGCATAGTTCTGGAACAATTCCTGGACGCCCACGCGGCCGGAGACATCGACCAGGCAGCCAACTGTGCACTTGCTGCGCTTGCAAGTACCCTTGAGGCCCCAATTGTCGAATCGCTCGTGGGCCTCGCCAACGATTTAGCAGTTACGCAGGACTATCATTCAACAGGTGTTACGCAGCTGCTCTGCAACGCCGCGGACCGGGGCCTACTCCAGCACGCTTACAATGCCGCAAACCGGGTGATGTCTGACGCGAAGTCGCCCGACGACTTCAAGGTGGCAGAGCACTACTTCCGGCTTGCGATGAGTTTCAGGGAGAAGCCTGAGCTGCAGGCTGCGGCACACGTGAACTTTTGCCCAATCGTTCGTGATGGCCTAATTTCGGGGAAGCCGGACTGGCCGGCGGCCGTCGAAATCTACGAAGCCGCAGCGCGAATGGGCCTGATTAAGGCGATGTTCAACGCGGGAAATGTGAGCGATTGGCTTGCAGCACAGGGGAACCGGGAATACGGAGCTCGAGCAGCGTACTGGTTCCAGTATGCCCTTGACTACCGCGCGTCGGGCAAGCCAACACTCGATATGGACACGCCGGCGGAGCTGGAGGGCGTCTTCCAACAGTGCAGGGTCGCACTCTCGGGGTGCCACATCGATGCCAGGTTCGACGGCGCCGACCTAGAAGAAGGGATTCGGTGGGCTAAAGAGGCGGTGAGCTTGGGCAGTACGGAAGCTCGGCATAACCTGGGAATCGGATACACCCGGCGCCTGGCGAAAATGACCACCCCGCCACAGCGTCTTCCTGGGGCGAATTGGCGCTCGGTGCTCAGCCAGATGGACTGGTCGTTTTCCGGGGGGGTGGAAACCATCGTCCGGACTCTGCGAGGAGAGAAGGGCGCCCAGGTTCCCGTCGAGTTGGACAAGCTGACTGTTCAACTGGCGGATGGCTCGACCATTCCGCTCTACGTTACTCACCACCCGTGCCTCCCCTGTTTCGGCGGCGGGGACATCATCCAGGCCATTGCCGAAAACTTGGCCAGGAGCGGTAATCCTGCTGGCTTTCTACTTCTCCCGCGGAAGGCGGTGTTCGTCCAGGAAGGCAACAGTCCCTTCACGCCTATATATGCCTACTCTCAGGGAGAGTTCGGCATGCAAGCACTCGGAATGGTCAGTTCTCCCGACCAGGTGCTTCAGGACCTGCAGGACGGCATCGAATTCATCGACACGCGACTGCCAACGTGGACATGCATGATTCCGATTGCGGTCAATGCGCTCGACGAGGGTTTCGTTGTCGCGAGCAGTACGACATTCCGCCAGCCATACGCGACCGTTGGCGGCCCGTTTCGCATGCCGTTTGTATCGAAAGAAAAACTGCAGGCTCTCGGGCTCTAGCGAGTCGGGCCGGCGGCGGCGCGGGGCATGCCGAAAAAAAGCCCCGGAAGTGATTCCGGGGCGAATAAGCTAGTTGCGAAGTTCTCGCTAGAACGGGATGTCGTCCATGTCCGCAAAGCTGCTAGCGACGGCGCTGGAGGCCGGCTTCTGACCACCCATCGGTTGAGGCTTTGCCACAACGTCTTGGCCAAGAATCCGGCGACTCAAGCAGTGTGTCCAGAAGCCGATGTTCGTCGGCACCAGATACCGCTCCCCGCGTTGGACGAGGGTCTTGCCGTCGCACAGCTGCTTAGCCAGCTTGTAAAGCCTACGCGACCATAGCGAAGACAGATGCTGCCGTTTGGCCGCCCGTGGTGCCCCGATGAACACCGATACAGGGGCAATCACTCCGAACGCAGGCTCGACTTTCCGAAGGAACTCAGGCCTTGCAAACAACCAGAGCCCGAGTCGGGCGCCGAAGAGCTTCATGAGTCGGAACCGCGCCTCATAATCACGCGCGATTGCTGATTCCTCGTCTGAAGGGTCACGGTTCTGCAGCCCTTTCAGTTGCGAACGAACCCAAAGGCCATCAGTACCCAACCGCATGTCGAGTGTCAGCCAATCCTGCGGTGACTCCCCTTTGCGAACCGAGATGATGCACGAGGCTCCCGATTTGACACCTTCCGCGTAGCCGGCCACGCAGTGATGCAGCTCCGCACCTTCGTTGGCCAACGCCATACCGGTCACAAGTTCAGTGAAGGCATAGTCTTTTACCCGCAAGGTCGGTACCCGAGCCTTTTTGAGATTTTGCCTCAGGAGCTCTGCTCGTTGGTCCAGGAAGGGCGTGAGCGCTTCTTGGGTAACCTGCAGGTCTCTTGTCGTCTCGACGGCGCCGTACACCCACTCGCCGCGGTGCGATGCCTCTTTCATCAGGAGCTTCACTGCCGCCCACTGGTCGGTAAGGGTCGGTAGCGTCCCAATCGTTGAACCCAGCAAAGGATGCTTGCTGAACACACGGTCCATCCGCTTGAGCTCAGCCGCCGTTACGTTGCAGGCCAGGTATCCATCTCCACCTTTTAGCCACAGGATTCGAGTCACGCTGTACCCTTTCGCAGTGGCGACGTGGTTCAGGCGCGACTGCATGCCTGGCCGGTGTTTTTCCCGTAACGCACGCGAGTAACGAGGCATCGTCTGCGCGATTGGTCCGGGAGCGCTCAGCAAGTCCTCGGGCACATCGAACCGTGGCTGCAACCGATAAATATCCCCTTTCGCTTGGGTCAACGGTACTACTTCGAAGTGGGGGAGAATCTGGGCGCCTACTGCGTCGAGCTTCTCCTTGTACATCTGACCGAATCGCCACCGGAGGTGGTCACTGTCGATGCTCTTGCGTTCCATCTCCAAGCGATTCCGCTCTGCTTTGTGGTATGCGGCCGCCACGAGCTCGAGGGTGCGTTCATCGTTGCCGTAGATGCCTTCCAGTTCTTGGCGCTTTTTGAAGTACCGCACCAGGGAATGGAAAGGCGTGTGCAGGGTGACGATTTCCAGCTGGCGGCTAGACAGGAAGCGTGCAAATTCCGGCGTCCAGAACAACTCTTTGGTTTTCAAGTTCACCCCGACCTGTACCGCGTTGAGGTCAAAAGTCTCCAGGAACGAAAGAGGGTCCTTTGTCAGCCCCGCGCAGGCAACCTCGTTGAGCAACCCATTGCGAGTCGTTCCCCGGACGGTGTACTTGTCGTCGGTTGCATACGCAAGTTGGCCGTACCGGTCGACGTACGCTTCGGAGGTGCTGAAGGTACACAGGTTGGTCAGCGGCGCGCAGCCGCGCTTCTCCGCTTCGGCACGGCGCACCGCCTCCTTTACCTGGCGCGTGTGCTCCGCATCCTCTTCTGGCGTGATGGGCCGGAAGACATCCACGTCGTTGTACATTACTGCCCGGCCATCGCCGAAAAGCTCGGATACTGCAGACGACACTGCCTGGCCGGCTACGTACCCCTGTGCCGGCAGAGCCGAAAACTCCATCAGCCGAGCCAGCACTGATTCCCCCATCCCTCTGTGCAAAGTTACTGAATTTTTCATAGGTCCTCCCATGTAAGCTGTCCTATGGAGGTATAGGGACCGGGGGCAAACGGCTACACGTCATCGTGCGAAATGCTTCGACACCTCAGTCAGCGGGCTCGTCGCCGGCGCACATTCGATGCCAAAGAAAAACCCGCGGCCGAAGCTCGCGGGTCGAAGCAATTAGAAAGGGAAATCCTCGCCCGAATGGACGGGGGTGGAAGTGTCCGCCACGGCCTGGGGCGGGGCAGGAACAACCGCCTTTTCCCGAGCAAGCGATTCCGCGCGCCACTGCGCCACCAAAAATTCCTGAACTTCACCAACGGTCCAGCGCGAGCGAGAAGGGTCCGTGTTTGCGGGGCCTGCCGGTGGCAAGCTTCCCTCGAACACAGGGTCCCAGGTCCCCGCCAGGAATGGATAGTCACCGAAGTGGGGCTTAAATACCTCGCCTGTCAGCGGACAGACGCTGCGGCACCCGGTGTTGTTGTACCGGTACTCGACCTCGATGATTCGGCTGCGAAGCTCATCCAGGTCGAGCACTCGGACGTCGGTCGCTTCAGCCTGGTCGCCAATCCCCGTGACCACTGCGGTCATGAAGTGCACCGAAGGTTGGTCGCCGGTGCTTTCCTGCTCGTGCAGAAGCGCCAGCCGGATTTCCGCATTGTCGGCGTAGCCGACATCGTCGATGCGAAGATATTGAAGGTGGCCAGTTTCGTCGCCCGTGAAGGTGAGCTTTACGGCGCCAGAGTGCACCTTCGTTCGCAGCTCTGCTTCAATCTCGGCCTCGCGTGCGCTCGAGGACGCGTACGAGCTCAGTGCCTGGTTGAACACCGCTCGCTGTACGGGAGTGAGGTGTTTGGTGGCAGGCGTGCTCCATGGGTCCTGCATTTTTTCAACGGTCATAACCTTGCTCCTTAAGTTGTCCTTGCGATTGTCCTTGAATCCAAGACCCTTAATTCGGGTCTCGCGGAGTGTAGGGACTGGTAGCCCAAGCTCACAAGCAGGCGGCATTTGAACCTTCCCTGTTTCGGACAACGGATGTGTTGGCAAACCCGTGTGTGGCGATGCAGTCGCCGAGGGGCTGACGGTGCTGTGCAACGGTGGAGCCCCAAAAAAAGCTGCTCTCACGTAGAGAGCAGCTCGAATTACTGTTGCGTTCGGCGAAGAGCAGTGAGCCGAAGTTGCGGTGGAACCAGCTCGACGGGAATGGCAACCACCTGGCCAAGTCGATGATTGACCAAGCTGCGAAGTCCCGCGATGACACGAGTAGGTGCAATGGTGGCTCGTTTTCGAGTACTTTCAGCAAAAATCTCGTTGACCAGTGCAGCCCAGCCATCGCCGGCGATTTCGGTGGAAATCCGTTCCTGGTCGAAGATTCGACCAGATTGTTCCAGGTCGGTGGACGGGCAGGCGGTTCTCGAAGTCGGGATGCCGAGCGAAGGATGTGAAAAATGTGCTCGAACAAAGTATGCATAGTAGTCTCGCGAGGAACCGCTATCGGTAATACCCTTTCCAACCATCTTATGCGGCACCAATGCCGGGTCGTCTCCCAATGCCTTTACTGTCGCCCAGTCCAGCGCGCGCTCGTCAAGCTCTGACACGAACAACTGAACGGTCTTCTGGGAACGTAATGCTTCGACATCCGAATCGGGTATCGGCACATCCTGGCCTTCCCAGTGGATAGCCCAATGGCCGGGCCTGCGGCGAATGCTTCCATTCGAGTAGGACCTCGCCTGGTGCTTCTCAACGGCGCCCGTGCCCCTTTGAACATCACTCGCGGACGGGAATGCCAATGCCAACTTTTCCATGATTGTCTCCTATGATTAATGAACTGTCCTTTTTAGTATAGAACCATAGAAACTCTCCCGAGGCGGCGTGTCTTGAGTTGCAGCTCATTATTCCTCAAGGCCCCGTGCTTCTACAGCGAGCCCCATGACTTCTTTATGCATGCCTCGGGCATCCTCTGGAGTTCCATGGGCGGAGAGCTCGGACAGCACGCTTTGGAGGACTTGGCCAAGAGTGGGGGACTCAATCGTCACCGTATCGAGTTCGGAGTAATAGACCTCGGACTCTTCATTCCCCTCATGAACAACAACTTGTGGGAGATACCGCAGAGGCAGGTTTAGGAGCTCCTTTACCGGCCGAAGGCTTAGCGAATAGCGCAGTCGGGTTCCTGCCGCCCCCATACCCGGGCCGTAAGCGAGGTTGTCCTCCTTAAGGACAAAACCCATGCCACTGAAGTCCAGTCGGTCTACGCCTTGCAGCGCGTTAGTCTCTGTGTTGCGACACCAATCGAAGTACAGCACCAGATACTCGAGCCCTTCCGGGTTGTAAGGTGCCGGATAGGGGGCGGCTTCGAGTTTGAACGCGGCTGCCACGAACTCTTTGGCCAAGTCCCGAGAGTAGACGTGCTGAAGGGTTTCGTCCTTCCGAAGTAGCACGAATAGGTCGATGAGCCGAAGGTCCTCGTCAAACGAAACTGGTTCAAACAGATAGAGTGCGGCCTGCGCGGAGACGTCTTCCGTAACAAATTCTTCCGGGTTATCAGAATCTTGTTCCCAAGGAGTTCTGATGAGTTGGCCGCCGCGGTGTAGCTTCAGACGTTCCGGCATATTGGTTCCAGGAGGCTCATGTTGGCGTAAAGGTTAATGGGACTTCGGCGTCGACACCGAGGAAAGCAAGTTTGCGATTTTGGCACGGAAGGCGCCCTTGGACAAGCCAGGCAGCGGCGCCGAGTATCTGGCGGAGGGTACAGCTCGCGATGCGATGCCCGAGGCGCGTAATCCTGCGGCCGCTTCGCACCGCTCAATCGTAAAAAAGCCTCTGAACGCATAAGCGAACAGAGGCAATGAATTGATGGTTTGCTACGTGGCGACGGTTGGCGTAACGTTCAGCACGAGCCCTTCGTCTTTAGCAGAGCGTTCCCGGATACTGAAGAGCACCCGTTGCTCTTTGAAGGCGACTTCAATTGCGCGCAGTTTGTCGACATCGGCCCCGCGGCACAAAATCGCGAAGTCCAGGTGGCTCCAGGCAGCTGCGGTGTCTTGCTCTCCTTTGGAGGACCAAAAACGCAACTCGCCGCGGCGCAACGTGTCCAGACCGTGCTCAATGTCTGAGGACAGCAGCACGCAAGGGACTTCGTCTACCGTTACAGCCGTGCTACCGAACTCGGCCGGCAGCTTCGGCAGGGAAACCGGAGCCAAGCCGACGTTCTCGTATATGCCGAATTTTCGTGCCAGGTATTCGATGCCAATTTCGTGCTCCGCCACCATGTCGGTACCGAACAGGAAGCCTTGGTCGACCTGCCAGCTACTTTTGCCATTTGTATCGCGCATTCCTTCTCCTTGACTGGTCCTAGCCTACTACAACTTTAATCAGGGATTGAACCCCAATCTACGCTTCCGAGCTTGTACAACGCGACCATGTGCTCCATCTCCGCCTTGTTGCGAGCGTAGGCGCAGATGTCATGAGGGTGGGACGTGCCCGCTTTAAGCTGCTCCCGGAACCGAGTCTGTCGTAGTTCCAGCATACCGGAGACCGCATCGCGGCGCAGGTAATAGGTATATTCGACGGTCTCGTCGGAGGGCTGGTTGCGTTCTTCGTTCGCGGTGTTGCGGGCCGAAGAAATCTCGGTGCCGCACTGCGCACAACGAGGTACGAAGCCGAAGTCGTGCGGCCCGCTGACGCCTTCCGTATGGCCAGGGAAGTTGACCGAGGATTTCGCCTCGTTCAAGCAGGTCTCCGAGCAGAACGGAACGACGGTCCCGGTTGCTTCTTTCGTTTCAGGGTCAATCTCAAACAAGCAAAGTACTGACATTTTTTGTCCTCAAAATTAAGGCACGGGGAGGTGCCTGGGTTGTCCTGCTGAGTGTAGCGAGCGGTCGACTCGCGGGACGTGCCAAGGGCTACCGCCGCCTAAGTGCAAAAATGCGCGCCAGTATTGACTCGTCATCGGTCAATTCCGACCATAGCTTGCCATGGATACGCTCACGCTCGGACCTCGACCCCAACCGCCGTTCGGCCTGTAATGCTCCCATCGTCGCAGCAAGCTCGCGCAGGCGACTCAAGGTCTGCTCCTTCTTCGGAAAGCTCAGCAGGAGAGCGTGCAGAACCATCACCGCTTCCTGTGTCAGGTGGCGAAGCTGAACAGTGCGGTGGCCAGTGTAGCCGTGCCGCTGTCGAAAAGCGTCAGCATAGTCTTGGAAGAACTGGTAGTCGGCGTCGGTCATCGGAATCCTTCGTGGTTCCGCGTGTAGGGCCGTCGATTATCGGCTGGCGCTGGAAGGCCCGCGGCGTCGGCGGCAACGTGGCGGCGGCAACGAACACTACTGCTGTCGGTTTCTACACTTTCACAGGACAACCCACAACCAGGAGTAGGACATGCCGAAAACCAAACATGAAATCAAAATGAACTTCCGCGGTCACGACATCACCGTGCCGGCCGGCCAGCCCGTAAGGAAGTGCGAAGACGGCACCGGACAGTGCTTCGTCGAGAACTTCGCGTCGTCCTTCATCGACGAACGGGCGAACGCTATGCTCTTCCACGACGCGACGCACTACGGCATCCGTGTCGATGCGGCGGAGGTGGATGGGCTGAAAACCTTCCGGGTCCAGGACCGCGTCGGCCGAGCTCGCCACGTTGTCTCATTCCACGATGGCGTGAAGGCCCACGCGGACCACTCGCCCTTTTTTGACATGCAGATTTGCGGCAACAAACGCGCCAGGCAGAAGTTCGTGAAGAAATTGACATCGGCCGGATACGTTGAGCAGTAACTTCGCCGTCGCTTGCAATACCGCTGGACTCAGGAGGACGTTGGAGGCGCATGGGCGAGCGTGTATGATTAGTCGAGCCCGTACTGTTAAATTTATTTGGAGTGATGATGGCGAAGGGCGACAGCAAAGAGTTTATAGAATACAAGGTAGCGGTCTTAAGAGGTGCAATAAATTATCTGAATAGGGACGATTCGATGGATAGTTGGTGGCACGCCTTACCGCTGGACCGCCGGAATAATGAATACTACGATGCGGCCCAGGCGTTACATCGTTACATTATTGATGCTTTGGAACCTAGCCTCAATTATTTTTGGTGGCTAAAACAACATCGTCCGGAAGAAAAACGTTCACTGAAAGAGTGCATGATTGCATGGGCTGAGTGGATGATTAGCTGCTTACGGGAAGATTCGGACGCTATCTGGGAAGAAGAACGCAGACGCAGAAACTCAGACGGCTCGCCCCGCCCACGGGAGGAGCGGACCATTATCATCAAACTCGGTTAGTACGGCTTTACTGCCTGTTCACGGATGGGTAATTCAAACGCTGCTTCGGCAGCGTTTTTTATCGCCGCCAAATCGCGTGCACATTGCGGACTTGGCGGCCGGCTCCGCGGCAGGGCTCGGCCAGTCGACAGCTGCTTGCCGATGGCACGTATTTCAGCTAAGATTTCCCCAGGCTAGCCACCTAACTTACCGACGGGTTAAACGGCGAAGCGCGCTAGACTCGGCATCCACTGTGATGCATTCCTGTTCTTACGCTGCAGTAATCGTCGGTTGTAGCGTGATTGAACATGGAGGCATATTGTGGACCACCTTATTTTACGTTCTCTCTCCCCCAAAAATCTGAAGTCGGAGGCGAGGTCTTGCTTTCCTCGCGTGCAATCGTCTTATCTGACTGAAGCAATTGCCAAGGGCCTCGGGTTTCGAACTCAGGCGGCTTTACTAAGTTCTGAACGTGACGGCAGACACCACCAGCTGACGCAGCCATTTGAGTTGAAAAGATTCGGCCAGGCTTTGGTCGATTTCGGGTTTGACCCTGAAGCAGAGTTTCAGCACAAGAGCTGGGTTTGGCAGTCAGCAATGCTGTGGGAAGTTTTGTGGGACTTTGCAATGGAGCGTGAGCCCAAGATTGAGCTGGACGGGAGCTTCGTCCTGTCAGTTTCTACCCTTGAAGTGGTGTCTAGCCTAAGTCAAATCGCCGGCATCGTCATTCCAGACGATTTAGACGAACCCGACCTCACGTCAGACTGGCTGAGCAGCGAGATGTCTGCTCTGTCACAGGCGGTGATTGCACTCGAGGATTCGGACACATACTTCCGGCGGTACCCTCCCGTGGGAAGAGTAAGCCTTCGCTACGATACGCATATGCTTACTGTTGAGTTTAGCGCGGCCATCGTCGAGCGCGTGGCGTGGCACCAGAAGCAGGGCGCAAGCTAACGGTCCATCACGGAAAAGCCCCTTTCGGTGAGGGGCTTCGAAACGCTGCTTCGGCAGCGTTTTTTTGTGGCTGCTTCAAGTAGGCTGTCGCTGCCCCTGGGTAGTGGTCCTCGCTGATGTCCGGGACCCGGTCGTTCAACCGGATGCCCAGTGCCGGGACCGGTGATATGGTCAATCGGGAGGGCAGCTGGCGCGGGTAGATGCGCCGACCAGGTAGGGCCCAACGACGTCGCACGCACCAGCACTGCATCTTGGACAACCCACAGCCCGGCCGGCCAGGGAGTGGCGTTGAAGTCGCCTGCCATACTCGTAGAGCGGCCAGTCGCGGTGAGCTCCGCAGCGTAGCGTGCGGGCATCTTGTTCCGTTCGAAATAGCGGTCTGTTCCAAGCGGTGGCTACAGGTGCACGGCGCGCAAAGCTATCTTCGTACTGTCCCAGGTAAGGGTCGCGGGTATGGCGGGAATGTCGAAGACTTCATCATGTAGCACCGCTAAGCCCTCAAGCGAATACGTCGGCCGGCACTACGGACGCCTATGAGCTTTCGGTGTTTTTTGGTATACTGTTAGAACTTGAAAAGCTGAGGATTTCCATGGAACTATTAGACGTCGCTGTGCGGCCCACTGCCATCGTCAAGGCTGTGCCGCCGGTTAAGCCGCCGGTACCGACGGAAATGGCGCTAGCCATCGAGCGTCTGCACGCGTCGACGTCGTTCTACACCGCCGAGCCCATCGTCGACCAGCTTCTCGACATGCTGGCATGGCCTTCCGACAGCCGTAAGCTAGTTGACCCCAGCTGCGGCGACGGCGCCTTTCTTGGTGCTGCCCTGGAGCGTCTGCTCGTGGTCGAGCCGGACGCCTCCGATGCGCGCATCGCGCATCTGGTACAGGGCTGGGAAATCCACTACTTTGCGGCCGCTGAGGCACGCCAGCGCCTGGAACGCATCCTTGTGGCGCACGGCCGTAGTACAACGCGCGCGCAGGCTGTCGCGGAAGGCATGGTTAGGCTGGGCGACTTCCTGACACAGGGCCCGCTGACAGCCACATGGGACTGTGTCGCAGGCAATCCCCCATTCCTGCGCTACTCGAACCTGCCGACGATTTTGCGAGAAGAGTACGAGCGCACGCTGCCTGATTACTCACGCGGCGACATCCTGCATAGCTTTATCGCGCGTCTGGCCCTGGTGCTGAATGCCGGCGGCGAAATTGCGCTGGTCACGTCAGACCGCTGGCTGTTTACCGAGAACGCGGCTACCTTACGCGAGGTAGTCGGACAGACGAAGGGACTGCGCCACGTTGCGCGCCTGGACTGCGCCTCGGCCTTCTACCGCCCAAAGAACCGCCGTAGCGGCCAGCCCCCGCGCATCCACCCTGTAGCGGTCGTGTTCTGTGATGCGGCCTCGGCCACCATTCCCCTGACCCGTGCACCCATCTATCCAGAGGCCGACGACGCAGCCTATGTCGGCTGCAATCCGCTGCAATCCGTGGCCGCCGTGCGCTTGGCGCCATGGCTCGGCAAACACGGTCTGTTCGTCGTCGACCAGGCCACCGCGGCGGTAGCGAACATCCCGGCAGAACTGCTCGTGCCGGCCATCGACACCGACAACATGAAGGGCGGCGTCCTCAGCGCGCCGACCAAGTTCGCCATCCGTACCTATCGCAACGTGGAGCCGCCGCCATCGGTGCTCGCCCACCTGGACGCGAACATGCACCTGCTGGCGAAATCCAAAGTCCGCACCACCCAGCGCTGGCTGCCGCCGGAAAGCTTCGAAAAGATGGACCTGACTCAAGAGCGCCTGCTCATTCCGCGCATCGCCAACAGCCTGCGCCCGGTGCGCGTGCCGGCCGGCATTCTGCCACTGGACCATGGCATTAGCATCGTCGGCGCCGGCAGCATGACGCTGGACCAGCTCGAAGCCGCCTTGATGCGGCCGGAAGCGGAGGCGTGGGTCCGTGCGCGCGCACCACGCCTTGAGAATGGCTACTTCTCGTTGACGACCAGGCTGCTGCGCGCGCTGCCCGTTCGATTCGACTAATCAATTCGGCGCCAGGCTTGCCACTGCTGACGGGAACGTTTACGTTTTATCCCTGAGTCCCGAACCCGACTAGGGCCCTCTCGGCCCGAGGCGTTTTACTCGAGAAATTCTAATGAACTTTTTTCTACTGTACTACCTCGGCACAGGTTCTAAACCGCAGGCCGACGTTGCCGCAGTCCGTCAGATTCCCGGGGTAGCCGTGGTGTCCGAACCTTCGCTCAAAAGCGTTTTACTGGATATCTCGGAAGAACTAGTGGCCCAGCGAGTCCGTCACCTCCCGGGGTGGACGCTGCAGGCAATGCCGCACGTACCGCGTTGTCTGCTGTCACGCACGGATGGTGCCGCGCCGAGGGTTGAGTGACGGGCGTTGGACTCGGGGCGCTTCGGGCTTTGGCCACGGCGTAGTGAGGGTAGGGTGTCAGAGGAGGGGAGCATTCGTCGTATAGCAGCAATCCCGAACATGGCCGAGGTAGATAACACGGTCAAGGTAATACTTCAGGCCTCAAAAAGGCCGCGACGACGCAGGCTTTTTCACATCGAAAGGCCAGCGAGTCTTATCGTCCGAGGGAACTTGCATGCATGAGCACAGGAAACGGCTTTTTGCCTGGACAGGCAACAACTCCTAGAAGCATTGTGCAGCCAAAAAGGTGACATCAGGAAACTTTAGTGCTATAGTAATGTGAACTTCCAGAATATAAATCTCGATGAGAGGACATTGCTATGAATGTATTGAACGGTCTTAGTGTGCGCGGGCCCGACCTGGGGGAACTCGCCGGCAGACTCAAGATGCCGCCGCAAAGAATGTTCGAGGCCGTGGTAAGCCAGGTGCAGGCCTTTGAGCAGAGCCTGACCGCCGGAGAGGACGTCGGTGTAATGCTAACGACGCTTGGTGCAGGGTTAGTCATCCACGTCCGGAACCTCGCACACTCACAGGAAGCAATTTTTATTGCAGGAGTAGATGAGGATGGGCGGGAAGTTGAACTGATTCAGCACTTTACGCAAATTTCAATTCTGCTGACGCGGGTGAAGGCGCAGAATCCGGAAGAGCCGCGGCGCCAGATTGGCTTCCTATAATCGAGGTCTGGTATGCCCAAGCAAGGTCCAAAGTGGGGGTGGAAACTCCACCCCACTACCCCGTCGGAGTTTCAGGACATGATGATGTCCTTGGACCGTTTCTTAGGACGGAGAAGTGCAGCCTCGGCACCGCTGGCCCCGAAGCTTCGAGTTGCTCGCCCTACGATTTGGTTACGAGGGCCCAGTATTTCCTCCGTTCCACTCGAATGCTGCTACCCCCTTTGACGCTGCCGGCATTATTGAAAAGGCTTGGGTTTGGTACAACGAGCTGTATGCCTCGCGACTGAACGGTGCGCCAGGACCGGGGTCGATAGGTGTGATGATTCGCGGCGACATCCTGCGGGCACGAGTGCCCCGCATAATCGGCGAGGTAGTGTTTGAGATGGACATCCACCTTGAACGCTTGTACCCCGCCGTAGTTATCGGCCGTGGTCCCCAGAAAAGGAATATTCTGGCGCAAATCGAAGGATTAACGCCAGCTTTTGCGGCAAGCCTGAGCGGTAACGAACAACGCAGAATCGCCGACGCGTACTTGACGGGGGTTCGAGGAATATATCGATTGGACGAACTCGAAGGCCACGGTAACCTTGACATTGCACGTGAGGACTACGAGACCAGCGTGGACGCATTGCTGAAGGGGAACTGGCGGAACGCGCATTGGTCGACCTCGGCGTGCGTTGAAAAGCTGCTTAAAGGTATTCTTGCGAGTGCCGGTATTAAGTTTCCCACTAGCGGCGAAGAAGGGCACGACCTTATCGTTCTGGGCAAACAGGTCTCGGACCACCTTGGACGAGAACTGGACGTGCAACTGCTGAAGAGCGCGCAGTGCGCTACAGGCCAGCGGTACGCAGGCCAACCGGTGACACGCACTCAGGCATACTCTGGGCATGTTTGTCTGCTGAAGCTCCTCTGCACCATTTGATGACTGGATTAGGCCTCGACGGCACGTTTCGACGTGCCTAGCTACACCGAATCAGGGAGCGCGACCGCGTTCCACTGCTTACAGGGGAGCTTCGGATGGGCCGTAGACGACAAAATGATGGGGGCGGACTTGAGCTGCTCTTCGCCGTGGTAGCAAAAGCATGGCACTCGCCGCCGCATGTTAGTGCACTGATGGGCGTGGGATTGGGAGTGGTGTTCTGCTTAGCCGTGCCCGCGGCTCTTAGCCTCGTAGTTCCCGCGCCGGCGACGACGCCTAGCCTGACTGGTGCCGTGGCCGGAGCCATTGGCCCGCTCGTCACGATGGTCTCAAAGGCCTCGACCTGGCTTGGTATCGGCACCGCGGCGGCGTGTTTTGGATGCGCCGCTGTCAACTTGGTGCGGGGCCAGAGTGGAGGAGGTGGCCAAGGCGGGCGCCTACGCTTGGTACCGACCACCTCCGGCCGACAAGGCGGCAAGTTCGCTCGCGTCGAACCGAAGATGGCGCGGGTGATTCCTTTCATCCGGAAGCCACTCCTGACACCAACGGAGCTGGAGTTCTTCAAGCGGCTGCGCCAGGCGTTCCCCGAAGTCGCAATCTGCCCTCAAGTGGCACTAGCGGCCGTGGTGGACATCCCGGCAAGGTACAACCAAGGGAAATTCAAGCACGTTAACCGCGCAGCGTTCGCCGCCAAGTTCGCGGACTTCGCGGTCGTCGACCCGGACACCGGGGAGGTGCACGCCATCATCGAGCTTGACGACTACTCGCACGATGGCGCCGAGCGTCAGGCGGAGGACGCTGCGCGTGACGCAATGCTCGAAGACGTCGGCATACCGGTGCACCGGTTCGACGCGCGCAAGATGCCGGATGTCGCCGCGCTGCGGGCTTGGCTGGAGGAAGACTGAGTGGTCCACAACTAATCGACCGTTTGTCGTAACGTGAAGGGAAAAGCCTGCGATTTCGCAGGCTTTTTGCATCTAGAGGTGGATTACTCTTCGATGAGAACCTTCTCAAAATGTGCACTTACGTTCTTGAGCGTTGTGCCCCGGGCGTCGAGTTCGTCTTGAACCCAGCGCTGCACTGGAATACTTTGTACAAACGCTCTGAGCTCCTTCGGCCAAGTAGGGTCCGCAAGGCTCAGGGCAAATTCCTTGCCGTCGATACCGCACTGCCAGTCAATTTCGCCTGCCGCGGTGACGTCGAGCAGCACGGTTGGCTCGACGTAGAGCACATCGTTCTCAAAGCGCAGGTCAAAGAACAGTTCGGCGCAAACCGAAACGTCAAACTCTTGCCGAGACGGCTGCTTCGCGGAAAGGCTGCACGACCTTCTGATGCCTTCTCCAGTGCCCCGGAGCATGTACACGCTCTTATACGACGGGGCGGGACCCTTTTCAAAAACTGCTTGCGCCAAGTTGAGTAGGCCCGGCTTGTGGACATCGCCGAACTGGACAATAAGTGAACCAACGAGCGTCGCCTGTTCTTCCAGTGACGCATCGGGAGCCAGTGCGGGCGCCTGGTGCTGTGCGACAGATGCTCGCGCGTGCTGCCAGCTCGGGTACCCGTACTGGACGGACACTGCGTCCAGGCAGGTCATGTGATTCAAGGAGACGTTCTTGGAATGCAGGAATGCTTTGAGGAGTTGAGCCTGAGCCTTGATGTCGGCTTCAGTGATAAGGGCGTGAGCGTGCATGGTTCATCCGTTTAGGGTAAGAACAGTGTCATCTGACTAAATGTCCGGCGCCGGCGTTACCGGTCAACACTGTTCAAACGAAAACAGGTGAGACCACGTAGAGTTCTGTGCGTTTGCCCTCAGGCGAAAGCCTGAGCCGGCGGCGCGTGCACCACGCTGGTCTGGTGTAGCGGGCGCATTTATACTCAACGGATTGCAGGAGAGGCTACCGAGCAACTTGTCCCACGGCACAGTCGGGCTAGGTCTAGGTGACCCTTTTGTTCTGTTCCCGCGCCGCTAACAGAACTGCAAGCGTGGCATGAACATCTGACAGGGCACGGTGCTCCGGCGTTACCGGGGCGCTGACATGCGCGGCAAGGGTGCTCAACTTGTAGTTTCCCAGACGAGGCCAAGAACTCCGGGTAATGGTCCGAGCCGATGCCGGGCCCCCGGCCGTCCGACAGGGCTCCCCAGCGCCGGGACACGGGGATGTGGTCAATCGGGATGACCGCTGGCGCTGGAAGATGCGCCGGCGCAGGCATGTACCCCTGTTGGCTGCAACAACGAATTAGCGCGAACCTCGGGTCTGCTGCTTACACTGCCAGGCCCACTCAGCAGGGAAGAGGAAGCCCGGGCAGGAGCTGCGTTCGTGCGGGAACATTTGGGCAACCCAGACCTTCTCCGGATTTTCTCGTGCTCGAAGCGCTGCCACTGCTGCAATCCAAGGGGCCGAATCAATCGCAGGCAAAAATGCGGTTATGGTAGTCGTGCCTTCCGGCCATTCCAACTGGGCTAGAGCTTGGGGCGAAGGTGCGACAAGACAGGGTTTCTTAGCTCGTGCGTTCATTGCCATAGCATCTTCTAGCGAGGTAGCGACGAACACATGCTTTTTCGGTTTCCACAAAGCGCCAACAGCATTTTTGACCTCGCAGTTCGCGAATGCTAAGGTTTCCCGTCCCCCAGTATCTAACCTGATTTTTTGAATCCCGACCCCGACATTCTCGCGGACTAGCCTCAGCAGCAACAACGGGGAGCCTTCGTCTTCTAGAAGAGGTGACTCTGCGACGAATCTGAGATTGCCAGGCTCCCAACCGAGGCTGAGTCCAAACCCTTTCAGGTAGCTGATAACTTCTGGGGCAGCGCAACTCGTTCCCATTGCCCAAATGTCTCGGACAGCGCAACTCTCAGGAGGCGTGGCGCGGCCGAGTCCGCCTACCCGTTCAGGATTCGGGTCGTAGCTCAGAACGGCAGCATCAATTGGAAGGTCCCACCCTCGAATCCCCGGTTTAAGCGATAAGAGGAGGGCACGGAACCAAGACTGCGGGGTACGGATAGTCATGGACTTGTGCGTCACTCCCTTGGTCTTGGAACGTATCGGAGTATGGGCCTCTCGGCAGAACGGCCGAGAGTATGTGCAAGGGCCGTCCCCTAGAATCTTGGGGTCGCGACTGAGAAGCAGCATTCCCTGCAACGCTGCAATGGCTTCCGCAACAGCAGGCTCGTCCGCACGTCGTACGTAGAAGTTTAGATGCAGGGCCTCCGGGCTGGCCAGCTTCAGCTCGCAGAACCCCCCGCAGCGTTGATTGATTTCACGAAATAGGCGCGTAATGTTCGAGAGCAGTGCTTCGGGCTGATATGTCGGCGCCAAATAAACGTTATTCTCTATTGTCAAAGCGACCGCGGCACGCTCTGCTTGCGCGGCCTTCTCACGCTTCGCTGCGGCTTCAGCTTCTCGCTCTGCCTCGAGAAGCTGGCGCTGCGCGTAGGCCTCCTCGAGTCTCCGCTTTTCACGCAACTGCAAGAACTCACGCTCATCGTCCTCTTGGTCCGCCCGCTCAATAGGGTCTTTCGGAACTAATTCCCTCACCGATACATAGGCGGCCGCCTCGACTTGATGGAGAAAACTTCGCAGCACCTCAAGACGTCCGCTGCCCTGGTACCAGAAACCTTCGCGCGAGCTTTCTGGCGCTTTGTAGGGTGCGGCGAGCTTACGCAGGATGGCAACTGCTTTTGAGCTACCCGGTCCATACGGGAAGCCTTCGAATTGGAGAACGTTCGCGTAGTCGAGATTGTACAGGCGCGGGTCAAGTAGCTTCGCCCGATTTTCGATGGTAGAACAGGTCCGAATCTGAAAGATATCTTTGGTGACGTGTGGCAGCAGGTAAATGTGCTCGTTGGCAGCGAAGTTAGGGGTGAAGGTGGCGGCAGTCATCAAAAAATCCAATAAATATCATACGTATAGCAGAGTGGATTTATCTGCTCACGCGATAAATATTGGAGCTATACGAGCCTTTTTACACAGGGCTTATCCATGAAAATCGCGAACATCACCGTCATTCCGGCACACCCGGGCCATGAACTTATCTACAAAGACAGCGACCAAGGCGAGTTCACGATTTGCGGCAGCGCTATCGCATGGCGCATCACCACGCATACCGATATCGCAGGTAATGTATTCTCGATGGTAGACCCCCTTATCGCCGAAGGAGACGCCGGCGAAAACTGTATAGGTGTAAAGAACCCGGATGGTTCCGTTCGCATTTTCCATGACGGGCATTATCCGTCTTGGGAGGCGTTCGTCTCCGACAAACAACCTGCAGTCTAAGACGACGGGCTAACCGCCACGAAATCGACCTCTCCGGGGGAGAGGTTACTTTAGACAGAGGGTAGCCATCACCGGGAAGTGGTCCGCCCCGATGTCCGGGCCCCGGCCGTTCGACAGCACACCCCAGTGCCGTGACACGGTGATGTGGTCAATCGGGATGACAGCTGGCGCTGGTAGATGCGCCGGCCAGGTAGGTGCCAACGACGTCGCCCGCACCATCCCCGCCTTCTGGACAACCGAAAGCCCGGCCGACCAAGGCGTCGCATTGAAGTCGCCTGCCATAATCGCAGGGCGGCCAGTCGCGGTGAGCTCCGCAGCGTGGCGTGCGAGCATCCTGTTTCGTTCGACATATGCCTGTGCGCCCAGGGGAGGGAAGGGGTGCACGGCTCGGATGTCTACCTTCTTGCCATCCCAGGTCACCGTTGCCGCGATTGCCGGGATGTCGAGCGCACCTTCGCTCCGCACTGTCACATCCTCAAGCGGCACCTTTGAAAGCACGGCGATTCCGAACGGGCCTTCACGCGGCACAATCTTCCGGTACGGGTACGCAGGCAGGGTGTCGAGCACCGCCGCCCAGGAAGGGGAAACCTCTTGTACGAAGACGATGGCTGGCTGCTTCTCCGCGAGCAGCTGCAGGAACTTGTCCTTCGACTGGTTGGTGACGTGCAGGTTGGCGGAGAGGACAGGTAGGCCTTTGTTTGCAGGAGAGGCCCACGCCGGCGTTTCCGCTGTCAGGTGCGCGTTGGCCAGGATGGCCGTCGAAAGCAGCGCAGACGCCAAGGCAAGCCATCGCGCCGAACCTTTGGCTACAACGTGGGGGGACTCGGATAGGACCGGAGACCGTCGAATGCACGAGGAACTTCCGCAAGAACTGTGTCAATGCGGCAGGTGCTGCGGTTCAGGTCGAGCACGCACCTGCTGAAAGCTTCGGCCGAAACGCCCCATTTAGTTGCCTTCGCGAAATTCCACTGCTATACTATCCATGTCAGGCACAAGAAACCGCACATAATCTCTGGTTCGCTTTGCGCACGTCGACAGTCTCGGTAACGCGCTTTAATCGCTAAGCGCACTGAAGTTTACGAAATTACTGCAATGAAAGCTGCGCACCAGTATGACCTATTCTTACGACCTGCCTAAACCGAAAGACGAGTATGATTTTGAGGTCCTTTGTCGTGACGTTTACTTAACAGTAAGTAAAGGGCAGCATTCAAATATGTTTGGTAGGCGAGGGCAAGGCCAAAATGGGCTCGATATTGTCATTGCTACCTCTTCCGGACTATTGGGAATCCAGTGTAAAAATTATACGGCCAAGAAATTTACGTTGGCGGTTATCGAGCATGACCTTGCCTTGCTCGACAGGTCGGACATAGCGCTGGAGCGGGTCCATTTTGCGACCTCCGCGAGAAGCGATGCTAAGATTGTTGCAGAGGTCTTAGCACTAAGCCAACGCCGGGTCGCGGCCGGTCTGTGTTGCATCTCCGTGGACTTTTGGGACGATATTCAAAATCACATCGCGGACCACGACATCTTGCGGACGAAGTACGACCCGTTCTCAGCGGGGGCGCAGTACACGCAACTGAAGGTTGCGATTGATACATTGTCGGCAAAGTTCGAACAAAGCTCGGAGATTTCATTGCCTCAGAGGAGGGTTGACTCCTTCAACAAAGTGGTGTCCGACCAGCTCGATGAATCTTCTCGAGTCATCAAGGAATTGCGCTACAAGGACGCTCAAGCGCAGCTGAGAGCTTTGCTTCCGAACTTCCACGAATTCGACAGCCACCAGAAAGCACGGTGGCATCTTCAACAGGGGGTCTGTCAGTGGAGCTTAGGCGAGCATTCCGATGCCGCTCACAGTATTGCTGAGGCTGCAATGCTCGCGCCCGACGACGACAACGTCGCTGCGGCTCAAATTCGGGGATTCGTTTTTGCAGGAGCACTCGAGACCGCTCTCGAGTTCAGCAAGCAAGCATTGCAGAAATTTCCGGCCTCGGCTCAAGTTTGTTTTGCAGCCGCGTACGCTCGCATCTCGTCGGGGCTTGAAGTCTTGCCTAGTGAAATTCCGTATCAATTCCGTAAGGATGTCCAGGCGTTGCGGTTACTTGCGATTTCTAGCCAAGCTCGAGGAGACAGCGATGCGGCCCTTAACTACGGAATGCAAGCGCTCTCGCACCCAGATGCAACCTTTTCCATCAAGGCTTCGGCGCTTGCAACAGTAGTTGAGCTCGCATTGCGGAGTCGTGCCGCTCATCCGCTGGGTAAGCTGGCCGTAGAATGGAACCGGAGGCTGTTGGAGGCCGTTAGCAAGTTTCAACCATTGAGGGCCAACCTCTGGCGTGTACAGGCTCCCCTAATGGTGGCAGCATGCGCCCAAGACCTGGTGCTCGCTTACGAGCTGCTAGACAATCCAAGCATTGTGGAGTCCGTTATTGCTGAAGCTACAGCGCACGGAATCGAGTCGCATAGACTGTTACAGAGCCGCCTAGAGTCGTTATACAACTTGGGGCGGAAAGACGAAATGCTGGCCCTCGGCGTCGCTCGAGTACAGCAATTGTCCCCTCACAGCATTCGGCGTATCGCGGAACTGGCGGCGTATGCAAAAAATCCGGATATCACGGGTCGGTTGCTTCGGGAGGTCTCGGAGGACGACATCTTACTGAAAGAGGACATTAAAGCATTCCACTGGCTCGCCCGCATGGGGGGCCCGGAGTCTGCCTCCGTTCACGCGGAAATTGAAGAGCACGCGTTTTCAGAAAATCTCTTACCGCTCATAATGGCGTCTCGAATCTGTGTCGACTCGGGGAACGTGGCGAATGCATTGCGTTTCTGCGAAAACGCCTACGAAGTCTTCCAGCGTCAAAACTCGGGCTTCAATGCTTGGTTGATGTGCGATGCCCTTGTCGGCATCGGCGATTATGCGCGTGCTGCCCTTGTCTTAAGCACCATTCAAAACGCTGGCGATTACTTAGAATTTCCTCATCGATATTTAGACTGCTTAATAAAAACAGAACAATGGTCGCTGGCACGAGATTTCCTCGCTCAGCTGCCGACTGACTTAACCGAGGACATCGACCTCTTCCGCATGGCCTGTTACGTCGCGGAACGTGCAGGTGATATTGAACAGTTGGTCCGATTGTCCAGCATGCTGCTAAGAGCAGCGCCCAAGAACGTTGAAAGCTGGCTTTTGCGAGTCTCCACTCTCGAAAGCGCGGACAAGCCCGACGCCATAGCGAGTCTAATCGCAACGGCGCCTACAGTTCTCCAGGGCAGTGTAGCGCAGACGGTCCTTTTTGCCCGATACGAGTTGCAGATTGGTCTCCTGGCCGAAGGTGCCCGTCGGATGTACGCAATGTACCGAAAGGAGCTTACTAGCTTTGAAAAAGCAAATGCGTATTACATGACGCTCGCGCCCTTGACGTTTCCGAAGGAACCCTTTGTACGGGTTGGAACTGCGGTCACATTGGCGGATTCCATGGGGACGACATTTTCCCTGGTCATAGAACCCGAGTTTTTCGCGGACTTTCCCGCTGCGGCTGACTTCGTTCAGAGCAGTGACGGTTTTGCGCAAGCGTTGCTGGGGGCGACCTGCGGAGGATTAATCAGCCGAACTGGGAGTTTCGACAACAATTTAGAGTACCAGATTTTGTCAATAGTAACTGCGGAGGAATACCTAATTACAAAGGCATTTGACGTGTTGAAATCTCCTGTGAACGCTCAACGAGGGGTCCAACTTTTCTCGCTAACAGACGCCACCGGAGCAACCAACACCGAGGTCTTAGAAACCCACGCTTCTCGGAACGCATCAAAGATTCGACAGGTCTTCCAGGAGTACGTCCGGGCGCCGCACACCTTGACGGCACTGGCTCGTTACATCCAGAAGGCACCTATACACTTGCTGCTCTACTGGCCTTTTCTTGAAGCTCCCTTGTTCGTGGTTAGCGCGAGTGACCGCTCCTTGACGGACATGCACAGCGAGGTTTTGCCAAGCATTCAGCACGTCGTTGTTGACGCGATTACTTTACTTGAGCTAACGCTGATGCGTTGTGAATCTGCACTGTCTGTCTTTCCGAAGGTGTACGTCACCTTGGCGACAAAATCAGCCTTGCAGCATTATCTGGTAGCGATAAAAACCGACCCGTCGGTCGGCTTCTATGCTCAGCAAGGAGACCGGTGCTTCGTTGTAGAAGCTGACCAAAAAGCACGCGAGGATGAGGTTGCGCTCTTGGAACAAGCGCTTAAGGCACTGGCGGACTTCTGCACGGTCGTTCCTGCGTATGGTCCGGTTTCCAATACAACCGAGCTCCTGCAACTTCGCGACATGCTCGATAGTGAATCGATGAGTTGCTTGCGACTTTGCTTGGAGAAGGGCAGCGCGCTGTTATCCCTGGACGAACGTTTTCGGCGCATTGTTGAAGAGATGGGAGTGCTCACCTGCTGGCCGCAGGCGGTTACGAGCTGGGCGCGGGATAGACAAGTTCTCTCCCCGTCTCAATATTCGCTCGGTATGTTCGAACAAATGCGCCGCGGTCGGGCTCATGTCGAAATCACGGTAGGCGATATCTTGTGGTTCCTTGAGAAGAACACCTGGCATGTACAGGCAGGCCTTCAGGCGCTCACAAGACTTCTAGGGTCATCCTCCGCGGAACCCACGAGTGGGCTAGCCGTAGCCCGTGAAGTCTTAACGGCCATCGCTGTGCCTGGCCTGTCGCTGGCAGCCTTTGCTGAAGTTGCCGCATGCTTCGCTGAAGGGTTACATCGGCATCCCCGCGCGACCGAGGCCCTTTTGTCAGAGTTCCAGAATCATGTTGACGTTCTCATGGCGGCGCATGCTCCCAAAAACACCGACACCCGAAAGTGGCGTGAATACGTTTCGGAGCAATTCAGGCTAGCGCGCGAACGGGCGAACTCGAGTAGCTCGGGCGTACATGTGCCATGCCTGGTTCGCCCCACGGAGGGCGGTGCTTGCCAGCTTCTATATAAACATCAGGGCACACAACCGTAGCGGCCCCTCCGCATTTTGTGCGCGTAACGGAGCAGCTTGCTCGCTACTTTCCGACACAGAAAACAGCATGAAGCGACAAGGGGCCGGCTCTCCTAAGCGCACGGACGAGGGCAGTCGCACAACTAAAAGGAACTAGCGAATGAACATATTTTACCGACATACTTTGATAGCCGGCGACGTCGACGTCCATCTCCGAAACCACCTCGCGGGTTATCTTAAATCCTTTCCGCGGTGGGAGCTCGGCTTCGAGGACACTGCGATAGGAGCTCCCGTGACCTACGACGCTATCGTGGGTAAGGAGTTAGGGCAGGTATCGGTCACGTTCTGGCTTTACCCAAATAACGGTTACTCGGGTAATACGGATTACCAACGCCGAACCATCAAAGCGTCGTTGTACTACGTTCTGGTACTTGCAATTCATCCTTTTCAAGTGACCGGCGTCGAGGGCGACAGAATTGCAGCGGACAACCAGGCCGTCATACGTCTGCGCCCCTTGAATGAGAAGGCGCAGGCGCTTGCCTTCAGCAATGAAAGCTATTACGACTGGGGCGGGGAAGATTTGCCTAGTAGCGAGATAAAGGCAGAGTACCTGTCAGCGTTAAAAGGAACTGAGACCTTCGAAGGTATAGAAGTCGAATGGAGCGTTGTGAACACGCCCACCATTCTATCGCTCTGGTCAATTTTTCAAAATCGTGCGGACGAGGGGCCACCGGTATCCACCCACGACGAAACAACCTACCTCCACCTGCAATTACGGTCAGATGCCGTGCTGGCCAAATCTTGTGTTGACCGCTTAGCTCATGCGGTTTGCACTTCGTTATACCTTGACGCGCGGCTTGCCGTTCGACCGGAAATCAAACCCGAATGGGAGCCTCGTTTTCCAGATGTAGCTGGCGAATACCTAACCAAGCCTAGCGTCAAGGTGGAGGCGGCGTTGCGGAGCTCTTGGCAAGCAGAAGCAAACACGCTTTACTTAGCAGCCGTGCTGTCTCGCACAACAATAGGCCCCTGCGACTTAGCCTTTCTTGCGTTTTACAAGGTGCTCGAGTACGTTGCAGCGTTGGCATCGGACCTTCGCGTAGCCAAAAATTTGAGTAACCCTGCCAGCCACCGGATGACGCACCTGCGTAAAATCATCCAGAAAGAAGGTTCGGACAAGGATAAGCTGCATGCGCTGCTAAAGCAACTACCTCACTTTGCGGCCATATCCAAACTTTGTCCTGTAAAGACAGCTTCGCTTTCTGATGTTTTTGCCGACACTCGGAATGCCCTCGTCCATGCAAAGGCTAGTTATCAGCCCACCGGTCGCGAATGCTCAGACCAAGAAATGTCCCAATTGGTAGCGAGTGTAGAGGCGGCGGCCGACAGTGCGTTGAGATGGCTTAGCGAGACCCACCTGGAGGTGAACAAGCTCTTAAGATAATGTTCCTGCAGCTGTTGAGCTTCGGCGGCGCTGGAGCAAACGTGGAGCTTTCGGAGACGGGCTCGGGCAGCTGCCCGGAACTCCACGTTTGTTTACCTAGGCTTTACTTCTCCCAGTAGGCGGGTGCCCGACGGATTAAGAATCCGTCCGGCAGTGCCATTTCGGCGCTGTGACGTCTTCCCACTCAGCGCCCAATGCCGAGTTGCGTGGCTGCCGGCCGCCACTTCGGCAATCGTGCGGGTTGTCGACGTCGATTACGCGACGCGCAAGCCTGGCTGCTCTGGGTTGTCTGTAATTTCCTCAATAATTCGCAAAGCAGCGATTTTGGACGAATTGGCCTGCAATCTGTGAGGGTCGGCCTCCGTCCACGCGACATAGCGCGTTGTGATTTTTATAACTCGGATTTTAGGAACCGCGGCGGATTGTTCTGCATCCGGCGCCGGCCGGGGCTCGCACATTGACTAGATGTGTTTATCTTAGTATACTGTGCGTTCTATTATCTCCTCGCGATGTCGGATGGCTCGGTTAGTTGACCGACTCCGAGCGTAGCACCTACCAAGAGACCTACATGTCCAAGACCCTGCGTAACTGCTGCAACTGCGGCGATAGCGAAGCCGAAGTGGCTCAGATGATTCAACTGCAGAACAAGGAGCTGATTTGCGGACAATGCGCTGACGAGATTCATCAATTCGCGCAGGAAGGCCGCCCGAAGACCGCACCCGGCGCCGCGACGGCACCTGCACCTGCACCTGCACCTGCACCTGCACCTGCACCTGCACCTGCACCTGCACCTGCAGCTTACGGCCACAAGCCTCGCGACATCGTCGCTTTCCTGGACGAGTACGTCGTAGGGCAGGCCGACGCCAAGATTACCATGGCTAACGCGGTGTACAACCACTACAAGCGCCTGGCTGCTGGCGCCCAGAACGACGTCGAGCTCGAGAAGAGCAACGTGCTCCTGCTGGGGCCAACTGGCACGGGCAAGACACTGTTGGCCAAGACCATCGCGCGATTGCTCGACGTTCCCTTCACGGTGGCAGACGCCACCAGCTTGACGCAGGCCGGCTATGTCGGTGACGACGTTGAGGTCGTGCTCCAGCGCCTCATTCAAGCCGCGGACGGCGACATCACCAAGGCTGAGCGCGGTATCGTCGTCATTGACGAGATTGACAAGCTCGCAGCGGCAAAGTCCGGCGCGTCTATCACCCGTGATGTCAGCGGTGAAGGTGTGCAGCAAGCGCTGCTGAAGATTATCGAGGGCGCTCGTGTAAGCGTACCTGTGTCCGGTGGTCGCAAGAATCCACAGGGGCAGGTGGACTACATCAACACCACGAACATCCTGTTCATCTGCGCAGGTGCGTTTGTCCCGCTGTTGGAGAAGCTGAACGCGCCAGCGCACACGCAGCAGGGTATTGGCTTTATCCCGTCGGCTTCTCCTGCGGATGCCCTGTCGCGCGAGGTGACGCCTGAAATGCTGTCGGAATTCGGTATGATTCCGGAGTTCGTCGGCCGCCTGCCCATCATCCAAACGCTGGATGCGCTGGACGTCGATGCACTCGAGCGAATCCTCACAGAACCGAAGAACGCAATCGTTCGCCAGATGGAAGCGCTGCTGCGGATGGACGGGGCGACGCTGGTGTTCGAAGCCGGCGCTGTCCGTGAGCTGGCCGAACGCGCACACAAGCTCAAGACGGGCGCGCGCGGCGCCCGCAGCATCCTGGAGAAGCTGCTCAAGCCTGCTCAGTTCGAGGTTCCTGACACGAACGGTGCGACGGTTACCGTCAAGGCGGACCTTACCGTGCGCATCGACTACCCGGCAATGAAGCTCGCCGCGTAACTTACCTGGCCTGCCGCACAATGTTGTACTTCCCACGCCCCGATATCCGGGGCATTATTGCTCACGAATGACGAAACAGGGATTGCCATGACTCAGACCGTTAAAGGTACAATTCGCCGAATCAGCTTTAATCCCTATGACGGCGAGCACTTCCATCGCAACGTAATCTTTTATCTTGACGGTGACACCACCGCGTACACAGCCTTTGATATTGCGAAGGAGTGTCGTCACGATGTGATAGTGACAAAACCTGGAGACGAAGTCCTCGCCACTTTGCGAGTAGCTCCCCGTTCTGCGGCCACCCAAATTGTCCAATGGATTAACAAAACGTTCGAGGCTGAGCAGGCGGCGATAGCGCAGGCATTGCAGGTAAACCTCCCCGCCGTGTCATCGAGTCAGCCGCATTGTACGAGCGCTGTCTATTCCGAGCTCTTCCATGGTGTCATGTACTACTTCGCTAATTCCGAAGACCTCGAACGGGCGCGTCAAGCAGACATGGAAACTGGCCTGGGCATCAACCCGTTCGAGGATGAGCTCGACAGCCGACGCATCAAGTGGAGCACCAAGCCCGAAAATCTGCGTTAATTCGAACCCCGATGTAGCTTGTCTACTCGGGGTTTTTCTTCGTCCGGCCAAAGGTGCCAACCGCAAGCACTCGCCAAGGAGCGCATTCTAAAATCCAGCCCCCGTTTTCCAGGCACAGAATTGGCGAGGCGCTTTATTGCCAAAATTGCCACTTCGTTCTTCAGCAGCTATCAGCTCACATTACGCGCCGAGAGTTCGTCTAATTCAGGTATCTTTGGCTATCGTTACATGTGAATAGCGGCCCATACTCGGTTTCGCTAAAAAGTTGCGTATTGGTTGCTAAAATTTGACCCCAGGATTTCCTCCCTGTGGCTGTCGATACCTGGGCCGGCGGGTTCGCTTGCTCAGTGGGACCTATACTCGGGAGGACAATAATTTAGGACGGAAAATGAACTTGAATGAACTCGCGGAGGACCTCGCCTTGCAACTTGAGGGGATGAACGATGTAGCGCACCGGTGCGAAACCATCAAAACCTGGTTGCTGGCGAAGCGGGAGGAGGTGACCGAGATGTATGAGGAGGAGAACCAGCCCATTGTGGTCAACCCTCCAGCACCTAACGGCGTCTCCGTTGGAGATTATGTCTTCGCAAGCCGATGGGGCGACTGTGACCCTGGGGACCCCTGGGCTGTAGGCTACGTTTCCGAGGTCGGTCCTAACTGGGTCGTGGTCGGCAACGTGTCACAGCGACGATACTCGAAGGTCATGCGCATCACGGAAGAGCAAGGCCGGCGAATCGCTGAGCGGTACCCTAGCATGGAAAGCGGTTACAAATCCTTCCAGTATAAGGAAATCGCCAAAATCTTTGGTGTCGAGGCTTCGTCGTAGTACACGTAATTGAGCTTTATTCCACGCCCGCACCTGCGGGCGTTTTTCATGCAGCCACTTGCGCCCAACTTCCAGGCTTGAAAATGCCCCCCCATGCCTATACCCCTGCACTGAAGTTTTCCATGATGACCTCGAAACGGTGGGGTACATCTTTGGTCAGGGCGGGCCGCGGCTCCGCTGTACCGTCACAGCCCCGCCGCGGTATGTGCGGGCTAAGGGTGCTAAGGGCGCCATTCGTCGATTGCTACAAGCGGCAGGGCTTCGGCTCGGGCACAACCTGCGGTAACGTACCGGTCTCTCTACACTGCTCAGGACAATCCTCAACTGAACAGGAGACCAACCTCATGTCTGCATACCTCTTCGCTCTCGATAACGTAAAGACCTACATCCGCTCGGCCGAAAATCAGCCTGGCGCCGCACGGGAAGTCCCACCAATGAACGCCTTTGACGCTGCCCAAGTGCTCGCTGTGGCCTTCATGAAGCCCCAGGCGGAAGTGATGGCTGACCTGCTGATGCCAATGGCCTGACGTACTCGACAGGAACTACCCATAATTCGCGCCCTGGACTCCGGTCCAGGGCTTTTTTATGCGGTATCGCTGAAATTACACGACCTCGCCCGGGTCACGGCCTTTGTCCCAAGCACTCGCACGTCCCTAGGCATGAAAAAGCCCCGACGTATCGGGGCCTTCATAATCACAAATCGTGGGATTCATCCAATCAAATAATCAGCAGGCCCTTGGGCTGCGGAATGACGTCGTCTGAGTGCAGAAACGGCAGAAGCGCACCGCGGGAGAACAGGCTGTACTCTTGCAGCACCACTGCCCGACTTCCCTCGGTTTTCATCAACATTACGCTCGGATGGCTCGGAGGGCTGAAGAGGTCGCCGATACCTAGAAAGGAGAAGGGGCGAAGGTTCTTTTGATTGTCCATGAAGTGTTCTCGATTGTACTTAAAAGTTGTCCTATCCCGTGTAGCGACTGCGGCCCACCTGGCCTAGCTTTGTGCGGTCTGTATGGGCTCGCTGGCGCTGGCCGCCTCGCAGTGGCTTGAGATGTCGTTGAAACTCAGCCAAGGCGACCCGGACCTATACTCGGTAGGACAACCACATAAGGATTGCTATGCCACGCGACAACACCTCTAGCCTGAACCACCCCTGGGACCGCGCGAAAGCAACCGTGCTGGTGCGCACTAACGGAGCCTGGGGAGACCAGGAAAAGGTCGACCCTGGTGTTAATTTCTTCGTTTTGGCCCTGGAAGCACTCGGGGCAACGCCGAAGTTCTCCTGCGAAGGACACCCGACTGGCTTCTACGTGACCTTTGAGGCCTCGTATGAGTTGGCGCGTGAAATCGAGGCTGCTGGATTCTTCACGGTCGAGATTTCGCGGAACAATGGCTGGGTCATCCGTAAAGGAAACACCGAACGAATCGAGACCGGCTACACGGAGCGCGACAAGGAACAAACCCTGCGTTGGGCTACCGAAGCATGGATTAGCCGCTTCGGTGACCGCCTGGCATCGCTCGAGTGCCTTAAAAAGCCTGCTTAATCAGGCTCTTGAATCATTCTAACGCCCGCACCTGCGGGCGTTTTTCATGCGCGGCCGCTTTGCAACCAAAACGATAACGCAGCGAGCGTCCAACTTCGCTAGTGCCGAACTGTTTCATCCGGTCTTTGGTGGTTCTCGGACGGCGCAATCGACTAAGGCTTTAGGGTCACTCGGTAGACTTGCGAGCCTCTTGCCCCGGCTTTGAGTCGTACTTTGACGGGAACGGGTCGCAGTGTTTTCCGGACATGTTCCCCAGGGCACCCGGCGGGGCATAGCTCACGTGTACTTGCGAGCTAAATATCCATTTCTCTACCTCATATACACCGGACTGCAGCCAGCTGGCCAGGCCGTAGCATCCGACCGCGAAGAGAGTGCACAGCAGCACGCCGTCCGGGCGCGCCAACACTTGGTCGAGCTGTGATGCGTGGGCAAGGAGCCCCGCGGGGTCGGTTGGAACCAGGTCGAACTTCCCGGTTAGCAGGTAATCACAAAATGTTCGGATGTAGGTCAGATACAGTCCGACGGCGAAGACGTGACGCATAGGCGCTCCTTCAGGGGTAGGTGGCCTAGGTATAGCCCCCTCCTTTATTGACGCCGGCCTCGGACTGTAGGCGAAAAAAAGCCCCTCCCGGTGGGAAGGGCTGATTGAACGAAGCTCCAGCGCAGCCGGGCTTAGTGCTTCTTACCGCGGATGCGGTTGATGAGGGTATGGCCGCCGGCGAGAATCAGGCCGATGACGACGCCAATCAGGATGTCCGCACCGAATCCGATGCTCCAGTGCGGGTATGCAATATGTAACTGATGCGACACGATGCCCCCGGCTACCGCAAACATGGCCACCATGCCGACCGGGTCCAGGAACTTCAGGATTGCCGGCGCGGCTTTGACCATCTTACGGCCGACGTTCTGACGGAATGAGCTGCGGGACTTAGCCAGCGCCAGGCCCATGTCGTCCAGACGGATGATGACGCCGATGAGGCCGTACACGCCAATGGTCATGACAACTGCCACCAGCGCCAGCACAGCCGCCTTGTAGCTCAGCGGCGCATCGCCGGTCGCCGACAGCGCAATGACCAGAATCTCGAGGCTCAGCACCAGGTCGGTGCGGATGGCGCCTTTCACTTTCTGGTCCTCGGTCAGCACGACGAATTCGTCGTCCATCGCGTGTGGGTGGAACCGCTCGAGCAAGCCTTCGCCGCCTTCGTATGCCAGATAGAGAGCGCCAAAGCACAGCGCCACCGTGATGGCTGCCGGCATAAACGCGCTAACCACCAACAGCACCACACTAAGCCATGCCTTGTTGAGGGCACTACCCTTGGTGATTTTCCAGAGGGCAGGGAGCTCACGGTTTGGCGACAGCCCCTCACCCACTTGGCCCGCACCAACGGCCAGGTCATCACCGGCTACGCCAGCAGTCTTGGCTGCGGCTTTGCCAGTGAGGGTTGCGATGTCGTCGGCTGCAGCGGTGAGCTTGGCGCCTTGAGCGGCGAGGTCGTCGGCTGCGGCAGCAGCGAGTTTGGCGGTGTCACGGAGAACAGCAAAAAAAGCAGAGGTAGGCATGGTTTCTCTAAAAAGTAGGAGTCGCGGTCGGCCCGAGTGGGCGTCGACGACACGATTGTCCTGTTGATGAATAGTCCTATGCCTGTGTAGCGACCGAAGTTAGCCCGAGCCCATACATGAAAAATCTCCCGAGGCCGTAGCCCGGGGAGATATGGAAGTAGAGTCGTTGACGCCTAGTTAGCCGCCACGTCCTGCATTTGCGTCTGCGATAGCCTGGGCGGTCATCGCATCGGCTTCATCAGCCAGCTGACGCAACACGTTTGACGGGAAGAACGCTGGGGCGTCGCAGCGGCCCATCTGCACCGTGATGCCGGCGTAGACGAGGTTGCCTTCGGGAGACTGCTCAACCTGCATCGACAGGTCAACTTCGAAGCCTTCGATGTCACCATTGAAGCTGTTGATGAAATCGACGGCGCTGACAGGTTGACCTTGTTCGTCCTGGAGGTTTTCGGGTTGTGGCATGAGATGTCCTTTCGTGGGTTGACTATTTGAACGGGTCAGGCGATGGCTTCGCGTACGAGCCGCTGGGCGAGGCGGGCGGCTTCGTCGCTCGGGCCGTCATAGCCGGTGCTTTGCAGGTCATCGTGGCATTGCGTGATGAGCTTCGCGTAGTGGTACGCCATGTCTTGAAGCTGTTCTTTTGTCGCGCCCTGGGGCAGCCGGACGTCATGCTGTGCGGCGAGGCGCAGCGCTGTCGGTTGGTCCCAGTGGCTTTTGCAAAGCTCGTCTCCCAGCGCCGCTATGAACACGAATTCCGACGTTTCTCGGATGGTGCCCGTAGCGAGCGACTGCAGCGTGGTGATGAATTGTTCGGGGGTCTGGTTATTCATTCGAAGGTCCTGGTTGATACGGAAATGAGCTTTCGCTCGGCCTAAACAGTATAGGCGCAGGCGAGCTTCCTACACTAAGGAAGACCATTACTCTACAGGGAAGACCATGAGCAAGACAGCAGGCGGTACGCCACGGGCAGTAGCGAAAGCATTCGCACCAAATCCGGACGACGACCGCGTAGCCAATGAAGACAGTCCGGCGTTCCGCGCGGGCTATGGCGCCCGAAAGGCCCATGGATGGTGGCGAGGCTGCCCTCACATGTATGACAGCCAAGAGTTCGTGGACTGGCAGGCGGGCTGGCGAAAAGCGTACCTCGAACGACCCGACTGAAACCCTTGACCGTTCCAACCCCGACGCTGCGGCCTCGGGGTTTTTCTTTAAGCGGATGGTACCCTCATCAATGAAGGCACCATCCCGACCGACGAAAAAAGACCTCGATTGCTCGAGGTCTTGTGAATTACTGCTTACGCGTCAGCCATCTCAACGGCCGGCACCTTGCCAGGGTTGCGCTCTTTCCAGATACGGTCAGCTTCCCTGCACTCGCGCGTCAGGTACGGGTCATCCGTCCAGGTCATGTGGTCGAAGTACACGAAGGGGAGTCCTTCGTTCTGTGCCATGCGCTGGCCGTCCTCAACGTCCACGGTGAAGCGCTCGTTCTGAACTTTCGAGTAATACGTGCCGGCGCCGAAGCCCGAGTACACGTACAGGCCCGCGAACACGAATACCCGGCCCTTCAGGTTCCGGCCCACCTTGAGCGTGTCGCCGTCCTTCCAGAAACAGCGGCGCGGGTCGATGGGGCCCGACTTCACGACCGACAAGGTGATGTCGCTTTGCTCCGGGGAGACCGTGCAGCTGTTGTCGTCGCAAGCCACGAGCTCGCCACGCGGATGCAGCTGGCCGCGGTCCCAGTACCCTTCCAGGCGTACCGCGGAGTTCCGGCCGGTCTTCAGAAGGGGAACGCTGGGGCGGTCAGACAAGCAGAAGACGTTGCCGGTGCCGACTTGCGAAAATGGGAGGTAGTTCATGATGTGTGCTCCTAAGGGGTTGTCCTACCTTGTGTAGCGAGCGCGTTTCGCGACACTGCACACACAAAAAAAAGCCACCGGAGGGTGGCTTTGGAATAAAAAGATGGAATCAGTGCTTGATGCGAACGGTGAGTTCGTACCAGGGGCGAACGGATTCAGGGGAACTAACGCTATCGATGTCGAGAGCGAGACCTTCATCGCGCAACCAGTTCAGGAAAGATTCCCAAACGGTCGTAGTCTTCGAATCCGAACGGACCAAAGACTGCACCAAGATTTGGTGCATCAGGATGTCGTAGCAGGTTGCAGTGCTCATCACCTTGTACGTGGCAATATCCGAGGAAGAACCCTTGGAAAGATTGTCAGCGATTTGCTTGCGGATAGCGGCTTTAACGCTTTCCGTGAGCAAGGTGAGGTTAGCTGCGGCGCGAACATCTTTGCTTTCGATGTCCAACGCTTCGCTGCGTGGGTCGGTGTAGCTTGCTGCGAGTTCCGAATTAGCGGACATCGCGAGTTGCTGGCCTAGGGTCAATGCTTGGTTCATAAAATGTCCTAAATAATTTTTGAAGTTCCGGTAGTGGAACGGGTCTGAGTACCCAGTGTAGGTAGCGGGTAAGCAAAAACCGCGCGGAGGGCGCGGTTTTGTGAACGGGACAGCAACTGCCGGGCGGCGGTCAAAGCCAGGTGCTGAAGGCCCAACGCAAGGCGAAGGCGTAGCCAAACACCGGGATGGCAAGGCCAGCCAGCATGGCGCTGGCGTACGCTAGTTTGCGCGGGTTCAGCTTGCCGGCGGCGACCAAGTGCGCATGCTCGCGCGCGAGCCGGCGGATTTCTTCAACATCTTTGACAATCCACTCAGGCGCGTCCTCAAGGGTGACTGCGTTCGCCTGATACCAGCCCATATCCGAGTTGTGAATCTCGCCGGTGAACAAGGAAACCTCCGCCACCCCGCGCAGCTTGGCCAACTCGACGCTGAACTCGAGCATGTGAATGCTTCGGCAGGTGGCGTTGATGTAGGGTTCGATTAACGGGAGCCAGTACCAGTCCGGGTCTGGGATGCGCGCTGGCGCCAGGCGCCCCTTGCCGCGGCGGCGCAAGAGGTTTTCTTCCAAGTACTGCCGAGGGGGAGGGAGGCCGATAAGCTTGCGGCGCTCGATAGGGGAGAGGAGATGGAACTCCGCCGCACCCCCGATGTCCTGCAGGCGGCGTATTCCGCCGGCGCCAAACCGGTCTTCCTTCGTTAGGCACTCCTTCACGACGGTCTTGGCCAGCAGGGCTATGCGTAGCGGGGTAAGCAGCATGTTTAGAGGGAAGCGGAATGCATCCTTGACCGGCATCTGGAGCCAATCGTCGAGTTCGCAGTCGAGCCCATTGTAGATTGCCCGCATGCCCTTCTCACCTAGCTTTAGGCCTGGTGCTATTGCGACAGTGTTGTTGACCAGTTTGACGTACGCGCGGTTTGTTCCGCCGGTGAGCGCATGCAGGGTGCCGTAAGCATGGACTCGAACGCCTCGGTATTCGAAATCGATGCTGTCGAGGCGAGTCGGCCGGGTATGGTCGACGGTTGAGAGAAGCTCTGCGGTGGTAAGTGGTAGGGCCTGGTTCATGTAAAATTAGTGTAATGGTAATGAACCGTATAGCGGTGGGATTTCCCGGGAACGGGCGCCGGGTAGTTAGAACCTTGAGCTTTATTGCAAGGAAAGCATGAGTTCGGCTCAACTATTGTGCTTTAGGTTTGGGCATGGCGGCGAGGCCGATTGAGGCGGCGCGCGGCGTGGGCCCCGCGGGGAGTCTTTAAGCGGACTTCCTGCGGCTACACTAACCAGGACAATTTTAGAAAGGAAGCTTTATGAAGTGCTTGGACAATCTGGAAGCCGACGTCAAGCGCCTGCCGCGCATGCCTGGCTCGCGGATGGAGTTCAAAGTTGGTGGAAAGGTAGTGGCGCATGTGACCACGGCGCCATTTGACGGAGTCGCACCAATCTACCTGGTGAGCTCGCCCTTCATTGGCGAACCGCTTCAATTCGGCGTAGAACGAAAGGGCGTCCGGCCTACGTACACCGTCATAGTGTCACAGATACGCGAGCGGCTCAGTGCAATCGTCGGTGCCGCCTGTTCCGGCATCTACCGTGACGCAACCCGCAGCTTTGTTGAGGGTCCGGAAGTGCCCGCAGTCCGGAAGAACCCGCAGTACGTGTAGTCTAATTCACAGCCCACCGCGCGAGCGAGTGGGCTTTTTTCATTTCCCGGCGCGCTGTCTTTAGCGCGGGGAGAACACCGACTTCAGTAGCTTGTCAGACTCTTCACCTGTGCGAAGGCGGTCGATGAGCTCAGGAAGCAGCACTTCAGCCTTGCCGCGCAGGACGACGTCCGCAGCCCGGTCAAAAGGTGTCTCCTCGGTGTTCATCACGATGATACCCGCGCCGAACTGCATGGCCGTCACAGGCAGGCTCGCCGCCGGCTCGACAACGACCGAGGTCCCAACTACTAGCATCACATCGCATTCGGATGCAGCTACCTGCGCTTCGACAAACACCTGTTTGTCCAGCTGCTCACCGAACAGCACCACATCCGGTCGAATCGGCTTCCAGCATCCTAAGCAGCGCCCGACGAACGCGCGCCCACCTTTGGTTCCACAAACGTCACAGCGATGCTTCGAGATGTTCCCATGGAGCTCCAGAACTGCACCACAGCCCGCTTGGGTCAGGAGGCCATCGACGTTCTGAGTCACGATAGCGGTCTTGCGAAGGCCTTGCAGCCCCGACAGGGCCTCGTGCGCGCGATTTGGCATCACCGACTTCATCTGGGCTGTCCGAGCGGCCCAGAACGCCGCAAAGGCCCGCGGATTGGCTTTGTACGCGTCCACGTGCGATAACCTGAGATTGTCGTCCGAGGTCCATAGTCCGACAGCGTCGCGATAGGTGGGGATGCCCGAGGCCTGGGAGATGCCGGCGCCACAGAATACGGTCACGCGGCGTGCTTTTCGTAAGAGCTCGGTGGCCAGGCGAAGCTCTGCGGTTGGGTGAGGGGTTGTCATGGGCGTGTCTAGGGACACGACATTAGCCTGGCGAGCCTACCCGCGGGCGACGTCTGGACAAAAAAACACCGGCGCGAGGCCGGTGTGAATGACAGAGGTGCAGATGACTTTAGGCTGCTTCGAGCCAGTTAATCACGTAGTCCTCCGAATACAGCTTGAGCGTGCCTGCGCGCCACTGCTCCAGTTCCGCGGCAGTAGGCTCGAACCAGCCACCGTTCTGCGCCTGGGAGTGGTCCGCAACCGTCTTGCTGTAGTGGAGCTGTCGTTGGCCCTTCTGGTTGTCGACGTGGTAGTCGGCTTCGTTAGCCGAGAGCCCGTAGTGCGTCGCCAGGTAGGTGAGCATTTCCGGGAACGTCTCGAACGTTTCGCCGATTTTTTCGCCTTGATAGCCGCAGCCCGTGGAGGCGCCGTCACCGGATTCAAAGTTGTCTTCGTTGATTTCCGACGAGAGTGAAACGAGGTGGTATGGCATGTGTTTTCCTTTTGATGTCCTAGCCCGCAGAGCGAGCTTTGCTGATGTTTTGCTTATGCGTCGAGACGCTGCGTCTTCGCGTAGTCCTCGGCGGCAGCCATGTGCATCCAGCTGCTGCGAGGGCCGAAGAAGTCGAGAGCCTCCTCCGCATCGGCGGGGTCCTCGAGGTCATGAACCATTTTCTGGTACGTACCGTGGACAAGCCGCGGCCAGGGGTCGACGATATAGCGGCCGTCAACCACAGCAAAGTCGTGCCCCCCCGGATGAAGCTCCTCCCGCGCAACACGCGAAAGCGGATTGTTTTCGTTCGCGAATCCGAAGATTTGCACGCGGCCGGGCAACGTCAGGTAGATGAGCTGAGCATACTCCGTGCAGCAGCAGGCCGAGCCCCCGGTTGGAAGGTAGGAGATGGTACCCGGACCGTCGTCGCCGAGATGGCCGTACTGAGCTTCCACTTGTGCCCAGGTCATTCGCACGTCGTCGGTCTCCAGCGTGTAATACACGCCAAGTGCTTCATCGGAGCCGAACCTGCGCTCCATCTCCGCAACGAATTCGGTTTTGTCATTGTTCACGGTTGTTCCTTCAGAAAAGTTGTCCTGCGCAGTGTAGCTATCGACCAATAACCGACGGCGCTACGCTACAGACCATCACACCATTCGGAGGAAGTATGCGTAGAACCTTAGTTCTTATCGCACTGACTGCTGCGACCCTGGCCACCGGAGCGGCACACGCCCAACCCGCTCGGTCGGCGCTGGACTGCGACAAGGTCTCCCAAAGGGGCGGGACTCAATCTGAACTAAATAGCTGTCAAGGCCAAGAGTTCGCCTCTGCAGATGCGGACCTGAACAAGGTGTACGGACAACTCCGCCAGCACTTCAAAGAGACCTCCGACACCGAGGCATCAGCACTGCTGGTAAAGGCACAGCGCGCCTGGGTAGGCTGGCGCGATAGCGAAGGCGAACTCTGTGCCCAAACCCAAGGCTGGAGTCAAGCAGGGTCCGGTTACGGGGCGGTCGTGCGGAAGTGCACGACCGAGCTTACCCGCAAGCGCACCGGCGAGCTGCGGATGCACCTACGAGAGGCGGAAAGCCACTGACCCTCAGCACTAAGTCTGGCAATGCCTCTCTCTAGCCTTGCTACACTCTTCAGGACATCTTTCGGAGAGCAGCTTGAGCAAAGGCGACATTAACGACGTAGAAAAGAAACGGCCAGTGCCTTGGCCGCGCAGGGAGGTCCAGCGACCATATCGGGAGCCGCCTCGACTAGAGGTGGACATCACCTGTCCTCGCGTCTCAGGAAACTGGTGGACACCTAACCCTCGCTTCGTTGACGACCTGGCACAATACCTTCAGGATAAGAAAGTCCTTGAGGTCTTTGCCGGCAATGGGTATCTCGCCGGTCAGCTGGCCAAGCGAGGTGTCTCGGTTACTGCTACAACCGTGTTCGCCGGACACGACGGGCATGAACATGGCCTTTACCATGATGTGCAGGCGATGGAAGCCGTTGACGCGGTATGCGAGTACCGTGACACACACGACGTCTTGCTGATGGCTTGGCCCACTGTAACCCGGGCTGCAGCTGTTGCGGCCGCTGTCTGGGGCAGTCAAAAGGACATCGTGTTCATCGGTGAGCGCACGATTAAAGAAGAGAAAATCTTTGGAGGCTGTGCGGACGATGAGTTCCACGAGTACTTCGTTATCCTGCGCACGTTTGATTCGTACACCGGTAACATGATAGAGTCTGCGGCAGTAGGCCGAATGCTGGCTCAGATAGTCTAACTGTCTGCTGCACGTACTCGCCCAAATGGTCACTGTCCGTCAGCGACTGCCTGTGCAATATCACCGAGGAAATTAGCAGAAAGTGAAAAACACATCAGGAATCAAAGGCGTCGTCGCGTTCGACGCAGAAGGTTATACGTTCCAGGCTCTCTGGGATGGAAAAGGTTGGGATATGGCTGCAATGGAGCAGAAGCGAATCGTCGAAAAACACTTCGTCGCCGCTCCTGCGGACGCTTCTCCGGGTGCGCTACTTACCGCTTGGTGGAAAGCTCAGAAAGAGGCCGGCACCTACACGCACTAATTTGAGAAGCCCCCTTCCAGCCAGGTCGGGGGCTTTCTTTTATGGAAATGGAGTAGGGTAAAAGCTAGAAAAATACTCGCACAATTCAATTTTTACTTGAACTCTGAGTACTCAACCTTTAAACTCGGGCTCTCACATCAGGAGAGTTTCCCCATATGCGGCCATATCAAGATATCAAGCGCGAAATCAATGAACTGGAACAACTGGCAGAAGAGATGCGTGAAGGCGAAGTGCGTGATGCACGGCACCGGGTCTTCGCAATTATGCGAGAAGCTGGGATAAGCCCAGAAGCTTTGCTGGATATCGCAGAGAAGCCCGAGCGCAAGAAGCAGGGGAAAGTGGCGGCCAAGTATCAGAATGCTGAGGGTGAAACCTGGACTGGTCGCGGTCGTATGCCGAAATGGCTGCAGGGTAAAAACCCGGAAGACTTCCGTATCGCGTCGAACCAGCCGGAGCTCCACTTTACGTCCTCGTCGGCCGAGGGCACCTTCCAATAAAAACAAGCCCTGCTTCCGAGGAAGAGGGCTTGGGCAATGAGTCTTAGACTCGCTTGGTAAAGGCCTTGCAGACTTGAGGAGTCGATTCCGGCTCCTTCAGTGCGAGGTCGACCATGTAGTTCAGCTCGGAGTCCGAGAAGACCAGGTCACCTTGGCGTTGGCCGCAGGTGAGCGTCAGCAGTTGAGCCGGGATGCTGGAGTCCGAGTGACCAGTGCGTTCGACCGAAGGGGTCGAAGGCAATGCTGGGTGTGGAACATCCGAGGCATTGGCAAAGACGGCGGCGCCGGTAGCAGCAAGAGCCAGAGCGAACAGACCGGTGAATGCGAGTTTTTTCATGAGTGTCTCCACGCGTATATCGGAATACGCAATCCTTGCCCGAGAGGGGCGGTGTCCTACTGCGTATAGACATCGCACGGTGCGACTCTCTGATGCTTAAAAAACACAAGCTATAGTAATCCATTGCACAATTGCAATATCTGTGGTCAAATGGATGAATGGAGCTCAAGCCATCCCACCTGCGACTGATTGCATCGTCCTCCCCGCCCGGGGGAGCGCCTGATTCTGTCAGCTCGCTCCTATCCCCCGAAGACCTCGTAGAGGTCGAACGCTATGGCGTTCCGGCAGAGCCCCGTGCAGACTTGGTTCAGCAGGCCGGCGCGGCCATTACCCTGAGCGCCAAAGGCCTGCAGTACTACACCGCATCGGTTGCCGCACACCTGCCAGGCCGAGCCATTACTCCTACGTTGAGCAAGGCCGATTTTGTGCAGCTCGAGAGCGACCTGTTTGACGCCGTTCGCCAGAAGGTGCGGGGAGAGCTGCAGGTCGAATATGACGCCGGCCGTATTGACCCCCGCGACCGCGCGATAGTCGAGGCAAAGCTAAAGGGCTCGGCTGTCGACCTCTGTGTATCGCTGCGTAGAAGCTTAAACTTCTCGGCCGCGGGCGAAAACATTATTCCGCTGGGCCTGAAAAAGAAACGTCGCAGCTGAGGGCTGCGACGTAGAATTAGGACTGGGCACTCGACAGAAACCTGGCGATTGCGTAATAGTCCAGGCAGAGCTCGGCGGTCGGAACCGTCAGCTTGCCGGTATCGGCTCGCCGTACTGCGTGAGCACTTCCCATTGCCTTTCCTTCTTTCGAATTTGCGATGCACTCTTCGATGAGTGCCTGCATCTCTTTTGCACGGCGCTGGTGTGCCGCCGATGCCGGGTTCATAGCTTTCAGCTTCGCGGAGAGTGCATCGCCGGTCCACTGAGCGCTGTCCTTGGATAGCGGCGGCAGATTCGAAGGAAACAGCGATTCAAACAATTTTGCGAGCATAGTCATGTCCTAGTTGAGAGGCGCAGGGCGACTCATTCAGCGATAAGCTGATGTTGAAGATTTCGACGCACAATCACGTCTGTCCTTCAAAGTAAAGACATTCGACAGTAGAGATTCTTTGGAATCGCGCTGCAAAAGTTTCCCTGCGGTAGGCAATTGAAGAACTGGCATTGAGTAGAAGCGCGAATAGTCTTATAAACACTAGGTAAATCGTGCCACTATCAAGTAGAATAAACGCCACATCTCCAGTGGCAGAAGAGTTGGCCACAGGCCTATTGCAAATTTATACTCAGTCGAAGAACTTCAAGGAGCTCGTCCCGATATGTCGAATAAAAATCTTACTTACGTTGAGATTAAAGAGAAAATTGAACGCCTCAAGGTCGAGGCGCAAGAAGCCCGCCAGCGAGGCCTTCAAGAAGTTAAGGAGCTCGTCACTCTGGCGATGGCCGATTACGACATGACGGTCGACGAGCTGATTTCGCTGATGACTGGTAACCAAGCGAAGTCGGCGGCTAAAGCAGCGAAAGCGCCTACGACCCCTGGAAAACCGCTGTACCGCAATCCGGAGAACGCCAAGGAGACCTGGACAGGCAAGGGCAGGGAGCCCGGGTGGATGAAGGGCCAGGACCGCGAGAAGTTCCTCATTAAGGACGAGGCGCAGCAGTAAGCCTCAATCCGCTCCGCAGCCTAAGCAACGCCCTCTCCTCGAGGGCGTTTTTCATTTTGGTGCTTGGCTAGGCTGTGCCGAGGCTCCCTCGCTATACAACGAGAGGACATCTCATCAACAACTAAGGACACCAAAATGCAAAAAGAACTGTTTGTCGTATTCGCAGGCACGCTCGCCAAAGGCTTTACCGCCGTGGCGCTGGTCGGCGAAGCTGCTGTGCCAATCGTGGTTCAGGAGCACCAGCGCGTCGGCCGCCTCGCAGACAGCATGAAGCTGTACGTTCCTGAGGACGCGGACGGCTTTGCGCTGGATGGCAAGTACCTGGCCGTATTCGGCGAGATGGACAAAGGCTTCCGCGTTGCGGGGCCGTTCGCCTCCGAACTGGATGCTGAGAGCTATGGTGAAGAAACCGAGGATTCCATCGCCGGCGACCCGCTCCTCGATGGCGCGGCATCGTTCTCCATCCTGCAGGTCACGGGAGACTGGGCTCCAGCCCAATCCATCCTGAACGGACGTGCAGCACACGTCGCCTGGGAAGCCCGTCGCGGCCCGGATGACAATGAGTGCGATGTCGAGCGTGAGCTTGCCGAGCTGGCCCGTGAATCCGGCGCCAACATGAAGGCCTGGCACGAAGGCTGGTTCGAGCGTTCGGACGAGTGGCGTGACGAAATCGGCCACGACGCCTAAACCATTAGACCTACAGCAGAGAGACCGAAATGAAAATTGAAGGCATCGTAAACCGCATCTACCACAATCCGGCCAAAGAAAACGTGATGGTCATGCTCCAGGGCTCTACCACCGTTCATGAATTTGCGACCAGTCGCAAGACAGAACAGCAGGTTGGCTTGACGAAAGCCGGCGACTTTCTGGCCGTCGAGACCATCGATGATTGCCTGGGCGGTAACGCTCCTATCAGGAAGTGGACAAATTTCACGCTCAACACCGACTTAGGCGTCAAAGTGGATTTGCCGGCCTGATGTAATTCGACCCCAGAGGCAGCTGTCTCTGGGGTTTTTCCTTGTGCAGAAAAAAGCCTGCTCGGTGATGAGCAGGCAAGGAAATTAGCGAACTTGGTAGTCGAGCTCTGCTACTTTGAACAACCCAGCGCGAAGGGGAGGGCCGTCCGGCAACTGCAGCGAGACACGTAACAGCTGGGAGATTTGGTCGAACTTGGCCGCAGTGGTGTCCATGAAGGCCACCAGCGTCAAATCCAGATAGCCCGACACCATGTATTGACGCAAGCCAGTCAGCTCGAAGTCCTGCTTGCGAACCACCAAATCGCGGACAGCAACAGCCTTGATGGCCATGTCCGCTCCGTTCTCACGCAATACGCCGGCGCCCCACTTTGCCGCCGCGATAAGTTCGTGGGACTCACCTTCATACGTGACCGCCGAGAAGCTGAACTGCCCCTGCAGTTTCAGTTGATGCTCGACCACGCCTTGCAGGCCGAGCGTGCGCGCAACGGAGTCGAGCGCGGTGTCTTCGATGATGCCCCACAGCTCCGGCTTTTCCCGGCGCCGGAACGCCAGCGAAGCTACCAGCTCTTGGGCGTTGGCCAGGGAGAGTTCGCCGTTCTTGCCGAACGAGACCTGGCTGAGCTTGTTCTCGAGGATGAAGTCGAAGTTTGCGTCGTCACCGACCGCGTCGGCATCCTCATGAGCTCGGGTAGTTGCTGCGGAAATCAGGGCGGTAGCCCGTGCCAAGATGATGTCCTGCTTTTGCATGCGTACCTCCAATGAAATTATCCTACGGCGTGTAGCGACTTGCGCTATTGCGGGCAGCGCCTACGCTCAGCCACCCGACGGATAACCCGCAAACACTAGACAATTCGTGACGCACTGCGCCACACTTCGATTCCCCAACCTGGACCTCACATGAAAAAACTCTTCCTCGCCGCCATGCTCGCGGCTGCCGCAAACTTCGCCTATGCTGACGGCGAGAGCCTGACCGTCTACAAAGACGCAAACTGTGGGTGCTGCGCCGCCTGGATTGAGCACCTGCGCGAAGCCGGGTACAAGGTGACGGCCGTGAACTCGACCGACATGGCGGGGGTGAAGAAGCGCCTTGGCGTCCCCGAGACGCAGCAGTCCTGCCATACCGGGGTGGTGGAGGCTTCGGGCCAAGTCATCGAAGGCCACGTGCCTGCTGCCGCCGTCGCGAAGCTGATTGCGACACCGGCTGTCAAGGGTGTGGCCGTGCCGGGTATGCCCATGAACTCGCCTGGGATGGGACAGCTGAACGGCTCGCTCGTCACGGTCGACTTTGAGGGCAAACCGTTCTCCAAAGACTGACGCTGCTTTACGTTGTGAAAGAAAAACCCGCCGAGAAGGCGGGTTTGTAATGATGCGAGTCCGTTAGAATTCAGGCGGATTGGCGGCCGCGTTGAAGTCCGAGTAGTTCTCGCTGTTCGTGGTCCAGTTCAAGACCATTTGCATGGTAATCCGGCCCTTCCACTGCGACTGCATTTGCACCGAGATGTTGTCGTCGCCACCCCAGATGCTGCTGTAGCCGTTCGGGTTCTCATCCAGGCAAACTCGTACCTGATTGCACAGCTCCCGCCACTTTGCAGCCGCGGCAGCGTTTTCCTCGGCCGTGTACTGCTTTTCCGGCTGTTCAGCTTGCATGTTCCGTCTCCTTTACCTCAGCATTAAAAAGTACCACGGCGCCGACTGACTTCAGGGCGGCTATCACTGGTGCCAGCGAAAACCCGAAATTCACCTTGCTGCGAATCAGGGAAGTCGTGCCTTGAATGACGACCGCGGAGTGGCCCCCGCGGCTGATGGTGTGCTCGAGGTGGCCGAAGCGAGACGCCGTCTTCACGGTGAACCCTTCTTTCCGCATCTTCGCTTCCCATCCCCGGCATTGGCCAGGCAGCTTCATCGCAAACTCCTTCGAGTTGAAGGTGTCCGCGAAGGCCGACATGAACGATTCCAGGTGGCGGTCGAGCTGGCGCTGGGGCATTCCGATGTGGACATCACACAGCAGTGAGCCCAGGGCGGGGGTGAACATCCGCATCTCACCGAAGAAGTGACGGTTTTCCAGCGCATCGTTCATTGCGAACGATGCGAGGAGCTCCGGCGTTACGGGCATACCGTGGAGCGTTACGGCCCCCTCTTGTGCCTTCTGCATCAGCGTCCGGAACATTGCGGCTTGCTCCTCGATGGAGAGCGAGTTAGAAATTTCGGTGTTCATTAGGTTCAGTCCTGTAAGTTGTCCTGCGCAGTGTAGCGAAAACAGGAAACAACGGCTATCCGGACCCGGCCGAGCCTCAGCATAGCGAGTTCAAAATCCAGCCCCATGTTTTGAAACTCAATTTTTAGGTGCTAAAAAGTTGCCAACATGTCCACTTCGGTCAATTTTGCGTAACGGTGTCCATTTTGTTCGCTCGGTTTGTCATCAGCAGCCAACATCGGGGTTCGTTATACGCCAAGAGCGGCCCATACTTGGTATTACTGCAACGCTGCAGTCTCGGTTACAAAAATTTGACCCAAAAATTTCGACACTGTCGAGGTTGCAGGCGGATAGGCGAAAAAAATCCCTCGCGGTAGCGAGGGACTAAACGGAAAAACGATTGATTATCGGCCGAAGCAGATGATGCTGCCTATTACGATGCAGATGACTAAGATGGAGAACATCATGGGCGAGTTCAGGGGCGCCCCTTTGACAATTCGGTCAATATCCTCATCGTCGAGAATTCGACCGGTGTTTCGGGTGCGGCGGGTAGTGCTAATCATGACAAGGTCCTCGGGTTATGCTCACTTCACAAGTCGAAGTACATCGTCTAGCGACCGGATGCGCGTTCGGCCCATTCGTTGATGCGGAGTATCACGTGTCAGGTGCCTAGCGTGCAGGCCGGCCGCCCGGGCGCCGGTGTAGTCCGAGGCCAGGGAATCCCCGACCATCAAGACGTCCTCGGCCGGCAGCGCCAACGCCTCACACAGCTTTTGGTAGATGGCGCCCTCTGGCTTGATGCACTGAACCTCGAACGACCAGATTTTGACGTCGAGGAGCGGCCCCAGGAGCGCTTCAATCGGGGCAGCGAAGGGCAGTGCCAGGTTCGAGCACAGCGCGAGCTTGTAGCCCCTCTGGCGAAGTTCTCGCAGCACCGTCAAGGTCTCGGGGAAGAGGGCGATGGATGCGAGTTCATCCTGCAGCATTCGCAGTTGCCCCTCCAGGTCATCCTCTGGCAAACAAACACCCAGCTGCTGAATCGTTTCGGGGAACGTCCACGCATTCGCCATCACCGCTCGCCTTGCCGGCGGCTGGAAATGGGTGGGCATGAGCTTGATGAGGTTGCGATACGCTTGCGAGGGTGCCTGAATTTGCGCGAGCGTGCCAAAGCAATCAAATGCGATGGCCTTTACGGGGAGTACGGGTTCCATGTCTGTGTCCATAAGATTCCTAGTCTCCCGTATAGCGCAAGCCGATTACCTCAGTTACACCTCATCGATTTCATCTTGCTCAGGAGGGCTTTCGCATGGAGAGTGTCTCCTCCACGCACCGCCATGAGATACCGGGTGAAAGGCGACTCTTCTGGAAGGCGATGGATGTGGGCAAGGAGCGTGGAGGCCCGGATTATCCCGCACAAGTCGCTGGCCATATCCTCGTACGGCCGCGTCGGGTCGAAATCGTAGCCATACGCTTCGAACCATTGAACCAGGTTGGCCATGGTTTGTGTCGAGCAACCCCACGAGCCATCCGCGTTGACGAACAGGTCACCCGGAACCGACGGTGGTGGCAGACCCATATCTCGAACGTGTCGACGGGATGCGAAATCGAGGATTACCGCTGACATAGTGTTCTCCAGGGGATATGGCAGTACGCAGATATGCGGGCATTGTCGCATAGTTTCATTAAACACAACAGGCCAGCCTGGCTGGCGCTACCTATACCTAAAAGGACAACTCTTTTAGAAGGATGAATATGGACATTATCGCGAAAGCTAAAGAACTGCTGCCAACCGACACCTATGCAGACCTGGAGCCGGCGCAACGAGCACTGGTCGACCAGGCGGCTGCAGGGACCTTGCCTGAAGCAGAAGTGGCGCAGTTCGAGCAGCTGTACGCCGACCATCGTGCGGGGGTCTACTGGTTCCAGGCGCAATGGTTCCATGGCCAAGAACACCTGACCCGTGACGGCCAAGGCTACGTTTACTGGAAAGGAAAGAGCGTGGAGCACTACTCGTTTCGCAACCGTGTGGACGAAGCGAAAGCGGCTCGAAAGCTGGCAGAGAACTGCCGGCGCCTGGAAGCGAATGGCTTCCCGGTCAACGGTCGCACGGCGATTCACGAGGAGTGCTACATGGCTCCGGCCGGTACTCCGTGGATGACAGCACTTCACCGTTTCTACGGCTTCCACGAGAAGGACGGTCAAGTCATCGGCCTCTTCCATCGGATGACTGCCGACGCAGACCCTGAGCGTATGGTGGCGGCCTACAAGGACAGCACGGGGATTCATCTCGAGCTGCACGAAGAGGCTTACGAATCGTTCCACTACTACCAGGACCGCGGCTACACTTCGGCAGGACAAGCCCGGAACTACGAAGACGCCGTGGAGCTGCTGCAGTCCACCGGGCTGACAGGCGAAGAGCTGCACCGTATCATCACCGCAACCAAGAGCTCGGAGTTCCTGAGCGTGCTGTACTCGGCTGCCACGCAACCTGCGTAATTGATTCATCAACGAGACCTCCGGGTCTCGTTTTTTTGTCACGGCGCCAGGCGCACGGTAGACTGCTCGCAATCCGTCAATCTAGGCGTCTGGCTAAGAACGGTCGCTACACTTCGGAGGCATAACACGAAAGGACCTATGAAAACCATCGCAGACTTCATCAAACTCATCCAGTCCGGCGCCCAGCCGGTCGTGCAATTCAAGTCGGGTATCGACGAGAAAGAGTCGTACGCTGAGAATGGCATGCGGGCACGCGCGCTACGCGTCAACATGTCCGACCACGAAGTCGTCAAGATTATGTTCGACTTCCAATCGTTCGACCAGCACAACACGCCGCTCGAGTCCGCGCATTACTACGACGCGAAGGGGGCACCGACCCGCACTGCACGAGAAGCAGGGTATTACCACCCGCAGGAAGAACTCTACTTCGATTCCGACGAAGAACTGGCGAAACTGTTCGAAATCCAGGCCGGCCATCGCGTCGAGCTCTTCGAGCGTTACACCGCAGCGGGCACGGACCTGTCGTACGTTCAGTGGCTCGAAGACCAGGTGGACGCCAAGTAACGATGTTATTCCAAGCCCAGGTTCGTACCTGGGCTTTTTCTTTGCTTAGGGATGTGTGACGGCCACGAGGGTGGGGCGGGTTCGCACTGGCGGCATGGCGCCGGCGTGAGAAGGGGCCGTCGACTTCAGTGCGAACACTCGATGACGGAGCGTCTTGACTGCATCGTTGTCCCCGGCCTTAACGACGCGAAGGTACGAGAGCATGTCGGCGGTCTCGACTTCGGCGAACCAAACGTCATCCATGTAGCGTTGCATTGTCGAGCTACGCAGGATAAAGGAGAACACCTGCTCAAATTCAGCGAACGACGAGACTGGGTTGAGCTCAAAACCGTAGCGTGCGAAGCAGCGACGCAATTGCGTGAGCGAGGCCGCCGAGCACAGCCAAGAACCGTCACTGAGCCTTACCAGGTCTGCTGGCATTGAGGGGTGTAGCTCGTCCTGCTCGCGAGCCTCTCGTAGCTTTCGCATGTCGATTACGTTAGTCATAAAGCTCCTCCTGAACCGAGGTACCCGCACAGTCGCATGCGCGAGACCAATCGAAGCACAAACCACACGGCACACGCCGCGGGACCCGGAATAAAATGAATAAATGACAACGCTATGATATCGATTTGGTGAGAAATGTCACGAAAATTTTACGCAGGAGGGTCAATTTGAAAGCTGCCGGTCCACCTTGTCATCACTTTTGCTATTGGTTATTATACGCTTAGTAGTTCCAGGCGGCAACGACGCTCGTTCGGTTCTAAACGCGAAGATGTGCAGCGAAGGCTAAGCCAAATCGCTACACAGGTGGTAAGTCAACTACAAAGGAGAGTCCGCATGTACAGCAAACAAGGTTCGCAAGAGACCATCATCGGCACTGAAACCATGTTGGGCACGGAGACCATCATCGGGTCCACTGACCGCATGACCCCCAAGAGCATCGACAAAATCGCCGGTCGTGACGGTGAAGACCTCGGCGCCGCTTAACCAGAACAGGAGCTCCTATGCACACCGACAAGCGACCAAACACCGCTGAAGGCTGGGACGGAATCCAGCGCGAAGAGGAAGGGACTGGCAGTTATTAAGCCCTGTCGTACCGCTAAAGCCCGCCACTAGGTGGGCTTTTCTTTTGGACCCTGCGGTAGCGCAAGGTCCAGGGTGCGTGGCTTTGAAGTGTGATAGGAAGCGGCTCAATTGGCCATGTGAGCATGTGGTTTTGTCCCAGCCCAGCTAACATCATGCCCGAGCCGACTCGCAGGCTTAAAGACCCTATCATCGACGAGCAGGGTCACTACATCGCCCATAGCATATTGACGTCGGTGGACTTCACCATCCGCGGGGCCGTTTACATCGGGTCACGTCGAGTCATCCCTATCATTTTCGTGCCTGGGATAATGGGCACCAATTTGCGGATTCGCCGCGATGTGCCTTTGCCGGCGAGCCACCCGCTAAACCCTGGCGAACAGGCCTGGCGCCCGCCAAACAGTGATGCCTCTGCTTGGTTCTATGCGCGCAAGTGGGGCCAGCGTACGCCCGATGAGCGCCAGCAAATCCTAAACCCGGCGGTGCTGGAAATTGATAACGAGGGAGACCTCGACATCGCCCCCTGCAACCTAGAACATAGCGTGATGCGCGAACGTGGATGGGGCGAGATTCATACCGGTTCGTACGGAACGCTACTTTACGAGATGCAAAGTCATCTTGAGTCGACGTTCCGATTCGATGCGTTACGGAAGCGCCACGTGCGAAGGCGGTGGCATGAGGTGATGCGGGAGCTTCAGCAGGAACCGCTTACCCGGTGGGGAGTTCGCGACGTTGAGCCGATGACAGAGGCGGAGCTCGAGGTCTATGCAGACTTTCAATACCCGGTCTACGCCTGCGGATACAACTGGCTTCAGTCCTGCCGCGAGTCCGCAGACCGGCTCGAGCGGCGTATCACGGAGATTCTATCTTGGTGGCAATCGCGAAAGCACGAATGTCAGCGCGTCATCCTGGTGACACACTCGATGGGCGGTCTCGTAGCCCGGGCCTGTGCAAAACGCATCCCAGACAAGGTACTGGGGATGGTGCATGGAGCTATGCCCGCGCTCGGCGCCCCAATCGCCGCACGAAGACTGGCCTGTGGCACTGAAGCTAGCCTGCCGGCCAATGGAAACCTAGACAACTACAAGCTGGGGAAGTTTGCTGACCTGGGCGGGCGCCGGCCGGAGGACACAACACCCGTCTTAGCCGTCGCGGCAGGGGCGCTCGAGCTATTGCCAAACCAGCTACACCCACGCCCTTGGTTCCACGTGAGTTGCGTTCGGACGGCACAGTCTGGCGGCGAGAGCGGCGACTACCTGCAGCTCCCCGCGGAGACCGACTCCAGCCCCTACAACCTGTACCGGGACATGGACTCGTGGTTCCGGCTTATCAATCCGGAGATAGCTGACCCCGCGAGGCTGTACCCCCTCACCGCAGGTGGTGTACGCACAAAAATCAATGCTGCGATTGCCGCGGCCGAGCAGTTCCATCTCGAGCTAGGCTCGTACTACCACCCTGCAACGTTCGCATACTACGGCCGAGACAAGGCACAGCTCTCCCACGGAAAGCTTCGGTGGGTCGCAAAGGTTCCAGCCGGCCTGGCGAATGTGCCGATAACGGCGGGGAATGTGCGCGCAGCGAGGTATCTAGCCGGCGAACCGGACGGAGCTCGGGCTGTCGAGATTGAGGGCCGGCTTTCGCTCACGTTTGAGGTCGAGCCGCCGGATGTTAGTGGCGACGGAACGGTAGGGCGCACCTCCGGAGAGGGCCCCGCAGGCCACGTGCGCCAGCTGTTCGCGTTGCGGGGGTGGCCGCACCAGGAGAGCTTCAAGAACAGGGACGTCATACTGCTGACGCATTACTGCATCGTAAAGCTTGTCCAGGCACATCCTAAAAAATGCGCAGAGCACCTAGCGGTCGCTGGCTGAGCGCCACTCTCCTCGCGGTTGTACTTTGGGCCTTTGTCGGCAATGGAGGCGTTACGATGGGTTCTCAAAAGGTGGCTCGACTCTTCGAGCGCACGAAGACGGTATGCGCTGGTCGATTCTTACTCGACCTGCCGGACAGCATGGAGGTGAGCTATGCGCCCGTGATTATCCGCGGATTCACAATTTCAGCCTTCCGCGAGAGTTCCGAAGCATTCAGCCTACGGGCACGTAGCCGTGAGACCGACCTCAAGGTGGCCAAGAACGTGCGAGGAGACTCGACACTGGAGAAGGTCAGTGCTGTGGAGCAGGGCACTCTGGTCGCAAAGATTTTTCAGTTCGGAAGAACGACAACGCCCGCGATAGAGAGGGGAACTCCGGTTAGCTATGTCAACGTCGCGCTGGAGGGGCATGCCCATGTGGACGGGGTGACGTTTCTCGCCAAGGCCGACGCGGTCGCACTCGAGCACGACGCGGCCCTCAAGGAAATCATTTCGAAGTTGCGAGCGGTGCCTGCCGGCGGGCCGCCAGAGGCACCAGGGTTCTGTTTCGGCGCCGGAATGCTCGAGGACCCGGTACCGGTTGACTGGTCCGAAGGTCTGGTCCTGTTCGCCGGCTCTACCCAGTATCCGGACCTAGCGCTGGCGCTGCGCACAAGGGCAGGTGTCAAAGGTGAGGTAGGCCGACTCGCACGTAATGCCCAGGCCGACGAAGACTTGCTGCCTTGGCAAAAAGCGCAGTTGAAGAAGATTCGACGAGGCGAGCGCACGGCGGCCGGAGTATCCGGGGATGAAGTGCTGGAGCGAGGTCGGGAGCTGAACTCCGTTGACGTCTATGCATTTGACTGGGAAGCCGTGGGGACGCCGGATGATGTGGAGCGCCCGACGATTCATCTCGAGCTGTCAACCGGACACCCTAAGCAGGTCGGCGCCGGCCCTGTCCTCAGCCGGTTCTCCGAAGACGACCTGGTCGAGCTCTGGGACAGGGTCTTGGTCACATTGCGCCGGCGCCCCGTCGCGGCCGAGGTGCCAGTGGCGGCAGCCCTACCGACTGGGCATGAGCTCGGCACCTGTGCGGAGGCTGGCGAGCGCTGCCCGGCTACTGGGTGGTGGCGGTGTGACTCGGGGCCCGAGGGCACCAGAGTGCTGCATGGCGCTTGCCAATACCTGCACAAGGGGCGGCGTCTGCCACAAGCATTGCTGTTGCCCCCGCAGACGCTATGGGAGCGCTTCCGCGGCCTGCAGCGCAGTTATGAGGAAGAACGTCGCACCGTTTGGGCGCTCGTAGACCGCCGGCATAAAAAGCGGTCGGAATAGCAACCCAACAAAAAGCCCAGACGCCGCACGAGGCGTACATCTGGGCGAAAATCACGGGTGGACGAGCGTCACTTTCTCCAGCGAGCGCGGCAATGCCGGCAAGGGCTGGGAGTGGTGCTTCAACACGACACGGGTTCCTTCCAGGATGTCTGCTTGATGCTCCGCGGGCACGTCGGCGCCGAACACCAGTTCAAACCTCACTGCGATACGCACTTTCACCTGGCGGAGGCTTCCAGCTTCGGCAGGAGGTCCGCTCACTTCCTTCACCGAGGATGACCGAGGATTGCAGTGAGCGGCGGAGTGAAATTGCACCTCCAGGCCGCGTGCGAACGCGTCGGCGCTGATGTCGGTCGAGTACGTTCCGGATACTTCTGCGGTGTACTCGCGACGAATTGGTTTCGGACGGGGTGGCTGCACTTCCCAGTGTCCCCCCTCGGCCTTATAGGTAAGCAACTGAGCAGCGTACGCCTCTAGCGAATTGAGCGGCAGGCCAGCCTTTGCTTTCAGCGCCAGCAGCTCGAGGGCCGCGAGTCCGGAGCCGTCTGTCACTGGGCGGTCCAGGCTGTAGTCATGGCTCCAGCCAGGTGGATAGTCCAAGAAGTCGCCATCGGTCTTCTGGGCGTTGTTCAGCATCTGTTCTAGCGCGGGGGTCATTTCAGCATTCATATCGCGTCCTAACTTGAGTTTTCCTGCATTAGTGTAGGCAGAGTCTCAAAAATATCTATATGTTCTGGCGAAAGAAAACCGAGAGCAAGCTCTCGGTTGGAATGGTGTTTCAGTGGTCAGGGTACGACGTTGTCCACGGGGGAGGGCTCGAGTGGCGATGTTTCCAGGGCCGAGTTCGACGTCAACAAGACTATGATGCCGGGGCTCAGTCCGGCTCGTAGGCGAGCCTCCATTTCTGGAGTAAGTGCGACGACACCGGCCGACGAGTCCAACAACGCGCGCGGCGGTAGAGGCTTGTTTGCCGAAAAGACCTCAACCAAAGCCTTGGCAACCTCGAGGGGGCCTTCAACCACACGGTCAAGCAGGGAGTTGTCAGGGGCTGGAGCGGAAACTATCGGTAAGGTCACGGGCCCGAGGCTGTAGGCAAGCGCGGAGCTTTCTGTCAGGAAGCCTACTGCTGCAAGGAGGAGCGCCGCGATGGCGATGATTTTCTTCAAGGGTCTATCCAAATAAAAGTTGTCCTTTCTTGTATAGCGAGCTGAACATTGCGCCGGCCGAATCGTGTCTAAAGGTTCGGGGGAATCAGATACAATCAAGCGCCCTCAGAAGGTGAGGGCGGTAGCCGACTCAGGGAGGGAACATGGCTCAATACGACATCAATTGCTCGGATGGCAGTAACGATTGCCACGGCACGTTAAGTACAGACATTCCGTATGTGGGGCTAAACAAAGAGCAGCTGGCGCAGGTGACCGCGGCCGGCGGGCGGGTGCAAATCGAGCTCAACCCCAGGCAGGTTGAACGCAATGCCAGTATCCTGACCGAGGACCAGAAGGAAGCACGGGAAAAGGATGGCAGCTTGTGGGTCGAGATACGAGCCGAGACCGTCTGCGGCGGATGCGGCTCTGACGGTTAAGCCACGCGGCACGGCACTGCGCAGTTCCAGAAGGCGGCCTCCTTGGAGTGTCGCCTTTTTTGTTGACGCGTCAGGGGCTGGCCCGGTAAAAGAAAAACCCAAGACGAATCTTGGGTTTTGAATGAAGTTGCTAGGTGGCCTGTTAGAACATCGTCGATGCGATGGTCGCATTGTCCGATGCAGCAGTCGAACGTTCTTCGATTGGCGCCGGCGGTTGCGAGCTGTCTTTCTGCGTACGACGGACCAGGACTTTGAGCGGGAGTCCGAGCACGTTGTGCAGCGGATTCAGGCGCGCTTGTTCCATCTTGGGTGCCGATGCGTTGGCGGATTCCTGGCTTTCGGAAGTCGCTGCGGTTTGGCCGTTGATACCTGCCTTGATGCCGCTGCCGAGGGCTTTGCCGAGCATCATTGGCGTTTTCAGCATGCCGCCGACGAACGAGCCGACTTTTGCAGCACCTTTTTCGAGGGCGGTCGGTGCGACTGCATCAGCAGGAGCTTCCGAGGCCGACGAAGCTGCTTGCGACGAAAAACGTGGGGACTGCTCCACGGATTTCATGTCGCCAGCGATGGCGAAGGCGGAAACGAGGGACATCATTGCGATAACGAAAAGCTTTTTCATGGGTCAATCTCCTAAGTGGTCTTACGTCAAAAAGGTGGTCCTATCTTGTGTAGCCACAAAGAGGCATTTTTTACCATGTTGGCCGCCACCCAAAGGCTAACCACCCGCTCGCTATACGACTAAGGATATTTACTATTTTTGGAGGACTTATGCGTGAAGTGATGGTGATTGGAAGCGGTTTTGGCAGCAGTGCTGCGCTGCGCGTTGCTCAGCTCTTGGCGGAGCACCAGCGAAACGACCTCAGGGTGATTCTTGTCGATGAAAGCCTCGGCGTTTCTGTTCCGGCAGAGCCGCCAGCCGGGCCCGACGACCAAGTCCTGGTTGTTTCGCGTACGCACGCAGAGCAGATGCTCGCGGCCCAGAACGTCGAGCTCATTGCATCGCTGAGTCCTCGATTTACGATGGCTGACGTCTGTTTTGAGCCGGCATGGACTGCGGACTATTCCGGGTACCAGACGCGTGAGGATGTTCGACGCATGCGCCAACAAAGCCGGCATGTCGAGAATCAGCGCCAGCAGTCGCTCCAGGCTCGGGCCCGCCCGCGTCGATAGCTTGTTCAAGTCCCGCAAATGCGGGACTTTTTTTTGGGCCCGCTCAGCCATTCTATATAATCGTACCGAATTGCCAATGGTAGTTTGATACCGCTGCCTACACTACCAAGGACAACTCATCGAAAGGTAACAGCAGCTTCAACTCCACGAATTCGATGGAGCGCTGCGTGCAATTATGACGAACTTTACTACCCTGAAATTTCCTGCGCAAATGCGTCCGGAAGTAGCGCATCACACTGCAACCGCACTGTGCTGGGCACCCCCTGAGTCGACGCTCGTCGGCGCCACCGCGCTGTGCCTGTTGTATGCTTCCTGGCATGCAACCCGGGCCGAAACCATCACGCGTCTCGCGGCTCGTCTTGACCGTTTGGCCAAGAACCCCGATAGCATGATGGCGGCACTGGTCGATACTGTCTCCTACGAGAAGCAGGGCGCGAAGTACGGTGCCGGCCAGGTTCTCCTGACTCACGTAAGTCAGGCAATCGCGGTCTGGGTCGAGCAGATTACGACCACGGACAGTCAAAAGCTTTTCGCGAGCATCATCAAGATGTTCCGCGCGGCCGGCCTCGATACTACGGACCGCGCCGAGCATATGGCTACCTCCGTCGAGGACTTCATCGCGGCGCACCCCGAGCACGGTGCAGAGGATGGAAACTCTCCAGACGTGTTCATCGCAGGGCCGCATGGCCAGCCACTCGGGCCGTTCCCGAGTCGCAGAGCTGCGATGGCATACCAGAAGGCGGCAATGATTGCGCTTTCGCAGGGGCAGCCGCTGCCGCCGATTCCTGGGCAGGAAGTTCGAGCGTTCGTTCCACTTGCCGACGAGGCGGCTACCAGCCCGGGTGTCGTCGTGTATTCGCGAGCAGCTGCAGTGAACCATGTTCAAGGGCTTCCTCCCGCTATGCCCGGGGAAGGCAACTCGCAGCAGCGACGGCTGCTGGAAGCAATGGCAAACAGCGATGGCCGGCGCGAGCTGACCATGGTTCCCGACGGCGACCCGCTGGCGGTGCTGTACCAGAACTTCCCGCACTTCTCAAAGGTGTTGGACTTCGTGTCCCGGCGCCTGGCGTTGGCAGGCTGCGGCTCCGAAGGCAAACCTGTTCGGATTCCGCCCATGCTCCTGCGTGGTGTGCAGGGTACGGGCAAGTCTTACTTCGCGAAGATGCTGGCTCGAGTCCTGGGCACGTATTACGTGGAGCGAGACCTGGCCGTGATGACGGATGCGTTTGTCATCTCGGGCATGGATTCGGGTTGGAAGGGTTCCAAGCCAGGTATCGTTTTTGACGCTGTGGTGAACGGCCGTACGGCTAATCCCCTCATCTGCCTGAACGAAATCGACAAGGCGGCCAACTCGGTCGGAAAATCGTCGGTTGCAGCGCTGTACACGCTGCTGGAGAAGGAGAACGCCATGAACTTTACGGACGAATTTGTCCCTATTGCGATTGACGTTAGCCGGGTCATCTGGGTGTGCACGGCAAACGAAGGCGATATTCCGGCGCCAATTCTGGACCGTTTCGAGGTCTTCGACATCAAGGAGCCTACGCCAGCGGAATGCCGACTGATTGCCAGCTCGGTCTGGAGCAACATTTGTGCAACCGAACTGCCAGCTGGTCATGGCTTCCCTGCCGAACTGGGGGACCCGGCTCTTGACGCGATGAGTGTCATGCGCCCAAGAGTCATGCGCAAGACGCTGGAAGATGCGGCAAGCGAGGCAATCGTCAACGGTCGCCGCTATGTGTCGCTCGAAGACCTGGCCATCTCGCAGCACCGCAACAAGAAGGTCGCCCCTCAACCGATGGGCTTCGTTCACTAAGGCCCTCATCATCACCATTCGCCCAGTTCACTAACGTGAGCTGGGCTTTTTATTGCGGCCCGCCGAGGTCGCGCGCAAGCCGATTGGCTTTTTCTCGTAACTTTGAAACCTCAGCAGCTTTTGACAGCACGTCGTCGGGCAGGCTTCGAGCGACACTTGCAAACTCCTCCAGAGAGACCTGAAGGGCGCCGGTGAGCTTGATTGCAGTGAGGAAGTCGAGTTGCGTCTTGCCACTCTCAATGCGGCTGACCAGGTAACCTGCGACGCCGGCGCGCTCACTAAGGTCTTTTGCGGTCAAATTCCGGCTTCGGCGGATTTGCTTAAGCGCGAGTCTGATGCGTAGGGGGTCCATTTTGGGCTCTTCGTTGTAGAGAGCAGGGCACCAAGAATGCGTAGAATTGTACATGACGGAAATAGTCATTAACTGTAAGCGTATTATCGATGAAAAAACCGCAGCCTAAGCCGCGGTTCGTGAATCAGTGCTGCTCGATTTGTTTCGCTGCTTCCTTGTAGTGCATCGAGCGCGGCGGCAGCGCGCCATTGACGACCAGCTGGTACTTTGCTGTCGGATGGTTGCCGCCAACCTTCAGCTCGAGGCCTTTGCTCTTTGCCAGCGCAGTGAGGTTTTCCAGGGTGCGCAGCTCCGAGGCCTTCTTCCAGCCCGACCACACAGCGTCGGAGACATCCGTGAAGATGAAGTTCGGTTCAGGCAAAGGCCCGGCCGGGAACTCGGCTTTGTACCATTTCGCCAGGCCTTCCACTTTTTCCATGGGGGCTTCGTCGAAGAACGGGCGGACGGCCTCCAGCGCCAGGCGCAGCGTTTCGACGAGGTACTTCTCGCCGGCGGTGCGGGCGGCCAGCCGCTGTGCCGTGTGGCGCGCCAGCTGGGCGGCGTCGACGATGACCAGGTCGGGTTTGTTGAAGTTGACGAGCCAGGTCAGTTCGTACTCGACCTGCCACCGGGCCGGGTCATCACGAACCAAGTCCAGGATTGCGGGGGCGTTTGGGTTCTTCATATTCATCCTCATATAAGTTGTCCTGCTCAGTGTAGAGACGGGCAATCTTGGCACCGAGGGCGCCTATCTACACTCGATAGGACAGTTAACTTGAGGACAACATGGCATTTGCAGCAGAACGCGAGGTGGGTTCGGTCGAAGAGCAGTTCGTTGACGCAATCAAGGAAGACGACCTTTCAAGCCTTCTGAGCTTGGCGCACGCACATGGAACAGAAGTGGTCTGTTCCACCGACCATGAAGTAGAAGACCGGTTCGGCGACAGTTGGCAAAACAAGGTGTCAGGCACTCCGCTTTTTATCGCGGCGTACTTGAAGCGAGAAGAACTCGCTATCGCAATGGTTCGATGCGGCGCCGTGCACCGGTCGGGCAGTATCGAGACCACGACGGAATCCGGATGGGACCTGGTCGGCCGCACGCCTATCGAGATGGCGGCCCGCAACCAGCTTCGCCGGCTGGCAAGAGCGCTCTTGGAGGCATCAGAGCCCATCGATTGGAGCGTCAAGGCCACTCTCGACAGTGACCTGTGGAGCGAAGCGCAGGAAACGCCCACGTTGCTCTACGGCGTGGCGATGAATCCGGAGCTTTGCGGTTTTCTGCAGATGGTCGGCTACTTCCGCGGTCTGGTTAGAGGGCAGCTCGTAGTCATCAACAAAGGCATGGGCGGCTTCGATGTTAAAGTCGAAGAGAAGCCCGGCCGCCGGTTTCCGAACATGCGTGAAGCGCTCCTCTCGGTCTACAACCGGCTCGAGGTGAACGAAAGGCAGCAATTCGAGTATCAGTAGCCGGCACCAGCCCGGTCTCATTCCAAGCCGTCCTCCTTCGGGAGCACGGCTTTTTTCATTTCCGAAACGGTCTGGTCAAGCGCGCGGTGTCGCTATACGTCGGTAGGACACCCCATTAACTAGGACACCTTTAAGGAAATTTTATGAAACCAGATGGCGTAGTGCGCGTACTCGAGAAGAACGTCAGGGCTGGCTATCCAGTACTGATGGTCGGAGCACCAGGTGTTGGCAAGACCGACATCGCCAAGCAGGTGGCACAAATGACGGACCGCGATTTGGTCGTCACCATGCCTAGCGTGGAAGACCCGACCGATAGCAAGGGCTTTGCGTGGCCTTCGGAAGACAAGAAGAGCGCGCAGTTCCTGCCATACGGCCAGCTGCAGAAGCTGCTCACGGCAACGAAGCCGACCCTCTGGTTGATTGATGACCTGGGGCAAGGCAGCAATGCTGTGCAGGCTGCAAACATGCAGTGGCTGCTGGCGCGCGAAGTTGCGGGCCATCGCTTGCCGGACTGCGTGAGCATTTGCTCGGCAACGAATCGCCGCCAGGACCGGGCGAACGTGCAGTCGATTCTCGAGCCGGTGAAATCGCGTTTCGCGACCATCATCGACGTAGAGCCGGACCTGAACCAGTGGTGCAACGACTTCGCGCTCGCACACGGCAAAGTCAGCCCACTCATCGTAGCGTATCTGCGCTACATGGAAGGCCGGAAGGAGTCGCGCTTGCTGATGCATGAGCCGACTTCCGATATCAAGAACAGTCCGTCGCCCCGCACCTGGGTGAACATGGACAAGCAGTTCAAGCTGAACCACGACCCTCGCGACCGTCTGGATGCTTTTGCAGGTGCAGTCGGCCGTACGGCGGCGCAGGACTTCCTGACCTTCGAAGCGCTGTACTCGAAGCTGGAAAACCCTGACCTGGTGTTGACGAACCCGGAAACTGCAAAGATTCCGAAGCAACCCGACCACCTCTGGGTGCTGGTCAGCGCGCTGATTGCGCGCGTCAATGAAGCCAACTTCGGCAATTTCGCGAAGTACGCAGTTCGTCTGAAGGCGAAGGAAAAGGCCGAGTTTGCCACGCTGATGTTGCGTGGTGCGGTCACCCAAGCTCCGGAAGTCCAGAACTCGAAGGACTTCACGCGCGTCGTGACCAGCAATGCAGACCTGATGTTCAGCGATATCTAAAAAGGACCCCGCCATGGAAAAGAATCAAGAGGAAATCTCGAAAAGTGCAGTGCTGGTGAATCTGTCGGTACGTACCTGGGCTGCAAACATCCTGGACCGTACGGTCAGCCGCGCAGTTGCGGAGACCCACGGAACGGATGCGAAGGCCGGTCGTTTCTGGAAGACGCTGGTGCCGAAGAAGCAGGGCACTCCGCTGGGGAACATCCTGGCAATCGAGCGCGCTGCCCGCACCTTCCACGCAGAGAACACCCTGCCGTGGATGCACGACGGCATGCGTATCCTCCCGACGTCGAACTACGCGACGTACATGGAGAAGATGCGTGGGTACAAGGCAGACCTGGAAAAAGCGGTCGCGGTGTTCGTGAATGACTACGACTCGCTGATTGCCCAAGCCAAGGAAAGCCTGAAGACCCTGTTCCGTGAAGACGACTATCCGACCCGTTCGGAAGTGATTTCGCGGTTCGGCCTGTCGCTGACGGTGCTGCCGATGCCGAAGACGGCGACCTTCGAGGAAGCAAATCTCGGAGACGTCGAAGTCGAACGCATCACCCAGGACCTGACCGCAGAAATGGCGGTAACCATGCAGCGCGCAACTGAAGATTTGTGGAGCCGGCTCTATGCCTGCGTCACAAACCTGCACACGCGCCTGGACGGGGACCCGCAATACCTGCGCGAAGGTGTGCTGGACAACGCGAACGAGCTGCTTGACCTGCTGCCACGCCTGAACATCACCAACGATGAGAAGCTGGAGCAGCTGAGCGAGAAGCTGCGCTCGACCTTCAAGGGCATGACCGCAAACTCGTTGCGCCAGGATGTGATTACTCGCAGCCAGGCCGCCGACGAAGTGGCAGCCATCGAATCGATGATGTCGTCCTTCATGGGCGGCGGTTCGAACAAGATGGGGTTCATGAATGTCGCGGCGTAAGGTTCCAAAGCGCCTGCCGGCAGCGGAGCGGATGTTTAAAGCGAAGCTGCTGGTCATGGAAGGTTCTCCCTTCTTCGGGTTTCTGCTGTCGAGACTCGTTTTTGTCGAGGACCGGACGTGCGACACGATGTGGACAGATAGCGTTTCCATTGGCTGGAGTCCAGCTTTTGTGGACAGCATCTCCGACCTGGAAATCGTCGGCGTTCTCGTTCACGAGATTCTCCACGTCGCGGCAGGACACTGCTGGCGGATGGGGATGCGCAATCCGGAACACTGGAACGAGGCGTGTGACAGGGCCATCTACTGGATTATCCTCAGTGCGGGTTACATTCTGCCTGAAGGTGCTCTGGACGATACCGGCTACCGCGGCATGCCTGCTGAGCTGATTTACGAAAAGCTGATGCAGAAGCTGCGTAATCCGCCACCTGGTCAACCGAAGCCGAAGCAGTCGAAAGACGAATCGGGTAAGGAAGGCGAGAAGCAGCAAGGTGGTGGCGCCGGCGAGAAGCAAGACGCTGACGACAAAGCCGAAGCAGGTGCCGGCGCTGGTGCGGACGGTCAGGACGACGGACAGGAAGATGGTCAGCCAGGCGGTGGTTCGGCGAAAGCTGGCGAGCCGGAAGGAGAGGGCACAGCTGGCAACGGTAAGCCTTCGGACCAGAAGCGCAAGGTCGCAGGGGAAGTTCGGCCGGCACCGGAAGGTGTCGACAAGAAGGTCCTTGAGGAAGAGTGGAAGATGGCAGTTGGCCAAGCGGAGAAGTTCGCGACGATGCAAGGCAAGATGCCGGGCAATCTCAAGAGCTTCATCGAATCGGCTATGCAGCCTACGGTGGACTGGAAGGAGGTGCTCTGGCACTTTGTTCAGCAATCCGCCGCTTCCGCGGACTACGCGTGGAACAGGCCGAATCGGGCTTATCTCGCAGCCGGCATGTATGCTCCGTCCCTCATCGGGCAGCAGATGCCTCCGATGGTGGTAGCTGAAGATACCTCGGCGAGTGTGTACGACCAACTCCTGAAGCAGTTCCGCAGTGAGCTCAAGGCCATTATCGAGCAAGTGTCTCCGGAGAAGGTGTACCACCTGCAAACGGATACGCGCATCGCGAAGGTCACTGAACTTGACCCGGGCGACGACTTCCCTAAAGAGGTCTTCGGTCGAGGCGGCACCGACTTCCGTGAACCGTTCAAGTGGGTGGACAAGGAGGGGCACACCCCAGCCTGCTTCATCTACATGAGCGACATGGACGGAACGTACCCCGACCAGGAACCGGAGTATCCAGTTCTTTGGCTGTGCCCGCCTGGCAGCCGGAACCCACCCTGGGGCATGAAACTCGAAATGTCCTTCGACCAGTACTAGGCCACCGCTTAACCGCAACCTATTTCTCGCAGAGACCCTAACCGGTCTCTGCATTTTTTTAGGCGTCGCTATACGAGGTAGGACATCATCTCTTTAGGATACATCATGGAATTTGCTGACTACGTTTTTCTCGGACTGCAGGCAGGCCTCGCGCTTGGTATCGTCATGCTCGTCGCATTGCTGTTCGCCATCTTCTATCAGGTTGCAATCAAACCGGATTTGCAAGCCTGGCGCCAGCGTCGACTCCAGAAGGCAAGCCGCGCTCAACGCGTGCAATCGGCGTAAGCCCTCTTCATTCAATCGGGAACCCTCTTGGGTTCTCGTTTTCTTTGCGCGGTCTGTTCCTCCGTTGCTAGACTAGGTAGGACAACCCATCACAAGAGAGGCACCAGCATGGCAATCGTAGTTCAAGAAGTCACCCTGCGTATCGTTTACGACGATTCCGAGTTCCACAGCCCGCCCCAGAACTGGGCCTGGCAGAATTCGCTGACCGTAGGTCAGGCCAATGTCGGTCACGCATTTGAGGTCGCTGATGTCCGCGCAAGCGATGTCGAGCGTGCTACGGATGCCGAAGCTGTCGAGTTCGTTTGCCGTTAATTCACTAGCCGAGTCTCCGGACTCGGTTTTTCTTCGTCCAAAGAAAAACCCACCTGGACGAGTCCAGGCGGGTTGAATGATGCTACGGTTCAGTAATGCGCGCTACGACTACGCCTTTGCTGACTTGCTTCGATGCGACGGGCACTTCTTAGACGGGCAATCCATTCCCAAGGCGATACCCTCATCGTCCAACGAGTAGTGGCTGTGACAGAAGCGGCAAGCCACCCCATCTTCGCTGCCACCGGCCAGGACGAGTCCTGTCGGAGTCACGGCCATCAGCGCTGAGATGGCGTCGCAGGCCAATTGCACATTCGGCGCCGATGCCACCACAGCCTTACAGTGGCTCACCAGCTCCAGCGCATTGGGCCGCACGATAAGTTCTGAGAACAGCTGATGCGAATAACCCATTTGCTCGTTGCAGATGAAGTACGCCATCACGGGAACGAGAGCACTCACGAAAGCTTGACGCTTGGCGCTGTCCTCGTCGTCCTTGCCAAACACTGTAAAGCCCGCAACGGCATCCGAGAGTTCCGAGCTTCCGTTGGGTTCGACGATTGAGACGTCGAGCCAGGACTGCATTTCTCCTACCGACTCGTCGAACTTCACATGAACGACGCACGACTGCAGGAGAGCATCCGCACTCGCCGACAGGGGAGCAGAGGCTTCTTCCTCACCACGCGGAACCCATGGCTCAGTCCGGGACTGCACGACTGCCTCACTGGCCGCGGCTACTTCAGCGTTAGCTTGTTGCTGAACTTGCTTACGCCAGATGGTATCGTTCAAGACCGCGAACATTCGGCCGGCGTTATGCAGGGCACCATTGCGCTTAGCGAGTTCCTGCATAGCGTAAGGCGCATCGGCGATAGAGCGACGTTCGCCTTCTTCCTGACGAACAACCAGGCCTTCACCCGTACCGAACACCGTCAGAAGCATCTCGCCCATCGGGTCGTTCGTGAGATGAACGCACGGAACTCCGTCGTTGATTTCCACCTGAACATCGATGATGGCGCTGCCATACGCAGTTTCCGTGTTGGTGCCGAGTGGGCGAATCGACATCCGGAATTGAGGCCCGAAGTCCTCGAGCACCAGCTCGAATTCACCGCGGCGCCACCCTGGGATTTCGCTCAGGCTGGCGTCAGGATTCTCCTCGAGCTCCCAGTCAACCATTGGGCGGCGGAGTACGACACGGGAAGGGTCCTCAATCAGAGGAACGCCAGGTGGCACTGGGGTGCTGGTGGGGGACTCATCTCGCTGTGATACCGCCTGCATTGCGCGGTACGAAGCGAATCCACAGATTTTTGCGACCAGCTCGAGTGCTTCGGTATTCTTCGCGGTGCCGCCACATTTCTCGACGAATTCGCGAACGGATGCTGCTGCTGCTTTTGCGTTGACCTGAACTTGCATGTGTTACTCCTGTGTGTTGTCGCACGAGGCGAACTGCTTAACCAAGTTCCTCACCTTACCCATGTTCTCGCCCCGTGCTTTCGCACAAAGAAGAAGGATGGAAGTACGAATTTCTGAGATTTGCCATGCCGGAGACCGGTGTGAGGGGGAGGCTTCAGATGACCTACGCTGTGTAGCGACGAAATCGATTGGCACGACCATAGAGCGTACGCGACTGGTGCGTGAAGGGCACGTCTGCGGTTATTCTCCAAATAAAAAAGCGCCGGTCTCGATGCCGGCGCTGTGCTGAGTAGCAGTTAGTTCTTCGTCAGGTCGAAGGTAATGTTGAAGGTGCGACTAAATCCGGGAGCGGTTAGGGTGTACGAACCTTGCGTTTGGTATCGCTGGTCGTTCGGGAGGCTCACAGGCCAGGTGCCCGCATCCGTCTCGATAACTGCGTTCTCTCCGGGTTGCAGCGTGAGCTGCAGTCCAGTACCCCCAGCACCATTTCTTGCCGCGCTCGGCGAAGGCGGGAAAACACGCCACCCTGCGGGGCCTGTACTACTCAAAGTCATCGTGAAGGGGGTATTGCCTCTATTCGCGAGAGTGCCAATACGCACATAACCGCCGCCATATCGCAGTGAGCTTGTCGCCGTGTAGTCGCTTGTTGGGAGGCCGCCGTCGAGCGCCCCCAGAGAAGTCGTCCCGACGCGTCCCGCCGCGGAAAGTGAATCAACTACATTTCTCTCAGAATCTACGAGCAGAATCGGCGCGGAGATGACGGTTCCGGCAGGCAACCCTGCGGAGAGCGTCAATATTGCGGTGCACGTCTCGCCAGGCGCGAGATAGAATGGGCCTTCACCTTGGCACGTCGACTGCCAATCCATGTCAAAACTGCCGTTTCCATCAATCCATCCGGAGAAGGGCTCGTGGGAGTGGTTGGTGACATAAAGTGTTTTGGTGCTAGGCGCGTCGCCCCAGTCGAGCGCGCGAACAGTGAAAGCCGCATGTTTCGGGAGTTGCGGACTTGGGCTGCTATCAGCACCGGAGCGGGCCCCCTTACTGAAAATGCGATATTGGTACGTGTCGGCATGCGCAGCAGAAGCAGCAAGGGTAGAGGCCGCGAAGGTAAGGACGGTTGCGAGTTTTTTTAGCATCGGCAATCTAGGTTTGAGTAAGGGCTCTTGGTCAACCGTGTTCGCGTCCTGCGAGGTACGCCCGAGCCCGAGGACTAGTCTAGGTACGCCGAACGACCTGATGCGGTTCAAAACTAGTGCGGAGCGAAGAAAAACCCGCGGCCGAAGCGCGCGGGTCAAAAATTAAAGACTAGCCGGATTAGCCAACCATCAAGGCGGTTACCAACTCATAAGCGTCGCTGCGAGTGTCCGCATCGAGTGCTTCCTTTAGCATCAGGCCAGACTGAACAGGAGCGTTATCGTCAAAGGCGATTTCCTCCAGGATTCGACGCAGGTCCGTCATGGAGTAGCCAGCTTCGACGAAAAACGCGGTGAGCTGCGCCACGTTATCGGCCAGTTGTTTCAACTGCTGGTCAGATGCTCCGGCCGTGAGTCGGACTGGCATCAAAACTCCATCTTCATCGCCACAGACGCCTTCGGCATCGAACAGCTTCACCGAAGCATTCAACATCCCCGACGCAGCACCCGACAGTTCGTATTCCACTGTCACGTAAGCATCAACGTGTTTGCGGCTGACCGTTTGCACAAGGCTGGTGCGAGCGTGAGGAAAGGTCCTTGCTGGCGTTCTCGATGAGGCGGCCGGCGTGGTGCTGCCGAACAGCAGAGCGGGAACATCGTTCTCACGATATTTCTCCGCAGTGTCGAGCACCAGAAGAGTCGTTTCCGACAGCTCCTCAGGATGACAAACGGCTCGCGCGAGGTCCCGCAACATTTCCGGGGCACGAAGGTCGTTTGTCGGCATCAGCTCGCTGTCATCCGGACGAGCCAGGAGGCCTGCCGCAGTCGCGAACACCGTAAGGACCATCGAGTCCGCGGGGTCATTCGTCATGTGAACACAAGGAAGACCCTCGTTGATTTCGATAAGCATATCCAGCACCGGATGCCCCTGGAAGTTATCCAGGCCGATGCCTTCTGGCTTCACGAGAACACGGAGTGCGTGCCCTTCGTCCTCAACGATTACGTCATACTTCTTGCGACGCTCTTGCGGGACCTCGTCCAACGAGATGTTAGGGTTTTGGGCCAGCTGCCAATCCGTGGTCGATGTGCGGAACACGACACGCTCTGCAGTCTCCAGCGGGCGGCCGTCTACCGGCGCCACTTGGACAACGGCATTGCTCGGAGCCGACTGGTCTTCAAAAGCCTTCATCGCTCGATAGGAGTCGAACCCACAGACACCCGCGACCAGTTCCAAAATCTCACTGTGCTGCGCGTCACCACCATGCGCGTTCATAAAGCCCTTGATGCGTGCGGCTGCTGCTTTTGCGTTTACCTGTACATTCATTTTCTACTGCTCCTAAGTGTTTGTCGCACATGGCGAGCTCCTAAATTAAGTTCCTCACATTACCTAGTTCCCGCCTGTGCTTTGCACAAAGAAGAGAGGTTTGGTTCCTACGTTCTGAAATTCGCCATACCGGTTGCCCGGCGTGAGGGGGAGGTTCTCAGCTGACCTGTATCGTGTAGCGACAAGCATAGCTTCAGGGGACGGGCGGTGCCTATACATTGTGCAGGGTATTTTCCCTGGACACATCTGAGGACACTGATGACGAAAGTACAAATAGCTGCTGCTGTTTTTGCAACTCTTTTGGCAGCATCGCCTGCGCGAGCAGACGATGATTCGTTGAAGATTTCGGGAGAAAGTCTGGCGATGGCGTATTCGCTTCCAAGTAAGCTTGCGGACATCCCACTCGACATCCCGGTCCGGCCCACGTCGGACGAGGTCCAAGAACCGAAGACTCATGTGAAGAAGGCGCCTACGCCTTCACTGCTCACATTGGTCGCGGAGAAAGTAATCGAGACGGTCGCGCAGGTCGTTTCCAAGCCAATCGCTGGAGACTCCTTCTCGCTGTCCCGCTAAAGGTTTGCTTGCCGTAGCAAGCTGACTCTTTATTCCGAGACGACCTCCTGGTCGTCTCTTTTTTTGCCTGGAGTAAGCGGACTCGCTACACTGAGGAGGACCACTACTTGAAAGAGATTGATGCGTACTTCCACAAATAACCAAGACTGGTTCGCCAACACCGCGGGCAACCTCATGGGGCTCAACATGGGCTTTGAGTTTTGTTACGAGCATGAGAATGAAGACGCGCTGCGCGAACTCAAGCGCACGCTGGGCGTTCCTAGCACGGAGTTTCCGCTGGGCGTTGCCGACCGCCAAATCACGATTTGCCCAGACGAGCTGATTTTCACCGAGTATGACACCGTGCCGCGGGACAAACGGCGCAAGCCCGTGAAGGCGGCAAGCCTGCTGTGCCTGCGCAGCGACTGGTACAAGTTCGACCACCTGGACTTGCTGAAACGCCTGGAGCTGAACTTCTACAACGACGTCGGGGTCTCCTACCACAGCCCCCGCGATGACCTGCTCTGTGGTTGGAGCCAAGACTTCGGCATCAACGTGCGAGGTGCTGAAAATGTCGAACGCCTGCGCCGGCTATACGAAGCATTCAAAGCGAAGAATATCGCGGTAGGCTGGGCGCCGGCGGGCGGCCTTACGTTCGCCATCACCAGCGAGCTCACTGACGAAATCAAGGCCAATACGTTGGCCAAAGACGAGGAGCACCTGCGCTTGCACAATGCGGTGAAGAGCTCGGGGATTCATGCGACGCTCGAAGCTGCCGGCAAACGCTTCTTTGCGTTGTCGCCAGACTGGTATGACCGTGAAAAGGAGGAGAGGCTGCTGTTCTTCCTCAACCCCTGCGAGCAGTCAACGTGCCATCACGGCTGGTTTACTGTCGAAGAACTCGAGGAGTGGGCGAAAGGTCGGGGACCAGTCCTGAAGTGCAAGTACCTGGAAGCGTTCTCGGACGCACGGAGGGACTGGCATTACAACCTGGTGAACGGTCTGCAGGAAGCCGGCATCTCGATTCGGCACCACGCCCGGCTGGAGTGGATGGACGCGGACGAGACCGAGGTCGGCATTCACGTGCGGCCCTCTACGGAAAGTCGGGAATTACTGCCTGAAGGCGTCTACCCGTTCCAGGACCTGACGCAGAAGTACAAGCCGGCGCCAGCGCCAGCGGCCGAACCGGTCAAAGGCTAACACCTTGTGATTGCGAGCTACCACCCACGTGGTGCGTAGCTCTTTTTTTGCCTATACCAAGTAGGACACTTACAAGGAGAAAGCATGTCACACGAAGCTCAAGAGCAGGTACTCGTTCCCGTCACGACCGCTGCGGGCAAGGTTGAATTCCTGCCGCTGGCAAAACAGGACACCCCGACATACCTCATCATCGTCAAGGAGGACAAAGCTCACCTTCTGACAACGATGGACCCGAACGGCGACCGTATCGCAGTCGGTGGTGTCACTCTGGCAGAAGCCGTCGGCGAGGTGCTGATGAACAACCCGGGCCTCACCTACAACGACATCGACGACCACATGGAAGTCTGACCGCAACCGCATCATTCTGAACCGCAGGCCTCGGCTTGCGGTTTTTCTTCGGCCAAAAGAAAACCCGCAGGAACCGAAGTTCGAGCGGGCTTGGAATCAAGTCTATTGCTGACCTGTTAACACTTACACGGTTTCATAGCGGACGAATCGGAGGATGCGGCCATCCTTCAAAGTCCACGTCTTGCCGGGAGTTGCCTTGTACTGCCGGAGGTCGGAAATGAAAAGGCCTTCGCCTTCGTATTCATCACCCCAGTCGACTACAAGGTCGTCACCTGGCGAGTTGAGGAACTCCAACTGTTCGTCGGACGCGTCACCGGCGCTTTCATCGTCAATGTCGTCCAGGATGTCAGTGTCGATTTCGTCCTGATTGCGAAGCTCGTAGCGCGGCGCGTTTTCCAGGGTTTGGCCTGGGTGCTGGACGATTACGGCAACGATGTCGGACCACGGCAACTCACTCAAACGACGATTGACCACCGTAGGGGCCTGGCGGCCGGACCTGTCAGCAACGACCAACTTGTCGGCAGACGGATTGACCGGGTCAGGCTTGATGTCGCTGCGGCCACGATTCAGGGCGCCGGCAAGGGCTCCCAGGACGATTCCTGCATCCTCGGTGAACTCATCCACGCTCCAGTACACGACCTCGCGGCCGAGTGGGTCGCAGACACGGACATACGAAACAGCAGACTCGGCAGGCATGACAAGCCAGAATCCAGAGGCAGTTTGAATCTGCCATTCCGGGCCCCAAGCCTTAGTGCCACTTTCTTCACAGCGGAGCTCTCCTTCTACCGAGTCGAAGGCATGCTCCTGTTCGAAGTCCTGCAGGAGGGTGTCGACCGATTTTTCTGAGTACTGAGCCGCCATCGCGTTCCAGTCCTCGTATCCCGACATGCGCGCGACTGCGTTGAGCAGGTCACTTGCAGGGAGAGCTACGCCTCGTTCGGCGAGGTACTTGCGCAGGGTGTCAGATTTGGCTTTGGCTTGATTACGGGTAAGAACGAACATGGGTAAAATCCTTTAGAAAATGTCCTTAATTGCTGGCCTTACCAAGAAGTTTCCAAGGAAACAAGCTTAGGTTGCTACGGATACAACACAACGATTCACCATGCCCGGAATGGGCGCCAACGGCAGGCTGTTGTTACGCCAGATAAGTATAGGTACAGGAGGTGGCTATACGACCAGCACATCAATCAACCACCACCTCTTCATGTTCTCTCTAATCGTTACAATCTTCTCCATCGCTCTCGTGGTGGTTCTTGTTCTTGCAACCATGTACTACGTCGGCCCGGTGAACGGTAAAGCCGCGGCGCGTGCTCAGGCGGCAACTCTCATCAACCAATCCGAACAAATCGCGGCAGCAGGCGTCTTGGCAGTTTCGGCGGGCGCTGGCTGGCCGGCCGACTCACCACAGTTCACTAAGCCGTACCTCGAGTCGATGCCGGTGCCACCCAAGGCCGCCTACGAGTCGGTAACTCCCTCCGTCGACGACTGGGAGTACTACCCCTCGGCTGCGAACAACTTTGCGTTGCGCACGAAGGTCAACAAAGCCGTATGCATGGCCGTCAACGAACAAGTTGGACTCATCGGCATTCCTGCCGCACTCACGGGCCAAAATCGCGTCGAGTGCTTCGGACCGACGTCCGGTGACCAGCCGTACACCTACTTCTATAATCCGCCTGCTGCCAAGAAGGGTGACCTGGCCGCCGCCGTTGACCAGTCTGTAAGTGATGCCGGACCCGGCGCCACTCCCGGCTACCCACGCCGCTGCCCTGACGAATCTGTTATCGAAACCGGGCTGTGCCCAGGAAAAGGGAACTCGAATACTCCGAAGGACCCGAAACCGCCAAGCGGCAACAGTGGCCGCGACCCGGTGGAAATCCTAGTAGGAGGAGCAGGCCATACGTTTGCCAAGGCTGACGACGGCACATGGTGGGCAACCGGCAACAACTGGAGCGGCGCACTAGGCCTCGGCGATGGCGACACCCGGATAGCATTCACCCACGTTCCTGCACTGGATGGTGCGCAGCAGGTCGTACTTGGCAATGAAGTAACCTACGCTAAGCTTGCTAATGGAACATGGGTTTCGGCGGGCACCGGCTGGGCCGGCCAGTTGGGCACGGGTAGCACCAACGACGGCTACTCCTTTGCGCCGATGGGAGGTGTTCCCGCCAACGCGACCATTATCCCCTCGAAATCTGGTTCGTTCACGTTCGCTCGGGTGGGCAGCCAGTATCTCGGCACCGGGTCGAGTAATACCGGAGAGCTGGGCGACCCAGACTTCACGTTCTACCCAAACTTTACCTATATCTCTGCGTTGGACGGGGCTACGGAGCTCGCGCTTGGCATGGGCACAACCTTGGCTAAGCTGCCTAATGGCGCTTGGATTGGCAGCGGCATCGCCGGCAACGGCCAATGGGGTTTCATAACACCAGAACTCTACAATTTGGGGTTCATCAGCGTGCCAACTTTGTCCGACGCGACTAAAGTCGTTACTGGTCCCACGCAAACGTTCAAACGTAAAGCGGACGGCACATGGTGGGCTGCAGGCTTTGACTACGGCGGAGCACTAGGACTGGGCGCCACCGTCGAGAATGTCGAGACCTTCACTCGCGTACCGGCACTGGACAACGCGACCGAAATCATCACTTCCAGCGAGGCGACTGTCGCTCGTTTGGCGGACGGTACTTGGGCCGCAACCGGGACGCAGTGGTACGGCGAGCTTGGTCTCCCCGAGTCGCAGTACAACTACTTCACACGTGTCCCGGGGCTGAACGGTGCAACCAAGGTCGTATTTAGCGGCGGCACCCTGTTCGCGAAAATGGCTAATGGAAAGTGGGTTGGCATTGGCGGCAATGGCTCGGGACAGCTCGGTGACGGTACCGGAGAGGACACTCGGACATACAAGCCCATTACTCTTCCTAAGAAGTAAGCAGTAAAAAGCCCCCGGATTACGGGGGCTTTTTTGATGAATGACGTTGTTGGCTTAGTCGTCGACGGCTTCGCCTTCTTCGGAGACGTCGTCCAGTCCCAGTCGCTCGTACTCGTGAGCCACGTCCCAGTTGACGAGGCGGAAGCGCTCGACCAGGTCTGCAACTGAGCACAGCACCACTTCGCCGGCCGGAAGCTCTTCGAGCACTTCGAAGTCCTCGCTGTCCAGCGAGTGCCAGACGTGGTCGGCTTCCGAAGGGAAGGAGATGAGCTTGTGTTGCAGGGCTTCCAGGCCGACCTGCGGGGGGATGAAGAACTGGCCGTCACTGAGCTTGTCAGCGAGAAGTTGTAGCTGTTCCGGGCTAAACATGCCAGCAACGTACACAGTGTTGCCAGCCTTATAGTTGTGCTCGTCAGCGTACTCGTAGTGGATTGCGGTGAAATTCGACATGGGGTCCTTTCGTGGTTGTCCTCCTCCGTATAGCGAGGGGACGCAATAACGTCATTCGCTAAACAGCACCGTATCCAGTAAGGCTACGCCTGAACCAAGCAGGGTCTCTTGGACGTTATTGAAAGGTTTTTCATGCGTAATGTCATCTTTGAAATTATTGAAATGGCCCTTAAGGGTCAACACGAACTGTCCCAAATCAACCATGTCGCTCCACGCAAGGCGCCGGAGCTGTTCCGCCTGTTCGAGCTGACGGCACGCAGCGGAGATGCTGGCGCTGCTGTCCATTGCTCCCGCGAGAGCGACGGAACCCTCATCATCCGCGCGTCCCAAGGTGAACGAACCTACGAGGTAAAGGTGCCCACCTCCGCGAAGACGCTGGCGGAATTCAAAGTGGGCATCAAGCTTACTGAGGGCACATCGACCTCGGAAACTGAGCTAACGGGAGAGCACTTCCTCAACGGCACTGGGATTCCGGACGCATATGCCGAGCTTCACAAAACCGTCAAGCCTTGGGCCGAGCGCTACCTGGGCTGGCTGGTGAAGAAACCATCTGCCGGCGCGACTGCCGCCAGTAAGGCTACAGCTCCTTCTTCCGAAACAGCTGGCGGCGCCGCAGCCGAAAAAGAGTATCGGGTGCACTGCAGCGTTGGCCCCGACCTGAAATTCACAGGAACCCGCAAAGGCGTGGTTCGTTCGGTCGAACACCACGGTCGGGCCTGGCAGTATTCGGTTTATCTCACCAAAGGCGGGAACTGGGTTGGTATCAAGGAAGGCCTTTCGTGCTGGCTTGGCGAAAAAGCTCGTGTTGATACCATCGTGGTCAAAGACCCGCGTGACCTTATCGGATACTTTGGTCACGGCCCCTTGGCACAAGCGCTGTATGCAGACATCGGCCTGGACTACGTCACACACGTGGACTAAGGCTGCCGACCAGCTACGGCTTAGCGATTGAGGGTTTGTTGGCCACGGCCAATGACGAAAATTTCTATCGAAGGGGAGTCGGATTCCTCGATAGAAGTCCGCTCGAGTTTGGAGCTGGTCCCCGCCCCGTGGGCCGCGCTGCCGTCACTTGTGCCACATAAGCAAAAGCCCCTCATGCAAGAGCGTTGAGGGGCTTTCTTGTCGGCACGGCAACCTTCGCCGTGTTCGCTTAGTGCGCAGGCTTCTTCTGGAAGAACTTCAAACTGCGGAGACGACCGATGCCGAACCCGACTGCCAGAAGGCCAAGCGCAATAACAATGGTTTCCATGATGGCTCCCTCGGGGACGTTGTATATGTGTGCAGTATAGCACGAACAAATTAACGAGTCGTCAAGGTCACCCTGAAAATAATTGTGAAAAACGCAGTATTCCTAAAAATCCGCGGTGCGTTTACAACAATTCGTGTCCGGCGGCCCCGCTGCCAAAGAAACACCCCTCACAAGGAGGGGCGGGAATTAGAGCCGAACGCCTTGCCGGCGCATACAGTTCAGTTGACGATGCTTACCGAGCGCATGAAGCCAGAGAACGTGCAAGTGGGCCCGGTGCACAGCTTGTCGCTGACAAATGCAAGTTGCAAACCGTAGAAGGTTCCGTCATCCAGCTCAAAGTCGACGTGGTCCAGCCCGTGGCGCCGATGAACACCGAGAACGACGCCGGCGTCTCGCGAAGGGCGCATCTCGGAGGGGCCTCCTTCGATGACGACGGTTTTGCCAACGAAGCGCTGAGCTTGCTCGAATCGGGCGGGGAACTCCGCGCTGGTTTCTTCGGGGGTTAATTTCAAATTCATGGGATGTCCTAGGAGTGGTGATGCCAAGTATAGTGCGGCCGCAAAAAAAGGACCCCGCAAAAGCGAGGTCCTCCGGGTAATTAAACTGCCTTCTGCTTGAACAGAGAGAACAGTTGTCGCGTGCGGAACGCCATCACCGAAAGCGCTACCAGTACAACTACAACGTCTGCGGGCGAGGGTGTCACAAGGACCTCCTAGTTACGTACGTTTCTTACCTGTTTTCTTCGGCACGTTTTCCTTGACATCGCACTCCAAGAGGAACGCAGTGACACGAAGGCCGAAAGCACCAAACAGCAAGAACGCAAGCGTTGCCGTGGACACTTTCAGCGACTGTGGTGGGACGCCGAGGAGCGCTGCTGCTGCTTGAAGAAGAGCCGCGTGTGCACCGGGAGCCGATACCAGAAATAGGCCAAAGAGCGTGAAGGAGGCCTTTTTGAGGTCAGCTGCAACACTCTTCCGCGCTTCTTTGGTGTCGAGGCGAGCCACGAAACGCACCACCTTTAACCAAATTTTGCCCATGAGAGCCTCCTTACTAAACAAGTCAAATATGCTCAGTAAGTCCCCGAAGGGACTTAGCTAAGCCCCTGGGGGAATCGCCCAAATGTGCGAATTCCTAGTACGTATAGCTACGGGACGCCGAATGTGACTGGCGCGCAAGAAAATGTTGCTAGCGCTGCTCAAGTTCTACAGCTATACTGTTGCATTCTGAAAATGGGCGCCTCATGAAAATTGTCAGCACTTGGCGAGACTACTACGACATCGCTTTGCAACAGGGTCGGGACGACAGCGTTGTGTTCGTCCGTAAAACGCAATCAATCGTCTCCCAGGAGTGGCGTTATCAGGGCCACGACCCGATTGCTCTCGAACGCGGCTTCATGTACGACGGCCTGCCGCAGTCTCTCGACATCACCCGCCGCAAGCTTGGCCAACTGAAGCTCTACGCCTTCCGGGTCGCGTTGTGTGGAAAGATTTATGGTGGCATCGACCTCCGCTATGTTGCCCCAGGAGCGATGCCGGCAGAAGGAATTCACGAGCACTACTATGATGCGGACTCACTGCTGGACCGAATTGTCGCGCTTGGGTTTGAAGATGAGATTTTCCCCGATGCCAGCAGTAAGCAAAAGCGTAACTTCGTCATGGCTGACTTTCTGCGCTCGTCCCAGCCGGTAAACCCGGGGTTCTTCGTTGCACATGCGGAACCGATTACGCTGGTCGAGCGACGCGAATACACGGCCAGGTACGTGACCATCAATCCGCAGCTCGCAGCGCTCTCGTTCTACAAAGTGCTCGGGCCCTGGGAGGTTTTCCAGGAAATCGAGATGTTCTTGGGTTCGCTGGCTGCCCCCGAAAATCAGCCGCCAGTCCACATTGAGGACAAGTATCGTATTGCTCAGCATGGGTTCGATAAGATGAGCTTCCGTACGCCGCCGACGAAGCGCTTGAAAGGATAGGCCGGCGTAGGCGCAGGACGTGCCTATACAGGGAAGGACATTCCTACAACCCTCCATAGGACACACGACATGAACGACTCGAAAGCAGCAAACGGCCCGCACCAGAAAAAAGCAGCTGAAAGCAAGGCTGCGAAGCAGGCGCACGGCAAAAAGCTCGCCGCCATTCTGGCTGTCACTGACCCAGGCGCCGCCCGCAAGCAGTGGCTTGAACTTCGCGACCAGCTGACCGCGGCTGACGCCAAGCGTCAGGACCTGGTCACGAAGTCGAACGCGGAAGACAAGCTGCGTGTAAAAGCGGCACAGGCCGAAGACTACCCGACGGCCCAGAAGCACAAGGAAAAGAAGGACGAGCTGGCCACTGCAGCTGAAGCCTTGCGCGCTGAACGACCCGAGCTCCTCGAACTGCGCAACGCGGCACAGAAGCGCTTCTCCGAGCTGTACTTCACTGATGCGAAACTGCGTCGTATGGGCCCCGAATCGGTCACGGTCTACCGCGTCCGTGTTTACGACCCGGAAACGGACTCGAGCGACACGGAGGTGTACGTCAGCGACAGCCAAAGCATCCTGCTCACAGTCGGCGACCAAAGCTTCGACAACGAGGCCGGCCGCGTCGAGCGTTGGGCATCCGACAAGGGCTTCCTGTGTCTCATCGAGCAGGGTTCCTTGATGCTGTAACCGCTTTCATTCACAATCCCCGGCTTGCCGGGGATTTTTCTTTATTTAAAATAGTTTTTAAGACGGCCGGACTCTTGGCCACAACACTCGAGTTTCTGGCGAGAAACGTCAAAAAAGCGTTCCAAACTTGTTGTTTTTACGCAAAAAATAAATATATTTCGCGTGTCCGTATTTTGTGGAATTTACTCGCTTTTCCGGGCTGCCGAGTGCCTCAAAAACCGGGCTAAAAGTGCCTCCTGTCGCTATACATCTTAACTCAACAACAGGAGCCTACAATGTCGCTTTGGAATCACATCTCAAACGAATCAGGTCTGCTTGGCAAGTTTCAGGAAATCCTCGGGAGCAAGTCGCCCGAACTGTGGAACTCCCTAACACGCGATGAGAAACGTTTGTTTGACTGGTACAAAATGCAACAGGCGAGGGCAATCCAGCATTAACCGGTGCGCGGCGTTAGGCGCATCTCTGAAGCGCTCCCTTTGGGAGCGTTTTTTGTTGGGCCGGCCACCTGGTGGACGTAAAAAAGGCCCCTCACCAGGAGGAGCCTTTGAACGTCAGGCGATGACAGCGGTGCGCAGCGCTGCAAGTCGCGCAGCCGGTGGAAGGAACTCTACAGGGACCTGAACGGTATCGCCGAGCTCGTCGCGAACAACGGCTCGCAGGCCGGCGACAACGCGAGTCTCGCCCTTCATCGACTTCGCATAGGTGGCTGGGCAGAAGCAGTCGTTGACGAGCGCAGCCCAACCGTCACCAGCAATCTCGGTGCAGACTCGATACGTGTCGAAGATTGCACTAGCCTGGGCGGGGTTGGTTCCTGGCCGGAATTCGCCGTAATGGTTGCCATTGAAATAAGCGACCACGAAGTAGCTCTCGTAGGTCGGGCCAACGATGCCGCCTTCCTGCAGCTGCCCCCACGTGGTTTCGATGTCCACGCGTGGCTTGTATTGCAGTGCCAATGCGGTGGCCCAGTCCAAGGCGCCCGCTTGAAGGCTCGACGTCTTCACCGGCAGTTCGGTCTGCGCGCGCAATGCCGCAGCATCTTCCTTCGATACAACGACGTCAACACCTTCCCAGTGAATAAGCCACTGCCCCTTGTCCTCGCGAATTTGTCCATTTGTCTGCATACTGTTTCCTTGTGAGTTAATGAAATGTCCTGCAGAGTGTAGAGATGCGAGGAGGAGACACAGTGGTTAGCTGCTATTACCTCAGCCTGCCATTAGCTTCGGGCATGACGCGACTCCCGCGGCCGCCATTACGGCCAAAACCGTAGCTGGCGAGACCTCGCACCGGAGTGCAACGGTGCGCGCCGCATCATCGGGCTCACCGTTGCTGCTGTGCTCTGCGCGGACTCGGCGAAAGACCTCGAGGAGGATGCTCGTCGAAAGCTTGCAACCAGCCGCGTCATTGGCCTTATGCAGTTCCTCGAGCGAACAGGAGTATGCGCCCGGCGACCAGAACCAGCTGGCCCCGACTTCGACGGCGGCCTCGAGCCAGGGTGCCACGTCACGCAACACTTCAAAGTACTGGCGGCCTCGATGTCTAACGAATCCCGCATGCTCTAGTGCGAGGAAGTACTGCCACAAGGCGACCTTCGCGGAATTGGGAAATAGCGTCTCGATTTCGTATCGCTGACCGAGCCAGCTAAACACAGCTTCGAGCGAGACCTCGCGGCGGCCATCCGCGAATACCCACTTGCGGAACACGTCGGCCTGCCAGATGTCGCGGGGCACCGAGAACGAGTCATGACCGCGCACCTCGACGTTAACCAAGGCGGGCCGGGCGCCCTCGGGAATGCGTAGTTTTGCTTTCAGATAGGCGCGCTTCGATGCCGCATCTGCCGAACGGAACGCTTGATTGGCTTGGGCAACTCGCGCTTCAGCCCGTGTTTTCTCCCGCTGCCGGCGGCCCCATCCAAAATCCTGTGGCAGGCTATCTCGTCCCTGGGACTGATAGGCCTGTCGAATCTGCGCATCGTCCTCCAGCTTCTTCCGCTTTGACGCCTGTATTATTTTTTGAAGCTTTTCGGTCAGCGTAGCGCGAAGCGCGGCCATGCCCGGGTACGAAATCCATCGTACTCGTCCTGGAGAGGCAATAACGGCAGTTCGCAACTCCGCCAAGGAGAGGTGAGCCGAGAGGTCATTGAGCTGAATTTCGTACGACAGGTACTCTTGCGACGCCAAGTCCTGGGCCTTCTCCGCACTGACCGCATGCCGGACATAGACTTCGACCCAGTGCTCGGCGCCGTGCTCATCAACGCCTACAGCATCGGCTCGACGGTTGTCCCGCGTGACTTCGAGGTCGACTTGGGTGTATCGCGCCACTTGGGCCTTAGCCAGGTTGGCGGTGACCGTCTTCACTTTGCCGAAGGCGTCGGTGGCCGATAGGGTCACTCCAGGCGCGGGGAGGGAAATAGTTCGTTCTGCTGCGAGGATTTGCTTGGCCATTAGGTGAATAGCCGTTTCCGCACCAGTTGCGCAGCCGCCGCCGTCGTGAGCGAAGTGCCATACGTTGTGCTCCCCTTTCTTCGCCAGCAGGGGCAAAGAACAACCGGGGCAAAAGCACTCACAGGCCCGACCCGAGGGCACGTCGGCCGGCGTTACCATCTGCCCGTTCTTTTGACCGAACGGCACTCTAAGACTGGAGGTGGTCGCCGAAGAAAGCATCGCGGTGTGCCCAAGAGTGGAATTTCCGAAAGTATACTACGGGCCCGGGTCCGCTCTACCAGAACACCTCACACAAAGAAAAAGCCCCAGGCGAACCCGGGGCTTGAAAATGATTAGATGTCGATGCTTGGCAAAGCTTTAGCATCCTCGAGCTGCTCCAGGAGGTCCTGGATGTCGCCGTTCTGAATGTCACCGTCGTTGTTTTCGTTTCCGAAGAGACGACCTTTCAGAACAGGGAACTCCTCGTCAGCGAGACCGTCGACTTTGAAGGCTCCCTCTGCATCAGGGCAGAACTCACGGAAGGGCTTACCCTCCACGTAAACACGACCTTGACCTGCGAGCTTCACAACCGCCGGCATGCTGCAGTCGTTGCAGTTTTCGTCAACGAACTCAACCGTCCCCGTGAGCTCGCGCTCCTTGAAGAGCCAGCTGGCGGTTTCACGCAACGTGTCCCAGTTGATGCCGATGTCCGCATCGTGTTTGCGTTTGCAATCAAACAGAACAGACATCGCTTCAGACTCGGTCAAGTCCGGGCGAACGGACAGCACATCGTCCACGCTCCAGGTGATAGCAATTTGGGTCTTCGGATTGAATCGCGCCATTTCCGAATCCACCACAGGTGGAGCCTTGACGTCGTTCAGGAAGTCCCTCAGCGCCTCAACTTCCTCTTCGTTGGCCACCGTCAGGCCGTCGCAGCCCGTGTTGTCGCACGTGTTGAGCATGTCCCAGCACAGCGGAATCAGCTTGCCCAAGGTTTTGCTATCTGCTGAACCTTGCGGTGATGGTGCGGATGGTGCGGATGGTGCCACTTCTGGTGCTGCTGCTGGTGCTGCAGCCATCGCGTTCCAGTCACGGAACCCCGACATCTTGGCCACCATCTCCAGCGCTTGATGGAACTTGATGGGCATACCCGCGGCAATCATCTCACGAACGAGGATGGTGGCTTGGGATTTGGCTTTTGGATTGCGTTGCATTTGTATGACTCCTAAGAAAATCGCAGAAGCGCGATTTGGTTGGGGGTCCCTCGTTGCCGACCGCGCCTCTGCTATTTGCAAAGGAAAGAAAGTCGTTTGGTTGTACTGCGTTCTCAACTTCGCCATACCCGTAAGGGCGAGGGAAGCAGGCATGAGTGTCCTACCCCTGTATAGTCACTTTCGGTAAATGCTGCCGCGGCCTTGGTCCGGGGCTATACTTTTGCAGGACAACTCTAATTTCTGACATATGAACCAGCCAGACCCAAGCAAACTGACACCAGGAGTTCTCGACGGCTATGCCAAGCGCGCTTTCAAATACGGCGCCTGCGGAGCGCTGGCCATCGCATTGCACGATGCAACCGGTTGGCCTATCGTAGCCATCACCGATTCGCACAACGTGTATGACGGTGAGGCCGGAGGCGGTTCCGCCTTGCACTGGACTGTGCGCACACCGGAGGGCCTCCTCCTGGACGTTGACGGCACCCACACTGCCGACGACCTCGTCGCCGCGTACGAAGGTGACGCGGATGACGGACAAGCGGCTGCCGGCACTTCAACACGCGCGGATGCCTGGGAGTGGTACGGCGAGTGTCAGGGAGCGCCTATCTCCATAGCGCTCGCAGGAACGTTCGTGGACGCGGTGCTCCAGCTACGGGGTGCCGACAGCACTGAGGCCTAACCTCTTTTCTTACTTCCCCTCCTGCTTAGGCAGAGAGGGGTTTCTCATTCGGCGTCGGGCCGCGCTCACAAGAAAAAACGCACCGGCCGGGAAGGCGCGGTGCGTGCGAATCAAACCGTATGCTTCACGGCTTCAACGTAGGCCTGCGTGATGCGGCGCTGGATTTCATCGGGGCCTTTGCAGGCCGCGGCGATAGCACCTTTGTCGATAGCCGCCGTAGCAGCCAGCGCCGCCTGCAGCACACTGACCTGCTCAGGCGCAACGTATTGCAGGACCTGAGCGATTTGCGCCATGCGCTCCGTCTGGCGGAAGCCGTCCATCGCTCGCAGTAATTGGACCTTGTCTTCCGCGTCTAAGGCCGCGAACCGCAGAAGACCGTTCTCCTGGCCGACCACGAACGTATGGCACACCTCTCGCACCTGCCGCGGGATGCGCGAGCCCTTCAGCTCAGAGGGGTCCCACTTGCGAGGGAAGCCCAAGGCGAAGCACACCGCTACAGAAGACTTATCGTCTGCAGCCTTGCGCAGCGCGTCCAGGTCTGCTCGTTCGACGCCCGAGTATTCGATGAAGGATGCCCTGTCGAATACGCCAAGCGCGTACAGCAGATGAAGCATCAGCTCCGGGAAAGGCTCAGACAAGCCTTTCTCGATTTCGACCCAGACACGTTCCTGCACCAGCTCATCGAGCGTACCAGCCTTGACCATACCCTTCATCAGCTCGAGCGTCTCTGGTGCTACGCTCCAGCTGTGGCCGAACCGAGCCTTGAATCGTGCAACGCGCAGGATGCGCAGCGGGTCTTCTGCGAAGGAGGCCGACACATGTCGCAGTACTCGATTCTCGAGGTCGGTCTTGCCACCGTATGGGTCGATTAGGTTGCAATCCTGGTCCATAGCCATCGCATTGATAGTCAGGTCACGCCGGCCCAAATCTTCTTCAAGCGTCACACCGTTGGTCTCCGTGAGGAAGCCACCGTAGCCCGAGCCCGACTTCCGCTCCGTCCGTGCCAGCGCGTATTCGTCCTGGGTCTCCGGATGGAGGAATACAGGAAAATCTGCGCCAACCTGCTTGAAACCTTTTGCCAGCAGGTCTGCCGGCGAGGCACCGACAATGACGTAGTCGACATCCATCGGAGAAAACCCCATCAAGCGGTCGCGGACCGCACCACCAACAACGTAAATTTTCATATGTTCCTTTCAAGTTGACCTGCTTCGTGTAGCGAGCAAGAAAAAGGCGCCGGGGAGGGCGCCTTGGGGAATCAGAGCTCGCCGTGTCGACGCGCGTGCGCGACCAGCAGTGCTTCGGGGATACCAAGCAGTCGAGCTTCGCGCTGAAGCTCGGCCAAGCGAGCTTTCAGTGCCATGTTCTCCAGTTCCGCACGGCCGTTAGACGCTGTCACGCGGTCCTCGATGTCTAGGGAATACCCCAGGAACACTTTCGACTCCACGGCCATCGCGAATAGGGCTGGTGCCACATAGGAGAAGTACTTCACGAAGACAGCGTCATCAATCACGGCCTCTGGCATCGAAGCCTTGACGTTGGCCACGATGGACTTCCACTTCGTGAAGGTCTCGCGCACGCAGCTCATCGAGGAGGCCGCGTTCTGGCGCTGCTTCACCTGTGCGATGGTCGACTTGGTTAGTTCGTCCAGGAACGCGAAGAGCTGCTCTTCGTAAGCTTCTGGAGTGGTCGTTGCCACCAGGGCGGCGGCGTACTGCTTTGCTTTCATCGGGGGTCCTATCGGAAATGGTCTACCAAGTGTAGTGGATTACTTCAGCTGACAGCTAATCCAGTGTTGCTCACTGGGAACGCGGCCTGTTCCAAGCTAAAATGATGTGCTATAGTAACATATACACTTGGAACATATCACATGAAACTTCACATCCTGTCCGACCTGCACCTCGACTTCGCGCCTTTCAGGCCGCTCGACCCCCTGCCCCTCAAAGTTGACGCAGACGTGGTCGTGCTCGCCGGGGACCTAAGCAACGGTCCCGACGGAGTTCGCTGGGCACGTAAAGCCTTCGCGGACAAGCCTGTCGTCTACGTGGCCGGCAACCACGAGTTCTACGGCCGAGTCATGGACGACGTCAAGCGGGAAATTCGCGAGGCCACCGCAGGTTCGAATGTGCACTTCCTCGACAACGAAGTAGTCATCATTGGCAACGTCCGCTTCCTGGGCGCGACCCTCTGGACCGACTTTGAACTCGATGGCCCGGTCTGGCGACCGATGGCGCTGCAGCACGCGGCCAAGGCCATGAACGACTTCAAAGTGATTCGCTTGGCAGAAGACCGTATCTTCCGACCACTGGACTCGGTCGAGCTGCACAAAAAGTCGCTCGCTTGGCTCAAGATGAAGCTGGCAGAGCCGTTCGCTGGCGAAACCGTCGTAGTAACGCACCACGGCTGCTCGCCCCGTAGCGTCCATGCGCGTTGGAAGGGGCAGCTGCTCAACGGCGCATTCAATTCCGATTTGCGCGACCTGTTAGGCCGCTGCGTCCTTTGGGTGCACGGGCATACGCACGACAACTTCGATTACCTCGAAGACGACACGCGCGTCATCGTAAATCCACGCGGGTACTGCCGGTCTAACTTCCACGACACGAAGCCGCTGGGCACGCCTCTTATCGAGAAGTGTGAAAACGCGAACTTCAACCCTCACCTCGTGGTGGAGATTTAAGCATGGCTGAAAAAATTATCATTGGCGGGAAGCCGATGTTCGACAACCCATTCGGCCATTGCACTTTCCTCGGCAAGTTCCTCGGGCACGACCTGTACTTTACAGATGTCCCGGGCAAGGCGCCGGACGTTCTGGCCCGCTCAGGGGAGGAGCCAGGGGAATACGTCGAGGGACTGAAATTCTCCTGGGGACTCGACCGAGCTCTTACGGCCGCGCGACGCATCGCTGAGTACAAGAAGCTACTCGTGCTCAATCCCGTCAAGTCGATGTTCTGCGCCTACCAGCAGGAGGACGTCAGCACTGTCAAGAAACAGCTTGTCACGACGCCGGAGTATGCGGCTTTGACGGCATTCCAGGCTGGGGACGTGACCGAGGCAAATCGCTTGCTGGACGAACTCGCAGCGACTCCGGAAATGCTGACCAAGTATCCGGACGCGCCGCTGGAGCGCATGAAGCACGTCGACATGAATTTGTTCGTACTCGGCCGATATCTGGAAGGTGTGTTTGCCCCTGAGACCTACTGCAAAGTGGCTGCCCAGCGCATTATCGAGCTCGGCGGCGAGCCAAGCAAGAAGACGAAATAGCCGCGCGGCCGCAGGCCACGTGGCTACATTGTAGATGAAGGTTTCTATCGCCTCCGACACCGTTGGAGGCGCACTGCATTGCGATGAGCCGCAGTTTCCCAAGCCGTTTATATCCGCCAAAAAGTCATGAGCCAAGAACGATTTTTCAATGCACGTAACCCTGGCGCCGCGGGCGCAGGTTTCGCCGTGCCCGCGCCTCCGCGCAACATGGCTCGACCCGGTCGATGGATTCCTCCAGGGGAGACCGTCGAGGTTCAGGAATATATCCTACGAGGAGGGATGCTCTACGTCGGGACCGGCATGAAGGACCCAGAGGGCACGCCTGAACCGTCGCTAATCAATCCGCTGTGCCCAGTCCAGCCCACCTACGGCTGCTATTCGACCAGGACTCTCGACTACTGGCCGAACTACTCGGCTATCGACCCCGAGACCCGCGGGGCCTATCTGGGCTGGCTGGCCTCCGGCCGGAGCCACCCTAAAGCGGACATCGGATTCGTCTTCATGTACTTCTATGGCCTGGAGCGCCGCGCGTTCATCGACAGCTACAGCAGCTCGCAAGCGCAAGAGGAGTGGCCGCTACTTATCGAAGAGGTTCGGCGCCTTCTCGGCATCTACGGGGCCGCGCACAGGCCGTTTGCTGAGCGTGCGAGCCGCTTCATCGAGATGCTCCTGACGGCAAAAACAGCGAAGAACCTCGTAATTGGCCAAGGCAAATATTCCAAGTCCGTAGGGGACATGTCGCTGGAGCTGAAAAAGGAACTTGGCCAGCTCGCGCTCACCAAGCAGCCACTACTGGCGCAGGCGGCGCTAGCTTGGGCCGAGTCGGACCCCGGGCTCAAGCGAGGCACAACGATTAGCCGCTTCCCTGGCAGCTTCAAGAAGCTCTTCACGGCTCTGTACAACGAAGCGTACCCGCAGGGGTTGCTCATTCCGGTTACGCGAACCAAGCTGATGATGCAGTACGAGCCGGCATCGCAGTCGGTAGCAGGCTTTGGCCAACTTGGCATCTACCTGGACGACATCCCCGATGTCACTCTCGAAGGCGGGGTTTCGGGCAAGCTCCAAACACTCCTTGACGCTTGTAATGAAGCGATGGCGGCATACGGCAGATTCGTGAGCCGTAACCCAGGCCAGGCGCAGGACGTCGAAGCACTAACTCTCTTGCCGGAGGTTCTGTGGCCAGAGAAGCTATTGCAAGGCAGGGACGACTGGCGTAGTCGCGTCATGGAGGGCCCGCAGCTAACTTCACCTTCCGAAATCGTGCGTAGCTTCGGGGCGGCGGAGGCGACATCCAAGAGTCTGCTCTCGTCGCTCGCCTTGCTGTCGTCAGCGCATATCGGCCTGGAGCCCGAACTCGGCGGAAAGCTGCCAAAACTAGACGAACCGGTCGTGCTGTTTGCGCTCGAGGCGGAGGAGGGCACAACGCCGGCCAGCGCGGCATACATTGCAGCACGCGTCACGCTACAGCTTGCGCACTTCGTCGCAGCTGCTGAAGGGCCGCCCACGCCCGAGATTTTGGATTTCGTGGATAGCTTGGCAGCCAGCTGGATTCACCTCTCTCGACCGCAGCGTGCTCGGTTGGCGGCGTACTCTCGCTACCTGCGCGCAGTCCCGGCTCCGCTCACTACCATCAAGAAGAACGCGACGGCCATCGAACCGTTGGCGCGCGGCGCGCTCGCTACTGTGCTCTGCCGCGTTGCGCAGTATCGTAAAGACGCCAGCCCAGCTGTGGTAAAGGTCATGGCCAAGCTGTACAAGCTCCTTGAGCTCGACCCGGCCCGGCTGCACAGCGACCTGCATGCAGCCGCTGCCGGCAAGGTTTCGCTCCCTGCCGCATCGGTCGGCACGCAAGAGCTGGACGTGGCACGTATCGCGGCCCTCCAGCAAGACACCGCCGTTGTCAGCGCGCTGCTCGCAGACATTTTCGTCGATGAAGACGAACCAGCGACTTCGGCCGGCCACGAGAAGATTGTGACCTTGCCCGCCGACGTGGCGCAGGCCTCGCCAGGCCGGGTCATGGGCCTAGACGAGCCGCATAGCCGCTTTGCATTGGTACTGCGCAGCAGGTCCAGCTGGATGCGCTCGGAACTGGAAGAGCATGCCCAGGGTTTCGGCCTGATGCTCGACGGTGCGCTCGAGCAAATCAACGAGGCGGCTTTCGACACCTTTGACATGCCACTCGTCGAAGGCGAAGACCCCTATGAAATCAATCCTGAACTATCGGAAGCACTGACATAATGACGACGCCAATTACTTCTGCAATCCGCCCTCGCGACCGCGACGCGGTCATCCAATCGCTGCGCACGGGCGTTACCCCGCGCGTCGGCCAGCACCTGATTCAAGTCGGCCGCAAGCTCGAGGTCGAGACCATGGTTCGCGACATCGACCGACTCGCAGACGGGGGCTCCGCCTTCCGCCTGGTGGTGGGCGAATACGGCGCCGGGAAATCGTTCTTCCTGAACCTGATTCGTTCCATCGCACTCGAACGCAAGATGGTCGTCGCCAGCGCGGACCTGAACCCGGACCGCCGACTCCAGGGTTCGGACGGCAAGGCTCGCTCCCTCTATGCAGAGCTTATGCGGAACCTCTCGACTCGGACCAAGCCGGATGGTGGTGCGATGGTCGGCATCGTCGAGAAGTTCATCGCTACAGCGAAGGCTGAGGCCGCGGCGGCCGGCACCCCGACGGAGACGGTTATCCGCGAAAAGCTGTCTCATTTGGCGGAGATGGTGAATGGGTACGATTTTGCTGACGTTATCGCGGCGTACTGCCGCGGCGCCGAGGAGGGCAACGACCAGCTAAAGGCGGACGCTGTCCGGTGGCTACGTGGGGAATTCACCACCAAGACTGACGCACGTGCTGCGCTTAATGTGCGTTCCTATGTGGACGACGCGTCCGTGTATGACCAGCTCAAGCTGTTCGCACAGTTCGTCCGCCTGGCGGGCTTCTCGGGCCTTCTCGTCAACCTCGATGAGATGGTCAACCTTTTCAAAATCGCCAACAGCCAGGCGCGCAATGCCAACTACGAGCAAATTCTGCGGATTTTGAACGACTCGCTTCAGGGCTCAGCGTGTGGTCTCGGCTTCATCCTGGGCGGAACTCCAGACTTCCTGACCGACACCCGACGTGGCCTCTACAGCTACACGGCACTGCAAAGTCGGCTCTCGAGCAATACGTTTGCCAAGGACGGCCTGGTCGACTTCAGCGGGCCGGTGATTCGACTGGCGAGCCTGACTCCAGAGGACTTCTATGTTCTCCTGCAAAAGCTGCGTGACATCTACGCCTACCGGGCCAATCCGGAAGAGCTTTTACCGAACGCGGCTATCGCCCCCTTTATGCAGCACTGCGCCGGCACTATTGGCGAGAGTTACTTCCGCACGCCACGTACGACCATCCGTGCGTTCCTCGGCCTGCTTGCCGTGCTCGAGCAGAACCCCGGCGCAAACTGGAAAGACCTGCTTGGCGATGTCAAAGTCGAAGTCGATACCGGGGGCGAGGACGACAAACTCGCGCCCGATGACGACGCGGACCTTGCGTCCTTCCGCCTGTGAAGAAAACCGAGGCGCATATTCTGCTCGAGCGAATCGCGCGCAACCGGGACATTCTCGACACGCACCTTAAAGTTGGGGATGTCTTGACGCACAAGACCACGCTCGGATGCTTGGAAGAGCATACGTTTACCGAGCGTGACGACATCTGGCTGGTCGGCGTTCCGACTGATGACACTCGGAAGTTCACCGGCCAGGCGGAAGGAGCGGAAAAGCGTATCTCGCCTCTAAACATAACGCATATCAATCGGGCGCCAATTGAGCGGTACCCGACCGCAGCAAAAATTCGCGACCTCATCAGGGACGACTGCAACGACGAGTGCTAGGACCAGGCTCCCAACAACTGCCGGCTACTTCGAATGACTACATCATCAGCTTTTGACCTTTTAGACGAACGCATTCAGAGGTGGATTTGGATGCAGGAGTGGGCAGAACTACGCGACATCCAGGAACGTTCAATTCGCGAGATACTCGGCGGCACGCACGACGTCATCATTACTGCCGCAACGGCCTCGGGAAAGACGGAGGCGGCGTTCCTGCCTCTGCTTACCCGCCTGATGCAGGTTGAAGACGGACTGGTTGTCTATATCAGCCCACTGAAGGCGCTTATCAACGACCAATTTGGCCGCCTCACCTCCCTGTGCGAAATGCTTGAGGTGCCTGTCTGGCCTTGGCATGGCGATGTCTCCCAGTCGACGAAGGCAAAGTTCATCAAGAAGCCTTCCGGTGTCCTGTTGATTACGCCGGAGGCGCTTGAGGCGACGCTGTGCAACCGCGGTTCCTCGCTCGGCCGCATCTTTGGCAACCTGCAGGCCTTCGTCATCGACGAGCTGCACGCATTTATCGGCGAGGAACGGGGCAAGCAGTTGCAGTCGCTCTTGCATCGAGCCGAGGACGCTGTGGGCCGGCGTATTCAACGAGTCGGCCTCTCTGCCACGCTAGGGGACATGCCGCTCGCTGCGGAGTTTATGCGGCCAGGGGCTGGCAAGAGTACGACTATTCTCCAGTCGGGTTCGGACGGTAACGAACTCAAGCTCATCATCAAAGGCTATATCGAGGACATCCCGGACAATCCGCTCTTGGAAGTGGTGGGGCCGACGTCGAACGACGCCGTGGTCGAGGACCTGTACAAGGTGCTAAGGGGCTCGAACAACCTGCTGTTCCCAAACACGAGGGCGATGGTGGAACGGTATGCGAACGCTTTGAGAGCGAAGTGTGAGGATGCTGGTGTACCAAACGAGTTCTGGCCCCACCACGGCAGCCTGTCGCGGGAAATCCGCGAGGAGACCGAGCATGCTTTGCGTTCGCGCGAACAGCCCGCGACCGCTGTTTGTACAAATACGCTGGAGCTCGGCATTGACATTGGGCCGGTCAAGAGCGTTGGCCAGGTAGGGGCGCCTCACGCGGTATCTAGCTTGCGGCAACGCCTGGGGCGGTCGGGTCGCAGGAAGGGGCAGCCGGCAATCCTGCGCGTGTATTGCGTGGAGCCAGAGCTGACGACGTCGTCGCACTTGTTGGATGAGCTCCGGGAAGGGTTCATTCAGTCCTGTGCAATGGTGTCGCTGCTGCTTGAGGGATGGTTCGAGCCGCCTAAGGTCGACGGGCTGCACTTCTCCACGCTAATTCAGCAAATTCTTTCGCTCATCTCGCAGAAGAGCGGTGTGAAGCCTGCGCAGGCCTACGCGCTGCTTTGCAAAACAGGGCCGTTCGCAGGTGTGACGCCGGCCGACTTTGCGGAATTGCTCAAGCATATGGGCAAGCGCGAACTATTGATGCAGGAGAGTGACGGAACGCTGCTCCATGCAAAGCGCGGTGAGGTGCTGGTGAACCACTACACCTTCTACGCGGCTTTCGCCGAAGAGGCCGAGTTCCGCATCGTAACCTCAGGTCGGACGCTGGGGTCTATGCCGATTACCAGCCCTGTCTCGGAAGGTAGCTTCCTCCTGTTCGGCGGCAAAAACTGGCGCGTGACTCAGGTTGACATCAAATCGCGCACCTTGATGGTCGACCCTGCTCGCACAGGAAAGCCCCCGAAGTTCACATCGGGCGGCGCCGTCGTGCACAGCACTGTCCGAGCTAAGATGCGCGACATTCTGGCCAGTAGCGAACCCATTCCGTTTGTCGATGCGGTTGGCGCCCAGCTGCTGGCCGAAGCACGAGCCGCCTTCAATCGAACGGAGCTAGGGGAGAAGGACATCGTCCAGCAAGGTTCGCGAATCTTGATATTTACGTGGATGGGTGACGCAGCTAATCAGGCCCTGGTGCTGGCGCTGAAGCACGCGGGCGTAGAGTGCCAGGTCGAGGGGCCAATCATCGAAGTACAGGCGGGCTGCCGCAACGTGCCGATACTCCGACAGATTCTTTCCGCGATTGGAAGCAGTGACCCGATTGACCCTCAAAAGCTTTTGGAGGGAGCAGACAACTTGGTTACGGAAAAGTGGGACTGGGCACTACCCGCCCCACTCTTGAAGCGCGCCTATGCGAGCTTGTGGCTGGACATCCCCGCGGCGCAGGCCTGGGCTAAGACTGCTGGCCAGCGGCGCGATTAAGCCCGGCCGGTCGGAAGGATGCGTCGCTCATGCGGTACTTCGCGCGGCGGTCACCCATGAGGTCTCGTAGGTCGCGAATACTCAGGCCTGAGACCTCGTGCATCCGGATGAGCAACGAGGCGCCGACCGGTAACCGTTGATGCCGAATTTTACTGATGACAGGGGGCGCGACTTCGAGCGCCCGCGACAGCGCCGCGTCATTCTTTAGGCGAAGCCGCTGCACTAGCTCATCCAGCAGCAGGTTTGGATTGTAAGAGCTGCTCACGGTTCCATTTTCAGGAATGGCTGGTTGGGATTCGTACGCACTGGACATATCAGCTCCTGGGAATCTGTTAAAAGATGCAAGAATGATATTACAATTAAAGAAACTTTACCAATTGTTCTGAATCGTGCGCACTGTACGCCTAAAATTTGGCCCTATACTGACTTTGTCTGAAAGAGCTCCATGACCCGTCCCGTACTCGCCATCATCGCCGCCGTTGCAGAAAACCGCACCATAGGGAAGAACGGCACCATGCCGTGGCACATCCCGGGCGACCTTGCCTACTTCAAGCAGACGACCAATGGGCATCCAATCGTCATGGGCAGGAAAACGTGGGACTCGCTCGGCCGCCCCTTGCCTGGCCGGCGTAATATCGTGGTGACGCGAAATCGCGAGCTCCAGCTCGTGGGAGCAGAGACGGCGGCCTCGCTAGAGGATGCCTTGGCCATGTGCCAGCCTAAAGAATTGGTCTTCTGTATTGGTGGCGCAATGCTGTACGAGGAAGCCCTGCCATTCGCAGAGTACCTGTACCTCACCGAAATTCGCGAGTCCTTCGAAGGGGACACCTGGTTCCCCGAGTACGACCGAGCGGAGTGGAACCTGATGCACAGCCTTCCAGACCGACAAGCGACGTCACCACGCCGCTTCAATTTCGCGGTGTACAGCCGCCGAGTCTTGAGCTAACACGGCTTCCTATACGGAGAACCAACTCGACCGGAATCTCCGTCAATGTACAGCCTGATAATCACGCTCATGGCCATCGCTCTCCAAGCGCTGGCGCTGTTCTGCATGCTCACGTACGCGCCGCCATGGACGAAGACGGCGCCGGACCATAGCCGCGTCATTGCTGCGGCGTTGTCGTCGTTTGAGAATGCCGCATTTCGGTATGCCGCTGCGCACGGAGGTATGCTACCCGAGCCGGCTCCGGGCGGTGACGGTGCGATTGTTCAATTCCAGTACCCCGACCGCTTTCTGGCCTTTATGCCGAAGGCACCCGCCGGCATGATGTGGCGGTACGGCGCCGCCGGCATGTCTTATGTCTGTTTACAGGCCGCGGATGGCGCTCGCGCGATAGACCCCTCGGTGTACTACGGGGCTAAGCGACTGAAGAAGCTGTTGCCAGATGACCAGCTCATCATCAGTAGCGGAGCGCAAAGCTGCGGCTCCACTCAAGACATTACAGGGAGCCCTCTCGAGCTCCCCGCTGCGGTCAGTATCACATTCTTCCTTCGGTACGCACCAGGGGCGACTCCCTCTACGGCCGCGTTCCCGTGCGCTGGTTCGGCCTGCCTGTCGGACCAACCAATCTAACGCCTAAGCTACTGAACGTCCTGAAAGCCGTATGCCAGGAAAGCGTTGGGGGCGTCATTCCAGAGTCGCAGGTGAGTAAGGCGAGCCACAGGAGCTTCTGACAACGCATCAGCCCACCGGTTTGGCTCTCCTTCCGCAGCAGGAGCCGGCTCGCCCAGCTTGTTTGAATATGCTTTAAGCAAGGCCGCGTGGCTCTCAGGCCCGGGCCCCACAAATAGTCCCATCAAGACCAAGCCGTCGTCCTTCAGTAACAGACTGACTTTTGCCAGCGCTTGGCCTTCGTATTCGGTGCCTGGCAAAATCGGCAGCTTGCATATGCGGTCTGCTACCGCGCGCTGACGTTCGGGAACCTTGTCAGAGCACTGTGCCTTGTCCAAGTCCGGAACAACGCCGGCACCGACCAAAGCCTCAAGGGCCGCAGCCCGGGTTTGCCCCAACTTTACGCCAAAAATTCCCTCGGGGAAAAGTTCAGCATGGGCGAGGCCTGGGGCCTGCAGCGCCAGCGCGAGAACGAAAGCTAGATATTTTCGGTGTTTGTGTGATTTTTTCATCGCGAAGTCCCAAACGATTTCCTGAATGTAGCGATAGAAATAATTTTCGTGCAACGGTGCAAGATTGAAGTCTGTTCGCTATACGAAGTAGGACATCTTCCACATTCTTTCTTCAGGACTTCTCATCATGATTCGCAAAACTTTCATCGCTCTCGTTGTCGCGTTCATCGGTTTTACCGCCTACACCGGTTCCTCCGACGTCGCTGCTTCGGCAGAGGCTACTACTTCGAAGATTTCGAATCGTGCTGCAGCTATTCAAGCCGCTCTCGACGAAGCCCAGTAAGTTAGCCCAGGTTATCGCAGTAATGCCATACTAATTCATTCAAGGTCTCGATTTTTCGAGACCTTTTTTTATTGGATGGCTAACCCAGGGCGCTATACGTTACAGGACTACACTTTTACCCCTTGGAGATAGCATGACGGACCCGCTATTTGGGAGCATCTGGACCTCTCAAGCAACAATTAACGTTCGGGACGACCGTAACGCACAACCAGAAGACCCAAAGGTACTCGTCGACGTTGGCGGTACCGAAACCGAGCTCAACCTGGCGCAGCTGGCCAAGCTCATGGGGACCTTGAGGCAAGCGCACGAGACGCTTACGTTTCGTAAGGAGCAGGCAACCCTCAACCGAACCCGTCCTCTCTTTTAGTGAGGAATCTGTTAAAAATTCCACCGGCGCTACCTTCTTTGAAGGCGGCGCCGATTCTTTCGTCTTCGAAACTGAAGATTTCCTTAAAACGTCAGCCTTTTCGCCTGCTTGGCAGGGCTGCGTTACACAAAAGTTATCACTTTGTGCTACAATAATCACCACTGACTGAATCTATAGCGCCAATATGAAACGCACCCCCTGCCCACAAAAGCAAGTTCTGGTCATCCGTAAGGACCTGGAGATGGACGCCGGAAAGCTCGGCGGCCAAACCGCCCACGCCTGCCACCTCGCCTTGCTGGGCGATGTCCGGCCGAAAGAGGGTGAAGCGCCACTCGAGGAGCTAACGTTCACGCTTCGTGGCGCTGCTGCGCGTTGGCTGCAGGCAGACTTCACAAAAATGACACTCGAGGTCTACTCGGAAGAAGAGCTATGGACGATTTATCGCCAGGCTCAAGACGCCGGGCTGCCCTGCGGTCTCGCCGTGGACAACGGGTGGACGGCGTTCAAGAACCAGAAGACGGCAACTGTCGTCGCCATCGGCCCGGCTGAAACTGAGGCAGTGAACCGAATCACAGGGCACCTGAAGAAGTACCAGAGCAAATCGGAGGCAGCATGACCCAAGACCGCACGGCGTACGTCGGCCACAGCAGCGACTTCAAGCATGACGTCAACGGCGAAGGAAAGTTGCACCAAGCCGAACGTGACCTGGGAATCCGGTCGATGCTGGCTCACATGGCGGACGCGGGTTGGGACTCCTACCAGTGGCGAAACAGCGTCGACGGGAAGACCAGCTTCCTTGAACTGTCGGGCACGACATACAGCGACTTCAAGCGGGCGAATTCGACTACCGGTGTCAAGGCGGCCGTTGAGCAGGTGCTTAACCGCGTGCAGGCGATTTCGAAGTGCGAACAGACGACCGGACACGACTTCACGGGTCGAGATGGGTACAACAACGGCGTACTGGCCTGCAAGCACTGTGGTTTCGGGGGCTATGCGTCGAACTTCAGGCGCCAGCAGTCCGAGCTCGAGCAGTGGAAACATCGGGCCGAAGACGCCGTTGAGAAGCTGGGCATTGTTGGCATGCGCCTCGGTGTCCACTTCAATATCGCCGGCGACATCCTTCTCGCAAAAAAGAACATTGCGGGAGAGGGTGAGACGGAAGGCTACAGCAGTGTAAGTGACACCGACGAGGTGTCGTTTATCATCAAACGAGAGGGAGGTTCAAAATGAGCCCAAATTTTCTGAAACCTAAAAAGCAAGCTCGCCTGAAAGCGGCACGCAAGCAGCTGCCGAAGTCCAAGCGCATGTTCTTCGTGGCATTGATGGCTACGGTTGCGCTGACGTTCCAGGCACGCATGCTGGACCAGCAGGCGACGGGCCAGGCGGCCCAGGCAGCAGCGCAGATGGCCGCGTACTAGAAGAGAGTTCGCGCTTTAGGCCGGGCGAGGCGCGCCATTTCGCGTGACGACACCTGGAGGGCGCCGGCTGCAATGGCCAGCACACGGTTCTCCTCCGAGAGGTCGTAGTGGACATGCTTTGCACTCGCATGGAAGAAGTGGCGTTTCACCCCTATTCGGGCGGCAAAAGCGTGGAGCTCCTCTTCGGTGTCTGCAGCGAGATGGCAATAGCTCTTACGCCCGCCAGGCTTTTTGAACACCGCGGGGTCGACGTACACGGTCATTGGCCCTCCGGAATTGTCGCCACACCGGCCTGCGCTGCAAGCCAGCCTGCGCGGAGCGCTTGAGCGTCGTAAAGCGCATGGTGCTGCGGCTTTCCCGTCGCATGGAATCGGCGCATCGCGGCACGGCACTGCGGATTATTCAACATTGGGCGAAGGTCCACCCGGCCGGCGACTTGGAGCCCGTGATTCGGTCCTAGCGAGCGCAGCAGTAGGTCGACATCTCGCTGCGAGTCCGAGGCTAGCATCGCCTCGACCGGAACGGATAGGCACCACGCGCGCAACCTGGCCGACAGCTCTTCACGCTTCACCCTCGCCTGCGGGAATAGGCCGAGATGCGCCCATACGTTAGAGCGCACGAAATCACTGCACAGCTCGTAGTCGAAGTCGGTTACTTCCAGGTAAATCGAGCAGCCTTCATCCAGTCCCACCAGGGCGATACTGATGAGTTCTCCCTGTTGGAAGTCTGTGAACTCCGTGTCCAGAAATAGTATCAAGGTCGTCTCTAATTTGATTGCTATGCAGTTCCCGCCTAAGCCTTGAGGAAAAAGCGCAGCCTCGGCTGCGCTGTCGACATCACATGCTCATTGCGGGCCCACTGGCCTCGGCGGCGGCTACGCGTTCAGCCTTGTCTTGCTCTTGGGCTTTAGCTTCCATCTTAGGTGCCGCATCACGGGTGTCGAATCCTGGCACCGGACTGTCTCGCGACACCTCCAGAACCTCCGCTGGCGCCTTCTTGTAGTCATTGTGACCGAATCCCACCATGTCAGTGGCCGATGCAGCGTTACGCTCGATAGACGCGTAGCGGTCCTTCGTACTGTCCATTGCAGGGGTAGCGACGTTGTCGATGTCCCCTTTGTAGATGTGAAATTCTCCGTTGGCCGGCATCGGCTGCGCCAAGCTCTTCATATAATCGCTGCCAGGGCCAATCTCAGGCCCCATCGGGAAGCCGACGGCTTTACTGATGAACTCGCTACCTGGCGTGTATCGTGCCAAGTCCCCGACAGCGAAGCCTCCCCACGGAGTGCCGAGAGCATGGAGGTCAACGCTGTTGAATTCTCCCGCCGCGCCTGAGCGCGACAGCTCGTCAACTGCACCCTTGGCGACCAGACCACCCATGCTGTGCGCGACAATCGTAATGTCCGTAACTCCCTGTTCTTTCAGCTCTTTGATGGCGCCAGCAAGCGATGCGGCCGCTTCACGCATCGGCATTGCCTGATGGTCATGGTCGAATCCAAGCACTACGTTCTCTTTCGAGGACAGGGCAGGGACCCAGGACTGGAAATAGTCATGGTTGCTGTGAATGCCCCCTACCAGGATGACCGCATGTGTGGCAGAGCTGTCTCCGGAAAGGCGCTCTAGCTTTTCCGTGAAGACGTGCGGCTGTTTCGCGTCCGCATGCTCTGAGGGCACCGGACGGGAGTTTTCAGTAGAGGTAGTGGACATGGTTATCTCGCGTTGTAAGGGTGTCTCTGTATAGCGAGCGGCAGAAATTCAACAGCGCACCGGGTCTGTGACCGAAAAGTCAGGCGCTGGATTATGCTGAATTATTCCAGACCAATAATTAGTCACTACGGATAATTTAGACTGCATGCAGCATGGCCGAGAGCCAACAGTCAAATGACCGCCGAACGCCCCAGGTGCGGGATGCAGTCAAAGGCACTCGAGAGTCGCCGGGCGGTCTGCGGTGGGCTAAATCTTGGCTCAAGAACACGCAGCTGTGCCAATGGGACCGGTTTACGAAACACCTCCACGTTGGCCAGCGCCAGGAGCGTTGCTTTCTTGCTTTCGGCGTAGTAGCGGAAGAAATCTGCCTCGCGAACGCATGTCTTGTCTGCATGCTGGTCCCACATTTCGGCCGGCGAGCCCTCATGTATCGCTACGACATCCGCCTGTCCCAGTATGGCCATTTCCGGAGCTGTCGCGTAGAGGAACAGGTGAGCGCCCGGGCTAAGCCCAATACGAGACTTTCGGCATTCCACCGTTTTTGCACCTGCAAGGATTGCGTGTACGTATTGTGGGTGAATCGAAATCAGAAATGGATTTTCAGCTGCGGACACGAGGCCTCCAGGCATTGCGTAAATAGTCACTGATAGTATATATTACCGTAGCACAAAGCGCTATTGCGTTGTTGCAGGCCAGCGTTTGCGCATCAAGCGTCGCGGTGGTGTCTCTTTCGCCAGCGGGCCTCAGCGATACCTACACAAATTTTCACCTACCAGCAGGAAACCATGGAATCATTCATCACCGACGATGGCACCGTCGCGAAGTTCATTCATGCCGACGGTTCGGAGACCGCTGTCAAGGTTGTTAAGTCATGCAGCAACTTCAAGAATCCCGAGACGGGGCTTATCGATACCGAGTGGGTCGACCGCAACAAGTACAGTGTGTTCATCAGTGCATCGCTGGGCTGCTACCTGGCCTGTAAGTTCTGCCATTTGACTATCAAAGGCTCGGCCTATAAGAAGCTGTACACGGAGCAGGTCGTTGCGAACGTAAAGGAAGCCATCCTGGCAGAAATCGAGCGCAAGCCGGAGATGAAGGAGCGCTACGTCAAACTGTGCTGGATGGGCATGGGTGATGCGCTTAACCAGCCGGACATGGTCTACGATGCGACCCTTGAGCTGATGGATTGGCTCATGAGCAACGGATACACGCGCGGCCTGGACTGCGTGGACCTGTCGACCGTGCTCCCGAAAGTGGATGACGGCTGGATTGAGCGGTTCCGTGCTCTGAACAAGGCGCTCGAGGCATACCCTATCAATCCGCAAAGCTTCAAGGTTGAGCAGGCGGAGGTTTCAACCCAGAAAGAGTACACGTCTCGCTCTCGCTTTCGCATGTTCTACTCCGTGCACTCCGCAATTCAAGAAACTCGGGAAAAGATGGTCCCGCGGGCGATGCTCATTCAAGACGCAATTCCTCGCCTGAAGCGGTTCCAGGCGGATGGTGGTCCGAACTTGCTGCTGCACACCGTTTTCGTCGAGGGGCTAAACGACGGGCCCCAGGAAGTCGACGAGCTTCTGGCGTTCCTGAGCGAGCATTTCCCGTCCAATGAACTTCGAGTCCTTCGGTACAACTTCTGCGAGAAGAGCCCTTACCGCGAAATCGACCACATCGACCGCGCAGTAGCCCGAATTGCAGAGCAACACACGGCGCTCAAAGTTCAGACATCGGCCGGCAAAGAGGTCGCTGCGGCCTGTGGCCAATTCCTGGTCGCCTTCCCAAAGTCCGTTGGAAAGGGTGTTCGTATCCATGTCGAACCGGTGCCGTCGCTCGAACACGCCCCGGTACAGCTCAAGCGAACGGACGGCTAAGCCGGGAAACAAAAAGGGCCGCAAGTATACACTTGCGGCCCTTAAATTATGGAGCTCGAAGACGAACGCCAATCAAGCTGGCAATGCGTGGATGATTTTGGAACTCGCCTGATATCGAGCGAGTTCCCGGCTATTCTGGCAGTTCAGGCAGCAGTCAGTCGGCGGGCGACGGACGAACTCCCTTCCTCCGAAGTACAGCCCGTCGGAATGACCGCACTCATAGGTGAACACCGCGACAACACCGCCATGTTTGTCGGCAGGGGTAATAACTGGGTCTAATGACATTTTAGGAGTCCTAGTGAAAAAGTTACTCCGTATAGCGTAAGGCGTTAGCGACGCAAAAAAGCCTCCGACCGTTCAACAAGTCGGAGGCTTTTAGTACTAAAGGCGCTTTATACGTCGGCGATTTCGCCCAAAATACGGAATGCGTCCTTCTCGGTAAGCTTGCCCGCCCGGGCTTGAAGCGTCAAGGTTTTAATCAGCGCCTCGGTGATAGGGCTAAGCTCGAACGTATCGACAGGTGCGGACGACAGCGGATTCGTTGCGGTAGCAGGAACAACAGGCACGGCAGCTTGCGCTGCGGGCGCGGGTGCAGGTGCCACGCCAGACGAAGCAGCCAACGCGGGAGCCGGCGCAGGAGCGGAGGCAGGGGCAGCCTCGCTGCCCGACGCGGCACCCGTCGGAGGAGACTGGACTTCTGCCGCTGCTGCGACCGGCGATGCCGATGCTGGCGCAGCACTCAAGGTGGTCGGCGCATTTGAGGCCTCGGGAGCCGCGGCACCTGCTTCTGGCTTGACGTCCTCTGCAACTTTGCCTGGTGGCGTAGCGTCGGTAGGTGCTGAACCTTCTGGCACCAACGAGAGCTGGGTGGGCCCTCTGACTCCACTGGATGCTTCTTTTGCGCCAGGTGCAGAACTTCCCACGTTCTCGGATAGCTCCGCTTTAGGTGCCGAGGACGACAGCTGGAGCATCGTCGGCCCGGCGGGCGTGGAGGATGCGGCTGCAGGCTGCCCAGCAGCTGGTTGGCCCGTAAGGGCGGCCATCGCACCAGGGGCTGCGCGATGTACACGCGGCGCGCGCTTTGTGACGACGGGCACCGCAGCAGCCGTAGCGGCCGGCTGCGGGGCAGCGTCAGCTGGTTGTCCAGCTGCGGGCGCATAATTCGGGTCCAACTCCGTAGGCTTGGAGTCGAAATGAAGTGTTAAGCTGTCCGACGAAAGGGGGGCCGACGAGGAGGAGCCAGGGGTAGCTCCCTGTTTAGCAGCAGGCTTGACAGAAGTTTTTGCGGCAGGCTTGGCAGTAGCTTTTGCGGTATTTTGTGAGGCTGCTTTAGACGTGCTGTCGTTCTTGGATGTTTTGTTGTCTTTTGACTTCGCGGTACTTTTCGCGGCGGGGGCAGTATCAGGATTCGGTCGGCCTACAATTTCCCAAGTATGCTCGGGCACATCTGCGACGGTCTTCGGCTCATCCATCCAAAAGGTGGGAAGGCCGAGGGAGCTCTCAAGCTCGTTTGTAAATCGGTTGGTGAACTCTTTCTTTCGATTGAAGAGGAAGCTGATTATGCTCTCGGAAATTCCCATCTTTCGAGCTAGTCGAACCTTTGAGCCGCGCGCTTGCGTCAGCAGGTTAAGGTTGGCTATGCGTGTCTCGATAAGCTCGGGGGACGGCTTATCGGCCTGCTGCGGCGCCGACGAAGCAGGTGCCGAACCGCTAGGGGCTGCAGAATTTTTCATGATTTCATGTCCTTTTTGCTCTGATTGGCGGATTTCTTTTTCGTAGTCCGAAACATCTCGGCCGTGAAGGATATCAATGGTCTTCTGGTTGATGTCGGCAGCGTCATGCTTGCGGTCGAGCCAACCTTGGTCAAGGGCCAGCGTTTCTTCGATATGAGTTGCTACTTCACTTCCAACCACTTTGCGCCCCTCAAGAATCTCTTGGAGGCTAGGAAGCTTAAGTTGTACCGCGGCGGCTAGCATCGCGATGTCCCCGTTGACCGTGGCCAACAGAAGTTTAAGGTTAGCGACCCGGGACGCGCCTTCCGCAGGAGCGACATCTGCCGCCTGCGTTAGGTCATAGTGGCTCTTCGGAGCTTGCGCCGGCGCCATCGGGCGGTGCGGTCGAGAGCGACCATCATGGCGATGGCCTGGCTTGAGGCTTTGCACGAGTTTTACTCCTGTCTTGATGTTGCTTAGCAAGATACAAAAATACTGAGATGTAGCGCACCACTCTTTTTCAGCTTATTGTACTTTATACCAAATAACCTATCAACGCAAAAGAATTTACGTGTTTGCAACTTGTTTGACTAAAGATAACTTTTAACGAAACTAGGCAAAACCTTTATTCTCCAGGGCCCACCGCGAGCACATGTCGACGGAGACCTGCTCACAGCCTAGCGCACGTTCAATAGCATTGCGCATTTTCTGCATCGCCGGCGGGGGCAGCTTTTGATACAGCGCCACTAGGCACCCCAAGGTGCTATCATCGAGCCAGATTTCCATCGACGGTCGACCTTCCACGCGAGTTGTAGCAACGCGTTGGACAAGCTTCTTAAACAGTCGAACGGTACCGCGGGTAGGGCAGAGACCCTCCAGCTTTGAAAGCAGCGGGCTCTTCTTTTGGCCGGTCTCCCGTACGAGGACTAGTTGGAATTCCTGGAAAAGATTCAGGGGGACGAAGGGCGGTGGCACGATGCAAAGTGGCAGAAGCAGCTCCTCCTCTTGCGCAATCGAGTACGCGCCGGTCAAAAGGCTCGCCATTCGCTTCCACTGCAATGGCGAAAGCCCGCTGGCGGGCGTTGCCTGGCGGGAGAGTGCGAGGATGTCGTCCAGGGTGAGGTTCCCCTTTGCAGCGTTGGCCTGTGTCGACATGACAGCTAGATTACCCACGGCGTAGCCGCCATGGTTGTTCAGCCTGTCCACCGACCAGTCCGTTAGTTCGCCAGTGGAGTGCGTTAGTGCGCACCCCAGAATAGGGCACATAGGCCTATCGATAAGCTGCAGGAAGGCCGGTGTCACGTTTTCGTCAAATACACGGCACCGGCGCCAAGCGCCATAGCGCAACTGGAGCCACTTCCGGGTGTACCGGTCAACGTGAGGAGGCGGAGCCGTTTTTTCCTTAGCGGTCGTATAACCGCCGACGAAGTGCTTGTTTGTCTCGTCTTCTGGATGCCACCCGAGGAAGCGGGCATAGTCCCACCCTAGCTCAAATCCAGCTTTTTCGTCGAGGACGTGCTGTTCGCGCTCGAGTGCTGCCGCCTCCTGTGCACGAGCAAAGTCGTCCAGCTCTTGCTGGGATAGCGTGCACTGGATGATTCCTACGCTCATGAGGAGAGTACGGGACAAAGTATCCATTCTCAGCTCCTACCAGGTGGGCCGGGGCGGCGAGTGGACAAGGGACTTCGCGGCGTGCGGCATCGGCACGCGCGACGAGCAAACGAGTAGCTTAGATGTTTTAGGCACGGAGATTCCTTGTTGGACGCGGGAATGTCCCCTTGCAAGGGCTAAAACGATACTGCTCTCAGGAGTTTTGCCAAGAATGGTCAGGGACTTACATCAACGTATAGCCCCGGCATTTATCCCCGCCGGCCGCGAGAATTCGTGTCGCTATAGGATAGACATCTACTAGGAGGAAACTATGACAAACGGCGTCGACCCAATCGCCCACATCATCCACGATGAGCACTTTCGTCCGACTCTCGAGGAGCTTGGGCAGCGGCTCAACATTACACAGGGAGAAGTTCTGGTGATGGCACTCGCAATTGTGGCGCATGCGACTGAAGAGCGAGAAGAAGGGCGGGCAAAGCTTCTGCTGCAGTACCCAACGGGCGACTACAGCGAAATCGTGTTTTGGAAGCCGGAGGCCCGGCCGCGGCTGGTCGCGATTGGCGGGAAGCTTCTGGACAAATAGAAGCCGCATGCCGAAACATGCGGTTGGCACTTCAGAAGCGGTTGACGGTTCTCGAACGGGCCGATATCGGCGCCAGAAACTTTGTGTTCTGGAGTGGCCTCGTGTACGGCCTCTCCCTAGCGGCCCCTGGGCCTCAGTTCCTTCAATCCGCGGGCCATTTTCAGGAGTCCGCCCCCCTTGAGTTTCTTCATCATCCCAGCCATTTGTTCGTATTGACCTAGCATACTGTTGACCTCTTGCACTCGGACGCCGGCGCCGGCTGCGATGCGACGTTTGCGACTAGCTTTCAGGATGTCGGGTCGGGAACGTTCCGTTGGTGTCATGGAGTCAATAATGCCGACCATCCGCCGCACCTTCTGGTCCGCTGTGCTCAGGTTAGCGCCGCTCACGGCTTGCTGAAACTGAGCCGGCAGTTTATCAACCAGGCTCGCCATGCCACCCATCTTCGCCATCTGGCCGAGCTGTGCTTTAAAATCATTCATGTCGAACCGGCCGCCAGCCTGAACCTTGCGCGCCATCTGCGCGGCGGCTTCAACGTCCATACCCTTGCGCGCCTCCTCGACCAAGGCGACGATGTCGCCCATGCCGAGCACACGATTAGCCATGCGGTAGGGGTCGAAGGCCTCGAGTCCGTCGAGCTTCTCAGAGACACCTGCAAACTTAATGGGCTTGCCGGTCACGTGACGCACGGAGAGTGCCGCACCGCCACGCGAGTCACCGTCCAACTTTGTCAATACAACGCCAGTCAGAGGGAGCGTGTCGTTGAAGGCTTTAGCCACGTTGATGGCATCCTGACCGAGCATGGCGTCGACCACAAATAGCGTCTCGATAGGATTGACGGCCGCGTGTATTGCAGCGATTTCCTCCATCATCGCGTCATCGACGCCTAGGCGGCCAGCGGTGTCGATGATAAGCACGTCATGGTAGTGCTTGCGGGCCCAGTCCAGGGCAGCGGTAACGATGCTAACTGGTTTGTCAGCTGCGGTAGACGGGAAGAAGTCGGCGCCGGCTTGTTTCGTAACGGACTCCAGTTGAGCGATAGCAGCTGGTCGGTAGACGTCGGCGGAGACAGTCAACACTTTCTTCCGCTTCTGCTCCTTGAGGTATTTCGCGAGTTTGCCTGCGGTGGTAGTCTTGCCAACACCTTGCAAGCCCGCCATTAGAATGATTGCAGGTGGCTGCTGAGCGAACGAGAGCTCAGATGTAGACGAAGCTGCCCCGGCACCCATCAAGCTTGCCAGCTCTTGCTGCACAACGCCGACCAGCGCCTGGCCGGGAGTAAGTGAGGAGAGCACCTCTGCGCCAAGCGCCTTCTCCTTCACGCGAGCGATGAAGTCCCGGACTGCCGGCAAGGCGACGTCGGCCTCGAGGAGCGCGAGCCGTATCTCTCGCATCATTTCCGCGGTGTTCGCTTCGGTCAATCGGGCCTCACCTCGCATGGTCTTGACGACTTTCGCGAGGCGTTGGGTTAAGTTATCCAGCATGGCTACACTAGGCCGGGGTTACGGCCTACCTTTCCAGATGTTCGATAGAAAACGCGAATCGTATCACGTCGGAAGACCTTAGCTAAGAAAGGGAAGTCGGTTGATGAGGCAGTATCGTATTGCGATACTCCTTGCCCCCACTTGCGGTCTTGACGAGCATCGTGAGCACAGTCGCGCCAGCGCTTGGTCAGTGAGAACCGCCGAAAAAGAAACCGCATGCCGGGGCATGCGGGTGGAATTGAAAGAGGGAGGTGTACTTACGCGGCCAGGGCCTCGTTGTAGACTTCCGCGGCGCGAACGGAGGACTCGCCTTCGTAAAGCACCTTTTTGCCGTTTTTGACCTTGTAGCTGGCGACGTTCCCGTCGATGACGGCCAGATAGCGCAGTTGCTTGTTCCCGCCATCGTACGATGCCAGGCACGTCTCCGCGGTGATGTGTTGGAAGTGTTTGAGGTCGAGCATGTCCATACTTTGTCCTATAGTTGCGACCTGCGGATGCGGGTCTTGCTAGTGTAGAGAGTATGGAAAGAATAGCGCGCTCCGTGGAGCGCGCTAGAATCAGAACAGGCCGGCCTGCTTGAGGACAGGAGCCTCGACGTGAGGTGGTGGTGTGATTCCTTTTTCTCGGAGGAACGTGTTCAACCGAGTCAGGCTGCCGGGCTTAGCCAAGTTGAACACCGGGATTTGGTGTCGCTCAGCCAAGGCGATTGCCGTTGCGGTCCCCCCTGAATTGCGGGTTCGCTCTCGAGCAGATTCCATACCGTCCGGAGTCCAGCAAATCAGCAGCTGCGACGGCCGGTTTAAGGCTCGCCCCAGCACCTGGTAGACATTACGTCCGTGAAGCTTTTTTGCTGTTTCCGTCAGTGACTCCCACACAGGGTGCAACGTCTTTGCGATGTCGAAGGCTTCCTGCGTGACGCCGAAAAGCTGGCTCGGGTGGCCGCTAGCACCTTTGCGATGTAAATAAATCTCTTTCTTCGCGCGTACTCGGTCTAAGCCAGCTTCGATGTCGGTGTCCGCGCCCTCGGCCGCGCCAGAGCGCCCAATGTAGCCGGCAGCACCAAGTACAGCCGCATAGTCCGACAGTATTGCTCCCATCGGCCGCGGAGTCTTACGCGAGCCTACTCCTGTAAAATACATGCATTTCCCCTTAAGTTAACCTGGGAAGTGTAGCGACAGGCTTTAGATTAGGCGGCGGCCTGGCTCACCAACGGGCGGGCCCAATGGCCGGGAACAGTAACCTGCTTCTGACGGACAAGGCATGCGTGCTCCATGAGGGATACACCCTTGTCCCAGAGGTCACCCTCGTTGATTCCGGTGCCTACGAGCGTACCATCTTGAAGCCGAAGAACGTAGACGTACAGGTCGGCGTCGTAAGAAAACTTCACACATGTAGCGCCCGGCCAGCGAGCAAGAAAGTCTGCAGAAGTGCGGGCGGCCGAAAGCGGATTTCGTTTGATACCAGACAGCTTTGACATGTGTAACGCCGGCAAACGTGCGTAGCCGGCTAGTTGTTGAGCGGAACTAAATTATAGCTTGCCGCAGTGCAATACGCAACTGATGCTATGCTGGTATTGCCTATTGGTATTCGAGCAATCGACTAGGCGATTGCCCGCTGCCCGACCACTTCCAGCGTATACACGTTAAGGAGCAGGCGGCTATAGGTCTCAAGGGCTTGCGCATCCGACAGGCCCTGAAACTTCGGTTCTGGCAGAATCGTACCTTCGAGCACGCCTTTCATCATCGCAACTTCCTGCGGGTCCTTCCGGCTGACGCTGGCGGCAAACTGCTTGATTCGCGGTGTCGAGACCTCGCCGGTTTCCAGGTAATGAATCATTGCCCGGGTAATCGTGTTGTGTTCACGGCAAATTTTGTCAGCGTGCGCCTCGATAGTTTCACGAGTGGACAGCTTCGAGCCAGAAGGGCGAACGATACGCGTGATGGAGTCTGCAACGTGTTGTGGGACGGTCATGGTATTTCCTTTGAGAGATTAATCCGTGATGCGGTGTCGACGTGGAAGTTTTCGAATTTTGAGGGCCTGGCGCTCGACCATACGTCGCTTGGCCGGACGCAGCGCCGCCAATACCGTCTCCCTGAATGTGCGCGATTGGCGCCGCATTTTTGTTGCAGGGGGCGGCATTGACGTCATGCCGAGGTCGGCGTAACGTCGGCGCGAAACAGCAGCGTTCCAATTGAGCTCGGCACCGCCAGCGAAACTGCAGTCACAACTATCGCAGCTGATTGTGACCTGATTCCGCAGCCACCGCGGCTGCCGAAGCCTTAAGAACGTCAGGACAAAAGGTTGACGCCGAACTGGTGCTCGGAGCTCCAGTGTCAGGTGGTCATTCAAAGCACCACAGATTGGGCATGCTGCGTTCTTCGCACGCATGCTCTCCAGGGTTGGCCGAGGGGTCAGCGCCTTGTTAATGACTGGATTGCGGCGGTGGGCACGTCGATAGGCTTGGGAATACAGCATAGGCTCAGTCCTAGGTAAGCTCGCCTGTGTCAGGCGCGGCCGAGTCGACGCAGTTCAGCCTGTATTGGCGCAACAAGCGCCAGCTCCACTCCTAAGGAACACAGGGAAAGAACTTCGGCGCCTCCGAGGGTGTGCCAGAGCGGAGAGGCGGACGGAGCAAAACACGTCGCAACCATTTGGCCCGCGATTGAGGTAGCGAGCAAGGTTGCGTACGCACGGAGGAGCGGAGAAGTGTGGAGCATGGTTATTAGGGTAGATAAACGTTTTTATTCCTGGTCGACGAACAGTCCATGTTCCCGCATCGCAGGTAAAAGCACATCGTCAGCCAGGCTGCAACCGGTTCGCTCGGGGTCCCGTTGACCTGTTTTGCGAGCGGCTGCCGCGCTATGACCATCCTTGGCCAACAGTCGGGCGAGAAGTCGTTGGTACCCTGGGTCCCACGCGCGCAGCTGAGGGAAGTTCTGGCGCATTGCTTTCAAAATGCCCATCCCGGAGTAGTCCAAGTCGCCGAAGAAGAAACAGGGCAGGGCAGCCTGGTCGAAGAGGAATGCGTGAAGAAGCTCGACGTTTTCCTGTCCAATGCCGCTGTCCTCCGCAAAGAAACAGTGCACATACGCTCGGTCGGTCAAACGACGAGCACTTGCCTGGAAACCCGCGCTATAGACAAGGGCAAGCCCTTCAACGTTTGCAGTGGCTCGCTTCCCAAGCGACTCAAACGTCGTTCGGTTTTCCACAAAGAGGACTCCGGTCATCGGTCCTACGGGGAGCCGGACGGATAGCTGCAGGGCGGGCGGAGCGAACGGGCAATGGTCAAGCTCTAGCAGCTTGGCAACCATTTCTTCGCGGTCGTCCAGCACTTTCGACAGGCTCCAGAACGCGAGACTGGATGCTTCGCGCAGAAGTAGCGAATGGTCTTGCAGGTCACGCAAGACGTTTAGCGCCTGGACAAGCTCTTCGGGTGTCCGTCCATCCACCTTCAAGGTGTATGCAGCCATCGCGTCCACGACATGCGCTGGCGCCGCCAGTCCGGCCTGGAGGGCAGCTTTCCACCTTTCGCGGTAGCTTGGCTCAGGGGCCTGCAGGCCCAGCGCGCTGCGCAGCTGGTGTAAGTTGCCGCCGGCGAGCACCAACTTTGGAGCGCGCTCGTACTCAGCGCAAATCGCCTTCGTCGGCTTGAGATGCACCTCGACCCCGGCTGCCGCCGCGGCATCCTTCAGCATCGCCCAGCTGTAGTCGGCGTCCTCCCCCGAGTCTGCTGCGAAGACATCGGGGAACGACTTCGCGTCAAGCTTTTGGGTACAAGAAACGCCCCCGGAGCGTTCTGCTTTGGCGGCAAAGCGCGTCAGTAGTTTTCGTACGGGGGCGTAATCCAGAGCTCGCATCAGGCGGCCTGTTTCGCTTCAGCAGCTTCGAAGTCGATAGCAGCCTGGGTGCGCACTTCTTCACGCTGACGGTCCCACAAGGCACGCAGTGCGTCCTTGTTCAGGATTTTTTCCTGAGCCTGCGACACGCCATTCACCTCGCCCATGCCCATCGCTTCCATACGCGAGAACGAGAACTCGCGGGAGAATTCGTCCTTCAAGCTGGTGCCGGCACGAGTCGGCATTGCACTGATGAGCTGGAAGCCCAGGGTCTGGTTGAGGTAGCGAATCACAGCGCGGGCACGTGTTTCGTCCATCTTGGAGAACGACTCGTCGTTCACCATCAGGCGCAGGTGCGGGCCCTTCGCGGTGAAGTGTTTCAGGGCGTGCGACAGAATGGCTGCGCGGATGATGTACGCCGGAGTCTCCAGCTGTCCACCCGAGCCCGTGCCCCACTGCGACAGGCGAACCTTGCTGCCCGAATCCGACTCCTTCCAGACGTCGTACACACGGTAATTGCGGTAGTCCGAAATCTCCGAAAGGCGCTTGACCGCTTTCTCTTCGTTGCCGTCCAGCAGCAGAGCCTTGAGCTCGTCGCGGACTTTCTCCTGCTCAGGCGGCAGCTTCAAGGCGCCAAACAGGTCGCCGGCCGGGGCATCGCCCAAGGCGTTGAGCGCGGTGAAGTAGTCGTAGAACTTCTTGTACTCCGGCACCCAGTCCCAGTCGATACGGTAACGGTCCGGACCGAACGGGGTTGCGTGCAGCTCACGGTTCAGCGACTTGAGCGTAGACACGCCGGTGTCGACCTTCGACTTGACCTTGTAGCAGAACTGGCAAGTGAACACGTCGTTGAATTCAGCCTCGGCCAGCTTCAGGCGCTCGACACTGTCGGCGATGCCCACTTCACGCTGCTGGCGGAGCTGGGCCTTCACGACCGTCAGCGATTCCATCAGCAGAGGATAGGTCTCCCAGAAGCTGTCAGCAGTACCGCGGAATCCGACAGCCGGCACATAACCGACTTGTTCGCCTGGACGTACTTTCTCGTTGTAGCGCGCCAGCTCGCCGCAGAATTCCGAGTGCGCTGCGACCAACTTTTGCCCGGCCTGATTGATACGGCTGTTAATGGAGGAACCCGATACCGATGCGTCTTTGGCTTCTTCAGCCAGGGCCGCCCACACTTCGTCGAAGCTGACGGCCGAATCCATGGCGCAGAGCTTCTCGAGCTCGACACGGGCGCGTGCGACTGCCTCACCCTTCGTGATGAGGTCTCGCTCGTACATCGCCAGTTTGACTTCTGCGTCGGTAATCTTGGTCCGCAGGCCGCCGATAGACTGGTGACGGCCATTGCTTTCCTTGGCGAGGGCATGCAGGCGAGCTTCAAGCGCGCGCTTTTCCTCTTCCATGTTGGCGATTTCCGAAAAATCCATCGAAGCCAGCGCGCGCTTCAGCTTTGCCACGGAGCTGTACGCGGCCGCAGCATCCTTCGCGAACGGGCTGGTGTCCTCAAAGCGTGCCGAACGGATAGTACGCGTCAGGGTTTTGAGGGCTTCCTGGGTGCGGCGTCCTTCCAGAACAGCATCTTCGAGCGAGCGGATTTCCTTTACCAGGCGCTCAGCCGCGCTACGCTTTGCGTCGACACCGAAGTACAGGTCGCCGTCCGCGATACCCGCGTTGTACATCTTGTAACCAGCCGAGGCGCGCCCGTCCTTCATCAGGCCACGCCCTGCGTTACGAAGGGCCTGTCCGTCCGCGACCTTCATGGTCGAGCCGTATTTCGCGAGCATGTAAGCGTAGGCGGTATCGTGCGTCACCGTCAGCTCGTCCAGGATGGAGCCGGACTTCAGGCTCATGCGCTCGGCGTCCTTCACGACCTTCGCGGCCTGCACGACGCCCACGCCGCTACGGCCGCCACGGAGCGACTTCAGCGCCAGCGTAGCCTGCTCTTCGAAGCGCGGCTCGACGAACAGCGCAAAGCGGTCACCGCCCATGAAGCCTTCGATGGCGTTTTGCCACTCTTTGCTCTTTGGCTGAATCAGGTCGCACAGGACTTCAACCGTGACACCCGGCACGTTATCTTGCAGATGACGAATCGCTTGCTGGATGTTATCGGGGTAGTTGGCGCCGCCGGCGGAAAGAGTTTGTGCTTTCGCGTTCTTTTCACGCAGCGAGTCTTCGTCACGTGCCAGCTTAGCCGACAAGCGCGCCGATGCCTGCTCCACGACTTCGGCGAAGCTGCCCTCGTTGTCCGACAGCACACCCTTAAGCTCGGCAGCTTTCGCGTCAAGTTTCACGAGTGCGTTAGCCAGGCTGTCCAGCGCTTCTTCGGTCAGGTGCCCGCGGGTCATTGCGACGACAGACTTCATGACGTCGGCCAGGCCGAGGCCTTTGACTTCGCCCAGGACACCTTTGAGCTCCATGCGCGACATCTGGAGGTCGGAGGAGGTATCGGCAAACGACGCATCGATGCCGGCCTCGGCGGACGCTACAAGCGCCTGAAGTTGGCCGAGAAGGGCATGAATGTTGTTCACCTTCTGGATGACGTTCTTCTCACCCATTTGGATGTCGCGCTCGTACTGGTCCTTCTCCGCCGCCATCGTGTTGTTGCTGCGTTTGGCGATGAGCTCCACCAGCTTTGCCTGCAGTGCGGCAGTCTCCTCCTCGGCTGCGGTATCCGCCGAAGTGACGGCCGCGACCTCGTCGGCAGCTGCGTCTCGCGTCTTGGTCGCGTGAACGATGGCCTGTTCGATTTCCGCAGTACCCTTGAGGGCGGACAGAGATTGCAGCTTGACGACATCCTGGAAGCGCGCCAAGGCGTCCTCGCCGCTGGCGTCCAGCGTGTCCAGCGCTTCGATGATGGCGGCCAGGCGCTCGGCCTCGCGACGCAGCTCCGTCACGGTACGCATCATTTCCGAAATCTTGGACACCTCCGAGCCGAGGTTCTGCTCTTCGAGCACCTGATGCTTGATGAGTTCGTCGACCGACCCGATAGGGCGATACGCAATCGACGAGCTCCACGCTTTGGCAGCATGCAGAGCTTCGTCGAGCGATACGAATTTCAGGCCACGGAACAAGCCATACTGACGACGCAGGAATTCGCCCTTGTTGTCGCCGAAGTTGCTGACGTTCTCAGCGCCGTACTTCTTCTTCAGGTGCAGATAGATGTTCTCGACCGGTACACGGCTGATAGTGCCGTCGGCGGCGGTGATTTGGAAGTCCTCCGCGCACACCTCAGCATTTTCTACCGTCAGGAACATCAAGCGTTCCTGAACAGCCGTCCGGCGGCCGCCGGGACCATTCTCGACGGTAGCCTCGCAGGCCATGATGGAGGTGAAGGGCGCGGCAGCGGTACCGTCTTCGTTCTCCGAGGGGCTGAACACCACACCGACGTAGCCATGGGCGCCTTGCGGACGTGCGAACAGGTTGTCCTCCGCGCCGACGATGTACGATGCGAGCGTGCGCTTCGATTTACCGCTGCGGGAGTTCTGCGAGATTTCGTCCTGGCCTGGGTTGTAACTGAACGCGCCCTGGCGAGCTGCGGTCATCACAGTCTGCAGCGCGTCAATCAGGGTCGACTTGCCGGCGCCGGTCGGGCCCGACAGCATGGTCGCGTCACCCATATCGTATTCGCGGTCTTGGACCAGGCCCCACGACAGAGCGATGATTTTTTTAACTTTCATGGTGTTGCCTTCCTAATAATTTTTGCTACGGAGGGCCTGGCGGATAGCGCAGTCCCGTCTCGGCATTCGACGTTACTGATGCTCGACCGGCGCCAGCGGCTCCACTTCCGCCACTTGCTCGACCGCGGGGGCCGGCTCAACTTCCAGCTCCGGCGGCTTCTTCGCGTCTACGATATCGAGTGCGGCACGTAGGGCTTCCTCACCGACCAGGCTCAGAATCGGGCGACGGATAGCGATGAAGCCGTCACCATTGTGGAAGTCGGTCTCTTCGTTGAAACGCAGGATTCGCTGACGCTTCAGTTCGCGGAAGAGATTCCCGCGGTCCGTCTTGCCCTCTGGGAGCACACGACCGAGGTGCGCAGTCATCGCCAGCGCCAGGTCTTCCATGCGGACGTGGACTTCTTCGCCTTGTTCGATACGGCCTTCAGCGAGACCTTGCTGGTAGAGGAAGCGCAGCATCAGCGCGGTCGCTACGAAGTCGGCCGAGAGGCGGGTGCGCAGCAGCTTCTCACCCTCGGTGTCGGCCTCGCCCAAACCTGGCACCCAGGCGCCGGGCGGATAGAGGCGAATGAAGGTGCTTTCCTGGTCGTGGAACATGCGAAACCCCGCGAGCGTGAAATACTCGTCGAGAATGGGGATGATGCGACGGGCATCGTCGTACATACGCTCTTCGAAGGCGTTCTCGTCACGGAAAATGACTCCTGATGCGAACAGGCGGCCGGTAATTTCCCGGAATCGCTCCTGCGTCACCGAAGTTTCCTTCATAAGGTCATTGAAGGCAGAAGTCAGGCTCATGCGGCTCTCCGAATCAAATAATCGTTGCTGGTGAAGTAGGGGGTGGTGAACATCGTCTCGAGCTGCCGAACCTGCAGGCCGGCCTTAGGCTTCGAGCGGATAGCCTCCACCGCGTGCAGGACAGTAATGACCTGCTTAGCAGTCTCAAGCGGCATCTCTGACAGCTTGATTTGCACCTTATCGGTGAATTGTGCGAGGACGTTGTCCAGGATTTCGTCGTTCGAGACCGCAAATGCTTTGGACTCGGCCAAGTTGATGAACGCATTCATGCGGCCCGCACGTGTGACAGCCGGCGACGTCACGGCTGTCGACGCTTTGCGTTTTTCAGCGCCAGCCAGCAGGCGGAAGCTCTGTGGGTCGATGAGGCGAACGTTCGACGGCTCCATCGTGGCGCCTACACGCAGCAGCAGCTTGTCCTGGTCAGCGCGCTCAAGGGACTTCAAGGCCGTAATGGCCTGACCGAGCTTCGCCTCCGACACACCCTTTTGCATCACCATGACCTGGCGGAGAAGGCTGGTCAGGCGGGTGGTGTAGCTTTTCATCGAGGAGTAGAGCTCCGGCAGCTTCATGTCGCATGCCGAGTCAATCATCTCTTCGATGCGGTTGACGGTCCAGGAAAGGGTGGAGTTGCCGACGCGAGCAGCCGTCAGCGAAGGAAGAGCGTAGTCGAGATTGAACTCAGCAGCGTGCAGCGCGGGGCCCGACAAGGCGCGGATTTCATCGAGGCGCTCGCGAATATCCGAACGATGACGCTCGGCATTGTCTGCGACAAGGCGCACAGCCATCTCTTTTTGAAACTTGCGGTCGATGAAGTCCAGGAATTCGACCCACGCTTGTCGTTGCGAAGCTTCCGACACCAGCCGGCGCACCATCTCGTAGAAGTGCTCGATGTCTTCCGACAAGTCGGTAACGACTCGCTCTGCGTACTCGTACGCGTCATAGAGGTCGTTGGCATCCTGGCCGTTCGCGAGATATGCCATCAGTGAATTCTTCACGCTGCGCATGTTGCGCTGGCGCGTGACACCGCGTGGCCGTTCGATTTCCGACAGCACCTTGGCAAACATCTTGCCGGGTTTCGTAAAACAAAAAACAGTCTGCAGGCTGACTGGGTCCGGACGTTGCTCGAGCCAGCCTTCCTTAACCATCGTGCGGATGACTTCAGAGGCAATGCGTTGGTCGTCAGTATCGTCGGTATCGGCGTCGCTGGAGATGTCGGAGGCGAGCAGTGGGGTGCGTTGCACCACTGGCAGGAACACGCCCTTGAGGTTCTCGCGTGACAGTCCGGACAGACGGTCCGAATCTGAGCCGTACGTTGAGTCGTAAAGCTCGCGGGCGCAGTTGGCTACGACCTCGCGCAGCTTGCCGGTGAGGGGCTTGAAAAAATGGTAGCGCTCTTCGGTAAAGAACATAGCCTCGGAAAACCCAAAGGGAATTTGCTTAGTGAGCGTTTAGTATAGCAGCAGTGTTGATGTGCGACAACAAGTTTCCTTGCTTGTTGGAAAACATACCACGCGTCAATTTTCCTGTGGAATCCTTTTGATTTGCTAAAAGGCGTTCGCTCGGCTCTTGGCGTCAGGGGAAGGGCGGCCGTTAGACGACGTCGTCTACTCCAAAGTAAGCGCGGTCTTGCGACAGAGTTGCTATACGTTGGCATAGGACATGATTCCTAATGAGAGCCCATCCTGGGTCCGGCTATGCGAGCCTTTTTAAGTCGCATGCGCCCGCCCCGGTGCCTCCTATTGGAGAAATGTGGGTTTTGGAGAAGTAAATGGTCGCATCCGCACGCAAATCTGAAAATCAAAGCCGTATCGCAGCAATCGACGCAGCTCGCGATGCGATTTTGGAACGCGCTGAGAAGGACCCGGCGCGCATGATGCAGGGATTGCTGGCAAACCCGAAACTCACGTTCGCACTGAAGAGCTTCGAAGACATCATCGACATCCTGCTGGCCAAAGGTCAGAAGGACGACCTGGTGAAGCTGAGCAAAATGGCTCAGACTCCTCCGATGCAGCGCAGCCAGCTTCGCAAGAAGCTTCTGGCCGCCGGCTTCGAAGACCTCTGCGAGGGCAAGACTGACGTTTCCCTGGAATCGTTCAGCCCAGCTCGTCTCGCAGCAGAAGCCGCCTTTGCGCAGCTCTGCACCAACGGGAATAGCGCTTCTTGCTAACCTTGATTCAAAACGACCTCTCCGGAGGTCGTTTTTCTTTGTCCGCTAACAAAAAAGCCGCTCCCCTTATGGCGAGCGGCTTCTTTTCAGACGGCGAGGGGGCTATTCGGGAACTTTCATATCGGCCGCCATCCAGGCCAAGAGCTGCCCTTCGGCGCAGTCTGTGCCTTTCCAGTCTTCCGCCGCTTGGTTCAGCTGCTGATTGTATTGAGCTGCCGAGGCCGGCACTTCCGGGCGCCCGGAAATGGCGCGCAGGTCAGCTTTTTCTTTCTCGGTCAGTCGAATTTGGTCGTTGAGTCGAAGCATGACGCACCCGGTAATGTTTGTGTATTAGACAGTATACCAACTGTGGTAGTCCGGGTCAATGAATCAACCCTTCAAGGCAGGGAACAGCCCGGTCAATCCAGCTGCGATGAGTTCGATTGCGATACCGGCTAGCAGAAAGCCTGCGACTCGCTCGACGATTGACAACGCCGATGGCGTCATGAAGCGCTCAGCTTGACGGCTGGTGGTGAACACCACCCATACGATGAGGCCGCAAAGCAGGCTCGGTACCAGGATGCCAGCGACATCCGCGGCCGAATCGTGACTGCTGTTGACCATCATGTAGGCCATGGTCGCCGGGCCGGCCAGAAGCGGCAACCCTAACGGAACGATGCTGTGGCCTTGTCCCTTAATGGTCGCGGCTTCGTCAAAAGGTTTTTGCTTCACATCCTTCTCGTGGCCGACGACCATTGCGATTGCCAGAATCAGCGTAATGAGGCCGCCACCGACACGCATACTATCGAGCGAAATCCCCAGCAGCGCCAGGAGCTGCAAGCCGATAAAGCCGCTAATGAGCAGCACAATAGTTACGGTCAGCGCCAACGCGCGTGCGAATCGCTGCTTGACCTCGTCCGGCTGCCCTTTGACTGTCGCCAGGAAAAGCGGGATGACCGAGAACGGGCCGATGAGGGCAATCAACGTGATGGTTTTTTTGAGGATGAGCGCGAGCATGTTGCCGAGGGATAATGGAAATAGGAGTCGGGCATTATACACAGGTGGAACATTTCCGTATAGCATCAGAACTCTAATACAACATAGGAGAATTTCGTGAATCCAATCGACATTTTGGCGGCGCTACCCCAGTTCATCCGAACCGAGGAGCCCCACACGGTTTACAACATGCTCAGCAACTGCACCCTGACCCAGCGCGTAGAGGCCGAAGGCCTTGTTCTGCGGAGCGGAGCGCTCATCGTCACCCTGGAAAATGAGTCTCTCGAAAAGTACCTGAGCACAGCTGAACTGCAGGCTCGATTGCTGCGTACAGTTGCGCCAGACGGCTTTTGAGCCATAAGCGCGGTCGCTACATTGGATTTACCACTCGTCTCTTTACAGGAACCTCTCATGCACAAGAACTACTCTCGCGCTGCCGTTGCGCTTCTCGTCCTGGCCAGCACAGCGCTTGCCGGTTGCTCGCACATTCAGAAGACCGCGGCGGCTGCGAAGGCCAAAGTGATGCTGTCGGGAGATGAGGTAGGCGCTCCTGTCGGCAGCATGAAGATGTTCCCTGCGTCGTATGTGCCGCCCGAGCAAGCACTGAAGACGGGCTCGCAGGCCGCGGTCAAAGGTCTTCTCGCGGTACTCGAGCAACCGGTGAGCCTAACGGCGCCCATCACAGTGCACACGCTCAAAAGCGCCAATCCAGAGCTGGTGACCAAGAATGGGTTCGGGGCGCGCGTGGCCGAGGAAGTACGTGTTCAACTCGCGGCCGAGGGCTACACCATCAGCGGCAAGGCGCCCCTTGAGGGCGCGCCAAAGGCTCAGGCCTCGGTGCGGGGCACCTACGCGCAGGCTGGCCGTACGTTGACCGTCACGCTGGAGGTCACAGACGCTGCAGAAAGCAAAGTGCTCGGCACCCAAGTGTTCACGATGCCAATCGACGGCGCCCTGCGCACGATGCTCGACCGCTAAGCAGTCCCGACCCACTAGCCGGAACCTTCCATGAACACAGCAACTTACGTACTCCCCAGGCTTCGTCGTCTAGCCGCAGGACTCGGCCTAGTCGGAGGCCTAGTGGCCTTAGGCCCCGCTGCGCACGCCGGCGACTTGAACTGTGCAGGAGAGTCGGGAGCAAGCCGGGCCGGATGTGTTTCCGTCAAAGGCGGGATTATCGGGCTGGGAGCCCTTGTAGTTGGTGCCACGGAAGTGTTGAACGCACTCACGCCGGGCACCGCTGTTCTGGTTAAAGCGCCAGGCGCAGAGCCGGTGCCGGGCAGGCTCACTCGCAAGGGCGCGTCCGGTCGACAGGTCAAGGAGGGCGATACGCTCGAGCTGACGTGTACGACGTACGCAAACCCATACCCCTATCCGTATGGGTTTGCGGACTGTCGGCTGGAGTTCCCTCGTCTGACCCCAAGGCCGCAGTCGCCGGACTACTACGAGCGTGACGGCCGACAACCCGCTTGGAACTTCGGGGCCGACAAAGCGGGCATCGTTGACCCTAGTATCTTGAAGCTCTCGCGGCCGGTGCCCCTGCTGCCGGCACCTCCGGCCGGACCGGTCAAGGCGCAATAGGCCGCCAGCCGACGAGCCCCACCCGAAACTCTTCCGCAGGCTCGCCGCGGGAGAGTTTGTTCTTCAGCGCCACGTCTTTCGCTACACGGACTAGGCCACCTTTTCTGGAGCACATATGAAACTTGAGTTTCCCCCTCGCTTCATCCCCTACGGCCCCGTAGGACATCCCGAAGCGCATTGCTTCACGAGCTTCATCCGCACCGACAAGGAAGGGCTGTCCGGTCAGTTCCATCAGTACCTCGAGAACTTCAGCCGGCAAAACATCGTGCCGACAACGTTCTTCGACGAGACCAAGTCCCTCGCGGAGAACGGATACCACTTGCTTCGCTTCGAGCGTGATGAGGTGAGCGACGAGGAAATCGCGGCACTGCCGTCAGTCCTCATCTTCACCCCGGCGGGCCCGGGCACGCCTGGTCGAAAGCTCGACGCGCTTCGCCAATACCTCCCGCGCTACTACCGCGATACTGCACCTGTGGTCTGGGCGGAAGGGGAGGCGGGATGTGACCACGACTTCGGGCTGGAGACATACGCCGTCATGTTCGAAGAGGATTGGACCGGTCAGCGCTTCAAATCCGAAGAGATGTACGGCGACAACTTCGACCGGCAAGGTAGCTACTTCGGAACAGTGAAGTGCACTCGCTGCGGTGCCTGGCATGCGCTGCAAGAGCCTCCTGCGCGCTAATCAACTTCATTACGCCTCCCTCGGGAGGCGTTTTTCTTCGTCTTTGCCAGAGAAGACTCCCCGCGCGAAAAATATTTTTCAGCTTTGTTTTTCGTGGTTTTTACTTGGAATTTCGCGAGCCCCCATCGGCGCCCCTTAGGCATAGCCCTACAAATCGGTCGATTTCCCTTGAAAACCCTATGAGAAACGCCGGGGGAATATAACTCGGGTCCTACACTAGCCAATTTCAACCTCAGGAACTCGCGCGCACGCACTATGAAGTACCCACAACGAACCTCTTCGTCTGTCCGACTTACAGCGCAAGCGTGCGTTCTGGCCCTCGCCTTTTTGAGTGGGCCAGTCGCCCATGCAACCGGTGCACCTGCAGCCGTATCTTCGGCCGCTTCCGTGGTCGACGCCGCTACCGCGAAAAAAATCGCGGCACGCGCGCAGGCGGAAAAACAGCGCGCCATTCGTGAAGCCCGAGAGCTCGAAGTCCTGGCCAACGAAGACCAGCCTAAAGAGCTTGACTCGCTAGCCGCTACGGCCACCAAACCGGTGGCGCAGCCTGCAAAGTTGTCCATCGACGCGGCCACGCAAGTGCAAGCTCTGTCTGCGCGATATGGCATCAAGGTCGACGCGAGCGCACGTACGGCCGGATACCTTACCGGTCTAGTCGGCGCTTGGCGCCAGGAGCTGCCGCCGGGCTCGGCTCCGATAGCCCTTTCAAGCGAGGAGTACCTGTCTTTAGCTGTCGAGTATGCGAAGGCAGAGAAAGCCGGGTTCTTCAGCCGCTTTGCGCTAGGCGGTGTATTCGGCGCCGGCCTCCTGTACCTCACCCTCAAATTTATGTCGCGTCGCAAATCGCGTGTGTCCCGCCTCAACCGGCCGGCCGCGAAGCCGACGCGTGCCTCCGACAAACCTAACTCCACAGGTAAAAGTATGTTCAGTCTCTTTGGCCGTCGCAAGAAAGCGACCGACAAACAAGAACCCACGCAAGCAGTCGTCGTCGCTTTCGACATGGACACCTTGCGCGACTACGCCTTCAATCTGCTCTTCGCCCGCGGTCGTCATGACCTCGCCGGCGTCGGCGACATGGTTACCCCAGGCTTTGCTCGCCTGCTGCAGAACCATTTCCTGGCCCTGGAGGCAAAGGGGCACTGGAACAAGGTTGAGCGTGTCTGCGGCGTAAAGTGTGAAGAAATCGAAAGCTGGGTCGAGGGCGATACCAGCTTCGCGAAGCTGCACGTGAGCTGGAAGGCACTCGACTACGTGGTAAACTACAACCGTCGTCCAGGCGAGCACGGTTACCTTGTCGAAGGCGATTCTTCGAGGATGGAGTCCTTCGAGGAAGAGTGGGTTGTGACTCGCAGGGCCGGCGACGCCTGGCTTGTCGACGCGAGCTATCCGGCTGGCGCACGTCCACGCAAATAATCTGAACCCTTCTGGAGCCTAGATGCCAAAAAACCGCGCGATTCCACTCTCGACAGTCAGCTTTTCTATCGCTGAGGTTCAACCGGACCTCATGGAGGGGGAGCAGCCGAACAGCGAAGGTGCGCGGTTCAGGCTAAGCATGGAGGTCAACGGCAAGGCATTGGCCGTGGGCGACTCTGGTCTGACCACGGTTGACGGCCTGGATGTCTGGCTCGGACAGAGGTACGACGCAGAAATTTGTCCGCTAACGTGCACGTGCGGGATTCCGGAATGCGCGGGCTTCAACGACAAGGTCAGGTGTCAGCGCAAGGGCGGTCGCATCAGCTGGGTATTCCCCGAGAGCTACTTCACCTACTTGCAAGAGCGCGGTCTGGCAGAAGGGCGGGTACGCCCGATAACCTTGCAATTCAAGGCCTCAGCCTTCTACTCGCAGTTTGAGGCGGTCCTCGAGCAGATGCGTTACTTTGAGCGGGTCTCGGGCAAGCGCGCGGCCTTTGACATCACTGCGGAAGGCCCCCCCGTATTCCAGCTGGACGAGCAGCTAAGCCGCACCTGCGAATGGCACCTAAGCCAGCACCGGGGCCGGCGATTTTCTCGCCACCAAGGAGTGCCAGCGGGGCGATGCGCTGGCAAGCCTACGCGCTAGGCGACAGCCGGCGCCTCGGCCCCAATCGGCTCATCGAGATACACAGGCGCCCAGGGATTCGGGGTTAGCTCTTTCAGCAGGACAGGCCCCATCCGCTTTGACTGTTCGCCGTAGAAGCTGACCACCCTGGCCGGATTTACTCCACGACCGCGGACACGCTCGAGTAACCCGTCGATAAATTCATCCCGGTTTCCAAGCTCTGCCAGGTATGCATCTGCCGAGGGGTATGGCCTGCGCCCCAGCGACATCGCGCGAAGCGCATTTCGTTCATCGAGGATATACGCCACCAACCGAACGGCCATGGGGCTCCCGGTGACTGGGGAGACTTCTGGGCCGGGTGCCACGAAGCACGCTCGCGCTTGAAAATAATGCTCATCCGTCAGCGAGTTCAGCGGTGCACGGGGAATGTACATCGACAGCGGCAACACCGTACAAATGCGGCTCTTGTGCGTGTCCTCGGGCAGTACGTAATAGTTCTCATCCGCCACCGCGTACAGCAGCTGGTAGTGCAGGCGCCCATCCATCGCCTGCCGAAAGTTGATGGTCTTCCCCTGCAGGAGCATAGAGTCTACCCACTCCGGGCAGAGCGAAGTGCGTTCAGCCAACCGCTGCCGCGCATGATACGAGAGCCGGGATACGCAAGACATATTCTTAGTCCTTTCATCGCAAAGAAAAACGAGACCTCGAAAGGTCTCGTTGAATGAACTAAAAGTTCTGCGAGAACTGTTTAGTATACTTCCAGTTGTGGTCAGAACGGGATGTCGTCGTCTGGAATCTCGTACTGGTCCGGAACGCCGGCGCCTGGTGCAGCAGCTGGGGCAGGAGCTGGATTCGACTGGCCGGCCGGAGCGGGAGCGCCGGTGGAGTCTTTTTTCGGTGGCAGCGGAGCCGCCTTGATTTTCGAGCTCATGAGGTCCAGGTAGATGCGGCCGTCGACGACGCGTGGGGTCTTGAGGTCACCTTCGACTTCGACGCGCGAGCCGGCACGGAAACCTTCCATGTCTTCAGGCTTGCCGAAGAAGGACACGCCGAACCAGTTGGTGGTGCGGTTGTCTTCCTTGCCCCACGATTCAGCGACGCTGAAGCTGATGAATTGGCGGCCGCCCTGGGTGGTGCGGGTTTCTGGGTTCTTCCCGATGTTACCGATGATTTTCATGTGGTCTGTCCTGACAGTAAAGAGTGAATGGGGTCATTCCCATAACTCAGTATAGCACCAGAACTTATAAAATTCCAACAGAGAACCTTTCCTAGCATCATTTCTTGGAGCGTAGAAGCAACTATGTCTCGTTTACCGCGCATCCAGCCGGAGCGCCGCAGAGGAATGTTGCTCAAGTGGCTATACGACGGTAGGCCATTAACTCTCGAAAGGAGAACGAATGAACCCATCGCAACACGGGGTCCTTGACAACTACTCGCGGTTTTTCCTGGTTCTGCTCTTGGTGGTGGCACTGTGCAATTCGGACAAGCTCTTTGGCAAGTCAGAGGTGTACTCGGCGCCGGCGCCGGAGGCGGTGCCATACTCCATGGATGTGCACCTCAGGGAGGCTTACCCCAGGAAGGCCTACCCCAAGGAGATGTATTCCAGGAAGGTGCACGGCGCTACCGACAAAGCACGTTCCGAAGCGCTGGCCGGCTTCATACGAACGGAGTTCAAGAACAGCGCCCACATCGCGGACAAGCTTGCAAGAACCTCTCTGCAGGTCGCACGCGAAACCGGCGTCTCTGCGACACTCGTGCTGGCGGTCGCCGGCGTCGAATCCAGTCTGCGCCCAAACGCGGACAACGGGGTCGATAAGGGGCTGATGCAGGTGAATCCACGTTGGCACCCTGAGAAGGTGGCCAGGATTGGAGGGGCACACAAGTTGTTCGACCTCCGGCTTGGAATGCTAACGGGCGCGCGGGTGCTTGCGGAATACACGCGCGCGGCCGACGGCGACCAGGTGGCGGCATTACTGCGCTACAACGGCGCTACGAGTATGAATAAGTACCCGGGCAAAGTTCTAACGCTCAAGCGCAAATTCGACACGGCCCTATTGCAGGCCGGGCGAACCTAGTACTTGGGGGTGCGCAGGACTGCAGGTCGCTATACTGACCGAGTGATTAATCTAAACTGAGACCATATATGACAAATACAGCAGTTGCAGTACCGCTTTATGAGTCGGCGGCATTTCTGGTTGAGTCGTTGCCCCAGCAGGATGCAGCACAACTCATCAGTTTCGGACAAGACAACCCGGCCGGCAAAATATCCTCCGTGATGTTTGAAGGAATGGACGCAGCTCTGTTCCTGAGCGGCTTTTCCGATGCGCTGACCCGACTGTCTTCCGACGCAGAAGTCGAGGCCCAATACCTGAACCGATACAGCCCGCTCATGCAGAGCCGTTACGTTCATTAACTTCATTCCAATCCCGTTCGCTGAACGGGATTTTTTTCGACCGCGCTTAAGAAGCCCCGTCAGATTAGAATTGCCCCTCTAATTTCCGTACTGGACCGAGGCGCGACCAGCTTTATCTGGATAAGTCTGGAAATACCCGACCAAGAATGCGATGACACAACGTGAAACATTCTAAATTGGTAATTACAACGTGTATGGCTGAGTGCCCCCGAGAAAATAGGCGAGAGTGTTGCCTATACCTGATAGGAGAAACGGTTCTCCGCCATTCTGAAAGAATACCATGAAAAAAATCAACAAATCGCAGTCGCGCGCAATCGTCGGTGGTGGCTTCTTCAAGAGCCTGTTCAAAGCTTCGACCCTGGGCCTCGGTGGCGCCATCGACCCGGTGACCGCTGGCGTCATCGGCAGCACGGCGCACGGCGCCCAGGTGCTGGACCAGACCTTCAACGAGCTGTAATCGGTCGCGGCGCCTGCGCCTCAGACGAGCCACCTTCGGGTGGCTTTTATATTGGTTCGAGGAGTTTCCTCTAAAAACTAGTTGCTTCGTGGAATTACTGGCGCTATAGTGTTAAATACCAAAACAACTGTCGCCGCCATGACCGCTCACACTCCAATGCATGACCCCCTCGACCCATTCGTAACTCAGCACGTTGAGGCACTCGAAGGACATCCTGATTTCAAAATCCTTCATCGCTTCGTGCCGCCTGCAGCGTACAACGCCGGGCGCCCCGAACGTCTGTGCCGCGGCATCATCCTCGACACCGAAGCGACCGGTATCGACGTCAAGTCCGACAAGATTATCGAGTTGGGCATGGTGTCGTTCGAGTTCTGCCCGGACACGGGCAAGGTGTACCGAGTACTCGGAGCGTTCAACCAGCTCGAAGACCCCGGCATGCCAATTCCAGAAGCCGCGGGCTTGGTCAACGGTTTGACCGATGAGATGGTTGCCGGCCACAAAATCGATGACGCCGCCGTACTGGAGTTCGTGCAGGGCGCTGACATCATCATCGCCCACAAGGCCGACTATGACCGAGCGATGGTCGAGCGCCGTTTTCCGTTCTTCGACAATATCGCATGGGGCTGCTCGCTGCGTCAGGTCGATTGGGCCGCAGAAGGCCTCTCCGCGGCCAAGCTCGACTATATTGCATTCCGGCTCGGCTTCTTCTTCGAAGGCCACCGTGCGGAAATCGATTGCCGTGCGGCGCTGGAAGTCCTGCAGCGTCCGCTGCCTAAATCCGGCGAGACCGGCCTGGCCCAGCTGCTGCGCAACTACCGTCGCGTAGATAACCGTATCTGGGCGTTGGATGCGCGCTTCGAGAAGAAGGACGACCTGAAAGCTCGCGGCTATCGCTGGGGTGACGGCACGAACGGCACTGAAAAGGCATGGTACACCGACGTGCCAGAAGAAGAGTTTGCCGCCGAAGCAGCCTGGCTGAAAGAGAACATCTACTACGGCCGCGGGTTCCGCCTGGCCGTGGATACGATTGACGCCACGAATCGCTTCTCGGCTCGCGCCGGCAATCGTCGTACCGTCATGTGCTGACAACAGGGTAGTTCTTGGCTCTGCAAGAAGGGACGGCTCGCCGTCCCTTTTGCTATTCCGGCATGCTTGGAAGCGGTATGGGCGCTACACGATAATCCCGAACGCTATACATGGCTCTGGGGGCAACCAACTACGCCATGAAAAAAATCCTCTTACTCCTTGCGCTCTTCCCGCTCATCGCAACTGCGGCTGAGACAGGCGCGCAGCGTTTTGACCGTGCGAACGAAGGCAAGTATTTCGGCAATCGCGAACGTATCAACCCAACTTCCATCGAACTGCGCGAAGTAGCCAAGGAGCAGGGCGTGCCGCTTATGAAGAAGGGCGGCTTTCCCATTGCTCCCCGTGGCGTGCCGGAGTACGACCCCGGGGCGGCGATGACGCCCAGCGACGCATTGCGCGAGGTGCCGCCCACCGCTTCGTATCGAACGATGGGTGACGCTGCGAAAGCCGGAGTGGACCCGCTTAGCCTGGTCAAGACGATGGACTCGAAAGCCCCTGTGGACTCGGACAACGACAAGTACGAGCTCTACTACTGGATTGGGGGAATCGGCGGCTTCGTTGTCTTGGCAGGTGTCGGTTTCGTCCTGAGTCAACGTACACCAAGATTGCGGCCGACTCGTGACGAATAACCTCCCTTCCGCACTGAAAAAAGGTTCTCCGCTTAAGACACGTACTCGCGTCGCGATTGTACGCGCAGCATGTGTGCTGCTCGCCGGCGCCGCGGCATGGCCGCTTCTCGACCTCACCCTGCCACGAAAATCTGCGGACCTCATGGCGTCGCCCAAGGCTACGCAACGGGTTCGCCTTCACGTGGCAGCGCCGAAGGTCATGCCTGCAAAACGTGCTCATGTCCTCATCCGCAGTGAACGCGCGCCGCTTAAGCCAATTGTCGCGAAGGACATCAAGCCTATTGAGATTTCCTCATCAGTCTTGCAAGAGCTTCCGCAAATCGTAGCGCAAACGCCGGTGGAACCACCGAAGGCGCAGCCTATGCCCGCCATCCCACAGCTATTCATGGACCAGCCGGAGCTACCAAACGCCAAGCCGCCGGTCCCACCCGACGACCTCCCGCCGATTACGTCGTTCTCGGACAAGCCAGGCGGCAGCATCGTCATCCTTGCGGTCAAGCTGAACAGCGACAACGTCGTCGTGCTCACGGACATCCTTGTGGCGTCTGGCACGCCCTTTAACGACCTGGCGCTGGCGATGGGAACGACAGGAGGGAAGTGGGGGAAGGTAGACCCACCCATCCCGCCCGGCGAGCACCGCTGGCTGGAAGTGCGAATCGACTACGCAGCCCCGAAGACCGATAACTCAAGTGTTTTACCTTAAATTACCCCCTTGGAGATTGAAATGACTGCATCACTGGACTACCTGACACTCGCACGCGGCCTGGATATTGGTCTCGTCGCCCTCATTGCACTGACGCTGGCGCTTGTCCTCGTCAAGGGAATCGACCTCTACTGGCCTAAACGCCTGTACGGCAAGCAGACACTCCTCGCGGAAGTGAAAGCGAAAGCGCTTTACGGCATGACGGAGGTGGAACGCAAGAAACTCACCCTGCGCACTGAGGAGGGGCTAGAGGAGCTCGAAAAGGGGATGCCGCTACTCGCTATCATCGCGTCAGCGGCGCCGTTCCTCGGCCTTGGTGGCACTGTGCTGCACATCATGGATGCGTTGTCCAAGATTACCGGGGCGGCGCTCGACATCTCGGTCATTTCGGGACCGATTTCGACTGCGTTGTTCTCGACGCTGCTCGGCCTAGTTTCGGCGGTGGTGGCAAGCATTGCGTACAACTTGTACGTGCGCAAGCTGCAGCTCGTCGAAAGCAACTGCCTGCGTTTGATTGATAAGGCGGCACCGTAAGATGGCTACCGCTCGCACTACGCGCTCCTCGCGCAAAGCGCTCACGGCCATCAACATCACCCCGCTCGTTGATGTGCTGCTGATTCTGCTCGTCATTCTCATGCTGGCAATGCCGCTGTTCGTTAAGCGCCTGCCGGTCTCGATGCCTGAAACCAAGCTCGATGCGCCACCGGTAGCGGCTAAGTCCTTGCGCGTTGCAGTGGGACCGAACCAGGACTACTACCTGGGCGAGTCAAAGACGAGCCTGCGCGACATCCTCAACCAGGTTCACGAGGGCGCAACCGTCGAGGTGTACGTCGATGCCGCGGTCAGCTACAAGGACCTGGCCGGCTTCACGGACTCCCTCTACACGCGGCACCCTAAAGACGTCATCCTGATGTCCCGCTAAGCTTTCGCGGGCCCCGTGTACCAATCCCGGCCTGAAGCCGGGATTTTTTTGCCTGCAGCTTGGCAGGCGCCGGACGAAGAAAAACCCTGGCCGATAGAAATCGGGCAGGGTTTGAATAAAGATTACATCGAAAAGCCCAGGGTTCGGTTCAGAATCGTGAGCTTCGTCCGCATGCTCTGTACCAGGTCGCTGAAGCGCGAAGCACCGGAAGCCAGTTGCTCTTCCAAGGTCTGCTCGAGCTGCTCTTTGACGTTGAGGAGGGTATCCTCAGAGCCAAAGCGAATGACGTCCTGGAAGCTTTTCTCCGTTTGTCCCGAGATAATCAGGGGATTGGAGTTGCCGATGTTCACGAGAGCGTTGGTTGCGTTGGTCATGAAGATTCTCCTTGAAAAATGATGGTGTCCTGTCCCGTATAGCGACCGCCGGCTCGAAAGTAGCTATCTCGATGAACGGATTTCCGGCAGACGTTGCTATACGAGGTAGGACACTTTCTAACCCAGCCATTCGGCGGGATTTTTCCTAAAGGAGCAGTACCATGTCACGTCAAGCACGACTGTCCGACACCCCTTTCAATCTTGAAGGCGGGGTTGACCTGGACGAAGTTGCCGCACGTTTTCAACAACGCGACGACGATATCGCGGCCGCAGGCCTCGATTTCTCCGACGCCGATTCTGAGGTCCGTAATGTGAGGCGTATCCCCCGGTACGGTCAGCACAACGCATAATCCTCATTCTCGCGGAGCCAACCTTGGCTCCGTTTTTTTTTCGTCGGTATGTCAGGCGGCCCGGCCGAGTGGCACTTGTGAGAGGAGAGGGTGCCGCTGCCGCCGTTGGAACTCGGCATAGATTTCCCAGGCTGTGATGCCCGAGCCCGAGATGCGGTACACGCTCGAGTGTGTCGACACGAGCAGATAGGGCTTCTTCTCGACAAAACCCATGCGGGTGAGGCGACCGAGGGTATTGCTGTGGTGGCTCTGCTGGGTTCCGCCGAGGTCCATCGGGCGGCACCAGCCGGGCTCCGTTTCCCCCCGGGCATGGGGCGTATTGCGCTTGTCGCGATTGGCGTGAAGCAAGCGCAAGACCTCAGCTTCTCGCTGGGTCAAACCGGCGATGCGAGGGCCGCGTCCGGTTCGTTTTGGAGGGGACGAGGTAGAGATTTCGTTTGAGTTTTTAGTATACATCTGCTATTCTAATCGTATCACTCTGCATTGTTTAGCGCCTGGTGTTATTTTTCATTGTGCTTAGAACTGCTCGTTGAGCGTCTTTCTGCAAAAGACAAACTGCCGGCGGTTTGGCTGTCCCCCGTACATTGAAGGATGCCGGGAATTCGGTTCCGAGTGAAAATCTGACCGTTATCCCTATACTGTCTGAAGTCCCTATTTGTCTTGCTTTGACAGGTCATTCTTTGAAAGGTTTTTATGGCTCTCCAATTCGTCCTTGGCCTCGCTGCTCTCGCAATCCTCGTGGAAGCATTCGGTCCCTGGCTGATGAAGAAATTCTTTCCTCAAGCTCTCACGGCCGAAGCGCCTGAAGTTCCTGTTCGTCCTAAGCGTTCTGCCGAACGTCACGACACTCTCGTCGATGACCAGCTGGCACAGATGTCGCCTGCCAACCCGTCTTCGCCGGCTGCACGTGCGATTGCAGGACCCCTTGTTACCGATGCTCCCGTCCATCATGTAGATTTGGACCCGAACATGGACTACACGGAGTTCTCGCAAGCGCAGCGTGACCAGGAAGCCGCTGTTGCTGCAACCGCTCAAATGATGGACCACCAACAAGGTGTCCGTGACATTTTCGAGAACGAAGCCACTGGTGTTAGCGCCTGAATTCCCTTCATTCTTCATTCAAAAGCCCCTCTTCAGGGGCTTTTTCTTTTGCCGTCGTCAAACGTATAGTCCCTCGCGCTATACGGGGAGTAAAACCCTCAATCATCAAGGAACTGTACATGTCGCAAATCGTGCCGGACCAGGGCATCGCCCTTCAGAATCAAGTCATCGCGGCCCTTCTGAAAGATAAGCGCTCCGAGCGCCTCTGGAAGAACATTCGCCTCTTTAGCATCGTTGGTGTGGCGCTGATGTACGGGGCTTGGGCGGCACTCGGGGCTCCGAGCGAGGACGAGGCGGCACCCGTCGACAGTCTTGGCCAACCGGTGCCCTACGCGTCCGTCATTCGCATCAATGGCGAGATTGGTGCAGAGGGCGATGCGTCGGCCGAACGCCTTAATCCAATCCTGTCAAAAGCGTTCGCCGACGAAGACGCGGAAGGCGTGGTCTTGGTCATCAACAGTCCAGGCGGTACGCCAGTTCAGGCATCCCTTATCCACGACCGTATCGTCCAGCTCAAAGCCGAGCACAAGAAGAAGGTGATTGTTGTTGCGGAAGACATGCTCACCTCGGGCGCATACCTGATTGCTGTGGGGGCGGACAAGATTGTGGTGAATCGCTCGACCCTGGCAGGCTCAATTGGCGTCATTACGCACGGGTTCGGCTTTACGGGACTCATGGGTAAGCTTGGCGTCGAGCGCCGCACCATGCAGGCCGGCGCGAACAAGAACCGTATGGACCCGTATGGACCGGTGAACGAGGCAGACAAAGTGAAGATGACCGAGACCCTGTCGGCAATTCATCAGCACTTCATCGACACAGTGAAAGCCGGCCGCAAAGGGAAGTTGAAGGCGCCGGACGAGGAGCTGTTTACCGGCGACTACTGGACCGGTGACCAGGCCCTCAAGCTGGGGCTGGTCGACGAGGTCTCGGACCTCCCTACAACGCTGGAGAAAGAATTCGGCGCAACCAAGCTTCGCGAGTACTCGAACCCGCGTCCGATTTGGGAGCGGTTGACACGGACGGTTACGTCTGAAGTGATGTCGAACATCAGCGCACAGTCGAACTCTCAAATCAAGCTGATGCCTCGTTAAGCGAGCACCAAAGCCCCGGTTGCCCGGGGCTTTTCTTTTTGGGAAAGAAAAACCCTCCTCGCAAGGCGCAAGGAGGGGCAAGAATAACAAGGTTCGGTCAGACGCCGTTTTCCAGCACGTCTTTCAACTCCTCAATGTCCTTGGGTGAGAACACTTTATTCAGCCGCGCCAGGAGGGCAGTTCGATGCGCCAGCTTCGCTCGCTTGTCCGCTACGACACGCCTGAGTTGTTCGATGGCCATCTGTTCTAGGTCTGCTGCAAACGCCAGCTCCGACTCAGCCGCTGGAACCAAACCGGCCACCTCCGTGAAGGAGCAGGTAGACGCAAATACTTCGTGCGTTACTGGCACCTCAAGCCACTTTTGCAGAGTTGAATGCAGGTTCTGTAAGTCCTTCGCTTCGACACCCAGTTCCGAAAGGACCTCAGGGCGACGGGAGACGAAGGTGGCTGCTACCCGTACATACCCACTTGGCAGCACGGAGAGGGTGACACCTTTCGGCAGCCGCGGCCCGGTTTGACCGTTACTGTCATCGACAACCGCGGCTTCGACGGCTGCAGTCGGTGAAACTTCCTCTTCGTGCTCGCCAGCGCTACGAGATGCGGGAGGAACCAGCACTTCGAGTGGTGCAAACGCCCGGTCCATCAACCGGTCGATATGCTGTCGGCCGGGCCTCGACCCGAGCCAGGTAGCATTGGTTGGGGCCATTTCGGCCTTGAGCGTGCGAGCTACCTCATCCCAAGGCAGATTATTCACCAGGGTGCGCCAGATACTGATTCTGCCTCCCAGGCAAAGCGGGGCGGCCGTGTTCAGATACGTCGCTTTCCAGGCTCGCAGCCCTTGTCCTTTGACGTCAAGGTCGCTCTCCAACTGGGACAGCAGTGCTCGTTGCGCCAGGATGAGGTCTTCCATCTCCACGAGGCGTTCGGCCCCGAGTTTCATGCTCGAGCGGGCGAGCTCTCCTGGTTTGCTCATCACCAGAGATACGAACTGGTCCATCGGTAGCGTACTGCTTCCGGCGAACAGACGCTCGCACCACATGCGGATACGGGTGCATAGCAGGTCTCGCATCTGGTCCAACAGCTTGCCTAGGGGTGCAAGCTTGGAGATGTCGCCGTCTAACTCGGTGGCCAGAACGTTAGACTGCAGGTAGATGTTCACCAGGTGAAGCCCGCCAAAGCCTTCTTCCAGCAGCATCGCTGAATACCGACGATAGCCCACTCGTTTGAACTGGGCGCGGCTCGAGTAGCGCCCCTCCATGCTCAAACGGTTGCGCATTGGCTCGAAGCAAGCCGCGACGAGCTCGAGGCTCTGGCCGGCGGGCACCAGGTGTTGAAGGTAAAACGCCTTGAGGGCTTCCGGAGCGAAACGGACAGGGGTAGTGCGGGGTTCTGATGTGGTCATGGTTTGCCTTTATGAAATGTCCTACAAGGTGTAGCGATACCCTTGCCGCGGAAGATGCAAGAAAAAAGCGCAAACCGAGGTTACCCGGTCTGCGCTCTTAAATTACGGTTCAGCCGGTTACGCCAGCGTGTGCATTGCACGCACGAAGCCGAAGGCACGGTTCACATCCTGCGAAATTTCTGCGACCAAGCCGTACCAGTCGCCGGCGTCGAAGCTGCGCAGCCCTAGGAATCGCTGCACACGCACATCGTCGCGGGCCAGTTCGAAAGTTCCAGCGCCCATCAGAGGGTACGGAATCATCTCGCGAACGTAGGCTTCGTGCTCCTCAGGCGCAGCGTCGGGGTCCAGGCCAGAAGCTTTCGCGAATACCCACACTTCGTGCAGGCCTTCGTAAATGGCTTCGCTGTTGTTAGTGCGCACGCCTTGGTTCAGGTTGTGCACCAGCTTCACGGAGGCCAGCTCCGGGTACAGCTCGAATCGGTCGAGAATGTCTGCGACAAACGCCTGGAAGGCATTGTGTCGCAGCACAAGCATGTCGCGCTCGGGCAGATTTTCGATGCTTTGCTTCATCAGCTTGAACGTGTTCGCCAAGCCACCAAATCGGGTTTCTTTCAATTTTTCCTCTTATCGTAGTCCTGATAAACAGTGTAGCACCGGGCTAGCGTTTCTACCTATATTGAGTATCTCCCAGCCATCTTCCATCTGCCATGTCCACAACGCCTAAAGCCAAGCCGACCTACAAGCAAGGAGACGTCGTTCACGCACCCTTCGCGTCCCCTAACGCAGAGGGAACGTACTCGAAGCATCGCACCGCCTATGTCGCAGAGGTGCGTGATGGGAATGCTACGCTCGTGTACTTCAGCGCCAGCGGCAAGTCGCTCGACGGCATGCGGTACACCGGTGAGCTGAACAAGGACCTGGAAGGGCTCCGGAAGAACTCTTTCTGGGACGCGGGGCAAACGACAACGGTGCCCACTGAATACCTGACAAAGCAGTCAGCCCAGCTGCGGCCGGAAACACAAGCAGCAATCGAAGCGTCCATCACCAAAGAGCGGACGGAATTCAAGAATGCGCAGCTCATGATTGATGGGATGCGCAAGAACGGTAGCTTCACGAATGCTGACGCTCTGGCCGCAAAAACGGAAGCGACTCACCGGCACGTTCGCATTGACCACGCCGGCAATGTCTTCAACAAAACCATTGACGACAAGTGGTCGCATCATGGCAGGGTTCTACCGGAGACCATGGCCGAGATGAAGAAAGACGCGGCACGATACCAGGCTCCCGTACCCGAAAAGGCTCAGGCTCAGCAGGCTCAAGCCCAAGCGCCCAAAGCACCGGACCCGAACGAAGGAAAGCTCGTCATCGTCAAGGAAAACGGGTCGACAGCGCTGCTGGGCCCGGCCGCTAAAGAGCAGCTCCGCTCTGCCTTCCACGGAGAGTTGGATAAGGCTGGGCACTCCGGAACGATGCCCGACGCCTTAGAAATCAAGAAGATTGCCATCTCCGTGGCCGGCGCCCAGCCAGGTGAGCGTATCGCTGTCACAGCGGCCGGCGCACACCAACTGCTGCATCGCGACACTCCAAACCCACCCGGAGCAACCGTGCTCGACGCCGCAGCGCTCCGGGTATCTGCCAAAATCGCGGAGAGCGCGGTAATGCGCACCGCCGCAGGCCCAGTGCCGAACGCGATTCAAGGCGTTGCAGCCGCAGCTGGATTCTTCGACAATGCTTCGGGCCATGCACTCTCAAAAGGGCCCCTGGGAGACGCTATCGCATTCGCAGGCGAGAAGTCCGGGGCATTCCACGCCGTCATGAAGGCTGAAGAGGCGCTGTCGCCAGTCCTGGCACGCGCTGGCGCTGCAATCAGTGAAGCCGCGGAGAAATCCGGGGTCACTGCATTCGTAGCAGAACAGGTGGCCACGCAGACAGCAGCGGCGCAGCGATTCGCCCAGGAGACGGGCCTAGACAAAGTCCTGGCCACCGCAGAGAACCTCGCCGCAACGGGCAAGGACAAGCTCGAAACGCTCATCCGGGACAACGTACACGGTCCGGACAATCCAGCGCGCATGGTAGCAGAGATGACGGGGGCGGCGGGGGCAAAGGCGCCTGAAGCTTCGGATATTGTGAGCCAAGTGCAGCGCCAGCTCAACAGCGGCATGCAAGAAGCTGGCCTTCCGCCTGTGAATCTCAATTCCACGGAAGCCGCGGCGCTTGCAAAGGAATTGACGGCGGTTAAGCCTGGTGACCAGCTGGTGGTGGAGAAAGGAGGAACCGTGTATCTGACACTTGGCGGAAATGGAGAGCGAGGCGCCGACGTACCAAAGACGGCCACGGTTCTCGATGCTGACGCTCTACGGCAGAACTCCGGCATTGCGCGCGCAACCGACTTCGCGCAGCAAAAGCCGGAGCAGCTAGAGCAAGTGAAAGAGCAGGCGCGGGAGCAACGGGTGGCGGAAATGTCGCACGGTCCGGGCTGACACGCGGCCAGAACGACATACGCCCCATGTACCTTACGATACATGGGGCATTTATCCGCCTGCGGGAGCTAAGGATTAGCTGGTGGCCAGGACGAACAGTTGAACCGTCGCGAGCGCCAGCAGGGAATAGACTGCGCCGGCGTACACACGAAAGAGGGTTTCACGTCCGGCGCCCGAGAAGTAGGCTCGGCCAGGTTCGAACTTGAAGTGCTGAATCACGACCTTCAACACCATGAACGCGAAAACCAGGGTGTACGCAGCAGCAGGCTCGAAGGAGATTCGAGTCGCTGCCATTGCTGCGAACAGCACGCCTACCGGAACGATAAAGCTCGAGGTGTAGTTCCAAAACGCTTTCATGATATTAGCCTGTGATTTTCAATACATTCGCTCTTTCTGGGCTGACGGTGTCCGGGGAAGCGCAGGGGTCCTAAACCCTTTGCTCGTTTCGATTACTATAGCAGCCCTTAAACAACATAGCAACCATTTTCTTTAAATTTTAAAGAGAAACAGGGGCTCTGGAGAGCCCCTGCTGAACGAGTTATGCACGAACGTACTTGTTGACCTGCAGCGTGTGGTGAGTATCGCGGCGTTGGTTAATCCATACGGTTTTAACTCTGCCAGTCGGCGTTAGCACGAGAACCAAATCGCGGTTCTCATCTAAAGCTTGGCGCCAAACCTGCTTCAGTACAGTCGTCCCATCGTCGGAGAGCTCCGACTCAATCAATTCGGCGGCTTCCGGGTCGAACGTTTCCGGCAGCGTCATGCTTCCGTAACGGTCGCTCTGTGCTTCCTTGATGGCATGGTGTGAATACATCAGCTTCCCCACGTACACTGGGGACTTGGCCGAAGGTGGCATAAATACATCTTTGTGGAACAAGAATGTCATGATACTCCCCAATAGTAGAGTGGTCCTATTGGGTATAGACACCGCCATCACATTGCAGACTTTTGGGTTGAAAGTTAAGGGTAAAGGCTAAACGGAGTCCCTTCACTGTCGTATTACTCAACCACTCTTGCTCGTCGGCCTTCATGGCATCAACTTCCCCACCTCCGGTCTATCTCATTGAGCTCAACGACCCGCATCTAACTACCTTCGACAAGGCGGACGTCACGCTCTTTCTCGAGAACGCCATCCAGACTGTCTTGACGCATTTAGCGGACTTCGCGGAGCCGGTTGAAGCGCAAGTGACCGTGGACGCTGAAAGCGGTGATTTGGCCGGAATCGTGTTCTTCACAGAGGAGGCCGCCGTAATAGCAGTCATCCGACCGTTCTATCTGCACCGTGAAGAGTCCGAGTGCATCGACCCAGAAATTCTCCGCGCGGCAGCCGGCAAGCTCAGTGGCCTGGAAAAGAATTTGAATCGTATATTCGAGAGGTAATCCCGTGTTTGAAGACAAAATCTCATCGTTGCTGCACAAGGCCACCGGTTCGGCGTTTCTTCTCAAGTGCAAGCCCCTCGTGGCCGCGATTAACCGCTTGGAAGGAGATGTCAGCAAGCTGACCGACGCCGAGCTCAAGGAAGACTTCGGCACCCTGCGACAAGCTGTACTCGACCAAGGCGTCGCCTCGGTGCTGCCGCGGGCCTTCGCGCTGGTGCGCGAGGCGTCCAAGCGCACGCTGGGTGTCCGGCACTACGACGTGCAACTCCTGGGCGGCATCACGCTTCACGAGGGAAAACTGGCCGAGATGCGCACCGGAGAAGGGAAGACGCACGTCGTCGGCCTGGCTGCGGCCCTCAACGCGCTCAAAGGCGAGGGTGTGCACGTGGTGACGGCTAACGCATATCTTGCGAGCCGTGACGCGGAGCTACTGCGCCCCGTGTACGAAGCACTGGGGCTGTCGGTCGGAGTAACTCTCGACGGCATGACCCCGATGGAAAAGCAGTTGGCGTACCAGTGCGACATTACCTATGGCGTGAACTACGAGTTTGGGTTCGACTACCTACGCGACAACATGACGAAGTCCTTTGCCGACCGCGTCCAACGTGGGCGCACCTTCGCCATCATCGACGAAGTCGATTCCATCCTGATTGATGATGCCCGCACGCCGCTTATCATCTCGGAACAGCGTGAAGTCTCAAGCGCTCACTATGTGCTCGTTGACGACGTAGTGAAGCAGTTGAATGCCGGCGTCGACTACATCATCGACGAGAAGCTGCGCCAGGCTACGCTCACCGAGAAGGGATTCGACAAGGTTGAAGGGCTGCTCGAGGCAGTCGGGTTGCTGAATCGCGAGCGCGGGCTGTACAAGGAAGACGACATCCAGGTATTCAAGGCCGTCAATGCCTCGTTGCTGGCACATGCGTTCTATCGTCGCGACCGGCACTACGTCGTGCAGAACGGCGAGGTCGTCATCGTTGATGACGCGACAGGGCGTCTCATGACCGGCCGACGTTGGGGTGATGGACTGCACCATGCAGTCGAGGCCCGGGAGCGCGTGGCGCTGAAGCCCGAAAGCCTGACGGTCGCGACCATCACCTACCAGAACTACTTCACCATGTACGGTAAGCTTGCGGGGCTGACGGGTACCGCCGCTACCGAAGCGGAGGAGTTCGCCGAAATCTACGGATTGGCGACGGTCGTTATCCCTACGCACCGCCCAGTGCAACGCCGTGGGCATCCAGACCTCATGTTCACCACCAAGGCCGCCAAGTACGCGGCTATCGTCGCGGAGGTTAAGCGTTGCCAGGCGAAGGGCCAGCCGGTGCTAGTTGGCACTGCATCGGTGTCCGAGTCCGAGAAACTTGCGGCTCTCTTCGTCAACGCTGGGATTCGTCACCAAGTGCTTAACGCCAAACAGAACCGAGCGGAAGCGGACATCATCGCGGACGCAGGTCTCCCAGGCGCAGTGACCATTGCTACCAACATGGCAGGGCGCGGCACCGACATCCTGCTGGGCGGTCACAAGAACTTCCCGGATGAAGCAACATGGGCACAGCGCCACGCGAGTGTAATGGCGGCTGGCGGGTTGCACGTTATCGGCACGGAGCGTAACGAGTCTCGCCGTGTCGACAACCAGCTCGCCGGCCGGGCAGGGCGCCAGGGCGACCCAGGCTCGTCGCAGTTCTACCTCTCGCTCGAGGATGACCTGTTACGCGTGTTCGCGACCCCGCGGCTCAGCACTATCCTTGGCAACCTCACGGCAGGCCCGGGCGAAGCAGCGAGCCACCACCTCCTCGACAAGGCAATCGTCAACGCGCAGAAGAAGCTGGAGAACCGCAACTTCGAAGCCCGACGCCAGCTGATGAAGTTCGATGGCGTGTTGGCCGGCCAGCGCAAAGCGGTGTTCGCACTGCGCGATGCCATCCAGTCCGGCGAAGCGGGGTACGACGCGCTCAAGGAGATGCTCGAAGATGCAGTCACCGGCATCGTGTACAAGCATATCGGCGAACAGGGTTACCCGCAGGAAGATGGACTGCGCGCGGTAGAGAAAGCACTTTTCGAGGAACTGAAGTGCCTGGTCTTGCTGGTCGACGTCGCGGCCGAAGAGGACATGACCGCAGAAGATGTCGCTGCCCATTGTGTCGAGAAAGCGTTGGCCAAGTACGAGGGTGGTCGTGCGGGGGATGACGACCTGACAATGGCGGAGAAGGATGCGCTGCTATCAGCAATCGATGGACTCTGGCCGCTCCACCTGCAGGAACTCGAGGAAGCTCGGAACGGCATCCACCTGCGGCAGTTCGCGCAGGAGAACCCAGTGTATGCATTCTCTCGCGAGGGTAAGAAGCTGTTCGTCGCGTATCGCCAAGGCATTTGCGACCACGTATCTCGGCTGCTACTGAACCCGCAAGTCGTGGCAGCATCGCCAATGCCCGCGCCGGCGCCAGCCGCGGCGTCGGCCCCATTGCAGCCAGCGGAACATGCTCCAGACGTGTTTGTGCCAAATGGTATCGACATCTCGCAACGACGCAACGCTCCGTGCTCTTGTGGCTCTGGCTTGCGTTTCAAGGAGTGTCACGGCAGGCTCAAGGCCTCGTCCACCCTGACACGCCGCCTGGCGGCGTAAGGCTCTCACGGAGGGGCGCCAATAACCCCGGTGTATGCCCCTCCGAAAGATTGGCAGTAGCCCGCCCCCGTTTTCGCTCCGCGCGAATGGGGCGTACGAAAAAAGGGACTCCCAGGAGTCCCTTTGTATTGGCAGTTTCACCCGGCGGGGGTGTTTCAGCAAATGTTGAAACTGCCGCGCCACTGAAACAGCGACATCGGTCATTCGCCAGGAATTGCTGTGCCCTTATGCTTGATATGGCCCTTCTGAGCGAGCTTCTTTCGGTTCGGCTCCACACGTGTCCCCGGCTTAAGCGCAAGCTGCGCCGGCGAGATGCCCTGCTTACGCATTTCGGCGTCACGAACCTGGCTCGGCTTCAGTACGACTTTGATTTTCTCCATGATTTTCCTTGAATGAGCTTAACTTGCGAAGTGTAGGCACATCACGGAACCCGGTTCAATAATTTTGAGTGCCTACACCTTGCATGACTACTCCTAAACACTGCTCTCTTCGAACGTTCTGGCTCGGGTACTGTGACTGGTTCCGCGAACGCGCGGCGATGACGCACGGTGAAGCACTTGCCGAAGCGCGCGCCGAGCTGCGCAAGCGGCCGCCTATCCTGCCATTCGTGTTCGTCAGCGTGCTCTTCGGGGCGCTTCTTCTGTTCGCAGCACTGATGCCGGCGGTAGTGGATGCCTCCAGCTCTGCGGGACTCTCCACTCGCGATGTTGCCATTGTTTCCCAGTGGGGGACGGTAACGGTCGTGGCGGTAGTCATTGGCATGTTCGCTGTCTCGCGGGTTCGCCGCCTCCGCAAGTTTTGCGCCGAAATGTGTGAACGCGGTCATGCCGTCGAAGCACGCATGGCCAAGGAACGACCATAAAGCGTGGTTGGCCGGAAACATCCCTAAAAATAAGTTGTTGCTTGGCAAAAAATTTAGCGTAATATGGCGACAACCATTACTGTCGCTATACTGCGATAGGTCAAACAACCACTAGGGAGAGCCTATGCTAACTATCGCAGTATCAAGTCGTGCCCTTTTCCGCATGGAAAAAAGCCACGAAATTTTCCTGACAAATGGTCCGGAAGCGTTCGAGCAGTACCAGCGGGAAAACGAACGTGTAACGCTGGAGCCTGGCGTTGCGTTTCCACTCGTGTGCAAGTTCCTGGCGCTGAACACGCCGGAGGACCCGAAGCGGGTCAAAGTCGTCCTGCTGTCGCGCAATTCGCCAGACGCAGGTCTACGCGTGATGCGCTCCATTTCGCACTACAAGCTGGACATCGAGTCCGCCCTTTTCACGCAAGGTGTCGACCGCTTCCGCTTCGCGCAGGCGCTCAAGACAGACCTGTTCCTGTCGGTGAACTCGGACGACGTCCGTGTGGCGCTGGAGAACGGCGTGGCCGCGGCAGCGATGCTTCCGCACGGGGAATGTGCTGTCGAAGAGGGGGCGCCGTCGGGAACTATCAACGTCGCTTTCGACGGGGACTCGGTTCTGTTCTCGGACGTCGCCGAGCGGGTCTACCAGGAGCATGGCCTCGCACACTTCCAGCAAACGGAACAGGAGCAAGCAGAGATTCCTCTGCCGGATGGTCCCTTCCGTGCGCTGCTGATGAAACTGGCCGAGCTGCAACGCAGCTTCCCGAAAGGGGAGTGTCCGCTCAAGACGGCACTGGTAACCGCTCGCGGTATTCCGGCGCAAGAGCGCGTGTTGAAGACCCTGCGCAGCTGGGGCATCAACGTGGACACCGCAATCTTCTGCGGCGGGATGCCGAAGGGGCCGTTCCTCGAAGCCTTCAAGGCGGACATCCACTTCGACGACACCATGAAGCACTGTGAAAACGCAGTTGCCAGCCGCATTCCGGCCGGCCACGTACCGACAGGGATTGCAAACGAAAAGCGAGCGCCTTCCCCGCTGGCAGCTTAATCCGTAATTCCCAGGAGGCTACGGCCTCCTGTCCTTTTGTGCGTTTTACCTCTATTGGCTATAGGAGGTTTGGACCATAACGAATGAGGCTGACATGACTCGAACTTACGCCCTAGTAGCGGCACTCCTTACTTTGGCCAGTACGGCATGCTGGGCCGATACCCGCAATCCATTCGACCCGGCTAGTGCCCGCAGCACGGCCTCGAAGGCCGCACCCGGACAAGCGCGGACGGCTGCTCCAAAGGCGGAGGCTTCCTCGGTGTCGAGCTCGGCGATGACCGCGCCGATGCTTCCCCCTATCTTGCCGCCCCCAATCCCCCCAGCGCCAGCCAAGTTGCCTCTGGACCTGCCGCCTCCTGCAGCGCCTGCACCCGCGCCGGCGAGCGCCGTGGAAGCGGCTCCCGCGAAATCCAAAGAGTCTCCTATGCGACAAGCTGCAGCGGCCTGCAAATTGAAAGCGAAGAACAGCTCGGTGTTCGCTCCGGCGCATGGAGGCCTGGTAACAATCGAGCTCCTCGGTAGCGGAAAGGACTGCGCAAGTGCCGTCATGGTGGAGCAGCCTTGGCTAGAAGCGCGAGAGCTCAATGACCCGACTGCAATCCGAGTCGCGGTAGACGCCAACGACACCGAGGCGCCGCGACAGTCCAGCATTATCATCGCGAACGCTGCGCAGTCTCTGACGGTCACGCTTGTGCAAGAAGGTCGAATCGCCCGCAACCGTTGAAGCACCCCTTTAAAGAAGCCCTGTGTGCCTTATGGTCCGCAGGGCTTTTTCATTGGCGGTTGAGCAGGTGCGTCAAGAACTTTCTACCTCTGTTGCGAACAGGCAATGTGGCTGTTGCCACACGTAAACTGGTGCTATAATGTTTCACATAAACCGAGCAACCCTCGGCAACCTGACACCTTTATGGCCAACGCATCTTTTCTGTTTGACAGTTACAATCTCGCTGCAAAAGTCTTGGAGCAGGACGCTCTGAACGAGGCAGTGTGCACCGCAATTCGCCTTGGCAGAAATTCGCTCGAGCAGGAACGACAAGCAGCGTTCCTAGCCCCGCTACTGCAGCGGCACGTTCACTTGCAGGGTATCGACCTAGACGAGGACTTGGAAGAGCTCCTGGACGTTTGCGTTCTTCGTTCAGCCGAGACCCCGGCCGCGCATCTGCGAAGAGTTGTCGAAAGTTCGAACCTTTCCGCGATACGAGTGCTCCTGGCCCAGCTTTTTCAGCAGGAGTATGGGGAGGGCGCCGGGCACGGTGAAGCTGGCGCGCAAAGGCGAAAGGCAATTCGACAACTGTGTAAAGCTGCGCCCTGCGAAATTTGGTCAGACATCGTACAAGGGCCGTTAAAGTGCGAAGATGCGGACTTTTTGGCAAGGCCCGATTTCACCATTCTCTCGGCGCAGCAGGACTAGACAATATCTTCGAACCACTCTGGATGCCGGCTGCGGTCCAAAGCAAGAACGTGTGCTTTGTGGCCAAAAAGAACCTCGGGTGAGAGCGGAACCCGAGCCGGGCCAGGAGCGGCAAAGGGGCGTAACTTGCTTGTGCGTGCGCCGGCCGCGCGATAATTCAGCACGATAAAGTGTCCACCCTCCGGGAAACCGTTAGCGGCCCTGTACGTGGTTGTGCCACCGGCATACAGAGACAGCGCTAAGCCAAGCTGCTCTTCCCAATCCATATCACACTGCGGTTGCGGAGGCCGGTCATCGGCTGTAGCCCCGATAACTGAGCCGAGAAGGCCCCGCACCGTCTCGGCGTCGACTTCTCCATCTTGTGCTGCGCGGCTGAGCTTCCAGAACCCGTCTAGTGATGCCGTACACATCCATACCCAGTCGGTGGGCATGTCCCACACATAGAGGAAAATCTGCGGCGCGCTAGAGATAGCAACATCCCGAACTGAAGGTGTCCATCCCGCGCTGCGGACCAAGGTCTCGGCGACGAGCTTTTTTGTTTTCCAGATGTCGGAGTTGGGGCGCATCGATTGTCACCTTGTAAAGAGGTTACAGTGTAGCAGGGCCGCGGAGTTGCGGCTACCCTGCGGCCAAAGCGAAGGGAGCCGAAGCTCCCTGAGATTGCCAGGCCGTGGCTTACTGCGCCGGCGGGGCCTCGGGCTGCGGTGCGGGCTGAGCAGCTTGGGCAGCTTGGCTCAGTTCAGCAGCGTCGGCTGCAGCTGTGGAGGTGTCAGGCGCAGCGGACTCGGTATTAGCGACCGCAGCCGCGGCTGCGGCCTCCATCCCGTGTTCGACACCTTTCGCGTAAAGCTGAACGGCCTCTTGCTTGAAGTCGGCAATCGCTTTTCGCACCGCCATCTTCGCACGTTGGTCGAGATGGGCACTTGCTTCGAACAGAGCCGCCATCACGGCAGGATAGGCTCGTACGGCCTGGCCGGGCTCGAACACGGCGATGAGTTCCTGCGAAGCCTTACGAATCTCGAAGGGTAGACCCATGCCCGCGTAGGCAGCGCCGGCCAGGACGGCGCCGATGAGCGTCATGCGCTTGTCGACCTTTGCAGGCGCCGAGTAGAAGTACGCTTCTTCGTCAAGTGCGAATTCCGCGCCGGCCAACGCGGGGTTTGGGGTCCAGGCAGTTGTTTTCATTTTATTTTTCTTTCTTTTTGGCGAGGACAGCAGCGCCAGCCGCGGTCGGGAGTTGTTTAGTGAAGTTCTGTACCGAGCCGTTCTCGTACTCGACGCTCATCGTGTTCTTGGTGACTCGGTAGATGAGCGTTGCACGGCCGCGGTCGGTCGTAATGTCTAGGAACTGCCCCTCGACCTTGAACGTGCCATGAAGCGGGTCGAAGCCTTCCGGCGCCAGCGTTACCTTGCCATCCTTGGTCAGGGTCATGGTTCCGGGTGCGACAACGGTGCCGCGGTCATGCGAGACCCACACACCGATGACGTCAATGCCGCTTTGTACCTGTTTGGTCTTTGCTGCAGGTGCCGCGGACTTGGGGGCTGGAGTGACAACTGCTTGGGCTGACGAAACGGCCAGGCCTAGCACTGCGCAGATGAGGAACTTTTTCATTGGTTGCAAATCTTCTCAGCCTGTTTTTGGAAACGCTCAAGCGGCAGGGCTTCTGCAGCCGGCTGAGCGGCGCCTTCGGTCTTTGGAGGTGGCGCTTTGACGAGGGAAATACCGGGGTACACTTTGGCGACAGGAATGCCATAGCGGATGAGGTCCGACTCGCAGATGAAAATGCGGACCTTGCTTGCGAACGCTTCGCGGAAGTCGCGTTCGAGCTTGGTGCCCCGAAGAGCCTCGGATACCTGGGTATCCTTGACGACGAGGACGATAGGGGAATCATCCGTAGCGATAGCGGCCGTGTTAGCCTGGTCAAGTGACAGGGGGAGCCCCGAAATGTCGTCAGCGATGTAGACCAGCGTCTGGCCAGCAATAGCGGCAGGAGCGCCGGAGACCAGCGCCGCAAGCAACAGAGGCTTTAGGAATCGTTTAAGCATACGCCCTCAAAGGTGATATGGGGTGTATAGCGATTTACCTTAAACGAAAAAAGAGGACGCTGGGCGTCCTCTTAAAAATTAAGCGCGGCTCGTACCTGGGGCGGTGCCCGGGGCCGGAGCTCGGTTCTCGGCTGGTTTGTTATCCAGGAGTTGCGGGAGGGAACCCGCAAGGATTGCGTTGTCCAGACCTGCTGTGCCATCGCCCTTGATGTAGGCCGCTGTTTGCGGTCGACCTGCAACGACGACTAGCCTTCCGGGTGTGAACACCCTTTTCAGCATTTCTGGGTCCTCGGCCAGTTTGGAAAACAGCAAAACGTTGTACCAAGTAGCTTTTTTGTTTGCTCCTGTCCCTTTGTTCGCAGCGACTGTAATTTTGGCATAAACAGCCCCGTTGCGTGCTGTATGGATTTCGACCGAGCCAATATTACCTACGACGGTGATGTGCTCGTAACTCATGGTGATTCCTAAAGCTTGAATGTGCCCTTCTTACGAGTTCGCGATTGGTCTTAGAAAAGGATGGTGTCGTTCAGCGATAATGCTGTCATCAGGGGAGCGCGCCGTTCGCTCGAGGTTGATGAGGGGTGGAGACGCCGGACCTTCTGTTGGGACAAATCGAGTTCTCGGTACGTTGATGAAACCGTCAGTGAAGCGTGCTACGACGGTACGTCTCTTCGCAGAAAACCGAAGGCCAAAAACGATTAATAAAGTAGTCCTTCACAGTGTAGCAACACTGTGACCGAATCGAAGAGTGAGCGGTCCAAAAAGTTGACACAGTGAAGCAGGCCGAGCACCGAAAACAAAAAAGCCGCCTGGTATCAGGCGGCTTACAGGTGCCGGCTTCGAGTTACTTGAAGCGGGCCAGTGCTGGGTCGGTCTGCGTCTGCTCAGGCAGGCCGGTGATGCCCGGCAGGTCCGACAGGCGCGGCATGCCTTTGCGAATCATGGCCTTGCCGTTCTTGTCTTTGAAGACGATGCCCGGGGTGCCGTCGAAGCCGAAGTCACGCATGAGCTTGCCGTTCGCTTCGAGCTTCTTGGCCACGGCTTCCGATACGGAAGCGGCTGGCTTCAGCGGTGCCGTGCCCATTTCGTGCGCGCGCAGAGCTGCTTCCGGATTGCTCGATTCGAGCAAGGCCGCAGCCTTGTTAGCCGAGTCCTGGCTCAGGAATGCGACTGGGACGACTCGCACCTGCAGGCCGGCCGCTTCGTACGGCGCCAGGGCCTTGTATGCCATCGAGCAGTAGCCGCAGTTCAGGTCCACGAACATGAAGATGGTCGACTTGGCGGCCGAGCCCTTGGCGCCGCTCAGGATGTAGGGTGCTTTTTCCAGCTGGGAGTACAACTTGTCGTACTCTGGCTTCGGGATGTACTTTTCAGCGTATTGCGCAGTGAGGTTGGCGCCGGACTCGTCGATGAGGGCGCCGGCGAGCAGAAACTTGCCGTCAGTCGTGGTGTACACGACCGAGTTCTGGCCGCCTTGCGACAGAACCCAGCCCTGCAGCTTGCCACCTGCTGGGAACTTGTTGACGACCTTCATGCCAGCCTTGAGAGGGGCCTCCAGCACTTTGGGAACGTCCTGCGCGAAAGCGGCGGAGGTGGCAAGCGACGCCAAGGTTAGCGTTGCAGCCAGAAACAGTTTTTTCATCGAAATTCCTTTCAAGGTCGTCAATTCGAAATATTGGTGAGTCGTGTAGCGAAGCCCCGTTAAATGCGGGGCTTCGGGGTTATGGCGCTAAGCCTGGCTTAAGCTGCGGGCGCCGCGGCCAAGGCATCCAGACGCTTTTGTTCGTGGTCCAGGCAGGCCAGAACGTATTGGCGGCCGATGTCGGAAACAGTTGCGGCACCGGCGCCGGTCACGTACTCGCGAATCGTCGACAGCTTGACTTCGGGCTTGCCAATGCGGCTGATGAGTGCCAGCACTTGACGTTCGTGCTTTGGAGTCATCCCTTTCGGCAGCACAGGAGCGCCGGTAGTCGGGTCGAAGGTCAGCTCTTTGTCTTCGACAACCTCGTCCTCAACGCCGGCCCCGGCTGCGGGAGGAGTTTGCTCTGCCGATTGCGCGGCGGCGGCTGCAGCGGCTTTAGCGGCCTCTGCTTTCTCAGCTGCTTTCGCGGCAGCGGCTGCCTTGGCCTTCGACTCGGGCTTCGCTTCCGGCTTCGACTCTTGCACCACTTCCGGCTTTTGCTCCGGTGTAGCTTCCACCTTCGCCTCTTGGGCCACGGCGGTCACTGCCACTGGTTCATTGTCGGCAGGGGCGCCAGCGTCGGTAGCTGTTGCAGGTGGGGTAACCGTGTCGGCTGCCGCTGGTTCTTCGGCCGAATCGGTGCTCTGGGGTTGGGCGGCTGCCGAGGCCGTGCTGTCAGGTACGGCTACCGTCGCGGTGCCGGCATCCGACGTCGTGCTCAGAGGCTCATCGGCCGAAGCGGCCACTACCGGACTTGCCACGACGGCGGGAGCACGCTCTCCGGCGGCAGCGGCGGCTTCGGTTGCAGCTTGAATCGCAGCTTCGGCGGCTTCGGCGTCTTTGCGACGCTGTTCAACTTCCGCGGCCGGCAGGCAGTCGTCGGGCAGAGCAGGAATTGCCCAGCGGCCGGTCTGCGGGTCGATGTCGACAGCGATGGCTTCATAGGTATGCAGATAACGGCCCACGCCCCACATGGTCGCAGCGCGTTTGAATGCGTCGGTCAGGCCGCCTTTGATGCCTTCGGTTTCCGTGTTGCCAGCGCCATTCTCCTTGCACAGCCACTCATCGCCGATGCGCAGCGAGAGACGGCACACCACGCCGCCGGCTGGGCCCGCCACGTATGTCGCCAGCCAGTTGGTTTCGCCGAACACTTCGTCGAGGCGGTCCGCAACGGCACGGAACTTCAGATACGGCAGCGGGCGGCCACGGGTCTTCTCTTGGTTGGTTTTGCCCATCTTCCACTCGATTTCGTGCGAGCCGAACGGAGCTTTCAGGGCTGCGAACTTCGACGCGAGGTCTTGGGGTGTGGTGGTTGCGGTCATGCGGAGGACTCCTGAGAATTTCGGCTGACGCCGTGAAAGTGTGGAGGGATTTTCTTGGTGGACATTATACTTGCTGTAAACCAATATAGCAAACGGGTATATATCGTGATGATTCTTTTAGTGGCGTTGGTGTGTGTGATTTGGCTGGGCCGCGTCCAAAGCGGACCTTTGTTTTTTCTTGTTGCGTTCCCGGGCGTCGTTCTCCACGAGCTGGCCCACTACGTGACCGCTGTGATACTGCGGGGGCGCCCGGAGCCCATCAGCTTGGTTCCAAAGAAACGACCTGACGGAGTGTGGGTACTTGGCTCCGTCACATTCGTGCCGACCTGGTGGAACGCGGGCTTTGTGGCGCTTGCGCCGTTATACGTTCTGCCCCTGATTGGGTGGGTGGTGTACTGGAACCTGCACGCCGGTAGCGTTGACGAGGTACTGATAGGTGGATACCTCTTGGCATGCATCGCATGGGGCTTCAGGCCTTCACGTACGGATTGGGGCGTCGCCTTCGACTACCCGCTGGGTACAGTCGCGCTATTGCTCCTTCTCGCCTTTTTTGTACAATCGACAGGGCGCTCCATGGGGGCGTGGTAACAAAGCAGGGGAGTTCCCTGCTCGCTATACGAGGGCAGGACAACTACCACTGGAGTGTAAATGGCAAAAGATGACGTAATCCAAATGCAGGGCGAGGTGACTGAGAACCTTCCTAACGCGACTTTCCGAGTCAAGCTCGAGAACGGCCACGTTGTACTCGGGCACATTTCGGGCAAGATGCGCATGCACTACATCCGCATTCTTCCTGGCGACAAAGTAACTGTCGAACTGACGCCGTACGACCTGAGCCGCGCGCGCATCGTGTTTCGCGCCAAGTAATTTCCACTACCGCGAGGGCCTAGCTCTCGCGGTTTTTCTTTGTCCAAGACGTCCTTGCGGCTATCGACCTTTGGCGGCGTTCAGAATTGGGTCAGGTAGCGGGGATGCAAAGAGCGCGTCGACCACAGCTACGTATTGGCGGCTGCGCGCGGGATGCGTGCGGTTTTCGAGGTCGACGACAAGCAGGTCTGCCAGGGTGCGGCCGGTGCGCAGAAGTTCGAAAATTGCGGTCTTCGTTGAGCACTCGATGCTCTTCCCGTCGAAGTCGAGCCGGACTCGGTCGAAGGCGTCCAATACATACAGGGTGGCAGGTTCTTTGGGCTGCGCAGCGGCAGTCAGGTTGGGGGCGACGGTAATCACGAAAGCGTCCGGAGAAAGTTAGGGTTCTACATCTAGCGATGCGGGTTAGCTTCAAAAAGAAGGCCGCGAACCCGAAGGTTGCGGCCAGAATTAAACGCTATGCGGCGAGTTTTTGAGTCTTGAGCATGCCCCAGACATAGCCCGCGTCAAGAAGCCCAATGCGCAGCTGCAGGTAGGTCAGTTGCGCGCCGGCGGGCTGCTGGCCCGACAACGCATCACGCAGCGGCTTCATTTTTCCGTCAAAGGCCCCAGTCCTGGCAAACAGCGCTGGGATAGCGGACTTGAGCCAGGTACGAGTGGCCGGGTGAGCGAACTGGAAAGCATCGAACACGCCGCCGTCGACTCCTTGGCAAAGCGGATACTCCAGCTCGGCCACGGTAACGCCAAGTGATTGCGCCAACACTTCAAAAGACGTGAAGCCCCGAACTTGCAGGTGTGCTGCGATGTCCCCTACAAGGTCGCGAGAGGCACCGCTTGTACGATTACGTGACGGCGCTCCGTTGAGAAGCTCCAGGAACACATCTTCACCGTGCGTACGCAGCAGTGCTTCCAAGAGCTCGACGGTCATCGCCACATCAGCGGTCGCCCGGTGCGCGTCACCTTTGGGACGAACCCCGTAGGCTTCGGCCACTGGCACCAACTTGCCGCTTTGCCCCTTGATGCCTGCCGCTTTCAGATAGAAGCGCCGCACATCGACTACCGCAGGAAATTCCGGAGTGATGATGCCGTACCTCGCGTTCTGCTCCAGAACTGCGGGGATATCGAAGGTCTTGACGTTGAACCCGCTGATAATGTGCTCGCGGGCCAGGCGGTCGAAGTGAGCGGCAAACCGCTTGCCCCACGTTTCCTTGTCTCGAACCATCGCCTGCGTGATGCCGGTGATTTTTTGCGCCTGTGACGTGATGGGAAACTCCGGGTTGACGAGGCCTCCGTACATGAGGCCCCGGCCATCTGGCAAGATGGAAAAAGCTGCTACTTCCGTGATGCCGAATGTAGGGCCGCGAAAGCCGGTGCCTTCCAGGTCGAACACCGTCAGGGGCTTATTGAGCCGACGAACCAGGTCTGCGATGAGCTTGTACTCGATGGATGAACTATTCATTGCGATGTCCTAAGTGGTAACACTCAGTGTAGGGAGACGTGAAAAGACCGCGCCGATTCGCACGCGGTCTAGCGGGCCTTAGCCTTTCCAGCTACGCAGATTGCCGGTGTCGACGTGAACGAAACCCTTGCTCTCATAGAAGCCGACTCCGCCCTGGCGGAAGTGGAGGCCCAGACGCGCGACGTCACGCACTGGCGCGCCCGGCATGTAGATGTCCGCGGCCTTGCCGTAGAGGTGCATTGAGTTCTTTGCGGCGCCTTCACTGCGAAGCTTCTTGTTCGTTTCCGGGCTTCGATAGCCCGACGTCAGTACGAGGGGATAGTTCCAGCCGTTGAGGTGGTAGAAGCCTTGAATCCCGTAGAGGACGTCCAGCAGCACCTGGTCCATCGCCACCATCTTGTCCACGTGCGCATCCCGCATGAACCAGCAGAGGCGGTTGTACTCTTCCGGTTGGAGTTGGCCATCCGCGAAGTACCTGGTGCGAATCTGCTCCTTCGTTGCGTAGCGATAGAGCCAGAGCTCGCGTGGCTTGTGCCAGAAGTCTGCCTGCTGCGCGGCCATCAACGGTCCGCATGCGGCCGTAGCAGCAACGGCACTCGCCGCCTTCAGGAAGCGGCGCCGGGCGCTTCCCTGGGCGCTCAACGCTTGCTCGACGCTTTCGCGAGACAGCGAACCGCTGAACGATTCGGGGAGAATGAGAGGGGACTTGTCGAAGTTTGAATTGCTCATGCCATCAATATCAAGAGGAAACGCGACCTGGCGCTTCAATTAGGGGCGGTCCGGGCGCGGGCCCAGCAGTTCACGAAGCTTGGCGCGCGAGGGCTTCGGCCTGCGCTGCCAGCGCCAGCTTGTCGGCCATCTCGTTGTACTTGTCACCGTTGTGACCACGAACCCACTGAGTCGTCACTTTGCGCGCATCGAAGAGGGCATACAGCCGCTGCCACAGGTTCTTGTTGGCCACGGGTTCGCCGGCGGCGGTCTTCCATCCGCGGCGAATCCACCCAGCACGCCACTCGGTCAGACCCTTGAGCACGTACTGACTATCCGAGAGGAGCGTGACAGTCGCACCGGCCGGCGTGCGCGTCAGACCTTCGATGGCGGCGGTAATCTCGGCAATCTGGTTCGTGCCATGGCCGATGAAGCCCTTGCACCGGTCTTCAGTGCCATCAGGCGCGATGATGACGGCTCCCCAGGCAGAGGGACCCGGGTTTGTGGGCTTGCAGCTGCCATCGGTATAGGCGAGCCAGCGGCCGGGAGTGCTGTCGAACAACGACGTCTGAGTAGCGGTCATGAGACAAATCCTGTGAAAGAGTTTTAGCGGCAGATATGGATATTATAGCGCCAGTAATTTATAATTCCTAGCGGACACGATTCTTTGTGGCAAATAATGTTCGTTTTTGAACGTTGGTCGTGTATAAACCATTTCGCTAGACGCACCTTCTGTCCCCCATTCCTTTCCCATGTACCGTACCCGTCGAATGAATGCCGTTCGCCTCGCTCTGTCAGCCAGTCTGCTGAGCGCGACCGCATTTGCATACGCAGGGCCGGCGCAGTCGGCCGATGACAACCTCTGGACGCGCGTCGACCTTGAGGATGTCCCCAAGGTTGTTTCGCCAGCCAAAGGCAAGGCCAAGCCAAACTCACCGGCAGCGGCAAAACCCGTAGTTGGCAAGGCAGCCGCTCCTGCCCTCAAGGCCGAGCCGGTGGCTCCAACAAAAGCTACTGGAGAAAAGAACTCTTCCGGAGCCCTGGCGAGTGCAGTTACCACCAGCGAAACGGCTAGCCCGAGCATGCCGGTCGTTAGCCCGAAACAGCCTACGCTGGATGCTTCCGCAGGGCCGGTCGTGCCTGCGCCAGTTAAAGCGGACCCGGTCAAGCTGGAACCTGTGAAAGCCGACGTCGTCAAGGTCGAACAACGTGTGGCGGAGCCAGCTAAGGTCGCGCCTCCGCCAAAACCAACCTTCGCGCTTAATGCAAAAGACCGCGTCATCCGGACAGGAGTAGAACGCTGGGCGGCTGCGGCCGGATGGAAGTTGTCGTGGGAACTGGCTGACGGCGCCGCCGGCGGTGTGGTCAAGTTCGACGCCGACTTCGGCACCGATTTCGACGTAGCCTTGAGTAAGCTGGCCACTGCGATGCGGGGCGAGACTCGTGTTCACGCCTACCTCTACGCGGAAAACAAGGTGCTACGAATCATCGAGGAGGAGGCTCGCCCACCGGTTTCGCCGGTAGTGCCGATGACACCGACCATCCGGGACGTGATGCTAAAGGACTTGGCCGACCGAGGACTCCCATACGTGACCAGGGTGAAAGGTTACTGGCTCGGTGCAAGCGGCACGGAAACGGAAGACGCGCCACCGCAAAAGCTACCCACGAGCTTTGAGTCGTCCGTCTCGCTTGTGTTCTCGGACAAGGCGAACATGGCAACCGTCATCGGTATCCTCTCCAAGGTGACAGGTGTTGCCATCATGCTGCCGGGCGCCATTGAGTATCCAGCTGCGACCCTCTTCGTCAATGACAAGCCACTTCCCACCCCCGGCAAGAAGTCTCGCCCAACGGGGAAGAAGACCTTTGTCGGAACGCCGCGAAGCCTGCTCGACCGCATCTCGGTGAGCACCGGCCTCCTGTGGGAGTACAAGGACGAAACCATCGTCTTTACCGAGTAACGATTTCGTCGCCAGGCGCTATACATCTTTTCATCTTCAACTTAGGACATCGTAAGCCATGAACCGTTCTGTCACTCAAGCTGCAACCGTCGCCGCCACCTACATCGCCTCCGGGTTCTACCCGCAAAGCGCGGACGGCGCCTCCAAAGCCATCGCTCGCGCAAGCCAAACCTGCGGCCTCGTGCTCGGGCCGTTGGAGCGCGCACAAGCAACCGCTGCAGTCTTCCGTCAGCAATCGCTCGCGGCTTAATCAGTCGACTCGTTCTAGCCCCGCATGTCATTTTTGACTGCGGGGCTTTCTCTTGGCTATATAAGGGGCGCGACTACACTATGCTCCGGCGCAATGCCAGCATGCTTTCAGGTCTACCGTGAATCTGCAATTCCTACGCCACTATCTAAGCGCCCCAAGTCTAGTCGGCGCCGTCGTCCCGTCATCGGTGCATCTCGCGCTAGCGATGTGCCGCCATACCCAGGGCGCAAGGCACATCATCGAGCTAGGAGCGGGAACCGGCGCCATTACTCAGCACCTGCGTGCGAGCTTCCCGAATGTTCCGACGGTTGTCGTCGAACGAGAGGAGGAACAGGCCGCTGCGCTGGAAACGAGGTTCGGACGCTGCAAGGTTGTAGCCAAGTGCCTGCACGAAGTACCTGAGCTGCTGGAGGACGTTCCAGCGGAGACCGTCATCGTGTCTTCGCTACCGTTCCTGAGCCTGCCAAAAGACGTAGCAGAGCCGACCATCGCCATGATTGAGGCATTCCTCCGAGAAGACCCCCGGCGTAAGCTGGTTCAATTCACCTACGGATTTGGATGCCCGTTCCAAGCCGGCGCATCGCTACAGTGGAAGCGGCGCCAGCTCGTAGTTCGTAATGTCCCGCCAGCCTGGATTTGGACGCTGCAATCGACGCAGTCCGCAGTGCCGGCTACGGCAGCAAACACTTAACACAAAGGGGAGGGCGGCACTATGGACGACGAATTGGATTTGCGAAGGCTGGTCTCAGAAGACGAACGAACCATGCTGATAGCTGGGCTACAGGCGCTCTACCGAGAGCGCAACGCGGCCTGGAATACGGCAGTATCTGTAGCAATCCTACGCGGCGCGAAACAGCCAGAAAGAGAGCTTTTCGGGCTGGCAGAAGCTGCGCAGATGTTACGCCGGGTCGGCGCAGCCCCCTCGGCATTCTGAGCACGAACTTCTACACGTAATCCGGACGCAAAAAAAGGCCGCAACTGCGGCCTTTTTCTATAACGCTACAACGGCCAGAATTACCAGAACCGCGAGGGCACTCAGGGCGGTAGCTGGACGGACCCAACGCTTTTCGTTGAATCGCTCTGTTCGAGTTCGGTCGAGGTCGGATTTTTCCATTGTATTGAAGTGCACAAGCACGGGCATCAGAAGCTGGGAAGGCTCTAGTGTAAGGCCATACGCCCGGGTTGCTCGATTTGATTCCACAGCGCAAGCAGAGCAATCGACGTCGAGGAAAGCTCAAGGTGGTAGACGCTGCGAATCTGCTCGAGCACCCACTGGTCCCAGTGTGCGCAGAGTTCCGCATAGGTCGCGCCCAGGGGCGCTTTCCAGTTGCCGCTGAAACGGAAGTCACTGAGCTCACTCAGGTCCGTCATGACGACGCGCTCCAAGTCCAGTCCGAGTACTTCGGCGAAAAAGGCGGCCGCTACCGGTAGGGTCGGGTCAACCTGGTCGGTGTGGATATGTACAGTTTGCAGCATGGAACCTCTTTGACAGGAGAAAAAAGCTCCTCGCGAGGAGGAGCTTTGAAAGTTACGAGGTAGCTTTAGCGGTGGCCTTGCGAACCAGCGAGCCGGCGCCAGCCACCACCCACATTGCGATGAGCGCGCCGATGGCCACTGTTTTCCACGTTACGCCTTCTGCGGAGTAGACGTACAGTGCGAAGCCCGCCAGTGCCCAGAAAAATACGCGGCGAATCGGAGCGGGCAGGCCAAGTTTCAATTTGCCCTTTTTGCCTCGATTGAATTCCATGTCGAGAGCAGCGGCGAAGACGAAAAGAAGCACCAGCACAAGGTGGATGTTCGTGTACTGGGCAACTGCCCTCGCGCCCAGAACCATACCGAGCACGGTGAGCGCAAGCGACAACGGCATCACAACGAACAGGTTGAGCCGGATGAGACTTGGCGAGGTTACGGGGAAGCCGAGAATGGCGGAGCGTTGGGGTAGCATATTAGGGTCCTTGAAGTTGTCCTTTCCCGTATAGGCGACACCAAGCCGCCTTACGGTCAGCGACTACGCAGCTCGCGCGCCACATCCCGGACAATATCGCGCTCCTTCAGCGTCGCCCGTTTATCCGCCTGCTTCTTACCCTTGGCCAACCCGACCTGTAGTTTTAGCTTGCCCCGGAAGGTGAGCGAGAGTGGGACCAGTGTGAATCCGCGTTCAGCGATGCGTTTGCCCAGCTTCAGGAGCTCAGCCTTGTGGAGCAGCAGTTTACGCCGGCGGTTAGGCTGACGGTCAACGAGCAGGCCCTTGTTCGAGTTCGCAAGCGGGGTAATCGTCAACGCGTCAATGAACGCCTCGCCGTTTTCGAGTCGGATGTACGCGGCGCCGCCATTGAAGTTGGCTTGCCCGGCCAAAATAGCCTTGACTTCCCACCCTTCGAGGACCAAACCCGCCTCGTAGGTGTCTTCGATGAAGAACAGGTGTCGCGCCTGGCGATTGTCAACGACAGTGCGAGTTTCTTGCGAGCGCGCGACGCGGGCGGCAGGGTGTTTTGCAGTCACGGTAGTGCCTCTTGAGATGCGGCTGCTCCGCTCGGGCGTGCCGGCGCAACAGCAAATGGAAAGGAAACAGTATAGCAGCAGTATTTGCCGCTTGGCAATGAAAAAGCCCCGCTTGTTCAGCAGGGCTTGCGACGGGCGCTTCTCGGTTAGAGGACGTCGTTCGCGTGGTTGGCCAGGCGGCTACGTTCGCCTTTTTCAAGGATGATGTGACCGTAATGCGGCCAGCCCTTGAAACGCTCGGCTGCGTAGGCGAGGCCCGAGTTGGATTCGGACAGGTACGGGGTGTCAATCTGCGTCAGGTTGCCCATGCAGATAACCTTCGTCCCGGCGCCGGCGCGCGTGATGAGCGCCTTCATCTGCTTGGCGGTGAGGTTCTGGGCTTCGTCGATGATGACGAACTTCGAGTGGAAGGTGCGTCCGCGCATGAAGCTGATGGACTTGATTTTGATTTTCTGCATGATGACTTGGCGAGTGGCGCCTTGCTTCCAAGCGTTGTTGCCACTACCGGAGCCGGTAAGCGCCTCCAGGTTGTCGTCCATCGCACCGAGCCACGGGGCCATCTTTTCTTCTTCGGTACCGGGGAGGAAGCCGATGTCGTCGCCGATGGAAACAGTTGCACGGGTGAAGATGATTTCACCGAAGATGCTCGTTTCAAGCGATTGCTGCAGGCCGGCGGCCAGCGTCAGCAACGTCTTGCCTGTGCCGGCTGGGCCAAGCAGGGTGACGAAGTCGATGGTCGGGTCCATGAGCAAGTTCAGCGCCATGCTCTGCTCTTCGTTCTTCGCACGAATGCCCCAGACATCCTTATGCATGTGATTTAGACGTTGGCGCAGCTTGAAGGTTTTCGCCTGGCAGTCGTAGGCCTGGAACAAAGCGCCATCTGGGAGGACAGCGAACTCGTTGTTCAGGAACGGTTCTTTCGGCTGCTTCATGTTGTAGTGGGCGAATCCTTCTTCCACCCACGAAGAGCCGGCCTTGGTCGACATGTGCTTTTCGAGGAATGCGTCATCGACGTTCCGGTAGCCGCGCCACAGGAGGTCCGAGTCTTCGATGACTTTGTCGCTCTTGTAGTCTTCGGCGACGAAGCCCAGGACTGTCGCCTTAATTCGCAGGTTGATGTCTTTCGACACCAGGATGATGGCCCGCTCGGGCTGCTCGAGTTTGAGCTCGGTGAGCAGTGCGATGAAGCGGTTGTCGAATTTCGCGTCGAACTTTGCGCGGATTTCTGGCGCGGCGTCTTCGCGCACGAACAGGCGGGCGGTAGTGTCGCCGGCGATGGTGGAGAGGGGGAAGCCGTTCTTGTAATCGGCCGGGCCGGCGCCTTCGACCACCTGCTCGATGAGTCGAATGGCCGAGCGGGCGCTTCGGTTCTTGTCGGCAGTGCCCATCTTGTTGTTGTCAAGCTCCTCGAGCGTGACGAATGGAATCATGACGTCGTGCTCGGCAAAGCGCAGCAAGCTGGTCGGGTCATGCATCAGGACACTCGTGTCCAGGATGTACAGCTTGGTCGACGTCGCCGGCTTAGTGGCTTTCTTCTTCGTTACCATAGGATTATCTTCCATTGAGAATGGTGGACGAGCCCGGAGCTCGCGCGCTGGCGAGACGGTTCGCTAAATCGCTCGGCTTGTGGGACAGCCGAGAAGAGACACGCGCCGTCGCCGGTAGCGTGTGAGGTACAAACGGGAGATTGATTTGGAGGGCAGTCGCTCCGGATTTGCGGGTGACAGAAGGACTCGCTGTCCGTTGCAGCAGGGCAGGGGTACGGCCTGGCGGTTGCGGTTGCGGTTGCGGCAAAATGCGTCACCCACTCAAGAAGTGTTTCTTGGTGTAGCAACCGTAGTTAATTATTTAGCTCGGGGAAGCGCCGCGCATGGCGCGCGGCACTCTCGGGGAGGAATTACCAGAGACCTGCCTTGAAGCCGGCAGGAACTGGATACTGGAAATTTGACTGTCCGAAGTTCATCGTGATGTTGCCGTACAGCTGGATGAACCCGAGCGAGGACGTCATTGAAATGGTACCAATGTAGGTTCCTTCCCTATAGACACGTGCGGACTTCGTGTCATAGTCGGCTCGCACCTGATACTCGCCTGCGGGCATGTTGATGTAATTCCCCCCGAAGTAGAGCGCGTTACTACCATTGTAGGGACCATTGGTTGTCGAAAGTTCGAAGTAATACTTGCCACTTGTCGGCTTGGCTGTGAACTGAACTTCAGCTGCGGGGTTGACCATTACAGCGCGCAGGTTGCTCTGGGAGAACTGGGTGCCTGGCACTCGCCAGCCGTCTTTGGTGTTAAACGTAGCGCAGCCGGTTACTCCTGAGGTGCAGGCCCCAATCTTCGAGACCCCGTCACCTACGCGAGTTGGGGAAGGGGCGGGGCGCACCTCCAGAGATGCCGTGGCCGTGGCTCCGAGGTAACCGCCCATTGCTGCTTGTTGGGCCGTAATTGTGACCGTGCCAGGCTTCAGGAGCTTAACTCGACGGCCGGTCACGCTTGCGACCGTAGGGTCACTGCTCGTAAACGCGAATGCTCCCGTGCTTGGGGATGTCGGTGGCGTAATGTCGAACTCGGGGTCGTTCATGTACTTGACCAATGAGCCAAGCTGCCCGAGCTGCGGCGCGGCCGCTACTACAAGCAAGGAAGCTTCAATCGAGCTCTCTTCGTATTTCCCGGATGCCGCCTGGTACGCAGTAATTACAGTCGTCCCCACGCCAACCACGGTGACAATGTCTCCCGAGACCCGGGCGACGGAAGGGTCGCTGCTTTCGTATACGAACGCACCAGGGCTTGTCGAGCGGGGTGGCTGCAGCGCAAAATCCGCGGCGCCGAAGGATTGTGTCGGGATGGCGAAGTCCGCCAATTCCGGCGAAACTACCAAGGGAGCGGCACGCAAGCCGAGGGAGGGAACTCGTAGGTGGAAAGTGTCGGCCAGCGCCGTAGGGGCTACCGCGACAAGCAGAACGCTTAAAAGCGCTGTTTTGGGAAAGGAATGGTTCATAGGCGTCGGAGTGAGTTGACACCTGTATAGCGAACAAGCCCCGGGGATACCGGGGCTTGACTAGCGAGGACCGCAGCTGGTTACTTGGCGCTCTCCAGCACCAGGTTCAGCTCCAGCACTTCGGTGTTGTCACGGCGCTGGAGCGCCAGGGTAATGCTGTCTTCAGACACGTTGGCGTACTTCGCCACGACGGCCAGGAGCTCTTCGCGCAGCTTTGGCAGGAAGTCCGGCCCATGGCTCGAACCTTGGTGCGCGATGATGAGCTGGAGGCGCTCCTTCGCCACTGAAGCGGTTGCCGGCTTCTTGGCGGGGAAGAGGAAGCTAAGCACGCTCATTTCCCACCTCCCAGCTTCTTCATCAGCGACGCGACCAGGCCGACCTTTTTTGGCTCCAGGAAGCGCATTTCGCGTTGTTCGCCCAGGAAGCGCGAGACCGCGTCCTGATACGCCATCGACGCTTCGGTCTCGGTGCGATAGATGACTGGGATGCCCGAGTTACTGGCGTCCAGCACCACTTCAGCTTCCGGAATCACGCCCAGAAGAGGGATTTTCAGGAGGTCACACACGTCACCGTGCGACAGCATCTGGTCGGCCGCCGCGCGCTCTGGGCTGTAACGGGTGATGAGCAGGTGCTCTTTGACAGGGGAGCCGCCGTCACGGGCTTTCTTGGTCTTCGACTGCAGCAGGCCGATGATTCGGTCCGAATCGCGCACAGACGACACTTCAGGGTTGGTCACGACGATGGCTTCATCGGCGAAGGTCAGTGCCATCACGGCGCCCTTTTCGATACCGGCCGGCGAGTCGCAGATGATGTATTCGAAGCCCATCTCGGCCAGTTCCGCCAGGACGGCGCCGACGCCTTCTTCGGTCAGGGAGTCCTTGTCGCGAGTTTGGGACGCGGCCAGGATGGACAGGTTTTCGTTGTTCTTGTCGCGAATGAGTGCTTGGTTCAACGTCGCTTCACGATTGACCACGTTCACGAGGTCGTACACGACGCGGCGCTCGCAGCCGAGAATCAGGTCCAGGTTGCGCAGGCCGACGTCGAAGTCGATGACGCAGGTCTTGTGGCCGCGCATGGCGAGGCCCGAGGAAAAGCTGGCGCTGGTGGTGGTCTTGCCCACGCCGCCTTTGCCAGAAGTAACGACGATAACCTTCGCCATAGATGGTTCTCTCTTTCGATGAATTTAGGGGAAATTGTTCGAGGGCGAGTAAATCTGTCCCTCGCTCAAGGCAGCATAGCGAACAAGTTTAGCCTTTTGCCTATAACGGTGGTGACTACACCTAGCTTCCGACAATCCCGCGAGGCGTCCGCGCGGCTGCTTTTGAGAGCAACATGCAATCCGAATCTCCCCAAGTCCAAGCTGGCCCGCGCGCGCACTCCGCGCTACGAGAGGTCGCCGACACGGTTTCAGTGCTGGTGTGGATGACCGATGTGAATGGAAAGTGCGTTCACCTAAATCCACGCTCCCTCGAGCAGCATCCCTCCCTTTCTGACCTTGACGTCAGAGAGTGGGATTTGTTCATTCATGCGGACGACCGCCTCCGGGTTGCGGAACAGCGGGCAGAAGCATACACGTTGCAGGTTGAGCGCACGCTAGCATACCGCATCCTTCGAAGTGATGGTTCTGTGCGCTGGCTTCGCGAGGTCGTTACGCCCCGGAGCGTCGCGGGTGGCTCCTTTGGAGGCTTTTCGAGCTACATCGTCGATGTCACCGCACTACATGCCGAGGCTGAGGCACTTCGCGAGCAGGCCTCGGAGAACAACGCATTAATCGAAAAATCTGGCGACATGATGGCGGTCTTCGATGGCCGCGGCACAATCACGCGCGTCAACCTGGCAGCCAAGACGCTTTTGGGCTATGAGCCAGATGAGATGGTTGGTCGGCCCTATATGAGCTTCGTGCATCCCGAGGATGCGGCGGAGACGCAACGCGTGAGCAACGAGGTGATTGCCACGAAAGGGCTGGCGCTGGACTTCGAAAATCGCTGGCTGCAGAAAGAGGGCAGTGTCGCATACCTGTCTTGGGCATTGCGCTGGTCTCCGAGTCGCCAGGCTATGTACGCAACTGCCCGGGACGTGTCTGAGCGCTATCACGCTCGGGAGGCAGTACTGCGCTCGAACAAGCAGCTCACCCGCACACTCGAGAGTATCGGCGATGCGTTCTTTTCGGTCGACCGCGAGTGGCGCGTCACCTACCTGAACAAGCATTGCGCAGACTTCATCGGCGTGCCGGCGCACCAATGGCTAGGCAAGGTAGTCTGGGAGGTTGCGCGAAACGTTCTCAGTGATGCGTTTCTCGAGCGGTTCCATCACGCAGCCCATACCGGTGAAACCGTTCAGTTCGACGACTTCCATGCTTCCAAGAACATGTGGCTTGACGTGCGCATGTATCCGAACGAGGAGGGGCTGTCCGTATTCTTCCACGACATCTCGGACCACTACACGGCGCAGGAGGCTCTCAAGCAGAGTGAAAAACGCCTGCGGGAGGTTATTGAGACGACCCCGGAAGGATACATCCTCGCTGACGAGACAATGTCAATCCTGGACGTGAACCCGTCCATCTGCGACATCCTCAATATCGAAGAGGCCGCCATCGTTGGCCAGCCATTGCGGGCACTGTTCGACGAGGTTCGCTGGCAGATTTTCAGCAAACGCTTGAAGGCGGAAGGTGCCACCAATTCGTTCGAGGCCAAACTCTCCTTTGGCACGGGGCCCGAAGTTTATGTTGTCATCAACGCCAGCCTGGCACGCAACGACGACGGCACGCCTGGCTTGCTCACCGCATTCGTCACCGACATCACCGCACGAAAGCAGTCTGAGGCACGGCTTGAACACTTGGCCACCCGAGATACGTTGACCAACCTGCCAAATCGCCTCTATTTGAACGAGCGGCTCAAGGAGATTATCGTCGACGCACAGCGCAGTGACATCCAGCTCGCCGTGCTATTCATCGACCTGGACCGGTTCAAAGAAGTCAACGATTCGTTGGGCCATGACGCCGGCGACGTGCTGCTCAAGGAGGTAGCTGTTCGCATCCGGGATTGCCTTCGTGCGGAAGACATCGTCGCTCGGCTGGGCGGAGACGAATTTGTGGTCGTCATCTGCAGCAACGGGGGCCGGGTCGCCGCTTCTGTTGTTGCAGAGAAAATCGTCAACAGCCTAGCTTCGGCGGTAGACCTGGGTGGCCATGAGGTGTTCATCGGGGCATCCATCGGCATCAGTATGCTTGGCGAAGACGGGGACACAACCGAGGCGCTGTTTCAGAATGCGGATACGGCCATGTACAAGGCCAAGGAGGCGGGGCGAAACGGCTACTGCTTCTTTAGCGCCGAGATGAACCAGGAAGCACGCATGCGGCTGACGCTGGAGACGGCACTGCGTCATGCAATTGAACGGAATGAACTATCGCTGCACTACCAGCCGCGGATGGAACTACGTACCATGGAAATCACCGGTATGGAAGCGCTATTGCGGTGGGAGCACCCGCAACTTGGGGCCATCCCGCCGCTTGAGTTCATACCTCTGGCCGAAGAGACCGGTCTCATTACTGCGATTGGTGAATGGGCGCTAGAGGAAGCATGTCGCCAAAATACGCTGTGGGTCACGAAGTTCGGCCGGCCCCTGAAAGTCTCGGTGAACCTTTCGGTGCGTCAGCTAAAGTCGCGAAGGCTTGCCACCCGGTTCAAGGAAATCCTCGAGTCCACCGGGCTGCCTGCGAATTTACTGGAACTTGAGCTGACCGAGACAGCCTTGATGGATGACCCGGCCACCGCGGCAAAAACGCTCAAGGAGCTCAAGAAGTTCGGTATCGCGCTGTCCATCGACGACTTTGGCACTGGTCACTCATCGTTGGCATACCTGCGCCAGTTCCCAATCGACAGTGTGAAGCTGGACCGAGCGTTTTTGGTAGATACTGTCGCCGACGTCAACCCGTTAAAGCTGGCGGAGTCGATTATCAACCTGGTGCATACGTTGAACCTGTCTGTCGTAGCTGAAGGCGTCGAGTCACGAGACGTCTTGGAATTCTTGCGCAAGTCAGACTGTGACGAGGTTCAAGGCTACTTTGTGGCCAAGCCAATGCCGGCCGTTGAGTTCGAAGCCTTTGTTCACAAGTATGCCTGGGAGTACGACGGACAGGAGTCCTCTGGCGGGGGGCCAGCCTAGTCGTTGAGCAGACCGACGCATAGAAAAAGGGCCCGTGAAGGCCCTTTGTTTCGGGGAGCGGCATGCGCGAGCAACTCAGCAAAAAATATTTCTACAGAGAATTTTAGGCCTTTTCCAAGAAATCCGGTCGGGCGCAGCGGGGTCTCACTAAAATTTTACGAAAAAGTGTTGACGCGGTATAAACCGGTTGCTACACTGCTCGAACTGAACAAAGTTTCACCTCAAACACACAACGAATTTTTGGATTGCTTAAATGAACTCGAACCTCAACATCACCGCTGTAATCGCCCGGCAAGACCGGTCGGATGCACGCGCTCGTGTTGAGCGTGATGAGCGACGCGAAGAGCGTTCGTAAGCAATCTGGCCCGTTCTCTGCCAGATAGCTGGCGGAACCCACAGAACGGCTGAATTCAAATCACCCAAATTCTGTAACACCCGCCAGCTGAGCCTTAACCGGCACGGAGAGCACTGCTGTAAGCTTGTCGACTACTTCGTCGTTGGCATGCACACGTTTTGCTAACCTATTTTTCGTAAAAATTGCAATAAACAACACTAAATCATCATGACCTCGACTTTCGCCATCAACGCTGTTGCTTTCGCCGCTCGGGATACCCGACGGGACGAACGCGCTCGTGATGAGCGTGATGATTGCGAACGCGAAGAGCGTTCTTAAGCTTCCTGGCCCGTTCTCCGCCAGGCAGCTGGCGGACTCTACAGAACGATATTGGCCAACATCCAAAATCCCTGTCCACCAGCTAGAGCCGAAAGGCCGGAGAGCAAAACCCTGCTCTGACGGTGTTCGTCCGTTCACCTTAGAGCATGCAGTACCAACGTACCCAGAGCAGCTGGCGCAGGCGACCGGACCTTCACCCCGGGAAGCGGAGTTCGAATCTCCGTGGGTACGCCATATTAAGGTTTCGTCAGGTTGGCTGGTTGACGAAGCGGAGTAGAGGGCTCGTTAGCTCAGTGGTAGAGCAGTCCCCTGTCCAGGGATGTGTCGCGGATTCGATTTCCGCACGGGCCGCCAAGTTTTAGGAGTAAGTTTCAACATCCTGCAATGCAAAGGGTCGAGCGACTGGTCCTTCAAACCAGGCTTAAGGGGTTCGAGTCCCCTGCAGGATGCCAATTTTGTAGTGGGGCAAGGAAGCCCAGAGAAATTACGCGGCCGTAGCTCAATTGGATAGAGCACCCGACTACGAATCGGGAGGTTGCAGGTTCGAGTCCTGCCGGCCGCACCAAGTTTTGCAGTACTGAAGTCCCATTCGTCTAGTGGCCTAGGACATCACCCTTTCACGGTGAGTACGCCGGTTCGAATCCGGCATGGGACGCCAAGTTTTGGACTGATAGCTCAGTTGGTTAGAGCGCCGGCCTGTCACGCCGGAGGCCGCGGGTTCGAGTCCCGTTCAGTCCGCCAAATTTAGGAGGGTAGTGGTCACTAAGTTTCAACATCCTGCAATGCAAAGCGTCGAGCGACTGGTCCTTCAAACCAGACCTAACGGGTTCGAGTCCCGTGCAGGATGCCAGATTTGAAGTGGGGCGAGGATGCCCCGAGAAATTACGCGGCCGTAGCTCAATTGGATAGAGCACCCGACTACGAATCGGGAGGTTGCAGGTTCGAGTCCTGCCGGCCGCACCAATAAAGCATGTTGAGAGCAGCCCGCTCGACGCAGTGGTTGCGTTGTCCGGTGATACGCAGTTCGAGTCTGCAAGCTGTTCGGTTCGATTCCGGAGGGCGCAGGTGCAACAATCCGGGCCTAGCGCGCGGGCTGCCCTCAGCACTGTTTTGGAAGTACGCAGTCCCGTTCGTCTAGTGGCCTAGGACATCACCCTTTCACGGTGAGTACGCCGGTTCGAGTCCGGCACGGGACGCCAAGTTTTGGACTGATAGCTCAGTTGGTTAGAGCGCCGGCCTGTCACGCCGGAGGCCGCGGGTTCGAGTCCCGTTCAGTCCGCCAGTTTCGGTTGTAAGAGTTTTGCGTCGGTATCCCCCCTGGCTACGAACCAGGAGAAAGGTAACTGGACACATGCAGGTTCGAACCCTGTCCGACGCACCAGGTTTTTAGGTTTCAACATCCCGCAATGCAAAGGGTCGAGCGACTGGTCCTTCAAACCAGGCTTAAGGGGTTCAAGTCCCCTGCGGGATGCCAGATTGCAGTAGGGCGAGGACGCCCAGAGTATGTTTCGCGGCTGTAGCTCAACGGATAGAGCGCCGGACTACGAATCCGGAGGTTGCAGGTTCGAGCCCTGCCAGCCGCACCAGTTTTACGCCGACGTGGGCCATAGGTAGGCCAGCGGATTGTCTATCCGTACCATGAGGGTTCGAGTCCCTTCGTCGGCGCCAGTTTCAAGAGCAGTCCAACATCCTGCAATGCAAAGCGTCGAGCGACTGGTCCTTCAAACCAGACCTAACGGGTTCGAGTCCCGTGCAGGATGCCAAATTCGAAGTAGGGCCGAAAGCCCATAGTAAGTATCGCGGCCGTAGCTCAAGGGATAGAGCGCTGGATTCCGACTCCAGAGGTTGCAGGTTCGAGTCCTGCCGGCCGCACCAGAACATAGCGCCATTAGCTCAGTGGTAGAGCAATCCCCTGTCCAGGGAAAGGTCGTCGGTCCGATTCCGATATGGCGCGCCAAGTTGAAGTATCAAAGCTTTACGTCCCGCTCGTCTAGCGGTTAGGACACCACCCTTTCACGGTGGGTACGAGGGGTTCGAATCCCCCGCGGGACGCCAATTTTTGCTGTCAATAATTGCGGCTGTAGCTCAATGGATAGAGCGCCGGACTACGAATCCGGAGGTTGCAGGTTCGAGTCCTGCCAGCCGCACCACTTCACTTACGATTGCTGCCGCCACGCGCCGGGCTCGCCTTCGACCCAGAGTGAAAATTTGACGAAATTGCCTATACAGAAGAATGCCCCGTTGGGCCCTGAATAGGATTAGTATGTTTTCCCTGATAACTGTAATTTTTTCGATAGCACTCGTCGTAGTGCTGGCACTGGCGACCCTTTACTTCGGTGGAAAATCGATGGCTAAGGGTAGCGCGAAAGCTGCGGCCGCGGCCATCATCAATCAGGCATCTCAGATAGCAAGCGCCGGCGCACTGGCCGAAGCTTCTGGAAAAGGGTGGCCGATTGGAACCTTGGTGTTTTCCCGCGATTTGCTGGAGTCGACTCCTATCCCACCAGCCGCGGCATACATCGCCGGCGAGAGCCCAAGCGCGGGTGACTGGGTTTACTTAGACGCCAAAGTTCACGCATTTGGCCTCCGTGCCAAAATTTCGAAGGAAGCATGTTTCGAGCTGAATAAGCAGAAGGGCTTCCACGGCATCCCAATGGCGCTACACGCGGGCCCTACTCAAATGTGTTTCGGCACTTCGGAGCCCTATTCATATTTCTACGCAGCACCCAGCACTCCAAAGTTAGCGCTAGATGCGCTCGTCAATTCCACCGTGGCTGCGGCAACTACTGAACTATCAGCGTCACCCATTCTTGCGGTAACAGTCGACTCACCGGGAGCGACGGCCACCGTCCCTATCAATGCGGCGACGCCCGGATATCCGGTACTTTGCGCTTCGAACAACGTCATCGCCAACGGTGCTTGTGCAGAAACACGCCCAGCAGCGGGGAACGGGGGTGCCGGCACCGCTCCGCTGCCACAGCCGCCTGTTCTGCGAAACAACCTGGTAGCAGCCTGGCCAAATGTAGTTACGCTTAGCGGCACGCAGCCAAAGGACCCTAAAGCGCGGTGGGTAGAATTCTGTACGACTGCCACCTCAGAAACCGTGAATATGGGTGCGCGTGCGTTTATCGGGGAAGTTGCCCTCAACACGTTGCAAACGTATCAGATGTATGGAGGCCAATGCATCGTGGTAGGCGACGTTCCCTCGCACAGCGCAGGACAGGTTCCGATTCGCATGGTCACGACAGGTGGGAAAGAGTACACAGGCACCATCACCTATGCTCCGTCCTCTGCAGCACCCCCACAGCTTTTCGAGCTCAGCCCTCGCAACGGGTCGTCACAGGTGAGTAACACAATCACCGTCAAGGGGACTGGGTTCCTGCCGAACGCACAAGCCTTTGCATACCGCATGCCTATCGCGACTAAAGTGCTCGATAGCTCGACCCTGCAAGTCATAGTCCCCCGTGCGGCCGACCTTGGTTTGGACGTTTCTGGAGGTGGTTCCGCGTTCCCCCCGATATACGTGACCAATGGCGACTCGACTGAATCGGGACAACTCACCTTTGAGCAGGCACGGCCACCAAGCATCAATGGTATTTACCCACAACAAGCCGCGCCTGGAGAAGCTCTTATGATTGTCGGAGCAGGCTTAGTTCACGGAACAGTTTTCACCATCAACGGTACACTCGTCCCTGTAACTGAGTACGTCGCAAGCCAAAGCACTGCAGCGACCATGCCGAACATGCCCCCGGGTTCGTACGTAATGGAGGCTAAGGTCCCCGGTTACGATGCGGTAGTCTCGAAGGTAGCGGTGACCGTGCTCTGACCAGCTGCACAGGCAAGAGATTAAGCCGGGCATATGCCCGGTTTTTTCATATGTCATCAGCGGCCGTAACCCAAAATAAAGCTCCCGAATGCGAACACTCGGGAGCGGGAACGATTAGTGCGTGAGCGCCGGCGCCTGGCCGAACGCAATTTTCAGGTCGCGCTCGATAGCACGGCAGTGCGGCGTTTTCCAGAATCCGCCGACATGGCGCTTCGGGCTCTCCGTACTCAAAGCTGCGGGCCGAGCATAGTCGAAGCTATCACCGGACTTGGTCATCACGACGATGACCTGAAGGGCGGTATGAAGTTGCGACGCGCTGATAAACTGCATGAGTAGCTCCTTGTGTCATTGCCTACCGTAAGAGCGGGTAGACGAACCTTGGCTTTGCCAAGAGTGAAAAAGACTGGTCCTCTGCAGTGTAGGTAAGGCCTTGCCGACCGACTTCGCTATACTTTGCTTTCCAGGCCAGAGGAATCACATGACCACCTACACGCAAGACCACAAATTCTCGAAGGTCGTTTCCGAGGCATTTCGCGACATCGGAAACTACGAATTCGTGAACCCAATCTCGAGCCAGCCGTGGGGCGGCCGTAACCGGGTCATAGGGCGTATCCGCGTTTTCGAAAAATACCTCGAGGCCGAAGATGTCATCCAGGCGCGCTGGCTCCAAATGCAAGCTGTCGCTGCGAATCCAGACGACTGGCGAGCTCGCGACGTCGGTATCGAGTACCTGAACAAGCTCATGCACGAGCGCTCCAATGGCACTTTCTGGCAAGAGATGGAAGACATTGCAAAGAGTCTGCCCAGCGTCATGGAGTATGCGGAGCAGACAGGGGCGCTGCCACCAGGTGTGCTCCGCGCGATGCGGCACTCTCATGCAGTCGAGCGGCGCAGCAAGTTCGAGGTAGTGACAAGCGCGCCTGCGTAGCAGGCTGCACAGTTCACGGATAGGGTGGAGCTTTGGCTTCCCCTATCTTTTTTCATATGAAGCGTCCTCAGGTAGAGGCGCGAATTGTGTGACCGTTGGCTACACAGAGCAGGCCCACAACCAATTGGAGTAACCCAATGTCGCAAATTTCGCCCTATGCCGACGTGCTCGTCGCCACCATCATGCACCTGTTCCCAAAGGGGAAACCCGAAGTTCAGGGCAAGGTGTTCGCCGTGACTCTTGCAGTCACAATTTCAGACTACTCTGACGATGAGGAAAAAGACCCGGTTTACCGGTTCCTGCACCTGGCGGTCATCGCGGAAATGAATTACGTTCAGGTCTACGAGGCCGTTACCGAACGGCCGGCGCGTTGGAAAGAAATCGACGGTTGGCGCTTCAAGTGCGACCACGATTCCGCCTGGCGGGAGGACGGTGTCTGCAGCTCCTTCAGGAACGGTTTCGCCAACGCTACTTCCGAGGCCGAGCGTGTGTTCGGCAAGCCAATCGGCAAGCTGTCCATTCACATCGCGGTTGATGACATGGGTATCGTCGAGCAGTCCGAAGTCTTCCCTAAGGGCGTGCCGGGTAAGGAAACACGCGCAGTCCGCTAACTGTACTTTCTAGCGCCAGCTCTCGAGCTGGCGTTCTTTCGCCTGAGCCCGATAAATTCGATGGCTAGACCCATTATTTGAACCCCGGGCCTGAGCGATGCCACAATTCCAGCAATCAATGACGAAATCCGACGAGCTTGAGGCGCGGTGCCTCTACGCGATGTTCAACATCCTGGGCGAAGAACGCAGCAAGGATGCGAAACAAGCCCTACTCATCGCGGATGCCTGTGGCTACGAGGCGTACCCGCTTCCGGAAGTACCACTCTTCTTTGCCGACACGCCGGCGCTGGAGGCTGCGTTTCGCGCAGGCTGGGAGCGTTGCCGCGAGGAGCTGCGTCCGCGCACGGAAGCAGAGATTCAAGCCACCATTCGAGAGCTGCAGGATGAGGCTCATGCCGGATGCGGCTTGTTCTACGAGCTGTATGCCCAGCGCTTCACCGATTCGGTCAATGATTGGCTTCCCGAGCTGTCCGAAGCCGAGCAAGCGACAGCCCGGCGCCACCTGGCAGGCACCGATTACGTGCCCGACAGTAAGGGCCGCTGGACGCACGACCCGGAAGACAACGACATTACGTTCGTCCCGTACTGACCAGCGCCACCAACGAAAAGCCCCGCACCATCGCGGGGCTTTGTTTTACTCGGTAACGGCCTCGATGTCGAGGATATGGGGTAGGAACCCTAACGAACCGATGCGGGCCAGCAGCTCCTTGCTCAGGACCTCCCGCACGCATTCCACCTCTGTATCCCGATGGCCGGACAAAATGCGTTGGGCCTTGGCCAGCACCATGGCGTCATTTGCTTCGAATGCCGCAACGTAAGCGAAGGGGCCGAGCCCTTCAATACCGCGGAAGAACTCGACCTGGAAACACTTCAGCATAGTATCCTCATCAATCAGCAAAAGGGGGAGGGGTTCTGTGTCCGTACGAACCTAAGTACCCGGGCGGCGACGCACGGCGGCGCACTCGGCGGTTAATCCAGCGCGCCAATAGTACACCGGTCACGCCGGGCACGAGCGATAGTGAGGCCATTGCAACCAGCCCGCCGGGTAGTGGTATGTCCACCGATGCCCCCAGAAGGAGCAAATTAAGGTGCAGGCCTTCAAGTGCGAGGTTACCGAAGTCGACAGTGAGTAGTGTCCCCACTGCGTCACCCCGGCCGGCGGCGTAGCCGGCTAACATCGCCAGGAATCCGTCTACAAGGGCCCCGGTGGCCAGGACTGACCGAAGCTCGGGCTTGCGGGCATTGACGCACCATGCACCTTGGAGCAGCGCCAGGCACGCCATTACGGTTGCATAGGTCCACCCGAGGGGCATGACGAAGGTGAACGCTAACAGCGCGGTCAGGCACAGCAAGGGTTTCAGATGTTTTTTCACGGGTCCGCCCAGGGCGCAGCTGGCGCTGCAATGTGAAGGTTTAGGGAGCGGAGTTAGCCGCAGTCCCTATACTTCGCTCGTAGGACATATCGTCACCACAGGAAAGGACACCATCTTGGCAACATTTAACACCAGCCCCGAGTACGAGGTTAAGCAAGACATCGACTCCCCCGTCTTGCAGCGTATTCTGGCGCTTGCCGAACCCGGCACCTTCAAAGCATATTCGCTGTGCTATCGGCACCCGCGGTTCAAGTCCAAGCTCTCGCCGCTTCATTTCTATGCATCGTTCCGCTTCGAAGGCAAACGACACGGCGCCGACGGTAAGACCATGGGCGAGCTGGAAGCGGAGTTGACCCAGTACTACCTGACCCCGGCCTCCGCCGCTTAAGCGACTACTTCAATCCTCGGGACTTCGGTCTCGGGGATTTTCTTTTGAGGCGGCAGTTGCTACACGAGGCAGGACAACTTCTTTTAAGGATACTGCTATGACCTCCATCAACAAAATTCGTCTGGGTAACGTTATCGCCGCACTCCTCACGCTTGTTGCGTGTTTTCTGCTCGCGAATTCCGTGACTCAACTGTTTCTGTCCCTCTCCGAAGTGGCCAGCTCAGTTGGTATCCCGCGGTTTGTGTCAGCGCTTGTGCTGACGTATGCGATTGGCATTGCGATTGTGGTTGCTTTCCACTTCGCTCGGCAGTTCGTGTTCAACAATGCGTTCATTCGCTTCTTCTATCAGATTCCGGTTCCTTGCCGTACCTGATAGTTTCATTCAAAAACGGTGCCTCGTGCGCCGTTTTTTCTTTTTGCGCTGAAAGAAAAACACCCAGAAGTTGCCCTCTGGGTGTTGAAATTACAGCAGTTACACGGCACTCTCTGCGATGTCCGCGAAAATATCCGTGGCCAAAAGGGCAGCCGGCTCCAGGAGCAGCATGCACTCTCCGTCCTCCCCAACATTTTGCCAGACCCGGCTTGCACGACTAGCGTAGCAATCCAGGTCCAGCGTCAGGTTGCTGGCCTTCGAAACGTAGAGTGCAGACGCGCCACGTCGAAGTGCTGCCTCGACCGTGTCGTACACCCATCCGCTATGGTCTGGCCGGCACATCAAGAGCCAGGACGTCGGCGAGTACGGATACGACTCCGCTTCCCTGAAGACGACATTTGGCGATTGCCCGGGACGACGTGCCAGCTCGATGCCGACCATGTTGAAACCGAGTTCACGCGCTTCGTCGGGAAGTTCGCCGCTACCGGTACCGGCATCGATGAGCTGCAGGTGCTTGAACTCGGCCAGAGCGGCGAAGAACGCTTCAGTTGGAACAAAGAAGCGGTGCTGTGGCATGCATACCGACATCTGACCGAGCACCTGGTTGCGGAGCTTGCGAAGGAGGTCATCCATCTCAGTCTCCTCCCATTCCGAAGCCCGTGGGCGGCACCAGCTTGTACTTGTCCGGGTCGTCGTCAGGGATTGCCGCGAAGGCGCGCGCTTGGCGGAGGCTCTCGATGAATTCCGCCACCGTCATGTCGTCGTCTTCCCCCGTCAGCGTATCGCCGGCCTTACGGCCCAGTACACGGAATACGCGCTGGAGAGCGTCGATTTGTTCGTCAGTTGCCGGCGCATCGCCTTTGCTGACCGCAATCGATTCTGACAGCTGACTGATGGCTACGCGAACCATCGGAACTTCGCCGGAGTGGTCAAGCTCAAAGCGTTGGTAGTGGTAGACATTGACTTCGTCGTGCGGACCGGCGGGCGGCTCGTAGCCTTTTTCCGAAGCGAGCTGCGGGTAGAGTACCGCAAGGGCAACACCATGGAAGTATCGGTTGGTAAGCGCGTAAATCGTGCCGTCCTCCCCGACCAGGTAACCGTACGGGGTATAGGGCGGCGTGCCCATCGTGCAGACGATTGCAACATCTTTGATGCTAAAGACTTTATCAGACATAGGGTTCCTTCAGGTAAATGGCCTGACATGTGTAGTCACCCATGCAGTCAGTTGACCTGGCGCAGGCAGCAGGCTGACCGGTGCCGTATGCTCCACGCATCGCCTGCCGGGCGGCTGCAACCATCGTGAAAGACATAGCATGACACTCCCACTGCCCCTGACATGGGATGCTGACAAAAAAGTCGTCTGGGACGCCAATGGCAATACGTTGTCGCCATCGGCCATCGTGAATCGCTTAAGCCTATACGACGACTTGGTGCGCGCGGTAACGCTGCTCAATGAGTACCGTAGCCCAGACACGCCGGCGGCTGTTATCCAAGACGTCGAGATGACAGTGATACAGGTGCGCTTCCAGGACCAGTGAGGGCCCTGACGAGTCGGCTGCGCTCTTGCATTGGATGCAGCCTGGGGATTCGCAAGTCAAGCGCTGCCGCGGCCGGCTTCTTCTTTCCCGCCCTCGACCCAAGGGAGCTGCAGCTTTTGCGACTCAGCGTGCCATCGTTCGTCTTCCTCATGCACGTACAAACCAGTCGTCCGCGCATCAGCATGACGGGCGTCTTTTTGAACGAACCGAGTTTCCATGCCGGCGTCCACCCGGGCCGTGATGGCGGTATGGCGCCCCCAGTGCGCCGACGCCAGCAACAGCTTTTCACGCTTGTGCTCCAGGTCCGGAGGTAGCAAGCTGGCGGCATCGGCAAACAGCTTCTTCAGGACCTGGTTCAGTCGACGGGCCGTAATAGGCTGGCCTGTGCGGACTGAGACGAGCAGGGGGGATGTGTCCGTCTTGCTTGGCGTGAGCGACAAGCCTCGGTGCTTGCGGTACCTGACCAGCGCTTGCAACATGTCGTTCGGCACCGGCACCTTCGCGTGCTTCTGACCTTTACCAATTACGTACCACCACCACAGCCCCCGTTCCTGGCGAAACGAGTTCATGCGTTGCTGCTCGAGCTCGCTGACACGTGGACCCAAGAGGTAGAGGAACGCACAGACGAACCGTAACCGTTCCTTCTCGTCCAGCTGCTGCGCGGTCTCCTCGGGCATGGCCTCTACCGCCTGCGTTACCGCCAGCCACATATCGCTGTCCAAGAACCTCTCGACCTTAGCGTCCTCATCCACAGCCCAAGGCGTGGCCACCGCAACTTCCTTGCTCCGTAGCTTATTGCGCTTCTGGCGAATCAGGCCCATCGGGTTCCCTTGTAGATACCCCGCATCAACCCAATAGGACATCATTGAGTTGATGGCTGCAATTGCCGTTACGATGGCCGGCTCTCCCAGCGGCCCTACGAACGGGCGCCACTGCTCAGATTCACGGCGAGCCTTCGAGCCACACCATATATCAGCAGGCTGGGGGTCCGCCAGGAAGTTCAGGTAGCCTTCGAAGTCTTGGCGTGTCAGCGACGACACTGGTTTCGCACAGTCGAGCCAGGCCCAAAGGAAAAGGCGCTCGCACTCCCGAGAGTAGATTCGATGCGTACCAGGTGAGTGGTCATACTCCGCAAGGAATGAAGACAACGCATCAAGGTCGTTGGCGGCAAAAATCTGCAGGCCAGCAGCTGGGGCTCGGTTGGTACCATCAGCGCCGAACAAGTGAACCGGTGGCGTAAGTAACGACAAGGGGCGAGGGCGCTCTGGCGGCAAAGTAGTGTTTTCTAGCATAGTGGCACTATATTGCCATAGCTTGCTACTTCTGAAAATTCATTCAGACTACCTAACTACGGCAGAGCTGGCAGGCCCTTCAATTTTCGCTCGGCGAGGTCCATGTTCCCCATGCAGTCTTTCAATCTTTCGAGGCACAATGAATTAGGGAGACCTGTCCGCTCAACCAACGTTTCGCAGGCCGCAGCCAGCGATTCAAAGTTCCAGCTAACGGACCGTTGGCCCCTCGAACAAATGCCGCTCACTAGGTCTTCAGCTGCTGTGGCGACGTTTCCCTCGGCGAGATAGAGACTGAGGATGCAGTCCTGTAAACCGAACCCAGGGCCTAGCGCGTCGTGGAGTTGGAGAGCCATGCATTCGAGTTCGGTTTCGTCGTTGATATCGACTCGCGCATCCCGAGATAATGCAGTAGGTTGATTCTTCATCGACGTGTTCCTCGCGTTCTAGTTAGGATTTGAACAGTCTAGCGTGTCGGCTTATTCGGATAGAGGAGTGACTGCGGGCCTTCCATCCACCCGTACGTGAACGTTCTACTTCTGAAAACAGGAATTTTCAGAACTACGAATTTTCGGCCTAAATACGGGCCTATTTCGACAATCGCCACCAACTCGACATTAGAAAATGTAATGTCGAGTTACAAACGAGGGCTGGGTCACTCGCGGCTTGATGACGTGCATTCATAAAAACCGCCAAGTCGAAGCTTGGCGTCGGGGGCTTACTCTTGATTCACTGTGGTGTATTCTTTTTGTATGTCCGACACGTGCGTCCTTTGGGAGGTTGAAAGCCTCAGGTATGGGCACCTTCGCACCAATAGACACACCCCAGAGTCCGTGGACTCCAGGGTGTAAATGATGGGTTTCGATAGCCTAACTGAATGCCGCCTGCAAGTGCTTGTACTCGGCCTCTTGTTCCGTTATCGCACGCATCACAGCGAGCTTAAACCAACGCATGTGCCGGATGTTGCGCAGCAGTTGGCCAAAGCTAGCTGCCATGTCGTGGACGAGTTGTTCGCCGTTGGCGATAGCTTCAGAAGCGCGGTCGGCCAAGTCCCTCAGTACTTTACTTTCCATGTGGTCCTCCGTTAAAAGGTTGTCCTACTTGGTATAGCGTATGGACAGATGCAAGAAGATTGATAAACGAATAAATTGACCTGCTATACTAAAAAGGCCAACTACGAAAGCATCCAATGTTCGATACCACTCCGCGCGACGAATCCCCGGTCGTTCTTGACGCCGACCAGCAAGCGCTTCTGAAGAAGTCCCTCGAAAGCTGCCTCTCTGGCATGCAGACGTTGTTCCAGTTCGCCAGTGAGGGTATCCTGACGGTCGACCTGTGCCGCAGCGTTTTGCGTTCCTCGGAATACGCGCTGAGCGACGTGTCAAAGCTGACCGGCGTCGAGAGTGAGACTGCTGAGATGGTCAAACAGCGGCATTTAGAAATCCGCACTGCCAACCTGCGCATTCGGGAACTTCAGGCTCAGATTGGTAGTATTGTCGGGCCAGAGCACCTGGCACAGGGCATGACACGCCTTGCGAGGCGGCTGAACAGCTGGTGGGACCTGGAGGGTTTAGGACATATTCCCGAAATACGATTCACCGACTATGGAGACTGCGAGGTGACCCTCTCGTGCATGCTATCGGGGCATAACTACGGTTTTTTCTCGAAGACTCCAGTTTCGGATAAGGAGCGCTTCAAGCTCTGGCTCGAGGACCTACGTAATCGTGGCTTCGTCCTGGGTGAAACGCGACATGACCGAGAAGCCGTTATCGACTGTACGGAGACGCGAGAAGCGGTCCGCAAGCTCATCGAGCAACGCTTCCCGACGGCGCGCATTACGTCCTACACAAACTGGGGCGATTCAAACGAGCTCTTTAAGCTTCGCGACATCAAGCTATTCATCCGCGACCTGGGCGAAATCGACGCCCTGCCCCAAATGCCTGAAGCTGACAATTAATTGATGGCAGGATGGCTCTAAGCCCGGCAGTGCTGCCGGGCTTTTTCGTGCCCGACGAGTTCTTCCAACTTACGCGGCAGGAAAGTCGCATTATTCCGCCTGGATTAAACCTGGTCGCTATACGTTATACCAAAACTATAACGGGTAGGCCAATGTTCTCCCTCATCATCACTCTAATCGCGCTAGCACTCGTAGTCATTCTTGTGCTCGCAACGATGTATTTCGGTGGCTCGGCGTTCGGCCGGGGCGCCGCGAAGGCGTCTGCTGAGACGCTCGTAAATCAGTCCGTCCAAATTGGTGCCGCCGCCGACCTGGCAATTGCGCAGGGGAAGTCCATCGCGTACACGCCGAGGGTGACCTTCCCTGTAGAATTGCTGAAGACAATGCCGGTGCCGCCTAAGAGCGCTTACGCAGACGGGACTCCGGTGGCGGCAGACTGGGAATACTACCTTCCCGGTCAGACCAGTCACTTCGGCCTAAAGACGAAAGTCAAAAAAGAAGTCTGCATGGAAATCAACAAGTCTCAAGGCTTCGTTGGCATTCCTGCAGCTTGGGACGGCGAGACGCGCCTTCAGTGCTTCGGCCCGGCTACGGACGGCGGATACACCTACCTGTATGAGCCGCCAAGCCGCACTCCTCAGCAACACACGGACGCTATCGATAAGGCGGTCGCGGACGCCAAGCCGATTGTGCCTTCGGTGAGGCCCGGCTACCCGCGCCAATGCCCGGACGGCTCCACGATTGACACCGGAGTTTGCGAAGGAGCAGCTCCAACGCCTAGCAAGGCCGAAGGCTTCTGGGTTATCTCCGCTTACGTTGAGCCGGGGACCCGTCAACTGTACAGCGAAGGGTACGAAACAACCTGCCCGGCGGGAGCGATTGACCCGACGAGTGCGAATGCGAGTCCGCCCCCAAGTCAGCCAACCGAGGCTTTCGGTAGCGACGGCGCAATCATGCTGAAGTGGGACCCCGCGGCATCCTGGGACTTCGACCTACTCCCTCCCCTTACGCGTACCTGGTGCATTCCGGCGAATCCCGCCGATGTGCCCGCTTCCGTGGTCCTAACACCAAATCAATCGGAGGCGTTCTTGGAAACCCCAGGGGCATTCGTCATGCCGGCCGCTGCTCGGGACTACGTCACCATCGCGGACTCGAACATGGCCGATGCCAGCGTTGCTCAGATTCGGGCGAACGGCGTAACCTGGACGATGATTGCGACTGAATTCTCTTCTCAGGCCGAGAACCGGAACACGAGGAAGTATCCGTTCCTTGTCGGGCAAAAAGTCGCAATCGGGAAGGCGTCGGGGCCGCTTGTTACTCATTTTGTAAACGGTCAAACGTTCACGGTGGACGGTGTCACGTACAACATTCCGAACGGGACTATCACGCTTGACAAACCCGCTGATTCCTGCGTGCCGCCAACGCCGCCCGCACCCATTGGCACTGGGGGCAAAGTCACTCAGGTTCTTCACGCCGAAGGGACGAGCGCAATTTTGAAGGAAGATGGAAGCGTGTGGATGGCAGGAGTCGGCTACAACGGCGCGTTTGGCAACTGCAGCCTGGAAGACAGCCCATACTGGCAGCGCGTTGCTACTGGCGTCGCCCGGATTGCAAAGGCACTCGATAGCTTCTACCTCATCAAAACTGATGGAAGCCTGTGGGCTTCGGGGTATCACTATGGCTCGAGCGCCGGCCCTGACCACCCGAGTGAAGTTGACCCTATTAAGTTCATCAAGCTCATTTCGTCGGGTGTAGCGGACGCAGCGGGCGACATGTCCACAACAGTCTTCCTGAAAACTGACGGTACACTTTGGATGATGGGTCTTGACTATGAGGGGCAGTTCGGCACAGGTTTCCCTGACCAGGAATTTCAGACCCCGGTGCAGATTGACTCGAATGTACGTTCGATATACCTCGACCACGGGATGGGAATGGTCTATGTCAAACGGGACAACTCGCTCTGGATGACTGGAACGTTCTGGGGAACACACATTCCTGGGAGCTCTCCAGACCACCATGATTGGGACCGCACACCCAATGACCGGCCAATGAAGTTGGCAGACGGCGTTAGTACTGCACTGCGCCGGAGCGGCATGCTGCTACAGCTCAAGACTGATGGCACGGTCTGGGCAGCTGGTGACTTCCCAATGGGATGTGGGACGTACGGATTCGGTTCAGGCGCCGGCCGCAAGACGTATCTCGGTGAATTTACTCGCCTCGCTTCCGAGCTCGGGCCGCTGAACGGTATTGGTGCACAAGTCGATGCCATTGAGGTACGGACGACCAGCAACGCTGTATACGCAACCGGCTGCAACCTGTTTGGCACCCTAGGTGACCCGGGTGGGAACCTGACTCCCTGGTTCACGTTCCGTCTGATGGCGAATAACGTAGCCCAGGCGGATGGGACATCCTCCAGGTTCCTGCTGCTCAATGACGGCTCGCTGTGGGCTGCGGGGTATAACAGCAATGGCGAGTTCGGATATGGCCCGAATCCAGGAAGTGTTGATGGGTATATCCCCATCCCCTACTAAGCAAGCGCTCAAGAACCCGGTCGCATGACCGGGTTTTTCGTTGGACGATAGTTCATGTTGTGAATTACGAGACCAACCCTCAAGGCAACAACTGCATGGGTTCTCGCGCCGAAAAAGAAGCCCACAGCTAAGCTGCAGGCTTTAGAAGAATATCGAGTTCTCAATCCAGAACTGTTTTGTTGGCCAAATCAGCAACCGCGGGACGCGCCATCGTGTAGCGCTTCGTGATGTGCTGCACTTCATCAGCATGCACAGGGCCGAAGCCGACTGCCGTGATAATTGCCATACCCGTGAAATGTGGGGGCATGACGTGACCGCGGTCAATTATCAGGTCACACGGAATCCCCGCGCGGCGGAGGTCTTTGTATGCCCTGCGAATCTGACCGGTGTTTTTGCCCGACATGCAGATTTTCGTGCCGTTCCCTGTCCCCTTGTATTGTGCGGCCAGCTCGGGACGGAGCTCTTTCGTTTTGTCCCATGCGTTGAGGTACGCATGGCCGGCCTGTGCCGCAAGCTTTTCTGGTGGCATGTCCAGGTTCCGGACGTAGATTGCGTACATGTTCAGCGGGCGATGGTCCGGAGTGAACTCAGCCATTGTCCGATTGCGTTCCTCCAGTAGCGCGTCGATTTCCGCATCAATGCGTGCGTCAAATTCGGCGTCCGATTCAAAACTCATTTCTAGTCCTATGTGAAGTTGTCCTTCGCAGTATAGGGAGGCTATGTCCGGGCAGGACCCGCGGCCGGCCGCTGCGTAGCTCAACATTGTGTGGATGCGACACCCGGGCCGCCAAGTGAGACAGCGTTGCCCGTATGCATTATGCTTTCGCCTCGCCTCTTGCTGCCACGTGGCTCAGAGCTAACTCCTTGCGCTACACCTCGAATGAAGCTCCCGACCTCCCTACTCTCAACGATTAGCCTCGGTGCCCTGCTGGCGCTGACAGGCTGCGCAAGCCCGCCCACCCCGGTTAGTTCGACTAAAGGTGGCGCCGGAAAATACTACCTCAACGATGGCCCATTGAAAGGCGTTACCCAAGCTGTCATCGACGCAATTCCGGAGCCGGTCCCCAAGCGCGAACCGCTGAACAAGTGGACAAAGAAGCCCTACAAGGTCATGGGAAACACCTACGTCCCGATGACCGAAATCAGTAGCTATCGAAAGCAGGGTATCGGTTCCTGGTACGGCACTCGTTACCATGGCGCCAAGACCTCGACGGGTGAAATCTATGACGTCCTCAAGCTCACCGCCGCGCACCCGACGCTCCCGCTGCCTTCTTACGCCCGAGTGACCAATCTCGAGAACAACCGCTCGATTATCGTTCGCGTGAACGACCGTGGTCCCTTCCTGCACGGGCGCATTATCGACCTTTCATATGCCGCTGCGGCCAGGCTGGGCTACGTGAGCAAGGGAAGCGCGCAAGTGGAAGTCGAGCTTCTAGACCCGTGATAGGGCGCTTAGTGCTTTAGCTCTAATAGCGGTGTTGTAGTTGGTTTTTTCGCTACACAGGTTTTAGCCTGACATCACCCCGCCATGTGGATACGACGCGTTTTCTCTCACGACAGCAGCAAACTTGAAGCGCTGTTGCTTTCGCTCGGCCCCGAAGACAGGAGATTCCGGTTCTCCGGACACGTTCGCGACGAGACAATCGTCAAGTACGTCCAGAACCTGCGCTGGCGTCAAATCTGTCTCTACGGGATGTTTGACCGGTCTGGAAACCTGTTGGGCGCTGTCGAACTAGTTCCTACGCCATCGGGAACAGAGCTTGCCATCGAAGTGGCGCCGGCGCACAAACGCAAAGGCATCGGGCGCGCACTCATGGCACGGGCGATGGTTCACGCCAAAATGCGCGGCTATCGGAAGCTGCAAATTCTCTGCTCGTCCGACAACAAAGCGATGCAAAAGCTGGCGGAGGGCGTTGGGATGAAGCTCACCCGCGAATACGGGGACGTAGAAGGTCGGGTTAAGGTAGGCCGGGCCACCCCCGCAGACTACATGGCTGCGACCTGGTTTCGCTTCGACGAAACCGTGGCTAGCTCCGTTCAATGGGCTGACGCTGCAATGGCTACCTACCTTGCCGCGCTACGCGGATTCAGGAGTTCGGCAGCTCGAGACTGAGCGTTCCCTATACCCCCTACATCTTAAAGGGCGACTATGCCGGACGATTTCAACGTTGAAACTGGGGCGCCGAAGAAGCGACATCGGCCCGACGCGCTAACTAGCCTTCATTTCGACCTGGCGCGAATGCTCCCTGCTCTCTGGGGAAAAGCGCACGACCGCAACCTCACCGCCACTGAACAGCACAAAAAGTTGCTGGCGCTGCTAGTCTGGGCGGCCGGCAAACAGGGGGTCTCCGCTCGACACCGGGCCCCCATTCAATTCTGGCAGGACCAGGTCAAACGCGATGGCCTGATTGATGTTTTGCTGCTTGACAGCAACGATGCCCCAGCTTTATACGTAGAGCTGGATTGGAAGCTCAACGAGGCAAGCCTCCACAAACTCCAGGCGGCCTCCGTAGCTCACAGACCGGTCCTGTGGGTATGCGGTGTCAACTACGGTACGAAGGCGCAAGCAAAGGCGGCCAGAGCCTTCGCTAACGCAACTATGGGCAAGCCCACCGGCTGGTGGTTGCCCATCTTCCACCTCGACCACGGCTGGGTATAGCGCGAGCGCTACACTGGTTTTAGGCCCATATAAGGAAAACAGTGATGAGCAGGAGTAAACGTGGTGGCAAAGGGGCGGGCTTCGAGTATTGGAGCGCTCGACCAGGCAATAAGGCCGGGGGGCATCCGGGAGCAGAGACCAAGCTGCGCACCCATCGCACCGAGCGGCAGCAGGGGAAACGCGACGCCCGTCTGGAAAGTCGCCAGGCGGCCTATTAAGAACAACTACGAGAAATTATGACGACTATCAAACGAATTCACGGCAACTTGCTGGTACACGTCAAGCACGGCATCATCGTTCATGGATGTAACAGCAAAGGCAAGATGGCGTCGGGCTTCGCGAAGTTCCTTCGTGCGAAGTATCCGGGAGCGTATGACGTGTATATGCGGGAGTTCAACCTCCGTGGTCTGCCGCTGGGCGGCGTCAGCTACTACCACCATCCCCGAGAACTCGACGGCTCCGAAATCGTCGTTGCCAACGCCATTACCCAAGAGAACTACGGCCGTGACAAGGACGTCCTGTACGTGGACTACCCCTCGATTTCGACGTGCTTCGCGAATGTTGCCACCAAGGCTACCGAGCTCAAGCTGCCAGTTCACTTCCCGCTCATCGGTTGCGGCTTGGCTAACGGCGTTTGGAACGAAGTTGGTCCTCGCATCCAGGAAGCGCTTGGACCCGACATCGAAGCCACCCTCTGGATTTACGAGTAAACCGTCCACTATTTTAGCCCCTCATGTCTTTGACAGAGGGGCTTTTTCATTTCCGGTTCTAGCGGGTCGGCATCCTCCTTGTCCCTATACGTAGCAGGACATCATTCAAGGAGGAACTATGCCGTACACTGACATTGATTTTATGAGCGAACGTGACGCGGAAAATCTCGTCGGTCGCGACGACACTATCGTAATTTCCATTCGCAGCTCGTATGCGGAGCCAGCGGAAATTTCGAAGGGGTTCAAGGACGTGCTGTATCTGGCCTTCGACAGCGATTACCGGCAACGTGCCGGGGAGGTTCGCTTCTCCGAAGCGCATGCCGACCAGGTTCTCGATTTCGTGGAGCGCTACGAAAGTAGTACTACGCGAATTGTCGTCAACTGTGGCGCCGGCGAATGTCGGTCTGCGGCAGTCGCACACTACCTGTCAAGCAAGTACAAGGTAGAACTGCAACGCTCAACCGACTACGCCCTCATGTTTGTTTGCTACATCTTAGGCACGCAAGACCGCCTACGCTTCACGGTGCCGACTGTAACAGTCGACAACAAGAGCCAAGCGGCCTAACTTATTCCCTCCCTCGCGAGCACTGCTCCGAGGGATTTTCCTTATCTCGCACGATGTTCTTAGATTTCTATAGCATGAGTTGTTGTTCGTTTCCAACGCGCAACAAAACCATTGCTACAGCGGAACTCCATCTATACAATTGCTACTGTAATGCAGTCAGATGGCTGCGCACTATAACAGTTGGAGCTATTATGCAGGAACAAGTTGTTGCACGTGCTGCACGTGGGATTGCGATTCAAAAGCTGGTGCCTATCGGTGAGTACCTCGACCTCGCGGACTCGACCGATATCCTCGAGTCGCGTCCCGGCCGCTATATGGCGCTGGCAGTCGCGGCCAAGGAAATCATTCGACAGTTCCGTAAAGACGAGGGCGTGCGCGACGCCTGCCGAGACAGCACCGCGCTGCTAGAACTACTGGACAATGCCGACTTCGAAGTTGGCCAGGGCACGCTGGCCGAGACGCACCGCTCAGCCCTCAGTTAGGCATGAGGCGTCGGTGACGTCAGGACGCGAGTGTGCGGCCCTTCCCGGAGCTCCACTTCAGCGCCCTTCTGAAGGTAACGAAGCGCGTCTAGCACCTGGCTTGGCTTCACGTCACTACAGTCAAACTCTGCAGCTTCCGGCGCGCACATCTCGCCTCGATGAAACCGCAGTGTGAGCCGGCCCGCCCTTAGGCGATACTCCAGGGCGTGAGCCTTTGGAGTGCGTTCCAGCAACTTGCGGCTGACCCTCGAAAGCTGCAACAGTCTGTAGCTCGGAAAGCCATCGGCGAACTGAGAAGGCGGGTACACGGTAACGCTCGGCATTAGCGCGAGCGGGGTGAGGCCTCGAGCCAGCTCTCGCGCAGCAAAGGTCCGAAACTTTGCAATCTTCTCCGACTTGACGCCGCTTTTGAATCGGTTGAACTCCTCGACATAGGAGTCAACTCGGTACCGAATAATGCCGGCCCAAATCAATCCGTTCTCCTCGCCATCAAACGTCAACTCGGGTGGCGCGATGACCCGGCTTTCGCCGTAGTTCAACAAGTCCTTCAACAAGCGCTGCTGCTGCGCCGGCGTAAGCTCTGCCAGGGCAACGCTTTCGACCGGAAATGGCGCTAGGCGCACAGAGAGCATTCGCAGCCCCATCGCACTCTCAAGGTAGCGCTCGACCAATTGACGACCTCCCCAATCGGTAGTGCGCAAGCCATCCGGCCGCGGCTCTCCTGAGTAGAAAAATGGCATCGCAATAAGCTGCACGTACTCTCTTACTCCTTGCGTACACACGTCGGCGGTCCCTGCCGCAAGACGTACTGCTCGCATGAAGTAGGGATAGACATCACCGCCTAAGGCGCGCGCAATCTTGCGGGCTTCGCGCAGCTTCTCATCGTTGTGAAGGTTTTCCGTCACCCACTCCCCGAGTTCAATGCGTGCTTCGCAGTCATCCAGGCCGGCGGCCAGACGGGTTGAGCCTTCGACCGCAAGTTCGGCGGCAGCACTTGGTGGCATAGGTCCCATGGAAAAGTCCCGTAATGAGCAGGGCCCCAGTGTAGCAGCCCAATTTTGGATTTGTCAAAGAAACACTTGTTTTTCACTCTGTTTTACCTAAAAAACGTCACTCGAGATTCCGCTGGGAAACTCTTTAGACCCGTGCTATGATAATGATTACTCGCAGTAATATTTCTACACTGAACATTGTGCTCTTCCCTGCTCTGACGCGGGGTCCGGCCGCGAAGCTACATCTTCGCTCCCTTAAATTTTAATGAAAGGCGCCTATGCAGTTGGGCTTTGACATGGTTTTTCACGACCCGGTGACGCACAATGTTGTGCCCTGGGCTACTCCGACAAAAGAACTCCTTGCAGAAATCGCCGGCGCTCGTTGGAAGGTAACTGACATCGAGACCACCGGGTTGACGCCCTACTCGGCGCCAATCAACTTCAGCGGCAAGGAGCTGCGCCGCGGGGTAAACCCTGTTCTGCGGTTGCGCGTCAACACTGTCCTGTATCCCCACAATGGCGACATCAAGGTGGTCGGTTTCGATTTCGACCAGCTGAGCGTCGCGGAGCGTAAGCAGGTATGCGAGGCCGTCCACACGAACGTCGTTTTCGGCCACAACGTCGGCTTCGATGCCTTCTGGATTCAAGACCTCGCAGACGGCAAGATGCCTCGCCTTCTGCTGGACTCGATGCTGCTGGCGCGGGCGCTGCGCCCTGACACACCGCTCGTTCTGGCGAAGATGTGCAACGATGAGAACGAGGACCCGGACTTCCGCAAGGAAGCCGAGGACGTGTTCATCCAAGGTAAGTCGGGCTGGGCCCTGGCTACGCTGAGCCTGGCCCTGTTGCGCAAGCAGGTCGACAAAGGCAAGCAGGGCCCTAAGAACTGGGCTGAGCCATTCCTGACCCAGGAGGCATATAACTACGCCACGGGTGACTCGCGCACGACCTACGAGCTCTTGATGAAGGTTCTCGAGGACTACGAGGGCGACGACTTGCTGGACAAGTACATGAACGCGCGCAACACCAACCCTGTGGTGGAAATGCTCGAGCCTCAGGTCGCGGACATTGTATCGATGCGCCGCAACGGCATGCCATGGTCGGAAGAGGAAGCCGAAAAATACGCCCTGTCGAAAGTGGCCGCTGTGCGCTCGTACGCGAAGCAGCTGTGCGAAATTGAACCTGCACTGTCGCGGTATCTGATGGCGCTTTCGGACGTCAATGCGGGCATCAAGGCCGACCTCAAGGCGGCGATGGGCGAAGCATTCCGCAACCGCGGTCTTGACCTCGATTCCACTGAAAAGACTGGTTTGCCAAAGGTTGGCGAGAAGGACCTGCGTAAGGCAAAAGCTCAGGAGAACACGGATGCCATTCCGCTGTTCGAAGCCTGGGTCGCCTTGTCCAAAGCGAAGAAAGCCCGCGGGATGGCGCTGGAGGTCACCAAGTTCGCGCTACGTGCCCCGGATAAGCGAATCCATTCCCTGACCAGCCACGGCCCGGTCACCGGCCGTCTGGCATCGAAAGAACCGAACAGCCAGCAGTTCCCGAGTGCTCAGGACTTCCGTAACTGCGTGGCCGCGCCGCCTGGCTACAAGATTGTGGCGTCCGACTATTCGGCACTCGACATGCGTGTTGGTGCTGCGCTGGCTATCCGGGCACAAAAGCAAATCTACGAGGCTTACCAGGGGAACTGGACCGTCGACGTGGACGTGCTCCACTGCATCTCGCGAGTGCTCGAGAACCGCGTCTCCCTCTATGCCGCTGTGGCTGAGGAAGAGCAGGCCGTTAAGCGCTTCAACGCGTGGAAGCTCAAGATTGACTCTGCTCCGGATACGCCAAGCGGTCGTAAGGCCTTCTGGGAGGAGTACCGTGCGCGCAACCGCAAGATGCTGCTTACGCGCTTCACCCGGTGCTACAAGGCAGTCCGTGAAAAGGCAGAGGCCGCCGGCACCGACGAGTGGGGCAGCTTGCGCGACGCGTTCAACATTCCCGGCATGGACATCCACAGCTGGACCGCGCTGGGCATGATTGGCCGGGACCCGATTGCAGAGTTCGGCGGGCTTTCGGACAGCGAAGTTGCAAAGCGGCTGAAAATCGTGAAAGGTGAGCTCGGCGATAAACGTAAGACGGGCAAGGTCGGTAATCTGTCGCTGCTCTATGCGATGAAGACCCTGGGCCTTATCGAAGCTGCAGCCAAGAACTACAACATCCACTGGTCGTTCGAAGAGGGAGACAACGTTCGGGTTTCGTGGTTGAAGACCTATATCGAAATTGACCTGTGGCACGCCTGGAAAGAGCTTACGCCAATCGACACCGTGTACGTCCCAGACCCGGATAAGGGCGGCCGCTACGTGAAGAAGGCCGTCTATGACTGCCGTACTCTCGCTGACCGCAAGATTCTTGCGTTTGGCCTGAATGCTGCCCTGTCGTATGAGGACCAGTCCTCCGGCGCCGATGCTCTGGGCAAGTTCATGTACAAGATGCGCATGCAGTACCCGCAGGTCTTCGCTACGACTGTGAACCAGGTGCACGATGAAGTGGTGTTCCAAATCAAGGATGAGCACGTCGAAGGCTACACGCGTATTATCCAGGATGAGATGGTCAACTGCGCTGAAGAACTCACCATGCCCTTCGGTGTACACATCGAGTGCAGTCCGGCCATTGGCCAGGTCTGGCTGAAAGACTAAGCCTCGCTCGCATAAAAACGCCGACTGATGTCGGCGTTTTCTTATGGAGCATGCAGTTAATGCTTTTTGCTTTGTGCCGTCGACGCGGCCGGCGCCACGGGCTTCACCACGGGTTTCGCCGGCGCAGGCATGATGCACTCTTCCGGTTCCTCGTCTTCCTTTGCTTTTGCCTCGAGGCGTGCTTTGTCGAGGTTCAGTCGACGGACGTCCTCTTCAAGAGCATGCATCTTATCGCTAAGCACGGCTTTTTCGGTAATCAAGGTGCGGGCCTCGTGACGGCTATTGACTGTCAGGAGGCAGGATGCGATTAACAGGGCCAGAAACAGGAAAGACGTGCGGTTCATCGTTGTCGCTAAAAAGGATAAGTGTTCCTGTGTAGCACAACGATTTATTTCACAATTCGATTATCCAGAACTACTCGCGTTATGAAGCAGCTGGAGCGTACTGGTTTCTCGAACGTGACCCAAGCGATGTTGAAGTATCGGGAGGTTGCTACCGCTCTCGTTCTCCCGCAACGCATAGCTGACGCGAAGAGCCGAAACTCCGAAATGGGTCAATTCTTCTAGGCCGGCAGCTTCCAGTACCTTGCGAGCTTGTCGCCAAACTGTGGAAGGGTTGAGTCGGCCGCCTGTTGGGCTGGCGGGGAAAAACTCTTCGAGCTCTGTCAAATTCGCGACCTCTCGCGCTTTCATCCAAGTGTCAATGAACGGCAAGGCTTCCTTGCGAATCGGCACAGCCCGACTTAAGTGCCTGTGATGGACGACCACAATGGGTTCGACTTCCCGGAGAAAGACGTCCCGCACGTTGAGGTTAATCATTTCACTCGTCTTCAGACCGGTGCCCAGTGACAGCGCAAGAAATGCTGCGTCACGAGCTTTCTTCCAGGTCTTCGGCTTCGGCAACGCTGCCAAAAAGGCGCGCTCGGCCTCGTCAGCTACAAACCCGGTCGTCGGAGCGACCTTCTCCGGATAACTGTATTGCTCCCGAAGACGATGTGCCGGCGAGACCGAGATGGCGCCGGCGTTTTCGAAGAAAGCAAAGAAGTCGTCCAGAAAGCATGCGTATCGCTTTGCCGTATTGACGTTGGCATGCTGCCCAAGGAAGCGGGCAATGGTCCCTGGCGAGACCTGCAGCAAGGTCTCATGTTCAGTGTAGGCCATATCTTCGAGCTTGCCCAAGATGGCTTCATACACCGTAAGTGACGACTCGCGATAGTCCTTGCCCGACCCTACCGAATACTGCAACAGCAGTTTCCTTGCTTGTCGCATCGCTATCTCCCTATAACCAGCACTACGTCGAACGTAAATAAGGGTGGAGTTTACGACAATTTTGCAGAAATTGCTTGCTTCAGCTGCTTTAAGCCATTGATTGTGTAGGATTTTTGTACAGTCGAGCTGCTGCGGTGAGCGGCGCCGATGAACCGGCAGAAATACCAGAAAAATGCAATTAACGCAAAACTATTTTCACATCACTAGATGCCGGTTTTCAGGGGCGCTGAGCGGGCTTTCCGTTAATTGCGTTTTTGCTAGCTGTTCGGGTGGCCGGATTCTTTCTCCAGTTGGCGATGTTGCCGGGAACGCCGCGGTCGCATATTCCGTTAATTGCGCTTTTACCGCACCACAGTATCTTGGCCAACGGCGTTCAAACACACGGACAGACTCGGCGAGCCGGCCTCTTGAAACGATTTCAGATGTCAGCCACTTCTACGAGTGGCTTCGCCACAAGCCATTCTTTCAGGCGCGAGTACCGTTCCGGAACCTTGGCGTCTTGTACCGCGGTCCAAGCAGCCTTCTTGGAACCAATCATCAACATCAGCTTCTTCGCCCGAGTGATGCCGGTGTACACGAGATTTCGCTTGAGCATCACGAAGTGACTCATGTCCAAAGGCATGACAACAACGGGGAACTCACTCCCCTGCGACTTATGGATGGTCATGGCGTAGGCAAGTTCGAGCTCGTCCAGTTCATTGAACTTGTATTCCGCCTTCCGCCCGTCCTCAAAGGTCACGTAAAGGCTCTTCAACTCCATGTCGATGGCCGATACCAGGCCCACGTCACCGTTGAATACGTCTTTCTCGTAGTTGTTCTTACGCTGCATGACCTTGTCACCGGTCCAGAACGAATACGGTCCCAGTTCCAGTTTCACGGCCGGCGACGGGTTCAGTGCCTCACGTAATTTGAGGTTGAGAGGAATCGCTCCGAGCATACCCTTGCGCATAGGCGTCAGGACTTGAACGTCCTTGATAGGGTCGAAGCCCCGCTTCCGCATATCGAGCACAAGCTTGACCAACGCGTCGTCAGTGCGGTCTTTCTCCTTGTCGGCGTAGTGGTCAAGGAAGCCGAAGTCAGAGCCTTCTTTCCAGCCCGACTCGGGCGCGTAGCCGCTGTTGACCGAGTGAGCATTCATCACAATCTTGCTGGTCTTAGCCTGGCGGAAGACTTCCGTTAGCTTGACGGTCGGAATCGCCTTCGACTCCAGGATGTCACGGAGCACCTGACCGGCGCCGACCGAGTCGAGCTGGTCCTTATCGCCGACGAGCAGCAAGCGGGCGCCTTCCGGCAACGCATTGACCAGATTGTTCATCATGCCGACGTCGACCATCGAAGATTCATCGACCACGAGAACGTCACAATCCAGCGGATTGTCCCTGTTGCGCTTGAACTTCCCATCGCGGCCAATCTCGAGCAACCGGTGCAGCGTGGTAGCAACGCGGCCGGTCGCCTCGCTCGCGCGGCGGGATGCTTTCCCAGTCGGCGCCGCGATGTGCACCTCAAGGCCAACGGCTTCGAGGATTGTCACGATGGTTTTCGTAATGGTGGTCTTACCGGTGCCGGGGCCGCCCGTGATTACGCAGATGATGTTGGCCAAGGCTGCGCGTACGGCGTCCCGCTGTGTCGCTTCAAGCGTAATGCCAATTTCCATCTCCGCGTTGAAGAGGCGCTGTTCGACATCATCAATCTCCGAACCGGGAGTGATGCCGATGGCCAGACGACGAAGCAGTTGGGTCGCGATGTTCTTTTCTGCAGCGTACAGGGCCGGCGCAAAGTAGCACTGCTCTCCCGCGGCAGTGTCCAGGACCAGAGTTTTGTTCGTCAGCTCAAGCTTCAGGCCATCTTCGATTTGCTCGTAGGTCAGCCCCAAGAGCAGCGAGGCCTCTTCGACCAGCCGTTCGTGCGGAACGCCGCAGCTGCCCTTCTTTACCGCTTCACGCACGACATGAATGATGCCGGAGTGGATGCGATATGGCGAGTCCAGCAGGACACCCATATTCTGTGCGGTAGCGTCCGCGGTCTTGAAGCCCAGGCCCCAGATGTCGTCCGTCATCAAGTAAGGGTTCTTCTTCACCTTCTTGACGGTGTCATCTCCGTATTTCTTGTAAATCTTGTCGGCTTTGGACGTCGAAAGACCCTGCTGGTGCAGGAACACCATGATTTCAGCCTTGGCTTCGCCCTCGCGATACCCATCGATGATGGATTGCGCTTTCTTCTTGCCGATACCCTTAATCTCGAAGAGCTTTTCTGGCTCTTCACGGATAATCTGAAAGACTTTGGTGCCGAGCGCGGCGACCATCTTTTTAGCAGCGCCAGGGCCGATGCCGAAGAAGGCGCCGCTGCCGAGATATTTCTCGATGCCGAGAAGGTCTTTTGGAGTCGAGACAAGGACTTCAGTTGCTTTAAGCTGCTGGCCCCAGTTGGAGCGAGTCCAGGTGCCTTTCGCCTCAACATGCATGCCGATGTTAAGGACGGGAGAATACCCGACGACGGCTTGTTCGCCTTTTCCGTCACTAGAGGTCAACTTGGCGACAAAATACCCGTTCTCTTCATTCCTGAAGGTCACGATTTTTACGGTGCCGCGGACGATATCCGGTGAAGTCATAAGCGAGGTCCCTGAACGGGTAAGTTGTTATTTTAACTGCTACGAACAATATAGCATAAAATGTTTAAATTTTCCCGACCGCAACGACAAAGGCCCGCTGTGCGGGCCTTTTAGGGTGACGAAGATTAACCTAGCCCTGGGATGCTGAACCCCATCGGCAGCAGCCCGCCGGCCATACCCTTGAGCTTTTCCTTCGAGAACGCTTCCTTACGACGGTTCGCGTCGTTCAGTGCGGCCAGGATGACGTCGCCAACCATGTCCGGCGCTTCTTTCAGCAGTTCGGGGCTGACGGTCACGTTGGTCGTCACGCCCTTGCCGTTCATCGACACCTGGAGCAGGCCGCCGGCAGCTTGGCCGGTGAAAACTGCGTCCTCGATTTCTTTTTGGATTTTGGCCATGTTCCCTTGCAGTGCTGCAATGGATTTGACCAGCTTTCCGGGTGAGCCTTTCATGTGAGTCCTTTTCATTGTGAGGAGTGAAGCTTGAGCACAATGTAGGTCGTCCGTTTATACCGGGCTCAGGCCAGACGCGGGGTATTACACGGCTGCTTTAGGCTGCACAAGACGCTCGGCCCATTGGGCCACGTCTAGCTCCTCCGCGGCGATAATCCAGGAGGTTTCTTCGAACGAGGCCCAGCGAGTCTCGCAACCCAGAATGCGGGCGGTCTCGCTCAGAGCTTGTTCGGGCGTTGCGCATTTGAGCGCGTAGAATCGCGTTACTGAACCGGTCTCACGGCTGTCGCGGAAGAAGAGGTGATGAACGTACGAGGTGCTCCCCAAGTTAAGGGCCTCTCGTAGCGGCTCGACCGCCTCCTTGTCGCACTGGGGCTGGGGGACATCCAGCGCCACGGAGGGCAGTCGCCACTGCCCTGGCTTTGTCTTGGCGAGCAGGACTTTAAACTTCTCGCCATCTTGTGCGGCGATAACCAGGCCTACTTTGTGTACAGTGATTTGTTGCATAGCCTTTAACCCTTTTGAGAGCCGTAATGTGCAAAGTTGCCCGTAATATAGTCACCTTGCTCAAACCATAAAAAAAACCTCCCTCGATGACTCGAAGGAGGAGTGAATTACGCAGCGACTTTTCGCTGGAGGTGCACGGGAAATCCTGCGATGCCCAGGGTGTTCCAGATGTTGAGCCAATCGACGCCCTTTTCCGTTTCCGGAATAGGACCAGGTGGCATGCAAATCTCGAATGTCTTGCCAAGCGCAGCTACACGCTCACCGATGACCTTCGCAGCTTCCGCGCCACGGCCGGAGCGGTCCAAGTCGGCCCAGATAACCACGTGCTGCACGGTCTCTGGAATATCGACAAGTTCCATCAATACGGCTGACACGCATGGCCAGACTGGCATACCTGTGCCGGCACGCACTGCTGCTGCAGTCTCGATGCCTTCCGCCAGGCCCAATACTTCGCCCGGGGTAAACATCTTGATGGCGCTGCCGCCGAGGTATCCGCACTTCGGCATCATTTTCTTCGCATCCGGCACTGGCGCTTTCTGCCCGTCTGGAGTCAAGAAGATGCGGTGTACCGACATGATGCCGCCGCTCTTGTTCTTGATTGGCGCGAGCAAGCAAGGGAATGTTCCGAGGTCCTGCTTTTCCTTGCCGTGGATGTACTTCAACCCAGGATGGAAACGCAACGACGCAGGAATGCAGTCCGCCGGAATACCTCGATTCAGCAAGTACCGTTCCGCCGGCGTGCCTTTGATTGGCTTCGAGGCTGCCCACACCTTGGAGATGTAGTCATGAGCCTTGGAGTAGTCTTCAGGCTTTGGCGCCGCGATGACAGGGCGACGGATTGGTGCAGGAACCGAATTGTCGCCGCGAATCCATTGCGACACCTCTCGCACTGCGTCCTTGAAGGCATAACCCTTCAGCCAGGCCAAGACCGCAAAACCGTTCGACTTTGGGCCGCACGTATTGCAGTAACCGCCGCCGGTGGTGTGGAAGTCCTTGAAGAGGCGGAAGCCGTCTTCACCACCATGATACGGGCACGAAACGTGGTGCCCAGCCTTGTCCATTGCGTCTTTCAGCTCCGGAAGCAAGTCGCTGAAGATGTACTGCCACTTTCCTTGCGATTCGACCTTCGGGTCAAAATCCGCGACCCTTGGTGTACTCCCTTTGGTGCTTTCCATATATTCCTCACTTCAGAATTAGTCCTGTTACGTATAGCCACTACTGCGAAAGGGGCACTGTGGCCGTGACGTTCAGGGTCTTACTGTCTCCAACCGGGACCGTGAACAAAAATCGCTCTTCGGTCATGGGACGGCTAACCTTCATCACACTCACGCCACTGGCCAACCCAGCTTCGCATCCTGATTCGCACGTCTTGGCGGTTGCGCCCCCGGCGTAGAGCATGAAGCCCGCCTTGCCGGTGTGCACAAACACCACCTTCCCCTTACCTTCAACGCTCGCCTGCGGGAACGTCGAAGCGTCTTCTTCTTCCAGCACGGCCCGCGCGGTAGATGCTTCTGCTCCAAACTCAGTTCCGGCTACCAAAGCCGTTGCGGGGAGGCAGACCAGGGAGGAAACCTCAGCGGAAGCGCCCTCCTCCTCCGACCAGTAGTCCCGCTTCTGGACCCGGTGGTCCATCGCCACGACCTTCTCCGAGCACTCAGTCACGAAGCCCTTGCTCTCGATAGCCACGTCGAAGGCAGACTCTCCCGTATCTGGCGACATCTCAGCGGTCGACCGCAGATGCACCAGTAGGAATCCCTCCGCAGCTGCGGGAGCGACCGGCGCCGGCTTCACGGCCGCCACCTTCTCAGGCGGCTTTATGGCCGGGGCCTTTTCCACCCGTAGCGGCGATGCGCCATCGATGATTCGGTACAGGAGATACCCACCCCCGACAGACACTGCGACGATGACGAGCAAAGAAGCGACAACTCCCCAAGGGAAATGTTTATTCATGGCAATTATACTTTACTGGTGCTATAATGGTGAGGTTATTTAACGTAAAACAACGGGGTCTTTTACTGGCGCCGTAGAAGCTTTGTATAAGTACGCTTTGCTATATTCGGCAACTTCAACCCCTTAGAGGTACGAACCTTGCGTAAATCACAGGTCAGCCAATCCGTCGCCCTAGCCTTTGGGCTTGTGGGCACACTCGGATTCCTCGGCTACACGACACTTGGAACCAAGCCGCCGGCACCAGAGTCAGCGCCTGCTATCGTTGCGGCACAAGCTCTTCCACTGTCGAAAGCTCCGCCTGTCGACGCAATTCAGCCTGTTTCCCCTCCGACGCCGGTCGCTCCGGCATCGATGCAAGTTGTCGAGATGGATGATGCGTCTCGCCATGTTGAATCGGTCGCGGTCATGCCGCCGCTCGCAAGCAACAGCCCGCCGACTATGGCCGTGGCGCCATCAACGATGCTGGTCCCAACTTCGGCACCGTCGGCACCGTCGGCAGTGCCGCTGGCGCCAGAACGGGCGCCGGTTGCCGCAGCCGGTCCGCAGGTTGAGGTCGCACCTGTTGCTCCATCTGAACAAGTCAAAGCCATGCCCGCGACACCGGAAGCGAAGCCGGTCGCAGCCAAAACCGCGAGAGCGCCGACCAAGCGAGAACTGGCTAAGCAGCGCAAACAAGAAGCCCAAGCTGCGGCCCAAGCAGCCAAGGCCGCTAAGTCTGCAAAACCTAAACCGGCACAAGATACGGCCCCTGCTTCGGTGGCTCCAGCGGCGGCTCTGCCAGCGCCAGCGCCAGCGCCGGCACCTATTCGGTATGTCGAGCCAACAGCCGCGGCGACCCCTAAGGCTGCTCAGTCCACGGCTGCGGCGGTCCGCACGGTTGCGCCGGCGACCAGTAGCAGCAGCGGGGCCTTCTCGAAGGACGAAATGACAGTTACGGTCAGTGGCGGGAAAGCTTGGGTGCAAGTATCTCCGACGCGCACCATGGCAGTTCAAAAGGGCGATGTGCTCCCGAACCTGGGACGCATCTTGGAAATCAAGAGCAATGAAGTGGTGGCCGAGAAGGGCACCTTAACCACGAACTAGAGAAGGAGATTCAGCATGTCACATTTTTCCGTTAATGCAGTACGCCCCATTACCTCGTACATCCTGGGTGTACTGGTTCTGTGTATCTTCGGGTGGTCCATGTCGCAAGGCATTGTGGTTCTGCCGTTCGAAGGCACCATTCCGTTCCACAAGGAAGTTGCGATGGGACTGTTCGCGCTGGCGGCACTCTTCGGCGTCGGCACACTGCTCAAGAACATCAAACGAAGCGAAAAACCGTGGGCGGTCTCGCGCGCACAAGTGAACCGCTACTACACCCTTTTCCTAATCACGACATGCATCGCAATCGTCGTCGCTAAGTAATCGCCGCCCACTGGAGAAACTATGTTCGTCGTAAATACCACAGTAGTAAAAGCGTTGATGACGCTACGCGGGCTCAGCCGCAAGGGCCTCGCAAAACTAGCCGGTGTCCGTGAAGACAACCTGCGTGCCTGGCTTGCCGGCGGCGACAGCGCCGACCTGTGCATGGCTCGTAAAAACCAGCTGGTTGTTCTTCAAGCGTTGGGCATCGATGACGACACCCCTCGCTCCGACACCGTGCATGCCTGGGTGCTCGACGAGAGCTCGCGCGAAGCCCGCATGGCGGCGCTGGAAGCGCTCAGTGTCATGGTCAGCGTGTATGACGGAGCGGAAGTCATCCACTTCGGTGCGGACTCCGATTCTGCGTTCACGCTCTCGCAGCCATCGCACTTCGGCCTCCGATTCGCGGCTTTCCGCGTCGTGCTGACGGTGAAGCCCGCCTTCTTCCGCGACGTCCGCTTCACGCCGGACGACATCAATGGCTTTTCCTGGGCGCAGGAGAATCCTGTTTGCCTGCTGCCCGCCTTCCGGTTCGAGCAGTTGGCCAACTCCGATGTCACGCCGGCAGAGTTTGACGATTTCGCGAAGGGCCAGGTTGAGCTCGCGAAGTGGGAGAACCTGCACCTGCTGGCACGCGAACACCAAATCCGCCCGGAGGACATCGCACGCTGGATGTTCACCGAAGTTGCGCAGCGCGAGGAACGCCTGCGCATCGCACGAGAAGGCGCCGAGAAGCATGTGCTTCTGCAAGACCACAACCTGGGCGCGCCGGTTGACCTGGAGATGGAGCCTTTTGCGCCGATGGCCCCAATTCCCGTTGCACCCGTGACGGCACCACCTGCAGCCGCAACTCCAGCGCCAGCGCCAGCAACGACGGCAGCGCCGGTCGCACGCGCCGAAGAACCAGCTGCAAGTGGCACGCCGGCCGAAGGGCTACGTAAGGCCGAGGTGAACAACATCGAAGAGCATCGCTTGTTCGTTCGTCGTACCGTCGCCCAGCAATAAGGCGGGTCGTAGTAGCATCAAGCAAAACGCCCCCAAGAGGGGCGTTGTTGTTTGTGAGGGCCTACACCGCACCTTTGCTGAAGTGCCGCAGCTCGAGATACGAAATATGCAAACGGCGTATCTCCTTGAGAATCGCGGTCTTGTCGAGCAACAGGACGTTGTTGAGGTTTGCTTGAGTCTTGGCGGCTTCGTTGAAGTATTGGTTTGTCAGCGCCAGCTTCTGGAACTGCACGCCGGGATACTGAACGCGGTACGCAGCTTCGCCGGCGACCACATCCTTGACTCCCTCCCATCCAAGGCGCTTGTCCAATTCCTTCGAGCTCTTGCATTGGAGGAGCAAGCCTTGTGTTCCTCTTAGCGACACGACGTCCACACCCCCGTCCCCGCTCCCCCCAACTCGGAAGCTCTCGGCGTAGCCGCTCTTACGGTAGAGGAGTGCGCAAAGCAGCTCAAACGCCAATGGCGACATGTCTTCCAAGTCCGATTGGTCGATGACCTGCAGGTGACGGACAATGTTTGCCGCCGGATGGATGCGGCGGCCAAGGAGCCGCTTCGCTTCGAACACCAATGGTGCCACTTCGGGGCATACGTCCACCTGCGTGCGCCCACCACGCCCAGGCACATCGTAAGCACCAGGTAGGTCCGGACAAGTCAGGAACGTCTCACGCCAGTTCTGGGGTGCGCCACTAAAGTAGGGAATGAGTTCCAGTTTCAGCTGGCCGTCGGGGGTGGCCGGCGTGTCAAAAACCAGGCGCAACTTCTCAACGTTAAGTTCGGTGCGTTGAGTCGTGAACTGTGACACGTCGGCGCCGGCTACCTGCGCGAGGTAGATGACCCTCGCCCACGCGGCCTCCCCTTCGCTGGATATGCGCGCGGCCATCGACTTCCCCTGAAAATTGGAGACTTCCTCCATCAGGAAGAAATTGTCCGCTGACAGCAGCTTTCCCGTCGACGCAACAGGGACAGGAACGCCGTCCAACGTCAAAAACATAGGGGCCTCGGGTTTCGCACGCGGGGACGGAACAACCTTGATGTCAAATGAGGGGCAGCCCAACCGGCCAGTGCTAACCAGCGCCAGCTGAACCTTCTCTTCCTCGTGAAGATGAAGGAGCTCTGTCATTACGGGGTCGTTGCCAGTGATGATAGCGAAGACTTGCGACCAGGTAATCTCGAACTTGCGATTGCGGAAGGTACACAGGTTTTTGCGGCGCAGCAGCTGCAGCTGGGAGATGAGTGACTCTGGAGCGTCAATCGTTTTAAGCAAAACGCTCTCAGGCTGCCCCTCATAGGGGAAGTAGGCGATGCCCTGCGCACTGATTTCGACCCCGAAGCGAGCCGTACGGTTCAGCACCCAATGCTTAAGCTTACGGAGTTTTTTGACGGCGGTCGACGGCACAGGAAGCTCACTAGGCGGGGAAGCCCAGTCTAGGGAGCTTGTTTATTCAGCAGCGGGGCGCTCGTCAGTGTCGGATAACCGGGAACTGCTCCCCTTCGTCAGCGAGACGAGCCCGGAACCATCGCTGGACAGATTCAGGGTCACGCGGGGACTTTTCCCAGTCGAGCAGAAGGCGCGGGTTTCGGTGCGTCAGGAAGCGATTCGCTTCATGCATCGCCTGTGACAGCTGCGAAGTGGAGACTGGGCCTCCCGTAAGGAACTCCAAGAGCGAGTAAATCTCAGGCATAAGCTTTGCGTCCGGGATGATTTCGGTCGCGATGCAAAGGACGACGTGCGTGGAAAACTTGCGTGTCTCGATGATAGCTAAGGACATTGCGGTCTCTCTTTCTAAGGCATCCGAACTCAGTCTAGATACCGCGGTTACCTCTCATTCGCCGGGTGTTGCTATACGAGGCTAGGACAACCCTCAACCAGGACACATGGAGCAATACATGACCAAAACCAGGAAATTCAGCGTTCACCCTGCGATGATTTACGACCTCATCAAAGCTCAGGCCGGCACGCTGGGTAAGGCCGTGTTGGAGAACGCGATGAACAGTATCGATGCGGGTGCAACGATGGTTCGTATTACCATTGACCGCGACCGAATCACTATCACTGATGACGGCCATGGCTTCCGCTCCGTCGCGGAAATCGAAGAGTGTTTCGAAGTATTTGGTTTCCCGCATGAGCCGGGCGCACGCATCTATGGCCAGTTCGGCATCGGCCGCGCGCAGCTGTGGTGCTTCTGCTCAGCACTGTGGAGGACCAATACTTTCACCATGGACGTCGACATCAAGAATCGCGGCCTCGACTACGAGCTGCTCGAGAATCAGCCTCAGGTGAACGGTCTGACCATCGAATCGAAGTTCTATCGTCCGATGAGTACGCAGGAAATCATGGCGTTCACGCAGGAGCTGAAAGAACTGGCCCTGTTCGCGCAGATTCCGGTCTTCCTTAACGACGAGCAAATCAACAGCGACCCTTCGAAGATGAAGTGGGATTTCGAGACCAAGGACGCCTACATCAAGCTGACAGACAAGTCGCAGTTGGCCGTCTACAATCTCGGCGTTCTGGTGCGGCACTACTCGTCGCATCAAGTGGGTAGCGGCGGCATCGTTGTGACCAAACCTGGTGTAGGGCTGGCGCTTAACATGGCCCGCAATGACATCCTGGTGGCGGAATGCAAGGCCTGGGCCCGCATCAAGCCTTACGTGCAAAACAAGTCAGACGAGAAGGTAAAGCGCAAGGCCGCCACTAAGCTCAGCAGTTCCGAGCTCGAAAATCGTGCAAAGCGCTTCCTCAGCGGCGAGCTGTCGTACACAGATGTCGCGGAGCTCAAGCTCATCACCGACATCACCAATCGCGGACACACGCTCGAGTCGTTCTTTTCTCAAGGCCGAGGCGATTCTACGAATTCAATCGTAAGCACGGCAAAGGTGGGGAGCACTCTGGGAGACCGGGCACATACATCACAGCTGGCGTTTGTGATGCATCCGGAAACGCTGAGCTACTTCGGACTCGACACGTTAGTCGAGTTTCGTGACGCGCTTTTCGCGGCGATGGACAGGGATGACTCAGAAGGTCGGAACTGGAAGTACAGGAGTTTCAAGCGTCGGGCTGTGTTTGAGGCGGACTTGCAAAAAGCCGTTCCTTCGCTCAATGAAGGATTTGAGGTCTTGGCGTACAAAGACTGTTCCAAACAGGAACACGCTGTCCTCAGTGCACTGAAACGTATCGAGTATCAGATGCGTGTCTGCGTTCAGGCCGTGAATGACGATGGACAACTGCCGGCGCGGCGAGTATTTGCAGTAGGGATTTCGGACACAGCTGAAGGGTGGACTGATGGTGTAAGCCGTATCGTGTTCAACCGAAAATTACTGGCTACGGCGCATACCGGCATCGGCGCGTTCATGAAAATCACATCCGTGATGCTCCATGAATTCCTGCATTCGGATTCGAGTACGGGTGGTCACATCCACGAGGAGACGTTCTACCAGCGCCACCACGATGCGTACCTTCATACGGTTCTGCCTGACTTGGTGTTCCCGGCCTACCGGTCGTACGTAACCTACCTGGATACGTACAAAATCAAGCCGACGAAGAAGCTGCTCGAACACCTGACCGTCGTGGAAAATCTGCTTGCCTCGGAGCAGCTCGACGCCGAGACGGATGAAAAGCCAAGCGAAGAACTGCGCGCTGCGGCATAACTGCTGTTTTATTTGACTCCCGGGCCTAGCCTGGGAGTTTTTCTTTCGCCGGCCAAGCGCTGCGTCCTTGCGCGTAAACGCTATACAGTCTTAGGATAAGCCCTACGGTAGGGCCTCTAACAATGACAGGACATCGAATGAAGAAACACATCAAAGACGCAAAGGCAGAAGGCTTCATCATCGATGAATGCTGTAACCCTCCGATTGCCTACAAGGGGCCGCGCTTCCAGCCGACCGAACACCACCAGTGCTACACGCCGCTCGAGTCCGAGCTGCTGGCCAAGACGGCTTACCTGCCTGCGGTCACTGCGCTCTTGACGCGTCTGACCGAAAGCGTGAACCCGTTCGCGGCCGAAGCGCAGGATTTGCTATCGAAGCTGGAGCAGGAGGTGCCGGCATGAAGTTCGCACATGCTAAGGCGGGGGACGAGTTCGGGGTCAAGAGTACGAACGCAAATGCTTTCGAGTACTACCGCTACGGAAGCTGCACCGTGCTGGAGGTCCGGGAAGACCGGCTCATCACCACCAAGGGCGCCTTCATGAAAGACACGGGGGCACGACCTCCGGGTCCAGGCGGCTGCACCTGGCGAGTGCTGGTCTCAAAGGAAGAGCGAGACGAGAACAACCTGCAGTATCGTAACGCACAACGTCACGAAAGGTTGGTGAAGTCAATTCATCTTTTCGTTGACGAGTTGGGCGATAGCGCTGAATCTGTCGAAGTACTCGACCAGGTCAATGCCCTCCTGAAAGCACGCGTAGAGCAAATCCAGGCTATGGCGTCAGTGCCACAAGCTGAAGACGCGTAACCTCATCGTTCACAAAACCCTGCTTCGGCAGGGTTTTTCTTTGGTGGAAATAATCGAGGCTGCTACACCATCCTACTAAGGAGGTGTTTATGCAACGATTGAGAGAACTACTACCAACTTGGCTGGGGGGACCGAAGCGGCCAAATGCTACCGCATTGTGCCGGCTGAGTGAGCACATTCGCAGTCAACCGGACAACGAAGACAGCGAGCTAATTTCCGTCACCATCGGTCGGGAGAAGTGGGAGGGCGCTATTATGGAGCTCAGGCTCTTTGGCAACGTCACGGCCGTGCAAGATTTTTCGGCTCAAATGCTTGCCGCAGTACCCCCGCACAGTGAGGTCTCGTTTATCACCCTTTCCTCCCCGCTCGCGCATCTGACACAAACCGAAAGCGGCACGACTTCCGCGCAAGACAGACTCGCCAGTCTTCTTCGCCCAGCGCCAAACCGTGTCGCAAAGCGTATCCGGACGTACGTGCTGGTAAGGACGAAGCCCGGCGCTCGCCCTGATGATTGGCTAGACGCGGTCCGGATGGCCGCCCAGCGAAATAATATCGCCCATCGTTCTCTGAGCAATGTCGAAGCCTCCGAATTCCTCAGCGGATGGCAGGGGCCGAGGTCCGCCGCGAGCGAAGCAGCCGCTTGGGCTGACTTGACCTTGGAACCGGGGACGAGCTCCTACCATCCGCTGCACATGCCGAACTTCGACAAGCGCGTGAACGAAGAAACCTGGGAGACCGTGACTTTCGCGGTGAACGAGACGGGCGAAAATGCACGACATGTCGCTAGTAGCGTTGTCGTCTTCGGCGCCCAGCCGGATGTTCACCAAGCCCTTGCGGCGCTAATAGCAAAGTACCATCGCAGAGGCATTGCAGTTCGCGCTACGGCTTATGGCCAAGTAGGCGACGAAGCGGTTCCACGCATGCCGTGGCTCCAACCGCTATCCTCGAAGTCAAAGCGCCAGCGCAAAGGTGAGCATAGCTTCGACGCCAGACGCGTAGCGGCCCTTTTGCCCTTCCCGCTCTCCGGCACAGACGAGACCCCGCCGAATTGGCAGCAGTACGCACTACCGGCTTTCAGCAACCTAGGCGCGTTGACCCACCTACATGGGCGGCCGGGGCAATACGGTGGGCACACCTTGGCGCTCGGTGTGGCGGGCAGCGGCGCGACCTACATGGCAAATGCCCAGCTTGCCGCCCACCTGAGGGGAGGCGGCCAGGCCTGGGCCTTGCGCTGGCAGGATGCGCCGGTCTTTAACGAGGTTGCGGAAGGAACGACGTACGACATCGCCGTCGATTCGGCTTTCTCAATAAATCCCCTCTCCGGGATTGCCTCCGAGCAGCACCTTTGGGACGTTTTTTCGATTCTGCGTAGTTGGCTTGCCATGTTAGCCAATAACCCGCCTAAGTCGCCGTTCGACAGGCCGAACGCCCCGTTGACTACCACCGAGTACTTTCTGCTGGAGCGCGCCCTTGAAAAAGCCTGGTGTTGCGCAGGCACTGAGCTCGGGCTGACTTTTGTGCTCGAAGAGCTTGCCCAACTTTCCCAGGAAGGTTCCGACTTAGCCGGGCGTATCAGAGCGAGAGTTAACGCGCTTCCCCCGGAATGGTTCGAGGGCCCGAATACCGTCGACATTACGGCAAACTATGTGAGCATTCACCTAGGCAGTCTTTCTACCGTCCACCGGGAGCTCGCCGCGGCGTCGATGCTGGTGCTACATCATCGAGCTATAGTGAGTCTGCCGGCGCAGACGCCAAAGTTACTGGTTGTCGATGAGGCCGGGATGTTCGGCCAAGAGGGTGCGGAGCACCTGCTCGCCGCACATCTGCGTACGCTCAGGATGCGTAATGCGGCCGCTTTTATCTGCGCACGACCATTCTCCGCCGAGCACAAAGGTCAAACACCGCACGAGCGGGTTCTCGATGAACATTGCGAAAACAAGGTGCTGATGTACTGCATGCACCAAGAGGCTGAATGGGCTACGCGCTACGAGCGAGCACTGGGCTACAGAATCACCTGTGCACCACCTAGCCGGAATGGCGCTTCGCGGTTTATCTGGGTGCAGGAACCTCGAGGTAGCGCTGCTATTCTTGAACTGGAGCTATGTCAAGAGGCGACAGTGGCGTTTGCTCCTGGCCCATGGCGGGAAGCGGCCTACCGGGAAGCCCGAGCAGCTGGGGAGCCTATCGAAAACGCTTTGAAATTGGCTGTGATTGCCAGTCCGCCGAAACGCGACTAAGGGAGAAAAAGGCGTGCCAGCTTGAGCTGAGCACGCCTTTGAATTACGCGATGTCGCCGATTGTCCCCGGAGGAAACGCCCAGGCAAGCGAAGCTTCCAAGTCCTCGACGGACATCGGCACGCCCACTTTGCAAATGTGGCGGAAAGCGTCGCGAGCCTCCTCCACGGTCGCGTTCTCGAGGTCGGTGACGACCACCTTTGCAAAGCCGAAGGCGTCGATGGAGTCGTCAAGCCATTTCATCTTGCTGTTTTTGAAGTCAGATGAGTAACCACCCCATTGCCTGTCCCAGCGTGCGCGAACCTGCCGGTTCGCGACGCGGCTATCAAAAACTGCTTGTGCCGGCATACGGAACCCTTTGTCGGCTTCATTTTCAGGCACAAAGAGAATACGCTCCTGTTCCAAATCCAGAACCACTCGTTTCCCGGTTCCCCAGGTAGCGAGCTCTTGCTCCGACATATTGTCTGGCAGAGGTTCCGCAGGGTCACGCATCAGCCATGCCATTGATGCGAGGCGGTTCTGCCCGTCCAGCAGCAAAGAACTGCGCAGAGGGTCAGGCGCGCTCACGATAGGCCCTAATCGCCCACGGCCAACTTTGGTCAGGTCGGCTTGTCCGTAGGGGCTCCAAAAGAGAAATGCTCCGATTGGGTATCGCAGCAAAATGGAGTCGAACAACGCCATGACGTCTTCCTCGGTCCAGCGATAAGGTCGCTGAAACGCGGCCGGCACTAGGCGACCGGACTGGACGTACTTGACGAGCGTTTGAAGGAAAATATTGCTTTGCGTAATTTGCATATACTACCTGTTGATGAGTTGTCCTGAAAAGTGTAGATACGCGGAAGTTCGCTATACGAAGCAGGACACCAACTAAGGAGAAATACTGTGCCAGAATCGACCCCAGCAATCAACGCCGCGCTTCCGCTTCAAGTCTATGAGTCGGCGTTCTCGCCTCCCCCACCTGTGGCTGCTTGGCCACTAGACCCTTCCGTCTTCGAAGAGCACCTCAACAAAGAGGACGCGCTCATCACCTTCACTGCGATGGTTCCGCTGGAAGAATTGGTACACGGGGACATTGATAGCCTGGTCGCGTACTGCGAACAAGCCTTCAAGTCCATCCCAGACGTCGAACTCATCAGTGCAGAGTTCCGCACGGTGCCGAATGATACGGCAGCCGGCGACGACTGGGACGAGCGCTTCCAAGGCGACGTCGCGATACAGGTTACCGGCGCGCTCGTTTCGGGCTAATCATACTAGCCACCTCATTCAGGCAGAGTCTCCGGACTCTGCTTTTCTTTTGCGCTCGATTCGCGCGATGCAGCCGAATACTGCTTCGCAACCTGAGAGGCGACGGCCCACATCGCTTTTGGCATCGGTGTATTACCCGACCCGAACACTTGGCCAACCTTCCACAGATGTTTCCCTTCCGCGTACAGCTCAACGGTGGCTCGGCTCGTATCTGCCCGCAGTGAGAAAATTCGGATGTCCCCCGCAGTACAATCCTCTATATATCGGTACCCGCCTACACAATGGCCCATGTGACGACCTTCGGCTTGCAGAGCCTTCCCTGATGTCAAAGGTAGCACTGCCACCTCGTCGATGACACATTTCCCAACAAGGCTGCCCCAAGTCCGCGCGCGAAGCCCTGCCCTGTAGCGAGCATATGCCGCTCGGTCAGCTGCGCGCTGGGCTTCAGCCCGAGCCTCCGCAGCGATATGCCATGCATGCTGAGTCCGCATCAAGGAGGCCCAGGTAACTCCCTTCGCAAGGGAGCGAACGTTAGCCAAATGGGTAGGGTTGCCTCGGGTTTCATCGCCGCGGAACCAATCCCAAACCAACGCCAGGTCCCCTTTCACGAAACGGGTAAGCTGCCCTCTCTTCGCAGCGAGTCGCGCTTGAGCCGCAGCAAGGCGCAGTAACCGGCTAAGGCTTTCCATGCTCGGAGCGATGTCTGCGTGGGCCGAGGTCGCGCGCTCGAGCCGGCCAAGCGCCGTGACCCACCAAACCAGAAACGTCACCGGCGGGCGCTCTCCCGTCCGTGCAATCAGATTGAGCGCTCGGCTTAGTCGGGGGTATGGCAGGCTCTCTCCGTAGAAGAAGGACTGCCCGGCAGTACGTCGAAGATGCTCGATTGCCGTTCGGGTTAGCGTGGTCAGATAGCGCCAACCCTGAGGGCTTATCGCTTCAGGAGGAATCCAAGGGTCTCGGCCGAGCATGCCCCCGTCCACCTCGGCTCTACAGTCAAACAGCTGAGCTCTTGCTAGGGCGATGACATTTGAGGCTGGTGCTTTCTTGTGAGCCAGGGCCTTCTCCCAGTGGAGGTAGTCTCCGATTAACGGGGTCAGGTTTGGCGTTTCCCGGGCTCGGGCGGCCAGCGCTTCCCGGTGCTGTACGGTGTAGTTGTACTCGGTGAAGTCCGCATCACGTCCAAAGATGGCGAGGCAGAGGGTCAGGGCCTCCCGGTCGACGAGGAAATTCCACAGACCAGAGACGAAAGTGCGTTTTGCGGCCTCTCGAACGGCGCCCGTTGCCAGCCGACGCCCGGCCGCCATACGGATGTGCTCGTCGCGCAGGCTCTCTGCTGTTTTCCCTTTTGCCTGTTGAACCTTGGTGAGCCTAGGGAAACAGGCAGTTTCGTCTGGGATATGGGAGGATACCCGGTGAATCCAAGCAGAGCGTAGGCCAGCGATAATGTCGGAGTTCTTTGCCCAGAACGTGGACAAGAATCCGGTACTGCCCCTCCTCCATACACCCGTTGCCAGGTCTAGCACTTGGAACTGCAACAGTCCTGTGCGATTGCTTCGCACGATGCGGTGGCAACCGGCCAGGACTAGTGCACGATGAGAAGGGGTCTCTTCCCGAGACACGCTGCTAATCCCGCGCTCGAAAACTTCAGCGATGAACCTGGCGTATCCGGCCTCAAACGGCTTTGACCGGGAGTGCATCGGACGGGCTTTTAGACGAGGCGTAGTGGCGACCATTTTTGACAGTGTGCGAGAGAGCCGAAGAACAGGTTTTGAAAAAGCGATGGGTCGGAAATCAGAAAGAGCGCTTCTTCTCAAAAGCACTCTTTCCTGGAAGCTTGCGGGCCTACTGAGCCGCGCTGGCGCTGGACGGCCGGCGCCATGTCCAGAGAATCAAGCCCGAAAGGCCGACGAAGGTGGCCAGGCTCAATTTCGGGACCGTAACGCCGTACCATGACCAGTCCACCTGCGAACAGTCGCCAGTGCCTTTGAAGAGCATCGGAAGCATCTCGCTGACCGGGAACGAGTTGACGATGTACTCGAACCCAGGGCCGCACCCTTGGCTCATCGGCGGCAAGGACTGCAGGTACACCTGGCGAACAGCGAAGCCGGCGCCAGATAGCGCGAATGCACCTGCAAGCATCAAGAGCCAGCGGCCACCCTGTCTGCCTGTGAAGGCGGCCGCGAAGCAGAACGCCACCGTCCCGATAAGGCAATAGCGCTGCAGGATACAGAGGGGGCACGGCACCAAATCCAGGTACGTCTGCATCAGCACCGCCACCACCAGCGCCAGCACTCCAATCCCGCCTACGACGCCGGCCGGATACGGCGGCAGCACGCGCTGCCGGGAGAAACGGGTCATCCTCGGAGAATCCCGTTCTTTGGCAGTACAGCCCCCTTCCGGGCGCGGCGGCCAAGGTACTTGTCCATATCCGCCTTGCCAAAGCTGATGGTGCCAACCTGTCCCTTCAGTTCGATTTGCGCATTGAAGGGAAGGACGTCGAAGTAAGAGATGCCCGACAGCGTTTCTCCGTCATCGAGACCCATCAGTACCACGCCTTTACCCTTGTCCAGAGCTTTGACTTCGGTCACTGGGAAGCAAAGCATCTTGCCCTTCGCCGAGCCGCAGGCGACGAAGCCGTCAGTCGTCGAGGTAATGCGTACTGGCGGCATTGGGGTTTCGTTCTTTTCAGCGTTGAGGGTCAAGAACGCTTTGCCCGCCTTTGGACGTGCTACCAGCGCCTTGAGCTGGGCGATGAACCCATAGCCCTCTTGGCCTGAGAAAAGATAGGCTTGTTCCGGGTCGTCGGCCAGGCAATACAGGACTTTCGCACCGTCTTGGACGTCAATGAGCGTGGTAAGCGGTACGCCGTCACCGCGGCCGCTCGCGGGAATGTCAGAGGCTTGTACCGAGTAAGCGCGGCCTTTGCTATCGAGGAAAAGGACGGTTTCGGTCGTACGAGTTTTGACAACCGCCAGCTTCTCGTCGCCTGGCTTGAAGGCTAATGCCGACTCGTCTACATCATGCCCATTACGAGCACGAACCCAGAGATTCTTTGACACGATAATCGTAACCGGTTCATTAGGCACAACACGGGCCGCCGGTGAAGCGGATGCGCGGGCCTCAGCCTTGATGAGCGTGCGACGGTCGTCGCCGAACTTTTCGGCGTCAGCTTTGATTTCCTTGACGATGAGCTTGTTGAGTGCGTCCGGATTGCTCAAGAGCACCTGCAGGCGAGTCTGTTCCTTGCGGCCCTCCTCCAACTCCTTCTCGAGTTTGAACCCTTCCAAGCGCGCAAGCTGGCGCAGGCGCATCTCAAGAATATCGTCGGCCTGCAGCTCAGTCAGCCCGAACTTCGCCATGATGTCGGCCTTGGGGTCTTCCGCCTCGCCAATTGTGGCCACGACCTCGTTGACGTTCAGATAGACGGCCACGCGGCCTTCCAACAGGTGCAGACGAGCCGAGAGCTTGTCGTACTCGTACTGAGTGCGGCGGTGTACTGTCGTGAAGCGGAACTGGGCCCACTCGGTCAGAATATCTTTCAGTCCCTTCGTGCGAGGCTTGTTGTCGAGCCCCAGGCAGGTGTGGTTCACGGGGACCGAAGTTTCCAAATCGGTATTCGCAAACAAGAAGGCCATTGTCTCTTCAGGCGTCTGCTTCGAGCTGCGAGGAATCACGACTAGACGGACGCCCGCGTCTTTGCCAGACTCGTCCGTGACCTTTTCCAGAAGGTTCAGACTCACCGTCTTCAGGTTAATCTGCTGCTGGTCGAGTGTTTTCTTACCCGTCTTCGGCTGGGGGTTCGTGAGCACCTCGACTTGCTCGAGAATCGCTTTCGCCGACACCTGGTACGGAAAGTCCGTAATGACGATTTGCCACTGCCCGCGGGCCAGCTCCTCCTTACGCCACACGGCGCGAGCCCGCAGATTACCGCGGCCTGTTTCATACGCTGCGAGGATTTCGGCGCGGCTCGAGATGAGCTGGGCGCCTGTGGCGAAATCCGGGCCGGGAATGATGTCTAGCAGCTGGTCGGTCGTGATTGCAGGGTTTTCGATTACCGCGACAGCAGCGGCAGCGACTTCTCGCAGGTTGTGCGAAGGAAACTCACAGGCCATGCCCACTGCGATACCTGACGCGCCATTGAGTAGCAGCATCGGCAGGCGAGCCGGCAGCATTGCGGGCTCAAACCAGGAACCATCGTAGTTGGGGACAAAGTCGACGGTGCCGGCGCCGAGCTCGGACAGCAGCAGCTGGGCCACAGGCATCAGCTTCGCTTCGGTGTATCGCATAGCGGCGGCCGTATCTCCGTCACGGGAGCCGAAGTTGCCTTGCCCCTCAATCAGGGGATAACGCAGGGAGAACGGCTGCGCCATGCGAACGAGCGCATCGTACACCGACGAGTCGCCGTGCGGGTGGTACTTACCCAGAACTTCACCGACTACAGCTGCGCATTTACGCAGCTTAGCGGTATGTGTCAGGCCCATATCCTGCATCGCGTACAGAATGCGGACCTGGACAGGCTTTTCGCCGTCTTGCACTTTCGGGAGGGCGCGGCCTTTGACAACCGCCATGCCGTAGTCCAAATACGCCTTTTCGGCGTACTTATGAATGACGAGGTTGTCGCTCGCGCTATGGTTTTGCGTCATATTTTGCTTTCGGGTATAGGTGCTGCTTATTCGGAAAGGGTCGAGTCGCCGCCGTTCGCCTCCATCCACTTGCGGCGCCCTGGCGAATTCGATGCGGCCATCAGTAGGTCGAACATGGCGTGTACTTCCGGACGCGCATCGTCGGGCCATTCGACTTGGCGCAGTCGGCGCGTCGCAGGGTCTAGGGTGGTCTCCCACAACTCGGGAGGATTCATCTCGCCCAGTCCTTTGAAGCGGCCGACTTTCAGCTTGGTGTGACCCTCTTTCGTGAAGCGGTCTTCCCAGCTCTTGAGCTCAGCTTCGTCCATCGCATAAATCTTGCGAGCTGGCTTCTTCTTCCCTACCGCGTCAGCGTCCAGGCGGAACAACGGCGGACAGGCGATGTAGATGTGCCCTTTGTCGACCACGTGAGGGAAGTGACGCAGGAAGAGCGTGAGCAGCAGCACCTGGATGTGGAATCCGTCAACGTCTGCGTCAGCGAGGATGCAGATTTTGTGATAGCGCAGCTTGGATAGGTCGACCTCATCGGCCAGCGTATGCGGCTCGATTCCGATAGCCACCGAGATGTCGTGCACTTCGTTGTTGGCCATCGCGGCAAGGCGGTCCTTCTCCCAAGTGTTCAGTCCCTTACCACGCAGCGGCAAAATCGCCTGGAATTCCTTGTCACGCGCCATCTTGGCCGACCCGCCCGCGGAGTCACCTTCGACGAGGAACAGCTCGTTCGCAGCTGGATTGTCGGACTCGCAGTCGGTCAGCTTGCCGGGCAGCATCACCACCGACGAGGACTTCTTGCGCTCGACCTTGTTTGCGTTACGTTGACGGGCCATCGCGTTGCGGATGGCGATGTCTGCGACGAGCTTGCCCTGCGTGACGTTCTGGTTGAGCCAGGCATCAAACGAAGGCTGAACCATGCGGTCGACAAGCTTCACGCCATCTCGCGAGTTCAGCTTGTCCTTTGTCTGGCCGGAGAACTGCGGGTCGAGCATGCGAGCCGAGAGAACATAGACGACGTTCTTGAACACGTCCTCGCCAGTGAGCTTCACACCTTTCGGCAGCATGCCGTGGTGCTCGATGAACTTCTTGAGCGTCTCAAACAGGCCCGACTTCAAGCCCGACACGTGGGTGCCGTGGTCAGGAGTTGGAATCAGATTAACGAAGGACTTGCCCTCCCCTTTCCCGCTCTCGTACCACGAAAAGGCCCAGTGAGCGCCCTCGCCTTCTGCGAACGTGTCATCGCTATCCGAGGCGTATCGGCGCCCCTCGAAAACGGGAACCATTGGAGCCTGTCCGTCAGCCATCTCATTGAGGAACGACGCCAGGCCATTCGAGTACTGCCATTCGACGCGAACGGGCTCCTCGCCACGCGAATCGATGAACACGACGGTCAGGCCGGCGAGCAGGATAGCTTTGGACTGCAGGAGTGTTTTAAGTTCCGCGACAGGAACTTCTGGCGAATCGAAGTACTTTGGATTCGGCTTGGCGATGACTTGCGTACCGCGCGTAGTCGACGGGCCCAGCTTCTTCAGCGGCGACACCAAATCACCGTTGCTGAAGCCTAGCTCCCACGTTGCACCTTCGCGGTTGATAGTGCAAATCAAGCTGTCGCTAAGTGCGTTCGTGACCGAGACACCGACCCCGTGCAACCCGCCGGCGAAGCGATACGAACCGTCGCCCGATTCCTTCTCGAACTTGCCGCCCGAGTGCAATTTCGTGAACACCAGCTGTACAGCCGGCACACCCTCGGTCGGATGCATCCCGACTGGAATGCCTCGGCCGTTGTCGGCGATACGGACCGCACCGTCCGGCAGTAGTTCGACCTCCAACCAGGTCGCATGGCCGCCGAGCGCCTCGTCTGCAGAGTTGTCGATTACCTCCTGGAGCATGTGCAGCGGGCTTTCCGTCCGAGTGTACATGCCTGGGCGGTGCTTCACGGGCTCGAGGCCCTCTAGCACCTTAATGGAAGAGGCGCCGTAGTTGTCGATGTTGTCGGTCATAGGGAGCTTTGTTGTTTTAGCGTCGTTTATTATAGCATCAGTTTACACAAGGCAACTTGAGGTCTGGTTCCTCGAGAGAAACTGTTGTGCCGATGCAATTTTTAGGGCGTTTCTTTAGGTAAATAATGCCGCATGGCATTACTGGCGATATACTGATTGATACTGCCAGACAATGTTCCTGCCGTGCAATGCGGCGGGTCGCCTACCTATAGAGAGTCCTATGCAAACTAGCGCCCTAGTGCACAACTTCGACAAGAGCCTGCTTGTCGAAGCCGATGTCATCCGCCTCCTGGAAACCTTTTGGGCCGGACAAGGCTTTGCCGATGTGACCAAAGACACGGCGTACCATGGCCGAGATGTCGACTATGTATTCACGCCTCAGTTCGCGCCAGGCCGGCCGCCCGAGGCGCCGCAGTCCGTCTGGGTCGAAATGAAGGCGGACTCCACCAAGTACCACAACATCTTCTTCGAGCTGCTCAGCAACGGCGTCTACAACGTCGACACGCCAGGCTGCTTCATGTTTAGCCAAGCCTACGCCTGGGCATACGTCTTTGCGGAAAGTAAAGAAGTCTTCGTGTTTGAGCTTAAAGGTGTTCGCACGTGGGTGCTCGCGAATTTCATCATGCTTAAGCCCTACCTCAAGACGACTACGAATAAAAAGCCCGATGGCAGCTTTGCCCCTACGATGGGTTTCGCGATACCAGTCGAAAAACTGCTGGGCTGGCTCAGCGCTTCCGTACCGATGACCTATGCCCGCCTTCCCGGATTCGGCGAGCCGGTTAATGGCGCGGTGCCCCGCTCCCGCCTGCCGGCTCGGTTCCGCGACCTAAACCGAGGCCTACCGGGCATCATTGCAATGCTCAACGCGAGCCCCGCCCAGTCGACGCCGACGAAAGTTGTGCAGTTCCAAGCTCAGACGTCGCCCCTTCGTCGCCATGTCTTAGGTATTAAGCAGCTAGCGCTTTCGCAGACAAACGGGATGTATGAAAGCATCATGAAACGCGCTCTCGGTCCGCACTACGAAGCGCTGATGCAAGCCGCCTAGCTTTAAAAGGACAACCGCTATAGAAAAAGACACGCGATGGCGTGTCTTTTTCGTTAAGGGAAGTTAGCGCTCTTGCTGTTCGGGTTGGTCGGTGATTGGACCATCTTTACCACCACCGCCCCCACCAGAACCGCCTTCGTCAAGACGCCAGCCGCAAGCGCCACCCTGGTCAGCAGGCTTACACCACCAGTAGGCTGCAGTCGTTAGGTCTTTCTGGCTAATGGGAACCGCCTCCCAGTATGGTGCGCCGCTATCCATGTAGAAGCCACGCAGATGCGTCGAGCCCGTGCAACGGTTCTGCGTGATGCGGCGGTTGTACACCCCGCCCACATAGACGTCAGCCGGCTTGGAAGCATAACCGCAGTCGAAGTCCCAGAGATTTTTGTTTTCGCACTCGTAGTTATTACGCCAGGGCTGATGCATCGAGTAGTTGTTGTGCCCGCAGACGAATCCGCTGTCACCACCTTCTCCACCGCCTGACGCGCGATACGAGTATCGGCTGTCGTGCGTGCCCTCAGTCAGCCGAACGAGGCCGGCATTACGGTCGACCATCGCAAGGTATCGAGCGCCGTTGAAACCTGCGAGGCCGACAGCGGACCAGTACCCTTCACCCACGGCGGACAAGGTTTTTGCACTCGAACTCCAGCTTGGCCAGTTACGAGTATTCTGAATGACGGTCTCAATGTCAAAGCCGTCAACGGTCTTGGAGCATTTGAGGGTCCAGATGACCTGATACGAGTCACGTGCGCCTCCGTACTGCCAGATACCGCCCGTTGCGGACCCCACCACGTCCTGCGGCGTATTCAGCACATTGACACCCGCAACCGACACCAAGCCAGGGATGTCGGCGACGGGCAGCAAGACGCCCCCTTTTACTGGGTCGATAGCATAGCTGCCGAGCGCAGGCACATCACCCTTGCGAACACGGATGGTGTAGTCATACGGGGTGTTAGGGGACAAATACGTTCCCTCGTACTCCTGCAGTTGCTGGTAGTTCACCACGCGAGGGCTTCCGGATGACACTGCGATATAGCGGCCCAGGTTCGTTTGCAACGTGTAGCCGAAGTTGCCCCTATTGCGGTAGTTGGTCTCGAAGCACCCTACATACGAAACCTCACGCGCATCAATGCTCGTCGCCATTTTCGGAACAACGGACCCGTCAGGTTGTTCGACCCACTGGGGCTGAACGCGGCGCACGTAGTCCACAACCGCCATGACGGCTCCCGTAGAATCCAGCAACTTCTTGACGTCTGTAGGACCAACTGCACAACCAGCAGTCGAGCTATCCATGAGGCAGTTAACGCCGTCATCCGTGTTTTCAGAGCCGCCCTGTGGTGCATCATAGGCCCCGCCCGCGTTCAACGTTGCCCAGTCGGTAACCGGGTCAAACTTCATGTCGCGCAGCTGATACTTCATGGTCCCGCCATCAGGGTAGCTCCAGGATTGCGGCAAGTCAGAGTCGACACGTAGTGGCGTGTACACCAAGTACAGAACCTTTGGGTCTGGGGAAACCAGGCGTGCGTCCGCATAGGCGCCACGACCGTTTTTGTCCGCGAAGTAATCCCAGTGAATCGCCCACGTCTCAGCGACACCGTTTGCGTCGACTTGCACTTCCTGCTTGAACGTGAACCAGCTCGAGCTGATGCCGTTAGTCTGCATGTAGCTCGAGAGGCCGGACTTCACATTGTTGAAGTTCGCACGGATACGTGCGTTCGCCTGGTCGAGAACCGCGCCACGAGTCGGAAGTCCGGTTGGCGTGCCGTACCAGCCTGAAAAAGTAATTGCAGGAATTGAGACCGGAATCCGTCCGGGTGCGACTTTGTTGCCTAGACGACCGAGACCGAACCCGCGTTCAGACGTGGTCAAAGGGCCGGTTGTAGCAGAAATGTTGACAGAGCCGCCAGGTGTGACGTTTTCCGTCACGAAAAGAACGGACTTTTCGGACGAGACTGTAAGCGGGGCGGCCTGCGCTAAAGGCGCGCCGCCGGCAGCCAGCGCTACCGCAAGCGCCAAAATTTTGAGGGACTTTTTCATGAGTGCCTTCCGGATTGAAATAGGTTATAGGCAGTCTAGGTACCGGAAGTGAAACGTCAGCAGGGACGCGGGTTTGTTACGTGTTAGAGGGTTTGAAAAGTTACCTATACAGAGGAACCCTGGAGGCATTCAATGAATATCCTAACTTTCAAGAAGTCAATTTCGTCCTGTGTCATGGTCGCATACACTACGCTGGCGTCTCTCGTCCCGATGGGACAAGTGCATGCAGCGCCGGTGTGCAGCGCATCGAACCCGACGACTGCAGCGGGCCAGACCCCTGGTTGCGCCATCAAGCAGTTCCCTTCGGGGCCGTATGCCTTTGCTAAGCTCCAATGGAGCCAAATCGGCACAATTTCGCAGTCACCAACTTCGGGCATCAATCTCTCGATGGCATCGGGCGACCGCGTCCTGTTGAGCAACAACCGAACCGCGGCTGCGCTCGGCTTGCAGGCTAACCAAGTCGCAGATGTCGTGTCACTGTTTCCGACAAACGTGCCATTTGTCTTCGCACGGTACAACCCCATGTCAATGGAGCTGCGCATCGACGTATTCAAAGTAGAGAAGGCTGGTGGCCAGGTCGCGATGATGCAGGCCCCATTCGCTCCCGCGCACGGCGGGGCGTTCGCGGCTGCAATGACCTATGCGACGCCGTCCGACCGGATGAATGGCTACAACCCTGGCGCAAATCCATTCAGCTTATTCGAGCGCGCCGGCGACGACGCTTTCTACAACGTCGATTCCATCGCCTCCGCCCAGGTCGCCATTGGCCACGCAATGCGCATGTCTGGCGCAGCCATCGGTTTAGTTGCGGTCGCAAAGAACCGTGTGAATCAGTATCAAACCAAGAGTGGTGGCTGGCTGCGTAAGACCATCACTACGCACGTAGAAGGCTACACCAAGCCGGAATGGTTCATCGCCAGCCCTGCAGACTTCCAGCCAAACGGCACTACCGCTTCGATGTGCGCTATCAATGTAAGTACGCCTTCGGCCTGCCCGCAGCACTTGGCCGTACCTTCGGGAATTGTCTGGACGCAATGGGAAGGTGGCAGCCTGCCTGCCTTTGAGGATATGACCTCGAACTGGACTCAGTCGAAGAAGAGCTTCACATTGCTCGCGATGATTGTTGTCGCCTTCCTGGTCGTCGCTACTGCCGGTGCAATGATGGTAGCAGCCGGCGCAGCGGCGAGTGCTCTTGGGCCAGCGACCTTTATTCAAGGCCTTGTTGGGATGGGCACCACGATGGGAGGTGCGCTGACAATGAATACGGTCCTGACGTTTGCTGCGATTGAAGCAGCGGCAGTCGGTGTGGTGGGCGGACTTTCAGGTGCAGGCGTTAAGGACGCAGTGACAGCCCCGTACACCGGCGCAAGGTCCGGTTTCGGGGTGCCCACCGTCCCGGACTCACCGGCGGGACGAAGTGTGTACGACGGCGTTCGCGCGAAGTTTGACGCGCCTGCCCCATCGGCCCTGGGAGTTCGAGCAGTAACCGAGGGCCTATACGGAGCAGGATGCGCACCTCATCTGCCCTCGACAAGCTGCGGCAATTCAGGGGTGGTTCCTCGGGTCGATTCTGGAACTCAGACAAACAACGTGCAGTTCTGGAAGGACAACGGCAAACCCGTGGTCATACCTGACGGATTCTAACCGACAAGCTACGGGGACTTCGGTCCCCGTTTTTATGTCTGCGAAAAGAATAACGCCTACGTTACAGAAGCAACGTAGGCGTTAGAAACAACAGCGGTAATGCGAGAGCGAGACCTTAGTCGAACTTGTCAAGGTCTTCTTTCGTAAGGCGACGCTTGAAGGTCAGGCCAGAGTCTTTCGTCACAGCTTCGGCATCCACCTCGACAACTTCCTTGAAGCGCTTTGCAGCCTTCTCGGCATCGATACATTTGTCGTCGTCGTGCGCACAGATAATGCGCAAGATACGGGTGAAGCGTTGAGTGGTGTAGTTGGTATCTGGACCTTTTTCCGCCATTACATCGACGAGAGTACCTTTAGGAATCGCCGAAAATTCGATTTGGTCGGGAACCGCAACGTTCGCGGAAACCATATTCCACCCCGATGCGAACTGCACTCGCGCCATACGCATGCTCTGGTCACGCTTTTCATCGAAACCGGTCAGCGCTGCCCACTTTGCATTGGGAGCTCGCGTTTTCGAAGTGTCGACGACTTGGTCGGATACCGTTGCACGCCACACCTTACCTTGCCAAGGCTCAACAGTCTCAGCGGTAATGGTGGAGCAGGCGGTCATCGCCAGAGCGAACAGGCCAGTGGCCACAATCTTCAGTGCTGCAATAGTCTTTTTCATGTCATTGTCCTTTTGTTCGTTTTGATATGTTTATTATACCAAACGAACCGATGTTTTGGTTAATCTTCTTTTTAAGAGGGTCGTTTTTAAGTTGGTTCTCTTGGAGTGTAGCAACAGTTTGCTGAGATGCAAAGTCCTAGAGGCAAAAAGGGAGCTGGGCTCCCTTTTGTCGTGCTAATCGACTTCCGCAGCGCCCTTGAGCGCTTTCACGGCCTCGCGCCGTAGCTTGCCCAGCAGCGTCTTTGTGGCTTCGGATACGAACAGCTCTTCGAACACCTCGTCCATGTCGCGCTTGAATCCGCTGGCGTCATCGGAGCGCGCGCCTTCCATACGTGTCTGTCCGACGAATAGTTCGGCAAACGCGCTCTTGTCGAGAGCCTTTACCGAAGCTTTCCCCGCGGCCGGCGCTACATGGTCGCCGGTAAGGTCGAACACATCGGCGTCGTACTTCAGGATATGGCGCTTGAGTTCGAAGTTGTTGAACGCCGGGCGCCACTCCCATACTGACGGCACTTCGTGAATCACATCCTTTGACAACCTGGCGATATTGCCTGGGTTGTGAGCACGCATCGCGCCGCAATCAAACGAGGGAAGCTTCTTGTGGATATGGCCGTTGACCAGCATCTTACAGCCGGCGATTTCCTGAATCGGCTTGCAACCAGGGTGCGCGCCCGAGAAGTTCAGGTCGTGGTGAGTGATGATGATGTTGGTGACGCCCTCCTCCTCTGGCAGCTCACGAGGAATCTCGGCGCCATACGGCACTGCGTACAACCGAACCACGCTTCCACCAAAGTCGAACTCCCCCGCCAGGCCTTCCTTGGTCAACACAGTGAAGGCGCCAAGCTTCGAAACGAGAGTGAGGGCATCGGCACTCGTCAGCCGCGTCTCTTCTTTGTCATGGTTGCCTTCCAACGTCAGGGGCACCATAGAGAAGCTGCGAGCGATGTCGATAAGGCGGGACAGCAAAGGCAGGCTGTTTTCCTTGTTACGATGGAACAGGTCGCCCAGGATGACGGGGACGAGGTTCTGCTCGACCGAGATGACTGCGGCCTGCGCAAGCTTGTCGAGGATGACATTGGTGTAGTCGTCCATCCGGCGGCCAGGGCGATAGCCAGCCAAGTGAGGGTCCCCGATAAACAAGAACCCATTGAATCCTTCAATGCGCATGCACCAATCCTCCTTCCGGCAGTTCTCCCTCACACAGCGGGCAGAAGTTGCCAATTTGTTCTCTGAGTGCCTTGTTTTGCGCACTCAGCGCCTTTTCCTCTCGCTCGGTCGCTTCGAGCTCGGCCGTCGCAGCTGAGACCTGGTCGCCTAACTTCTGCAGCAGCTGGGCTTTTCGGACGAGGCCCTCGTTGCTCTCAACTACAGGCACCTTCAAGTCGACAGGTGGAAGCTGGGCGAGAAGTTCACTCTTGCGTTGAAGGCTGCTCAAGCGGGCCCCGACTTCGATTAGCCGCGAGTTATCCGAAACGACCGGGACCACTATCTTCAATTCAGGTAGATTGATGGCTGCTCGACGGCTGAGGACTTCGAGGCGAGCGCATGTCGCAGCCAGGCGCGAGAGGTCCTCCAGCACAGGAACCTGGACGGTAAGCGGTGGCAACGTCAGCTCCGCTTTCTTTGCAAGCCCTTCGAGACGGTCCGTTAAAGCGTTCAGCCGGCTGTAATCCTCGACATGAGGAACTTTCAGGCTCAATGGTTTGAGCGACAGCGCGGCTTTTGGCTCAAGCTCCGCGAGCCGGTTAACCAACTCAAGGAGGCGGGAATTATCTGCTAGCACAGGCGGCGCCGCGGGCAGATTCGAGAGGACATCGAGCTTTCGGTTGCAGCTGTCCATTACCCGCTTCGACTCCTCGATAGTGGTAATAGTCTTGGCCAGGGTTCTTTCCAGCTGCTGGGCCGCGTCAACCTTCTTTACTAGGGTCGTGTGGATGGACACTAGGCCTTGCAGCTCGACTAGCCGGTCCAGGATAGGCAGCTTTTTATCGATTCGAGTGAGTTCGGCCTCACCGTCGGCGACGGTTTTGCTGTCCGCCTTGTTCAACTTGCGGTATGCCTCATTCAGGGCGACGAAGTGGCCGGATTCGCGGCCGACGGACAGCAGCTTGGCGCGAACCGACGGGGCTTCGTCTAGCAAGAAGATGGGGGACTTCTGCGAGCGAAGCTGGATGTCGAGTCCATCGACACGCTTGATGCCGAGCAGCTCTTCGATTTTCTCGGGGACTTGTCCACGTACAGGCGGGCGCCCCTCGAAGACGGGTTCTTCGCTGTCACCGACGTACACACGATACATCACCTTTGGAGACTTCTTCAGATAGCGCGTGTACTCAATTCGAGTATCGTTCTCCAGGCCGATGATGATTTTCGCCTCCAAGATTTGGTCACGGTTCTCGGAACGGTCATGGGAGAACAAGGTATCGTCAGCATCGTTGTATGCGACTGCACGAAAACCCGAGACGAGAGCAGTAGACTTGCCGAGGTCATTATCGCCGATGAACGAGTTCAGGCCGGGCATGAACGGAATCAGGGTGTCCCGGTGAGCGCGCACGTTGATTAGACGCATGTATCGGACGCCGGGAACAACGTTGTCAGGCCAAGCGGCGACGCGTGGCTCGAGGACGGTTGCCCTCGTCTCCGAGCCTTCCGTGTAAAGCTTGATGATGCTTGCATGCCCCTCGAAGTACTCGGACACATGATGGCTAATCATCAGCATTTGTGTCTGCGATTTCGTGGCCACTTCCGAGAGCATCTTCACAAAGTTGGGCACGCGCTCGGGCTTAACCCAAATATCTGGCTCGTCCAGGACGAGGAGACGTCGATTCGGGGTTTGCGCCAGAGCGGATACACGTAGGCCGGCCACGACGACGTTGTTGATTGAGCCGCCATTTGCCGTAAGGATGTCCTCGCGGAAGCCATCATTGTTGATGTGCAGGTCAAGGGCCGGAAGTCCTAAATGCTGACCCAGCTCCAGCTTCACGATGCCGTTGGCCAGCCCGTCAGCGCCGCCCTTTTCAGGGAAGACGTCGCGAACGCAGGCCGACAGCAGGGTTTCGTAAGGGCCGATGGAGCGACGGTGCGCTTTTTCCTGCAAAGCCTCGAAAACGCCTTTGATTTCCTCTTCCAGTTCGAGCCGGCCCTTAGCTTGCGCCACTTTAAGCGTCAGCTCTTCTTTGCGACGCAGTAGGGAGTCGCGCACACCCAGAAGACGTGCATGCTTGAGGCGGAGTTCTTCGAACACAGCCTTCGCTTTAGCGTAGCCCATGTCTCCGGAGGACATAGTTCCGGTCTCCGCGCTCATTAGGCGGCTTTCTGTTCGATGTCGTTGAGCTCGGCTTCGAGTTCGTCCACGCCCATCAGGAACTCGAGCACCTCCTGAAGCTTCGTCGCCTCACGGGTCCGATAGAGGTCGCGCAGCTCTGGCAGTTTCGAGGTGCCGAATTCGGTCTCAGCGTCACGGCTGCCCTCAAGGAACTGGCGACGCGAAGTTTCGAGCTCAACCTGCATACGTTGGCGGCGCAGGACCAGCGCATCGAAGCGCTTCTTCCCTTCCTCAAATTTCTCGATGACGTTCTTACTGTCGACGTTGTGCTCACGGGTCATAGGGGCTCCGATATTTAGATGTTAGTTGGACGTGCGCTTTTCCCCGTTCATCGCCATTTCCTGGCGGCGGGTAGCGTTTGCAGAACGTTGGAGCTCGATGAACATCTTGCCCATGTCGTAGCGGACGCGGGACAGATTGGCGTCTTTACGGGACGAGACCATCATCGAGAGGTGGGCCTCGTAGCGAGGGTCGGCCAGGGCACGTTGTTCGGCTTGGGCGAACGACATGGGTTTTGGCGGGGCGCCAGCTTTTCCGGGTACGCCACATTCCATGTACTCGAGGACAAACTTGGCGAGGACGCTCTTCTTGCTTTCTTCGAGCGATGCGGCCGCGGCGTCATTCTGATACCACTCCGCACCGGCGTCTGCTACTAGGGTCGTGAGAGCCGTAGGCTCCATGATGTCCGCTTGCTGGAGAGCGCGGAAGAAGGTGCTATTTTCGACTGTCAAAGGGTTCTCCGGAAATCTTTAGGTGATGGAGCATTTTAAAGGCGTCAATGCTTCCCGGCAACAACTTTTGCACACCAGCAGTGTGCATTAGCGTAGCACTCGCACCTATCTCAACGATTTTCCGAGAAATTTAAACGTAAAAAAGCGGGCTCGAGGCCCGCTTCAAAAACAACACCGTTTGCCAGGATTACTTGCGACGCGCTCCGGCCGCGACCGCTACAACCTTCGTGCGGATTTCGTCCGCACCTGGCTTTGCTCGGGAGTCCCATCGAATCGTTCGCACACCTGCGTTCGCCAGCATTTTGTCACGCGCGGCGTCCTTGTCTTGCTTAGTGTCGTGGGTGCGGTCATCGAGTTCTACGACGGCCACAACATCCATCGTTTTTGGCCGGCATACAACGTAGTCGACGGTCTTCTGCGAAAACTCTTTACGCATCTTCCAGTAGTCCGGGTGCATCTCCGGCAGGCTGACGTCGAGAAGAGCACTCATCGCAACTTGAGGAACAACCTCGAAGTCAGGAAGAGCCGCTTTCAAGCGAGCGTAAAACTCTTTTTCGTTCTCCGTCATTAAGTTTCGGCTGACAATCGAGTCGGCCTTGACTGCCTCCTGGTACTTCTTCCATTTTGCTTGGTTGAGGCTGTCGTGGTAGCTCTTGAGAACGAACCACAGAACCATGCAAATCGGAATGAGGATGTACGGCGATGTGAGGAAGTTCTGAATGGACTGCATGGCTTCTCCTGGGTTTACAGCTTTGTATACAAGGGGGTTAACACCAGCCTGCACTTACCTCGTTTCGTAAACCACTTTAACCCTAAGTAGTTACTTATGGGGGTAAAAGTCGTTCGCGACGAACGGTGTAGCACCGCGGATTTATACGTTTTTTCAGATTATAACACAGTAGCACCAGAAGTTAACAGCTTTATATGCTTTGCCGAGCTGTCAACGGTTCCTGCACCTGTAAAGTTCGTTGCGACGGAGCAACGAATTGAAGGTAGCCGGTGTTGCCGACCGTCAACTGTGGTTAAATACTGGCGCTATAGTAAGAAACACGGATAAAGGAATCGCATGCGTATCGTCGAACGAAAGTACTCCCCCACCACGGCGCTCGCGCTCGTTAAGGAAGGGTTGACTCCCCTCCTCGCCCGCGTCCTGGCTGCACGCGGAATTAAAAGCCGTGCGGACATCACCGGAACCCTGCACGACCTGATTCCCTACGCCGAGCTCCTCAACGCTCGTGCGCTGGCGGAAATCATGGCCGATGCAATCGTTAGTCAGAAGCGCATGCTGATTGTTGCCGACTACGATGCCGACGGCGCCACCGCTTGTACCGTTGGCATGCGGGCCTTGACGGCATACGGTGCTAACGTCGGATTCCTCATTCCGAATCGGCTTGAACATGGCTACGGTCTGACTCCGGAAATCGTAGACATCGCAGCCGAGCAGGTGCCTCGGCCTGATTACATCGTCACCGTTGACAATGGCATCTCAAGCCTTCCCGGAATTAACCGGGCCAACGAACTAGGAATCGAAGTGCTGGTAACGGACCACCACCTCCCTGGTGAGACGCCGCCGGCCGCACGCATTATCGTCAATCCCAATCAGGTGGGATGCCCTTTCCCCAGTAAGTCGCTCGCCGGCTGCGGCGTGATGTGGTACGTCATGTGGGCGCTCAAAGATGTGATGAAAGAGCGCGGAATTCCGCAAGCTAATCCCGACTTTAAAATTGCGTCGCTTATGCCTATCGTTTCGGTCGGCACGGTTGCGGACGTCGTCACCCTTGACCGCAACAACCGCATCCTCGTAGCTGAAGGTATCCGTTACATCAAAGGTGGCCGCTCGTTCGCCGGCATCAACGCACTGGCGAAGGTGGCCAAGAAAAGCCCACATACGCTTCGAACCAGTGACATTGGCTTTGGTATTGGTCCACACATCAATGCGGCTGGCCGCTTGGAGACGATGGACGCCGGCGTAGAGTGTCTTCTTACCGACTCGCCTGAGCGCGCGGCCCAGCTCGCAACAGAGCTTCATGAAATCAACAATCGGCGCCGGGAGATTGAGGGGAAGATTGTTTCCGAAGCAGTTGAGCAGCTTCTATGTAAAGTCGACCTCGACTTCTATACCGCGGTCCTGCACGCCGACGAATGGCACCAGGGCGTCATCGGCGTAGTCGCGAGCCGTATCAAAGACCGTGTGTACCGGCCGACCTTCGTCATGGCCAGTGGCAAGAACGGAGAGTTCAAAGGGTCGGGACGCTCGATTCCGGGCTTCCATCTGCGCGATGCACTCGACTTGGTGTCGACTCGAAACCCGGGGCTCCTACCTAAATTTGGTGGGCACGCCATGGCCGCCGGCGTTACTGTGCGGGCCCGCGGCCTGGCGACGTTCCAGCGTGCATTCGAGGAAGTCGCTCGGGAGATGCTGTCTCCGTCCATGCTGAACCAGTGCCTGGAAACCGACGGTTCTCTTGAAGCCGCAGAAATCTCGATTGAGACATTTGACGCGATTAAAGAGCACGTGTGGGGACAGAACTTCCTGGAACCCACATTCGTCGATGAGTTCAACGTCGTATCCTTCAAAAAGATGGGAGTAGACGACGCCCATCTAAAACTCGTACTAGAAAAAGGCGGCCAAAAGTTTGATGCTGTGAAGTTCAAGCATGAGGGGGTAGACATTCCACCCCGTGTGCGCGTGGTATATAAGCTGGACGCGAACGAGTTTATGGGTCGGGTTCGACTGCAGCTGATGCTCGACTACCTTGAGCCTGCACTGGGATAGATTTCAACGTTGAAATCGAGTTGAACACGGTGAGCAAGAGCTGAGCAAACGTTCGGCTCTTGTTGTTTTAGCTCGGGGCCGTACGCAACTAAAGTTAGATGCCACACGTCCTCCCCGCCGACAGCTAAAGAGCGGCGGGTTTCAACGTTGAAACAGGTTGCGTTCTGCAGACAGCTTTCGGCGTCGAGAGTACACATGCTTTTACCGGGTTCCTCCCCTAGCACAGTCTAAATTTGGAACAACACCCACTTCTTAAGAGGCCGCCCTTCGCAATCGAGTTTCAACGTTGAAACCGGCTGGGGCATACGGGGACGAGCCGCTTCCTGAAAGGCGGCTTGTGCTAAGCCCTCAGCAGTTTCAACGTTGAAACCCTGCCCATAACATGGCCGCAAGCTACACCCGGCCACTGCATACCTGGCTTCAACGATGTCTTAGTTTGAACGTTGAAAGTCCTGCGGCTTCCCGTCGATTCCTCCTTCGGCATGTAATCTAGTTTTCACATAAATCACCTAGGTTTTTTACGTGGATGCCTTGACATTGAGGTGTTACAACTTTACTATGGCTAATCTTTTTTAAACGAGGGAGCTAAAGAATGTTTTCAATTTGCGTGGTAAACCAGAAGGGTGGTGCTGGAAAAACGACGTCGGGGCTGACCCTTGCCGATGCGTTGTCGCGAACCTTCGTAGGGGCCGGAAAGTCCCAACGCCGCGCCAATGTGCTCGTCGTCGATGCTGACCCTCAAAAGACTGCCTATAAATGGGAGTCGCGTCGAGTACAGGAGTCGCTCCCGCGCTACCCAGTCCGCGTGGAAGCCGTCAGCAACCTCGGTTCGGTCCAGGCCTGGCACGTCGAGGTGCTGGGGCTCATCGAAAAACTGGGTCCTATCGACTACCTGGTCATCGACACTCCACCGAACCTTCAGTCGCTGGAATTGAGCGCGGCCATGCAATTCGCGGACATCGCAATCATGCCGTTCTTCTGCCACGCAGGTAACGTCGAAGCGCTCGAGGAGCTGGTTCCATACGTGACATATATCCAGGACGAGCGCCAAAAGAACAACTTCGCACCGATGGAAATCCGCGTACTCGTGAATAAGTACACGCTGCGACGCGCCTCGGAAGTTCACATCTTCAATACGGTCGCTGACTTCAGCCCTTGGCCTGTTCTCGAGACCCGCCTCAAGGACCTTGTGGCCTATGCCGATGCGCACACGTACCATACAAGCCTGTATGCAATGGGCGGCCCGAAAGAAGCCCGTGTAACGGCCGACAAACTCGCGCAAGAAGTAATCGCCATCGCGAAGTCGAAAGCAGGCGAGACCGCCGGCCAAACTGCGGAGGCTGCGTAATGAAGAAGAACGTCGCCGCACTCTCGGCCTCCTTCGATACGCTCCGAAAACTTGCGGAGAGTCCGAAGCCCGGCCACCAGGTGCCCCCTTTGGACACCACAGCAGGCGCGCTGCCTCGCATAGTCGAGGATGCGGTTCCCGCTCCAGCTCCCGCAGTTGCTCCGCCACGTAGCGAGCCTACCGCTGCGGCTTCGCCGACGGAACCGGACGCAAACGTGCCGGCAACCGTGGACGGTTACATGGTGTATGACCCAGATTACGAGTACAAGGTCGGAGACCGTGTCTTGCTCCCCCTCGAACTCTTTGGGCACAACCCGCGGAATCCTCGTGTGTTCACATCGGACAAGGAAATGCAATCCTTGGTCGCGAGCTTAGCCGCAAATGGGCAGTTGGAAACGGGGTATGTGTTCCCTAAGGGACCGGACGGCAAGTTCAAAGGCAAGGGCGGGCATCGCCGCAACATCGGTCTCCAGACGCTGAACAAGAGCGTAATGAAAGTGGAAATCGTGGCGCCAGCGGCAAATGAACTGGAGGAGTTCAAGCAGGCCCGCGCCATGAACGCGGAGCATGCCAAGCCGAGCTACATTGATGAAGCTCTTCGCTATGCCGAATTGCTGAAGGACGGAGTCGCACCAGACCAGGCAACGCTAGCGCTCGCTATGAATATCAGCACAGGCGACCTGTCCAAGATGCTCTCCGTCGCTGAGATGCCCGCGCTCATCCTTGAAGAAATGGCTGAGAACATCACGCACTTCGGGCTGAGCTCTGGTTATGCCATTTTCCGCTACTGGAAGCGGATGGAGTTCGACGAAGAACGCACACTGCTCCTAGTGCGCAAGGTAATCGACGGCAAGCTGAGTGTTCGCGCCCTCGAAGATGTTGTGCGTGAAGCCGCACCAAACGGTCGACCAGCTGGAAAGCGTCAGCACGCACTGGCGCGGGCAGTAGTGAGCGGGCCGGGGAAAGGGGAGCTTAAGTGCTACGCTGACGGCAAGGTGAACTTCCAGGTGGGCGAGCTGGAGCCCGGCCGGCGCGATGAAATCTACGCCAAGGTCGTCGCCGTACTGCGTGAAGCCGGCTTTGACGTTCAAAGCGGTCTTGCCGCTGAGACCTAACTGTCCAGTTTCAACGTTGAAATCAGATGCAACTAAGCCCCTCCCGCAGGGGCTTTTTTTCGCGAACTCAAGTCTCAATTACGCAGTACCTCTGTTTCAACGTTGAAACTATCGATGCGTAGTTGTCATGTTGACAATGGTCGCTGGTCTCATTCTTACTACTCGGGACTGGCGGTTTCAACGTTGAAAGGGCTGGCCGTGGTCTGCGTCGGCTTGTCGCTCACAGCTCTCCGCATCAACGCTTCGGCTACATCATCGCGCTCGCCCCCCCTGAAACGCACGTGCTGACCCCACTTAGTTTCAACGTTGAAACCCGACCACCTTCCGGACGATAGTCGTCGTATGTTAGGGCTCGGCCCTGCCCTGGCGTGAGACTTTTCCATAAGTGTTCCTTTGCAATCAGGCCGGGCGGCGACCATCTCTTCATCTTCGGAATCAGTTGCACGTGCTGACCTCAGCCACTACGTACGGCCAGACTCATCAGCTTAGCGGTTTCCCAAGGTCTGAACCATCGTCGAATGCAGGTGCAGTTTCAACGTTGAAACAAGGCGCTAGCATCCAAATGCTCGTGATGGAAGTTGAGCGCGAGCCGGCGCTTAAGCTATGATGCGTTTCTGTCCAATCCGGGAATGCTTGCCCTTAGCCGTCCAGCTGGCGTAAGGAAGCCTCGGACGTAACCGAGTGGCACATGAATCGTGACGTTGGCGCATTCCGAGCACACCTTTACATGCGGCTTGTTTCAACATCGAAACACTGCCAGTCGTCTCATCAAGCCAGGCATAACCTAGCGCAGCCTGTTACCGAGTTGTAGGTCTTCAGCATTGCCTAGGCCCCCTCCTTTCAACGTTGAAACTGTGGGTGAGCTAGGTGACAGGTCAGCACAGCTTAACGGAGTTCGTTCCGTTGGCCTTCACCACATTCAGGCTCGGGGTCGAGTTTCAACGTTGAAACTGCGGCTGACCGTACTAAGCGCCTCGAAGCAGCGCTCCTGAATCTTCACGTTAGCCAGAACGGGAGCCTCCCGCGTGACCCTGCAGTTTCAACGTTGAAACTGGTCCCGTCCATATAATGCGGCACCATTCGAATCGCCGCTCTACCCTTCAAGCTAAGGCCTTACAAGCCCTGTCGCGAAGACTGGTTTCAACGTTGAAACTGCCTAAGTACCCACCATGCTGACATAGAAAAACCCTTGGAGTGACATGCACTCCAAGGGTTGAAATGAGCAGTTACAGAGCTGCGTGCGGCTGGTGCGATTGCTTCGCTTTGCGAGTCTTGGCTTGTGGGCGAAGACGAGCAGCTCGGACACGGTCATACGCAGCCAGGAGCTTCTGAGCACGCTCACGACCCAAACGGCGGCCGAGCTTCGCTTCGACCTGCAAGACGATGGAGCGCACCGTAGATTCTGCCGACGACAGCGTCTCGACAACACGATGGTCTGAAATTACGCCATTCAGTGCAGCCGTAGTCAGGGAAGGGCAGGCCATGACTCGCTCCAAATTGCGCTGCTTACGACGGTCTTCGACGTAAAAGCGTGGGGTGGTGCCAAGTGCCAGCGATTCGCCCGATGCTACGAGTTGTTGAACGATGTAACGCATGATATGTCCTCAATAAGTAGTTGTCCTATCGAGGTATAGCGAATGCGCGAAGACAGCCAGCGTTACAGGACCCCGGCCAGTTTGACTAAGGCTCTATCGCCTAATCCGATTCGCCTTAGCCCTGCCGTTCAACGTTCAGGCCCTGCAAGACCTCAACCTTTGCTTTGAGTCTAACGTTTTCATCGCGTAGCAACTGCATCTTGTTCCGTTGAGCGTCTTCGCGCGCTTCTACATCGGCAGTAACCGTCGCAAGCCGGTGGCGAAGCTCTGCCGCAGTTTGGCGTGCTTCGTCAATTTGTAGCATTGCGTGACGCTGCACCGCCTCATATCGTTGATACGCCAAAGCCAGTTGCTCAGCATTAGAACTTCGGACACTTGAGAGTTCCACGCGCAGCTCGGTAACTTCTGAATATAACTTTTCGATAGTCTCTAAGAAGGGCGCGGCAGCAGCCTGAAGCGCCTCTGCAAGGTTTTCGGCCGTTATAGGGGGCGCTGCTGTTACCGCAGGAGCCGGGGAGGGGGGCGCAACCTGTTGAGGTATTGCCCCCGCGGTAGGGGGATGTTCGTAGGCAGAACTGGCGGTGCGCTCGGCCTCCATCTTCTTCAGTTCGTCGGTAATCGTCGACAAACTTCCAGACCCGAGGATGTCCAGGATTTTGAGCGATGACACTTCCTGTCCTGCATCAGACAAGGTCCTAGCAATCTCGCGAACGCGAGTACGAGTCTCCGAAACACGAGCCATAGCCACTCCAATTACGTAATTTTTAGGGGTTCTCCCGATTATTACACATACGTCTGCCAAAACCCGTAAAAAATCCGTGGAACATTCCATTGTCGTCGTGAAAACGGCTTCCTAGTGCAGCCTAATAGTACATAGAATCAAAGGCTTACAGAGAATCTGGAAACATGGCTCGGCGATTCCCAAAATCTCCGATGTTTCACGGAGAGGCTGTCCGAGGCCCTGCTAGGCACGCGTTCTCACCTGTAATCGAGCGTTTCACAGCTGTTCCACGAATGGAAAGATAGGTCCCCGTCCCAGTTATTACACTATGCATCAGCTAGCAGTTCACGAGCCTGCTTCACACTGTTGCATAGCCCATATGTTCTGTTTGCATCGTTTAGATTAGCGGTGCTATAATTCCCAGCGGCAACCCTCCCACCGTCTTTCCACTGAGCAGCCGTATGAGCAACGTCGTATCCATCTCCGAAGCACGCCAAATGCAGCCACAAGACTACATCGAGAAGGCCTATGAAGCCCTAGCGGCGCTGCCAAACTTCCGTGTCCGGAAGGGTCAGAAGCAGCTCTCGATGTGGGTCAAGCACGCCCTGCTTAACAAGATTCCTGTAGCGGCTGAAGCTCCTACAGGCACGGGCAAGACCGTGGCGTATCTTGTCGGCGCCCTTGCGGCAGCAAAGGAATCGGAAGCGAATGGAGTGCCAATGCCAATCGTTATCACGACGGCCACGGTAGGCCTGCAGGGACAGGTCGTCACGGGCGACCTTCCGCGGATGGTTGCCGCCGGCCTCCTGGAGGAGGGCGACGCAGTCATCGCGAAGGGGCGCAGCCGCTACTTCTGCATCCAGTCTGCGGAACGGTTCGTCGGCGAAACCGACGGAAAGAGTCAGTTTGACTTCTTCAATGCCGAACAGAACGAAGACCTGGTGAGCGTCGACGACATTAAGGACATCCTAGAGCAGTTTCACGGTCGCGCTTGGAATGGGGACGTTGATTCCTTCAAGGGGAATCCTCCCGTCTTTTGGGCACAAGTGGAAGCGTCGTCGGACACCTGTACAGGCCGCCAGTGCGAGCACTACGAGGTGTGCCCGTACTTCGCCGACCGCCGCAAACTGGCCAACGCGAAAGTCGCCATCGCCAACCACAATCTGGTTCTAGCGGACCTCTCCCAGGCACTCGAAGAAAAGGAAGCTGTCTTCCCCTACAGCAAGTACTTCCTTATCTTTGACGAGGGCCACCATCTTCCGGATAAGGCGATGGAAGTCGGCACGGCCGCCCTGAACTTTTCCGAGGCTGAGCCCGTGCTCCAGCAGGTTGCTCCTTTCGTAACGTCCATCTTCAAGCACGGCGAGCTCGCTCGCTTCATCAACGCGAAGGATATTGGGCACAACGATTTCAAGATTGGGCCGGCTCTGGCACTGCTAAAGGAAACCCGGGCGGCCGTGGCCAAGCTCGATGTCGAACCTACGACATTGCAGCGCCGCTTCCCCGCCGGCCTTGTCCCTGATGAGGTTCTGTTTCCGGCCAAGTTGGCCTACCAAGAGCTAAATCTCATCAAAGAGCTGGTCGCTCGCACGATGACGGCGCTAAAGAACTGTAACCTTGCGGAGAAGAAGCCGGAACTCAAGCCAGTGCTGGCCGACATCCTGTTCCATGGTTCGGCTATCAACTCAAAGCTGAAGGAGTTTGCCAAGGCTTTGAGCTTGTTCTGCGCGGAGACTTCCGACATCCGGACGGTAAGGTGGGCCTATGTGAGCGACCCGATTGTCTCTATTCATATCAGCCCGGTGGAAGGCTCGGACGTCTTGCGCCGCGTTGTCTGGGATAGTCCCCGGGCCGCGTCAGCACTCGTGTCCGCTACTTTGAAGGACTTTGGCGGCTTTGAACGTTTCCGTGAGCGAGCAGGGTTCCCTGAGAACGGCCGCACTGAAGCACTGGAGCCCATTTTCGACTACTCGACAAGCGAGATGGTCATGGCGGAAATGGCCTACTCGCCGGTGGCGAAAGAGCGGGAGCGCTACATCGTCGAGCTCCTGGAAAAGGTGCCGGCCGACATCAATCCCGCCGAAGGGACCTTGGTCTTGTTCTCGTCCTGGACGATGATGCGAACCGTTGTCGATGAGCTCAAAAAACATTTTGGGGACAAAGTGCTGACGCAAGGCGACATGGGCTTCCGCGACCTCATCAAGGAACACAAGAGTCGTATCGACAAGGGGCAGGGCAGCATTCTCGCTGGCGTCGCGACAATGGCTGAAGGACTCGACCTCCCTGGGAAGTACTGCACGCATGTGATGATTACCGCAATTCCTTTCACTGTGCCAGGTACACCGCTCGAGGAGGAGCGCGCCGAGTTGATGGGTGACCGATACTTCCGCCACCACCTGATGCCTGATGCACTCGTCAAGCTTGTGCAGATGGTGGGGCGCCTCATTCGAACAGAAGGGGATACCGGCAAAATCACGTTATATGACAATCGTCTGTACTCGAAGCAGTATGGGCGCGACATCATGGCTGCGCTGCCGAATTTCAAAAAGCGTCGCGAATGGCGTGCAAAGCGTACTCCTCCTAAAGTCGAGGCCCTGAAACTCGTATAAGGGTGGTGCATATACTCCGGCGCAGGGGCGTGGGCCCCTAGTCGAAAAGGGGTATCACCATGCTGCACAAAGAATTCTGGGGATTGCTGTTTCTAGCATTCGTCGGCTGGATTTTCATTTCCTCCAGCCCAACCCAGCGGATTGAACACTTTTGCCAGCCAGTCGCCTGGGTAGGCAACGTTTCGACCTCGGTTACTGCACTGCTCGTGCCTTCGCAACAGGCAAACGTACAGAAGTGGTTCGACAAGTTCGAATACGGCTGCCGGTACATGACGTGGCGCCTGATTTACCAGGCTGACTACAACAAGGCAATGGGTGTCGACCAGCGTAGCGCGCTCCCGAGCGACGTTGCGGACCCAGCGAAGGCGGATGCGAATACGGCCAAAACTGGTGACGCGGCGCCGGCGAAAGATGCAGGAGCCGCAAAATGATGCGTCGGCGCTTTCTCGCGGGACTGGCGTTCACGGCCGGCTTGATGCTCTCTACCGCTTCGGGTTCGGCACTCGCCCAAGACCGCAGTGTCGTGGTCGTGAAAGTCGTTAACTTCTCGTGCCCGGTGTGCCGCGCGTCGGAGACCCAGGACAACGCGGTAATCAACGCCGCCGACCGTACCGGTGGCCAGTTCGTCTACGCACCTATCCCTTCCGAAGCAGGCGAGTTCGCACGCGAAAAGGTGTACTACGCCGTCCGCAAGCAAGGACGTGACGCCGAACGTCGCGTACGCGAATCGCTCTATAAGGGTGCGCAAGACGCAAACCAACCATTCCTCGATGTCACCCAGGTAATCGAGTGGCTCAAGGATGACGTCACCGATACCCCTATCGACTGGGTTCAGCTCACGGCCGACGCCAAGAGCGAGGACGCGGCCCGCGCATTGGCTAAGGCTGCAAACCTGACGCGTACCGCTGGGGCGCAAATTCTCCCAACGTACATCCTGGTGCAGAACAACGCCACTGTGGGCGCCCTTGACATCAACACAGCCGGGAAGGGCACTAGCCTCCTTGCGCTGCGTGACGAAGTAATCAACCGAATCGGCCAGCTGGCCTCCGACCCAAAAGCAAAGGACTGACCATGCCTGTCGAAATCCCGCATCAAATCATCAACCCGCCTTCCATCCAACGAAACGTCCAGGTTAGCGGCGGGACAAACTGGGACTTGTCGCGTACGGCAGTTCAAACACCGATTCGTCAACTTCCGGACCCTGAGCCAATTCGTGTCGCGCCGGCTCACGACGAAAACTGGGCGTCGTTTAGCGAGGTCCTGCCGAGCTACTCTGCCGCGGACAACATCCCGGCAGGGGTGCCTTCGATTTTCACCTTCGCAGGAAAGAACGTCTCGGTCTCGAAAGCTGCCACGAAAGCACTCAAGGCCCTGCCCAAGAGCCATGCGTACGTAGTCGTTGGCCATGCGGATTCGCAAGAGCGCAGCCCGTCGACTTTGTCCTGGTCGCGTGCCAAGAACGTTGCTGCGGCCCTTAAGCGTTCCGGCCACAAAGTCACAGTCGTAAAAGGCTTCGGCGCCGAGCGTCCAGCGAGCACGGTTGAACATGCGCCAAACCGTCGCGTTGAAGTATATAGCGTCGCGAAATAAGGCATTTCGAAGCATATAAACCCACTTGCTATATAGATGTGCAGCACCACTAGCAACCGAACCCAATGATGACATTCATCACCTTTTAGGAACAATCATGATTAACACCTTCTTCCTCGTCGGCGATATCAAGAAAATCAATATCTCGACACCAAAAGACCCAGCCAAAGGCGAATCGGCGGTCATCCTCGTCCAATACGGCGCGACTCGCGCGGCCTCGAACGGCGCCGTCGAATTCGTCAACGCCGTGATGATTCGCATCCCGAACTTCAAGTTCCCGCAACTGAAAGCGAAACTGAAGGTCGGCAAAAAAGTGCAAATCCACGGCAAGCTGCAGGGCGTCCTGAAAGCGGCCATCGACGAAGGCTTCTTCACCACCGAACTGGTCGCCGAGAAGATTTTCGTCGAAGGCGCCGACGACGCACCAGCAGACGCACCTGCCGCACCGGCAGCCGAGGCACAAGCGGAATAAGCCGTGAGGCGTCGATGGTTCCCGTTCCAGCTTTACCGCCGTACGGTCCAATCGACGCCGTAGCCGCGCAGTGCATAGTTCAGGCATCCGCTCGCTACGAGGTGCCTGAACTTCTGCTGCACGCCATCATTCGCAAGGAAGGTGGCAAGATGGGGAAGTACAGCCGCAACAAGAACGGGACGTATGATTTTGGGCTAGCCCAAATCAACACTTCCTGGCTTCAGCAGTTTTCAAAGTACGGCATTACGCCATCACATCTCCTCAACGACACTTGCGTCAACATCTCGGCTTCGGCGTACGTCCTTCGCTTTAACTGGCTTCGCCAGAAGGATTGGTTCCGAGCCATCGTTGCCTACAACATCGGTAACAACCGTTGGACTCCCAAACGCTATGCCATTGGCTACAAGTACGCGACCGACGTCGTCTACTACTGGCATGGGTTCCACGACTACGTCGTAAAGAAAGCTCAATACGACGCAGCCGTCGCAGCGAATGCAGTGAACAAATAAGTTCAATCGCTATACGTCTCAGCTTCATTCAAATAATGGGGCAAACACAACAAAAAACACCCTTGGGGCTTGAAATGAAACAGATTAAAAAATTGAAACCACTGTTGCTCGGAATGGCTCTCGTGGCCGCAGCTTCGCCTGCTCTGGCCGGTACGGTCGACAGCAATGACGCGTTCTACACCTTCTACCAAACGGTCGACGGCTGGGCTGGCGGCGCGCTGGGTGTTGGCCTGGCGACGACCATGCTGGTGATGGGCGGCGCCATCGGCGTGGCGAAGAACTCGCCAATGCCGGCGCTGACCGGTATCGCTGGCGCGGCGTTCCTGCACTGGGGTCCGCAAATCATCAAGCAGTTGATGCTGAACGGCGCCCTGCTGTAATCGCTGTCCATGGACGAGAAAGCACACATCGTTGCTTTTGATATCGAGGCTCCCATTCCGATTATGTTTTGGGAGCCTTTGGAGTTCGTCATGGCTCTGACGTTCATGGGCTTCGGAATTATTTCGAACCTCTGGATTTTGGGGATGCTGGCTGGCACAGGCATTCTCGTCGGCAGCCGGTATCTCAAACGTGGTTCCAAACGCGGTGCGATGCAGCACTACATGTGGAGCCTCGGCCTGCAGATGGACCAGTCCCTATCAAAGCTATTCAAACCCTCGTGGATTAACGAGTTCATCGAGTAACGACAAGGCACCCGCATGTCATCCTACAAATATACCGATGCGGTAGCAAACGCATTTTCTGAGGCGAAAGCCTGGCGCGCAGCGAGCGTTCTTCTCGGCCTCGTCGTCGGCATCCTCGCTATCGCCCTCGTGATGCAGTCTCGCGCAACCCCTCTCACCCTTGTGCCCGCGAACTTCGCTTCGTCGTCGGGCCCCATCACGGTCCAGCCGACGAAAGACTTTAGCGAGTCGAGCCCAGACTATCTGGCACAAATCGCGCTTGGCGACCTGGCGCTGGTCCTCAACTGGACCCCCGAAAACGTCGAAGTTCAGCATCAGCGTTTCCTCAACAGGATGACGCCAGAGCTATACGCCGAGCAGAACGTCGCGATGATGACCCAAGCAGTCGAGTTCAAGCGGAACTCGACCACGCAATCTTTCTACCCGAGCATCACCAAAGTCAGCAGCACTGGCAGCCAAGTGGTTGTGCAAGGCACGCTGGTTCGTTGGACCGGCGAGAAAGAGTCCATCCGCGTGAAGGTCGTCTACACCATCAACTACGCTAAATCCAGGGGTTACGCTCATGTCGCAAGTCTCAAAATTCAAAAGTAAGCTAGCGTTGTCGCTGTCGCTGCTGATGGTCTCGTCCGGTGCCGCTCTGGCACAAGACGCGGCCGGCGACCGCCCAGCGATGTCTTACTCGGGCCAAGCCGCTGCCGAGAGCCCAGCTCCAAAGGCCGCGGCGAATAAAGCTGCAAAGAAGCCAGCTCGCAAGACTGCTGCCAAGTCGAAAGACGCGCAGGAGCCGGCAGCTGAAAAGCTGACGTTCGCCGCGCCGCTGCCGAACGAAGTGGAGGTGTCCGACCGTGACTACAACCACTTCATCTTCCCGAAGGCAATTAAGCAGCTGGTGTTCCCGCCGAATGCGCCGGTCGCAAAGCCCGTGTACCTCAATGACAATCTCGAAGCTCTCATTGAAGTGCAGCGCGGAACCGACAAGCCGATTCAGATGATTGTCGAAACTGAGTCCGGGCGCGTCTCGAAGTTCTACCTAAAGCCTCGCCCAATCAACGGCATTACCCATCGCGTCGATGGCGCCCGTGAAGTGAGCATCGCTTCCCGTCAGGCACCGGCGTCGGCCCAGCCAGGCGGAGTGGGCTCGCCTCACGCTGCCGATATCGAACTGCTCAAGCGCGCGGTTCAAGGCGATGTGCCGGCGGAATTCGAAGCTATCGCGCTTCCACGCCCGACACGCTTCGACCGCTTCACAGTTGTGCCCCTGGCCGGCTGGACCGATGGTGCCCGCCGCATCATGCATTTCAGCCTGGTCGCGGTTCCGGGGAAGACCGCTGTCGTCTCGGACCCGCAGTTCTATCGCCCGGGTATCACCGCGGTTCTGCTGACAGGTGACCACGTGGACGAAGAGTCCAACCCGCAGCTGTTCGTTGTCGAGGAGGTAGCAAACGATGAGTGATGACAAAAAGCCAGGCCCAGGTATCTTCATCAACCGCAAGGCCGGCGCCAGCGCGGACTCGGGTAGCGTCGCCGGCCCTAAGAACGTACAGAAACGCTGGATGTACGTCGGTGTCGCCGTCATGGGCTTCTCGATTTTTGCTTCGACCTTCTTCCGTTCGCCTCCAGCTCAGGTGATTGAAAAGAAGCAGGGCGAAAGCATGATTGACGTCACCCCGAAAGGCGCGGAAGAGAAGTCCTGGCAGGCACAAAGCCAGGCGGACATCGTCGCACTTAAAGATGCCGTCACCAAGCTCGCCGACGAAAACAAGAACCTGAACCAACGGCTCCTCGACAAGAACCGGACAGGGGGCAGCAGCCCTGCGCTTCCTCCAGGCATCGTGCCGCCACCATCCCTGCCCGGTGCATCGACGAATCTGGACGCGCTCGGAACGCCGCCCATGCCGCCGGCGCCGCCAGCTCTCCCGCCAAGCCTGCGTGCGCCAGCGGCTACGACAAGTAGCAGCTCGAAGTCGCCGGTCCTTCCGATGGAAGCTATGCCGTCTGCGCAAAAGGAGCCTCTGGTCTTCAAGCCAGATGCACCGAGCAAAGCCTCGAAAGAGCAGGGCGATGCGGTCAAGGCCAAGGTGACCTACAAGGCCAATCCGTACTCGGGCATGCTCCCGGCCGGCGCCTTCGCTCCGGTGGCGCTGCTGAACGGCCTGGATGCGGGTACTTCGACCTCGAACCAGTCGAACCCGCAGCCGGTTCTGCTGAACGTTACGGACCAGGCTACGTTGCCAGGGTCGGCGAAGTATCGCCTGAAATCGTGCTTCGTCCTCGCATCGGCCTACGGTGACCTCTCGGCAGAGCGTGTGTACTTCCGTCTGGCTCAGCTGTCGTGCGTCGACAAGGCCGACCGTCTTGTCATGACAACGCCAGTGCAGGGCTACGTGGTCGACTCGGACGGCAAGCTCGGCATGCGTGGAACCGTAGCTGACCGCCAGGGCGCCAAGCTCGGTAAAGCCCTTCTGGCGGGCTTCGCACAAGGACTGGGCACCGCGTTCGGCTCCGCACAGAGCACTATGACCAACAGCGCCTTGGGTGCGGTCACCTCTGTCACCGGCGGCGACGCGCTCAAGCAATCCGGTCTGACCGGTGCGTCGACAGCAGCCTCCCAGCTGGCGCAGTTCTACCTGAAGGAAGCGCAAAACATCTTCCCAGTGATTTCCATCGATACCGGCCGTACTGGCTCGATGGTGTTCACGCAAGGTGTGGGGCTGACCTGGGGTCAAGGCGACACGCTGTACTCCAAAGAAGTGAAGCCGGACTAATCAGCGATGCCTGCCCTCGACCAAGCGCCGGCACCACCTCCCGCCATCGTGCGGCCCGCTACGCAGAGTCAAGCCGAGAAAGCATTGGCGGCTCTGCGTAAGCGGCAAGTGGGAACGCCATTCCAAGGAGCCCGGCCAGCAGACGTGCCGGGCCTTGTCACCATTTTGCTCCCAGACGGAAAGGTCGCGTACAGCGATATATCTGGGCGTTACTACATTGTAGGTGTGGTCTTTGACCTCGCCACTGGCAAAGCGCTTGACGGTGCTTTAGACGGCCAGCCTACCGGAAACTAAGGAGATTTTATGAAGAAGCTGATTTTGCCCCTGTCGCTCGCCGCCATCGCCACCCTGTCCGGCTGTGCCAGCGTCCAATACGAATGCGGCCTGAAGCCGCAGCCTGACGCCAAGTGCGCCAGTATGCAAGACGCCTACGGTGCGTCCAATCGAGGCGGCAGTGTCGCCGACGCCAAGCGTCAGAGCGTGTTCGAAGGCTCCGGCAAGTCGGCGGCCGCTACGCCAGCGCAGGACCGTCCATTCTTCCGTGGCGAAGACTCGGGCTTCCCAGAGGCGGGTGAGCGCGGTATGCCTGTCTTCAAACAACCGGAAGTGCACCGCGTCTGGGTTGCTCCGTATGTCGACAGCGACGGCAACCTCCGCACCGGCGAATACACGTACTTCTCGACCCCGGGCAAGTGGAACTACGGTACGACCAAGCGCGCAGGTGAAGGCGCGGCCATCTTCGGACCGCAGAAACCCGAAAACCTGGGCTTCGTCCCAGTGACCGCGGCGGCCCCGCAAAAGAACGAACGCCCTGCTGCTCCGCCGACCGCCAGCTCGACCAGCGCGCGCTCCGCTGTAACGCCTGACAGCGTGGACAACATCACACAGCCGGCTCAGCGCATCACCCAGTAATAAAAAAACAACCGCTATACGGGACATAACTGGCTATGAATCTTAAACAAATCGGCAAGCATCTCAACGAATGGTTGCGTCCGTCGCCTGTGAGCGAAATTCCGCTGACCATTCAGCAGGCAATGCTACTCACGGAGCGCAATCGCTTCACGGACCTGTTCACCTATCGCGACTTCGACTCGGATAACAACCTGTGCTATCTCGACGAAGGCGAGAAGATTGCCGTGGGCTTCGTGCTGGCCATCAATCCCGTCATCTCGGCCGGCCTCGATACGGAAAACCAAATCGAGGCTGTCATCAACGCCTGCCCGGAAGATACGATTCTTCAGTTCAGCGTTCTGGCAAGTACCCAAATCGAGGGCTACCTCGATGCCTGGTCGCGCGCCCGTTCGGAGAAGTGCACCAACTCGCTGCTCCTCCAGATTGCCAAGCGCCGCAAGAAGTTCATGATGGCCACGGCCCAGGGGCCCTCCATGCTTCCGCAAGCGCGTCTGCATCCACGCATGACGCAGCACTACTTGTCCGTGCGTATCCCGTACAAGGGGGCGATGAACGACCGCGTTGAGCTGGACCTGTTCATCAAGGGCATGCTCGACCTGCGTAACACCGTTCAAGGCGCCCTCACCGGCGCAAACATCACTTCGGAAGTGCTCAATGAGGCGCAGCTGAAGTTCATGCTGCGTGAACTCCTGAACCCGCATGTTGCCCCTACCGCCCGTATCGAGTCTGCTGTCTCGGCGCTGCCGCTGCACAAAGACCTCATGGACCGCAACACGCGCGTCACGATTGAAGAAAGTGGCTCGATTGGCTTCGCGTCACGTGCTGGTGGAAAGCCAGAGGTGGTCCTCACCCCAATCACGGTCGACGCAATGCCGCGTGGTGTCTTCCTGCCGATGATGGCTCAGACGCTGGGAAATCCGGCGGCGTGGGACGAGCGCATCACGTGCCCGTACTTCGCGTACACCACCATCCACGTTCTCGGCGCCGACGACGCGAAAGATAAGCTAACCGCGACGCTGGGCCTGCTCAACAAGCAGACGATGTCCGAGTCGCAGTGGTACCGCTCGATGATGTCGCACTTGTTCGAGCGTAAGGAAATGGCGCACATGCTGCTCGAGCAAACTCGAAATGGCCACCGCCTGGTTCGCGCTTACGCGGGCATCAACATCTACACCCCGCCCGAAGAGATGCGCTCGCAGATTGAGTACGTCAAAGGCCTGTGGCGTAAGGTCGGCTTCCGCGTGTCCGAAGAGCGCTTCATCGCTCTGCCGGCAATGGTCGCGTCCATGCCGCTACAGTACAACCCACTGATGGACCCTCCAAACAAGGGTCTGCAGCGCGCGCAGCTGATGCACTCGCTCAATGCCGCAGGTCTCGTCCCTGTGCAAGGTGACTGGCGCGGTACTTCTCCACACCAGGCTGGACCGCTGATGGTGTCTCGCCGCGGACAGTTGGCATGTTTCGACCTGTTGCAGACCACCATCAACTACAACTTCGTCATCGTTGCGGCGTCCGGTTCGGGTAAGTCGTTCCTCGCCAACGAGATTGTTTCGGACTTCTTGTCGAAGGGCGGTATGGCCCGCCTCATCGACGTCGGCCGTTCGTACTATCGCTTCTGCTCGGTCATGGGCGGCGAGAACGTCGTGTTCTCCACGGACACCCCAGTATCGCTGAATCCATTCTCGGACATCAAGTCGCCCGAAGACTTGGCCGAAATGATGGCCATGTTGAAGGACTTGCTGCGTCAGATGGCCTTCCCGCTGACTCCAGAAGAAGAAACGCCGGCATGGCAGTACGCGGCTATCGAAGAAGCCATTCAGGGCGCCTGGATGCTCAAGCGCGACAAGTGCGAGCTTGCTGACGTCTACACCTGGCTCGTTGAGCACGGAGACCCGCGAGCAGCTGACTTGGCGTTCCAGCTCAAGGCATTCGCGTACGGCCGCTATGCACCGTGGTTCTCGGGCCCCCGCACCGTCTCGTTCAACAACCCGCTCGTCGTCATTGAGCTGGAAGAACTGAAGTCGGACCCACAGCTGCAGGCGGTCGTCATGACGCTCGTTATCCACCAGGTGACGAAAGAGATGTACCTGACCGACCGTAAGATTCCAAAGCTTCTCGCAATTGACGAAGCCTGGGATTTGCTCTCGGGTCTGCGCACCGGTAAATTCATCGAGACCGCCTTCCGTCGAGCTCGTAAGTACAACGGTATCGCCGGCATCATCACGCAGAGCTTCGAAGACTTCGAAAAGTCGGCTGCGGCCAAGGCAGCTATCGACAACGCGGCGTGGCAGTTCATCCTCTACCAGCGTCCTGAGTCCATCAACTACGCGGTCAAGAATCAACGCCTGGTCAGTGATGAAGGAACGGTCAACCTGATTCGTTCGGTTCGTTCGGGTGCCGGCTTCTCCGAGGTGTATGTCCGCGGTGAGAACGGTTCGGGGCTGTATCGCTTCGTAACGGATAAACACAGCTACTACACGTTCACGACCAATGCGAAAGACATCAATCGCATCTCTGCCCTAACCGAGAGCGGTTCCTCGATGGCAGACGCAATCGATAAGTTGGCCATGGACGACTACTCGCGTATGTGGGGCGCCGAGTTCGCGGAATCACAAACCGCTTAACACAACCAGGAGGAGGCAACATGTCTGAACAGAACACGACTACCTCCGACGAAAGCGGCGAAAGCATCCTCCGGGTGCTTTTGCCGTATCTCGTCGTGACAGCACTAGTCGCCGCAACATTGGTCCTGACGGTCCTGAAATTTACGGGCTCCGCGATGGGCGGCGGTGGGGCTGTCAATGCGGTGGTCTTTGACGTCATCAAGCTTTCGAATGCCCAGCGTGCGGTTGCTTCGGCAATGCTTAAGCGGGAAGATGCTGCCGCTGAAAGCGCGCAGCTCCTCCTTGACGTGTCCAAGCGTACTCGTGAAGCGATTGTGAAGGTCGCAGGCCCGAACACGCTGGTGCTGGTCAAGCAAGGGGTGATTTCGCCGGAGATGAAGGATATCACCGATGACGTGCTCAAAGAGCTGGGCCTGCCGAACAAGGTCCCGACCGCCGACACGATGAGCTACCTCACCGAATTCGCGCCGACCTACCTGTCGCTCGTGAATCAAACCCAAAAACAGCAGCCAGCCGCGGGGCCGAGTGTCTCGGGAAGCTCTATCGTTCCATGAAAAAACGCACCTCGCTTATCGCAGCGGCCGCCCTGGCGGCCGTTGTTCTGACCTTAGCAGTCTCTCCTATTGTCCCCGCGTGGAACCGCAGCGACAGTATCCCTAAAGGGCTCTACGTCGCAACTGCGTACAGCCCGGACCAACCCCTTGTCCGAGGCCAGCTCGCCTGCTTCCCGTACGAGCAGCCCGCGTGGGCAAAGCGCTACTACCTCTACAAAGGAGAAATCCTTTGCAAGCATGTCTTGGGGATGCCCGGGGACACCATTACGACTGCCGCTGACGGCACCAACACTATCTGCCACGACGGCAAGTGCGCTTCGGTCGGAGTGGCGCTGCCAAAGGACAGCTTTGGCAATGACGTCAAACACCCGGTTTGGGCAGGGGACGTCATCCCGGAAGGCTCTTATTACATGGGTTCGACACGCCGGCCAAACAGCCTGGACTCTCGATACCTGGGGCTCATCGAAAAAACCAAAATTGTTAAAACCCTCGTTCCTTTACTGGTCGAGCAGGACAAGTGATTAACCTAAAAGAGAGAGTCGAGCATGGCCGCTAAACCGAAAACTGAAGTCGAACAGAAACTGCCACCGCTAGTCAATGGTGAGATGGCAACGGTGCTTTCCGTCTCCGTGCAGGCAAAGAAAACGCGTGCACCGGTTCCCTACACCGAGGGTCAGCTCATCACCGATATGTCCGAAGCTGGCAAGTTCCTAGAAGAGGGCGAGTACCGCAAGGTGCTTAAACAAACCTCTGGCCTGGGGACCTCGGCCACCCGCGACTCGATTATCGAAAACCTGAAGGCAAAGGGCTACCTGCACATTGTCCAAGACAGCCCCAAAGACCCTAAGTACATCCGCGCGACCTCCAAAGGAAAAGACCTCATCGCGTACCTCCCGCCGTCCATGTACGACATCGCGCGAACGGCTCAGTGGGAAGCGGACTTGGCCGTCGTCGAAGTCAAGGGCGGTGGACCCGCAGTTGAGGCTGCCGTCGTAAAAGAAGCGATAAATATGGTCGCTACATTGCAAACCCACGGGCGTATGAATCGCTCTGAAAAACCCCTAACCCCGAAGAAGGAGACTTCCATGTCCGACAACCAAGAGCGCGCCGCCTCGAAACCGACCGAGAAGATGCTCGAGTACGCAACCAAAATCGCCAAAGCAATCGGCCAAGACCTGCCAGAAGATGTCTCCCTGGACTTCGAGGCCTGCAAGGCGTTCATCGACGCCAACAAAGAAGCGGCGAACCGCCCGTCCGAGAAGCAGCTGAAATTCGCGCAGAGCATCGCAGCGAAGAAGAACCTGACCATCCCGGACACCGCTCTCGCGGACGCTCGCGAGATTTCGAAGTGGATTGACGAAAACAAATAATTTTCGTTGCTTCACTTAAGAGCCTGCTTCCTGAGCAGGCTTTTTTTGCGCGAGTCGCCATACACGATAGCCCAACGGCTAGAGAGGGAAATATGAAACAGCAAGAAGTAGTAGGCCTTATCGGTGTCAAAGGCGCGGGTAAGGATACCGGCGCCGCCATTCTCATCAAATTCTTGGGGTTCCGTCGCGTGGCATTCGCTGATGCGCTGTACCGCGAGACCGCCGACTCCTTCGGCGTCACTGTCGACTTCCTGGGCAACCGAGATACCAAGGAAACACCCCTCCCGGAGCTGGCGCTGCGTAACTGCACGACGCCGGGCTTCATCGACACAGCGTTCGCCGTCGCCGGCGAGAAGGGTATCGAGCTCGACCTGGACACGCCGCTGTCCCCGCGCTGGGTCCTTCAGCGATGGGGCACCGAGTTCCGCCGCATCCGCGAAGGTCACGACTCCTACTGGCTCGACCGCGTCGACGAGGTGATTGCAGCTAATCCTGATACCAATTTCGTGGTGACCGACGTCCGCTTCAAGAACGAAGCGAACTACATCACGGCCGTCCGCAAAGGCCGCCTGGTACGCGTACGCCGGCCGGTGCTGGAAGCGCGTGAAGCGCAAGACCGCATCATCAAGGGAACCGCCGCCCATGTCTCCGAAGTCGAGCTGCTCACTCACCCCACCGACCTCGAAGCCATTAACGAGGAGGGCCGACCCGAGGCCTTGGCCAACACCCTCATTGGGTGGTACACCGGCCAGAAAGCGGCCTAATCCTTCGAGCCCCGCCGTCGCGGGGCGTTTTTTTAGGTAGTGATAAGGGGAGTGCATATACAGGAGACTAAAACTCACACCCTCCTGAAAATGAACACCGACATCATCGGGGACTTCCTCCAAGCCGCAATTCTCGGCGCCGGCATCTACGGCATTCTAATGACGTGGAAACGCGCAGCTGTGGGCTGGGATGGGTGGTTCCCCAGCTTAAAGAAGCTGGCGCAGGTCGCGCTCTGGCTCACCCTTGGCGCCATCGTCATCTTTTTACTTCAGCTCTCCGGCAAGATGAGCGGAACGGTGTGGGCGGGCGCGGCCATCCTTGGATTCGCAGTTCCGCCTGGTATTCGTCTCTTCCTAGACAAGCGTACCCCGGCGGAAAAACACGAACGGGGTGCCCGCATCGAGAGCCCGACTGCAGTTGCCTCCCTCGTCAAGCGTGAGAAGAAGAAGGCGGACATCGTCCTCGGTGGCGTACCGGTGCCGGTTGACACTGAGCCCTATCACATGATGGTGGCGGGTTCGACTGGCGCAGGTAAGTCAGTCGCAATCCGTACCATCCTCGATGAAATCAAGGGTCGTGGCGACACGGCCATCCTCGTCGACTCCGGAGGTGAATTCCTTGCTCGGTACTTCAACGAAGCCACAGACTACATCCTGAACCCGTTTGACGCTCGGTGCGTCAGCTGGAGTCCGACAGCAGAGCTTGAGGGCCCATGGGACGCGGAGTCGCTCGCTCGCTCCATCATTCCAAATGGCACCGGGGATTCCAAAGAATGGAATGGCTACGCCCAAACGTTCCTTACTGCGGTTCTCCAGAAGCTGTTCGAACAGCGCCGGCTTGGCCTGCGGGACCTCCTGTGGTGTGTCCAGGCCGCGCCGATTAGCGAGCTCATCCCGCTTCTGGCAGGTACGCCGGCGGCAGCCCAGCTCCAATCGGATAAAACCTTTGGCTCGATTCGAACCATCGCTGCGAACTACCTGTCGGCTTACAACTATCTGTCGGACGGTAGTTCGGACTTCTCGGTGTCCAAGTTCATTCGCGAGAAGAAGGATAGCTTCCTCTACCTGACGTACCGCGACGACCAGCTGGACTCCTTGCGCAATCTCCTGTCCTGCGTTCTGGACGTCGCGGCTCGGACAATTCTGTCGCTTCCCCCCGACTCGAACCGTCGGGTCTGGCTCGTCATCGACGAATTTGCATCCATCGGTAAGGTGCAGAGTATCGAAGCCGTTGCGACCAAAGCTCGTAAGTGCGGTGGTTGCCTTGTCATCGGTGTCCAGAGCGTCTCGCAGCTCATTGACCGCTACGGTGAAAATGCCGCCCAGTCTATCCTTGGCTGCTTGTCGACCTGGCTGGTGCTTCGTTGCACGGACCCGGAGACGGCTGAGTACATGAGCAAGTACCTAGGTGAAGCTCAGGTCAAGAAAGCATCCGAAGGCAAGAGCTCGTCGGACTCGGGTGCTTCGCACTCGTGGAACGAACAAAGCGCAAACCAGCGGGTAGTCATGGCTTCGGAAATTCAGCAACTGGCCAATCTCGAGGGCTACCTGAAGCTCGCGGGGCACTATCCGGTCTGTGATGTCAAATTGGCGTTCCCTCCTCAGTACGACCAGGCGACGGCACCTTTCGAGATGCGGGACTTCAACAAGCAGCCGATGCTCCAGCTGCAGCCCGCCGTGACCGAACAACCGGCGCCGGCGCCAACTCAGAACGCTGCCCAAGTAACGCAGCAAGAAGTTGCGCGCGTTGTTCGTAAAGTCCTCATCCGCCGCGGCACAGATTAACCCAGACGGCCGGCCACTCACAGCGGGCACTTCGGTGCCCGCTGCATATATTGACTTCGCTATACGAAGTTACTCCACTTTTCAGGAACAGGTATGAAGTCCGTGCTAAAGCTCGCCCCGCTTGCCCTCATCTTTGCCTATGGTGCGGCCGTGGGCCAAACCGTGCAGAAAGTTGACCCGTCCTCGACCATCCAGCAGAAGGCCGACCGTGGCTGGTTCTTCTATGAGGACCCCGTGAAGCCGAAGGAGCCGAAGCCGAAAAAGGAAAAGCCGCAAGAGCAGGCGAAGAACGAAGAGCCTCCAAAGGACGAATGCCAAAACCCTGACACCTGGACAGCGAAGTGTGGCTTCGTCAATCCCGGTAAGGACTTCGCCTTCCAAGCAAAGCAGCGTGACGCTCTGCTCGAGAACATGACCATGAGTGACAACGACCCGAAGGCGGTCGAGGCCTTCCAGTTCTACATGAAGTGGGTGATGGGTCGCGCCAGTGAAGTCGCCAACCTCTGGTACTACAACATGGTTCAGAACCCGGAGCTGGATGCGCAGGCCGCGGCACCGGTTTCGTCGTTCGGTCTGCGCCTCATGACCGACGTGAAGAAGGGCCACGCAAAGGAAATTTTCCAGGCGCTCAAAGACGACGAGGCCATGCTGGTCTACTTCACGCGCTCGGACTGCCAGTTCTGCCATGCGATGGCTCCAAATATCAGGGACATCAGCAAGGAAACAGGGCTCCCTGTCTGGAACGCTGCGCTGGATGAAACCTGCATGCCCGGCTTCGAGAAGCAATGCCGCTCGGGAGAGCGCGTCCAAAAACCGGCTCAAGCCCTGCAAGTGACGATTGTACCGACCTTGTTCCTGCACGTGCCACCAAAGACCTGGATTCGCCTCTCTACCGGAGTGACCGACCAGGCGTCCATTCTTGCGCGCACTGTCTCGTTCTTTTCTGCCTACCGTACTGCCCTTCTCAAGGGCGTTGACAACGGAAGCGGCATCAAAGCTTCGGTTGACTTCTCCGCCGAGCAGAACCTTTCGGGCAATGCCGTCGGGGTGACTCCATCCAAAACGGCTCGGGCACCGTCCGAAGCTGACATTCGCAAGTTACTGGAAGCTCAGTGAGCCCTATGACTACCTATACGGATACAAACACACGGAGACACCCATGCTAAAGCGCCTAATTACCTATGCTGTCCTCGCAGTCACAGTCTTCCAGACTTCGGCTGTGCATGCGACCGACCTCGACAAAGCATTCTCGTCGTTTATCGGGGATGCCAACGTGACGTCGACCGGCCCTGGCCGATACAACTCGGCATCTCGCACCACCTTCGTCGCAGGAGGTATCGAGGCTCGCTTCCCGCAGGGAACGAGCCAAGTCTCCCTTTTGTCGATTTCCCCACCGTCGATGCCGACCGCAGGCTGCGGGGGCATCAGCGCCCACTTCGGCGGATTCTCCTTCGTGTCGGGCGACCAAATCGAAAAACTCATCAAAAACATTGGCCAGAATGCCGTTGGCATGGTGGTGAGCGTCGTCATCAAAACGCTTTGCCCAATTTGCGATGCGGTTATCCAGGCGATGACCAAGCTTGCCCAGGACGCATCCAAGCTCGCTGTCGACTCGTGCGCGGTTGCGCAAAATCTCGTTGGCATGGCCGAAGCAAGTTTCAAAGAGCAGAGTGGGCCGAACGAATCGTTCCAATCCAACGTTTGCGGCCAAGCAGTCACTGTCAGCGGCAAAGAGAGTGACTGGCTCGGCGCCGTTCAGGGTATCGACGGAGCCTGCTCGTCGCTGTCGAAAGCCATGACCAATGTCGGGAATGTCCTGCGTAAAGCCGAGGGTAAAGGCGGCAGCAGTGGCGGTGGTGCTACAGAGGATGAGAAGGCACTCGCCGCCAAAATCGTCTACTTCAACGAGATGGGTAACACAACCTGGAACATCCTCAACGAAGTCTACGGCACCGGCTACGACAAGAATGGCAACCAGATTCCTGAATTTGCAGAACTGCAGCGTAACAAGATGCTGCTGATGAACGTGCTCGGCACTTCCATCATCACCGACCCTGAAAAGCCAGGAGTGCCATACCTTCCTGGTCGCGAAGGCCGTAATTCGATGCTCTCGCCAAAGCAGTTGTTCGAACTGTTCATGTGCGGCGCACCGGCTGGTTACACCGACACGGGTGATGCCAATAGCGGCTGGGTGAAGACCCCTAGCACCATCAAGTACTGCAAGTACTTCTACGGCAGCATTGGCGACAAGAGCCTCGCAGGTCAAGGCCAGAGTGGTGGCTACGACTGGCAAGTCTACGAATGCGCCGCCGCAGAAGGTGACCCGACGGGCTACAAGGAATGCGTCAACCTCGTGGCTAAGCCGCTGCGCGAATCGAACGTTCTTAAAGGAGCAGGGTTCCTCCCGCAGACCGAACGTGTTCTTTACGACGCTGTTGAGACAGTTGCAACCAACGGCACAAACGGAAAAGACCTGAAGAAGCTGATTTCGCTCGCGAACGGAGTGAACTTCCCTATTTACCAAGCTGTGAACGCTGCAGCAGTGTATCCCGCTTCGGCCGGCGACCTGATGTCGACCATGTCGGTTCTTGTCGCGGAGTCGCTGGTGTACGCAAAGATGGAAGAAGTTCTGCGCCCGCAGGGCCGCAATCCGAACGCCATGAAGATTAAGCGTGACCTGGCACTGCGCATCTATGACGTCCTTGAAGGGATGAACAAGATGCACTTGTCCCAACGCGAGTCCTACGGGCGAATGATGGCGGTTCAGGAAGGCGCGGTCCACTCGATTCGTCAAATCAACCTGGCAATCCAGAAACAAGTAATGACCCCGGAACTGCTCGGCAACTCGAAGTACAGCTCGGCTGTCGTGAATTCCATGCAAGAGCCGGCCAGCTCGTCCAATTAATCGGAGCACACAATGAAATTCTTTAAGTATCTGCTCGTTTCGCTGATGCTGCTCTTGCCAGCATTCGCAAGCGCGGCGCCCGGCGGGTCCGAAACCATCTCGCCGCCCGGCTTGAACGCTTGGGAGATGCACGTTATGGGGAACGGCCCCATCATCAAGAGCATCCTCGAGTCGGTGAAGCTCGTTATCGCCCCCGACCATGGCGGGGGAGGATTCCTCACGCTGATGCTGTTCATGTCCATCACGGGATTCTGTATCCTGGCGATTCAGGCCGGCTTCAATCCAGGTGCGAATCTCTTCAAGATGTTCGGCTACCTGTTCGTCGTTCTCATCGTCTCGCTCACTGCGACGCGCATGAAGGCGAACCTGGTCGTGGTTGACCCGATTTCCAACACTGCGGATATGGTGGTGGGTGTTCCTGCCATCGTGGCCATTCCTGCAGCGGTGGTATCCGGAATCGGGCACTATCTCACGGAGACCATCCAGCAGAATTACAGCGCTGTTGGCCAGAGCGCTTCGCTGAGCGAGTCAGGCTTCGACATCTTCGGGAAAATCCAGTCGGACCTCGACCAGTTCACCATCGCACGCCCGGAACTGCAGCGCTCGATGGCGGCTTTCGTGACGGATTGCACAGTTCCTGCGCTGGCACAGCACCGCATCGCAACTGCGGACCTGTTCAACTCGAATGACCTGCTGAAAACTCTTGAGAACGCCAAGAGCCCAGTCTTCCTTACCCGCTACTTTGCGGAGGCCCCGGCACGTACCGACGGCACACCGCAAACGTCGCTTGGCTTGGCTTCGGATTTGGTCACTTGCACCGAGGCCTACGACAAGATTAAAGTCGATATGGACAAGCATGCACAGCAGCTGCTGAAAGCAAGCTCTGCCGAGTGGACTCGCTCGGGCGTTATGGTTCCATTCGAACAGACCCTGCAGACGTATGTCGAGCACGCCAACATCGGCCGCGGTGAAAATGGCGGTATTTATGGCCGTCCGAATGGCATTATCACGCAGAAGGCTCTCATCAATACGATGGGTGGTGATTTCCGCCAAGCGGCCATCTCCACGGGTAACAACGAGCTGCTCATGGGCCTCCAGATTACCCAGGCAGAACAGTCGCAGAAGAGTGGCTGGGTCACCTCCGCAGCTGTGTTCAAGAACATGATGGGCTACGTGTACACCACACTGCAGGCGTTCATCTTCGCCATCGTACCTATCGTGACCATCGCCTTGCTCATCCCAGGTCTTGGTAAGAAGATTTTCGTGAACTACGGTCAGATTCTGGTGTGGCTCACACTCTGGGAGCCGATGCTGTCTATCGTCAACTACCTGGTGACGCTCTTCCGCATGGAAGGCGTGCGTAACGCAGTCCAGCAGTCGGGTGGTTTCACAATGATGAATTCGTGGGTCCTGTCCGAAGGCGCCAATAACATGGTCATCGCAGCTTCGTTCTTGGGCACGATGGTTCCAATTCTCTGCTGGGGCCTGGTGACCGGCGCGATGGCCTTCAACGAGTTCATCTCGCAAGGTGTGGGTTCGTCCTTCGCAATGAGCGCGGGAGCGAACGCCGCCACTGGCGTGACAAGCATGAACAACACGAACATGGGCAACGTCAGCAACAACAAGTTCGACAATGCTCACAAGTCGACGGTTGGCAATCAGTCTGTTATGGCGCATGAAGTCGCAGGTGTCATGACGACCAACGACGACCGCGGCGGGCACCAAATCAGCGCGAACGGTGCCAACTTCAGCCAGCAGATGTCGCTTGCTAAGTCGGAGGCGGCGGCCGCCGGCACGGGGACTAATGCCGCGGTCACAACCTCGGCTACTGACACCACCGGCATGAACTCTAGCAAGAACATGGGCTCCTCGGACTCCAGTAAAGTTGACCAAAACCTCGCGAATCACCGTGAGCAGGGCCAGCAGTCGGGGACGAACGGCAGCAAGACCACGTCCACAGGCGAGAGCACGTCTGTTGGCGACAGCTCCAAGACCAGCCAATCCAGCAAGATTAACGACCAGGTTACGGCCCAGGTCGGCCTAGGGGCAAATGCTGGAATCCCCGGCAGCGGTGGCGGAGGCAAAAATGGCGCTGGTGGGGACAAGAAAGATAAAATCCCTGATATCGTCAAGGCTCAGGGAACCTCTGGACTGAACCAAGCTACTACCAACGCTTCGGAGATGAACGCATCGCAGGATAAGAGTGCGTCGCACAGCCAAAAAGCTGACAGTGGAACGCAAGTTGGAACGACTGCCAGCTCGACTGCGGGTAACGGAACGCGCGAGACGTTGACGACGGGGCGCACCCACAGCACGGACGCGTCGAATTCGACCGGGGTTAGCGACAGCAGTCAGGTGAGCAAAGCCAGCACCGTCGGCACATCGGCGACGACATCGCACACGACCACCGAGTCCCTCGGCAACACTGCTAGCTTCGGCCAGAACTTGACGGGCCAGGACGCAGATGCGCTGATGAGTCTGAGCGGGCCACAGTCGCTGGGTGCTGCTGCTAGCGCTGCCGATGAAATCTACGGCGCTGCTTCTGGGCACGCTGCGACGGCGCAGGGAAACATCGGGGCGGCCCATGATGCACTGCAAGGCGCTGGGACCAACAGCGGAGGATTCGGACTGACCAACGCAGCGGGAACGGGAGCAGACTCTGCGATGCTCAGCGGTTTCCAAACTGAAGTGACGAAGTCGACCGGTGCGGTTTCCTCGGCATTCGCTACCCAGACAGGTGCAGCAAGCAGCTTCATGTCGAGCAACCTGGCTGGTTCGCAGAGCTTCCTTTCTGACCAGATGTCTTTCGGGGCTGGTCCTAAAGGCGGGGCGCCATTCGCTGTCAACGACGAGTTTGACCACAAGAAGGCCGCCGTGACTGCAGGTGTCGGCATGAATGCGGTAACCTCGTTGCTCAATAGCGAAACCACCGGGCCATGGGCGCGTAGGGGTGCAGCAGCGGGGGCAGCAGCGGCCGCACCTTACGTTATCCCGACGGCAGCCGTAGCGGGCGCGGCAGTCGCAGGGTGGGGGGTCGGACGTGGCATTACCCATGCTATCGGCGAAGAGCGAGTAGGGCAAGCGCTGGAGCCGGCATTCAAGAAGTTCGACGAGTACACAAACAACTACTTCCACCAATAACTGGCTGTAGTTCTAAAAAAAGTCAACGATTCTTTAAAAGGTCGTTGACTTTTTGCTATATTGCTATTAAGCTGTTTGTAAAGGAGCCATACTCATGAACAAGCACAAACCATTCTCTGCCGAATACAAAGCCAAACTGGGCCTTTTGTTCCCATACATGGCGCTGCTCGCCTTTATGTTCGCGGCGCTGTTCAGTGAGGGCTCCTGGTCTATTTTCCTGGACAAGACACTGCCACTGCACATTGCGCTCTTCGCGGTTGTGTGGCTGGTAATGGGAGCGTACGCCGCATACCACAGCGGGAAGCAGAGCGCGTCCGCGGGGACTGGCGAAAGTTACAGCTACAACGGTTCCACTGACTTCCCGACCACCAACCCGACGACTGGGCTGCCGATGCTAAGTGACAATTTCGCCAGTGTAGACGCAAGCGGAACAGGTTACGGGCAGCTTCCCGACTAATACGCCCCTCCTCCTAAAAGAGCCCCGACATTCGGGGCTTTTTCTTTTTTAGCTCCCCCTCTCGTACCTCCTTCCTGCAGTACAACTCGCTGGCGCTATACGTCAACGACTCATCCTCATCATCCTCCCTTCGCTACACACTCTCTCGCCGCTACGGCGGGGGTATAACTTACGCGCGCTATACACGAGTACGGCAACAAGCGCCCTCACTGCATCCACTACCGTTGCTATACACAACACCGCTTTCCAAATAAAGGTTTTTCGCATGAACAATAAGAAACTGTGGTATCCAGCAGCCATGGTCATCGCGCTTTCAGTAGCAGCGAGTGCAGCTCAGGCTAAATCGCTTGAGCAAGTGGGCGCCGCCGAAGGTCGCGGGGAACCGCTCAAGACTTATGGTGTCGACGTCTCCACCAAGTCTGGGCTCAAAACTCTCCTGCCGACCGGATGGGACCTCTTCATCTACAAAAATACCAAGCTTCCTCAGAGCATTTCCTGGACGGTGGGCGACACCTGGGTCGGCGCGCTCGAAAAATTCGCGGATTCGAACGGCCTAGCCGTTCGCCTGGACTGGGCGAAGAAGGCTGTGTACGTTTCCACGCCCGAAGTCGCGCTCGAGACCCGCGCGAAGCTAGCCGAAATCAGCAATGCATCTCGCACACCACTTCCCGCTTACTCCGTCTCGACCGCTCCCGCAAAGCAACCTGCCGCGGCCGCGCCTGTTGTCCTGCCCCCAAGTAAGCCGCTCGTCGCTGCAAGCGCTCCCGCTCCGACACCTGCACCAGCCGTTGCCGCACCGTTGCCCACGTACCGCCCAGTGACGCCAACCCCGGCACCGACCCCGGTGCTGTCGCCGGAAGCAAGCCGTGCTTCGGCCGACCTCCTGGCTCGCGCTTTGGCAGCCACCGCTCCTGTTGGCCCAGGCGCAGTTCCGCCAGTCCTGGCCACGCCTGCGGCGCCAGTTGCTGCCGTTGGCCCGGCCTTGGTAGCCGGCGCAGCCCAAGCAGTCGCCACCTCTGCCGTTCGTCCGGTTGCCGCGCCGCAGGCCGCAGAGCCAGTCACCGCCAGCGATGCCTTCGTTCGCGGCAACATGGAAGAAATCGTCCGGAAAACGGCAGCGAAACTCGGATACCAAGTGTCGTGGGAAACGGTTTCACTCCCGCTGACCGGGCCGGTTACCTTTCTCGGAGTAGACGCAGCAGAAGACATGCGACTGCTACAGAAATCGCTGGGCTTGCGCCAGTCCCCAATCGCCATCGAAGTGTACAGGGGCTCGCAGCTGATTCGCGTTACGGCAAGCGCCCAAAGCCGCGAGCCGCTCGCTGTGTATGACAGCACCTACAGCGGTCTTATCGGTTATGGGCCAAAGACTTCGGCTCCAAGCCATCTCGCTCAAGTCGCTCCGCCGGCTGCCCAACCGACGGTTGCTCCTGAAGCCCGCACGCTGCCTACGCCAACAGTGGCCACCACCCGCGCTCCGGCACCGGTTGCGCAAGTGCCGGTAGTTGTCGTGAAACCGGCTCCAACCCTGTTGACCCTGCAGATTGCCAAGGGTGACTCCCTGAAAAAGGCTATCTCGCAGTTCCTAAAAGCAGAAGGATGGGAACTCGACTGGCGCGTCGGTGATGACCTCGAGTCCCAGTATCCATTTACCGCGACCGGAGCCTCTGTCGCACTCACGTTGCGTGAGCTGCTGCCAAAGCTCGGTCTTGATACCGACGTGTACGGCCCTTCGAAGATGGTCATCGTACGCCCGATTGATAACACCGCTGAATAACCTCGATAGGAACCTTTATGAAATTGAAACTTAGTGCACTCGCCGTTGCCTCGACCTTTCTGTTGGGGGGATGTGTCACGAGCGACTTCAGCCAAGCGACCGCACATGAGAAAGTGCAGACTCGCGCCGCAGCAGCGGTAAAAGCGTTCAAGGCCGAAGAACCGCGCGCTGGTCAAGTCAACGAGATTGACGAACAGTACATCAGCTTCAAACGTGTGAAGCTCGCGCGCCAGGAAGGCACAGTTTCGATGAAGACCGCAGGCGCGCCTGTTGGTCCGGCTATCGCTGATGTCGCCCGCCAGGCCGGGTATTCCATCGTCTTCGCGGAAGGCGTGGAAGCGACTCGTAAGGTGACGGCAGAGTTCACGAAGTCGCAACCGGAAGATGTTGTCCGTAACCTGGCGTTCCTCGCCGGCTATGTGTCGATTTTCGACCGCGACAACAAGACCATCACCATCGCCGACAAGGCGACGTACACCTACAAAATCCCGCCAGCGATGTTCCAGCAGCTGGGCTCGAACTATACCGTCGGCGGTAACCCGGTGACCCAAAGTGGGGGCGGCAGCGGCGGTGGTGGTGGCGGTGGTGGTGGCGGCGGCGGCGCCGGCGGTGGTGGCAGCGGCATGCAGGCTGCATTTACCATCACGGGCCGTGAGATGACCAACTCGAAGGGCGTCGAAGACCTGATTAAGGAAGTCGCCGGCAAGAACGCGGATGTCGTCGTCTCCGATATGGGCATCATCACGGTGCGCTCGAATGCGCAGTCGCTCAAACGCGTCACGGAGTTCTTCAAGCACTTCTCGAAAGACGCACTGACCCAGGTCGAAATCGAAGCGTCCATTATCGAGGTCACCCTCTCGGACGAATTCCAGTTCGGTCTCGACTGGAAGCGTGTCCTCGGCGCGAAACTGTTCGGCTCTGACACCAATGTCGCGCTGGACTTCAAGCCCTCGAACATCCTCAATCCGACCATGCAGGCGACCTTCACCACGGCGAACATCTCGACCGTGATTTCGTCCCTGCGGAAGCTGACCGATGCTCGCATCATTTCGCAGCCGCGTATCCTGGCGATGAACAACACGCCTTCGAACTTCTTCGACGGCAATCAGCTTCCGTACCTGGGAACCCTGACGGCGACGACTACAGGCAGCACCGGCGGCAGTACGCAGCAGCTTTCCGGCACGACCTCGAACGCGGTGGACGGCATCTCGTTCTCGGTGCAGCCCTCGGTCGTGGACGCATCGCACGTGCAAATCACGCTGCTACCTGTCCTGTCTACCGTCAACGGCTTCGAGACCTTCGACCTCGGCGAGAGCGGCAAGCTGACGTCGCCCAACCAGGCGACTAAGCACTCGTTCATGAAGGTGATGGCGGAATCGGGCAAGACGCTGATTTTGGGCGGCATCCGCTACACGGTCGACTCGAAGAACACGAGCGCGGGCCCCGTTCCAGTCCTGATTCAGGGACGAGATACAAACGGGGTTGCCAAGGAAGTTGTCATCCTGCTGCGCGCTACGGTTGTCCCTGCGCCGGACTACAACCCAATCATCGCAGAATCGGTCTAAGGGCCGGAAGGTAGCTATGTCATTCCTCCATAAAAAGAAACCAGGGCTGCTGGACCGGCTTTTCAATTCGAAGAGCCCGCAGCCCGCTTCGCCGGCCCAGCCGACGGAGAAGGTGCTTACTGCCGAAGGCGATGTCCTCGAGGGTGCCGAAGCGGGCGTGAAGCGTACGGGCGCCTTCTCGGCGAACCGTGCTGCGCGCGCAGTCGTCGCAGACTCAGTTGTCGAAGTAGAGGCGGTGAGTGACGCAGCTTCAAGCCCAACCTCCGAAGATGCTCCGGAACCTGGCGCTCCCGCGCCCGCCAAGTCGGGGCTCTTTGCGCGCCTGAAAAAGCCGGCCTCCACCCCTGCCAAGCCTGAAGGCGAAGTTGAGGAAGAGGGGGCCGGCAAGCCAGGCAAAGCGGCAAAGAAGGGGCTCTTTGGTGCCAAGCCGAAGAAGAACGGCGGCGAGAAGACCGCCGAACCCAAAGCTCCCAAAGTGTCTCTGCCGAAGAAAAAGAAGCAGGGCCCGAAGAACAGCGTTGCCATTTTGGCAGACCTGGGCGAAAACGGCCGCAAGCTCATCTATACCCTGACGGCTGATTCGCTGACACAGCAAGGCGACGACACTGTGCCTGCGGAAGTTCTTAGCTTCTCGCACCTCGATACTCGCTTCGTCACCGAAGTTGGGATGTCGTACGCGAAAGCGTCGGAAATGGCCATCGAGGAAATCGGCGAGATGGTCGCGGTGGTGAACTGCACGAAAGAGCTACGGACCGTCTATAGCACGCAAGAGGAGCGTGCCACGGCTTCGCCGTATCAGATTACGGCCGGCCAGCAGGCGCTTGACCTCCTTATCAAAAAGCGAGGTTTCGACGGGCATGCCTGCATCACCGGCTTTGAGCTCAAAGATTCGAAGAGCCCGGCTTCGGTTCTCGTCCTGTACTACATGGGCGCCGATGGGTCCTCGAGTAAGCCGCAGGTAACGGTGAATCCGGACAACATGGAGTTCGTGTTCTCCCAGTTCGCCGCTTCGCGCAAGATTAACCGTAAAGAAACGCAGCTGCACATCTTCACGAACGAAGACCTTCTGTCGGTCGTGAATGAGCTGAAGCCTTTCGCAAACGAGAAAGTCTGGAACGGTATCCCCGTTCGCGTCTTGCAAAACGTCGGGGCCGGCGTGGCGGGAGTAGTTGCGGCTGGTGCCGTCGGTTGGGCGGCAACTGGGTTCATCCAGGAGCAGGCTTTGCGTGCGGAAGCATCGAAGGTGCAAGCGAGCACCAAAGCTGCGACCGACCGCAACACCCAGATTATCGAGTCGAGCCTCTTGAGCTTCTCCGACAAGCTGTCGATTGAGCAGGGTGACATGTTCGCACTTGCGCAAAAGGTCTGGGTGCCTACGTCGAAAGTCATCGCTGAAGCCAAGCCGACCGAGACGACGTTGACAATCATCTTGCCTGTCAACCTTGGAACGTCCTTCAACAATGGCCCGAGCGTGAACTCAGTCGTCAGTCATGAGTACGTGCGCCAGCTCCACGACCTGCAAGCGCCCGAAGGCTGCGTGAAAAGCCAACCTCAAACGACCGGAAACTTAAATGAAATTCACATCGCTATTGTCTGCCAAAGTCCTACTTCTGCTTTTCATCGGTATCGCGGCGACTAGTGCCTTTTACGGCAAAAAGTCGTACCAGGAAATCCCGATTCTGAAGGGCCAGGTCGAAAAGAACAGGAAAACACTCGTCGACCTAGAAAAGGACGGCCAGGCGCTCCAAGCAGAGCTCCGCCCGGACGCTGCGAAAATCGACATGAATGTCGCGCTGTCGGACGTCCTTCTGGCTCTGATGGATAACCGCATTCGCTATGGTATCAACGTAGGCAACATCGCATCTCACAAGGCAGCGGCCGGCAACGCAGCGGTCGCAGAGTTCTCCCAGCTGGCCGAGGTCGTCCCTGGAAGCACCATTCCGAGTGTGCGGTTGAACGTACGTGGCACGTACCGCGGGTATGACGGCTTGACCGGATACCTGAATGAGTTGCGCAAGCATCCCGCGGCCATCGTATATCTCAAAGTCGAGGGCAGCACTTTTGACCTCGGCCTGCGCGTATACGGAACCATGACACAACCACTAGAGCAAAAGTAATGACGTCATCCAGCACCATCCTAGATGCAGCATCCATGCAGGACATCCTGACCGAGATTGGCGTGAAGCCGTCGCACGTCAGGATTGCCCTCCAGCGTGAGGCGTCGACTGGCGAGCCGCTGTCGCAAATCATGCGCGACTTCGGCTTCCTCTCGGGCGAGCAGGTCGCGGACGCGGTCTCTCGCCAGACCGGCTTCCCGTACTATCCGAACACCGAACTCGAGTCCATCAAGGTCGAAGACATCAAGTCGCTCGAACTCAAGGAGTATCGTAAGTTCGTCCCTGTTGCGCGCGACCCGGACGGCACTGTCGTCATCGCAGTGCCCGAGGACCGCATCATCAACGATGCAAAGAACGAGTTCTACAACTACAACACCCGCATCGTTATCGCTTCGGAAGCGACGATTCAGTCCGTCTACCGTCGTCACTTCGCCAACACCGAGTCGGCGTTCGACCTGGCGGTGCAGACGTTCATGCATGCGCTGAACAACTCGAAAAAAGAAGAAGACGCCGGCCTGCTCCGCGATGTCTTCGGCGCCTTGCTGCGCCACAGCTGCTACTCCGGCGCATCCGACTTGTACCTGTACAAGTCCGAATTCGTTGGCATCATCAAGCTGAAGATTAACGGTGTTGGGCAAATTTTCCGCTCCATCGACGGCGAGTTGTTTGACCGTCTCTTGACCAAGCTCGTGACCGAAAACACGAAGGTCGAAGACCTGCGGCGCGAACCGAAGGAATCCATCATCGAGTTTTCGGAGGAAGACAAGAAACGTTACGAGGATATCACCTCCCGTTTCGGCTTCCGTCTTGAGCTTACGGAATCCCGCGGCGTGCGCAATGCAGTTGTCCGACTCTTGGACCGCCAGTCGTCCGCCACTGAGCTTGGCAAACTGGGACTCGATGAGCACACCTTGTCGGTGCTGTCGCGCCTCTCACAGACCGCGACGGGGCTAATCATCGTCACGGGGCCGACGGGTAGCGGCAAGACCACGACCCTGTACAGCATGCTGAAGTCCATCGACCCAGTCGAGCGCTCGATTCAATCCATCGAGAATCCCGTGGAGTACCGTCACGGGCTCTGGCAGCAGTACGAGCTTCGGAAAGATGCGACCAACGAAGGTGAGGAATTCCAAAAGTGGCTGAAGGCCCTGCTGCGAAATGCGCCGGACGTCATCCTGATGGGTGAGATTCGCGACTCACAAGTGGCTCAAATTCTTCTCGATGCAGCCAACACGGGTCACTTGGCCTTCACGACACTCCACACGAACAATGCCGCACTGGCACTGGCACGCTTGAAGCGCTTCAACGTTGACCAGGCGACGCTTGCTTCGGTCTTGCTCGGTGTGATGGGGCAGCGCCTACTGCGCGTGCTCTGTGAAGACTGCAAGGTCCCAGACGAGCGTCAAGAGACAGCAGCCACCCTTAACGTCGAATACCTGCCAGTCCCTAAAGCTGCCTGCAAGGCTGGTGCGGGTTGCGTCAACTGTGGCTATACCGGGTACCGGGGTCGTCGCATGATTTATGAGCTGCTCGAGGTTACTGCCGAGGTCAAGGTGCTAATCGAGGATGGCGCAACACCAACCCAGGTGGCGGCCAAAGGGATTCCCCCAGGGGCCTCCATGTGGGCGCACGGCTTAAAACTGGTCGCGAAGGGAATTACTTCGATTGACGAAGTCACTCGCGTTGCCGTTCCCGACTAACAGGAGACACCGTGGATATTGCGTACACCTACCAAGCACGAACGCCTAAGGGCAAGCTCATCAGCGGGCTTATCTACGCCCCTAATCGCCCGCTGGGCTTCTCTAAGCTGAAGCGGAACGGATTCGCGCCAATTTCGCTCGAGATGAATCCGAGCGCCACCCTGTCCGGCCTCATCTCCAAAGATTTCGACCAGGCCGAGCTTGCACGCTTCTACACCACCCTCGGCCGCCGGCTTAAAAACGGCAAGTCTCTCATCGAGGGGCTTACTGCTGCTTCGGAGTACGTCACAGACCAACGGTTAAAGCAAGCCATCCTCGTGATGAAGCAGGCGACGACCGACGGTCAGAACGAGTTCCAGGCAATGAGCAATGCCGGCTTCCCATCTCGCGACGCAATGGTCGTGCGTGCGACCTCCGCCGCGGGTAACACAGGCGACGCGTTCATGGCTCTCGCGCAGGAAATTTCCCGCGTCTACGAGCTTCGGAAATCCGTCAAACAGATTTTCCGTATGCCAATCATCATGCTCTGCATGATGTACCTGTTCTTCTACGCGTCACTGGTGAAGGTGGCACCAATGACGATGAAGTTCCTTAAGAACTTGAACATGAAGCTCAACATGAGCTCGTTCAACCAAGGGTACTTCGATTTCGCGACGTTCTTCAACGAAAACATATGGGTTGCATCCGCTTGCTACTTTGCGGTTCCGGTCGGCGTCATCTATGCCACGCGAACTGAGGCGTTTGGGCGAATGCTCGATAAATTCAAGAAGCTGCGCGACATCTCGGTTAAATCCGACCAAGCAGCACTCTGGAATAGCTTTTCGATGCTATACGACGCAGCAATCCCGGTAAAGGAAGCGTGCCGAATCCTGGCAGACGCGGCTAAACGTCCGGACAGCAGGACAAATTTTCGCAAACTCGGGCGCCTGGTCGAATCCGGCCGGTCAATCGAGGATGCTATACAGGTATCAGGCTTCCCAACCTATGTGATTTCGGGCGTTCGCGCTTCGGACTCGGGCGGGAATCTGGTAGAGGGGTTGAAAGACATGGTTAAGAACTTGGAAGAAGACGTCTTCTCGATGACAGAAATGTTGAAAGAGAACGTAAAAATTCTAGCGCTCTTGGTCGTGGCTTCTGGTGTGACGATGATTTTCTTTGTCACCTACTACCCCATCATCAGCAGCGTCTTGTCGGCATTCTAACCATTGTCGAGTTGTATAAATCCAACCGCTATACTAACCTCATCCAACTGGAGTTTTCTATGAACAAATATCGTAACAAAGGGCAAGCAGGTTTCACCCTGATTGAATTGCTGGTGGGTCTCGCGATTCTGACGCTGCTGGCCGTTTCCGTGACCGGCGCCTTCGACCCTTCGCGTTCCCGCGCGCAGGCTCTCGTGTCCGCAATGGCCGAAATCGGCAACGCCAACGTCCGTCTGAAAAACGACACCGGCTGCTACGTGAACCGTCCGGATGCACTGACGACCGCATCTGTCGGCCAAGCGCCGGCCAGCAACTACTGCAACCGCAACTTCGCGACGACCTGGAACGGTCCGTACCTGAACAAGCTGGCAATCAACGCCACCAACGGCAGCGTCAAGATGGACAACATCTCGTCGAACACCGAAGTGTCGCTGCGCCAGGAAAACGGCGGTACCGGTAAGCGCTACTTCACCCGCGCCATCAACCTGCCGAACGACGTCGTGAAACGCGCCCTGACCGAGTGCAACAACGACGTGGCCGAATCGCTCGCCGCGACCGAGTTCAACACCAAGAAGTGCCGCGGCCTGACCGACGCCGCAACGGACGGTCAAGCGACGTTCGACATGGTGTACGACGAAACTCGCTAAGCCACTGCGCCGCGGCCTACCGGCCGCGGCACATGCTGCAGCGAAGCTCGCTAATCCTCACCAGAGATGCACAGATGAACTTCAGAAAGCACAGCCAACAGGGTTTCTTCGTCACAGCCCTAGTAGCTGTGCTTTCTGTTGTTGCACTCGTCTTTATTGTTGGCTACTCGGCCTACTACGCAAAGCGCTCGTCACTGACCCTCGCGCAAACTCAGAAAGAATATCTGATTGAAGCAAAGGCCCGATTGCTGGAGGCCTATGCAGCGAATGCACTTCGTGTTGACTCGGACCTGAGCTACACGGCGTACCGCAACGGCGACGCCTGGTTGGCGATGGCCGGCATCACGTCAAAATGGAATGTTTCGGTGGGTGTCTCCAACCGGCTGACGAGGGACGGTATCAAGTACACGTCCGTTACGTTGTGGTTGCCGACCGAAGCAGATAGCACTAATCCTCCAATCTACGACTCGGCCACAGGCACGTTCCAAAGCTGCACGGCCGCGCCATGCCCTGACCGGGTCTATACGACGTTTGACGGGCTTGGGCTTCATCTGACCGCGCGTAACAAGACATACGAAATCCTGAACACGGCGGCGACCAAAGCGCAGTCCTTCTTCAAAGCTCGTTACCTGGCCGACGTCGTCCGCGACATTTCGATGAACCACTTCAAAGCCCCGCGAGGAAACTGCGGGACGGTCACCACGGACGAAATGCCGTGTATCTCGGACTTCACGGCGTTGCGCAACACGTCCGTGCCTCGCCTGATGGGCTTGGATTCGCAGATGCTCACGGATGCCTGGGGCTCTGACATTGAAGTGACGAATATAGCTGGTGGTTCCAATACTTCCCTCGCGCCATACACGATGGCCTTCCGGGCACGCGACCCGTGGGGTAATCAGTTGGTTATCTACGCTGTACAGCCACTCTAAAATACTATGCTCACTCAACAAATTCTGAAGTTTTTCGGCATGCCGGAAGTTTCCGACCTGCACATCCACGAAGGTGCGCCGGTGTGGTACCGCGACGCAGGCACCGTAAAGAAGGGTGAAACTGAACGCGTGACGCGTCAGCACATTCTTGAGTTCCTCGACCCCATCAAGGAGCAGACCGGAATCCATCCGGAGCGCCTGGACGAGATTCTGGCCAAGCGCGGCGATGCGGACTTCTCAGCCCGTTACGAAGGGTACGGCATTCGTGGAAATATCTTCCGCAGCGGCAACCGAGAGCTATCGGTTGTTCTCCGTCGTCTCAACGACAAGATTCCGGCGATGGCAGATATGGACTTGCCCGCAAAAGTCGACGAACTCATCGGCCAGTCGAAAGGGATTTTCCTCGTGACCGGGCCGACGGGCTCCGGCAAGTCGACTTCGCTTGCCTCGATTCTGGACCACCTGAACAAAACAACACAGCGCCACATCATCACCATCGAAGACCCGGTCGAGTATGTGCTGCACGACGAATTCTGCCGCATTGACCAGCGCCAAATCGGCCGCGATGCGACCACCTTCGAAGATGCACTGCGCGGCGCCCTGCGCCAAGACCCGGACATCTTGCTCATCGGCGAACTCCGTGACCGCGTTACGGTGAAGACCGCGCTCGATGCGGCGAACACGGGCCACCTGGTGTTCGGCACGCTGCACACGAACAACGCCCGCCAATCCATCGAGCGCTTGACGAGCTTCTTCGAAGCTAGCGAGAAGGAGTGGGCTCAACAAGTCATCTCGAGCGTCATGCTCGGCGTGATGAGCCAAGTCCTGGTACAAAAAGCCCAGGGCCGGGGCCGGGTGCTCTGTGCCGAGCTGATGGTGAACACTCCGGGCGTGGCCCAGTGCATCCGCGACGGTAAGACGAACCAGATTTCCAACATCATGGAGACGGGCCGTGGGGACGGGCAGCTGCTGCTGAACTACGACATGGTCACGAAGGTCAACGCCGGCCTCATTACGGCCGAGGATGCGCTCTACGCGACCTACGACCCTGTTCGGCTGCAAAAGGAGCTCGCAGATGGGTACTAAGCTTCGCCGTGCCAACGGCTTTACGCTCATCGAGCTCCTTATCGCACTGGCGATTCTCACCGTCATTTCGCTAAGCCTTCTAAACTTCCTCGCTCCATGGATGGCGTTCAAGCAACGCTTGGACACTGACCGTAAGCTGATGGAAATCAAAGCGCTCTTTACGACAGTGTACGAGCGCAATGCCTGGACGGTGGAAACGACCAATGCGCCAGTCTTTACGTTCGCCGGCGGCACGCTCGTTAATAGTCCCCTGACAGCGGCACGCTCCTGCGAGTCGCAAGCGGCCACGCTGCAGTCGCTCGCCAGCTATTTCAGCGACGGCCTGCCACGTGGCGAAATGGACGGGCAGGGTAACCCTTTCTGCATCCTCGTGAGCCCGCAGTTGTCCACGTTGAAGAATGGCGTGAACATCTACTACCACAACCTGGCTATCGTCTCGACAGGCCGGGACTCAGCACTCGACGGGGGAACCAGTCTGAACGGTGCAGGTGCTTTGACGTTGGCTGGTGACGATTCTGGCGTCCTCATCAACGGGTACACGATTCAGGAGCGCAAGTTCCGTGAAACGGAAGCCCGCCTCGCGCGTATTTCTTCGCTGTACGAGTCGTACTTCACGGCGCGCTTCCTGGCCAACCCCGCACGTGACCCGATGATTGACTACTTCGCCGGCGGTGCTTCGCCATTCGACTCGGGTGGAACTGTGCCTCGTACGAATGGTGCGCTCGTCCCTGTGTCAGGCGTCCTTGGGCAACTCGGGCTTGGCCCAGAAGAGATGTTCTCCGCCTATGAAACCAACAACGCAATCTTGGTAGGGAACTTCACCGAATGCGTCGCGCAGCCTACAGGAACTACGTGTGTGCGTTCTTCGAATGGAGGCACTGCGCCGCCATACACCGCGCTGCTGGCTGCCCCAATTCCTGGCCCCGTGACCAATTTCATGGTCAAGGTCGCTACAGGTAACTACTAACCTCATTCCTATACTGACGCATCGCCTTCGGAGAATTCATGAAACTGAAAAATAAAGTAGCAATTGCCCTCACTCTCGCTTTCGCTAGCGTCGGTGCGCATGCGCAGGAAAAGGGACTCGACATCGGACTGGGCCCGGCCCGCCCTGCGGCTCCCCCTGCTCAAGTGCAACAACCGGCACCAGCCGTCAACCTGCAGGCTATCGCAGCCGCGCCGAAGGCTCCAGCTGCCGTTACGCCGAAAGCGCAGCCAGCGCCAGCTCCGCAAGCCGCTCCTGTTCGGGTGCCGCCAGTGGCTCGCCCTGCTGTAGCAGCCCCAGTGGCCATTCCAGTGGCCGCGCCCGTCGCTGTGCCGGCCACTCCGGCTATGGCAACGCCATCGACTATCAGCGCAGCTCCAGTTGCAGCGGCACCCCAACAGGTGCAGCAACCTGCGCCGGCCGGAAATGTGAACCCGTTTACCGGCCGCGACCTGACCGCGGAGCAGCGCCAGCGCCAGCTCGAGGACGCAAAACTTGATACGGACATCATTCAAGAGCGTCTGCGACAGGCGAACCTGATGGCGGATTTGGCGTACCTCCCGCTGAAGAAGAAAGCTGAGGTCTCGACACTCCCAGGGATGGCTGTTGCTGCGGTGTCCCCGACGGCGAAAGCTGGCGTAGTTGGCGAAAGTGGTGGCGCCGTTGCTGAGGCTCCGCGCAAGGCTCCGGCTAAGAAGAAGGCCCCCAAGAAAAAGGTCGAGCCGACTGCACCAGTAGCGCCCGTTGCACCGCCAGCGCCTGTGATTACCGTCTCGGGCATCAGCATCAATGGAAGCCAAGCCAGTGCGATTCTTGAAGTCGACGGTGGTGTGATGTCGGTACCGAACGGTGGCAACACGCCATACGGCCAGCTGCGCGTCATCGACAGCCGCACCGTCAGCCTGGCAGGTAAGAGCTACGCCGTGCGAGAGGCGATGCTGTCACGCATGGCTGTCTCGGACCCGGCTGAATCCGCAGCGGACAAATCACGCGCACCGGTGCCCGTCGCCGCACCCGCACAAGCTGCTGCTGCCGCTCAGCAGGCACTCGCGAACATTCCGCTGCCGCCGCTGCCGCCAATCCCCGCGCCGAAGGGACCTGCACCTACTCCAGGGCGTTAATCGCGACAAAGACAAAGCCGGCAATCCTTCGCGGGATTGCCGGCTTTTTTTGTCAGCAGGAGATGCTGGTCGTCGGGATTAGGTGGCCGAGGACTGGGTCACGTAGGTGCTGGTGTTGTTGCGTTGCATCTGCTCGATTGCGTTGCGCAGTTCGCGGGTGACGTAACCCGAGCAGCTGCGGTTTTCTTCGGTCTTCTCGAAGTTGAACGCGGCGGCGCGAACCAGGACGCCGACCTTCTTGGGGTCGCGCATCAGCTGACATGCTTTCGTGACCAGCACTGGGTCGACCGAAACAGTTGTAATTTTGCCGTCATTACGCTTCACGCGGAACAGCTCGTAGACCTTGCCCGATTTGCTCATACCAAACTCCTGATTGAAATATGTTTCTCAAAAATCGAGGAGGAATCTCTCCTCCTGCTGACTGCGCCAATCAACGATGACTGGCAGTTCGGGTTAGTGTAGCAACAGTGTTTCCGCATGTCAACGCCATGATGCTATCTAACAACTCTATCTATACATAATTCTTCAAAATTTAAGGGTCGCCATGCGTTCCAAGTTGTTAAAGAGCTTCATCTATGTTTTTGGCTTTTGGTGGCTAGCTTTTACCATCTGGTGGTCTCTCACTGACCCCGCTACGAACTTGGCTGCGCTCAAGCGTGTCGCAGCGCTGCTCCCCTTCCTTCCCTTGACGGTACCGCAGGGGGAGGTAAGCGTACTGCAGGCCTGGAGCATGCAGAAGCAGGTTTTCATGTACTGGTCTGTTCCTCTCCTGGCAATCTCAGGCGTAATGGCAGCTCTCGGAGCCGGCGTTGTGTGGGCTCTGACATACAAGGAGCACAACGCCCGCATCGCTCGTGAAACGCCTACCGGTAAGTACCGCGGCGCCACTACCACCTTGGGGCCGCTTCCTGTACCAAAGCGCACGCCTCGGGAGACTCTTGAACTGGGTGCCGCCGATGCTGAGGTCTTTGCGTGTATGAGCGACGAAGAGAAGGCTCTTCTTGTCGACATCTTGGGGATTATCTCCGCCCATCCGAATGCGTACTCAGGAAGCGGTATCGGAGTCTCGCTGCTCGAACACACGGTCCGAGTCGTCGAAGAGGCTCTCACCAGCAAGAACCGGCCTGGCCTCTCCGCCATTGTCGCGGCTGCACATGAGACGGGGAAGATTACCGCCTATGTCAAAGAGAGCAATGGGGAATGGAAGCGTACTAAAAACCACGACCGCGAGGCAGCGAAGCACCTGTCGACCTTGGACAGCTGGTGGGCGATGCCGGCCGATGTGCGCCTCTCTGTCTTGTTCGCAGTCAAGTACAAACAGCAGCCGGCGCACCTGCCAGAAGTCGACGGTAATCCGCAAATTTTTAAGGTGGCCAAGGACTTGCTGTACCGCGCAGCTGAATCGACGGACAAAGTCACCGCTATTGCGAAGGAACGCGTACTGGCGAAGCAGGAGCTCCCTGCGGTTGCGTTGAAAGGGTTCCTTGACGCACTGCCAACGCTTCCGTTCCAGGATGGTTTGCCGAAGGGCGTTAAAGGCGTGGGCTGGAAGGTGGGCAAGCGCCTGTACCTGCTTGAGATGCACCTTCGCAACACCATCATGGCTAAATTGGACCCGGACATCCGCGGTGCCCTTGAAGGGGCCTACAAGGACCGTAACAACCTTGCTAAATTTACCCAAGAGTTTTTGAAAGCGCTCGACTCGAAGGGCTGGTTGGTGAAAGAGCATGGCAAGACCAAGCTGGAGGCAGCCAATGCGATGTGGGTCATCTTGGCGGGCAAATTCGACTACAAGGGCGTCATCATCATCGACGTCCCCCAGGAGTATGTCGAAGTTCTGCCGCGTAAAGACAGTATGTACGAAATCACCATCAAGGGCGCACTGTATCCGCCGGCGGCTAACCAAGGGGTCACAACTGACAAGTTGGCGGCGATGGGCCTGCTGCACACGAACGATGCTCCTGCGGCACCAGCACCTCGGGCACCCGCGCCAGCCGCTAATCCAGCGGCTCCGGCAGCATCTGCACCGGCGCCAGCGTCGACGTCGACACCAGCCGCGGCACCTGCAACCCCGGCAGCTGCGGCGAAACCAGCGGCGGCCGCTACTCCGGTAATTGCGAAGGAGGGCGCAAAGCAGGGGATGAAGGCATCGGACCTTGCCGACCTCGGTCTTGTTCACAAAGCCGAACCAGCCAAGCCAGCGCCAACGAAGCAAGTACCGCCACGCACTGCGGACTGACGTTTAACGAAAAGTGCCTATACGCCCTAACTGCTAACGACGAAAGAGGCTACAAACTCATGAAGCTCAAGTTCCACACCGGGGCACGGTCCCGTATTGCCCTAGCGGTAGTACTTGCGGCCAGCTCCTGCGCTGCGCTCGCTCAGACTACTCCCGGCGGTGTCGCTGCCGCACAGAGTCAATCCTCCGAACGCGCCTCTCCCGGGCGGCTTCCGCCTCCAACGAGCGGGCCCCGTGCTCCTCGGCCGGGCATCCCTGGGGGAGCGTCCCCGGGGATGGCCACTTCCCCTAGTATGCCTGGGTCCCAAGCGCCTGCTGCCATGCAGGCGGATGGTCGTCTCAAGCCATTGATTATCCGCCCAGCAGAAGAGGCACTGCGCTCTGACCCGACAGGCGGTTATGGGTCGGGACCGAGTGGCTACCCCTCCGGACCGACGGGTGCGCTTCCTGTTACCGGCGTGACCCCGGGCATGGCGCCGGCTGGACCGCACAACCCATTCGCGCCCGCAGCTGCGCAACCTGCAGCTCAGCTTCCGGTGCCAGTGGCGCCGAGCCCAAAAGCGAAAAAGGCAGCTGCGGCTGAGAACGCAGCGAAGGAAGTCGACGAGGCGCCATATATAAACATGCAATGCACGACGCCTGAAATCAAGACTCAAGGGACATTCGTCGGGAAGATTCAAAACCGCTATGTCTACAAATACAAGAGCCAATACTGCTTCGACGTCCAGCCCTAATCGAACTTCCGGAATCCGACATGCAAACAATTCAAAAATCGCTTCTCGCTCTGGCTGTTGCGGGGGCCCTTGCAGGCTGCGTGAGCAGCCCACCACGAAATCTGCCTGAGAACTCCGCAAAGTCGCCAGAAAAGGCCGCACAAGTTGCTGAGCTCGAATGGGCGGAACCGGCTCTCATCAAAGAGGGTCGGCCGTACCTCGTTCTGGTCACACCGATGAGCCCGCCGGCCGACATGAAGTCGCGCCAGGTAAGCTTGTCGCTCGAGTCGGGCTCGACCATTAAAGACTTGGTCGCGCTCCTCTCCAACCTTGGCTACTCCATTATGCTCACCGACGAGAAGGTTGGTGCGCAAGAAATCTATCTGCCGAACTACAAGGGAACGCTGGGCGGCCTGATGTCGGCTGTCTCACGTGGTGCCGACGTCTGGTTCACCTGGAGTGACGGCGTCCTGCAGGTTTCGGAAAAAGAGCGTGTGTCGCTCAGCATGCCACAGGACGAAGTCCTTGCCGACAAAATCAAGGAGGGCTTGAGCGGGTTGGGTGCCAGTGACGCGCACGTCTCCTTCCATGCGGGCATGCTCACTACGGACCTCAAGCCGTCGCAGCTGAAGAAGGTGAAGTCCTTCCTCGAGCGCATGGCCACGAATGCGGCGCTCGTGTCGCTGCAGGTTGCGGTTGTGAACGTTAGCTTGAATCAGTCGACGAAGCAGGGCATTGACTGGACCAAGATGCAGGCGGCAATCGGCAAAAACAATCGCTACGCGCTCAACAGCCTTGCGCAAGAGCCGGGCGCCCTAAAAGGTGCGCAGAATACGTCTACGTCAACCTCGACCACCACCCCGACCACCCCGGTGACAGACCCGGTTACGGGCGTCGTGACTAACCCGACCACCGGGATTGGGACTGGCGGCCTTGGCCTGGGAACGAGTACGAACGTCAACAACGACGTCGACACCATCGCCAAGAATCTGGGCAACACGGTTTTGCTTTCGGGCGGGAACCTGCGTGCCGTGGCAACGAATGGGCTCTTCAGCCTCGTCGGCTTCGTCGACTTCCTGAACGACTATGGCGTTACGGAGACCAAGCAGAACGTAATGCTCAAAACGGTGACGGGGAGCGCAGTGAAGCTGAAGAGCGTCACGCAAATCCCGTACGTCTCAAGCCTGAGCGTTGGCACGACGGGCAACAATTCGATGAACTCGTCGCTGCTCGGAGGTACGAAGACCGATAAGGCGAATGACGGTATCACTCTCGAGATGCTGCCATCGTTCGATGCGTACTCGAACACCGTCACCGTCAAGATGGACCTGTCGATTCAAGCGGTTATTGGCTTCAATAATCTCTCCGCCGGCAACCAAGTGGGCAGCATGTCGCAGCCGACCACCGCTGAGCGCAGCTTTAACGACATCATCCGCGTCCGGCCAGGACAGACCGTGGTTGTCGGCGGCCTGACCTACGACAGCGTCGGCGACAACCGTTCGGCACCTGCGTTCCTGACCGATACGAAGGCGGAGCACAAAGCTCTCACGGTCAACCGCAACACGATGTTCATCGTCATCCGCCCGACCATCACAATGCTTGGTGCGATGGCCGAGCAGGACGGCACCGAGCTGTTCCCCGAAGGGCCATCGGCCCCGGTGGAAGCGCCTGCAAAGTCGGCTAAAGCCAAAAAAAGCTCCACGAAAGGGTAACCCATGAAATGGTCTCTGGGTAAAAAATCAAAAGACGCTGTTGTCCTTCCCGCGCCAGTAGAGAAGCGTTCGCTCTTCTCTCGTCGTGGCGAGGCTAAGAGCGGAGCGACTACTGAGGCGGCGGAAGTCACGGATTTCGTCGAGCTCTCGGCTACCTCTCGTCCCTTGGGTGAGACCGGCTCCCGCGAGCCATATCTAGGTGCCGATGTCGCAGCTACCGAGGAGGCTGGCGGCAATGTATCGCATTCGGACTTCGCTCTCCCGGGTTTCGACCCGGAGCTTGCGGCCTTGGCTGCCGGCCAGGCGACTGAGGCAGACCTTGCAGCAGAGAGCATTGCTCCCTTGGAGCCTGGGGCGGACGTCACCGCAGCACTGGCGGAGGATGCCCCACCTGCTAAAGCCTCCCGCTGGGGTAAAGCTGGGAAGAAGTCGGAAAAGGCTGCAAAGCTAGAGAAGCCAGTCAATGCCGCTAAGGCGGCTAAGCAGCAGTCGTCTGCGGCCGTGCAGCGTCCCCTGAAGGTGCTTATTGGCTACCTGCCGGACTCGTCGGAACGCGACACGTACTTTTACATGCTCGGCGTCGCAGAGAAGAACCTGGACAGCGAGAACATCGGCTGGGCTGCTCTTACGAAGTTCGAAAGTGGGTACGCCTATGAAATCCATGAGGGCGGCAACGGTCGCGGCTACCTGGATTCTCTCATTAGCCACTTCCGGTCGCTGCCGGCGTTTTCGGCCGAAGAAACCCATCGTGCGTATATCCGCACGGCTACCCGTACTGTGCGGGTTGAGCGTACAGCGAAGGGTCTGTACTCGGTCATGCTGCCGGAAGCGGACGAAACTCCCCAGTCTGAGTGGCTCGTCGCCAACAAGAAGCTCTCGGCTTTGGTCGAAAAGCGTACGGGACTGTTCCTCGGTGGTGTCGTACTGTTCCTCTCGAGCTTGGTGGCTCTGATGGGCGGTTACGCCACCCGGTACCAGCCATACACGGCATCGGTAGTAAATATCGAGCGTGTTGCGGTAAACACGCTGCCGCACTCGCAATGGAACAAGCTGATGAATCTGCCAGCCGGCGACTACGTCATGGCTCTTAAGTACGAGAAGAACGAATGGCTTATCCAAACGCCTTCGAATCCAAGCGGCCGCGCAGCGAAACCGGTGGCCAAGCAGGGTGGGCGGGCTGTTCGCGGCCCACGGACGCCAGGTAGCGGTGCTGTACCGAGCGCGCCCGTCGAGGCCGGGCAAGAAGCGCCAGGCGCCGGTTCGAAGACGCCGCCTCCACCAATTAAACACTAAGCAGGACGAGACATGACTCCAGAATCACGAAAGATGTTCAACACCTGGATGGGCACGCTGCTCATCCTCCTGGCTATCGCACTCTTCGGCTTGTCGGCCTACATGATTTTCGTGCCGGCCAAGGAAAAGCCGGCACCCTTGCCAACGGTTGCAGCCATCAACAAGCAGCCGTGCATTGAAGGACTGACCGAGCTGGGCATGAGTGCGGTTTCGGTGGGCCCAGACATTCGTGTTACCGACACACGTAGCACGATGGACCCTCAGGAGCGACTCCGCCAGGCCAGCCTGGGTATTTCGATGTGTCATCTGTACTTGAAGTCGTTTTGCATGGGCCCTGCCTGCGCAGACCCTACGACGATGAGCTTTGTGCTTACTCCTGACGAGCCAGGCAAGAAATAGTCCAGTAAGTCTCCAAAGTAAAAATCCGGCTTAGGCCGGATTTTCTTTTTTGCTCCTTTGTTTAAATCCGAGCGTTTACCGAAGCTTAGGTATTTTGATAATCCTGCCTAACGGATAGAACGCTTTTTAAATTTCCGCTGCCTACACACTTACGACTGACGCTTGAAACAGCGTCGCTCTACCCCACAACAACGGAGATTTCCACACATGTTTTCCCTGATTATCACCATCATTTCCATCGCCCTCGTCGCCGCTCTGGCAGTTGCAACCATCTACTACGGTGGTTCGGCCTTCACCCAAGGCACCGCGAAGGCCAACGCTTCGGCACTGGTCTCGGCTGCCCAGCAAGTGCAAGGCGCTGACACCCTGTTCCAGAACGACAACGGCGGCAACCACGCTGACGACGTCCAGGCTCTGGTGACCGGCAGCTACCTGCAGTCCGAGCCGACTCTGCCAGCTTCGGTGACCGCCTTCGGCATCGCTGACGGCCTGGTGACCGCAACCGTGACCGGCGACTCCGTCTGCGAAGCAATCGTCAAGTCGGCTGGCGGCACCGAAATCGGCGCCGCACGTACCACCACCCGCGCCTACGACTGCTACGGCACCGCCGGCGCCTACACCTTCGAGTTCGGCACCGCGCCGGCCGTCGTGACCCCGTAATACCGCTGCCGCCAGCTGGTCTGGCGGTGCTGAGAAAGCCGACCTTCGGGTCGGCTTTTTTGTTGTTAGAAGGTCCGTTTAACCCACGCCCCTACACTCAGGACGACTTGCCCGAGCTCCGGGTAAACACTTACAGCATCAATGGAAAAGCTAAGTAAACTTATCAAGGTACTCGGATACCTCGACTACGCGGTTTCTATCTCAGTCCTCGGCTACGGCCTCTATACTGGCGCCTGGCTCTACATCGCTGCCGGGGTCTTTGGCCTGGGTGTCGCGTACCTCAAGCCGGCGGAACGCTTAAAAACAAAGTTGCAGGCAAAGTTCATCCGCAAGCCAGTTTTGTCCGGGGTTCCTGCCGCGGAGGAGGCCACTACTCCGCAGGTGGCACCTCCCCCCTTCACGGCGTCGACGGCCTACCTCCCGCGCTCCCGGTACACGGCGACACGCTACTTCCTGAACTACTACGCTCCGCGGGCCACCAGCCGGGACAGGGTGCTAACCCCCCGGGATGCGGTCGCAGTGCTCTCTGCGCCCAAGTCGCGGTCGAATCTCGGTGTTCGTGCTACTAGCGTCCGGATAGGTCAGCCTCGCTCCGAGCCTCTCGCACCAATCTAACCTCCCGGCTTGCCGGCCGTGTGCCGTGTGCAGTGCGCCGCGAGCGCATAACGACGAAAGCCCCGCCTAGCGGGGCTTTGTTCATGTTGGCCGCAAACCCTAGGGAGCCGCTCTCCGGGGCCCTCCGCGCCTCTTTCCCGTGACGAATGAAGTAGGCAAAACAAAAGCCCCTCGCGAGGGGCTTTGTTGTAGTGGCGCGTTGACTTACGGCGTCACTTCGTCAGGGGTCGAGCAGCATGCGGTCTTGCCGGTGACGTCTGGCGTATCGCAGGCCGGGATTGGGCCGGTGAAGCCCAGCTGACGGTTTGCTTCCTTGCACTGGAGCTCGCTCAGGCCCGAAGCCACGATGTAGTCGTCGCCGAGAGCCCAGGTGCCTTCAGGGATGGACTTCAGCAGCTTTGCGTCGACCAGGTCGTCCAGCGTGGCGGGCACTTGGCCCTTCTGCGCTTTGTACAGCTCCACGGCGCCGTTGATTTGCGCACCACCGTTCACGACCTTCAGCGCTTTCGCTTTCGTATCGTTTTTGGTGAACGCCTCACCGCCGTAGTACAGAGTAGCAACGGCCAAGGCTGCCACAAGCGCGATAGAGATGATAGTAATGATGAGAGAAAACATCTTTGGTATTCCTTGTTATTTTAGTTTGGTGCGGGCTTGTTGACACGATGCGACGGGCAACCCAGAACCCGTATAGCTACAGAGCTCCGATTTACATCATGTTTTTTGAGGCCATCAGCATTGGGAGGATGGACTGACCGAAAAGAATGCCGCCCGACCCGGACAAGAACAGTGCGGCAAGCACGTTTACCGCTGGAACAAACGAGGCCAGGCGCAGCGCGTAGAGCTCGCGGTACTGGTTTGCGAGAGTGTTGAAGGTTCCCGCGATTTGTTCCCGGTCCACAGCGCAGGACAGTGCCGCACGGTCAGTAGGGTGCAACGTGCGGAGCTCGTTCGGCCAAGGACGACCTGTCTTGACGGCTGCGGTAGCGGCCATTAGGTCGCTGCGCAAAGCACCCCGCGGTGCGCTCTCTCCCGACAGGCGGAGCGCTTCTTCTGTTCGCACGCCCGAGCGCAACAGCAGTCCGAGGCCATATAGCACAACGAAGTTGTTCCGTGACAGGACAAGGTCTTTGTAGTACGGAATTTTCAGGATGACGTTATCCGCGGTGACCGGGAACAATCGGCGACCAATCGACGAGAACAACATCATGAAGACGCCAAGGCCCAGCAGGACCGCGATGGTAATGCCCATGACGTTGCCAAGAGTGGTGAGCCAACCGATATCGATTGGGTTCTCCGCGGTATTGGCCGCTTTAATCATATCGGACGACATAATTTTGGGACCGACGTACAAGGTCGATACGACGGTCATGATGCCGGCGAAAATGAACCCGCCGACCGCCGAGAACAACCCCTTCGAGGCCGACTTCTGTGCGTTGTGCAGCTGGTATTCGAAGTCTGCTGCGTCGCGGATGGCGCGCCAGGTTTCTCCCGAACGCGAGCCGGCTTTGATTAGCGCAATCGTTGCGACCGGGAAGTCCGGAGCACCCACCTTCTCGAGAGCGTCTGCAAAATCGTCGCCGGATTCCACGTAGTCCAGCAGACGACCGGAGACGTCCTGAATCTTCCCTGTGAACGTTGTCCGCAAAAGCGTCAGTGCTGCTGATGTGCCAACGCGAGATGCGAGCATTGCCGACATACGGGAGAAGAAAATCTGTCGGTCTGCAGCCGACAGGGCTCCCATCGCGCTGAAGTAGCCGGACGTCTGCTTGACGTTGATGACATGGCCCAGTTTTGCGGCTTGGCTAACGGCGCCGGCGCGGTTCTTCGCAGAGATTTGGATGTTCTTTACGCCATTCTTGGCGCGAACACGAGCGATAAAGTCAGGCATTTAGACAAGCCCTTTCTTACGGAGGATGGGACCCAGGAGGTCTCCGAAAATGCGGGTGACCTCTTCGAACGAGGTAAGGCCCCGCAGTGCCTTCTCGACGCCGTCTTCGACCATGGAGGGGCACTGACGCTCGCCGTCGAGCATGGCTTCTACGTCCCTTGGGCTGGCGAAGTAAGCGCACTCGGACACCGCAGTGCGACCGCCGTAGTTCGTATTGCTGCATTCGGCACAGCCGGCGCCGCGGCAAGACTGGCAATACACTCGCAGCAAGCGCTGCGCCAAAACGGCTCGGAGAATAGGGAGCAGCCTATGCTGGGAAATTTCGAGCATGTCGAGCGAAGCAACGGCGCCGACAATCGAGTTGGTCGGTATCGTCGCAACAACGAGAATGCCGCTCTCCGCCATCTCCACGGCATCCCGCGCGGTTTGCGGGCTGAAGATATGGGTGAAGACAACGTCCGGGTCGCAGCGCTTGAGCGCGCCAACGGCACGCTCGTACTCTTCCAGAGAATCGAACGAGTCCAGGTGTTCGACTAGCGAGGCACAAATACGCCCCGCACGCTGGACTTCTTCGCGCGCGGCCGCCAAAGTGGTCGACTTCCCAGAGCGAGAGGGCGAGCAAATCAGGCAGAGTCCGCTTGTCTTAGAAAGCCCCCTGCGGAGCGCGGCCAGGTCAGTAATGCCGAGGCTGTCCAAAGAATCGACGTTCACATCAGTCCTTTCGCAATAAGGAATGGTTCGGCTTCTGCACCGAACACACGGGTGACCTCGTCGACGGAGGTGCGCCCACGGATAGCTTGGCCAACTCCGTCTTCGACCATCGAAGTCCAGGACGTCTTGCCTTCAAGGAGGGCGCTGACCTCTTTCTCGCCGGCGAAATAGGCACACTCAGAAACCACGGTTCGGCCGCCGTAGCCGGTATTGCCGCACTTGACGCAGCCCTTGCCCCCGCAGGAGTCACAGTAGACCCGCATCAATCGTTGCACCAGGATGGAGCGAAGCAGGTAGCGCAGTTCGTGGGCCGGAACACCCAGGTCACGTAGACGAGTAACAGCACCGATAATGGAACCGGTGTGGAGGGTCGCAACGACCAAGTGACCGGTCTCCGCCGCCTTCACGGCATTTCGCGCGGTCTCGGCGTCACGCACCTCCCCGACCAAAATAACGTCTGGGTCGGAGCGCATAAACGCACGAACAGCTTTCGCAAAATCCAGGCCCAAAGTGGCGTTCGCGTTGACCTGTCCGACGTACGGAATCCGATACTCGACAGGGTCCTCAATCGAGAAAATCGCACGGCCAAATCGGTCCATTTCCTTGACCGATGCGTTTAGCGTTGTCGTCTTACCGGAACCGGTCGGGCCGCAGATGAGGCACAGGCCGTCAGGACGTGAAACCCCTTTGCGCCATGCCAGGACGTCGGTGATGCCCAAGCCGTCAAGGGACGGCTGCACGCGGTCTGGGTCCAGGAGACGGATGACCATGTATTCGGAGTTCGACACCGGGAGAGTGGCGACCCGCAAGTCCAGCATCTTGCCGTCGTAGTCAGTTGAGAAGCCGCCATCCTGGGGAATCCGGCGTTCAGCCAAGTCCATTCGGGACAAGTCTTTCAGGCGCGACACGAGCGTGTTGTATTCGTCAAGGGGCCCTTCGTGTACGTGCTGGCGGACGCCGTACTTACGGAAGAACACTGAGAAGGAGCTGTACTTCGGAACGATGTGGATGTCCGATACGTTGTCGCGCGCGGCTTGACGCAGCAGACGGTCGACCAGGTTGTTATCGTCCGACATCAGGGTGTTCAGGTCGGTCAGGTACGAGTCGAGGGCCTCGTGGTTCACCGGCACGAAGTTGATTCGTGTGTTTGGGTAGTAGGGTGCTAGCGTGAACTTGACGGCGAACTCGGACGACATCGAGGCAACGAATACCTCGCGGTCGGTCTCGGCGACAATCATGGCGCGCAGCTCCGTGAGCACATTGGTCGGCACACGGTTCGTAAAAATCTGCTCACCCTGCATCTTGTCCGGGTTCGTGGCGAGGATAGCCTCGAACAGAGCTTTACGCTGGATGAAGCCACTTCGGTTCAGCACTGCGCCCAGGCGTTCATGCGTGACCTGCTGCTCGGCCAGAGCAGCATTCATGGCCGTTTCGCTGATTATTTTCTTCTTGACGAGGTACTCAGCAAGGGAATCGCCAGTAGGCGCCTCGCGGGCAAAGTTGTCGGTCGACTCTGTGTTCATTAAGAGGCCCATAGGGTGAAGTTCGGGTATTCACACCTATAGCTATCGTGCTTATTTAAGGGCCGATGCGGTTTAAGGACCTCTTCCTATACTCCTGCACTTACGAGCGCGTGCTCGTCCTTGAACCCTTACTAGCGCGAACCCAAGACATGTTTAATTCCTCCGAACTCGACGCCCTCGGTCTCCTACGCACCACCAAGGTGCCTTCAGAACTGGATTGGATGACTGACGACGAAAAGGTCCTTCTCATTCGTCTGCTGTATTGCGGCGAGGAGGGAATGCACTCTCGAGAAGTCGCTCGAGTCAAGAAGACGGAGGCCGGCGCCGATGCAATTCTTCGACTGAGCGCATACGGCCTGGCCGACTGGGAGCGCGACGGCAATGGGCGCAACACTAGCTTTGCCCTGACCTGGAAAGGCACCGAAATGGCCCAAACAGTGAAACGTGTCGCGCAAAACAACAACAATACGGCCGTCTCCGCGGGGCGCCGCAATGAGTAACCTCATTCTTGTCCTGCTGTCCATCGCACTCACGGGCGCAACCTTGTTTGCGTCCTTGAACTACATGCCTGGATGGACAAGTGCGGCAGCGGATAACTACAACCTGACCCGGTATGGCTTCGTCGCGCTTGAGAAGTCTTTTTCTGCCGCGACCACACGGGCCGAGGGCCAACCACCTGCTCCGCTTGCAGAGATTGATGGCGGCTTATTCTCCAACTTCTCAGCAGACTACGGCTACCTTCCAAAGGCGCCGCAAGGGTATGCCTGGAAGTATGGATACAACGGCTCCGACTACTATTTCTGCCTGTACCCGAAGGCCGGGGTCGCTGGAGCCTCAGAGGCCTTGTGGCGTGGCCTGAAGCGCGCGCGGAGCATCCTGTCGAATCAACAGTACTTCGTTATCCCAGGGGGAGAGGCCTCGTGCGACACGCCGGCGCCTCATGCTGCACACCTGGCGGAACCGCCAACGAACTTCCCGACCATGGTCAGCGCCGTCTATCTAGTGCGGTACACACCCCTTCCTTGAACCATCGGCCGGGTTAGCCGGCCTTTTATTTGAAAGCACGTATATGCTCTGGGTCCTCTTTTCTGCAATCGCAATCCTCATCGGCATCGCCATGTTCGCCAAGGTCGAGCCGGACCTTCCACCCGAGCTCGAATTTTTGAAGAGCAAACCCAAGGAGTCACAAGTCCTGGACGGTGCGGGGGCCGGCGCGACGAATATGGGGGCTATCGCACTGGACGGACCCGCCACTGGATGGACATTCCAAACCGACGGAAAAACCGCAGAGGCGTCGAAAGACTTCGAGCAGCACATTGCGGGCCCAGGTGGCCAGGCTTACGACAAGCCCTCGTTCTCGGTGACCTGCTATGAGGGTCATCTCTACGCACGGGTGAACACTCGTATTGCGGCCGCGGGCAGCACGCCTATCCAGTTCGACGTTAAAGGACTCCCTAGCTGGACCCAAGGCCAGAACCAAGACTGGTTCTCTACCGACGCTGTCAAAACCCTGACAACGCTGAAGGCCCGGGGCACTGTCTCGGCGCGTATCGCCTTCGAGGAGGCTGCGGCGCAGAAGTTCACCTTCAATACAAATGGTCTATCGGCCGTCCTTCGTCAAATGGACGGTTGCAAGCTGTAACGCGCTAACAGCGTTTCACAACAAAAAAGGCCGGGGAATCCCGGCCTTTGTTTTTACGCGGTATTGATTACGCCGCAGCCTTCTCGCCCTCGGCCGGCGCCGCCTTCACCCAGGTGGCGCGAATCTTGTCCTCGAGGCCCTTGCGGACGGTCGGGTTCTCGTCCAGGAACTCGATGGTGCGGTCGCGACCCTGGCCGAGGCGCTCGCCATTCATCGAGTACCACGAGCCCGACTTCTCGGCGAACTTCAGGTCGACAGCACGGTCGAGGATTTCGCCGGTCTTACGTACGCCGGCGCCGTACAGGATGTCGAAGTGTGCTTCGCGGAACGGCGGCGCCATCTTGTTCTTTACGACCTTGACCTTGGTCTCGTTGCCGATGACTTCATCGCCCGACTTGATGGCGCCAGTGCGACGGATGTCCATGCGTACCGAGGCATAGAACTTCAGCGCGTTGCCGCCGGTGGTGGTCTCGGGGCTGCCGAACATCACACCGATTTTCATGCGGATTTGGTTGATGAAGATGACCAGGGTATTGGTCGAGTTGATGCTGGCGGTCAGCTTGCGCAGGGCTTGCGACATCAGACGGGCCTGCAGGCCGGGCAGGGAGTCGCCCATGTCGCCTTCCAACTCGGCTTTAGGGGTCAGTGCCGCCACCGAGTCCACGACCACGACGTCGACGGCGCCCGAGCGCACCAGTGCGTCGACGATTTCCAGAGCTTGCTCGCCGCTGTCCGGCTGGGAGATAAGCACTTCGTCGAGCTTGACACCGAGTTTTTGCGCATAGCCCGTGTCGAGTGCGTGTTCCGCGTCGATGAAGGCGCAGGTCAGGCCTTTCGCTTGACCTTGTGCGATGACTTGCAGCGTGATGGTGGTCTTACCCGACGACTCCGGACCGTAGATTTCTACGATACGGCCGCGCGGCAGGCCGCCGACGCCGAGGGCTTCATCCAGGCCCAGCGAGCCCGTGGAGACGGTTTCGACCGGGGCCGGAATGGCATTCGAGTCCATCTTCATGATGGCGCCCTTGCCAAACTGCTTTTCGATTTGTGCCAGTGCTGCGGAGAGAGCCTTGCTCTTGTTTTCGTTTGCGGTCATGTGAATTCCTGAGGGTGGGTTGTCGCGGTGTCGAGTTTTTATTATAGCAGTCGTAACATATAAAAACAAGGCTGCCGCTTAAAAATTGAAAAGCGCGAGAACGAATCTCGCGCTATCGTGGGGCTTTGCGGTTTAGCCGCGGCTCTTCCGTTTGTTGTAGTCGTCGCGGCAGAAGGCGTCGCAGAAGGGGCGGACGTGCTCGAGCACCATCTTCTTTTCGCCTTCGATTTCGCGCTCGACTTGTTCCATTGGAATTTCTTCTTCGCAGTTGTAGCAAAGTCCCTTTGGAACTACTTCGCGCTTTTGGTTAGCACGTGCTGCCAACGAATGAGCCAAGCTTAGTTCTTGGAATCGGTCGGCGATGTCTGCTTCGTCAGCCATGGTTGCATCCTTAAATTAAAAAGTGGAAAACCCGTGTAGGGAACAAAGCGATTTACGCCCCTCCGTACACGAGTCAAAGCTGTATAGCGGCCGCAGTTATACGGCGTCGAAGTCCATCTCAGGAAACACCTGCCCATCGCCCTCCCAGAAGAACGCGGAGGTTCCAGTGCTTGGGTTCAACCAGGTGAACTCGCTGTCGGCCTCCCAGCCGCCGACCAGTGTCCCGAGATACGCTAGCACGGCGTACAGCTCGCCAACGCGGCTCGTCGATAGTTGGTCGTCATCGAGACGGATGACCACTTTGCAGTCGTCATCGATACGCAGTGCGTCGGAGATGATGTCTTTGAAGAACTCCAGCTCTTTGAACTTGAGGCTTTCCGAGACAGTTCCTTTTCCTTCGGGCATACCGATGGAAAAGCGGTCAGTGTTGCCTTCGTCCTTCCAGGCTTTGGCGAGGATTTTAAGGATGCCAGCGGGCGTCACTACTTCCAGGGCGGAGCGAAGTTCCTGCTCTTCGTCAGGGCTAAGGCTGGCGGCGGACACGACATTGATGGCGATTTCATGGGTGCTCATGGGCGACTCCTATTGTTATGGGTTGGGATTGCGGAACCAGGTGCCCGCGGTGGCCGTTTATCGCTTCGCTCTCGCTATACAGAGGTAGGCCAACCTCTTACGGAGACCTTTATGCAGATGTCTGCTGGTTATCTGGAATTTCGCAATCAACTTAGCTCGCTTCGTGTTGACAGTCTTGTGGCAGGTGCGACGGCATGGGCCCGGAATCAGCCCTCGCCGTCAGAAATTGACACAACTGCACTCGTTTCGCGAGTAGCTCGCAACCGTGGGCTCAATCCAGATATCGTTGAAGTCGCGGAAGCGGCCCAACGCGTCAAACAAGGATTGGTTCACGAAATTGCTTAACTTTTCAAAGCCAGCGCTGTTAGCTGGCTTTTTTTATGCTCCGAGGAGCTGGCGGCCGGCGTGAGGTGCGGCGCTTATTCGAGGGTGTCCTTCGATGCCCGGGCCGGGCTCGGCGTGACTGGTGTCTACAAGCAAGACAAGTGCGTATAGCAACATCTCTCGAAAATCGTTCAGCCGTGGCTGCCGACATCGACAATCCTCCGAATTCCTTGCTCGGGGCTCCCGAACAGTCGGTCGATAACTCTTGCTCGCTACTCAATGGACCCGGCACCGTCCGGGGAACTCACTGAGAGACGACATGGCTTCAATACGAAAAAAGGGAAACAGCTGGGAAGCGCGAGTACGCATCCAGGGCTTCTCGGACTGCAAATCCTTCCCTACGAAGAAAGAAGCATTACTGTGGGCAGGGGAGACCGAAACCGAGATGCGCCGCGGCGTGTTCACCCCGCGCAATGAAGCCGAGCAGACGACCTTAGGAGATGCTCTTCGGCGATACAGCTCGACAATCTCCCCGCAGAAGAAGGGCGCGAAGCAGGAGGCTGTACGCATTGCGGCATGGCTCAGGGAGCCCCTGGCCAAACGACGCCTCGCCTCGCTCAAAGGGAAGGACTTTGCGGTGTATCGGGATACACGCCTTGCACAAGGCCTTGCCACGAATACTGTCCGACTCGAGCTCGCTATCATCAGCCACCTTTTCAACATCGCGAAAAAAGAGTGGGGCATGGACTACCTCGCCAATCCTTTGGACAACGTAACTCGACCAAAGAGCTCTACCCCACGCGATAGGCGTTTGCTCCCAGAGGAGGAGACCGCTCTGTGGGACGCACTACGTACTTGCCGGAACAGCTATGTCTTGCCCTTAGCGCAGTTTGCCGTCGAGACCGCGATGCGGAAGAGCGAAATGCTGGCCTTGACCTGGAAGGATGTGAACCTGGCTCGCCGAGTTGCCCAAGTGGTGACGTCCAAGAATGGTGATGCGCGCACGGTTCCGCTCTCGCTTCGAGCGGTTGAGCTGCTTAATGGCTTAGTGCGGGCAGAAGACGGACGAGTGTTCGCGGTCAGCTCAGAGGCGTTGGATTCGGCCTGGGCACGAGCTAAAGAACGCGCCGGCCTGCAGGATTTGCACTTTCACGACCTCCGCCATGAAGGCACCTCTCGCTACGCGCTGTCGGTCGGCCGGAACTTGTTGAAGCTTCAGCGAATCACTGGGCATAAAACGCTACAGATGCTGACGAGGTACACACACTTGAACGTCGAAGACATTCTGGAAGATATGGATGCAATGCCCTCAGCTTCCCGCCAGGCACAAGCGTAAAAAAAGCGGCCCTGAGGCCGCTTGGTGTCACTCTTTGAATGCGCTGGGGTACCCTTGGAAGACCTCGGCCATGGCGGCACGATAGTCCTCAGCCCACTTTGCGTACTCGGGCGCCCACGATTTTGGTTCGCTCTTCTCGAAGCGAGCCTTCACCTCCATGAACTTCGCGTAAGTCTCTTGCTCCTTCTCAGTAAGCACAACAGGTTCCTTGGGGGCCGCTAGGTGCTCCAGACGCTCGAACTTGCCAGTAAGACACTGACGAGTGTCAGGCGCCCAGCAGTCCACTTTTGCGATGCCGGCTAAGTATCCGACGTGCCTTGCGACGTTCATGCCGTCGCCAATCCATACTGCACCCGCAGCGACAAAAGGCAGGAGATACAGAGGCGAACGAATCGGCAACCGGGCAAGGACATAGAGGATGGCCATGGTGCCGAGCACGGGCAACACGTATCCAAAATGGAAGAGCAGGGCGGTGCCAGGCTTCCAATTTAGATGCGATACCCACTGCGGTTCGGGAATTGCCAGCAGGCCTACAAGCGCGGCGAGGCCTAAGGCAGCAATGAGGATGCCGAGAACATCCGGCCCCTGTTTTTTCGTTTCGTCCGTCATCTTTTCCTCTGTAATTGGCCACCCGGCCTAAGCAGAGGATAGATATTTCAGTTATCCCTTGTGCCAAACTCAGTTTCAACGTTGAAATCGGACGCTCCAAAAGCAAGGGCACCCTCGGGTGCCCTTCTGCTTAGGCTACGAGCTCAAGTCGCTCGCCGTGGACTCCGTAAATCTCCGCTCGGGCGAGAAGCTGTTCTGCCCAGTTTCGGTGGGTAGCTGGCTCGCACATCGCCCCATCATGCTGGAAGACTGCAGGAGACGCGTCTTTCAGAATCTTCCGCGCGGCTTCGACCTGGTCGGCGTCGACACGATAGTGCTGTTCAATCAGCGCAATCTGGTCCGGATGAATTGCCGTCTTCCCGAACAAGCCATGATAGAGGTCCAGGCGAACTTCCGAGTTGAGGATGTCCCGTGCATGGATGAGCTCGCATACTGGCGATGTCAGGTTGAATCCGTATGGGCGGAAGCAGGACACCAGCTGGCTGATAATGAAGCGAAGCGGGGTCTCGTACATGGTCTCGTCCGAGGGACGGCGAAGCCCGAACAGGTTCAGCAGGTCGTTGCCGCCAATGCGGAGCGATAGAATTCGATGCGCGTGCCCGCCTTCGAGGATGAAATCGCGCAGCTGAGCCATCTCCAGGGGGTCGAGTGCTTCGCGGGTTTCAAGCGTTGGCATCAGCTTGAACTGCGAGTCAGCCGGTAGCGCAGCGATGTAGTCCTTGAAGGAGGCAAGAGTGGTCTTCGGGAGTACAAAGCCATCGAGCTTTTCGATATCGGCCAGCTGGAGGCACTGCTTGAACACTTCGAGATTTCGAACGCGGACAAATCGAAGCTTGTGCGGCGAGGGCCCCATTACACGGAGCGCACGCTGGATGTTTTCGAGAGCGGCCGGCACATCGGTCTCGAGAATCGAATCCTCGGTGCAGAAAATGACCGAGCGCAAGTTGGCGAGCTTGTGATTACAAGCGATGGCAGTCACGTCACTGCGGGTCGCCGGAACGTAGAGGGTCGCACCGAGTTTCAGGTATTCGAAGTTTTTCATATGTCTCTCTCAGTCCATAATTTTGATGATGGCCGTGGCCTTATAGGGCATCGCTTTGTCAACAACGATGGGAACCGACTTCTCCTCCGCCAGCGCGACGAGATGATGGGTCTCGCCGGCGGCAGGGTCTTGCACATACAAGCAATCCGGGACGCGACGCAGCAGAACGCGCGTTGACTCCCCGACGCCAGGCTTGATGAAATTTGCGTTCGCCAGCCCGGTGCGCTTGAGCATCTCAGCAATGAAAGCACGGTTGACACCGTTTGCGTACTGTCGGCCCTCGGCGCTTGCAACATTCACCTCGTCGCTGAGACCGAGGATTTGTTGGAAGATAGTCTCGACAAACGACTGGCTCACGTCGATTTCCGAGAATTCCTGGTAGAACAGGCAGCCGTGAAAATCTGTCGCGCCGATGTAGTCCTTGTTGAGGATGGTGCGGCTTACCAGACCGGAGACCGTGGAATTCAGCACTGATGACGGAATCAAATAGTCCTCGAAACTCGGCGCATATCCTGCTACGCCCGCCAAGTCCGAAAGGACGAACAGCGAGGGGTCGACCTGCAACCGATGCTCAGCATTCAGCTCGCCGATAGACTTGGCCAACTCTTTGGTGATTACGCCCTTGCCGGTCCAGCCATCAATGAAGGCGACCTCCGTGTCTCGGTGGCGGGCGAGAATGTAGTTCATCGCATTCCGGTCCAACCCACGGTCGCGAATAATCGAGACGGAGTAATGGAATACGTTTCGCCCGAAGCATTGCTCGAGCGTGCGCTTAAGCAGGACACCGACCGGAGTTCCCGCGCGGGCCAGGGACACCAAAACGATTGGACTTCCTTCACCGCGGACGGTGTTCAGATGATACGCAAGCGCCATGACGTCAGCAGCCATGCGCCGGCCATTCTGTGCAAGCGCGCTTTGGTAGAGCTGTGTGTACATCGCCGAAGGTCGAGCCTCGCGGCTGATGAGCTCACTGTAATGCGCTGTCTCTTGCTGAATTCGGCGCTCCTTTTCGGTAACACTCAACGCAGGGACATCAATCACTTTGAGCAGGAACTGAACGTCGTTGGGCGCGTACGAGCCGCTAAAAGGTTGATGGTTCATGGGTTGGCTCCGGGCATTGAACGATGTAACTGTGAATTTGACGGCAGGACCAGGTAATCGCACGCGGACATGAAGTCGAAGTCCGAGAGGGAGTCACCCAATCCTAGGAACACGTCAGTCTCGCGGTCGAAGTGCTGCGCAATCACTTCAAGCACGGCATGCTTTTTGTCGAAGAAATCCGGTGACAAGGTCAGGTTGTTGTCATTGCGACGTACCGTAAACCCCGGCGGACAGGCAGCGACCCAGTGACGATGCAGCGAATCGAGCGCCTCCGGGTTTTGGCCGGTGTGTTTCGCTAGGACATACCAGTCAACGTCGAAGTCGCTGACCATTCGGATATTCAGGTCGAGACCGTGAGTCCTGCTGAAGGCCAATGCAGCCTCCAGCTGAGTCACCAACTGGGCATGATGCACCCTGGCCAGGGACGCCATACGGGTATGCCAGTCTTCGTTCAGCGTCCGGTCCGGATTAAGCAAGGTCGCGCCAAAGTTCAAAATGGCGAAGGACGAGAACGGAAGCTGAATCCGTTGGAATGCGCCGAAGTCGCGGGCCGTTGTAGGAATCACTGCTCCTTGCGCCAGCAAACAAGCAAATAGCTTCTGCTGCTTCGGGCATGCGTAGCTCAGGGGAAGTCCATCCCGTCCAAGTCCGGCCACGACCGAGCCTGGCACATCACGCTTCCGTAGTGTCTGCAGAAGCGTGTCGTCCAGGTCGGCGAATGCTACCAGTCGGGTTGCGCATGGCGTCACGGGGCTCACAGAAGCACCGCCTTTCCGCCTGCGAAGTAAACCTTCTTGTGCTCGAACGGAAGCACATGGCGCGCACAGTCCCGGGTTTCGTAGCAAACGAACACCGTTTCATAGACCTCGGACCCGACGTTGTAGACGAAATTTGGGATGTTGTCGCTGTAGTTGTCTTCAAAGGCGAAGGCATGCTTGATGGAATCGCCTACTGAGACGGGCGAGCGCGTGGTCGACTGGAACACGCAATCGGCGCCGGCATCTTCGATTTGTTTTGCGAGCACCAGTGCCGGATACAGGAATTCTCCGGTGCCCAGCACCAGTACTCGGCCGGCGCGTGGTAGCTCAAAGGTCGGAGTTACTTCGACCAGGGCGTCGAGCCCTTTACGACCGAATTCGTCGGACACGAGCTGGTCCTTGAGTTCCCCATTTCCGATTACAGCCGGCATGGCTTCAGGCGTCCAGGTCGGCGAAGGCTCGAAGGTGAAGTCACCTTCAAACAGACTCGCGAAGCGAATCTCCACTTGCGGGAACATAGCCGCGATTTCGCGCTTACGACTGTCCGAAATAAAGCTGGTCAAGCTCGCCAGCACAATCTCGGCGACGCCTGAATACTTCCCGAGGTATTCCTTCAGGACATTCACCAGCGTGGTGCCAGTGCTGATTTCGTCGTCAACGATGACCAGGCTCTTTGCAGCCTCCAAGGTCGACTGGTCTGTTGGGGCGAACAGTAGGTGCTCGGACGCGTGGCAGTGCTCCTCTTCAAAGCCGAACAGCTTCGGGGTGCTCAGGTGATACCGCGTCGAGTGCAGGAAACCACCTTTGCAGCCAGCGCGAACAAGCGCTTCGAACACCCCGTGCGCCAGGCCGATAGCTGTCTCGGCCATGCCAATGACGTAGACGTCGGAATGCTTGACGGCAGCGGCCTCGGCCAAGTCAGCATAGGCCTGGAGAAGCGTAGACGGGCGGGCCGGGATGTGCTTGCCCGTGAGCTTCGACGTGAACAGGAAAGCACGGCGGGGATTTTTCCGCGTTGCGAACGACGTCAAGGAATCAAGTGTGTATGCCGCGTGCAGGTGGCGCGGCAACACAGTGAGGCGCCCGCCTTGGATGTCAATAGTATGCATTATGCCTCCTCAGTAATCGCTGCTGCCGCTTCGACAGATGCCACCGAGCCTTCGACCGGATACACTCGCACGCCGGTAACGCCCGCCGGGACATCCGCCGGCGACATGAGGCCAAGGTTCAGCATCGCACCGAGGAACGGCAGGTTGAGCTGCGAATGGAACGTGTAGTGGGTGCCACCCGACATGCGAGGATTGATTTCCAGCAGATAGTACTGGCCGTTCTTCTCGCGGAATTGGGCATTGAAGAAGTTGTCCAGGCCGAACACCTTGACGAGCCGGCGAACTTGCGCCACCAGCTCAGGATTGTGCTCTAACACCTGCCCCTGGCTCATCTTGCGGCGGATTACGCATGCGACCAGCTCGCCGTTATACGCAAGGCAGTCGATGCTGCGTTCACTTCCCGCCAGATATGGCATCACCATCAACGGCGGGAAGGACGGCGATTCGTTCATCATCGTCTGCAATTCCGCTTTGCTGATGTGGATGGTGTCGCCCGAGAGAAGGCGACTGAGTGCCGTTTTCCCCACCTCGTTGGTGAGGATTCGGAACCCAATCCCGTAGATGGAAATCGTTGGCTTAAAGCAGAGCGGTTCATGTTCCTGCAGCTTGCTCAGCGCGGTCTCGAACTCATCAGATGTAGCCGCGACCTCGTAAGGTGGGACCATATCCTGTTCGTTCGCGAACACGAGCGCCTGATACGTGCGGTCCTTATCGTCCAGCACGCTGAAGTTTTCGCTCGAAGTAGCGACGAGGAGCTTGGTTCCGACTGCTGCGAAGTCCAGTTTATGGCTCGCGAAGAAGCTCGCCTGCTTCCCACACACGAAGACGTCCACGGACTGAGCACGGCAGAACTCGAGCGCCCATTGAAGGTAGGCTTCGCCGGAAACGTTGGGCTCCTTGTGGAACTCGCACCAGGGCAGGGCCATGCCAAGCGGCTTGACGGGGTGGGTTACGATAATACGCAAGCACTGTGCGGTGTCCGCGTCACGGATACCCTGCGCGACGTTCGCGACGTCGGCAAAGCTCTTGTTGAACCAAATGGTGTTTGTCTTCATGGCCTGGTATTAGGGACTGCAGCTAGCTGCGTGTTTATGTTCTGTGTTTGTTATTATAGCAGAGTTGCGAATAAATCCGAATTTTTAAATTTTTACCCACCACGTATAAAATTCGGGCGAAAAAATAGCCGCAGGTTCACTGCGGCTGATAGATTGCGATTGCGGATTAACGCTGAGCACCGAATTGAGCTTTGACCAGCTCCGCGATGAATGCTTCTCGGTTGCGGGAGCAGACAAACACTTTCCCGCGACCGGAAAATTTCAAGACAATACCCTCTCCGCTTGTCTGGCTGTTCACCAGATTCCCTAGAAAGCCTGAGCTCTTCGAAGTCGAGGCCGACATCGAGTACTGAAGGCGGCTGTCCCAGGCCACGACGTGGGAATTGTCGATGAGCACCTCCTCGCCAGGCACGACATCCAACTCGAACATAGAACCGAAGCCGGAGACTGCGAGCTCTCCTTTGCCTCCCGTCTCGGTGACGAAGAAGCCACCGGTTTGGGCGAAGAGGGCGTTCCCTATGCCTTGCATGCGAACGTTCAGAGCGACGCCGGAGGAGGCAGCCACGAAGGCTCCGTCGGTCAACAGATACTGCGTGTCGCCAACGGGCACCACGCGCACGGCGCCTGGCAGAGTAGGAGACAGCAGGCAGTCACCGCCTTTCCGGACGGCTTCGATTTCTTGCTGAAAGAACGATTCGCCGTTGGCGAACTTCCGCATGATAGCCCGCCCCAGCCCACCCGTCACTTTCCCTTTGAGGTCAAGACCCGATTCCATCATGACCATGGCATTCGATTCGCAGTAAATCTTTTCGCCGTGCTGCAGCGAGACATGCAGGAAGGGGTCAACGTCCCCAGTGACGGTAAAAACTGGCATAGGTAGCTCCAAAGAAGAAAGGCCGGAAATCGCATCGCGACACCGGCCTTAATGGGGTGAGAAGGTTGCGGCCGCCAGGCGGCCTACTTGTCGCTTTCCTGTATAGCGCAGTAGGCTTAGCCGCGGCGCGTCACGGTTACTGAATCAACAAGCCCTTCTGTTTGGCTTGGGCTACCCACTTCGAGTAATCGCCGACCATCTTGTCGAAGAACTGGTCGTCCGAATACCCTTTGACCTGCGCGACTTCGAAGAAGCCCGTGTTGTCCAGCAGGCGGTTTTTCAGGTCGTCGAGCCTCTTCAAGAAGTCGAATCGACGGCCAGGGCCGAGGCCGACGAATTGCCAGTAAATCGGCTCGTAGCTCGAGGCTCGAATCTGCCGTTCGGTGAAATCTTTGCGTGCGGTGTCGCCGTCGGTCTGGAAGACCACGTAAACCGGGGTTTCGGCCTGGGTCTTCTTCGGCTCCTCCGAAGCGTTGTTCTCCGGGAAGTAGAACCGGCGAATTGCCTGTACCGCCAGGCCGTATTGCGTATCGCCTTCCATGCCGACTTGTTTCAGCACGGTGCGCAGGTGAACTTTGTAGTTGCCGATGTTCATCGACATCACCTTGTGAACCTTGGCGCCGAAGAGGAAAATGTCCATTTCCCCGTCGTCGTCGAAACGGCAGCCCATTGCAAGAGCACGTTCGGCGAAAGCTTGAACCTCGCCGGTGTCATACAGGTCTTCCATCGACCATGAGATGTCGAACACCGCGCAGAAGCGCGCCTTGTGCGTGCCCAGGCCGACCTTCTCGAGCGAGATGTTCGCAGTCTTCGTGAGATTGAGCAGCTGAGGCGCTTCGGCGGCCATACGCTTCTCGAGCTGGATGCGTTTGGTCAGGTTGACGCTGCCGGGTGCAACGGTCGGCGCCGGCGGCGGGGCAGGGATAGGAGCCGAGTCAGAGACGTCGCCGCCGAAGTGGCGAACCAGTGCGTCGAGACCGCCGTTAAAGCCTTGGGCCGTCGCACTGACACGCCACGCGCCGTCCTTGCGGTAGATTTCGAAAAGCATGAGCGCGCGCTCTGCGGTGAAGTCAGAGCCGCTGAAGTCAAAGCGGCCAACGTCCTGGCCGGCTTCCTTGAGGATGATATTGCTGTTGCCGAGCTGGCCCATTGCGCCGGCGCCGTCAATTGCGGCGGTCAGCACGAGACGGTCGATGGTCGCCGGAACGCGGTCGAGGTCGAAGGCGAATTGATTGCCACCCGACAGTGCGACGCCGCCGCATGGCGAGTTTGGCTGGTTGAAGAACGTCATGTAGCGGTCGTCCGACAGCTTGCCCGCAGCGTCCACGCCAAAGCAGGCGAAGTCGATAGTAAGGCCTGCGCCGGCAGCCGACACTGCGACGTTGAAACGGTTTCCGCCACGGACGATGTCGTTCAGTTTAATACGTTGACCACGATTGATTTGTTGCATAACTTTGCCTTCTCTGATGTACGGGCATGGCCCTTGACGGAAAAGGCCGACCCATATTTCGCGGGCCGGCCGACGAGGGAGGAGATTAGACGTTGACGCCGAACGACTTGGCCAGAGGGCCCAGGCCGCCCGCGAAGCCCTGGCCAACGGCCTTGAACTTCCAGTCGGCGCCGTTGCGGTAGAGTTCGCCGAAAATCATGGCGGTTTCGGTCGAGCTGTCTTCCGACAGGTCATAGCGGGCCAGCTCGACGCCGCCCTCTGCGTTGATGGCGCGGACGTAGGCCTTCGACACCATGCCGAAGTTTTGCTTGCGGCCTTCTGCATCGTGAATGGTCACGCAGAACGAGACCTTTTCGATGTCGGCGGGCACGCGCGACAGGTCCAGGGATACGGTTTCATCGTCACCGTCGCCGGCGCCAGTCGTGTTGTCACCGTTGTGCACGATGGAGCCATCGGCGGATTTCAGGTTGTTGTAGAAGATGAAGTCGGCGTCGCTACGGACTTTGCCGGAACCGTTCTGCAGGAATACGGATGCGTCCAGGTCGAATGCCGAACCGTCGGTCGAACGAGCGTCCCAGCCCAGGCCGATGGTCAGGAGTTTGAGGCCGGGGGCCTCTTTGCTCAGGTTTACGTTACCGCCTTTTTGCAGACTGATTGCCATAGATTTTCTCCCTAGAGTGGATGTGACTACAAAGCGACCGACGCCAGAGCGCCAAGTCGAGATTGACACTATAGCATTGGTAAATTAACGTAGCTAGCGGCTGTTCGAATAAAAAATGCCACCGGAGTCGGTGGCATTAAGAATTACGCGGTAAAGCCTGTTAATTCCTTGATTGCACCGTAAACCGATTTCCGGAGCGCAGGTTCGTCGGGAACGCCGTGCTTGTCGAGCGTATCGCGAACCTGCAGGTCGAACGTCAGCTTTGCCTTGGCACGCTCAACACGCTCGCGGGTATCTGGGCTTACGGCATAGAGCGTCTCGGCGTCCATCCCATCGTGTTCGGTGGTGAACAGTGAGCCGGCGCTGCGACGTGCTTTCGAGGCATCGAGGATTGCGTTACCTTCTTCTGCAGTGCAGAAGCGGTGCTCTACCTTGCCGTCGAAATCGGTAACGATGATGGTATCTTTTTTCATGCTTTTCTCCTAAGTGATTGTCCTACTTAAGTGTAGACACCGCGTCAAAGAAGAAAAACCCGCTCCTGGTAGGGAGCGGGTAAATAAGTTACGTCAGTCGAGATTGAAGCAGCGCGTCAACAACACTGTCCAAGGTTCTGCGGGCAAAGAAGCGTTTGAAGTGCTTTGCCAAAGCACCTGCTGCTTCGACGCCGCCCGAGTAAAGGCCACAAACCACAATGCCCTTACGCTCAACAGCTCGACGGTCAAGAGGTTCATCACGAATCTTCCCATCCGTTTTGACAAACACCATGTCGGCACCGGCCAGGTGCTTTTGATTCGATAGAATCGCGGCATTGAGCCCCTCTGCGTCGCCAAAAGCATGAATACGCTCTATGACATCCTTCGAGAGTGGCAGGTCATACACCTCATTCACCGCGACCTCGTCCACAACTGCGGACAAGATGACGGACCCTTTGATGTGCCCTGCGCGGGCCAACCAGCTTAGGCACCACGCGAGCACTCGTGCATCTTCGATTGGCTGCCCGTCCATGGAGCCGGAACAGTCAATCACTAAATGCAGCCGTCGGGCTACGGCAGCGACAGTCGTCTTCCGCTTGTAGAACGGACGCTCAAGTTCCAGATGTCGGGCCGAGATTCTTCCCGAGGGTTCCATAGAGCGTGTCGTCACCGGCCGGCTCGCAAACAACCGCTGGAATTTACCAGCGAGCTTTTCCGCGTGAGCAAAGTCGACTTGAGAGGCGTAATCACTTAGGAGCACACTACTCGTTTCAGCACCTTTTGCCTCCACAGGAGGCGGTGTGCCCGGGCGATACGTTCCCTGGTCGAAGTCACTTAGCGCCTTAGGGTCCTGCTGCAGCTGAAGACTCGTTTGAAGTTCACCGGCAAACCGGTCGGCCGGAGCATCTTTACCAAAGCGGGCAATCCACTCTTCGATAATCGGCAGCAAAGCCATGGCAGTGGGCGCGCTTACCGTTCGGTCGTAGAATTCCACCACCTCCGGCATACGTCGCTCCCTCCCGGCACCTTCCAGCTGAATCAATAGGAAGAACTCTTGGAGCGGGGAACTGAACCGCCCAGGCGGTCGCTCTGACACTTCCTCAAACTCCGACCATTGAAAATTCTCTTTGGTCCGGTCTCGGTCTAGCCATTCGATAGCAGCATCCTCGAAGAGATTCCACAAACTGAAGGGAATATCTCGTGCGGAAAGCTCCTGCGCCATCAGGGGCATATCGCGTTCTGTCCATCGTGCATGAGCAAGCTCATGCCTGAAGAAAGCGCGGAGATACCGCTTCAACTGCCCAGGCGAAAGCCCAGGCTTTGCTCGCTTAAGGCACTGGTCGCCAATGTACACTCGATGCGGCGGCAGGTATGACCAGCATGCCGTATCGAAATTCTGCTTCATGAGCACAACCAAGGGTTCTCCCGGGTTGTCCTCACTTAGCAGGTACTCAGCGGTTAGAGACCGAACTTCCGCACCTAACTCAACCGCGTTCATTTGAACGCCTTGTTAATGGCAGCTGTCACGTGCTCCACCTGCTCGGCGACCGGTGTTCCGTCAATGTCGCGTGCCACCCACGTCAGTACCTGCTGCTGGACGCCGGCTTTGACATCAGCCGCGGTCTCTGCGAAGTCGACCGCCCGGAGCATCGTTCGAGGATTCGGAAGGTCGTCGGCAAAGCCGTTAGCTTTCAGCCTCACCATGTCCTGGAAGAAGGTGACGCACTGCGCTGCAATAACGTCTGCACCCTTGAAGCCCTTCTTCTCCGCAAAGGCCTGGACAGCCCCCTGAAGCACCGTAACATCCATCTGCTTTCGGATGATAGTGAATCGTTCCTTTAGCGCCGGGTCCATGATGTCTACCGAGTACTGCGCGCCGATGTTCGTGGTCGCAAGTACGTGGAGGTTCGCGCAGTTACACGTGATGGTCTCCTCGGTTCCGATACCGTCAACCACATCGACAATTCTGCCGGTCTCCAGCTGATACTGCTCGTCATGCGGAGCAAGCGCTGAAAGCAGAACCGACAGCTGGCGGCCGGGAATGCGCAGTGCCTCGTCGACCAGAAGCAGGACAGGCGTACCTTTAGCGGCGAGCCGGAAGGCTTGCGACAGCCTGCCATCCTTCCAGACCATCTCGTGGCCGAAGCGCACGAAGTTACCCGTAAGGTCCATTGCCTCGACACCGTCGTGACCCTGGATTTGGATGAACTTAGCGTTCAGGGCTTCGGCCAGGATGCGTGCTTCGCGTGATTTCCCCCAACCTTTTTCCCCCTCAAGCAGCACAGGGGCCTTTCGTAGAAGTCGACCAAGCTCCGGCGTGTCAGTGACGGGTAGTACGGGTGAGGGCTGCTGGCCTTCGATGACTATTCCATATTCGTGGACTAGCTCGTCTAAGAAATCACTCAACTTGCTCGCGTACTGCACCAAAAACTGGTTGCAGTGCTTGCACAGCTTCGCAGACGAATTCCAGCCCCTCCAAAAGCTGCAGGCATCACTAGGCCCCGACGCATAGCCTCGCAACGACGACAGTAACCGAATGCCGTCCGTGCGACTGAAGTGGCCCGGCAGCTCCTGTACGCCCCTTTCGACGCGAGCGTCCGCCTCTGGCTTGCAGTTGCCACCTTCGATGAAGTTGTCGCCGCACCAAATTCGATAGTCGTCCTCGCCCAGGTATGCCAAAACCACGAGGTGGCTTTTCCCGGTGCCGCCGTTCTGCTGCATCAGGTGCACTCGGACCATGGAGGGCTTGCACTCCGAGGTGGTCGCGTCCCAGTGCGGGTACGCCCCGGAGCCTTCCGAAACGAGGGAGTAATCCATCGCTTTAGATGCGTATGCCTTTTTTGCAACTGGGAGGTAATTCATCAATTCACTGCGGTTCATACATGTTCCTGTCAAAGTTGTCCTGACGGAGTGTAGGAATCGTAGGAGGGAATGCGGCGCCCTAGCAGCGCAACGGTCGAGGTCACAGGGTTTGGGGGAAATAGAGGAATCGAGAGGAGGGAGGGAGTGCAGCCGGCGGGCGCCGAGGAGGGAAGGGAGGGAGGGTAGGTGGAGGCGGGGCGTGGGAACACCCCGCACTCGGTTACAACAGACGGCTATGCTTCGGAAGGCCCAAGCGTAGGAATTCCATCTGGTCTGCCAGGATATGGCGGTTGGACATCAGGACGTCTTCATGTCGGCTGGGAACGTAAGGCACGTAAAGGAGCTTCATGCCAGCTTCTTCCGGGGTCCGGGCGCCTTTGCGGCTATTGCAGTAGCGGCACGCCGCCACAAGGTTCATCCAGGACCATGCGCCGCCGCGTGACTCAGGGTGAATGTGCTCGAGCTCGAGTTTCCGAGGGTTGAACACGCCACCGCAATACGCACACATGTTGCGGTCACGCTGCAGCAGTTTCTCTTTGGTGAGGGTCGGGACTCGGTCGTAGCTGCGCACCATGAAATCTCGACCTTTAATCGAGATGATGCTCGCCGTGACGATGCGGGACTGTTCTCCGGTAACCGCGCAGGTCCCGCCGCGGAGGACGAACTCATGCTCCCCCAAAGACCAGCCAACAAGGTCTTTAACGTAGTAGAGGGCTGCCTCCTTGGGCGTAATCCACCGGCTCGGAGAACCGGCGCTATCGAGTGCTAACACTTGTTGCGACATCGCGTTCTCCTTTCTACAGTGTTATTTGCGATGAATTGGTCGGGGTGGCCGGGTTCGAACCGACGACCTCCTGTCCCCCAGACAGGCGCGCTACCAGGCTGCGCTACACCCCGAAGGTGATTGCAAGATGAAGGGGAAAATGGTGCCCCCGAGAGGTTTCGAACCTCCGGCCTCCGCCATACCAAGGCGGCGCTCTCCCAGCTGAGCTACAGGGGCAAAACGTGGTGCGCGTAGAGGGATTCGAACCCCCACACCCTCTCGGGCAACAGATTTTGAGTCTGCCTTGTCTACCGATTCCAGCATACGCGCGGTGACAGAGTTGAACCGGCGGCGCCGGCGGGAAATTTGGTGCGTCGGAGAGGACTCGAACCTCCAAATTCCCGCTTAGGAGGCGGGTGCCATATCCTTTCGACCACCGACGCATGCTTAAGTAGAAACACTATCCAGTGCACCTGCTTAAAAATGCTCAGAAAGAGGCCGGAGCTTTCGATACAAAGTGGTGGGGGCACTGGGACTCGAACCCAGAACTTACCGGTTAAAAGCCGGGTACTCTACGCAGTTGAGTTATACCCCCAAGGGTTTTCGAACTTTCGTTTTTCGTTTGGCAGGTTTCATGCCGTTCTCCAAAGTGGATGGTGGGAGCACCCGGATTCGAACCGGGGACCTATCGATTAAAAGTCGATTGCTGCTGACCAGCTGAGCTATACTCCCGCGGGGTTTGACGTCTCACATCGAAACGCCTTCTTAAAGAGCACTGGAGTCAGTACGCTTTAGGAAGTGGTGGGGGCACTGGGACTCGAACCCAGAACTTACCGGTTAAAAGCCGGGTACTCTACGCAGTTGAGTTATACCCCCAAGGGTTTTCGAACTTTCGTTTTTCGTTTGGCAGGTTTCATCCTGTTCTCCTTCGAGATTGTTGAGAATTTGTTGGCCGGTGGGGTATCCCCTTGGAGCTTCAGTACTCCGCGGTGCCCATCCTCCGTTTGTGCGCTTTGGTCTGAAGTGGCGTGCGCGGCAACGGTAAACGCCGCGCACCCCTTTGTCCCCCCGGACTTATCACACCCCACAAGGGTCTTTCCTTACCAACAAAACTGGCGGGCCAGGGAGGACTCGAACCCCCACGCGCATCTGCTGTCTTCGGGTTTGGAGCCCGACGTTTTACCAGTTAAACTACTGACCCATGAGCGTTAGGCAATCGCCGGCTGCTTCGCCGGATACTGCGCGTCAATGTGCTCAATCATGGCCAGGGGGCTCATCCCTGGCTCGAGCAGGCGAATGTTTCGGAAACCATTTGCCTCGGTAATCAGACTTTCGTCCGGAGCGACGGCGCCCCGGTACTTGTCATGACCCTTTTTGTTCGTTAGCTCTTTGGTCGCGGGGTCGATTGACCCCCAGTTGGTACGAACACCATTGTCGATTGGTTCGACTGCGTAGACCTTGCCGGTTCGGCCGGAACACACGATGAACCGGCCCGACTCGTCGGTGCGAGTGAGGAATTGCTGCATTACGCCGGTTTTCATAGTGTCTCCTGTAGAGTGAGTTAATCGGACGGCAGTGAGCGGCGAGGCCTCTCTGCCACGAAATTTTGGTGCGCTCGGGGAGACTCGAACTCCCACATCCTTCCGGACGCCAGGACCTGAACCTGGTGCGTCTGCCAATTCCGCCACGAGCGCGTGGTGTTACGTTGTTTGGTGCCGACTACCTGACTCGAACAGGTCACCGTCTGCTTACGAAGCAGCTGCTCTACCAGATGAGCTAAGCCGGCAATTTTTCAGGCGACTTGTCGAGCATGCTCGAGCATCGCCCGCTGGGCCGCGATAGCCTCGGAAAATCGGCTCTCCGGCTCTACCGCACTGTACACAGACCCGCCTTCGGCAAGCACCGGAAACTGGAACCCTCCCGCGGTTTCGTACAGCACTTCAGAATCTTTGAAGTGCACGAACTTCACCTGCGGCCCGTTGCCGGCAGCGGCCATTGACTTGGCCAACCCACCTTCAAGACCGGAGGCGACTGGAAGAAACTTGCGGATGTGTCGCATGTACAGCAGCGCTTTGTCCTCGGCGAGGAAAGTAGCGCCCGGAGTTTCAGAGAGCGGCACAGGAAAAGCGAAGCCGTCTTCAGATTCGTACCACAGGCTGTCCGCCATTAGGCACACGAACCGGACAACCTTCCCTTTTGCTACCACGTCTTTCAATGCGAACATGTCGCTCTCCTTGCTGCGTTGTTGAACTTGGTGGGCCTGACCGGAATCGAACCAGTGACACCCGGATTTTCAATCCGGTGCTCTACCATCTGAGCTACAGGCCCAATTTTGGTGCGGGTAGAGGGACTCGAACCCCCACGTCCTTTCGGACACCAGGACCTGAACCTGGCGCGTCTACCAATTCCGCCATACCCGCAAAACCTCTTGCTACGATAATCTGGTGCGGTCGGGGGGACTCGAACCCCCACGCCCATTCGGGCACCACCACCTCAAGGTGGCGCGTCTACCAATTCCGCCACGACCGCATAAACCTGTAAAAATCAGTGCTCCGATGCCTGGACTCGAACCAGGGACAAACGGATTAACAGTCCGCTGCTCTACCAAACTGAGCTACACCGGAGCACTGACATCTACTTTCAAGTGGTACGCGATGAGGGTTTCGAACCCCCGACCTCCTGCACGTCAAGCAGGCGCTCTACCAACTGAGCTAATCGCGCGCTGAACAAACTATGGTGCCCGATGACGGGATTGAACCGCCGGCCGTCGCCTTGTAAGGGCGCCGCTCTACCGCTGAGCTAATCGGGCATCTGGTGGCCAATGACGGGCTCGAACCGTCGACCCGTGCCTTGTAAGGACACTGCTCTACCAACTGAGCTAACTGGCCATAACTACTGGTACTACGACGTAATTGGTGGAGAATACCGGGGTCGAACCGGTGGCCTCATGCATGCCATGCATGCGCTCTCCCAACTGAGCTAATCCCCCAAGGTGCTACTGAAATTGGTTGCGGGAGATGGATTTGAACCACCGACCTCAAGGTTATGAGCCTCGCGAGCTACCAGACTGCTCCATCCCGCCATTGAAACGGTACTGCTAAACCTGGCAACGGGGACAGGCCTCGAACCTGTAACCTTCGGTTTTGGAGACCGGTGCTCTGCCTACTTGAGCTACCCCGCCAGTGTGCTGCTATAAATTGGTTGCGGAGGGTGGACTCGAACCACCGACCTCGGGGCAATGAACCCCTTGTTCTACCAACTGAACTACCCCGCCAAATTTGCTTAAAGCTGAACCCCAACGCATAATGGGATTTGAACCCACGACGCCACGGCACGACACCGCCGCTCTACCAGGCTGAGCTATATGCTCACGTTCGGCGGCGCCCTGTGAGGTTGGCCAAACGTGTGAGGAACGGCCTGCCTTTGCTTTCACAGGTCACTCCAGCTTTAAACAAACTTTCTTGAAGTGGCGAAGGGGACAGGCCTCGAACCTGCAACCTACGGTTTTGGAGACCGTCGCTCTGCCTACTTGAGCTACCCCCACGTAAAACGCACTGCTGAAACTGGCGGCGAGTGTGGGATTCGAACCCACGGGGCCACTAGGTGACCCGCGTCCTTAGCAGGGACGTGCCTTCAACCACTCGGCCAACTCGCCAATATCGGTACATCTGTGTCTGGTGCCCCCGGGAGGATTCGAACCTCCGACCACTGGTCTTTCAGGCCAGCACTCTACCAACTGAGTTACAAGGGCAAAAATCGGTGTTGCTGTAATTTGGTGCCCGCTGCCGGACTCGAACCGGCACACCATTGCGACGCGGAGGTTTAAGCCCCGTGTGTCTACCGGATTTCACCAAGCGGGCGATATATGGTGCCCTCGGGAGGGTTCGAACCTCCGGCCACTGGTTTTTCAGGCCAGCACTCTACCAGCTGAGTTACAGGGGCATAATCGGTACTACTGTGTTCTGGTGCGTGCAAAGGGACTCGAACCCCCACACCGTTGCCGGCACCAGGACCTAAACCTAGCGCGTCTACCTATTTCGCCATGCACGCATAAAGACTGGAGCGGGATGTCGGGTTCGAACCGACGTGAACTATTCGCCTCCGGTTTGGAAGACCGGTGCTCTACCAGCTGAGCTAATCCCGCACTACTAGGACCTGACGTGGAGCGAGGGCTCTACACGGCCAGGAATTTGGCTCCGATGCCAGGCTTCGAACCCGGGACCTTCTCCTTAACAGGGAGCTGCTCTACCAGCTGAGCTACATCGAAATTACGGTGGGCTGCGGAGCATGCTCGACGCGGCCGAAATCTGGCTCCCCGTGGTGGGCTCGAACCACCGACGCCATGGTTAACAGCCATGTACTCTACCAACTGAGCTAACGGGGAATTGGTCGGGGTGGAGTGAATCGAACACTCGAGTTCCTGCTCCCAAAGCAGGCGACCTACCACTGGACTACACCCCGAAGAAACTACTGCTACAGAAATTGGTCGGAGTACAAGGATTCGAACCTTGGACCCCCTGGTCCCAAACCAGGTGCGCTACCAGACTGCGCTACACTCCGAATTTTGAAACTTAAAATTGGTGGTTAGTAGTGGACTCGAACCACCGACCCTTGCCTTATCAAGACAACGCTCTACCAACTGAGCTAACTAACCGAAACTGGTGCCCGGTGCTGGATTCGAACCAGCGACCGCTGCCTTATCAAGACAGTGCTCTACCGACTGAGCTAACCGAGCGAAAGTGGTGGAGGATACCGGCTTCGACCCGGTCACCTGCTGCTTGCGAAGCAGCTGCTCTCCCAAAAATGAGCTAATCCCCCGTTGTGCTACTGAAGGCAGGTCGCGAGCTCTGCTCTAGCGGTCCTGCGAATGTTTGGTGGAGATAATCAGAATCGAACTGACGACCTTCTGCTTGCAAAGCAGTTGCTCTCCCAACTGAGCTATATCCCCGTATTTGCTTCTAAACTTTGGTCTCCCTGCCCGGATTTGAACCGGGGGCCTCCTGGTCCCGAACCAGGCGCGCTACCAGACTGCGCTACAGGGAGAGAGACTCTTCTCAAAGAAAGCATCACCGCTCCCTTTGAGAAAAGCCCTAGGTGGCCAAGACAAGTCTGGCCCTGGCGCTCTGTGAGTGCCACCGACGGATGGTGCCGCCGGCCGAGGTCCGCTTTCGCGAATCCCACCTAGGATTTTCTCGGCGCACCTTGCCCCTGCGTCCCCGGCGCCGCTTCACGAGGAATTCGATACCGAAGGAGGCAAAATGCGCCAAATCTAAATTTTTAAAGAACAACCCGCTAGGGTGTGCCGACGATTCGGCGAGCGACATTGCGCTAGTACAGGGCTTCGATTCCTGTCGGGCGGGTTGTTCAGAGAGGGGAGATTGGGTGCTACTCAATCGACTCTTTCTTTGCTTCCCGTCCGGTTCATCCTGACGGGCTCGAAAGAGTCTGTCAGAACTAGATGAGTGGGCTAAACCAGAGGCTGGTCGCCGGTTTATTCAGATTCAGTGCTGGCACAAATCCGGTAAACAAGCCGAACGCGGCCACGGCGCTAATCGCGACCGATGCTTTGTTCTTTAACGTAATGAGCTTGTTCATGGTTTGGCTTTGTTTTAAGGCTAAAATTTGTGTTTGGTTATGCAACGGCAAAAACGCTCGTACAGGACTTTCCTGTCGGGCGGTTAAGTAGGGGAGGGATTGTGCTGCAAATCGACTCTTCTTACTTACCGCCCGGTTTCCCCGACGGTCTCAAAAGAGTCTGTCAGAGATTAGTGGTTAGGGCTAAGCCACAGGCTATTCGGATTCAACGCCGGCTTTCCACCCTTGACCACAGGGGATGCCACCGTAAACAAGCCGAACGCGACCGGGGCGCTAATCGCGACCGGGGCTTTGTTCGAGAATTTAATCAGCTTGTTCATGGTAAGGGGCAATGTTTCGTTTCGTTAGTGAGTTTGTGTATCGTATAACTACTTCTGCTACGGTGTCAAACTTTTTTTCACACCGCGTTCATGTGTTGTATAGCCACGTCGCATCAAAAATTTATACGTTTTTCAAAAAATTTGAAAGTTTTTGCGTAGGCCTCTGCAAGTCATTGATTCTTTGGGATATTTTTTACTAAAATTTTTTGGGCCCGCGTCCCTACACTATCTAAGGACAACTTTTTACAAGGATTCGGTGATGCTAAACCGCAACTTTACGTATGCGTACAACCATGAAGCAGGAGGATTTGGGCTTAAGGCTAAGTGGATGGCGAACGCTGACCCGGCCGATGGCCGCTTATGCATGCACGACATGCTCGAACACTTCAAGACACAGACCAGTGCGCTAGAAGGTGAGTGCGAAGCCATCGGCGCGTTCATCTTCCTCCGCCTGGAGAACATGGCACTGCGTCCGGGCGAGCGAGCCGGCATCGGGAGCGATGTTCACAACTGCCTCGAGGACGCCTTTGAGTTTGGACTCCCTTTACCTGGCTATTTCGTGACGCGCAAACTGTCCCCTAAATCGGAGGCGGCTATCGCGGCCGGAATCGAAGAGGGGTTCTCCGAAGCACGCACGCAGTACGAACACCGACCAGAGCTCTTGGCTCATTTGGAGACTCCATTACTTCGGGAAGCCTTCCGGAGCTGGATTCGTCGGGGTTATCGACGGGCGAGGCAACGTTATCTGACTGTGGATACCTACTACCTGGCGACTACAGTGTTCCCGAGCGCTGCGAAAGCGCTCGACAAGGTAACGGACTACTTGACGGTCGGTGACGAAGTTGGTGTCAGCATCGACCTGAGGGAATTGACGTACTACATCAGGGTCAACGGCATCTCCTCTACGGCAATTGTTTGACAAAATTCCCGCGCCTAGAGATAGGCGCGGTTTCTTATACGCAACAGCGACTTTCTTGTGAGAAACTGGTATGTTACTATAGCGTTGGTAATATAACGGGAGAGTTGTGTGGCGAAGACAAAAACTACGTATTGTTGCAGTGCATGCGGAGCGACCTCAGCAAGGTGGGCGGGACAGTGTGCCGACTGCAAAGAATGGAACACAATCTCGGAGTCGATTGAGGAGACTGGGCGCATGGGCCGCCACGCAACGTGGACTGGCACAACCGCCAAGGCCATTCCTTTGCGCAGCGTCAAAGGCGAAGAGTACCCTCGTATCGACACAAAAATTGGCGAGCTCAACCGCGTACTTGGGGGCGGACTTGTCCCGGGGTCTATTGTTCTAATCGGCGGCGACCCTGGCATCGGCAAGTCGACCTTGCTGCTCCAGGCAATGGCAAAGCTGGCGCCGACGCATCCGGTCCTCTACAACAGTGGCGAAGAGTCTGGCCAACAGATTGCTTTGCGTGCCACCCGGCTTGGGCTGGCAGATAATGAGATTCAGCTTCTTGCCGAAATCGAAGTCGAAAAAATCATGGCGTCGATGGACGAAATAAAGCCCGCCATCGCGGTTATCGACTCTATCCAAACCCTGTACACGAATCAACTGCAATCTGCTCCGGGGTCTGTTGCCCAGGTCAGGGAGTCGGCGGCCCTACTGACTCGGTACGCAAAGACAAAGGGTGTGACCATTATACTAGTAGGGCACGTTACCAAGGAAGGGGCAATTGCCGGCCCGCGAGTCCTCGAGCATATCGTCGACACCGTCCTGCAGTTTGAGGGAGAACCTGGCTCCAGCTTCCGTATGCTGCGTGCGCTAAAAAATCGCTACGGGTCCGTCAACGAAATGGGCGTATTCGCGATGGGCGAGCGTGGCATGGAGGAAGTGTCAAACCCCTCCTCGATGTTCCTCACGCAACATGAGAAACCTGTTGCCGGCTCCTGCATTGTCGGCGCCCTCGAAGGCAACCGACCATTCCTGGTCGAAGTGCAGTCGCTGGTAGAGGACACCGCTTCGCCCAACGCTCGACGAGTTGCGGCCGGCTTTGACCTCAACCGACTCCAGCTGCTGTTGGCGATTCTCGCAAAGCACACGGGCACCACGGCAATTGACAAGAACGTCTACCTTGCCGTCGTCGGCGGCGTAAAGTTGAACGAGCCGGCAGCAGACTTGCCTGCACTTATGGCCGCACACTCATCCATCGTCAATCGGCCACTTCCACCAGGCCTCATTGTGTTCGGAGAGGTCGGGCTCGCCGGTGAGGTGCGTCCCGTGCAGGATGCGGACGCTAGGATTCGCGAAGCAGCAAAGCTGGGCTTCAAGCATGCAATCATCCCTTCCGGGAACAAACTTGCCAAGCCTATTGACGGCATCACCGTCAAGCAAGCAACGAGGGTGGACCAGGCACTTCAGTTCGCCAGGGAACTGCGCATCAACGGGTGAAACCCGTACATTGCGACGGTATAAAATTGGAGCGCCATTCCAAAAAGAGCTCGCTATACGGTAGACCGGAAGAGAAGAAAGCAAAAACAAACTTCTCCTTTGCCCGAGGATTCGTCCTCGGGCTTTTTTATGGCTGAAATTTGTTACGCCGGCAAAGGTCTCTGTGTAACGTAATGTTTCCGAGCAACATTTTCCTCTGGCAAACTACATTTGCCAGATGACATTTGTCCGAGCCTCCGGCAAAATACGTCCTTTCTGAAGCCCTAATGTGGAAGGTCGGTGCAGTGCTTGAAGCAGAAGTTAAGAATGAGGCGAATGCCGCTACACGCCGGCCCCTTTCTCTCTTGCCTAACTTGTTCAGTCCGTTGAGCAACGCCGCGAAGCAGAAGATTCGGGAAGGAAGCCGTATCCAAAGCCTGCAAAAAAATGAGCTTGTTCTTCGAGCGGGTCAGCTGTTCCCAGACTTTCTCGTCGTTCAAAGTGGATGGCTCGCGGCCGAAATCGACGACGTTTGCGTAAGCCTACTTCCACCAAACTCCCTCTACTGCATCTACATGGGCGGGGAGCCCCGACCGGCCTCGTTTAACCTTCGCGCGGTGTCGTCAAGCACCTCGATTGCGGTATTGAGCCGGGCCCCGACCTGGGCGGCCCTAAGTGAGTCTCCGGACGTACTGGCAGAAGTCTGCGACCATGTGATTCAATACCTCGCAAAGTCTTTTGCGGACGCTGCAAAGCGTGTTACGGACCCGCTAGAGCTCCGTCTGGCGAGCTTCCTCTGGAGCACTGGCACTCCGATGCCGGACGGGACTCGCCGTATCCCCTCAGTCGTCCCCCAGCAGTACATTGCTTCGTACCTGGGAGCATCGCGCGAGGAAGTTTCGCGCAAACGGCAGCTGCTGATTCGCTCTGGCTACCTGAGCAAGCGAGACGGGCACTGGTACATGGAATTCCCGCAGGCCGGGCCGTCAGCTTTCTGAGCCTGCCGAGACCGCATTCAAGGCCACCGCAGGGTGGCCTTAATCTTTTCAACGCAGAGTACTACTCGATGCGCACCAAGTCGATTTCTTTTTCGGACCGCTCTGCCCATCGCGAGTCCGCCTCTAAAGCGTCCGCCAACGCGGAAATCTGTGAGCCGCCCCTCACTTTTGCGCGCAGCAACTGGTCGACGGCCTGCACCAGTCGGCCATCCTCGGTGTCCGTCGAGTAAATCGCCCTAACAATCCGCTCAGGCGTGCCCCAAACCGCGGCAATTTTAGCGGATACGCACGCGTAGCCCTCGAGACCCCACGCAGGAGAACAGGGGGCGAGTCGATTCCGAATCGCATCCTCAATCGCGCACCTCACTTTATCTGCGACAGGGTCTTCTTGTAGAAGTGCTGCATAGATGCCAAGCGGCTCGAGCAACGAGGCCAGCTGCAAAACTGACGCTTGCTCATCACAAAGACTTAGAAACCGGGACAAGCTCCTGGCGGTATTCCATCGGATAAAGGAATTCTTGATGAGGTAGCGCCGAATGTCCCCGAGGTCGACATTCCCCAGCAAAGAGCTAGTGATGGCCGTCGAGAATAGGGTCGCGAACGTTTGCGCTGCACCGAGCGCACGAATGGCCGCATCGATAGACGTAATCGTCCGAGCGCCCGGCGGGAGGACCGCAGCGCTGTTGGCATGGGACAGGACCCGGCCCAGAAGGACAGGGTCCTGCTGAGCAATTAGCCCGAGCAGCCGGACGTCACCCCGGTCGTCCTCCGTTAGTTCCAACAGCCTGCGGGCCGCGTCACCTAACGGCGGAATCGACTCTGTAGTCCACTGGATAGAAGCTAAAGCGTCAGATATGCAGTACAAGCCAAAATCCTTTCATTGCATTAAAAACAATAACAAGCAGTTCGCCGATAATTTTAGTCTGAGTTTGTGAGGTAACGCACATTTTTCAAAATGAGTAGTGGTCTCTGACTCGTCTGCGGGTCAGAATGCTCCTACGTAACAACCACCCATTAAGAACAACCATGCGCACCTCCCACCAGCTTCCGCAATCTCAAGTTTACGAGCTCCTCGATATCCTCAGCGTACAGCAGGAAGCTGCCACTTCTGCACTTGCAGCAGCGACACAGTTGGAGAGCCAGTGTGTCTTTGCTGAGTATCTCGACAGCGCAGCGCTCTTCCCGGACGAATGTGCCTCTCAGCTTCACCATGCAGTGGTTCAGGCGGTCACCGCGTTCATCGAGCGGCACTTGTATGATAACCCAGCGGTGACTGCTCTGGCAGAACGCTCTTGGGTGTACGGTGAGTTTGTTGAGGCCGAGTTGCAACGTGACGAGCTGGAGCTGACCCTGGACCATGAAGCTATCCCTGTTCAGGCCGTGGAAATCCTTTCGCGTGTGGCCGCTCTCGAGCACTCGGAGTGCCCTTGAATCCGACGAAAAAAAGGCCTGCGCGTTAGCACAGGCCTGAAATGATGGTCATTCCATCGAGCGAAGCGCCTCATCAATGCGCGCGAACCTAGGTTCCCCCGCATCAGTCAGCAAATCGGACCGCTTGATAGTCCTCCCCTCACAAAACTGCTCAAGCTCAAGCACGTACGTTGAGCGCAAAGCATTTACTACGCTCTGTGATTCGAAGTAGTTCAGCGCTTCCTCGACATCGAACTCTGGCGCAAAAACTGGCTCGACGTCCAGTTCTCGGCCCTCGCACACTGTGTAAAACGAGAGCTCCCGCAAGTCAGGCTGTGCTTTGAACTCAGCCGTCACTGCCTGGAGAAACTTTTGTTTTTCGAGAGTCAGGTAGTGGCTCAGAAATGCCTCCTTCTCTCGGTTCAGCGCGACGAGCTGCGCGCCTTCATACACCTCCGGTAAGTGGAATTCCATGTACACCTCTCTATGCGTTACTTTGTCCTAGTAAGCTGTATAGCGACTGGGCTCCCCAAAGAAAAAGGCAGAGAACGAGTCTCTGCCTTTTAGGTCCATTACAGCGTCAAGCTGTTTCGTTGACCAGGACTGGGAAGTCTCCCATTGCGTCCTTATCTTCGTGAGTAGCCCAGACATCGGCCCAGGTCCCGCGGAGAGCGCCCTTCGCGTATTCGGTCGCACGGTTCTCGAAGAAGTTGGTGTGCTCGACGCCGTTCATGATGTAGTCTAGCCAGTCCAGCGGGTTCTTCTCGATTTCGTAGATTGCCTTCAGGCCCAGGGCGTTCAGCCGGCGGTCCGCGATATAACGGATATACAGCTTCACTTCCTCAGGCGTCAGGCCATCAATGCCGCCCTGCTCAAACGCCAGGTCGATGAACTTGTCTTCGAGGTCGACCATGGTCTTGCAGATGGTGTAGATTTGGCCTTTCAGCTCGTCATCCCAAACGTGCGGCCGTTCAGCCACGAACTCGCGGAATAGTCGAATCATCGACTCGACGTGCAGCGACTCGTCACGGATAGACCAGGTGACGATTTGCGTCATCCCCTTCATTTCCCCGAAACGCGAGAAATTCATCAGGATGGCGAACGTCGAGAACAGCTGCAGGCCCTCGGTGAACGCGGAGTACACGGCCAGGGCCTTCGCAGCCTCGCGTTCATCGTCCACATTGAACTGGTCGAGGTAGTCGTGCTTTGCCGCCATCGCTTCGTAGTCCCGGAATGCCTTGTACTCGGCTTCGGGCATGCCCACGGTGTCCATCAGCAGGCTGTACGCGTTCGCGTGAACTGCTTCCATGTTGGTGAAGGCCGCCAGCATCATGCGGATTTCTTCGTTTTTGAAGAACTGCATGTACTTGTCGATGTAGGCCTGGCCGATGTCCATGTCGCCGGTCGTGAAGAAGCGGAACAGCTGGGTCAGCAGGTTCTTCTTCGGTTTCGACAGCTTCGTGTTCCAGTCCTTGACGTCGTCGTGCATCGGGACCTCTTCCGGAATCCAGTGCATCTTCTGCTGGACTTGGTAGGCCTCGAACGCCCACGGGAAGCGGAACGGTTTGTAGTACCCTTTTGCGTCGGTTGTGCGCATTGCCATGATTACTCCTTCAATTCGATAGTGTTAGTGTTCGCGCCCGAGGCATTAGCCTTCGCAGGACAGGCAGACGTCGTCGGTGTTCATCAGCTCGTCGCGGCCAATCTTGACGCTCACAACGTCAGCGCGGCGAATAGCCGAGGAGCGGACGTAGTACAGCGACTTCAGGCCTGCTTTCCACGCGCGGAAGTGCACCAGGTGGAGGTAACGGATTTCCACGTCGGCCGGCAGGAACAGGTTCACACTCTGTGCTTGGCAGATGTACTCTTGGCGGTGTGCCGCGTGCTCGATGACCCAACGCTGGTCGATTTCCATCGCGGTCTTGAAAAGCTCTTTCTGGGTTTCGTCCAGGATGTCCAAGTGCTGCACGGACCCGCTGTTGACGATGATGGACTGCCAGACTTCAGGCGTGTTATGCCCGAGGACTTCCAGCACATCTTCCAGGAACTTGTTCTTGACCAGGAACGAACCCGACTGCGTCTTGTGCGTGAACGCATTCGCGACAATCGGCTCGATACCTGGCGACGTGCCGCCGCAGATGATGGACGACGACGCATTCGGCGCGATTGCCAGCAAGTGCATGTTTCGGCGCATCTCGCCGGCGGCGTCCGGGCACGGACCACGCTCTTGAGCCAACTTCACCGTTGCCGCTTCAGCCTTACGCTTAATGTGGGAGAACAGACGACGGTTAATCGAAGTCGCCAGTGCACCTTCGAACGGAATGCCTTTGCGTTGCAGGTAGCTGTGGAAGCCCATGGCGCCCAAGCCGACCGAACGTTCCATCATTGCCGAGAACTTCGCTTTCGACAGCGAGTCTGGGGCGTTATCGATGAAGAACTGCAGCACGTTGTCCAGCATACGAATCAGGTCTTCGATGAACTGTTCGTTGTCTTTCCATTCGTCGAACTTCTCGAAGTTAACCGAGCTCAGGCAGCACACTGCGGTACGCTCTTCGTTGGTCGGCAGCGTGATTTCCGTGCACAGATTGCTCTGGTGTACACGCAGGCCGGCTTCACGTTGCGCACGCGGCAGCGCACGGTTCGTCGTGTCGATGAAGTGCAGGTACGGCTCGCCGGTTTGGCTACGCAGTTCCAGCAGCTTCTGCCAGATTTCTTTGGCACTGACTTTCTCGATGACTCGGTTGGTATGCGGGTCTACCAGTGGCCACGAATCGTCGGCGTCCGGGTCAACCACGCATGCCTCGATGATTTGCATGAAGGCATCCGGGATGTTGACCGCGTTATGGAGATTCAAGCACTTTCGGTTGATGTCGCCGCCTGTCGGCTTGCGCATCTCCAGGAATTCCATGATTTCTGGGTGAGACACGTCCATGTACGCAGCGTAGGACGCACGGCGGGTAACGCCCTGGGCGAACGCCAAGACTTCCGCATCGACCACCTTCAGGAATGGAATCACACCCGAGGAGCGGCTGCCACCTTTGGTGTTGATACCATTCGAGCGCACCGAGCCCCAGTACGAACCGATACCGCCACCCAGCGACGAAAGCCAGGCGTTCTCGGTGTAGTGCTCGGTCAAGCCTGTACGCGAGTCGGGCACGAAGTTCAGGAAGCACGAAATCGGCATGCCGCGCTTCGTGCCGCCGTTGGACAGTACCGGCGTCGCGAACATGAACCACAGCTTCGACGAGTAGTCGTACAGACGCTGTGCGTGTGCATCGTCATCACCGAAAGCTTTGGCCACGCGCATGAACGCTTCTTGAGGCGAGGCCTCACCTTCGACCAGGTATCGGTCGAGCAGCGTAGCCTTACCGAAGTCGGTCAGCAAGTCGTCGCGCTTCAGGTCAATCCCGAAATCAGCCGGCGTCGAGGTGACAACCGGGGCCGGCCCGTTAGCTGTGGTTACTTCTACCGTGTGTTGTTGTCCGATGGTACGGATGATTTTCGTCGAAAGGGCATGCATGTCGTTTGCCGCGGCCCAGACGTCGACGAGGCCCTTCAAGGTCTCTTTTGGACCCGGGGCAAAAGTGAGCACATGTTTGTTGCTCGGATTTGTCGCAAGAGCTTCTTGCATAGTGAATCTCCTTTGGTAAAGTCCCGTCTTCAAAGGGTTCTGCCTAAGTTGCGCGGACAGGAACCAAATTTGGGCAGGACGAAGAGGTTTTTCGAAATTTGGGTAAAAATGTGGCGAGCCCTCTTGAGGAGGGACCTCGCCACACATGGATTCGATGTCTTGTGATTACAGCCAGTGTCAACTACGCCTTAGTTCGTATAGCGACAGCTGTTATGAAAAGCGTGGCAAACTACTTGTTGGCCGCCTTGATTTCGAGGGTCGGGTCAAGTTCCTCGGCCGACAGGCATAGATTCTTGAGCAGCTCGAGGTGCGAGAACCAGACGGCCTTGACGACGAAGAACGCCCAGTCGGCGCCGTTGACTACGACCGCCTGGAGGAGGGTGAACAGGAGTCCAATGATTGGCTTGACGAAGTGCTCCAGTCCCGGGATGTGGGACATGACAACAATCACCAGGACGACGACAGCGAGGATAAAGAAGAGTGTGCTCATGGTCAGTGTAGCGTCGAGGTGATGATTTCACCGGTGCGAATTTTCAGTGCCTGCTCGGTGAGCTTCTGAGCCTTGGCCAACAGAGGCTGGACCCGAGGGTCATCTTCGCCTTGTAGGCAAGTGCCGAGAATCGCAGCAGCCATTCGCATGCCCGGATTCATCGGCTTGTCCGCACTGTCGCTGAGCAAGCAGGTACTCAGCCCGTCCAGCTGCACCGCGCAGATTCCGAGGGCCACGACGTTGTGGGGTTCCGCCAGGCCGGCGTTGAGCTGTGCTTGAATTTGTTCGACCACGGCTCGCAGCTTGGAGACGAAGTCCTCGTTTTGTAGGCTATTCACGAAGGTCTCGGGCGCCGGGGTTACGTGGTTAGGTAATGTGTTCATGGGCTCGATGCGATTAGTTCGGGTTTGCGGAGAGCTCGTCGTCCTGCGAGGCCATGAGGAATTCCTTGTAGCGCTCTTCGAATTCCAAACCGCGTTCGTCCGTAGGCATCGGAATCTTCCGGCGCATTGGACGGAACTCCGGAAGCGGCGAAGGGAGATTGAGCATCGGCGTCTTGATGTGGAATACCCGCGGGCCGGACATCACGAAGGCCTCGCCCATCGAAAGGGCCTTTAATTGGTCGGGGGTGACGCGGTATTCTTCCTGCTCACGCCACGACTCCGACATACCACCGCCCTTGGAGGCATTCCCGGCCGGTGTAGCACGCAGATTTTGGGAGGATTCGCCTTCGTTCTCGCTTTTTGAGATGGACGAGGCATAGCGCTTGGTCATGCCGATAATTTCGGCGGCCTTCTTCGGAGAGTCTTCCGAAGCGAACTTAAAGAAGACCTTGTTCCAGGTGTTTTGGATGATAATGTCTGCGAAATCTGGCGACACAACCGACAAGTTTGCGAACGATTGGAACGCGGGAAGCATGCAAATTTGAGCGGAGCGAGCCTGTTCGAAGAGCCGTGCGATTCCGGGCATAACGTAACTGCCCATTTCGTCAGCAAAGACGATGAACGGTGGATTTGGTCGGTCGACCTTCTTTAGCGCCTGAACGTTGTAGACCGCAGTGCGCAAATCGGACAGCACCATTTTTCCGAGGTTCAGTGCAGCTGTGTCCTTACCCATCGTCGGGAGCATCACGTACAGGCACTTGTTGTTGATGACGATGTCGGTCAGGTCAATTTCCGGCGTATAGGTGTTGAACACGCGGCCGAACTTGCCCTGAGCGAACAGCGCAATACGGCCGGACATGCCGCCTAGGACCTGCTTGACGCGGTCCACGTCAATCTGCACGCCTTCTTTTCCTTTCTTACGGAATTGGTCCAGGAAAACTTGGAGCACCATCTTCTCTGGACTGCCGGCGGGAACGATACGTTCGAGCTCGGCCATCGCACGAGCAGACTGCAGGAGAATCGACAAGTCACCGAAGTGGAAGCGGCGCTTCGCGGCCTTCAGAGCGCCGACAATGGCCGTTAGGGCATGGTTCGCCGATTGGCGGTAGAAGTCGGCGCCGGGGCTGGATTCGGACGAGGGGAGAAGGTTCAGGAGGCGCGACGCGATTTCGTCAGGGTCGCCTTTTAGGATTGGATTGTAGGTATTGCTGCCTTCCGGGTTGTCCACGTTCAGCACATAAAATTCGTCGGGACGGCCGGTTAGGGCGTGCATTAGTGAGAGACGGTCACGAGTTTCCGCATCTAATTTGGCGTCAATGAAAATATAGCCGCCGCCGCGAACGATTTGTTGCCAGAGGATACTTTCCCCCAAGACCGTCTTGCCGACCCCGGACTGGCCGATAATGGCAGAATGACGGGTCATGAAGGCGTCTTCAATGTCGACGGGGAGGGCGTTGTCACGGGTGTAACCGAGACGGAGCCCCTTCTGCTTCGTCATGAAGTCGCCGAACGATTCATCGGAAGGAATGATGAAGCCTTCACGGGAGGTGGTGTCGGTGCGGTCCAACCAGGCACGCGCCTGTGAGTGCGCCAGCCATGCTCCGCCCACAGCTGGGGCGCCGAGCGCAAGTGCCGCGGCACCGTGGCCGGCCAGCCAGGGATTCGCGGCCGCCATGCCGGCACCAACACCCATTAGGGCCCAGGCATCTTTTCTTCCGAGTAGCATCAGACAATCTCCAAAAATTTCGGAGTGTAGGTATGCGTGCTATATGCGCGTGGCGAGGAGGGGTCCGCCACAAAAGGAAAGACCTGCGTGAGCAGGTCTTTGCAAATCATGAAACGGCGGGGAAGCTTCGAAATTTGTCGACGAAGGTTACCAACCGAGGCGGCGCTTGGTATGAGTGACCTACAAGGGCGAAGTAGAGGGCTTCACCTTCTTTCAAGCTGCGCTGATGACAGATGAACTCCATCAGCGCAGGCCCTAAAGCATCACCCTGTACATAGAGCTGGTCAAGCGTCGTGGCTACAACGGGCGGCAGAGCTTCCTTGGTCAACGGCCCCGGGAGCAAGCAGAAGTCGTAGAACGGAAGGTTCCTGAGTCCGTAGTGGCTAAGAATCGGCTTCTCGGCCCGTGGTGGCAAACGGAGAGCGCCAGGAACACTGATGCTGGGCCCGCCAGGCGCAGGAGCCGTAGCGCCGGACGCTGTCGCCTTGCGCGGTGTTGGTGGCACGGCTGTTGGGCTCTGCGGCGCCGAGCTCTTCGTGAGCCAGCAGTAGATGAGGTATCCGCCAGCGGCTGCACCGAGCACGGCAGTGATTAGTAGTTGTTCTAACATGAAGGTCCTGTTTTTGTAGATTGCGGTAAGCCTACTGCTGTATAGGAACAAGGACAGAAATAAACAAACCCGCAAGAGCCGAGGCCGTTGCGGGTTTGTGGGACTAGCTAGCGGTTATCGGCCGCCTGGTCCGCCTGGGGCGGCAACCGTAGTTCCGGTGTTCACTGCGCCACCACCGTTGCCGTTTTGGCCAGCAAACGAGTTCCAAGTGTTGTTCACGCGCATGTTCAGGTCGTGGACACCGCTCCTGGAGTGGATGCGAACTTTGACCGGATGAGTGATGTTATTGCGGCCACCACCGCAAGCAGCTGGGACCTTGTCCGGCGACGCGTACTGGTGACGCGAGATGAATCCGGTAGCAGGCATCCCGTTCACATACTCGTTCGACGGAGTCAGGGTCTCCGCCATAGTGCAATCACCCCAATCAACTTCGACATGCGAAACAGGGTCAACGTTCTCAGCCGCATTCTCGTAGTAGACCGGATAGTTACCCGACACACGCAGAGTCGCCAGGAACGGGCCGAATTCTTCGTCTGGAGTAATGCGGGCAGTACGATGCGATTGCGGGTTCGTCGCAGACACAGTAGCAGTCCCCTGCTGGCGCGCACTGAGCATCTGCTCCGTACGGTCGCCTGCGGTTTTGGTAAGGCGGTCAGCATCAGCACCTTTCACAGTGCCCATGATGGAGGCGACCCACTCAGAAAGGTCCATCTTGCTGAAGTTAAGGACAGCCATCTGGCCGAGGGTAAAGCCGGTGCAATCGGGATTTTCTGCCGAGCCCCATGGTTTCGCGGTGACCGTCACGGTTCCGGTGACTACGTAACGGCAGGAATTCGACGCCATGTCGCACCCGCCAGTAATACGCACATCCGTCGCCCCTGGCACCGACACATCGGTTCCCTGGATGCGAGTTGGAACATTCATCGACGAGAAGGACTGCCCACCGTTCGTGCTGTAGTCGATGCGCACGGTTTGTGGCAGCGGGCCGCTAGGATTTGCCACGCCTGGCAGCGAGACTGGACGGAAGATGTAGTCGCCCATCGACGACATGTCCTGCGGCACGCCGGACAGGGACTTAGCAGTCTGTTCCTGAGCAGCGTACAGCGGGAACGCAAAGTCCTTGCTCGCTACCGCGCGGCCGCCCACGCCGGCTGGCCAAGCAGCTACCTCGTAACGGCACGCGGTCGAGGCTGGGTCACACGCGCCAGTAACCATCGCGTAGCGCGAAACGGCGGTAGTGGCATTCTTGAGCGGGTTCACGGTAGTCAGGTTCCAAGCATTCGACCCCAGCTCTGGAGACGTCGGCAAGTTCCCGCAGCCCCCAGGCTTTTCGCAAACCGCAATCCACTGCGTAAGCGCGAGCGGGCACTCACGCGCCGTTGGGTCAGTGCTCAGAACCTGCGCGGCCTTGTCCGGGTTCGAGCAGTACGAAGGGTACTGCCACGCCGAAAGCGTCAGTCCGTTCACGGAAGTTGTAGTGGTCCAACCACCATTGCCTTCGTAGAAGTTAAAGGTCATGTTGGACTTTTTGATTCCAGCAGACGAAGCCGAATTAGCCAGCTGTGCCAGTTGGTCGCGGCCTTGTTGCTGAATGATGCGTGGCAGCAGACCTTTGAAGGCGCAATATGTCTGAGTGCGTTCGGTGCAGCGCTTGAACGGGCCAAATCCCGATTTGTTGGAGCAGTACTCGCCGACAAATACGGTGAAGTTCGAGCGACGAGCCGTTGCCAGCTTTACTTCTGCCATCGTGCACTTGTTGCCCAGCTTGTCACCACCTGGGCGGTCCAGGTTCAGGCGGCAGCAGTCGTTATCCGCGACTCCTGCAAGGAAGCCAACCGGCTTCTCGCAACGGCTGTCTTCGCCACCGAAGATGCGCGGCACCATCGGGTCGGCGGAATCTTCTTCAGTGCCGGCAGCGACTGCGTCGAGCAAAGCTGCGTCCGTCATTGCGCGATTCATGCTTCCCGAGGTTTGTTGCGTGCGTTCCTGCACGTTAGTACCGAAGGTCATGTCCGAGTTCGTGCACAGATTGGAACGGTCGAACTCAACACAGGTCTCTTCTTCTTTGGTGCAGCTGTACACGTCTTCTTGGGACAGCGTCATGCCTTCCATCTGAGACTGCGGAGAGCTCGACGTAAGTTGGCAAGCATTGAAGTCGATGTTTGCGCAGGTGTCCTGCGGCTCCGCCGCGGTTGGAGCGGCATAGCAGGTATCATTCGACGTCGTGCTTACGCAGATGCCGCAACCTTCCTTTTCCTTGGACGTGAGGTGGGTGATGGTTTCCGTCGTACGGCCGTCTCCCAGGTTGTCCACGCGGATTGCCGTGCACTCGGAATCCGTCAGAGTGCGCTGCCACCAGCCACCTTCTTGGCAAGTTGCGCCGGTGCCCATGCCCTTGTTCAAGCAGGCCGAAGCAGCCAGTCCATTGAGAGGGAATGGACTTGCTGTGCAATCGCCGTCCAACTTCGCCTTGCTCGGCTGGGTGTAGTACTCCATCCAGGTTTGCTTAACGCATGCGCCCAGCTTGTCGGTCTCGGTGCAAACCGGCTCTTTCGAAGTCGAGCGCACCTTGTTTGCGTCTTTAAGGTCATCGTCGGAGCAAGAGTTTGTCTCCGCGCCAGTAGCGATGTCCTTTGTGACAGTGCATTCCAACTTAGGAATGGTGAAGTTGCAGCTGTACCCCGTAATGGGGAAGGTTCGAACGCAGGTCTGGCCATACGAAACCGAACGAGTCGCGCGACGCACGCAAACCGGCTCATCAGAGCACGAAGGATTAGTGGTATTCGTGCCAACCGCGACGGTGGTGTTTTTGCCGTCGGGATTGCAAGTCGTGACCACCCCGTTCTGCGCTGCGCTCGCTTGTGCCTGTGCAGCACATGCGTCAATTGCAGTAGCTTCGTTGAACTTCTGCGTGTACGTATCAGAGGTGTACCGCTCGGTGATGACGGACTGAGCGCTGTTCGAGCCGCTATTAGCCACCTTCTGAGCCGCCTTGGCCGTCAGCGCAGCTCCGTCTCCGGATACCGAGTAGTTGTCATCGATAGTGATGCGGCAGGTCTTGTTGGTGTCATTACAGCCGACGCCGGTCTTAAGCCCGTCGAGCGTATCGAATGTATTGGCACGGAACGTTTTCGGGGCCGTGAAGTCCTCCGGCCGGCATGCGCCTCCGTTCAGGGTCACCGAGCACATCGCGAGCGTGATGGTCTTGATGGAACTCGCGTCCATATCGCACCCGAGATGCTTAACAACTCGCCCTAACACGGTCTTCTGGCTGCCGACACCACCGCAGGTAAAATCTGCGAACCCAGACCCCGTGACTTTGACTGCCGCGACTTTGCCGCGGCCAGGCTCTGCCTGGTTTTCGTATCCCGTTACGCCGGTCATGCTGTTGAAGTACTTAGCCTTGTCCTCCATGCTGGAGGTGCCGGGGGCCGTCTGTACCACAGCCCCAGTCTTCGGGTCACGCTGGACGGAGCCGTCCTCGGTGAATGTCGGGCTTCGGGTTTGTGTGATGTTGGAGATGCCCGCCGCACTCGCCTTGTACGCGTCAATCTGCTTTTGCGAAAGGGGAGGGGGGCTATTTTGCGCTACAGCGGCCAGAGAGACCGCGTAGAGTATCGTCGCGAGATGTTTTTTCATAAGGGGTCCATAGAATGGTTTCCCCGTATAGGGAACGGCGCCTATATAGAGGCGCCGTTCTTGTCAGGCCTGCAACCTAGCTTATTTGCTCGTGGTCGGTTGCAAAGCTTCGGGCACTTTAGACCCTGCTTGCTTGGCTGTTTCAATTGCTGAGCGCACAGCCATCAGGTCTTCGGGACTGATAGCGTCCTTCCATTCACCCGAAAATGCCTGTTGATTCTTCGGCGGCACAGTTCCGGTGGCGTACCCCTTGGCGAGCGCGTCCAAGTGTCGCTGCGCGCCCTTGGCGCCGGCGTTGACGAACTCGCGCAACGCGAAGTCGGTCGTGACGGCACCACCAATCTTCCAGTACTTGCTCTCATCGACAGGAGGACACGTGTCGTAGGTGTAGTTCTTTTCCTCGTATTTGAACGGCTTCGGATTCACACCCATGCAGACGAAATTCTTGCGCTCTTCGGTATACACGATTGTTGGCACCGTTGTTACCTTGTAGCCATCGAATAGCCGCGGGTCAATGGACAAGGCGGCCGACCGGCCTTTGCCGTAGATAAGATTGCGGAGGTCGACAGTAATGAAGTCACGTAGTTCTCGACCAGGCGGAACGCCGCGGAAGACAAGCGTGCCTCCCGACCACATCGCCTCGATTACGTAAGAGCGCAGCACTTCGATAGGCATTTCGTACGAGACGAAGTAGTAGATGCTCGAGTCACCTTTTGGGTCGATGCCGAGGAATCGGAGCACCTTATCGCGGTCGGAGGCGATTGCACTGTCCGCGATATCGTCAGCACGCCGTGCCAAGCTTGGCGCAATTGTCTCAGCCACCCGGCGGCCGGCGGCCGTACTTGAGGCCTTCTGTGCATTTTCGGCAATCACACGCGCGGTTTCTTCCAGAGCCGACAAGCGCTCTTTCGACATCCCCTGGCCAACGTTATCGACGGTCAACGCACGATTAGGCGTTTCTTGGGCGATGGCCGCCGTCGCCACGGTGAGTGCGCCGGCAACCGCGGCAGCAATCCGAAGACTTTTCTTCAGCATCATTCTTTTTCCTTTAGTAGAGACGAGCGCAGCACTGCTGGCCTTGCCAAATTACGTTCGCCGAAGACTCTCGCGTAGGCATGTTGGAAATTGCCGGCCATTGGCGCAATCCGGCGTCACCGACGACCACTGGGTTGCCTTTGCGCGCCATTGGTGCGACTTGGTTCACGCGGAACTGGCTTTTAATCCAGATAGGATTCGGGTGCGACGAGCAGATGGCCGTAGGGCCGATGGTTTGCCATTGCAGGCCGATACGAGCTTGACGCGCCAAAAACTTCGACTGCACGAGATTGTTCGAGGTGAAGTTCGAATTCGAATGACCAGCATTACCCGACAACGGATACACGCCGCCCCAGGTGCCGGAGCACCAAAACATTGGGTCCAATGTCAGCCCGACAGACGAGGCGACAGCATCAATCGAGCAAGAGGACTGCGCCAGTGTACTGGTGAAGAGCGAGGCTTCTGGCGAAAACACCGCAGCCCACTCGTCGTTCTGCCATGTAGAGTCGATTTCGGTCAGGTACATCAGGTTAAATCCTGAAACGCTACGGCAACCCATCGACTTCACCATGTCGAGCATCGCAAAGACTGGGTATTCATACCAGTGAATCTGCATACGCGAGACTGGGCCGCCGTCCTTTCCTTCGTTCACTTGCTCGGATTGGAAGGTGCTGTAGTCGTCGAGGATGGACTCTCCACCCAATGTCGACATGCAGCCTGGCGTACGTTCAATCTCTGAGATGTACAGCGGCTCCCAGAAAGTAACACCAATGCCATACGACGGAATGCCAAACGGGCCCGGGCATACGCACGGTGTAGGAACGTACATCAGGGGAGGATTCTGCCCTTCGCCGATGGAGGCGCCTGCGATAGTAATTGGATACAAGTTGTTCCAATCCATGTCGCTCAGGGGATTGAACATTTCGCCATGGCATGCCGCTTCGGCTTCGGCCTCCGCGACCGCTTCCTGCTGGGCCTGGGCGAATACGGCCGTCGTCGACAAGCCTACAACGCCGGTGGCCAGGACAGCGCTGAGTAGAATTTTTTTAGCGAGAGACAGCATTGGTAGCTCCAGTCAGAGGTCCGCGAGATTTGGTGACGTCCAGGCTCCAGGCTGCGGTGAGGGCGGAAACCTGATATGGCGCGGCAAACATCGTCAGGCCTAACGTGCCTTCATGCTCTCCGCTGCCCGCATAAAGCAGAGCCGGCGCGATGTTGATGCTGAAGCGCTGAACCATCTGCTCGTTTGCATAAAAGACCGGCCGCCCAAACGACTTAGTCAACTTCCCGATGTCGGCCCCGGCTGCCTCGACGAGTAGGACGCGACCGTGCTGGTCTTCCCGAAGGACTTTCTCCACGAACGCAACTTGCTCTTCAGAGTGTCCGTCGAAGAACAGCATTGCCGTCACCGGGCGGTAGACATGCAGAGGATTGACACGGGTGCCCTTGCGGACCATCGTGCTCCACTGCAGTTCTTTAGTGACTTCATTTTCGCCGGCGCCCTGAACGTCACTGGCGATTTCAATGGAAGGGTCAATCCAGCGAGTTTCCGTTCGCTCGACGACCCCCATCGTGCGCTTTGGGAGATTCGAGAGGAACTGCTTTGCAGACTCCTTTCGTTGGTTGTCGTACTGGCTGAAGTTGGCGCGAATGGCCGATTCCATCATCAGCTGGCGGATGTCGATTTCCGTGATTTCCCAGACTTTCCCCTGCACGCCCAAGTCGTGAGCGGCGGCGCCGGCCGACAGGGCGAGGCCCAGCAGAAGGGCCCCACCTTTTAAAACACTGTTGCTTTTGCTTTGTTTATCGGCTAACATTTTAAAAATCGCTAGAAAATATAAGGTTATTTGCTTGTATAGCTACTTAGACCGGACCAATGACGGCGGCTGCGTTGTTCAGCTCGCGCATCAGAACGCCCTTCTTGATTTCCAAGGCGGCCTGGATTTCTTCGTAGGTCTCGCCCAGCGACAGGCGCAGGAGAATTTGGTACTGGCGTTCGGTCAGCGCGTCCTTGTTCTTTTCCAGCACTTCGAGGCGATGCTTGAGAGCTTCTTCTTCGCTCTCTTCGCTGCTGCTGCTTTCGACCATGCCGCCGAGTTCAGCAAGCGCGCCTTCTTCGCCAAGGCCGAGGCCCATGTTGACGACCATGTCTTCGGCGCTGGCAGCGTCCATGTCGAGCCAGCCTTCGAGCTCGTTCCAGTCCAGGGCCACCGACAAGACGCCCGGCGTGACGTACGACGAGCCGTCACGGCGTTTGCGGAATGCCGAGCCCGGCAGACGCACGGACGAGCCGATTTCGCGGCGGGTACGTAGTGCGGTGTGCTTCGCCATGCGGTGGGCGTACGATGCGATTTGACCCGGACGGTATTTCACCAGGTCTGGAGTCATCGTCGACCAGACGAGGCGGATATCCTGGGCCGCATCAGCACGCAGTTCCAACGGCACTTGGGTCTGCGCGATGGCGATGTCGATGATTTTCTGGTCCAGTGGAGGGGTGCAGGTGCGCAGGTATTCGAAAAGGTCCATCCCTTCGATTGCAGTCTGCGAAGGAACAACGGCTTTGCGACGTTTTTCCTCGTTCAGCGCAGCTTCACTTCCATCGAGCCACTGAGCGGTAGGCTCCGCTGGGCCATCGATGGCAACGAGCTCATCCTCGCCGGCGTCGCCCATCTCTGGGACGTCTTCGAGTTCCATCGTGGTAGCGCGCGGAGCTTTTGCTTTCGGGCCGGACTTCTTGGCCTTTTCGACCGAGGCTTGCAGAGCAGCGCGGGGGACCGCCGGCGCATTCATGGCAGCAACGTCGTCGACCACGACCGCAGCCTTGCGCGATTTACGGGTACGCGGTGCGGCTGTTCCCTGTGAGGACAGTGCACCAACAACAGGAGTTACCTCGCTGGCCAACGGGGTGACGCTGGACTTAGCTTTTTTTACTTGATTCGCGGCCAAAGGAGGCTCCTTGATGAACAACAATATTTTGGAAAATGGTGAAACGGGTGTGAAGTTGCACTTGGCGGACTCACCCGGACTGCCGACCGCGCGTCGGCGCGAGCCAAAGCCCGAGCCAACCAATCCATTCTCGGTAGAGCTGCGGGGCTACTTTCAAACGGCGGCCATGTCCCAGGCCGAGTTCGCTGAGGTTCTGTCCTTGGAACTTGGGCGAACCGTGAGCCAGGTAAGTCTGTCGACCTGGTTGAACGGCGCCACCCCGCGGACTCCCGGGAAGGCCCAGACCCGCGCCACGACAGAGCCGTTGGCCAACGCCGTCCTCACCTGTGCGAAACGCATTGCCGACAACGAGTCGGCCGCGGGGCGTCAAAAATACGCCGACCCGCAAGAGGTTCAGGCGCAATTTCAACGATGGGACGAACAGGGCTACACCCCCAAGCAGATTCAGCTTGCTGCGGAAATCAGCGTCAGCTTGTACCGCTCGTGGCGCTTTGGCGGTGTACGGGTTCGAGCCGAGCGATGGAACCAAGCGGTTACCAAGGTTGAGGCCTTCTTGAAGTTTCTGGCCGAGTACAAGGCTAAAAACGCGAGCAGTTAAGAGACGAACGCGCCCCGCTAGGGCCTCCGGGCTGAAGCGGTCAGATGCGTAATGGCGGGGCGCGTTGGTCATGTCAGTTCGTAAATCAGTACAGTGGTCGAGCCCTGCTTGGGCTTTGCTTTTTCCTGCTTCAGGAAGGGCGGGAATGGCATCGCACGAGGGTTGTCGTCCAAAATCAGTCCCAACCCGTCCGGGTTCTTGTCGCTTGGCGAGACCAGGCAGTCCAACATGGGCTTAAGCCCTCCGTAAGCGTTATCCCAGTCGAGCTCGCCCGAGCAGCGGCGAATGATTACCAGCCCCGACTTTTCAAGCGGCTTCTCCGGCCGGAACCCCTTTAACGCGGCCTGGACCATCAGGCGCCAGTTGCCGCGCGTCTTTTTGTAGACTTGAAAATGCATGCCTTTGATGACGTTGTTCGACGGAGTCGCAGACGGAAGGGAGAGCTCATACCGCAGCTCTCCGTTCCATCCCCAGGCGCGCATTTCAGCCGGACTCAGCATCAGTCAGCCTTGTCGCCGGCGGCTTTCGCGCCCTTGCTTGCGGACAGCGACTTCTGGAATTCCTTGTCGTCGCGCATGTAGTCCAGCAGGATGCTTTCGATGAGGTGATTCTGGGTAATTTCATCCCCGTGCTTCGCCTTGTAGGCCTCTTGGTAGGCCTTGAGCATTGCCACGGTGCCCTGCTTCAGGGTCACGTTGATGCGTTCGTTACGTTCGTTCGAGGTTACGCGGGCTAACTTCATGGGTGCCTTTAAAACTATTGGGTTGAAGGGGGCGCTTTCTCTGCGCGGGTGGCCCCCACACCAGCTGTGCTTTTTTGTTTAGCACTAGTAATTTTAGGCGTGAGGGGTGTTGCTGTCAAGAACTAATACTTTCCATAAACGGAAACGTACAATATAGCAACAGAACTTATTTCTGTGGGCGGATGCGAACCTTTAGGCGAGAGCCGGATGCATCGTCCAAAAGAAAAAGCCCTGGCAGATGCTCAGGGCTTTCTTGAGGGGGGTGAACCTGGGTTAGGCGGGGGCGCGCTCTTTACGCATAATCGGCTCGACTTTTCCGGCCATCAGGGTAAGCCGTACCGCCGGCTTGCCCTCTTTGTCCAGGTAGGGAGAGGCGTCTAGGCGGGCGGTCACGGTGACGAAGGTCCCCTTCGCGAGAAGGTTTGCCGCCTGCTCGTCGATGAACGCATTCACGTAATACCAGGTGGCGTCTGAGCGTTGCTGCGTGGTCCCCTCAGCGGGCGGTTGCGACTGGGCGCCGCCCGAGTCGGGCTTGTTTGAGTTGTGATTTTCAGCTAGACGGAACCGGAAGTACTCCTTCCCGTTGCGGCTGATGACTTTCTCGACCGGGGTGCCGATGTTTCCGATAACCTGCATTTTGCATCTCCATTACGCGCCGGCTCGACGCGCCGTCGGCAGGCAAGATTAAGTTCACGACGAGGGGGTGAGTCTGGCGTCCATTCACGCTGTATAGCTACGGTGTATGCTTTTTGCTAAGTAATTTCCGATTTCCTCGATAATTACTCACTTTTCTGTTGAAAACAGAATAGCAGCGTGCTATTATTCGATTCATGGGTTGACGAATAGTTAAGCAATCCAGCAAGTAAACTGTTGAATACCTAGAATCTAACCCCTGCTACTAATTTTTAAGGACCTAACATGACCTCGACCGATACCAAAGTTGCACAGTTCGAAAGCGCAGCAGTTGACGGCCGCAAGACTCGCACTGTACGTGGCCCGAAGGGTCCGTCGACTCGAGTGCCATGGTCGGGTGGTCTTGACGTGGAAGAACTGGCGCGTCCAGGCGGCATCCTTCTGTCGATGCTGCTCAAGCGGGCGAATGAGTTGGGTCACCAACTCGGCCAGATGGCCGATGAACTTGGCGTGACGTACGGTTATATCTCGCAGCTGCGCACCGGTCTCCGCAAAACCTCGCACATCAGCGACGCATTTGCGACTGCTTGCGCACTCTACCTGGGTGCCCCGCGGATGACCGTTCTGCTCGCTTCGGGCCGAGTCAAGCCGGAGGATACTTTCGCAGACCCAGCTGCCATGATTTCCGCTCTCCCGCACGCAATCGAGCTCATGGCCAAAGACCCCAAATACGGTCCGCTGATGCCCCCTGAACTTCTCGGCGCCGATGCGCGGATGCAGTACCTGGTGGTTACCCTTTTTGAAGAAGCGACGGGTCGTTCGATTCTGCCCGGCCGCGAGAACCCGCTCAACATCGCTCAACAGATTCAAAAGTTCGAACAGCACCGTGCCAACATGATTGCTCAGCTGGAGCAATCGCGTGCTACCGCTGGTGCCGAAGAGTAAGTTAGTCGAAGCGTTCATTTGGGCGTCGCCCCCTCCAACCAGAGGGGGCTTTTTTTCGTCTGCTGTCTCCGCGATTAGGCGACCAGAGCCGCGTCTTCGTTGATGGCGCGCTCGGCAGCCTTCAGTGCACGCTTGTAGGCGCGGAACAGACAACCTGCACGCTCCCAAAGTTGCACCAGAGAGTCGTTCTGGAGGTTCGACATGACGAAACGCTGTACCACGCTCTTGCATTCGCGCACGAGTTTAGCGTTCGCAGGTACTTCCTTTGCCTCGACCAAATCGAGGTACTGAGCAATCGCCCAGATGCTCGCCTGGGTCGGAGCGGCCAGCACGGCCTCCTGTGCGCCTTTGATGTACTGGGAGAAGCTAAAGTTTGCTGGCTGGATGGTGCTCATGGGGAACCCTGTAATGATTGCTTGGAGTCACTTGACTCAATGCAACCATTGTATCGGAAAAGTTCCCCAAAAGCACCATTTATTTACCGCTGCTATAGTAAATGTTGCGCGCAACCGTAATCACAGCAGTTTGACTGCCTTCCACCCCTCGAAGCTCACAACGCGTCCGGTAGCTTTGAATGGTATACCGTTAGCATCCATCGTCACCGTTGTCCCCTCAAATTTTAGGTCCTTGCTGATGAGCTGCAGGTACCGCTCAGCGATGAGCGTGTACAACTTCAGCTCGTCGCCGGACAACGCAACAAATTGTTGCGTTGGTACGATGCCGTGGTGGTCGACCAGCTTCTCATCGTTGAACGTGGTATCACGCAAGTCGGTGCCCAACTTGCGAACGGTGGCAACCGCTTCAGGAAACACTCGGTCGAGCACGTCAAGCGTAGCCGGAACTTCCTTCATCTGTTCATTGCCCAGGAACGCGCAGTCGGTACGAGGGTAGGAGGCCGCTTTCTTGTCATACAGTGCCTGGGCCAGCTCCAGCGTACGCGCGGCTGAGAAGCGGAAAGCTTTACTCGCATCTTTCTGCAACGTGGGCAGATTGTACGCAAGACCAGGTGACTCTTTTCCGGGTTTCGATACCACCGAAAGCGGGCCCTGGGCCTTCGCAGCTTGTTGCATCATCCGAGTCGCGACAGCTTTGTCGGTAATGCGCTTCGATTCGTCCGGCGAATGACGCATCTTGAACTTCTGTCCGCTCGCACTTTGAACCTCGGCTTCCAGCTCATAGTATTCCTTAGCGTTGAACGAATCGACCTTCGCGTCTTGCATCACGACCATGTACAAGGTCGGAGTCTGGACGCGGCCGACGGAAAACAGTTCGCCGGTGGCGGCAGCGAGGGTGACGGCACGCGTTCCGCTGAGCCCCCAAATGTTATCCATGTGCGACCTGGCGCGCGCGGCTTCGAACAGTCCTTGCTTCGCGTCCCCAGGTAGCAAGTTTTGTAATGCTCGGCGGATATCGGCATCCACAAGCGTGTTCAGCCACAGGCGCTCCAGCTTGCCCTTGAAACCGCAATACTCGAGCACCTCGCGGCCAATCAACTCTCCCTCGCGTCCAGCGTCAGTTGCGAGCACAACATGGCCGTGTTCCTTGACCAGTTTCTTGATGATTTTGAGCTGGTTCTCGAAGCCCTTGACGACGTTCATTTTCCACTCGTCCGGAACCATTGGGAGCTGTCCCCAGTTCCAGCGAACGCCCTTCGCCCAGAGCGGGTTATGCTCGCCCGGGTCGGCGATTTCGAGTGCATGACCGCGCACGTTCGTCATCACGTCACCCGTCACGAGTTCGATGTACCCTTCGCACCGACGCTTGATGCCGATTACTTTTGCGATTTCGCTTGCCTGGTTGGGCTTCTCTGCGAGAAATACTCGTGCCATGATGTGTGGTTCCGTTTGAAGATAATATGGGGTATAGCGTGTTACGTTAAAAAGTCATCCATTCCACCGGACAGTGCAGTCCACGCCGTAACTTCCTCGAACCCCTCCCATACAAGAGGGGTAGCAATTTTGGCGCGTACGAGAACGATGCTGGACAAGACACGTTCGGGGTGGTCAAGAGGGTTCTCCTTCAAGTACCGGCGAAGGTGCGCCAAAATTGAATTTTCATGCTTCTGGCGGATGTCGTAGACAAACACGACGCGGTCCAGCAAGATTGTCTCTTTCAGGTCCAACCACGTGCCCACCTGCCAGGCAATTGCGAAAATCTTTTCGAGGTCAGCGTCAGGCTTATAGCTCGACTCAACTTCAACCCAATCCACGGTCTTTACGTTGACCGCGTAGCCGCGCTCAGTTCCGGGCACCACGATGAGCCCGTCGGGATTCTTTCTGTACTGCTCGCTGAACTCAGCACGCGTCACCGGGGCCCACCCCTTGATGATGCTGTACTCGCCGAACACTTCTGCACCGCGGCGGGCCTTCTCCAAGAGGTAACAGGTCCCCACCGTGCGGTGGAAGAATTGGGGGCCGGCGATACTCGACAGGCTTCCGCCTTCGTTCGCGTCCAGCTCCTCTAGTTTGAGGCGCCCAGCGCCCTTGCCCGTGAGCGCCAGCGACATACTGCCAAGGATATTTGGACGCTCAACCAAGAGCCCCTTTCCGAGCATCCGGGTGACCGTCGTCGCGCACATCTTTTTTGCACTGGCAGGTGTCGACTGCGGCCACACGGCCATCGCAAGTTCACTCCTCCGGAGGTGTCCGAATACGCGCACAAACTTGAGCACAGCAAGTTCATTTGCTTCGGCGACATCACGTCCGTCGATGCGAGTTGGATTGTTCGGAACAGGGGCCATAGTTGTCTCGAGACCCCTCTACCTGTAGCCTCTTCTTTTTGAGGAGAACAGGGGAAGGGAAGAGGGGTAAGGGGTAGTTGAGAGGTATAGGCACGATTTTTAAATGCGAGGGAATCGAGTTCTTTCCTCATAAATGTGCTGCGGAGCGAGAGCAGCTTAACCAGTTGGCCAGGCTGACCCGACGAGCGGCAAAACCCTGTGCCCACCTGCGGTGAAATCCTCCCGCAGGAGCGCCCAGAAACCGGGTTGCTAACCCGCCGAATGCTTGTTTGAGCCCCGCCCCCGTTTGCCCGGCTTGCGCTTCGGGGTTCCCCTCATTTCTGACCGGTTAAATTCATCATGGTGGGCCTGAGCAGGGTGCATTAATGAATCTCGGTACTCTGTATGGGAAATTGATAATCGTGTCATGTCGGGATGCACGAGGTAGGATGCCGGGATGCTAAGGACGTCGGTAAGCGGGGGGCGACAAGGATGCCGGATGCGGGGGTATGCGGTGCGCTTAAAACCAGGCTGCTGCGCGGATAGGCATGCTGGCCTTGAAACCCAAGGACGGGAAATCCCTCACGGAGGGGCGCCGGAACCCCCCGCTATGCACCCTCCGGTACTTTGGCACAGGCCCGCCCCGTTCTCGCTCCGCCGCCTCCCGGTACTCTGTCGTCAGAGGTTGTCTGCGGATGCTTTGAAGGGTCTGTAGCGGCCGGTCTCGGATTCTCGGTACTCTGCAACGAGATTCTCGCGTGGGGATTAAATTGGAGTGGGATTGTTTAGCGGGGCAGGCTTTCAACGGCCTAGCTCGGGTTGTGATTTGGGTTGCCGTGGGCAGTCATGCGAAGCTAGCTTAAGCAGGGTAGGCTACGCCGGTACTTCAGTTGCCCGGTACGAACCTAAGGACGGGAAATCCCTCACGGAGGAGCGCCCGAAGCCCCGTGTACACTCCCGCTGGGGGTGTTGTTTGGGCCCGCCCCGTTCTCGCTCCGCGCTTCCCGGGCGCCCTAAACTCGCTGGCGGTACATATTCGGGTACTTGCAAGGCGGTCGGCTAATTCGGATTGCCGGTACTCTGTCAGCATAATCTGAAAATGAAGGGAAGAGGGGGCTGGAAGTAGCCTCGAAGCTGGGCGTGGGGTGGGGGAGCTGGCGGCAGTTTGAGCTATTGGTACTGCGGTGCTATTCAAGGTTTTGCATACGCGTCGGCAAGCGCCAGCACTACGGTTGTTCAAGAGCAGGGAATCCCTCACGGAGGGGAGTCGCATGCCGGTCGGTCACCCCCTCTGGGGGTTTTGGCTGGCCCGCCCCCATTCGCGCTCCGCCAAACCCCGGAGCGCAAATTGGATAGCATCCCTGCGTTCCCTTCCTTGTGGTGCAGACCTGTTTCTTGCCGGCCCGGACCTAACGGCCCAGACCGACGACGTGGCATTCCTGTTCGCACCGCCGACGCATATCATCGCCTTCGCTTCGCGGCATCATGCATCCCGATTGCTTAGCTGCGGAGCTCCTCATCGTGGCATTCTTGTTTGCTGCGCTCCGTCTTTTGGCATCCCGGCCGGCTCGCATAGGCTCCGGAAAGAATGCTCCCGCCTGGTTGCGAAGGCCTGTTCTCAGGTATCTCAAGTACGCCCTGAATAGACCCGGAGTCCCGGCCCTATCCAGAGCTCCGTGGCACTGGCGAATGATGTCGACCCGCGAGCGTTGCAGGGAGCCCTCGCAAAGACGCAACTGCATCCTGGCAGGTACGGCCGCGCCCGATGCCCCGCTCTCGCGGGACGTCGAGCACGACACTCCCCGAGGCGGGCAATCCGTTGCTTACATGGTGCGCGATTCGGGATGGAATTCTCCTTGAGGGGCGACGAAGCGCCTCGGCATTCCTGCAGGTCCGCCCGCGGCCGAGCCCCCGCTGAAGCGGGACCACGGCCACGACCTCCCCGATACTTGCGACCGAGTCGAGCACTTGCCGTTGGCCTGGCAATTCCTTACGGAGAGGCGCCCGAAAACCCCGGCTGAGCTCCCTCCGGTGGTTTTAATTTGCCCAGCCCCCGTTCCCGCTGCGCTCTCCTGCGCACTGCTCCGGACAGCTTGCTTAACTGTGCAGGCCGGCCGCAGAGGACTCGGACGTCGGGGTTCTGCTAACGCGCAGAGCGGCTGAAGCAACCGGCTTGGTCAACTGAAGTTGGTCGGCACGCAATTGGAGGAGGGTGGAGGTTGACATTACCGGCAGGGCTGCTGAGGGGTGGGGGAGAGCTCGCGCAGAGCCAGGGCCGCTAACGCAAGAATACAAACATGGGCTATAGGCCTATGGCTGCGAAAAGGATGGTGCTGCCCTTGCCTATTGAGTGCAACAGAGTACTGACAGGGGATGAAATGCGCATGCATTTGAGGCACTCTCCCCTACTGCGAGAGCATACCGATTCTCCCCTACGGCACTCTCCTATATATGCGCAACGAGCACTTCCTCGATTGCTCCTATCTAGTGCGCAGCTATCTTGCTGTATGTGGTGGTGCTCGCATCGAGAAGGGCTCAGTCCTACCGAAGCGGAAGTCATCGGCACGGATTCGTCCTCCCGACACGACTCGACGCAATCCCCCTCGACATCGAGGATGCTGTCTATGGGTGCGGGACTCTCACAAGGAACTATCGAGCCACTCTATATAGGTGCGTACTGGTCAATCCTTAAGCCTGCGACTCTAACTTTGCACTGGCAATGTGGGTTCGGCTCTATGGCTGCGAAAGTGACTTTACAGGTGCCTCCCCTACAGCGGCGGCACACATTCGGGCGGCATCCCCTACATGCGCAGGTACAGTCGGAGGTCTTGCGGCTGAGGGGCAACCGAGGGCGCGGGCCGGAGAAGATTCCGGGAGGGGCCGAGCCGGGTTAGGTACTGTGGCATGCCCACCGCGAGAACAGCTAAGGACGGGAGCATCGTTCAAATGCTTGGCATGTGGGACGGTCATCGCATTCGCAAACCCTGAAAAAGCACTGGCTGTTTCGTGCGATGCTGACTTGACTGCGGCAGCTGTAAAGGCACGAGAGTGCCTACTAGCAGGAGGGAACTCCGCAGGGGATTTGTGCTCCTATATGGATGCGGAGGTGACCGACCTGCACTGCGCCGTGCGACAGACTGAGTCGCTTCTGCTACCGGATGCGACGCGCACTCCACAACGCCAGTTCAATCACTCGAGGGGCGGGTCGGGATTCTCTCCCCTACATGCGCTGGGCTATTCTTGCGTATACCGGTATCCCCCTCGGCTAGGGTCTTAGTCCTCGGACGGGGGCTGGCCGGCGGGGCAGCTCTCTCCCCTACAGCAACCAGACACTTTCGCCTGCCGGCATATTCATGCGGAGGTGCCTTTTGACCGGATGCGAGGGGCTTTTCGGCTGGGTCTTAGGATGGGTGCCGTGGGGTTGGCCGATGTTCTTGGGCTCATTTCAACTGTCCGTAGTGCTATTTACATGTTGGCCAGTTGTGAGTGTTTTCTGTGATGTTGGTGGGGCGGGCGGGGTGGCTTCTGCCCAGCACAGCACACTCACCGACCTGGCATCTGAGCGCCCGGCGACGAGCGCCGGGGAGCTGGCCAAGTGTCGGCAGGGCGGAGGTGGGTCGCGCAACAGGCGCTCGCCGCAAAGTCACTTTCTCGCGTAGGGGAGAAGCCCGCACCTGGCGCAGCACACCCACCGCAAACCTCTGGCCAACGGGTACTCGCGAAAGACCTCGCAAACCCTCACTGGTCTGCAGCGCACGTAGGGGAGAGGAACAACATCCAGGCACCTCCCGTACCTCCTTCAGCCCACCCGCCACAACCCCGCCGGCGTCACAGTCGTCGCTCCGCCGTGTCGCATATATACGTCTTTTCGTGTGCGCAAGTCGGATATGTGCGACTTTTTTGTGGCGCGCTCGGCCCGCGGCAAGACGTCCGGATAGCAGATTCGCCCGGGCCCACCAGGTGGACTTCGCACCGGTACGCCACCTCGCGGCCCGCCGACACGTCAAAGTGACTTTTAGACCGCACCCGGTACTCGCCGACTGACCCTCGACTACGCCCGGGTCACCGCTCACAGAGTCCTCGAACCAGGGCGCCGGCGGCCGCGCCGAGAACGTATCTCGGTACTGTCACGGTGCTCACTCCGGTACTCATCGCGGTACTCACCAGACACATGCGCACGCACACCAAGCATCCGCACCTGGTGCCAGAACCGATACTCCCAACACCTTGATGTGTGCTCCGCGCGGGTAGGGGAGACATCTCACCAGCGCGCTCGAGCATGCTGCTGACGAACCCTAAAAGTATCAACCGCCGGCGCCGCCAAACGCATTCGCGCATCAACCGCCGGGTAGGACCGCGACCCGCACCCGGTACGCACAATCGCACGTGTAGCACACGCGGGAACACCCGCGCCTAGCTCAGCAGTTGTGATGGAAGCAACGAATTTCGTTGCCGGTAAGGAAACTTATACAGTGCTTTTGAACGGGACAGGCCTGGTTGGACGGAGTGCCAAGTCGGGGACAACGGGGCGTGGGCACGTAAACACCGCAATGTTATGAGGTTCACATCGGAACTTGTGGAATACTGTATGAATATCCAGTAGAATCTCACCCAACGAAGCGGTTGATGCGAAAACAAACGCAAAACGCCGGCCGCGTTCGGAATAGGGATGGTAGGACCAGCAGGAGGACAGCAGGATGGCAGGCGCCGTGCAGGACACACGACGCTAAAAATTTACGTGCGCAAGCACGACGCTTACGGCCGCGCCTAAAGAATGACGCAGGCCGGGAGCGGATTTGCCGGTTTTTTAGCACCAGGTGCAGCCCGGGCGAAACACTGCCCGGTCAAGATGTGCGATGGCGTACGAAAACAGCCTAAAAATTGGGTTTGTTTCCGAGCGAGCATTGCCATATTGTTAGCGACCTGTGCAAAATGGTACCGCGGACCAAGCTCTACTCGAGAGCGCAACGGGCCAATCCTCGCGTTTGTCGCCATTCATGGGTATGACCTTTGTTTGAGGAGATGTAATGGAACACACCGGGAACCTGCAGCGCGGCTTGACACCGCCTTTTTTTAAAGGGCGATTCATGGATTCAGAATCACACACGACGCGCCAATCCGAGCGCGGAATTTGGCTTTCGACCGGCTTTCACGAGACGCCGGAAGAGGGCATGAGTATCATGGAATGCGTGGCGTATGTCTGCGGCGAGGAGCATTCGAGCTACCCGCTGCGGGCCTGCCCAGTCATCAGCGAACTGGTGCGCGACATCGCCGACCATGCGTCGGACCGCGACCGCCAGACCCTGGTGCAGTTCATCCTCCCCATCGCATGCTCGGTGGCCAGTGAGGAAGTCACGCACAAGCGGCTGTTCTACTGCGTCGATTTCGTCGCCCGTACGCTGGCGCCGGATGTCCTGACCTACTTCTGCCGCATCGAAGAGGCCCGTGCACTGCAGAAGTTGAGTCCTATCCGGGATACCCGCACCGCTCAAGAAGCACACATGGCGCTGCGCACCCTGTTCCTGAGCGCGTACCTCAACCCCACCCACCGCGTCCTCTCGCGCACCTATGACCAGCTGGTGCAGCTCGTCGACCACGCATCGAAAGTGCTCTCGAGCGATGGCGACGCCCTGACCGTGCTGCTGATGCTGAAGGCGGCCCTCGCCCGCTTCGAATCCCAAGCCGATTCTTACGTGGCCAACATGATATTCGAGCGTAAGCGAGTCCTGCTCGAAAACGTGCTGTGCATCGGCCCGAACCTGCCCGTGCAACCCGAAGTACTCACCCTGCGACGCCAACGCCTGGAGCGCCTTGAGCGCAAGATGTCCGTCGGCAGTTTCGGCCGGGCGCCAGGCTCGAAATCAGAACGCTAAATTCAATCGTGCGTGCTTGCGTCGAGCTACCTGGGCCGCTATCCTGACCTCGGCGTAACACGATTTGAAAAGGCTTTAAGGCTCACTTCTCTCCGGGGTGGGCCTTTTTTTATTGTCCGAGGCTGCGCCCTGGGTAGGGGAGCCGAAAAGTCGTGCGCTGGCGCTTGATGCCGGCGTCAAGTCAGGCCTGTGGCGCCGGCGGGACGTAGCGGCCTTCTCGCTCGAGACCGGCACGGTGCGGTTCCATCCCCGCCGCGACGGAGCAGTTTGCCAGGTGTTCGAAGTCGCTGACACCGCATTCCGGGCACACGGACAGACCCTCAAACCCGAGTTCGCGCAGGTGGCCGGCCACCCAGCCGTGCGAGACGACGTGGTTCACAAAGTGAGTTTCGTAGGGGATGCTGCTGAGGTACTCTTGCGTGTTCATGCGAAATGTCCAGGTAATCGAAGAAGAAAACTAGCGCCAGCTGGTGGCGCTGGAGGTCAAGGTTGCGTAGGAGCGGCCGGCAGGCCTTGTGGTTCGCGGCGAAACACCAGCCAAGTCCCTACCGCAGCGCAGGCCAGGCTGGCGCAGGTGATGACGGCAGCGATAAGTGACCCAAATGCGAAGGTTGGACCGACCGAAAGCATCGCACCGGCTATCCCTATGCCCCAGTACGCCAAAGTCCCTTTTCCACGTCTCTTCGGCCAGGAACGTACCAGGACGAACGAGCTGGCCAGGATGGCGAGCAGAAGAACCGCCCATCGAAGAACGTCGCGAGTCAAATCTGACGCCAAAATCTCCATCTGAAGCTCCTTATGTAGCTGAAAAATACTGGTCTTAGTGAGTTACCGGGCTGCTGGCGGGGTGAAAGCGTTCAGGTGTGCACTCGTCTTATCGCGAACGCAATCGCGCATCGTCGAACCCTTTTTGAGCGTCAGTAGCTCCGGGCGGACCTGGCATAGCGCCAGCACATCAATAGGGCTGCGGAAGGTGTCGCTCATCGGGTCTGCCGCAAGGTTGGCGCTGGTCGGCGCCTTCTCCCGCACCTTGTCCGTGAGCGACTTCTCGGCCGCGTTGAGCAGCAGCGCCAGCTCAGGTGCTTTCGAAAACAGGTAGTCCATCTGCTTGGTCTGCTCGCGCGGCAGGGCGGACTCCTCGGTGAGCGCCGGCGGCCCGATTGCGAAGGAAAGCTTGGAAAGCGCCTCGGCGTCCAGGTTTGCACCCTTGAGCAGCGCCAGGACTTTGCCGCGGGCTTCGGTTTCGTGCAGCTGGACCCAGTCAGCGCCAGCACCGGCGGCCAGGCTCGGTTCGATAGCCGTGCGCCAAGCGTAGACCATACGCGAGCGGTCGAGATTGGTGATAGGTTCAGCGTCTCGCCCTTTGACAGCACCTTTGACGGCCACCTCCGCGAGCGTTTCGGCCGACGTCGAGTACGACAACTTGGCTCGGGCAGCGCCGGCGCAGCAGTCGTAAAGGTCCGCAAACGCGGTCATGCGCTCCTTTGCCATGCCGTATTCGTGCGTGATGTAGCCTGCGCAGTAGCCCATCGAAGCCATCAGGGTGCAAAGGAGAAGTTTTTTCATTGCGAATCCTCGGGATGTTGCGGAAATTGGTCCGCTACGTATAGCTGGCGCTGTTATTCGCCCAGCAGCGCCCTGAGAGCGTCCAGATTGAACTTGGCCACCTGCCTGTGCTACAGACGGCAGCGCCAAAAATGCTGGATATATCGTGCATTTTTACTTTACCACTGCTATAATGTCACCCTCATTCTACGAGGACACCGACATGATTTCTGCTTCTTCTCCCGTCGAGCCCGGCTTTGCCGCCGCCCGCGCAGCACAAGCTTTGGCCATGCACGTTTCGGCGCCGCGCCCACAGGGTCGCCGCACGACCAATCCTTCGACTCCTGCCATCGCTGGCGCTGGTCGCCGGCATTGGAGCGCCAAGTACCCTCCGGTCTTTCGCGGCATCTCGCCGGCGCAGTCCTCGACTGTCAGTTTCGAGCACCTGGGCGGCGTTTCGCACCTGAACCCGGTTCGCATCGAGCACCAGACGCGCGTCGACTTCTCCTGGATGAAGAACTGGGAGCCTTGCGCCATCAGTGTCCTGTCCGGCCTGCCTTCCTTCGTCTACAACACCGCCGAAGTGCGCATCCCGCTGACCCGTAGCGAAATCGGCCGCCTGCTGCGCTTTTCCCTGAGCCGCGGCGAGTACGTGCGCCTGGTCGAAAAGTACGGTGTCTTCTTTGAAATCTGCGATTTCTTCTACAACGAAGAGACTGGCGATGCGCTGTGCCCGATGCGCGGCGTCGACCTGGCCGAACGCCAGCGCCACACGCAAATCCTTTCGCTCGTACCCGGCGCCGTCCCGCTGCCAGAAGGTTCGACCCTGCCCGAGGACATCGCTGCGTATCTGAAAGGTGAGCGACTAACTGCCGACGCTGGCGCTGCTACCCTGGTCAAGGACGACCCGCGCCCCTACCTGCTCGCCCTGGCCAACGACGACGGCACCGTCCGGCCACACAGCATCATGGGCCAAGCCGCAGCCTATGCCTTCCGCGACGAGGTGAAGGAACAAATCGACACGACCGTGCTGACGCTGCCTTTGCTCGGACCGGTCGGTGCGTGGCGCCCGGACCCGTTCGACAACTTCGTCGTGCTGTACTCAAAAAAGGATGGCTCCTTTGAAGCCTACGGCCGGTTCGCCAGCCGTAAGGACGCGAACAAGTTTACGGCCAAGCCGCCGGCGCACCTCGAGGGGGTGGAGTTCTCCGTCGCTTCGGTGACGTCGAGCTATCTCGGTGTGCCTACACCGGAAACACCTACCTGACCTTCCACTGCGAGCTTGCCTGCCATGACCCCGAAAGCCCCTGTTTTCAGCAAAAATTTCCCGCCTGTCGACCAGGTGAGTACGGGCATGGCCCCTCCGGAATACCGTATCGAGCACGACGGGCACGGTCCTCGCGAACTACTGCGAAACTCGGCCATCATCCGCGCGAGCCAGGGAGCGGCGCAGTTCGAGCTCGGTGCGCCGACCACGGAATCTGAGATTTCGGGCGGGCCCGGCTACGTCGTTCGTACGCAATGGGTGAAGCTGGCGCTGAGCGCCGACGAGATTGTCAGGTTTTTCCTGCAGGACCTGAACCCGACCGAGTTCTTCACACTGGCCCGCCACCACGGCATCTTCTTCGACATCTCGGGCGAGTTCTACGACGAGCGGACGGGGAAGGCGCTGGCACCTATCCATGCGTCGGACAACGAGCGGATGAAAGAATACCGGGTGCTCGGCCGCCGGTGGCCCAATGGTACGCCGTTGGCGGAGCAGATAGCACCTGCCAGGGCGGAGCTCGGACGCATCGAGCCGAGGAAGGCGCCTGTCCTGAGCGAAGCCTACCCGCCGCGTCGGCAAGCGCCAACCGGCTGCCTGCCGGGCTACATCCAGTTCGTGGACAACCGCGGTGTGGACACCGAGCTGCTGCGTGACTTCGCACGGCGTGCCCAGGAAGGGGAGGGCTTCCTCCACCTACATGACACGGTCGGCCTAAGTGAACTGTCGGGCAAGCCCGGGTACCGCGTGGCGCTGGAATACGTGATGCTGGTGCTGACGGCCGACGAAATCTGTCGCCTGGTGCTGCACCGTCTGTATCCGGCGGAGTTCGCGCTGCTGGCAGGTCGGTATGGCGTATTCCACGAGATTTCCTCGCGCTTCTACGACGAGAACACGGGCCGTGCGCTTATCGATGACGGGCTGTTCCACCCAGAGAGCTACGGTGACCCTGATGCGGATGCGCCTTACGTGGTCATCGTCGAACGTAAGGGCGAGAGCTTCATGCATTGCATCACTTCGCTGTCGCACGCACAGGAGCTGCAGGAAACCTTTACTCGTGCTGGGCACGCAACATCGCTTGTAGCGCTAGCGCCGGCGCCGGGTGTCGTTGCGCTCGAGCCAGTGTGCAACGTGGTGACGCTGTACACAGCGGAGGATGGAGCATTGTCGGCGTACGGACCGTTCCCGAATCTCCAAGCGGCCTGGGTGTTCCGACCAAAGGATGCTCCGATTGACCGTCATCCCATGACACAAGTTCTGCACTCGCATATCCTGTAACACAGCGCCAGCCCGGGCATTAAGTTCGGGCTGCCGCTAGACCCTCAAGAGGACACATATTATGAATTCAACTGCGCCAGTGCTCAGTCAGAAGTATCCCCCGGTTGGCCAGGAAAGTACTGGCATGCTGCCGGGGCACTATCGCATCGGCCGAGGTGGTCCCCGTGACATGGTCTTCGACCGAAACATTGGCGTCATGCGAGCATTCAGGGGCGGAAACGGCTTCGTTCGTATTTCGCATGAGGACGTCGATAGCGAGCTCTCCGGGGAGCGCGGCTTCTACCTGCAGACCGACTGGGTCACGCTGGCGCTGACGCCCGAGGAGGCTGGACGGTTCTTCCTTCGCCGGCTGACGTCGGAGGAGTATTTCAAGCTGGTGCAAAAGCACGGCGTTTTCTTCGAAATCTGCGACCAGTTCTACGACGAGGAGACCGGCGAGGCCCTGCGCCCGATGGCGGCCGGCGACCTTGAGCGCGAGCGCGCCGAGCAGCTGGCGGGTCGACTTCCTGCGGCGGAAAGACGAGTCGCGGCTGTCCAGGCGGATGCAGAAGAGCGAGGAAACATCCTGCGCCTCGCCACCCGGCATCGCCCCCATGTGCTGGTGCTGAAGGACGATGTCGGTTCTCGCGCGCACAGTATCGTTTCGCTCAGCCAGGCCGAGGCGCTCATCCCCGCGTTCGCCAGCTCCCGGGCGCCGGAACCGAAGGTCGTGCTCCTGGAAGCGCCTCCGGGCGAGCAAGTCCCGCTACGCACCTTCGACAACCTCATCACGCTCATCTCGTACGATGACGGCACCCTGCAGGCTTTCGGCCCGTTTGCGGGCCCCGGGCAGCTCGTCGACTTCCGTCCGCCCAAAGCCGAGAAGACCGCGATTCGCATTCAACGCACCGACCTGGTCAACTCCAGCGCCATCGCTGCGCAGATGCCTCAGCCGGCGGTTCGCACGCTCAACGTCATCACGCCGGCCGACCCTCAATAAGGAAAGTTCTCATGTCCTCGAATCCTGCAGCAGGCGCCAGCCAAGGCTCTCCAGAAAACGATTCCGATTCAGAGTCGACTGTATCCAAATCGGATACGACTGTATTCAAATCGGATACACCTGCGCCAACGCGTGTCGAGCACATCACCGGCCCGCTAAGGGAGCGCCATCGCCGCAGCCGCACCAGCGTCCAGGTTCTGCCGCCGCAGTACAGCGCCAAGTACCCTCCACGCGGGCAGCGTGTGACGGGCCGTTCGGCCGGCCGCATCGAAATCGAGGATAACCGCGGTGACATGCAAATAAGCATCCGCGACCTGGCCTATCGCGCGTATGCTGGACCGGACGCGCTCCAGCTGCGCCATCCGCTCACATGGAGCGAACTGTCAGGCCTGCCGGCCTATACCGTCCGCCTGCAGTATCTCGAGCTGGCGCTCAACGCCCATGAAATCTGCCGCCTGGTGCTCTATCGCCTCACTCCCGGCGAGTTCTTCGCGCTGGCGCGCAAGTACGGCGTGTTTTACGAAATATCAGCCAAGTTCTACGATGAAGAGACCGGTAAGGCGCACGACACGGGTAGCCTGTTTGCCGAGGAAAATTACGACGAAATCGAGGAATCGATGGCGCACGTGGTTGTTGTCGAGAACAACTACAAACTGACCCCGCACAGTGTCAGCACCCATGCGCGCGCAGTGGAGATGGTGGAGGGCTTCAGCAAATCCTACCGGCTCAAAGCGTTCGCGGTGCCACTCCTGCCTCCCGCGGAGCGCTCCGAGCTACAGCCGTTTGCCAACATTGTGGCGCTGCACGTCCACGAGGACAATGAGCTTCGCGCGTACGGCCCGTTCCCGACCGAGCTGCAAGCCCTAGCGTTCATACCGGCCAACGGGCATGAGTGTCCGATTCGCGACATCCGGGTGGCCAGCGTCGAGTCGAGCTACTTTCCCCTCTAAGCAAGTAACCTCAAGAAGAAGGCATTACCGATGAACGACAGCTACTATCCGAAAGAGGCGACCGACATGCGCGGGCGCTATTTGCCAATCGGGGCTATGGCAACGACCAAGGTCACGGGCCCCGAGACCACCCATCGTATCGTCGGCCGCCGCTGGGTGCACGACGAGTGCCAATCGGGAATCCTCTTCCGGCTGGAACCGCCTATTGCCGCGCTCGGCGGCCCGGACGCCTGGGTGGACGCTGACTGGTTCTCGCCGGCGCCCGACACCAAGCAGCAGCCCACTGCCTAAGTCTGGCCACCTGCCGTTCTGTCCTTCGTCCCCTGGCGCCTATCAACTGAGTAAGGAAGCACCCATGAGCAATGCAGCGCCAACCGTCTACGACCCGGAGCATCCGCCACTACGCACGCGGCCGACGGGTATCGAACCCGGCTACTACTCGGTCGAGCAGGGGCACGGCATGACCATCTACCTACGGGAGCATGAGGCACTGCAAGCGGCGAAGCAGGGCAGGGAAGGATTTGAACTGCTCGCGCCGATGACCACGAGTGAACTATCCGGAAATCCCGGATACTTCGTCCGCACCGAGTGGGTCGAGCTGGCGCTGACGGCCGAAGAGATGGTCCGTTTCTTCCTGGGCAGATTGAGTACAAGGGAGGTCAGCACCCTTGTTGCACGGCACGGCGTTTTCCAGGAGATTCATGATGCCTACCATCCGGCTACCTGGATTGCGCTGGCTCCGAAGTACACCTATTCCGAAGAGTTCGAGCACGACAAGCTGCATGCGCAACCGCATGTCCTGGTTCTCCGCCAGGCGCACGGCCCGCGCGCCCACAGCATTGTGAGCATCAAGCAAGGCCTGGCGCTGGTGCCCGCCATCGCACGGGAGTACCGCCGGGAGGGGCTGGTCGTAGCACTGCATGCGCCAGAAAAGGGGGCCGAACTCGACCCGTTCGAGAACATCATCGCGCTGAACGTGCATAAGGACGGCGAAATCCGTGCCTACGGGCCTTTCGACAACAGCGAGGACGCAGAGGTCTACCGGCCGGCAAATCGCCACAGCAGCCCGATTGACCTCATTTGCATGGCAGTTGTTAGCTCCACGTTTGTCGACCCGCCGCTGGCGTAGCCCTGCCAAAAGCATTCGGCCACTTAATCGTATTACACAAAAGTCATTGTCATGAGGACTTTTTCGTATTACACTTATGTCTTTCTAGCTGGAGCATCCCATGTCGAACGGCAGTCAAATTCGTATTCTGGCCACAATAGCCCTCGCCGGCGTCGGCATCATGGTGGCTCGGGCCGCGTATGCAGCCCCATCGTTGGAAAGTTTTCTGACGAGTGCGGGACTTCCCATTCTCATGCTTGGCGGCATGGTGGCCATCCTTCTCAGCGCGAGCCGCGGCAAATAAGCCGGTAGTGCTTCATAGCCGACTAAAACGAACAGGAGAGAGCATGCTTATCAACGGAACCGAAGTGCAACTTTCGCAGAACGAAACCCGCGAGGTGTCCTGCCTGTACGGGCACATTCATTTCCACGGGCGCGAGTATGCGCAGAAGGTGGCGGACCTCTGGGTCGCACAAGCGCACGACGAGGACGCCAAGCAGCGCCGGCAAGAGGCGACCCGTGCGCTCTCGCTCAATGCCTGACGCTTGACGTGAGTGCCCCAGCTAAGCGTATGGGCCGGCCGCCTGGTTCCGGCGCGCCTCCTGAGCACCAGCGAAAGGTGCGCTCTGTGCGCCTAAGCGATGCGCGGTGGACCAAGCTGCAGAGCCTTGGGGGCAAATGGCTGGAAGAGGCCATCGATAAAGCTCCCGCGCCAGATGAGGCGCCAACAACCGACAATCAGCGCCAGCGAGCGCGACCCGACAAGAAAGCCTCTACATGAGCACGACCGAATTCCGCAGCTACAGCGAACGATTTCCTCCGGCCAACCGCGTGGCGACGGGACTGGACACCGTCGCTATCGAAATCGTGGACGGCAACGGCACGCACCGTTACAACCCGAACAGCAGCACGCTGGCCGCACACAGTGGCGCGAAGGGATTCAACCTGGGGGCGCCAGTCGCAATCAGCGACATTTCGAACGCGCCGGCGTACTACGTTCGTCTGGACTCGGGCCGCATGGCGCTGACCGCCGACGAGATGGTGCGTCTGTTCATGTTCAACCTGCGCCCGGACGAGTTCTTTTCGCTCGCGAACAAATACGGCGTCTTCTACGAAATCAGCGGGAAGTTCTATGACGAGACCACTGGCGTCGCTTGGGACCCCCGTTATACCTACGCCGAGCAGGAGGAGCGCCACGCCTTGGCCAACGTCCCGCACGTGCTGGTGGTTCCCGGCCAGGTGCCATCGTTTCACAGCATCGTGACCTTCGACCAAGCGGAAGCGCTCATCCGCACCTTTGCCGATACCTTCGAGATGCGTGCGGTGTCGGTCAGGCTGCACCAACCCGAGCCGGGCGCGGAAGGCCCGACTGCGCTTGACCCGTTCGGCAACATCGTGACGCTCTTCACCTACGAAGACGACAGCATGCGCGCGTACGGTCCGTTCGACACCCCCGAGCGTGCCATGGCCTACGAACCGGAGGACCATCCTCCAGGCAGCAAGGTAAAGTCGCGCCACAGCGCCGGCCGTGTCATCGCCTCGTGCGGAGCAGCCGAGTGAACCGCGCCGGCTGGCGCTGCCAAGCAAGGAGCCACTGATGGAGAACTCTACTTCGCAGCTTGTCCCGCAGCCTGTTCTGGACATGGTGGATGCTCACCGAGACCCGGAAGTCGTCAAGCGAGTCGAGGCCCTGGTGCGCGCGAGGCCGGACGATGACTTGCTGGCGCTCAACTGCGAACCGGTCAATGCAGAGGTGCGCAGGCTGTTCACAATCCCGCCTGTCGACTGGGATGCGTACATGAAACCTATTTTCGGCAGAACCTGAGCCGGCGCCGCTTACACGAAAGAACCTGACGATGATTCCGAAAGCCCCCTTCACTTACAGCGAAAAGTTCCCTCCTGTCGAACTGGCGCCAACTGGCCTGGACTCGGCTGTCATTGAGGTCGTGCACCAAGGTGGCAAGCTGCCCCTAGACACGAGCCTTGCAATCATGGCCGCCCTGCACGGGCCAAAGGGCTTTAACCTCCCTAAGCCGACGGTACCCAGTGTGCTCTCGGGGGAGCTCGGCTATGTCGTGCGTCTCGACTGGGCCGAAATCCCGATGACCGTTGCCGAGATGTGCAGGTACTTCCTGCGCAACCTGACTCCGGAGGAGTTCTTTACGCTGGCGCGCAAGTACGGGGTCTTCTACGAAATCTCGGACAAGTTCTATGACGAACGCACCGGTATCGCACTCGACCCGAAGTACACGTTTGCGGAGCAGGACGCACGCGACGCGCTCGCCGGCGCGCCACATCTTGTCATCGCAACCGGCGTGGTGCCGACGATGCACAGCCTGATGTCGCAGGAACATGCTGACCAAGCAGTTCGCCTTTTCGCGGAGGAGTTCGGCATTGCGGGGAAGACCCTGGCCCTGCTCACCCCGGAAAACGGGGCCGTGCCGATTACGCCGTTTCGCAACGCGGTCGCCGTTATCGGCTATGTCGATGGCACCCTGGCGGCCTACGGTCCCTTCGACAATGTGGAGAGCGCACGGAGCTACCGCCCCGCAGAGGCGGAAGGCGGCAAGGCCGTGAGATTCTCGCATGCCAGCAACGTCACGGCCACCGTCGGCAACTCTAACTGAAGCGCCAGCTGGCGCTGCTCAACAGTCCTATCCGCAAGATGAAAACAATTCATACTTTTCAGCCTACTCTCGAAGACCTGACCAAGCACCTGGAAACGCCGGAGGCCCGGGCTAGCTTGGCCCAAGCGTTACTACGCGGCGAGCCAGACATCATCCTCGTGGGTGAAATCCGCGAAGTACAAAAGCCAGCCGCCGACGAACACCCCGAATCGCCAACTCCAGGAGAACAAGCATGACCATACAAAACCAAGCTGCGGCCCCGACCACGGCAACGTCCCTGGACAACCGCCTTCGTGCGATGGAAAAGGTGCTGCCGCGACCAACCATCCCCGGTACTGGCATCAAGCGCGTGATGCATCCGGAGAAGGGGCTCGACTGGTGCCTGGCGCTGGGGCCGATGGGAATGCCGAAGTCGTTCTTCATGGGGCCAACCATCGAAGACGTTGTTGGCCAGGGAGAGGCGGCAGTTGCGGAATGGCTCGGGCATCCGATTCCACAGCTCGACTCGCCAGACACGGGCGTGACAGCCGGTGAGCTGGAAGAGCGTCTGCGGGCCATCGAGGTCCTGCAAAGCTACCCGACTATCGCTGGCACGGAGCTCAAGCGCGTGATGCGCGAAGACTCCGGGTTCTACTGGAGCCTCGCTATCGGTCCGATGGACATGCCGAAGGCCTTCTTCCGCGGCGAGACCATCAACCATGTCGTGCTCCAGGCGGAGCGAGCGGTGGCAGAATCGACTGGCGGGCGACTCGAGACGGAAATGGACAAGCTGGCTGCGGTGCTGACGCCGGCGACCGTCAAGAACCCGAAAAAAGCAGCAGCCCGTGTGGCCCGCTGAAAAGGAGCATTCGTGAACGAAAATTCGACCATCGCTGCGGCGCTGGCAGCTCGCATCCAGGTGCTGGCAGGTGGGGGAGGGGAGTGGCAGCTCAAGCTGAAAGGCCCGGACCTTCCTAAATCGGTTGTCACCGGACCTTCGCTGGAGAACGTCATCGACCAGGCTGTCGCCATCGTAGACGATTGGCTCGCAGAAGGGGAACCACACCAAAACGAAGCCCTGCGGGAAGCGGAAGCGGCTCGGCCACTGGAAGTGCGTCTGCGGGAGTTCGATGTCCTGCAGCCGGAGCTTATTGTCGGCAGCGTCAAAGTGAACCGCGCCCTTCGGTCGGCAGCAGGGCAGGAGTGGCGCCTGGTCGTAGCCCAATTGCCGGACGTCGTGTTCTGGGGCGACACGCTCGAGGACGCCGTTGCGCAAGCGGAAGATGCGCTGGCGCTGGCGGCCGGCCGGAATAGCAACGCAGCTGACACCCCGCTGAACAACTGAAAAGGACACGTACGCATGAGCCCCTTGCGCTTAACCTGGACACCCATCCCCTCGTACCACATGACGTACGCAGCGGTACTCGGCTACGTGTTCGAGGTGCACTCGAGCTTGGTGCCACTGCTCGGGCCACCGGAAAGCTACACCGTGATGTGCCGGCACCTGCACGTGGTCGACGGTCCGCAACGCACTAAAATCGGTGAGTACGGGGCAGAGGATGAAGGCAAACTTGCCGCCGAGGCTTGGCTGGGCGAGCAGCTACAAGCACTCGGTCTCGGCCCGCAGGAAGCGGCAGTACCTCGCGAGTTCGACCGCGAGAGTCTATCGAGCCCGCCGGCCACGTGGCGTCGCTTTGAGCCTACTTCACCAATGCTGGGCCAGCAGGACGGGCCAGAGCAGTGGCTGGGCACCGCATTCGTTGCAGGCATGGCGTTTATGGAGGCGCTCTCGCCCTACCTCAAAAATGAGGACGACCTTGGGCTTATCACGGAGAACCGAGAAGGCCAGAACGTGTTCATCATCTACAACAAGAAGCATCGCCACGGGGTCCGCCTCGACAAAGAAGGCGACGTCGACGTGTTCAAGGTGATGACAGGAACACTGACTGCGCTGGAAAAGAACGAGGGGGAGTCCATTCTTGTTGCCCGCTCGGAGCTTCGGGACCAGGCAAAACTGGTAGCTAAACGGTATCTCGCAAATTGATGCAAAACGAAAGCATGGCCACACGAATCCGCCGCGGTAAGGTCGTCGAGATTCCCCCACAGTGGGTGGGGAAGTTCCCGACCAAGAAGACAATGCGTGAGCGTGCCAGCAAGCTCACGGGCAAGCTGGCGCGCAAGCTCTACAAAGACACTCGGTACAAGGACGGCCGCCAGATGCCGCTCGCCCCTGATGAACAATGACCCCTCGTCCTTAGTCGGTGATGCGCGGACTCCTGGCTTGAAGTTCGATTACGACGCATATCTGCAGTTTGACCCTTGCGCCGGCGAAGCGCGAGACTTGGCCGACCGAACGGTAGAGCTCAGGCGGGCGAAGAAGGACCGGCCGTGCTACTTGGGTGAGCTACTAGGCGGAGTTCGCCACATCATTAGGCAGGGCGAGGTCTTCCGACTTGAACGAGCACGCGAGGACGGGCTCGGAGATTCCTGGGGAATTTATGCGGTGTGCCTGAACTGCATCGACAAGCACCTGGCCGCACAACAGAATCCGCCAAAGACGCAGGTCGAATAAGTCGCGGAGCGCCCCCACCGTAGCCCTGCCATAGGTCTCGGATACAAAAAACGACCGCTGTGCGGTCGTTTGAAGAAATTACTCGGTTAGCCCCACCCGAAGTGCTTCGTCACCTCGTTCATCTGCATGTAGACCGCGTCGCGATAGTCCTCCCATGCATCCTGGTTATCGTCGTAGGTGCCTTCGGGAGTCGCCGGCATTGCCAGTCCGAAGGTCTCGATGACGATTTGCTCCACTTCTTTGCCGTCCTTGGCCTTCAAGTTCCGGGAGCCGCCGCTGTCGATATCGGTGCCCCGAAATGGTTCCATCAGAACGGCGAGCAGCTCCTTGTCCAGCTTTCCGAGGTCGTACGCACCTATCACGGTCGCTTCAAAGACCCTGTAGCCTTGATTCCATCCCATTACCACCTCCTTTATGATGTTGACCTAAATAGGGGTATAGCCAGCGCAGCAGGCGACATCGGCTCGCCCAGCTAGTTCTCCTCGTTCAGAAATTCCTCCAAGTGGCGCGTCGACGTACCCGGGTAGACCTGCAGGATGAATGCAAACGCAGCGCGCGCGGCCGTGTCGACATCCGGAAAGAACGTGGGAAGGGTATCCAGGTCCGTACTCGACTTGACGACGCCCGGGAAGACTTCGTACTCGGTGCCGAACTCCTGCTCCAGATACCAGCGGCCGTCGGCGCACTCGACTAGCCTCAGAGCCGACCCGGGATAGCGCGAATCGTCGCCGACCTGGTAGCAGAAGTCGAAATGGATGTGTCCGACTGTGTTGTATTTGCGATGTGTGTTCATGGGCAGGAGCTTATGGCGCTTCAGCGTGTGCAGAGGTGACCAGGCGTAGCACGCCGGCGGCCACCAGCTTCGGGATAGTGTCTAGCACCTGGCGCGCAAATTCTGGCTCGAGCCGTTGGGCGGGGCGGTCGTAGCGCGCCCCGGTAATTGAGCTAGTTAGGCCTCACTGGAGCGAGTTGCTCGCGGCGGGGATACGCTCAACGCAATTGGTAACTCCCCCTAATATCGTAGGGGTGCCGTTAACCGGTGGATACAAATACGGGGTGTCGACATCCACGCGCTGGCCCTCGAATACGCGCGTTTCGACACGTAGCTTGTAGCGAGGACATCCTTCCATTGGCTCCGTAATCGCTTCAACGACTCCTTCCGCGTAGCAGGTACGGATGCCCCCGAAGTCGAAAGAGCGTACTCGCTCCCCAGGGGCGATATCGGTTTGCGCCACTCCTGGCTGCTGACCAGAAATAATCTGTGCTACGTCCATTTTGGGGTCCTTGTCGGTGAAAATACGGATTATTGACGAATTCCCGTTATTTCGGGAGGGTCAGCGGGCCGTAGAAGAGGCCGTTACCCGTACCGTCCTCGGGATGCATACTCACGGCACGGGTGGCCCCTCCTTCGCTAATGAAGGCCGAGCACAGGCCGTGTGAACCATCGAGATAGACGAATCCGACATGAGCCACGCCGTGACGGTCGACCCATTGGTAGGCGCCGGGCTCGGTGACCTTGTTTGCGGGGATTCCGGTGATTTCCATAGGGTGGTGCCTCTTTAAGGTTTGGCGCGATAGTGCGTCACGGCTTCGTAACCGAGCGCGGAGAGAATTTTCTGGCCTGGGGCACGACGCCGGTTTAGCGCGTCACTGACATAAGCCGTGGATATGTCATTCGCGGCACACCACGCGGCTTGGCTTCCGGCAGCTGCAATGGCTGCGGACAAGACGGTTAGGAGTTCGTCCAGGTCAAGAACAGGTTCAAGGTTTGTCGGCATGTACGCATATTAGCGTATTAGTGAACTAAGGTCAAGCAGGCCTACTATTGGCTGGGGCAAGTGCCGAGGACAGCGCCCACGACTGCGCTTAGACTAGCGTAAAAAAGCACCGGCGCTTGCCGGTGTTTTGATTCAGTGCCATTCCTAGGGGTATGTCGCCAGGTTTCGTGCTTTCGCTTCTGTGGACAAAGCCTGAACATGAGACTGCTGCTCAGACTCTTTTCGGCGTTTTATGAATTCCGCCGCTGTAGCATTAGCTTCCCAAAGTAGGCGGGATTTAGCCGTAGCCAGGTCCAACTCTTCGCCGGTGAACCGTGTTTTAACGCGCACTGTCTCAGTTTCGGTGAGGTAGACGGAGTAGTCTGCAGGAAAGGAATCGGCTGTAACTGGCATGCTCAACTCTTCAGCCAGTACCTGGCCCTGTAGTCGTACATGGCACTTTCGCTCAAGGACACCCGGGGCATTGCAATAGAGTTGCAAGTTATTCAAAACAAAGGGAGCGTCAGCCAGCGCGGCTTCTAACTTCGAGGGAGGCTGCCTCATCTCCCAGGACATCATAAACACGGGGGTGCTGAGTGCTGCACACAAAATGAGGAATCCCCATCCACTGTGGACGGCCGACGGTCCCACTTCCATATGGTCGCGTTGAGCAGACTCCCGAGCCTTTTGCCTAGCTTGAACCTTATTCGACATAGCTTCCTCCGGTTGAATTAGGGCGCCGCGAGAGCTGGACTTCCGGGGGCAGCAAGCCGCGCGGTCGGTGCCGACGACTGCACTTTGAAGAAGTTCACCTTGCCGTTCTTGACGGTCGACGTTGGACGCAACACGCCGGCGGCCACCAGCTTCGGGATGGCGTCGCGCACCTGGCGTGCGAACTCTTTCAGGGGCGCGGTCGAACCCGAATGGGTGTGCAGCATCGACAGCTCCATCGTGTAGTGGCAGGTGTTCGCCTCGATGTAACCGTACAGCCAGGTCTGGATGCCCTCGGTCAGCTGCTGGCGCCGCTCGATGATGAGGTAGGTCGGCTGTGTCTGGAACAGCTGGCCGATGCGGGGGTCAATCGTCACCTCCCATCGCGGCAGGTCCTTGAACTCGAAGTTCGCCACGAAGCCCATCGTCCAGCCCGAGCCGATTGCCTTGGCCAACTTGCTCAGCTTGCGACCCTCCACCGGCGCCGCCTTCACAATCAGGAACGCACCCTTCATACGAAGGAGGGAGGCGTGCAGGCGCATCACGTTGCTCGGCGCGTCGCTGCCCCAGATTTTCTTGCAGAAGGTGTACGGCGCGAACTCGACCTTTTCGTGGGCGCCTTTGCCGGCATGCTCGTGGATGAGGGCTAGCAAAACCGTGAGGTCATCCTGGCACAGCTCCTTGCCGCGGTACTCGACGCTGGCGCCGTTGGATGCGCTGTAGGTGGTCTCCACGTACCGACGCTCGGCACTCGCACGGTTGCTGCTGAAGACGGCGCAGCAAAGGAGAACCGGGTTCATGGTGTAGCTGGTTGCCCACCGCGCGCTCTTCTTGAGCAGCTGCTCGGTGCTTGTCTCCAGAGGAAGCGCATCGAACAAGTCGACGTCGGGCGGCACCTGCGCAATCAACCCGCAAAGGTCGGCCTCGGTCATCTCCCGCTTGAACTGTCGTTTCGGCTTTGTCATGCTTTTTACCCCTTAGGGTGTGTCCTGTATTGGGGGTGTAGTTCCAGAATTTATACCTTTTGGAACGAAATTCGGCCGCGGCACCAAGATTTGCGGGCGGAAGTGCTTAGCCAGGTCGGCGAAGAGGGCGCTAGTTGTTTTTAGGTCAATGTCGCAGGGAGAGCCGGAAATGCGGTTGTCCAGGGTCGTTGGGTGGGTTGCGCGAACCACAGCTCGCCCACTTTTTGGGTTCGGCCGGCAGCAACCAGCACCCGCATCTCGCCCACCTTTTGCCGCATCTCGCCCACCACATTGATTGTAAACGTCTCGACTTTCAGGGATTTGACAGCGCCCCGGGGGCAAACCGCGCCTGACGGGCCGAAATGGGTACCGAATAGCGCATGTAGAGCATGCCAACGTTGTCGTTTACGCCTCGGTTTCGGGTCTCGTCCAAAAAGCCGCAACTCGCCCACCTTTTTCCCAGGCCCTTACAGGGAAAGGAGGGTTTAGCCACTACCGCATCTCGCCCACTTTTTTCCGCGACTCGCCCACCGCGACCTCTTGAAACCCGCATGGACAGTGGCTTTGCGGCCGGCGTAATCCGTTGTTAATCCGGGCGGCGAAATTCGCGCCACCCAAAAGGCGCTCTGCCGTTGGCGTCGTCACGTAAAAAACAACTGCAGACCCCTCGCAAGTCGTCCGGGAGCAAACCGCTCACCAACCGGCCTGGACAACCGGTTTAGAAGCGAAGTAGGACGAGTGAAAGAGGCCTCGAAGGCGACCCTTTCGGGAGAAGTGCTTCTCAGGAGTGGGCCTAGTTGCGCATGTCGGACTTGGCAAGTGCATCCCGATTTGCAGTTGGCCAGGGAAGTGCGCGGTAGATACGGAAGCTACAGTATTCTCACAAAATGTTGAGGCCGCAAGATGACAGTGATAGACTTGCCACGCGGAAACCTGTGCGATATTGCCGGCCCGCCTTCGTTCATTCTTCTGCCAGGCTAAATCATGTCAATTCGCTACCTGCTCGTCGGAGCGGCTCTTTTGGGCCTGTCTGCGTGCGGGCCCTCGTACACAGAGGCGCCCACCGCAACCGCCTATTTCGCGCTGCTCGCGTCGGCCGACATCAAGAAGTCAGTTTCTGTTCTTGGCATGTGCTACGAACGTAACTACAACGGTATCAACTGGGACGGGACCGGCGAATGGTTCGCAACCGTCCGCATGGCAGACGAAAGCATCTACCACTTCCGATTGGTGAACGTTGGCAGTGCGCTAGGTGACTCGGACAAGCCGGTCGAGCTGAAGTTCATGAACACCCCTTCGCAGCGAGAAAAGGAGGCGGGACGCCCCAGGGAAGGATGCTTGCAGGACGCTCAGCCGTACTTCATCAAAGACAGGGGAGACGGCAAGGGCCTGAAGGCTTACGTGAACGAGGAGACGGCAATCAATTCGCCGTTCGACGAGGGCACCAAGGCCGTGTTCAAGCGTGCGCTGCAGGCCGCAGAGTCCGCAACTGCAGCGCACAAAAACTACATGCCGCCTGAGAAATCGTGGGGCCTCAAGTAGCCAAGTGCGCCGTCCCAAGTGCTTTGCCCTGCAGCGCCAGGGAACAACTTTGAAAAACCTGATATGCGAAATCGAATCCCTATTGCCTTGCTTGCCCTGATGAGCCTGTCAGCTTGTCACGTCTCCTTCTCCAAACGAACAGAGGTGCCGGCCGTGATGGAATACTTTTCGGCCCAGCTGACGACGTCGGAGTTTCAGCGGATGAACTCCATGGCGGTGTGCTCGACTGACGACCGCTATCGGTCTGAATGGTTTGTAACCGTCAAGCTCGAAGACGGGCCGGTGTATCACTACAAGCTCGAGGCGCAAACGACGTCAGAGCAACTCACAACAACCCTTTCCCTAAAGTACCGCAGGACAGAAGGGCAGCTGCAGCGAGACGCCAAGAACGAAGAGGGGTTCTACTGGGGTTGTTTGGGGCGCAGCTACCGAGACGAATTCTCCATCAAGGATGAGGTGATATGGGGCGGGCGTAAGGCCGCATATGCCCCCAAGTCTGTCGTCGTGGATACTGCATTCGACGACAAAGCGAAGGCCCTGTTGCGACTCGCGGCAGAAGGGCTAAAACGTTCAATCGACGCAGAGAAAACTACGACACCCAACGAGGCGACATGGGGCGGCCAGCCCTAAAATCGGTAGATTTTTACCTATTTTATGCTATACTGTCGGAAACTTACAGAACCAATCGATGCATGTAGCCGATGTCGACGACGTTCTAACCAATCACCCAGGAGTTAGGCGATGGCCGACGACAAATTGCTGCAGGACTATTCGAAGGAAATGGGCATCAACGGCACGTTGAGCCTGGCGCAGCTGATTGACGCGCACCGCACCCTCCACGCATTCCGTAAGCAGACAGAAGCTGAATGGCGCGCCGAGCTGGTCGTCCGCCGCGAGCGCGTAACCGCCCAGGCAATCGCTGAAGTCAAAGAGCAGGGCTGGTTCAGCGCTGAGCGGCTGCGCGGCATGACGCTAGGTGAGCTCGCTGAGCTGATTCAACCGGACCCGGGCGCCGCCGGCTGACCCTTTCACGAATAACGAGGAACCGACATATGACCGCCTGCACGCAATCAACAACTGAGCGCAAGGACAGCTACGCCGACGTGCCGCCGGACGGCTACACGCTGGGTAGCAACCGACTGCCTATCGGCGCCAGCGACCTGGTCTATTTCCGCGGAACCTCTACTCGCGACGCAGAGTGGACTCGTCCGGAGCGCGGCGCCAACATCATCGGCGCTACGGTGCACGACCACTGGCCCGAAATCATGGCAGTCGCAGTAAAGCGCTAGGGAAGGTCGCCGTGGCTGCTAGTAGCGCTTGAAAAGGCTAAGTTTTGCGGCTACACCGTCCACCTAAACTCCCCTTGAGCCTCCGCTCATTACGCCATGACCAAAGCATCCCTCTACGACGACACCAAATACACCTTCGAGCGCGCCGACGCCAAAGACGCGCGCCTAAAGCTGGGGTGGCTCGCCGTAATCGCGCTGGCGAGCCTGATGCTTCTTTCGATGCTCTCCACTGAATCGTGGCTCGCCGCGCTGCCGCAGTTGTTCCCGACGGTGGCGGGTCAGCGAATGCTGCTCCTAGCCCTCGCGTTCATCGGCGCCGGCGCCATCATCGTCGGGATTCAGAAACTCAGGGCGGCGCGAGAGCGCAACGCGTTCCGCCGCGATTTTCTTGCTTCCCTGTGCCAGAGCTAAACCCTTTTTGCAAGCAGTAACAACCCCTGAGAGACTGACCCTATGATGAACTGTGAACTGAGCGACGACGACATCCGTAAACTGTGGCGGGAGAAGGGCGGCTCGTTCCACGGCCCGAACGTCGAGACCGGCACGATGCCCGAAACGCAGCTGCTGTTGTTCCTGCGCGAGCTGCTGGTGCTGCCGCCGAGAACCATCCGCGTGCAAACCGAGGTAGTTGAGTTTGGCGGTGGGCTCGATGCCTACTCGCCGAAGCTGCAGCGCCAGGCCTGCCGCTTGGCCACCGCAATTCGTGACGACGTGCTGCCTCCGCCGAAAGAGCCGAAGGTGCGCAAAGGCCGCAAGGCCGTAGCAACCGCGCCGGCGCCGGCGGCGAACTGAACCACGACGAACCCACCTCAATCTGACCCCGGCAACCCTATGCTGAAAATCATCCTGCTCATCGGCGCGCTCGTTTCGCTGGCGCTGTACTTCATCCCGACCTTCATCGCATGCCGTCGAGACCACGCAAAGCTGCCGGGCATCGTCGCGGTGAACATCCTGCTGGGCTGGACCTTCCTCGGCTGGATTGCCGCCCTGGTGTGGTCCCTCCTCGGGACGTCGCGCAGGCCGCAACCTCGCCGATAACTGAGTCCAAAGCACCTCTCTTTCGCACTGAGCGTCCACATGCTTAAAACCATCGAAACCGTAACGCAAATCCTGGAGCTGGTGCGCGCATGTACCCGTCGGGCGAGCTCCCCCGAGGCACTCGCAAAGAGGGTGACGTCGGAGAAGGTCACGCCCCGCGAGTTCGAGCGCGTTCTGACCGTGCTCGAGGCGATGCCGTACGTCGCGGTGAAGCGGTCTCCAGCTGGCCAGTTGTTGGGGCTTGAGTTCAAGCTCGGCACTGGCGGCGCGTGCTCAATCCAACTGATTCGATGCGATTCGTTTCCGGTGCACTTCTACTACGAAGACCGACTTGTCGCGACCGTCGAATACTGGGACAAACCGGAACTTGCTCGTGCCGAAGCAGCACTCCGCATCAACGCAGAAGCGAACGACCTTCCTTTCCTGGACTCGGTGCGCGCCGACTACATCGACGCGATTGCGCCCTTCGTGCACAAAGCGCTGGGGGCTTTCGCATGACAGACCGTCGGCGCATGAGAGCCCGGGCCGCTTTTTTGGTCGGGGTCGCGTGCCTAGTGGCCAGCGCATGTGTGGCCAACGCAATGCCGGGGTATGCTGAGCCCTACGTCAAGAAGGTCAAGACCGTTACGTATGCGGTTGCGGTCGACGGGGAAGTCACGTCCCATGAAGTTTGGGAAGGCGTTGTCGTCACAAAGAATCCTTCCGGCACCTGCACCGAGGTTAAGCGTACGGGCTTGCGTTTCGTCCGCGATAGCAATGGCCTGCAGCCCGAGTACACGGAGACGCGCAAGGTCATTCCATGCCCACGGGTGGGCACCTCCGCTGGCGCTTGAGCTGTTCCGGAAACCCACGCTCTCAAGTTGGCGGCTTGGCAGGTCGCCCAGCCCCGTAGGACAAGTCCTATACAGGAATACAACCTCTTGACTTGGACTCCGATGCTCCCCCGTAAAACCTTCCTTGCAGCCTTGCTGCTCTCGTCCGCATTTTCCGCCGGCGCCGACTTCCCCGCCTCGAATCCGTTTATCGCTCAATGAATGGGACTTCGGGGCGGTAGCGTTCGACACACCGGCCGCGAAGAGTTTCACGTTGGCCAACATCGGGGTGTCTCCCGCAGAGATTTCGTTTGGCCCGCTGAGCGTACCGTTTAGCCTGGACGCGGGCAATTGCGCAGGTGCGCTGCTCAAGCAGGAGAGCTGCGAATTCACGGTCACCTACCAAGGCCCGACTCCCGGCGAATCGTACAACGCCGACCTCCTGATTTCACTGGGCGACGGCGCCGAGCCCCTGACAGCGTCGTTGCGTGGCGCGACCGCGAGTCGTCCTGGTGCGTTCGCCGCGGGTGTGGCCAATGCTATCTACAGCAACGGAAATACTACCGTCGCGCGTACGCCAGGGACTACGCTTGAGGTCGGATTCGCAAACGCCAAGTCGACCGGCAAGTGGTATTACGAAATGCAGTCGACCGCAGAGGGCTCTCCGTTCTTTAAGAACTCCTCTGGCTCTGGCTACTTCCTGGACCTCTACCACCGCGGCAAGAGCATAACCGGAACCGGCGTCGCGTCCTCGGACACCAGCACCGCAATGACGACCTCGCCCACAGCACGCTATGGCTTTGCGCTCAATGCCGACACCCGGACAATGACTATTTTCGACGTGACGACGTGCGCTGTTGTTTCCAATGTTTGGTGGACGACTTCCGGCGCAGTTCGGCCGCAGATTGGATACCGTCCGTACGATGCCGCGTCCACGGCCATCACGGCGTACTTCGCGCCCGCGGGTAAGACCTGCATCCCTGACGGTTATCGCTGGTGGAATGGCGACTGACGTCTTGCCGACTGACGTCTTGCCGACGCGCTTGACGGGACAAGCGCGCCTTGTCGTTTCAATCCAAATCAGAAGGAGCCTTGATGTCGAACACTGAAATCCAAAAACGCGAAGCCGCTGCGCGCGCGGCGATTGCGCAAACTGTGGGTACCGAAGATGGCGAGTGCGGCGCCGGCGAGTTCATCTCGCACCACCTCGAAGAGCTGGAACCGGAATACTGGGGACGTCACCTGGGCACACAGCATCCAACGCCAGCACAGGTGGTCAGCATTCTCGAACTACGCGGGCACTGGAGCGCCGACGACGAGAACGGACTCGGCGTTTTCGACTTTACCTCGCCTGGCGACGTCACCGACTACGTCCTCAGCGTGCGCTTCGATGAGGCCGGCGCAATCGAAGACATCTCGATGGAGAGCTGAGGCATCACAGAGAGCTCTCGCTGATGAACAAGCGCTAGCAACTCGCATGTCGCCGCTGCGGCCATTGGTTCCAGCGGCGCTATCACGTCCAGGCCTGGTTTCCACGGGCTTCACTCTTGAAAGGTCACTGCCAATTGTGCAGTTCAAGAGCGGGCGACGCTCAAAGTCACGGAAATTGTGCAGTGCAGGGCGAAAACGACCTTCCAGCGAGGGTTTGAAGGGGGTTTCGTGAAGGAGCGCAACTAAACTTGCCAATCAGGTCCATCTGGCCCGTTTAGCTGCACAAATCCTGTGACTTTTCCCTTTTCACGCACAAAGACGGTGACCTTGTGCGCTCAAAGCTCGGATTCCAGCACATTCTTGGTAACTTTTGCGTTCGAGGAGCAACATGGCACCGGGCGCCGGTGAGCTTTTTACGTGCCCTTGGGGAGTAAAAACATCGGTTTCTCCGGCTCGCCCTTGGCCCTGCCGCACAATTTTCGTGTCTTTACCTGATTTTCGCGCGGCCGCGACACAAAAACCATGACTTTGCCTCCGTTCTAGGCCAGAAAGAACATCCATTCTCGAGTCCTCGACGGCCGGCGCCGGAATCGAACAATTTTTGTGACCTTGCCTGCCTCCGCCGCCTCTTTAACCCGCACAGGCTCTAGCGTTCAGGCCCTTTTGCACACATCCCGCGACTTTGGCTGCAATTGTTGTGACCTTTGCTGGCGCTGGTCTTCGCACCCTGGCCGAGCACGCACATATCCCATGACTTTGGTGCAGGAAAAGTCGACCTTGCTGCACAGCGGCCGCGACCATGCGTGGCGACTTTGTGACTTTGGCGACCTAAGCCTTTGATTTTTAAGGAGGCCGGCTATCGCCTGTATGTAGTGTTTTGTTCTATAAAAGAACCTACTACCACCTGAGCTTCTGGGGATAAGTTGCACAGAACTGCAGCCTGCAATCGCCGTCTCTCACCATTTGACGGCACTCAGGCCGGGCAAAGGTCACAGAAATTGTGCAACTTGACCGGTGCCTGCGGCAAGATGCGGCTTCGGAGAACGAATTCTCTCCACAGGTAGGCAAAGTCACCACAATTGTTTTGACAGTTCGACCTTTTGCTGCCACTCTGCCGGCGAGAGGAGAGATTGATGAGCAGTGCATCACGACAGCTGGCTTTGGCGCTATTCCAGGATTACTCCCTGGTCGACAAGGGCGTGGAAGACGCGCCTTCGGACTTGGGTTTCCGGCGCAACAACGCGCTGGTGAAAATCGTGGACCTCAGCTTGGCGGGTCGCCGGCTTGCCGATGTCGCTCACTTCTTCGCCGCGGAGGACACCGAAATCCACAGCGAGTACCGGGTCGACCTTGGGCTCTTCCGGTGGCTTCTTGGCACGACGAGCCGGAACGCCAGGCACTTCTCAAAAATCATTCGGGATGCTCAGCAAGCGGCGGTAACGCTCAACGAAATCGACGTCAACGACGAGAGCAATGATTTCTACGGCTCTGTGCCCTTGCTGGGCTCGGCCATCGTTCGTCGCGGGGAGTTCATTTTCGACTTGTCCGAAAGGCTCCAGCGAGCCATCAAGAACCCGACCACGTACCACTTCCTGAGCCTGCGCTACGTGTTCAAGTCCATTCACTCGAAGCTGCTGTACGACCGGTTGCAGGAGTACGCGGAGCAGGGTGGCACACCGTGGCTGGACATCCCGACCTTGCGCGAGTGGCTTGAATGCATGAACAAGACGTACGACCTGTTCAAGCACTTCCGCAACAAGGTGCTCGACGTGGCTATCGACGAAATCCGCCAGGTGGCCAGGATTGAAATCGAGATGCAGACTTTGAACGTGCCCGGCTCCAAGCGCATCGGCCAGGTTCGGTTCCGCATCACGCAGGTGCACGCCGGCTCGAAGAAGGAGCAGAAACTCGAATTCATCGTCTTGCGAGCGCTGTACGAAACCCTCAAGACGGAGTTCGCCCTCAACCAGGACGAGTTCAATGAAATCCTCACCGAGCGTGAGCTCTACCCTGACGAAGTCATCCAGCAGGCCATCGAGTACACCCGACATGCAGTTAGCCTTGGCAAAGTGAAGATTCGCGCCGGCGGCTACTTCATGAAAGCGCTTCGTGAAGGCTACGTGCTGGGCACTCTCGACAAGGAGATTCACGCCCGGGTTGCAAATACCAACGCGGCGCGCGACCAAGGGGTGAAGAACGCCGCGGCGCTGCAGCTCCAGGCGCAAACTGCCGCATCGGAGCGCGACCAGCAGATGGCCGCCCTCGGATGGGAAGCCTTCACGCAGCTCGAATCGGCCGACCAGGCTGCTGCCATCACGGAGTTCTGCCAGCTGCCCACCGCTAAACCGCTTGCGCGCGCCGTCGGCGCCGAAGTGAAAGAACTGCGCGAGCACTTGACGAACCCAAAGGTTCACAGCAGCTTCGGCATCTTCGTGGCCTCGCGCGTTCAGCAGGCTGCGAAAGCTGCAAAGAAAGGCAGCGCTCGGTCTGGTGACCCGCTGCTCATCTAGTGCCGAGCCAATCTGTCCTTGGACAACAGCTCTCATGCCCTAGATGAAAAAGCCACCAGAGCCGGTGGCGGCCACGGTGGCTTTTAATTTGGTTCCGCAGGTCAGGCCGGGGAGTCCGGCGGCTCGATTACCTTTTCGGCATGCGGCGCCAGCTGGCACATCCTTGCAAACAGCTCGCCGGCGGCCGCACCGGTTAACCCCGCAAAGTTCATACGACCTTCGCCGCGAAACTTGACCGCAGTGCTGCCGCCACCTAACGTGCAGCGGTAAACCTTCTCGATTTTCTCCGGCTCTCGCTCTACGCGGGCTTTCAGGTCCTCGGTCAACTGGCGAAGCTCCCGTTTAGGGCCGCGCACGAGCGCAGCAAGCGCCAGGCCGCAGGCGAGAAGGATAAGGGCCACAAGTAGGTACATCGCGCACTCCGGGAGGAAAACCCAGTACAGCCACCGGACTTAGCAGCCTTCCAGGCTTTAAAGGAGTGCTTCTCTTCAGTCAGGGCGCGCGGGTCGAGTGCTGCTTATGCTGCTCGAGGGTCTCGCGGCTAGGCTTCCAGCTCGGGTAGTCAGCGCATGCGTCGGCAAACTTGTCCCACGTCGCGAAATCGGTGTATTCGCGGGCCAGGCCATCCAGGAGCAGCTTGCTCTGGGCAGGGCTTAAGGTGTTACCGAGGGACATGCAGAAAAGCGTCATCTCGTTGTCGTCGTGCTTATCGAGAAGCATCTGCCAGCCGTCTTTGTAGCCCTTGGACTGGGCTTTTGGATGGTCGCAGGAGCAAAGCGTGGCGAGCAAAGGGTAAGCGAGGCCTTTGCAGGCGTTGTACATCGTTGCAGACATGAGAAATCTCCTTGGTTGGGTTAAGCGGCTAAGCCGCTGTGCTACTTCGTCCAGGCATTTCTCGCCTTCAGCTAAGGGCTGTCGCTAGACCTCTGACATCCACCTCAGAGGAACAATCATGAATCAAGACACAGTATTTCGTGGAGCGTCGTTCACGCTCGCACTGCTGGCGCTGTTCGTCATTCTGCACTTCGGTCTACTTCCTGGCGGTCTGGCCGCTCTCGCCGCCTTCGCCCTCACCGGCGCCTTGGCCAACACCCGACTGATGAAGCCTCTCGGTGGCAAAGCCCGCGCCATCTCGGCCGCGCTCATCATCATCGCACCTCTCGTGGCCCTGACGCTCGCCGGCGTTGAAATCTCGCAGTTCGCAGCGGACGCTGCCAAGAACTACGTCGCCATGATGGACCATCTGGTCAGTGTCGCCGCCGATTGGCGTACGCGTCTTCCGGGTGCCTTGTCGACGCACATCCCGCAGGAGCGAGAAGCCCTGCAAGACTGGGTTAGCCATGGCCTGCAGTCGCAAGCCCCTATGCTAGCGGGTATGGGTCGCAGCTGGGCGCACGGCTTGCTGTTCGTCGTTGTGGGCATCATCGTCGGCGCCCTGGCCGCCGCAAGCTCGGTCGTACCTTCGACGCAGCCGCTAGCAAAGGCGCTACGCACCCGCGCGGCGACCCTGTACCAGTCGTTCGTGAAAATCGTTGTTGCCCAGTTCTGGATTGCAGCCATCAACACGGCCTTCACCGCGGTGTTCCTTTTCGGCGCGCTGCCACTGTTCGACATCAGTGTCCCGTACTCGGGCTGGCTGGTGCTGCTGACCTTCGTTGCGGGTCTCCTGCCCATCGTCGGTAACCTCCTGTGCAACGCCGTGCTGACCCTCGCCGGTCTGGGCGTCGGTCCACACGTGGCGCTGGCTTGCCTGGTCTTCCTCATCGCGGTTCACAAGCTCGAGTACGTCATCAACGCCAAAGTAGTGGGCTCGCGCATCTCCACCGCAGCATGGGAACTCATTGTGGCGATGTTCGTCTTTGAAGCCGTATTCGGAGTCGCCGGCCTGGTCGCCGCGCCGCTCTACTACGCGTACATCAAGATGGAAATGAAGGCCTTCGGCTGGGTCTGAGCCGGCGCACAGGAAAACCCCATGAAACTCGCATTCAGCTTCCTCTTGAGCTTTACCGCCGCACTCTTCACGCTGGTGCCGCTGGACGTCTCTGTTCAGGCGCACCTTACGCTGACGGTGGGCTTGGCGATGTTTGCGCTGGGTCTGCTCTGGACAGAGCAAACCTCGTTCAAGGCGGCGGTGGTGTACACGGCCGCAATCTTGGCCTTGCAGCTGCAGGTCTATGTCGATGCAGTTCGCCATGCCGTGCAGCTGATGTCCTAGTCCTCGCAGTTTGAGGCTCTAACCCGCGGCTCGATTCGCTCGGCCCGCGGGTTTTTCTTTGCCGGCCAGCGCCAGCAAGGCTCTGTGCAAGCTCTTTGTCATCTCTGTGACGCATCGCAAGTGTATTGCCCTGTAGCTGTTGGCGCTGGCGGGTGCCGAGCATCGCGGGCATGCGAGGCGCTCTATGCAGCTCTTTGTAATTCGAATCCGGGCGTTGCTTCCAAAGAGAAGTAATTTGAAGCCTACGAGACCCTAAGTCTCTGATTTTTATGGTTTTTCACAAGAACTCCCGTACGACGGGCTAACCTTGTGAAAACCGTTGTAAAACAAACACTTGGGAGGTAAACTGTTGGGCTCGCCAGGCCTTTGATTTCCGTGCCAAACACGGCCTGCACCTCACGCTCAAGGAACTCACCTATGGATTTCGGACGCACGCTTGGATGGCTGGCACTTAACGTTCTTGTGCCGATATTCGCGCCTATGGCCCTCCTGCTCCTCCTCGTATTTACTAAAAGATATCGAGACCGAAAAGCGGAGGTCCTCCGGGAATCTATCTCGGAAGGACAGCTCTTCTGGACAATCATTGCGATGTGCGCCGCCGCGCTCTATGAGGCGGCCGTTCGAATTGGGGAGCTGTGGAAAGCGGGCGATGTTGGAGGGGGAGTTTCTGTGGGCTGGACCGCCATACTTTGGCATGGGCTAATTATTTGCATTTCGGCGGTTCTCGTGCTGTTTCGTACACAGGAAATAGATGAGGAGCGGGAGCGGCAGGCGCGCAAAGCGCTGCTGAACCAAAAGCACAGGGGCCGAATGAAGCAGATGCAGGCCGTCCGCACGACACAGGACGAGGAGCCCGAAGAGCTCGATGAGCTTGAGACACCGGACAACGAATCGCCACAGTCCGGGTCAACGCCCTATATCGTGACCTGGTCAATTCGTTTGACCGGTGTCACGGCCTTGACCTTCTCGGCAACGCATTTGTGGGCCGTTTGGTCGGCTTAGTGCTACACTTGGCAAATGGAGGTAGCTATGTCAAAACTGATGCAATACGTTTCCACGCCGGCAAATCGGGTCAAGGTCATTGTTGGCCTCGGCCGGTTCTCGGTGGCCGGCGGTCTCCTGGTCGCAGCAATCTTGCTATCCGCCACTTTTGCGCGGTAATCCGGTCAGTCTGGACTGACTGAACGAACTAACGGCGCCTTCTCGGGCGCCGTTGTACTTTGGGCGCAGCTTATCCGTGTAAGCTGATGCCTGGCCGGCCGTAGCTTTCCCGGTAGGCATGTAGTTGCCCCCGGAACACGCCGCAAAATAAAAACGCGCAGCTCCTCCGTTAAGAGAGCTGCGCGTTTGCGCAACACAGTTAGGCCTTATCGCACGCTGTGTTGCTTAAGGCTTGGGTACCAAACGATGGTTTGGCCATTCGCCAAGCTGACTTGATATTCGTTGTCGGAAAATACGCCCTGCAAGCCCACTCCAACCGGCCAAGACATTGGCCAAGAGTCTTTAGTGGTGCACGCAGTCGTCACGCCACCTGGAGGGATACGTTGGCATCCAGTGATGATTACAGGCTCGCCGCTGCTGTTCATCAAGGTGTTTAATGTCCCGCTCAAGCCGAGGATGAAATCCGCAGCTTGGTAGCCTGCGGGGATTACGCCGGGGCCGGGATTGGGGCTGTCACCGACCGACCCACCAACCTCGGTGCCGCCGCTGCCGGTACTGCCACTGCCCTCGGTTCCACCGATTCCGCCGGAGCCCCCGGGTTGGCCACCGCTACCGGTATTACCGCTATCGGTGGACGGAACATGAACGGGCCCGGAACCACCGCCTGGCCCCGAGGTTGGCGGGCTACGTAAAACGCCCTTGTTATGGAACCGAAGTTCAAATGAATCTGCGTGGGCAGAAATGCTGGCGGTGGCTAGCAGCGCGCCGAGGCCGAGAGACAGTAACGATTTCACGAAAATTACAAACCTTCCAGAGGGACGAAAGCTCGTATAGCCAAATTCATCAAATTTGCCCGTACAAGCTTTCAAACCAAGGGCAGGGTTACTTCTGACGGCGCCGCGTGACCAGCAAGCCGGCCACGCCGAGTCCGATAAGGGCGAAGGAGCCCGGCTCCGGAACTTCGCTCAAGTCCTCGGTCAGCTGCCGCACCATGTACACGCCTGCGAGTGGAAACCCGGAGGAGAAGTCCCCATTGCTGACGAAACTCGTAGGATTACACGAGTTAAAGGAAATACAGCTCCACGACTGGCCAAAGTCGGTGTCGATGAAGGAGCCCAGCGCCATACCATTGCCCAGGTACAGGTGGTCACTGAAGGAAATGGCTTGGTCGCGCGAGACCTTTAACGCGGCCGAACCGTTTTTGCGGCTGAGGTAGTCGATGCCAAAGCTGCCAAACAGCTCGCGCATCTCGATATCGGTAGCCACAGCGAAGCCCTTGCTGCCGTATTCGGCCAGAGCCTCGGCCTGCGACCAGCCCAGGGTGAAGTTCAGGTCCAGGAACTCGTAGGTTGCCTGGTCAGTCTTCACCACGGTAAGGTCGTTTTCCGCAGCCAGCGTAGCAGTCCCGAGCAGCAGGCCTGCGCTCGCGCTCGTCGAAGTCATCAGGCCGGCTAGCAGGGCAAAGGCGCCCACCGCAGCTTTAAGGTTTTGCAGTTTCATTATTTAGGGTCTCGGTGGTTGATAAAAGTTTATCGAATGCAAATTTTAAACCAATTTTAGTTTCATTCAAAGCAATTTTTTGTATTTACGCTAAGTTTACTGGCCTTGGGTTATTGAGTTCTCCCGTCACGACCGACCCGCACAGATATTTATAGTGCGCATTAGCGTAGCGCTGGAATTCGCATAAAATGCCTGATATAATGTGCATTATCTGTGGCTCTGCGTTACTCACCCTGGTCTTGAACTCATCATGTTGATTGAAAAAACTACCATCATCTCCTTTGACGAAGTGGCTGAGCGCGAGCGCATCCTGACTGTGTTCAAGGCGAAGAAGTACGACGCAGTCCGGCCGAAACTACTTGCCATCCTGGACGACATGGTCGCCGGCGAGTGGAAGGAAATGCTCATCAAGTGCATCGAGCTAAGCCGGGATGAGCGCGAGTATTTGGCCATTCCCATTTCGAACATCGCCCAGGACCTCAACGACCGTGTAGTCCGGATGGGGCAGGTCGAACGACATGCCAAGCTCGATACCGAAACGGCCAAAATGTTGGAGATGTCGGGAATTCCAACCGGGGCCATCCGGGCAGACTACCCGAAGTTCAAAGTCCTGCCGACTGCTGCGGCGCCAGCTGCGTAGCCAAGGTAGTCGAATGTTCTGTACGATGGAGCTTGCGGTGGATAGTAACTGCCGTGCTTCCTGGTCAACAACAGAACGAGATTTTTATGAATATGACACCTTCCCATGACTTCCTTCCTCGCACGGCCATCGTCGAGTTGAAGGAGCCTCGCCCGAGCTTGTCCGGTACGGACATCCCGGCCGGCACTGTGGGCACTGTCGTCGGTGTGTTCCCCGCGCCGCAGAACTATGCCGTCGAAGTCATCTTCGAAGGGCAGCCGAGCGTCCTCAACGTACCGGCCAGCCTGGTGCAGCTGAGCCCGCAGCAAGTGGAACCTGGCGTGGGTCTGCCCGCGGCGCCGGATGAAAAGCGTCACTATTTCGCATTCACGTTCGGTGTTCTGCCCAATCCGGACGACGCAACGCCGCGCGGTGAAATGGATACGGTGTACCTGGGCTTTGTTGACGAGACGGTGACGCCGGCGCGTATCAACGCGGCGCGCGCAGAATGTGCTTTGAGCGAAAACGCGGTGCTCTTGACCGTGAACTATTTTGGTTACATGACGCAAGACGAATTCGACGTGTGGAACTGACAACCTAAGAAAGCGAACAACCGTGACGACGTCCCCTGAGCTGTATCCAGAACACTCCATCGTAAAGCTGAACGACGCGTGGGTTAGCTCCACGGGCGACCGCGTTCCCGCAGGCTCGGAGGGCGTCATCGTCAGCATCGACGCCGGAGTCGGCGCCTACGTTGTCGAGGTCATTCTCGCCGCGGGTTCCGCCTTGGTTGAAGTCGCTCACGGCGACGTTGAGTTTGTGAAGGAGTCTTGAGATGTGGAACGCAGAAGGCAAGAACATCCTGGTGAGCCTGACCATGCGCTTGGACAGCCTTCGGGAAAGCCAGGCTAAGCAGGTCGCCCTGTTGTCTGACAAAATCCCGGATGTCACTGGCATGCAGCACGTCGTACATGAGCTGTCGCGGATACGAGAGCAGGTCGAGCGCTGCTCCGCGGTCCGTGACAAGTTCAGCATGGCGAATTTCAACAAGACCAGCTTGCCGCAGGTCATGCAAGAAGCTCTCGCGGAAATCGAGGCGGCCCGGCAAGCGTACTACGAGCGCGTTCATCCAGGAATCCAGTTCGAGTACGACTACCTCTCGGCCGCCATCAAAGGACTCGATGACCTCAGTGACTTCCTGAGTGGATTCAGCGAAACTCCCCCGCAGGAAGGTCGAGCTGCAGCATAGAAAACGCCGGCTTTAGCCGGCGTTTTTTCATCGGAAGAGCTTGGCGAGAATCGACCAGAAGCTCACCGTGCTGCGCGTATAGATTCGATTGTACGCAGCCTTCTTCGGATTGGTCAGCCAGCCCCAGCCGCGGGGCGCCTTCAGCCCCAGGTTGTGCCGGACCATGCGCTTGACGGACGTGCGGGCTGCGATGGAGCGTTTGATGGACGGAGTGCGGATGCCGAATTTCATGGAAGTCCCCTTGTTGTAGTGTTGTCAGTGTAGCACGGCAAGAGGTCGGCAAATCGACTTCTTACTGCGGCACAACAGCTGTGAAAGGCTGCTGAAAAGGCTGGCCGCTGAGCCCTGGTGACGTCGAGGAGCTAACCACAATCGTGCCTGCCTTTAGGACGCGCTCTCCGCTCGCGGTCGTAAAGGAGCGCTCTGTCGGTGCCACCGCCCAGGTCGCTACCAGCTGGTCCGGCGAAAAGAACTGGCGGGCACCTTGATACTCGGTGAGGTGGCAGTAGAGGCCGCCGGAGACCTGTGGGTTCGAGCTGTATCGACGCATCTGCAGGTAGTCCCGCATGAGGCTACTGTCCGGCGACGTGCTGTCCCCTTGCACGACCGCGTTCGAGCACCACGGCTTGAGCGGCAGGGTGGCCAGCGCAGTGCAGAGCTGCTCCAGGTTTTCGCCATCGACTGACGTGTAGGTGCCGGCGCGCAACGGGTACGACCGAAGCGCTTCTGGAGCCGGAACGCCGGGGTACGACGCTAGCCAGCACTGTGCGGCAGACATGACGGTCGTGGCGTAGGCCCATTTTTCGAAATCGGTACTGTCCTCATTGGGCGGCGCGGTCATCGCAATCTTTCCGACGATGCCGAAGATGGTTTCGGGGGTGACGGCACTTGCCCCGGTGGAGGCAAGCATCAGGGCGGCGGCCAGGCCGTGAACAGCAGCGCGAGAGAGAGTCTTCATACGTCGTATAGGGAGCCGAAAGCTTTCTTGACGGCACCACAATTGCAAGCCGGCCAGCATGTTCCTCTCTACACAAACAGTATCAACTTGAGGACATCAAATCATGCAAACCCAGACCCATCAGCACAACTTCAACATCGTCACCCTCGCCATGGCCGCTCAATCGGCCGTGCTCAAGGAAGTGCCGCGCCAATACGCTCTTGGCTGGCCAACCTTGGTCTGCAAAGACGGCTTTCGCATGTCGGTTCAGGCCGGCGCACGCCACTTCAGCACCCCGCAGGTCGACAATGCTTCGTACTACACGCACGTCGAACTGTCGTGCCTGTCGGAAGAGTGCCTCGCGCTCGCCTTCTATGGCGACCTCGACGGTGACATCTTCGAAGACGTGCCGGTGCAGGTTGTCGAGGCAATCCTGAAGTCCCACGGCGGCCTGGACCTGCCGGCGACTGTCGCCTACAAGAAGCGACTCCTGAACTAACTTCCTTACCGTTCGGTGCTCCTGCACTGGACGGTTTTCCTTTTTCCCGCAGCGTGCGACACTCCGAAATAGTCATGCGCGAGAGCAGTGTTGATTCGCTACACGAGGCCTAGGCCATTTCATAGGACACCGCAGCATGATTACTCAACAAACAAGCATTGACATCGCAGCAGAAGGCCGTAGCCTGCTTGATGCCCCACGCCGAAACAGCTGGGCCATGCAGCAGTACTTGGCACGGGTCCTCAACCGCGGACGAATCCACCAACGATTCACGGAGCCGGACACCAAGTTGGACAAGCAAACCTTCAGGAACTACATCCTGGTCGCAGTCAGCGTACTGGATGAGGTCCTGGAATTTGCGCCTCCCGGATTTTCCGCCGGCTGTACAGTGAACTACGACGAAGAAACGAGCGTCGTGGAGAACTTCTACCGGCTCCGCTCGGAAGGCCCAGACTTCCAAACCGAAGGAGAGCTAATCCGACAAATCAGGAAAGTCATCGAGGCCTGCGAACGCATGCAACGCTTCGGTCGCGAGAAGGCACAGGCGTTGTATGACGTCAGTATCGAAGGACGCCGCGCGCAGGCGCGCTTCTCGGGCCAATCTGAGAGCGCAGCGGACATGCAGGTAATGCGAGAGCTCGAGCGGGCGCGGATACTCGCCCGGGCCGAGCGTTTCTAAGTTATTCCCACCGTTCAGTGCTTCGGCTCTGGACGGTTTTTCTTGGCAGTGCGGTCCATTCGCTACACAAGGCATAGACCATCACATAGGGAGTTAAGGCATGATTAATCCGCAGACCTGTACCGCAATCGAAGAAGAAGCGCGCAAGCTCCTGAGCAACCTGGAGGGGAACAACGGGCGTGCCATGCGCCGATTCCTCACTCGCATTCTGGTCGACGGCCAGGTACAGCAACGCTTCACGGCTGACGGCGAGGTGCCCGACGCTGCTGAGTTCAAGCTGCTCAAGCTCTACGCCAAGAACCGACTCGACTACAACGTCGAATACGAGACGCCCGTGTTCATCGAAGCGTGCACAACCAGCGCCAACGCGAAGACCGGTGTCGTCGAAAACCGCTACCTGGTCGAGTGCGACGTCGCTACCGCATCGGTGCGCCAGCTGCGCCTGGCCGTAACCCGTGTCATGGAAGTGTGCGTCAGCATGCAGCGCTTTGTCACCAACAAAGCCGAAGTGCTGTACGAATTCACTCCCGCGGCCAAGCGTGAGCGGGAACGCACTGCTCGACAGCTCGATGCTGCCGCGACCAATCGTCTGCTGCAGCTCGTTGCACAAGGCGCGCTGCGATAGGCCTACCGAAGTTTATTCTCAACCGTTCGCTGCTTACGCACCGGACGGTTTTTCTTTGCCGAAATGTTAACTTTGTTCGATATATTGTCAGGAGCTACACAGTCTTTTCGCAAAGGAGAATCCATTGACTTCCGCAGCCCACACTACCGACGCCCCCGCGCTTCGAGGCATCGCACTGGGCGCACATCGACGCTTCCGCAAGGCCTTAGAAGCTCGCTCTGCGGCGCTGAAAGGGCTTACCGTTGTCGACAGCCAGACGCTTCGCACGACGGCCGACAAGGGCCCTTCGCAGAGCTCTCTGGCCATGCACATGGCCGAGATGGCGGCACTTGGGGCTGTCCTCGAGCGTCTAGGGCCGCCGGCGGACGTCCCGGAAGCGAACATCAAGAGCTACTTCAACACATTCCGTCGCGACATCCAGCTTCAGTTGGACACGATTACGCACGAGCTCTACGGGAAGGCCCGCGACTTCCTGTTCGTACGCATGAGTCCGGAGGACCTGGCGAAGGCCCGCCTGGTCGCGTCGCAGGCCCACGGCCGGCGAGACGGCGTGCGGTTCGCGCTTACGCAGTTCGACGAAATCTTCGGGCCACTCTGCCGCGCGGGACTGGTCACCTGAAGGTTTGGCCTTTCGGCTGCGCTTCGGAAGCTCAGCTTGCATGGTTTTTTGGCAGTCTGTTCTCGCCCCCGGAAAAACAGTACTCTATTGCCAAAAATTACGGTTTGCGCACACCTTTATCCACAGATAATGTGGACAAGTCGCGCGAAAAAACTGCAAGGCCGGGGGAGGGCGCTTGCAGTTGGAATCAGTCTTGCGGATTGGTCACCGGTCCGAGCAGGTAAGTCACTGCTGCCTCGGCGCCTTGCGTTTTCATGATGCGCGTGAAAGTACACTTCTTCTTGAAGCTTGACCGCATGAGCTGCGGAACGTAATTGGCGCCGGTTACCTTGGCAACGCGTCGTTGCAGGCGACTGGCGTACTGCATGGCCTTGTACGAAGCCTTGCGCGCAGATGCGAGGCGGTCTTTTTCCCAGGTGGTCAAGACTTCCATCCGTGACAGGAGGGCTAAGTCCAGGCACAGCGTAGACGAGCGCTTGCTGGCACGCTGGCACCGGCGCCTGAGGGTTTTGTAGTTCATGTATTTCTCCTTGATTGTCCTGCCTTGTGTAGCAATCGTACTTGCATCACAGGAGGAACCGGGTTAACGTGTTGCCCTTACGTCAACCCAGGAGAACCTATGTCTGCCACTGATGCACCCATTCGCAAGCACCGCAATTGGCGATACTTGCTCCGGGCAGCAATCCAAGCTCATCCGGGCTTACGGGCGGCAACTGGAGATAGGCTTTCGATGGTTCTCCAACCAGCGGCAAGCATCGCCTGGTGGCTGGCGACTCTTGGGCCAGAAGAGCTTCTTTCACGGGACAAGCTCCACATCGCTATTGCAGGGGCCGGACCGCTCGAGTGCGCTGACAGCGGCCGCTGGCTTAGCTTCATACCGTGGATGCTCGGCATGCCTCACCTGCAGCTTGACATCACGCTTATCGGCGACGAAATTTTATCGGCCGGCGAAGGGTCACTAGCGGGCTTTGGACATTTGAATCTGCAGTCAGCACTTAGACATGACACGCCGCTGAAACAGTACGTTGCGGGGAGGCCGACTGCGGCAATTTTCAACGGAACGCTCGGGAAGTGGCGAAAGGGTCCCGGCCTTAACGCTCCTGTGGACCTATGCGTCCTGTTTGCACCAGGCTTTACGTCTCACGGTGAGTCCTGGCTGACGGAAGACGAGCTGCTTCCGTTCCTTCGAAACAAGGCGCCCATCGCTATTTTCGGCTACTCCAAAATCGACAGCCTCGAAGACCAATACCTACTTCGACTGCTAGGGGTCAACTTGGTGCCGGCTGAGCCGGTGCCTAGCCCATGGACCGTTGAACATGAAATGAGCGAGACGGTGGGTAGTTTTGCAGGCGTGGCCTGGGCCATGGAAGTAACCGACACGGATTTCGTGGTGGACTTCGAGAATCCTGAAGCCGTTGAGTTCCTTGAGCTTCAGGACTATGCGAGGGTCGATTGCGAGGATTACGGCGCGGACGTCGCTATGGAGCGAATGGGTGTGCGCTGGCCAGTGACGAACCCAGACTCGGAGACGGCGGACGCTGTTATTGTGCTGGCTCGAGAAGACGCATACATAGAATCCACCGGCGAACTGGGTAAGCTTTTCGAAGAAGGGTTTACGAGCTTCAATCCACGTATCATCGTACCGGAAGAGTTACGCTCTGCTCGGCCTGCGGGCGGCGATTTGATAGCACGTGCTCACTGGGCGTTACGTGTACACAGGGATTGGGTAGAACCGACCTTGGCTAAAGTTGCTTCGGGGCCCTCTTCGATGGACTCGGACGGCTTCCAGGAAGCGATGCGCAACATGATGAGCGACCTTGGGCTGGAAGGGAATCCAGATGAGTTCCTAGACCGCCTCCGCGCGCAAGGTGGGGTACACGGCCCCACACATCCGGCCTGGCACGACTTGCTCGACAACCTCAACTGGCAACTTGACGACTACTCGGCAAACCCCGCACGGTTTGAAGCAGCGTTCTGGGCGCACGCACCTAATCACAATATTGTCCTGCCCGTGGTGTGTGAAGCCTACGCCTATATGCCGGATGACGCCGGCGACCAATTAGCCCAGCAGGCGATGGCCGAGGTGTCTCAGGCATATCCCGACGGCGCCTTGCTTCTGTTCAAAACTATGCCCTATCGAGAAATCTCCGGTCACAAGTACCACTTTGGCGGGATGCTATGGTGGGGCCAGACTTGGAGCCCGTTCGCCTTCAACGAATCGATATCGGGACCGGACGACATCATCGACCAGATAGCGGCCGGGTTCCGATTCGATGCCGTCGACCCGAAGTTCGCAGATGACAGCTGTGACATCACTGTGCCATTTAACCGGATGTGCTACAGGCTTGACCCGAATGAGCCAGGACCGATGCAGGGGCTCAGGTCATCGGGAGGGTGGGTTACTTTGATTCCCAGCGGTAGTCTGCCTTAATAGGAAAATCAGGATGACGTGAGGATTTCTCTGTCCGTCTTCACGTCAAAATTGTATACTGTCAGAATGCAAACGATACCCGTCGCGAACAGCGTCCTGTGGCAGGCCTACCGCAAGAAGGCAGATGCCGACCTCACCCCCATTCGGGTGCAAAAGCTGATGTACTTTCTCCACGGGTGGTACACGACAATCGTTGGTACGCCCTTGTTGGACGAGGCTTTCGTCCGGGGCAAATTCGGGCCGGTGCTGCCGAGCCTGGAGCGCGAGTTGCAGCGCTACGCCGGCGTGCCTGTAGACGACTATATTCGGCAGTTGAACCCGGATACTGCCGAGATGGTGCCGTTCTTCGTCAACGAGAAGCACGCGCCTCAGTTCCTAGAAATCTTGCTTTCCGTCTGGAGCCAATATAGTGCACTCTCGACCGCACAGCTCTCGACGCTATCTCATGCCTGGGACTCTCCGTGGGCCAAGACCGCGGCCGGTCAGCCAATTTCCAACGAGCTGATTGTCGAGGACTTCCGGCGGCGTGCGGCCGAAAGCCAGGAACGCTCTGCTGCTCGAGCATAGGCAACCAGCGTCAGCTCTTCCGTAATAAAAAGCCCGCCAGGTGGCGGGCATTTGCGCTGGTCAATCAGTAGCGGGCATCGTAGGTGATTTTTGAGGTCATGGACTTTCCGGTCTCATCGGTAACCTTAAGGTTTTGAGTCGTTGAAATGCCGGCAGAGGTGTCGCGGCCTTGTGGCCACTCAAAAACTCCGCATGTCAGGGTGAACTCGGTTACCGCTGGAATCTCTATTTCCGTAGTTCGGTCAGCGGGAGCGACTGCCAGCGTACTGACTCCAGTCGGACGAGAGTACATGTTGGCGCGGCACTCGATACCGCCATCCGTGGCCACTAATACCTTGTGAGGAACGTTGCCCCGGTTTTCGATACTCGAAACGGTAATCAACACTGGGTTGTTGCGAAGGTATCCGGAACGGAAGTCGGTAGCTTTCGCACTGTAGTCCCAATTGACACTTGAGACTGGCCCGACCTGGGCGAAAACTGGAATGGCACTGAGTTCCGTTTCGCTCCAATCATCCATGTCCACACGGGACAAGACAACCTGGTCGGTGTAGGGCCCCAATGCTGTTCCGTCTAGAAGCGAATACACCGCTACACATGATTCGCCTGGCTCGAGTGTAAACGGTCCTTCGCCCACGCATGTTGTACCGGAGCCCCAGCTATAACCGAAATAGCCATTTGGAAAGGCAGGAGACCCCAAAGATACATAGCCAGTGAACGGTTCGGAGGTCTCGTTCACCACGTGCACGCTTTGGACGCGCGAGCTGCCGAAGTCGAGTTGCGACTCGACAAAGTGTACGGTCTTCTTTGCGGCCGGCGGAGTGACTGCTCCCGAGCCGCTGCCGGGTGTACCGCTCGAGTTGCCTGGCGTGACGGCGCCGGGGAGGGCCTTGAGCCCTTTGTTGAAGATGCGCATGTGGTATGTATCGGCGTGCGCGGCGAGGGGTAGAGCTGTGGCTAGTGCGAGCACTAGGAGAGATTTCAAAGACATGCAGGTAGCTTTAATCGAGTAGAAAGGGTAGGTGGTCCCTATTTAAGGGCACTATCCGTGTAGTAACCGCTGCTCTCAACTGGTATCGCACAGCCGAGCTGCCGCAAAAAAAAACTGCAAGGCCCGGGGAGGGCACTTGCAGTCGAATTACGAGAACGCTGCCGTTAGTGGAGCGTCGGCGCAATCTCAAGCGTTTCGAAATCACGCATCGAGTATTCCACGCCACCGATGGTGACGGTGGCATAGGTGTAGCCCTCCTTGTCCTGCTTGACGTCGACGGCGGTGACCAAACCTTCGACCAGTTCAGCGTTCTTGGTCAGACCAACGACAGCCGACTGCATCGGGATTGGACGCACGTCCGCGACCGAGTACTCGAAGTAACCGCGGCCGCAATGGACCTCGATAGGGCAACGCGACGGCGAGCCGATTTGCGACATCACCGACAGGTTGCGGCCGGTAACGACACCGACATCGTTCGAGCTGTAGTTGAACTGCACCAAGGTGCCGCCGTGCAGGCCGGCAGCGTCAGCGGCCAGGTAGGCCTTCTCGATTTCTTCCAGGCGAACGTGGATGAAGCCGCCCAAGCACAGGTTGTAGCCCTCGAGCTTGTCGTCGCTTTTCAGGTTCAGCATGGTTGCAAAGTCCAGAACTGGGCCTGCTTGGGTTGCGGTGGTGTTCATGTGTAATCCTTCCAAAATAGTTGTCCTATCGAGTGTAGAAACCTCTCAGTGGCGCTGTGCGCTGGCGACGTGGCTGCGCAAAAAAACCTCCGGAGCGTGAGCTGCGGAGGTGGAAGGAAGGTTAGCGGCCCGGGTCTTTGCCGCGAGCGTTGTACTGGCCTGTGTCGCACCGTTTTTCGAACAGGGCGGCGAGGTCCATCTCGGTGCACGCACCCTCGTACGCGGCCTCCTGGCTCGCGTAAGGCCCCATTGGCAGCGCGAGGTCAATCTCCGCAGCACCTTCGGGCAGAGTCGCGCAGAACATCCCGCTGTTCGCAGGGAAGACCTGCAGGCCGAAGTAGCTGCCCAGCACCAGGTAATAGTCTGCCGGGCGATACGTGCGGAGCCAGGCGAGCATTACACGCTTGTCGAAGTGCGGGAAGGCCGGTACGCCCGTGCGCAGGACATCGATGAGCTGTGCGACGTTGGCGGTCTTGAAGAATGATTCTTCGGATTGGGTTTGCATAAGGCCTTTCATTGGCTGTTGTCCTGCAGAGTGTAGAACCCGCGAGCACGAGACGAAACAAGGCCCACGCAAGTGGGCCTGTTTGTGTGGCAGCAAAAGCGGAGCAGCGTGAGGCCGACCGCAGTAGGGCAATTATCGCCAGGGCCCCTCGGGTGAAGATTAGCCGGCGCCAGAGCCGGACATGCTTGTGCGCACACGACAAAGACCACGTACAGAAATACTGTTCTTGTCGAGCACCCGTGAACAGGTATAGCGCCTTGTTTTGTGCTTCGTACCGCGCCGGCATGCCAGCCCGTATCCGGCTAAATCGGCTTGCTAAACAACTAGGAATCGCCAAAGAAATCGCTATCGAGCCTGGCCACCTAGCGCCAGCCCGCCAACTACCCAGGGACTGGGATATGAAGCTACGAGACAAGCTCTCGAAATTGATGCACTCCGAGGGTGACTCGCCGCAGCGGCTGGCTTATGGTGTGCTGCCCGTCGCCGGAGCACTTGTCGTGTGGGGTGTCCTGTCCGGGGCGGCTTGGGCGTGGAAGACCTTCGAAGACCCGGCCGCAGCGGCCGCGCGCAGCGCTCGACTCCAACGCTCTAACGAGAATATCGAGGAGTTCTACATGCTGCGCCAGCGGCTGACGCACAGAACGCGAAAACTCGACTGCTCGCCGGCGCCGGATACACACGGTCTGAGATGTGTCGCGGCCGAGGGCGGAGTCAACCATGCGACGCTTGTTGGCTTCAACGTCCCTCTAAGCGCGAACTTGCCCCTTGTGGGGATTACCTGGCGGAGCCGGACGCGCAGCGAGCTGGTTCTCACCTATTCGAAGGAGATTCCCCGAGAGCAGCGGTTGGCCCTCCTAAAGGCTATTCCGCCCCTGAATACGGTGCCCGCGGGTCACATCTAGGCTTTGTGGCGCCGCGGGCGGCCCGCATTCACTACCAGTAGCCGCAATCGAACAGGTAGCCGGGCTAGGTGAGTTCAGCTACTTGCCAGTCAGAGTAACAGCAGCCATCCTTGCGGGCAGCGCTATCTGGGCGCCGGGACGCGACATGGCCAGTGTCTGCGGCTGGGACACAATAGCCCAAAAAATACAGGAGAACGAAAGAGCGATGCCTACGCCGGCACCTATCATGATTAGTGTGAACACGATAATTTCCAAATGGTTGAGTCTTGTCGATAGTAAGCAGGCGTCCTAACCGATGTCGGCCGGACCAAGTGTATTTCGCTATCGTTACGAGGTAAAGCGCAACTGCTTTCCAAAGAAGGTCCGGATGTACCGGTCGATTGCTGGCTTGGCCGCTGGGCCCTGTTGGCACCACGTATCGAGCCTGAAGGGTAGGTCGGGGTCTTCGCAATCTGGATGCAGCAGCTCGAGTAGACCGCGACCTCGCGCGGAGAGCGCCAGTTCGCTCCGACCTGGTGTGCCCGCTTGGTCCAGCAACCCGGCGGTTACCAAGTTCTCCAGAATCTGCGCGGATGATGCCATGCTTCCCAAGCGCGGAGACCATTCACTGTCCGCATACTTATAGCGGCCGGTACCGGGCCAGTTTCGCATCAAGCGCACCAAGGCCCCACAGCCCTGGGTTCCCTGATTGCGCATTGCATACAGCAGCTGCAGAGCGTACTTCGACAATGGCGGGGCGCCCGGGGATACCCCGGCTCGGCGTGCCGCGTCCCCCAGTATCGCTAGTGCGTTTACGTTCCAGTTCCAGTCGAAGTATCGTTTGATTAAGCCGTACTCCAAGTACGGCCCAAAGACTACGCCAAACGGCTGTATGTTAGCGAACGCTTCTCGTATGGATGCTTCGTCGAAGGAGCACAACTGCAATGCTGGGCACTCCGAGGCTCTCCCATCTCCGAAGACAACAGCCATCAGGACATCGAACGCCACAGCGCCGGAGTGGTCCGGGTCGCCGGCGTAGACTATAAGGTCTGCTTCTGTGAAGTGTTCAGGGCCCATCTGCGCTTCAGTCAGCAAGGTTCCTGTGCCCAGGCTTAGCGGCCGGCACGCCCAGCTAGCCCAGCTCGCCAGCCCCTGTATGGGTTCGCTCACCCGAGGGTAGTCCTGCATTCGCAGGCCGCGGGGGTACACAAACTTGATGTTGGCATACGCGACGGCATGCACAAAGGTGATATTGCCCGCCGGCCAATGCTGACGAGCGATAGGCGCGAGCGCGCGAGTAAGCGAGGGTTTCTCGCTGACGATAAGGACGTTCATTCCGTGCTCCGATTAGGGAAGGTTGAGTTGTTGCATGGCTTAGCCATGAGCTACCGACAGCATAGCAGTAAAAAGTCCCAACGGAAACGTTTTACTTGCCCGGCTCCTTGAATAAGAGAGGGCTTAGCGTTAGTTGAGCCGTTCCTCTGAAATGCCTAGTTGTAGGGCCGCGGCCCGTAAGTCAGGTCGAGCCAGTAGTATCTCGGAGGAATCTCTGCGCTTCAGGGTACGGATTAACTCGGCTATCCGGGCATCGAAAGCTTGTTGCTCCGGTGGGTAAGACTGAATCCGACCCTTCTCGCCGCGAGCTACCTTCGGCCGTGAAGCATGCCAGAGAATCGCAAGCTCTGCCTCCAGGCGCTTTAATCGTAGGTAGGGTTGAATCGCAGTTAAAAAGCACACGGCCTTATCGCTGTTCAACTGGAGGTTATATTTAGACCGGCCGCTCGCAGAGCGGTGTCCGCGAAAGTTTCCACCGAACCGTGCCTGTAGCTGCTGGAACATGTCAGTCACAATTCGACTCTCGTTTTGAACAAGTTGTATTCGCAAATGAAATGACTTGCCACCGTTTTTGTATAGCCCGATACACCCTTCTCCGTCGAAGAATCCTGCGAGATAACTATCAGTAAACGTCATTTTCTGTGCGAGTAACCTTATTGAAAGGTGTAGCTCGCACAGTTAAATGAACCGATGAGAAGGAGGCCCCTTGGAAGGGGCCGAGGGCGCTAGCCTTTCACACACAGCACCTGCTTGAGGGTGTGCTTGATTTCGACCAGGTCCGACTGGGCCGCCATTACCTCTTCAATCGGCTTGTAAGCAGCCGGGATTTCGTCGACCACGTCGATGTCCTTGCGGGACTCCACGCCGGCGGTCTGCGCAGCCAGGTCGTCGACAGTGAAGCGGCGCTTCGCCTCGGAGCGGGACATCTTGCGGCCGGCACCGTGCGAGCACGAGCAATAAGCCGCTTCGTGACCCTTTCCACACACGATGAAGGACTTCGCGCCCATGGACCCCGGGATGATGCCCAGCTGCCCTTTACGAGCCGACACGGCGCCCTTACGCGTCACCCAGACGGACTTTCCACCAAATTCTTCCTTGGCGAGGTAGTTGTGGTGGCAGTTCACAGCCTCATCGGTGATGGACAGCGAACGGCCGAGCGTCTTCTCCACAGCCTTGATGACCAGGTGCAGCATCACGTCGCGGTTCAGGCGTGCGTAGTCCTGTGCCCAGGACAGAGCCGTGGTGTACTGCTCGAACGCCGTGGTGCCATCATCCAGCCACGCCAGGTCTTTGTCTTTCAGCGTGATGTCGAGCGATGCGACGTGGCGCTTGGCCTGTTCCATCGCAGCTTCGCCAATGGTCTTGCCGACGTTCCGCGAACCCGAGTGCAGCATAATCCAGACTTGCCCGGACTCATCTAAACACAGCTCGATGAAGTGATTTCCGCCGCCTAAAGTTGCATTTTGGCAATACATTCGCTGCTTGTCGAAGTGGCCGATTCCGGTGAACAGCGACAGGTCGTCGAACCCTTTCATCAGGCCGTCGTATCGCGATTGCAGTACTGCAGCCGCCGCGCTTTCGTGCGCGATGGACAGGGGATTGGCGTGGTACGCGAAGCCAACTGGCACCGCTGCTTCGATGGCGCCACGCACAGCTGCGAGCGAGTCAGGCAGGCCTGCAGCCGTCAGTCCAGTACGCACGGCCAGCATCCCGCAACCGATGTCCACTCCAACCGCAGAAGGGATAACCGCCGACAGCGTCGGGATTACGGACCCCACAGTCGCGCCTTTCCCCATGTGGACGTCTGGCATGACCGCGATGTGGCCGGCCAGGATTGGCAGCTCGGCGATGTTATGCAGCTGCTTCAGGGCTGCTTCCTCCACGGTCATCCCTCCGGTCCAGAAGCGAACTTTGCCGTCGAACATGGTTGCCAGTTGTTGTGCGTTCATGATGCATCTCTTTCGAATTGATTAGGATGTCCTCCTAATTGCACATACCGTGCCAGCGAAATAGATAAGCATCAGAACATACCCAGCTTCCTGATTTCATTGATAATTTTTAGGTCGACCAAGAATTCTCTGGCAAGCACCGAACTGCACAACTATCGCCAAAGATATAACTTCCTATCTTTAAAGATAGGCAACCTACTAGAGTCAAGAGGCGTTCGGGCAAAGAAAAACTGCAAGGCCGGGAGGCACTTGCAGTCGAATGAAGCAGCTTACAGTGGGGATACGAGACGCAGGGTACTGAATCGGCGTACCAGCAGGGAGGTGCCAGCGACGTTGACCAGGCCGCAGGGCGATTCGTCATCGTCGACGCCGAGCATCGATTCAGACAGGATGCCGGAGACCACGGCGCCTTTATGGGTCAGGCCTTCGACCTCCAAGCCCAATGGCACGCGTGTCAGCTCCGCGAGCGAATACACGGCTTTGCCACCGCGGCTCGAGTCCACCTTCACCGGCATCTTGGCAGCTGGGTGCGCAGGGTCCAGGACGTGGATATTGCGGCCGATAACGACGCCGAGTTCGCCGCTGCCGTCGTTGAACTGCACCAGCGCTCCGACGTGCATGCCGGCCATGTCGGCCTTCAAATACGCCTTCTCGAGCTCCTGCAGCGGAACGTGGGTCGGGCCCAGGAACAGGTCATAGCCTTCGAGACGGTCATGCAGGCCGAGCTTGCCGAAGATTTCCTTGAAGTTGAGAACAGGCTTTTGCGGCGCGGTAGATTTGCTCATAAAAATTCCTCAAAAAAGTAGTTGTCCTTTCCAGTGTAGAGACATGATGGCTTGATGCGTGGGAGCTGACTGCGGAGCTAGGGTTGGCTATCTGCAAAGATAGTTGTAGTATCTTTAATGATATTTTGCTATAATGTTTTTATAGCAAGTGGGGAACGAGAGTCCCGAGGCGGGTTGCATAATGGGCCCGGCAGAAAGCGTAAATCGCTGACCAACCCTTTGAGGAAATAGTAATGGATGTACTTACCCGAGCAGTGCTCACCAAACACGCGGAAGCCGCGGTCGGACTGATGCTCGCAGTCCGCGAAAGCCACAATATTGAGCTGACCCCTGAGACGGCTCGTCACGTCCTGGCGCGCGCGATGGGTGCCCCAACCTGGAACCACCTGGTCAACAGGCCGTTGCAGTTGTCGTCTTAACTGGCGCCACCGGCGATGCAGTAGGGCGGGCCAAAGAAAAACTGCAAGGCCGCGAGGGCTCTTGCAGTTAAATAACGTGAGCGGTTAGGGCTCGAATGCCAAGGTACTGCCGGTCTGCTGCAGGTTGACTTCGAGCGGACCAACCATCCTGTAGTACTCCCACACTTTCAGCACAGGGTTGCGCAGCGCCAGCAGGCCGGCGCTGGTGTAACGACACGTGTAAAGCAATTTCTTGTACTGGTCGCGGAGCATGCGGCGGCGTAAGCCGGTTTTCGTTTTCACGAACGACGCAACCACACCCTTGTCGCCCATGCGGCCCACGATGCCATTGTCGACGACGACGGCATAGCCGGTGTTCTGGGCGGTTTCGCGGGTCCGTTGACGCGCCAGCTCGTAGGCGGCCTTGAAGCTGTCGACGGTGTCGGCCAGCAGGTCGTTGCAGTGGTGCGGTGCGGCGTCGTAGTCGAAGGCTCGTACGGTGTAAGTCATCGGGTTCTCCTTGAGTTGTCCTGGCTAGTGTAGCCATTCCAAGAAGTACCCGATAGTAGCGAAACCGCTGGGTTCTGTTAGGCGACGAAGTGGGGCGAGCCGGCGCGCGCTTTCCAACGGAGATGCTTCCAGCCAGCGGGGATGTAGTGCGAGACGCCGTCGGCCGAGAAGACGCGATGACCGCCGCTTGCGCTCACATGCAGTTTCAGGGGCGCCTCGATGCGGATGACGAGGGCCTTGTTGGAGTCGGCGCCGGTAGGCGTAACATATTCTCGCCACTCCTCAGAACTGATGTCTTGGAACTCCAACGAAGTGCCATTGCGGAATTCGGGAATGGCGGTAGTGGTTTCGGCTGTCATGGGCTTTTCACTCCAGAGTACTGTTTCGAACGGGGTATCCAGGTGCTAGGCACCTTGCACCGCGGCGCCAATCGTAGCGGCCGTACGGACGATTGCAAGGCGATGACAGCGTTCGAGAGAGCCATCTGCCGTGCCGATACGGGGACCCGACTGCATGGCATACGTAGCCGTGTCTGTGAACTTGAGATTGATTTTTAGCTTGACCGCCAGGCGCAGCGCATCGCCGTCGTCCTCGAGCGGATTCCAGTTGTCGAACCGGGACAGGTCGGGTAGCCACCAGATGTCGCAGCCACGGTCCTCGTCAAAACCTTCGTACTTGATGCCAACGGCCGCAGCGGCCAGCTCCAGTAGTTCGCGGTGCGACGTTATCATTTTTCTTCGCTTTTGTTGAGTTTTACAGCGAGGGCAAGCTCGGCTGCAGTTTCCTGCACCAGCTTTGCGGCCTCTTCCGGGCGAAACTTGGACGCACGGATGCCGAGCTGACCTGCTTTGCCTTTTGCCGCCAAGCCCAGGCCTGTCGCGGTCAGGAACTGCAGCGCTGCAGCGTAGTCACTGAGGGGAAACCACCCGTGGTTCATCCAATCATCCGACACGACCCACAGCTTCACCCAGCCGGATTCGCGCATCTCTTTTAGTTTTGCGGTCGCAAGTTCAACCAGGTGGTGAAGTTGCTCTTCGTCGCAGCTGGCGATGTATTCCGCGTGGCTCATTCTTGTCCTTGAAATAGGTACTATGCTTAATCAGCGTTGGAAATTGTCACGCCGAGGGCTCTCCACAATTGGACTTCTTCAGAGTCCAACCATAATCATTCGTGAGCTTCTCAGGAGAGTAGAGCTGGACTTCGCAGGCCTTCTGCCCGATGGTTGCGGATAGCGTTATGGTGCGCTCGCCGGAGATAACCGGTTCACCAAGATTGGTGACATCTGCGAAGGTCGCGCGCACCATTTGATGGGCGGCCTCCCTTGTACCGGGATGTAGGAAGACAGGGCCGATGTAGTGGTGATGAAGCTTTACAGCAGCGGCCAATAGGCCCACGAGGATGACTGCAACAATGGCGAACTCGTGGAGGTAGACGCCTGCTTGCTTCAGTGACGGCTTACGTAACAACGACTGGGACATAAGCTCTCCTGGGATATGGTTTCCTGAAGCGACGTCGTACCTGGTTGAGCAGCCTCGGGTCTTACTTTAATTTGGTGCCCCCTGCCGGGCTCGAACCGGCACGCCTTGCGGCGGGAGATTTTGAGTCTCCTGCGTCTACCAATTTCACCAAAGGGGCAGAGTGTTTGTCAGGCGCTATCGCCCGACGTCTTGGTCTCTTTGAGCAGCCGGAACTGTCGCTTGAAGTGCGTCACAGTCGCCGCGCCGACCACAAGGCCTGCAGCGAAAATCATGTGCGTCGAATACTGCGGATACTTGTCCGCAAAAACCGTCAGCATGATGACTGCGGCAAGCGCCAGGCCGGTGGCCCATTTGTGTTTCTTGTCTGTCATTCTTCTAATGTCCTATTCTGGTGCGAGCGGGGGGACTCGAACCCCCACGCCATTGCTGGCGCCAGCCCCTCAAGCTGGTGCGTCTACCAATTCCGCCACGCTCGCGTCAGTGTTAGCATCTTAACTGATGCTACGCTGTTTGTCACTAAGAAATTTTGCCGAGAAGCATCGAATGCAACGGAGCTACTCGAGCATTGCCCGAAGCATCGCGGCATCGAGCTCGTTGTAGAGGACATTGGGCTCGGCGGCGTCCAGGTTGTCCCCATGGTAGGCGATGCGGTATTCCCGCTTGCCTGTGCGCCGGCCAGGAGAGGCGGACCACTCGAGGGTAATACGATGCTCGTTGCACCACCTGTTGAGGCTTTCTACTAGGTGCTCGCGCCTGACCTCGAGCTCTGCTGTCGACTCGACAGGGTAGCCTGCGCGCATGCGCACAACCATCATGTGGATGGCCAGGTGGGCAGGGTCTGCAATGATGATGGGCTGGTCGTACACGTTTGTTCTCCTAGGTGAGTTTCACTTGGGGTTCAAACGGTCCAGCAGCTGTTTTAAGGACGTATCCACATCCCGGCCGGCTTAACGGTCCAGCTCATGTCCAGGGCGAGAGCCCTGACCGTGATTGTTCTTGCAGTATACTCGCCGGCGCTGCGAGTAGCAACCGCCGGCGGCAATGCGGCTTAGTGCGTCGACAGGGCTACGCGGTCCGGCTGCTCGGTACGTGCGCGCAGGGTCTCGTTCTTGAACGTCTCGCTGACGATGTACGGTGCTTCGCCAGGCCCCGCTGGGATGGTACGGAACTTGACCTTGTCGCCGGCCTGAGACAGCGTGTCGACTTCCGATACGCGAGTAGCACGAAACGGCTGCGAATGGCCTTTGAGCAGGAACAGCAGGCCAGGAGTGGCGCCGTCCACATGGTGCCAGAGCGTCACGCGCTCGAGTTCGCCAGTGACTTCGACACCCGCCAATTCAGGGGCGCGGCCCCCGCCATCTTTACCGAATCCGAGCATGGTATGTCCTCTATTGGCGCCGGCGGGTTACGACAGCGAGAAGGCGTAGTCGACGCGGGTCCAGGTCGCGGCGGGTGCGCCGTCCTTGGTGCCCGGCTTGAACTTACATGCGGAGATGCTCTTCAGAGCCGCGCGGTCCAGGTTCTTGAAGCCGCTCGACTTTTCCAGCTTTGATTCCGTGACCGAGCCTTCTGCGCTGACGAAGAACGAAGCAGTCGTCGTGCCCTGTTCTTCATTCATCAGTGCGGCTTTCGGGTATTCGACGGTGCACTTCTTTGCGTCGAACGAGGCTGGGGTTTCGGCAGCGATGACCGGGGTTGCGGTCATGGCCAGGGCGACGGCGGCGAACAGGCCGATAGCAAATTTTTTCATGGTGTCCTCACGGGGTTGATTGTAAAAAAGAAGCCTTCCCGAAAGCGGCCGGGAAGGCTATAAACAGGTGCGCCACTCTTGGCGTGGCCTGCTGGGGTTCAATGACTAATGCCGCGTACTACGAAGAGCTGCGATGCAACTCCACTGCAAGAAGTATTGAAAGAGCGTGCTTTGGTAAGTTTAAGAAGGACTTCTGCTGACACCGGCTTATCGACGGCTGCTGCCTTCCCCTTTCCCTCAGTCCATCCAACGACGCACAGGGACTAGCCATGCTGTCTCGGACCGAATTGGCAAGGGTGATGTAATCCCTTCAAAGCTAGGGCGGAGTCACCGCTTCTTCACTCCCGCTCTTTCAATACAACTGGTGCCTTGGGCGGGACTCGAACCCGCACAGCTTGCGCCACTACCCCCTCAAGATAGCGTGTCTACCAATTTCACCACCAAGGCATATCGACTGCATTGACTGAAGGCGCTGCGCCAAGTTTAAGAAGGGCTAATCCTCGCCTCATCGCAGGTGACCCGCGACGCCAGTGGCCTTCCCCTACCTCAACCCCCATCCAACGACGACCGGTGACTAGCCGGCCGGCTCGGGCATAGAGTAGGGTATGTATCCCCTCGCAGCTGGGGTGGAGTCACTCGTTTCTCTACCCTTCAGTCAATGCAACCGCTCAATCGGCCGGCTCGGTGTCCCGAAGCTCCTTGGCCAACTGGTTCACAACTTCAATGTGGTGCGAGGAAGGGGACTCGAACCCCTACACCATTGCTGGCGTCAGGACCTAAACCTGGTGCGTCTACCAATTTCGCCACCCTCGCCACATGAGTTCGTATATTAACTACTGCTACGCTAATTGTCAACAGGAATCATGATGTGGTGCAAGAAAAAGTTCCGATACGCAACGAGTCACCGGCGAGTGTTGCTAGGTGGCCCGTCAAGGAGCGTGAAGCCTCGGGACTCGAGTTCGGACAAGTAGGGCGCTAGGTGCTTGTCCGCGATGAGCACGGGCGGTCTCCCGATTTCTTTCATGTAGAGCTCGCGCACGTGCTGAGTGTACTGATAGATGCCAATTTCATCAGTTACGTCCTCCGTGCTTCGCTCGACCCAGAACCAAACTTCGTTTTTTGGGCGGCGCAGGGCTGCACCGAATGCCTGGTCGCGGCCGCATGCGCGGAAGGCGAAGTAGGCCAGGACCAGGACGGGGAGGCTGCACACGCCGATAACAAAAGCCGTGAACCCGGGGGCGGCCGATGCCGCTTGCATAAAGGTGATGGACACTGCGCAGTTCCTTTCGACGAGTAGCCCATGACGCGGTAGCGTCCCAGGCTGGGGCGGTCAATCTCTTGTAAGTGTAGGTGGCCCGGTTATCCGCGCCGACTGCTCGCTCGCTGTCGAAATACTAGGCTCTTTCCCTATAAATCGTCTGGCTATACCTGTTTTTACCCCAGGACTAACTATGATTGATAAGACGACCTCAGCCAAGGTTCGTATGGCTCCAAGCGCAACCCCCGAAGGTGCAGCGGCGCTGACGGCTATCCATCAGCGCAAAGTACTGGAAGCGAAGAGATTCCAAAGACGTGCCCGGATTTTCGGGCTGCTTTCCTTCATCGCAACGCCGCTATGTCTGTACTACTTTGGGCCCCAGCTGTGGATTTACGCCCTTCCGTTCGGCTGGATATTCATCTTCGAGGTCACTAAGCCTGATGGACTGACGGAAAAGGAGTACTACTCGCTGCCCGGCACACGCAACGAGGCGGGAAAGCACATCTGTTTTCACTGCGGGAGTGGTGAGAAGGAGGTGCACCATTACGGCCGAGTGAACTCGCTGACCGCGATTTACTGCGGTAGTTGCGGTAAGCGCGCGTACTGACCTATTTAGGCGCCGACACGAAAACGGCCACCATGCCCTTCGGAGACGAGCATCGCCATTCAATTCCCCAAATAAATTATCCTGCGGTTTGCTACGGTAATCGCTGAAAGCTTAGCCGAGACGCCGGACGCGCAAGCTACAGCCGGTAAAGACGCTTGGACTTCTGGGGAGACATATAGGAGGTCCGTACTTGTAACCACTTGTGCGCGGTATCGGTCGAGTGCAACTAGGCTACTCTTCGCTCCTTCGCGCTTAAACACGAACCATGCTTTCGAGCTCTCCGGGTCTATTGAGAGGTTGTATTGATACGTAAGCCAAGAAATCTGACCTTCTTGGTACAGTCGTTTGGGCGACAACTCGAGGCAAATTTCCACCCAGCGGCCCGGGAAAACGTCCGCAGCGAGCAGGCTTGTCTTCTGCGGGCCAAGTGCCGTCAACTGAGCGTACTGTTGCTCAGACATTTCAGAAATCCTCTGGTTCAGCCTGAAGCCTGTAAAGACGACGAGACACGTAGCCAAGACTACAGGTACTGTAAGTGAAGAATGGAAGCATTTTTTAATCATTTTTCTTTTGTCTTTGCTTACAGAGGGGTTAGTTCTCCGGTATAGCAAGTTCTAGCTTGTTCCGCGCCGAGTCCTGAATGTTTCGTCTAAGCTTTACAAAGAAAAACGAGCTCCTAAGAGCTCGTTTGTCAATGATGCCGTTGCAGGTTAGATGGCGGCGTGTTCTGGGAACTTCTCTTTCAGCAGTGCTTCTGCGGCAGCGCGTTCTGGCGCCGGCAGTTCCGAGCGCGGGGTTGGCTTGCCGTCAACTGCGACGTGGTAGCCCTGCTGCATTTCCTGTTCGCGCGTCTTGGCTTTAACGACGCCGTGCACGGTGAGCGTGAGGCCTGGGAAGCCCGGCACGTCCAAAACTTCTTTCGGGATAGGGAGGTGCGAGTTGTAGCTCATGCGAGTCCTTAAATAGTTGTCCTTCGCAGTGTAGCGAATGCCCGCGCCTGCCTGCTGCCGCTAGGCTAGAGCCTAGAATCCGAAGCTCGCGCCGAGCGAGGCGTATTCCTTGCCCGCAGCAATTCGGAAGTTCGCGCGGCCTGGCCCGCCGAAGTTCACCACTGCATACGGCAGGGTTTCTTCGCCGACGCGCACGCCGGCGCCAAGAGTTCCGACTGTTCCCATGCGATAGCCCGCTTCGAGCTGAGCGAACGCGCGGAATTTCGCAGTGCCCGAGCACTTCTCGGACTTGGCATACTGTCCGTTCGACGAGTCGCGGCAGACCTCCGTTCCGTTTTTCTGAGTCTGGTTGTAGTAACGGCTGTCTGCGTCGTCGCCGCGGGAGACATCGAAGCCAATTGAGGGGCCCAGGTAGAAGCCTTTTCCCGTGACCGTGTATCCGACTGACAGCTCGAACGCCGCCTCTTTGTCGATACTCGCGATTCCTACGTGGCTTACGCCGCCAGCCTGCGCGGGGGATGACAGGAGAGGCGTGCAAACGAGAAGCGCAGCGATAACTTGGCGAAAGCGAATCATAAAAGTCCTGGTGAGAGTGTATCGGGTGGAAACAGGTTGTTTCGGCGTGCAATATTATCACTCAGTATATTAAAAAGAGCAACTATTTTAGCTTCGAGAAGCAGCATTTGGCTTTGTAGATATTCATTGCTGTCAATTAGGAACATTTCTGCTAAACTAATAGTATCGATAAGTCGATAGGGAGCAAGAGTCCTGCCGTCTGCGCCGGTATCCGGTATGGCAAAGCTCAAGGGGAACATCAAACAAAATCCGTGCATTCCAATTTAACGGTTGGTCTTGTCGGTAATGCAGACGCTGCACAGAGCGCAATCGCGCGGACCGACCCTTAATTGGAGCACTACCATGCCGTCGAAAGACCACCCTATTGTCTCGTCTCATCGAGACGCAGCTACTCGCATTTTCACCTATCTGAACGTTGAGCATGGCATCAAGCTGAAGCCGATTGTTGCCCTCGAGGTGCTTGCGCGCGCCCTGGGCGTAGCAAACTGGCAGACGCTCAAAGCGATGGCTGAACAGGGCAGAGCGCCTCGCCAGCTGAGCGACCACGAAGGCCTCGACGCGGTTTTAGCAGCAGAGGTCGAGTCGCCAGCGGTGACGTTTGATGGAACGCCAGAAGAAATCGTTCAGCTGCTGCTCCAGCGCGCCGGTACCGCGTCGCTGCCAATTCTGCCCGGGCTCGCCCGGTCGATTGCTACGGAGCAGACGCGCCTTGGTCCCGGCTACGGTGACGCGCCACTCTCGGTCGTGCACGACCTTTTTTCGCAGCCGGTATCTTTGCTGGTTCAAAAGGGTTTCTCGACAAACAAGTTGCTCCGCATACTGATTCGGACGATGACGGCACAGTCGATGGACTTGTTTTCGAATCTGAATACCGAAGAGAAGGACTTTACGTATAAGCTGAAACGCTTGAACTACGCCGAGATGCCAACAGTGGATTTGGACCTTCTGCTGCTGGGGCCCGGTGCGCTCGAAAATTATGCTGTGCTGGCTCCGCTTCTGCGAGCATTGTCGCCGACGTGTCGCGTGGTCCTCCTGGTGCGTCCGGATTACATCGGACGTTCGCCCGAGGCAACGCAGATTTTGCAGGCACTGAGGGCGTCTTCCCTAGTTCACCAGCATGCCCCGGGCGAGGTCTATTCGTTGGAAGACCCCATCGAATACCCAATCGCGCAGGTAGCTCAGGTGAGCATCCCTCGTTACGAAGGACAGGACAACGCTGCAGTGTCGGAAGGGCTCAGCCGCACAGCAGGGCTGGTTGAACGAATGGGGTCGACGACGTCCACACCCCGGGCGCGTCCCTGGTTGCCGGCGCGAGCGCAAGTGCGCGACATCCCGTCGAAAACTCCGGGCCGAGGCTTTATTCACTATGCGCCCGGCTTTAGCTCAGACTCGTCCTCTGGGAAATGGTGCATTTTCCGGAATGAAGAAACCGTAGACGAGACCTGGGACGTCATCGCACGGGCGATTGCGAACAAACGATTGGTCGGCGCACTGGTTTCCTGTAAAGGCAATGCAGAGGACCACGGCGGCAGCTATGTCATCTGCGTGTTCACGCGCAATTACGCGGACCGCGAGGACGTAATGGCAGCACGGGAGACTTTGCGTGAACTGGGCGTTACCGAGGAACTCAAGTACAAGCGCGATATCGAAACGTTCAATAACGTGTACGGTGTACCAGAAGAGTGGTACTACACGGCGTAAGCGAATCTGCGCTCACAGCAAAACACGCATTTTTTGGAGATACCGATGAAACCTTACGCACCTGCAACCAACTTGGGCCGCACCCGCGCCCAAGATGACATCCACCACCGGACGGCAGACCAGCCCCGCGAGGCCGCAGTAGCCGCGGCAAAGGCCGCCCGACACGGCGCACGTCAAGACGGCAAGGCCCAGGTTGCACGCAGCCTGGTCGAAGAAGAGCAGCGCAGCTGATGGGCACCCTGGCCAACAGCACCGACGGAAACACTCCGAAGCCGGCCCGGCCGGCGGCGGACAAAGCTGCGATGCGGGTGCTGAGCATTACCACCGCGCTGGCCGCCATCCTTATTGCCCTTGCGCTGTTTGCGGCAGTCGACTTCTACGAGAAGAAAGCTGGGGCAAAGCTGGACGCGTTCCTGGAGGCAAATGCCTGCCAGTCGACCGCTCCCGTTGAGGGTAAGCCCGCGTACTCGTGCAGTAAGCTCGGGCAGGCAGTGCTGACCGAAGATGCAGTACGGCGCCTGGCAGAAAGTAAGCCGGCTTCGACTAAATAACACTTCGGGGCTATACTCGAAGCAATTAACCAATAGGGGTTTACATGCAGAATTTTCGTCTGAAGGGTCGCGCAACTTTCCATTAGGGACAATTTTGTCTGCTAACGGAGAAGTGCGATGCATATCATCGTTCCGGACGCCTCCGCGCGTCCATATCAGCTCATCGGCCTGAACTACCAGTGGCAACCGGTGCAAGAGCAACGCTTTGCGACGCTCGAGGAGTTGGCCAAAGCGGTGTACGAGGCCGCGAGCCTTGTCGAGAGCAATCAGCGTAAGTGGCTGCCTCTGGAGCGCGATGTCGTGCGCCAAAAGGCCGCCAACCCTCGTGGAAAAGTTCTCGGCATTGCCGAGCTGGCCGCCTGGGCTCGCCGGCTGCGAATCGAAAGCTATCGCCGGCGGGCCGACGAGTTCATCTTCCGCCGCGGTAGTGTGCCTGGCGTCTGCAACTACAACCGGGGCCCAAGCCAGCGCAATCGCCGCGTGCAGAACGAGCGCCGCAGCACCGCCCTGGTCGTGTGGGAGGACGGGGAAGTTGCCGCGCGCGCTGTTCGTCGCGATTCGCACCTGCCAAACAGCTGGGACGACTATCGAGACCGCGGCCATCAACGCAACTGGAAGGCCCAGCACACCGGCCGTAAGAGCTGGGACCGCCCGGCTCGACAAGGCGAGGCCTGAGCACCAAGACGCCCCTCGTGGGGCGTTTTTACGTTTGGGTCGCCCGCAACGCGCTACACTAGCCAGGACAACAACCGCGCATGCGGGTTACAAGGAGGTTTCATGTATCGATTTCGATTTGAGGTGATGGTCGCCGCGTTGGCGGTGATTTTTTGTGGAGGGGTGCTCGGTGTCTGGTTCGATGCCGTGATGGCCACGCTTCGCAACGAGAGCTCGATGCAGTCAATTTATGTGCTCATCTGCATCGTATGCTCGGCCGCGCTGACCGCCTTGGCGTACGGGATGCGCCGTAACTTGCCAAACTACGGAGGCATGCCACCGTTGCGCGACCTGGGCCTGTACCTCCGGCCAATCGTTTCGACGGCGGTAACCGCGTGCATCGTTGTCACCTGGTCCTCGTACCTGCTGGCGACAATCCCTGCGACGTCGACCTTTCAGCATTCCGCATTGACGGTCGCTCGGTGGCTCGACATCGGCATCCTGATGCTCTGCATTTGGTGGGGCACCCGAATGATTCTCGAGTTCCGGAGGATGCGTGCTTGGGAACGGCGCATGCATCCGACTCATACCGACTCACGTGACGTCACCGGGCAGAAGGGGTAGGTATGGTCAAGGTTTCTAACCCTGCGAAGTCATATGGCTCTGTCAGCTCGACGGCTTCGGTCGGGAAGTTGGAGGACTATGTGTATGGCCTGTTCTTCAGGGGAGGCATTCGACATATCGCACCGTACATCCCCTATCGCCGGCCACCTGGCCTAACGCTGTGCCAGCGAAGTGCTGGCGCCAACACACGCAGTATCGATAACATCTGTCCTGAGTGTGCGGCCGCGGCCAAAGAGGTGCTAGGCGAGCTCGCTTTCGCCTAGATTTTCGCTCAATTCCTGAACCGGCAAGCCTTCTGGCCTGCCGGTTTTTCTTTCGGCATCTGCTGAGGTTGCCTCGGCAAAGCGTGACCTTTATTCCGACTCCTGCTATACTGCCTCCGTCAATTTAGTGACAGGGAGCGAGAGTCCTTCCGTCTGCACCGGTTCGCCGGCATGGCAAAGCTCAAGGTGTACTACCCCAATTCCAGACATTCCAATTTGACGGTTGGTCTTGTCGGTAACGCAGACGCTGCACATTAGCGCTTACGCGCAAGACCGACCTTAAATTTGGAGCTGCCCATGCCTTCCAAGAGCGAAGCTATTCTTTCGTCCCACCGGGACGCCGCAACTCGTGTTACCAAGCACTTCTCGACCAAGCATGGTCTCTCTCTGAAACCCAATGACGCCCTCGACGTCGTTGCCCTCGTTCTCGGCGCCGCCAACTGGAAGACGCTTCGCGCGATGGCGGAGCAGGGCAGGGCGCCGCGGATGGCGGACTTGGCAGGCGACAACGCCGTCGAGCCGCAACCGCTTCATTTCGACCCGGCGGGAGTAGGCGAAGGTAGTTCGCCTGGCCGAACTCCGTTCCCGACGAAGTCGGTAGCTGTGTATGACATCATCACGGCGCTCGAAAACCGCAACAAGGGCATACAGGCACATCCTCGCGCCAATTGGGGCGAGCTCGCAGCCGTAGCACAGAGGCAGCGTAACCTAGTGCTGACAGCTGCTCAAAGCGCGGCCGTGGAGACCTTCCTGTCCCGCCAATTCTCGATGATTAAAGGCGAGCGTGGCAGCGGCAAGACCACTGCTATCGATGTCTTCGTTGATACGATGCGCGCCGGCGGCTTCCAAGTGCTCGACACGAGAACCTCGGACCCAGTCCTCACGATGCAAGGCGCAATGGGCCTCTACAATGGCACCATGACCTGCAACGCGCACAACCCGATGTGCATCGACGCTTTGGTGCTCGATGAGCGTGCGTTTGACCGTCTCGACGTGATTGGGGCAGCCCTGGACGCATTGCCTGCGATGTGCCGCGTGGTTCTTGACGGCGACACCGCGGACTATCGCACGAAGGGACCTGCGGCCATATTCCAGGCACTGCGGGCATCGCCGCGTGTCCATTGGGTGAAGCTTTCGGGGGTGCTTCGTCAGCCCAGCATCCTCAGCGTGCCACTGCCTCCCGAGCACCAAATCGCCGGCGCCTTAACGCAGCGGTTGAAGCGCTCGGTACCGCTTCCGAGCGAATGGGTGAACAAGCTGCGCGACATGGAGCTTGCCCTGGCGGTAAAACTGACGGCCACACAAGCTGTCACGTTGGACCACCTGGCGAGTACCGCAGCTTCATTCGTCGTGGGCGGGGACCATGCCGGTGTCGCCGTCCGGCTGTTTGGCTCCGCCATGGGCCAAGCCGGCTACCACGTCTATGACGCTATCGGAACGGGAAACCCGGAGGTGCTGCTCAAGGCTATGCGCGGCCAAGACAGGCTAGGCAAACAGGTCGTTTCAGCGCCTATCCCGGCGACTGCGGACGTTCTGCTGCTCGACGAGCGCGCGTTCAGCGACCTAGCGCTTTTGGCCCGAGTCGTTGGTAACCTGAAGGCAGACTGCCGCGTAGTAGTCCATTTCAGCAAATGGCGTCCAACCACTGAGACTGCGGAGGCCGTGGCCTCGATTGTGGAGATTCTGGCCGGCCTGGAGCTCGCTCCCCTGGTATTCAGCACCGACGGCTCGATGCATGCTGCTGGCCCCTCGCTGCGATAGTCCTGGCGGTTCCTGGCTATACGGTGAAGGACAACGCGTAAGGACTGAGATGGACCCAATTGCCAAACCGAAGAAGCTCACGCCCCTGGCCAAGCTGATTCATGAAAACACAACGATGATGAAGAAGGTCGAGGCTGTCGACATCCGATATCTCAGGCCCAGCTCGGACCTGCACACTAACGTCTGGGGCTGGACGTGCGGCTGTTGCGGACACAAGGGGAATCCCGATATCGACACGATGTACAGAACGTACTCGACGTCGTGCAACAAGTGTCTTGCGACGAACACGTTCGATTTCCGTAAGCATGGAGCATGAATTCACAAGGGCGCCGATGGCGCCCTTTTTCTTTGGTTCGCTACGCTCACACCCCGGACGGAGAGGCGTCGGGGTGCCCCATTCAATACCCCTCCGGTTTAGTTCTTGTGGCCCGCCCCGTTCTCGCTCCGCACCAGCCGGCCAGGTGAAGGGCGGCACGCAGATTTAGGGAGGATTCTCGCTACGCCATGCGCGCGCGGTTAGCTTCAATGGCGGTTGCGACCTCTTTGACCGTCTTGCGCGACACCGGCCAGTCCTTGGCAATGGTGCTGAACTGTCCCGCCTCGCCGGCTATGCGCTCGATGGTTTGCTCCGCCCAATTTAGGGACAGGTCACAGCCCTTCGCCAGCGCCAGCAGGTGCTCTTTGCCAGGACGCCGGCCCTCACCGCGGACCGTCATCTGATGCTCACCGCCCGGCCCGACATTGAACGTCAGGTCGTAGCACGGGGCAAGCTTCCACTCCATCGTATTGTTCATCGCATAGGCGAAGTTCTTCGTATGGTCGTCCCGGTTGTTGAAGACAACGTTGAAGACGCACCGCTCAAAAGCGCTGCGCACCTCCCGCTCATCCTTGGTCAACATGCGGGTGGCCTTCAGCAACGTGTCGTAATCGTGAGAGGCAACCCTGAAGTTGTCGTCCAGGAGGCCGGCCAGGCTCAACGTCGGGACGCGCATACCCTGCGCACGGTCGAAGCGTTCGATACCGAAGCCAGCGAGTTTCTTGCTCAGGTCGAAGTGCGCGGTGGCAGGCATGTCCAAGCCGCAGCGCCGCGCAAGCTCGGAGTACACGACCTCCAGCGCACAGACGTCCTTACTCTCGCCCTCAGCCTGGAATTTGACCAGCCAGGGCGTCCCCGGCGCCGTAGAGGCCGTGCTGACATTCTTGCTCCTGCGGTCGTACTGCACCAGCACCTTCGGGCGGGCGCCGTGCGGCGAGCCGCCAGTCAGGGCCAGCTGCTTAAGGGTATCGGTATCTCGGCCGGCGAGCACGAGCTGCGCATCTTCCGCCAGTTGCACCAGGCTCCGATACTCTGGTTCCTCGCTTAGTTCGTCGGCCGGCTTAAACACCAGGGCGCCCATCGCACGGTCGTGGATGAACGCAAGGCGGTCCAGTGGCGAGATGTCGGTCACTTCCCGACCGGATTTTCGGAAGCATTGGTCCATGACTCGGCGGCCCCAACCGTCCGGCAGGGAATCGGCGATTAGGCCGGGCAGACCATCGAGATAGGACGGGAATCCGGAAAAAGCCGGCTTGCGCAGGGGAAGCTTCAATGGCGAGAACTGGATGCCTTGCTCGAGGGCTTCGTCCGAATACTCGAACAAAAGCGTGCGGCCGGCGTGCGCCAGCGTGCCCAGCATCCATTGCTGGCCCCATCCACAGAAATAGACTTGGAGCTTCTTCATTTCTTACTCCCAATGCTTCGGTTATAGGTTGGCTTTCGGCGCACGCGCTTTCGAGGTGGCTCCAAGGACTGCTCGAGTTCGCTGATGGACAGGATTGGCAGCGTGAAAAGGTTCTCCAGCTCCGCCACAAGACCCAGCGCGATTACCAGGCGCATGAAGGTGTCCAGCGTCGTCTTCCCGGTACTTTCAAACGCAGATACGGTACCGAGGGCTACGCCTGCCCGCTGGGCAAGCTCCGGCTGAGAAACGCCAAGCTTCATGCGGTGGGCTTTGAGCCGCTTAGCCATCTCTTGGCTCAGCTCAGGGGCAGTGGCAAAGTTAATGTTCATTTTTCTGAAGTTAAGCGCATATTTTGATGTATAATTTCAGTATAGCATAAATTAACAACGAACGCCTGCGCCCTCGGCGGCCTTAACTTCAGAAAATCGTTATAAACACTCGGTAATCTGCCGACTAACTTCGTTTTTCTAGTAATTATCTAGATAAATCGTGTTAATTCCGGCAGGTCCGGCGCGCTATCGTTACCTACACTGAATAGGACCAATTCTTTTCAAAGGACATATATGACCACCAAGGCCGCTAAAGCTGTTACCGAAGCAATCTCCGTCACCGCGCAGGCTCGCATGGAGCTGAAACGTTTTGCCATCACGCCAGAGATTTCGTGCTTCCGGTTGACGTATGAAATCGATATGCCCGATGTCGTGCCTGCTGGCATGAAAGAGCACTTCGCCAGTCTGGTGAAGTATGGCTATGCAAAGCCAGAAGCCATCGAGGCCTACCTCGCGGGCACCGCTAGGGTGATTGAGCCCATCGTCGGCTTGTTCGTTGTGTGCCCGGAGTTTCGCGAGTCGGTAGCCAAGGTAGGACTGATGAAAACGGTCGAAAAAACCAACTGGCTCCAGGTGGAAGACAGGTTTGACGACTTCGTCAGCGGCGTCATCACGGCCGGCGACCTGATGCGCGTCGACTACGGAACCCACACGGTCTTCGACCATGAAGGCAGTGTGTTGCCGATTGCATTGGTCTTTGACTACTCAAACGGATGCATCGACGAGTCGCACTACGACCTGGCGAAGGTTGTAGAAGTCCTCGCCAAGGACGCCCGGGTATCGCCCGGCTATGACCTCAACCGCAGCAAAAATTACATGGACTCGATTTGTGTCCAAAATATTCCGTACTACAACGTGTCGCCTGGCCGCTCGCAAACTGTCGCCTTCATCTATTCACCAACGGTCGAGGACATTCGCAAAATCTGGGCGCACGCGCATTCGTCGGGCCGCAAGGTCACCGGGCCAACCAGCCTGGGCATTGCCGCCCTGGAGTTGGACATGCTGGGCCTGCGCAGCTCTGGCGCTGAGCGTCCGGAGCCTCTCGTCGTCGAGGCCGAAGACGAGTAATCGTTAATTCTTCCACACTGCAAGTGGCTTCGGCCCCTTGCAGTTTTCGTTGGCGCCGGCGCAGCTCAACACATTAGGCCGGACAACTATGAATCAGAACTGGACACACCATGGCAACACAAAAAATAAGCACTAAAACCGAACGCGAGACCCACTCGGCGCAGGTTCTGCGAGAACTACAGTATCACGAGGTAACCGATAGCTTGGCCTACTTTCGGCTGACCTACCGCATTGAGCTTCCCGACACTGCCTCAGCAAGCCTGCGAGAACAGTATCCGGAAAATATTACGTACGGGTTCGCCTCCATACACGACATCCTGGCTTTTGCAGACGATAAAGTTGAGACTCTGCAGTCAAACACGGAGCTCGTTGCCGTCTCGGATGCGTTCCTTGCATTCGCTGCGAAGGAAGGGCTGAGGAAGGCCTGCCATATCATTCAGATTCCCAGCCGCAAAAATGCATGGGATGAATTTGAAAAAGGGCGGATGACCGCGGCAAACGTTGTGCAGGTCAATTTGCAGGAGAACTTGTTGCTGAGTCTTGACAACAAGCCTATGCCGGTCGCGTTAGATTTCAGCGGGGAGAAGGGTGGAATTTCGGACGAGAACTACAACCTCGACACTGTCATGTTCATCCTGCTCGTCAACTCACAAGTATCGCCACTGTCACGCGTTCATGGCGATATTTTTCCTGTCGACAAGTGGGATGCGCGCTGGATTCATGAGTGTCCGAGTGGTGCCCGACCTCGGATGAACGAAGTGTTATTTAGGTTTACCCCAACGCAAGAGGAAATGCAGAAAATCTGGAAGAGAGCTCGCGAAGTCTACCCTAATGCCGCGTTCCGATACTTAGAACAGGCCGTCATCGACCTGGACCTTCTTGGACTGCGCGCCGGCGACGCAGCTAAGAAGGCATCCGACTAGTCAGAAGCATTATCTCGTGCCGCAAGTGGCCCAGGCCCTTGCAGTTTTTCTTTGGCGCCGGCGCAGCTCACTACACTAGCCAGGATAACTACGAACCGGAATAGGACACACGATGGCCACACAAAAAATCAGCACCAAGACCGAGCGCGAGACACACTCGGCCCAAGTCGTACGAGAACTGCAGTACCACCAGGTGACTAGAAAGTTAGGCTGTTTTCGCCTGACGCACAGCATCACACTTCCCGATGCCGCGCCGACGAGCCTACGGGCACATTTCGAGGCCAGCTCGACCTATGGCTTTGCGACCATGCGTGAAATCGCAGCGTTCGCAGACGACGAAGCTCAAACGCTTACGCCGGATGAGGAACTGACCGCGGTCTCCAACGAGTTCCTCCACAATGCCGCTCGAGAAGGCATCGCGGCCGCGATTAGCCTCGGTGGCCGCTACGGTGCAGAAGGAGCGTGGCACGCTTTCGCAGCAGGGAAACTGACTGCCGAGAACGTCGTCCATCTCAAAGTCGCAGAGAACCTCATGCTCGGCCTGGACAACAAGCCGTTGCCCGTTGCGCTGTTTTTCGACTACCGGAAAGGGGGCATCTCCGACCAGCATTTCGACTTGGAGGCTGCAGTGCGCATCCTGTCGAAAGACTCCCGAATCAATCCCCTGAAGCGGGGTGCGTATGGCGAGCTGAAAAACGATGAGGCCTTGCGCATCGGCTGGATTCCTGAGCATCAAATCATCCATGGCACTCGCGAAAAGGGCCTCACCTTCAGTTTTTCTCCGACCAAGGACGAGATGCAGCAAATCTGGGCGAAAGCTCGCGAGAAGTACCCGAAGGACCCTTCTCGCTACCTGGAACAGGCCGTCATCGACTTGGACCTGCTCGGCCTGCGCGCCGGCGACGCAGTCAAGAAGGTATCCGACTAATCAGCATCACTACTTCGAACTGCAAGCGGCCTTGGCCCTTGCAGTTTTTCTTCGCTATCTATTTGCGAAGAAAAAACCCTGCGCAGCTGTTAGGCCGGCAGGGTATGGAATCAGAAGCCGTTGAGGACTTCGGTGATGACTTGCGGATGGCTCAGCAGAATTTCCTTGTCGGCCGCAGACAGGTGCCGGAACGCAGTCCTTGCCAGAGTTTTGGCCCTGATGAGTTCGGCAGCTGCTGCTGCTTGCGCGGCTTGCTTCGCGGCGACCAATGCTTCTGCGTCCGTAGGCCAGTTCGCAGGGTCTTTCAGCGTGCTGCGAATCAGCTCACGGATTTTTGCGCCGTAGTTGTTCAAGAACTGGACCTGTTCACCGAGCGGCAAGCCGCCAGTGTCGGGATAGTCGAGCGTCTTCACGTGCGTCTTCGAGAGCGTCCCGTTGTTCAGGATGAACTCGACCTGGTTCACTTCCTTCATGCTCACAACTGCATGGGGGAATGCCTTGGTCCAAATCGGTAGGCGATTGTGGTCCAGGTATTTCCAGGCAAGTGGCGTGAACTCCACCTGCAGCAGGCCTGGCATGCTGTAGAAGGATTCCCACAGCGGGCCGGTCAGCATGGCCTGCAGGTCGAGAATTCGCATCAGGCACGATTCAGCGGCCCGGCGGGCTGAGCCGGCGTAAATCATGCTTGGCAGCGGTTTGGCGCCGGACAGGATTTGCTGTTCACCGCGGTAGCGCCGGTCGAAGCCGAACAGGGTGTTACGCAGTTCGCCGAACTTGGGCTGGCCTTTCGAGGTGTCGCACGTGTCGGGCACGTAATACTCGAGCAGCCCCTTTTTGTTTTCGCGAATCCATTGCAGCAGGCGGTGCGGGAAGTTATTTTCCATCATGAAGCCGTACTCGGAGGTAGTCATTTTCAGTTCCTAAGAAGTTGTCCTACCGAGTATAGTCATGCAAGAAAAAGCCCTGCTCAGCGTGGTAGCTGGCAGGGCAAGAATTAGGACTCTACGCGCGAGAGCGCGTCGACCAAGAGCTTGGGGGCTTTTAAGAGCACAGCACGCTCTTCGTGGGTCACCTGGTCGGCGATGCGGTTCGTGACGTCCTGGAGGAGCTTCGTCTCCGCTTCCGTCAGATTGCCGCCGAATCGCTTGATGCCAAGTTCCACCATGGCCTCGCGGCTCCAGGCACGGATGGCGAACCAGTATTCCTTGAGCAGCTCGAGCTGGGCGCCCAGGGTCTTGCCGTCGATGTCGAGAGCGGGAAACTGGTGCTCGAGTACGGTGAACAGGCCTTCAGCCCGTATGACGACTTCGATGTCGTACGGCGACATGCTGGTGCAGACTTGCACACCCGGGTAGTCCTCGGTAAAGCTCGGCAGTTGGCGGGGTTTCGACAGGTAACGCTGGGCGAGCAGCTCGAACTCTGCGCTCGGCAGGCCCGGGAGGACTTGGAATTGTTCCCAGATGGTCCCGTGCAGCATCATGCGGTTGTCGAGCACCCAGATGGTGGCCTCGATGGCGAGGTGGTTGTCCAGGTGTTTGAGGGATTCGCTCCCGACGGCCGTTGCTGCGCCGTGGTCTCGTACGTACTGCGTTGCATGGGCGTGCCACGCTTGGAATTGCTGGGTAGGGGTCTTCTGCATCGTGTACATGTGTTGTCCTGAAAGTGGTCCTTTCAAGTGTAGCGAAGATGCTGGCGGCCCCTCGCACGGTCCTCGGCATGTTCATAGATGATGCGTTAAGGCTCATAAGGAACGTTCTATGATGCACCAGGCGGCGCGCAGACGAAGAAAAGCCAGTCCGAAGACTGGCTTTTAGAGAAATGAGGCGGCTTACGCGGCTTCGAGCTCTTCGTCGGGCAGACGCTTAGCTGCGAGACGCTCAGCCTTGCGATTTTCGCGACGCGCCTGGCGCACGAAAGGCCAGATGTCGAAGCTGCCATCGCCGTCGGCCCGCTTTTCGGCGATGACCTTGGCCAACGCACGCTTCAGCGCGTCATAGTCTTCCTGGGTAGCCGGCAGCGGCCGGCACACGTAGTCCACGCTGTTGCCCCACTTGTCGAAGTTCGAGCGCACACCGATTTCGACTTCGTCAGTCGTGTACCGGAAGCGGTAGTCCTTGGTCGCGGCATAGCCGTGATTGTACTCGTGGAACCGGATTTCGAATTCGGCACCGTCAGCTTCCAGGAAGCCTTCGAACGCAGGGGTCGGCAGTTTTTGTTTCGGCATAGCTGTTCTCGTGTTGTTGTCCTGTTTAGTGTAGTGCGCAGGCTTATCGCCAGGCAGTCAGTCGACGTACTGTTCGTACGCGTCGGGATTGGCGTCAAGGCGAGTCCAGACAAGGAAGTCCGAGGTGAACTTCACGTCGGGCAGCTTCTGCCAGCTGTAGCCGGCACCGACCTCATAGAGGCTGTATGGAATGTCGAGCATGTACACGCCGTCCTGCAGCTGGCACACCACGTACACATGCTGTTCGTGCATGCTGCTGACTGCACAGGCTTCCACCGCGGCAGCGGCCAGCACCGAGACCAGCCCGTCGGCGATGAGGTGGCAGATGCCGCCGCCGGCAAACGTGTCATCATCGGCTTCGTCCCAAGCATCGTACTGGCCCTGGGCTGCGGCCACTAGCTGCGGAGCGAGTGCTTGCGCGTCCTTCAGAGCGCGTAGCGCGACCTTGTCGCCGGTTACTTCGTGTTCGGTTAAATGCATAAAGTCCTTCGATTGTTGTCCTGCTCAGTGTAGGCAATAGGGTAGCGGCTGGGCTTAAGCCTGTCACTACACTGAGCAGGACAACTTTTTTGGAGACACTCATGTTTTTCAGCTTCGATGATATGCCAGAACTGCACTACCCGCCGACCGACTATGCGGAGCAAGACCGCGAGACCGAGGAGAAGTTTTCCTGGCTGGCCGATGCGCTGCCGTGGGTCGCCGCGAATGAAATGGACGAACTGCGTAAGCGCGATGACTTCCCGGGCATCCACGCCGACTACGGTGACCTGGCGGCCTTCGTGGCTCGCGTCGAAGCCGGGCGCAGCCGTATCGTGCAATGCAAAGTTGAGCAGAACGGTTTCACGCTTAGCGCCGGCTTGGACCTTATCTCGGGCCAGACCTACCTGATGTCCAACGGGGTTTACGAGCCGAGTGAGCTCGAGGGCTACCTCAGCATCAGCGTCGACGTCGGCGGCCGCCTTACGCATTGCCTCAGCGGTGAAGCGGAGCAGGGGAGGATTGACCCGCTTTCGTCGTACGAGGTGAAGCGTGTTGTCGAGACTCTCGCAAAAGCGAAAGCCTTGCCGCCGCTGTAATTCCCTACCCACGGTCCCCACCGTGGGTTTTTCTTTGCCCTAGCCGAGACGCTCGGAAGCCGCTGCAGAGTCCGCCGGCGCATAAAACATCCCCGCTGACCATTGGCCAACGGGGACGGGAACGTAGAGCTAGCCGTGCTTCTTCCACAGCTTGTGGTCGAAGACGGGGTCGCTGAAAACAAGAGTGCCGTCAGCACGCTCCATGAAGTTGCTGAAGTTCGCATCGGCCGTACACTGGTGGTTCATCCAGAACCAGTTGAGCATGCACATGAAGCGTGCCAGCTCAGGTGTCATCCCGGCCAGCTCCTCGTCCTCCTCTGGGAACCGGTCATGCTTGCTGACATAGCGCGTGATGCGCCGAGCCATCAAGCCGTTCGGCGTACCTCGACGAACAGGGTAGAGCCGTTCCATCTCGAGCAGATAAAGCGGAAGTCCCGTGGCGGATTCGCCCACTTGGCCGTAGTTGGCCAGGACCGCCGGCTTGTGGATGCCTTGGGGCCCTAGTCGCTCGGTCAGATAACCGACGTTCTTGCTGTCGGTTGTCAGCTTGAGCACCCGGGTCGGGTCCGACATGGCGAAGGCGGCGCCGAATTGCCCGCGGCCCAGCATTTTCTTCGACGCACTCCGGAAGGCCGGATGGCGGAAACGCAGGTGCATTACCTCGGGGTCTTTCAGGGATAAAACGGTCATGGTCTTTCCAAAATAGTTGTCCTGCCCAGTGTAGCGAGACACCCGGTGCCGCTCCCTATACGAGCCAGGACAACTTTCATCAGAGGACAACCATGCTCGCATACACCAGCTTCAAACCCGCTCATTCGAACGCGGCAATCATCAACAGCAGCCTGTTCCTGCAGCTGAACTCGGACGCCTTTCAGGCACACGTTTCGGCGCTCGAGGACGACCCACGGGCGCTGGCGCGCCTGACCATCAACCTGCTGGGCCACATCGCGCTGGAGCCGACCGATGGCGGCAACATCGGTGACATCCTGTCGGACAAGGGCTCGGACTTCTCGCCGGTCTTCGGCAACGGGGACGGAAACGACGTCTGGGTCAGCCTGTCGTTCTACAAGCTCAGCAACTTCGTCGGCAGTTTCGTGCTGTCGCGCGCGGCGCCGGAATTCGAACTGCTGCGCAATGCAATCCAGGCGAACTTCAGCAGCAAGATGTACAAGGCCGCGGAGATGCATCGCCGCATGGAGCAGCTGGTCACCCGTCGGATGAGGAAAATTGGCGACAAGTCCAGCTCCGCATACCAGAAGGCCATGCAAGCTGTGCTCGACCAGGAAAACCCGCAGCCGGCTAAAGGATGGGTGCGTCCGAACGAGAACACCCTGGAACGCGCGTATGCCGCCGGCCGCTCTGCCAGCATCCAGCGGATGGAGCCCCTGCGTGACCGTATGTTCGCGCGGATGGCGGCCATCGAGGCCCATACCGCACATCCGGACTACCAAGGTAGCTTCGAAGAAATCAAGACGGCATTCGCCATGCAGTATCTGGTTCACGGCCTCGCCGGCGTAACCCTGCAGTAATTTCCAATCCCCGGGCTGTTTGCCGGGGATTTTTTATGCGATGACGCGCGTACTTTGCAGCGTCTGCCGAGATTTTCGAGGCTTCGACTGCGCTTTCGGTTGCGCTTTCGACCGTGACTTCGCGCGAGCCTTCGGTTGCGGCCTGGAGGGGCTAAGGAAATAAGCCTCGATACGCGCACAGATGACTCCGAGGACTATGAATCCTGCCGCCAGTGCAAATCCCCACAGCAAATACTTCATGCGCATTCCCTCACCTGAACAGTCGAATGTGTGGCGCAAGTTCGCCAAGGACCGCACAACCCGCTTATCCGACGAGTCGTTCGGGGGCAAGTATAAAAGCCTCGGTTTGCGAATGTCAAACAGGAAATTTTTCCTAAAAACATTGACTTTCACACGGAGTTGTCGCGGCGGTCCACGCTCCACCTCTGCTGCAGCCGGCGCAAGAAAAGCCCACCGAGAGGTGGGCTTGGGAGAAGAAGAACGCTATTGCATGTCGCTCAGTTTGTTAGGGTTGCAGAACCCGCCTTCCTGTCCAAAGGGCCAGTACTCATCCATTGCAGGCGCAGTGGGAAGAAGCGGGGATTCGGCCCGCTGCTTGGCGGCAGCAGCGACGAACCGCGCGGCCAGGTCGATACGGGCGGAGTACCCCAGCTCGTGCTTCGGGTCTAGCGCAACCAGGGCGTCGGTGCCGAAACGGCAGGCTTCGGCCGCGGAGAGCTGAGCCGTATCGTCGGTGGCGCCCATGCGTTCAGCCACCAACGCGGCCACGTGTGGGCAATACGAGTGTGCGAGCGACCGGACGGTTATCGGCTGGCCAGCTGCACGCTGGCTACTGCAATGGAGCGCCGCCATTTCGGTGGCGACCCACTGTAGCTCCGGGTCCAGTTCGGCGATTGAGTTAAGGGCGACTGCGTAGATTGAAACCATGTACTTGCTCCTGTGAGATGACCTTCATCCTATAGCGAATCGGTGTGCACTGCTCACCGGAACTGGGCTGCGTCGGACATCCTCGCCGTTCACATAGCTACACCACGCATACCTCACCTCACCTAAAGTTGCAGAATGAATAATAAAATCAATCTTGCCCTAGCACTCGGGCTATCGCTGGGCGCTGTGGCAAGTTCTTCGGCGGACGTCTTCCATCTTCGGGTGCACTCGCCCGGTCTCGTTGCTTCGGCAAACACCCCACCGACACCGGCGCCAGTTCCGCCGCCACCCCCTAAGCCAGCTTCAGCGGTGTTTGGTGACGTTGCCTTTGGTGCGGTGAATGCGGGCTCGAGCACCTCGCTCAATTTCACAGTCCAGAATGCCTCCGCGGAAGCCGCTTTGGAGCTCCAGGACATCGCGGTAGCGGGTCCCGGGCTGAGCTGGGCGCCGGGCGCGATGGGCACGCCGTGTGCGGGCTCGATGCCTCAGACGCTCGCTCCAAAAGCTTCATGCTCATTAACCGTCACCTGGTCGCCGGCCGCCGCAGGACCGCTTGTAGGGGGACAGCTGACGGTAACGGACAATGCACCAGAGAGCCCGCATCGTTACGACTTGACTGGAACTGCGGGCACCGCGCCAGACCCTCACTTCGCGAACGTCAGCTTGCTACTTCCCTTCGAGGGGGCCGGAGACATCAAGGGGAATGCTCTCAGCTTTATCGGTGCCGCGTCCACTACTCAAGCAGCGCACACCGGTACGCGTAGCGTGTATTTCGCCGCTGGAATTGGGCAGGTTCTGAAGGTGGACAACGCCGCACTCGGCGACTTCCCGGGCGACTTCACGATTGAGGGCTGGACGCTGCCGCTTACGAACACGGCATTCCATGTGTTCGACATGGGCGGGGTCGACCAGCTCAACTGGCAGTCGCAAGGCTTGTGGGTCGCCAATGGCCGCTTTATCTACAACGCTTCGTCGGCCAACACCACCAACGACATCGCAGCAAACCTGGATATCGGGGCCGCGGTCATCGGGCAGTGGAACCACTTCGCCATCACGCGTAACGGTGCCGTGTACCGTACGTTCGTAAATGGCAAGTTGACCAAGACTGTGGCTGTGAACAAGCGTCCATACAAGCCGCTGTACGGGTTGGTTCTCGGGAACTACCCTTACAAGACTTGGACCTCGTTCCCCAATAGCTTTGGCGCACATCACACGGATGACTTCCGGGTGACCAACGGCGTTGCTCGCTACACGGCTGACTTCGTACCGTCGAATCAACCATACCCGACACGTTAAGCCGAAAACAGAATGACCCACGCCACTGCACTCTCCCTGCAGTGGCGTTTTCTTTGGTAGGGCACCCAGCCTCGCTACACTTGATTCAGGCCACTCCCACGCAACCAACAGGACCCCTATGACCAAAGTCACCACCATCAACTTTCCGTTCACCTCTCGACGCATCGAGATGGCGCTGCTGCTCCTGGCCGCGGCCATCGAAGAAATGCAAGCTAAGAAGGCGCGTGCCGGCAGCTCGCAGGAAGTGGCATTCTACGAGCAGCAGATACCCGCGTTTCAAGCACTCGCTGACCTGCTGACCAAGACGGAGCAGGGCGCCGGCAAGAACGGCGCAACTCGAAAGGTGCGCATCACCGACACGCAGCTCTTCATGCTAACCGGGTCCATCGGTCAGCGAAACCTCAAAGAGGTACGAGAGACGCACGAGATGGAGCCCGGCCCAGAGCGCGACAAGCGGCTGGCCGACCACGACGAGTGGGCCAAATTCCGTGAAGCACTCGAAGCGAAGGACCCGCGTAAGTACGACACGTCGCAAGACGCTGAAGAAGAGGAGGACGAAGTCGAAGACTCCGAGGGTGACTCGAAAGATTAATCGCCTGCATGTTCATTTCACACCACTGTAACTTAGGTTGCGGTGGTGTTTGCTTTTCCAGAACTCACAGTAGCCGGCGCTCGAAGAAAGAAAAGGAGCGTCCGTAGACGCTCCTGGAATAGGGCTCAACCGAGGTCAATGCCCAAGTTGTGTTTTGCGCAAACCTCGAGGAATGCTTTGGCCGTGGCTTTCTCGTAGTCCTCGTAGGCTTCGGACGTCAACGACCAGTCTGCGGCCTTTGCCATGTCTTGCACTTCCTCGGCGGTCCGGATGCCGCAGTGAACCATTGGCTGGCCAACTGCATCGAACAGTGCCCGGCCGGTGGCGCGGACACACAGGAGCCCAAGGTCGAACGTGACGTCCGAAGGGCTCCCGGCAGCTTTAAGCGCGGCTTTCGCCATCCCAAAATCAGCCAGCGCTGGATGCTCGGGAACATCTCGTATTGCAACGATTTTGTCGTCACCCTTGCCGTAGAAATCCTTCTCGATAACGCATGCTGCAGCGTTCCAACCCATAGTTTTTTCCTTCAAATAGTTATCCTCCTAAGTGTAGCCAATGAAGGCAAATGGCTGTAGCGGGCTAGAATCGGCAGTACCTACACAGTTCAGGACTTAACTTTTAAAGGACATCCAGATGACCCCGAAACAAGCCACCAAAGCCCATAAAAAAGGAAAGCTCCGCGAAGGCACCTTAGTTAACCAGATGTTCGGTTTTCTGTGCGGCGAACGCTTCAATGGCCAAGTGCTCAGCGTGGATTTCCGCGACGGAGCAGTTCACAGCCTGACGGTTCAATGGCCCGACCAGACGACTCCGGACACGAAGGTACCCATCGAAGACATCGCTCTTGCGGAAGATGCTAACAAGCCGAGCTTGCTCGACCGCATCAAGGCACTCTTCAACCGGGCCCCAGCTCAGCCGCAACATTAACTCTTACGCCTCGCTTTGCGGGGCGTTTTTTCGTTGGCTGGCATCACAGCGTTGAGAATCGGCCGGTCACCCCTCAGGGATGAGTATGGCTGGGTGGTTCTTGGCCGTCGCTACACAGAGCAATACCCTCAACCAATACTCAGGAGTGAGCATGTCTGCGACCAACAACAAAAATCCGTCTACGAGCTTTGCCGAGAAACTCTCAAGCACCGTGTTAGAAGCCGCAGGCCACGCGGCAGCCAAGATGCACAATGCCGTAGAGTCGGGCAGCAAGCTCCTGGACGACGTCCAACAGTCGGGTGGCAAAGTCCTGGACAACGTCCAAGAACAGTTCGGCAAGACTATGGAAAAGAACGGTGCATTCGCCGCTGTTGCCCGGGTCGAAGCGAAGTTCGACCACGCTGTCGACGCCGGCTCGAAAGCCTTCAAGGAGGTTCAGGAACAGTTTGGCAAGACCATGGAAAAGAACGGCGCATTCGCCGCCGTTGCCCGCGCCGAAGCGAAGCTCGACCACGCCGTCGACGCAGGCTCGAAAGCCTTCAAGGAGGTTCAGGAACAGTTCGGCAAGACTATGGAAAAGAACGGTGCATTCGCCGCCGTTGCCCGCGCCGAAGCGAAGCTCGACCACGCCGTCGACGCAGGCTCGAAAGCCTTTAAGACGGCTCAGGCGCATGTGGGTGAAACCCTTGAACGCAACGGCACGTTCGAGCAAGTCAAGAAGGCTGAAGATTTCGTACATGGCGCTGTCGCTAAGGGCTGGAACAGTGCTGAGCCAGTCTCGGAGGAAGCCGTTCGATTGAATGCAGTTTTGTCCAATGAGATGCGAGATGCGGGCCGCGCTCCCCTGGGACTGTCGCCGGCCGAAGCGACGCTTCTCGCGAAAGAGCTTTCCAACGTGAAGCCTGGGGACCAACTTGTCGTAGAGAAAAACGGTGACATGTACGTTTCCGTTGCATCCGCCACGGGACAGCACGACGCCATACCTAAAAGCGCTACGGTGCTCGACGCCGATGCTCTACGCGACGTTGCCAGTATCTCCCTCTCGGCAGAACGGCTAGCCGAGGCGCGCCAAGAGCCTGCTAAGCAGGCCGTGGCCGAGGCTTCTGCAGGTCCGGCGATGTCCATGTGATTCTGCGCAAGAAGCGGCGCCTGCCCCGGGCGCCCAGGCCCACGTGCCGGAAGCCATGCAATCTGCATGGCTTTTTTGTTCCTAAGAACGGCCGAGAAAAACCCGCATGCGAACATGCGGGTGGGAGTGAGGCTGGCGCTGGCGGTCAGCTGAAGCTGTTGCTGCCGGCGTGATAGGTCTGGTAGTCGATGTCGAACGTCCAGTAGGAACGGTTGTAGCCTGTGCGGCGACGACCACCGCCATAGCGGCTCTCGTACTGGGCTTCAGGGGCGAAGCACTCACGCAGATGCGCGCCGGCTGGCATGCCTTTCCGGACAAGAGCTTTCAGCTTGTTCGTCGTCTGCCGGGTGTGCTCGACCGGGGTAATCATCACGGTGAAGTTCCCGTAGCGGCCCCAGTCGTCGACGTGGGCGGCCTTCACGACGGATTTGTCCAGCTGTTCGCAGAACGTCTTCATCGCATCGATTTGTTCCTGGGTAGTTTGCGACATATGCGCCTCCTAAGTAGTTGTCCTGCCTAGTGTAGGAAGTGACGAGCGGGCATCGATTTACCGAACTTATAACAGTTATTATGGTAAAATAAACGATTCATTGAGAACTCTAACCGAGGAAGTGCCTGCGCATGAGCACGAAAATTCACTCTGGCTTCCGTATGCAATCCCGCGACATCCGGAAAGTGCTGGACGACCTTAGTCGCGTAAGCAAAGAGTGCACGAAGCTTCTGCGAGGGCGCCAAGCCAAGTATCTCGCAGAAACGGCCACGCGCATCCTGGACAACCGAGCCTTGTCGGTCCTGGCTGGCCGCCCCGCTGAGCCAAGGGACGTTTCCGCAATGTTCGCAGCTCGCGACAAGCTGTGGGAGCTGCAGGCGGAGGTTCGCAAGACTCGCAGACGCAATCCGGAAGTCGACTACGAGATTTTCTTCAGGCTTTGGTTATGCCGTAAAACGGGGGCCTTTATCGGCTATGTCCGGGGCGAGGGCGCCGAAGAAATTCGGGACGTGCTGGTCAAAGCTCGAGTGGCTGCTGAGTTCTCCTACTGGAACAACACCGACCCGCCAGAGAACCTCAACGCTCGCCAGTGGAAGAAGCGCGCCGACGTCTGGGAAGACGCTCTTGCGAATCGGTCCGGGCCTTGGTTCGACATCTACGTGGACGAGCCAAGCGAGTACTGCCGCGCGGAGGACGTCCTTGGCCACATCCCGACGTTTCAACAGCGGGTAAATCGGCACGCCGAGGAGATTGCATTCGACTCGTGGTACAAGAAACCTGAGGACGGGGAGCGTGTAGACTTCAGTCATGCCTGGCGGGCGTTCGTGGACTTTCGTTCGCTGCGCCATGAGGGTGACCCTACAATCACTGCGGCTCTGGCCAAAGCCAGGGAGGATGTTGCAGCTTGCTTGGCACCAAGCATTACCGCCGAGATGCTGGACGCCAAGCCAGACCCTCTGCCGCCGGCGCCGGAACCCGCGCCAGCCGAAGCTTAGAATACAGCCGGGCCTACCAGCTCGACGCGTTCACAACGATACAGGAGACAAAACTATGCCTAACACCGAAGCCGAAGTACGCAAAGCGGTTGAGCCCGTCGTCCAGGCGCAACAAGACCCCTTCGATGCGTACGGGGTCGCCAGGATGCTGAACCTGAAGTATGCGCCTATGGAGATTGGCCGCGCGCTCGACCGCTTGGCTCGTGAGGGCCAGCTTCTGCCGATGGGCGAAGCGCCTGAAGGGTCTCTCGCGGAGCGTTATTCCCTTGCCAACGGTGCTACACTTTTCAGGACAACTTCAGAAAGGCCCTGAAATGACGCTTACCGCACAGGCACCATTGGCAAAAAATGAACCGCGTTCGACATTTGTAGTTTTCACGACTGTCGACGGCAAGCCTGTGAAAATCGAGCGAATTCCCGCCAAGGACGAGCTCGCCTTGTTCGCGCTGGCTGGCGGCCACCTCGACTCTGAGCCACCTCAATTTGACTAATTGCCGCGCTGGCGTTCACACGGGCTCTTCGGAGCCCTTTTTCTTTTGCAAGCCAGGTCGATGCCTTACGTTTCGCTAGACTGACCAGGACAACTTTTTTAGAGGACATGAATGAATCCCTTGGTAACAGAGAACATTATGGTCGACATCGAGTCGTACGGCCGGCGGCCCGGCGACCTGGTCGTATCAATCGGCGCCGTTGTGTTCAGCTCATCACTGGATGCCGCCCTGCATGGCACCGTGCTAACCGGCCGGCCGGAACACGAGTTTCATGCGGTGCTGAGCTTCGACGAAGCCGAACGTGAATCGCGCTTCGGCAAGGAAGCCGAAACCATGCGCTGGTGGCGTGAAGATGCACCGGTCGCGTTCGTCCGCCTACGCGAGATGATGCACGAGTCGAAGTTGGACGTTCGAGGCCTCATGGTCGCGTTCACAGACTGGCTCCGGCCTTTCTGCGAACAAGGCTACAACGTGGTTGGTAACTCGCCTCGTTTCGACTTGTCGATGATTGAGCACGCGTGCCTGGTGACGGATGTCCCCTATCCGGTTCACTACCGCGCGGAAGCCGATTACCGCATGCTCACAGACCTGATGTATGGTCCGGACGAGAAGCCCAGGCCAGGCCCGAACATGGGGCACGATGCGCTCGCTGATGCGAAGTTTCAGGCACTGGTCTATGCCAAGACCTTCCAGACGTTCGAGACCTGGCGCGAACTTGCGCTGCGAGCGCGGGCCCAACAAGTCCTGGGTTAGTCGCTACGTCGGGCATCCTGTCAGCCGTTTCATTAGAAAAGCCCGCTTTGATGCGGGCTTTTTTCTGCACAGCACATAGCGAAGCCTCTAAATTCGGCCAAAATGGCTAAATCCTGCTCCTACACTGCACAGGTCATCACTGGAGCAAGCGCATGAAACAGAACGTCCTCGACTCCCTCGTCGAATTCCATCTACGGCCGGACGCCGACGCCCGCCTGACGCAGACCGTATCTGCGATGTGCGAGGCAGCTATAAACCCGTTTGAACCGGTTTCGCCGCGCGCGCATGCCAACCCTCAGGTTCTCTCTGGCAAGGCCTCACAGGCCCGCCTGCAGGCCGCAGTGAGCCGTTTCGACGACGTCGTCACCTCCAGCTTTAACCCCAACGACCTGGCCAAGCTTCTCCTGGAGGTCCCCCGCCGCGAGAACGCGGCAGGGGTGAAAGCCGTTGCCGCGAAACTCTTCCGTCGTGTGCTTGGGCCGGACTACGCTCTGGTTGAGGCCGACGGTTGGCCAATGGTGCAGCAAGGAGATGGCGAAGGCGTGCCGGTCTTCCTCATCAGCCGTGGCGAGCGCGCCGTCCTGTCCTTCTGCGTGTACCTGGCACTCGCGCATGACATGGTTCAGCCCGGCATGTGCCTTGGGCTCAAGGGGGTTATCGAAGAAGTCGACTCTGCACGCCGGCTCGCAATGGTCGAATGTCTGGGACAGTTCATGCTTGCGACTGGTTCGTCGCTTTACATCCAAACGGAGAACCAGGATGTCCTCCGTACAGTGACGACCTACCTTGTCCCGGTCGCTCGTCTTGCAGCTGGGGCCCGTGCCCCTTAAGATGAACCCATGCCCGCCTTCGGGCACAGGAGCCACCACATGACCGATTCCGCAGTCGAACGTAAGGCTGAACAGCGCCGAACCGCACTATCCCTCACCGTGAGCGTCCTCATCACGGTCTGCGCCATCGTGGCCGTTGCCTGCATCCCGAATGCTCCTTTGAACTGGATGGCGGGCTTGGCTATCATTTTCGGGGGCACCCGGCTGGAGCACTGGTACTTCAGCCCCCAACGCTGGAAGTAGGTGTTTGCCATGCCACGCCGCCACTTCACAATCGAAGACGTCCGCCGAATCAATCAGAGCGTCATCACCGGGAAATTTCGAGACCGCTCGGGCCTGTCGCCTGTGAGCCAGCGCATATTGCGTGAGGCTCAGTTCTCGGCCGAGGACATCCGCCGGGCCTTCGCAGAGGCGGCCACCCAACTAGCGAAGCGCTGACCCGGGTGCTATCGTAGCTTTGCCAGCAGCGTCGCTTCAAGGGCTCGTACCAGGTCCCGGCGCGCCATCTCCAGTGGATGATTGACCATGACCTCATCCATGTCGAAGAGGAACGTGCCGGCGCCGTCCCTTCGACGCGGAATGACTAGGTCACCGCCCCGCTGCATCCGCGGGGTGGCCAGTTCCTTTGCCACTTCTTCCTGGTGGATGCTGAAAACCAGCTTAGTGCTCGCGGTGATTCGGGTCAATGCACGCACCTCGAAACACGTCGGCAATCCGTCAAACACAACTTCATCCGCGCGCACGATACGTTTCAGGCGCAGGAACAGCATGACCCGGTTGTTGGCCGTAATCCGCGAGCACACCGGCTCCCAATCGTGCCAGGAGGTGCGAAGCCTGCATTCTTGCCAAACCTCCCGGGCTACCGCCATCTCGAACGACTCCATCTCGTCGACAAAGCCGCCGGGCAGGGCGGTTCCACCCACTCCCGGCTCGTTAGCCCGGACGATGCCCAAGAACCCCGGGGAGGGGCCCTCTATCGGGATGAGCCCGACGGCGACCGGTTTCGGGTTGTTGTAGCGGTCGGTCACGCGACCTTCTCGTCGGTTGGGCGAACTTCTTTGCACCAGAACACTGGGGGCTTGTGCAGCACGTTGTCGGCTAGCGCGCGGTTTTCGCCCGTGAGCGCAAACGACTCGCTGCTCGCCACCGGCCACCATTTTTCGTACACGCGATGACGGTAGGTGCCGTTCAGAAGGTCGCTGTCTTCCAGTTGCTCGAGCAGGTCCGAGAGCGGCTTGATTTCGAAGGCGGACACTCGGCGCATGAAGTGATACAAGCGCAGCTCTCGCGGATGGCTCAGACCGCAGGCCTGCAGGAGCTCTTTGAGCGCATGCAAGGTGTTGTTGTGGAAGTTGAAGGTGCGGACGCCCTTATCGGGTACGACCAGCGCCTTCTGGCGGTCTTCGTCTTGCGTAGCCACGCCCGTCGGGCACCGGTCCGTATTGCACTTCTGCGCCTGGATGCAGCCGATGGCGAACATGAATCCACGGGCGGCCAGCACATAGTCGGCGCCCAAGGCCATGGTTCGAGCCAGGTCGTAGGCCGTGATGAGCTTGCCGCTGGCGCCGACACGAATCTGGTCGCGAAGGCCCAGGCCTTTAAGCGTGTTGTGCACCAGGAGCAGGCCTTCCTGCAGCGGCGTGCCCACGTGGTCAACGAATTCCATCGGCGCCGAGCCGGTGCCGCCTTCCGAGCCGTCGACCACGATGAAGTCTGGGAGAATGCCGGTTTCCAGCATTGCCTTTGCGATGGCAAAGAATTCCCAGGGAGCTCCGATGCACAGCTTGAAGCCCGTCGGCTTTCCGCCGGAGAGGTTGCGTAAGCGTTCGATGAACTCGAGCAGTTCTTTCGGTGTGCTGAATTCGGAGTGCGACGACGGCGAAACGCAGTCCTTGCCCATCGGGATGCCGCGGGTCGCAGCGATTTCCGGCGTGATTTTTGCAGCCGGCAGCATGCCGCCGTGACCAGGCTTGGCGCCCTGGGACAGCTTCACTTCAATCATCTTCACTTGCGGCTCTTGCGCGCGCAAGTAGAACGCGTCCGCATCGAACGAGCCGTCTTCGGCGCGGCAACCAAAGTAGCCCGAACCGATTTCCCAGATGAGGTCCCCGCCGTGCTCACGGTGATGCGGCGACAGCGAGCCTTCGCCTGTGTCGTGCGCGAAGTTACCCATCTTCGCACCCAGGTTCAGTGCGCGAATCGCATTTGCCGACAGCGCGCCGAAGCTCATCGCTGAGATGTTGAACACCGACATGGAGTAGGGCTTGGCCCGGTTTGCTCCGACCACGATACGGAAGTCATGGCCGTCGATGCGGGACGGCACCATCGAATGGTTTAGCCATTCGTGGCCATTCTCTTTCACTTTGAGCTCAGTGCCGAAGGCGCGCGAGTCCTGCTCGTTCTTCGAGCGCTGGTAGACGACGCTGCGCTGGGCCCGGGAGAAGGGCGTCTCTTCGTGTTCGCTCTCGACGATGTACTGGCGCAGCTCGGGACGAATGAATTCGAACAGGAAGCGGAAGTGCCCAAGAAGCGGGTAGTTGCGCAGCACGCTATGGCGGGTTTGGTAGATGTCCCGGATACCCACGGCTAGTGCGCCGGACGCACCGAGAATCCATGCGGGATGCGCCAGGCCGTAGGCCGCAGCTGCGGTAGTGGCGCCGACAGCGGCAGTGGCGAGGTGTAGACCCAGATGGCGACGATTCAGCATGGAAATTGTGATTTACGATAAGAATTGCACAGTATAGCAGTAGTGGTTATGGCCGGCTACAGGCGGTAAGTATTTTCCGGATTTTTGAAGGGGCTAACGAAAAAACCCGCTAAGCAGTGCTCAGCGGGCCGGGAACAGAATTTAATGTACCTGTGCCATGTCGATGCTATCGAAGGCGGAATGCGCCTCGCCTACACCGGGGTCGCGTGCCAATAGCTGTAGGGCGCGCTCGACAGCATCGTCGCCGCCGGCTTCGAGAATTTCGAGGGCCTGGGAGACCCGGGCCTGTTCTTCCATCAAAGTCTTGGTCTCATACTGCATGACACGGCTCATCGAGGTCAATTTGAGGAAACTGAGCTGGGCAACAGCGGCGCAGTTTCGCATGATGTCTTCGGCAATCGCGTCCTTCTGCTGGTGAAGCATGTCAGTCACAACATCCACGGTGGGGAGATTTTTCTCAAGGTACATGGTAATTAAAAGAGTGGTCCTTTCCAGTATAGCTGGAGCTTGCGGTTGCGCCCTGCCCGGGCATTGTCAGGAAGGCAATGCGGTTAGGCAGACGGGAGTTCAGGGGAGAGAATTGACGTCCGGATGTGCCACAGGTCCGGGCAAGAGTTGCGAACGTTCGTTTTAGCGGCGACGGGGCAGACCAGCAGGACGACTTGTCCGCACTTTTCCAGAAGGCTACGGCGTTCGTTTAAGCGGGCGAGCGCATCCAGCATCACTCGCACATCACAGCCGAGGAACATCATCACAACGGGGCGGGCAGCTACTTGAGCCGCGGTCAGCGCTTCCGTGACCAAATCGTTCGCATCCGAATGCCGCGCGCAGTAGAGCACATCGGCATCCAGGCGAACGGCAGAGGCCGAGTCAGAGAACACGAAGCTGAGCGCGAAACCGTCTACCCACTCCTGCAGGAGTCCCAGCTGCGCTGACAGCGAGAGGGGAGTAGGTGCTGCGGCATCCCAAGAAGCGGTCTCATTGTCGTTCACATCAGCTCCTCTTAAAGTCGGTTCAGCCCTTGAGCCGTCTTGCGGAATGGCATTTTAACATTCCCAATTGGTTAGACAAAAAGAAACGCCCGCTGCGGAGGCAGTAGGCGTTCTTGTTGACATCAGCTCTCGCTGCCGTCTCCGTCGTCACCCGCGGCAGGCTCGAGTACCTCGCGGCATTCGAGGTCTGCCCAGACCGGCACTTGGTATGCGCGGCGCTCCTGCATACTGCGTTCGCCGAGCCACTTCCGAGAATTGCCACAGCCCAGGCAGGAGCACAGCTGCGGTGTTGCAACTACCATCCCCAGTCGCCCGGGAGTCCAATCGGCGTGGCCGAGTCGCCCCCAGTAGAACTTACGCGTGTTTTTCAAGCGTGCGTAGTGGTGGCGCCGAATGGCGCGTGAAAAGTCTTTGTGTTGCATTGCGGTCTTCCTTGTACTGCCGACCGCGGGCTACCCGGCACCATGCCAGGCTATTCAAGAGCCCGCGGCCAGTCAAAGGAACTGAGCCGCCATCGATACTTTTTTCATGTTGAGTCCTTCGCAATGGATTCGGTGAGTCTAGCGACGAAAGTTAGCCTCGACAACTGGCCAACTAGGATTTTGCGAGCGAACCTCCGGCCGGTAGGACAGACCCGAGTCAGGATTTGAAAATGAAATCTTTCAAAGCTTCGAGCGCGGCCTGCTCCGGAGCTGGAAAGCTCGCCTCGGTAAAGGCCTGCAGGTGGGCCAAGTAGCAGTTAACCAAACCTTCTGCAGCGCGCGCCATGCCGGCTTCGGAATGCCCCCACCCGCGTTGAATTTCCGGGACAAATGCCAATTGCTGGGCGAGGCACTCAGCACGGCGCACATCGCCGTCAAAGTGCGTAGAAGCGAGTGGGGTCAGGTAGGCAGCTAAGGCGGCGTACCACCGGGTTCGAGTTTTAAACTTCCTGTCCTGGCGAATGCTCTCAGGTGTCGTGTGGAGGTCAGCGTGGAAGGGCGTTCGGGTATCAGACATAGATGCAAAAAGTTGGAGTCAGGTTATTGCTGTTCGCTCGGCGCTTGCTTCACAGGGGCGGAAGGGCGCCAGTACGTCCGGGTGTTGGGGCGAACATGGCCTTCCAGGAGCAGTAGCACATCCCGCAATGCCTGGGCATAGCCGCCGGCGTAGCCTTCCGGAGAAAGCCCGCGGCCGTACTGCCCCGCCCCATTGCCGGCAAGCTCATCGGTCACGTTTTTGAGCGCCTGGCCGATTTCGTTCTTGGCATCCTTAACTCGCATGAGCAGCCCCCACGGCAGGCTCGTGCGCCTCGATGCCACGGGCCGCACGGGCGGCATCGTAAAAGGCCCTCTGCGTTTCGGCCGGCCACTGCGCATTGGTGCGAATTAAGCCGAGCAGCTCGGCCAGCTTGTACGGGAGTTCGCCGCGCGGGAGCACTTCGAGCGCCGTGTCGATGCGGGAAGCCGTGCCCGGCGACCATCCACCTTTCGCTTGTGCCTGGCGGAGGAGTCCTTCGACCGGACCGGAGAGCAGCGCATGTGTAGCGGGAGTAGTCATCGGTTGTCCAGGTGGGTTAGAGGGGGCGGGCGACCGAAAAGTACGCCTGTACTTCGTCGTTCGGGGCGCCAGGGACTTCTGCGGCCGACTGCCACTGACAATCGCTTTCGTTCCAAATCATGTCGTCCTTGCGAATTTTTCCGTCTGAGACCAGGTAATGGCCATCCGGAGGGACGCGGCTCGCCGGCGAGGCTTCTTGCTGCGGGTGGCCGGCTGCGCCCGCTTCCGGAGCACCAGCCTGCGCTAGTAGGGCCTGCAGCTTGCCCAGGTCGACGTCGCCCTCTTCATTGAACGCAGCCGCGTATTGTTTTGGCACGAGGCGCACGTCCAGGTTGAGCTGGTCGCACACCGATATCAGGGTGTTCAGCCCGATATTCCCGGTCCCGCCTTCCAGGTCGGACAAGGTGTTTCGGTGAACTCCGCTGTTCTCCGCCATTTTCGTGATGTACAGCTTGTGGCGCTTGCGCTGGCTGCGCACGTGGGTGCCGATTTCGGAAAGTGTGGTCATTGCTTACTCAAAAAGACTGCTCTTTTGCAGCTGGTCGACTGACTTCAATCGACCAGGTTAATCGTTACGCCGGCGGCTTCGACGTCTGCGAGGGTTTGGAAGAACGTCGCCTCGTGCATGACGAAGCCCGCGCTATCGGCTACCTCTACGGAGTCCCAATGGCGCCCGGCATAGACCCGCGGCACCTTGCGACAGGTCATCCCATCTCCGGGGCTTTCAAAGCGCCTGGTGTTACCGTCCCAATCGACAAAAAATCCCGTTGTCTGCATGCTGCTTCCTTGTTGAGCCTACGTGCGGCCGGTCGCCGCTTTGAGGGCTTCACGCCCCAGGTCCGTCATCTCGGCCGACGCCGTGAACTGAAAGCCATCTTCCTCGACAGGCTCTTCGGTCAGCACGACGAGTCCACGCTTATCGAGCTTCTGGTACACGCGCATGCCGGCCTCTTTTTCGCCGAACAAACCGCGCTCGTTCCGTTCTGGAATGGCCGACACCAAGACGGTACCGCCGCGCGAGTGCAGGAACGTCAGCGCAGCTTCCTCCATCTCGCTCAGCTTCAAGTCGACCACGGTCATCATCAGGCCTTTGCGTCCGGATTGCCGGCTGCCTTCGCAGCAGCATGCGCGGCCTGCTCTTCGAACTCGGCCTTGAGGCCCGAGAGGACCTTGTTGACATCCTCGGCCATGCGCTCACGCGCTGGAGTTCTGTCTTCCGGGTAAAAATCGACGCTCATGCGTGGGAAGCGGAACTTGCCGCCATAACCCAGGTCGCCCTGGATGCGGTACTCCGAGGTCGGCTTGTCGCCGGTAAATTCGTACACGAAGCTGTCCACGTCGTGCGGATGCGCACTGACGTTGCAGTACGTGGTTAGCAGTTCGTACACCGCGCGAGCTTGCAGGTCGGTCAGGCGAACCAAAGGCGGAAACGTATTCGGAGTGGGCATCATGCCTCCAGTTATGAGGTAAAAGAATTGATTTGCACATTATATTAGGCATCTTCTCCCCGGTCAATAAATGCACAACAAAATGTGCATTCATATTTTTGCACACTTTATTGTGCATTTTCTGCTATAATGAACGAATCAGCCAGTGATTAATTCACTGTATCCATGAACGAAGGGTGTCAGGCATGAGCCGAAAGCAAACCGCAGGAACCGGTCCAAAAAACGATAAATCCCTTCCTACTGGCTGGCGGTCGATGCGTTCTGCGCCACGAGACGGAACAATGATTTTGGTCTGCGAATCCCCGAATGGCGAACACTGGAACGTGATGCCGGCGTCGTACCAGCTTCACCTGGGCAACCCGGACCTGGAAGGATTCTGGGGCGTCTGGACGTCGTCGAGAGTGCCGCCACATCTCCCGCGCGAAGGCGAAGAGCTGGCGGCCGAACGGGGGCTTCCCGTGGACTTCCGGGCCATCGCGCTTACGCCGATATGCTGGCAACCGATGCCCGCGCTCGAACCGCTCGAAACCTTACGCCGGCGCGCCGCACAGGTGTACGCTGCTAACTCACGAGAGCGCAGGCTCGCAGCCTAAGCGACCTACCCGTCGAACAATCAAACACTTCAGGAGAAAAGCATGACATTGCACGTCGTTGTAAGTATGGTCGGAGGTTTTGCGCGCGAAGACGCGTCAACGCCCTCAGTTGTCGGCGCATACACGAACCCGGAGCTGGCGGCCAAGCTCGCCATAATCCGCGGCTTCGGGTCGGTGGCGCTGCCCGTCGAGGTCGACGTAATTCCGCCTGGTCTTCTTCAGGACGCAGAAGCGATGAAGATTGCGCTGCCGCCGTTGAAGCCGTAAGCGAGGCTAGCCATGGAACTCGTCAAAGGCCGGTCGTATCGGGCAAAGCGGCCGGCAAACAGCCGCGGCCTGGTCAACGACCGACAAATCGTGCACATGACCGCGACGCACGTGCAATATGATGGTGCCGCGGTGCGCATCGGCCATCGACTTCCGACCGTGACTCGAGCCGAATTTCTTGCCTGGGCCGGCTCGGATGTCACGGATGTTCTCCCGCAGTATGAATGGCAGAGCTGGGAGGAGTTTCGCGCTACTAAGCCGGCGCCGGGAGGCAAACCGGCTTAGGCTGCGGAGTATGTGGTCCAGTAGGGAGTCTCAACGAACTGCCGAGCTGCACTTTGTCCGCCATGAATGAGGAAGTAGAGGTCGATTTCGGCTGGGCGCATTCCTCGGGCCAACGCATAGGCCTGCAGTGTGCGTGTAACGTGCCGCAGGCTGGCGTCGGCTTTTTCATCGGAGACCATCCCCAGGTTCTTTGCGACCGCCATGACGATGAGGTCGGGCTTGATGCAGTCGTAGCCGATGTGAAGTAGCAGATGCAGGAGGGAGGTCGTCGACGCCAGGAAGGGAATGTCGAAGGGCTTGAGCACCTTCTGCAGCTTGGACAGGCCGGACCAGAACTTCGCGATGTCGTCTTCCGACTCAATTCGGCGGGGGATGCCTGAGTTGTTGAGCACATGAACGAAGGAGCCCAGTGCGTTGAGGGACCGTGCCGCCATGATGAGCTGGAACACTTTCGTTTTGATTCGGATGGCCTTGATGTCACTCCAATGCTCGTCCAGGAACACACAGGGGTTGACGTCCTTGAGCTTGGCGACCTGGAAGTCGTGAAAGACTCGGTCGTACACGCCGCTCTCGAGCAGTCGGGAGACACGGTCCGACTTGGCTTGCTGGCTGTACGCGATGATGACGGCAAGAGTCCGTAAGACCATGTCGTTGTCCGCGAATTCTGCCACCTCGAGGTCTTGCCGACGGGCGAGTTCTTGGCCGAACTGAGGTTCAACTTTATGCGCTCTCACTTGGGACACTAAGGTATCGATTTTTGAAAACAGGTCATCTGGACTGTGCATATTTTCCCTCAAAAAGGTTGCATCCCGGCATCATTAAAGAAACAATATAGCAGGAATGAGTAGTTTTTGCCCTTTTTATAAAAATTCAGTTCACACTCAATCAGGTCAACCAAACAGAGGTCAAGCATGCTAAAACATAAATACGCCGGCTACGCTCGGCAGTTCATCGTCACCTCTCAGGCCTGGTACACGGAGTATGTTCCGCAGGACGGTCAACCGGGAGAAGACAAGATTTACCTGGGGCTGTGCCCGCCTGAGGGCCGGAACTTGACCGGTGAATTCGTCATCAACTGGGAGATGGTTGGGCAGGAGCTTACTCCCCGCCTCCAAGTGTTCTGCGGCTCCTGGTCGTCGTTGCTGCACTTCCAGGACGTCATCACCGAGCTTGCCAAACTTGACGGTACGGACCCCTCGGTTGAGCAGGTGGTCGAGCTGCTGACCCGCTGTGGCGTAATCGACGCAACGGAACGAGTCCGCCCGAAGCAGGGCGGGGAGGCGCAAGCAGAACAGCTGAGCGCCCTGACGGAGGTCTGCCGGGTGTACCAGTCGACGGTGGACCGCATCCGTAATTTGGTTCGCAACACGACGAACGACCCGGGGTGGGGCGTGGGCGCCGAGCTGGGTAACAGTGTGAAGCAGCCAGCTAATTTGGACCCCATCCTCTGGGAAGAATTTCTGCATTTCGCACGGGCGGCTGGCTTGCGTCGGGCCGAGCTGACAAAACTTGTCGACTCTAATGAAACGTTGAAGGCAGGCCTTCACGACTTACTGGTCGAGCCCGAAGATTTGCAACGCATCAAACGCGCATTCAAGTAGCAGCAAACGCAGCATTCTCTGCCAGCCCCGGGTTCGTCCCGGGGTTTTTTCTAGTGGAGCAGAAGTCCTCCCGTCCGGTACCTATACAAGCTACCGAACATTTGTTCTTGCGAGAACGAAGAGGACCTATCATGCGTAAATTTCAAACGATGTCTCAACTTGTCGCAATGGCTGTCCTCAGCCTCGTAGCGACGCAAAGCTTTGCGGCCGACTTCCGGTATCGCATTCCCGCCAAGGGCGTCAAGCCTGTTGGATTCTCCACCCCTACGAATCCTGGCGCAGGCACCGGTAGCGGTACCGGCAACGGTAGCGGCACTGTGCCGGGAGGTACGGTAACGCCGCCAGGCGGTACTGGAGGCACGGGCGGAACTGGCGAGACGACACCGCCGCCAGCAGAGCCCACGTACGCAGTTAACGGCGTGCAGTTCTTCAGTGGTCTCGACCGAATTACGGAGCTGCAGCTAGAGCCCGGCACTGAAATCCTGGTCTCCATTGTGAATACGTCGAATGCGACGTTGCGCGGGTGGATGGGGTCATCCGTGACCGGTTATGTCACTGCTGACTTGTCCCGTTCGGTCGCATCTTGCCAGCAGAACATGGCAGCCGGCATACCGTTTACGCTTGAACCAGGCCGCGGGTGCAAGTTTTACCTGGTCGCTTCGATGAAGTGGAACATCCAGCCGGAAGACCAGTTTTTCGTTCGGGGCCTGGACGGTTCACTTATTCCCGACATGCTCCACCTTCCGGCCCCTTATGGGACTAATCCAGGCGGCCCAATGCCTCCTCCACCTGCCGACTAACTGTCGACCACGCCCGGATTTCCGGGCGTTTGTTTTTTTGCCACATCTGCATAAAAAGTTTTTCAACGGTAGCTATACACACTACTTAACTGATGTCGATTCGAAAATATAGAGGAACTTATCATGCGTAAATTGCCTACCTTGAATCACTTGCTCGCTGTTGCTCTGCTCGGCGCGGTGTGTTCGCAGAGCACGGCCGCCGACTTCCGCTACCGTATTGTTACAAAAGGCGTACGGGCTAACAATTTTGGACCACCACCGCCAATCGGCGGGCCGACCTCCCCAGGGGGGACCTCGGGTGGTGGAGGTTCGACGGCACCGGGCGGCGGTGGCAGCGGTGGCGGCACCACGACTCCACCTGCTGAAGTTACCTATGCCACGAGCGGTATTCAATTCCTGCGGGATGGCGCCCCTATCACCGAGCTGTACATGGAACCAGGTGACCGCGTTCAGTTGACCTTGCGTAACACGGCGAGCAACCCGGTGCGCGGCTGGCTGGGAGTCTCTCCCGGAGGGTGGACGAACGTGGACCTGTCGGGCTCCACTTGTTCGCAGAACAACGCTGCGGGTGTACCAACAACTCTGCAGCCTGGCACTCAGTGCCAGTTCACGCTGGTGGCGCGCATTGGCGAATTCATCCGGACGGACGACACGTTTGCATTGCGCGGGCTTGACGGCACTGTTATTCCCTCTGTTCTCATTCTGCCGGGTATGTCGGGAGGCTCGACCCCGCCACCGGAGTTTTGAGCCAGCGTAGCAAGACGGCCGCAAAAGCGGCCGTTTTTCTTTGCGCAGTAGCCAGCCGGCAACAAATTTGTTTGTTTCTCTATGAGAACAGTATAGCACCAGTATATAATTGGATTTTCCAGATTTTACTGAGTTAATCCATGTTCGCAGCCACCGACCTTTTCCAGGGCGACGTCTCCCTGAGCTACCCTAATGCCGATTTCCAAGTGAGCGGCGCCGTCGACCACCCCTCCACATGGCTGGAACTGCTCGAAGTGCTTCCCTGCGTCGATTCTACGGGCCAGTGTGTGGAAGTCGAGCTCAGTGTCTCCGAACGGGTCGCTGTGCATGTCCTCGAGCTTGACACCCCCGTGCTCAACGCCGGCGCACTCACCGGTAGCCGTCGTGTCAAGCTGCAGCTGAAAGACACTGCCGAGGCTCACTCGGCCGACATCGAGCTGCGCGTGACCGCTTCGGCCGACCACATGGAGCTGGCCGCGGTGCTGATTTCCGCTGAGCCTGAGCTCTTGGCCAACCCGTTTTTCGCCGGTGTGCTCGGTATCGCGATGGCCAAGGTTCTCACGGTTGCTGCTACCGACGTAATCCCTTCAATCCATGGCGCACTTTCCGCCGACCTGGCCGAGACGGCGATTCGCTTTGCCGTCGTGATGCCGTCGGCAGACTTCCGCAATATCCTCCAGCTCAGCCGGGATGAACTCGGCTATCTGGAAGACGACGCAAAGGAGTGCGGTCTCGGCTACACCTTCACGTGTGAGGCCCGGCTCGGAGACTTGGAAAGCACGGAACCGGCCGCAGGTTCGGCCGACGCTGCGGTAAAGCGAATCCAACTCAGCGCGCAGCAGCGGCTGGCGCTGGCAATCAACCTATGCGAACTGCGCGAGGCGCGTGGGCTTAAGCAACTGCAGGTGGCGCACCAGGCACTTGGCTTCGAGAAGTCACATGCCGCAGTCTCGCGATTGGAGCGGGGCATCCTCTTCGAGGTCGATGCCGAGCGCTTGGAGAAGCTGGCCACGTTCTTCGGCACGACGGTCGACGCGTTACTGGTAAACAAGCTCGTCAGCGCGGAGCCTACGGCACCGGAGGATGCCACCGGGCCGTCGGTATTCTCGGGCAATTGCGATTTTAACCCAATTCCCGGGTTCGGCCGCCGGCTTTTGTTGGCCCGCACTTCGGCCGGCCTGTCTCAGCGGGCGCTCGGCATCGCGCTCGGACACATGGACGGGACGATGATTCGTGCTTGGGAGGAGGAGCAGATGGCTCCTCGTCGAACGAGCTTCATTGACGTGGCTTATGCGTTGAGCACTCCGGTTTCGTGGCTGATGTTCGGGCGCCGCCTGGGCACCCCGGACCGCGGCCTGGCGTTGCGATTGATGGCCACGCAAAAACTGTACGGACTTAGTAATACGGAGGTCGCGGCGCTCATGGGCTCGTCGAGCGAAGAGGAGTTGTTCGCTGACTCGAGGCTGGTCGCCCGCGCAAATCGTGGACGTGTTCCGCCAGGCGTCGAGAACCTCCAACGCTTGGCGCATGCTCTCCAGGTTCCTGCGGACTGGTTGTCGCCACCGGACGAGCAAACGCTGCAGCTGCGTGAGCGGGTGGCACAAACTGATGCGGTGCTCTCGCAAGAAGCGGGGAAGCTGTCGGCCCTCAGCAAGCCCGCCCGCAAACTCATCATGGACATCATTGACCTGATTGACATGGGCGTAATCACCGACAAGGACATCAAGGGCCTGCATGTGGACATGGTGACGCGGTTCACGTCGGTGGTCATCCGTCCGGAGCGCAAGAAAACTCGCGCGGCCGCGGGGGCCTGAAGTAAAAAGAAAAGCAGCAGAGCGGATGCTCTGCTGCTTGGAATTAAGCGGGCGCTTCAGGCGTCCGCTATCGCTCGCAGATACCACTCCTGGTACAGAATCTTCTCCAGCTCAGCGACGTTGCTCGAGTTGAATTCATCCCGGCCGATGTGCAAGTGGTAGTCGCCATGGCCGTTGACGCTGATGAAGCAGCCGCCTTCGTACTCCAGGACCTGCTGTGATTCTTTTTCGATGGCGTTGTTCGCGCACCAGGCTGCGTCCTTTGTGACCAGAGCTCGGGTCTTGCGGAATTCGTTCAAACTTAGTGCCATTGTTATCCTCTCAAAAAGGGTTGTCCTCTCTAGTGTAGTGCTTGTGCTCGACCTGGTCACGTCAACGGGCAAGTGGCAATCACGAAGTAGCTCGGCCCCTATTTTTAAAGATAAGTTGCTTTTCCTAAAAACTCAGCGTAAAATGTGAAACATCCTGAACGGTGTCCTCCGAAGAAGGTGTCCTAGACCGATGGCGAGTGTGCTTAACTGCACCTCGCCATTTGTCTTTAATGTTTAACATTGCGGGTGTCTTAGGCGGGAACGAAAAGCCCACGGAATTCCGTGGGCTTTGTCTTTGCGGCTGCTCGGCAGTACGTACAGCTAGGGCGCCGGCGGCGATTTCGGATAGCCTCCTACGCGCAGCCAAAATCCGGTCCATTTCGAGTTCAGGACAGCTTGATAGTTATTCTTCGCGTTCTCCGCTGAGTTGTGAGCTTTTTGTGCAGATGCTAGCTTGAGACGAATTTCTTGCTGCAGTTCTTCGACCTGTGCAACGCTGGCGTACTGTGCCAAATACCGAGAAGACCTTGGGCGCCAGCGTTTGGCGAACTTAAAGGCCTTGGCCGGAGGCATCTCAGACAGGCCGGGCATCCCCGTTACAGTTGTCAGCTGTTCCGTCAAGGCGGCTAGTTCGGCCTTGGCCAAGGCATTTGCCGAGGCAATCTCTTTCTCGGATTCGTCACCCGTGCGTTGGGCACTAACATAGCCGGTCACACAAGTCCCTACGAGAGCGGCACAGGCCAGTACAGCCGCAATAATGCTGTTTCGAACTACGGTTGAAATCATGATTTTATATAGGGGCGAAAAGGGTAGGCTGCTGCAGATGCAGCAGCCCAGAGTGCTTACTTAGTAGGCAATTCGTTTATACGTCGAGTCGGAGCCTTCGGTTGTGCCATCGCCATACTGGCCCATGGAATTATCTCCAACTCCCCAAAGCACACCCGCCTTGTCAAGGACTAAGCCACCGGCTGTGAATTTTGCGACGTTGGTGGCGATTACCTTAAACACGAACGAGTTGCCCCGAGTGCCATCGCCCATCGTGCCCATGCCGTTGCCCCCGGCCGCCCACAGCCTGCCGTCGGCACCGAGCAACCTTACCGACTGATAGTCCACGGCTGCGTCTACAATACGTCCTGCCTCTGGGAGAATTTGCGTGAAGGCCGGCAGGTCGAACTTCTCCGTGCCTAGACCCAAGGAGCCGAGTTGCCAGGTGTCAGTGCCGGCGGCATACGCCCGACCATCTGTCGAGATGTAGACTGTCAGCCCAAGGTCCCCTGTCACTTTTGCCACGTTATTGGCTATTTTCTTGGGGACCATGGTCCCAAGCGAATAATTATCGACATAGCCTAGACGGTTCCAGTGGGTTCCGCCTGACGCCCACAGGGAATTGTCTGCTTTGATATAGTAGAAGCCACCGTACACAGCCCTCATTGAAACAGCACCCGAGTCGACCTGCACATAGGAGCCGAACTTAGATTTCATTGGGCGATTTCCGCCGGCTTCACTGTAGCCGTTGTAGCCCAGGAACCATATCGTGCCGTCGCTTCTCATGTATCCGGTGTATTGCCCGCCACCGCCGCCTCGCACTGCATTTGTCGCGGGAAGGGGGAGAAAATCACTATTCGTGAAATTGGTGTCGTAGTTGGACCCGGCTTCGCCGCTAAACACTCGGCCAGCCATCCATAGCGAACCGTCACGTTTCGCGATATGCGTTTTCATGTCCTGAGGAACCAGCTCCACATCGGCGACATTTGTGGCAATACGGGTCCAACGCAATACGTCTTCCTCGTGGCATACGCCAATTTGACCGTACCAGTTTCCTCCAGTACCCCAAACACTGCCGTCTGCCTTCAGCATCACCGCATACGTTTCGTCGCCCCGAAGGTCCACAATGGCGCCGCCAACACCTGGGGTCGTGATATTGAGGACAGGGTCACATACGGGTGTCGGCATCTTCGGTGGTTTTGGCGTAAAGGTGATGGTGCCCGACTGAAACTGATACGTGACACCTGCCAGGGTTACCGCCGGCGAAGCCAGAAAGTGGCTTTCTGTCGCGGTCTCGGTTTTGCCAATGGCGATTTTACGGCCCTTCATCCAGAGCACAGCTTTGCTTGTCTTGTTCTGAACATCGACCTCGAACCCCGACGCGAGCAGCGTCCACCGCACCCCATTGGCGGTTAGGACCACCGCTGCGTTGTCCGAGCCCTTCCAGTAGGTCGCATTAACGCTAGTGGCCGAAGGGTTGACCGTCAAAACGGAATTGCGAATGTTCCCAGATTCGGAATCGCCGCTAATATTCCCCGTGTTCACCACGTCATCCTTTTTAGCGGGCAGACACCAGGTGCGAGTCAGGTCCGAGGCAAAAGGGGTCGGATGGTTCTTAGGAAGCGCCCAACCCATGTCAATTGTCCCGTCGACATTGAAGGCCTCGTTAGATGCGGAAGCCACCGGTTGCGCGGCCGGCGTCGTCGGGTCAATTGCACCGGCGGGGCATGTCGCCGTGTAACCTTCACTTATGATGGAAGGGGAGCTGTCCACATCGATGACAGCACGTAGAACCCAAAATCCGGTCTTGTCGGTCTGGGGCGGAGCGGTGCCCGTGCCGCACACGCCCTCGGTAATCGTAGTGTCGTCCGGGCAGAGACGAGGGTATCCCGGCTTTGCATTGGGATTAGGCTGTGCTTCACCGATAGCCTTGTCGATGACAGCGTCACGCTGCTCTTGCGTCTGACCTCCGGGTTGGCGGATGAAGGTGTAACCCTCTGGGTGCGCACCGAAGCACTGGACGGACGATGTCCCGTCCCATACCGCTGGAATTCCGATGAAGCCTTGAGCTTTATTTACCGCCATGCAGGCGCGCTTACTTAGCTTGGACTGCAACCCGAAATGCCCCGCAGTGCCAGGAACGTAAGTCTTCCAGTCCGTGGCCGAGGGTTCTCCCGAGGAATACGCGGCCTTCGGCGGCACAGGCATTGTGCTGAGCAGGGCCGTAGGCAAGACGATTGTCTCACCAGCGGGAAGTGTTAACCCCTGAGCGCGTGCGACTTGCTGGGCGGAGGCAATCTGGACAGATTGGTTGACAAGAGTTTCAGCGAGGACTTTGTCGGTATGCTTACCGAAGGCCTCGCTGCCGTAATACATCACAGCTAGCACTAGGACGAGCGCCAGCGCAATGGAGATGATGGTGATTATGAGCGAAAACATAGAAATATCCTTGATATCAAAGACGGCAGATTTTTTTTGGTTGGCCGCGTAGGTGGGAGCATCCCGTCTATACAAGGAATATAGGTACTGAGTTCGGTTCTCTGCTATCTCGATTATTTGCGCATCTGCCTAGGTACAGCGGGGGCTTGTTTGTAGCATGGGCTGCTGGCCGGGGGCGGCGGTGACCGCGACGGGATACCGCGCGGTGCTACACAGAACAGGGCAATCAACAACACCAATTGGAAAGGACTAGGATATGCACGCAGCTTCTCCAAGCAGAGAAGGCTTAATCGTCGGCGGGGCAATCATTGCGCTGTACGGTTATGAAATGGAGACCATTGCAACGCTTCGGGCTCACAAGGTCGAAAATTGGAACGAGCATCCGGACGTTGTCGCGAGTCGTAGGCTGGCTAGCGCCATCCGCAATGGTCAGTCCATCGTTCAAGAGCGTAACCCCCTGTGGAGCAGTCTGGCTCATGCACAGCAAGTTCTGCGGGTCTCGTTGGACGAGTGGGAACGGGTGTTGAAAATAACGCCGCTGGTCCGGTAAAGATTCTATTCAGAGAGCCGCATCCTACGGGGTGCGGCTTTACTTCACACCTGTGACCAACAATGACTCGGTGCTTTCGGCACCGGTGGTCCTGAGCGGAACTGGCACTTAATTGCTATAAGTTCGGCATGTCCACACACACTTGCGCGAGTCTCGCGAGTAACCTGGATTTTTAAAAATAACTTGCGATATTTAAAAACTCCGCGTAGAATGTGAAACATCCTGAACGGTGTCCTCCGAAGAAGGTGTCCTAGACCGATGGCGAGTGTGCTTAACTGCACCTCGCCATTTGTCTTTGTGCGTACGGTAGCGCCTTTAGCCTTTGGCGGCCTTTCGCAGCTGGCGCTCCGCGACCGTGAGCACACGGTCAGAATCCCCCATGTCAGCTACCCTGGTCAACTTCGTCGGCAGAAGGAGCCGCACTCGGGCCAGCCTACCATTGTGACGGGCCTCCCCGTGAAGATTAAACCGCAGTGTCCAGAATCCGTTCAGGATGAAGCATTGATAGGTTTTCCCTGTGCGCTCCACGACTTCGCAGTACAGCTGTGCGAGCTCGGCTTGGTCGGTCCAGTCCGCCACGAATCGGTCGCCCGGTCGAAGCCGCAACTTGTCGCCAACTCTGACCATCAGTGCGGCGCCTGGCGAGGCCTCCGGAACACGAAGAGGTGGAGTAGGGGATGTCAGCATGGTTTTGTTGAAGGGAAGGGGGTTCTTGTAGCGAGCGCAATTAGTTTGGCGATGCTATTCGGCCAGATAGCTCGAACTTTTAAAGAATGGTTGCGTTACATAAAATTTGGGAGTAGAATGTGAAACATCCTGAACGGTGTCCTCCGAAGAAGGTGTCCTAGACCGATGGCGAGTGTGCTTAACTGCACCTCGCCATTTGTCTTTTCCAAGGGTGTTTTGCGCGGTGATGGGCGCATCAAAAGAAGAATATCGGTGCTTGAAGCCCTCGCCGCACAAAATCAGCCCAAATTATAAAAATCCGTTGCATTTCTTAAAAACTCAGCGTAGAATGTGAAACATCCTGAACGGTGTCCTCCGAAGAAGGTGTCCTAGACCGATGGCGAGTGTGCTTAACTGCACCTCGCCATTTGTCTTTCTAGCTGTGCTTTCGCTTCAGCTCGCGTAGCACAGGCGGGGCGGGGTATTTAGTGTTATCGTATGTGACCGCAATGGAGAAGACAGTGGAAATTTACGAGCACGCTAAGACTGAGAACGGATTCTGCACGACCTGCCAGGAGCTGCGGCCGTGTCCGTGTGGCGACTTTTGCCCTTCCTGCAAACAGGACGTCGTGGAGAACAGCACCACTATCAGCTGCAGTTCGTGTGACTGGAGAATCGAAAAGACGAGTGCAGCGTGAAGCCCTCGTCGCACAAAATCGAGTCTCCTTATAAAAAGCTGTTGCACATTTTAAAAAGTGGGCGTAGAATGTGAAACATCCTGAACGGTGTCCTCCGAAGAAGGTGTCCTAGACCGATGGCGAGTGTGCTTAACTGCACCTCGCCATTTGTCTTTGTACATACTGAAAACCGGACGGGCGATATAAGGTGCTCGCACTACATAGAAAGGTCTTTTACTCATCGCCCGGCCAGGACTTCCGGGCTCAGGAGCCTTTCATGATTACGATTCACGTTGCTGCAAATCCCCACGTCTATGACCCGCTTGCCGCTTTCCAGAGCGGGGAGGGCGCCCGCGTCCTAAAGCTCTTCCAGGATGGGGCGGTCCTCAAGGTCTGGCGCCACACCTCGCCGGCGAACTGGTGGCTGGAGCACGCCGACGGCCGCGAGTATCACTGGGACGCCAACCCGAAGCTCCGTGCGGCAGGCACGCCAGACGTCTGGCTGCTCACGCGCCTGGCAAAGGTAATCGAAAGTTCGGAGACGCTAACCGCGGCTGGCAAGCCGGGGAAGGAAGCCTGGGCCTACGACGAGGCTGCGATGGCTCATGCGCAGGCTCTCTGGGCACGTGCGCAAGAATGCGCGGCTGACTGGGCGGCCCAAGCTGCACCAGCGCCAGCTTCCGTGGCCAACCTATCACCGATGGCTCAAGCTGCGCTCTTGACCCTGCGCAGCAAGGCCCAGCTGCCCATGCGCGGTGAGCTGCTCCCAATCCTACTGGAGCTCAATGCCGCCGGTCTCCTGGTGGTTCACCCTGAAGGGCATGCGACGTTGCGAGTTCCCGCTAAAAAGCTCGGCCTGCCCAAGGGAACCGCTCTGCGAATCGAGAAGCTGTAAGTCCACGGCTCGTAAGCGCTTGGGGTGCGCTGCTCATGTGCGGTTGGCCAGGAATCAAACCACCGCATCGGCAGCGACGCGGTATTCCAAGAACTTGCTACACATAGTAGGCTAACCACACTATGAGGACATCATGAAACGCGAAGACTTTGAAAACCTGGGCACCGTCCCGAATGAAGCACCTACGTTGACGGCCGAGAGCCTGTCCGACAAGACACCTCGAACGCTGCTTATCGGGGAAACGGCAGACTGCTACCTTTTCCACGTGTATCTCGGTCAGGATGGGTATATCCATATCCTGACCTACCAGGCGCTGATGGGAAGGCGGGACGAACCGCGGTTCCTCGTTCTCCGACATCAGAGCCAGAAGCCCGGCGTTGAATGCATCTTGAGCAACGACGCGTTCGTTGACGTGATGCCCGCATGGCCGGAATCGTGCGACCTCGAATTTTGCCAGGCGCTTATCCGGGCCGGCGTCCAGCCAAAATATGCAAACTTCAATGACGACGCTGCGGCGGAGCGCCAGCGGCGGTACGAAGGTTTCGCCGGCTTCACAGCAGACCACCCCGGAGCGATTCACGGAGAAATGATGCACGAGCGGCTTCGGCACGAGAATCAGTATCCACAATACGGTCATTCCGAATACTCGACTTTGGCGCCGCGGTTGATTCTTCAGGCCGCGAACGACCTGGCGGTGCCAGCCGCAATCTTAGGCTGGACCAAAGCTGTGGTGGCAGACGTGGGCAAGGAAGCCGTGTATGACCTCGCATGCGACTACCTGAATAGCCTCAATCGGCTAGATGTGCGGAGTGAGTCGTTCGTTCGCCATCTCGTGTTGGCGGCTTTCGAGCAATTCCCGCTCTCCGAAACCGGTAAGGTCACGGTCGACTACGGGCACGTCTTGATTGAGCTGCCGGCGGGCCACATCCCGTTCGTCGACGATAGCGACTTCAGCTATTACACGCGGGTGGGGGACTTCCAAGGGCACCAGGGTGTCGCAGGAGAGTTCGAAGGCAACCCTTTCGTCGCCGCTCGGTTCTCGGACGGCAGAGCTGAGATTCGCTTCATGCAGTTCGGAGACCGTGAGCGGTTCCTTGAATTGTGGCTGGCGTACTACCGCTTAGTATCGCCAATTTGATTCCTTATGATTCACAGCCCGGCCGACTTGGTCGGGCTTTTTTTGTGCGCTCGCTACACTCGGTAGGCCAACTACCTCAAAGAGGACATTCATGACCCCAACTGAATTTGAAGAACTGAAAGCTGCACCTCGCATCCCGCCGGTAATCTGTGCAGCCCAGCTGACGAACAATACTCCCCGCACGCTGGTCTACGGCGTCACCATCGAGCGTCAAACGTTCCACGTCTACCTCGGCCACGATGGCGTTATCCACGTGCTCGTCTACCGGGAACTGCATAACGACGGCGAGACCCCGCGCTTCTTGGTTCTCAGCCATAGCGGCCCGGAAGGACAGGAAACCAAAAGCAATCACGGCTACCTTCCCTCGAAACGAGCGTATCCAGAGTCTTGCGACCTGGAGTTCTGCAAGCTGATGCGTGAAACCGACGCCAAAATCTCCTTCACGAGTTTCACTGAAGGGGCGGATGAACGCCGCAAAGCAGTGCATTCGGGCTTTGCCGGCTTCACGGCCGACCACCCGGGCGCGATTCCTGCCGTGATGCTGAATGCCCGGCTGCAGCTCCATCCCCAGTACCCTCCGCGCAAGGCCCAGGAGTATCATGGCCTGAGCGGTCGTTTGCTGCTTCAAGCTGCAAGCGACCTGGGTGTGCCAGCCGACATCTTCGGCGTTCACGGCACCATGGTCGCGAAGGACCGCAGTGAAGAAGTATTCGAGTTGGCATGCTCGTACCTAGAAAGCATCAAGTCCGTCAACATCTGCGATGAATCCTTCGTGGAAGCGCTTGCCGGCGAAATGCTCGGACGCTACCTCCGCGACACCATCCGACACAGCACGATGAACATGACCTTGGGCCATCTGTATGTGGAACTCGAAACCGAAGGCATGCCTTTCCTCGAAGGCGAGCACCTGAAGCAATTCTCAGGCAAAGACGGCGCCTACGCGAAGTCGGGTGTCACTGGCGAATTTGAAGGCCAACCGTTCCTTGCCGTGCGGGTGAATGACGGCGTCACCCACCTGTACTTCCTGCAGTTCGGCGACCGCGAGCGTTTCATCGCTCGCCAGCTCCGGAGCTACCGCCTGGAGCCGGTCGAAGCCGCGGTCGCATAACCTAGGCATCGCTGTTTCATCATTACGAGCCCGACCTCTTGGTCGGGCTTTTTCTTTCCGGAAGGTATTATTAAGCAGGTGGTGGCCCGGCGCCCTCCCAGGAGCCCGGGCCACCTCGGCTTACTGCGCGAGAAACCGACTGCGCTTATTCGGCGCGGCTGCGTCATACAAAGGCCCTGTCAGAGCGGGCACCACGGGGGACTGCGGTAACGCTTGCTGCAGCTCGAGAGGAACTTCAAGCACCAGCACACCCTTGTAGGGCACCGCTCCGATTTTCATGGTCCACAGAGCCTCAGCAATGGGCAGGACGGTACCTTCATGTTGGCGAACCAGCAGTCCTGTCGACTCTAGCACCTCCAACAGGCATGTAGTCACAACGGACAAGCGCATATCTGGGTTATGCAGACGGGCCAACTGGGCCCGGACCTGCTCAGGGAGCATGGATAGGACGCGTTCCTGAAGCCTCGTTTCGAGCACATACACCCGAGAGCCCACAACCCAGGTATCAGGCGCCTGCCCACGCGGCAAGTCGGTATGGGCAACACGCAAGCAGGGCAGCACCTGCAGGAACGCAGCCTGAACTGCTTGCCTCATCGAAGGAGTCAATGCTGGCAAGGAGAACGGCATCGAAATAGCCTCTCCCAGTTTCAGGCGACTTACCAATGGCTCGGCCCGTTTTACCTGGTGAGCACCAACTAGCTGTTCCATTAACGGGCCCACGCTACGTTGGAACATCTGATGAACTCGATTAAAACGCGCCCGTACCAGCGACAGGTCTTTGAAGTCTCCCAGCGACTGTGCCAGCCAAATGAGAGTTACCGTTCCGGGCAACTCCTGCAAAAACGTGCTGACTTGCTCGCCGAGCACATGAGGGGCGTCATCGACCAACACCAAGGGATTAAGGTGCTCGCGACGCTTAAGCCAAACGAGCATTCGAGCCACCATGTCCGCCTGGTATTCTCCGCGCTTGATAGAATCAGAGAAATCCTCTGAAGGTATGACCACCAGGCAGTCATCGGCTGCAGCCGGCTTGGCGCGGCCCAACGACTCCAGAGTAACAACACTCGGCAGATGGCCCACGGCATTGCCCCAGTTCGGCTGGTGCTGCGTCAGTTCCGCCGTTCGTACTATCATGACAGGCCGGCCTTTCTCAAAGGCGCGGCTTTGCTGTAATGCGAACAAGACCCCGCAGGTCTTGCCGGTGCCGGCCGGCCCAATGACGAGGCTGCTAACCGAAAAATCAAGTTGCCGGGACAACAGTTCAGGCCCAGACATCTTGCCGACAGACGCCGGTGCAAGCATTTCAGAGGAAGCCAGGTCTTCGTGCGATGTGCGATGTAAGAACGCATGCGCCGTATTCCAATCGGCGCAACCGACACTGGCGCTCACCGCATCGAGGGCTTGAGCATGACTCAGCGACACACCGTGACGCGTGTGAAGGTGGGTGCGCAAATGCTTGGCGGAGCGCTTGAATAGAAACGACAAAACCCCGGACATCGTAGCCGGCCTGTCATCGGGGAAACGTGTCTCGGCTTCAGCCAGCACGGGGAAGAGTGATTTGAGCGAAAAAAATTTCATGAGGTCCTCCTGACCAGTAGGTTCGGTCAAAACATGCTCTGCAAGAAGATGTCCCGAGTGCTCGCATTCTCGGCCGAACCAGGTGAAGAGGATGTCGTCAGTACCCGGCAGCACGAAAATCCTGGCATTGCCAGGTCGTTGTTTTACCGTACCCATACGGGTTGCGAGGCGGCAGGCAAACGAAAGCCAGGTCGTATACGCACAGAGTTTATACCACCAAGGTGTGCCAAGGCTCAGCCGTAACAGCCGGGGAAGTCAAACAATTTGCGAACGGTCGCTACACCGCTGTTCTCCCCCTCTTGTCCTGGAATGCCTATGTCCCTCGCAGATTTCAAGCCGCCCCGCCGCTCGCTTCTCTCCCGCATTCTTCCTGGCCGCGTGCCGGCGCCAGCTCCCGTCGCCGTCTCGGTCATGCATCTCGAAGATGTCGTCAACGACGAGGCCCTGCGCGACTATCCGGAATACTTGTCGTTTGGAGCGTATCCGGACGGTGTGTCCCGCTTCCTGGTCGACGACGTGGCTCTCGTTCGCCACACAGCGGTTTACGGTGGCGCGGGATTCAGCCAAGGATTGTTTGTGCAATATCTCCTTGCGCAGCAGCTCGGCCGAGGCGGTGGGTTCTTCTTTGTGGATGAGAACCAGGAGGAACGGGTCGCAGGCGGGCTTGAGCGGGCCGCTGAGGCCCTCGGCATCCCGTTCACGGCTGTCGACACCTCCGCAGGTTATGGGACCGCCTACGCGCTCGTAGAGTCCGCGGAGAATTCTGAGGCCGTCTACGTTTCGCTCCCAAACTTCGCCGCAACGCCAGCGCACACTGAAGCTCGCGACAGCCTTTGCGAGCAGGTGCTCGAAATGGTCCGGCACCTGCACCGACCGGCCAGTGAGGGCAGACCAGCTCACCCGTTCATCGTCGTGCTGCCGAGCTCGCTGCTGTTCCGCCTTGAGCACTGGCCAACGCTCCTAGTACGCGCTCGCGCCGCCGGCATCGCGTTCGTCATCCTGGAGAGCCGGTTGATTGCCCAGGATTACACGGTTGGAGCGCATCTACGTACTCTCGAGGAGCATACCTGGAATAAGGTCTTTTTCAGGGTGGGAGCGCAGGACGCAGCTCGGGAAGCTGCTGGCTTGGTCGCGCAGACCATTGAAACCTCGGGGGAGAGTAGCTATCGCGCCGAACAAATTATCAAAACGTGCTTGCTGCGCCTCGAGCAGAACGAGAGTGTTTCGATGTGTGGAAATTCAGCTACCCGGCTGCGGCTACCAGTGCTTGACTGGGCAGCGCGTTAGGCCGAGTAAAAGGGCGCCGCGGCGCCCCTTTCTTTTGCAGACCTATCTCGCCGTCAGCAACCGCGAGCGGAGAAATAGCCGGTGTGGCGGCCTGCCCGGTTTCGCACGGGAGTGAACCCCGTCTCGGGCAAGATTGTCCGCGCGCTGCTTGGGTCCAGGCCTGGGCGCTCGAGCTTGTAGTAGCGTTGGCCCACGTAGGTTACGACACCTGTGATGACATATCCCTGGTCGCAGCCCATGATGTTTATCTGGCCGCTTTTGAGCCGAGAGAATTCCTGCTGCAGTGCTGCGTCTGGCTTAGCGCACCGGCCTGGGGCCGTGCACCATTGCTCGAAGTCTTCTACGTAGGACGCAAGCTCCTCATAGACGGCGACATCTTCCTTGGCCGTCGTGACCCAGAACGTGCCGCCTCGGTACTCAATGAGGCTCCACAGAGCGCCAGCGGCGGTCATGCTCTTCGAGTAGGTCACGAGTCCATCCGTTCCGTAGCTGTATTCAGCTGTCGCCAGCGCTACCGACTTTCCCGATGCGAGGTGCAGGCGCCATTCCAGGCCCTGTTCGCAGCCCGCTGGCGGACTTTCGGACACGCAGTGCGGGTTGGAGAGTCGAACCTCGCCGATAGCCCGGCCGGCCGGTTTGTCGTAGACGAGCAGTGGGCGGTAGCTCTCCGGTGAGGGGTTCGCGCCGCGGCTGAAGAACGTTGTCCCTTCGACAGGGAAGAGGTGGCCAGGCGAGACGAAAGCTTCAATCGGTCGCTCGGCTGGAGCAGCCATGGCTGGCGTGCCGCCCGAGAGGACAGCCAGTAGGCCGAGGAGGAGTGGGATTTTCGAGGTAGGCATACTGCGTGTAGGAACCGAAGCCTATCCGAAAAAATACCCTGGGACTTGCGTCGCCAGGGTAGTCAGAAAGTGATGCGGTAGCCTGTTAGGCGGGCGCGGAGTTCTTTTTCAGCGTCGGCACCAGGCGGTACTTCTCTTCCGCCAAAATCCAATCCCTCAGCTGCTCGAACGTATACGGCCCGTAGTACTCGCCCCAGGAGTCGCGGTCCGGGTTCAGGCGGTAGGCCACATCGCTATCCGGGCCGTCCGTCCAGACTTCTCCCAGATTCCCGGGTAGCACGGCAGAACGAACCGTCTTGCGATGCTCGCGGTACAGCTCGTACAGTTCCTCGAGTCGTGATTTCGCCTTGAGCCGCAGCGTGGCTTCCCAGTCGGCCTGGGCTTTTGCCGCCGCCTGCAGATGTTCCGTCCGCAAGTCGTCGCGCAGCGCCAGGATGACCCCGCTGAGATGCTCTTTCTCGTGGACCTTGAGGAACGTGCCCGCGAAAAGCGCTCCGCCGGCTTGTGCCTTCTCGGCAAATTGCTTCAGCTTCGCGACGAGCTTCTCCCCGCGAACCTTGAATGCAAACGAGCCTTCGTCCCATGCACCAACGTATTCCTCATCGCGATAGAACATCAGCTCGCGATTGTCGACTGCGACGCGCTCGCGCCTTGGCGCATAGCCGAAAACGGCCACAGGCTGTCCTTTCTCGACACCGGTGATGAACTGCAAGCGGTCGAGGTTCTTCGACAGCGCTTTGCGGTCCAGCAGCTGAGGGTAAGCGAATGCTTTGCCCGCACGCAGCGCGGCTATCAGTTCCGGGTCAGTCCTCGGAGCCGGGTCAGTGATACCGCATGCCTGCGTGACTTTTTCCAGTAGCCCTACGGATTTTGGTGCTGCGCCCTCCGGGTTGCACAGGTCTTCCTGCATCGACTTACTGCCCCACTCATGTTCCGATGTGGCGTCCGAGCCCGTAGCGAAGGCGAAAATCTCGCCGCGTTTGTTAAAGATGATGACAGGGTTAAAGCCTCTGCGCATGATGTTTTCCTCTTGAGTTGTCCTGGCCAGTGTAGCGAACTTGACGGGTACGAAGCGTGAAGCAGTGTGCCGGTCAACCGTGCCGGCTCTGCTTGGCTCGTAGTAAGGTCCGGGCCCATGTGCCCAATATGCTGCGGTTGACGAGCGCGTCAATTCGGCAAGCTAGGGTGTTCAGAATATCGAGCATTTCGTTCATCCAAAGCCGTAGTCTAGCCCGAAGGTTTAGCCTTTTCATGACACAATGTTGCGATAGGGCAATACAAGCGCTATACTGTCTTTCCTTCCCGTGTCTCTCGATGTCCGACGTGTACGATTACTTGCGAAATTCACCTCTGGTGAAATGGCACCAATCGGTTTGCCAACGCACTCCTGACGACGTCGCCCAAATGGCGAGGCAGCAGGGGATGGTGCTCGCCCCTTCCCAGTCAATTAACAACCCTCGATTCACGCTTTCATTCCAAGGTCGGGTCGTGAAAGCCGGCACTTTGGGCATCATGGTCTGGTTCCTCGAACGGTGTGCGAAAGACCCGAACCTTCGAAGAACTTGAAGTTCGGCGCCAGGCAAGACCCTTGGAATGGCTACACTCGGTAGGACAACTTCAAAGGACTTGATATGCACAGCAATACCCTCGGAATGCACGTAGTGGCTGCAAAAACTTTGGTGCGAGGAGGTGAAACTTTCTTCGTGCTGTTGGGCCATCCGTATCTCTCCAGCTATCCTCTGCTGAATGGCAAACCGGCGACGATTTGGTTGCCTTGCGCGAGCCTGCAGACTCGACGGCAGATGGCAGAGCTGGCACTTGTCGAGCCTGGCGACCTATTGAAAATGGAGGTCGTTGGCAGCATGGACGAGTCAGGCTACCTCGAGGTGCTTGAAACACATTCGGTTTCGGTTAAAAATAAAAATACTGACATTCCACGTAGGTGAATTCTGCAGGAACCATGCTCCTGCAATTCTTTTTTCGGACGGGCGCCGCGGCACGTTTAAGCCAGGTCGCTACCCTGCAAAGGACCACAATTCTGGAAGGATTCAAATGTTTGGCACCGACGAACACTCGCTCGCACTGCTCGCACAGTGGCGGCGCTCAAAAATGCTGCGCGACCCTGTGCAACTAGAAAAGCTCGCAGCTGACAAGGGCTTGACGCTGATTAAGGCGGTCACCCTCGACGCTGAGCAGTACAGCGTCGTCTGCGCCGGCAAGCGACTCTTCTACGGGAACCTGGAAAACACCGGTAAGTTTGTCGACGAATACACCATCGTCACGCAGCTCTAAGTTGCGTCATTCACGTCCCTCAGCTCACAAAGCTCGAGGGACTTTTTTTGCGTGCCCGGAGGCCGGCCCCCTGCTGCTTTTGCCCACTCCTGACACCTGGACAACCGAAGTGCGCGAGGCCTAGAGCCGGAGTGCCGGTGAAATTTTGCTTAAGCTTCAATTTTTGGTTACACTGACAGTAAACCATTTCCGTAAATGAGGCGCACTATGCTCCGTTCCATCGCAAGTATTGCCCTTGCCACCCTGACCGCTCTCGCCACCACGGCCGCCACGGCCAGCGAGCGACAAGCGAACTACTCCCAGCAGTACACCTGTTCAGCCGCGCGATTTGTCGTTGCGCGAGCAGTCCCAGGCCGCACGGACAAAGCCGCAGCAGATGAGGCAGTCGAGGTCTGCGTGACCCAAGCGAGCCTGGCACGCGAATACAAGGGCTACGTGAAGTACGAGGAGCGCAATCCGGATACGCTCGCGAAGGAATTGGCGGAGCGGCGCAATCTCGTCGCCGGCGCCCTCCAAAGCAATGCCCGTGACTGCAGTAATCGCGGCGCAGGCCGAGCCTCGGCCCTGCTGGCCTGCCTTCGTAAAGACTAGGTCGCCGTCCCAGTCCGGTCTCGCTACACTTGGCAGGACAACTCAAAGGACGACACCATGAATCAACAAGCTCCACAGCATCTGCTCGAAGGCGCAACCCTCGGCACCGAGGACCGCGGCGACATCGTCATTCGCAGCAAAGCAGGCGACTTACTGTACCGCTTTGTGCCAATCGCAAGCCGCCAAGACGAGCCGTTACTGGCCGTTTTGCGTTCGGCTCATTTCCACGCTGAGCATTTCGCAAAAGCCCGTCGCGCGGAAATTCCTGCGAGCGCGCCGGCGCAGGCCCAGCAACTGCTGGTCCGTCTCCAAGAGATGGTTTCAGGGATGCAGAAGAGCTTCGACCGCATCCAGGACGACCAAGGTGCCGACATGCTCCGAACCCTCGACGATGCCAAAGCGCTCGCACGTGACGCAGGCCCCATCATCGCGGCCCTGAGCATCCCACAAAGCAACGACTAGTTCGCCCGCTGTAATTCCAGTCCCCGCTAGCGGGGACTTTTTAATTCTCCCGCAGGGGCGCCGGAATACCCGGTTCGCAACCTCCCGGTATTGGGCCAGGTTCCCACCCCCGTTCTCGCTCCGCCTACATATCGGAGACTTCGGTTCATAGGGAGCTACACTGAGCAGGACCACAACTACAGGAGCTTTGATGCCAACCGCAACACCGACTGATGCCGTACTCGCGACTGACTTTGACCAGATTCTCGAGCGCTTGACGGGGCCAGCCTTCTTCTGCGAGAGCGACGGCGTTCTCTATATAAAGCGCATCGAAGGCACTTCGATGACTCTCGACCAGTGGCTTGAACTGAAGCGCGACCGTATCCACTATACCTCCCGGCTCATGCAGCTCGATGAGGCTCACCCGAGCTATCCGGTCCAGGCCGAGTACCGCACCGAACTACCGTTGCACCAAGCCGTGGCCATGGCTAACAGTTGGGTGGCAGAAGCCCAGCTGACGTCGCAGGTACGTGACCTGCAGCGCACGATTGACAGTTACCGACGCGACGCATAATTCACCAACACCGCTTCCATCAGGACGCGGTGTTTTTCTTTGTCCGGCCTAGCTAAGTCGACGTGGAATATCGGCATTTTATACTACCGTATGCTATACTGTAGTATAAGATTTTCACTATTTTCACTATTTTCACTATTTTCACTATTTTCACTATTTTCACGCTAGGATGGCCATGGCCGCAATCTCTCGAATCAAGCCCGGACAAGTCCTCTTCACCGTCAAGCGGATGAAGATGGGGAACACGACAATGTCTAAGCAGGTGGTGCATCCAGTTACCGTACGCACCGTTGACCCTGGCGGCCGCTTCGTGGAGGCATCCTGGAACGGCAATGCCGTCGAAAAGTTCTATGAGCAGGAGGTGGCCAAGTGGAAGGTCAAGGACCCGAGCAAGAAGCCGGCGGGAGTGACGCGATGAGCCTTCGTGAATTTGTCGGCGTTCTCATCCAGAACGCACAAGCTGAGACCCTCGTTATCGACCACTTCGAAGGGGGCCGTGAAGGCCTGAACTACCCGGGCGGAAAGGTCGACCCGGGGGAGTCGCCAGAGCAGGCCGCTATGCGTGAGACCTGGGAGGAGGTGGGCGTACACGTGTCGGACCTCAAGCTCATCAGCGAGGGGGAACATACCTTTCACGGTGAGACTTGGCGGGGCTACTATTACCTCGCGCGGACCCGCGACGGGGTGCCGGTCAATCGCGAGCCAACCAAGCACCGCAGCGTGGCGTTCCGGTCGCGTGACCAAATTGAGCGTGGGGCCGAACGTCCATTCGTTGTCGAGTTGCTCGACCTGGCTGCGCGCGCTCGCGATAGCGGCTTCATCGCCCGCAATGACCCGCGGCTCATCATCGTCCCGAACTGGGCCGAGTTCGCCGAGTGGGCGAAGGACGCTGGCTATGGCGAAGCTGACCTTGACGTAAATGATTCCCGGTGCATGCACCTGCAGGAAACGTACCTCGAGGAGAGTGGCGAGCTGGCTGCTTACGAAGGCAGTCAGATGGTCGGCGCCTAGCATGTCCCTCATCTTGTACAAGGACGGCACGTACCAAGAGTACTCGACCGTTTGCGACGCGTGCCTGTGGGAGCACGCGCTTACTCTGGAACAGCTCACCGAAGTCGTTCGGCAAGAGCAAGGGAAGGCTGGCTTGCGGGACTTGCCGCGGCGGCTGGCACGAGCGCAGGCTCAGGGCTGTAGCTCCGCAATCGGGCTCACCCTGGACGACTGTATCCGGAGTAATCGTCATGGCCCGGATGACACGCACATGCCGGCGGCCGAGTTCATCGCCAAATTCCTCACCCTGCCCACCTGACGAGCCGCTTCTCGCTATACGAGGGAGAGCTCGCAAGTATGCGACACTTCCCGTAATAGCCGTTGGCAAATAGCGCCAGCACATCCTGAGGACACCATGACAACGACAGTGAAGAAAAAGGCGAGCTTTACCGCCTCGCAGCAAAAGGTCATCGACCGTATGAAAGAAGGCTGGGGCCTGGGGGTTACCCGGATGCTCTCGTCGCATGACGGAAAGAAGCACTGCCGGCTGCAGCAAGGCGGCATCGGCCGCGGCGGCGTTACCGAGAAGGTTTCGATTGGCACCGTCACCGCGCTGTACGAGCGCGGCGTCCTGAAGTCGGGCTTGACCGACCAGACCACCATGCATTACGAGCTGGACCTGGCACATCCTGACCTGCAGGGTTAAGGATGGACTATAAGCAGTTCACCCTGAGCCAAGAGGAACTCAAGAGCATTCCGGAGAAGTTGCGGGACCGAGTCGTTGTCGGGTTTTCCCTAGCTCGTGATTGGGAAGGCCGTACCGCCTGCAATGGATTACGCCTGAACGTCCGGGGCTACCCGGTGAAGACTTGCCATCTCATGGACCCTCACGGACACGTTGCCGAATGGCGGAAAGCGTGTCTGGAAGCAGACGAGGAAAACAAGCAGCTGCGTGAGCAGATGACTCGTCGAGGCTGGCAGGCCATCGAAGATGCACCCAAGGACTCAACTCTCGTAGACCTCTGGGTTCCAGAACATACTCCGCAAAGACTGGTAGACATGCGTCGTGTCGACTACGGCAACGGAAACGTTTGCTATGAAAACATGGGGACAGGCGAAACCTGCGAGGGTACACCTACACACTTCAAGCTTGTCGATGAACCAGACCCAATCTAAGAACCAATTCAAGGACATATTATGACCAATGCAGTATTGACGCTTTCGCCGGCGGACCTGGAGCGTATCCCAGTAGACCTGCGTGGCCGAGTAAGCAACATGGCCGTGCAGCTCCAACAGCTCCTCCTCGAGGGCTGGCTGCCTATCGACCAGGCACCGAAGGACGCGACGCCTGTGGACCTGTGGATTCCCGACCGTTATATCTCGCGTGTGACGAATATGCGGCGCGTGGACCTGGGCAAGGGCAATGTTTTTTACGAGCCCAACGAATCCGGCCCGAGCTGCGTACGTGACGCTACCCACTTCCGGCTCATCGTCGGCCCTGTCGGTGCTGAAGGATAATCATGGCCCAAGAAGAACTGATTACCAAGGTCACGAAAATCATCCCCCGCGAGGACGGCTCGGCAGTGCGAATCGTCGCGCAAGCGATGTTCGGGGCGGGGCTGCATCGCTCGATAGACGTTTACGTCCATCGCCGCGAGAGCCCAGACCACAACTGGAAGCTGTGCAGTGACCAGCCCCACCCAGACTGGCGCACGATGTCGGTCGAAGAGTATGGCAAGCGCGGACGTTCGGAGAAGTTTCAAGCGGTTTCTCACGGCGAAATCTTTCGCGTGACGAATGCGATTGGCAAGCCGATGAGCTACCTGCAGTAAGGCTCCTGCCGTTCGATAATTCAATGCAATAGCGCCGGAATCCCGGCGCTATTTTTTTCTTTGAGGAGAACTAGGCCGAATCGCTAGACCAAGCATCTTGGCTTAGTTCAGCGTTTCCATCCGTTCCAGGAACTGGACAAACTCAGGCTGTGCGTGGTCCAGCTGCACCATCCATTCGTCCACCTGCTTCTGCGTCACGCTGCAGTCAGCAGTAGCCACAACGTCCGTGCCGTCGATGTCCGCAAGCTTCTCGACGCCCGCTTGCACGAGCGCCCTGAACGCTTCCGCCGGCATGTTCGTCAGGGCCTGCGCAGCTGGCTTGTCGGCGCCAAGCGACTCGTAAAGCACGCGTGAGCTCACCAGGTCCTTGTTGATGGCCTTGGTCACCTCGGTGCTGCATTCAAATGAGGCCTGCATCAGGCGCAGGGCGGCCTGTCCGCGCGGCGAGAAGGCCTTCACGTAGTCTTCGAACGGCGCCTTTGCAGGCTGCTGGATGGTTGGCGGGGCGGGAGGCAGCGCCGAGGCCTGTGGCACGTCCGTAGAGGCGTTCAGAACCGTCCAGGACAGGCGAGCCTTACCTTCAGCGACGAACAGCGCCAGCGTCTCCGAGCGGCCCTCTGCATAGTCGAACTTGGCAAACTGAATCAGCTGCAGAGGTTTCTTGCCTTTGCGCGTTTCGGTCTTGCTCATGTGCCAGGCCTGCTGGCCAGCCGTGCGGCGAGCAGACATGATGGTCTCAAATAGTTTGGAGCCTTGCTTGGCCGAGAGGTGCGCAGGACCGACCGCAACCCACTTCCCCGGCTCTTGGCTCGGTTTGAGCGTCCAGAGGATGCCATTGGTGTCTTCATGGACCAGGCGGCCCGCTGCGTGAGCTTGCCGGAGCAGGTCGTCCGAGAACTGTGCCACCGCTACCGAGGCCTTGGCGCATTCGGTGATTGCAAGAGCTGGAATCTTTGTGGTGGCCAGGGTGCCGATGCGCAGTGGGACGCCTTCGGATTTTGGCGGATACAGCTTGCTCGGCTTGTTGAAGTCCAGGAACTGCGTCACGCCCGCGGCTTCACGGTCGGCGCCGGCGGCACCTGCATGTAATGCAGTACTCGGGAATCGGTCTTCTCAATCGCAGCGCGCGCTTCGGGCGTGAAACCGTCAGTCAGGTAGTCCGTTGAGGCAGAGGCACCCTTCGTGATGCGACGGTTATAGAGCGGCAGTACGCCGGCTTCAGTGCACGCCGTGAAGTCGGCGATTTGCGTTCGCTTGGCAGGGAGCTTCTCGAACGCAGCAAAGAGTGCTGGGTCGTAACCGGCGAAGGAGACGAAGTCCTTTGGGATGGGGGCGCCGGCGCCAGACCCGGACATCTCCCCCAGCATGCGTTGTGCGGACGCGAGCGGGGCGCTCTTGAAACCTTCGTAGAGTGGGCGCGCTTCTTTAATTGGTGCGAGGGCATCAGCTGCGTGCGCGAAGGCGGGAAGATGCGCGGCCAGCGCCAAGACTAGCGAGAGTTTCAGTTTCATAGCGGAAGAGGAGGGTTGAATTGCCTCGTCTAGCCACTGCTGTTATCCCGGAAAGTCAGGCGGCGGCTTGTTCTTTCGCTTTCGGCAGCTGCCGCATCACTGGGTTCGACGCCCCTTTCCTTCGAGGGATGGTCTTGTTGGCATAGAGCTGGCGTGCAGCTTCATTTGCGACACGGCCCTCGAAGCCCCAACGGGTTGTTGGCTTGCCGCTCTTCGACTGCGATGGCACTGGGTACCAGCTGTCGATTTCGAACACCTCGACGATGAACCCCCGATAGGCCGCCAGCGCGTATCGTAGCCCGCTACGGTCGCCGAGCACCCAAGCCTCCTTCGTAGCCTGGTAGTAAGCCTGAGCGCCCTTGGCGCGTTGGTAGGTCTTGCTGATGTTGATAATGACGCAGTCCTTCCCGAGGGCCTCGAGCGGCGGCGCCTGATACTTTGCGACGATTTCGCCGGCGGTCATTACGCCGACGTCGTCAGAGCCGTGCCCGAGCACCAGGTTTGTGGTCTGCAGGTCGATGACATGCTTGCAGAAATCGAGGAGAGCAGACTCAACATGCAGGGCCGTAGTCTCATCCATCCCATGCCGAATGATGACGTGCTGCACAGCCTCGCCGCGCGCCTGAATGGCCCGAATCGTGTCGATTTTCTCGCTGACCACGTCTTGTTCCGCCACGGCGCCCTCCGCATGCGCAAAGACCCGGTTGCCCTTTCCCTTGCCAACATAGAAGGGGCGGCCAGTGGCCGGGTCCAGGAGCGCATAGACGTAATACTGGAGCTTCTCGATGACTTGCTGGGTGAACATGGTGGCCTTGAAAGGGACGGGAAGGCCATTATAGCGAGCCAGGAGAGCAGCGCCAGCAGGGCCGAGCGCTGGCAGGTCTCTACCGACCGTAGGCGCGCCATACGAGCACGTGTCGCCTGCCACAGTATCGCTCGAAGCCTACATTGAGGGCACCGGTTCGCGCGCTGGCTCCGGGGCAGACTTCGCGGACTCGGGCGCTGCCTGGCCCGCCTTCGGAAGGTCTTCAAGCACCTGGGCGTCCTTGAACACGCCGGTCGCCGAGCGCTCAGGCATGACAGAGAACAAGTCGATGAGGGGAGAGCCCGGCGTAATTTGCGAGACCTCCTCGGCACTCAGCGTTCGCACCACGTGACCATACACAGAGATGGAGTTCGTTGATGAGTCGAACTTGATGACGTCGGGATTGCTCAGTAGTGTTCCTATGGAGCCGTCGGCATTCCTGGAAAGCATCAATCCCACGTTCTCGAAGCCCATCGGGTCCGCCGGTGCTGTGCCCGCCCGGAGTGCTTCCAGATACCGCTTGGCTGCGTCGACCTCGGCCGCCTTGTTCCCTGCGGCCAAATCTGCGCGTTCGACGTCGGTCAGCATTTCGTTTGGCACATATTTCGTGCGACGACTGCCTGTTTCGTCTCCGATGGATAGGTCGCTTGCCTCATCGTCGTACCCGCGGTTGAGGAAGTGGCGGTGCCGGCCTTCTTCGAGGGCCTCGGTTGGCACGCGGCCGGGCTCGATGTCGAAGCCGTAGCGGTAGAGAACCTGCTCGCCCAGATAGTGCCCTAACTTGGCCACCCCGGTTTCGTATCCGCCACCAATGTCGGAGTGAACACCCGGTAGCTGGATGGTCAGGAAGCGGTCCGCATCAGCCGCGGTAGGGGCCTTACCCGTGATGGACGTCAGCGGGAAGGTTTTGCGTGCCTCGTCCTGTGACACCAAATGCACGACGTGATGGGTTGACGAGGGAATGCCAAGCTTGAGGATGTTCTCTTGTCCCGTCGCCACCGTGTCGTAGAGCAGTGCGGAGCTGCTCACGGAGCCCGGTGCGCGCTCGAAATTAGTGAATACGCGAATTGTCTCGCCGTCCAAGGACGAGGGCGAATAGGGATTTTCGATGAACTGCTTGTAGCCGGCATCCGTGGGCACACCACGCTCGTCTACCAGGTTCAGGAAGTGGCGAGCGGAAGCGGCGCCTCGGCTAAAGCCCATCGCGAACACATGGATTTGGGCGTTGGGGTCTTCCTTCAGCCAGGCCAGTGCCTGCTTTTGGAAGTCGTCGAACGCCGCTTCTGCACGTTCCTCTGAGCCGCCGCCAGTCATCCCGTTAATGACCCGCGATACTGAATTCTCTCGCGTTCCGACGCCATGGTAGTACTTGCCGGCGAGGTTGTCGTCGTAGAGCTTGCTGAGCGTTTCCTCGAGCAGCGCAGGATTCGTTTTCGCTTCCCCGTCGCGCAGATGCTCCCTGTCGTTCCACGTTCCGTCGAAGGACGCTACGAACACGTGCTTATTCGATGGCGGATTGACACTCTGCCAGGCGAGCGCCGGCAAAAAGGTATCGTCCATCTTGACGATGGCATCTGTCCACTGCTGTTTTTCTGCTTTTGAAAGCGGAACAATCTTGGCATCAGGGAAAAGTGCGCCCATCGGTAACTCCGTCGTTGTCTTCGGTGTCACGTATAGAGAGCGTGCGCCCAGATTGCGGATAAATACGTTGTGTGGTGAGTACAGTAGCAGTAGAATGCATGTTTCTAACTGGAATCATCTTCGAGGCCTCATGTCTAAGTTCACCGTCCACATTCGTCGCCACTGCGGCTGGCACACCACTGAAGCCGAAGGCGCTACCTTCGGGGACGCCGCGGTTGCGGCCGTTGTCGTCACCGAAAAAAGTTATGGGCTTGACCTGGATAACATCCCGCACACAGTGGAGTTCAATGAGAAGGAGGACTATCAGTCAGTGGTTTTCCGAGAGGCATCGAGCCGCCAGGTGTTTCGTGGCGTAACGCACCCCGGCGAACTGTGGTTCGGCGAGCGCGTGCGAGAAGGCCAGGAGGGAGACTGCGAGCCGTGTGGCGGAACTGGCTACGGCTTCCACAACCCATTCAGGCAGTGCTGGGCGTGTGGTGACCGCACTCAGCCGGGTGTCGGCTCGGGCAAGAAGCGCGAGACCGCCGAGGCATGAGAAACGCCCGCACAAGGCGGGCGTAGCATTGCAAGTGCCGGGCCTCTTGGATATCACCGCCTTTGCGGAGACCAGCCTTTCAGCTGGCGGCATGGGCACTACGTCTTGCGACGACACCGACTCTGTGCTCCACCTGCAATGTAGGGAGACTGGTTATATGCGACGGGCAAGGGGCGAAGAAAACGGCCTGAGCGAACTCAGGCCGTGAACGATGCCGGCAGCGCTGCCGGCGGCGTTAATACATGGTTGTGGTGCCGTCCTTTGTATAACTCGTGCCGTGCCCCACTACGTACTCGAAGCACAGCAGGTCTTTGATGCCCAGGTCAGGCTCGCTGACGATACGATTCCAGTCGGTCTCGAGGTCGTCGGCCTGGTGCAGCTGATACAGCAGCAGCAAATCGCAGCCTCCACCTACGATGGCGATGTATCTCGCCATCCGCTTGGCGCTGTCCGGTTGTCGTTGTTCCGGAGGGACTCTCGCGATAAGCCTTTCCCACATTGCTTCCTCTTCCTTCGACCGAGGGGCAACAACCTTGCCACGTAGCTCAATCGTTTGCGGGCCGTCCTTCGACGAGATGACCACTTGACGCTCGACCGTGAACTCTGACTCTTGATACCCAAACATTGCGTATTTCTCCTGTTGATGTGCTGAACTGTTTCGCCTTAGCCGCGGAAGCTAGCCGTCAGGTACTTATTGGCGTTTGCCTCCAGCTGCTCGAGTTCCTCAGGCGCGAGCAGCTTGAGGTTGACGAGGGCGATTCCGTGACAATCCAGGCTGTTTGAAGGTATCGGCGCGATTATCACGTCCTCGGTGTGGATTGCAGCGCAGAACCCCGCCAGTGCTGCTACGTTCTCGGCGCCTCGCACTCGAATCGCGAAGTTCCCCCAAGCGAGAGCCGCGGCGACGTCATCGTGGAACTGCTGAAGCGCGCTGAGAACGGACGAGTGGTCCAGGCCGTGCTTCTCAGTTCCGGTGAACCAGTGCCCGCCTGGGAGATTTGCCCCCAATACCGCTTCCGGCTCAGCACCCTCGGCCACCTCTAGCGTGACAAACTGCATCAGGAGGGGTTTGGTGATTCGGAACCTGTCGGCAATGGTGGCGCCGGCGCGGGGGATGGAGCAGAGCTTCAGCGCCAGCTGGGCCGAGGCGTCGTTGTGCTCAGCGAAGCCGTCAGAGCCGGTGCGCAGCATTTTAATTTCTCCGGTGCTCGAGAACACGAGTCGTGGACCGGTGTCTTTGAACATGATTTGACGCATGATGTTTCCTTTGTGAGTTGTCCTGTTTAGTCTAGCTAGCGGGTTTATGGCTTTAGGGCGGCACCCGGACAGAAAAAGGCCCGGAGTAATCCGGGCCTTAAATGAGCATCTCGGCAGCTTACAGGCCCGGGATGTCGGTGTTGTGGAACTTGCTCATGTTGACCAGGCGCGTGTCTGTGTCGGAAACGGTAACCGTAACGGCGTCACCAGGCTTCGTCAGCACGAGGTCTTCTGAGAGGTCAGAGCTGCCCGTGTAGATGTTGCCCCGCACAGTGTCGCCCACCTTCAGCGTCACGTAGTACATGGTCTGGTTGTTACGGAACTCCGACGCGATGCGAACAACGGTGCCCTTGAGCTCCTGTTCCTTCGCGCGGGCACCGATATCAGCACTGACCTTGTTCGTGGAACGCTTTGCCTGGTAGCTGCGCAGCGTAGCACTGAGGGTATCGCCAACACCGATGACCTGGTTGTTTCGCATGTCGACCATGCCGTAAGCACGCGAGACACCTTGCGCGTCACGCAGCGCCATGACATACGTCGGGGCGCCGGCGACGAGGAAGGGCAGCGGGTTCGTGGCCGTGTACTTCTTCTCCGGATTCACATTCTCGACTGCGTGAGCAGCCGTGTCTTGCGACACCGAAGGAACCTTGAGCCAGCGTACAGCCTTGGTCTTCGAATCGACGAAGTAGAAGCCGGACAAACCGTTGTTGGTGCCCAGGGCGGTCATGCCACCTACCCAGTATGGGCGGCCGTCAGAACCGTACACCAGGTCCAGCGTGCCATCCACCTTCATGCGACCTTCGTTGTTCAGGTTGATGTAGCCCTTGATGTATTCACCGCGGTCCGCCATCTGTTCTGCCACGAACTCGACAGGTTGAATGCGGTCCACCCAGGCCGGCTCCTTACCCAGCGCATACTTGGCCACCTCGCCGGTCAGCGAGTTCACCGTCACGATGCCGGTTGCTTCGCTACCCGAGAAGCCGACCTTGTGCTCGAAGAGCGTGCCCACGTAATACGGAACACCTTCGTCATCGATTTCAGGTTCGAAGTCGGTGAGGCCGGTGGCGCGCAGGCCATTCGAGTACGCACGGCGTTCCACGTTGTCGCCAAAGTAGGCCGACGACACGTAACGCAGCTTCAGCGGCTGGCCTTTCAGCTCCATCACCATCTTGACGTCGGCCGGGTCATGCGCCGACACCACCAGGTAGCCAGGAGTCGCGCCGTCTTCGTACCACTTGAAGAAGCCACTGTGCTCCATGAAGGCAACCCACACCAGCTTACCGTTCACTAGCTGCTTGACCGGTGTGCCGACGCGCACCTGCGAAGCGAGTGACGCGATTTCCGACATCCGTTTCTGCATCGCCTGGAGCGCCATGTCTTGGGAGACGAGCGGCGCCTGGTCGATGTCGATGGGAGGCAGGGCGTCATCGAACTGGCCGGCTGCTTCCTTCCCGAGCATCTCGTAGTAACTGTCCGCACGCACCATCGGTGCTGTGGTGAAGAATACGACCAGCACGTACAGGATGAACGCTACGATGAGGCCACTGATTGCCAATCGGTTGAGGCTAAACAGCGTCAGCGGTATGGCCGAAATCATGAGGATGAGGTAAATCCCCCCGAAGTCGGTGGCCCAAGTAGGCATCAGCCAGTAGCTCAGGCCCCAGAGCAGCAGCCCCGAAAGAATTGCACCGAAACAGGTGAGAACGGCTTTAGCTTGTTGGTCGGAATTCATTTATTGGTGTCCTTGGAAACGGTTACTGAGGTTAAACGAGTAGTTCTGGTGGCACCCGCAATTCGTACGACGAGCACGCGACAGGCCGATTGCTGCCCAGCGGAGTTTGTCGATTGATTCCGGCTCGGTTTTGAGCCAGTGACGGGCGACATAGGCTTTGGTGCAGTCTCCGGAGTGCTGCTCCCGGGCGACAGCATCAAGGCCGTCGAGGAACGTGTGAACGTCCTCCATCGTCTGGATGTTCAGCGGCACGATGTACTGCTGATAGTGGAAGTCTTTCACGTACTCGAAGTCGTAGCGGAAGACTCGAACCTGTTGCAGCGCGTCGCGAATTTCACTGTCAGACGAGTGCATGCTGATGCCCAGCCCGCGAAGTGCCTGGGAGATGTGGTTCATTGAAATACCTGTAAAGAAGTTGTCCTATTTGGTGTAGCGACAGCTTCAGTGCAGCGTAGTGGGCAGGGCCGCTTCGGTTAGTGCTCTCAGCCGGCGGAGCGACTCGTTGTTGTGGAATTCTTCGTCAGTGTCAGCATCACCAGGCAGAATGTCGACACTGCGCAGTCCACTTTCCGAGAGACTGACGGCGGCTCGCTGCAGGCCCTCCGCTATGCTCTCGCCCTCCCGCAGGCCGGACACGTGTCGGACGATGAGGCCGTCGTCGTAGATTGACCGAATCGACACCGCAACACGGGTCTGGCCCGCTAAGTTCTTGATGCTGCGGATGTCCGCCCAGGCCTCGTCCGGCGCCGTCTTGGCGATTTTCAGAACCTCGAGGACCGAGGTAGCGTGGGAAGGGTCAATGTCAGGGGTCATGATTTCTCCGGGGAACCGCGCACCAGGCGCCATTACCTTTATAGCGAGCCGACTATCCGGGCCGGCGTAAAAACGCCACCCGTAGGTGGCGTTTGTGAATGAATCGCAGTGCTTAGTTCGGGACTGGTTCGGAGCGCAGGGTGATTGGGCCGCTTTCCTTGCCGTTCTTGAACGCCTCTTGCGCGCGGTCGGTCGACACGATGTCGCACATCTTCAGGTCCATCTTCGGGTAGCCGGCCAGCGCCAGCATTTTGCCGCGCCAGAACAGGTTACGGCTCGTCTCGTAGCCTTGGCAGATGTCCAGCACCTTGGTGTTGCTTTGCTGGAATTCCTTACGGCCGCCTTCGATGTGGTTCTGGATGCGGGTATAGATTTGCGGGTCGACACTCGGGTTCTGCTCGCGAATCATCTGGACCGCCGCGCGCGAACCATCTGGGCCGTAGCGGCCGCCGACGGCTGCAGTTGCGACTTTGACGATGTCATCGCGCGCCATCGCCGGGATTTGGACGGACTCGAGCAGAGTCTGCCCGTACTGGGCCAGGACGTTTTCACTGTTTCGCGACGCAGCCTTGATTTCGGCTTCCTTGGCGGCGCCGTAATTGCTCGCACCGACGTAGCTGACGCCAATCGCGACAGCGATGAGGACGATGGTGACCACCAGTGCGACCAGAGTGATGACTGCCGGCGAAGCCTTACCTTGCTGTTTCTTGATTTTCATGATTTCCTTAGGTTGAAAAGTTGATGCACTACGTTTAGGTATAGAAAATATTTTTCGAGCCATGAAGCGGTTAAACCGGCTTAAACCCGACCTTGCCCGCGAAGGGAATGAATCTAGCCTGCGGAAGGGTCGACTCCGGCTGACCCGCAGCTGCCCATAGTTGTTTCAACCTGAACAAGCCCATCTCTGCGGTCCCTCCATGAATGGTCGCGATGACCGTCGCACCTTTCTTCGCGAGCTGGGCGGCGGCGATAACGGAATGCTCCAGAGCCCCATCTTGGGGACGAAGCTCGTCAAAAATCACCACGTCGCCAGATTTGGCCCCTGCCGGCTGATGGAGCAATTCCTGCTCTGTCGTCTCGTGAGTTACCAGAACCAGGCCTTGGTCGTGAGGTGGCAACTGGTGCCTGGCCCGAATTTTCAGGTAGTCGCGTAGCATCCAAAGCAAGAACGCTTCTCCATTAGCAGTCAGCAGCACCATTCCGGGCCTCCGGTCCTGGAGGGCGCCGTCTACAGCGGCGGCAAACTCCGGGTCAAGGGCGACATTCATATCAAAACGAGGAAACATTCAGCTCTTTCAGTTATTTGCGACGACGGAACACCAGTGCTGCAGTGCCGGCACCGATTAGCACCGCCAGCACACCGGCGAAAGTGACGTCGTGTTTGCTGAAGTACCTGGACAGCCCAACGCTAGTGCCCGCCGAGAGGACGAACGCGAGAATCAAGACCCATACAGGTGGCTCGATGTCGTACTTCAAGTACTCGAAGTCCTTCATGCTTTTTCGCTGGTAGGACGCCGCGGTGGCCGTTGTGAGCGCCGCCATCACCGCGCTACGGTCGACGACCTTCATATCCAGCAACTCATCGCGCAGGCCAACCTTGAACTTCTCACGGTCAGTCCAGGACAGGACGCGAACCCAGGACAGCTCAGGGTACTTCGGAGTCCCCAGAACGACGATGACGTCGTTCTTTTTACCGCCGACCCACTCTCGCTCGAGAGCCTGGGCGTAGCTCGTCTGGCTCGTGCCGGCAAAGACCACCACGAAGTTAACTTGCTTGGACGGGCCGAGCTGACGAAGCGCGTTCGCGATGTCGAGGTTCCACTGAGCCAGGTCAGGAACAGTTACACCGACGGCCAGGGCGCGATTCACATAGTGGTAGTCGAACACCGTGTTCGGGTAGGCTGGAACCGGCAGATTGGTCAAAACTGAACCTTTGTCGTGGAACAGGCTTCCGGCCGAGGCTTTCACATAGTTCTCGTAGGCGTTCTCAACAGCGACCGGGTCTCCCACCTGTGCCCGGCGATAGCGCCCCGGCTCCGTGCTGCCTTGCGAGTCCACGCGCGAAACCTCGATGTTCGGTCCAACGTTGGTGCGCAGAACCCAGTCGTAGTCGTTGGAGTGCCGGTAGCACGTGCTGCAGGACTTCTGCCCTTTTGAATTCGTAGTGCAGCGGCAGCTGTACGAGTGGCTGCACGAGACGGTCTCGCGGCTCTTACCGATTACGGCGCCGTTGATAATTTCGACGTCGCGCATCTGGACGTAGCGGCCGGCGTACCAGACTCCAGACGCGATAACGCAGGCGACAACAATGTTGAGCGCCAGTTCCTGGAATGTGTACTCATGGCCCCAGACGGCTTTGGCGATGAACGGCCAGCCAATTGGCACCAGCAAAAGAAGCAGCAATGACTCCAAGGTGGCCTCGGTCGATTAGTGAGTGAAAGCAACATTATACGGCAATCTTTTACCGGTTGCTACTGTAATCAACACCATCTGAATAAAAAGCCGCACCAAAAGAAAAGCCCCGGCATCTTTCGACGGCGGGGCTGGTGAAATTACGCGAGTTCCGGGTACTTCCGGATTACCGCTTGCTTTTGGGCCTGTGGAAGAAAGCTGGCCTGCAGCCCGTTTCGGCTCATCTGCAGGAGCGCTTCTTCCGAGATGCGGAGGACCTCGTAGGCCAGTTGATACTCAGCGCTGTAACTTGTTGCGCTCACCATCCTGTTGTCGACGTCGAGCGTAGCCTTGACGCGTTCCGCGAGGAACCTTGGCAAAGGATGCGAAGCGACGTTCTCGACTGCAAGAGTCTGCCCATTGGAGGTCAAGCAGACCTCCACGAGGATGTCGCGCTCGAGGATTTCCTGAAGCAGCGCGCGGTCGCCTAGGATGTCTTCGATAAGGCAGGTGCAATGCCCTACGCGGCGCGCGCCGGCGCGGATGGCTTCCCTGATACTGGCGACGCCGGCCGACACGCCATCGGTCTCGTGTTCGGCCCCTCCCTTGACTTCACCCGCGTGAAGCGTGATGGGCGCATCCGGAATCTCAGCTGCGAGAGCGGCAATGGCAGGGTGCTTCGACACAGGAAAGCCCAGCTCCGGGCCAGCCAAGTCAACGCCAACCACGACGGAGTGTGGGTGGTAGTTCTCGCGGAACAGCCGGGCCACTTCGCCGAACTCGTCTTTGCATCGGATGCCACACAGGATGAGCCCTGCAGGCATGCCGGTGAGCTCGGTGCCCTGGCGCAGGCCTGCACTGACTGCGTCGATTACCTGCTGCGCGGAGAGGCCACCGGCCGTGTGCAGCAAGGGCGCGAAACGAATTTCAGCCAGCACTACGCCGTCTTCCGCCAAGTCTTCCACTGCTTCCCGTGCGATGCGCGTTAACGCGTCGGCGGTTTGCATCACAGGGACTGTCCAGTCGAAAGCTTCCAGGTACGACACGAGCGAGCCGCTATTTACCCGCTTGGCCACCTCCAGCGCCAGCTGCTCCGGGGTGTCCGCGGGGAGAGCAATCCCCTGGGCGCAGGCTAGCTCGAGCAGCGTGCTTGGACGCACGCCACCGTCGAGGTGGTCATGCAGTGCTACTTTGGGGAATGCTTTGAAGTCAATTTGTTTCATCCGTACAATCCTTGCAAAGGTTAATCATGTGTCCTTTCTCGTGTAGGTAGCGGGCGGCATATGGCTATACAGCTGTAGGACCTTTCACAGGAAGCAGGTGACGCACTACGCGCCTACCCAAATGACGTTTATCAGAGGATACTTTATGAATCAAAGTGACAAAGCACGTACCGCGCCCCCAGGCGTATGGGTTTCGGTTGGTGAAGGCCTGCCCGGCGTCACGGAAGATGTCCGGTTCAAGGACATCAACGGCGGAGAGCACATCGGACGACGAAGCGGCTGCCTGCCGATTTGGTACACCTCGCGATTCGAAGCTGACGCGCTCGGCATACTGACGATGGGAGCGTACTCTCTCCAGGAACCGGAAGTCGCGGCTTGGACCCGAGTGCGCCCAACGCTGGAAACGAAAGTCGCAACGATGGCCAAGCTCGATTTGGGCTATGTGTTCGACGCCTGGCTCAGCTCCCTCGACCGCGGCGACGACACCAAGTACAACATGTACCAGGCTTTCGTGTTCGGATGCCGCCTCTTCAAGCAATTCAAGGGCATGGAGTCGGAACTCGCGGAGCCGGTGTTTGACGCCTGGTACACCAGCATCACGGTAGAAGGAGGCCAGGAACCGGCTATGCGCCGTGCGTTCGAGTACGCGGTCTCCCTGTACCCACAGGAAGAAGGCGATGCCTCGGCAACGGCGCCGACGAAGCACAAAGGCACGCACGACTGGGTGAACTGCCCAATCTGTGGCGAGTCCGACATGCGGCGCACGACGACACAGCACGGCGATTCCTACATCGACTGCGTGAACGGCTCGTGTGCCTCCAACGGCGGGCTGAACGATGTAGCGTGGGAAGCAAAGCAGGTGAAGGCACCGGCTCAGGAGCCCGTACACGCAATCATGTCGGCCCAGTTCGTTACGGCCGGCAACACGATGAGCACCCTTGTCGAGCTGACGCTGGACGCGCTCGACGAGGTGCATAGCGCCAGGGCCACAACGGAGCGTGTTGAAGGTGCGACGCTATTCATGGCGCTCGGCACGCTCAACGAAGCAGTTGAAGTGCTGAAGGGGTACGAGCGCAAACTGCGTGGCGCCATGCACGAGTTCCGGGCGAATCTCAGGTTGGCGTCCGCAGTACAAGCTGCGGTCCCTCACCACGCTGAATCCGCGAAGAACATGGAGCTGGTGGCCACCTTCCTGCAGATGTGCGTCCAACGCGCCGGGCGCCAGGTCAGCGGCGACGACCTCGCCGCATCGGCAAAGCGCATGAAGGAGCGGCTGGGCTTGAAGTAATCGTAACTGTAGTTCATTCGACCGTACCCGGCTAGCGCCCGGTACGGTTTTTTTCGCCTTGCCCAAGAAAAACCGCCGAGCACTGCTCAGCGGTTGGAATTAAAGGACAGAGGTCTTGGGCGGGCCGCCGTCAGCTTCGGTAAGATTCAGCCCAAGGGCGAGGGCTTCACGGTGCAATTCCTTGACACGCGCGGCACGTTCGTACGGGCAAGGGGTGATGACGCGGAATCGCTCGAGGAACTTCTTGCAGAGGTCTTGCGATTTCGCCTGGTCCTTACGGCGGCGCTCTTCTTCTTCCGGGGCGTAGGTGGAGTTCGGCCAGTACGTATGCCGCAGTATGGCGTGGGCAAGCTCGACCGCGGCATCGTGCCATTCCTTGGTTGCGTTTTCCGGAAAGTCTTCGAAGCGCTTACCCTCGAAACGAATCGGATAGTTCGACTCGAAGCTGCTGTAGAGGTCGCGGGACATCAGGTGCGCGTTGTCGAGCACGAACTGCGCTTTGGCGTTCTCCCGGCGTTCAAACAAGGCGTCGTCCACTTCCGTGTCCGTCGTTGGGTTGGCCAGCGTGTTCGGGTAAGGCAGTGGGTTGCGGTCCGGAGAGGACGGTCGGTCGGTGTCGATAAGGCATCCGTCTTCCCAATGGGTCGAATATGAGTCGAACAATCGCGCCAGCGCCTGGACTCGGGAGCGATACATCGTGGGGTAGTTTTGCATCATCTCGCAAATCGTCTCTTGAACAGTCATGGTAGTCCTCTAGAAAAGTTGTCCTTTCCAGTGTAGGAACCTCGCGCAACACCTCGGGCGGATATGTCGCGGAAATAATGCAAGTTTCTGTACCGGAAGGTAAACTGAGCGATTATCGACGGCTGAGCGGCCGGACTAACTAGGACTCCCGTGAGCGAATCTTTGAACCAATTCAGTGAAGCCGAACGAGCAATCACGTTTGCAGCGCGGCTAGGCGACAAGGCCGCCGCATTCCTGAATGCCTGGCAGGAGCGGGACCTGGCTCGGCTACGTGACGAGTTTGGCTATTCGTTGCCGGAGAAAGCGGACACGCTCCGCACCAGCGTCCAAAGTGAGCTTGTGGTCGTAGTCGACGACCTGCTGCACCTGAGCGGCACCGGCTGTGCAAACAGCGCCTCGTCGTACTACGCTGACTTCTTGAAAGCCTCGTTGCGTGCGCGCCTTCTGCTCGAACTTCTTCAGTCCGGGGGCGCCCACTTCGATGGCTTCGTCGAGGTCGGCAGGATAGTGGGGGGTCATCCCGTTCACGGCTGGCATATGGAGGCTGATGTACCTTGGGACCAGATGGGCGACGGGGCCAAGCTCTATATCGAACGCCGGCCGAGATAAACGCGGGCGCGATGCGAGACGCATGACGCGACTTCCGGAGGACTCGCGGGGGCCGGAGTTGCCAGCGCTGAAGGCCTCACTGTCGATGAAAAGCCTCCAGATTGCTCTGGAGGCTTCATGAATTATTGCGTGATGGCGGGGGGCGTTGCCGGCGCAACTGGCGTCACGGGAGGCACTGCAGCCTGGGGCTGAACCTGTACCGTGTTTTGCACGCAGCCCTTGCCGCATGGCTCGGTAGTCGATGTAACCTGCGCCGTTGGACAGTTCACGGTCGACATAGTTACGTCCATCGCGGTACCGGGTTGCGGCGTGACGGCCACGCGATAAAGTTGGACGGTGCAGCCGTCGAGAGTGAAGGGCGCACCCAGGGGGAAAGGCTTGATGGAGGCCTCAGCCCAGCCTGGCGCATCTTCCTTTTCGAGCCTGGCTTCCGTTGGACCGCAGGCGCTCAGGGCTACGCCGGCGAGCAGCATCACTGCGACGGATTTCGAGAGTTTCGAGAAGCGATTCGTGGTCATGGTTTTCCTTTTAAAGTAGAGTTGTCCTTTTTCGTATAGCCACGAGCCGCCGCGCTCCGGATAAACTCGGGCGCTATACCCGATAACGCATGACGCGACTTCCGGGGTCACTTCCGGGGTCACTTCCGGGGTAGCCCGAGTGACTTCCGGGGGGCCAAGAGGAACGCAGAGTGCCCACCTTCCGAGACCGGGGCGCGCGAGCATCTCGGTTTTCGTGTTTTTGCGCCGAGGCGCCCACGGACCAACAAGGAGTATTATGAAGCCTACGGTCATCTACATCCACGGCTACGGGTCAACCGGCGCCACAGACACCGCGAAGAACCTGCGCAGCATCTTGGCCAACGAGGTCGAGCTAATTTCCCCGACCTATGACGGCAGCGAGCCCCTGGCTGCGGCCCAGCAGCTGGAAGCCCTGGTGCGTGAGACTGCCGGTGGCACGCTCCTTATCGTCGGCACGTCGCTCGGTGGTTTCTTCGCGAACTACTTGGCGCGGGTCTGCAATGTCCCCGCCATCCTCGTGAACCCATCTCTGCGGCCGAGCGCTTCCCTGCACAAGTACGGAGAAAGCCCCTCGGCACTGGCGGGATACACCCAGCTCGAAAGTGCTGAGGCCTTGCAGACGACGTTCCCGAAGCGGCTGGTGGTTGTCGGAACGCGTGACACGGTTGTCGACCCTCGTACTAACGGGTTGACGCTGAGGGAGGCGACTGTGCTACTCGACATGGGTCACCGCATCGAACCGGCGTTCTACGAGACCATTGCCGGGCTTATTCTGCAAATGACAAAAGCAGACTGAAATCCGGGGCAGCGTCTAGCATTCGGCAAATGCTGCCGAGGGGAAACAATCAGGCGCCATCAGGTCTTTTTGGGCTCAAGCCGTCCTTTATGCCTCGCTACACGATGAAACGACTCGGCCCAGTGCTCCTGGGTTGAGTTTCCCTTCATCTTCAAGCCGTTGCCCAATGCCCCTGCAAAATCACCCTAAGACCCGTCGATTCATCGAAGCGGGCGAACTTTCTCAAATGACGGCCTGGTACGAGGCCGACCGCAATATCATGTGGATGATGCTTCACGCGCATCCGCGTCCTTGCTTTAACCCGGCGCTACTAGCCGACATTGCGAACCTGGCGCGCGCCGCGCAGCAATCTGGCGTACCAATCGACTTCTGGGTCACGGGCTCCACGGTACCTGGCCTCTATAACGTCGGAGGCGACCTTTCCTACTTCGCCAAGCACATCCGCGCCGGCGAGCGCGCGCCCCTGCTGGCGTACGCCCGCGCATGCGTCGATGCCGTCTACACCGCCATGACCGGCTTCGGCGTCGGGGCCGTGTCGATTGCGCTCGTGGAAGGGTCGGCCCTGGGCGGCGGGTTTGAAGCTGCTCTCGCGCACGAGTATGTCCTCGCTCAGAAAGGGGTGAAGCTCGGTTTTCCAGAGATTGCATTCAACCTGTACCCAGGCATGGGCGCCTACTCGCTGGTCGCCCGTAAGGCGCACATGCGCGTGGCGGAGCAGCTCATCAGTAGCGGCGAGGCCTTCTCCGCTGAGTGGCACTACGAGAAAGGGCTGGTTGACCGCCTCTTCGAGCCGGGCGACGCGTACACCTCGACCCGCACATTCATCGATTCTCTCCGGCCCAAGCTGAACGGCATCCACGCCATGCTGCGCACGCGGCGCCGGGTGCTCCCTATCACCAAGTCGGAGCTCATCGACATCACGGAGGACTGGGCCGACTCGGCGTTTCGCCTGGAGGAGAAGGACCTTGCGTACATGGAGCGCCTGGTGATGCTACAGAACCGCCGTGGTGGAAAAGGGCCGGCCGCAGTTGCCGCTTCAGAAAAGACGTCTTCGGCAGAGCCAATGGCGGCCGAACGCAGCGTTGGAGTGCCAAAGCTTGAGGTTGTGCCGGCGTCCAGCGCCAGCGCCTGATTAGCGCACGGCCGTAACGCAAAAGCGAGCCTAGGCTCGCTTTTTTCACAATGCTTTTCACAATGCGCTAGCCATGCCCTCGCGGCGATTGGCGAAGAAAAACAGGACTCCGAAGAGTCCTGTTCAATGAAAAAGGCTGTGAGTTACGGAGCCTTGACGCCCAACACTTCGCGTTCTTCCGGGCTCAGCTTTTACGAGACCGGCACCAGTTTGCTGTTCAGAGTAGCGCGCTGTTCCGGGGTAAGCAGGTCGTATGCGGCCATGGCGACTTTAAACATGTGGTCACGTTCTTTGGCCGCCGCGTCCAACCGGTCAAACTCTTCCTCGACCTTGCTGATTTCGAGCGCGGAGCTCGAGGTGTCAACCGGAATATGGTAGGTGTATGGCGCCCGGGCCGAGGGCGGGAAGGCGAAGTCTACCCGAACACCGGCGGCGGTTTCACGCACGGCCGCGGTAACCTGGCCGCTCGAGTGTGCCCGCGCAACCAGGCGGAGAACGCGTAGCAGAAGGTCCGCGGAGACGGCTTTGCCACCGGTTGTGGCGAGGGGAAGCGGTCCGTCGACCGCAGTGCTATCAGTACTCATGTTCTTGAACAGTAAGGGGCCGGGCGCCGCCGGCCGTGTGGGATTTAGGCAACCAGCCGCAGGACTTTGTTCTTAGCCGAAGGCATCCATGCCTCGAAATCGGACACCTGCATTGGTTTTCCGTACAAGTAGCCTTGCGCATAGTCGACACCGATGTTTCGCAGGAACTCAGCCTGCTCTTCTGTCTCGACACACTCGGCTACGATTTTCAGGTTCAGCTCGTGGCCAACAGCGACCATCGAACGAACCAAGGCCTGCGCCTTTGCGTCGGTGTGGATGGATTTGATGAAGGAGCCATCGAGCTTCAGTACATCCAAAGTCAGGCGGGACAGTTGCGACAGCGACGAATAACCCGTCCCGAAATCGTCCAGGTGGACTTGTGCACCGAGTTCGCGGAACATGCGAATGAGGCGATGCGCCAGCTTCTCGTCCTCGACGAGGCAGCTTTCCGTCAGCTCCAGGTCGAGCAAGGAAGGCGACACGTCATTGCTGAGGATGGCATGCGTGAAGTCCTCGAGCAGAGTCGGTACGCGCAGCTGGCGAGCCGAGATGTTGACCGCAATCCGGACGTTAAGTCCCTGCTTTTTCCAGGCGCTCGCCTGTTTGGCGGCAGTCTCCAAGACCCACTTGCCGAGCGGGACAATCAGGCCCGACTCTTCTGCGTAGGGGATGAACGCCGCCGGCGAGACGAGCCCACGCTCTGGGTGGTTCCAGCGGATGAGGGCTTCAACACTGTCGATTGCGCCTGAGGCCAGGGACACCTTTGGCTGGTAATACAGCTCGAACTGGTTTTTCTCGAGTGCGCGGCGCATGTTGGTGTCGAGCCACATGTATTCGCTCACCTTCTTGTTCATCTCCGGAGAGAAGACCCTGAAGAGCTGCTTGCCGGCTTCCTTTGCGACGTACATCGCGGTGTCGGCACTGCGCACCAGGTCGACAAGCGTCGCGCCATGTTCGGGGAACATCGCGATTCCGAGCGAGCAGCCCGAGTAGACTTCTGCGCGCGTCAGGTTGAAGGGTGCGGTCATCCGGTTGAGGATGCGCTGGGCGGTCGCTTCCACTTCGAGCTGCGAGCCCGTGTTGACGACGATGAGGAATTCGTCTCCGCCGAGGCGGGCCACGATGTCCGCCGGCGCGATAACCTCCTGCAGCGCGCGGCCAACCTGCTTGATGAGGACGTCCCCGGTGACATGGCCGTAGTGGTCGTTGACCGTCTTGAAGTTGTCCAGGTCGAGGAAGATGAGGCCGAATGGGGCCGGCTCGGGGGCGGTCACCGATGCTGTGATGTGTTCTTCGATTGCGTGGCGGTTCGGCAGTCCCGTCAGAACGTCCTTGTTCGCAAGCTCGAAGAGGCGTGCTTTCGCTGCCTGCTCTTCCGTGATGTCAGTGCCGGAGCAGACCAGATAGGCTTCGTCGACTCCGGTCCCAGAGCGCATGATTTTGTTTCGCCAGTGAATCTGGCGCACGCCTTTTTTCGTGACGATAGGGCGCACAACCTCGTAGGCGATTTGGTTCTGGAAGAACTCGCTGATGGCGTCCCAGGAGACGTCGCGGACTTCTTTTGGGATGAACAGCTCATGGGCGTTCTTGCCCACCAGGTTCGCCTCGAGCATACCGGTAACTTCCTCGCACAGCCGATTGAAGCGTTTGATTTTCCCTTGGCTGTCCAGGATGATGACCAACGAATTGACTTCGGAGACAACTTGCTCCGCGAAGGTCAGCCCACCTTGCAGGCCCTTGGCAACAGTGGCGGTGTCATCGTAATGGGCGGCGTTTCCACCCCATTCCCAACCGTCGATTTTGCGGCCGACGAGGTGCAACCGTTGAGGGGAGCCGAAAATCTTCACGTCGAGCGCCAGGCTCGAGGTCACGCCGGAAAGTCCGCGGATGGATTCCGCTTGCTCGGCGGTCAGTTCAACGCCGATGGTAGCAACGCGGTCATCTTGTCCGGTGAGGTGCAAGGTGTTGCTGTCGGCCGTTAGCCGCCAGAACGGGTTCGCGGTGCCGAAGTGCGTGTAGAGCTGCGGGCTGTCAATATTTTCGCTAGGGTGGAACATGATGTCTTTCGCGGCCGAGGGCCGACTATTTCTGTTGCACAAGAGGAAATGCCTCTAGGAAATCCAGGATTTATTATACAGATGCTTGTCTAATCGCAACAGGGAGATTTGACTTAATTGGCTTGAGGAAACATTCTAGGAGGGTGTAGCAACCGAGGCTGAAACGCGAAGGAACGACAAAAAGCCCGCATGCGCGGGCTTGGGAACTGGTGCGGCCGGTTAGGTCGGGGAGGGCGCTGCTGAGGTGCTGCGAAGCTTAATAGGGGCAGTGGTCGGCCGGCCATCGAAGTCCAGCCATTGATGGGCCTCGAAGTCATACAGCTTGCAGGCGTGCATCGTCTCAACTGTCCGGCGGAAGGACATGGTCTCCGTCACTGCGCGGTCGCCGAGAAGGTCATCCAGCACCTTTTGAGCTTCCGGGACGTAATAGCAGGGAACACCTGGGTGTGCGTGGTGAACCGAATGCGCGAAGACGTGGTGCACCAGCTTTGAGACGAGCGCCGGCAGTCGCAGATGAGTCGAACAGTATTCGACGGCGGCATCTCCCTTGCGGTCGAGCTCCCCTTTGAACCATGGAACCTGGCGGTGTGTGTGCATCATGTACAGGGAGCCCCCGGTCACGATGCCGAAGACAAGCATCGGAACTATCCAGCCAAGAAGAACCGCGGCGCCGGCGGAGACTGGCGCAAACTTCGGCGCTAAGACAAGCATGGTCAAGAACGCAAGATGATATGCGACCAGGACTGCAAAGTGCTTCCAGGCGGAGCGGCGATGACGGGCGGGCACCGCTTTCGTTGGCCACATACGTACGCGTGGCATTCGTTGAAACAGATAATGAATTCCGAACCCGATTAAATTAGGGTATCGAATGATTCTTTCGAAAATCTGCTTCCGACGGGGCAAACTGTCGAATTCGGCCTTTGAATACGGTGTGAACGAATCGAAATGTTCGCCATTTGTTTGAGGGTGGTGAATTTCGTGATGGTCCCAAATCCATAAACGGTAGTTATGGACGCATGGGATAAAGCAACCTAATGCCAGCCATTTGTTCAATTTCTTATTTTTAACCAGCATTCGATGGGCGGCGTCGTGGCCCAGTGTCACGAAAGCCGTCAGTTTGACCCCCGCGACAATACTGGCGATTACCTTGAGGAGCAGGAGCGGTGAAAACAGCACAACCGCTAGCGCGCCCCAGTAGAGGACGAACTCGCCGAGGAAGAGGCAGAGGCCTTTGGGGTCACTCGGGCGAGCGAAGGGTGAAAGTGCCCGAAGGATGTCTGCTTTGCAGACCGACGGGGACGAACTGATTTCGGGAGGCGATGTCATTTTTATAGTTTTTATGTGAGAAAAACGTGCGAGGGAGAGCACGTTAAGTGTAGAAAATTATATTGAAGGACGGTCACAGCAGTGGTCTCAGATGATGCGCCACGGGAACATCGTCAAAACAAATAAACTCTTCAATCTTGCGAAGAGCCCTTCCGTCGCGGCTAATCAAATAAATCAAATTTCACGAAGTGTTGTTCGGACACGTCTTACTGCGGTACCCTACGGGGCATGGACATTTACTATCGGAGGGATTGGCAGGATTTGCTTGATTTCGGCAAAGTCCATTGCTAGACTGCAACCCTGTAATGACGTGCTACTAACTTGTTCCACAGCTCTGACGTGGAATCCGAATAACTCTATGGATGCAGCCGGCCTCACCGCGCTCTCCAAATTCTGAAGTCCAATGGCCGCTCCCATCCCCCAGCCAGCTGCCGCGTGCTCGTGCCGCAGTACGATTTTCCCAACATGACTGCCGACGTGAAAAGCCAGCATACTGAAGGCCCTTCTGGCCCCCCTGAAACTCATCCATTCGCAGACGAAGTGCGGTGTGCGTATGCGGTGCGCCTGGCCCAGTTCTACTCACAGGCAAACGGCGGCACAGACGAGCATCCCATCTATTCGGATGAAGACTGGCAGCTAGAGGCGCTCGGGAGCGAGGATGTGCAGGCTTATTGGCTTTGGGTCGCAGACTGCATCATTGCCGATAAGTCGATGTGGCCCTGGGACCGAGCGTGTGCGTCTGCTGTTCTCATTTCGCGCGCTGCTAGCATCGAGGTGGAGTATTTCGCAGGGCGGGGGTGGATAGCCGCCGGCGTCGGCGCCGCTCTCGTAGAGCACCGAGGCTCCGGGTCCGAGGAGGCGGCGTGGAAGGCCGTGGCTCACGCAGTGCTATCGTTGCCGGCATTGAAGACGCTCTATCCAACTGACCGCCTTGCCGAGCTACCGATAACGCTTCTTACCCACATTGTCTCGACACGTCTTGCAAAGCAGCTGGAGGCGCTTCAGGAGCGCCAAGATGCCGTAGCGCCGAGAAGTGGGGCAATGCGTGCGTTCGAGCGAACAAGTTCTCATGTCGTTAATCTCGCCAGAACTGCGGGCGTAGAAGTGAAACGAAATCGAACAGGGCAGTGGACTGTATCGAGAGGTCCCGTTATCGAGGGGCTTCCCCTTCTAACGCCTACTGAGACCGAGAAAGAGTGTTGGCAGACCGCAGCGGAAGTGCTTTGCTCCTATCTTTGTTTGCAGCTCGGGCTGTCGAAGTCAAAGTGGCATGCAAAGGCACCAAGTCAGCAGCTTGAAGTGGCTCACATCTTCTATGCGGACTATCGAAAAGACGCACCGGACACGGCGCTGTCCCGGCACTTGCTTCACAACGCTAGAGCGCTTTGCGAAAGTCTGGGCATTTTTATCCGTGAAAATCAGGTTCAGGGCGGTGCTAATCCCCGTGTAGCCGAGTTAGCCATGGAAGAGCCCGTAGCCTCAGCCCAGGAGGCTCTAGTGGCCTGTGCAGACCGGATACGACAACGTGTTATGCAGCTGAGCGGCACTAGCTTTACGGCATGGACGGCACTCCCTCTTCAAGAGCAAATCATTCTCGCGCAGCGGTTTCTCCTCTGACGCCCTGGACATCGGCCGGGTTTGCGGGTGATACCTATATTAGCTAGGACACCTCAATCAACCAGGAGCAAACATGGACACCCAGCCGAACGAACAAACGCCACGCCACTACACCATCGCCGCGGTCTACGACGACAACACGCAGCGATACTGTACCAGCGGCGCAGTCGCGAACCCCACGGAGGCTGCGGCCTTGGCGATGTACGAAGCACAGGTCGACAACAAATTTCCGGAAACCATCACCATCTACGGCATCTTCGAAGGTGAGCATGACTGCAAGGACATTTACGTCAGCCAAGCCGACGAGCGTCCGAAATACGTGCCAAGTCGTGCGAAAGCGCGCCTGCCGTTCACCGTGGTCGGCGAGTACGGCATCAGCCATATCGATGCCCAGAATGCCCGCCTGGCCGAACGTGCTTGTGCCGACGAAAACGATAACGTCGCGGCCGTGTTTTCCAGGCACCTCGACAATGTTCTCGACCAGGCCGACCTGGCGCAAGCGAAGGTCTTGGCAACGCAGTGGGTCAAAGAGCACGAAGCCGAGCTCGTGGTTCTGCTCGCCTCACCGGTAACGGCCTCGGCCCAGCCTGGCGCCACCCTGTAATTCCCGACTGCGGAACAGCAATGTTCCGCAGTCTTTTTTCGCCGGTCCCAGCTCTGTAGAGGGACAGTCTGGTGCTATAATATCCATATCGATTAGAGGAAATATATGGCCACCACACTTACCGCCGGGGATTCCATTCATTGCCCCTCTTGCAAAGAGAAGCAAGACGAAAAGGTCGAGGACCACGTCATTCCCGGCCGCGTAGGCCCGGCCTCCACGCAAGCGCATGAGTGCTGGAACTGCGATGCGCGTTTCACCGTTTGTCTCGAGAGTGACTGCACCTTCACGGTGCTAGGTTAAAGCTGCGAGGGAGGCTTGATGATGGAAAACGCTAAACCCGCGCTTAACGAGGAAGAGCTTCGTGCCGGCCGGGCTCGCCTGGCCGCTCAGCTAGACCTCGCCCTTGCCGCCGCCGCTGAACTTGGCAAGCTCGTTGCCACTACCTTTCCGGACGCAGCCAGCCAGGTCGACCGACAGTTCGCACCTAGCTTGGCCAACTTAAGCGTTGACGCAAAGCTCGCGCTCGGCCAGGACATGGTCGGGCAGCTCCACCGTATTGCTTTTGAAATCAATCCGAGCTCTACTCTCGACATGCTCGAGCGGGATTTGCCCCATGACGCTGAATCAGCTACCGCCGCCGGCGCCGCTATCGCAGCTGCAAAAGCAACACCAGACCGGCTCAGTTGAGCTGTGTCAACCGAAGGTTCTGTCCTAAATGAAATAATTTTCTCTGGCAACAAACCCTGGAGAAAATCTTGTCATTTCGAGCCTATATCGCGGCATTCGACCTGGTGGCCGAGGCTGCCGAATCGGTAGCGCCTGCTGCCGCATCCATCGTCGTCGGTGCCCATCGTACACGCCCTAATTGCTACGTCACACGTGTCGTTTTCTTCGACGGTGAAGGCGCAGCCCTGCGCGAGGTCGCCGTTCCGCAAAAACACAAGAAGTTGAGCGAGCACTTTGCCCGAGCGCTGTTGCAGGAAGCCTGCAAGCACATTGGAGCTAACGCGGGGTCGGTACGCAAATGCGCGGAGGGAGTCGAATGGAGGGCGCCGGAAGCCCTTGCGGCGTAAGACGGGAGCGGCGTGAAAAAGCCTGCGAAGGGTTTTCGCAGGCTGGGGAATTAACGGTTGTCGCGGTAGGCCTGGAGTTTGGCGCGGAAGCCATCTTCTACCGAACTCATGTATCGGCCTGGCGGGATTCGGTCAGGCTGCAGATAGTGAATAACACTGTACCGCTCGCTTAGGTCTTCCGCGAAAATGGAGCGGCGGGTGAGTTCTAGTGCTTCGCCGCCGAGAACGATTGCGAACATCATCTCGTCGTGACCGAACGACCTGGCCTGGCTGTTCAGGTAGGTCATGATTGCCTGGTTGTCGTTTTCCAGATATTCCCGTTCCATTGTCGACACCCCACCTCTCGGAAGTTGTGAAGTTAGGTAGAGCAGGGCGCCGAGGCGTTGCCGCGCTCGCTCACTGTTTTCCCGAGCTATTTGCCACGCCACCGCGACCGGGTCGTTCACGTCGATAGTCGAAATTGGCATTTCTCGCGCGCCGTGCTCCGCCCGGATTCGATGGTTCTCCTCGGTAGAGAGATTCCGGTAGTCAATCGGCACGGAACTCGAAACCGCGTGGATGTTGTGCGACTTGAGAAACTTCACGTATTGCTCGTAGACGCGTGCAGTTTCGGATATTGCCACGTCCTTCTTTTTGGGTTCTTTGAAGATGTAGCCGGTCCCGAAGCCCAAGCGGTCCAGGTGCTGCAACACCGCTGCCGCAGTGTAGTTCTCCAAGCGGCTGAGGCCAATTCGCACTTGGTCCGGGGCCAACGCAAGGCCTGTTTTCAGCAGCTCCGCCAAATTGTAGTTCAGATTCTGTATCGCGAAGAAATAACGGGGGGTCAGTGGAAATTCCATTGTGATGTCCTGGTGAGGTTCAATTGAACGTTGCGAGCAACGCTGTCCTACCTCGTGTAGCGATGAGGCGGCGCTTGCCGCCTTGGGCCGCCGGAAGGTAGGTTAGCCTTCGCCGTGGAACTCCTTGTGGATTGCCTCGTCGAGCCCACCCGGCTGGAAGTATACCTTACCATCGGGCAGGTCCAAGTTGCCGAACCCGTCGGCAGAAAGCTGCAGGTCCCACTCCTGTCCGAAGGCGGCAGACATCTCGCGCATGAAGTCTGCGGTGCACGTGGTGACCGGGACGCTCGGCTCGCGTGGGAACGCGTCCTCGCGGAGTTCATGGTCCATGCCTTCTTCCGGCGTGCTGGCCATCGCCTGGGCCGCTTCGATGGTGCCAATACCCGTGGCCCAAGGAACTGCCGCGTTGCATGCGGCCCAGTCCTGCAGTTCTTCACCCTCGTCGGTCTCCCAGTCGATGACCAGTTGGCGTGGTGGCGTCTTGCCGCCGCACAGCAGCGCCAGCGATTCCAGGAAGCGGTCGACGTAGCCCGTTTTTGTCGGGGCTGGAGCCGGCTTAGCGCGGGACGTTTTGGTTTTGGTCTTGTCAGTCATGTCGGACTTTCGTAAGTTGTCGGGTTAGGCGCAGCAGGTGGCGGTCACACTCTCGAGGGGCCAAACGGCGCCTGTGTCCGGCGAACCGCTGCCATCAGCGTGTCCGGCAGAGTCGGGTACGTCGGCACGCCGTAGCGTGCCGCGAGTTCTTCCAGGTAGCGCATTTTCGGCGCTCCTTCCGGGAAGCCAAAGACCACCTTCCCCGACGCGATAAGCGCGCCAAACTCTACGTTCGTGGTGAAGGCGGGAAGGGTCTCGAGGTCGCGAGGAACCCAGAACACGACCACGGTGGCCATGTTCAGGGCCTCCCACTCCCAGTGAATTTGGTGGTCATAGCTGTCGTGAACGGCGCCGGACGCGAGTTCCGGGACAAGCACTGTGCCCGTGAAGCCCAACTGCTTGAGCAACTCGCAGGCCTGCGGGCGCCAGGACGCCACATCCTTGCTTCGCGGCGTGGGGCCGGCGAGAAAGATTGACTTGGGGAGGTCCTGCTGGGCGTAGTGAATATTCATGGTTAATGGTTGCAATGTCGAAGTGCCATTATACATTACAACTGCTATATTGTGCACACTATATTGTGCAAATTAGTGTGCTATACTGTACACAGCAATTTGTGCTGAGGACCTCTGAATCCTGCCGCCTGCACCGGTTCTCCGGATGGCGAATTTCAGGAAGTCGAAACACCACTACACGCGACATCCCAACTTAATCGTTGGCTTTGTCGGTAACGCAGGCGCCGCACTTCATCGCACACACGTGCATAGGCCAACTTTTAAATTGGAGAATCACCATGAGTGAACAAGCTCAACGCATCGTCACGTCCCATAAAGAAGCAGCAAAACGAGCCACCGAGTATCTGGCACGAGCACGTAACCTCAAACTCAAGCAGGCAGAAGCGCTTGAACTGGTCGCGCAAGTGCTCGGCGTGGCCAACTGGCAAACGCTCAACGCGATGGCGCAACAGGGCAGGGCACCGCGGCTGGATGTAGGTGATACGCCGGCGCAGGAGGCCGTAGTAGTTTCGGCAGCTCCCGACGCGACGGTGAAGGACAATCACACCCGGGGTGCTGAAAGTATGGCCGGACGGCTGGCTGTCTACTACTACGAGCGCGGCTACAGCGAGCACCCGATGTTCAGCCGTGAAGATTGGCCCGGCGACGTTGATGTGCCAGGCACGGAGGACCTCGAGTACTGGGGCTTTGTGCTACGGCGTCTGACGCACATCCGAGCCTTGTTCCCTTGGGACCGTGGTCATATCGCGCAAATTGCTCTTTGCGAGGCAGCCGGTATCGATGTCGACTTCGACTTCAATAACGAGCGGTGGGTCGTTGCCAGTTCTGAGCTCGATGAGTTCTTGGACCATGATGGTGACCCGTCTGAGCTCGGGCTGTGGTCGCAGCTTGCAAAAGAAGTTGAGGCGCGCACTAAGAAACTGCAGGGCATTTCGGAAAAGCACTGGCATAGCATGCACACTGAGGCACGATGCTCGGCCGCCACAGCCGCATTTGGTGTCCGGTCGTATCGGAAGCCACCTGAAGCGGCGACAGGCGTCACCCGTGATTTCCTGCTGCAGTTCGGTTTCTCTACGGAGTTCCGCCCGGGGGAGAAGATGCCGTACCTCGTGCAGAAACTTCCGACCTGGAGCATGCCGTACATGCGAGAACATGCCATCAAAACTGGAGAGGTGTCCGAGGGTGGTATTGCTGTGCTTGAGGTTACTCCGCAAGGTATGCTCGTGTTCTCGATTCCGGAGGACGACTATCGGGAAGACCCTGTCTCGATGACGTCTGAGGACGCAAAGGGCGTATTCAGAGACGCCGGCGTTCCAATTTAAGCTGTGTAATTATTCCCCGCCAGGTTCGCCTGGCGGTTTTTCTTTGGGCGCAAGAAAAACGCCGAGCAGTTGCTCGGCGTTGAAATTACATCTCGTAGGGTCCGGCCGGGCCCTTCGGCAGCAGGGCGCGTTTCTCTGCCCGGCTGGCGTTGACGGTTACGGACTTCTTGCACTCCGGGCATTGGACGACTGCGCGGTAGTGGTCCTCGGTCTCGGGCATACATTCGATTTCGTGATTACCGACTTGCACAGGGGCGTGGACCAGCTGTAAGTCGCTCTGGCTGTATCGAAGCAAGCTTCCACATCCGCCGCACGTCACCTGGTTCTTGGTACCTCGTTTCAGCACTTCCATATCTGACCTTTCTAGGGGAATCTTCTTAGTGTAGCTCGCCGGCGGCAGACGGGAGCTTCCCAGGTGAGCGAACTGTCGCTACACTTAGCTGAGCAACTTAGCGCTCAGGAGCCCAGCTCCCGCCGTCCGCGCCGAGGAATCGGTTTGGCAAACACTGGTCAGTAGTACTCTTTTGAAGACATTTTCCCAACATTCATTGTTGGCTTTGTCGGTAATGCGGACGCTGTATCTTCATCGCACATTCGTGCATAGGCCAACTTTTGAATTTGGAGAACCACATGAGTGAATTGGCTCAACGTATCGTCACGTCCCACAAGGAAGCAGCAAAACGCGCAGCAGAACATCTCACCCGCACCCGGAAGCTCAAGTTGTCCTCTACCGAGTCTCTGGAGCTTGTTGCCCGCGTCTTGGGCGTCGCCAATTGGCAAACGCTGCTTGGCATGGCAAATGCAGGTAAAGGCCCACGTATCGACGATGGCGCGGTGCCCGTAGTGCCGGCGGTCCCTCCGAGGGAGCTCACAGCGGCCGAGCAACTGGCGAACTACTACGGTACGCCTACCGCATGGGGTGCGCATCCGAAATGGACGCGAAAGGACTGGTCGTACGAGGTCGATAACAACGACACCGGCGCCAGCTACTGGGAATACGTCGTTTCGGAGATTGAATCTCACCAGGAGATGTATCCCTGGGAGCGCGATGCAAGTTTCGCCGTTCAGCTGGTGAAGAAGTCCGGTGCTGAGGTCGGAGAAGGTGATGACGGTTGGGTGCTTTGCACTCAACACGACTTCTTCTTCGGAACTGAGCACGATGATGAAGAAAGTGTATGGGACGATGCTGCAGATGAACTGCAGCGCCACATGGCGGTAGTGCTCAAGCTCTCGGAGCCTTCCAAACTTTCGGAAGCACAGTGGCTCAAGCTCGCGGAAGAGTACTTCGCGTCGCTGGGTTCGGCTACCGCGGCCCCGGCCGCTGCTGAGCCTTACGACTCGGGAACGTCTGAGACGTTCCAGTACGCGGCACAGCTGGTCGAAGAGGAATTGCGCCCTGCTGTTGCGCTGTTCCAGACCTCACCCGCGCCGGTCGAGCCCTATGATGGCGGCACCAAGGAACTGTTTGCCCATATGGGACGTAAGGCGGCAAAGGAGATGCAAGCGACCGTCGACATGTTCCGCAAGTCCGAGCAGGCCAAGCTTGCAAAGGCCATTGGCGAAGCAGCAGGTACTGAAGTAGCCCCGCGCAAGGTCATCTCACCGGAAGGCACCGCTGTTGGGGATTCGGAGATGTGGGCCGTTGTGCATACCTGGGTTGCGAAAGTAACTCGCATTCCAGAACAGCCAACTGCAGCTGACCTCTGGCAACAAGTGGCAGTGACGGTCTTAGCTCACGTTGCGGAAGCGACAGGCCTCGTGTTCGAAGTGCCCTTCACCGCGGAGCAGGTCCAGCGAGTCGCTGACTTCTTCGCAAAGCAGCATCGCAGCTAACTGATTCCACCGGAGCCTCGTGCTCCGGTTTTTTTCGCGCAGCGACTGCAGGACTCGGCGCCGGCGCGCCCTATACTTGTCAGGACAACTCTCAAAGGTTAGAACATGTATTCGCAAGAAGCAGGAAAATTAATCACTGGCCGCACCCGCGGTACCGGTAAAGTCGTAGACGAATGGACCTTCAAGTCGCCGTTGACCAAGGGGCCGAAGATGGACGTGCAAATCTCCATCGAAAAGTCCGACGGCGATAGCATCACATTTGTCGCGCGCAGCCAAGCGCTCCCGGGTGCGTTGCGGGACCAGAACATCGAAACCCTTCGCTCCAAGGTCGAAGAGGCCCTGCGCACGCAGCACCAGCTGCTCACCGGGCTCGTATGGGAATCCTGGCTCGAAGTGCAGGTTCGAGGCGCTCGTGAAGCGCACAGTGTTCGAGCAGATGTCGAGTCGCGACTCGAGGTGAAGTACTGCTATCTCAAGCGGGCCGTTCACCCCGTGACTGGCGACGCGTACACCGTCAACCACAACGGCGTAGCAGTGCCGTTCCCGCTGCCGAAACTGGCGGGCGAAGCCGATACCCCCGAGGATGTCCAGGTCGGCGACATCAAAGGCGTGTGGCGCGGTCGGGAACCCGAAGCTGAATACTCGTATGTTCCGGCGACCGATGAAAACGTTGCAGGCCTCGAAGACCTGATGGCAAGGATGCAGGCCCTTCGCGGCGCCTTGTCGAAGTTCCTTCGCCAGGACACAATCAACCAGTCCCTTGAGGGCCTGACGAATCCGTCAGCGGCGCTTCCGGCTCCGCTGTAACAAGTCAAATCGTTCCCGAAACGCGCCTCTTGGCGCGTTTTCTTTTTCCGGCTCACCCACCGCGGCACGCCCGGCTGAAAACGAATAATTTTCATGGCTATATCGAGTATCACTCTTTTTCAATGGAAGCATACTCATGGTCTGGAAATTCAACACCGAAGCGGCAGAGAAGCAGCATGCCGAGCGCGCCTCGCGCATCGAGCCCGGTGCCGCTGATACCAATACGCCGGCGCCTGTTGCGCGCCCAACTGTGCATTACCACGCCCCGGTAGCAGCCCCTGGAGGCCGCGCCGAGCCGGTGCTGGTCGAAAACGCGGAGCTTGACGCCCACATGCGCAATATCGGCGCTGGAGGGCAAGGACGGCACGTTGAGCCAGGCTGGGGCGAGCCGGCGCAAGAGCCCGAGGCTTCCGCGCCTACCTCCGTCTTTGGTCAAGCAGAGCCTGGCCTTGGCTACGCGCATGTCGACGTCGACAACTTCCCTCAAACCGACTCGGCCTGGGATGTGCAGCCGTTCCAAGGTACGCCGGACGAGCTCCCGGACCTGCGCCCGATTCCGCCGGCCCCCGAGGAGCATCCTGGCCACCTCTACCGCAATTCGAGCACGTTCGGCCATGCGCTTCGCATGCCACACGACGACCCGCGCCAGCAGCTCTGGACGGACCAGCGGCGCGACCGCGGCTTCGACGACACCGAGCTCTGGGGGCTGGACGACACTTTCGCTCGCTTCATTCTTCCACGCCTGAAGGCGCTGCGACAGCAAAAGCTGGAGGCGCCAAACAGCAAGATGGACTTGGCTCTCTGGTACAGCTTCCTGGACAAGATGATTCGTGCTTTCGAGCTTCTGCTTCCTGAAGGCGGCGGCGCCTGGTCGCGGGGCACCCTCAACGACCGGGAACGTGCCCAGCTCCAGGAAGGGCTGGACCTGTTCCGCCAGTACTACTTCTCGCTGTGCTCGTAAGCCTCGTTCGGCCGCGTTACCGATAAGCTGGCTTCGGCCAGCTTTTTGTTTGCACCACTGCCTACACTGAGCAGGACAACTTAAAAGGATTTTTCATGAACAGTAAAATGGTCGAGGCGGCACTGGCTGCACTGCGGGACCCCGAGTTCGGCAAGTCTTTCCTCGCAGAGCGCGAGGCTCGCATCGCACGTCAGAAGGCTTTCGCGGAATCGGACGTCTTCCTGCGTATGGTGGCGGCCATGAGGGACAATCCGGTCTACGTCAGCGTCAGCTCCGAGCATGCGCTGTACTTCCCCGATGAGGTACGGGCGAGCGCCGGCTGGGACTTCGCGACAAAGGAAGACGTCGAGCAGTTCTTCAACGTGATTTCCGATTACAACGCTCCTACAGTGGCGCTGGAGTCTCACGACGAGGACGACGACTGTCCCTTCGAAAACCGACAGTTCGAGAACCACGGCCTGGCCGTGAGTATTATGTACGGGCAGGGAACGGCAATCAGCGTAAGTAATCTGGCTCCAGTGCCGGATTAACTTTGCTTAAATTTTCAGCCCCGGCGCATTGAGCAGCCGGGGCTTTTCTTTTGGGCTTTAGCCCTTCGCAGCTTTCACTGCGTTTCGCTTTGCACGCCACGCGATAAGCGCCAGGTTGACCAGGGAGAACAGGGTGCCGGGCGTGAACTCCGCGGCGGCGACAAGCGTCATGCTGTCGTACCAACGCTTCAGCGTACGCGGCCACTTTCGGCCGTCGGGCCCGATGTAGATGACGGTGACCGGGAACTCATCTTTTTTTGCTTCGTCGGGAGAGCTCGTCACGTCCAGGACCGTGTACAGCGTGCCCCCCTTATGTCGCCAAACGGAGCCGGGCTCTGGCAGCGCTGCCGGGTCGATTGTGCGGGATATATCAGTTTTTTCGAGGGTTGGTGTGCTCGGCTGCATCATGGGGAGAGGGGCGAAAGCTAAGTGAATAATCCAAGGTGTAGCGACCTGCTACAAACCCTTTTCAGCCTTTCGTTAGAAAGCACAAATGCTTAAAAGCCAATTTCTGAGCTTTTTAAGAAAAATACGCTTAAAAGGTATAATTTTTGTGATTACACTACTGTAGCTAGTTGCATAATCTTTCCAGTATGCTGTAGCATTCTTTACCTCACCTTTTAAGGATACTTCATGACCGCACTGACCAAAGCTACTTTCATCGACGCTCTCGCTGCCCATACCGGCCAAACGAAAACCGCATCCGCCGAATTCCTCGATGGCTTCATCGCCGTCGTGACCGACAGCCTGGCCAAAGGCAACGACATCACCTTCACCGGTTTCGGCTCGTTCAAGGTCAGCAAGCGCGCCGCGCGCGCCGGCCGCAATCCAGCCACCGGCGAAGCGCTGAAAATCGCTGCGAGCAACGGCGCCACCTTCAAAGCCGGCGCCAGCCTGAAAGCTGCGCTGAACGTGAAAAAGGCCGGCAAGAAGTAATCGCCTCGGTCACACCAAAAAGGCCTGCACGCAGCAGGCCTTTTTGTTTGTCATCGCTTTAGCCGCCAAGGCCTCCACCAGCCCCAAAACTACAAAGCCCACCTCCTGCATCGGGTAGGTGGGCTTTGCTCTTGGGCCGGCGTGCTTAGATTTCTGGCCAGTCCGCAGTACCGGTTTCAGAGTACTGGGTATAAACCCGGGCTTTCACGAATGTGACCGGAACATCGCCGGCGGCTGCTTGGAATTGCTGCAGGCAGAAATCTTTCAGGGACGTTGCCAGGTCGAGGGGGAAGGCGCCTTGTGTGGTGAATGCGATGCTTTGGGCAAGCTGGCCCTCAACCACTTCCGGGTAGCTATCGTTTGCGCACATCTCAGCCCGCGGATGCAGATAGCTGTTGTTGACGTCCTCGGTCAGCTCGCCATTTGAGAAGCTGTGACGGCTTTCCCAGTTTGGCAGTTTCGATACGTTGTCTTCGACCATGTCGTACGCGCGGTCCTGGATAGCTTGGCCGACTTCGTCGAATTCGCCCTCGGCCGGCACACTGCCGGCGCCAACTCGGTAGTACAGGCTGAGTTGTTGCTTTTCGATGTGGCGATTGGTGATTACTTCGTGCGGGCCGTTCACTTGCTTAGCGTTGTCGGTCATGGTGTCCTCCCTTGGTTGTTTTCATTATTATAGCATATGACAACTAGGTTTTCGGCCAAGTTTAGCGGCAATTTACGAGGGGGACGACAGAAATTCCGGTACAAAAACGCGACCGCTTTTGAACTGGGCGAACGGGGCAGCGTGCCGCGGGCGCTGGTCCAATGCGTCGACAAAGTTCGCGTACTTGTAGGGGTCATATGTCACGTGGCGAGTGCACGCAACAGTGGTCGCTTGCGGGTGACGCATGTAGCCCACCACTCCCGCGTGGACGTTCTTGCGGCGTTCCCGAATTACTCGTTGCCGGCCGGCTTCCGAGACCTTGAACACGCAGTCTTCAAGGAAGAGGCTATCGGTATGGAGAATGACGCGGCCCTTCGCTGGCCCTTCTAGCGCCTTGACAGACCATACCCGCTTGTGAAGGTTGAAGTACACGTAAACTTTCATGTGTTGCCCAATGGTCAGCAGGGTAGGGCGGCGCCAAAAACCCTGAAATTTGGTAAAGATTTACCGGATTTGGTAGATTAGTATAGCGATGGCTGGTACAATGACGGCAACACCCAGCTATGGCCTTTTTATGAACCCTGACACTTCTTCCCCTAACCGACTGCTGCTTCAGTTCGACGGCTACAACATCGTTCGCCGCGTGTACGGCGCCGTACCGGGAGATGATTCTCCTGAGAAGGTTGAGGGGGCTTTTCGTTCCTCGCTGGGCTCGTTTAAGAACGCACTGAAAGACTTTCAACCGACGCACGTCCTGGCGGCCTTTGACCACGGCGGCCCGACGTTCCGAAATGAGCTCTACGACCGCTATCGCGAGGGGCGCAAGCCGATGCCTGAGGTTCTTCGGCAAGCGATGCCACAGTTCTTCGAGTCCCTTCGCGCTCTCGGCATCCCCGTTATCTGCATCGAGGGGGTCGAAGCTGACGATGTCTTGGCGACAGCTGGCTTGCGTTGGGTCCGCACAGGCAAAGGGCGAGTCGTCACTGTCAGCACTGACAAGGACCTTGCACAGATGGTCCCGGACGGTGTCGAAATCCGAAACCAGTTCGAGAAGTCGTGGCTCGACGAAGCGTGGGCACAGAAGAAATTCGGTATTTCGCTCACCAAGCTGGGCGACTTCCTGGCACTGATGGGCGACGACGTCGACGGCATCCCGGGAATTCCCAAAGTCGGAGTCAAGACGGCGGCAACCTTGCTGGCCGAATACGGCGACCTCGAGGGCGTTCTGGCCAACATGGACAACATCAAAGGCAAGCTCGGGGAGCGCGTTCGCGAGCATTGTGAAAATGTTCGAATCTCCCGCAAACTCGTGACACTCAAGACGGACGTCGTGTTGAACATGAGCTGGAACCAAATGGCATATCCGGCATTGGCCGCGTAACGGAGGCACTATGGGTCGCAACTTGAAACGCACAAAAGGGCGCGATGGAACGGCGCTACCGGGCCTCTGGGAGGGCGAGAACGTTCGCATGGAGATGGACCAGGGCTATTGGCAATTCCAGGTGCCGACGCGCGAGGTTGGGCAGACGGGCTACTACGAATTCCGCCCGATTTCGATGGGCGGAAAATGGCGCACTGTCGGTTGGCGCAAGACCTTGGATGGCTGTATCGCGGCCTCCGAGCGCATGATGAGTGGCGAGATGCTGCTCCGGCCGGCGACGGGCCGAGGTGACGACCGCATCGAAGCGCACCTGGTGCCCTGGTCCGAGGTCGCGGCCGAAATTGCTGTGCATCCCTCTGTCCGAGGCGATACGCCGGCGACTGCCGGTGCGCACTGCTGAGTTGATGCGCGGCGATGCATCATGCTATTTTTCTGAAAACTGCTGCGGGAACGTGAAGTGCAAGAACTGAAATCGACGAGCAAGACACTCGAAATTCACGGCCCGCGCGGCCAAATCTGGCGGCCGGCCAGTGGCGACATTTTTGACCAGGCGCGTCAGCTGACCGAAGTCGGTCGCACGTACGAGGCCCTCCTGACGGCTCAAGATGCGTACATCGCGAAGCACGGCGACATGCATGAGGTCGACTTCCGTGTCGTCACCCGTGAGGTCACGATTACTGTCATCGGCGCGATGACACCTGAGCGGCTCGAGCAGGCGCAGGACAGGGGCTAATGTCTGTCCGCTAGCCGTTCGCGCACTAGCTACCGATGCCCTCAGGAGAATTCATGTCAATCAGCGACAACCCAGGAGCCCGAACCCTGGCCCGTGGCCTGAAGTACCCCTATGACGGCCGAGAACCTGCCGACGCGGCCCATAAGGCAGCACTTGGTGTCATAGCCGAACTCAAGGGCCGCAGCGGCCTCGATGCTCTGCTCGATGACCTCGATGAGGAGCTGCGGTGCGAAATCGTCGATAACCTCGCGGACATCATCCGCTTGGCACACAACTAAGAACCGAACTTTTAAGGAGTGGTCATGGGTCATTCGGATAGCCAAGGCGCAGAGCAAATCGCGCTGGCACCAGAGGCAGAACTGGCGATGAAGCGCGCTCAACTGGGCATCGCGGCCGTAGACTGGAATCGGAGCCTGGCGGCGCCGCTTATCGCAGTTGGCCATGAGATAGCGGTGGCTGAGAAAATTGCAGCCTTGGCAAAAGCCATCTCCGAGGCAGAGGTTCCAAAGTCGCCGGACGGGAACTATCACACCGGGGACGAGGACCTCGACCTCTTGCTCGGGCTCACGGAGGATATGGCAGAGGGGCGCGGCAACATGGATGTTGGCATGCTGTGGGTATCCGTGCTCGAGCGGGTCATGCGGAAGCTGAAGGATGCGTCTGCGAAAGAGCCAAGGAACTCGGTAGACCGCTTCCTGACCGACCACCTGCGGCTCTGGAAGGACTTGGGCGTACCGGCCCCGGTAAATGAACTGCAGTCGATTCAGGCATGGCTGCGCCACTTGGGTGAACACGGCCCAGAAAAGACCAAGCACGCGATGCGCGGTCGAATGACCCTCTTGACGAAGGCGTCAATCGAACTGCACAAGGCGGGACCGGAGGCGGAGGATGCCGCCGGCATTTACAACGAGCGGTCGAGGGCCGAAATGGCGGCGGCCGCTCAGTCGAAGACTCCGAAGAAGCCATGCTTTTATGTCGCCAGTCGGGCAAGCGAGCCGGCACGGGCTGAGATGTGGGTTCGCCTGCGAGACGTCGACGGTTATCGCATCAACTCGACATGGATTGACGCGGTAGTGAACCAGACTCCCGTCGCGTACGAGGAACTGTGGCCGCGCATCTGCGAAGAGGTCTCACGCTGCGATTGCCTGGTGCTTTATGTCCAGCCTGAGGATTTCCCGCTGCGAGGCGCTTTCGTCGAGGTTGGAATGGCCCTGGCGGCCGGCAAACCGGTGCGGGTCGTGGCGCCGGGTGTTCCACTTGCAGCCGAGGACTTCAAGCCTTTGGGCTCCTGGGCGAAGCATCCGCTGGTGCACATTGTGTCTTCGGTGGAGCGGGCTTTTGCAAGCCTCGACCCAGCGTAACAGCCAAAAAAATCCCGCAGCGTGAGCTGCGGGATGAAATAAGGTGACTACGAGCGCGCTTTATCTTTTGCGGCCTTAGCTTTCGCGTTTGCTGCCGCCAACTTCGCGGCTTTGTCCGCGAAGAGCTGTTTCCATCTTGCGATTTCCGTCTCGTCGGTCAACACGTCCAACTCATTCCAGGGATAGGTGAACGAGCGGCGATGCGACGATTTGCGTCCATAGGGATGAAATTCGACGATAGGGTCATTCGTAAAGGACACATGCCCCACGACTTCACCGGCGCGCTCGCGCATCTTGTTTGCCTCGGGCGTGAAGAAGGCGCCCAACTCGGTTTCTTTCACTTTCACAAGGCACCCTTTCGGGAAAGCCTCGAGTTTTTCTTCGGGGGTCATTCGGAACGTTCGGGCGTCCTTCGAGTGCGTGCTCATTACGATGCTCCTGGTTAATTGGCCTGCGCAGTGTAGCAAATTGTCTTTCGGCCAGCTAATACCGAAGAGTGCTTAATCACTTCCGAATCACGGAGGGAGCGACATTTGCCTACTATATTGTGCATTTCTGCTATAATAAAAAGAACACATAGACTTTATAAAGGAATCAAATGCCCCGCTACAAGGTCGCTGCAGTTGCACGTCACCAGTTCCTGCTTTCGCAGTTCAAAGTGATTCCTTTGGAAGGCACCCGCCGGCACGAGCTGCGGTTCTGCGGGGAGTTGCCGCGGGCTGAGAAGTTCCAGGATGCCGTCAATGCCGCGATGGCGGCGGCCGGCAAGCCTATCGGCGAAGGTGCGGTCGAAATCTCACAAGACCTGGCCAACCGCATCAAGTACCTGCAGAGTCTTTTCGTTGGTTCGAGTCCCCAGGCAAGCCTGGTTACGGGCGAGGGTGGGGCTGTGTTCCCTTGCGTGACCTATCTGTATGCGATGAAACGCTTCTTCTGGGTCTCGGCAAACGCGACCATCGACGATGTCCTCGATAAAGGCTGTCACGACCACGATAAAGCCTCGCCTATCGCGGGCGTGCGCTCGAGCCGGGAGGAAATCTACATGCTGATGCATAGCGCACTGCGCAAAGCATCGGACTCGACGGTCACGTCCGCACTCTGGAATGCGATGCACGTGCTCGGCCCCGACGCGCGCAACTGGCTGGCCACCTTGGTTTCAACGGCGCTAAGCGAACAAGAGTTCGAGACGGATGAGCAAGTCTTGAGCGCGGTGAAAGAGGCGTTCAAGGCGGACCTGGAGTACGTTGGGGATGCTGAGCGCATTCTGGTCAGTTGCCTGGTCAAGATGTTCACCGACTCGGACTGGCGAGGTTTGCTGAGCTATTGCATCATCTGGCCGTTCGAAGTGAAAGCGCAGGAAGCTGAAGCGGCGTGACGGCAAGGTAGCCAATCAGCAGGCCGTGCTTCGCCCGGCTAACTCGAACGGAGGGGCGCCGAAAACTCGGTTCCTTGCCCCTCCCGGTATTAGGGAGGCCCCGCCCCCGTTCTCGCTCCGCGCTATTGGCTCACGCTGAGCTGCCCTGACGGCAGCTCAGGTCGCACGCAGATAAAGGGAGGATTCCCTATCCGCGAGCGATTTTCTTCACCGAGGGAGGGGATGGCGTCAGTATCAGGCCGGCCCGGTCGTAATTGACTTTGGCTTCCGGGTAGAGAACCAGGACGTCCTTCAGCGAACGCTTGAACCCCTCAATGAACTTGTGCTTCGCCGCCTCGGAGCCGAACTGCTGCATGAGTGCTTCCCAAGGCACTTTGGTTTCCCGAGTGATGCACGCATTGCGATATGAAAGCCAGCAATAGATGTCGATGGCCAAGGCTGAACTTGCCAAGCTCTTCACAATCCGCATATCGACCGGTACCGGGTTTTGCAGGATGTTCTCGTAGAACCGCTCTGACAGGACGACTTCCGATTGCCAGAACGATTGTTGGCCGGGGTGCGCTGGGTCCCAGAATGAGTCGAGGGACGATTCATCGGTAATACGAAAACCGGCATTCTTCCAGTTGGCGGCATTTGGGTCGGTCGTGATGGCAATTTGAGCGGCGAACAATCGTTGCATCTGGTTTTTCAGGAGCGTGATGGTACCCCGTTCGCCGCCCGTTACCCCGTGTTTACCGAGACCGGCCATGAATTGCACTAGGGAGTCTCCTAGCACGATAGTCCGTGAGGCCTTTTCGCTGTTCCGGTTCTTGACGACCTCGGTAGCAAGCCATGCCAAGATTAGCCGAGGGTATGCTCCGTAGGGGTAGCCGTAGCACATCAGCTCGTCCTTCATCGTCGGCTTGCCTCGAGCGTTGAGGACTTCTACACGTCGTTGGTAATAGCCTGGCTGAATCAGCATGCTTACGTTGCCACTAGTACGACCCCATGCGGCCGGAGGAGGATTTCCTTTCGGCTCGCGATAGGGCAGTGTCGCGTGAACGAGCCATCGAGCTACAAAGCTCAAATTGCCACTGCTGAGGGCATCTTCTTGCTCAAGCGCCAGTGCCTCTTGGGCGAGTTTTGCGAACTTCCGTTCTTTGGCTGCCAGCTGCTTGTTGGCATAGCTGTCCGGGTCCTTCGCCACAAGTTCCAGATGTGTCGGTTTCTTCGTCGTCACAGCTAGCTTTCAGTAATCGTTTGAGTTGGGTCAATCTTACGTTTCCGTTTTTGTGCTGTCACGCAGATTTAGGGAGTGTGCGTCTCGCCTGTGTTCGTTTGGGCAGGTGTCCACAGCACGTCGGGACGTCCTATTGTTGAGTAAGAGAACCTACAAAACCTTAAAAGCATAACTACTTGAGAGCCGCTGAAACGCAGGCCTGGTGCGGCTTTCAGCGGGTACCGGCTCCCTAAATCTGCGCAGCCCCTCCCTATTTCTGCGTTTCATCCTCCCAACATCTGCGTAATCCCCGCCCTAAATCTGCGTGAAGCCCTCCCTAAATCTGCGTGAAGATTTTTTTGTATCCACAGACTTATACACAACAGTTCAATCGTGCAGGGCCCAACTTGCGATAAAGACTCCCTAAATCTGCGTAAACACGTATTTACGCGGCCACGAACGTAACGGTTTTTTCTAATTTTTCCCTAAATCTGCGTGACCTACCGACACGAAACGTTGGCTTGGACGCGCGTGTTTGTCTGCTGTTTGAGTTCTGCTGGGCAAGCCGGCTGCAAAAATCCTCCCAAAATCTGCGTGGCTTCGTAGGAGGGCGGTGTAAGAGGGGACGCGCGAACAGCAACGCGGCGGCCGCGCAGATTTAGGGAGGATTCCCTGTCGAATAAGCGTTTGGACGGGGTGCAGGGGACCCACACAAGAGCGTGTTATGTGCGGTACCTCACGCAGCATTTGGGAGGATTTCGGCACCTGTGGATTTCTCCTGCCGGATACGACCGGCACTGGGCCTGCGACGTCGTGCGCAGATTTAGGGAGGCGATTTACGCGCAGATTTAGGGAGGAATGAGGGAACCGCCATGGCTCCCTTTGCCTAACGGTACAGGGGAGAGCAGGGATACCAGCCCGCCGCGGCAAATGACAAACAAGGTTCCGCGCAGATTTAGGGAGAAAACGGCTGAGCGGGGACGATGTTGTGCGCCGGCTTGGGAGACCAGATTCGGGAGGACAGGCCACGCAGATTTAGGGTGTACGGTGCCGAGACGGGTGTTTGCGGCGCCGAAATTAATGCTCCGGCGCACGCAGAATTAGGGAGGAATTGTCGGGATTCGCTGAATTGGCTCGCAGCAAAATGCGGTGTCTTGTGACCGGACGTGCTTCCCGAAGCTTGCTGGTTGTCACGCAGATAATGGGAGGATTTGGCTGCGACAGAAGCATTCCTCCCAAAATCTGCGTGGTGGCGCGTTACGTTACCCGACTGTTCGCAGGGCCCGGCCGGCCATAGGCGTCGACGCTCAGGACGGAAACTTGAGGTACTTCGCTGGCACCTCGGGAACCAGCCACACGCCATTGTCGGAGACCCGGAACTCAAAGCCGTCTCGCACCATTGGGTACGTTTCGACGACGAGGACGATAGGCTGACCACGGCGAAGCGCTACGTTCGTGGCCGTCTCTTTGTCCGGCGAAAGATGGACGTCATGACGGCTCATCGGTTTCAAGCCGTGCTTACGGATTGCGGCGGCAAATTTCCCAACCGTGCCGTGGTACAGGACTGGAGGCGGTGCCTTGACTGTAAGCTTCAGGTCGACCTCGAGGCTGTGACCTTGAGCGGCCCGGATGCGTGCTTCATCATCGCTGAGCAAAAAACGTTTCTTGTCGTTCTGTGCGACGACCTGCTTGAGTTCTTCGAGCGAGAAGGCTGTGCCCGCGGCGGTGGACTTGGCCAACAACTCGGGGACCGCTGCCCACCCTTGCTTGTCCAGCACCAGGTCGATGGAATCTGGTCGATGCCGAAGCACATAGCTTAAAAACTTGCTGATACGCGTTGCGTTTTCTGGGGTGATATTCATACTGGTATTCCTATTTTTCTTGTGATTTTGACGTCATCCCAACTACGGCAGGGGTGGCTGGTTATTCGGTCTGATACGCTCCGGCCCAGGCGGGAATGTCCGCTACCAAATATGTTTTGCAGTTGCCGTTCAGGAGGCGCAACACCGCGGCCTTGCGGGCAGAGACTGAGTCCTTCAAGCCGATGGCGTCGAGTTCGCCAAGTGTGAGCGTTGAGCCGGAAGGGATGAAGTGCTGGTCAAATGCGAAGCCGGCACCGCGTGCGTCGCCAACCATCGTTCCACGTACCTGGGCCTCTGCCACGTAGAGGACCCCTGCGTGGTGGACAGCGAGCATCACACGCCAAATTGCCATCGGACGAGCGCTTGAGCCCTTCAGGTCCTGTTTGAGCTTGTCGAGCATCCAGCGAATATTTACGCCCGCGGAGAACCCCTCGACGTCGAGCGAGGTGTCTTCGACAAGGACATTCTCGCCGGCCGCCAGTGCTTTGTACATAACGACCTCTTCTGGCGTTCCATCGACTTCCGGAAGGTCCTCTCCAAGCTCAGCCTGGACCTGCAGGCCGAAACGCCGGACTTCGGCTAGCTTCTTCTCGTTCGACGTTTTGAGGACGAATGGAATGCTCTTAAGCGTTGAAGCAATCGCAGGGCTGGAGATGCCGAGCGGTTTGGGCATGGTCTGTGTGGTCATCGTGCCTCCCTTAAACCGGTTTCGTGCGCAGCAGGAGTTCTTCGCGGTTGCGCAGCTGGTAAAGCTGCGCCGGCCGGCCACCGCTGGTACGGAACTCCCCTGGCAGCTCTTCGAGGATGTCGAACTCGTTCAGCCAACGGCGGAACCCGCGCTTATCGTGGGATTCACCCATCACTATCTGGTACGTGTCCTGGACCTGCGGAAGCGTGAATTTTTCCGGTAGCAAGTAGAAGGGCAGGGTCGAGTAACTCGACTTGTCCCGCAGACGCTTGAGGGCAAAATCCAGGATTCTGTTGTGGTCGAAGGCCAGCTGCGGCACCTCATCGACAGGGAGCAGGATAGAGGCTGCGGCTTTCCCGCCTTCGAACAAGTCCTCACGCACCAATGCGTAATGCGCCACGCTAAACGACCAGCCGCGCGGGTCGCGGTCCGGACCCGCAAAGGTGTAGAGCTGCTCGAGGTAGGGCGTCTTGATAAGCGTCTTCGACTCAAGCGTCCGGCGCGCCGCCTCGAGGCTACCTTTGTCTTCATCAACGTGCACGTATCCGCCAGGCAGCGCCAGCAGACTCTTAAAAGGGTCCTTGTCGCGCTTGACCAGTAGGACATGCAGCCGCTTCAGGATAAGCGTGAACATCACGATGTCGACGGTGGCGATGGGTTGTGCGTGTGGCATATGGGTGTCCAGTTGGAGCCCAGTGGGACTCGAGGCTATGTTGCTAACTATAGTGATGGCGGGTTAGTGCATTTTAACACTAAGGGGGCACTTTCTCAATCGAAGCCGATAGTAGAGCAGGGGCCCTCCACCAATTTTTAACTACAATTTAGGCTGAAATTTTAGGGCCGGCCGCAAATTTTTCTCGAAACGTATAAAAGATTTCAGCGAGGTGACTACACTCTTAAAATACTTAGTGCAAAAACGCACTAAGTAGTCTATAATGACTTTACGCTGAACAACACACCCCTGCTAAGGAGCCTGACCATGAACATGAAGAAGAAAATCCACCTGCTGGCAATCGACCCACAAAACGACTTCTGCGACATCCCGAAGGAAGCCCAGCCGCACAATCCGATGGCCCTCGGCGAGCGTATTGCCCCAGCCCTGCCGGTTCCTGGCGCGCACGACGACATGATGCGCCTGTCGGCTCTGATTGACCGCCTGGGCTCGAAGCTGTACGACATCCACGTCACCATGGACTCGCACAACCCGCTGGACATCGCGCACCCGAGCTGGTGGCGCAACGACAAGGGCGCCGCGCCGGCGCCGTTCACCCAAATCACTGCGGCCGACGTGCGTGCCGGCGTGTGGCGTGCTCGCAATCCGGGCGCACAAGCCCACAGCCTGGCCTACGTCGAATCGCTGGAAGCCAATGCCCGCTACACCCTCATCATCTGGCCAGAGCACTGCCTCATCGGTCAGTGGGGCCACAACGTCCACGCGGCCGTCGCCAACTCGCTGAACAACTGGGCCCGCGAGCGCCAGGAAGTGGTGAACTACGTGACCAAGGGCTCGAACGCCATGACCGAGCACTACTCGGCTGTCCAGGCTGAAGTGCCGGTGCCGAACGACCCGTCGACCATGCTGAACAGCCGCCTCATCACCACCCTGGGCGATGCCGACATCATCCTCATCGCCGGCGAAGCGCTGTCGCACTGCGTTGCAAGCACGGTGCGTGACATTGCCGACAACTTCGGCGAAGAAAACATCAAGAAGCTGGTCCTGCTGACCGACTGCACCAGCTCGGTGGCCGGTTTCGAAGCCCTGGGCGAGAAGTTCGTCGCCGACATGACCGCCCGCGGCATGCAGACCGCAAAATCGACCGAATTCCTGGCCTAAGGCGCCGGCCGGCTCCTGTTCGCAGGAGCCGCTTTCCGCAAACAGACAAAACAAGGACTACCTATGAAACTCTTCGACGACAACATGCAACTGGCCCAAGTGGGTAACTTCGGCTTCTCGGGTGTTCGCCCGGACAAACTGGGGGCGACCGAGTACACCCTGGTCAACTACGTCGGCGACAAGACCGGCAGTCTTCAAGGTTTCGAGCAGGCTCTGCTCGACGCGAAGAAGGCCGTTGTCGCTGCATGCCAGAAGAGCCCGCGCTCCGAGTTCCTGATGCTGCGCAACACCGAATTCAACACCCGCATCGACGAAGTGCACGGCTTCGCTCCGCTGGCGTCCATCGACGCGAGCCAGTACCAGGCGCCGTCCTGCGGCGGCCTGACCGCGCTGTACGACGCGACGTATGACGCGGTCGCGGCGACCAACGAATACGCCAAAATCCTGTCGGACTCGGACTTCAGCGTGAACGGCATCATCTTCGTCGTGACCGACGGCTGCGAATCGCCACGTGCCTCTGTCCAGACCGTCAACTCCATCAAAGCGGAAATCGCTCGCGGCGTGCAGAACGAATGGCTCGAGTCGCTGATGGTGGTCCTGGTTGGCGTCAATGCGTCCATGTACAAGGCCGAACTCGAGAAGTTCCAGATTGGCGCCGGCCTGACCCAATACGTCGACGTCGGCGACGCCACGCCGCAAAAGCTGGCGCAGCTGGCCGATTTCGTCAGCCGCAGCATCTCGTCGCAGTCGCAATCGCTGGGCACCGGCGGTCCAAGCCAGTCGCTGAATTTCTAAGCAGCACAGGGCGCCCTCGGGCGCCTCTCTCGCTATCCCTTTCGCTTTCGAGGACTACCCATGCACGCTGACCACTACTTCACCATCGGCACCGACCACATCTCGGCGGGCACGCCCTGTGAGGACTATGCGCTTTCGGGAACGCTCCGCTCCGGCGCCGTGTTTGGAGTGGTTGCGGATGGCTGCTCGGGAGCAAATGCGAACACTGACGTGGGGGCGCGGGCGATTGCGTGGGCTTTTCAACGCGCGCTCAGGGAGCGCGAGGCGGAGCCCGGCCAGTGGTTTGACCCTGGCTTCTCCGAGCTACTGCTCGACATATTCAACCATCACCAGTACACCGGCTGCGGGCTGGATTACCAAGCTACGGTTGTCGGTGTCGTTGGCACGCCCGAGGCGGCCAGCGTGTACGTGCATGGCGATGGGGCGGTTATCGTTCGCTACGCCGACGGTGCCCTTCGGCTCATCCAGCTTGCATGGTGGGAGAATGCTCCCTTCTACATCAATTACAAGCTGCATCCTCAGGCATTGGATGATTTCATGCTCCGATTCGCCGATGGCGTCATCGAGCCGTTCCTGCAGACCACGACGGCATTTCGGCAGAGCGCGGGCGAGCTCATCATCGACAGCCCGCAGGTGAAGCGATTTTCGATGTCGGAGCAGTTCGAAGGCCATGTCCTGCAGTTCCGGCCGGCCGAGGAAGGAATTGTCTCCATCGCGGTACTGACTGACGGCATCGAAAAGATTGGCACCCTGGCTCCGGTCGCCGTGGCCACCGAGCTGATGGCGTTCAAGAATTTCGAAGGTTCCTTCGTTAAGCGTCGTGTCATGAAGGCACTCAAAGAACTTGCGAAGGTCGGAGCGGTCCCGCGTGACGACCTGGCTGTCGCCACCATCCTGTTTCCCGCAAAGGTGTAATGATGTCGAGCTCCATCATCAAAGTCGTAATGCCCGGTAAGGGCGAAGTTACCCTCCGTCCGACCGACCACCTGGCAACGGGCGGGGAGGGCGCGGTCTACTCAAAGAACAACCTGATTTTCAAGCTCTTCCTGAACCCGGAGCGAGCACGCGCAAGCGGGATGGCCGACAAAATCAAGCTGCTCGCGCAGATTCGCCACCCTTACATCATCTCGCCTATCGACGTGCTGTACGACACGCAGCACCAGGTCATCGGCTATTACATGGCCGAGGCTGACGGCGTTGCACTGATGAAGACGTTCACCAATGGCTGGCGCGACCAGAACTCGTTCACCAACAACGAGTCCGTCAAGCTCGTGTCGAATATGCGCGAAGCGGTACTCGCGGCACACGACCTGAAGGCTGTGATGGTCGACGGCAACGAGACGAATTACCTGGTCAACGGGGTTGAGCCTCGCATCATCGACGTTGACAGCTGGCAAATCGGCAAGCACCCTGCGACCGCCATTATGCCGTCTATCCGAGACCACCATGCCAAGGCGTATGATGAGCGTACGGACTGGTTCGCATGGGGTATCGTGAGCTTCCAGGTGTTCACCGGTATCCATCCGTATAAGGGCACCCATCCCGGATTCAAGAAGGGTGACCTCGAAGCTCGGATGAAAGCCAATGCCTCGGTGTTCGACGCACAGGTGCGCCTAAACGCGGCGGTGCGAGACTTCTCCTGCATTCCAGCGCCGTTGCTGGCTTGGTATGAGGGCGTCTTCGCACGTGGTGAGCGCAGCGCCCCACCAAATCCGCTGCTGACCCAAGCGCCCACTGCCCTGACGAAGAAGACCCGCGTATTGCATTCTGCCGGCGGTAGCGTACGTCACGACCGCATTCACGGCTTTGGCGGCAAGGTGCGTCACGTCTCAGCAAATGGCGTTGCCTTCTACCTGGACGGCAAGGCCCTCAAAGCATTTGACCTCTACCGCAAACAAGGTATTCCAGCCCTTTCAGTTGAGGACATTGAGCAGTTGTTTGCGAACCAGGCAGGCCTGATTCGGCACGGCGACTCGTTCGTTTTCGTCGAAGTGCATGGCGGCTCCCTTCGCGGTAAGGTCGTTCCCGCAGAACGGGACCCGGTGCCGGCACAGCCGAGCACGAATGTCCTCCCGTTGGCCACGTCGAAGCTTCTTGTCATCGGAAACCGCTTGTTCGCGATGAATCCGCAGAGCCCTGACGGACTGGTGGAGCTGAGCCTGTCGACAATGGGCATCCGTACAGCACTGACGGTGAAGACGCCGTGGCCGGTGAACGTGCAATCGACCCGCTTCTTCGATGGTTTCGGTGTCATGGATTGCCTGGGTGTTCCGTTCCTTGTCACTCCCGAAAACGAATCCTTGGTAATCCAACGCGCGGTCGGCCTTCAGCAGTACAAGCTCATCAACGGCTTTAGCCGCGGCACGTCTTATGTGTGGATGCACGGCGTCAACCGTGATGACGGTCAGATTTATCGATTGGAGCTGCGCTCCAACGGCAAGGAATACGAGCTGGTGCATACGGAAGTGGTCGACGAGTCTGAGCTGAACGTTGCAGTGTCGCCGAAGGGCGTCGCTGTTGGAATCTTCGAGGACGGCCAGGTGACGGTTCAGAACACCCGCGGCACCGGAGGCAAGCAGGTTCCTGACGGCAGCGTCAACAAGGAGATGCACCTCTTCGCGCTTCCTGACGGTGTGTTCTACTACGCAGGCAACGACGTCTTCCGGATTTCGCTCACCTAACCATGAAGGCCCGGCTCCGCTCACCAAAGCTCCGGGGCTACCAACTCTGAGGCAGACGATGCAAGAATACTACTCTTCGAAACAAGCGCACGAACACGCAGAAGCCTGGTGCGCTAAGCACCCGGCATGGCTTCAAATCCATGAGGTGGCTGACACGGACCAGTACTATGTGCAGTGGTCGGAGCTCAGCGCCGCGCAGAAAAAATACTGGGAGTCCGAGTACGGCTACAATGAATTTGCGACCAAGGCGCGCAAAATCCCTATGGGCTTCATCACAGGGAAGGGCGAGTTTTTCGAGGACGTGTGCGCTGTTCCTTTTGGCCACAACCTGATGATGGTTCTGAAGGTAGGCGTTGTCGTTGCGCGTGAGATTCGAGCTGGCGCCGCCGTAGTTGCGGCCCGACCTGTCGGCAGGCCGAGCAGTGCTATCGGCTAGTGTCACGGGTGTTGAGCATGAGTGGTCGCTCCCGGCCACTACCTGTGACATTGACACCCCGCCGGCAACGGTGAGGTATCTGGATTACGGTGTGAAAGAGCCGCGGCTTCAAAGCCCAGAAGATGGTTGGACAGCCGGCTCTAACGAGTCATCTCTGCGCCACCATTGCCACCAAGTCGGGGATTGCCACCCTTGCTTGCTGGCCGCCTCTTTGCAGCGTTTTACAGCCTCTTCTTGCTCTGGAGCCGAAGCGAAGATGTAGTCGTGCTTACTAAAGGGGGTTCGTGTGACGCGAATGAATGCGTCATACTTGTTGTTGGAGGGTGCAAATGACATAGTCGCGTCGCAGCTTTACAGTTGTTGGACAGTGATTGCCTTTCTCCACACGATAATCTGCAGAGCCCAAGTTGCTGAGGTCGGACACGGCGCCCGCTCTGACGGCTAATCCGTCTCGAGTACCAGCCTGGACGAGTCCAGCGCCAGCTCCACGTATCAGACGCATCCCTTTCAGGCATGCGACTACGTCCCCGCACATGTGGATAGCGATTAGGTCGAATTTCGCACCACTTTGTCTTCGGCGACCTCAGCTTCCAATCTAGCGAGGTCGGTTATATGCAAAAGTGCACAATATGTCCAGCACAAATTGACGAGCTTGGGTTTTTAATATAGCATGGCTATATATTAATAATTCGTCGAACCATGTCACGCTCTGAGCTTATTATTGAGACCCCCTCGGCCCCGAGCTCGCGCGAAGAAGCCGCGGCATATTCGAGGTTCAAAGCCCGCAAGCCGGGCGAGCAGACTTGGGGCAAGGTAGCTACGCCCGCCATGTGTGCCTTGACGGGGAAGCTCTGCCGGGCGCAGGCGAATACGCTGACGTCGAGAATGGTAAGCTCGTCGTTCGACAACACAACTGAGGGCAATATGTCACGTCTTACGTTCACACGCTGCCTCCAGGAAGCCACCGGCAACCTCGAGTTCGTCGACAACTTCACCCGGTTGACGGGCATTCGCCTGCTGCCAGTTCCAGCCAGTACCCCGCTCGAACGGCTTATCGACAAAACCGTCGGCTACGGCGAGGTGGGTGAGAACGAACTGGCCGGCTTCCGGCAGTTCGCGCTTTTTGTGAAAGACACCATCTGGGACCGACTGCCGGCCGAGGTTCGCGACCTCAAGGGTTGGGTCATCCCCGGCCATTTCGTACATCCACAAATCCAATAACAAACCGCTCAAGGGACCTGCATGCAATCGACTACCGCTCCGCACCTCAACTCTGGCATTTTCGCAAAGCCGGCCATCTACGAAACTCCGATGCCCGTCATCATCGCCACGCACAATGGCTCGTTCCACGCGGACGACGTCATCGGGGTCGCCATCCTGCAGCTGGTTTTCCCGAACCACCATATCATCCGCACCCGCGATGCCGAACAGATTGCGAAGGCGAACTTCGCCGTCGATGTCGGTGGCCAATGGGACGCCACGCTGGGCCGCTTTGACCACCACCAGAAGGGGTTCGAGGGCGCTCGCCAGTCCGGTGTCGTGTACGCCAGCGCCGGCCTCGTATGGGCCGCCTATGGTACGCATTGCCTGGCGCCGTGGGCGAAGTACCTCAACGAGCAGAACGTGGCGGACATCGCCAATGCCATCGACGACGAGCTGATGCAACATCTCGACATGGCCGATACCGGTGCCAGCAAGGGCGCGCCAGGCATCTTCGGGCTGTCTGCACTGCTCTCGCAGTACAACTCGACCTGGTTCGAAGAGAACTGCATGGAGAAGGAGGAGCGAGAAGCACTCAAGCTCGAACGCTTCCTCGAAGCCGTGGGCGTCGCGCGCCGGCTCCTGCAGCACATCTTGGCCGACAAGGTGAGCGAAGCGACGGCTGCCAACCTGGTGCGCAACTCGCAGCGACTGATGGACGGCAAAGTCCTGCTGCTGGGCGATTCGGGCATGCCTTGGTACAAGGTGGTCTGCAATGAAATGCCCGAGGTCCTGTTCGTGCTGTATCCGGACTCGACTGACGGCCAGTATCAAATCCGCACGGTTCCCGTGGAGCCGGAGTCGTTCGTTGCACGTGCTGACCTGCCCGAGGCCTGGGCTGGCCTGCGCGGGAAGGACCTGGCGGACGTAACCGGCGTTCCCGATGCCGTGTTCTGCCACAATGGGTGCTTCATCGGCGGGGCGGCTAGTTTGGCGGGTGCTCAGGCGCTCGCAGCGCTGGCGCTCAAGGAGCTCGGAGTCACTCCAGCGGAGGCATGATGAGCAAGCTCGCAGAATACATTCTGGCGCACACTACGATGGCGCCGGCGGGACAGAACCCACAGGCGGCAAACCTGGTGTTCTTCGACGTCGTCGCGGGGCCGGGCGCCAGCGGGGCGGAACTGCGCGAGCTGCTCACGGCAAGCACGGACAGCTACCCAACCACGATGCTCTTCGACGGCGACGAGCACAGCTACATCGAAATCGGCGGCTGGCTCGGCAGCCAGCAGCTGGCGCTTCGCCTGATGGGCCTTGGCACCTTGCTCGAGGTGTGGCAGCTGCTGTCGCCTCGTACCATGCTGGGCAACGACATCCCAGCAGAAACTGAGCGGAAGATGGCCGAGATGGGCTTGCTGTCAATCCAGGCGCGAGTGCCGGCCGCAGCCTAAGTACCTTCGTCACGTGATTAGCCCCGCCGCCGAGAGGTCGCGGGGTTTTTCGTTTGGGGTTGCTGCCTACACTGCTCAGGACAACTCTTTTTAAGGATTCACCATGCCTCGTTCCATCCGCAGTCAAGCAGTCGAGAAGTACGTCGTTCGTCACAACGGTCGCGGTATCCACGTCTACCAGATGCCGGTGCCAGGCCTGCATGCACAGCTGCTGTCGCAAGAAGTGCTGGCGCTGGCAGCCGAGCGTGCGTACAAGCGGGGCTGGCGCAAAATCGTGCTGACCTGGGCCGACATGCCATGCAGCACGTGTTTCGAGACGGGCTATGCCTACCTGCTGGCGCTCAATTGCGCGATGGCGCGCGAAGCTGACTCGCACTACCGCATTAGCGAAGAACTGTGCCGTATCGGCCGTGACGGCGATGTCTTCAATCCGCCGCCGGCGAGTGAATCGTTTTACGACTACGAGCGCGACTACCTGTGACAGGCCGCGCATCTGTTCAAATCCCGCCTCGTGCGGGATTTTCTTTGGGCGAAAAAAAGGCCGCGGAGTTACCCGGGCCTTCGAAATCAATCAATTTTTCGCAAATACCACTTGCCTGTTGCATCGTTCAGGTCTTCGCGAAAACTCGGATGGTTCAACTGGTCAAACCCTTGGCGGCCAACTCGCGAGTGCATGTTGATACCCATGACACGACGCACCTTCTTTCCGATTAGAAGGTCTTGTGAGAGGAACGTCCCTGTTTCGTACTCGAACGTGTCCTCGTCAAAGACCTTGGAGCCGCGAGCCACTACTCCATGGGGCATGGCCGAGTCGAAAAGCACTACCGTCCCGTAGACCAGTGGGATGCGCTTGTCCAGATGAGGGAAGTACAAGTCCCATTTGGCATCTTCGCTTAGCCACAACACGCAGAATACTTCCTTCGTGTACGAATCCGCATCATGGTGAAACCGGGCGCCGGTGCAGGCTAACGCCACGGCCGCCTGCTTACGCGGAACGTTGCTCAGTCCTTGTTGGCTCAGCCAGTCGTCCATCGCTTTTTGCAGTGCGGGAGGCGCCAGGTGCGGGTGCTGCCCCAGATTGCAGACCTCGCCTACGCAGGTCATCGCGAACTTGCCGATGACTTCTGACCATTCGTCGCATTCCTCCAAAGTTGGAGGTGCAACGGGTAACACGTCGGCCAGGACGATGTTGGAGATTGAGCGACACCCTCCACCGGTCATCCGGACTAACGTAGTCTCCGGTTTAATCTCTTTCCACATACTGCTACTCCCAAAAAATGTCCTACTTGGTGTAGCGACCGCAGGACAAGTTCCGGATTACGCGCAGCGGGCGAGTAGTCGTGGCCACATCGCGGATTCCGCATCGTCATCGGAGTCGCAGCCACGGCCTACGCCCAAAGCCTTCGCTAGGCCGGTCGACAACTGCCGACCGGCCTCGAGGTCGGGAGCATCGTCTAAGACTGGCACATCCTGGTCGGGATGCGCTGCTTTAAAGATGTACCCGAGAGGGTTGCGCACCAGTCCACAGACCGTTCGGCCATCCCGGGCTTCCAGCGCCACGCAGGGGCCCTCAGAGCAGTTCAGGAACTCCTGGGCTAGCTGGCAAGGCTGCACGGTGCAGCAATAGCCGCAGCCGTTGCAGGGCTCGCCGAAGCGGGGTTTTGGAAGCGTCGATTGCGTGTTCATGTTCATAAGTATGGCCTATTGAGAAAACGGACCCGAGGGCCCGTTTGTAAATTACGCTTGCTGAACAGTGAAGTCCATCACATCGACGAGGTGCAGACTCAGGTGGCACCGGAACTGCTCGGCAGTGCCGGGATTGCCGACGAACATCCGTTTAGCTGGGTCTTCGACCTTGAACGTCGTGACCTGCCTGTGAGAGCCAAAGGCAAAGCCTGGCGCTGGCACCGTGAACACGACACCTGGGCGCAGAGCTGCCTTACGAGCCCAGTGCTGCGCACAGCGTTCGCGCCACACACGGGTGAGGTGCTTCTCCCGCGCAGCATAGGGCAGTTCGTCCACCGGCGTGAGCTTCTTGAGCAGCCGCTCAGGCATAAATGCCACGCACGGCTCCTCCGATTCATCACGGAACCGGTAGTGCCCCTGGCCCTTGATGGTTTCAACGACCACCACAAAGCCGGTGCAGATGGCTTTGCCCGTGGCGCGGTTCGTGGCCTGCAGGACGCCATAGGCGCCTTCGCGGCCGTTCACCATCTGCAGGATGTGATAGTCAACGCCCTGTTCTTCGTTGGCCCACTTCGAGCCAGCGTAGTACGACGAGACCCTGCGCAGAAAAGCGATGTTGCTCTCGCCGGAGCGCTTATCAACTACTGAGTAACCCATGTGTATCCTCCAATATCGAGCAAAGCGGAAGCTCTGCGTTGTCCTGAGAGGTATAGGTAGCGCCGGCGCTGCGCGGGTCAGTAAATCTGCTTAGCGCGGTCCAGGCCGGCCTGGTTGACGCGATAGCGTTTGTCGGTCTCCATGTCGATGAATCCCTTCTTCACCAGGCGCATGAGAGTTCGAGCATCTGTCGCGGACAATTCGGACACAGGCGTACTGCACACAGGAAGCATCATGCGGACATCGGACACCAGCGTAACGAGAAGGGCGCTCTCGGCGGCGCTTAGCTGCACAGGCATGCGACCTCCGCTGCGGGCAGGATGGCTTGCTCCGCCGAGGCGGCCAGTTGCAGTTCGCCCGATTCAGCTGCCGGAGCCAAAGCCGGCATGGCGTCGATGCTGAGTAGGGCCGTCAGGCCTTGAAGCATCCCACCGAGCAGGGCGCCATAGGCCATGCCGTCCGAGCTCAGGGCCTTAACCCGGGTGACCAGGGCTTGTGCTTGGCTGACGGGCAGTGTGTGTGGCACCTCTTCAGATAGCATCGAGGCTAGAAGCTCTCGGTGGAAGTTGTCGAGGGTGACCAGGTTACCGGTACGGAAGAGTTGGAAAGACATGACGTAGGGTAGTGAATCGAATTGCGGCATTTTAACACAACTAACGCTATATTGTTCGACAAACAACAATGAAGGCGTTTAATGTGGCGGCGCTACACCGTTCGTCCGAACAACTTCAACCCCCAGTAGTTACTTCTAGGAAGAAGTGGTTTACAGCCCTGTTAACAAACAGGAAACGCAGCCTCTAGCTGGCACAAAGAAAAACACCTTCCGGGGAGGAAGGTGTTCGGAACCATCATTGAATGGCAAGTGCTTGCGGGAACAAGCGCATGGTTGCTTTCGCCTTGTGGAGGATACCGGTGAGGGTTTCATCCAGGCGGTAGCCTTTGGTAATTTCTGCTTCGAGAGCCTGTACTACCAGAGGCGCACCTTTCGGCAGAGCTGCTTGCAGGGTGATGAAACTGATGAACTGCGCGTCACCCACGTTGTTGGCGCGACGGACTGGAGCGCTTTGGAGGGCACTGACAATACGGCTGCTATGGGCGTTGGCAAGGGTTCTCATGAATCTGTCCTTCATTCAAAAATGGGCCTATCCCGTATAGCGAGCACATTGGGCTCGCTACACAAGGCAGACCCAATTAAATGCCGAGGAGGAATATCATGATTAAAATTGGAACTGTTGTCGTGGGCACCGAGAACCTCAACGTGTTTCGCACCGAGTACAACAACTCGGGGCTGGCTATCGTACTGAAAGACCAGAAGGGCTATCCGTTCGCGACCCTGTCGTACAACCTTCCCGACACGCCGCTGGGCAAGGATGAGTTCCTGGCCAAGACCGTCCGTGAAAATGAAGTGCTGCGCGAGCCTCTGCTTCGCTCCGGGCTCTTCGAGGATACCGGGCGCCGCGGACCTGCCCCTTGGGACGACCTCGAGGTGTGGCAGCTGGGCGGGGAATGCCCGTTTTAATTTGTTCCAATCCTGCTCAGCTTTGAGCAGGATTTTTTACGTCCGACCCCAGCAAGAAAAAACCCGCTCAGCATCGGCTAAGCGGGGAATAAAGCGAGGCTTTGCGGGCCTACGTTAGCGCACGAATGGCACCGGGGTCGGGCTGTACGTTTCAGCCATCTGCAGTACGACATTCGCCTGCTCGGGCTTCAGCCGGAGGTTCGTCCTGAGGTGGCTCTCGAAAGAGCGCACGCTTTCTTGGCGAGCGATTTCTGCTTCGCACGCGGCCAGGAACCGCTGACCTTCTTTGCCGCCGAGCCAGTGCATTACTTGCTCCGCGACCTCGTAGTCCTCGAGGGACACCTTCCCACGTTCGAGAGGGCCACCTGGCGGCATCAGCAGGCGCTCGAGCGTGCGGTAACCGCCGTTGACAGACATCTTGCGGACTGTGTGTGCCGCCCACGCTTGGACGTAGGCGGTCTCACGACGCAAGACGTTCTCGGAGAGCTTTCGACCTTCAGCGAGCACGGCGCGGCCCATATTGCAGCCGAGCCAGACAACGACGGTCGCGGCGACCGTTGCTGCACGTTCGGTCAACGGGAACGCATAGTCCGACAACACGCCCGAGAGCATGTAGTTGAACGGGTGGTCCGGGTTGCCATCGTCAGCCATGAACTTCTTCCAGGCCGAGTAAAACACCATCTCGCCGATTACATCTTCTCGGGGCGGGTACATCGGTTCGTTCTTGAATTGGGGCTGGTCCCAAATGTCGTCTGTTTCCATTCCTTGTTCCTTCAAAAGAGTTGTCCTGTCCAGTGTAGCCACGCGCCGGCACCGGGCGCCGTCTAGCTTCTCAAAGAAAACCCGCTCAGCTTGCGCTGAACGGGGAATGAGACTGCAGGTTGCTGTTACTGGACGAACTGAACCGGCTTAGTGCTGTAGCCGGCCGCCATTCGCAGCGTCATCTCGACCGAAGTGGGCGAGAGGTTGAGGTTGACGGTCAGGTGACGTTTGAACTCCTCGACCTGCTGCTGGCGCTGGATTTCCGCTTCGCACGCGGCCAGGAACTTCTGACCGATGTCGCCGCCAAGCCAGAGCATGACACGCTCAGCGACCTCGAAGTCCTGCAAGGAAACGCCCTGAGTCGTCGGTCGCTCGCCTGGCGGCGTGAGCAGCAGTTCAAGGGTCCGGAAGCCTTCGTTGACCGCACTGTCGCGCATGTTATGTGCAGACCATGTGCTCAGGTAGACCTTGTCCCGGCGCATCCTGTGCTTGTCGGTGTTTTCTGCCGCATGAAGCATGTCGACGCCGCGGCGGCAACCAAGCCAGCAGATGACGGAAGCGGCAACTGTCGCTGCACGCTGCGACAGAGGAACGCCCGAGCTCATCAGGATTGTTCCCAGCTTATAGTTCGGCGCCTGGCGGCCCTCGCTATCTTGCGCGGTGTATGCCAGCCACGCATCGCGGAAGACGTGTTCACCGATGTTGCCGTCCCTTGGAGGCTGCATCGGCTGGTTGTCGAACTGGGCCAAGCATTCGACTTCTTGAGTTTCCATCTGTACGTCCCTTCAAAATAGTTGTCCTGTCCAGTGTAGCGAAGCTTTGCCCAGTGCAAAAAGAAAAGCCCGCCAGATTGAGCTGGCGGGCAGAAGTAGTGCGGGCAGGGTGCCGGCCTAGCGCTCAGGCTGCGGGCATGGGGCAACGTAGTCCCAGCCGCTGGTGTCGACGTCGCGACCGCTTGCGCAGTCGCCGCTTGCGCACCATTTCTTCGCGAACGGTTGCCACTGCATGACGACCAGCCCATGGGAATGGCCGTCATAGTCGCGGCGTTCCAGCCAGTGGTGACCGGCATCCATGCTCATGCGCAGTGGCGGCGCCGGTTCGATATCTCGTTTGTGCGGGGTGTTCATGATTTCTCCGAAAGGTTGACCTACTTGGTGTAGCAACCCTTATTGTTCACTTGCTATAATGGAATTCTCATCACATCAAGGACTACCATGCTCGGAACGATTGTTGGAGACGTCTGGGGTTCCTGCCTCGAGCGCAGCTGCACCACCTCACGGGAGCTGCCGGCACTCACTGCGGCCCATCATGTGACAGACGACACTGTCATCACCATGGCCGTCATTGACCACCTGAAGCGGGGTGTTCCGTTGAAGGAGGCTTTCAAGGACTGGGTTGCCGCTTACCCGGGCGTGGGCTACGGCAGCAAGTTCGAGGCCTGGGCCGAGGGCCGGGAGCCGGAGGCACCTGTGAGCTGGGCAAACGGCGCCTTGATGCGTATCGGGCCCGTTGCTGCGACCTCAAGCACGCTCGAGCAAGCCCGCAGCCTGGCGGCCGACATCACCAGCACCACCCATGGCCACCCTATCGCGATGACTGCTGTTGACCAGTACGTGCAGCTGCACTGGGCGGCGTTGCATGGCGCCAGCCGAGATGAGCTCCTGCAGATGTGGAAAGGCATGGGCGGGGCAGTCCACTCGGTTGAGGCCATGCACGCTGAAGGCTCGCCAATGAGACTGCGCGCCGACGACACGCTTGAAGACGTGATGAGCTGCCTAGCTGAAAGCACCGACTTCGATTCGCTTATCGGTACCTGCCTGTATCACGGCGGCGACAGTGACACCATTGCAGCTGTTGCGGGTGTCCTAGGCGAAGCGCTCTGGGATGTGCCGGTGCATCTCGCGCAAGCCGTAGAACCGTATCTCGATGACCGAATTCGCGGTACGCTGGCGCTGCTTGGCACGGGGCAGTAGAGGCGCGGCTATCGAGTAGTCTTGGTGGGCGCGACGGCCCACTCCGACTCGGGGTCTGCGGACAAATCCGGGTCAGCGAGAGGGATGGTGTAATCCAGCGCCAGCCGCGATTCCACGTGCGCCAGGATGGTGTAGGGTTCTTCGGACCCGAAGCACTGCACTATCTCGTTCTCACGAGCCGCGGCTCGGATACCGTTGTCGCCGCGAGCCTCTAGGTTCACCGCACGGCATACCGCGACGTTTGCGGCCTTCAGCAGCCAGTACTGGGGCGCACCAGGTTGAACCTGCTCCCATGTCACTGGCGCCGGCTGCATTCCGTGCGCCGGGGTTCCCGGCAGCACCATCAGGAAGTTGCGGTCAAGTAGCTCGTCGATGGAATCGGGTGACCGGGCCTCTTGGGCATTGAACGCCTGCTCCGCAGCCAGGACCTGCTGAGCCTGATGGAGCAGCTCGGTTGCGGCTACTCGGGACACTGCACGGTTGGCCGTGTCTCCCGCATAGGAGATGGTGGCCGCTGCCAGCGCAGCTACCAAGGCGATAGAGATGAGGGCGACAATCAGCGAGAACATGCGGTCTCCGGAGGGTGGGCTATCCTTCCGTATAGGGAGCGCTGTTAGATAAAAAACCTCCTGCAGGGCAGGAGGTTGGAATTACTGCAAGGTTACTTCGGTGTGTTCGCTTGGTAGTCCTTCAATAGCACGTAGAGCTCGGCGGCCGATAGGCCTTCAGGGTCACGGGACAGCCTACGAATCGTCGAACGAATCACTGCCGCCCGGTTCGAGAAGTCGCAATTCTCTTCCTCGTAGTGCGCCACCAAGGCATCCAAATCGACCTCGTGGGACAGCACTCCGATGCGCTTGAACCGCGTAGCAAAGACATCGTCTGGAACGACAATGTTTTGACCGAGTGCGTCCGGGGCGTACCCGAAGCGTGCACGTTGTTCCGAGAAGGAGAGCTCCTCCTGAGAGATGCTCTCGGCAAGTGCCGGATGTGCCCAGTGCGTGTACGGCGCCAGGAGCTTACCCCGGGCAATCGCCTTCTCTCCGTCGCCGAGAACGGCGATTTGATGGCATTGACCAGGGATGGTGTAGTACGCACCGGTCAGCGTGTCCTGAAAGACCTCGTCGGTCTGGGTAACTTTCAAATTTCTTCCTCTTCCTTGGTGGTGAAGCCCGCCGGCGCCTGGGTGATAGCCCAGCTGCTCAGCTTGCTGCGAATGATTCCTGCACGGGGCGCGGCGTAGCAATACATATCGAGTTCCGAATGCCAGTACAGCCCATCCAGGCCTAAGACGTGTTCTGCGTAGGCAAGCGCCAGCATGTCCGGCGCGAAGCCGAGATTCACGTGCTGCTCTGCATACTCGACCAGCTTATCCGTCGGGGCCGGGGTAACTTCCGTGTAGCGTCGGATAATATCTTCCTCATCATCCTCGCCGAGCTCGCGCACCGACTCTTCCCGGGTTGCGTGGGTGTAGGTTTTAACGATGTCGTCGCCGTTTTCAGTCATGTCCGCGCATTCGGTCATCACCGCAAGGCACTCGACGGCGTAACCTTCCTGGTATGCCCAGGCATTGATTATCTGCCACGCTTCCTTGGAAATACGGCAGACGTCCAGAAAACGACCCTTCGGCTTGGAGAGAATCCAGATTGGAGCCATTCCCAGCTTGGCAATGTGGCGCCAGGCATTGGGCGTACGTGAGACCGACAGGCACGGGCCTTCGTGGCTCGAGCGCGAGTTCGGCGGTGGCTGCACTGCCATGTCGCCCACGTGGTAAATCCTCGAAAATTTCTTGATAGGGAATTGCACTTCGTCCTCCTGAGTTGTCCTGCGAAGTGTAGTGACCGCGCTCCGCACCTTGGCCAACCCAGTATCTTGTCGGCTTAGCATGTGATAAAATGCTTAAAACATCAGCAGTCCAATACTGAAGTCCCAACCGCCCAGTTGTTTGCTATACAACCCAGAGGACAAGATTTTACGTGGCGCTCTGCCACTTGCTCAGACTAAAACCAATAAAACGAGGGGTTCGCCCGTCGACAAGTAAATAGGCTTTGGGTTCGCCCAAGAGAGCCAGCTGATAACACACAAGGACAAGAATGCTGCAAATTACCGGATATTGTGACGATTTTCTGATGAACGACGTCAAGGACATCGCCTCGCAGTTCATGCGAGACGTGCTTGGCTTCCTCCCTGGCGAATTCTCACTCTCCGATGACAGTACCCTGGATGACTTTTCCCTCATGAGTCGCCTGGACACCGGCGAGCTCACGTGGGATGAGTTTGTGCTCAACAAGGTGGCCGACACCTATGGACTCACCCTGTCCTCGACCCGCATCAACCTGGTTACGCTGTTCACCCAGATTGAGCAGTCGACGAACGTGACGTACCACTGACCGTCGCAGCATCGCAATTCATTCCAAGCCGCACTCCTTCCCGGACTGCGGCTTTTTCATTGCTAGTGCGACTCGCGGTCGCTACACGAGGTAGGACAACTACTGGAGTCAATCATGGCCATCGCAAAGCAAGAACAAGCAGCAACTCCCGCAATCAACCCGGCCGAGCGCTACGACCTCGTCAAAGAGGGCGCTATTGTGCTGTTCGAATATCGTGGCAACGTGGAGTCCGGGAACGTAATCTACGTCCAAGGCACGCGCATCGGGCTGGTGTGGTTGGAGGGATACAAGAGTCGTAACGAAGACCTGCAAGTGCACGAACTGCTGTCTGTCTGGGACAAGAAGGGCCCTTGGATGGCTATCTTCCCCTTCACCGGCACCGGGCATCTCTTCCCCGCCGGCCGTGCTTGGCTCGAAAAGCACCCGAATCCGACCGACCGTCGCGAATTCCAACCGCCGAGCAACACGTAATTCAAAAGCGCCCCTCAGGGCGCTTTTTCTTTTGTGGAGCTAGTCCGCTCGAGGCTTCACGTGCCAGAGCTGATGAATTTCCGAGAGCGGTTTGAACCCAGAGTCGGGCGAATAGAAGGCGAGCCCGCGGGGCGGGGTTTCGGGCTGAGCGGAGAGAACAGTACGCCTGTGTGGGATAACGAACCCTGAGAGTACCGTGAGCCCGTGCCGGACAACGAACCGAGGCTCGGGCTTGCCGGCTGCGCGGGTGGCGCGGTGCAGCTCCGGGATTACAGTGAGGGCGTCAGCCATTGGGATTTCGACCAGGGCGACATCGACGCCAGTCCATTGCTTGACGCAGCAGGCGTACACCGCCTCGAGGTCTTCCTCTGGAATCTGCTCATCGCGAAGGATGCAGAGAGCCTCTGCTTTTGAGCCCGCGACGCAGAGATTGCGTAACTCTTTGGCGACCGGGCTACGGATGGTCTCGAAGACCTCGTCTATCAGGGCGCGTATGCGCAATTCTTCGGTGCTCATTGTCAGAGAAATTTTGCAATATCAGAACCGTTTATTGTAGCACTAGTAAGTGAAGTGGTACAATTTCGACTGCGGAAGGTGGTGAAGCATCACGCAGATTTAGGGAGGAAAATAGAAATGGACGCATGTATGCGTCCATTCAGAATTACAGAACCGATTAGGGTTCGTTACATCGGCGGCTTCTTGACCTTTTTGCAGTCTTCGATGCCAATCGGCGGGCAGACGAAGTTGCTCTGGCTGGTGGCCGGCGCCGAAGCGACAGCGTTGGTCTGGGTCGAGGAGGTGACGGCGGCCGGCTGGGCGAAGGTCAGTTCCGAAGGCTTGGTGTGGTCGACAGGGGTCGAGGCGGTAGCTGCGGAGACGGAAGCACTTGCTGCCAGGGCGACTGCCATCATCAGGCCGATGGAGCGCATACGCGATTTGTTCATGGTTTTTCCTTAGTTTGGTTTGAAAGATGTCCTGGTGTCTTGTATTAACTACCTGACACTACGTATAGCAGTTAGTAACGCAAAAAGCGTTCTATACCTAATGCGGGGTGGCCAGGCTGCAGCGACCACACCGCACCCTTCGAAGCAACTGTTTTTGGAAGCGCACTCATGTTCCATCTCCACCTTAAATCCGTGCTATCTCCTGAGCTGTGCCAAGAGCTTATTGCCCAGGCTACTGCCGCGGGTTTTGAGCAGGCGAAGGTGAATAGTTATGGCACGCAGAAGCGTATGACAAACATTCGGAACAACGAGCGCAGGGAGTGGGACGATGCCCGTCTGGCGCGCAGACTGGAAGGCGTACTCATTGAGCATGCCGCGGACGATTTCCCTTTTGGGATTTACGACCGAATGTTCGCCGGCGCTGGCGCCCATTTCCGGATGTACCGCTATCGCCCAGGCCAGTACTTCAAGCCGCATCGTGACGGGCAGTTTCGGCTGAACGAATTGAAGAGTTTCGTTACGGTTCTTTTCTACCTGAACGATACCGACGGCGGCGAGACGATTCTCATGCCAACCAGCTACCTCTATCGGGACAACTGGATTACGGTTAAGCCTGGAGTTGGCGACGTACTTTTGTTCGAACATGACTTTTGGCACGAAGGCCGGCCCGTGCTCTCAGGGGAGAAGTACGTTCTCCGCACAGACCTCTTCTACCGCGGCTAGGCGCCGCCGGTTCGTATGCCAATGAAAAAGCCCAGCGGCGCTGGGCTTTGCGAGGGAGTATGAGCGCCTTACTTGGCAGCTTGAGGGGCAGGCGCGACCGGCGCCGGCGTGGCGGTCGGCACGATACGCTTGTCTGCTTCGGCCTTAGCCAGCGCCTGCGATGGAGTCGGTTTGGCCCCGTTGGCCGCTGTCATTGCGGCGCGCTGTTTCATGAACTCATCCATCTGGAGCTTGTGTGCGGCAGCGAGTTCCTCCGGCGTCACGAAGCCGTCTTTGTTGGTGTCGAATTTCCGGAAATTGGTCTGCGCCGGTTCCAGGAACTCCTTCAGGGTCACCTTGCCGTCTTTGTTCTTGTCGAAGCGCGTGAGCTGACGTGCTGCCATCTCGACTTCGCGGTCTGCGCGGGACACAGGTGTCGTGATTGCTTTTGCAGGCTTGGCCGCAGGGTTCGAGACCGGAGTTACCGGCGTCAGTTGGGCCATCGCGGCGGATGCAGTGAGGGTGAACAGCGCTGCAGCAAGAATTTTCTTCATAGGGTTCCTTGAGGAGGTTCGGTTGTATTCGTTTAGGTGTTACAGGCAAACCCTGTATAGCGTGGGCGGTTAGTCAAGGTGCTAAGCCAGCCAAGATTGCCGCGCTTATAATTGCTACACATGCAAGGCCCACTAACAGAGCAAATCATGATTTCAGAAATCCAATTCATCGACCTCGCTAAATCCGAGACCTTCTCGTACGCGGCGAAAGTCAAGTTCTTCAAGGCGAATGCCAGTATCAAGTTCGAGCCAGGGCTCAACATCCTTTTCGGCGTCAATGGCTGCGGCAAGTCCACAGTTCTTCGAATGGCGGCACTCGCAACGGCGGCAGAGCAGGGCGGTGTTTCGACCATTACCCGTACCTGGGTCGGCGAGGTGGCCGACCGTTTTAAAGGTTGTTCCAATATGGACGGGCTGAAGGTGCTGCACGATGGCACACCCGTCATGTACGGTAACCCGCGCAACGCCGTAGGTCTGTTCGGAGGAAGCGCCGCGTTTGATGACGACTTCTTCGACGAAGGCCTGGCAAACCTGCACTCTAAAGACTCGACCGGATACTCTACGATTAACCGGCTGGGCAAAATGCTGTCGATGCTCGCCGGCCGGATGCCCTTCCCAGAGAAGATTGACGACCGCATCGGCTTGCTGAAAGACCGTACTCGAGATACGGAGGATACAATCGCGTTCGAGCTCCTGAAGGCGTCTATTCCAGTAGGTCCGCGCACATTCATCCTGGATGAGCCGGAGTCCGGGCTCGCGATTCCCGTCCAGAAGAAAGTCTTCGATGACCTGTACAAGGCTGCACGAACGCTCGATGTCCAGCTGCTGGTCGCGACTCATTCGATGTTCGCACTCGGGCTGACCGGGGCAAACTACATCGAGATGGAGCCGGACTATCTCCTGCACGCAAAGAACGCGTTCTCCGCAGTGCACGTGCGGCTCGAGCTGGAACGGATGCTTGCGGAACTCGAGGAGAAAAAGGGGTCGGACCGGAAGGATGCGACTGCTGACGACTCCAACGGCACCGCCAGCAACACGTAGTAATTCGACCGCACCTTCTGGTGCGGTTTTTCTTGGCGGGTTAGTCCTGGTCGCTACACCGTAGTAGGACAACCACGAAAGGACTACCTATGAACGTACCAACCAGCCTGCAGGGCAAAGACATCAACGGTTACACCGACGCTGCTCATGCTCGCAAAGAGCGTTTCCACAAGGATGGCAAGAAATTCATGAAGGAGCTCGCCGCGGCACTCGGCATCACCGACGCCTGCGACATCCGCAGCAACAAAGCGGGGCCCGCGGTTTCGGGTGAGGTGAGCCTCCACGGGGACCACATCTACGTCCAGCTGTCGGGCAGCTACCACGAAGGTCCGCAGTTGCTCTACCGCAGCTGCAAGAATCGCAAGGACTACACCGGCGGCACCAACAACTTCATCAGCATGGAGAAGCTCGCCTCATCGCTGCAGGCACGTGACAACTTCGTCAAGCACTGCAAGTCCCTGATGGCCGCTGCTCAAGAAGTCGCCGGCGCCGCAGTTTCGGCTTAATTCCCACGCCTGCCACCTCCCGGTGCGCAGGCTTTTTTACGTCCATAGAAAAACCGCACAGACAAGCTGTGCGGTTGAGAATTACTGCTGTGCGGGCACCACCTCGAACTGATTCATGTTGGCGAGGAAGCCCTTTTTACGGCTGGTCTCGACCCAGAACAGCTCCAGGTTGCCCGGCCGCTCCGTTCCGAAGATTTTGCCGATTTCACCCAGGCTGGCCCAGGTTTCGTCAGGCCGGCCTGGGAACGTTGCAATCAGGTCCTCCTTAAACCTCACGGAGTCGCCTGGCTGCGGCAGGTGTGCGTACTTCGGGTCGACCTTCATGCGCCACCCTCGTCGCTGGTGACGGTGCTTGGCAGCGCCAGCGGGCCGAAGAATTGGCCGCCAATCGGAGCGCCGTCTGCGAACTTGAGGCTGATGGCGCAGGAATGGCAGTCTGCATCCACGAACGAGCCGCTGATACGGCCGCGTGCGTCAATCTTGAGGAAGCCGACATGCTTGATGCCGATGTCGTCCACCCACTCGTATGCGCCAGGTTGCGTCACCTCTGCGGCGGTCATTGCCTTGTACTTCATGTGTGTCCTTTCAGATAGACGTTAAAGAGGCTTCAGCTGGTACGAGGCGCCGGGGAGCAGCTCGAAGAACAGCTCGCCATCGTGCTCTTGTGGGGCCGAGCTAACATCACCCCAGAACGTGCTCATGCTGCGCAGCTCTTCGCTCAGCGCCTTGGTTTCCGGAGTGCGCTCGAAGTACTTGGCCAACTCGAACTTCGTGACGCCGGGCAGGTAGAGCGGCGCGAACACCAGCTTTTCGTCGAGGGACAGGCTGCCGAAATCGCGACCGTGGGCGGATGCCACGTGGCGCATCAGCCGGCCGACGTCCTGGTGGTCGCGGGCGTCCTTCACGTCCAGGTGGGCCAGCTTCGGCAGCGGGCCACGCAGGTCGACTTCGCAGACGACATAGCGTGAAGCGTCACTACCGACCGCACTTGCGTTCACCAGCGCCAGCTCGGGCGTCGGGCTCGCGTACACGGCATGACGACGGCTGGGAGCGGAGCCAGGGCGCAGCCATTCCCACAGGTTGTCCACCAGGTAGGGGATGTTGCTTGGGATGCGACGGGAGGCTTGTGGGCCAAAGATGAGGTTCGGGTTGAAGCCTTCTTTTGCGACTGCACGATACATTTTCATGAGTGGTCCTTTCGGTGATTGTCCTGCGCAGTGTAGCGACGAAGGTCTTTTCGGGGAGTCCTTCGCGCAGGGAGCGTTCGGCGAAGAAAAAGCCGACGCTAGCGCCGGCTTGTGAAGTATTAATGTGCTTTTCCGAGCCAGGTCATGACCTGGTCCCAGCGGCCCTGAATGTCTGGCAGTGAGAAACGCTCGTAGGCGCTCATGACCAGGTCCTCTCGCAGCTGAATCCAGCGTTTTTGGTCCTCGCTGTACTCGCGGCCGTAGGTGTTGCAAGGTGAGGTTCCTCCGAAACACCAATCTTCCATATGGCGCAGGACGATGACGAATTCCCGAAGAAATCCTTCCGTTTCGTATCCGCCGGCTTCAAGCAGTCGAAGCTGGATTCCACCTACGCGGCATTCCCGCTCAGTGGCCTGCATCGTCCTCGGCTCGTAGTAACGCTCTCCGCCAATCACGACGGACGACCGGATTCGCATGTCGAACATATCTTGCTTGACGCGGCGTTTCCAGATGCGTGAGGGGAGCAAGCTCATTTCGATTGCGTGGGAGACTTCGTGCAGGACGTTCTTGACGCTCTTGCACTCCGAGGGACCGGCACGGCTGCCGAACCGGCGGCCATCGTAACCTTCGTTTGGCCCGATGATGAAAGCAGGGTGGAACAGCCAGGGGAGGGTAGTCTGCAGTTCTGCTTCGATTTCGGGCACTGGTTGAAACAGGCCGGCTTTAGGCTTAGGGGTGATAACTGATTCCATGGTGCGATTCTCTCAGAAAGATGTCCTTCCTTGTGTAGCCACTGCCGGCGACACTGAATCGAGGGCGCGGCGCCGGCTCAAGGCCTGAGTTGCCACTTCCATGAAGAACCGCCGGCGGGTGCCGGCGGTAGTCAGGATTACGCGTCGAGGTATCGCTGCGCATCGAGCGCGGCCATGCAACCTGTCGCCGCGCTGGTGATGGCTTGGCGGTACACGTTGTCTGCAACGTCACCGGCGGCGAATACGCCTGGGATGCTGGTAGCAGTCGCACTTCCGAAGCCATCACGGCCGCCGCGGGTGACGATATAGCCATCCGCCATTTCCAGCTGGCCCGCAAACAGGCCCGTATTTGGATGGTGTCCGATGGCGATGAAGCAGCCGTGCACGGGCAGCTCGAACTTGGAGCCCAGATGCAGGTTTTGCACTCGCACGCCAGTCACGCCGGCGTCATCCCCCAGCACTTCGTCGAGCGTGCAGTCCAAGTGCAGCTTGATTTTTCCTGCAGCCGCGCGCTCGAGCAGCTTGTCGACCATGATTGGCTCGGCACGGAACGTATCGCGGCGGTGGATGAGGTGTACGCGGCTTGCGATGTTCGAGAGGTACAGCGCCTCCTCAACAGCGGTGTTGCCGCCGCCGACGACGCAGACTTCGCGATTGCGATAAAAGAAGCCGTCGCAGGTCGCGCAGCCCGACACGCCGCGGCCGGCGTAGGCGGTTTCGCTGGGCAGGCCAAGGTACTTGGCAGAGGCCCCGGTCGCGATGATGAGGGCGTCACACGTGTACACCCCATTGTCGCCTTCGAGGCGGATTGGCTGCTCGGTAAGGTGCGCGGTGTGGATGTGGTCGGAGACCATCTTCGTCTGGAAGCGCTCGGCGTGCTGGGCGAAGCGCGCCATGAGTTCGGGGCCCTGAACGCCCATAGGGTCAGCTGGCCAGTTTTCGACGTCTGTGGTGGTCATGAGCTGTCCACCTTGGGATAGGCCAGTGACCAAGACTGGATTCAGGTTGGCGCGGGCAGCATAGATGGCAGCGGTGTAGCCGGCGGGGCCTGAGCCCAGGATGAGCAGTTTCGAGTGAGAAGTTGGTTTGGACACGGAAGGCTTTCGTAAAAGGGATAGGTACTGTCTAGCACCCATGCGTTAAACCCGAAGCGGCCGACGGCACCCGCAGGGCATAGACCCCACCCACTCGAGAACGTACACTAGCTGCGTTTCCGGGCTCCTTCGCGCGGCGCCGTGCGGGCGCTATACAAGGAAGGCCCACTCCCTCTACAAAGGACATTTATGAACCAACCACAAGCCACCCAGAACCGCGAAGCCTACCAAAACTACCTGGCCAATGCGCTCGCCGCACTCACCAACGCCGGCCTCAACCACCTGACCCCTGAAGTCGAAGCCTGGGTCGAAGCACATTTCGCGCGCGGCACCGCCGTCGACCAGCTGCAAAATGCCTGGAACGATTTCGAGAACGTCGGCCTGGTACAGAAGGTAAAGGCCGCGTCGCGCATGGAATACGTGAAGGACGAGCTGACCCGCAAACTCGAACGGGCGACCGAGCGCAAGGCCGAACTCGCCGCCAAGCTCAAGGCATCCGACCTGGACAACATCGCCGACCTGGCGGCCGAGAACATCGAAGCCCTCCTGAAGGTCACGACCCAGGTGCGCATGTTCGGCCGGTTCATGAAGGCAATCCAGACGCGTGAGCAAGCGAACGAGGCGCCAACCGATACCTTCGCACAGCTCTCGGGGCATGCTTACCGCGAAGCTGCTCTCGGCGCGTCGCACCAGTCCATCGGTTCGTCCTGGGGCTCGAACGAGGCGAAGCGAGCCGAGCTCGCAGCTGCCGGCGAAATCGCTCTCCTGTTTGTCGACGTCAGTCGCATCTAATCTGTAATTTGGCTCCTCGAGATTCGTTCTCGGGGAGTTTTTCTTTGGAGTCGCCGGATGCTTGGCCGTAGATAAAAAAGACCCCTCCTGTGAAGGAAGGGCCGAGGGATGAGGCTGTGTGGTCTAGCGGAAGACCGTGATGGACTTGATGTCGGCAAGCCGGACTTGACCGATGGTGCGGGTGTAATTGCTGTCCGAGTTGCTGAGGTTGAAAACGGTGTCGCCAGTGTCACAGTGACGTACGACGCTAATCGGACGGGGGCCTTCGATGATGAGACCACCTGAGCCGACTTTCTTGCCGTTCCAGCTTGCGCCCGCAACGACGCGTATCTCGACCATCAGCGAGGCCTTCTGCTTCTTGGGGGCGAGCGCATAGCCGCGCATCGTCTCTAGGATGACCTCTTTATCGGTAATGGTAATGGTTTGCATTCATGTCCTCATGTGGATTGACCTTCTTCGTGTAGGTACGACCGGGCCACGCTACGCGACGTTGTGGGCCCGGCGCCAGGGGCTCTAACATCAGCGAACCTCTCGTTTAATCCGCCATATCTTTACAGAGTCTCACCCAACCTCGAGGACATTCATGACTGGCACGACTATCTCCCTGCTTCTGGCCACGGGACTGTTTTCGCTGACGACGCTTGCTGCACTCGCCAAGCTTTGCATGCTAAGAAAACGAGCTCAACGTGACCAGCGCGAACTTGAGAGCTACAAAGCTGCATATGCGGAACTAAGCAGTGTTATCTATTCCATTCGAAACATATTTGACCATTTTGACACTTACGTTGACACCGACGAAAAGTTAGGGCGGTTCCTTTGGCAGCTGGGCATGTCGTTTCCGCAATACGTCGAGGAACTGCCAGGAATGCTCCAACCTCTGCCTCCCGGTGCGCCGAGCGAGGTCCGGGAGGGCGCGCTTCCGAGCTTGCCGTTTGCCTTCAGAGATGGCAGGGAGCTGGACAAAATGGTGAACGACATCAACGACCCGGTGTTCAATCGTCTCTGGGAAATTCGTTCACCTGCCGCCATTGGTGAAATGCTGCGTCACGGGCTATTTCTCTCTTTTGGATACACGGATGCGGTCGCGATGTGGAAGCCAGACGGGGTGAACCTGAACATCAAGCCAGCCGACGTCGGCTATACCAACTGGGGACTGCGGCCGCTAGAGGCGCTTCGCCAATTCGACCAGGTTTGGCGGAAATGGCGGACCTTGCAAGTGCCCCAGACTGACTGAAAGCTTTGCTGCGAAAGAAAAACCCACGGCCGAGACCGTGGGTTAATTGTTGAATTGTTATGCAATTTGCAGTAGGCCTGCTTTTGGCAGAAGCTGCGAGAGGGCGGGCTCGAACCAAGTTTGAACCCAGGCCTCGACTCGGCCCTTAAATGGCTCCCAGTGCGCTTCCTGGCGTTCTGTGGCCTCATCAAACAAGGCTAGGGAGAACGTCTCTCCGTTGATGACCAGGTTTCGTGGCTCCCGGGCATCCTGCACCCGCGGTTGAGGCAGCTTACTGACCAACGACGGGTAAGATTCCTGCAGCACCTTCTGTGCGTCGCCCAAGTGGTCCGGGAACGAGAAGAAATTCGCCTTTTCAAGAACCTGCAATTCCTCGCCGGATTGCACGAAGAGCGACAGCGCCAGCAGCTGGTCCAGGACTGGTGTGTCCTTGAAGTAGACGCAAAGCTTCGCGATGAAAAGGTCGTCCTTTGTGAGCAACGACAGGTCGTACGGCGTATGCGCGCGGCCCTTAGCGCTCCTGTCCTCCAACCAGCCAGGTTCCCCTAACGGCCGGAGTATGAACTTGAACTTCGAGTCCGGATGTGAAAGCTCGACTTCGTGCCCGCTGACAAACAGGCGCAGGTTGTCCTCCTGGCGAAACTGCGCGAACAGCTTGCAGACCTTCTTGATGGCGGCGCGCACCGGACGCTTGTTCTCCAGACGAAGCCGGGCTTTGCGGGCCGCTTCATTACGGTCGTAAGCCTCACCGCTCAAGGAAACCCTGTCGTCCAGGGTCTGCCGATGCGCAGCCTGCAGCCGGCGAAAGGCAGCGCCACCATCTTTCCGGTACCAGTTGATGGCCCGCTCGAGCTTTTCGTTGTCGCCGTAGAGACGCTCGAGGAACCCTCCCATTCGCTGGTTCAGAATCGCGCGCACCTTGGTTTCGGTGACGTCTTCTTCCCCATGAATGGTCTTTTCAGACCAGAACGTGTCCATGCGCTCCGAGAGCCCCTCGATGAGGGTACACTGCTCGATTTTTCCGAGGTCGCCCTGCACCTTCATCTGAACCAGGAATGATGCACGCTCCTGCACGTATCGAGCTAAGTCCGGAAGCGAGCGTAAGGAGTTGAGGGCAACCCAATGCTGGCGTTCTTCCTCGGCGCCGCGCAGCGCCATTCTCGCGACGTTCTGCAAGAAATGGTCTGGCAGGATGCGGTCAGCTGCGATGAGCCTGTCTACGTGCCGGTATGCGTTCTCCAACAGGTAGATAGTGGCATGCTCAACCGGTGTTAGCTGGCCAAGCTCTGCCGCAGAGTCCACGATGTATTGGACATCCATCGCTTAGCCCCCGACGATGGGGCGCGTGGCGAGGGTCTGGTGACGGAGGACTTCCTTCGCGCTGGTTGCGATGCCAACCGTGTCGTACGAACGTTCCTTAGCCAGCGGCACCACATGTGCTTGTCCGGCCGCGACCGCGGTATTGATGGCGTCATCGCCCAGGTTCATGATGATGGACTTTGCCAGCGCATCGTCGGCGACTACCTTGCCGGCCTTGCGGATTTGCTCGATGCTTTCGGCTTCCACTTTCTTGTGGCCGAGCAAACCGCCGAGACGAGGTTTCAGGATGAAGAAGGTGTAACGCTCTTTCCGCTTTTGCTCGATGAGCGCCAGCATGGCTTCTTCGTTGTCCTTGTCCCAGGAAATGGTGATGTCGCCAGTCTCGTTGAGGAAGGTGATGCTCGGGATGATTTGTTCTACGGTTTCCATATGTACTCCAAAAAAGTTGTCCTGGCCAGTGTAGCGAAGGCGCCCACCAAAGGAAAATCCGCTAGCAAGCTAGCGGATTGTGGAATTACGTTGTGGCGGGTTGAACGCTGAGGTTGTGCCAGCTCTCGGACATCATGTCATGCGCATAGCACCAGGTCGCCTGCAAGCCGTTCGACTCTGCCCAGTCCGTGAAGTCTTTCCAGTACGAGTAGTACGGGTGTTTGGCGTCCGTGAAATCAGGACCGGAGTAGCGCCCGAGGAGGCTGCCGACTTCCATGTGACTGTGATTCTTACCGACTTCAATTGGCTTCACCGGGCGGCCAGTCACGATGTTGCGGGTGAACTGTGCCTTCGCGTCGTCGAAGAAGCGGGTCAGCAACAGCTGGATGCGATGTTTCTCTGCGTTTTCGTCGTCGACTTTGGCTTGCGCCAGACGAGCTTCCTCGTCTTGGTCGTGCTGAATTTTGGTGCGCAGCAGCTCGCCGAGGGATGGGGTATTCGACATGGGTACTCCTATTGTCCTGAGTTGATAAAGTGGCCTACCCAATATAGGCACCGACGGCTGAAGCTGCCGAGGGCTAAGCGCGCTACGCGGGCTTCACACTCAATTCGTACCAAGCGCACTCCGACGAAAAGTCGTTGTGGAACTCCCAGACCGGGGCCAGGCCGTTATCCTTGGCCCACATCGCAAAATCTCCCCAATAGAAGCTCATCCGGTGCTTGAAGTTGGTGATAGGGACTTCGGAGCGAAGTGCTCCAATTAGCGAGGCAACCTCTAAGTTGGCGCCATTTCCGACTCGGATTCGACTCAGCGGCCGGCCCGCCAATATCTCATGCTTGAACAGCGATTTGGCGTTCGCGAAAAACGTTTCCACCAGTAACTCCTCGCGCTCCTGTCGAGCTTTCAGTTCTTCCTCGCTAGGCGGACCGGGCGGAGGAGCGCGGGTGCCCAGCGCCAGCCGGTGCGCCAGGATGTTACCGAGAGACTTGGAAGGGGTCATGGAGTCACGGGCGAGGTCGTCGTAAAGTGTTGCTCTATGCGAATATTATAGCACGAGCTCGTTTATAAAATTTTGCTATACAGAATAAGGCTCGGTCTGCGGCCATCCCCTTGCGCTGAGAAATCAGTACGGTAAACCAGCAGATGTTAGGACAACACACACCCGGTCTTTTGCTAATAGCAGAAGCGAAGGTTCGACAAGGCAAGGACTCGACAAATGTTCGCTTCTGCGAATTACAAAGGACACACCATGAATCAAGCAACTCTGAAATCGCGCGCAACCGTTATCGGTAAGGTCTTTGCCGCGAAAGGCATCACGCTCTCCCGGGCCGAGCAGCTCGACATCGTCGCGCAGCTCGAAGGGGCCCAGAACTGGCATCATGCTAGTGCTGAGGCGTCCTCGGCGCCGGCATCGGGGCTCCCTATCAACTTCAACTCCTTCCAAAAGGAGGCGGCACGTGCCTACTGCGGAGGTGACTACGCAGACCGAACGGTGCTCGATGAAGGGCTGGAGCACTCCGATAGGCTGTTTGGCTTCGTTATCCGAGAAATCGGTGAAGCGGGGGAGGACGTGGGCGAAGCTGCCCGCGTAATCCAGCAAGCATCCGAGGAGCTGGCGGAAGTCGCAGCACATCTGGCCAACCTGGGCGCCAAGGCACATGCGCCTTTGCCATCAACCGGGGTAACTGGAACAGATGGCAAACGTTCGGCATGGACGTTCCAATTTTTGTCCAGCCGCGACGGCGAACCACTGTCGATGCGGGGTAAGGCACCGCACCTGCAGGCCTGGCTTGACACTGAGCAGGCCGCTTTCGATGCCATCCGGGAGACCTGTCTCGATGAAGAAGCTTTCGTAGCAGAGGTCAATGGCCAAATCGGCACTCTGTACGAGATGGAGATTGAGACGGCTAACTCGGATATTCCGGACGAACGGTTTCCTCGTTGCCCCGTTTCGGAGGAAGACCGCCATGCGCAGTTGCTGCGGGACATTCAGGACCTCGAGAAGCTGCACCCTTACGCTACCTGGGGCGTCGTCCATGCGAGTGCGGTCATTCCAATGAATCGACTAGGAGTGTGGGGGTTCATCCCGCATAGCCCGGACTTCGACAAGGAAAAGGCACGAGCGCTGCTCGAAAGCATGTACGAAAAGTTCTATTAATTCTCACCAAACCGCTGGTTCCCGCCGGCGGTTTTTCTTTATCAGCTCAGCTTTTTAAATACGTACCAGGCGTCGTTAATCCCGTGGAACTGGACGTGGTCTTTGTTAAGCGCAGCCGACTCAATTTCCAAGTGTTCCCAGGCTTCGTTACGCAAGTATTCGAAGAAGTTGTCGTCCGCAGTGCAGCCGCCAATCTCGCCTTGATATACGAGCATCTGGCCAGACTTCATTGCCGAGGCTACCTCGAAAGCCAACGGGGAGCCGTGCTCGGGCCAAGAGAGGATGAGGGCATCGTAGGCCGTCACGTCGACCTTCCTGACGTCCTCGACCAGGTCGACCTTCCAGAAGGTGCGCCAATCCTGCTCTGTAGGCTCCAGCCCCGGAGGGAACACCTCGAGGGCCACGGTGCTCACGCCTTGCGCTGCAAGTGCGTGCGAGAGGAATCCGCCGCCGGAGCCTACGTCCAGTACCGACTTCCCCCGTAACAGGTCCGCGAGCGCCTCTACACACTCTTTCGAGAGCAGCACATAGCCATACTTGGCCCAGTACTTATCGCGGCCGAGGCCGAAGAGGAAATCCGTATTGAAGTCCTTCGGTGGCGGGTCAAAGTAACGGCGCCGGGCGGGATATGTCGAGGCCGGCTGCAGAGGTTCTATCTCGCGATGGATGGCCTCGACCATATCCGCCATCAGTTTCTGCTGTTCTGCCGAAGGAGCCTCGGGCATAATGTCTTCGCGCGTTGTCATTTACCCAGTATATCGGGCGGGGGCAGCTGCGCACAACCCTGCTCCGCTAAACCGCATCGCTATCCGTACTCACGCGCCTACCTCGTTGCGCCGCGGGGCCGCGCATTTACAACAGAAAACTGGAGAGGAGTCGAATCATGTCGGACATGCGCTGCGCACCTGAGGTCGAAGCGTTGGGCAGTGCTTGTCGAGCACTGAGCTGGTTGCCACAGGCACTCCCGGTGCAGACCGCCGGGCGGATTCGCTACCTGATGGATGCCTCATTTTGCAGCTTGCCTCTCTACTTTGCGCTCAAGGGGAAGCACGACTATTCCATGGTGAACTCGGGGTCGTTCCTCCCCGCCGTGCAAGCGGAGGTGGAGCGCATCGCCGCGGAGTATGACGTGGCGGTGTTCCCAGAGTCGCGCTTTCCGTTCCTGCGCCAGGTAACGGCGAAAGTTGGCCATGCAGTGGAGTTGTGCAAGCGTTCGAAGGACGCTGTTTGCGCTCGGGCGATGGCTGGCCACAAGTGGAGTAAGCTCGAGCGCCAGAGCCAGGAGCGGGCCTGGGCTCAGATGGGGGAGATGTTCACCATCAACCTCATCAAGTCGAATCAGCGGCGCCACTACGCCCCACACCTCTTCGAGCAGGTCGACATTCCCGCCGGCGCAAGAGTGTTGCTCCTGGACGATTTCATCATGTCGGGTATGACCCTGCAGGCGATGCAGGCGGCTGTTGGCCGAGAGAATTGCGACGCGTTTGGCGTCTTCTACCAGCGCCAGCAGGCCGCTACCAGCGAATGAAAAACGCCACCGGGAAGGTGGCGTTGAATCAGGTTAGTACTTGCCGCTTTCGTTGTTCAGCTGGCCCAGGATGCCGCCGAGGTCGACAAAGTCCAGGTCTTCGAGACGGTCAGTCGCTTGGTAGCTTTCGGCTGCGTAGCCGCCGAACGACACGTTGCCGCTTGCGCTGACATTGATGCTCCAGTCGCCGTCGGCGTAACCGCGACTGTATTCGATGCCACCATTCGCTTGAGCGAAGTTACGGATGACGTCGACCGCACTACGGCGCAGTTGTTTCAGGTCTTCTTGAATTTGCATGATGTCCTCGGGTTGTTAAAAATGTCCTGCTACTCGTGTAGCGAACGCGCCAGAAAGCGAAAAGCCCGGCGCGAGGCCAGGCTTAAGTGTTGGTGCCGGGTTTATTTTCCTTCTGCCGGCTCCAGAAGAGTTACGCTTTTCACGAACAGTGGAGACAGCCAACATCGCTGCAAGTGCCTCTGCAGTTTCTTAGTCAGTTACTTTGTTGCCAAAGGGTTGCTAATCAACGAATGCGAGCATTGTACACTCACAGTTCTCGTAAAGCAACGATTTTCTCACTGGAAGTGCTTTATAGTGCACTACTAGACTAGATTGCCACAGTTTTTGCTTGAGACTATCTCATTTTTCAGTGGCCGAAAAAATCCCCTGCGGCGTGAGCGGCAGGGGAGGGAATCACGTAGGAGTGGTCGGCGTTGACGTGTGCCAGAAGATGGTGCGCAGCAGTTCACGCTCAGCATCGGCCAACAAATTCGACTTGGACAACTTATCGTACAACTCCAGCTTCGCCGGCTGTTCCAGTGGGGCAGCCAGTGCGGCGGCCATTGGTTCCGCAGTTGGTTCTTCAACCGGCGCCAGCAAGAACGGGAAGGTGTTCTGGAGCAGCAGCGCCAGTTCACGCTCACAGTTGTCTTTCAGCGTTGGGGAAGATGCGATGGCCTTTGCCAAGTGCGTGCGCATGAAGCTGAGGATTTCGCTCTTTGCCGGGTCAAAGCTGTCCTTCTTTTGGATACCGGCGAGGAGCCGGCGGTAGAGGGGAACCACGACCATCAGTTCACGTTGCGCCACGCGGCGGGCCTCGACCGCCTCATAGTGCTGGGTGAGTTTGTCCAGCTTCAGCCTCAGCTTCGGTGTCCCGTAGCGCGGCTCGCCATTCGCCAGGTTGGTGAAGATGAGCTGATTGCTCGCATGGTAAATTTCTCGACGTTGGCGAATGATGCCTTCGAAGAGAGCGAACAGTGCGGGAACGAATTCTCGCGGTGCGCGAGAGGTGGAAACAACTGGTTGCTGTACCGTCATGGGTTTCTTTCAAAGAGTTGGCCTATGTAATGTAGGTACTCAAGTGATTATTCGTTTTGTATCATTCAATATAGCAGGTATAATACGCGTTTCTCGAACTGCGGATTTCCCCAATGCCTACCGCCAAAAAGGTTGCCCCGCCTAAAATGGTGGACGTTACGCCAGGTCAGCTGAGCATCGAGCGGGTGGGTGGCTGGACTCAGGCCGGCTTGGTGGCCATGACGTACCACGAGGCGCTACCAGGTGGACGCGTTGAAATCATCTCCAAGCGGCACCTGTACCATCCAATCGCCGGCCGAGACCTGTACCCTCTACCGGAGCAGCTAGAAGCCATGAAGGCCGGACAGCCGGTCAAGTTCACGGGCAAGCAGTGGGCCTAGCCTAGTTTCTACACTGGTCAGGACAACTATCTCGGAGTAAATGATGAATGAGAAACTGGTAACGACTCTGCTGTTCTCGGAGGACTTCAGCGATGTGCTTATCGCTCGCGTTGCGGCCGACGAAGGGAAGTCGGTAATCGGGTTCCCGCAGAATGTGGCGCCTGCAGGAGAAGTTACGTACTGCAGTTTGCCGTGTTTAGCGGCAACGCGGGCGATTAAGGCGGCAGTTGGTTTGGAAATTCCGCTGCAAGATTGGTTCCTCGCCAAGCACACACCAGGGCGTGTCGACGAATGGGCGGTTTACGCTACGGTGCCGCGCGAGGTGCTCTTCCGAGCCGCGTCGAATGTCGATGGCGTCGTTTACGTGCTTCCTGTCAGTGCGGTTCTCACTGATGCATGGGCAGACCCGAGCAAGTACAGTCCGGCCTTCCTCGTCCTCCTGGCGGCAGCGCGTACCAAAGCAGCCGAACGCAAAAAGTCATTCGAGTACTAAGAGTCGGCGGTTTTTGACCTGTTCCAGGCGACGAGCAATCGTCGCCTTTTTTCGAGAAGTGTTGCGGCAGGACTGCAGGCAAGGCTCGTTGCTTGAAACCAATATAGCACCAGTGTACAATCGGTTCCACTAGGAAACTTTTGGATATTGGAATGCCCCGCAACTCCCGCCCTCGTAAGAAATACGTACCGAAACCGGACGACTCCATCCTGATGCGTTTCAGCGAAGAGGATGAACGTCAGTTCCAGCTGGCCCCGCATGTGCAGCTGACCAGCCTCATGCACGGCAATGGCGACAGCTACGCCTGGGATACGCTGGAATTGCGTCTCAAGTGGGCGCGGAATCTGGCTGAGAAAAAGGCCTTGCCGGAGGTAGTCGCCGAGCTCGATAAAGGCTTCTCATCCCTGCTCGAAGTGCACAACCGTTACTCCCTCATCGCCCGCTATGGCGTCTCCGGCGCCGAGGCAACGAGCCTAGGTGACAGCCTGAACCTGGCCGACGAACTGCAGGTCGCATCGACCAAGAGGGAACTGCGCGATTCCCTCAACCTAACCCTTGCCAGTCTGCGGCGTAACCCGTCGTTGGACAGAAAGAACTGCTTCGCTTCATGAGCTATTTGCCTACCGCACCACGCATTCGCCGCTTGGCGGCAAACGTGAACGGCACCGACTACGTTTGCGGTGACATCCACGGCGCGTACAACACTGTTTTGGCCGCAATGAAGGCCGCAAACTTCGACGGTTCGCGCGACCGTCTCATCGTTCCCGGCGACCTGATTGACCGTGGTGCGGACTCGTGGCGCTGCGCCCGGTTCGCGCGTCTCCCGTACGTCGAAGCTCTTCGCGGTAACCACGAAGACATGCTCCTCGAACTGTACAAGGACGGCCCTCCCGACGAAGCGGTGCTGCAGTGGGCGGCTCGCCACAACGGCTTCGGCTGGTGGCTATCGGTCCCGGATGAACTTCGCCACGAAATCCTGGTCGAGTTGGCCAAGCTTCCGACCATCATCGAGCTCGAGACGCCGCGGGGCCTGGTTGGCTTCGTGCACGCCGACGTTCCGGCCGGCATGGACTGGCAGACCTTCACTCGCGAGGTCGAAGCCGAGAACCCGGAGGTGCTGGAAACCGCACTCTGGGGTCGCGACCGCATCACCGAAGGCAACATCGATGGCGTCAAGGGCATCGGACGCGTGTTTGTGGGGCACACCCCTCAATGGGACGGTATTCAACGTTTCGGGAACGTCTACGCTTGCGACACGGGCGCTATCTTCGGCGAGATGGGTTTGAAGGCCGAAGGGCGGTTGACCTTTGCGCAAGCGATGTGCCAGACCCGTGTCCTGACTGCGCCGCGCGAACCGGCGCTCGTGGACATTCGACGTGACCTGTCGAACGAGCCGATTCGGCCTTTCGGCAACTATCTGGGCTGCTGACCCGCCTTTCGAAAGATGCACCAGGCGGCGATGGCCGCCTGTTTTCGTTTACGCCGGCGCCATGCACGCTCGGCTGAACAAGGAGAACACATATGGAAGTGATGGCACATAAGGATTCGGTTACTGGGCGCCTGTTCGAGTCGAAGGAGCAATTCGACCAGTTCCAAGAGGAGCAGCGAAAGGTTGCGGAGGCCGCAACACGTCGCGAGCTGCTCTTGGGGCAGTTGGCTGATTTGAAGCGCTACGTGCCTGAACATTTCGAGACGCCTTCGGATTTAGCGCATGTCGTGACGGCGGCTTACACCAAGTTCCTGGACATTTCCAATGAACTGGTCGTGGGCGGGACGGCCAAACGACCCAAGCGTCAGCCGCTGAAGCTGACGGACGTTAGTGTTAGCCGCATCAAAATCACGGCCCCCGGCATCCGGGAGCCCGGGATGTTCTCGGCGTATGTACGTGTCACGCTCTCCGAAGAGCCTATGTTTCGCACGAACAAGGAAGGGGAGTTTTCGGTCTACCTCGACAACGTACTTGCACCTCTTGCCCTGGGGTGCGGTGGGGCCTCGTCGAACGACGACGGCACCTATGAGATTCGCTCGGAGCTTCGTGCTCCGTTGAGTAAGCTGCCGCGTCTCGCTAAGCGCCTGGAAACGCTGGCAGAGCTGTACATCGCCCGCTCCGAGCACTTGCAACGCATCGAAAACGCGGCGGCGCAGGTGGCCGCGGCCGACGAGGAGCACATCCGCCTAGCCGACGAAGCGGTGCAGGCCACTCAGCTCGCCCAGGAAGCCCTTCGGAAGGCCGAGGCTGCACGTGAGGCCGTCGAGCGCCATGATGCGGAGTTGACGGCGCAGCATGCTGCAGAGAACCCATTCAACCGTCAATCTCTGTGGGAGGCCGCGACAGCCGGCTTCGAGGGCCAGCTCGACGAATTCTCGTTCGGGATGGCGCTGGTATCCATGGAACGGAAATAGCGCTGTCGGCCCCAGCCGGCCTTTTCGGTCGGCTGTTTTTTCTGGATAATCCGCGGGAACTCTGAAAGGCACTCGTGAAAGAATTTACGTTGCGCAACAAGGCCAGCAATAGGCCAATCATGACGCTGACACCCGCAATGTTGGCGAAGATGCTCGCCGCGCGCCCAGAGTCGGTGAGCCTAGTGCTGGCCAAGAAGCGGCACGACTATAAGCAGCTCACGGGGAAGACGTTGTCCATCGACCATGAGCAAGAACTGGCTCTCTTGGCGCACGCCGGCGCCGATGCGCGCGGGACGTGGCTAAATCGTTATTCGCATCTTCCCTATCCGTTGACGATGGTGAAGCCCATATTCGCCGACGGGTTTATGCTTCGTTCAATGTCGGGAAGTATGGAAGAAGACCTGACGCTGGTCGAATCGTTCCATGCACTATTGGACGCACACCTGCCGGTAATCACGCCAAGCGATAGTTGAGGGTATTCCTCACTTTTTGAACGGCCGGGCACTAACTAATGCTATAATAATGCTTACAAAAAGACACGTCAAAAACTGAGTCGGCGACCATTTACCCGGCTAAACTAGAAGGAATACGACATGCGTCGCGGTGAGAATGTTTCAGAAGGGTTCGTGAATTTTCCGTTCGACTCCCCGGACTACCCAATCGCAGGTGGCCGCGGAATGTTCGTCAAGCTCGTAGTTTTAGAAAGTGCCCCGGATAGTACCGAGCCACTAGGAATGTGCTGCGGCGTCATCGTTTCGGACATGCGCCAAGAAATCCTTGTAGGTGACGACCTGCGTCCTTACGTGGACCGGCACATACCCGACGATGCCAAGGGTGAAGAAATTCTCAAATACATGGACGAAGGGCAGAAGGCGCAGCTTGAATGGATGCGATTCCATTTCCCGCGCGAGGGGGGCGAAGGCCTGGAAGCGTACATCTCTCGCGGCTACCGCGCCTCTATCGTCATGGGCTCCACCGGCTGGTCGGGCTACTCGAATACGGCCGGCAACTGGCGAGCGACGTTCGACGACCTCACGGATGACGGAAAGGCGCTCTATCGTCTGATGCAGCAGCTGAACCCCGGTTGCCCCGTCCACTTGCTGACCTTCCTCGACACCTGAGCTCGCTCGGGTCACTTCGGATGTGACCCTGTTTGCCTCGACAACGGCAGCACTCGGTCCTGGAGTGCCATGGCAAGCAGCACGTCGTAGCCCTCGAACGGAGCCCCCGCCAGCGCTTGCAGAGCGCTCAGCGGCGGTGCAACGGCCAGGTCCGGGGGTAGTGCCGGCGCAACTGAATAATAGCTGCCGCAGTCAAGCGTCACCTCCCGGGGCCCGACTTCGAGCCCACGTTTCCGCAGCAAGGCCTTAGCTTGGTCAACAGCGGCTTCCGCCGCCTCGCCGGCTGGGCAGAACATGTCCATCGTCCCGTCAGGGTAGGTGACAAGACGCGGGCTACCAGCGCCAGTCGCGAGCGGCGCAAGCACTTCTTCCGCGGCCAGGCAGCTTAACGCAGGGTCGCGCAGCAAATGGGACATGAGATTCCTCAGTGTTGCGAAAGTTTCATCGGAAGCCTGCAGCATACTGCGCTTTGGGCAGCCTATCAAGCGAGAACAGGAAACGATTTGTGATTCCGGATATTGTGGGCGCCAATAGGAGCTATACGAGGTAGGCCCACTCTTATTTTAGGACTTCTCATGCTCAAAAAACTCCCACTCGAAAACCTGAACAACGCCTTCGACAAGCAGTTCCTGGCGATGCGCTATCTGCTCCTCGGCCTCCTCGAGGACAAACCACAGTACGTACGAGCACTCCATTCGCTGGAAGCAGCTACGCCGTACGTCGAAGCTTTCAACGCTAACGGCTGGGTGGACACCTATTACCAGGCGGCACTCGTCTCGGCCTTCGACCTGTACAGCAATAGCGACGCTGCCGTCGACCTGACAGACGACCTTGTCCGGCTGCTGACGCCGAATTTCAGTCAGTTCCCAGTGGTGCAAGTCGACCCGGCGGCAGACGAAGACGAGGGCGACAGCATGATGCCCCAGTTGGTCGGCCTGCCGGCGATGGTCAGCGGTAACTTCGACAAGCTGTTCGTGTCGATGCAGTTCTACCTGCTCGGGCTTGCCCGCCATGACCCGTCTTACCTGGTGGCCTACGACGCATTGATGTACACGTCGAAAATCCACACGGGCTTCCGCAAGAACGGCAAGACGCCGGAGTTCCAGCACCAGCTCGAGATTGCGCACTTGATGCGCACCCTCAAGCGTTACATGATGTACCCAGCTGAAACGCTTGCGGCGATTTTCCTCCATGACACGCCGGAGGATTACGACGTCGAACGTGCCGAGCTGGAAAAGCGTTTCGGCCCTCGTGTGGCGCATTCGGCGATGTTGCTGAACAAGTACGATGAGCAAGGCAACGCGAAGCCGCTGGACGAGTACTACTCGGCGCTGGCGTATGACCCAATCGCCTCGATTGCAAAGCCTGGGGATAATGCGCATAACCAGTCGACGATGCCAGGTGTGTTTGGGTTCAAGAAGCAGCACGATTACACCCAGAACATCCGCATGCGTAGCTGGAGCATGATGAAGGTTGCGCGCCGGCTGCACCCGCTGCAGGAGCCGATTTACCAGAACCTGGGCTTCATTCTGCGCACGCAGTACAACGGCGTTCAGGCAATGCTCGATGCACTGAAGTTCGACCCAGACACGGGCCGAATCCACCCTGCGCTCGAAGCGTAATTCCCATGCCACCTCCTAACCGAGGTGGCATTTTTTCTGGAGCGGCCTAAGGGGTTAGACTAGGCTATAGTGGGTCAAAGGGTGCGGGGGGGCGGCGTCCGGCCGCTCGCTACACCAGAGAGGACAACTACCAAGGACTATGATGTCGAAGCAACAGAACCCACGACAGAAGCAAGAACAAATCGATGCATTGGCGGCAAAGCTTGCTGCCGCGGAGCCCGAAGTCATGCCGACGGGTGTGCCGTTCTACGCGTCGTTCGATGAATACGTGCAGGACCATCCGGACGGCGAGAAGTATCGCGCCTGGCTCACCAACAACAATCGTAATGCGGTTTCGCTGGTCCTGATGCGAGGCGCCGCAACCCACAATTCACTTCCAGGTGGCTACCTGGCCATTACCTTGAAGGAGTACACGCCGTCAGGCTGCAAGTCATACCTGCTGCTCTCGCTGCGAGACAATGACGACGGCTTGGCCATTTCGACCTGGCCGGCCGAAGAGCGCGCCGCAGCGGAATCTGTCGTTGCGAACATGAAGTTGCTGGCACCTTTCAGCATGCGCGAAGCGGTGGAGGTATTCGGCCTGCGCTTCGACTAAGCGAATTGGTTTTCATTCGGGAACCCCGCGCGGTACGCTACCGCCGGGGTTTTCTTTTGGGTAGCCTTGACCGAGGAGGATGAGGCGGCCTCTCCACGAGGCTTAGGCTGCGGAGGATGGCTCCTGCGGAGCAGGGGCGGGCGTTGGCCACGTATCACGGGCTTGGTCCATCTCGAGGTCGCCGGCGCAGCGCTTGCACAGGGAGTTCTCCTGCGCGCACGGCAGGCAAAGCACGTCGGTAGCGGAGGTCGAGTACTGTTGTTCCTCGTGACAGCACGCACATGGCTGCTTTGTGAATGCCTGTTGGGCCAGCCGGCGGCCGTAGTGGCAGTTTTTGCAGAAGTGGCGCTCGAGCCGCGCCGCCTTGTCAGTATCTTCGAGCAAGGCACGGGCTTGCTCCAGGGTCGAGTCGACCCGCAGACGTGCCATCCGCGTCTGTGCGGACATGAAGTTCTTGTCGAGCTTTGGGGCTGTGCGGTCCATCGTATCTCCAGGGTTATTGGGGGCTTGCCTCGGGGCGGAAGCGTCCGCGTTTGGGTGTTATCCATTTGCCGGTCGCACGCTGCACCTGGAAGCCTGGTTCCATTGAATAGTCGACATAACCTGGCCAGCCGGCGTCGGTCGTCAGCAAGGTGATACCCATCGCCTCCGGCACGCCAGGCACCGCCGCACCAAAATCAAATGACAGAAACGTCTGCATCGGCAGGGTCGTATAGGACCGGGCATTGAACACCTTCAGGCCTTTGCGAATGACGCCATGCGGCTGCCCCGCATCAAACACGACGATGGTGCCGAAAGAGAGCGGAACTCGCACATCGAGGGCAGGGAACACCAGCTCTAGGCCACAGCCTTCCTCCGTCCAGACAACGCAGAACACGCTGTCGCCGAAAGCACTGAGGTCGTGGTGGAACGACGCAGCGACGCACCCCAGCGGGCTGACACTTGCTCGCTCACGCAGGTCAGGAAGGCCACGCTCCTGCATCCAGGCCATTGCGGCCTCACGAGCCTCATCACAAATAGGATTCGCCCGCACGCAGTCAGAGGACACCACCACGATATCAGAGGGCTTCGATGTCGGGCTCTTCAACGATTCGTGCCAGGCTGCGCGCTTCCGGGTGATGGAGTCAGGCAGCGCCAGCTGGCCCGACAACACCTTTTCGCTGATAGTCCGAAACTCGCCGTCTCCGCCAACAACAGGAGAGATGATTTCGACCAGAATGTCCGATGTGCGAATTGAGTTCATTTCGACATTATACACCTATGTGCTACGTTAATGCGTTCAAGCGGTAATTTAATACCGGAATATGGTATCATGTTGGCATGCCATCTCTAACCCATCCCTGGTCGGCGCCCGCCGCCAACCTGTCCCTCATCCGCGAAGTCCGATTCACGGCTAGGCCGGGTGCGGTGGTGCCCGCGGCAATGAAGGCCCGGGTGCTGACGGCGCTTGCGGCGTGGGTGGAGCAAGCGAGAGCACACGTGTCGAAGGACTTCCCTGCGCCCAACGTAAGCTTCGACCTAAATGGCTCCTGCGCTGGCGAAGCATACTCCGGGCTTGGGCTGATTAGGCTCAATCCCGTTCTGCTACTCGCGGAGCCTGACACATTCGAGAAAATCATTCTTCCGCATGAGCTGGGGCACCTGCTTGCGCACTATCTGCATGGTGACGACATTTCGCCACATGGTGCAGAGTGGGCGGCGGTGATGCGCCTGCTAGGCGTCGAGCCGCGTCGACACCACAGCATCGTGAACCCAAAGGACGTCGGCGGGTACGCCTGTTCCTGTAATGACGACAATCGGCTTACATATCGGCAGCACCAGAAGGCTCGCACCGGGCAGGTGTACTGCTGCGTCGAGTGCCATGGGCCACTTACGTACCGTGACGGCGCTTCCGTGGTGGCACCCGACTAGGAGTCGGCAGTCGCTATATGGGTATTACCCCGATGGCCGCTGCTAATGCACTCGACGCCTCTACAACTTCCGCGGGAAGTCCCCATTTCCAAGCGGCGCGCACCGCCCGTTGCCGCGGCGGTTAAAGAACGCGCAAGACAGTCCTTGGCCAACTGGGTCGCTATCGCGCAGGCCCGGTTCGGCCAGCCCCTCTTCGTCCCCACTATCAGTTTCGACCTGGTCGGCACAGCAGGGGGAATGGCGTACACCGAGAAGTTGCACGTCCAGCTCAATGGAGTCCTTTTAACCGAAAACCTCGAAGAATTCGAGCGGCAAATCATTCCGCATGAGCTGGCGCACCTTTTGGTTCAGTTCCGCCATGGCTTCCCCGGCGGGCATGGCAAAGAGTGGAAGGCCACGATGCGCACGCTTGGGCTTGAGCCGGACCGCACGCATAGCCTGGACACAACGAATTCCCGTACCACTCCAGTCGTCCTCGGGTACCGATGCGATTGCGGCCCACGTCCAGTGTCGATGAAAGAGCACCGGAGTGTTCAGCGTGGGGGATGGATTAAGTGCAAGCGATGTCAGAAGAAGTATGTGCTGGAAGGTGCGCCGCAGCTGAAGATGCCGGGGAAGGCCCCGGTTCCTCTTTCGCAGGTACGAGTAGTGCCTCGGGGCCGCCCTGTTGCCCCGCCATCCGTGTATCGACCGACACCGCCGGCGCCATCTGCTCGAGCGCCGACTGAGCGAATGCTTAGTTTTGCGAGCTCTTTGGCGGCTAAACACAGCATCACGTTGGACGCTGCAAGTCGACGTGATTTCAGGGCGTGCCAGGCCTTCTTGGACAAGTGGAGCAAGGCTCCAGTCGCTCCGCGGCCGGCAGGGCCGGTGCCGCGGCTTGAGCCACGTCCGGCGCCGTTGCCGGCTCCTCGCCCGGCTGTCCCAACTCCGAACAGTTTTGACGCGCCTACAGAGCGCCAGCTAGAGTATGCCCGCAGCATCGCGTCGCGGAAGAGGCTTGACATCCCTGCTGCTGTCTTGGGGTCCAAGCGAGGGCTGTCCGCTTGGATTGACCAGCACAAATGACAAGACCCTAGCAGGCTTAGTGCGAAACTCTCGGGCGGAGCATTTGAGATTCTGGGATGCGCAGTGACGTTTGGCGCTTTTCTACGAAGGCCTCGAAAGCGGAAGGCGCCAAAGGCACGCTGATGCAATAGCCCTGAATTTCGTCACAGGCGGTACTGCGCAGGAAGCTCAGGTGTTCCTCGGTCTCGACTCCTTCAGCAACGACCGTCAGGTTCAGCGAGTGGGCCAGGTTGATAATGGCTGTTGCCAGCTGCTCCGGGTTGATAGTCGGTGACCGTTGCTTAAGGAACGAGCGGTCGAGCTTCAAGCAGTCCAGGGGGAACAGGCTGAGGTAGGAGAGGGATGAGTACCCTGTGCCGAAATCGTCGACCGCCAGGTGTACGCCGAGCTTCCTGAGTTCCGACAGGACTCCCACGGCCAGCTCTGTATCGGTCATCAGTGCGGTCTCCGTCAATTCCAGCTCCAGCTGGTCCGCATCGAGGCCGCTTGCCCGGAGGGCGTCCTCCACTGTTTCCAGAAGACGTCTGCTCTGGAGCTGTCGAGCCGACACGTTGACCGATACTCGGAACGGACGCTTGTGGAGCTCTGACCAAGTCTTGGCCTGACGGGTAGCCTCTCGAAGCACCCACGCGCCAATCTGCTCAATAAGCCCGGCCTCTTCGGCAAGAGGTACAAAGCTAGCAGGCGAGACGGCGCCCAGTTCCGGATGATTCCAGCGAAGCAACGCTTCCATGCCGGCGATTTCCATGGTGCGCAGGTCTACACGGGGCTGGTAGTGAATCTTGAACTCGCCGTTGTCCAAAGCTTGGCGCAGGGCACTCAGTAGCAGCATCCGCGACTGGGATTGCAGGCTCATCTCCGCATCGTAGAAACGAAGGTGCAGCCCCGACTCGCGGCTGAGCTTCGCGGAATAGAGCGCCGTGTTCGCGCACTTGAGCAGGACTTCGCACGAATCACCATCTTGAGGAAACAAGCTGATGCCCATGGACGCAGTGATACCAATTTCGCGACCGCGAACAAGCATAGGCTGAGATAGCGCCTGTAGGACCTTCGAGGCAACTCGACTCGCGGAGGTGCGGCCGTTTCGGCATTCAGCGATGATGATGAATTCGTTACCTCCCAGGCGGGCAACTAAATCGTTCTCCCGGACAGTTGCGGCCAAGCGCTTTGCCACCTCTTGCAAGACGACGTCGCCGAATTCCATGCCCAGGCCTTCATTGATGGCCTTGAACCGGTCTAGGTCGAGAAACATGACGGCCTGCGCCATTTCGCCCCGCGGGTCGTTCAGCCGAAGTCGAAGCCGCTCCAAAACTGCTGTGCGCGTCGGGAGGCCCGTCAACGGGTCATACTTGGAGAAGTTCCTGAGGCGGGGAGTTTGGCGGTCAGAAACGTCAATGACGGCGCCGACGTAACCTTCCACCTGGCCCTGGCCGGTTAGCCGCGGTGCACCTGAGCTAACCATCCAGCGCGTCGTTCCATCGGACTTGATGACCCGATACTCGACTTGATACTCTGTTCCCTGGGCGCGAGCATTTTCCAGCACCGCGCGTACATGCTTCACGTCGTCAGCGTGAATCACGCTCAACCAGTCGTCCAGACTGAGGGTCTCGATAGAATCGAGGCTTTCTCGTGCCCCTGGATTCAGGTAGATGTATGTCCCGGCCGCGTTCATCTCCCAAACAATCATCGAAGCGGTGTCTGCGAGGTTACGCAATGCACATTCACGTGAAACGTCGGGCGGATTAGTTTCTGTTGATTCTCGCAAGGTTTTTTCCATCCGTGAGTAGCCATACGAAATGTTGCACGACCGTCAGACTGGGCCACTCTCCAGTTACTGGCGCTATATTGCGCGGAAATCCAGGTGTAATGACGTTAGGATTTTTCGCTGTTTACACGCTATTAAACCATAATGTCAAATTTCCTGCTTGCCGCATGTAACAACTCGTTACCTCTGAAACAGTACCGGTAGTGCTTATTAGTCTACTTGTTGCTTGCGTACACATCAGCATTGGTGTTACTCTAAGGCAAGCCAGTCCCTGGCGAGATTTTTGTTCTTAAATTTGTAACCGTTATCGGTTGCCTCGTTCAGCTAGGCTTATTTCATCACTATGCGCCATCCCCTTCCTACGCAACACCAAGAAGTCTATGCCGCGTTTATTTCAAAAATCGTGGACGATGCCGCTAACCGGGAATTTACTCGTAGCTTGGTCGGGCGCCATGTAGTTACAATGCTTATGGAGCAACGGGCGGAGATGGCGAAGGCTCAAACTGAGGGAGAGCCTATTGATACGTTCAAGTACGTCGGCTCCTTCATTCTTGCACTTCACGACTACGTCAAATGGATGTCCGAAAAAGGCGAGGAGTTCCGCGCCAAGCTTGACGAAGAGTTCGCACGCCTTACCGAAGTCTGGGAGAACAAGGCTCGCCACTCCTGGATGACGGACCATGGCAGATTCCGATTGCAGAGGGCACTGGACTTGCAGCCGATGACCCGGCAACATTCCGCGCTGTTCCCGTTACGTACACGGGCGATGACGGCAACGCTAATTGCGGCTTACGACGCGCTTGCAACCGCATCGCCGGCGGAGAACTGGAAAATTGCGTTGGAGGCCTTTTTCGGCGCGTACAAGAACTACCGGTTCGACTTCGTTGCCCTCACAAAAACGGCAGGGCCGGCTTTCATCGCGCAGAATGGTCTCGTAACCGAGATGGTCCAGGACATTGATGAGCGTATCGCAGCTATCGAGCGAAAAGCCAGAGCGCAGGTAGCTGCGGAATTGGCGGCCGAGCGCGCCGCGGCGGAGGCTCAGGAAGACGAGGATGACACCGCGCAGGCGCCGCATTACGCAGGGGATTCGTACCCGGCAGGGCGCACGGCAGCTGTCCTGGATGAGCCGTTCGAGAGCTCCAACACTGCCTGGGAATTAGATTCGTCTTTCGAGTCCGTGGACAATAGCTATTGGACTTACGAGCAGGAGTACAACCCAGCGAACGGCCTGCCTATGGTCGGGGCGTATGATACCAACAACAATATGTACGGCACGAACTTCAACGATTTCTGACCGCGGGGCCGCCGCCGGGGCTAGACCCTGGTTTGCGGCTCACGACGGCCGCCGCGCAATCGATACGTAAGCACTCCTCTCCGGAGAACTACTCCTGCAGAGCGAATTTGTTCCAGCTCCCTATACATGGTCTAGGCCACAACAGCCTGCCGTCTGCGCCACCTCGGTGGTATGGCAAACGTTGGTTAAACCCCTCCCAATTCGCAAACCCGCCTCGTAGGCACAAGGGTGAGCGGAGCAATGCAGACAGTTCCAAGGACATCATCATGACCATCGCCCTTGCGCAAACAAGGAATAGAGAAATGCACAACTCGCAACTGCAACTGAAGGACCTGTCGGAGAAGAACGCAAAGGCACTGGCAAGCTCGGTGACGAAGTTTTTGAAAGCTCATGGCATCGAGCTTCAACACACGAAGGCACTTGACCTGACTGGCACCCTCTGTGGATTCGGCAACTGGCAAGGCCTGCAGGCGGCCATCGTCAAGAAGGAAGAGGAGGACGCGTCTAAGCCCATCATTATGAGCTACGACGAGTTCTTTGACACCTTCCGGCCTGTGAAAAACAAGCTGGACCCACATGCTCCGGCAGATGGGTATGGGTTTGAAACCTACGGCGCCGAGTGGGAAGCGGTTCAAGCTGCTCACGCTCGAGACCCCGGCACCGTCTGGACCGTCGTTGACGGCGAGGGCACTGCCTGGCTCTCCGAGGGGCTGCACTACGTGAACCGGGCGTTCTACTTCATCACCAGGAAGCCTGCGATTGCCGGCCGGGTCTACAACATCCCTTACGGGCATGAGGTAGGCGACCTGGCTTTTGAGATTTCGGTTATCAATCCGGACACGCAAGAGTCGGAAATTATCGACGTGCGCTATGGCGCTTCCGCTGAAGAGGTGCTGGCCGATGCAAGTATCGACTACACCGAAGAAGTCGAAGGCGTTGTTGAAGAAGGCCAATCCCGAGTCATCATCGTAAAGCAGGTCGCACACTGACCTTTCATTTGCCCTCAACTAACGTTGAGGGCTTTTTTTTGCCTTGCGGGCACCTTGGGAAGCCTTCACGGCGGCCGGTTCGCTATACCTCGTAGGACATCATCTTTTCGAGGTAAAACCATGTGCACCACCTTCTTCTGCCCCAGCTGCCGTCGTCACAAAGACCTGTCAGCACGCAGCGACCGCAAGTCGAGCAACTCCTACGTTTGCACGACATGCGAAGAGCGCATCAACAAGCTGACAAAGCCAAAAGTGCTCAAAACCCGTGATGGTCAGGAATTCACCATCAAAGGTCAGCACGTTCAGACTTCTCGCGTCAACGCGGCTAACGCCCGTGCACTGGAAACCGTGAAGTGGCTGGAGACGCATGTGGTAGCACGCCTCTGACACGAAACTTTCCAACGTAATTAACAACGCCTCCAATCGGAGGCGTTTTTCTTTGGGCGGGCGCCGCGCAGCTTACGCGGCGAGCCTGTCCTCGGGGGTCAGGCTAAAGCGGCTCAAGTCCTTCACCGAGCGCAGGATTGCGATACCTGCGGTGCCCAGAACGGTCACGACCTCGTCGCCCTCGAGCAGCCAGTCGAAGAAGCGCGTTTTCAGGCGCACTCCGAGGGAGTCACTCAGCCGGGCGCACTTCACGCCGCCACTCGGCGCTTTCACGAGCATCACCTGGTCGGAATAGAGTCGCAGCTCCATTGGCTGACCACGCTTCATGCCCACCACCTTGCCGGCCAGTCCGTCGATGTCGATGTGGCGAGTGTGCACCTTGCCGGATTCGAGCACTGGAAGGATGGTCCAGGCGACGGCGCCGATGCCGGCGGCATCCTCTTGCGTGCTCGGGGGGACTGCCATCTCCGGCCCATCGAGTTTTTCACGTCCCTTGTGCTTTTCGGAGAAGTTACGCTTTGCAACCTCGACCATTGACACGCGCATCTCGTCTTCATCGCCCAGACCGAACTTGGCCAACTCGTCCTTGGAAGGAAGAAGAGTGATGCCATCCCGGCCGTAGACTGCAACGACCTGGCTCTGCTCGCCGAACTGCTCGAAATATCGGGCGCTCAGGCGGAAGCCTGGGAACGTTTTCTTGTCCATGCACAGAAGGGAGCCTTCATCGTCTTTCAACACGGTGACCCGGTCTTCATAGACAGTGACCCGCACGCGGTCGCCTGGTGCCAGGCCGGTGTCGCTGAGGAATTTGCCCTGCACGTCGATGAATCGGATGTGCGCGCGGTCCTTTAGCGCAGAGACCGCCGCCCAGCGCCAGCCGAAGGCCGAGAAGGCCTTGTGGTCAGGGGTGTCGAGCGTTGGCATCGGAAGATTGATTGGTCGCAGCACAAGCGCGCCGGCGAGGGCGGCGATGGACAGCTGGGCATCAATCGGCAGGCCCATAGCCTCGGAGTGCAGTTGGATTTTCTGCTCGAAGTCGACTGTTACGCACGCCAGTCGAGTTGGGTCTTCGGCGCGGCGCAGGACCCAGCCTTCTGCATGGCGGAAGAGCTGAAGTCGGCTTCCCGCTTCGAGGCCCGAGGCCTTCAGGAAGCGCGCAGGGATTCGGAATCGCCAGGACCCGTTACTGGCATAGGCTCGGCTTTGGCCGGACAGAAGTGGCTCGTCGGCCGGCAGTGGAACTTCGGTTGCAATTGTCGATACGATAAAAGGGCTCATACTCTCTTCGGTTCAAATTCGGTTAGAGGTGCGATGGTGGCCCAGGGAAAGGCAGTGCTCGAGGAGGGGCGCCGGTAATCCCGGTGAAAATTCCCCCGGTAATTTTGCGCGTTTCGCCACCCCGTTCGCGCTCCGCGAAGCAACTCGAGCACCGGCATGCTGTGCGGTGTACGAGGCCCAACGTGCGCCATGGACGAGGAGGTGAGGGGAATGCTCGAGAAGTGCGTAGAGAAGCGAAAGTACGCCAAACGTCGGCGTACTCTGAACAATCGGCGCGCGGTGGCGAGGAGACGACACTTGGACAGTCCCTGCTTCAGCTGCTTCCCGCTGTGCAAAACCAGCTTGTGAGGTCAAGTTCCCGCCTAAATGCTGCGCCGGCGCCAGACGATGATTCATGATGCTTCGTGACTTTCCGTGAGACAACTAAACTGGTGCTATAGTAATCTATTCGTAGTGGGTTTGTATACCCTGTGTAGGAACATTCTCACAAATTATCACGATGGCGGGGGTAGTGAAACTACGTAGAGGGGTCGTGCAAGCCCCGTAAATGCTTAGCCTTGGCTTAAAATCGGCTTGGAAGCTTGTAGGAGAACTTCTGCTAGTCCTTCCAGCGATTCGCTGCTATTTAGCCGCTTAGCGGCGCTACCCAGAGCGATTCGCATGCGTCGATTATGGATACGCAAAGCCGTAATTTCGTCGACAACCGTTTCGTGGCCGCCCAGCAGGTTGAAGTCCACGTCCAGTGAGCGAAGCGCTTCCGCATTGCCCATTGCATCGACCAACGGGTCGTGCGTTGCCTTTGTGACGATTCGCTCGCGCCATTCGCGGCCCGCGTGAAGGTTTGCTACCAGGCCGCCGTAGATGTCGCCGATTCGTTTCGCGGAGTGTCCGAACGGGTTGCCCGCCGTGAACGCATGGAAGTAGTAGTTGATGAACTGCCAGTCGAAGGCCGGGTTGTCGGACACGAATACAACGTCCCGGTCCTGGGCACGCAGCGCCATCACCCACTTGTGGAACTCGTTCATTACCGGTGCCGGGTCAGAATAGGTCAAGTGCTGTTCGCGAGTCACGCCAGAGATGGCCAGCGACTCCGGGTCCCACCTCTCGGAAATTGGGCGAACGTTCGCGCGGAACGTGGTCTTGAGCTCTTGGTCGACGCGCACGGCGGCGAAGCTGACCATAGAGAACAGCCCCGCTGCGGGGCCGTCCGCTTCAACGTCTACAACGACTGGAATCATCTTTTTCCCTTATGCGAGGGCGTACAGGATGCGCACCTGGTTGCCGCGGCCGGCATCGGCAGCTTCTTTCGCCTGTTTGTATGCATCGAGTGTGCAGGTCTTCCACGTGCTCCAGCGACCGTCGTCGGCAGGGTCTTCATGCATGTCGCGGTAGCGGTATTGGTACACCGGGTTGTTCAGGGTGCCGGCCGGAAGCAGGAGGTATTCGGTGACCGAGCAGGTCTTCGCGATGCGCGCTTCCAGGGATGCGATGAGTTCCTTGCTTGGTTCTTCCGGGCAGGTCATCACATGGACGCCGGCCTCGTCGTTGACCACCCAAACGCGCTGGTAGAGACGCGATTCGCCGTCGAGGGGAGGGGCGCCTGGCCCCTGCGCTTTCGTACCAACCAGCTGCGCACGGCGAGCACGAGCATTTTCCAGCTTTTCGTCTGCGTCAGGGTCCGAGCCATCGATGATTGCTTCCAGGCCCTTGAGTTGCTCGAATTGCAGGCTATGGCGCAGGACGAGCTCGGAGAGGTCTGCACGGTGTTGCTCAGGCACCGCGGCGAGGTCGTGGAACGTGTCGCCAGGCGCGCGTCGAGCCGACACGGTATTGCGGGCATCGGCTAGAGGAGGGGATTCTTGTTCCAGGGCCCGGCAGCTACGGGCATGCGCGATGACCTCATCGGCAGAGGGCCATACACCCTCGACCACGGCCCGCGAGTAGTCCAGGTCCATGCCGACGTCATTGTAGTTCTCCAGAACAAGGGCGAAGAGCTCGCTTTGCTCGGCAGGCAGCGCAGGAAGAATAGAGGAGATTTTGCGGTTATAACGGCAGAGGTTGCAGTCGCACATGGTCAGCGGTCCGGTAAATTATTTCCGCTATAGTACCATATTCCAACAGTAAAATATACGCTGGGGCCTTACCCGGTCGTGTGCTGTACTTGCTCAGCCTTGACGAGCTCGAGTACAAAGTCACAGCCTTCTCCGCCTAGCGGGGCATACTCGACCTCGATGTCGAACAGCTCCGTAAGGAAGTCATGGAAAAAGTGATTCATCGCGACTTCATCGAGCGTGACCTTCTGTGCAGGGATAGCGAATTCAACGTGTCCCCCGTAGGTGCAAGACATTCGGAGCGACAACGAGTATCGCTTTGCGACGTCCCTCAGCGAATTGTAATACTCCTCTTCAGCTTCGACCTGCTCGTCAGAGAGGTCTGCCGGCAGAGGTACTCGAAAGTACAGGTCTTTTTGGATGAGAAGCTTCATCGGAGACTCCGGGTTTGTAGGGGTGTGCAGTCAGGAGGCGGCGACCAGCTTCAGTCCGGCAGGCAGGCCGTTGTTTTCTTCGGGCTGGTGCCGATGGGGCACTTTCTCAGCATGGCATACCCCGCACATCGGGCCGCACTCCGTGGAGTAGCTGGCCGCCCAGGCGGGCCGGCGCCGTTTGGCCGTCGGCAGGTCGCAAGCGATACAGATGTCGGTTGCCATGCGCAGGTGCGGAACCTTCATGAAGTCGGCGACTCGCCCGAGGAGGGACGAGCATTGGCCGCCGTCGATGCCCCAGCCGTATCCCGCCTCCCGGGATACAACCCAGACATCCGGGTGATACCTGGCGAACCATTGTTCGCGGCGGGAGAGCCAGGCGTCGTCGGACTCCCCGCGTTCTCGGCCGCAGTACGCAACGCAGTGGTTCACACCGAGCATGCGACGGTACGCTGGTCGGGTGCTCAGCTTTCCGTCGTCGAGACCGCCCCCGACCTGTGCTTCAATCCAACCGCGGTGAGCAACCGCGATAGGGTCAATGATGGTGTCCATCTCGCGCGCCATGTCCATACTGACAATGAATGCCATTGGCTGGGACGAGTCCAGCAGTCCGTCGACACCGTCCGCTTTGGCTCGGCAGGCATGCAGGTATTGCATCGCGGCTTCCGGCGCCAGCGGGGCCGTAACCTCCGCGAGTTGCTCGCAGCGCTCGGACCAGCTCCTAGCCCCGATTTGGTCCCAAGCGGTAACCGGATTAGCGTAGCGGTCCGCGTACTTAGCCGCGCGTTCGCGCAAGTGTTTTTCGACGTAATGCATCTTCGACTCCGTTAAGCGGTAGGCAAGCCAGGGAAAAATTCCGAGACGCGGAATGCGCCGGTAGCGGTATAGCATTGCGGCGGGAACCACACGTCGTCAAGAGGAAACGCATTCTTGCGGCTGAAGTGGCCACGCTCCGGCTCCAGCTTACCTGCAGCAAGCAAGGTCAACGAGTGGTCCAGCTTCGCTGGTCCTTCGTATTGGCGGTCGGACAGCATGTAATCGCAGTAGCTCGAGACGCCGGTCGCCATGATGCCGAGCTTGAAGTCTTTGGCTTCGGCGCGCGTTTGCACCGTGAAATTAAGCTCTGGCCCGACGTACGGGATTGGCTTCTTGTCCGCACCTTTACGCAGCTTTGGCAGCGTATAGCCCTGCTCGCTGAGAACCGCGCGCTGTGCATCCGAGCCGTAGAAATACAGCAGGTCGTACACCTTCACACGGAGGCCCAGGGCGCTCCGGCGCGCGGTTTTGAGCGCAATCGGAATCAGCACGTCTTCATTCTTTTCTGCGGGGTTGCGGTCCGATGCCCACGACTTTGTCTGGGCCGTCAGCAGGAGCCAAGCTTCGTCACTAACGCCTTGACGCTCGCCCTTGAACGCGCCGGACAGGACGCGAACGCATTCGGCCGTTTTGTCGAGCATAGCCTGCAGCTCTTCAAGCGAACCACCGCGAGTGTCGGCTTCCGAGCGCTCGAATTCGCACTCGGTTGCGACCCGGTGCATCTCAGTCTCGCCAAGGATGACACCTTTCGGCAGCCAAACAGTCGTCGGCGCTTCCTTGCTTGGTTTGCCAGCCACGTTGAAGGTACGGCGACCAACCCATTGCCAGTTCGCGATACGCGGGTCGCGCTCCTCGGCCGGCTGCTCGTAATAGGCGACGAGCATGCCTTTCTTGCCGCGAGTGATGCGCACGACCTTGCCGCCGACGGCTTCCACGCAAGCGATAACCTTTGGAACGGCGTTGAGGTAGCTGAAAGCCGTTTCAGCCAGCTGTCGGTCGAGAACCTCGAACTCATGCGATGCCGTATGCGGCAGCACGCTCACGCTCACTTCGCGCGTCGAGTGCTTCTCGCGCCAGGTCTGAATAGCGGACAGCACCGCGGCGTCGGCCGCGCTGACAGGCAGACCGTAGTGGTGGACGGCACGGTCCTTGAGCAGCGCCACGCCAGGCGCATTTTCTGCTTCCTCTTCGCCGAGCAGCTGGATAGCCAGCTTGAAACCGTAGAGGTAGTTTTCGTGCGATGCGCGGCTGCGGCGGTTGTAGACGAACGGACGCAGTTCGTCCACCTTGACGGTATCTGCAATCAGGTAGCCCAGCCGGTCGTGCTCTAGCTTGTTGAGTGCGACGCGAACGTCAAAGTGCGTGCGCTCGAGCTTGCGGCGGGTCCAACCGCTGTACGAATACGAGTCCGTACGCTCGACAGGGAGGTACACGACCAGGTCGCCCTTGTCCCGGAACACGGTCAGCATGTTCGTCTTGCTGCGCGCACGCACGAGCAGGCTCGGGTCGGTGCGGTAGCTGCCAGGGCTGTAGGCGCCGGGAGCAGCTCGTTGCTGGAGCAGCTCGCGACCGAACACCAACACGCGGCAGCCGGCCGTCAGCTGGTCATGGTTCTGTCGGATGAGCTCATGGACCGAGCCCACATTGTCGCCGAGCATGACGTCGCCGTCGTCATCGGAGACGAAGCGCATGTACTTTGCCTGGAAGCTCATCGAAATGAAGCTAAACGTCTCGCTGTCCGGGTAGAAGTCACCGAAGAGCTTGTGCATGTGGTCCAGGCCGCAGGCCAGAATCAGGAATCGCTTGTAGGTCAGCGATTTCCGGTCGAACTCTTTCGTGCGATTCGTGAAGCGCAGGTCGTCGAAGTTGATTTGTTCGCCATCCAGGCCGCGGAAGACCTCGTTCATTTCGTTGCGCGTCGGGAACAGACGCGCCGAGACTTCGTGCGACGGCTCATCCGACCAAACCTGGTACCAGTTCTCGCCGTTGCGCACGAGCAGGAACAGAGCCTTGTTGTGGTTGTTGCGGGCTTCGTTGTTGATGATGTCGGCCAGCGACTTCGCGTCGTACTTAACGTCGCTGCGACGAATAGCCATCGACACCACGCCACGGGGCGCCGGAATGAGCTGTTGACGCAGCGTCTCGTTGGTTTCCAGCTCTTTGAAGAAGTCGTCGGTGTGCGTATAGTCGAAATTTGGGGTCACATCCGCCCACACAGCGAATTCCTCGGCCATGAAGAGCTTGCGCTGGTACAGCGTCAGAGGCTCGGTCGACGGCGCCGCGGCGCCTTTCAGCAGTGGATTGATGGTAACGCCTTCGCCGGTGTAGAGGCGCAATGATGCCAGGCCCTTCTCGACGTCCTTGGCCAACCCGAGCTGGTCGTGTGCGCGTGCCAGAGCCACGGCCGCATGCTCAGCCATGAACGGAGTAAGGCGCTGCAGGTGGCGGCCCATCTTCTCGGCTTTTTCTTTAATCCAGGTGCCTTGGATTTCGGCAATCTTGCCCTGTTTTTGAGCCATGTGGCGGAATACCGCTACGTCCGTGGAGCGAATCTTGTGCTGGACAGCGGCGGACAGGTTGAAGCGGCCGTTGGTGGTAAGGGCCGGCAGATTGGAGGAGGGCTTGGCGTCAACCTCTTCATCGTCTTCGCCGCGCTCACGTTCACGCGCACGCGCGAGGTCCGCTTCCCACTTGCGCAGGCCTTCTTCGATTACGGGCTGCAGGACGGCAGGGTTGGTCTGTGACTCGGCGATTTCTGCCTGGACGTCGGCAACGTCCTGGTGAATCTGGGCCATCTGACGCTCGCGGAATTCACGGGCTTCGTCGTCGGGCAGCACTTCGAAGTTGGCCATGAGCATGTCGATGGTCAGTTTGCCCTTGCAGTTGCCCTGAGTCGGGTCGTCGAGCAGGACGACCGTATGGAGCTTGCCGTCAACGAACTCGAGGTTGACCAGCAGATACAGGGCCGATTCGACGAACTTAAAGGAGGAGCCTTCACGCCACTCCGCCATGCCGGTCGTGTCCTTATTGCAGTACCAGAAGTGACCTGGCTCGATAATGGCGGTGTGCTCGATGCGGTGGATGTTACCCGAGTCTTTGTCGTCGTCGCGGTCGCTGTCGAGAATAATCAGTTCGCTCATTTGGTGTCCTATCGAAGCCGGCCCAGCTGGCCGTGAGTTCATATTTTTAGAACAGCTATATTAACATATTCAGATGCTATAGTAAAAAGAAACCGGCAAATATTTGCCGGTTTTTAGGGGGAGGGAGCGCCGAGGTTACTTGGGAAAAGCGATACTTTCCAATAGGCCCGGACCTGACCGAAGCACTCGAAACGTATAAACCGGACCCTTGGCCGAGGAAGTACGCTGGGCACGGATGAAGTAGTTCTGCCCACCTTGGGCCAGGTCGAAACTGTAACTAGCAGAGACTCTTTCAGCGAGGGGGAATTCCGCGTCAAATTGAGCGCGCAGCTCGTTCCCCGCAGTGGTCGCCACGGAGTTGCGACGGAGCTTCATGTAGCTTTGAGTGGGGCCGCAGAAAATATCGGAAGCAACGCGAAGGGTATTCTCCAACACCTTATCCGGGCCGCCCAGGTCAAAGCCTAGCGCCTCAGGCCACGGCGCACAGATTGCAGCAGGCGCTGGCCTGAGACTGGGGCGTTCACAGCCTTCCATGACGTCGTTCTGGAACTGTGGCGAGTGCTGATAGGCAACCCACTCCAGGTAATCGAGGTAGTCGTCGGGTGAGCACGTAAGCGCGGCCGGCCCTTCGTTGGCGAGCAGCTCTACAACGAGGTACGGCGCGGTCTCCCGAATCGGGTGGCTGGCCATCTCTGCTGCGGCTACTGCGGCAACGCACCACTGGAGTACCACCGTCCCATGTTTTGTCGCGGCCTCCGACCCTGGCGTAGCGGCTGCGAACGCCAGTGCATTTGCATTCAAGTGGTCCCAAGGCTCTAAACCCGACGGTTCCGTTTCACCTTGAGGGAGCGGAACCGCGCAGGGTTTCGGAAAGAGCGTCGTAAGTACCTCGATAACGGCCACCGACGTGTTAAAGACAATCCGGGCCAATTCAACAGAATGGCGTAATTGCCGGCGAATGCCGTCGACGACTAAGCCTTCTTGGGTCACGACCGCATTCGGGCCGATGTGTTGGACGAGGGTGCTCATGTTTGGGGATTGTGGACGTTAGTGCTCGATTGTCGAGGTGTCGAGTTCGGAGATATGCCAGGCTTCGGTGCCGACGCATTCGGTATTCTGAATGACGTTGTGCCGGTCGGCGCCAAAGAACAGGCCAAGCGTATCGCCGTCCACTGTGCAGACCATTCCGTCTTGGCCTGGCCTGAAGTCGGAGGTGCTTTTCACGCGGATGAAACTGCCGCTACGAATTTGGGTCATCTTTGGCTCCAGAGAATCGTCGACAAATGGGGGCCAATGGCCCCCATTTTGCGTGCTTATGCCAGCGCTGCGAGCAGCTGAGCTTCGTCCCAGATGGTAACACCGAGTTCCTGAGCTTTGGTCAACTTCGAGCCAGCTTCGGCACCAGCGACAACGACCGATGTCTTTTTCGAGACAGAACCCGAGACTTTTCCGCCCGCGCCCTCAATCAAGGCGGCGGCCGCGTCACGGGACATCGTCGGCAAGGTGCCGGTCAGCACGAAGGTCTTTCCTTCGAAGGCCGCGCCCACTGGTGCTGCTGCGACTTCCTTCGGGGTCACGACCAGCGCCAGACGGTCCATCTCGGCGATGTTCTTTTCCTCACGCAGGAAGTTCAGGATGTTGTTGGTCGTGATTTCGCCGATGTCGTCGATTGCCATCAGCTCGGCTTCGGTTGCTTGACGGAAGCGAGCGAACGTCTTGAACGTGTTGGCCAGGTTGTTCGAGGTGTTCTCGCCGACGGTCGGGATGCCAAGCGCGAAGATGAAGCGACGCAGTTCTGGCGTCTTCGCGGCGTGGATGCCTTCAACCAGGTTCTCCGCCTTGCGCTTTTTGAAGCCTGGCAGGGTCTCGACGTCAGCCACGGTCAACGAGTACAGGTCCGACGCGCCATTTGGCAGCAGGTTCGCGTCGAGCAGCGCCTGCACGGTTGCTTCGCCCATGTTGTCGATGCTCATGGCGCGGCGCGAGCCGTAGTGCTCGAGCGAGTTCAGGCGCTGGGCCGAGCAGGACAGGCCGCCCATGCAGCGCAGCGTAGCTTGGGGCTGGCCTTTTTCGTCGACGTCCTGCTTGACGTGCGAACCGCATTCCGGGCACGAGTCTGGCATCTTGAAGATGGTTTCAGCGCCGGTGCGCAGTTCTGGCAGCGAGCGGACGAGTTCAGGAATGACGTCGCCGGCACGGCGCACGACGATACGGTCGCCGATGCGGATATCTTTGCGATGGACTTCGCCTTCGTTGTGCAGGGTGATGCTGGTCACGGTGACACCGCCGACGAAGACAGGCTCTGGCTTGGCCACCGGCGTCAGCGCTCCGGTACGTCCGACCTGGACGACGATGCGCGACAGCGTCGTCACCGCTTCTTCAGCCGGGAATTTGTAGGCAGTAGCCCAGCGTGGCGTGGTCGAGTCCCAGCCCAGGCGAACCTGCTCAGCGATACGGTTCACTTTGAACACGATGCCGTCGATGTCGAAGGGCAGGTCCTTGCGGATTGCTTCGATGTGGGCGTAGAAGGCCTTGAGTTCTTCGAACGACTTGATGACACGGTAGCCCGAGTAAATCAGGAAGCCCATCTTGACGAACGCTTGCAGCTGCTCGTCATGGGTTTCTGGCGAGGTATAGCCGTCGCAGTCGCCCAGCGAGTATGCGTAGAACTTGATGCCGCGCTTGGCGGTCTCGCGCGGGTCCAGCTGGCGCACGGCGCCGGCGGCCGCATTACGGCAGTTCACGTATTCCTTTTCGCCTGCGGCACGACGCTCAGCATTCACGCGAGCGAATGCGGCGTGGTCCATCAGGGCTTCACCGCGGATTTCGAAGCGTGCCGGCACTTGGCCTTCAGGGAACTTGTCGCGAATCGACAGCGGCACACTGCGGATGGTGCGCACTTGTTCCGTCACGTTTTCGCCTTCGTCGCCGTCACCGCGTGTCGAGGCTTGGGCGAAAATGCCGTCCAGATACACGAGGTTCAGTGCCAGGCCGTCGTACTTCAGTTCCGCGACCAGTTCGGCGCCGCTGGTTTTTTCGTAGAACGCCAAGGCGTCGGCTTCAGTCATCGAGTTGCCGATAGACAGCATGCGACGGCTGTGTCGAACCTTTTCGAATTCAGGCAGCGGTGCACCGCCGACGCGCAGGGTAGGCGAGTCCTTCTGCTTGAGCTCCGGGTACGCCGCTTCGATGTCCTGCAGTTCACGGAACATCAGGTTGTAGGCATCGTCCGAGATAATCGGTGCGTCGAGCACGTGGTACAAGTGGTTGTGGATGTTCAGTTCGTTGCAGAGGAGCTGTGCACGAGTGGCGGCGGAAACAGGAGCGTTCATGGGGTGAGTCACCTTAAATTATGATGTGCTTATTATAGCGTGCGTATCACTAAAAGTCTATCCAAATGGGCCGTTTTCGGTAAAAAATTACCGGTCATCCGGCGTCGAACGCAGCTTGGGATGCGGCGTCTGCTACTCTATTCGTTGCTGATGGTATATAATCTGAACGATGCCGCAAGGCAATTTCACATTTGAACAGGCAATGCTAATGGACATCGTACGTAAACTTCATCTGAACGTAGCAGCTGTCAAAATCGCAGACGCATGCGGCTTCAACATTTCGGGCCGAGACGTCAAGGAATTTGAGAGTGGGGGTTTTGAAATCGTTTGGCATGCTGTGACTGGGGAGACGGTTGAGCTAGTTTGTCAGCCGCATCTGGAGGGCGGCAAGGGCTGGGCGGGCTGGGTGGCGGTCATTTCAAACACTGAAGTCCTACTTCGAAGCGCGCTGCTTGTGCTCCCGAGCGAGAATCTGCAAGGCCAAGAGGCGGGCATGGCGACTGGCGAGCGTGTACGCACCTGGGCAGACCGGCTGGTGAACGAACCGGGCCTGGGCCTGGTGTCGAGTCCTGTCACGCCTATCCTGAGCCTTGCCGCCTAACTGGTCACTGAACAATGACATCTACCACGGACGTGCCTCGTACCCGGATGAACTTGAACAGGGCTGCCGAGCGCGTCGCAGCGGCGTTTGGGTTTCAGCTGGGTTATCGAGAAACTCTCAGCCCCTCGTCTAATCGAACGATTATCCGATGGTCTCTCCGACAAGGCGAGGAGCCTGTAAGCTGGGAACTGACTTTACGCTGCCTGCCGCCGGCGTGGGGTCAGGGCGGGTGGGCGGGGTGGGCTGAGCTTACCCGCTTCGGCGAGCCAGACTTACTGTACCGACGATTTGTCGTGTTCGACGATATGCTGGCCGGCGCTAGCGCCAGCGCGCTGACGCGAGAGCGATTTTGCGAGTGGGCTGCAACGTTGGAGCCAGGAAGTCAGCATCTGCAGAGCACCACGCCGACCTAACCATCGCCCTGCCAAAAGGAAATTTCCAATGTTTATTTCGCGCATTTTGAAGGCCCTAGTGGCCCCTCCAGTCCTAGTGTCCCGTGAGGGGAAACCGCCCTTCGCATCGTTCAACAAACTTCAGTTCTGGGCCCACCCCGACCTGTGCACTGCGCAGTTCGAGGAGGCTATGCGGCATTGCCCCGAAGACGTAGCGGTCAAGGCACGCGCCTTCGTGCAGGCATACTTTGGCCTTGTATCGTCTCCGGCATAACTTGGTGCTGAACTGCCAGGGTGCGCGGGGACGCGGTTCGCGCCGCCATAGAAGGTAAGCCTTCCAGACGAAAAAAGCGCCCAGGAAGGGCGCTTTTGAATGAGGTTAATCCTCGCGAATCATGGTCATCTCCGACAGCTTGGAGATGTCCGGGATGAGCTCTGGGCTGTAGAGCAGAGTCCACTTGCCGTCAGCCATGCGGTCGAAGTGAATCCGCTTGGAAGTCGGGCTCGCGGACGGGTCTTTGCTCGGCCCCATCGGTATCGCCTTGGCCAACTGCAGCACGACTTCGGTGCCGTCCAGGCGCACGGCCGCATCGGCCAGTTTCCCCTTGGTGACATTCTCGAACACCAGCGCGCGCACAGGAGTGAAGTCCTCCAGCACGGAGGGCGTGCGAGTCAGGCGCCAGGTGCCGTCGTCGAGTTCATCGAAGTGCAGCATGCCAGCTGGCACCTTGACGTACGTGCTCATCGAAAGCTCCAGCGTTTTGTCGAGGCCGGTGAGGGTGATTGCTCTGCGCATATGATTCCTATCGTATCGGGGTGGTCTGTTAAAGGGCTGATTCCGCAACGGGATGTGTGCCTGGCATGTTAAAGAGATATTCGAGCTTTCGAGGGCGATAGTGTCCTTTGGACACGTGGTCGAGGCGCCAGTGATAGCGATTGATGAATGCCCGGCTGTATAGGTGTAGCATCTCCTCGCTGACGGTGACGTATGGCGCATCGTCGTCGAGGTCGTGCAACACCATGTCAATCAGGTGGAACGCTAGTCCTCGGTTCTGGTACGCCGGCGCCACCCGGACACAACGGAGCTTGGTTTCTTCTTTCGACTTCTTTGCCAAGGCGACGCCCACAATCTGGCCATGTTCTCGGGCGACGACCAGGATGTCGTTACCCGCAAGAACGCCGGGCATGCACTTGTTGATGAACCAGAACTGAAATCCGGGGTAGAAGTTTTCCAGGCCGTCCAACAGCTTTTTTGCCATCAGTAGGTCGGTCAGTCGATTTGTGCGTTCGTAAAAAATCATGATTTGCTCAAGAATAGTTGTCCTGCCTAGTGTAGGCACTGGTGTTAGTGCCTCGCATGCAAGGTTGAGTAATCCTTGCCACAGCTCACGCTTGCGATAAGGGCCAGAGCTACACTGCCTTTATCCCAACTTTTCCTAATCATCATGTTCAAAAAGCTCGCTCTTGCCACCCTTATCGCCGCCGCCACGTCCGGGGCGATGGCCGCCACCTACACCATCGACCCAAGTCACACCTACCCCAGCTTCGAGGCTGACCACTTCGGCGGACTCTCGGTCTGGCGAGGCAAGTTCACCAAGACCTCCGGTACCGTTGTTCTCGACCGCGCAGCCAAGTCGGGCTCTGTCGACATCAACATCGATGCGACCAGCCTGGACTTCGGCCATGCCAAGATGAGCGAGCACGCCAAAGGACCGGACATGTTCGACGTCGAGAAGCATCCAACCGCAGCGTACAAAGGCACGCTCGTGTTCGAGGGAGGCACACCGGCCTTCGTCGATGGCGCGCTGACGCTGCGCGGCGTCACCAAGCCGGTAAGGCTGACCATCAACAAGTTCAAGTGCATTGACCACCCGATGCTCAAGCGCGAAGTGTGCGGCGCCGACGCCTCGGCGACCATCAACCGTGCGGACTTCGGTATCGACTACGCGGTCAAGATGGGCTTCAACCCGGAGGTGAAACTTGCCATCCAGGTGGAGGCCGTCAAGGCCGATTAGTCGCTGGCCGGTGTTACACAAAAAAGCGCCCCGTGGGGCGCTTTTTCTTGCATTCTCCGCCTTACGAGGCAGCTAATGAGCCCAGGCTCGACCGGGCATACCGCGGCGTGAAACCGCCCTCGAGCTTTCCGGTCTCCCGATTCAGGTGCCTTTCGATGCCGCTAATGTCGTGCACGATGTCTGCGTCACGTGGGGCCGCCAGCATTGCCTCCAAGTCGAGGGGACAACCGTTGGAGTGACACGCTTTAAGGTCAAGCATCATCGAGATAGGCCGCAACTCCAAGGAATCGCCCACCACGTCACAGAATCGCTTAACGATGGCCATGATGGTTTTTTGTTCGTCCGTGGAGACGTCCATCTTGGGCAGGCCTAGCATCTCACGGATGACGGCTTGGGGCATCGCTGGCGCTTGGGCGACGGCCGGCGGGAGGGCCGGAGCGGCACCATGCTTCATGAGCTGTGACCAGTTGGGGTAGCCGCGTTCTCGGGCCAGCTGGTCCAGTACTTGGGAGTGCGTCAGGTTTTTTTCACGGGCCAGTCGTTTAGCGTCACGACGCAGCTGCTGAATATTGAGGTAGGAACTTTGAGCCATGGTAGATTCTCCAAAAAGCCGCCATCCTGTAATGCGCCCACACACCCAGGAACAGGCGACCATTGGTCAACCAGGGTTCGAGGTTCTTCACGCTACTGTCAGTCCAGTTTCGCCATCGTGGGCGGGCTAGTCGGCGCGGGCGACTAATGACGAATAGTATACCGTTATTTTGGCGCGTTAACCAGTGGGATGGCCGATTACTGACCAGAACGGGACCTGTAGCTGCATCGGGCGACGCTCTGGAAACAAAAACCGCTCCTCGAGGGAGCGGTCTTCTGTTGCACGTCAGCTGACGTGGATTACGACCGGCTGTACTGAAGGCGTCGGCCCGCGTCACCGTTGGCATTCTGCAGCTTGAACACACTGAGAGCGGCGCTCAGCTGGTTGGTCTGCTCGGCAAGGGACTCTGCTGCGGCGGCCGCTTCTTCGACCAGCGCCGAGTTCTGCTGGGTCATCTCGTCCATTCCGGCCACGGCTTGGCCAATGTGCTCGATGCCCTTGCGCTGGACTTGGCTTGCGGTGCTGATTTCCGTCATGATGCTCGCTACCTTTCGAACCGATTCCACGATTTTTGCCATCGTGTTACCGGCCTCGCCAACAAGCTCTGACCCTGCGTCGACTTTCGACACGGAGTCGTTAATCAGCGCCTTGATTTCCTTGGCGGCGCCGGCCGAGCGCTGTGCCAGGTTGCGCACTTCGGATGCGACGACGGCAAAGCCCCGGCCTTGCTCGCCCGCACGTGCCGCTTCAACGGCGGCGTTCAGGGCCAGAATGTTGGTCTGGAAGGCGATGCCATCAATGACGGTGATGATGTCGACAATTTTCTTAGCCGAAGCCTGGATTTCGCCCATCGTCGTCACCACACCACTAACAACCTGTCCGCCGCGGGTTGCGATTTCGGAGGCGTCGACCACCAGCTGGTTCGCAGTGGTGGCGCTGCTCGCATTCTGCCGGACGGTATCCGTCAGCTTTTCAACAGCCTGCGTGGTCTGGTCCAGCGTGCTTGCCTGGATTTCAGTGCGGTGGGCCAGGTCCGCGTTGCCGCTCGCGATTTCGACACTTGCGGTCTGGATGGTGCTGGCCGAGTCCTTGATGTTACCAACCAGGTTGGCGAGTTTGCCGCGCATTTCCTTCAGTGCCGCGAGCATGCTGACCTGGTCGCCGTCTTCGGTGACGATGTCCATCGAAAGGTCACCATCTGCCACCGCACGGGCAATCTGGCGCGCGTATTCAGGCTCGCCGCCCAGCTGCTTCCAGATGGTTCGCACAACCAGGAACGAGACTAGAGCCAGGAGCGCGATGACGAGGACAGCTGTGACGACCATGGCCGAGACAACGTCATAGACTTTCGCTTCACTGTTGCTGATGCCGGCGTTGAACTGCTCGTGCGCGGCGGCGTTTGTCTTCGCCAGGTCAGCGTTGAGCACAGACAAGGCCTGCTGCATTTTCTGCACCGTTGCTTGCGCATCGCCTTGCTCCATCTCGAGCATAATCTTCGCGGACGAGACCGCCGGTGCATAGTAGGCATCGAACTCGTCGAGCAGGCGCGCGCCGGCCTCTGCTTTGCCGTCGAGAGCGGAGAAGGAGGTCAGGATGCCGCGTAGCTTCTTGGCGGCTTCCTCAGCTGCGGTGATTTTTTCCTTTTCGCCTTCCGCGACGGCGTCGCGCAAGACCTCGGTAATGCCAGTGACTTCCAGTGTTGCCACCTTCAGCTTATCCAGCGCCGGATACGTGACGTGCTCGGTTTCCCGGATGGACCGAAGAGCATCATTAGCGAAGTATGAGCTAACGGCGACTCCCAGGCCGAAAATGAGGGTCGAGATGAGCGGGAGGGCCCATATCTTCTGCTTGATGTTCATGGTGCTTTCTGAATAGGTAAAGGCCGCGTTAGGGAAACGCGGCCTGGGTTGTTAACTCGATACTTACGCGCCGGACAGCACGACCTTCACAGTCGAGTCTACCTCTGCTTTGTCGATGTACCCGATGGCTTTCGGGTCTGCAGCGACAGCTTTCTTCACGTCGGCGCCGCTCGCCACTTCCTTCGGTGGTGCAGCTTTGCCGGTGAAGACGAGCTTCGACCACAGGGCTTTGGCTTGGGCGGCGTCCTTGTCGGCGACCTTCTTGTAGAACTCGCCGCGGATGGCCGAGCCATCGGCCTGGTCAACCGGGGTCATCGAGGTGGATTTCCCCAGGAAGACTTGTGCGACTTGGTCCTTGGTCATCGCCGCGGCCGGGCTTTTTGCGCCGACAACGGCAACCACTTCGGCACTTGCGGACTGCGCCAGCAGCACGAGAGCGCCGGCCAGGGCAACTTTACAGAAACGATTCATGCTCTCTCCTTAGAAAACGAAGTCAAGCGCGATGGCGCCGACAGTGACAGGGCCGGTAAAGCCTGGAGCGGCACGCAGCAGCAGGCCCGCGTTGCCGGTGGGACGAACGCGGTCGATTTGGGCTTTCAGCGCCATCGACTTGTGGAAGTCCCAGCGCACGCCGAGGGTGTCGGTGCTCTGGGTGATTGGCGCGGTCATGTAGTCCACGCCGGTCGACAGGGCTCCCAGGGTCGGCGTGCAGGCTGCAGGATAGCCAGCTGGGCACGAGTTGGGCACGGTGTTGGCGACGCGGCCGAGAGTCTTGATTTCAGCGTGGTTAAAGTATGGAAGGAACTTGCCGATGCGATAGCCGGTCATGACCGACCACGAGGCCGAGTCGTTCAAGTAGCTTGGGATTTCACGCTTCGCGTATTCTGCCTGCACCACGACGTTGTTCCAGTCCATCGTCAGACCAGCCGAGGTGAACACACCCGCCTTGTGGTCGAGCGCCAGGTTGTCGGCCAGAGGCGCCAGTGAGGCGAACTTGTAGCCGGTGCCAGCGGCGCGCAGGCCGTTCAGCAAAGTGTTGACCGCTACCGAATCATTCACAGTGAGTTTGCCCCACACGCGGCCGACGCGGGCCGTTACCGGGCCATGTTCTGCGATGAGGGTGATGCCTGCGATGTCTGTCGCCTTCACGTGCAGTGTGCCGCCGCTGCTGCTGATGTCAGCCTTCGAGCTGCCGACAGTTATTTGCGCGGACACGGTGGTGTCCTTGAACGACTGCTGCCAGGTCGCGTCGACGCCGTCGATGCTGTTCAGCGGCATAAGGTTGTACACTTCTGCCGGCGGGCGCACCATATGGTTGGCGAAGCCGACATTGCGGTAGTCGGAGATGAGGAACGCCGGCAGGGCAGTGCGGCCGACACGGATGGACAGGTTGTCGTTCACTTGTGCCTTGAGGAAGGCCAGGGTCAGGTCCGCGCCGAAGTCGTCAGCGCCGTCCTTGCGCACGAGTCCTTGCATCGTGGCCGAGAGCCACGAATTGATGCTCGCGTTGCCCTGCAGGCCCAGGTTCGAGTCGACACCAGTGCGGAACGATTTTCCGGCGCCGGAGGCCTGGTTCGGACGTGCGAACTGCGCGTCGTCGGTGTTGGCGCGGGTCGCGGCCAGCGTGCCGAAGCCGCTAACGGTGACGGTCGGGAGCTTAAACGTGTCTTCAGCCTGGGCGAAGAGCGGAGCTGCCAGCAGCAGGGCAAGGATTGTTTTCTTCATGATTAAGTGGCAAGTTGATTGATGAGTATTTAACATTACTGACGGTTCATTAATTAACAGCGCCAGAATTGGAAATCATTGTAAGTTTAGTCCTACAATTGCCACAAGGGAATTGTGGAAATTGGTGATTATTTGCAACAGACAGGGAGTTGCCAGGCAAACCTTCCCCGTGAGTGGCTCAATTTAAGCAAAATGGGGAGAGACTTCTTCGACCACTAGCGTGTCGTCATCACGGCCAAACTGACAGCTTCCGAACGAGTTCGCCTGCAGCCCGTCTCGCGGACGTAAGTCTGTTCCCACGTACGTGTTGGTTCGAGTCCAGAAGACGTCTTGGTGGAAGAACGCCTGACCGATATGAAGGTCCAGGAACCGCACCTTGCGACCGGTCCTTACGAGTTGAAGCGAGGGCGAATTAATAGCTGACATCACGTTTTCCTTTGGTATGGGCCTTCGCCATGTAGCCAGACGTGTTATATCCGCGCGCAAAAAAACTGCCCTCGAAGGAGGGCAGTTGAGAACAAGTTCAGGTAGCTGAACGATACAGTTACGTAGCGTGAGGCTGCGCAAACAGAGAGTCTTCGGGCCAGTGCGACTCGACGGACGTCATGCGATGCAGATACGCGGTCAGCGCCGGCAGCTGCCTGCGAAGTTCCAGCCCCAAAGTCCTGGCAAACTCCACCCAGACCTTTTTTGCCGCGCCGTTGCCGAGTGCCGTGTGAGCATGGCTGTTGGCGACGAGGGAGTTAATCAAACGCACGTCCTGGCCCTTGAGTGCTGCATGCTCTTCGGGAAGAGGCAAGCGGCATTTCGAGGCATCGGTGGGGTGCTTGAACTTCGGGTCTTCAACTCGCTGCTTCCAACATTCCGCCGAAAGGGAAGGGGTGCTCGTTGCACTGTCGTCGACAATGCGGTTGCGCCAGCCCTTATCCACCTTCTCTTGCCGATTGAGATGCTTGCCCTTTTCATACTCTGCAGGGTCAACGAGCGCTTCGGGGAGGCGGATGTCGCCTACCGCCAGCTGCGACGGGCCACATTTCACCATTGACTGCATGGTAATGCGGATACCCTTTGGGTAGGCAAGCAAGCCCATGCGGCGGCGGCGCTCGATTTCCCCGTAGTGCGTTGAATCCAGGCCTAAGTAGGACCCATCTTCTGCAGTGTCTCCGACCAGGTCCGTATCGTACCCTTGCTCCTCCAGCATACGGCGCAGCATGGAGAGGGACACCGTGTCGGCGTATGCCGTCACGTTCTCGAACAACACGAGAGGAGGAAAGCCTGTCTTTTCCAGTGCCAGCACAGCGTTGAGCACTTGATGGCCAGCCCAGGGATGCATCTCGGGCAAGTCTCGCGTTGCGACGTTGAGCTTTGACGCACCCTTGCAGGGAATGCCCGCGATGAACATGTCCACGTCGTTCAGCCTGGCGCCGGACGCTAGGAATTGCTCGATACCGCCCATGAAGGTGCGCGTTGCTTTGCTGACCGCCGGATGGTCGTTCAGCAGGCCGTCGATGGCGACGCTCCAGGAGTCGTTGGCCAAGGCAATCTCCGTCTCGAAGCCTGCCTTCTTGAAGCCGTCGTGCAGCGCAGCGTCAAGAGTTCCGATGCCAGAGTAGAACGCTGCAGTTCTGAGCTTGCCACGCTGGATTGCCGACTTCAGACGCTCCAACCGGTCCAGGTTCCTGCTGATTGTCGGCAGATGCAAGAAGACGATTCGGTCGGCCAGGTACAGCGCCAGCACCTTTTCTTCGCCTGCGAAGTGCTCATGAATCTGCTTCGAGCGCAGGTCGAAACGTTCGCCGACCCTTTCGGTGCCGTCGCGGCGCAGAAAGCGTTTCGGGATGACGGTGTTGTCGCCGGTTTCCGCCTTGATGGCTTCAACGAAACCTGGCTGATAACTCACGTTGAACTTGGTGCCGGCGGGGAAGCCGGCTTCCTTCAGTTGACGGGAGTTTTCGATGTTGATGCGGCCGCGGAGTTCTTCCGCGCCTACCCTGAACTTGATGACGCTGACGACGGCCATGTGCCTTGCACGCTTGGCGAGTCCATTCAGACGTTCGACGATTCCTGACATGTGATACCTCCTAAGAAAATTGACCTAAGAGGTGTAGCGACCTGGCGTCGTGGAAAAAATTAGGGTTACCGTAATCAATTACGGTAACCCTAGCTAAGCCCTTGATAAGAAAGGGTTTTCCGTTCTGCGAGCGAACGGTGACCTGTTCCTGTTAAGCTGGGTCTGGGTCTTCGGAGCCCAGGTTCACGGGGGTTTTGCCGACGTGGTACGCACTGAAAATGTCTTTCGCGCTGTGGTGGATGCGCTCGAGAGAGTCCTCGAGGTGGTTCAGCACTAGCTGGGCCTCGCAGGCGACCTGCAGTAGGTCGTCATGCGACAGGTCGGTCAACTTGACCGGGCGGCCTTCGACCGTGATTTGGAATTCGGCAGGGTTGAAGCGCTGTTCGAGTCGGTTTGTCATGAGTGTCCTTGTTACCAGTGGTAGACCACAACGCCATAGGCGTCGGTGAGTTCTGAGCCGAATTTCGCGTGGAACGCGTTGAAGATGGCCTTGTGATATTCGAGGAATTTCGCGGTCTCTTCCTCGGCCGTCTTTCGGTCAAACAGCTTCATGAAGCCGCCATTCGACGACGCTAGGCTAGTGCCGTGCCCGCGATGATTCGGGTACCAGACTTCGGTGCCATCGGCCAGGCGGCCGACCACCATCAGGTCGGTCCAGTCACCGTCCAGGTCGTCCGGCGTCGGGTATCGATGCTCCATGCCCGACACTTGTCGTTCGATAATTGGACTGCCGCAGTGCGAGCAGAATTTTTGCTGGCGATTTTCAGCAGGCCTGCCGCAGTTTTCGGTATTGGAGCAGGCTCGGACTTTCGTTACCGTCGGGATGTCCTGTTTTGGCACCAAAAACAGGGGGCCGGCGTAGGCTTGAATACCCATGACTAATCCTTGAAAGAGGTTGTTATAGCTTAGTGCAGCTTCACCAGCGGTGTCGTGCGTTTAATGAGGAAGCGGGCAACCGCCAGCACGCCGGTACGTACCGAGCCCATTACGGCGCGGTGGTGCAGGAGGTGCAGGCTCACGTACATCATCCGAGCCAGTGTGCCTTCGATGAACCAGCTGGCGCCTTTGAGCGACCCCATCAAGCTGCCAACGGACGTTTGGCTGCCGACGGACACGAGGGAACCGTAGTCCTTGTACGCAAATGGACGGTAATAGAAGCTGCCGTGCTTGTGCAGGTTCTTCAGGAACTTGCACAAGAAATCTGCCTGCTGGTGGGCGGCCTGGGCACGCGGTGGCACCTGCACACCGTCGTCGGTCGTGCACGCCGCGCAATCGCCGATGGCGAAGACATAGCCATGCTCGCCTTTCACCTTCAGGTTCCCGCCAACTTCCAGCTGCCCGGCCTTGTTCACGGGCAGGCCCAGCGTAGCGAGGAACGAGGGCGCGCGGATGCCCGCCGCCCAAACGCAGATGTCAGCTCGGTAGCGAGTGCCGGCCTTGTCCTCGACGTACTCGGGAGTGATTTTGGTGACGCGGCACTCGGTCTTTACCGTGACCTGACGGCGAGCGAGCAGCTTCGCTGCGGCTTTGGACACACGCTCCGGGAGCGGAGCCAGAATGCGCGGCGCGCCTTCGAGGATGGTGATGCGGATGTCTTTGGTGGGGTCGAGCTTGCGGCCATAGTTCGCATGCACTGCGCTGGCTTCGCGCAACTCTGCGGCGAGCTCCACGCCCGTTGCGCCACCGCCGATGATGACGATGTCGACGCCCGCGGTTGGGTCCAGGCTCTTGCGCTGCTCGGCCGCAGTCAGCAGCTTGAGCATTTGCAGGCGGAAGTGCTCAGCGTCTTCGGTCGCATTCAGGGAGATGGTATGTTCGGCCGCACCTTCGACCCCGAAGTAGTTCGAAGTGCTGCCCACGGCAAGGACGAGTGCTTCGTACGTCAGGACGCGCTCAGGAATCAGCACCTCACCGGCATCACTGAGAACGGCGCCGACAGTAATCGTGCGGCCCTTGCTGTCCATCGCAGTAAGCGCACCGTAGACGAACGTGAAGCCATTGTCATGGGCGAGCATTTGATAGGACAGCCCTTCCTGGTGAATATCCAGTGTTCCCGCAGCTACCTCGTGCAGCGACGGCTTCCAGATGTGGGACAGGCGCGAATCCACCAGAGTCACTTTTGAGGGTCCGAGGGCTCGCCCCAGCTTGCTGGCCAACTCCAGCCCGCCGGCGCCACCGCCGACGATTACAATGCCATGTTCCATCGAATGCTTTCTTGTTTTTTGATACTACATTATAGCACTGGATTGTTAATAATTGGAGGGGTCGGCCCTCGGGCCGAGCTTGTTCAAGGGCTTCGGGGTCAAGCAGGCTCGGCCATTTCGACTACGCATTCATGAACAAGACGTGCCATCTTCAGCGTGACGGGCCCGAAGCCGTACGACTCTTCGAGCACGATGGCATAAGTGGTCATGACGTTGCCGCCAAAGTCCTTATCGACTGCCTGGCCAAACGCGACTGGCGCAAGCTTGTGCAGCAGTTTGCGGCCCACCATCGGTCCCTTGGGCTGGAGCGCCACGAGGGTGAGCAGGCGGCGCACAAAAGGCCCGTATGCCCCACTCAGAAGGACGTCGCAATCCGTGATGGGCGTACCACGCATGTCGCAATCAACGCCCTTTCCGAACCGTTCATTGGACAACTTACGCAGCAGCGCCCAGTCGATAATGATGCTGGCTTGACCAGCGGGTGTAGTTGTAATCATAGGAAGAAGGGGCCGGAGCCCCTCGGTTAGATTAGAAATCGCCTTCGCGCACTTGGCCCGGCACGGTCTTTACCGTCACCACTTTCGGCGCAACCGGGAGGGGGTCGTTACCCTGGAGTGGCCCATGCCCAAGCTTGTTGGCCAAGTTGGCGACGCTGTCGAGTTTTTGCAGCGGCTTGCCGCCCGGGAGTGCCTTGGCGCCTGGTGCTTTCTGTTCCTGGAACCACGGCAAGCCATGCTTCGTGTAATCCGAAGCAGTTGGCGCCTTGTGCGGCGGCTTCTGGCCGGTTACGGCCTCGTAATGCTGGGCATTAAGCAGGTGTACGAAGCATTTCGCGCTGATGGACTGGTCGAACTTCTCGAGCCCGTAGTCATCCTCGTAGATTGTCTGCTCCATGAGGCCGCCCGGCGCCATGCCCATGTCCTTCACCACTGAGCGCGCGTTAAGCTGCGGGCCGGCGGAACGTTCCATCTCGAGCGAAAGCCAGTCGAAATCGGTGCTGAGTTCCGCGCCTTTAGCGCTGGCGCTGAAGGACGAGCTGGCGCTTGCGCTCACACCCCCGCTCATGAAGGTTCCAACGCTTCCGCCCAGACTCATGCTGCGCAGTGCCGACGAAGGGCTTGGACGATAGTGCTCGGGCTTGAGCGGGTACACGATGATTTGCAGGCCGCCATGAACGGCTTCTCCTGTGATTTGCTCTTCGACGGTGTAGCCTTCGCCCATTGGCTTGGCGACGAACTGGCGAATCTTGCCCTTTTCGGTGCAGAACCCGTCCAACCAGTTCTGGCGTGGCAGCACGACGTAGTCTTGCTCACCGCCGACGTTGCCGCCCATCCCCGCATGCGAACCGCCGACCAAGCCGGTTTCCCCGAACGACAGGTCGCCGAAGTGGCGCGGGCCGTTGACGGGACGCTGGCGCGAGAGCGGGCCTCGCAGTTCCGGGGTCCAGGCCTCGCCAGTCACTGCGTTGATTTTGCCAGCAGCGATTTTGACAGCGAAAGGATAGCGCGAGTGGAACTTAATCCACATCGCTTCGGTGTCGTGCATGGGCAGGAACACGCCGCCACGCTTGTGCCAGGCGGCCGGCAGCTTGTCGGCATGGTCGTCCACGTGTTTGAGCGGGAAGGCGCCCAGGCCCGGCGGGAGCTTGTGGGTGCGATTGTCGTCAGGAATGCGCAGCGTGCGCTGAAATTCGATGGTGCAGGTTGCATCCTTGTGGACTTCCGGGAAGCGGATGGTCAGGCGATTGTTTTCGAGGGTCAGCATAATTTTTCTTTTTTCGTGAGTAAGTAAGGTTGGGGTATTGGAGAACAGTTCTTTTTACCAGTCGCCGTCACGCACTTCGCGTACCAGCTTGAGAATCGCATCGTTCGGCAGGTCTTTGCAGGCCGCCAGCATCTCAGCAAAAAGTTGAGGGCGCTGTCGGATAATGGCTTGCAGCTCATCCGAGACCTTGCCGGCCATTGCCAGCAGGACGTTCGGGTCGAGCTTCAGCTCCCGCGCCAGCGCGACGATGGTCTTCTCCGCCGGAACGCTTCCCTCGCCATGCTCAATCTTGTTGAGGTATGCGTGGGTCACGTCCAGTCGGAGCGCCAAGGCTCGCAGCGAGTATTCGCCAGGATGCTGAGCCTGCAGATTCTCCCTGGCGGTGCGGATGTAGTCGCCGAAAGAGGTTGTCATTTCATTCCTTTGGGTAGGGTGTCAACTGTTTAGTATACAGTATCCATTTTATACGTTTTGGGATTTTTTGGCGGACGCATCGGCGTGTCCCGGATTTTCGGTCAAACATAACGAAAATTTTCACTAAAAAATATCGGCCCGAGCGAGGGCGAACGAGTCGGCGATTTCTCCCGTTTCAGCACTTTCACGGTTTCTTTCGATATTCCCTCAAAAAGGCTAAATCCTGGCGCTATACGCGGATAGGCCAACCTTAAAACTACTGAGGGAACTATCTTGCTAAACAAATCCGACCTCCATTCTGCTGCCCAGTGTCCGCGCAAACTGTGGCTCGAAAAGAACCGCCAGGACATCGTCATCGAAGAAGACGCTGGCGCTGAGCGCCACAAACGTGAAGGCATCCAAGTCGGCGACCTCGCGCGCAAGCAGATGGGGCCGAACGTGCTTTGGCCGCAGGCAGAAGCCTCGAAAGCAGATGCAGCTCTGATGGCCAAGGAGCAGCTGCTCGCGAACCCCACACTGGCGGCGGTAGAATTCCCCATGTTCCATGACGAGTTCTATAGCCGGGCCGACGCGGTTATCCCGGACGCGGACGGTTATATCCTGCAGGAGACCAAAGCCTCCAGCTTCCCTCTCAAGAAAGACAAAGTCACCCCGGACCGTGCGGCGGACGAGCACCTGCTCGACCTGGCTATCCAAGCCCACGCCCTCGAGCAAAGTGGCATTCCGCTGGCGCGCGCGGAGCTGAACTTGCTCAACAACCAGTGGCGCTATCCTGGCAACAACGATTACTCCGGCATGTTCCGCACGCTGGACGTGACGACGGATGTGCGCGGGCTGGTCGATGAGGTGCCTATCATGCTGGTACGCGCACGAGAGCTGGTTGCTGGCCCGATGCCGGAGATGGTGACCGGTAAGCAGTGCTCGAAGCCCCGCAGGTGCGAGTTCCAGGAATTCTGCGAGAAGCTGGACCCGCCGAAGCCGGAACACCCTATCGAGCTTCTGCCGGATTCGGCCGGCAAGAAACTGGCCCAGAAGCTCAAGTCTGAAATGGGCTACGTGTCGTTGCTTGAACCGGCGCCGGTCCTATTCACGGGTAAAAATGCGCCGCTCTACGTCCGCATGCAGGAAGCGCACCGTACGGGCGAACAGTACTTGGCCGCGGACAGCGCCGCAGGCATCGAGAACCTGCCGTACCCTCGCTACTACTTCGACTTCGAAGGCATCGACCTGGCCGTGCCAATCTGGAAAGGCGTCCGCCCATACGAGCAAGTGCCGTTCCAGTGGTCGTGCCACATCGAGCGCGCGCCAGGCGTATTCGAGCTGGGCGAGTTCCTCGACCTGAGCGGCGACGACCCCTCGCTTGGCTGCATCGAGCAGATGCTCAAGACTATCGACGTCAACGACGGTGGCCCAATTTACGTCTACTTCGCGACCTACGAGAAGGGTCGCCTGCAGGAGCTGGCGCTGCGTCACCCGGAGCACGCTGAAGCACTGGAGACCTACATCGACCGTCTCGTCGATTTGCATCCAATGGTGAAAGACAAGTTCTACGACCATCGCATGAAGGGCTCGTTCTCCATCAAAGCGGTGCTGCCAATCATCGCCCCCGACCTCGACTACAGCCAGCTGACTGAAGTCCAAGGCGGCATCGGAGCCCAGCTCGCCTACATCAAGGCGGCGCTCCAGAAGACGCAGACGCCGGCGGAGTTCGAGGAAACCAAGCGCAACGCAACGCTGTACTGCCGCCAGGACACGTGGGCGATGGTCGAAGTAGCGTACTTCTTGGCTCGCCAACCGCGTCCTGTGCGGCCAGAAGGTATGTAAGGACTGAAGGGCCGGCGAGTGTCGGCCCGTCTTGAGCGGCGATGGAGGAGTTGGAGCGGACCATCAGATGGGCGAGCACGGAGCCGACAGCTTTCGTGGTCGCCCTTTTTGTCGTTCAGACCCTTATCCTCGCAATACACGAGATGGGGCATGTCCTGGGCGCACGGTCCCAAATTCTCTCGCGAGCCTTTATCTCCGCAAGTGGTGCGTTGTGTACGGGCGGCGCCGGCGTGGCCGGGCTGATTGCCCTAGCGCTGGTGCCTGTCGGTGCTTGGGCCAATCTGCTCGTTTTCGGGTGTTTCGCCGACTGCGCATGTAGCCTGAGTCCGCTGGCCAGCGACGGTCGGAAGGTGAGGGCAGGTCTTTGGAGCGCGGCAGCCAAATACTTGTCTCGCTAGGAGCGTAGCCGAATTTTCATAGTTTCCAACTGGCCCGAGCAAGGATATACTCTTGCCAATTAAAAAAGGGGTGTTCCACTATGGACTCTGACAATACGGACCGGTATCCCCCCGTAGGCCGAATCGAGACTGGGTTAGGGATGGTGCAGGTACAAATCGTCCACAGCAAAGGCACACTGCGCATGGAAGCAAACAGTGCGCACGTCTACGCGGTCACTTCGACCTTGCCCCTCGGTGGCCCGGTAGGCCCAAGCAGCCTATCTGGCCAACCCGGGTTCTTGTTACGCACCTGCGAGATGCAGCTTTTGTTGACCGAGGCCGAGCTCTATCGGGTGCTACGCCGAGACCTGCATCCCGATGAAGTTTTCTCTCTGCGCCGACGTTTCGGCTTCTTTTTCGAGGTCGATGAAGCGTTCTATCATAAGGTGACCGGAGTGGCACTTCAGCCGGCGCCGCACTTGCCGAGTTAGGCGACTATGCGCTTACCGATAGCCTGGCGCTGAGATGTTCTTCGCCGCCTGAGAGCATAGGGTCTTCCAGGTATTCCGTTAGCTCCTGATGAAGACGTAGAACAAACGGTAGGCTCGCTTTCGCCAACCCTGCCTGAAGAGAGGCTGGCGCTGTTCGAATTGTCTCGATGTGGAGCTTCATCCGAGCGTCCAGCGCGGTCAGCTCTAGGCGCATGTCATCCGAAAACCGTGTCGAGCTGTCGAAGGTAGTTGCTTTCAAACGAAGGCACGTCGGCAGCTGCGTGTCGACCAGCAGCATATCGGAGAGGAACCGTACGTGAGCCTCCGGGCTCTCGAAGCCCGTGGCGACCTGCTGCGCAAGCTGGGCCTGTAGGTTCTGTAGTTTAGTGCAGCGTTCCGTCAGGAAGAAGTACAGGTTCTCGCCGCGCTTGTTTAGCATATTGCCTCCAGTTGATGTGGAGGCGTGTAGGACGCACAGTTATCGCCGGCGCAAAGAAAGCAGCAGACCGAGGTCTGCTGCGAAAGGTATTGCGGTTAGCCAGGCTAGGGCGTTAGAACACGACCTCGAGCGGGATGCCGGCTTCTTCGACAGCCTCGCGCATGGCTGGGTAGTTGTGCATGCTCGCGTCACCTCCCTTACGAATCAGCGGCGGCATGCCGTGCTTCGTGATGAGGTCGCTGAGCACTTCGTAGGGGTCTCGGTCGAGGTAGCGGCCCGTCTTGACCCAGCCGGCGCGGCCTTCCTTCTCAGCTTCGAGTACCGCGGCAACCAGGATTTCGTGACCGCTGGCGTTCTTGCCCTTGTCCCACTGGCGTTCGTCCACTTCGCCTTGGGCGCCCGGCTGCAGGGCATGGCCGCGGGTGCAGCCGAACAGGTAGAAGCCGGTGCGCAGGTCTTCAGCGCTGACTTTGTCGTGGGCGATGAGGCTGAGCAGTGTGCTGAACGAAACGAAGAGCTTTTTCATATTGATTCCTTGTGAGGTAGTTGTCCTGACACGTGTAGCGACTTGTCGAAGACCCGGGTGAGTTTACCGTCGACAGTTCGCAGAACCAAGCATAAAAAAGACCACCCTGCGGAGGGTGGTCGGAATGAGGCTTAAGCGTTCTGCTTTGCTACCAGCTCTGCGATGAGCTCCTCAAAATCCTCAACGAAGTCACCTTCGTTGATGCAGACTTGGAGCCAATCGGCGAAGTCACTGTGTACCTGATAGCCGGTGATTACCTTGGTGACGAAGACTCCGGCCGAATTCATCAACCGCAGCGTGACTTCGACGGCAGACCAGCTGTCTTCTCCTTCAGCGTCGTCCTCTTCCTCGGGATTGCTGTCTGGATTGACACGGCTCATCGCAATCCGATACTCGAGGCCGTCTTCCTTCCAGTCCGCCATGCCGAAGTGGTCGCCTTCGGTAGTGATTTCAGGGGCTGGCTTACCTTCGCGAGTAACCCCGTCTTCGTCCCCGAGGTAAAAGTCGGAAGGTCCACGGTAGTTGCCTTCGTCGACTTCGAAGCCACGAGGAAACTGGGCATGGCCTGCGTTACGCAGGGACTGGCGAGCTTCTGCCAAACTATGTGCTCGCACTTTGACGTATCCGCTCATGGTCATGTCAACGGTCACCAAGCCCTCGTACACTTTCCCATCAGCAGGGCCCCAGAGCGGGATTTCCACGTCAGGTTCAGCAACGGGAATCGGCGCCGGCGGAATGGGTGCGGCTGCTGCGGCCGACATCGTCTTCCAATTTTTATGCCCCATGACTTGTGCGATTACCTGCAGCGCGTCTTGGTGCTTGATGTCGAGGTTCAGCTTTTCCAGAGCTTTTTTGAGGATACGAGCCTGGTCTTGTGGTTGTGGGATGTGATGCATGGTACTTCTCCTGTAAATGCGCAAAGGCGCATATTTGCTAGAGTCTTGCCCTTGTCTGCCACGCCTTCGCGAACTTCAGAAGGTAGGTATGTTTTTGTCCTAGAGAGACCTTACGTTCATCAAACCCGATTGCTCGAGCGGCAAGGATGTGCGAGGTGTAAGTGACCCCGTAACAAGGTATAGCGACGTCGGCCGCGACGTGGCTATACAGGGAAGGTCACTTTAAAGGAGAATCACGTGGGACAAGCAAAAGCACGCGGCTCGTATGACGTGCGCAAAGCGCAAGGCATCGAGCGCTTAGCCGAAGAGGCACGTCAACGCGAGGAGCACCAGCGCCAGCTTCAGCTGGCAGAAGCGGCCCGGCGCGCGGCGCTGCCTCCGAAACGACGCGAAGCTGAAGCACGCCGCCGGCACAGCTCCCGCTTGCTGATGGCAACGGTCGCTGGCGTGGCCTTGAGTATGGGTACAATCAGCCGTTAACAACGGCAAATCAAACTAGGAAAAATGATGGCAACGAAGAAAAAAGAAGCACCTGTGCAGGAACCGGTCTCGGCAGAACTGAACATCCGAATCGAGCTGTTCGGCAAGCCCGAAAACCACATGCTCGGCACCGCCATTGCATTCGATACGCCGAATGGCAAATTCCAGCGCCTGGCCCACACGTACGTAATGGACAACGAGCCGCCGGAAATTTCGTTGGAACGTGTTAAGGGTGGCAAGCAGAGTATCGAGGACCTCGACAGATACCTGGCAATCATGGCGCTCTACAACGAGAAGCTCAAAGAGCTGTACGCCACCTTGTAATTTACTTCCGCCACGACTTCCTGGTCGTGGCTTTTTTCAGTCCTTCTGCAGTTTAGCGGGCGCTGCCGTAGGAGGGCGGCCCACGCCAAGCGTCCAGCCTACAACGCCCTGCTTGTCCATCCCCCCGCAACACCTCAGCCAAAGTGTCCCCGGGGACATCGACGATTCTTGTGTGCAATGTGTACTACTGCTATAGTGAGGCATTCACACAGAGAGCGCCATGAACATCTCCCGCCAAGCTAAACGCCGAGCTGCACGCCGCCTGGGCGATGTCGTCCGAATCGAGCATCACTCCCAGCCGGATTACGATTGGTGGAACTACCAAGACACCGAGCCGGCCGAAGGCTATGTCCTGGACAACTGGAGCGTGGCGGTGCCGGCTTACCCCCGCGCAAAGCCGGTATCCACACGCAAGACCCCTCATCCGTCGTTGAGCCGGACCGCACTTCGCCGTCGGCTTTATCAACGGCACGTTCCCAAGGCCCTGTGGCCGGACCTCCTTGCTAAGTTCAGCGGGGGAGCGCGCAACTTTACGCTTGGCCAGCCAGAGGACCGGAAGGCGCTAAAGCGCCAGTACGGTTATGGCGTACACAAGGCCGTCATGTGCCATGTGCGGGCACCTTTCCTTATCGTGCTGGACGAGTTCGGGTTCTATGCTCAGCCGATGGTTGATATGGTGAATGAATCGATGCGCCTTTTGCGAAAGGTTTCATCGCTCGAGGCGACGACGGTAGTCACACAAAGCTTGGCCGACTTTGGCCCCCAGGCCCAGCCGACAATAGCAAGGCTCGATTCGATTTTGTACGCGTCCGCGGATGGTGGACAGGCCGCGGTCCTGTTCAACTCGGCGATACAGCATCTGGGGCGGCTTGAGAGGCGCGCACCGGTTGACGGCGCCCCTAAGCTGGAAGCATCGATTTCCTGAATCAGTCGCTACACGTAGTAGGACAACAATATATCCCTGAAAGGACACCCCATGAACACTTCCGTTGCTAACGAAATGCTCGACCAAGACGACGCTGCACCTTCGAACAACGGCTACTACCCACTCCTGGGTCTGGCGCTGATTGTTGTTTCTGCAGTTGCTGCTTACGGTCCCCTGCTGTACGCATTCGGCACCTAAGTCAATTCCACCCTCATTCAAAACGACCGATTTTTCGGTCGTTTTTTCATTGGGCGAAGGCTTTGGTGCGCTGCTTAGTCGCTACACTTCGTTCAAGCTGCCAAAGAGCTTTCCTGCACCCGCCGGCAACGGTATGGAAAATCTTCGGAAAACATCAGACTACCCATCGCCAATCAAACGGCCTTGTGATTCTCTGCAACGGGTGCTCCAGGACATAAATGCAAGGCCTTTTTGAAAGGTAATGAGTAATGAAAGCGACTAAAAATCAAGCAGCAGCAGTGCGTTCGTATCTGTCGACCCTGGGCCTGAACATCAGCCATGTGCAAGCCCTTGAAGTCATCGCCCGCGGAGCAGGTCAGCGCAGCCGTCATGTGAAGGCGCCGGCAGTGCACAAAGCGGACCAGGCGGAACTCCCGGCCGACACGTTTGAGCGCGCCATGGCACTCTGTGTCGAGGCCGAGTACCCTGCAAATGCTGTGGACACGGTCGACCGTCTTGTGGCGTTATTCCCTGAACTGTTTGTTGAGGGGGAGGACGCACAAGGCTTTCTCGTTGATGGCATGGACGGTTCAGTCGGGTTGCAGTGCGAAGTGCTGTGCCTGGCTAATGCCATCCGAGATGAGTATCTCACGGCGGGTAGAACCCAAGTAGCACAGGCAAAAGCTCTGCGGTCGCTGGTTCAGGACTGCAGCGGTATCTTCAAGGAGTACCGCTCCGCATACGTGTTCTTGACCGGACTGCAGGTCTGGAGTGTACCGGAGGTCGTGTACACGCAGGAAGCAGAGTGCAACACCTGTAGCACCAAGCTCGATGCTAAGGGCTACTGCAAGGACGATACGTGCTTCCACAGTGACTGGCCACAACAGGTCGAGCGTGCTCGCATTTCGGAGCTGCCCACCGCAGAGGTAGAGCAGCTGTACGGGGTGAAGAAACGTGTACGTAGCGAAGACCTTTCGCCGGCAGACCGCCTCGCGCAAAAACACGAAGTGAGCGGTGAACATCCGGACTACCCTCGTGGCGACTGGCTGTTCCTGGCCGCGAAGCAGCGCACCGAACAAACGTACTGGGAGTGGGTCGTGACCCGTCTCGAAAGTATCGATAGTGAGGAGCTGCTCTCGCCTGAAGACCTGTCGGACCGTATCAAGGAGACGTACGAGGCCAGCGGTTGCCAACGCGTTGATTTGAACGAGGCATTAAACCGCCTGGTCTTGGAGTGTTCGGAGCTGTTCGAAGATGAATCGGCAGCGATGGCATTTCTTCTTCGGGATTGACGGCAATCCTCAACAAGGTTCAGCTGCTGTCTTGGGCTGAGTAATCACTAATTTAGCGCGCTTGCAACTTAGGTTGCCGGCGCGCTGTTCTTTGGGCTAGGCGTTTGGCCGAAGGTCCCCTGACGCCGCGGACTCCTCCACAAGAGCGCAGAATTCATTGACCTCATCGGCAGCACCGGCATCGACCATGTAGCCGTCTACCAGCATCGTCATGAACGTGCTTAGCTGCGCAGCAGCCTCCAGCATTTTCGAAAGCAGAGCAAGCTCCCCCTGGATGGCCGGTGTTTGCGGAACTCGAAGATAGTACGAGCGCATCTGCAGGAGCAGGCCATGCGCGCGGTCGAGGCGGGCGGAAGTATTGATGACGTGTTCGTTGGACATGGACGGTGTCGAGAATGTGAGTCATCGGTGTAGCGACATATTCTATTGCTATACAAAAACTCGAAAACTTAGTTTCCATAGCGCAAAACTGCTATAATCGTCGGACCAATGTGCCTTCGACAGCCACCTCTGTCCAGGCCGAATTACCGACTGCACCCATGACTCACACGACCGATTTCAGTGGCATTGCCGACCTCCTGCTTGCACATCCTCTTCGAGGCCGCTTGCGCGTCAACATCACAGCAGACCTGCAGCGGTACTTCCTCAATCTGGCGGTAGCAACGCCGGCCTGGCCACGAAGCGACCTTGCGCGCGAACCGGTTGCATGTGGATGGCTACAGCCTGGCCAGTACACCATCGCGGAGTTGAAGGACCGGTTCGCGCCGCGTCACTTGGACAACGCCCTGGTCCCGAGCCCGGAATACCAAATCATCGCGGCGCGCACTATCGAAGCCGTATCAGCGCAGCTACATACTCTACTTCTTCAACCTGACCAGGAGATGCTGGTGCTCGAAGCACAGGAGCGGGGCGAAACATTTGCCGAACTCCATCAACGAGTGCTTGGTGTTATCGGAGCTCAAGTATGTCGGGCCCTCGTAGCCGATATCGAAGAGATGGGCATACTGCTGCCCTTTACCGCTGCGGCACTTCGGGAGGCGGGCCGGCGGCGCATCCTGGAAGGAATCGTACGCAAGCAAGAGCAGCAACAATGCGTACGCAGTGCCCACGCAAACAAGGAACGCTATCTGCAGCTGCTCAAGCGCTGGCAGACAAAGAGTGGTGACGTACACGAGGTCCATATCGAGGTTGAGTCCGAACGCGCGGCGGACCTTATCGATTGGCTGCGCACGCTGTCGCCCGCGGAGGCCGCAATCTTCCTGTACCACCATCATGAATCGGCCCGGGCTGTCGCGGAACTGGAGCTTGCTCCCGCTGAACTGTCCTCTATCGACAATGCGGACTTGCCTATCGCGCCGGCGCCGAACACGACCATCTATGCGCAGCTCAAAAGTTTACTTGGCGCGATTCTTCAGATGCCGGGCTACCGCCGCATCACGGTGACCATGAACGACGAGATGCCTCGTTGCATGGACATCGACCAGTGTCACCGGGTAGGCACGCAGGAAGCCAGTCTCGAGCAGCTCATCATCCTCTTGTTCAAGGGTTTGGTCAGTCGCGCCGGTCTTCTGGTTCGAGCGTACCCTGATGAAGTGCTGAACGTATTCGTGCCCGAGAAGGGCGCCTTCATCCCAACGCATGTCCGGTACATGTACGGTGCGCTGCTGGAGGACGGCAGCATCTTCGGATTCCCGGCAGCTGCTGTCGAAGAATCCGCGTCAAGGACTGCGCAACTCGCCGGCGAAGTGCGCGAGCCATCGCTTCATTGTGCGGACTGGCCGGGCCTGGTGGTTCGACCGCCTTCGCGGCCGGACGAGCACCGCGGTACCGATGGCGACGAGGTGGCCTAATCGCTACACGGAGTAGGACCACTTTTCAGGATACAGCCATGCAAGTAGCGGAACACCCTCAAGTAATCGAACTGCCTCCCAACACCCCGCGACAGGCGGCCGCGCTGGCCAAACGACACCTGGTGCTGACTCCGGGTGCGCGACCCGAGGCGGTGCGCATCGCAAGCGCAGCACCAGAAGGCTCACCAAGCCGACCGCTCCAGGCACCTTGGGGAGGCTTCCGGGAACTGGCGGCTGACGGCGACAACTTAGTCGCAGTTCACCTGCACGACAGCGGTCGTATCGAAGCGTTTGGACCCTTCAGCTGTGATGAAGAAGCATACGATTACTTCCCCGACCACAGTTCTCCTCATGACACCTTGGTGGCCGTTTTCGCAGTCGCGGCAGAACCCAACGTCAACTGACCTGCACTACTTACTCCTGACCCCGCCGACGCGGGGTCTTTCTTTTGGCGCGGGCCTATGCCGATTTCGACTGGCTCTCGGTGGTTGTGTCCTTACAACTATATTGCCTGCCGGGAATTTTGGTACCTATACTCGCTATCACTGAAGCAAGTTTGTTTTGCAGCCGGTGAGCCATAGGACCATCCGTACAGCGAAATTAAAATAGGTAAACAATGAACCAAGCAGGCCAACTAGAAGAAAGTGTGAGGGTTTTTGAGCAGTTTCTTGCCGAACGTGCATTCAAAGAAGGATATGATGCATACAAGCCAGGCGGTGACCGCAATCCGCCCGCACGTCTGCTGACTTTTGCGGGCAAGTGGGTTGAAGGCTGGATTGCTGCAGAGTTCGACGCAATCAAGAACAAGGCCGGCGAATCCTCGATGGCGTTGCTGAGCGCACCGCATCAGTCGTCAGCCGCAACCCTAGCAATCAGAAAGGCAGAAGCCGTTGAAACAGAATTTTGCGTTGCAGCCTAAGGACAAGTTTCATATCCTAATTTAAAAGCTCCCCTCGGGGAGCTTTTTTCGTTCCAGTCGTGGTCTCTACACTGAGCAGGACCACTCTTTTTGAACTCGGAACAAGGACAACCATGAGCACTGCAAACACACTGACCCCGGAACAGCGCGCCGCCCTGGACGACTTCGCTGCAAAGCACGGACGCACCTGGAAATCGAAGCTGCGTACGATGTGGATGAACGGTCAAGACGCCATGCAGGTGAACGGCGCCTATCTGCGCCAAGTTCGCAATCAGTTCCCGCCAAGCTTCCTCGACGGCTACCGGCCTACAGCTGCAAGCGGGCAATAACGTAATTCAAGCTGCAAGTGCCTTCACTGGCCTTGCAGCTTTTTTTCGGGCAAAGGCTCGACAAACACCGCAACCCAATCAGGCAGGTTGATTTTCACGCTCATGTCGTCGACGATGTCCCCATAGCTGCCAGGCATACTCTCGAGCCAGGCCGGGGGCGTTGGAATATCGTGCGGGTGCTTGAACCGGCGAATGCGCCAGGCGCCACGGGGCTCCAGTCGGCCGGGCTCGCTGCCCCGCGCCGGCGTGACGTCCAGCGCACTCACACGACACCACTCGTTGTGGGCCATGTGGCCCCTAACTAGGCCGAGAACCACTTCAGGGGTCAGCTCAACGCCGGCAGGAAGCTCAGCAGCCAGGTCGCGCTCGCCGCCGCGGGGAGCATCAGGGCCGGTGCGGAAAATCAGTGTGGTAGTCATGCGGGTCCTCCCGACTTCGGCGTATTGCTCACGGCCTCGACGGCGCTCGACACGCGCCCCGTATGTGTGCCATGGACTACCTCTCTCAGCTCCTGCAGGGCCATTCGGCCGAACTCTTCGGAGATGGCCGACGCCAGGTTGGCATAGAGCTCCTCCGGCTGCACGAAGTAGTTGAGGCCACTTTGCTGACCATCGTTGACTTCGACCACAACCCATTGGCCTGCGGCCGTGCGTGCGATGTCGAGAACGAAGAAGTTGACCTTGTCCTTCAGCCGAGCAGCAACCATCTTGGCAAACGGAAGGCCTTCCGACTCAAACGCCGGACGGGCCTTCTCGATGAGCTCGAGGTCGTCGATGATGGCCCAGTAGTAGCCATGCGCGAGCAGCTTGTCCTTGTAGAAGAACAGGCGCCACTCGTTGGTAATTGGAGTGCCGTTGAGACCAACCTCCAACGTCTCGAGGGGCACGTACTGGCGGAACACCAGCCCTTGAGGCCCGATGAAGGGGTCGTTGGCCAGGTCGCCGCTCAGGCGTACCGCTGCCTGGAAGTTCTCGGCGAACATGTGCGTGCTCCATTGCAGCTTGCGCGAGTTGGTCCGGCCTTTGACAACGAACGGGCCGCCGCGCAGCTCGAACGGGATTTCGTGCAGTGCGAACCAGGTAGGGAAGGTAAAGTCCCTGATGTCAGCGTAGTAGTCGAAGTTCGCCACGTAGCTGTGCTGTTGAACGCTATTGATGAGGGCGCTACCCTGCAAGGCGAGGTCCGCGGCCAGTTCGCTGTAGTAGGGCAGGCATGCGTAGCGGCCGACGACCAGGCTGGCGGGCGGCACCTCGCCGCGCAGACTGACGACAGGAAAGTGCTTGGCGGCGACGGGCGCTTCTGCGCCATCGTCAAACTGTTTGCGGAGAAGAACGACAGGATGCATGGGCGTCTGCTTACGAATGAATGCAAAAGAGGTGGGGATACCAATGTTGCCTTTGCGGAACATTGGTCGAATGTGTTATTATAGCAGATGTAAAGCAATAGATGCCCATGTGCAAGAATAGGCTGAGTCACTACATTGGTGTAACGGCCCCTCATACGGTTTTCTCAATGCCGCGCGCATGCGCTGGCCCCTACAAATAACTCAAATGGTTGACTGGTTAGAACTCTACAAAGACATAGGAAGCTTCGCGAAGACAGAACTCGGGCGCATTGCCGCAACGGTTGTCACGGCGTCGGTGACGACGCTCATCGTCAAGCTTCTACAAAAGCGGGCCCGGCTGGTTCCGGACGGCCCCAACGCCTCGATTGACATCACGCATCGCCGCGGCAACTTCGTGCTCGCGAAGAACCTAGTTCTCGTGGTTGCCTTCGTCCTCATCGGCACTATCTGGGCCTCGAAAATCGCGGGCGCCGCCCTGTCGCTGGCGGCCGTGGCCGGTGCAATGCTCATCGTGAGCAAGGAGTTCCTGATGAATCTTCTTGGGTCTGCGATGCTTGCTGTCTCAAAGCCCTACCGTGTGGGCGATTTCATCGAAATTGATGGCTTTGCCGGCCGCGTGCTCGACTCGAACATGGTTGGCACCACCATCGCGGAGACATTGGAGGCGCATCAGCTCACCGGGCGTACGGTCTCCGTGCCGCACGCGCTTTTGCTGACGAAACCGGTTCGCAATTTGACGGCCACTGGCGCGTTCATGATTAACATTCTTCCTTTCGCGTTGCAGCCGACCGAAGACCTGCTTGAGAATGAAGAAGCGCTGCTAACTGCCGCAAACAAGGTTTGCGCGCCCTGGCTCGCCGAAGCTAACGAGCACCTGCGACGCCAAGAATCCCGCGAGCTTATCGACCTGCCGTCGGCCGAGCCGCGCGTGCTAATCCAGATGAGCAACGCCAAAGAGTACATCCTGGCGCTTCGTTACTGCTGCCGGCCTAACGACCGAGTCAAGGTTGAACAGTCGCTAACGCGGCTATACCTACGAACCAGACCGGTGACTCCAACCCAAGGGCCCAAAGCAGCGTAACGACTCGGCGCATGACACGATATCCTCCCCAGCTTAGGCTCGGGAGGATTCTTTGTTTCTGGGGCACGAATGTTCAGTAGTCGCTACACGGAGCAGGACAACTTTGAGGACTATTATGCGTACCCAAGCAGCACGAAGGACGTTCACCGTCGACCCTGGCGCCGTCTCCCATTACGTTCGCCAGCTCATCTTGGAGGACGAGTGGAGGGAGTCAATCCGCTTTCTCACCCAGGAAACAACCCCACGGCTGGATTTCCCCAATGCCATCGACCTGTTGACGGGGAAGCTGGACATTCAGACTCAAGGGGACCAGTTCGTCTTAGTCGAGCAGGACCCGGCCGAGCCGAAGTATCAACGATTCGTAAACAACCTCGCGTACATGAAGTCGGGAATCCTGAGTCGCGACGGCATGTTCTATCGGCCATACGGCGTCATCACGGGCTTTCACCGTAAGGATGAGAAAGAGGTTCTGGACGCGTTTGCAGTGACCGAAATGGCCATGACTCGCGACCAGTATCGCCAGGCGCGCGCTCATGTTTACGCCAAGCATATCCCGGGCAGCATCGTTTGCTTCATCGACGGACAGGACCCCATCATCTTCAAACAGGTCAGCGACCCTCCATTCTGGCTGCAAACCTTCAATGACGCTGGCGAGGCCTTAGCGGACTTCAAAGAAAAGTGCCGCAGGGACCTCGAGGAATTTGGCGAGTCGCACCAGGTCGTGAAGTCCGACACCCTCGAGTTCTACATCAAGGCAGTGGTGCACGATGCCCTACGGCGCGGCGGGGACTATGAGCTGCCGGACGAGGACGAGTTCTTGCTGCAGGAGCTCATCACTGCTCGCATGGACCTGGACTATGAAATCGAGGAAGTCGAACAGGGAGAGCCGCGGTACGAGAAGGCCTACCTGGTGACGAAGGAATTGCTGCTCGATAAATTCCACAACCTCGCGTACCGGGAGATGTACCGCCGGCGAATTGTCGCGCAGGCCGAGAAGGTCGGCGGCTTTATCGACCTGGTGGCGGAGTATCCTGACGGGCCTCGAACTGTTGTGGTTCCGGCGGCTCCTTTCCTTCACTGGGCCCGGCGCAACAGCGAGAAAGAACTCAAGCAAGGCGCGGTTCCAGACTGGAAGGTGGTCTGCCCCGAGAGCTTCAAGACGCAAAACGACAGTTCCATGCATTCGGACTGGTGGATTGGCGCCGGGCTCACGGTCGACGACTATGAACAGGAAAAACATCCTGTCGACGTCGCCGCGTGGCTCTATGTCATGCGTTTTGCACGGGACCGGGACCAGCAGTGTGTCAAGCTGGGAGGCTCCGGCCGAGTGTCTGGGACCGTCGTATTCCCCGGGCCGAATGAAGGTGTGCCGGCCGGCTCTATCGCGGTCGTGCCCTCTGCCGGGCCGGCCTACGAACTCGCACTCCTGAGCGCCTGCAAAGGTGGTGCAGGGGCGGTCATTGCCGAAGTGGGAGGGCGGCTCGCTCACCTCGCTATCGTCTCGCGCGAACTCGGTGCTCGCTTGGTCGTGATGGAAAACGCGACAAAGGTACTCAAGCCCGGGCAGCTCGTTACGCTCGACCTCGACAAATGCATCATCGAGACCACATGCGGGGAAGTAAGCTAACCGTATCATTCAAACAAAACGGACCGAGAAATCGGTCCGTTTTTCTTTTGCTACGTGGACGCCCGCTTAGTCCGCCGGCGCATCCACCCATTCTTGCTCGTGCGCCGCGGCCTTGGCCGGCTCAGCTGGCGGAGACGACTTGAGACTGCGCAGAAGCGGGCCCAATGTCGGCGCCTGGACGAGCAGGCTGAACAGCACAACCGCGTAGGTAGCCAGGATAATCAGCTCGCGTTCAGGGAACGGCGGCAGAGACAGTGCCAGTGCAATCGAGATACCGCCGCGCAGGCCACCCCAGGTCAGGATTTTGACCGAGTTCGGAGTCGCACGCTGGAAGCCCTGCAAAGCCGTCACGGGAATCGCAACGCTGAGGAAGCGTGCCAGCAGCACGAGAGGAATCGCCACAGCCGAGGCCAACAGATAATCGCCCTTGAGCGAGAATCCAATGACGACCAACCCGATGAGTCCGAACAGCATCAGCGTGAGCACTTCGTCGACCAGTTCCCAGAAGCTGAACAGGTGTTGACGGGTTTTTTCGCTCATTACCGCGTTTGCGCCGTGGTTACCGATGACCAGCCCCATTACGACCACCGCAATTGGGGCAGAAACGTGGAGGTGCTCCGCAAGGGCGTAGCCACCGGTTGCCAGCGCCAGGGTCATCAGAATCTCGACCGGGTAGCTGTTCACGCCTTTCAGGAGGAAGAAGGCTACATAGCCGGCGCCCAGCCCTACGACAAGGGCACCCACGATTTCCTTGGCCAACATCGCGGCGATGTCCGGCGCCGACGGAACTGCGCTACCCGAGGCAATACCGAGCAGCAGCAGGAACGCGACAACGGCGGTGCCGTCGTTGAACAAAGCTTCGCCGGTGATTTTGGTTTCCAAGCTTTTAGACGCGCCGGCAGTCTTGAGCAAGCCCAGCACTGCAACCGGGTCGGTCGGCGAGATGAGTGCGCCGAACAGCAAGCAGTAGATGAGGGGCACGGGATGGCCGACCACCTCGAACAGGTAGAAACCGCCGACGCCCACCACCGCCGTCGAGATGATGACACCACCTGTCGCCAGCATCAGGATAGCGGCCTTTTGCTTGGCCATATCCGCGATGTTGACGTGTAAGCTACCTGCAAACAGAAGCAGTCCGAGCATGCCGTGGAATACGATTTCAGGGAAATCGATGAGCTTAACGACCTGGCTCGTCCACGTAGCCAGGCCAGGCAGGTCACTCTGGAACAGCACCGCGAGAAGGGAGAAGGCAAGACCCACGGCAGTGATGCCGATGGTGTCGGGAAGCTTGATGAACCGATGGTTCAAGTAGCCGAAAAAGGCAATCAGAGCGGTGAGGCCTCCGATGAGTTCAAAGCCGGTCATTGGGTGTCCTATGAAGAAGAGATGAGCGCGCCAAAACAAACACCTTTTTGAAGCGTATGTTCCAATGCTATAATAATCTGATTATATCAGAGAATGTTTCTCGCTGGTTACGTTTTCGGAGGACGACCCGGATGTTTCGCATCGGCGCAACGGAAGGCTACTCCTAAAGAAAATGCCCACTCTCGCACGTGCGGAGTGGGCAAAAATTACGCGGCTACGGACGCCGTCTTTGGATGCGGCACCGCCGGCAGCCACTTGAGTGCCCAGTTATAGCAGTTCAGGGTCACGGTCTTTCGGTTCGTACGCGGAGGCGAATTGAACCACGACCAGCGGCAGTAGAACTGCGTACAGGCTTCGTCTTTGTAGAATACGACGTCGTTCTTATCTTTGACTCCGTGGTTCAGCGCCACTTGGTCGACGGTAGGCTCTTTGCGGGCGAAAATGGTAATGAGCAAGGCAGTTCTCCTTTGTTGTCCTGCCCAGTGTAGCGAGCGGAGGACACTTAGCGCTTTGGCGTGCCCAAGGTGCTAAGCTGCAAGAAGCCATGCGTCCAGATATACCACTCCGCCGCGAGTGCAGACGGAACGAAGGTCGCCACATACAGCGCCAGGGCCGTCGGAGGAGAGACGCACTCCAGCTGCTCCAGCGCGATGACGAGTCCTGCATGCAGCGCGCCGCCGGCAGCTGCCGCGGTTGAGTAGCGGACACCCTGTTGGCCAAGGGTCAGGGCCGCCCCGCAGCACTTGCATGTGTAATTGAACGGGTTAACGATTTTCACCACATCGGTGAAGCTTAGACGGTGTTGGCAAGTAGGGCAGTGCATAGCTGGATAGGGTGATGAGATGTGGCGTGTAGCGAAGTCCCTGCATTGGACTCTACCTACACTGGAGAGGACCAATCTTTAAGAGGTATTTTATGGAAACAGTGCAAGCAGAAACCCCAAAGGAGTTCTTGCTTCAAGACAGCCGCGGCAACGTGGGTGACAACCTCATGTTCTGGGGCATACAGGGTAACGGATACACTTCCGACATCCGCCTGGCGCAGCGCTATACGGAGGCTGCGGCGTTCGCTCAGCATGAATCACGTTCTAGCGATATTCCGTGGCCGGTCGAGTACCTGCAGGCTCATGTCAGGTCTGTCGTCGACATGCAATATGTCAAGCCAGACGAGGTGCCGGCTGCAGTAGGAGGCGAGCCTTTTTACCTCCAACATCCCAACACCAGCCACTACATCGGCAATGACATCCTGTTCCTGTGCGCCGACCGGAAGACGTACACGACGGACTTGGCTAAGGCCGGGCTGTTCACCGAAACTCCTTTCGGAGCCACGGGACGCGCTTGGCCTAAGAGCTACATCGACCAGAAGAGCCGGCCGGCGGTTGACTGCACCCGGGCCAAGCTCAAGGAGGCGATGAAACTCACGACTCGCCAGTTGCGGAAACCGGAGAAGCCGTACAAGGAACGCTATCGTTGCCACGGTTGCGGCATTTTCATCACCGCAGAGACGTATTACTGCTCGCCGTGTCCAAAGTGCACGACCGAAAATCGTCCGTAACACCTTTCACTCCCCGCGGCCACCTGGTCGCGGTTTTTTCGTCCAACGAAAAAGGGCCGCCCTGAAAGGCGACCCCTTGACGACCGGCCGTTGCAGCTGAGAACCCGGCGCCGTCGCTAATAACGGTCGCAAGTTACGCCCTCAGTGTCTACGGAAGGTGTAGCTCCGGCAGTTATACGGACATCCGTCCGCCGGCAACAGGTGGTGTGCGCAAAACTAGGCCCGGGAAATCCTGCTCCGCCTGGTGGGCACACTGAGGGCAATACCGCTCATTCAGATGACTCACCGTTCCCCATGCTGAAAGTTGCATGGCGGTGTGCATGGTCTTAGCGCCACACAGCGACCGAGTGGTCCCCTTCGCATTGGACAAATGATAGCGCCAGCGGCTCTCGATACCCTCTGTCACCACTAGGGGAATTGGAGCCGGAAACACCGCGGGCGGAGGGCTCCGCCGGAAGCTTCGGAAGATTCGCAGAAAATCCAAGGTACGCCTCGTAGAGATAATGTAAGGGTAAAATGAATAATCATTATAGCACGTATGACAATATAAAAATTCTGTCGATGGCGTGCTTGCCGTGTAAGTTTCCCTTGGGGAATATATTGAGGTAAAACCGGTTAATTGGGTGCGGATATAGAACGCTTTTCTCCAAAATTCCCGGAATAGCTTGCTACACGAGTTTGCGAACCCTCTCGCACTAACCAATTTCTGGAGCCTAGTATGAAGAAAATGACCCTCGCGGCAAAACGCGCAACTGTCGGCGGCGCTCGCCATCCGAGCTTTGCCGGTTTCCTGTGGTATTTTGCAACGGGCGAAATGCTGCCTGAGTACGGTGCCCACCAGCTGTAATCGCTGTCAGAAGCGAAAGCGCCCTTCAGGGCGCTTTTCATTTTTTCAGCCGAACCGTGCCACCAGCAACGCTTGGTCCTTGCGAACTTCTTGGGTCCGGCGACGAAGCTCGTCCTTGAAGACAATTGGCGCCATGAACACCGCGCGAGCCTTAGACTGGATGTGGTTGCCAGGCACAGTGGCCCAGATAGCTCCGCCCCATACCAGCCCAAGCCACGTTAAGGGGTTCAACCAAAAGCCGTTTAAAGCTTCCGAAGTGGCCCAGCCGAGCGCGCCGCCGCACACTGCTCCGAACAGCAGGGCTTTCGTGAGCCAAGCTATGTACTTGGCGCGGCGTTGGTAGACCATCTCAATCATTTTAAGGTCTTCAGGGGTTGGTGTGGTATTCGGGGTACGAGTCGTCATGGCGAGCCTTTTTATCAGGGCTTCGTATAGAGACCGTTCGCAAATCGCGTCACTTTTGAAAGCGGTATCCCCTGGCCGTCATCGAAGAGCTTCAGTTCGAGAGCGTTGAAGCTTCGCCATCTTGAGGCATTGCCTGATGACTATCGACATAGCAATCAAGCCTCCAGGAGCAAAGGCAAGGATAACGGCAGGCCGTGGAGTGCCGTAAATGCTTCCTACTACGAGCGAAAGCGGCAAGATTGCCGCCCACGCAGCCCCGATGTAAAGATTCCGATGAATCCGCGCCCTCTGTGCGGTCGAACCTGATGTGCGATGGGCGGACCGGACCGCAGCATACCACCTGTTCGCCGAGGGCAGGAGCAGCCCCGCTGCCAAGAGAGTGCTAACGAAATATTGGCCATAGGCGGGTAGAAGGGCGGCGCTCACTGTTGTTGGGAAGGTTTCTGCTGAGACCGACAGAATCGTCCAGAAGACGGTCCAGATTAAATAGCTCGCACGTGCCCAGTTACTTCCCAGCATCAGTCCTATTGTCAGCAAAGCTTGCGTGCCTAGGGTAGGAAGGCCTAGCGCCCACAATGCGCTATGCGAATCTGCGAAGGTTGACCAGAGGCCGTAAGCCCAGTCTAACCAAGCAAGCCCAAACACCCATCGTAAGCATGTAGGTCGCGACTCAGCGTGGAGGGAGAGGGATTTCAAGGCTAATAGGAAAGGCATGGTTGTACGTAAGGTTGAATTCTTCACTATAGCACCGGTTTAACGCAAATACCTAAACATCTCGTTACGTCACACCTCTTCCGCAGTTCTGCTCCACTCAACTTGAAAGCCACTTGTTATGTCATTTGATTCTTTTTCGGTGACGCCTCCGTCATCCGGAAAGCTCTTTACGGGGTTGCTTTTGCTGGTAGGGGCGTCTGTCTTGGGGGCTCATCACCTCAGCTATTCCCAAAAAGAACTCGTATCCGGCTATCTCCAGGTGGCCGGCGGGGAGCTTCGAGTCACGGCCCCCATGCGCGGCGAGGTCGAATTCAAGGTGGCCCCGAATGGGCAGGTTGAGAAGAATGCCGTTGTCGCCGTCATTCGACGCAAGGAAAGCACCCCTGGTGCCGGTGAATCTGCTGTCGTACTACGGCGCCTCAATGACGACAAGTCGGCTGCGTCGCTAGCGGAACACAGAGAGACGTATGCCGCCCTCAGCGCGCGCCGGCAGGCGCTACTTCGACAGCGCAACTACGCCATCGAATCCGTGCAACTCGCAGTCAGCGAGGCAGACTCGCGCAAGAAGACTCTTGAGCTGGAGGAGCGCAAGCTCGAGCGTCAGCTCATGCTGCAAGGCCATGGCATGCTCTCGGTCGCTGCGCTGGACCAAGCGCGGGCTGACACCCTATTGCGCCGCGGCGAGTTGCAGGCAGCAGAACGAGCGGTCGGCCAGGCTCGCTGGCAAGTGGCGTCCTTGGACGGCGACCTTAGTGCGCTGGAGGCCGACCTTGCCGCGCGCAATGGTGCCCGGGCCCGCGAGCACGTCGAGGACCAGAGGGACGCTCTCGCAGTTGAGGAGGGTGCAGTTCAGCAGGTGTCGTCGCCAATAGCCGCAAGAATCTCGACACTGGCAGTAGCAAACGGCGAATCTGTCGAACAAGGCCAACTGCTGGCCAAGATGGCCCCGGCGGGCGCCTCGTTGGACGCGCTGCTGCTCCTGCCGCCTTCGGCCGTCGCACGGGTGAAGCCTGGTCAACAGCTTTCGCTGCAGCTTGCCGCATTCCCCTATCAGACCTACGGGCTCGCCAAGGCGACTATCGAGCGGGTTGATACCGGCTCCCTGCTGTCCGACGACTCTTCGCTCCTCGCGGAAGGCGTCCCCGCCGGGACGCTCGTTCGTAAAGCATACGCAAAAATCACCTTCGTGCCTTCGCAGATGGGCGGCGTGCAAGCACTGCAAGGAGGCATGCAGTTCCGCGCCGCAGTTGAAGTTGAGCGTAAATCCTTTCTGGCCTGGATGGCCTGGCCTCTTATCAAGAATTTCCAATGACCGACACCTCTAGCGACGTCGCTGAAACGACTGAACTGCTCAACACGCAGCTGATTAACCGACAAAAAACGCCCTTAGTCTTGCAGTCCGAAGCGATGGAGTGCGGGCTGGCTTGCCTGTCGATGGTCATGGCCTCTTTCGGCCGCGTGATGGACCTTACCGTTCTTCGTGAGCGGTATCCCACCTCGCAGCAGGGGCTCTCGGTAGCCCGGCTTGAAGAAATCGCGGCTGACGAGGGGTTTCTCCTGACCGCGTACCACAGTGGTCCCGACCAGATGGCGCCGCTCAAGTTGCCCGGCATCCTGCATTGGAAGAAAAGCCACTTCGTAGTGATGACCGAGTATCGCCCGGGAAAATATGTTGTGCTCCACGACCCTGCAATTGGTATTCGCAAGGTCGAGTGGGCTGAATTTGTTGCCAGTTTCAGTGGCGCATGCTGCGAGCTCTCCCCCTTGGCCACGATGCAGCAGGAGGTGCGGCGCGAGCGGCTCTCGCTCTGGACCCTCCTCAAGAAGACACCAGGCTATGCCGGCGTCCTCGGCAAAATGGCTGTGCTGGCAGTTCTACTCGAGCTCGCTGTGCTGGTAAGCCCCTTGTTTCTTCAGCTTGTAGTCGACCAGGTCGTTCCCGTCAACGACAACGGCTTGTTGTGGTCGCTCGGGGCCGGCTTCCTCGGCCTGGCCGTAATTCGCGTGCTCATCAAGCTCACTCACGGATGGCTCGGGATGGCCCTCACTGGAATGCTGACGTTGACCATGAAGGTCCTGACGTTCAACCATATGCTCAAGCTTCCTCTGGTTTGGTTTGAGAAGCGCGGGGTTGGCGCGGTCAGCGCGCGCTATCAGTCTCTTGACCACATCCAGAGCATTCTCGGGCAAAGCCTGCTCACGACCGTGATTGACGCGGCGATGATGGTTCTCATGATGGGCGTGCTCTTTGCCTACGAGTGGAAGCTGGCGCTACTCACCTTGGCATTCGCCGGCGCCGGGTTCGTGCTAACCATCGGTATGTACGGCCGTTATGCCCTGGCTGCGAGCGAGGGAGTGGCCGCGGAAGCGGAGGAGCAGCGCGTCCTGGTAGAGACGATTACGGCAATCCCGGCCGTGAAGATGTTTGGCCAGGAGCTTCGTCAGGTCAAGGGCTACCATCGCACTGTCGTGGCTTCGACCAACCGAATGATTGACATGCTGCGCGTGCAAACCTGGCATGACACCTGGCAGACTTTGCTGGCGGTCGGCGGCGACATCATCGTGGTGGCCGTTGCGGCATCGCTCGTCATGGAAGGCAAGCTCAGCCTGGGAGTTCTGTTCGGGTTCTATGCATACAAACAGATTCTGGCAGGTAAGGTCTCCGCTTTGGGGCAAGCGTACTTCAAATTCCGCCTGCTGAGCGTTTATACCTCCAACGTCGCTGACATTCTGCTCAACCCCACGGAGGACCAGAGCAAGTCCGCTCTGCGCGTAAGCGGACGACCAACTTTGCAGTTCGAGGCCATCAAGTTCGCCTATCCGGACTGCGACCCGGTGTTACGCGACTTCCATCTCACGGTCACACCAGGTGAAATCGTCGGAGTTACTGGGCCCTCGGGTGGGGGCAAATCGACACTGGTCAAGCTGTTGACTGGGTCACTGCAGCCGGCGAGTGGGGACATCAAGCTTGACGGCGAATCGTTAATCGGCCGGGCTCCGCGAGAAATTCGCGAGCACCTGTCCGTGGTACTACAAAGCGACCATTTGTTGACGGGGACGGTGCTCGAGAACATCACTATGTTCGAGCAAAATCCGGACTTGGAGCGTGTGAAGCAGGCCCTGACCGATGCGGCCGTTCTTGAAGAGGTGGAGGCGCTTCCAACAGGGCTTCACACGTTCCTGATGGGCCATGCCCCAACCTTCTCAGGTGGGCAGAAGCAGCGACTGATGCTTGCCCGGGCTTTCTACAAGAATGCCAGCGTCCTCGTGCTCGACGAAGCGACGAGTGCGCTGGATGTGGCCAAGGAAATCCACATCTGCGAAGCGATTCGAGCCAAGGGGCTGACGACGCTTATCGTGGCGCACCGCCAAGAGACCTTGGCACGTTGTGACCGCGTGGTCCGAGTGGGCGGCTGACGTAGGCGCCTGCTAACCGCGCAAAGAAGAAGCCGCTACTAGAAAGTAGCGGCTTTTTAATTACGGGAACAGCTTAGGTTTCCAGGATGCTGTCGACGGTGTCCACCAGAGCTTTGTGCGACAGGTCGGCCGCACGTTGGGTTTCTTCGCGATGGAAGTACTTCTCCTCGAGAGCCGCCTGCTGCTCCTCGGTGACGATGCGGTAAGGCAGTTCGACGGCGTCGCTGATATACACGCCGGCGATGATGAAGCAGTAGTCGCCCTCTGGGGTGAGGTTGGCTTCCTCCATCTTCTCGCAGACGTCGAGAGCGTTAAGGGCGAAACGCGGATTGAAGTAGAAGAAGCGCTTTTTCGAACGCACCACGGTGCAGTTGAACGCTTTGGTCGACTCGGTGATGGTGAAGCCGGCGGCGCGGAGCTTGGCGACAGATTTCATAAGTTTGGTTCCTCAGTAGTTGTCCTGCCCAGTGTAGCGACGCCGCCTGGCGTCTAACAGTCGAGCGGATAGCCTTCCAGGAGCAAGAAATCGCGAACGAATTCCCCCCAGGTCTCGACCATGATTACAAGCGCCAGCGCTTGGCTCGGCGTGTCGGTATTGTGCGCGGTGTAGGCCACAGCCGGCCCAATCCATTCGAGGGCGTCGTCACGTAGGAGCCGCTCAACATCGCCAGGGGCTGCACCGATGCTGGCGCCGAACGCGGGGTCGGTCATGAAGCACAGGGGGCACCACGTGCCGTCCACAAACACGATGCCGCCTTTCCGGATGAGGTTTTTGGGCAGCAGCTTGGCGTTCGCCAACCTCGCCTGGATTTCAGCCTGCAGCCGAGCATGCCACTCGGCACCGATAGGCAAATGGCGCAGGCGAATGAGCAGCTGCGTCGACAGCAGGGCGGTGAAACCTGCTGACTTGTTTCCGGCGACAAGGCTAAGGCCTTCGAAGCGATAGAAGAAGGCCGGGATGACGTCGTTCGAAGATTGGCTCATTGCGCCAGCGCCGGCTCAGCCTCTGTTGGCAACGCTTCGGCAGGCGCTGGGGCAGGGGTGCTCTCGCCGGCGGACGGGGGCGCGACCAGCGCATCGAGCAGTTCACCCGCGCCTACCGCAGCAAGCACCTTGAACAGCGTTTCTGTCGTGGTGCCGCGGCCAAGCTCAAGATTGCGCACGGACTTTTCAGCGAGCGATGTCGACGCGGCTACCGCGTCGATACTCAGGTTCTGAGCCCGACGCAGTTCTCGCACGCGGCGGCCGAGCTGGTGTTGAAGGTTGTCGATGACTTCTGCGCTTGTATTCATAATGTCCTGGTGATGCTTTGGGTTGAGTCAGCCGATTATGCAAGGCGGGGCCACACGGCCGGCTCGCTTAGGTCGTTGAAGGTGCGTTTGTAGCTGGCCAAGGTCCAGCGTACCCCTTCAAAAAACTGGTACTGTTCATTGTCAGTTTCAAGGTCTGGGCATTGTGCCAGGCCTTCATTACGAATGGCCTGTACAGTTTTGGCCCAGTCCTGCGGCGGCAAGTACGCAGGATTGGTGATGCCCGGCATCACGCCGGTGCGGATGTAGAGGCCGTCGTTCAGATTGCGGGCGGTACCCTCAATCGTCGCTTTCGTCATCGCGAGCACCCCGCCGCCAACGAGGTGGTCGTCCGGCATTGGCACCTTATCGACCAGAAGCGCCAGCTGGTAGGCCTTGCGCGCAGCTTTCAGGATGATTGGTTCATCGCCATCGCTTGGGCCGCGGGCCGGGCAGCGCGCGCGCACTGCTTCGAGAGCGAACGCTGCCCCACGGCTATACGCCGGAATCGGCGCGTCTTCAGCGTCGAAGGTTTGCGGTGGCGCGCGGAGCCGGGACTTCGCGACCAGCGCTACGACCGTATCCCAGCCTGCTGGCGGACAAGGTACTGGGGCGTAGAACTCCGGCAGGAGCCCCGAGTCGGCGTAGACACCGTTGCGCAGATTCGACACGAACCCGGGCAGGAATTCAATGGTGGCGGTCAGCACGCCCCGGTGGTCGAATCGTTCCAGCGCGTCGCGGTCTGCGTGCGCCAGCAGCTCAACGACTTCGGCGCCGACGTCGGCCAGTACCTGAGCGAGCGGCACGTCGGGGACCTGCTGGCGGCACATCGACAGGGCCTTCTTGGCCAAGTCATCGCCTTCCGCGGCCTGGCGCTCGACGAAGGACTGAGCCGCTTCCTCCGAGAAGAACACGTCCGCAGCTTCGAAGGCCACGACGCGCAGCGCGCCGGCGCTCTCGGTCAGCTGCCAGCCTTGGTTGCGGGCCGCGAGCTTGTTCTCCTGAGTCCAGTCCATGTGATTACTCCTTCACCGGCCAGCGAAAAGCCGCGTATTGACCGCCACCGCGCTTGAACTCGCGCAGCGCATTCAGAATTTCGGTGCCTTTGTCGGACAGCGAAAGGGTGACGCCGGGCTCAACGTCGTCCGGGCCGCAGTTGAACAGGCCCTCGGCTGCCATGTCTTGAATGCAAGACCAGTCGTCGTGTCCCGTTACACACTGGCCATTGTTGAGCTTGGTCGAGTGGCCGGGCTCCATCACCAGGGCAGGGGCGGAAGCGCCGCCCGCGCGCTTCGGTTTGGGGCAGCCTTGGGTCATTACGCGGAAGTTCCTGCGACCGCTCTTCATACGGCCGTCCAGGCCCACCTGGAAGCCGCCACAGTCCGTCATGACGGTTTCTGCGTAAGCGAGCGTGCTCCAGTGGTCTTTCCCCCAGTGTGACATCGGAATGAAGTCGTCGGCCGAGAACACCTTCTCGGCGGCATGGGACTCTGGAGCCCAGGTCGCCATGACCGGCTCGCCCCGCATGTAGGCGCCGTACTCGGTCTTGTCCATACCAAGGAATTCGCGCAGCTCGATGTCATGGTACGGGGCCGTGCGGTCGTGCCAGTACTCGACCCAGTCGTCCACGCCGGCGACATCAGTCACGCCTTGGCCAACCGCCTGGCGGAAGTTCAGCGTATGCTGCAGGACGGCTTGCGAGAGCTCGAGTTGGCGCTCCGCGGGCAGCGTGTCGAAGGCGGCATTGAACAGTTTGCGCCAGTTAGGCGTCGGGGTCGAGGTAGAGGTTGTCATCGAGTTTATAGTGTTCAAATTGATTTGTTTATTATAGCAGAAAGCGGTAACAACTTACCAGTTTGGTCAGTGAACACAAAGAAAAACCTCCGAAAGAATCGGAGGTCAGGAATTAAGCGGCTACGAGGCCGAGGGCTTTTTCGGCAGCTTCGTACTGCTCTTGGGACTCGAAGCCGAGTTCTGCTTCGACTTCACCGCTTGCCATACACGCGCCAGGATTAAGAACCAGGCAGGTGATTCCTTGTGCCTCGAGACTCGAGGTGACAGCAGGAACGTTGGAGGTGCGATGGGTGATGGTGTACATAGATGTCCTCTTTCAGGTGGTTGGCCTACCTCGTATAGCTACCGGCGCCGGCGGACAAGAAAGAGCCCCTCAGACTGCGAGGGGCGTGGAATTAGTCTGCGTTGAACTCTGCGGGGATGACGTCCATGCGGTCGCCCGAGGGGAGGCGCCAGGAATCAGCCGCTTCTTGGTGTGCCTTGAGAAGGGCATGCAACGTAATGCCTCTCTCGCTCTTGTCAACGGTGGGGAACCGGATAGCCTCTTCCGAAGGGTCGAAGTCCCAGCCGTACAGGGCCGCTTCTAAGCTTTCCTTGGCCTGGTAGGACAGGGCGACGCCATACTCCGTATCTGGAAGGTTCAGCGTCACGTCGTCATCCAGGAGCCGGCGGAGCAGCTCTCGGGTATCGGCGTCGAGCACCCCATCCTCAGCGAAGCGTGACTTGATTACCAGCACGTTGCCATCCGGCAGTTGCCAGTGACAGCCCCCGAAGTGGGAAGCATTTTTCAGGTCACGGAGAGACACGGAGACCGTGCGCTGCCCGTTGTGGAACTTCAGTACAAGCCGTTGTTCATCGGCGGTGCCGGGCTCCTCCAGTTCCTCCAGAATGACCTCGTTGTTGAGGAACGATGGCTCGACCATTGCAGTGCAACTGTCGTCTCGAACCTGCTCTGCTTGAAACAGCGACCGCAAGAGGTGCGCGGTGCTCCCTGTCTCTCCTACCCGGGCGTTGACGTTAGGAACAGTGGTCAACCCTTGGAGCCAAATCGTTTCGCTAGGCTCCGTTGCGGCTGGCTCCACGAACATCTCAAGAAATCCCGAGGTGTTTCGCGGTACCATTCGCAGGCGGGCAGTTCCCACCTGGATTGATACACCGTCCGTCGCCGTAGGGTCTAGCTGGTACTGACCGTCTGCGAGCTGCTTGAGTGCGCCGGGTGGGGTACCTACTCGAGGGTCCATCGCAGAGGTCAAGGTGTTCCAGGAGGCGAAGCCTTCCACGCGGGCGACAGCTTCTTGCGCCTGGCTCAGCTTCATTGGAGTGCCTTGCTCTTCCATGAACTTCTTCAAAACATAGGCGGCCTGGCTAGGTGTTGGCTTAATAACTTGCATGTGATTCTCCTGTAAACGCACAAGGGCGTTTGTTCAATGATGTCCTCGTTACACGTTCGCCCCTGTGCATGCACAAAAGAAAAGTGGATAGTTGGTTCTGGGTAAAGCAGTCCGTTTCACCGTTCCCTTGCGGGTGAGGACGGCGCGCTGGACGGCGCATTCACAGTATAGCCAAGAGCGGCAGGCGCTATACGGTTCAGGACCACTTCTATTTCAAAGGACAACTATGGCACTCAAAGTAACCGTAAAACCGTTTGACCTGTTCGACCCGGCACTTCCATTCAAAAAAGAGGAAGCCCGCGCAGAGCTCGAGCTCTTCAAAGCGGGAGCGACTCTGCATGTTTGGCGCCGGTCCAGCCCTCATAACTGGTGGTTGGAGCAAGGCGACACCGAAATCGTCGTCGACGCGCCGTTGCCGCTTATGCGTCTCGGTAAAGCAGTCGGTGTCCCGGGGAGCGTCATTGCAGCGCACCCGCTTCACCGCGACGGCGGCCGGCCGGAGTCCGAAGCCTGGGTATATGACCCGGACCGTGCGGTCCGACAGGAGCAGCTCTGGAACGAGTTCATCGTTCGCAAGGCATATCACGATGCCAACCCGGAGCCGTTCGCACCTGACCTGGATGCACTCTCGCCGCTGGCGCTGGCGCTGTTCCGCAGTCTGAAGCGTACGCAGGGAATCGGGCTGCTGCCCTTCCCAGAGCTTACCGAGCAGTATGCGGAACTGCGCAAGCAGGGGCTTCTCGTCCACCACCCCGTTGGTCGACTGATGCTCAATGCACAGGCGGCGAAGGTAAAGGTGCCGAAAGGGGACTACATCGAGTTCAAGTTGCAGGCAGCGTAATGTCGGACGACGACATCAAGGCAGCTTTGCCTGTGCTCCGGGCCGCCCTTGAGCGGCACTGGTCCGCATGGGCGACGGAGAAGAACCGACCGCAAGCAGCTACCGGCGCTTCGATGTGCCGATACACCGCGGTCTTCCTGGTGCACGTGCTGGGTTGGCCATGGCAAGTGAGAGGTGGCGACCCGTACTTCGAGGGTCATCAAGCCGGCTTCTTCGACGGAACAAGATGGCAAGCGCATTACTGGGTCACTGACGGTAAACGAGTCGTCGACCTCACTGCAGACCAATTCGGAGCTGAGGCGCTCATCCTCACTCACGTAGACGACCCGCGGTATGGGGATGACTACTCAGAGGAGGAGCTCTCCGACGCGCTAGAGCATGTCACAGCGCGCGCGGCCAATTGGGCCCGAGACTTCGCATTGCAGAACCCTGGGTTCCTCGGTCGAGCCAATCGCTAGACTAGGGCCCAGACCCTGCAAACGGCAGAACCACTTAGATGCCGGCATCCGCCGGCAAGCACAACATACAAGGAGGCCATAATGGCAGATGCACTGACTCGGATGTGGATTAACCAGCCCTCGACGCTGCAGCCGCACCATAAGCTCCACGGAACGAATGTCCTGGCGCGGCATGAGTACGGTGACACAATGCAGATTTTCTTTCTCTCGGGGGAGGTAATCAGCCAGCAAGTTAGCAGGCTGGCGCTCAGCCCGGGTTGGAACAGCCACCGGGCAGCAGAGAAGGCTGAAGTCGTCGAAGTCGTGGTGGGGCTGCATAAGTCCTTATCGCGCATGATTGGCAAACACGACCCCGATTCGCCGGAAGCTGAATGGCTCGGCCACTCCAACGAACTGGTCCGCAAGCTCACCGGCGCCGACGTGCCGGCTGACAAGCCGCAATACCTGGCCAGCGAGCTCGGTTAAAAGTCGTCTCGCCAGCGTCAAACTTCATTTCTACCAAGCCCTGGCGCAGTTTGCCGGGGCTTTTCTTTGTCTAGCGGTACAGCGAGCTCTGCCAAGTTGACGGGAGGCGCTGGCCTTGATTAAATTTTGAGCTACAATCAAGCCAACTTAACAGATGATATACAAGGTGACGCATGGCGGATACTCCGGACATCGAGCTACTAAAAGATGCGTTTGCAATCATTGCGGGCATTCCGCAGGATGCCGTAACGCTTGACTGGAACCGTAACAAGGACGGCGTGGCGCTGGACAAAGGCTCGGTCTACCACCCGGCCCGCTGGCTTAGCTTGCATCCAGCTTTCCAGGAGAGAGGTCTCACGGCCTCCGCCAATGGCAAGCAATTACTCTACAAGGGCCAGGCTGAGCCGAACAGCGTTTATGCAGACGCGCTGACGCGGGTATTCGGCATGCCCGTATTGGATATCGTCAGCTTGTTCGCTGAGCGGGGCTCGCATCTCGGCGAGGAGCTCAAGCCACACTACACCGACAAGGACATCTGGCTCGACCGCGTTCGTCACTATCTCCAGACGCACACGGAGGTTCCAGCAGGTCAGGTGAGAGAAGGCGAGCCGGCCGGAGGGCCTGCCTAGCGCAGTTCCTACACTGGGAAGGACAACTACTTTAAGGACTTCCCGTGTACAACTACGACCATGTTTTGACCCCGCTGGAACGACCACAGCATCACGCCATCGGCCGCTACTTCATCGGCTGGGACCAGCAGGTCTACTACTGCGACAGCTACGACCCTCGAGTCGACTACTGGATGACGAACGTCATCGAACCGACTTTCGGCCGACGCGCAGTGTCTCCCCGGGCGATTTCCCGCACTTTCCACCACCTGCAGGACGAGTGGAAGCCGCGGGTCCCACGCGCAGCTGAAGGACGCGAGTACTTCGTCGTCGACCTGCGCAAGCTGCCGGGCAAGTTGGACTATGTGCCGATTCTCGACTACGACTGTTTCGGCCTGGACGAAAAGATGGTGCTGTTCTGCTGGGACGGCGATGCGCGGAAGTTCATCCGTCGCATCGAAGAAGCGCAGGCCAAACTGCCGGCGGAGATGGCGGCACACGCTGCACGAACGCCCGGTTAATTTCGAAGAGCAGCTGCATGCTGCTCTTTTTTCGTCTCTACACTGTGCAGGACAACTACCTCACAGGACTGACATGTACACCCTCAAGCCAACTCCACGACCGTTTACCGTGACGACGTCGTGCCACAATATGCCGGCACTCGAAATCATGGACGCCAGCAAGGAGCTGCACGCGTACCTGCGTGGAATGATTCACCAGTGCTACGTGGACCACGAGCACTACAAGCTGCGGATGGCAGCTGGCGCTTTCCTCCAGGGTGGCCACAGCGAGACCGAAGGCTGGATACTCATCGAGTTCTGGCAGAGTCGTGAAGCCGCGCAAGCGTTCGTCGACTACGTTAACAAGCACGCGCAGCACCTGTAATTTCATCGGCACCTAACCCAGGTGCCGATTTTTTATGCCTCGTCGCCAGGCCCGGGCTTCCGGATTCGATGGAACGTCATGGTTAGAGCCAAGCCGGAGAACATGAGTGCGCCAGCCGTTAGGAAGCCGGGATGCCGTTGCAGGTCCAGCGACCCGTAAGTGACAATGGACAGGAGAGTGGCCACGTCAGCGAAAATCGTAGCGACGTAGCCGCCAAGTAGCTCGCGGTTGTTTTGGTGCTTGTGATAGCACCAGATTGTGCGGATTGCATACAGCTGACACATGATGCCGAGTACGACGAGCGCATGAGCAAGGGAAGGGGTCATTTTGGTTTTCGGTCCTCAGTGTATCCCGGATAGAGGATTTCAAGCAGCGGCAGATTGTCTATTTCAGCCTGTCGGTTGCGCCCGATGATGAGAGCAATTTTCAAAGCAACAGAAAGGCCGATGAGCACCCACGTCATGTAGGTTCCTGGGTAGTCCGGCATACCCATGACGAGATAAACCATCAGTGCCCCTGCCGCCGACACGTAGCTGGCAATGGTCGTATAGAATCCTCGAAACAGCGCGCGTTGTTGCAGGGCGGTCCGATTTAGCCAGCACACAGTCGTGGCCATCGACAAAAGCAGGATGCTGAGGCCGGTGAGGGCGTGAGCTAAGTGAAGCATAGGTGAGACTCTCCAGGGATACGTTATTCAGCTTGTTCGGGTTCACGCAGGTCAATGCCAAGGTCTTCCTCGACCCAGCAAAGAAACACATTGCTGTCATGGTCTCCACCTGTCAGGTCGATTCGTCCTTCTTTGACGTATGCGTACAGTTCGCCCAGCAGTTGCTCGCGCGGGAGCGCCAGGAGCTCCGGAAGGTAGGTTTCGCGCGGCACAATGACGCAGTAACCGGCATGCCAACTTGCGCAGATGTCGATTTTACGCGAAGTGGGAACGGGCTCCGGGTAATCGTCCACCCGTGTCGTGGGCTGCGGGTTCGCCCGTTTCTGCAGGGCGGTGCGCACTTTCATCAAGGCCTTGCCGGCCAAGTTCTCTCCTGTCCAGAGAGCTGGGTTCCAGATGGCCGGGTCATCCGCGCGCTGTGTGACGCCGGACACGCCGTTCGGCGAGTTGGCCACGACAATCGTGCTTTCACCGGTAGCCAGCAGAATCTCCGCCATCACCTGGTTCTGGTCGTACTTTGCCATTTCGGCCGTCCACAGGTATTCCGGCAGGTGGCGGCGCCAGTTGGCGTCATCGAACCCTTGCACCGTCTTGCTGAGGCTTGCCACTTCGTCGAGGTCGCTCGCCGCACGAATTCGCTGGACAGCGTTCATGTCCCGGAACAGCTGTGCCTTTTTCACGGCGACAAACTGTCGCGTATTGCTGTAGTGAACGCCGGCGTGGGAGAACAGCGCCGGGTAGTCACGCGAAAGGACGTCGTCCGGCCCTTCGATAACGGTGATGTTGTCTTGGTTTCTCATTTTGCTTTATCGCGTGAGGGGACGCGGACCAGTTTGTTGGTCCACTGAATGTCCTGGTCGGCCCGTGGCGTCGCCATTGCTTCCTCAAGGGAGGTCGCGCCCCAGGCAACTCGACAGGTCGTGACGCCACCCAAATCATGGTCCGAGTCCAGCTCGGTAACAATGCCGGGCAGCTCATCGCCCTTGATGTGGTTCACCGTGTCCCCAAGGGCGACACCGTAATCTACCGCGGGTTCCGGACTGTGAGCGAGGAGGGACTGTGGCGTCATATCAGGCTTTCTCGAGTTCAGGATAGCGTACAGGAATCGTAGAGTCTCCGACATGCTCAGGGGTTACTGGGCCGCTCGCCAGGCCGCACGTGTCGCTGTGCTCCTCGCCCAGCGGGCCATAGCAGTCGCGGCACCGGTAGACGGCATGAACGCCGAGGACCGGCCCGCGCATGGACCACAAGGCACTGAAACCTTCCCAAGCCTCTCGCGTGCGTGGGTCCAGGAAAGTATTGAACATCCACTGGTCTCGCACCTTGTAGCCCTTTTCGTTGGCCCAGGCTTCGAACGCGGCACGCGCCTCTTCGTCGCCGGCCGGCAGCCCAGGTTCGAGGGTGTCAAGGGAAATGCCCAGCTTTTTGCGCAGCATCGTTCGAACACTTTCGAGAGCTTGACCGAGCAGGTTCAGGCCACGCCACTTCGCTGGGTCGAGAATGTCCGGATGGTCCACGCCGAGTTTCACGCCCCAGATGTCGTCGTACGGGCTCGCTTCGACCAAAGTCGTTGTTCCGGTGCCGAGGAGCACCAGCGCCATTTTGGGGTTTTGGGTGAACTTCGCATACAGGCCTTCGACCATGATGCGCATGCGATTGGCGACCCAAACGCTTTCGACCCACGGCGTGACCTGCTGGCCCAAGTCTTTCTGCCGCTTCGCGTCCGGTTCGCGCAGGATTTTCGCTGCGGTCACGGTATCACCGAACAGCAACGACTTCCTGTACATCATGTGCTGTTCGTTGCGGTTGAACTTGATGCTTCCCACAACGAATTCCGACAGGTGCCAATTCGATAGCACGTCGGACGCGCCCCAGAAGAAGGTGTAGTTGCCTATGGTTTTCATGAACTGAGCTGAGCTCTCTATCATTTTGTATCGGACATTATAGCAGTGGTCAAAGTATTTTTCAGAAAATTAACTCGGGCGCTACACGTAAGACTTGTCCCGCCGGGACCGGCCGACCTTATGGAGTACCGCTTGAAAGCCCTCTCAATGATGCAGCCCTATGCGTGGCTTTTCGCAAATGGGTACCTAACTATCGACGACCGGACTTGGTCGACCTTGTACCGCGGCGTGCTGGCCATCCATGCTTCCAAGGGATTTCACGACCGATACTATGCATTCCTGAAGGCCCGGACAACTATCCCTCTGCCGGAGCCGCTCGAGTTCGAGCACGGCGGCGTGGTCGGCTACGCGAACCTTACCCAATGCATCGAACCGACCGCTCCAATCGGGACCCGCATGACGCAGCTAGACCTCAAGCGTTCCCACTTCGGGGCGCCCGGTCACTATGGCTTTTTACTGGAAGGCGCGGAGCCGACGACGTTTGTCAAGGTGAGGGGCAATCGCGGGCTCTTCGACATCCCGGATGCCGTCTTGAAGCGGGTGGCGTAGCCTCTCGGTTAGGCATAACCGAGGTTCCTACACTCGAGAGGATAACTACTTTAAGGATGGAACATGAGTACGAATGAACTGCGCGGCATAGTCGGCCGGATGCAAGATGGCATGACGGTAAACCGTGAGAAGCTCGCGCGGGAATGCCTGGCCGTTTGCGATGCTTCGGACCGCCTCGAGCGTCAGCTGGCCTCGGAGCGCGAGAAGAATGCAGAGCTCACCCGCCTGCTCGAAAAGGCTCTGAAAAATAGCAACCCGGGCGAAGACATCTTCAAAGGGATGGGCTCGTTTGGTGAGGCCTTTGGTGACATCTTCAAACCGACCGGCCAGCATCGCACCTGATTTACAAACCCCACGACACGTCGTGGGGTTTTTCTATGCCGGCCGCGAAAGCCGGCGCGCACGCCCTAGAATAAGCCAGGCTGCTCCGGCGCCACGAGGAAGCCACATGCTGCCTCGACCGCGGCGGCGTCGACGTTTGGGCCGTACTCAAGCATCATGGCCAACACGAATGCGTGTCCCATGCTGCGCTTGCCGTTATTGAGCACGTCGGCGTAGGACATCTTGTTCTTCCGGTGTGGGTAGCCGTCGAAATCGACGAGAACGAGCTCCTCTGCTGAGCTTGTCATCTCCCGTAGCAGGTCGTAGCCACCACTGGCCTTTACCGCATCCCGGTAGAGGGGCACATAGATTTCCTTGCGGGCAGTGACGTAGTCCAGTTGCCGGCCCTCCCACAAGCTGAAAACAGGCTTGGCGCCCTTGCGAATAGGGTGCCGCACTGCATCGGGGCTGTCCCAGCCCGCGTTTGCCCATTCGAAATACCGAGCGCCGACACTCCCGTCCTTTTCCAGCAGGCTCGCGTAGACCTTCGCGTACTGCCAGGCGTTCTCCATCGTTCGAGAGACGTACCCGTCGTAGAGTTCAACCGGGCCCAGGTGGAAGGGGGAAAAGTACTTCCCCAGCTCTTTGTTATGCGACGTGGTATCTAGAACGATTTGCCCCGGCACCGGCCGGCGTGGTGCTTCGTTCGGGGACACGACAGTGATACGCATGAGTTCTCCTGATTGCAAACATGAAGAAGGGGCTCACCGCTAGGCTGGCCCCTTCAGCCGATAGGTCAGACCGCAGGTCTCGGCAAACGTGCGGACAGGGTCTTTTGCGCCAACCTCCCCACTGACGGCGGATAGCAGGAGCCGTGGCCCTCTGCAAGCGCGGAAGCACTCAGTGCGACCCGTCATACTCAATATAGAACCGCGCGTTAGCTCTCGCCGTATGGGCAAAAAAGAACCCGCGGCCGAAGCGCGCGGGTCGAAGAAGGTAGCGGTTATGCCGCCAGGGGTTGCGTCGCCAGGAGGCGCGCATCTTTCTTGGTGTAGTAGCAGGTGCCGCAGACCGAACGGTACTGGTCGTTGCCGCCGATGACCACCTGGGCGCCGTCGAGCACGATGTCGCCGTTACCGTCGACACGCATGTTCATCGTTGCCTTCGAGCCGCACTTGCACACGGTGGTCAGCTCGCTGATGCTCTCTGCGAGGGCCATCAGGTAGCTCGAGCCGTCGAACGGATTTCCTTTCGAGTCCGAGCGGATGCCGTAGGCCATCACGGGGATGTTCCAGCACTGCGCGATGCGGTGCAGCTGGATGACTTGTTCCTTCGAAAGGAACTGCGCTTCATCAACCAGGATGCAGGCGATGTCCTGCACGCGGTCCTTCAGCTCGACTTCGAAATTGAAGGTGTCGGTGTAAATCTCGGCTTCGCGTTGCGGCCCCAGGCGGGACGTAATCTTGCCGACGCCGTAGCGGTCATCTTTCGACGAGGTGAACAGCAGCACTTTCGAGTCTTGCTCACCGTAGTTGTGCGCGACTTGCAGCAGAGCGATGGATTTTCCGGCGTTCATAGCCGAGTAGTAGTAGCGTAGCTTCGACATGGATTTTTTCTCCTAAAGGGTTGTCCTGCAAAGTCTAGCTACAAAACTTAAATTCGTTGTCCATGGCTTGGCTGTTGCCAGCCACTTCTCCCGTAGGGGCGCCGGTATCCCGGTTTGAATCCCCTCCAAAATTTTTAAATTTCCCCCGCCCCGTTCTCGCTTCGCGAACAAACTGATGCTATAGAAGCCGTTTGCAAATGCAAACCGGCGGACATGAACCCTGTTGGCCAGGGCCCTTCAGTATTCACACGTGAGCAAATTGCGCCCGCAAGGGCGCCAGGACCGTACGGAAGTACGGGTTGCTCAACATGCAAAGACCCGGCGAGCTATGGCGCCGTTTCGATGACAGAAGACCAGGGTCCCCTGCAATCTGTCGCTGCAGGTCGGCTAGCCGCTTCGCTGTCGCGAAGCGCTCGACCAGGTCCTGCAGGACCTTCACGCGCGTACTGCGTCTGCCAGCCGGCTGCTCACCGGAACGTCCGGAAGCATCACATGCGCGAAGCGCATGATTGCGGGCGGCATTCACATCCGCGTGGGTAGCGTGGCCGCACGAGCGGCACACGAACTTTGAAGCTTGACGATTTTTCGCGTCGACGTAGTGGCAGCGGTTGCACTCCTGGCTGCTGTACGCCGGCTCGACGTCGGCAATCGTGAAACCGTACTGCTCGGAATAGCCGTTTAAAGCCTTGTTGAACTCGGCGCGGCCGAAGTTCTGCACGATACGATTCAGGCGGCGCGACAGCCGCGGCGAACGAAAGTCCAGCATCTCGACGGACACTTGCGCCGGCTTATGGCGCAACAGCACCTGGCGCAGCGTGCGGTGAATCTCGTTCTTCAGGTACGTCCGGGTGCGCGCCACAAGCCTGTCGTAGCGCGCGCTGCGCACGCGCAGGCCTGCCTTCTGGCGGTTCGCAGCAAGCGTCGCAATTGCCTTGTCCCAGCGAGCCAGTTTGTCGATGAGGTTCTGGCCCAGCAAGTCCCCTTCCGAGCTCGAGAGCAGTGTGCGGATGCCGACGTCCAGGCCCAGCACCTTGCAGCGCGGCTTGTACGGTGTCGTGGCTACGTCCTTGATGATGCCCGCCCAAAGCCGGCCTTTCTCATCGCGGTTGACCTGCACGAAGGGCACCTTCTCGCCCTTGAGGCCGTCGAACCAGGGGTTCGGGCCGACGGGCAGCAGCACTGGCTTGCCTTTGACGAGCGTCGACAGCTTAATCCAGCGCGTGAACGCGCCGGTCTGGCGCGCGTCCTCGACAATCGCCACCTTCTCGTCGAGCGCCATATTGCACCGGCTCAGGTCCGGCCGCCGGTGCGTGGCAAAGACGTGGCGCAGGATGTTGCGCGCCAGGCGCAGCGTAGCCGCGTCGACCGGGTTGCCCTTCATCGTCACGCCCGGCTTGTACCAGCTCTGGTACTTGTTCAGGTAGAGCAAGGCAATGCGCGTTGGCTCGTCCAAGGACGAGCTGCGCACCAGCTCCTTGAACCGGTTGGCGCAGTTCGAGAGAAAGCTGTCGAAGGCGCCAACCACCTGATACTGGCAGGTCTGCACGTAGCGGGCCGACAGGGCCGTCTTCGGAAACAGCTTCGCGTTCTTATCGAAACGACCTGTCTTTTGCAGCAGTCGCCATTGGCCTGCGCCGAGCGCGCGGGCTGTCGCGCGGTACGCGCGCAGCACCGCCTCGACCTGGGCGGCTTTGCCAGGGTTGAGCGGGAGCGAGTACAAGCCGGTGCGAAGCATCGAAGTGTGAGGTTTTAAGAATCTGGTCGAATTTCTCAATATAGCATATCTTTTTCAATATGTCAGGTTGACAACCCGGCGCAGCGACAAGCCAAACACAGCCCAGGCGACGTCGGTCGAGAAGCCAGTCAGCGTAAAGCACCAGTTCTTGGCGACGCGGCGCCATTTGCAGAACCAGGCGAAGAACTGCTCGATGCGCCAGCGCATCGGAATGGGCCGAAAGGTCGCCCCTTTCGGCAGCGGCAGCGAGTCGCCGTCAAGGTGTACGGATAAAGCCGCCATCTCGGCCTGCAGCGGCCGCTGCCGATAAGCCTTATCGCCCAATACCACGCCAAGTGACAAATGGCGTCGCTTAGCGTCGGGAATGAGCGCTCGGGCGCCGGCGGCGTCCTGCAGGTTGCCGGGCAAAACGGTAAAGGCCAGCGGCCGGCTCTGCTTATCGATAAGTACGTGCACACCATGGCCGGTAGCGCGCTTGTACCCGTTGGGCGCGCACTGCGCGCCGCCGTATGCGCTTTCGATGAATGTCGAGTCGATGATGCCGACGCGGGGCTTGTGCTCCTGCGGTCGCAGGGCGTCAAAGGCCTGTGCAAACACTCCTTGCACTGCCCAGCGCCAGCGCTGGACAAACACGGTCTGCCATTTCGGCAGGTCGTGCGGCAGCGCCCGCCAAGCGCAACCGTTCTTCATAACGTAGAGAATTGCATTGACGATTTCTCGCGCAGGCACCGTTCTGGGCCGCCCTCGCCTGGCCAACTCAAAAATAGGTGCGACACGCGCCCATTGCTCATCGGTAACATCCGACGGATACCGTTTTCTCATCAAATCAAAGGGAAGCGATTTGCAAACGGTCTCTATACTGTCCATAGGCGTACAGGCGCCTGCCATCCCCCATCGCATTTGCGAAATGGTGAACCTCTGCTGTAAGACCGTAGTACTTCTATGTTCGATTCCCAAATTTGGGCTTCGTTTATGGAATGGGGGAGACATAGGACAAGTAGCAATATTGTTTTTCGAGGCCAAAATTTAAGGAGTTGTACATGATTAAGTCCCTGAAGGAACTGAAGCAACACGGCCGTACCCTGCGCAAGCACCTAGCAGCTGCCTTCCAGCGCGATGTGACCCTGTCGCAAGCGTATGAGGCTCTCGCAGTTGCAGTGGGCGCTCCAAGCTGGAATTCGTTGTCGGCACAAGCTCTTGCCGCGGCGCCGGCCTTGGTCAGTGCGCAGCCGGTGAGTACCTTGAAGGTGCAGCCAACGAAGCCAATGGTCATCCGTGCGGTCTTCCGGACTGTGGATGGCCGTGCCAGCGCCGATTTTGACGCTGCACCATGGTTCCGCGAGGTCGCGACGCAGCAAGACGTCGACGCTGTGATACAGGGCCGCCGGATGTGCTTCTTCCCAGGTGTTGGGGATGTCTACGGCGGAAATTCAATCGCGGACTGCATCGCTGAGTATTTTGCGGAGCGGGACCCGCAAGTTGGCAAAGTGTACGAGTACATCGCCTCGTGTAACGATGAGAAGTTCGCTGGTTCGGATTGCTGGGTCAGCCGTGAAGACCTGGAAGCCTGGCTTGCGGACCATCTCGGCGTCGAGCAGCTCGGACTCCGTGAGCGTACGCATAACCAGCAATATCAAGCGTTGGTGGACCAGCGCTTCAGTGTTGACCGCGTTGTGCGTGACGTTGACCTGGGTGACCGGGAGAACGTCGATGTGGCCAAGGTGCTGTGTGAGCGTATCTTTGCCGTGTGCATCGAGGAATGGCAAAAGCCTCGCACGACGAAGTGTGAATTCCTCATCGAGAGCTCATCCATTTATCGCGGCCTGGACTCTCTGAACATCGAGATGACCGGCGGCGACGAAGGCTACCACCCGACGGTCGAAAGCATTGTCGAAGACCTCTTGACTGAGTTTGGCTATTACAACATGGCCAAGGCTCTTTATGAGGGCAAGGCGACTCTTCCAGTGGCGGCTCCGGCGCCGGCTGAGTACTCGACGAAAGGGATGTTCAACCGGTTGGCGATACTCGAGGTGAACCTCGTGGATGTGCTGAACGAGTACGAGCTGCCCGACGACACTCCAGAATGGCAGTGGGTCGAGAAGAACAGCTCTTTTGCGCACAAAGGCAATGGCACCGATGGTGGGGTTTGGGAATTTATGGTGCAGGTGGAGAATATCATGACGAGTGACATTCGTCGTGCCAGCATCCCGGCGCCACTGAAACCCTTCTTTGAAGAAGCGGTGACTCAGAAGGCAATCTGGATTCTGTTCCATCAAGGCTAAGCTGTCTTAACTCATTTGACCCCGCGGCTATGCTGCGGGGTTTTTCTTCGGCCGGCGTGTGGCCAGAGCAGATAACTCCAGGCCCTACACTGGGCAACTGTTTAATCGACAATCTTATGTTCTTTGACCACCTCAATCGACGAATGCTAGACGGCCACTGTTGAATTTCATTCAACAGGAGGTTTTATGCACGTCACGAAGAAATACCAAACTGCCGTTACGATTTTTGGGCGCGAAGGCGGCGTCTGGCGCTACCGTTCCATCAAAGCCGTTGTCCATGACCTGGGGCTGAACTGGATTGGACAGCACGTCGGCGCACATTTCCGGGTCTACTCGCACACCGAGTACATCCGTACGGAGATGGAGGTCGGCGGCTACGCGGACCGCGCGCGCCCGGTGTACAAGGAAGCACAGTACATCATGCGCGACGACGCGGGGAAACCGGTCGGCTACGCTCACTGCTGTGCGGTGGTGCGTGCCGGCCAGCGCCAGCGGTATCTGTTTTCGCCGGAGTACACTGGAGGGCCCGTGCGCGGGACGGGGCGCCGCCGGCGCTACCGCAGCATCCGTCGCCGCGTGAGCCACATCAACGCGCTGCGCGCTGCGCAGACCTTTGTCGAAGAGGGCGAGGTGCCGGTTCGCAATCGCCGCAGCAAGGGCCTGGAACGCGACCCGTGGGACGACTACGCCTACCGGCACTTGGAGCGTAATTGGAAGAAGTTCCGCAAGACGCAGTGGAAGTAAACAAGAAGGCTGGCCCGTGGGCCAGCCTTTTCATTTGGTGCCGGCGCTTATCCGGACGATTTTCCGCCCACTGAGACCATTCGTAGGCTTAGCTTTTCCACCGACCCTTCCCGGCACAAAAGCGCCTGGCCCAGGGATAGGGCCGCAAGGTCACCGCGAGTCTCTGCTACCTTCTGCGAGTCTCCCGACAGGGTGATGAGCTGCGCGGCAGCTTCCACGGCCGCCGGCGTGTTCGGCTGCAGGAAAATCTTGGTGCCGCAGTTTAGGACGCTGTCCGCGACAGGCGGCGAGACATTCATGAGCTCGGCGAGGTTTTGAAGGCGGAGCACGAGGAGAATGCCGTAGGTGCGAGCACACTCGAGCAAAGGGCGCCACGCATCGGTTAGGAGCCAGCCCAGGTCCGGCACTATGACCATGAAGGGCTTCGTCGGCTTCCCTGCCTCCGACGTAAAGCGGGCGGCCGGCAGTAGGAGGTTGACTATCGTCTCCACCGTGCGCTTTGCCTCGGCCTGGGATGTGTAGGGCTGGAGGGTTACGTAAGCTGCCCCTGCGCGTGAGACCAAATTGCCCACGTCAATGGCTGTTGCCGGGTGTGTGCGGTCTGCCTGATAGTGCTTGAAGTCTGTGCGGCCACAGGCATCGGCGACAGCTGTCAGGAGTCGGGGCGAATGCATGTTCGGGGTGCTGTCGAGCACCAGTAGGCCACCGCCTCGGACCAAGTGCTGCGCCGCCAGGTGGTCTTGTGCAACGGCCGCCCCTTTTCCATTCGGGCCGACTAGCAGTAGATGGCGCCGGCTCCAGGGGAGGTCAAGGGCAATCCGGTGTCCTGTCTCGGTCTCGCTTCCCAGCTGAAATTGGTTCAGCTTGCTCTCTTGGAAGAGTTCATCGAGGAGAACCGGACCGGTTGACAAAGAGCCATGCCCGAACAGGCGGGCGAGCCACGAGGCCTTGCGGGCCCCAATTTCAGAAGTGCTAGAGCGAGTCGCAGGCGAGAGGGGAGTGTGCTTGTCCATGGCGGTCAAATTTCGAGTAGGTATCTTGTGTAGCAAGCTCCACTCCGGCCGCGAGCCGCCGTTACCCGTCGACCGGACGAATTTTGTCTTTTGCACAAAAAAAGGCCCCCGAAGGAGCCTTGTGTAATCAGTGCCGGATTGTTACATCAGCATCGGTGCGATTTCCTTGCACAGCAACGCCTGGAACTCGGGGAAGCTCGCCGAGCACAGGGCCTCGAGGGTCTGGCGCTGGTCGCCGGTCATGCCGTAGTAGCCCGAATTTGCCTGGGCCACGCGCTTGGCGATGACGGTGTACTCGGGCTGACCTTTCGAGTGGCGGGCGCGCGAGATTTTTCCCGTGTCACGCAAGACGGCAATGCCGTTGTACTCAGGGCAGATGGCGCCAGCGCGTTCAGCTGCATAGACCACCACGCGGAACTTGAGGCCCTTGCCAAAGCTGACCTCGCGGTCTTCATACAGCCCCACGAACTGGCCAACTTGTTTGTGTGCGACATCGGTAAACATAGTGTTAACTCCTTCAAAGAATAGGTCCTGCGGAGTGTAGGTATCGCCACGCCCCCGGTTCGTAACTACACTGGGAAGGCACATTACTCATAAGGACTTAGCCATGGTACAGCAAGGACCAGACGTCAAGGCAATCAACCCTAGCAATGGTGCGAAGTTCAGCCCATTCCTCTTCGAGTTCCTGTCGAAGCGGCGCCAGCAGGCATCTCTCCGCCTCCAGCGCGTTTATGTCGACGAAGACCAGCGCATGTGGCTCGGCTATTTCGACGACGACTTGTTCATCGGCGCCCTGCTGATGCAAGTGCTCTGTAATGGGGCCAAGACGCAGAAGATGGCGTATGTGAAGATGAAGCACCTGGTCGAAGTTCCCAACTTCTGGGAACAGTACCAGGCCATCGGTCGATGCGCCATCGACCCTGAGCATCGGATGAGTTTTCGTAACGACGAAACCCGATGGAAAGTCCAGGGCGAGCAACGGTCCTGCCTCTGGTGCGGCCAAGCCCATCAGCGCCAGCAACAGCGCGTGGTAGAGCAGGTTCGCAGCGAGTGGGTTCAGGTACAGCCGGCGGCCACCGTCGCGTAACCTCCGCAGTAATTCTTCGCCCGCGCATCGCCGCGGGCTTTTCTTTTTGTGACAGGCCCGGCACCGATGGCTACACTTTACTCCAGGACATATTAAACAAAGGACAACCCATGATTGAACTCCCAGGCCTGTTCATCTCCACTGACAGCAATGGCCTCGCCGTCTTTGCCATCACCCGCGGTGGCCACGCAATCCACAACCCACGCCTCGACGCCAGCATGACGGTTTCCGTCGAGCCGGCACATTACGACCTGACGCAGGAACAGGTCGACTTCCTGGTCAAGCTGAATGAGACACTCGAAGAGGCGACGATGAGCGCCCTCAACGCTGGCTGTTTCGACATCCAGAAGGCGTTCGGCATCGACTACGGCGACACCGCGAGCATGTACTTCTCCGATGACCGGCGCGTTCAACCGATTCGCCAAACCCTGGCCGAGTACATGATGCGCGAACTGCAGGACCTCGCGGACCCCGGAGAGTAATCGGCTCATTCCAAGCACACCTTCGGGTGTGCTTTTTCTCTGGCAGAAGAAAATCCGCCCTTCGTTAGAAAGGCGGACGGGAATAACGGCTTAGTCGGAGAAACCGACCTTGGTGAAGCCAATGCCGGCAACGACGAATGCGACCGGTTCCGGGTTGTTCGGCGAGGTCATCACCAGGATGTCGCCAACGTTGCACGAAGGCGAGCTGCCGCTCTCCGACGAGGGGTTCCAGCGGCGGTACGGGTATTCCAGGTAGTCATACGCCACGCTGATGGCGTTATCTTCCGGAGTGACCAGTATGCCAACACGGCGGTAGTTGCTCTTGGGAAGTTGCTGGCCTTCCGCAAACTGCGGGCAAATTCCCAGCGGCTGCATTGGGCGCCAGAACTCGACACGGGCGCGGTTTGCTCCATCCTCCAATGCAAGCACGGCCGGCGTCATGATTTCGTAGAAGGCTTCCCTGCCGTCAGGGTAGGTGAAGCTGCGCAGCACGTAGATGTGCTCGGTAGGGGCGCCCGTCATCGCTTCAACCACGCCGCGAATGCTTTCGTTTCCCGTGAAGGGTTCGCGCGCGAGCAGGGTTTCCCCGGAGACGTCCACGAATGCGAGGCAGTCAAGGGTGGCATTGCGTTCGATTTGGGTGGTGCTGGTCATTTGAGGTCCTCAAGAAGTTGTCCTCTCGAGTGTAGCTAACGACTGGCACGAATGAAAAACTCCGGCGCGGGGCCGGAGTCGGTGTTAATGAGAGTTTGCGTTACGCAGCCAAGCCAGGGCGCCAAACCTTGACCGGGCTCAGCTGAGGTTGCCGAACACGTGGGGTTGCCATGGAGCCCTTGAAGTGCTTTGGCAGTGCCACGTTGCCCACGGACAGCTGAAGGAGTACGACATCGTTGTCGACTTCAGCTCCGGCCCGTGCTATCGACAGAATGGGATTACGGCCCCGGAGAGCGTCATCCCGCACTTCGCCAGCAATTTTCGCCGGAATAATCGACGATTCAATCATGGTTTGACCTCGTTCTTTCCTGTTATTGCGCTGTCGCCAGGTCACCCCGGAACGTCAGGCTGATTCGCGGGCCGCATTTGAAGCTAGCCTTCGGAATACGGTGCACGTGCGTCTGCTGCATTCCTGGCAGCATCAAGCACAGGCTTCCGTGCTCCAGCTTCACCACAGTGCGCTTGGACGCGTCCTGGACCTCATCCTTTCGGGAGAACCAGATTTCGCGCTCGGCGCCCAGACTGATGATGGCGATAGGGCGCTTGTCGTCGCTCGTATCGTGGTGCCAGCCCAAGTGGTCGCGCTCGTTCTCGTAGCCGTTCAAGAACAGCACTTCGAACGGAGCGCCGGCCAGGTCCTGCAACTTGTCGCGCAGCGCCAGCAGCGTCGGGTGGTAGTGCTGAGCTTCATACGTGCGCTCCCCCGGGCCACTGCCGTACGTGTACGGCTTGTTCAAGTCATGGCAGTAATACTCGCGGCGCGGTGCTACCCGCAGCCAGTCCAGCTCGTTCCACAGCGTGTGGAAGACTTTGTCCGGCTCTTCCACGAAATTGCGGTAGTACGAAATTGGTGCATTCATGGTGTTTCCCTTTTGTCAGGCCTGCCGTATCGCTACTGCGGCGGCAAGCTTTTCTTTTTCACGTATCGACCACAGCACGACTCGAAGGTCGTAGAGCCAGCCTTTGACGTCGAACTCAGCACGGTACTGGTTGTGAGCCGTTGCGATTTCGCGGCCCACTGCCAGGATGGCAGCTTCGTTCTTCGACTCGAGTGCGGCCTCTGCTCGTTCAATCCAGTCGGCCGGAAGTTCAGGTACTTCGCGGCGCTGGTCCCTTGCAGTGTCGATGGCGCTGCGAACAGCGCTTTCCAATGTCACGTTCTTCACAGGGCAGCTCCCGCAGCTTCTTTAGCTGGGAGGGCGCCCTCGTTGATGATGCGCACCAGGTCGGGGTATTTCGCCCGAAGATGCGCAGCGACTTGGGGTGAGTACGGAGCGTCGTAGAAGAAGACTCCCAGAACGCCTTTTGCGGGTCGCACGAAGAGCGTCTTCTTCTTGCACTGAGTCTTGTACTGCTCGGCTTCGGCCTTCAGGTGCTCGGGCGTGCCTTCCTTCATTGGAGGGCCGAACCGCTCATTGACCACTTCAACGATGCCCGGAAACCGCTGGCGCAGCTCTGCGACGTTGCTTTCGGTATAAAGGGTCTTCGCTGTCTGCGTCACAGGTGCCGCGCCGGGGTGGGAGCTCTGCACCTTGACGACGATATGCGTCTGGCACAGCTTCGCCATCGTGTGGTTTTCGATGGCCGGGAAAACCATGCGCTGTACCGCCTCGTAAGCGACGTGCTCATTCTCCATCGTGGCCAACTCGTATGGGCGCCCGACCAGGTCGAGGAGTTTGCTCAGATAATCGCGGGCAAAGGGGACGAATTCGGCTTCTGCCTTCTCGCTGACGAAGTCCACGTTCATCGGCCCGTTAAAGGGGTTCTCCGACCAAGTCGCGACCGTCTTGCCGCCCAGGCTCACGATGCCTTTGGAATATGAGCCGCTGTCATGGCCTTTTAAGTTTTTGATGCCGGTAATTTCGTATACTTGCAACATGGGTGTCCTTTTTGGTTATTCGAATGTCCTCTTGTGCTACTGACAGTATAGCAAAAGTGTCTATTGGCAGCAATGAAAACCGGTAAGGTTGTACCGCCTCCGGCCTTTGGTCGCTACACTTCGACAGGACAACCAGCGCATGATGCGTTATGAAAGGACACTTCAATGGCAATGAACAGTAAAGGGTATGTATTGACCCCGGTAAAAGATGTGATGCATGTGCTGACCATCGTTGAACGGGTCATTCATGACCTGATTCGACAGAAAGTGACCCCTCCTACCAAGAACAGCGGACACCGTCTGCCCGAAGGTTACAGCTATCCGATGACCAGTGTTTCGCCGGCGATGGCCACCGCAGAGACTCGCTTCACCCTCAACGGAGAAGCGCGTACGTTGAGCGTCTACTTCGCGTGCGATGGCGACCCAGTCGGTGAATACGCGGGCAAGAAGCTGGTGCTGATGATGGGCTTCGGCGGCCTGGCGGATACCGTCATCCCGGCTGTGTTGGCCAAGCTGGCGCACCTGGGGCCATGCCTGTTCGACCGCGGTTCGCTGGAATCGACGCCGGAGCCGGTGGACTGCACGGCAATGACATTCGCCGAAGCAGTGCGTGGTCGATACGACCGCGCTGAGAACGTCCACCAGTGGATGGAATATCACCGCACCGTCGTAACCGACAAGGTGATGCGCGAGTATCTGGGTCTGTCACACGACCAGCTCACGCGTTTCCTGGCTGCACCGGAGTCCATCGGTGAAATCTGCAAGGCTCAGCCCGCTGTCACCGGCGTGGCCGTCACTCGATAACGAAGGAGAAAGCAATGTCGACTGTCGATAATGATGTGACCTGCCAAAACTGCGGCTTCGAAGAGGCCAACGAGTCGTTCAACAACCGTTCCATGGTTGCGACCACGTTCTGCCAGCAGTGCGGCCTCTACCACGAGCTGAACTACGTCACGAGCGATGAAAAAACCGAAGGTGGATTCGGCAGTTTCCGTGTCGAGTACAACCACGGTCTGTCTCGCGGGGGCGGCTTCAACCAGGCTGTCTCGCTTGCAACGCTCAAACGCGACTTCAAGTGGGCAATGAGAAATCTGGCGGTTAAACGTGTTGCGTTTTGCTTGCCGGATGGCGCCGGCTGGAAAACCATCGCAATCAAGGATTTCCCGAAGTCCGGACGTCAGCGGTTTCGCAAACCAAAGGTGACGGCCGCAATGGCGCGCTTCGCTCCAAATGGCCAGGCCTTGGCGGAATTTTCGGAAGATATTCCATTCTGATGCCTTGCCCTGCCAAGTAGCACTAATTTCGCCCGCAGGCTCATGCTTGCGGGTTTTTCTTTTTATATAACAGATTAACCCCTCGTGCTCCAGAAGGGGCCGTCCGATGGCTATACGTAGTAGCAATACTAGGCCCAAACCCCGCTTAGATTCTCACCCCCATAGGACGAAATATGCAAACCCAATCGCAAGTTGTTGTCGGAAACAACCCGGCTGCGGCCGCCGCACACCGCGCCAATCTGGCTGAACTCGTGCAGTACAACCCATCGAACCTCCTGGATGCGCTCATCGAGCACCTCGGCCTGAAGAACGACGCCGCGCTCGCACGTGCTCTCGAAGTGGCGCCACCGCTCATCAGCAAGCTGCGCCACAAGAACCTCCCAGTCGGCGGTGCAATCCTCATCCGTATGCACGAGGTGACCAACCTCAGCATGCAAGAGCTGCGCATCCTGATGGGCGACCGGCGCCAGAAGTTCCGCATCAGCGACAAGCAATTCAAGCCGAAAGACGACGTGTCCGAGACCCTCAACTAAGCTGCATTGCTTCATTCGAGAGCCGCGCCTCCCCAGGCCGGCTCTTTTTTCGTCCGGACAAAGAGGAGCCCTCCACGAGGGAGGGCAGAATTACAGGGCTGGCGCTGGAATGCGGTTAGAGCATTTCAGGCGTCCAGACTCCGGAGTATGGCTTCTTTCGATACTCGGCGATTTCGGTGATACGTCGGGTGAGATGGTCATCTCGGTTGCCGACCACGCCGGGGCAGATTCGGTCAGCCGCATAGACGACAGGATTTCCATTGCAGACTTCTCGCGTCAGCATATCCCACCCGGGATAGCCTGGGTCTCGTATTCGAAGCAAACATTGGCCGGTGAGTTCACGCAGCTCGTAGTTGCTGAGTTCGCGGATTTCCCAATCGATTTCCGGCATGGTGAGCTTCACCGGTGCCAGTCGGCGCGCTAGCTCCGGAATGACTCCGTAGACGAGGCGGGCAGGGTAGGTGTTGTCCTCCGGGCGCAAGTCTGGCGAGTTCTGTTGCGCTTCGCGTGCCAGTTTGAGTAGGGCATGAGCGAGCCAGGTGTCGGTTAGGCCATACAGGCGCAAAGCCTCCCGGCGTTCGCGCTCGATTTCAGCTTTTTGTTGCGGAGAAAGGTTGAATTGAAACATGATATTGCCTAAGAAAAGTTGTCCTGGTCAGTGTAGGAACGAGGTAGGCAAATCCTTATCCGACAAGTCGCTATACGAGTCAGGACATCTTCAATTACACAAAGGACATCATCATGGAAAACCGTTACAACAACGTTCACACCCTGCGCGACCTGGCACAATTCGGCATCAATGCACTGACGGGCGAAGCCTGCGTGTACAGCATGCGTATGCTGTGCGACGTGAACGAAGAAGGCAAGGCGCTCATCGGCGAGTACTTCGGCATGCCGGAACTCGTCATGCCGCGCAACATGAACAGCGAAGTGAACGGCAAGCCGTCGGTTGGCTGTTTCATGCTCCCGCACGGAATGCTGCAGTCGCTGGCGCAGTTTGCGTTCTTCATGAACGGTGCCATCGCAGTTGTCGTTACGCCGACTGAAGTCATCGGCGTCTTCGACGAAGCGCGCCTGAAGCAGTACCGTGAGCTGGCCGAGCAATACCCCAACTCGGGCTACAGCATCCGCGTGAACCCCGCCCAGTACAGTTCGGCGCCGATGCAGGGCTCGCGCAACGTACACACGGCTACCGGCCGCGTGCACTAAGTAAGCTGATTCACGAGCTCCCTTCCCGGGAGCTCTTTTTTCGCCCGTGCCCATAGCTTAGGCCCATGAAAAATGCCCCTCAACTTGAGGAGCATTTGCCGAATCAATCCGGGGTTGCCTAGCGTGGCAGGTCCACTAAGGGCCCTTCGCCGTGCTTGGCACGCAGGGCCTCCAAGTCATCACCGACTTCAGCCACTTGGTGCCGCCTTTTCGAGGCGTCCCATGTCCACACGCCATAGCGCGGCAAGCGTGACAGGGTTCCCTCCAGGTCACACATCGACACGTCGGGGCCCATGTCCGTATAGAACGGTTCCCGAGGCATATCAAACTCCTTTGTGTGTTCGTGCCATTTCGAAAGCGCCGCGCACGGTGTCTGCGCGGAAGCTGATGCCGTCCTCACGCCAGCCACGCCACGGAGCATCGGGACCGGCACTATGGGTGATGAGGAAGCCGAAGCGGGTGTAGGTTTTGAACTTTTTCATCTGCGAATTTCCTTTATCGGTCGTGAGCGAATAGATGCGGGGCTGACCGCAACCTGTAAAATGTCCTATGCGTGAAGTGTAGCGATTCCACGAGGTGGCCCGTCCTTGGCCATGCCGACTCAAGCAGTTTTCGCATGAGAGTGCCTCGTAACTCCCTGATGCGACCGGGACGGGCAGGTTGCTTATCGACGCCCCGGGCAAAGAAAAACGCCAGCGGAGCTGGCGTTTTGAATGAAAGAAACGAGTTTTCAGGCTGCGATGGGGCGTGATTCTGCCTCACGTGCATCTGCCATAAGGGCCTCGATATCCATGTGGTCAGCCAGGATGTCAGGGACATCCGAAGCAACCGGAACTTCTTGCGAAACAGCGGCAACTGCGACCTCAGGCACCGATACAGCAGGTGCTTCAGGTTCTACAGCTTCTGCAGGAGCAGCGGCAACTTCAGCGGCGACAACAGGAGCAGCTTCTTCCGAGACGATAACAACATCGTCAGGGAGAGGCAGTTCTTGTTGAACAGCGACTGCAGGAGCTTCTGCTTCAGCAACAGGCGCCGGCGAAACAGCGTCTTGGGCTTCAGTAGGAACGGAGTCCTGTGAAGCAAGCCAATCGTCCATTTCGTCGCCTGCAACTGCCGGGGCGGCATCCACGGGGATGTCGTCGACAAGAGCAGGGTCGTTGGCAGCAGGTGCGGTCTTAGCCAGCGCAACAGGCGTAGCGACTTCAGAAGAAGCTGCTGCGGCCTGGTCGGCTGCGAAAGCTTCCAGTTCGCCGTCCTCTTCCAAGGTGGCAGCGTCGAGAGCAGCAGCTTCGTGCGAAGCCGACGGAGCGAGAGGTGCGGTATGCACATCCAGGTCCAGGGTCGGTTCGACACGAGGAGTAGCAGCTACGACCTCAGCCATCGCTTCAGAGGTTGCGTCAGCAGGAGCTTCGGCATCGGCCGGAACAGGAGCGACTGCTTCCTTTTCCGAGTTCGACTTGGCCATGTTGCGCAGTGCCAGCTTGACTTGACCGAACGCGCTGCAAAGGAGCAGTACGAAGGTAAGCAAGGCATGAGCTACCTTGCCGATAGCACCCTGAAGGGCGATGCTAAGGGCAACTCCTGCAACCGCGATGCCCAGCACGAAGATTACGTTGCCGAACAGGATGGTCATGAGTTTGCGATTGGAGCTGGTGCTTGGGTTAGTCAAGCAGAGATACATCGCCTTGACCGCCAGTCCGAACATGTAAAGGCCAGCGAGCGTCAGACCGGAAAACAAGAGGGTGATAGCATTCATGGTGTGAGTCCTAAAAAGAGGTTGTCCTACCTTGTATAGGAAAATTTTTTGGAATCACTTGCGCCGGCCCGCCAATAAAAAAGGGACCCACGGGTCCCCTCTTGGCTAACGGTCTCACCCGAGTAAGTCGAGTCGGTGCTTGATGTCTTTGTACTCCAGGCCCCAACGAGCCAACGTCGTGCGGATTCGGTGGCTAGGGTTTTGGTTCTTCTTTTCCTCGACTGACACGCTAAAGAGCTTGCGATAGGCCTCCGCCGCAGAGTGCGTCGACTTGATGGCACGCAGCGCGCATTCCAGCTGGACTTCCTCGAAAAGGTCTAAGCGCAGGTGAGGCAGCAGCATTGGGACGAGCGGTGCATCTTCGCCGTACACAGTGCCGGAACCCCAGGTCTCCCTCAACATCTCGAGTTCGAGGTCGACGTCGTCTTCACGAATACGTCCGCCTTCAGCCAAGGTGGCCATGCGCGATACCGAAGCTGCCAGGTCGCGGAAGTTGCCCGGCCAGGGCGCGGCCATCGCGAACTCCAAATACTTCGCACGGGCGGCGGCATTGAACGAGACGCGCAAGTTCTTCTCGGCGCTTACTCGGTCTAGTTCGTGCTCCAGATTCGGCTCGATGTCCGCACGGCGCTCGGCAAGGCCGGGCAGAGAAAACACCCAGGTGTTCAGTCGCGCATAGAGGTCCTCACGGAACGTCCCGGCGGCCACAGCCTTGCGCAAGTCCACGTTGGTGCCAACGATGATTCGGAAGTTGCTCGTTACTTCCTTGTCGGAGCCGAGCGGGTAGAACGCCTTTCGCTCGAGAGCGGTCAGCACCTTAGCCTGTTCCTCCAAAGGCAGGGTGCCGATTTCGTCAAGGAACAGCAAACCTCCATCGGCGGCTTTCAGCAATCCCTGGCGGTCCGTTTGCGCTCCGGTAAAAGCTCCTTTTTTGTGACCGAACAAAGTGCTCTGGGCGTTGTCGCCCTGCAGCGTTGCGCAGTTAACACTCACGAAGGGGCCTTCGACCAGGTGACGGGCCTTGAGCAGGTTATATACGCGACGCGTCAGCACCGATTTACCAGCACCGGTCGGTCCGATGAACATCATTGGCGAGTCCGAATTGAGGCAGACCTTCTCGATGCGGGAAATTTTCGCGTTAAATCCCGGGTCGTTCGTAACGATGCCACCTTTTAGGATGACTTCGCTCTCAACGGCCTCTTTCGCGAACCGTGCAGCGATGGCGTCGTAAATCGACAGGTTCAGGTCGATGAGCTTAACGTGCCCGCGCCACACCGGTTCGACTTCTTTCATCGGGGCGCTTTCGGCCAGCTTGCCCGGGAAGTGGCGCGACTCGCACAGGGTGAACCACGAGAGTCGGCACCAGCCGGTACCCGTAGTCCAGTGTGCAAAGTAGTCCTCTTTTTCAACGTCGAATTTGTACTGCCGGCAGAAATCGTAAAGCACCGTGTACGATTCGCTCAGGTCGAATGGGTTGTTTAAGCACAGCAAATGCGACACGACTTCGGTGTGCGGGCTGACTTTTGCAATGTCAGCACGCAGCTGGTCCACCAGCTTCTGTTCGGACTCCTTGCAGATGAAAAGCTCGAGGCGGTCGACTCGGAACGACTCTTGCGCGCACAGGCCAACCGTCGGGCGCCACCGCTCCCAACGCTTGTCGTGATAACCCGCATCGTAGGTCGTGCCGACAAAACCAATCACCACGTTCTTTTTCATCATCCCCACCTTTTTGACATTTCATGTAAAGAAGGGGGCCAGGCCCCCCTTCTTGTGCCACTGTTACTGCAAAATTACTTCATCTTGGAGCTGTTGTTGGTGCTGATGCGGGAACGCAGTTCCGCCAGGCGCTGACTTGCGGCGGTGCAGTCAGCTGCTTGCATGCGACCTTGGCTGTCCACCTGGTAGAACGGGTAGCGCGAGGTGTAGGTCAGCGCACCGCCCATGCATGCCGACTCCATCAGGAAATCCGACACCATGTACTTGCGGAAGTATTCGTTCAGGCGCGGGGCGACCTTGGCGCCGGTCGAATCGGTTACCTTTTGCGCGTCAGGCACTTTCGCGTCCATCAGCGCCTTCAGCGTCGTCGGCGCGGCCGGGTCGAAGGTGCCGTTAGTCCATGCGCCGGCCACGATAGGGGCGCCGCTGCCGTCGACACCCGTCGCAGCATAGTCACTCTGCGCCGAAGCGCCGAGCACGCGCATCACGTCCTTTGCAGGCAGGTCGAACATCACGCCCATGGCTTCCAGGCCCAGCAGCAGTTCGCGAGCTTCGTTGGACTGTGCGTCGTAATAACGGACGTCGCTCTTGACCGAACCCTTGAGCAGGTTCAGGTAGACGGTCGTGTCCTGTTGCATCAGCATGTTCGCCGAGTCCAGGTCGAGCACGTTGCGGGCGCCGGCCGAGAAGGCGGTTGCCAGGGTTTCGCCCTTGCTGGCGCGGCTTGCCATTGCACTCGCGGCGATGTCGGTCAGCGGCGAAATCTTGAAGTTGTTGTAGCTGGTGGTGACGAATGGAGCGACGAGCTGCTGAGTGCCGGCCGGCTGGGTGGTGTTGTCCAGTGCACGGACCGAGGTACCACCGGTTGCCACCAGTCGAATCATGCCCATCGGTGCTTCGTTGGTGTTGACCGTGAAGTAGCCGTCCTTATCCGCGGTGACCGCAGCGCCCAGGGCCGCGCCGGACGAGCCGTTCGCCTGCACCGCATAGGCAGTCACGGTCGCACCAGGTGCAGCGATGCCCTGGATGACTTTGGTTGGGCTACCCGGGGCAGCCGTGCCGGTCAGCGGGTTGGTGACGGTCGTTGGGGTCGGGTTCGGAACCGGCTGGGTCGGGTTCGTGCCGCCGACTGGCGGAGTCGTGGTGCCCGAATCCGAGGAGCCACCGCCGCCGCAGCCGGCCAGGGTAGCCATCGCGGCCAGGACAATCATCTTCTTCAGGGTGCTGGTATTTTTCATGTTCTTCCTATCTAGGTTTGAAATCAGTAACGTGGTTGGTATGGTTGATTAAAATGCTGCGCTCGAGGCAGGCGAAGCGTTGTTCCAGGCCATTGCATAGTCCTCGGCCGCTTTTTTGTCTTCGAAGGAATCTGTCCAGAAATCCGTGTTCACGAAGGCGACAGCCCAAACCATCGAGCCAGTTTCGTCCGTCTGGAACGTATAGACTTTGTGCCGATTTGCAACAAATTCTCGGGCCGCGGGTCTCAATTCGGGCTCCAGCAGGGCAAACCAAGCTTCGGTCCCTAGGGCAGGGTGCGCCACCTTCGGGGTGTTCACGTAAGCCTGCACAGCAATTCCGGCATCCACCAGGTCATCGAAGGGCACTCCGGTTTTCAAGTTCTGCGCGTACAGCTCCGCAAACTCGGCAGGAGACATCTTGCGAACGTACTCATAGCGAGCAGCACGTCTCTCCATCTCCGCCAGCGCGGCTGGGGTGTATTTGTTGGTCATGCGAATCCTTTAGCCTTGCTGATGTTTCTTTGCCGTAGCTGCGATTCTCTTTTGCATCTTGTAGAGCGGGTACAGCCCCAATCCCAAAAGTGCGATTCCGAAAGCCCAGATACAGAGGTAGACCGGGTCGCCGTGAATTTTTAGCTGCAAGAGAGCCTGCAGGAGCGTCAAGGTGAAGCCCGTGGCGCCGAGGGCAAGGCCCACTACAAAAGTGCCTTTGCCGCCGGCTGCGGCCTTTACTCGTCCCCACCAATTCGCTGCCATGTTCTGATTCCTCACTATCTCAAGAGTTACCATTCTATCTCAGGAGATATATTCTGGCAAGCTTTTATTTTGCAGCAAAATGCAAATTCCTAGGTAAATCAAGGGTTTTTAAATTTTAGGTGAGGCTGGCACGGTGTTTGCAATAGGTAGGGTATCAACGATTAACCAAGTGAGATGAAGATGGCAAACCGCAACCTGTTCGCAAACGCTGGCGCTGCTATGCCGGCAGCTGACACCCGCAACCTGGCAGGTGGCCGTGCGTACGCAATGACCCCGAAGGCGGCGCTTGCACAGATGGCGGTGACTGGCGTCTTCAACGACACCTTCTACAGCGATGCATCGTCGCAGCTGAACGCGGCCAAGCAGCTGGTTTCGCAAGTCGATTCGACTTTCCTGGCCAAGTTGGCGGTCTACGCTCGCCAGAACGCCTACATGAAGGATATGCCGGCCTATCTGGCCGCGGTCCTGGCGTCGAAGGATGTGTCGATGTTGGCACGCATCTTCGACCGCGTAGTCGACAACGGCAAGATGCTGCGCAACTTCGTGCAGATGGTTCGTTCGGGTGAAACCGGGCGCCGTTCGCTGGGAACCCGTCCGAAGAAGCTGGTCGGCACCTGGCTGAACGCGGCCAACGATGCGCAGCTGTTGGCAGCTTCCGTGGGCACGTCGCCGTCCCTGGGCGAAGTAATTCGTTTGGCGCACCCAGCCGCCGCTAGCGAGCAGCGTGACGCGTTCTTCAAGTACATCCTGGGGCGTGAGCACAATGTGGAGGCCTTGCCGTCCATCGTGCAGGACCTGGAAGCCTTCCGCGCTCGCCGCTTGAGCGACGTGCCAAAGGTGCCGTTCGAGCTGCTGACCTCCATGGAGCTGTCGCCGGCCGATTGGAAAGGCATCGCGATGAATGCGACGTGGACGCAGACTCGCATGAACCTGAATACGTTCTTGCGCCATGGCGTGTTCGAGTCGCAGCAAATGGTCGATGTCGTCGCGGCTCGTCTGCGCGATGCCGGTCAAATCGCTCGGGCAAATGTGTTCCCGTACCAGCTGCTGGCTGCCTACATGAACGTTAGCGAGGCCATGCCGCGCAAAGTGGTAAATGCGCTGCAAGACGCGATGGAGATTGCCGTCTCCAACGTGCCGGCGTTCGATGTGGATGTCGCTGTGTGCGTCGACACTTCGCAGTCGATGACGCAGAGCGTCACAGGTGAGCGTAAGGGGGCGACGTCGAAAGTACGTTGTATCGACGTCGCAGCGTTGGTGGCTTCGGCCATCCTGCGCAAGAACCCAGATGCCGAAATCGTGCCCTTCGACACTCGTGTCCGAGAGCTGGACCTGAACGGCCGAGACGCCATCATGACGAACGCGGAGAAGTTGGCCAGCCTCAAGGGTGGTGGTACGGACTGCTCTTGCGCCCTGGCGAAGCTGAACGAAAAAGGGTCCCGTGCTCAGCTGGTGATTTATGCCAGCGACAACGAGTCCTGGGTCGACCGCAAATCGCGTTACGTGGCCAACGCGACGTCGATGATGGATGAATGGAAGATTTACAAGCGCCGTAACCCGAATGCGAAACTGGTTTGCATCGATGTAGTGCCGAACGCGACCAGCCAGGCTAAGGACCACCGCGACGTGCTGAACGTCGGTGGGTTCTCGGACACGGTGTTCAACACGATTGCTCTGTTCGCAGAGAACAAGCTGACCCCGCAGCACTGGGTTGGCGAAATCGAGAAGGTGATTGTGTAGTAAAGGTGCCGCCCGAATGCGGGCGGCGCTGTGCAGGTTGTGGTGAGTACGTTGAATTAGGCCAGGACTACATTATTGGAAATGACCTGTCTTGTCCGCTTTTGTCAACGTGCTCACCCCATTAACCAAGTCCAAGATGACAGGCGGACGAGTTGCTCGGCGAACCGGGGAGAGGGCCTCCTCCAACGCATGAAGCAAGGCCCATCAGCCGCCTGTCATGTTGGTCTCGGAAGTCAGGGAGGGTAGTGAGGCACTCCCTAAAAATAGCGCCGGCGTACGTGTACTCCGGGCCGCGACGGTAGTGCCACGCGGGGGTAAGGCCCCGCACAGTAAAGCCAGAACTGTCGAATTTCAGTAGGACTACATTCCTGTAAAAATCGATGTCTTACGACCTTTTGTCGACAGGTCTGGCCCCAGTAAAGGCGAATTTGTAATGGACTACATCATTTGGGATACCCGTCTATTGCGCTCTTGTCGCCTTAGTTTTCCGCAGTGTCGCGCCATAGCGTGACTCGCACCAAGTAGTAGCAGCAAGCCGGTGTTGGCTGCGCTGTGCCAGTAAAGGCGAATTTGCAGGTGGACTACATCATTTCGGATACCCGTCTCCTGCGCTCTTGTCGCCCTATTTTCGCGATTCGCGGTGAACCGCAATTGCATCCAGTAGTAGCGCGCCGGTGTCGGCTGCGCGTGCCAGTAAAGGCGAATTTGCAAGTGGACTACATCATTGGGATACCCGTCTCTTGCGCTCTTGTCGCCCTAATTTTTAGCGGCCCCGCGCCATAGCGCGAACCGCATCACATATCTGCGAGCCGCCTCGGCCGCGCTAACAAAACGGAGAACGAATATGAATCAGCAGCAAACAAGCGCACGCACCAAAGCCATCAACAGCACTCTGACGCGCTGGCACAAAGTCGCGGAGCGCCTGCAGCAAGGCGCCGGGGACCTGGCGCGCGAGAACCGAGAAGCGCTGCAGGCCGGTCAGCATATCCAGCACGACGCCTTCTCTGTGCGAAAAGAATCGATGACGGCCGCCGCGGCAAAGGCCCTGGGCGAGCGCACGGAGCTCTACTTCAAGCTGCATGATGCACTATTCGACATTCGCGCGGCCCTGGCGCATGCGAATACGAAGCACGAGGTCTCGGACCTTCTGAACAAGAAGGAGAAGGCTCTGCAACGCATGACGTACTTCGACGGCCTGCTGGCGACTGCAAAAGACTGTTTGTCTGTAGCCGAATTCGCGGCTCTAGCCTCGAAGCGCGCCAACACGACCACAGGAATGTTCGACGTCAGCGTCACGTTCATCTCGGCCGAGAAGCTGGCGGAGCTGACAAAGGCTCGGGACAGTGCGCGGCGCGACCGGGACAACCTGGCCGACCGCCTAGCCTCGGCTAACGCCACGCAACTTCAGCTGGCGCTCGATGAGCAAGTCGTGGAGTTTCTCGGCCTGTAAAGATACGGAGTGGCGTTGCGGCCGTATGCCAAGGATTCGTCTTTGGTTGTGCTCTGAGAAGGGCACCGCAACGTCTGGAGAGGGTCGCGCCGTGACGCTCTTAATGGACGCACCCGAGCCAGCGGAACTGACGGTCATTTGTGAACTGTCATCTGTTTAGGACTAATTCTCGGGCGCAGCTCCCAGGTTGCTTGTTGCAGGTTGGCGATTGCTGATTGCTATGCGACCCTCTCCATCCCACAGTTAAAGCTGAGGCTGACGAATTTCCGGGGGACTACACCGTCTATGATGTCTCCCGACTCTTTGTCGCCAGCCTCAGCCCCCAATAGTCGCATCCTCGCGACGCCATCAACGTTGTTCTCTTGAAATTTACAGTGCCCTACTGTAACATTGCGCCCTCCGTATCGACCAACTCAAGGGCAACACATGAAGAAACTCGCGCTGGCATTTTTGATGTCAATGAGCACCGCTATGGCCCAAGCCAGCGAGGTGTATGGCAATATCGGCACTGAGGGTGTCGGCGTGGGATATGCCTACCCCATCAACGGGTCCTTCAACGTTCGCGGTGAGCTCAATGCGCTGACTGCTGACTTCTCGCGCAAGTCCGCCGGCGTGAAGTACAAAGGCGATTTGAAACTCGGCGGTGTCTCGCTCCTGGTGGACTACTTTCCCTTCGCCAGTCGCTTCCGTGTAAGCGGCGGCCTGGTTTCGAGCAACGGTCGCTTTACCGGCACCGCTCAACCCAACTCGGGGGCTATCACCCTCAACGGCACCACCTACGCATATAGCGGCGCTGACAGCATCAAAACGGACACCAAGTTCGGGAAGGTTAGCCCGTACCTGGGCGTCGGAAGCGGCCACGTCAGCCAGGTGAAAGGCTGGGCATTCTTCTCCGACTTCGGCATTATCTTCCAGCAACCGGAGTCGACGCTGGTAGTTTCGCCAGGCTTGGCTCGACGCATCTCGGCCGCAGACCGAGAGGCTGCCTTTCGCGCACGTCAAGACGTAGTCGACAGCCTGAAATTTTACCCGGTTGTAAAGGTTGGCGTCTCGTACGGCTTCTAATCGCACACCGGCATTACAAAAAGAGGGCGGGGATACCGTCCTTTTTTTCGTCTGTCCAAAAAGCAAGAGTTTCCTTATTGCAAGTTCCAATGGATTCTTTTACAATAGCGTCAGTTTACGCGCGATGCGGGGCTAGCTACCAGCGAAGGCTGAATCTCAAACTAAAACTAGGAACAGACATGAAAAAAATCGCATTGGCATTTCTGATTGCACTGAGCTCGGCTGCTGCCATGGCCGGTGAGGTCTACGGTAACATCGGCACCGAAGGTATCGGCGCGGGCTATTCGCATTCCATCAATGGCAGCTTCAACATCCGCGGCGAAGTCAACGGCCTGAGCAAGAGCTACACCCAAGACTCCGACGACCTGACCTACAAGGGCGACCTGAAACTGGGCGGCGTGTCGATTCTGGCTGACTACTTCCCGTTCGCCAGTCGCTTCCGCGTCACCGCCGGCGCCATCGCCAACAATGGCAAGCTGACCGGTACGGCCAGCGGTAATGGCGGCACCTACAACATCAACGGCAAGAACTACACCTACACCGGCTCGGACCGCATCACTGCTGACGTCAAGTTCGGCAACGTCAGCCCGTACCTGGGCATCGGCACCGGCCATACCGGCCAGAAGGGCTTCGGCTTCTTCGCCGACATGGGCGTCATCTTCCAAAGCCCGAAGTCGACCATCACCGCTTCCGGCGACCTGGCTTCGCTCATCGACCCAGCTGACCTGGAAGCCGAGCGTCGCTCGCTGCAGGACTCGGTCGACAAGTTCAAGTTCTACCCTGTCGTCAAGGCCGGCGTTTCGTACACCTTCTAATCGGGCTTGCCGGATGCTAGAAAGGGCGGGTATTCCCGCCCTTTTTTCATTCGCGCCTTGTGTTCGCTACACCGATTAGGCACTTAACCTTCATGAATCAAAGGAAATCGGAAATGGACACCCAAGGCAATCCGCAGGTATCGACGGGCAAGAACACACGACCACCGGAGTCGTATGGCCCGCATACGGAGAGGGACCGCATCGACCATTGCGGCCGGTGTGAGGCAGAAAATCCCCCGCAGGTTGAAGATTTGTGCCCGGAATGCGGCACAACTGGTTGCCTCGTCTCGACCTGGGGCGAATTCCAGCACCAACGCTATCGCAATGGCAAGCGGTACGAAGACAATGGTCCGCAAGAGTGGGAGGATGGCCCGCAGCCTGCAGCTCCCGCCGCTGCCACGAACTAAGTAACATCTGCTTTATTCCAAGCCCGCGAGCACCACTCGCGGGTTTTTTCAAGCCACCGAGCGCCGTAGGAAGCCGTCGGCCTCGTAATCGTACTCGATACAAGGACGGCGCCGGCCCGAGGCATCAACGGAACCTTCGGAACACGAGCACCCGCGCGGGACATGCTGGTCACAGTAGCTGCGACGGGAAGCGGCTGGCGCTGGGAGGTAATCCCAGGTGGCCAAGGCACCGCATACGGCGCACCACAGCCTGGCGCCAGGCCGATGAGATGCGGCTTCTACGTAGGTGGAGGGATGCAAACGAGGCATGCTTATCCTTGCGAACTGATTGCTTTGGCTTCTGCGATTTTCGCGGTCAGCTCCGCCACAAAAGCCTCTGCCTGCTCGACGCTCAACGGAATGCGGGCCTGCTCACCCGACTGCTGCACCTGCACAAGGATTCCCGCGGGAACCCCAGGGCGTTTCGTCGTGTCCAGACCAACTGCCCAGTGGTCTCCGGAGCAACCATCCTTCAAATAGTTGTGTTTCATAGGCTCATCTCCAATGTCGGGTTGCAGTTCACATATAGCCCCTGCATATATCGTTTCTTTCCCACTGTCACTATATTTATGCTACACTGCAGCATTCCAGTAGAATACGTAAAAGTCAAGGGAAGCTTACAGCTCATCCCTTAGCTATTGCATTTTGACCCACCATTTTTGCATTTCGTCACTCCTGGTGCAATTTTGCTCAGGTGTGCAGCTCTATACGTAATACCAAACCTATTCAACCTACCGAAAATACTTAAAAAATGAACACTTACCGTAACTTGAACGTCGCGCTTGCTGCCCTCGTCCTCTCTGCCGCTGGGATGAGCTTTGCCACCCCGCGAGCAGCGGCCGACTCCGTGCGCCTGGGGATGACTTCCGAGGGCGTTCAGCAAATCATCGTGATTGGCAAGCGGATGAATGCGGTTCAGAAAGTCGTATACGACGTGAAGACCGCTTTGAAGTTCAACTAAGCGGCGGCGCCGTATCGGCGCCCGGCGGAAAAAGAGCCCCTTCTATGACGGAAGGGGTTTTGCTTTCAGGCCTTACTTGGCCAACAGTGCTTCGACGTCGGCTTCCGGAGCAGCCCCCGCACGCATTGCTTTGACCTTGCCGTTCTCGAACAGCATCAGCGTCGGCAAGCCGCGCACACCGAATTTGATGCCGATTTCGGGATTCGCGTCGATGTCGACTTTCACTACGGTGACGCGGCCTTCGAATTTTGCTGAGATGGCTTCAAGCACCGGCACCATCGCTTTGCACGGGTGGCACCAGTCGGCGTAGAAGTCGACCAGGACAGGGATGGGGGAGTCGAGCACGTCGGCCTGGAATGAGGCCTCTGTCGTGTTTTTCATGTGCACTCCTTTCTGAGTGGGTAAAACGCAGTCTAGCTACGCCAGTTACACAGCCCTTGCATATAGCCGGCGGGCACTACACGGGAAATTCTTACTTCGAGGTTCCCATGACGCCTACACCTGCCGCTTTAAACTTCGAGGAACTCACCCGCGCCTGGCTGTCATTTGCCAGCGCCACGGGCATCCCGCTTGACTACTGCGGAAGCGCCACCGCCGCCGCCCACGAAGGCGCTGAGCGGGCGCAAGCACTGCTTCGGGGCCATATCGTGGCCAACAACGATTACCGGCTCTTCGCGCTGCTACACCTGCTGGGCAATGCCTCTGTCCGGATGGAGCAGGTCCTCGACCCTGCCGGATACGCCGAAGCAGCGGCCCGAATTGAAGCCGCGCTTGAAGAAGCTCGAATTCACTGCGGACACGGTTTGACCGATGCTGAGTTGGACGTTGAAGCGCAGGCCGCCATGTCGGTGCTGCCACGCGACTAATTCCTGCGGATTTCAGATAATTTCATTGGCTACACAGGTATTCGGCGCTTCTGGCGCCGCCCCTACCTGGAGCCCACATGGATAAGCAACTCGTCGATTTCAACCATTTCATCAATGACGCGCTTCGCACTGAGTCGAATGTTCCGACCGTCGAAGTCAACCCACAGTTCTTCGCCGACGTGCTCGAGCTGGCAGTCATGTCGTCGATGTTCGTCGACCAAATCAAGAAGCACATCTTTTATCGCAAGCAGGACAAGGAGAACCCAGAGTTCTTCCATCCGCGCCCAATCGACGGCATCAAGGCCCGTGAGTACCTGACCCGCCTGGCCCTGGTCGTTCAGCGCCTGCAGGGCGGCGGTCTCTCGCACGAAATCGCTAACCCGACCACAACTCCTCTGGAAGTGAACACGCGCCTGGTGCACGCCTTCATCGGAAAGTTCACCGAGTCGGGCGAGCTGCTCAACGCGCTGCTCGAGGCGTTCACAACCAATTCGCCGCTGGACCTTGCCAACCTGGGCGAAGAGCTGGGCGACGACAAATGGTACGACGCAATCGCTTTCGATGAACTCGGCGCCGACATGAACAACGTGCTGTTCACGGTCATCGCGAAACTGCGTGCTCGTTACCCCGAGAAGTTCACGTCAGGCGCTGCGGAAGTGCGCGACCTGGCGGCCGAGCGTGTCATCCTCGAAGCCGGCGCCATCGCCGGCGGCAAAGACGCGTAAGTCACGTCAGTGCGAAAGGAAGCCGGGCTCGAGCCCGGCTTTTTCATTGCTGAGCACGGTCACGGGCCCAATCAAAAGGCCCTCCGAAGAGGGCCCTGAGAACTATTGCTCTTTTGCAGTGAAATGCACGGTCATCCGTTCGCCGGCGGAGTACGCTAGCTCGCTCGAGCCGTAGAACCGGAGCGAGCGGACACCCGGGCAGCGTGCCCCGGTCGTGAGCAGGAAACCCCATGAAATCACCGGGTTACAAAATGCGCCGCGGGCCCGTTCGCCGTCGCAGGGCCTGATTGCAATCTTTGAAGCCTTTGACAAGCTCGCCACCATGCGGTTAGCGGCGTTTTTCGCGGCCGCCGACGTTGCGTACCAACGGCGCGAGACCAGTCCGGAACACCTTGCAGTCGTACGGACCACGAAATGATAACCCGGCGGGGCGGCACGCTGGCCAGCCTGGCGCTCGCGTGGTCGAACACTGATTTTCATACCTTCTCCCTAGTAGTCCGGCCGAAGCCGGAAGTCGTAATTGTCCTTTACAGTGTAGGCAAACGCGGCAAGGCGCCGCGTGCGGTTCAGTTTGCGGGAGCGGCAGCGGCGGTCTGCGGGGCCTTCCGTGCTGGCTGTTCTGCTGGGGAAGCCTTCGGCTTGGCGAGGGCTTTGGCGGGCGCTGGCGCCTTGGCTTTCGGCTTTACAGGCGTCAAAGATGCGTGCGGGTAGCCGGCGGCCTGGAGCCAGAACCCGCCCCAACCGGAATCGAGACTTGCCTTGTAGTTGTTCGTGATTTGGGAGACGGTTCGGCGGAAGCGAACGTCGCTGCTGCGATGCTGGGAAAGCACGACTCCAGCCTCCTTGAGCACTTGCGGGGCGATTTCAGCGCGTACTGGTGTGTATCCGCGCGCCGGGCCGCGCTGTGACTCCTTCAACCAGCGCAATGCAAGGGCTGTACCTTCTGGGCCCGGGCGACGCAGGGAGAGCCGAAGGGCATGGCGGGCGTGGGCGGCAGTTACGGACTCTACTCCGGCGAGGCGCGCGAGCTCCTGCTGGAAGCCTTCGTTATTCGTCGTCACAAGCTTTTGAGCTGCCGACAGCGACGACTCAAACTCGGCGCCGGTGCGTGCTGCCGAAAGGTAGCTTACGCCGCAAATGGCTCCGGCGGCAAGAACCAGGACGCCGGCGGCGACCAGGGAAATCAAAAGAGCAGGCTTTACGTAGTATTTGGACATTTTTGTTCCTTCGGCTAGCCGGGGCAAGGTGAGGCCTTCCGGATTCGGGCCAGTGAGGGTAAGTTTGAGTAGACACCGCGTGTAGCGACGACGCTTATGCAAAAAGCCCAGCGCGGGAGCAGCTGGGCTTTTGAGGTGGATGTAGGCGAATCAGCCGTATAGGGCTTGCCGGGCGGTGCTTGGCGGGGTAGCCGCGGCGAGTCGCTCGAGCGCCTCATACTCGGCCATAATCATCTCGCGCTTTTGCAGCCGAAGAGCATCCCGATACGCGCGCGCCGTCGGGCAAGCGGAACTAAGCATAGCCGCTTGTGCCAGGAGCGACTCCGGTACGGGGCTTAGAGCGCGCACTTGACGGGCCATCGGGCCGCGCTCATAGAGGTGCAGGCCGAAGAAGCTAATCAGCCCCAGCACATACATCGCACTCGCAAACATGCTATCCGGGTTAGCGTCCAGGACGAAGTAGCCGACCGCAACGAAAGCCAGAGAGGCAAGCGCTGCCCCCGACACCTTTCGGGCAGTGCGTTGAACTTCGTTGAGTGTCGCTTCGACTACCTTTGCCGAGGCTGGGGAATCTTTGATGTCAATGTTCAGATTTTTCATGATTTCACGTTCCGTGAACGGCGCCAGCAACTGAACGCGGGGCCGTCGGGTGAGAACTACGCATCAGGCATGGGCTTGAGCATTTTCGCCAACGAGCTCTCGCTCAATGGCTCGAGCGTATAGGACATGGCGGTTTACATTCTGTGAAGCAGCGCCGGACGCCCAATTCTGTTCTACATCATGCCAGATTTCGTCGATACGTGGCTCGGACAGCCGCGCTACCGCGTCGTGTGCACCCTGCACGATAGATTCGGGACGGTCCGGGTCGGCGCCGCCGAATACAGCCACTGGGGCTGCTGGCCACTCCTTTCGAATGGTCGCGAAGTCTCGTTCGTGCCAGCACTGCAGGAACTCCATTGGACAGCCAGTTTTCAGCGCAAACTCGATAGCCGCCAGCGCGCTTTCGGTGTTCGCGGCCATGGTGGCTGCGGGGCCGTTCAGGCGTTGCCCTGCGCGGAAAGCAAAAACAGAGACTTCACGCGCGGCATGATGAACGCCGGCCATGTAAGCAACACGTTGCGCCAGGCTCAGTCGGTCGTCAGGGCGCGCGGCGACCACGGCCGCATGAATCGCCTTGATGTCAGCGGGCACCTGCAAACGCTTGGTCAGGAGCTCACCGCGACCGCGCCAAGCGAGCAGCTCCATCTCCATAGCGACAGTTTTGTTTGAGTCGCGGGTGTAGACCGTCAGTTGGTCCCAAGGCACTGGGGGTGACATCGGCGCGACCAGGATGTCTTTCGTCGCAGCTATGTAGCCCGCGGCGAACACGAAAGCATCATCCATAGGCAGTTCAACGCCATCGCGGTACTTGTCCCAAGCTGCTCGGACGTCCGGCACCGTAGCCAGGGTCGTTTGCGGAACACGCGACGGTACATCCATCGCCTCCATACGGATGCCGGCGGCAATGTCGAGGGCCGCATCCCACTCGGCGGCGGTTGGAGGGCGCGAAGCCCCGACCTCAGGGGGAAGCGCGTCTTGCATGGCGTCGAGGAATTTAGGGTCCTCGTTAAGCATGCTGTCACGCCAGGCTCGGTACCGCTCCGCATCACGGGCATTCTCGGCAGGGGTGTAGACGGCTTCTGCTTTCGTTGGGAGGGTAGGGCTCATCACGCGCTTTCTACATTAGTTCATATGTTTCGTCCATTATAGCAGCAGAAATATAAAAGAACGAATACCGAAGGCATGCTTATCTCAGTTTTCCCCTGAGAATCCGGCCGACCTTTTGAGAACCCTAATGCCGGATGCCGCAAGCGTCGACCTGACCGAGCAAGGCTTGGTCCCAGCGGTCGGCCGCAATCAGTTTGCAGGTGCGTCGAACATCGCAAGGAGGGCATCGGCCGTCAGCCGGCGCCCTTCGCAAGTTTTTGTGTCTGCTTATCGATGTAAGCGTCGGCCTGTTCGGGAGTGTTCCCCTTAAATTCCCACATCATGCAGTTGAGATTGCTAGGCTGCCGAACCCAGCGGTAGCGTTCGAGCTCTAGCAGCTCTTGCTGCCGAGCCTGGCGCTGCTGCTCGAGTTCTTCCTCGATATGAGCATGCAGGAATCCTTTGGCCAACGACTTACCCTCAGGAGTCGGCGCCTGCTCCTTCCCGATTGCCTGGTATGACATTAGGCGTTCAGCAGACACGACACTGCTTGCTTCGGAGGAGCAGGCTCGCGTAGCGCCTGGCCCACCGGCCAGGTCAGTCAGGATTGCGGCAGCAGTGTCCTGGAGATGGGTAAGCGAAGCTCCTCCGTCGGCATCCCGGGCGAGATTCAAAAGACGTTCATGTGCCGGCGCGACTAAGGCGTCTTGCTCAATTCGTTTAAGTAGAGACTGTTGGGCACGGTAGAGTCGATATTTCATGCCAAGCATCGCTTCGAAACCACCGCACTGAACACAGACTCGATACCGCTTTGATGCCTCATACATCGGCGGTCCCCATTTGGCGAGATGGTCTGTCAGCTCAATCAGCTCTCCGCCCCGGTCGGCGTTCGGCTGCTCGGCGGCCTCCCGCGGTGACGCTTGGCTGCGCTCCAGCGCTTCGATGAGCATGCGCCCGATGGGTTCGCCGTCACAGTACAGGTTTCGAATCGTCTTCGAGTGCTCACTTGCCAGCAGTTGGGCCAGCTGGGCGAGGGTAGGGCTGGCGTCCTCGGCCTCAAAACGCAAAGCCGGGACTGGTGCGCAGTCGTCTTTTAGAGCGCATGGCGCAGCAGCGCAAGGCTCCGAGGTGAGCGAAGATTCCTGGGTCGACATCATGCACCGCCTTTCTTTGTTTCGGGAACAGGGGTCGGCCACCCCGCTGGGGTATTACTCGGGACATGCACTTTGCAGATGTCGTAGCGTTCTTCGCACCGCGGACACTTCGCACGCAATGTCAGGTGCCAGGTGTTGACGCCATCCACTTGGTTCGCAGATACGCCGGCGTAAGCTACTCCACCGGCATGCCCGGAGCGGGTCAAGGGTTTGTGCCCAAACATTTTGCACAGAATATTCATGCAGCAGTCGCTCGTTCCCAGACTCCGTTACCCGCCTTTTCAGCCCAGGCTTGTGCTTCAACGTCGGTTGCAACGTCAATGCTCTGCCAGTCCAGCAGGACGCCATTCTCCTGCCGTGGCCTGCCGCGGTACACGAGCGGTACGAGCGGAGCATTGCGCGCTCCGCAGTCGCCAACGGTGGCACTTGAACACTTCCAGGCTTCACGACATCCGTCGGATTTCCTGCACACCTTGTTGTCCCCACGCTGTGTCGTCGATGCGTTGCTTGCGCCGAGCTGCGCCAATGCATGTGCCAACCAACCTTCGGTGTAGGCGTCCGAGAGTGTCCAGCCGACCATTGGCAGCTTACCCGAAGCACGCAACCAGTTGCGGGCCGCGGACTTCTCCTGCCCGACGTCGATACCCCTAGCCACGGGTGCCAGCTCGATGACCTCGAGGCGGTAGTGCTTCTCCAGCTGCGCTCGATGCTCAGCCGACATTTTCTCCAGACTGAGGGTTTGATGAACCATCTCAGTGCCGGCGAAACGACGCTCCACCCAAGCGCGCAGCCCCGAGTGGGTCGGCTGGGGGAGGGCCGGTGCGCAAGTAGCATCCGGCGGTACCGGGTCGAGTCGCTCCCAGCAGCAAGCGATGCCGTCAAGGTAGACCGCGTCCTCGTAAATGTGCGTGATTTTCCCAACCTTGCCGAGCGGGTGCTGCTGTGAACCGTCGACCACTTTGACGGTATCGCCTACCTTGAAGGGAATGGGCAGCCGGGAATACAATTTTGGGCGCACGACACCAGTTGCCCGATTCCGCAGCAGGCCGTTGTCCAGGAGTTCGTAGGCCGGGTCGACGAGAGCGTACGCCGAATCCGGGAATTTGCGGGCTACGGGGGGCTCTTCTGCCGTGTCGGGGGCGAGCTCGGGCCCATCCGCAGGCATCTCGACTGTGGCTCGAGGGTCCGGAACTTCCAACAGCTGCTGGAGGCCTTCGTCCGGCATGTCGTCAAAGCTCAAGTACAAGCCCGCGGGCATCGGGACAACGGCGCCGGTTTCGTCCGAGGCAATGCCTGCCGGTTGCCGGCACAAGGTCACCACGGTGAAGCCTTGCACAGGGTCAGCATCGCCGTCAGGCCAGGCCAGCGCCAAGGCCTGTTTAAGCTGGTGCGCATCCAGAGTGATTGCCTGTGCCGGGACGGCCGGCACTGGGGCGGCGGCAAGTTCTATCAGCTTCTGCACGACGGCACTAACAGACTCTGGCGTCACCGCGTTCTCGAATTGGCCACTGATGAGGCTGGCAGCAGTCATGAGAGTCGCGCGGTCTGATTGCGGCAGGGCCAGCGCACGGCGCTGAGCGGCTTCATACGTAGCGCGGCCTTGCCATGCAGACCACCAGGCCGTGATGGTCAGGTCTTTGTACCAGCCGCGCTCGTCACGTCCAAGCATGTGTGCCCGGCCGCTGGCGCTAACCCATGCCTCGAAGCCTGGCCGCTCCGACTCGGTGTCTGGCATGTCCTCCACGCCGCCGTCGTAGGCCACTGCCCCCAGCTCGAGTTTGAGCAGCTCCAGAACCTTGCGGGCGATGTGATACTCACGGGTCACGGTGACCGGCGGAGCCGGTTGTGCGCGATTCCACTGCAGGAAGGCGTGCATTACCCGCATGTCCGTTTCAGGGCCCAGCGGGGCTGCAGATACTTCGTTGTTGTCCGAGGTAATGCTCATGCTATGTCCTTCGCGATGTTCCAGCAAATCTGCGTTGCGTAGTTGGTAGCGGTGCGTTCAACTTGCCCCGTGGCCTCTAACGCCATCAGACGACGACGGACGAATGGAGTTTCTAACCCAGGGTGAGCGCTACGCAGCACGTTTTTGATGTAGTAAGTTGGGTTGGTGCCTCCGCGGCGCTCGCGTAGTACGGCCAAAATTTCGGCGTCTGTTGGTTTCGACATAGGTCAGTCCTTCCTGCGGGCTGTTCCGCGATTTTGGGTCTCGAAAAGGCTGCGCCAGTCGGCGATTTCCTCACGCATGAAGTCTTCCGCCGGTGGCGGCAACCGATGCCATTTCGTCTTGTACTCGGCCGCGCGCATTTGCCATGGCTTTACGGCTTCCTCCGGAGCGACGCCCTGCGCCGTGAGGACGGCAATGGCCGCGGGCCACGCGACCATCAGCTGGATGTTGCGAATATGTTTGCCCGGCGTTGGCTGGTCGCGGCTGAAGAACTCCCACCAGATGTCGCGGCCACCGGGCTGCAGGCATTCATACGACCATGCCAGTTGGCTAACCGGTGACGCCGGCATCAAGGCGTAGCTTGGCGCAGGACGGAACGCCGCGCGGTCAAAGGCAACGGCTTCATGCTGAGCATGGACAACCTGTTCTTTGGTGAAGTACCGAATCGAAGCAGGCACGTCGGCTTTGAGCTCCGCATACGCAGCGCCCTCAGGCAGAGGAGCCAGCTCGCAGGGTGCGGAGGGGGCTTCCATGGCGCGGCGCACTTCCGAGGACAAGTCGAAAATCTGAGCCTTGCAGAGCCGGTCATAGACCTTTTGAAGCAACTCCCTGGGAACGGCAACGGTGCCGGTCAAGTCTGGCTGCAAGGGTAGCTCCGAGTCCTGTTCGCCAGCCTCAGCTTCCTCTAACCGCGCTACTGCGCCCTGGGCCAAGGCGTGGAACTTTTGTCGGGACTGTTCTGTTCCCATAGCTTCGGCATACGGCGCGCGCAGGGCCAGCAGCAACTCGGCATCGCGAACGTTCGCAGCCTCTAAGCGGTCCGCTAGTTCCAGCACGCGAGGGTAGAACTGCCGGCGCGACAGTTCGTCGTCCATGGCCATGTCGAAGGGCATGCTCAGCACGCCAAAAAGCATTACGTCGCTCATGCTATGTCACCTTTTTATTGAGTATTTCGCGCAAAGCGGAAGTAGAGTGGACAGCTCCGTCCTTGACCGTCACGAGGCCTTTCTCCACCAGGAGCGAGACAACTTTGTTGTGAGATGCCAGAGGCTCTGTAAGGGGCTGAACGAGCGGTGCAACAGGCTGCGGCGGCTTGACCTGGCTCGAATCGGCGCGCAATGCCTCCACCGTTTCCGCTAGCCAGCTATCGACTGCATGCTTGACTTCGTCCACTGTCGCATAGCCTTCGGTAAGTCCGATATGCCACCGCTCGCCGAATTGTTCATAAGTCGCGGTAAAGCGCGGAGGGCATCCTGATTCATGGGAGGGGCGGGGGAAGATAGTTACATGGTAGCCCAGGACGTCGGCATACCACGTCTCGGGTCCGCCCGCCTCCTGGAACGGATGCCATTCGATGTTGAAGTGATTCATGCGGGGCCTTCGGATAGATACTGTATGTTTCACACATTATAGCAGGCATCGAGTATAATTTGTTTCCGGAATGCATATAAACCCAGTGCTTATAAGGGTTAACTCAAGGATTCGTTCCGGAGCCGGGCGCCTTGCCCACCGCCTGCCCAGGTATCTGGATGGTGAACAGGACGAATAACCCACCCCCTTGAATTTTCAATACGGTGCGCTTTTCGACAACGCAGGCCTCGGAGCTGCGGTAACGCGCGTGCCAACGTATTGGAGATTTCATGGCTCACTTTTTCTTGCCGCCCATCTTGGGCGTTTGGCCGTCGTCCTTTGGCCTCTTCGCTTTCTTGACGGAGGGCGTATGATGTTCGATGACGCAGGCCGTGACGCGCTGTTCGCACATCTTGTCACCGGCGGCTACACCGGCACTCTGGAGGGCTTCCTATCGGCCATGCGAGCTCAATCGTATGCGAGCGAGGTTCGACTATTCTGCAGCAGTCTTTTGCCCGCTGTACTCAGGAACCACGCAGAAGCACTTCAATTCGCGATAGCCGTGTGCGGCCTTGCTCAGGACAGGTTCACCTACGTTCACACCGGTAGCTCGGGTCCACACATCGGTTTTGGGCGAAACAAGCTGGTTCCGGGCAAACCGGAGCGTCGAGTGCTCGTCACTAGCTTAGTGCTTGACTTTCAGGAGGAAGAGAGTCGTTACGCAATCAGATGCCAGGTCTACGTAAACGGCGAGTTCCGGCGATGCCGCACGTTCGCCTTTGAGCACAACGAGAAAGGCAGCAGCCGATGAGCCTGGAATCCCTGAAAAAACAGGCCGGACGCCTCGCCGCCTATCTGGGCGCGCACCATAAACTCCGTATCAAACACTCGGGTGCGCTCGAGGCCATTGCAGCCGCGCATGGCGCACGCAACTGGGCCACGCTAGCCGCGCAAGGCGGCACGGTGGTTCCTCCTGACGTTGTTACGCCGGCGGGAGTCAACGCGAAATTCTCGAAACCGTCTCGGGGCGAGAGCCGGCCGCTGGTTTGGCACGACGAGGACGACCGAAGCATTTCCATCAGCCATGCAGATTGGTCGCGGCACACATTGGCGGAAGGCGCGCATTTCTACACTTTGGCCTGGCTTGAATCGCACCTGGTCAACTGCCATCGCACCTTTGGTTGCGGAGTGTTTATCAATACAGTGGAAGACCAGCGGCTTCCGATTATTCTCGACTTCCACCGAGACACCCATGAATCGAGTCCGGTTCCGGAGTACAACCTCTTTGCGGGTCTTACGGTGGATGAGACTTGTGACGTCCTTATGAAAGCATATCCGCCACAAGCGGATTTTGCCGTCCGAGACTTCATCCGGTCACGGTCCCGCGATGTACTAAAGCGCATCCTGCCCACGGAGATTCCCGCGCACGAGTCCTTGACCCTGAGTCTCATCGTTCTTGCGTTGCAGCCCGAGTCGATTATCTTGCGCATGCGCCAGGACGCAGACTTGGCCGAACAACTTCGAGGAATCGCGAAAATAGCAACGGCCGGTGCTACCTCGGATGAAAGCTTGAAGTGGGCGATTAGCCAGATGTTCGGCCCGCTCATCCAGCAACTGAAGTGGCTGAGGCAGAGCAAGTATGGCTCGGCGCTCTTCTCGAGCAAGAGCTTCGCGCAGGGGTCCCGGTCGGTGGTCGATTGCTTCGTCCGCGGCGACCTGCTCCATGTCACCCTTCCGGACGACGAAGGGGAAGCAGAACGTTTGCGCAAGATGTGGATGGAGGTGATGGGGTTGGCCGCCAAGAGGCGCCGCACAACGGTAGGTGGCCCAGACAAACCCGCCGTGTTGGGGATTGGCCGGTGCAAGTACTTTGTGGGGCCGGTGCTAACGGCGCTAGTGGAACAAGCCCGGAGCGTGGATTTGGCACTACTGCTCACCACTGGTTCTGAGTTGGAGCTTACTCGGAGTCCGGCCGGACAACGCGTTCTTGACGGCACCTACAATCACCTTACCTTGGGGCATCCTCGGAAAGAAGTGGTCGAGCAGGTGATGCGCGACCTTGAGCGGTCTACCGCTCAGCTGCGGTCGAGGACGGGAACTTCGTTCTTTTGACCAGGTAGCAGATACCGTTCACACAGGAGCCACCTACGGGTGGCTTCTTCCATTCCGGACCGGGCTACCGTGGCTTTGTGAGATAGCTGTAGGAAATAAATCTGAGTAATTTGATTCGTATTGACTATAGGTATGCCTCACCCCTAATGAACCGAGAACCATAATGTCCGTTTTAGACTCAATTCCACTAAAAAAGAAGCTCACGCTCGCATTTGGCGTGGTTATCTTCCTACTAATCATTACTTCGCTCTTTTCCGTATCGAGAGTCACCTCCATCGGAGGTGCGTTACGAGCACAACAAGACGTTGCGAACAATAAACTGGCGGCACTGTATGTCGCCCGTGAAGCTTTAGACCAGACCGGTATAGCTGCCCGAAACGCGTACATCTACGCAAACGACGCAGACGCCGCTCGAGAACTCGACAGGATTGACGCACAAAAAGCTATCTACCTGGAGCAGCTGGCGAAGCTCGACAAAGAGTTCTCGACCGACAGGCTGTACGTGGAAATCCGGTCCGAGATGCACAGCATGGCCGAAGAGCTTGAGCGCCCCCGAAAGTACAGGGAGGCCAAGCAAATGGTGGAGTATGCTCGGTTCCTAGAGGACGAGTGCTCACCGCTTCGCCGGCGCATTGTCGCGAATATCGCATCGCTTCTGGCTGCGGTAGAGAACCAGAATGCCATCGCCAGCGACCTGGCCCTTGAGCACGAGCGTTCCGCCGTTCTCTGGATTGGCGCCGTCACGGCCGCAACTCTAATTTTCGCGCTGGCCGTCGCCATTACAATTTCTCGCTCATTGTTCCGTCAGCTCGGCGGAGACCCAGCCCGTGCGGTTGAAGCCGCGGTGAGTATTGCCCAGGGCGACTTGAAGCGCACAGTCGATGCGGATAAAGCTCACCCAGGTAGCCTGGTCGCCGCGATGGGACAGATGCATCAAAACCTTCACAACATCGTCTCCAACGTGCGCCTTGGCTCGGAGAACATCAATGTTGCCTCTTCTGAAATCGCCGCCGGCAACCTGGACTTGTCCACCCGCACTGAGGCCCAGGCAGCAGCTTTGGAGAACGTAACGTCCCAGATTAAGACACTGGTCACCTCGGTCAGTCAAAACGCGACGGACGCAGATAGCGCATGCGCCATCGCAGCCAAGGCGACCGCCGTGTCGGAGGAGGGCGGTCGCGTTGTGACCAAAGTCGTGCAAACGATGGCTGAGATTAACGATTCGTCGAAGAACATCGCAGAAATCGTCGGCGTGATTGACAGCATCGCCTTCCAGACCAATATCTTGGCCTTGAATGCCGCGGTAGAGGCCGCCCGCGCTGGCGAGCAAGGCAAAGGCTTCGCCGTCGTCGCGGCCGAGGTCAGGAATTTGGCGCAAAGGTCTGCAGCAGCTGCGAAGGACGTGAAGGCTCTGATTTCGAGCTCCGTGCAGAAGGTAGGTGACGGCATGGCGCTGGTAGAGGAAGCTGGCTCGACCATGTCTTCCGTGGTCGTCGAAATCCAGCGTGTATCTGGGCTCATTTCGCAAATCAGCACTGCCGCCACTGAGCAGTATGCAGGGATAGCGAAGATTGATAGTGCGGTGTCCAAGCTGGATGGCATGACCCAGCAGAACGCGGCGCTTGTAGAGGAAGCAGCTGCGGCCGCCCAGGCCTTGCAGCAGCAGGCCGCAGAGCTGGCGGACACCGTGCGCGTCTTCAAGATTTAACGGCTGGCACTGAGCCGCACCCGTTGCGGCCGGTGGCGGAACGTTCGATTCCGGTCCACCTGAGCGAATTTTCAAGAGAAGAAGCCACCCTGGGGGTGGCTTCTTTCGTCATGGGTCGACGGGCGCGTACCGGCTCAGGGCGCTTACTCTTTTATGGCCGGTATCGGTTGCCCCTGCGTTTGCTACACTGTGCAGGCCCCTTCAGTGGCCTGCCGCCTGCGCCGGATTCCCGGTACGGTAAATTGAACTGAGCAGTACGCAGCAACCCGTAGCCACTTTCGCTAATTGCGAGGTGCTTCGTCAAAGCAGGCAGTCGGACGGTTTGAACGTTTATAGCACTCGCAACAATCGAAAGAGGTCATCATGTTTGCAATCAATACCGCAGTAAAAGCGAAGGCATGCGCACGCGCACTCGAGAAGTTCCTGGCCAATCACGGCTTCGACCTGGCTCATGGAAATGCCCTGAACGCCATCTCCGCGATGGCGGGCTTCGGCAACTGGAACCGCTTCGAGAAGAGCTTGCCCTCGACTACAAGCGGGCCGGTACCGAGCGTGCTCGACATCGACTTTGACAAGGTCGTCCGTGTCGAGGTTTGGGGAGGAGCCTTTGAGGTCGACACTGACCGTTACGCAGATGTTTTTCAGTGGCTGAAAGACTGGGAAAACGATGCCAACCCATACAAAGGAAAGCACCGCAAGGCCCTGAAGCTGATGTCGCTTAACGAAGACTCATATTCTTCAGAGACGATGACAGCCGAGGAGTTCCTGGACTACAAGTGGAACGAGAAGCAGGAATGTTTCTTTAACTCCGGCGGTGGCACCTTCAAGGTGTTCCAGTCGGCGCCGTATCAGTTCGCTGGCGATACCGTTGCAGCTGCAGTCGTGCGCGAACCGGTCGTGTTGGGCTTCTCAGGACTCGACTTGGACCTTGAGGTTATGTCTGCAGTCTACATCGATGGAGACTACCATCTGCTGCACTCCGTCGACACTGAAGCCGCTGCTTGGCTTCCTCGCTGGAACAGCAAGGACAATCCTTACGATGTCGATGTGCCAGTGGTTCAGCTTGAATACATCGACGATAACGGCTTGATGCATCCTAAGGAAATTGCAGGTGACGCAATCTGCAGTATGCGTTGGGACGAGTCAAAGAGCGTGTTCCGCGACGCTGAAGGTCGCGAGTATCGCTTCATGACCCAACAGAGTGTGCGCCCGGGTAGCGCGGGCACTCGCCAGGCTAAGTAACTTCCGTTTAATTTACGCCGACCCTCTCAGGAGTGTCGGCGTTTTCTTATGCGGTCGCCGCGGGGTGCCGAACCTCAAGCCTGGGGCCCGGGGGCAAAAGGACATTGCGCGCGTCGGCGACCAGTTCTGCATAGCCTTCGGGGAACACTGCCAAGTACCCCTTGGCGTTTAGCGCAAGCCATACCTCGAACAGCTCAGGGTACATCGGCAGCGTGTACTTCTGCTGCAGCGTGCGCATCGTCGCTTTTGCGAGGTCGGGCAAGTCGTCGCCACTCGGCGCGAATACGCCGGCCGTGTCCTTCCAGTCCTCTGCGCACTCTCGGGCACTGGCCCAGGTCAGGGTGAGCAGCCCCCACGCGTGCGGGCAGAACTTCCACGACTCCTCAAGCGCGCGGCCACTTGCATTTGGAATCGCGGCGGGACTGAAGGGCACCACACCCTCAGCATGCGCCTGGCGCCCTAGCGAAACGAGGGAACGGGCAAGAGCGACGTCTCGGCCAAATTCATGGCAGCTGACACCGTCCTTCGACAGCCACCACACGGGCGCACCCTTCCGGCGATTTACGTGCAGAGTCGCGCCGGCGCGGAACATCCCCAGCACGTCCTTGGCCAACTGGGATTGGAACACCTGCTGCGGATTCACACATGACACGGGCAGCGCCACGTCGAGCACGATTGGAGTCAGGTCAACGGGAGTCTCCGCCGCTACGGCCGCGACGTTCGATGTCGCAGGCTTGAGCTTTAGAACCGGGCCCCAGGGGATAAGCACGTCGTCCGGCTTCGGCAGGAGATTCACTCCACCGTGGGTGTTCACCTCAACCAGGCCGCGCTTATTCAGCTCTTGCCAGACGTCGAGAAGCTCGGGATACATGCACATCGCGTGCTGGCGCTTGAGGAAGCGAATGGTGGCCAGGGCTCGTTCGGAGAGTCCCGAGATGTCGGTCGACACGGGACCGCGGTGCTTTGCCCAGTCTTCCGCGCACTTTCTTGCCTTGCGCCAGCGCGACGACCGGGACTTCAGCGTTTCTGGCGCGAAGACCCAGCGCTCAACGTTGGCATCGCTGTCCGGAGTGGGACTTGGACCCGCTGGTAGTTTTGTGCCCAAGTCCTGCAGAGCACGGCCGGCGGGCGAATTCGGCTCGAACTTGTAGATAACGCCCTTGTGTTCGAGCCAGCTGCGGTGCAGCGCGAAGCCCCGGCGGGTGTGCAGTACTGCGCCCTGCTTGAACAGGCGTAGAGCCTTTTTCTCGTCTCGGGACTGGAACGACGACAGCGGGTCCGAGCAGGTCTCGAGCGGGGAGACGGTAACGACAAGCGACATCAGGAATCCTTTGGCCGCCAGCTTGGCAGCATTTGCTATGAATAGTGTGGAATATTATAGCAATAGTGTTTCCATCGGTCTACTTTCGTTCCAGCTGATGCAACACTTCCAACGCTTCTTCGGCGTCGACGCTGTCCAACGGCTGGCAACTTAAGCATCTTTGCGGAGACTTCAAGGCCTGGCCGGATGGATGTTGCAGGGGAGCGTGGCACGTGCCGCACATGCCGGGGCTGGAGGGCTTGCTCATGCGAGCAACGAGCTCCGCGGTGAAAGAGGTGTGGTTCATCATGACTATGGCCTGAAAAACCGGTGTAGTCATGACGATTTATTCGATTGCGCAAAGAAAATCCGCGAGGTGAGTCGCGGATTTGGGAACGATTACTTGTCAGGGGCGAAGAAGGCGACGTTGGCGACACGTTGGCCGCCGCGACTTGCGCTCTTGAACACATTCGATGCGCCGGCCAAGCTCGGCCAGATGTCGCACAGCTCAAATTCGCGGCCGCGGCTTGCCAGGAATGGCACGTCCGGGCCGTGTTCACTCTGAACCTTTTCCAGCTCGGTGATGACCTGGTCGATGGTCAGCAGCGGGCTTGGCTTGGTCGTTTCGATGACAAGAACGACCGGCTGTCCACCGCGGCTGACCGGTTGGTAGACTTTGTTCGCGCTGGCGCGGGCGACTGACAGCTTGCAGCGAAGGTAGGTGCTGAGGGGGTGTCCCTGCAAGACAAACGGGACAGCTCCGGTTTCTTCTTTCTGACGCATGAAGCGGAGCTTCTCCAAACTTTCAGCGACGGTAAGGTAGGGAACAGGTTTCGACAATTTTCTCTCCAATAAAAGTGGTCCTATCCGGTGTAGCGACAGGCAACGTCGCGCAGTGCCGGCCACAGACGGAAAAATCCCCAGCGGTGGCTGGGGATTGCGAATTAGCGCTCGGCCGGCAGGCACATCGTGGAGATGTAGCTTTCGCCGTCCATATCCGTGCAGAGGTAGAACTTCCACTCGCCTTCGGGGAAATCAGTGAAGTCCAATGCCAGAGTTGCCGCAGGTGGCTGACCGTCTTCGAGGCTTAGGGTCGCATTACCAGTCCGATTAGCTTTTACCACGAGGGTAATGATACCAACGCCGGCTGCTCCCTTTTCCCACGCTTTGCTGTAGACCGGGACGGCGTGAAAAGCCACCCAGTCCAGGAACCAGTATGCTTCCGCCTTCTGAGCTACTTCGCGAACTCCTCCGGTGTAAATCATGCGAGGGTTCATCGAGTGGCGGTAGTTGTGGTCCGAGCCGTTGTAGTGCTGTGCGATAACCTGTCGCAGTTCTTGTGCGGTGCACGTCATGAGATGTCCTTGTTGATGATTGTTGTCCTCCGCTAGCTGGAACAGCGTTCAGTGAGCTAGCCCAGAGTGTAGCGAAGCGCGCTGGCGGCGCCAACCTTCGGCGTAGGTGCTGCATCTGGTGCGCGATGCGGATTCCCTGGCGTTATCCCCGAATTTCTGAATTTTCCTGCTGAAAAATATTCGTATTCCCAAGCTCGTCGCTATAGAAGCCGTTTGCAAATGCAAGCCGGCGAACATGAACCCTGTTGGCCAGGGCCCTTCAGTCTTCACACGTGAGCAAATTGCGCCCGCAAGGGCGCCAGGACCGTACGGAAGTACGGATTGCTGAGCATGCAAAGACCCGGCGAGCTATGGCGCCGTTTCGATGACAGAAGACCGGGGTCCCCTGTAATCTGTCGCCGCAGGTCGGCCAGGCGCTTAGCTGTCGCGAAGCGCTCGACCAGGTCCTGCAGGACCTTCACGCGTGTACTGCGTCTGCCAGCTGGCTGCTCACCGGAACGTCCGGAAGCCTCACATGCGCGAAGCGCATGATTGCGGGCGGCATTCACATCCGCGTGGGTGGTGTGGCCGCACGAGCGGCACACGAACTTGGAAGCTTGACGATTCTTCGCGTCGACGTAATGGCAGCGGTTGCACTCCTGGCTGCTGTACGCCGGCTCGACGTCGGCAACCGCGAAGCCGTATTGCTCGGAGTAGGCCGTCAAGGCCTTGTTGAACTCGGCGCGGCCGAAGTTCTGCACGATGCGGTTCAAGCGACGCGACAGCCGCGGCGAGCGAAAGTCCAGTAGTTCGACGGACACCTGCGCCGGCTTGTGGCGCAGCAGCACCTGGCGCAGCGTGCGGTGAATCTCGTTCTTCAGGTATGCGCGGGTACGCGCTACCAGCCTGTCATAGCGCGCGCTGCGCACGCGAAGCCCCGCCTGCTGGCGGTTCGCCGCCAGCGTCGTAAGGGCCTTGTCCCAGCGGGCCAGCTTGTCGATGAGGTTCTGTCCGAGCAGGTCGCCTTCGGAACTCGAGAGCAGCGTGCGGAGGCCGACGTCCAGGCCCAGCACTGCGCACCTCGGCTTATATGGCGTCGCAGCCACGTCCTTGACGATGCCGGCCCACAGCCGGCCTTTCTCGTCACGGTTGACCTGCACGAAGGGCACGTTTGTGCCCTTGAGGCCGTCGAACCACGGGTTCGGGCCGACGGGCAGCAGAACTGGCTTGCCTTTGACGAGCGTCGACAGCTTAATCCAGCGCGCGAACGCGCCGGCCTGGCGCGCGTCCTCGACAATCGCCACCTTCTCATCGAGCGCCATGTTGCAGCGGCTCAGGTCCGGGCGCCGGTGCGTGGCAAAAACATGGCGCAGGATGTTGCGCGCCAGGCGCAGCGTGGCAGCGTCGATGGGTTTGCCCCGCATTGTCACGGCCGGCTTGTACCAGCTCTGGTACTTGTTCAGGTAAAGCAGGGCGATGCGCGTTGGCTCGTCCAGGGACGAGCTGCGCACCAGCTCCTTGAACCGGTTGGCGCAGTTCGAGAGGAAGCTGTCGAAGGCGCCGACGACCTGGTACTGGCAGGTCTGCACGTAGCGGGCCGATAGGGGAGTCTTCGGGAACAGCTTCGCGTTCTTGTCGAAACGACCTGTCTTTTGCAGCAGCCGCCACTGGCCGGCGCCGAGCGCCCGGGCTGTCGCGCGGTACGCGCGCAGTACCGCCTCAACCTGGGCAGCCTTGCCAGGGTTGAGCGGAAGCGAGTACAGGCCGGTGCGGAGCATTGAAAGGCGATGTAAGAATCTATTCGAATCGCTCAATATAGCATAATATTCATCAATATGTCAGATTGACCGACGGCGCAGCGACAAGCCGAACACGGCCCATGCGACATCGGTCGAGAATCCCGCCAGTGTGAAGCACCAGTTCTTGGCGACGCGGCGCCACTTGCAGAACCAGGCGAAGAACTGCTCGATGCGCCAGCGCATCGGCATGGGCCGAAAGGTCGTCCCTTTCGGTAGCGGCGGCGAGTCGCCGTCGAGGTGTACGGACAGGGCGGCCATCTCGGCCTGCAGCGGCCGCTGTCGATAGGCCTTATCGCCCAATACCACGCGAAGCGACAAGTGGCGTCGCTTGACCTCGGGGATGAGCGTTCGGGCGCCTGCGGCGTCCTGCAGGTTGCCGGGCAGGACGGCGAACGCCAACGGCCGGCTCTGCTTGTCGATAAGCACGTGCACACCATGTCCGGTAGCGCGCTTGTAGCCGTTGGGCGCGCACTGCGCGCCGCCATACGCGCTTTCGATGAAGGTCGAATCGATGATGCCGACGCTGGGCCTATGGCCCTCCGGCTGCAAAGCCTCAACAGCCCGCGCAAGCATACCCTGCACTGTCCAGCGCCAGCGCTGGACGAACACGGGCTGCCACTTCGGAAAGTCGTGTGGCAGCGCCCGCCAGGCGCAGCCGTTCTTCATCACATAAAGAATCGCGTTGACGATTTCTCTCGCCGGCACTGTCCGCGGCCTACCTCGCCTGGCCAACTCGAAGATGGGCGCGATACGCGCCCATTGCTCATCGGAGACGTCTGATGGATACCGTTTTCTCATGCAAATCAAAGTGAAGCGATTTGCAAACGGTCTCTATACGAGTCAGGACATCATTCATCAGGAGGACTCACATGGACGTAACGATTACACCGCTTCGCGAACACAAGGGCACTGCACGTATCTGGTTGCAAGGTAACACCCTGCTTCGCAACGGTTTTGAACCAGGGACGAAGTACAAGCGCGTCGTCAAGAATGGCGTGCTGGTGCTCACCCGCACCGAAGACGACGACTTCATGCTCACGCAGTTAGACGATGGCGCGAAGGTGCGCCTGGTTTCGAGTCGCACTCGCAACGGCAAGCAAACTCCCATCATCGATGTGGCGAACGATGAGGTCGCGCAAATGTTTGAAGGGATGAAGAATCTGCGTGTCGTTCTCAACCCGGGCAAAATCCTTATCATGCCACCGGCGAGCGAAATTCGTGCACGCGCGCGGCTTGAGCGGGCATATGCTCGTGTGGCAGCAGGCCTGCCGTTGAAGGTCGGCAGCTTCGCGCATGGCGGCGGTATCTTGTCGCGGGCGCTGGAAGTCGGCGCCGCTAAGGAGGGAATTCCCTTCAAGCTGATGCTGGCCAATGAGTACCGCGAGGACCTCATCGACCACGTCATCGACCACAACCCGGCCTGGTCGCCAGAGACGATGTCGCTGTGCGGACCGATGCAGGAGTTTGCGTTCGATTCGGCGATTCTGCAGATGGCGGCCGAGCACATCGGCGACGATGGGGAGCTGGACCACATCGAAGCAGGCATTCCGTGCTCCGGCGCCAGCGTTGCAGGTCGTGCAAAGCGTGGACTTGTCCACCCTGAAGCACATCCGGAAGTCGGGCACTTGATTGCGCCGTTTATCGCGCTGATTGCCAAGTTCAACCCGTCGTCGATTACGCTCGAGAACGTGACGCAGTACCTCAACACGGCCTCGATGGACATTCTGCGCACGATGCTTCGCGACCTGCATTACGACGTCTACGAGACAGTCGTGGAAGGTGCGGAATGGAACGCGCTGGAGAACCGCAAGCGTATGGTCATGGTCGCGGTTACCAAAGGGATGAGTTTTTCCTTTGGTGACATGGTCCGACCCGAGCCTCGTGCTCGGAAACTGGGGGAGATTCTAGAAGACCTACCGCTGGACCATCCAAGCTGGAGTGAGATGACCGGCCTTAAGGCCAAGGCAGTGCGGAACAAGGAAGCTGGAAATTCGTTCGCGATGCAGATTTACGACGAGGAAAGCCCGAGCATCAACACACTCACCAAAGGGCTCGCGAAGAATCGCAGTACGGACCCGAAGATTCGCAATTCTGAGAATCCAGACCTGCTGCGCATCCCGACTCCAAAAGAGCACGCTCGCGCTAAAGGTATCCCAGAAGAGATGATTGGCGACCTTTGCGCAACTACGGCTCACGAAATGCTGGGACAAAGCGTGAACTTTGACCCATTCGTGTCCGTGGGCCAAGTGCTCGCGCAGAGCTACAAGAAGCTGCGCAGTCGACAGCCGATGGTAGAACTGCAAGCCCGCATGCTGGGCGATGCAGTTATCGCTCGAGCCAAGCAGCGCGCCAAAGCGAAATTGCATTAATTTCATACCCCGCCAGCAGTTTCGGCGGGGTTTTTCTTTGCGCCCACGCCAGCAGCATGCCACGATGGCTACACATAGTTCTAGGACAACGAAGGAGTATTTGATGCAAACGACGAGCACCCCCGTGCTTTCCGATGAGACCAAGCGCCTGGCGCGACGCTTCATCGACAGCTGCTACAACAAGGAAGGCCACACGCTGACCAAGGAGCAGATGCGTGAGCTGGAGCAGGCCGGCCTGGTTATCGACCAGGGCAACGGCTACCACGCTGAAACCCCGCTGCTGCGTCAAATCGCGAACGACCTGTACTAATCACCACCACAAGAGGACACCCGATGAATCAAAAATACGGTCAATACAACAAGTACGGCACCCACATTACCTTCCGCGGCAACACCGACGAAGAAATGGGCTGGGGTGTCAAAGGCATGCACGACTGTGTCGTGTACAAGGCGACCTTCGTCCGTGACACGGCTGAGCGCATCGCTGAGCTGCTCAATTCCGATGCGCCACCGCGGGACTGGAATGTGATGCAGGAAATCCTCATCGCAGAAGGCTTCTCGGTCTCGGACGTTACCCCACACACGGTCAATGCCGAGGTCTCCCCAGACCGCGCTAGCCGGCTCGCTGCCACCGTTGCTGCAGACACCGACACCTACGTCATCTACCGCGGTGAAACGGACGAATACTGCGGCTATGGCGTAAAGGGCATTTTGGGCGGCGTCGTGTATGAAGCCAACTTCATCCGCGACACGGCCGAACGTATCGCTGAGCTTCTGAACTCCCCCAATCCACCGGTGGACTACGAAGCGACGGCGCCGATTCTGCAGGCAGAAGGCTTCAGTATCGAGGCCGTCAAGCGCGTCACTGCCAACAAGGAAGTGTCGCCAGGCCGCGCCGGGTGCCCGCTTTCGAGCGTGCGAATCGCGACGAACGGAAATCTCACGCTCGGGTCGTATCAGGTATCTGCATCGCTGGACGAAGACGGCCACCTGACCGTTGTCATCGGCAGCTTGGACAACTCCTCTGTCATCGAGCTCGACACCGAAGTCGGGTGCCGCGACGACGACGAGAAGGGCTTCCGCTTCAGTACCCAAGCAATCGAACGGGCTTACAACGAGTCCAGCACGACTGCTTAATTCTCAAACCGCATACCTTCGGGCATGCGGTTTTTCTTTGGCCGGACAGGCTAAATCCGGGCTCTACACAGTGCAAGTCCACTGTTGCTGTGCTATTCCCAAATGTCGAGTGCTACTGACCGGTATCTCACGTTTCTCCGCGAAGCCTACACGGCCGACGACGGGGCGGTCCGCACACGCGCCTCCGCCAAGTACGTCGAGCAGCTGCGCGCCGCGCACGAGGGCCAAAAGCTGCAGTTCGACCTGACGGCATGCCTGGCAGGGAGTGAGGGCTTCACTGGCCGCGTGTGGTTCTGGTCCGACCTCCATCTGTTTCACACGAACGTCATCCGATATACCGACCGTCCGTTCGCGGACGCCAGTTCGATGAACGACACCATGATGCGAAACTGCCTGCACCTGGTGCAGCCTAGTGACATTCTGGTCTTCGGCGGAGACATCACAATGGGTAACGTCACTGCCACCAACGAGCTACTTCGCGCGATTCCCGGCTACAAAGTTAATGTGTTGGGCAATCATGACGTCGACCGCAAGGGCAAGTTGCTGGCGCTGGAAGTCGACGCGCTGGTCGCATCCCTCGAGTTTGAGTTCCGAGGACACGCATTCTTCGTATCGCACTATCCGGTCTCCGAGGATGTGCTCGAGGAAGGGCAGCTGAACCTGCATGGACACATCCATAACAATGCGCTGCATCGTTCGCTCGGCACTGGAGCCAGGCACCTGAACATGAGTGTCGAGCATACCGGCTACCAACCCGTTCCCCTCGACTGGCTCCTGGCGCATCGCACGCACGTCCAGGCGGCGTAATCGTTCCGTCCTGACGGCCGGGCAGTCGCTACACACAGTAGGCCAATTAACCAAGGAGTGTCATGAGCAAATTTGAAGTCAAAGTACGAACAATCTCCACCCTCGAGCGCCACCCGAATGCTGACCGCCTCGAAGTCGTCGGTATCGAAGGGTATCGCGCAGTCGTGAAAGCCGGCCAGTTCAAGGTTGGTGACCTCGTCGTCTATCTGCCTGAAGCGGCTATTCTGCCCGAGTTCGTCTTGCGCGTTCTGGGCTTGTGGAACGAAGCAGAAAACAAAGGTCTTTGCGCCGGCGAATTCGGCGACCGTATCCATGTCGTCAAGCTGCGCGGCTACCTGTCGCAAGGCATCGCCTACCCGCTGTCCTACCTCCCGGACCACATGTTCGGTGCCGGCTGGTACCTGCAGGACGACGAGTCGACGCTGTGGAAAGTCGAAGAGGGCGAGGATGTCGCGAACTTGCTGAGAGTGACCAAACACATCCCGCAAGTTCCCGACGAGTTGGCCGGTGCCGTCATGGCCGTCGGGCGCCACCTGATGCCGCATTTCGACATCGAGGACATCAAGAAGTATCCGCGCATGCTCCAGGACGGTGAAGAAGTGGTCATCACCGAAAAGGTACACGGCATCATGACGGGTGCTGTGCTGTTGCCGGCCGAAGACGCCATCGACGGCGAGCGGTTCTTCGTGTTCGGTAAGGGCCTAGGCGAAGAGGGGATGGCCTTCATCGACGACGCTGCCAATGCCGGCAACGTGTACCTGAAGGTGGCGCACAAATACGACCTACGGGGCAAGCTGGCCGAGCTGGCGAGCCGCCTCGACGTGACGGACAAGCCGGTCTTCATGATTGGCGAAGCGTTCGGTATCGGCGTGCAGGACCTGGGCTATGGCATGACGCCGGACTACCGCGCGTTCGACATCGGCACTGGCTACCGCGGCCGAGAGCAGTACCTCGACTACGACACGGCCCGAGGCCTTGGCACCGAGCTGGGTGTCAAGTGGACTCCGGAGCTGTACCGTGGCCCCTACTCGGCAGAAGTTGTGGCCAAGGTCATCTCCGGCAAGGAGACCGTGAGCGGGAAGGAGGTGCATATCCGCGAAGGCGGTGTCATCGAACCTATCGTGCCACGAGAAGCGCCAGAGCTGGGTCGGGTCAAGCTCAAGGCAATCAGCCCTGAATACCTGGGCCGGCCGGGCAACCGAACCGAATACCAGTAAGCATCACGCATCATTCCAACCCACCGGCTTCGCTGGTGGGTTTTTTCTACCTTGAGGGGAGCCAATATGTACACACTCGTCAAACACAGCGCACCTGGATTTTCGCTTCAATTTCCGTGTGAGAGCTCGGCGCTCACGGAGCTGCAGAGCTGGTGCTGCTCAGACTGCCTGGCCTACGGAGGGAACAGCCTGAGTGGTCTGCTTGGTTCCAGCTGCGGCTGCGAGTTCTCTTGCGCCATTCCCGAGGAGGCGCCCCTCACGGCACCGGAGTTAATGCAGCTGGCCTTCGAGCGGCAGGTCGCATGCAAGCGGCGAGGTGTCGCGGCTTTGCGGGGCTGATAGGCTCTAGCGCATTGCCGGCGGTCTCTACACTCCGCAGGACAACTATTCAACAGGAGTGAAGACCATGCGATTCAAAGACGTGTATGCAGTGCAAGCCGAGCCAACTCCTCTGGCGTTGGTGCCTATCAAGGGCAAGTGGTTCCCTGAGGTAAAGGGTTGGGGAGACTGGATGCCCGAGGAGCTGACCCAAGTTCTCGAGGCAGAAGGCCGCTTCGTGATTCGTCAGCTGGTTGACCAAGATGCAGGGGACGGCTACCGTTACGCCGTGATGTGCACCATCTGGTTTGACGGGAATCCCGTCGCGACCATCCAGCAAGCCGGCCGCGACGGACGTGACCACTTCCAACGGTGGATTACGGACGCGCCACGTTTCATCGAGATGTGCACCTACCTGATGAGCAAAATGACCATCGAGGAGCTGTTCGGCGATGATGTGGTCGACCCGGACAAGGAGGTGTACCCGGAGGAGGTGTTCTACTTCTACGGCAACTATTTCGGAGATACGTTCGGCTACCCTCGCGAACCGGCCGCCAAGGGCTTCCTCATCTACCCGTCGGACGCCCAACTTATTCCGGACGTCACGGAAGACTACGTCCTGGTCACGGCCAAGGCTTCGGTCACTTCGATGCCTCAGTATCTCCGCCGACAAGGCTACGTAATGGAGCGGGTGCGGGCAGTCACCGACGAAGAACTTGCGCGCAATCCGCGTATGTTGCCGGCGGCGCAGGAGAGCGGGTACATCCAGCACTACTTCTACAAGCAGTGCGACCGTCCCGCGGAAGCTACTGTCGTCCCAGTCTGATTCACAAGGCGTCGCGATTGCGGCGCCTTTTTCTTTCCGACGAAGCTCTGCGGCGCCGGTGCTTACGCTTCGCGCACGGTTCCATTCGCGGGGACGTCGGCCTGAGCCGCCGCGTGCGCCTCCTCGTCGTCAGGGACCCGTTCCCATACGCTCAAATAGGGCGCACCAAGCAATGCGCCATAGAATGCTGTGAAGCTTGCTCCGAAAAACTGGAGCATCCCGAGAGGCAGCTCTGCGGAGGCAAGGCGCGGCGCCAGCACCAGCAGGCCCAGGCTCAAGACGAGCATGACCGACACGATGATAAGAGCAGGACGTGAGAGTTGAAATCCGTTTGGTGAGGAGGGCATAAAACTTCCAGTGGTAGGTTCAAGAGAAAAGGAGGATTCCGCCGGCCGACTTCTTCAATGGAGGAATGTTGATTGATACCTTCCCCACCTTGCACAAAACGGCCACGATGTGTTCGTTGGCACCGCCAGCAGCGCCCTTGCCCGGAAACGCACATCCCGATGCCGCTTCGACGTAAAGCGCCACTGCAGCCGACCGGCTGACCCCGGCCTCACAGTGGACAACGATTTCGTACTCAGTGGGCTCCGCATGCAGGCGAGCCACGAGGGCTTGGACTCTCGCTGCTTGCGCGGCCGTGAACATCGAATCCAGGCCGAACCGGGGGTCAGAGGGTTCCGGCTTTTTTAAGTCATAGAACTCAAGGCGCAGCACCTCCTTGCCGCCCTTGAGCACCGGCGCAGCTTGCTGGGGGTCGCCGATGGAGATGAGAGCTACGTTCGCCGGGAAGAGGGCAGCCTCCGCCGCTAGACGCGGCCAGAAATGCACAACCTTAATCATGGTTTGACCGCAGCGCCGTTCCGGTCCACGAAGGCCATGTTGACCGTGTCACCGCGGAGCTTGAACACGAACCCTACGCGCCAGTCCAGGCGATGGCCCAGGTTGTTAATCCAATCGCTCGCCGCGGCTTTGCTGCGGAAGCCATGCGTCAAAACGAGGCTGTCGCCGCGTTTGAGGACGTAACGCGGGCTCGCGATTTGAGGCACTTCGTCGATGTGAAATAGGTCGGACATGGAATCTCCCGCGTTAGATTGGTTGTGCGCAGTATGGGCAGGCGCCGGCGCGCAGAGCGTGTGCGAACTTCGCAACCTCAGCGGCATCGCTCAACGTCAGCTCATTGCCGCACAAGCCGGCAGTGGACGCGCAAAGGTGGCCGGCCGCGGAACTGGTCGCACGTGCCGGAGGAGGCAGCGGTGTCCAGTGCGTATAGTTGCATGGCTCGTCATCATGGATGGCAGCGAAAAACAGCTCTTGGACCTGGCTGCCCATAGCTTCCTTGACCAGCCCATCACGTGTGGTGACTAGGACCTTCGCTAAAGGCCCAGGACGGCGCGCGTTGAGGTCTTGCCATGGGAGCGGGGTGTCGACGAGCGGCAGTGCCTCCAAGGTGGCCGCAGTCACCGACATTTGCTTCAGGACTTCCTGCGCAACAGCCGCACCCTTTTCTCCGTCGGCCAGGGCGCGTTGGAGAATGCGCAATTGCTCGCTCAGAACGTAGCCCATCATCGCAGCTTTGCTTGCGGAAACGACTCCGACAGGCAATTTGGGGCACCCGACGCTGCAGTTGTCGCAGACCTCAAGCTCTTCGATACGATTTCCGTTCCCGGGCACGCAGCCGCGAGTGCCGGCGCAAATCTCACAACCGTCACGGTCAGCTGGAAGGGGGAGGGCAGTTGCAGAGGAAGGTGAAGTCATAGTAACAATAGCCATCAGGGCGGAGATTCGGTAAGATACGGACATTATAGCATTCGTAAATTAATAAACGCACTCGAAATTTCTTAGTGAAAACGTATAAATCCCGAATGCTACACCGTTCGTCCCGAACAACTTTAACCCCTTAAGTAACTTCTATAGAAGAAGTGGTTTACGGTTTTATGTTAACAAAAGTATACGTCGAGGACTTACCTCGACGATTCCCGGCGAAAGATGCTGGGCCCTAAAAACCGAACCCGAGTTAGAGTCATCTCCCCCTTGAAAGAAGTTATGCGCGCGCTCCCAACAATCTTTGCAGTATCCGACTTGCACCTGGACTATGGCCCGTATGAGTGGCCGGCGGCAGCGCATGAGGCCGACGTCGTAGTTGTGGCCGGTGACGTCAGCAATGGCAAGTTTGACATCGAGTTTTTCTCGAAATTGAACAAGCCTGTAGTTATCGTTCCCGGCAACAACGACCTCTGGTCTGCCGACGGCCAGGACATGCTTGAAATTGTCGCGGCGATGAAGCGCTCTGCCGAAGGCACCCAAGTACACATTCTGTGGGACGAAACAGTTATTCTGGCGGGAGCACGTTTCATCGGAACCCCGTTGTGGAACGACTTCGGCAAGGGTAACGAAGAGCTTATGCGAGCGGCCTTTGCGCACTCGCGTGACTACGAGTACATCAACGCGAAGAGCTGGTACGCGAATCCTGAAAACTTGAAACTGCACCAAGAGAGCGGCGGGAGCCGCTTCACTCGCCGAGATGGTGTCGATGCGGCCGTGTCTGGGGCTTTTACGCCAATCGTGGCGTACTCGTTGCATCAGAAGAGCCTCAACTTCATCACCGAAGAACTCGAACAGAGTTTCGACGGACCGACTGTGTTGGTTACTCACCGGGCCCCGACATTCCAGAGCCTGCGGTTGGGCCACACTGTGCGAGAGCACTACCTCGACTCGCAGTTTTGGCATTGCCGCGGAATGGATAATTCCGATTTGGCGCGTGTTGGCATCTATGCTGCGGACCTTCCAGACCTCTTTGAGCGCTACCGCCACGAACTCGATTTGGCGATTCACGGGCACACTTCCTCGGTTGATTTTGTCGAGGGAAGTACGCGGGTAGTCGCAAACCCTCGAGGGCGCTACAGTGGGCCCGTTACCGAGAGCGAGCGTAGCAGCTATAGGCTCCTTGGATATGCGATGTCGGACGCGGACGTCGCAGCAAACCACGAGCGCTTCAAAGAATACCCGTATTGGGGCGACAACAACGCATTTGAGCCCGAAAAGCTTATCCGCCTTAGCGACGGCCTGGCGCCGGCGATTGCGACCGTTATCGACGAATATCTGCCACGAATGCTCGAGCTGTACGACGAACTTCGCGAGCTCGCGGTTCATGCCGGGCACGACGTGCCCCTTATTGCGCAGAGCGTCCAAGAGAGCGTGACCGCACGCGCCGAGGAGTTCTGTGAATCCCTGGCGAAGATTGGGGCGTATGCTGAAGCAGTGTTCGACGTGAAGGCCGTATTTGGCCCTGACCCGTGGTATCGAGTGTCCCGGGCAGTGGGCGCACCTACGGCGCAATCTAGCCTTGTTCCCCGGTTCACTCGCGTGTTCGACGAAGACCCGGTAATCGATGCTGTGCAGGCTGTCGGGGACTCGCTTGACGCCATGGCGCAACTTCTCGAGTTCTTGCCGACCTTGCCGCAGACGCCGGAACGAATGAGGCTGCACTATGCCGAGCGCATCCGAGTCTGTCAGGCGCACCTGGAGGCGGCGGGTTATCCGGGTTCGATTAACGCGCATGCTCCTGTGGACTTCTGGCGGAAGCTTTACTTCGACCTCGGGTCCGTCACCATCGCGGCGCCGGGTGACGTCGCACGTGAGCTGCATCAGGAAATCGACAAGATTCTGAACGGCCCAAGGATGCCCCGGTCAGTCGCGGTGTACGTCCACGCAGCCGGCGCGGACGAGTGTGGGATGTTCGAAAAGCAGGGCACCTGGTAGCGTTGGCCGCGCGATTCCAAGGCGGAGTAAGTCCTGGTGCTACACAAAGAAACCTGTGTACACCGGAGACGACCTTGAAAACAAAAACAAAAATCGCAGGCCTGACCGGATTGGCAGGCCTCACCTGGCTTGGAATCACGGCTGCCGTTGCCGCAAACCAGCGAAAGCTCCTGTTCAACCCGACGGTTGAGCGGGAAGTCGCGGACCCGCGCAGCGCGGGGCACCGGACTCGGACCGTAGTACTTCGAGCGGCCGACGGCACTCGCTTGGCCGGTTGGCTGATGACCCCTGCAATCGCAGGGCCGCATCCGGCTGTGGTCTATTTTGGCGGGCGTTCCGAGGAAGTTTCTTGGGTAGTGCGCGATGCCGGCCGGATGTTCCCCGGAATGGCGGTCCTGGCGGTGAATTATCGGGGCTATGGCGAGTCCCACGGCATCCCGGGGGAGGCGCACATGGTCGAAGACGGCTTGATGCTCTTCGACTGGCTTGCGGAGCGAGCACACGTCGATAAAACGCGCGTGGCGGTCGTTGGGCGGAGTCTGGGGTCGGGAGTGGCAGTGCAGGTCGCGAAGCAGCGTCCTGCGTGCGCTGCGGTGCTCATTACGCCCTACGATTCGATACTATCCATCGCGAAGAAGAAGTTCCGCGGCGTGCCCGTGAGCTTTGTCCTGCGCCACCGCTTCGACTCGGTGACCCACGCGGCCGAGCTCAAGGCGCCTGTCTACGTCGTTCGGGCGGCAACGGATGACGTAGTCCCGCACTCGCACACGGATGCGCTGGTTGCGCGGCTCGCCACCTTACGTGCAGACGAGACCATCCCGGACTCCGACCACTACAACATCCCGTATCTGCATACAACGCAGGAAAAGGTCGCCGCGTTCCTCGGACCCATTTTCGCGGGACAATGATACGAAACCGCCGGCGTGAAGCCGGCGGTTTTTCTTTAGAGGGCGAAACCCGGATTCGCTCGCCGGTATGCGCTCTGGTAGGCTTCGGCCAGCTCCGGGCCAATGCTTGACGGCGGGGTGTCGTCGAACTTTTCCTCCGCTTTGTCGAATTCGCCCAGTCCCTTTCCGGCTTGTTCGGCTTGAAGCAGTAGGGCAGCATGTTCTCGCTGGGCCATCTCGGCGGCGAGCCTTGGTTCCGGTAGGATATTCATGTCGTTCTTTCGGTTGGGTGTTTGGGCTCAAGCGGCCCAACGGCGCGGATGCACTTGTTCGAGGACTGACACGCAGGCGTGCCGGTCGAAGGAATCGTCGACCCGCGAACGCAGCTTTCCTTCCATGTCTATCCAGAACCGGCGCCCTCCTGCAATTTTCAAAATCTTCTCGAACTCCGCCTTCACGTTCTCAGGGCCGAGCCCACCTGCAAAGCCACACACGGTCCGAGGCAGCATCGCTGGCCAACCGTCTTTTGGACTACGTCCTCCGCCACCAGAGGAGTCGAACAAGAAGGCGAGATTCACGATGCGAGTGTGAAGCTCACTCCAGAGGTCCTTGTTCGCTTCGTTGTACTGAAGGATGACCGGCGTCTTCACCTTGTTGGCCACGCGCACCAGCGTATCGAGGTCCTTCGGCTGGCGGCGCTGGTTAAAGTTAAGTTGCACGCGGTCGAACTTTGCGACCTTTGCAAGCACGCGCGGGTCCTCGTCCAGGAAGGACTGGACATCGCTGCCGCACAAGTGGATTGCTTTGCGCACGTGCGGGCATGCTTTATGGAAGGCGCTCACCCATTCTTCGGTAGGGTACCGGGCCGAACCTTGGGCTTTCGGAGTTGACAGGATGGCCCACTCAACCAGGGGGAACTGCTGGGAGATTTTCAACAGTTCGCTTGGGTCGACGCTGTCGTCGGCACCGGTTAGTGAAATTGCGAGCAGGTCCATAGCGTCTTTCAGATTCAGGGGTATGAGGGTTTATCGTACCAATGGTATAATGATACATTCTATCAGAACTTAGCCTTTTACTTCAGGCGTTCGACACCTTTTTCGCCCCGACAATTGGAAGCCCGATGAACATCCAGACCGCTGACCTTCCGACACTCTCGAACTTGTCCACGGCGCACTGGCCTGCCGACCAGCAGAACCAGTTCGCCAAAGCGGTTGACGGTATCCTCTCGGCTGACTGGTTCCTTGTCGTGAGCACCGACTGCACCTCGGATGAGCGGCACCATCTTGCGACAGCATTCGCCTTCGCCGCCTTTTCGCACGTGCGCAACCGCATGCGCCTGGCGCCGGATGAGGAGCTGATGCTGGACGGGAAGGGAAGAGCAGCACCATCCGATTCACGAGCACTGGCCCGGTAATATTCAAAAAATTGCGCCGGTGCGCGGGACAAGTGTAAGCTGGCAGAGCAAAAGCTGGCCTTCAATAAGGAATCTGTATGACGTACATGTCGCTGCTGGTTATTGGCACCGCTCCCGAGCAACTCGACGCGGTGCTCGACCCATTCTTGAAGAATCCTAAAAACAAGCAGTACGCGAACTTCACCTCAATGGATGAGGAGATTCGGGACTTGTACGAGACCGCCATGGTTCAGCCTCGCGATGCGCCTGAAGGCAAGCTCGTGTCCGTGCGCGAGCGGTACGACAACAACATCGACGCTTTCGTCACCAGTCACTATCCCTACGTGGAAAAGAATGAGGAAGGCCTCTACGGTCAATACGAGAACCCGAATGGGAAATACTCTTACTTCGTAGTCGGCGGAAGAAACAACGGGTTTTTCCAGCTGTGCGCAGGCGGTCTCGGGACACTGGCTGAGCGCAACAGTCGCTTCGACCCTATTCCGGACCAGAATACCGCGGACATCACGCTGTTCAAGTATTGGGACCGCGAGCTGCAAGCCAAAATCCAGGCAGAGCGTGCGGTGGAGCGCCATCGGTATTTCTTTTCGCAGCTAGGGGATATCCGCCTTCCCGTGAGCGACGCGGATTGGCCGCACTTCTTTAAGAGCGACTCGCCATTACATGGGTACGACCTCAAGGACCTCCACACGCAGACCGAAGCCGAGTATGCAGCTGAGGCGGCTAGTCGAGCCAACGTGTCCTTTGCTGTGCTGAAGGACGGTGTCATCCACGAGCGACAGTTTGACGGTCGCGCCGGCAGCCCAGGGGAAGCCGAAGAGTTCCCGAAATGGGCGCGTACTTTTTCCGAGCTGTTCGAGGGGCTGGCACCCGACACGCAGCTGATTGCGCTTACCGCCTACGAGTAACGACAGGCACCACCCCCTACATTTGGACCCTAAAAAAGCAGCCCGGAGGCTGCTTTGAAAGAGCGGCCGGCTCTGACGTGAAACGTTGTCAGTAGCTCGGCTTGTTCCTACGGCTTTTGGTGACTGCGCCGCTGACGCGACCTATGAAGTCCGCGTAACCCTTGCCGAATCCGTTCTTGCCGTCTTCATGCCAAATGCACTTGGGCTGCAGTTTGACCTTATAGCTCTCGAGCATGTGCACCACCAGCCGGTCTTGCGTGACCGGTGCAAGCCGCTTAAAGAGCTGAGCTTTGGTCAGCTTCTTCTCCAGGAAATTGACTGCGAACTCCCCGTGGCCCAGGGCTTCTTCGTGATACCGTACCGAGTCGAATTGACCGATTGATTCCACGACGTCGAGAACCTCTCGAGCTGCGATTGCTACGTACAGCTCGCGGACGTCTGGAGACAGCGGCCCATCCTTCAGGGCTCCGGCGCAACTTGATGCCAAGAGCGCTGAAACCTGTTTCTCGAAAAGCGCAGCTGGTGTGTACGAGTCGCTGACCTGGCCTAACAGGTCCTCGTAACACTTTCGGTGCATGAGAGTAAGCTGAAGAGGGCGCATGCGACGATGTTGGTCGGCATAGAACACACGATGTTTGAATGCGACGTCATCAACATGCCGCCAGACGTTGCACAAGTCCGAAAACAGAACTGCGGTCTCCTCTTTGGTCAGCTCCTTATCGTGGTCGCCCAGGTAGCGGTGGAGGCTAGGAGCATCATTCTCGATGTACTGAGGCAGATTAAAGGGGTGGTCATGACTCGGATTTTCACCTTGTTCGACCACGGCCGCATGTTTCAGCATCAGCCGGACAAACACCAGAAGCCGGCGCAGATTCTCATCGTTTTCCGTGACTTTGATGTCGCCGCTCCCCACGTAAACGCCCTCGATGAGGTTGCCGACCGGCGTCCAGTACGCATCTGGGTAGATGGCCGAATGGCTAATTCCAAGGGCTTCTAAAGCCTCCCCCTTGTGGGACATTTTGACGGTGTTGTAGGTGCTTTGCTGGCGAATTGCCAGCGCGAAGCACTTGTCACCAGGGGCGATGGTTTGGTGCGACGCGAAGCATTGGGAATGGTGAGCCATGGTAAGTCCTGTGAAGTAGTTGTCCTGCCCAGTCTAGGCACTAGCCTGGATAAAACGGGCGGCTACACCTCTCATTCAATCGAAGGAGAGCGGCATGGCAGGGCAAATCGCAATTGGAGGCTTTGTGGCACTGGGTGCGTTTATGGGATTGGGCGTCCACCATCCGAAGTTGGCGACTCCCGCCTATGGCCTAGGTCTGTTTGCGCTCTCCAGTCTAGTTGTCGTCGCAGCCGGCCTCGCCGGCGTGCAGTACTTCGCCTAGCCTTCGGCCGCCGGAAGTCGGCCCCATAGAAAAACCCACTCCGGAGGGAGTGGGTGAATGATGTTGCAGTGCCCGATTACTGGGGGCGCTTTGCCATGTCCTCGAAGACGAGGAACTCTTCGGCAGGGATTCCCGCCTCCTTGTGCAGCTTGCGCTCGTACTTCCCTGTCTTGATGTTAATCCATTTCGACAGCTGAGACGCGAGCTCTTCCGCCGACAGCCCGGAGTAGTGCTTGGCCAACGTGCAGACGGCCGAGATGATGACGTCGGCGCCTTCGCCCGCAGCAGGTTCCTTGAGCTTCTTCCCAGGCAGTTTCCCGCGTTCGACCAGGATGGCTTCTGCGAGTTCGCCGTTCTCTTCGCTCACCTTCATGTGAAGCTCGCTGGCGTCGAGCTGGTCGAATTCCCGTGCGAGCTCGATGATGTGCACCATCTGGCGCTCGAAATCGGTCGAGTGACCTTGGTAGGTCCGGGGCAGGCTCTGTTGTTCCCTGTACTCGAGCCGGAAGAGGCGTTCCAGGCCGAGAAGTTCGCATGCGACACGGAAGCTCGCTTGAAGTGTCGACTGCAGCGGAATCGACGGGGCGCCGACGAAGTCGCCTTCGTTGGTGCTCGCGAAGTAGAGCGGCCGCTCGTCTTCAGGGGCATCGTTACCGTAGACCTCGCCGACGGTGTACGAGGCGACGTCGTAGGCGCAGCCCAGGACGATGTAGTAGGCATTGTTACGGGTCTGCCTGAGCAGCTCCATTGCCTCCATGCGCGTCTCCCAGGTAAAGGGATTGTCGCCGGCGCGCAGCAGGGTGACCAGGTCGACGACGCTTGCGGTTTTCAAAAAGTCGATTTGTACTTGTTGCAGCATGATGTCCTTGAGGTGGGTAAGTAACTCACTGTGTAGCGAATGAGAAGCGCTGCCAGTGTACAAAGAAAGACCCCGCCTAGGCGAGGTCTCAAGAATGAAGCGATTACTCGTTGAACAGTGCGCGAACCTTTGCGCTGTCCTCGTCATTCAGCCAGATAAGGAGGTTGTCGGTGCTCGCACCGTCATCGCCTTTGTCGTGCAGCGAAACTTCGACGCCGCTCGAAGGAACCCTGAAGCCTAACGACTCCTGGAAGTACTTCGTCGCGACCCGTTCGTTGGCACCATCGTGCAGGCCATACTTGTCGATGCACGGCACTTCCGCATAGTTTTCCAGCACCACCGTCTCTTCCGAGAACACGAGGCCTTCTGGAATCACCATTCGGCGGTCCATCAGAGCTTCGAGCTTCACATAGTTGGTCGTGCTCACATCATTAAGCGTCGTCCCTGGCGGGAAGATAGCCATGACATGGTCGGCCAGCTCACCCATATCCGGCGTCCACATCCAAGTGACGACGAACAGGTTGTCCTTCTGCACTAAGAGGGGACGGGCATCGACGACTGCGTTTGCTTCCTGGGTGAAGGTTGCGTACAGTGTCGCAAGGTTTTGGTAGCCGTACGCGATGGCCAAGGATTCCTGGATGTCCGACAGCTTGACGTCCACCGAGCGGTCCTTGAGTGCTGCGTGCTGCTTTTTTGCCTGCGCCTTAAAAACTTCCTTCGTGATGACCATTTCCATTTGTTTTCTCCAATATGCGCAAGGCACGTGGGTCTAAGGGCTGCTGCCATTACCTGCTTTAAGTGCCTTGCGAAAATTGCGAGGTTTAAAGGATTTAGGTGTTACCGAGCATTCAACGTGTCCCGAGAGGGACGGCAGCGATAGGCTGCTCATGGCCTGAACCAAGTATAGCCACGGGAACTCGAGCCGTGGCTATACGAAGTAGGACACCTCACTTTTTAAAGGACAATCATGAATTTGACCGAAATCATCGCCAACTATCGCAGCCTGAAACGCATCAGCCCAGGTGACTGGGGCCTGCGACTGACGGACATCCTCAAGGCTCTGTTCGAGCGACACATCCCGGACGAAAACGACAACGTCGAATACCCCTCGCTCATCGGGGTCGAGCGCATCGAAATCTACTCGATGCTCAAGCTCTTCCACGGCGACGAGCAAAGCACCGAGCTCCACGTGCTTGTCGTGGACGGAAAGCCCCTCGGCATTTCGTACTGCTTCGGCCGGCAGTGGGTCGGCCACATCTACGACGTGGAGAAATACAAGGAGCTGTGCCGCGAGATGGCCGCCATTTTGTTGGAGCAGCAGATGGAGTGGCTCAAACCTGGCAACTTCAAGAGCCTGCGAGACCTGCAGTCCGAAGAAATTTTCGTGCTGGGCCCCAAGGAATCGATGTTCGCTGTGCATTCCCCAAAAGGCACCGCGTGCTTTGAAGACATCGCAGGTGAGCGCAAGGGCTACTTCGTCGACGAGCAGTGCGTAGCGCATCCCGTGGAGCAGATTCTCGGCTTTGCGAACACGAAGCTCATTCGCGAGTACACCCGTGATGTGCACGATGTACGTGTCCTCATCGCCGGCGCCGAGCGTGTCGTCGACGGGACGCAGCTGATGTTCGAGATGGTGCCCGGCAAGGGCGACATCGACGATGCACTCAAGTCCTACGCCAAAGCGCCATGCTGGGTGGTCGAGCGTGTTCACGCGCCGGCTAACTACGCAGAAGTGCTGGTTCGAAGGCCTGGCCGCTGGACGACCGACACCGTCGGTTGCCAGTTCGAGACCGATGCCGACCGCGAGCGGTTCGAAGGCACCTACTTCGACCACTCAAAGAAAGAGCAAATCATCGCCGGCGACTTCGACCCAGTCGGCCTGGGCTTCAAAGCCAAGCTGAACCTGACCCAGTAATTTTCCACCCGCGAGCCTAGTGCTTGCGGGTTTTTCTTTTCGCTAGCGCTGGGCTCCCTTAGAAATGAAAAAGCCACCAGGTCAGTGGTGGCTTTCGGTCGCGAAGGCTTAGCCTCCCACGCTGTCTGCGGTCTTACGGTGCTGGTCGAACCATTCGTCTAGCGTGAACACGTCGACACGCGTAAACCGGTGCCGACGGCCGTACACGTCGAACGTGCTCGGCGCTGCCCGCTTGAGCCGACGAGCCATGGCTTCAAAGTGAGCGAACTGCGGTTCGCTGACGAACTCGCAGAAGTCCCGGGTGTCCAGGGTGTAACCTTGGAAGGAGAAGGTCTCCCGGGACGCATTCGCTTGAACCAACTCCCGGAGCTCGGCGCGAACCTGTTCTGCCGACTCCGCCTCGACACAAACGATGCCCGTGCTAAGGGACTTCGTATTGTGCTCATGTCGGTAGCTGATGACAAATTTCATGAGAACTCCAGGCGGGTTATTCGAAGGGCGGCAGCGCCTCGCCAGCCCTGATGCGTAGTGACAAGTTGGCGTTGGTGTACTCGATGTCGTGCGATACCTCGCGGCCGAGCCAAGCCGGCAGCTCAACCGCCTCGTCTTCGCTGGCCAACTCGACCTCTGCCACCACCAGGCCGGCCAAATCGCCCTCGAACACGTCGACTTCAAAGGTGTGACGGCCGACTGGAATCTCGTAGCGAGTCTTCACAATCAGCGGCGCCGGCGCGTGCTCCAGCATCTGGTCGGCTTCCTCAACCGGGATAGAGTATTCCCATTCGCCACAGCCCAGTTTGCCCGTCTTACGTGGGCCTTTGAGGGTCAGGAATGCCTGGTCGCCGGCGCGGCGTACACGCACGAGCAAGCCGCCGCGGCTGACATAGCCTTGCGCCAGCTTGGTGCCAACGACACCCGTGAGGACGGAAAGGTCTTTAACCAGAAATTTTCGTTCGATTTCTTGTGGCATAGTGTTCACCTAAGTGCATGATGTTGAGGATGACGAAGGACGTGGCGCGGTCCGACTCGAGAGAGGTTTTGAGCTGCTTTTGAATAGCGGTTACGGCGACACGGCTGCCAGGCAGCCCGGGGACGCATACTTCCTTGTTGTCGGTGGTGGCTGCCACCGGCTCCCACTGTCTCGCGTGTCGCTCGAAAGCGACCAGGTAGCAATGCGGTGTAACTGCCGCACGTGCTTCGTACTGGTTCTGGGCGTCCACGAGGACTGAGCCTGTGAACATCGCCGCTACCGCTACACCGCCAGTTAGTAGCGCAGCCTTGACAAGAGATGAAAAATCCATAGGTGTTGCTTTGAGGTAAAAGCCGCATCATAGCATACTACTGCTATAATAATTCCATAAAACAACGAAATGCCCATGAAAACCACACCTCGTCCTTACCTGCTGGCCGGCGCTTTTGCTTACGAAACCGTCCTACCTCTTGTTAATCCTCGAAGTTTGCAGCACGAAACTCGGCAGGGAAGAAAGCCCGTCAATGTCGAGGTAAGCGTACCGGTAGAGCGATGTGCTGGCACGGCCGGACAGGTCGCGTACAATGCTGCGCTCCTCGGGGACAGCCCGCTACTGGTCGGCTGCTTGGGACTGAAGGACTTCCACGACTACGAAATGTGGCTCGAGACTCGCGGCTTGGACCCGAGCACGCTCACAGTGCCTGACGAGCCTGACCTGACAACGGCACGGACGTGGGCGATTCGCGGTGTCCGCGACGAGCTGGCTACCGCGGTGGCGCCGGGTGCGATGGCCCGAGCAGCGGAAGTACCTGACCAGACGCCAGGTCTCTGGTTTCTGGCCCAGGGGGACGTGCGCAACACGGCACGGCTTGCGGTTGAAGCGAACCAACGAGGCGCAGAATACTTCCTACGGCCGGGGGCTTCGTTCGAGGGGATGCTTGCGGGAGAAGCAGATGACGAATATCGCTTCCAAGAGCTAATCTGGGCAGCGAGTGGAATTTTCTTCACAAGGGAAGAATCCGAGCGCTATGTGCGCGGCGCAAATTCGCTTCTCAGCGTGCTCAGCGGGGAGGGCCAGTTCTTGGTGACAGGTGATGCTGCTCCTGGCGCCGCACTCTATGCAATCACCGCAAACGGCGGGCTGCAGACGCTCCGGGCACCTAGCGCAGATTTGCGCAGCAGCTTCAGCTACGACGCATTCTGCGCAGGTTTTATGTCTCGGTACGCACTAGGCTTGCCGTTCGAGGATTGCCTCGCTTGGGGAAGCGTAATGTCTCAGTTCGCCGGCGAGGCATCGGTCGACAAGTGGCATTCTCCCTCGATGGAGCAAATCGCCCGACGAGTGCAGGCTCAGGCCGCTGTCTACTCGGTGTAGCCGGCAGTTAGTCCCGCGGTAGGTGCCGTTGGATTAGTTCGAGAATCCCCTGAAGGCTATCCGCCTCGAGAATCATCTTGTCGCCGTCGGGCAGGTACGCTTCCACGACCTGGAAGTGCTTGCCCGATTCGGCACACATCAAGAAGTATCGGATGCTGTACACGCCATCATGGCTGATACCAAAGACCTTGTACCCAGGAACAGCGCACTTCACGTGAGGTAGTACCTCGCGCAGGCCGTCTCGGACCCAGAACATCTCTGTCGGGTCCTTGCGCGGCAGCTCAATGGCGAGCACGATTTGCGGGAAATCTACCCACGGTAGCCAGGCGCGCTTGAGATGCAGGTCGGCCAGCGCTTTGATGCGGGCTTTCTTGATGGTCCGGCGCTCCGAGTCTTCACGCTGCAGTAGCTGTTCCCAGCTTACGCCGGTGGCGAGCTTCTTTTTGAGGGTGGAGCCGATGCCGCGCGACTGCTCATATGCGATGGCGCAACGTTGAATCGTCAGGGCCCGAAGCGACTGCTGGTCTTCCCGGATTCGAGCGATGAGTTGTTTTTCTTGCGCCTCGAGGTCGGCAGCTCGCTCAGCCAAGGTCTTGACGCTGCGTAGCGGGGCGTGGCTTGGGTCATTCATAAAATGCAGACAGTAGAAAAGACACAGTCTAGCAATGCTGTTTAGCCTCCCGCCGGCCGCTCGCTATACGTGGTTCGAGGCCATCTTTCCCTCAGCGTTCCTCACCGGTTTTCCGGCATGCCGAAGAAAGAGAATACGAGTACCAATCCACTTTATCCCCTGCTCCCCGCAGGCGGCCAAGGTCGGTAACGAGGACAGCCCACCACAACGAGGCCGCTTGCGCTAAGTTGAACAGGAGATTCACATGCATCGCAAACCAGAACCTACCGCAGCAGCCAAACTGCTGACCCAAGCCTTCGCTGCACAAGGCGTCGAACTGAAACACCAAGCCGCGCTGAACCTCTTGGCCACCCTGGAGGGGTTCGAGAGCTACGCGCACATGAAGGCCGCTCAGGCCGCAGTGCCTGTGACGAATGCCGAAGGCCCGGTAGAGAGGCCATTCAAGGTCCGATATCTCTTTGGACAAGAAGAGGTTCACGCTTATCACCACGCTAACGACGATGGTGATGAAGAGGACCTGGCTCAGGCGCTGAGTGAAGTACGCGAGTTCTGTTTTGCAACGGAAATCGAGATGTACGCATTCATGGACGGGGTCGAAGCAGGCGGTGGCGCGCTTGAATACCTGAACGTCACGGATGAAACTTCTTAACTTGTAATTCTAACCGCCGAGCCCTTCGGCGGTTTTTCTTTGTCTTGCCCCACCTCGCTACACTGCGCTTCACCACAGCCACAGAGCGCCTGAAGGAACCTATGAGCCGTAACGAACCTGCCGACGTCCTCGACAACATTCTTAAGCAGCTGCCAGAGGCGGCGCACCCTCTTTTTCTCCGATGGACTCGGGGCCTTTTCGCAGTGGCGGCCGTCATGGAAGACCCAGGGAGCTGCGTTCTCGTCGCAAAGGACGCCGATTCGCTGTACCACGTGCTGGCATTCTTCACGGCCGGAGACGACTGGCACGTGAGCTGCGATGCGCAAGCCGTGCACGCAGACCAAGCGTTTCACATGCTGGCGCGCCGGCTAAGCTAAGGTTTCACGTGTCTGCCGCCGAGTCTCTCGGCGGTTTTTCTTCGTGAGCGCTACACTCGGTAGGACAACTTTTTTGGAAACACACATGCGAATTTACATCCATGCCGGCGGCCTCAGCCTCGACAACGGCGCCTACGGCCCACGGGTAACGTTTTTCAACATCGCCAAGGCAATCGGAGTCGAGCCCTACACCGGCGAATTCGACGGTGACGATTACATCGAAATCGAGGATGCGCAGTGGCCGGTAGTCGAATCGCTGCTGGTTGACTCGAAGATGCTCTACAAGGTCACGGGGATGCACACCACCTGGCAGAACGTGCTGACCAACAGCGTTCGCCGCCACCTCTGCCTCCCCCTGGTGCCGTAATTCGAACCCGTCCTCGTGACGGGTTTTTTATGGCCAAAAAAAGACCGCTCTTCGAGCGGTCGAATTGAGGCATTACATCCGTGTCCTGTCGCTGGACGCAGCCAGCGGCGTATTGCACATCTTGACTTCCTTGACGCGGGTTACGGCGATGCGGTTGGGCTTCTGACCATCCGGGCGCCACTCGCTGCTTTGCTGGAGCTTCTTGTTTTTCACGGCGTCGGCCTTAGTGATGACCGCGGGGTGACACGTTTCGTTCGTGTTGTCCGTGGTGAGATGCCATTCCGCCAGGCGCGGGGCCTCGAGCTTGCGGCACAACGTCACGTCGCAGTAGCCCGCCGGCGGTCCCGCATGCACGAGGGCCGAAGCCACGAGGAGGGGAAGGGCGACGAGGCAGCGCAGTCGTACGCCTGCATTCAGTTTTCGCATATAGAGTTCCTTGATAATTTACGACTCACGAAATGTGGCCTATCAAGTGTAGAGAGCATGGCGCCGGACAAAAAAGACCCCGCCGAAGCAGGGTCTGGAATTAGCTATGTTGCAGGTTACTCTTCATCGTCAACGAGGAAGTCGTCGATTTCCCAATTTGCACTCACCAGGATGAACAGCTCCTGCTTCGTATCGATGAGAGTTCCTTCATCCGCCGGAATGTACCGCTCGTAGCTGATACTGGTCAGTCCACAGATGCTCCCCGTAATGGCTTCGGACGCCATGTCGTTGAGCACTTCGATGTCGCCATCGATGAGCTGGCTGATGCCTACAGGAACGGCAACTTGGAGCGGGAACCTTGCGTCATCAGTGATTTTGCGCAGTTGCTCAATGGAGAGATGTGACTCTCCGGACTTCAGCACCAGCACTCCACCAGTTTCCGCATCCAGCCGGCCGAGAACCTTTTCGACCACGGCCGTCGCTTTGACCACACCACTGCACGGTGTTACTTCCGCGGCAGAGTTAAACGCTTCACTGTCTGGGAAAGCGCGCGGCTCTTCTTTCCATGCACGTTCGATTTCAGCCCAGTTCTCCGACAGATACTTCTCGTCCAGGCTGTCCAGATGCTTGGAGTAGACGTCGTAGATTTCGTCCGAGCTGCCCGACGCTTTCAGCGCCAACTTCAGGAACAACGGATACCGAAACGCACGCAAGAAACGCAAAGCCTCTTCTTCGTTGACCGTGGTGCAAAACCCAATGTCGTCGACGAACATGCTTTTGGCGTCGTTCGCCACCTCCAGGTACGCGTAAACTGCGGCAACTTCCGGATTCCAGCCGCGAGCGGCGTCCGAAACTGCGTCAGCAGCATAGTCCCCATACCAGTCGATGCCAGCCAGCTCGAGAACTGCTTCTTCCTTTGCTGTCATCAACCAACGCGTCACGTCGAACGTCACTTCAGCACGGTGGTCATCGCTGACCATCTCGGCTGTCGCTACCGCTTCCGGGCCGTTCTCGCCAAAGAAGTATTTGGCCGGCGCCGCTGGCGAACAAGCTTGCTCAGGGGTTTCCGCTTTCAGCTGGGCGGACAGCACGTTCCAGCTCTTGCTGCCGTACATGTGTGCGACCGCTTCACGAGCGTTGCCGAGGGTGACTTTACGATTGATGGTGGCCAGGTACGATGCCAGGTTCTTGGCTTGTGCTTTGACTTTGTCTGCGTTCAGTTCGAATTTCATGTGTAACTCCAATCATGGCGATTGGCCTCCTATGGTTATGTCCTCAGGTTAAGTCCGGGTGCGTGCCTTGCCGTCAAGGCCAATCGTTTAGGATTGGTGGTTTGACTAGTTTGTGAAACGTTTGAAAACCGAATTTACAGTCCGCTTTCGCGGTGCACGCTGCAGGCTCGGTCGAGCCTCAGGATGGTCCTGCCGCAGTATAGCGACCTCGGCGGGTGGCGGTGGGGAATCGCATCAACCTGCCGGCAGGCGCCGGCGGCTAGTGGACGAGGAGGAAGGAGAGGAAACCGGCAATCGTCACGCAAAGCCCGACGACTAGACCGCCGACCAGGAGCTTTCGGGTGAACTGTATTTCTTCGATTGAATCCCGCACCTCGGTGCGTGCGGGGAGGGTACTGCGATGAGGCGGATGCATAGGTTCCAGCTTACTCCCGCGGCGGCCAGCTCTTGATTGGTTCGTCGTGCAGCAGGTGCAGCAGCGGCCGGGTATACTCCCGCTCGGCGTCGACGTCCAAGGCGCCAACGGTGGCCAACACGCCCTGGGTGAAGCCGAGCCAGCGGTTCATCTTGTCGAACGGGTAGTCTTTGCCGTTCGCAATGGCATGTTCGCAAAGAGCGATGACCGAGCCGCTCTGGCACTTCACAGGCAGCGGCGCCATCTTCACGGCATGCTCGCGCGCGAGTTCCGCGTAGCGCTTGAACAGCACCGAGAGGATTTGGTACGGGTCAACTTTGGGCGGAGTTTTCGCAGGCGAGTTCATGGACGGGTTCCGTGAGTAGTTGTTCGAGGAGGGCGTGCTTCGCCTATGTGTAGCAAATGCCTTAATATCCAGCTGCCGGCGCGCCGACGACTGCGTCAGGAAGGCCGTGTAGCATTAGGACGCAGCAACGTTGTGCAGCTTTCGGCAGGCTTCAGCAAAAACAGCATCGCTGTCGGCTTTTTCTGCCAATTCAACGTGTTCGCATCGTAGTGCCTCCATGATTTCAATGTCAAAGACATAAAGTTGGCTTCGTTGACGCAAAGCTTCATCCCGCCAAGCTTGGACGCGTGGGCCACCGGTCTCCATTGCGATAAGGCCAGTTGCGCAGTGTACGGTGTTTGCAATAGGTGCTAGAAACTCGGCAACACCTGCATAGTCTCTCTTCCACTGCAGCCAGGACACTGCTCCAATCAGCGCGAATAGTGCGACAAGAATCGGGCCACCTATCGACAGAATCAGCACAGCCAGCGGGTCGCCAATGGCACCGGGCTTGGTGAACGCAAGGAGCAGTCCCAATGCAAGTAACATGACTCCGAGGGAGCCGGCTTCGGCGTAGAGCTTTGTCCGTTCCGTCGTCTTCGCCAGTTTCTGCGCTAACTCTCGACGTTGCACAATCTGCTCATCGGACAATGCTTCCAGTGCCAGCCTGATGGCGAGTTTCGCACAGCTCGTGGACCGCGCGACCCGGTCTAAGAATTCGATGTGATTCATTTTGCGCTACCTGATGTTAAGTTTGGGGAGACACGTCATGCAGTTTTCGGCACGAGTCCGCTAACTGGGCCTTTCGCACTGTCGCGGAGACTTCGGCATGGTGCCTCTCTCCCAATGCAACCATAATTTGTATGTCGAACACTCGGAGCTCGCTCCGCTCTTGCAACGCAAGGTCCCGCCAAGCCCGCGGTAGCAGCCCGCCAGTCTCGAGAGCGTGCATGCCGACATCGCAGAATTCAGTGTCGGCCACCTTACCGAGCAAAGCCAAAGTCTCTGCATAGCCGAGACGCCCGAGTACCAAAGCGCTCAGAGGCATGCCCAGCATGTTCGCGAGGACCGCGCAGCACAAACCCAGGAGGAGGTGGGAGAGTCCCATATTAGAAAGCTGGACCTGTGCCGCGAGGTATTGACTAAGCGCGATACCCGCGAAGAAAGCTCCTGTCGTACCGGCGCCCAGGGCGACTGCTCGCAAGCTTTTGAACCGGGCGATTTGTGCCGCAGTTTTTTCGAAGCGGGCCGCGACCTGTTCGTCAGTCTGGAGTAGCTTTGCAAGCTGAACTGCTTTCTCGTTCAGGTCCGTGAGGGTTGATACTTTGTTCAGTAAGTCGCTTCTGCTCATGGAGCACTCAAGATTTTCAATGGTCGTACGACGGATACGGGACCGGAACTTTTGGCGCCGGCACTTTTAGTTTGCTGAAACCTCGGTAGCTACGCCATGCAGCTCCCTGCAGGCTTTTTCTTGTTCTACACGCTTTCGTTCCGCTGTAGCGTCCACGTAATGCAGCCAGCTCATTGCCTGCATTACTTTCAGGTCAAAGGAATAGAGCTGGCCGCGTTCCGACAGGACCGCGTCGCGCCAGGCGGTAACGTTGGGACCGCCTTCCCGTAACAGGTTCACGCCGGTCTGACACATACCCGTTCCAGCTACAGGGGTCAGCAAGTCCGTGATTTTGCTATAGCCGGTGATGACTTCAATAACCGAATGGGCCATCGAAAGCACGATAACGCAGGCGAAGCCTCCGCCAACGCCGAGAAGGGTTCGGTCGAATACGGACAAATTCTCTGAGCTCAAAACACTGGCACTAACCATGCAGCCGATGAACGCTGCCCAGCAGAGATAAATGTGAGCGCGGGCAATCAGCTTTGCATGACGTTCCGCGGGTTGGCGGACGGCGTCGATTTCGGCATCCGTCCAAGTGCGGGCCGCGAAGGCATACGCTCTCGACCTCGGACTGAGGGTGAAGTGGGAGGCAGCTGCTTTAAGGAGGTCAAGTTTCGTCATGGAGAGTCCTGGCTCGGAGGCGGTAGAGCTATAAGTGATACGAACAGTATATCACCAGTATTTCTTTGCGGAAAGCCGATTTTTCGTGCCTTCAAGAAAAAACCGCACCTCGGGGGTGCGGTTGAATGATGCTTAGTTGTGTTCTGGCGCCGTCTCGGCCAGTTCAGCGAAAGCTGCTGACAGCGCGAGCAGCGCTTTCTTCTCGTACGGCAGGCCCAGGTGAGCTGCTTCCGAAACGAAGCCTTTGCTGGTAATGGGCGAGACTTTCACGACGTTGTCGTGAGGGTTGGTCCAGATTTCAACGCCGACCGTGTGTACATGGCCGTTTCGCCCCTTCGAGGCGGGAAGAACGGTTTCTGGGGTTGGCTTGAGCAGCGAGGGGAATTTCAGCTCGATGAATGCGCGAAGCGACATGGTTACTCCTTGTGGTTGTCCTGATGCTGTGTAGCAACCGAAGCGATTTAATCTATTGTTGCCGCGCATAAACTGCCGCTATAATAAAAGAATCAAAACATCGCCTCACGGCGCCGGACGCCCCATGGAACACACTTCAGCCAATCGTCATGTGCTCACGCACGTTCACCACCTTCTTGCCGGCCCGCTGTTCGCGAGTCAAGGCGGCCCGCTTACCGCTGCCCTGGAGGAAGGAGACGCTGACAGCAAAGTTCTGCTCATCGTCGGCGACAACGCATCGGGCAAGAGCTTCATGGTGCAGTTGCTCGCCGGCCGCCTAAACCAGGAAAAGGTCGAACCCATCCAGGTGTCGATGAAATATCGAACGAAGGCGGGCATGCACCAGTCGTTCATGTACGGCCCACTCGGCGATGCTCAGGACTCGACCGGGAACATCTCCATCAATGTCCTCGGCAGCGCCTTCAACACTGCGGAGAACCGGGAGACCCCGTGCTGGCTGATGCTGGACGAGCCGGACATGGGCCTGGCAGACAGCTACTGCGCAGCCCTTGGCACTTACGTGGCTAACTTCGGCAATCGTTTCGCCGGCACCCGTTGTGAAGGGCTCGTGGTCGTCACTCACAGCCGTAAGCTCGTCAACTCGCTGCTGTTCTCGCTGGAAAAGAAGCCACACGTGTTGTGCCTTTCCAGTTACGAGGGCCCAGACCAGCTGCAGGCCTGGCTCGAGGACGAGCGCGAGCGCACGCTTGAAGAGCTTACGCAAATCGGCACGAAGTCTCTGGCGCTGTTCCGCAGTATCACGGTCATCAAGGACACACTGGCCGCGCAAACGCGTCGTTAGCCAATGTCTGGGCTGCTTGGTGAATCGCTACACACCAGTAGGACATTTACTACTGGAAGGAGATTCTCATGGAAGCAGCTCAACCTAAGAAGTTCACGCCGTTTCGCGGGCTCGGCGCTGTCGCATTGCTCGTATTCGGCTTCGTATTCGTGCTCGACGCGCTGATTTTCCACAACGTGGTGCAGAGCTCGGTTCGTAAGCCGGGTCAGCGTATCAGCTGGATTGCAAGTCCGTACTCGAGCTTGCGGCTCCCGATGCCTGACTCGAAGATGCCGATGGCGCAGCGCTTCTTCGGCGGCAAATGGTCGTTCGGACAGCTGAGCGTCTCGGAGCGCCGGCTGCACTCCCTCCAAAAATCGGCAGACAAGTCGGCGGAGAAGTTCGTCGGGCGATTCATCAAGCCATAATTGTCGTCGTCGATTAGGTCACCTTAGAGGGAGAGTCACATGAGCACATTTGATGTTGTCGGTACTGCCTTGGTCGTGGGCGGTGCGCTTGCCATGGCGGCGGTCACCGTCGGCCCAGCCTATTTCTTGTTCGAAGTTCTTCCTAAGATGTGCGAGGAGGCGGAGCGGGACGCAAGAAAGGAGCACTTCATTCGTCAGCGACGCGCTCGCCGAAAAGAACGTATGAAGCAGAGCAAAGAACAGGTCCGTCGGATTTGCCTCGCATCGTAGCGCTATCTCGGTAGCTTGTAATTCGTGACCTGCGGAGCTTTCTCCGCAGGTTTTTCTTTTTGCGCATTCGCAAGCTTCACGCCTCAGTCCGGATAAATTGAGGCGCTAGACCTTACATCCTGTGGCATTGCTGCAGGCTGGGATTCGCCTCCCGCCGCCCACACCTCGAAAGAGGCTGGTGAAGTGCGCAACTCGATTGGCTTCCGTTTCCTTTTTCCAGAAGCTTTTCGTTCGACAACGTGGGCAGTCGACTATCGAGAACGCTAACCGGAGAATTACGATGACCAGTGCGGTCTATAAAGACCAGGCTAACCGCCTGGCAGAACACCTTTCGCGCGTTCACGGCGTGAAACTGAAGCAGGCTTCCATGCTCGAAGCCATCGCGAACCTACATGGTCGCCCCGATTGGAATACGTTGCTCGCAGTAGGCCCGGCCGACGCCGGCAGTCCTGTTGCGGTGTCTTCGCGCAAGCTTGGCCCTACAAGATTCTCTGCTCATGCTCCGTTGGAGCAGCTCCAACGCTGGCTTCGTGACGCGCTTGAGGCGGACGCTTCATCCCTGGACCTGCGCCCTAGCGCCGACGGCTATGATGTCTTCATGCGTATTGACGGAGTTCGCCGGCGCTGTCACGCGGGTTCCTTGGCCGAGTTCGATGCGCTTCACAGTGCGTTGTACAAGCTCGCGGGGCTGGAGATGAAAACCGAATGTCAGGCGGCAAGCCTCGAGCCAGGCGGCGAGTTCGGCGACCTGAGCGTCAACATCGCCGCGGCGCCGATTGACAAGCTGTGGCGGCCCCACATCTTCCTGCGCTGGTCAGCGGCGCAGCCCCGATATTCGAGTTTGGCAGAGCTTGGGCTGTCTGCCCTGCACGACTGGAACTATGGGCTCTTCCAACCGTCGGGTCTGTGCTTGGTTGCCGGCGGCACCGGCTCTGGCCGCACGTCGACGATAGTGGCAAGCGCACGGGCGCTCGCCGCGGAGGGGCGCCGTGTTGTCCTATTGTCGAAGGAAATCGACCCACGCTGGATTCCCGGAGCTACTGTTGAGCGGGACAGTCGGGATGTGGGCGACGTCATCCTGGTCGACGAGCTGCGTGATGAATACAACGCGACCCATGCCAGAGAGATGGCCAGCTATGGAATGTTGGTGATTGCCCCAATACATGCCAGGGACACCCAAGGTGCGCTCACTCGGCTTCGTTCTTGGGGACTGCGCGACACGGCCCTTGATTCGGATTTGAACGTCGTGATGGCTCAGCAGCTTGTTCGCAGGGTCTGCAGCAACTGTAAGGGGGAAGGGTGCTCGTCGTGCGATAAAGGCCAGCAAGGTCGGATTGCACTGACGGAGGCTATCATTGCGACGCCCGGCCGGCCAATCACCCGCCCAATTGGAGGCAAAGCCGAGAGCATCCTGACACTGCGTCACGACGGTGTGAAAAAGCACCGCCAAGGCCTGGTTCACAAAGATGAGCTGACACGCGTGTTTGGCATGGACATCGTCGGCTCGGACGATTAAGTGCACATCTCCTCGAAGCCCCAGGTTCAACAGGCCTGGGGCTTTTGACAGCGGAAGGGAAAGGCTCGCTACACTGCTCAGGACAACTACTTTGAAGGACTGAGCATGATTACCGTAAGCCAAGTACTGGACCTGGCCGATAAACACAATCTCCCCCTCCACAGCGAATGGGAGCGAAGCACCAACGGTCGCGACTTCCCGAAGCGGCTTAAAATGCATCTCAGCATGTTCAAGCCGATGCCCGAGGTGTGGGAATTCTTATTGTCGGACGAGACCGAAGTGCCTCTGCGAATCACGGGCTCCCGACCGGGTATCCATGACACCCTCCATCCGGAATACGTGCCGCTGCTGGCGCGCATTAACGAGAAACGTGTCGCCCTCAACCTCGACCCCATTCGCAACTAATCTGCAGTTAACACCTCTCGAAAGGACATACTATGAATGGTACCAACCGCGTCCACGGCTACAACGACTACCGTGAGCGTGATGAACGCCTGCGTGACCTGCACTTCCGTCTCGTTCGTGCCAAGGCCCAGCGTAACAAGCACCTGCAGTCGGAAATCGAGCGAGAAATCCGCCGCTGCTAAGTTCGCTGCTTCTTCCAACCCCCGATAACTCGGGGGTTTTTCTTTGTCTGTGCCAGGTAAGTGGAGGTCGCTACACAAGGCAGGACCACTTTTTTCGACTTTCGCTTTCCGGGCGCGCCGGCGCGAGCTAACCCTCGCCGTCGACAACCCAAGGCACTTTTCAAGGACAAACTATGCATACCGCAATCGCAACGCCGGAAATTGTCGCAGCTGCGAACATCCCGAGCGTCATCACCAAGGAACTGAAGCTGGCGACGTCTGCCGGCCGTGAACGCATTCGTCTGTCCAGCAACTTCCTGGGCATGATGGGTTTCGAGAAGGGCGTGAAGCACACCGTTGAGCCGCTGCCAGGCACCTACGGCATGGTGCTCAATACCGACGTTAACGGCTCGAAGAAGGTGTACGAACGTCGCTACGCCTCGCGTCGCAACAACCCTCTCGAAACGCAAATCGAGATTTCGAGCTCCGAGATTCTTCGGAAGTGCCTGCCAATGGGCGCAGAGCGTCTGCACTTCGAGATGCGCCGCGGCCAAATCATCATCCGGCCGGTCGACAACCGCACGTTCTCGATTCGCAAGTCGATTCGCGAGATGTACGACCCTCGCACGGCTTTCGTCGCGCTTACGGGTGGCATCGATGTCCGTTGCTTCCAGGACGCCGGGTTCAGTATCGACAGCATCCTCGAATACCGGCCGCAGGAAGCCCGTGACAAGGATACTGACAAGACTGAGACAGGTGCGCTGAACTGCCTGTTCAATTCGGCGCCGCGCGTGCTGTACAACGAGGACATCTTCAAGGTCGACATGGACCGCGTCCGTGCCCTGGCCCGCGAAGGTGTGCCAATCGGCTGTCTGTCGCTCTCGCTGCAATGTGACGACTTCTCGAGTGCGAAGGCTAACAGCCTCAAGGAAAAGAGTCTGCGTGACGGCACCAGTAGCAAGAACATGGCTTACCCGGGCCTGCGCCTGGTCGAAGTCGTGCGGCCGGCTACTGTCATGATTGAGAACGTCCCTGCGTTCGGAAGCTCGGCGCAGTACCAGATGTTCCGCGAAATCCTGACGGACTGGGGCTACCACGTGAAAGATGCCATCATGGCGGCGCCGGAAAACGGCGACCTGACGTTGCGTAAGCGTTTCTACATGGTGGCGTCGGTGTTCCCTGGCTTCGAGTTCCCAGAACCTGAAGCTGTGAGCTCCTCCTTGCTGTGGCCGCAGATTGAGCGCTTCCTGCCTGGTTGCCGCGACGTCAGCCACACGAAGAGCTTGGCCGACGGTTTGGCTGGCGGGCGCGCGCGGTTGATTACGCCGGCGTCCACGCATAGCCCAACCATCATGAAGTCGCAGATGCGAGGCGCCAAGGACTCCGTGTTCCTGGCCATGCCAGACGGCACCTACCGATTCCCGTCGAACGAACTGCTGCAGTTCCTCAACGGTATCCCGGCAGACATGCCTTTCGGCCTGCAGGCTCAGGACATCGAATCGGAAATCATCGGGCAGTCCATCAGCTATGGCATGCATCATCGCCTATGTGAGCAGATTGGCAAGCACCTGAAGGCACAGCAGCAGTCGGTCAGCTTCGTGCGTGCCTCGCAGTTCACGGCAGGTGTCCAGATGTCGCTGCCGGGCCTCGCAGCCTAAGCCCGGACCAAGGAGAAAGGTATGGCAAATCAGGAAAATGATGTTGTCCCCGGCGCGCCCCGAGTTTTGGTCGTCAAGTGCGCAGATGGTTCCATCTCGTATTGCTTCGAGGGGCTCGAGCCAGGGTGGGAGGTGCCGGTTAATTTGGCATCGTTGTCGCCCGCGGAGCTGAGGGCAATCGCCGACCACAAGGAGGCGCTGCTGCAACGAGGTTTCAAGAACTTCTGCTAGTTCGCGAGACCTGTAGCCTCGTAATTTCTAACCCGTCCTCGTGACGGGTTTTTCTTTGGTCGCAGCTAACCCCGGGCGCTATACCCGATACCAAAACATACGGAGACAGGCATGACCAAACGCGCGACGAGCTACCTCTTGCTGGCAGGAGTTCTGGCCCTGGCGGGGCTTGCAGGAGAGATGCGGTTCCAGTACCACAAGGTGAGCGACACCATCGCCAAAAGCGAAGCATTCTACGAATGCTGTGGGTTCAGCCGACTTGAACTGTTGAAGACCCGCGCCGTTGTGCGCATTGTCCAGGATGACGCCGGATTACTCGACCGGACGTTAGCCGATGTGCAGCTCGTCTCTGCCTGGCGCATCGCAGCAGGAATGACTCGTGTCGATGTGCAGCGGCCGGCGCTGACTGAAATGTTCAACCGCTACGGTGCCGATGTGAATGCGCTGATGTCCAAAATCGGAGTAAGCCGTGACCAGTTCGGCGCGATAGCTGCCGAGCTGGACCGATACCTCGAGGAGCCTAAACATGCTCCGACGCTCACTCCTGCGCAGCGCAACGACCTCAAGCGCCTGCGTGCTTACGCGCCAGAGCTCTCTGGTCTGGCCACGCGCGCGCTGGCGGATTTTGAGCTGCTGGCGGTCGCCCAAGGCTACGACAACGACATCGAGTACCTGCGAAGCACCGAGGGGCACTGGGAAGACCGCCCTCTGGGTGAGCTAGCGTTTGCTATGTTCGGGCCTTCGCAAGTCGACCGCGGGCCGCGGGGCCGGACCAACTGCTGGGGGCCACTGTAGCGCTTCCGGTCACGATGCCGCAACAAAAAGCCGCTCGGTGAGCGGCTTTTGAACTTCTGCGTTACTTGCGGGACGTCGGCTCGGCCGGCGTGCAGGCCTTGACGTCCTTTACGCGCGTTACCGAGGCTTTCGTGATGTTAAAGCTGCCCTGATACCAACGTGAGCTCGAATCGAGCTTCTTGCCGCTCACCGCGTCTTCCTTGGCCAGGAGCGCCGGCTGGCAGGTCTCGCCCATCTTGTCTTTCATCGCCTTCCAGGGCGAGAGCGTTATGCGTTCGAGCTTGTTGCAGACGGTGACTTCGCAGTAGCCTGGTGGTGGCGCTGCCATGGCGCTGGTGGCCGAGAATGACACGGCGAGGGCAGCCGCGAGTGAGAGGAGCTTGAAGAGGCGAGTGCGCATGCCGAATTCCTTTTGATTTATGGGTATTTGGGCCTGGTACGCGCAGTGTAGAGGCCGAGTTTATATCGACGTGGCGCTGGAGCAAGAAAAAGCCGCTCCGAGGAGCGGCTTTGAATGATTATGCGAATTGGTCAGGGTTTGTCGAAACAAAGCCAGATTGTCGTACCACTTTGAGTGCAGATATCGAGACCTCATCGGTAGTGTTGTACCCACCAATGTCCTCCAAGGCGTACCCGAGCCATGTCCAAGCCTCGGCCTCGGTAGGGCGACGCGCGTAGCCGACGGCTGGGTGGTAGGCTGCCCATTCGGAACTGCCTTCCTGTGCCACAACAGAGCTATGCTCACGGAGACGATTCGCGCCAGGTGCGACGAATCCCGATTGAAGCTCCAGCTGTACGAAGAGCGGGTAGCGGAACGCGCGCAAGAAACGCATCGCTTGTTTGACGTCCAGCTCTACGCCGAGCTTGGTCCAATACGCCGGGTCCTGGGTGCTGTTGTTGTCTGAGACATACGAGTGCGTTACCTCGATGTTCTCGCCCCAAATCTGAAAGGCTTTACTCAGCTCATCCTTGGTGTACTCGACCTCCCAGCCGTTCTTGGCCAACTCCAGGATGGTCTCCGCCGGCGCCGTCAATAACCACTGTGCGGCGTTGAATTCGTCGAACTCGACTTTGTCGAAGGAGTAGCTAGCGCCTTCAACCAGGGCAGGGACGACCTTCACACCCTCAGCAGTTTCGATTTTGTAGAACATCATCGAGTCCGTCGAATCCTGTTCCGCGGTCTCCGCGGTCTCCGCAGGGGAGGCAGCAGTCGGGGCCGGCTCTTGGTCCAGTTTTGCCGAAAGGTGGTTCCAGCTCTTCGAGTCGTACATGCGGGCCACGGCTTCGAGGGCTGTGCCGTACGAAATCTCGGCGCCGGCGGTCTTCAAAAAGGAAACCAGGTTCTTTGCTTGGTGTTTTGCCGATGTTTCGGTCAGGTTGAAATTCATGTGAAACTCTCCAATCGTTAGATTGGCCTCCTATGGTTATGTCCTAAGGTAAAGTACGGTGCGCGCCTTGCCGCCAAGGCCAATCAAAAGGGATTGGGGATTTGACAACGGGTACTACAGTTGCAACCGAATTCACAGTGCCGCGTGAGCGGTGCGCGCTGCAGGCTCGGTTAAGCCTCAGACTAGTCCTGAATTGTATAGGCATCGGCCGGGCGTGGCGACTGACTAGAGAAGTGGTGCTGTCCACGTTCCGTGGACGTGAACTCAGGCTGGACAAGCTAGAAAGGAAAAAAGCCCGCTGATTGCTCGGCGGGCTTGGGAATGACGGGATGGCTTAGATGTGGAACATCTGGCGCATGGGCCCGAAGTTGATTCTCAGCTTACTGGCGTAGGCTGCTTCGAAACTGAAGAAAGTCGCACAGGGATTGCGCCGGCGCTCCTCGGAGATTTTCTCGTGGTATTGCGTCTGCAACGCAGCACGACGAGCGCGCTGCGCCGGCCCGAATTCGATGGCCGAGCGGATGAGAAAGCGCGTGATGCGCTTGCCCCCGTGCAGCTCGTTAATCGGGCGGTCGCCGTACAGCTTGAAGTCTCGCTTTTTCAAGCGTTCCGTGAGCATCATCGTATTCTTGGCAATTTCATCGGCGCCGTAGCCCAGCGAAGCCAATACCTCGCGATACCTGCGCACGAATTGTGCGAAGCGTGCCTCCACGTACTCTTTATTCACCAGCATAGTCTTCCTTTCTTTGTCCTATTCAGTTAAGCCTGCATAATTCACTGGCGATAGCCGCCGGCATAACCCCTGTCCGGACAGCCGTACACGTTGGCCAGGCCACACTGCTCCATCCAGGCTACGATTGCTTCCGGCGGTGCCCCGAGGATGCCGAACTTCTCGCGGCCGTCCGATTCCGTCCTGCGGTACATGAACGGAATCTGGAAACGAGCCGAAGCATCCGGAGTTTCATCGGTCGACTCCGGCATCCACGCCACCGAGGTGCCGGCGATGTCGATGCGTTCCGCCGCCTGCAGCAGCTGGTGCTGCGCTTGGACGCGCTCCCTGAGCACTTCCAGAGACACGCCCTTGACCGCTGCTTTGCTGGCCAGGCGCCAGTCGGCAAATGCGTCGACGTCCACGTCCGGGCAAAGCCCCTTGTACGCCGCGTCAGGGCAGTGGTCCGCTGCGCAGATGATGCGCTGTTCAGCCGTTGGTACCTTGCCCAGCAACGCAAGCACTTGACCGAGCGACGAGCCTTCCAGGTACCGGGACGGACCGCAGTCATAGCCCGGGTCGCCAGGCCGGTGGTGGTCGACGATGACGGATGCGCACAAGCCCATCACCTCGCATTCAACAAACACCAGCTCCGCGTCCTTGGTGATTGGGGCCGAAGTCCCATTCGCCTTGTAAGCGTTGACGGCTTTGACGTTCGCGCCGAAAAACCGAGCGTGAACGTACTTTTCGCCCGCTTCTTCCAGCACTCGAACGATTTCCCGCATCTCCGGGTCGTTTGACCCCAACACAAAAATACGCATTTTCACTTCCAAATAGTTGTCCTTTTCAGTGTAGCCAACTAGCTGAGCTTGGGGAAGAATGCAAAACTCCGCCGAAGCGGAGCGAAGAGGGCGCGGTCTGGCCTAGCACGTGGCTGCTGCTTCGGAGTGATGTTCCCAAAATAGGTACGTTCGTACCCAAATTAGGAATGATGTCCGGGAGACTGCTGCGCGAGCGATTTAAGGCGCAGGCGGGAAGGTGAGGGGAAGGACCTTCGCGCGGATTTCCCGGAAAACGTCCATCGCCTCCGATAACCTGGCAGGACCAACGTTGCGTTCGAATGTCGCCAGCGCCTGGGGCTCAGCATTCGGATGAGCTTCGAGGTAGCTCTCGTACATGCATAGATGTGCGTCGCAGGACACGAGAATGTCGTGGGGGGTGCCCTTGAGGATTGCATGCCCAAGCATGCTGAAGTTGTGAAGGCAGTCTGACAGCCACATGACGTCGACGGGAGCCTGCGCTTGGCGTGCCGCTTCCGGGTTGTATGCGCTATGCCTACGAATTGCTGTCGCAACATGTGCGGCGAAGTTCAGTAGCTTTGCAAGTTCTTCGGTCAGGTCGGGTCTCACTGATTGCTCCTCGGGTTGTCTAGGGTGTAGGCCCTAGAGTTATAGGCCGTGGTCACTAGACAAAAGAAGCAGGGTTGGAGGTGTAGTTCTCTACAGAAACTACTGCTATAATAAACGTTCAAATTCAATGCAAAGCGCGATTGCGCTAGCGGAAAGTCAAAATGACAAAAACTGCGGCACCGGCCAATCCGGTACTTTCCGCGTCCCCGGACGCGCAGAACTCGCTCACTCCTGAAAAACACATTGAGACCCTTGGTGGCGAGCTTCTCCGGCTTGAAGGACGGGTGCTCGTTCGTCTGACGGGTGAGGCCCTGGTCGGAGAAATCCGCGTGCCGTACCGCCTGGTGCCAAGCAATGGCGTCCTCGCTAAAGCCAGCAAATGGCGTAATCTGCCGCCGGCAGAACAGCTGCTGATGGTGACGCAGCGCGTGAACGCAAAAGCGCTCGCGACGCTGAAGCTGCAGGTCGAGAACTTCGCTCGGCCGTTCATTGCGCGCGCGACGCGCGCTGGGCTGGACCCAGAGGTGTTCCTCAATGCGCTGGCGCTTCAAGGCTCCACGGACCCGGTCGAGACCGTCTTCGCTGCGGTTGACCAGCGACTGACCAACGCCATCGAACAGCATTGCGCGGCTCGAGACGCAGCCCTGACCCGTGACAGCGTCAATCTGGCAGAGTACCCGGAATCGTTCGAGCTCGCGCATCGCATGAAGCGCAAATTCATCCTCGTTATCGGCCCGACCAACAGTGGCAAATCCTACGCCGCCATCCAGGCTCTCGCGAATGCTCGCACCGGCGCGTACCTGGCGCCGCTTCGACTGCTGGCGCTGGAGAACTATGAGCGTCTCGCCAGCCATCTGGGGGAGCACGAGAAGCGCGTGAGCCTAATCACCGGCGATGAGCGTCGTGAGGTCGAAGGTGCCACGCACGTCGCCAGCACCGTCGAGATGCTGGACACCCGCACCCGGGTGGACGTTGTCGTCATTGACGAAATTCAGTTGCTGAGCGACCCAGAGCGCGGCTCCGCGTGGACGGCGGCCGTCTGTGGTGCGCCGGCCCCAATCGTCTACCTCGTGGGCGCCCTGGAGGCCCGCGGTGCCGTCGAGGCCTTGGCGGAGCGTCTGGGCTGCGAGCTCGAGGTACAGGTTTTGAAGCGCAAGTCTCCTTTGACGCTGCAGCCGGCCGCAGTTGGCAAGATTCGCAACCTCAAGAAGGGCGACGCAGTTATCGCTTTCTCTCGCCGCGACGTGCTCGCTTGGCGTGACCGCCTGACCGAGGCGGGATTCAGTGTGGCCACAATCTACGGAAACCTCAGTCCCGAAGTGCGCCGGGCACAAGCTGCTCGGTTCACGGAAGGAGCCGCGGACGTCGTAGTGGGCACTGATGCACTAGGTATGGGCCTCAACCTTCCGGTAAGTCGTGTCATTTTGACAACATCTACTAAGTTTAATGGCGTGGACGAAGAAGAACTCCCGGCCGCGCTGGCACAGCAAATCGCAGGGCGGGCAGGGCGGTTCGGGATGCACGAAGAAGGCTTTGTCGCCGGCTTCGACGACCAAACGCACCAGGTTCTCCGCTCGCTGCTCAAGGAGAAGGTGCCACAGGTTCCTGTTACCGGATTCTGGGTCGCTCCAACGCTGGAGCACTTGACCCGCATCTCGCAGGCCACCGCGGATACATCTTTGGCCAACCTGTTGAAACGGTTCGTGCGTAACATCGATGTGCTCGATGGCTTCTTCCGTCCGAGGGTGACGGAAGAGCAGGCTGAGCGCGCGCTCTGGCTCGACACGCTGCCACTGTCCCTGGAAGACAAGTTCACGCTCTCGTTGGTGCCGGTGTCGACTCGCATCGCTTCGCTGAACCAAGCCTGGCAAAGCTGGGCTACAAACCTGTCCCGCAAGAAGCCCAGCATCCTCAGTACGTTTGGCGCGCTGACTGGTCGGCAGAGCCTGCAGGACGTCGAAGATGCTTGCAAGCTGTATTCCGCATACGCCTGGCTCGGCTATCGCAATCCGGATTTCTTCCCGAGCACTGCCGCTGCGCTGAAGCTCGCACGTGCGGCATCGGACCAAGTGGACCAGATTCTGCTCGCCCAGAACAAGGCGCAACGTAAAGCCCCGGGCGCAGCGCAAGGGGAATCTCCCTACCGCGACAAAGGGGCAGGGTCCTCACGAGGTGGCCGACCGACTCGTAAAGGAGACGGCGCCCGTAAAACTGCGGAAGCGACCGGCATCCTCACCCGCGCATCGCGATAACTCTGATACGGAGCGAACATGGAAAAGTCACCGTCCGATGTCGAAGCAACGCTCGCTAAGGTAATGGGCGGCTTGCTGGAGCACGCACAGGCCGAGCGGCGTAAGGAAGTGCCGTACCAGATGCTGTTCGGCGCTTTCAAGGACAGCGGCATCGCTGCTGCCGTCTTCGAGGCCCAGGAGAAGATGGAGCAGGTTGCACTGGACTTGATTCAGGTTCTCGAAGACGCTACCGGCAAAGAAGTAGACAGCGAGCTGTTCCAGGTTGTCATGGGCCTGCCGCTGGCGGCGTTGCTGACCGAGTGGGATGTCCAGAAGCACGACGGTAGTGTCTGCTGCGTAGACAAAAGCTCCCTTTTGCTGCGTACGTATATGTACGAGAAACTCGGTATCGATGTGGAGCAAACGCCGTTCAAAGCCAGGCCTAGCCGGCGCCCGGAACAAGCCGAAAGCAAGGACGAATAGAATGTCGATGACCCCGGAAAAAGACGCACCGATGCCAGCTGGCGTCGAGGCCATGAGCAAGCAGCAGCTGTGGAATTGGTTTCAGCGCACCCAACGCGCCGCCGCCGAGACCCTAGCCCTTCGCGAGAAGTTCTTCGTCACGACCACTGGCCTTCACCCGTCACGCTCCCACTTGCTGGGAGACCCGTCGACCACGATTGAAGAGCAGCGAAAGCGCATCAAGGGCCTGGAGCAGCAGATGGGCGAAATGCAGCGCGGGTACGACAAGAAGCTGCGCAAGGCTCTTGCAGCTGCGCAGGCATCGGAGAAGCAGGCATTGGCGGCCCTTGTAAAGGCTCGGCTGTTGTTCGGTTCGATGACGGTAGCAGTTGAGGCTGGGGGCGACATTCCACCCGAGCTTCTCGCAGAGTTTCGGGTGGTGCTTGGCGTTGATGAAGACGGGACAAGTGAGGTGCCCGCTGCTCTGCCAACTGCCTCGGCCGGCCATCCTTAATCACATGACGTGACCTCACCATGCAAACTACTACTGACGCCTCGCAACTTCCGAACCAATCCGTAACATGGGGCCGGGACATCGTGTCGTTCGATGCTTGGCTTGCGGGCTCGGAGAGCCTCTATGCGTCTCGGGCGGCGGCCCTTGTTGGCTACCTGCAGGCCCAAATCATCGCGGCCTCCCCGGAGCTCGTCGGGCGAGAGTTTCACCACGCGGCACTCGGGGTGGTGGCACATCTCAGTCTGCACAACAATCGCGCGCAGGAGTTGCTCTACGCTTACTTAGCGCTGACCGTTGGCGGAGACCCTGAGCCTGCCAATAAGCTCATTGCCGGCCACCGGCTAAATCCAAATCTTCATCCCGAGTACGTGCAGGCTACGCGCTGCTACGGATGAGCCCCTACAATCAGAACGAGAGCATTCGCATAATGTTGACGCTAAAAAGCACCGAAGTCACGGAAAAGCACGGTATCAAGGCCCACTATGAATTGGTGGATAACCCTGGTGGCAAGCACAAGACCACACTGACGCAAGACCTTCACCTGAACATCTGTCCGGAAACTGGCCGGGTGACGGGGGAGTTGCGAATCACCTCGCTCGAGGGGCGCAACATCGAAGAGCTGACCGCGCAGCTGGCGCGCTGGTGCGAGCGCCTAGCGAACGCCGCGCGTGAGCCAATGCAGGTCGTGACCGCGGTTCCGGTGTTCCGCAAGGACTATGAGGCGGAGCGTAAGCTCGAAGAAGCCGGCGGCCCCGTCGGACTCACGCTTGTCCGGCTGCAGGAGCGATGCCGTGCTCTGGGCTTGTCCCCGGAGCAGACGCTGGCCTATGCCAACGAACTGTTCCAGGCCGACTTTATCACGCTCCCTCGTACCGACGTCGGGAATCTTCCTGCTACTGCTCGAGACGACATCGACGACATCCTGGCGGCAATTGAGGCCCGGGTGCCGGGCATGGCGAAGGGAGTAGTCGCTCGACCTGACAGCTCGCTGTTCAGGGACCCGTTCCCCTTCACAAAGACGGCAATCGTTCCCACTGCCGAGGACGAGGACCAGCATTGGTCGGCCCTCAGCGAGAATGCCAAAGCCGTCTTCAAGGTCGTTGCGGAGGCGTACTTGGAGACCGCAGGCGCGCGCCCTGCAGAGACTCCGCAAGAGGTCGCTACGTGAGTCGGGCGTTGGTTCAAAAGGTGTTGGCGCAGCTGCGGCCGGCGCCGCCGGCTGGGGAACTTTGCCTCTCGCGAGTGTTGGACCCCGCTCGGCATATCTCGTTCGAGTTCCAGGACGGGGAGTGCCGACATACCGTCATCATCGGAAGCACTCGACAGGGAGTCAGGCGACATCGCACCGAGCAGCTGGTAAGCGCCGAATAAGCGGTATACTGAGGCTTGGTCGAATATCAACAACACTGCGACACGAACATGCGCTCGATAACATCACTCTTTCTCATCTTGGTTCTGCTCGCCGGCGGCTACCGATTTTTGGCCTCTATCATCGTGAAAGACGGAGCGGAAGTCATCTTTCCCGACAACGCCTGCCCAGTGCCTCGAGTGCCTGAAAAGCTATGTACTATCCATGGAAGCATCAGCACTGATTTCATCAGTGGGGACATGCTTATCGAGACTGAAGACGGCACTACCTGGATGATTCCACAGACCCAAGTCCGCGGCGTCATCTACCCCGCAGGTCAAGCTAAGTACAAGTTGCAGCCGACTGCTCTGCTATTTCTGGTGACGATTCTGGGAGGGCTCGTGATGTGTTTGCTCGGATGGTACAGTCTCCACCGACGAACACGGAACCAGCCGTGAGAAGAAAAAAAGCCCACGCAAAGTGGGCTTTTCAATTACAGGGGTAGGTTACGGCGCAGGCTTAATCCACCAGCGATTCGCGTCGCACCAGTCATAGAGACGGTCGAGCAGCCTGGTGAAGTCCGCTTGGATGTCCGGGCAGTTTTCCACGAATTCCAGGTTCCATCCTTCGAGGGTCGTGACGAAGGCTTCCAGGTCGGCGTCCGCAGGCGAGAACTCGAGAACCTGAGCTGCTGGAATCGAAGCACGCACTTCCTTCGCGGCTCCGTGGAAGCCGTCGAGCATGTCTTGCGCCGTGAGGGTGTCTTCGCCCACATTGAAGCGCTCGAACAGCGGGCCGACTTGCGCCAGGAAGGTGAGTTCGCCATCCCAAGGTGGAATTCCAGCCTTGGCACGTTCGCGCACAGCAACATGGCATTCGACGAGGGAATCGAGGGTACGGGGCATACAGTTCTCCAATTTAAGTTGTCCTACTGCTGTATAGCGCCCGCCGGCCCAGCCGAGGCAAGCAGCAAAGAAAAACCGCCTGACGAACGAGTCGACAAGGCGGTAATGAATGAGGTGGCGTAAGCAGACCTTGGTAGGTGAGCGTTAGGATGCCAGGTTGAAAACGCTGATGACTTCAGCGATGTTCAGACCCAGGTAACCGGCCACGATAAACAAAAGCAGGCTGATGACAGCGCCGATTTTTTCGAACTTCGATTCCTTCGGGGTCGAAGAAAGATACGATTTGTCAGCGTGGTCACGGAAGCTAATGGAAGTCATGGTGCTCTCCTAGAAGAAGTAAGTTGTCCTACTCCGTGTAGCTACCAAGTAGGTCTTTTTGACCAGTTGCGTTAAATTCTGTGTATGCGCTTGCGAAAGCTTCGACCTTGCCCTTGGCGCTGGCTTCCTCGAGCGCGTCGAGAGCCGCTTTCGAGAACAGATGCTTCGTAACAGGGTTGCGCAGCAGGCCCTCTTGAGCCTGGCATCCGTGAGCGAAGTACTCGCCAAACTTCGCCTGGAACGCTTCGATTGCAGCGAACTCGTCTTCTGCCTGCACTACGCAGGCCATCTTGGTGCGGCCTTCTCCGGTGGCCAGGTAGTCCAGCCAAACTGTCCAAAGTTTCATGTGTGCTCCCGTGTAGTCGTGAATGAACCTCTCGGCCGGGACTCTGGCTACGGTAAAATCCAGGTGAATGGCCGAGGTTCTGATGCGCCGTGTAGCGTCCTGCAGTTAGCCTTGCCTCACGCGAGGGTGGTGCTAAACCGGATTTGCTACAGGAGAAATCACACTTTTCTCGAAGCCATGCATTCCCGTCGACTCTTCCTCCAGCAATCGCTCATTCTCAGCGCATCCGGGGTGGCACTTGGAGCCCTCGCAGGCTGTTCCTCGCCGCCCTCAATCGCCCCTGCATCGCGGGCCCGGCCGCCGGCGCCGGCGGCTGCGGTCAAGCGCCTGGCACCGAACAGCATTGCCAAACCACGCCCGGGGGCCGAACCGCCACCCGATTTGTTCGATGCCGGGATGCTCGACATTGACTTCTGGGTGAAACCACGTACCCTAACGATGTACAGGCCTCAAACCGGTGAACGCGTCAGCGTGCTCTACTGGAAGGACGGTGAAGTCGACCCGGCGGCCTACAAAAAGCTCTGCCACATCCTGCGCGACGTTAATGGCAAGGCCAGCCGCGACATGGACCCGCGGCTGCTTGAAGTCCTGTGGGGCACCCAGGCTTTCGTGGCCAACTTCGGCATCACCGCGCCGCTCGAAATCTTGTCGGGCTACCGGACCCCGGCATCGAACAAACGCCTACAGGAAAGTGGCGTGCCGGCCGCGCGCAAGTCGCTGCACATGGAAGGGAAGGCCGCTGACATCCGAATTCGGGGCCTCGACCCTGCCGTCCTGGGAAATCTTGTTCGCAGTTTTCGTCAGGGTGGTGTTGGGTTTTACTACCGACCAAGCAAGGCTGGAGGTTGGATTCACGTAGACACCGGCCTGCGGCGAACTTGGAAGGGTTGAGCCGCGCGACGTAACATGACTACCTACACTCGATAGGTCAACTATTTTGGAAACACCATGCACAAAGACATAAAAGAACTGCTGGTAGCACTCACTGCTGGACCAACTCCACACCTGGCGTTGAAAGCCGCTCGCGCGGATGGGTCGCTGGCCCGGCTGATGCCAGAACTCGACGCCCTGTATGGCGTACCTCAGACGGAAGAACACCACCCAGAGGTCGACACCGGCATTCACTGCGAGATGGTGATGGAAGTGGCGGCGCTGCTGTCCAATCGTCCTCGTGCTCGTTTTGCTGCGCTGATGCATGACCTCGGCAAGGGTATTACCCCCCGGGAGGAGTGGCCGAAGCACCACATGCACGAAGCCAACGGGATTCCGCTCGTTGAGCAATTGTGCGACCGCGCCGGCGTCCCCGATGACTGGCGCCGAATCGGGGTGCTGACGTCGAAATACCACCTGGAAGGACACAAGGCGATGAACCTGCGTCCCGGTACACTCGTCAAATTCTTCCAGGAGACGGGTTTCTTAGACGATGCGACGATGTTCGCGGACTTCTTACTCGCCTGCGAGGCCGACAAGCGTGGACGTGGCGGTATGCTCGATTCAGACTATCCGCAAGGGCAGTTCCTGGCCAAAGCCATGGAGGTTGTTCGGTATGCGCTCCCGCTGAAGGCAAACCTGCCTGACGACGAAGCTCTGTATGTCGGTCGTATCCGCGACCTGAAGCGGTACATGGTCGGGTTGAAGCGGCCTACAGCAGAAATGGTGTAAGCCCGCAGTCGCATTTTCGCTTCATTTAAAGCCTCTTCGGAGGCTTTTTCCTTTTCCTGACGACATCAAGAATTGCTGCACGGTATTACCAGTGCTATAATAATCGTCAGAAATAATACTTTTCTTGATGCTGCTCGCGTCCTTTACAGGGTTGCCGCGACGGCGCCTCTTCAACTGCCCCAGGGCGGGCACAGACTAAGGACTCAAATGGACATCACTCCCGGATACGGCAAACGTGTGAAGCTCGCACGGACTGAACGCGCATTCACGCAAGTCGGGCTTGCCCGTACCGCGCTCTCGGGCGGCGCCTCCGCCAAAAATATCGGCCGCATCGAGAACGAGCAGGTCAAGCCAAGGGCTTCGACGTTGACCAAGATTGCCGACGCAACCGGCGTGGACGTGGACTGGCTTTTGACTGGCCGCACCCTCATGCGCGAGAACTGCGTCGTCCGCACCGCAGGCATCGGTCGCCGTATCAATGCGTACCGCGGCGAACGCGGATACTCGCTGCGCTTCGTTGCAGAAAAGTCCGAGCTGGGCGCTTCCGCGAAGAACGTGAGCCGACTCGAGACCGGTGAGCACCGGCCTCGCACCGGAACTCTGGAGCGTATCGCCAGCGTACTGGACGTCCCCGTTGAACGTCTGGCGTTCGGCGCCTAACGCCGCGGCCCGAAGAGCCCTATATGCCCGGTAAGCAGTCCAAACTACGTTATCGAGCCATGCTAGCTGAAGTTGAGGCGAAGGCTCGGGCGGCCTTTGCGGCGGGGAGCGACACCAACCCTTATCCGGCTGAAGACAAAAGGCACGAGCGGTTCCGCCGGCGCCTAGACAACATCCAGGCTATCGCATGGGTGTTCGACCTCTGAGAGAGTCCAGAATCCTCGCTACGGTGGGGATTTTTCTTTTCAGCACTGCCCCCAAAAGAAAAAGCCCGCTGGCCAGGACGGCGAGCGGGCTCTCGGGGATGCGGGCGATTACGGATTGACCTTCTCGAGGTAGTCCGGTGTCAGGCCGACGAACGGGCCCTGGTTCGGCGTGACGGTCACTGGTACTTCGCCTTCCACTTCGATGCCGTAGGTCGGGCCCGGGTACTGGTACACGACTTGGTTCAGGCGGAATCCCTCGTACGGCTTGACGATTCGGAACTGTTCGGGCAGCTTGCGCTGGGCGGCAGCTGCAACGGTTGGGTTGAAGGCTTTTGGTGGGCGCTTGGCCGAATTTTGGGTATGCATGCTGTTCTCTGTATTTGGGTATTCTTAGGTGCCTACTGGATTCTTCACAGCTAGGTTCTCCGCGCAACGTTGCGCGATGTGTGTATTATAGCACCAGTAATTTAAAAAGTCGAATTGATATCCACGGCGGACAGGAGCTCTTGCACTGGAACAGGGCGGCCAAGCACATCACCTTGGACTTCGTCTGCTTCGAGGGTTCGCACCAGGGCCAGGTGCTCCGCTGTCGATACCCCGCGCACCGAGACAGCGAAACCTAGCGCCTTCAGCATTGCAATCATCGCGCGCAGCAGGCGGCCTGGCGGGCTTTCGACGAGAGCGTGCTCGATGTACTCCGTTGCGATGCGTACGCGCGAGAACCCGATGCGGCGTAGGCCGGCAACGCCCACATTGCCTGTTCCGTAGTCGTCGAGCGTGACCTCAATTCCCAGGCCGCGCAGAATGTGAACGAGCGATTCCGCCGGGCCGGTTTCAACCGGCACCATGGATTCGCGCAGGCTGAAAGAGAGGTTTCGCGACTGCAGGCCTGATTCGGCAAGAGCAATGCGCAGCAGTCCGACGAACTGGTGCTGTTTCAGGAGCAGGGGGCCGAAATTCACGGAGACGCGAATGTTCTTGCCTGCATCTCCCAGCGCATGCTGAACCTTCGCTACTTCAGGGAGAAGCCATTTGACGAATTTTTGGCCCAGGCTCATGCGCTGTGCATCGTCTAAGAACTCCGCGGGAGCCAATAGGCCCCTGGTCGGGTGGTTCCAGTAGAGGAGCGTCTCAACTGCAACTACACGACGGCCCTGACCATCGAACTGCGGGCACACTCGAAGTTCGAACTGGTTCTTGTCGAGGCCTTCTTTCATCTCTCGCTGCAGGCCAACCATTTCGGAGCTCTCATCGTCCATCGCAGGGCTATAGAAGCGGAACTGGTTCTTCCCGCTGCGCTTGGCGCGATACATGGCAGCGTCTGCGCTGGCCATTAGCTTGTCCAGGGTAACATCGTCCGGCGCCACTGCGATTCCGACCGACGTCGTCACCTTCACCTCATGCTGGCCGACCTGGATAGGCGCGGAGACTGCCTTAATGAACGTGGAGGCCTGCAGCTCAAGTCCACTCTTGGCCAACGTACCTGACGAGAGGACGACAAACTCGTCGCCGCCTAGACGTGCCACGAGGCCGGATTTGCCGGCTACACCACGCAAGCGACTTGCGACGACCTTGAGGACATGGTCGCCCACGGCATGTCCGTAGTTGTCGTTGATGGGCTTGAATCCGTCCAGGTCGAGGAAAAACAGGGCTGCGGGCTCATTCCCGCTTGCAGACAGTTCGTCCATAGATGCTTGGAAGCAACGGCGGTTAGGTAGGCCCGTTAGCGAGTCAGTATCCGACATCTTCTGGAACTCTTCGCTCGTCTCACGCACGCGCGCATCCAGGCGGCCCTGTAACAGCTTCATGAGCAACCAGGTGGCGATAACCGCAACGAACGCACCAACGATGGCAACGCCGATGTCGCCCAAAGCGACCGCGCTTAGCGTATGGCCGACGGCCGAAGGCTTCACATCCGTCAGATTCTTGAAGTAGATGGATTGCGCCAAATACATCCCTGTTGCGAGTACAAGCGCTGCGGAACCTCGTATGACTGTGCTATGGCTGTATCGTTTGAACGTGCGGGCCTTATCAACCAGTATTCCAGTAATGATGACGAAAAGGAAAAAGACGCCATACGAAGCGACCACAGACCCTAATGTGTGTGACCTTGCGAAGTCGATGCGACTCGCATGCTTTAGGAGCTCGCCGGAGATAATGGTTGCCACTGCAAAAGGTGCCAGGCCGAGTAGGCGCCGCTCTGGCGTATTCAAGTGTGTTCGTCGCACGTCCAGCTGTGTGCGGACGACGATACCCAAAGATGACAGCGCAAGGCCCGAGATGAGTGAGGTAACCAGAGGGAAGAGCTCGAGCTTCAGCTCAGTCGGCATGTGCACAGACATCAAGCCAACGATTTGAGCACTCCAGACACCCACGAATATACCCACAGCGGAGGCTATGCGTGAGCCAGGCAGCACGTCTTTGTTGGTCTTATCGACGGGCACCAATAGGTCGAACGAGATGAAGCAGGCGACTGCAACCATCAAGAAGGACAGGACAGCGTATTGAGGTAGGTAGTTCATCGTTTCATCTGAGGTAGGCTGCGCCGGCGAAGCATCGGACGCAGTCCAGCAGTATACAGATTAGAAGAATACAACAACCGTTGCACACTGGCAATGATTTTCAATATAGCGTTGGTATTTTCGTTGCGGGAATATTGCGTCAAGGCATGCGGAGTTGTCGCCCAGCAGCCTTAATTCATGCTATACTGGTCACATCATCGAGATATCGAGATGGGCCAGAAAATCCCTCGGTATGCGGACACCCTTTGACGCTGGCAGGAGACCTAGAAATGCTGAATATTCCATCTGATTGCCGCGTGCGTGGGCCGCATATCAGCATTTCTGCTCCCGGGGCCGTGGACCAGTTCACGCTCTTGGACCAAGCTCCGTATGGCATCTTCGTAGAGCAGGGTGGGCTCGTCATTTACGCAAACAAGGAACTGGCGCGATTGATGGGGTATGCAAGTACCTCTGAACTTCGTCAATCCGCAGACAATGACCTGCTCGCGGCTAAGAACAGTGATGTCGTCGTGATGCACTCCGACGAACCACGTGCTCCTCAAGCGCGCGAAGTTTCCTTCGTCCGTAAAGACGGCTCGACCTTCCCGGCGGAAGTTCTGACCTGCGAGGTCCGTATTGATGGGCAGCTTGCGACACAGGTTACCGTAATGGATGTCACAGAGCGAAAGGCCCGGGACGTGCGCCTTGACGAAGCGGACGTGCTCAACCGTATGCTCGTCAAGAGCACCCAGGGTGGCGTAGTCCTGCAGGACGTTAACTTCCGCGTACTCGCCATCAACCCGGCCGCTGAGCGCATGCTCGACTTGAGCAGCGCTGACGTGCTTGGGCGGTGTATTGACATCTTGGATAAGGGCCGTGATGACTGTGGCAAGCCACTGGTTGACGATGCGTGTCCCGTGACCCAAGTCCTCACTACTGGTCGGCCGGCGGCAAGTCGTGCTGTTCTTTTCAACCGGAAGGGTGACGTGCGCTGGCTGTGGTTCTCCTCGCGCCCGTTGTTTCACGCGGGGGCAACCGAACCGTATGCGGTACTGTCGTCGTTCGAGGACATCACGCGTCTTCGCGACACGCAGACCAAGCTCTACTACAGCGCGAATCACGATGCACTCACGGGTCTGCCAAACCGGGCATGCATGCAGCGTCAGCTCGAGCAATCCCTCGGGCACGCAAAGCGTAATGGTGAAGAGCTGGCGGTCATCTTCCTGGACCTCGACCGGTTCAAGAACGTAAACGACAGCTATGGCCACGTCATTGGTGACAAGCTGCTGTGTGAGGTGTCGACTCGATTGACGCTGATGCTCCGTGACACCGATTGGGTCGCTCGTTCGGGTGGCGACGAATTCGTCGTTTTGCTGCCAGAGTCGGGCCGCGAGCAAGCGCAGGCCGTGGCTGCACGCCTGCTCGACGCGTTGACTCTGCCATTCCAGGTCGGCACCGCTGAGTTTTACACGGGGGCGTCGATGGGCATTGCCCTGCACGCACCTGGCGCCACGACAACGGCTGAAGAGCTGCTGTCTGCCGCAGACACTGCGATGTATTGCGCGAAGGCTGAGCAGAAGGCCGGCTACCGATTCTTCGAGCAAAGCATGCACGAAGCCGCCCAAGAACGCGTGTGGCTCGACAATAATTTCCGCCGCGGCCTGGAGGAAAACCAGTTCGTGGTCTACTACCAGCCGAAGATGAACACGGCTAGCGGTGAACTTGCCGGCGTCGAAGCGCTCGTACGATGGAATCACCCGACCCGTGGCCACATCTCGCCGGACACCTTCATTCCTTTTGCGGAAGAGTCGGGCTTGGTGGTTGAGCTCGGCCGCTGGGTGCTCCACGAAGCATGCCGCCAGTCGCGCGACTGGCAATCGCGCGGTTTCGTTGTTCCAGTCGCGGTCAACGTGTCGGCGCGCCAGCTGAAAGACCGCGGCCTGCTCGCGGACGTCTATTCGGCGCTGGAGGAGACGGGTTTGCCGTCTAGCCTGCTCGAGCTCGAGCTGACCGAGTCGGCGCTGATTGAAGATGCGGAGCAGACTATTGAACTGCTCAACGACCTGCGTGGGATGGGCGTCAAGGTCGCCATCGACGATTTCGGCACTGGCTATTCGTCTCTGTCGCAGCTCGCGAACTTCTCGCTGGACTCGCTGAAAATCGACCTGTCTTTCACGACCAAAGTCGTTACTGAAGGTAAGGTGAGTAAGCTGGTTCAGGCTATCGTCCTGCTGGCCAAGTCGCTGGACTTGAAGGTAATCGCGGAAGGCGTCGAAACGGAAGCGCAGCTGCGTTGCCTGCGCAATCTCGGCTGCGACGAAGTCCAGGGCTACCTGGTGTCGAAACCGGTGCCTGGCGACGTATTCGAAGAGGCATTTGGCCGACACGCTACTCTGGCCGCAGCCGGCGCTTAAGCGGCAGCGCAGTTCGCATAAAAAGCCCCGGCTCTGCTAGAGTGCCGGGGCTTTTGAACGTTTACGCGAGTTCTGCGGATGCGATGTCGTAGTGCGGTATCGACACGTCCTGCTGGGGGAGCCGCTTGCCGCTCATCGACAGCGTTTTCGATGCTGCATCGAAGGTTGCCGAGACGTCCTTGCCGACCCTGGCCGTGAAAACTGCGCAGGGAATGGAGCCGAAGCGGTTCTCGAGGCCCTTGAAGATTCGGCGGACTTTGATGGATTGTGGGCGGTCGGCCGTGCTGTGGCGTTGGATGACGTTGTAAGCTTTGCCAGGCTGGAGCTGCTGCAGTTCAGATGCGTACATGTGGTGTCCTTTGTCGAAGTAGGTTTCCCTTTGGGGCCTACTTCGTATAGCGAGGACGCCTGCTGGTTCAGGCCGCAGCGGTACTCCAGCCACACTTGGTCAACGGTTGTGCCGGCGCAAAGGTGAAGCGACCAGCGAAATCGAGGGTGGCCCCGGCTACGAAGGGGGCGGTGTCGTTACTCACGATGAGGTTTCCGCCGCCAGTTGGCACCACCAGGTCGGAATCGCCCAGCGCCAGGCATGGTTCGAAACGATATGCCAGTCCAGACCGGTTGGTTTTTTGCGCAGTGATGCGTAGGCCCACGGCGGACGGCGTGTCGGAGAGTTTGCGGCAGATGTGTTTCGCCGCGGCGGGAGTGCAGTTCAGCATAGTCGTGATGTAAGGTGGAATCCCCAGTACAGCGACCGATGTTAGCCAAAATCAGATTTTTTCAGTAGGGGCGCCGATTTCCCCGATTAGCACCCCCGGCTGTTTTTTCGCGTACCCGCCCCCCGTTTTCGCGCTGCCGAACTTATCGGCCGGGCCAGCGCACACAGTTAGGCTTCGCTTGTACTGTCCTCAGGAATGTCGCCGGTGAGGAGCGAGTCTGCTACCGGCAGAACCTTCATGCCTAAATACACAGCCGCTGGGATGCCCAGCAGGAACGAGCCGACTTCTACCGCTTGTGTGAGAAATTCCATCATCCACCTCCATTACTGCGCCGGCTTAATCCATGCCTGGCTAAGCCACTCTTTGACGCTTTCGGGCACCGAAGGGTACGCCATCCACGCCCCGAAGAATCCATCTTCGTTTTTACCCCAAACCGTCGGGATTAGTACGCCACCTCGACCCAGTGCGAACACTCGCACTCCGGCCGGCGGCGCTTCCTGGCGAACGTCCACCAGCACTGGGCGCACAGAAACTGCTCGCGCCTCTTGGTTCACACGAACGTTTGCGGCCTCACGGCTTTCAACGAGCTGTTCTTTGGTGATGCGCAGCTACTCCGCCTGGCTCGCAATTGTTGCGCGGGCTTCCTGCAGCTCTGCCTGCAGCTGAGCGATTGTTTGAGCTTCTGTCTTCTTCATAGGTCAACCGTAGAGAGGGGTGGCACGCAGACTGCTGCGAATACCTGATATAGCCAACCACTCTTAGCCGGGAGACCCTCGTTCGCTTAATGCAGGACTCGACCAGCCATCTGGGACTCCAGGTTGTCATCGATGTCGGGGTACCATCGAATCTTCTGGTCGGACGTGACCGTCATTGCCCCCACGAGGCTAAGCGAACCCATGAAGGACAGCTTGTCCTCGAACTCCGCCTTCGCCTTTTCCCATTCTTCGTCGACGTCCGGATTATCGGACGTGGGGGTGTGCTTCAGCAGGCGCAGGTTGCCGTTTTCGTCATGTGTCAGGAACGTCAGTTGCATTTCAATGTCCTTTGGATTCTACTTTTGACCTGGTTGAATGTTACGCTGCGGCGAGCAGCTTCTTAGCGAGGAAATTCTTTAGTACGGCATCGATTCGTGCGACCAGCTCCCGGTCGGCCTGGCTCCACTCGGCCTCGTGTGGACCTTCGGTCTCGAGTCCTTGTGCAAGCGTTTCGCGGGCTTGTCCGAGCAGGAAGAGAGCAGCAGTGGCCACGGTTGTCAGGTGGTCCTCGCCGGCGCCTTCTGCACCAATCATCGACCGCAACTCTTGACCAGAGGCCTCGAACTCCGCTCGCGCCTCTTCGGTTGGGAACAGGCCTGCGATTACCTCCGCCATCGGCATACCGCTGTCCAGGCGAAGAGCGTGGTAAGGCTCTCCGGCCTCGCGGTTGGTAATCTGTTCGTACTGAGCCAAGCCTTCAGGCGTGGAGCACAGTTCTGCAACCAGCTCTTCCGGTGTGCGCTTTTTAAGCGCAGCGAGGGTGATTGCAGCTACTGCGCTTCGAATCCGAGCCCGGTCGAGAGCGGCTTTGCGACCTGGAATCGCTTCAGAACGAGCAATGAGGTCGGAAACCGTAAGAGCAGGCGCAGCCGGCTTTGCAGCACGAGGCTTCATGTCGTTGTAGCATGCCACGGCGTCCGCCAGCGAATAGCCGTCGTAGACCAACTTGGGCTCCGGCAGGTCGTCACGATGGTCTTCGACGACGTATCGAACGGGGGTGCCGCCTTTGTAGCGCGCGGCGAGGGCCTTACGGTCGGCCACGGAGGCGGCCAGCTGGGTGCTCCACTCTTTTTGTTCAAGAGCCTCGAGCGAGATGGTATGTTGCTGCGTCATTCTGGTTCCAGTATTTGTGAGAAACTGCTCTCGAATTCGTTACTGCTGTTCCGCCGGCGCCAGGCCGGCCATCATCGTGTTGCAACCGGCTACCAGCGCCATTACAACCTCCGGAGTCAGCTGAGCATCTTTGTGCTCCTCCGAACTTGCGAGATACGCATCGAGCTCCGGATTGCAGTTGCGGTCGTAAAGCGCCATTACCTCTGCATGCGACGCGCCCTCCGTTGGGTGGGCCTTAGCCCAGGCCTCGTATTCTGCGCGTTTCGCCTGGTAGGCGCCGTAGTTGCTCAGTCGCTCGGACGTATGTTGCTGTGCCTGGAGGTTTGCCATTACGGCCCTTTCTTGTTTTGATGTCATTAGTATAGCAGAAATAACATTAAAACGTATAATAATTTTAAGGTTTTGGCGTACTTTTGAGGTTAGCCCTCACCAAGTCGACAGGAGGCGGAGCAAAATTTTACGGGGATTGACTCAGGTAAAGCGATTAACATTATAGCACGCGGCAAGAGCCTTTTTATAGGCCTACACCCCCTTGGGGCTATACTGGGGAGGACAATAACGAAGGAGAAAGACATGCAGGGACGGCAAACACCAGGTGGAGTGGATTTCTGGGTTCAACAGCAGTTGCGGCGCGTGGAGTCAAGCGCTGACCTGCAACGCGCTAATGTGGCCCGCGCTCACCGGCTGGCCGACGTCGTAAGGCTGGCCAACCTCACAGTTCCCCCGGAGCTGCGGTACATGAAAAACTCGATACCCGGAGTCCGGCGCCTGCGCAGTGCGATTGAAACTCGCCTCGAGACGCTGATAAAGGCACGGCTCGAAACTATCTCGGCCGCGGCGACTCCGGAAGACGCTTTGCAGGAGCGCGGGCGCTTTATGCTCGAATGCGACGTGCTTCGCGGCGAGTTCGCGCAGCAGTATCGGTTCGCGGACACGGAATCGCAACGACGAGTGCACGAACGAAAGAGCGCGGCACCTTTGCCCGCAGGCGATACGCCCACTTAATCATTTCACGTCCACTGCCTTGTTGCGGTGGACGTTTTTTGGCGCCTGGGAGTTCGTCGTTTCCCTCTAGGGTAGGAGTTGTCGCTACACGAGGTAGGACACCTTCCAACCTTGAAACAGGACACATCATGACTATCGCAAAAAAACTGGCATTCATCGAAAAGCAAAAGGCAGACCTCGAAGCAGAAGCAGCCATTCTGCGTCAATTTCCCGAAGACACGAACATCAGTATGGTGTTCATCTCGAATGGGACCTGGCACGTCAATCTCGGCCTTTCGGCCGGCGACATGCTTCAGGCGTTTCCGCCGCTGAACTCCAAGATGGAGCTGAACCACGGAAACTGGGAAGCAACGCCAGAAGACCGGCCTCTCGACTGGGAGCAGCCGATTCTGGGCATCTGGGGGCACAAGTCGGGCGTTAGCTGGTATCACAAGCTGCCATCTGGCCTGGTCGTGCAGATGACCGCGTCGAATACGAACATCGGCTTCATGGAGGGCTACGAGCGTCGTTCGGAAGCACACACCTACGTGTGGGCCCGAGTTCCGGCCCCGTCGACAACTGCGAAAAAGCTGATGCCTTCGGACGAGCAGGCTGAGGCGTGGGCCAAGTTCGCAAAAGCGGAAGACTACAATGTGCTGCAGCGACTGTTCGTCAACGCGGTCAAGAGCTACGTGCAGAACGACCGTAACGTAACCTTCGACATGCTGCCGGTCCCGGCCAATGCGGATGTCATGAAGATTGGCGATGACGTACTGCAGGTTCTGCGCTGCTCGGGCGACTTCGGTCCTAAGGAAACGTATCCGGAAGGCGGCATCAACTTCTCGCGTATCGGTCAGTTCTGGCAGAGCTTTGACCGTGCACAGGCCGAGCGTCTGATTGCGTTTGCGCAGTCGCAGCGCTGCAACCTGGAGCGTCTGGATGCCGCTGCGCGTGCTGACGCCTTTGAATGCGCCAAGCAAGCGTTGCGGAAGCTCGAGGCTACGTACCTGACCAGTGTGGCAGATTCGCCGGTAAATTCGGTGCTGACGCGCTGGGTGCAGCAGGAAACCGGCTATCCCATCGAGGTTACGGTTCGCACCGAAATGTCCGGGCGTATCCCAGGCCGTTACAGCTTGTGGTTGGTCCTGCAGAAGTTCCATGAGCATGCGGAACTGAACGTGCCTGCAGTGTACGACAAGAAGGGCTTTAGCTACCAAGCTCCAGCGTTTTACGAGTATGTGCCGAACCGTGGCACTTTCGCGCGACAGCCGTCAATGGCGTAATTTGAAAGGCAGGGCTCCTCACGGAGACCTGCCTTTTTCTATGCCCTGCTGACCGGATTAGCGCATGATGCGGTTGGTGGGCTCAGCCGCTGCGGCCGCGGCCGCGGCCTGCAGGTTCTGGCTCCAGTCGAACTCGGGCAGAATGAACTGCGGCAGCGTGGCGCGGGACAGGGTGTCCGTAATCTGCACACGGACGTAGTTTGTCAGGATGGCCGGCGCGCGGACGTAGAGGAGGCCTTGTACGTGTTCGGCCGGGATGTTGCGCAGCTCGAAGATGCCCGCTTGGTCGACTTCGAGGAGGAACGCTGGTTTGCCCGATTCCGGGTTCTTTGCGGTAAGCGTCACGTGCAGCACAACTTCGAAGATGCCTGGCGCCTTCTCGGTTGCGTCGAGCTTGACGTCCAGGTCCGAAGTGAGCTGCGACTGCTCCAGGAACAGTTCCGGCGCGCCGGGCAGTTCCAGCGACGTGCCTTTCAGGTAGACACGTTGAATGTTGAAGAACGGAACGTTAGCGTCTTGGTTTTGCTGAACGGCCGGGGTAGGAGCTTGGTTGGTCATGATGTCCACAGTTGGAAAAGGAACCCAGTGAAGGAACACTGGGTTAGCCTTGCCGCTACTCTGCGAGCGACTCTTCCGACAAGCAGACTGGAGCATACGGAACTGGTGGGAAAAGCGTAGGCAGGCGCACCAGGTCAGGGACTTCAGCGGCCGGTACCGGCTTCGACATGTAGTAGCCTTGGGCTTCGTCGCAACCGAGGCTCTGGAGCATCTCCAGCTGCTCTAGCGTCTCGACTCCCTCGGCCACGACCTGCATACCCAAAGCATGTGCCATTGAGACAATTGCGTGGAACAGAATCTCGCCACCGTTCGAAGCGCCGAGCTTTGAAGTAAAGGCCCGGTCGATTTTCAGCACGTCGAGCTTGAGCTGCTGCAGCAGCGCCAGCGACGAGTAGCCTGTTCCGAAGTCGTCGACGTGCAGTTTGATGCCCATTGCGTCCAACTCGGCCAGCTGGCCCAGGATTTCTTCGCCTTCGCCCATCATGGTCGATTCCGTCAGCTCGATTTCGAGCAGGGATGGAGCCACTCCAAACTCTTTCAGGCAGTCGGCAACCAGTCCACGCACGTCCGACTGGTTGAACTGGCGCGCGGACACGTTGACCGATACCGGCACCACAGGAATTCCGGCAGCAGACCAGGACGCCAGCTGAGCGCAAGTCTTGCGCAGCACCAGGCTACCTAGCTTCAACACGAGGCCCGAGGACTCCGCGGCAGGGATAAACTCTCCGGGCATGACTAAGCCCCGCTCAGGGTGCTGCCAGCGGACAAGAGCCTCCATACCCACGACCTTGCCGGAGTGAGTGTCAACTCGTGGTTGGTAATACACCTCGAACTGGTCATCCGCGATGGCCGCCTGGAGCTGCTTCTCGATATCGAGCCTGTGCTTGAAGCGCTCGAACATGCTTTGCTCGTAGAACGAGTACCCGCCCTTGTTGACTTTCGCCGAATACATCGCGATGTCAGCGTTCTTCGTCAAAAGCTCCGCGTTGTCGCCGTCCTCGGGGAAGATGCCAATCCCGATGGATGTTCCAACGAAATTGCTTCCTTGCTCAAGCTCGAACGGCTCTTTGAATGCCTGGGCGATGCGGCCGGCCACCTGCGCGACCTGCTCGCGGCTGACAATCGGGTCTAGGACGACGGTGAATTCGTCGCCGCCAAGCCGCACCACACTGTCGGACGGGCGCACAAGCGAACGCAACCGCTCCGCCGCGGCTTTTAGGAGCGAATCGCCGGCGGAGTGACCCAAGGTGTCGTTGACATCCTTGAAGTCGTCGAGGTCGATGAAGAGGAGTGCAAGCGAGGCATTCTGTGCCCCAGCGCGGGCCAGCATCTCAGGCAGAGCCTTGGACAACCAATAACGGTTCGGGAGGCCGGTCAGGGCGTCCTCTGTGGCGAGGCGAGCCATCTCCGCTTCGTTGACACGATTCGAGGTGATGTCGCGCCAGGTAATCGCCAAGCCTTCGCGGGTCCGAACCATTTTCCGGTGAATCCATTCAACAGTGATGTTGCTGTGCTCGGGCACCTTGAATTCGTCTTCGTAGAAACTGTGCTTGAACGCTTCTCGGTGCAGGTCCACCACCGCCTGTGCGCAGTCGGCCGGGTATAGGCTCGACAACGTCTGCTTAAGCAGGTCCTGCTTATGACGCCCGTAGAGCTCGGCGCCGCGTTCATTGCAGTCAACTACCCGGAAGTCGTAGATGTGCCCTGTACCGTCCCGCAGGGCCTTCCAGAGATAGAAACCTTCGTTACCCCCTTCGGTAGCCAGGCGATACGCTTTGCGCGTTTCGTCTTCAGAGGCTTTCCTGATGATGAGGCGTGCGGACAGCAGCATGGCGGCCAAGACAAAGAACGCTAGGATAACGGAGCTGACCAGGCCGGCCCGGATTACCTCGAGTTTGGTCTTCTGGTACGGAGCGAAAATCTCCTTCTCGCTCAGTGCAACCAGCGTTTGAAACGGGTAACCCTTCAGCGCGGAGACAGCAGCGATGCGGCGCTCCTTGTCGGAGAACCAGCTGCCATCGAGGACGCGAGGCACCCATTCGTCCCGCCCTGCCAGATTGCGCCATTCCTTCGCGTGGATGTCCGGCACCTTCGTTAGGTTGACTCGCGACGTTTGATTGACCTCGCCCCCGACTCCGGTCAGGCGGACGCGGCCATCGGTGCCAACTAGCGCCAGCACGCCGGCCTTGCCGAACAGTGGGGCAGTCGATAGTGGAGCGAAGAATTCAAAGGGCATGCCCACCGCCAGTACGCCGGCGAAGGAACCGTCCGGATTTTCCAGGCGCCGCGTCATGTGGATGACTCTCTTGCCAGAGAGCCGGCCGGTGGTTGGCATGCCCACCTGGAGTGCCAACGTCGGGTTGTCGCGATGGAATGCGAAGTAGGGGCGGTCCGCGAAAGACAGCCCTTTTGGAGCGGAAATTGTGCTCGACAGCGTTTTCCCGTCGGGCCCGATGATGAGGAAAGAGGTGAAGTGTGTCGTGCTGAAGAGCCCATTTTTCTGCAGTCGTTCGAGCTGCATGGAGCCCCTTGAGCGTTCCCAGTCGTTTTTCACGTACAAGGTCAGCTCGTCCATCTGCTCGAAGGAACGCTCGATTTGTTTCGCGTAGACGCGAGCAAGGGAATGAACCTCTTCGGTAGCCGCGCTACGAATCGAGACGTGTTCCATGTTCAGGCGGTTGAGCGCGGCGAACCATAGGCTGCCGGCCATTGCCGAGGCAACGACAGGCCACGCAAGAATGTAGCGCCAGTTGCCCTGGAAGAGCTGCAGGTTCTCCTTCTCTTTCCGACACAAGTTTTTTATTAGTTTTCGTAATTTCATACAGCTCGCTCTCGCGCCGGCCAGGCCAACTTGCGCGGTGAATTTGAAACGCCGTTAGCGGAGGTCCGCCATTCGAACCGCCTGACCCTTGACCCAGGAAATTCGCCCTCTATTGGATATAGAGACCAGACTGCTGATGTCGCCCATCTATTGCGCTTCGGACCTCAAGTCGCCTGAGGAACATATAGGTTACACGCTTATCGCAGTGGCCCTGTTTTGCCTGCAGGGCTTTTGTGCGGTCACGTTGTTCGCTAGACTATGCTTACAGGACACGGAGGACAAATGAAACGATTTTTTCAGCGATGTGGCGAGGCTTGCCGTCAAAAGGCTGACTATCTACGGCGGCGCCGGCATGCCATCAAGGCGTTCGCACAGACTCGCGACGAAAAAGGCGTTGTCAGGTACTACGATGCTATCGCCATTCCACAAACCATGACGAAGGAGCTGTACGACGTGCGCATTAAACGGTATGCACTGGGCGGCTCGACCACAGAAGTGATTGAGGACGTATGGACCCGGGCCCGAGTTCTCGACTACGTCCATGCCTGCGCATGATGATTCACAAAGCCCCGTTCCGTCGGGGCTTTTTTACGCGGATAGACGGTTACTCGCTCAGCCCGGCTTCGCGGTAAGCGTGCCAATTCATCTCTTTGAAGCTCATTTCCCGACGAGTAGGTTTGGCACAGACGACGGCTGCCGGCACCGATATCTTGCCGCTCATCGCGTACTGCGTTACTTCGCACTGATATTTTTCCTGGTATGCGGCTGAGGCAGCAAGCTCATGGCGGTAAGGGAAGAAAACAGCCACAACAAGCAGACTGCATCCACCGACAATCAGGAGGAACTCAAGGGAAAGCATCTGCCACGCACTCAACGTGCGCTCGATGCGTTCGTAAACCGAGTAGGGGTAAAGGTCGCCTTCCGCGTTCTTCCAAGCCATTACAATCTCCTCTCACTGTTACTCCAAATCATTGTTGCAGTATAGCATGTGTAACGTCTTAGGGCCAGAGCAAGCGGGAAATTTTAGGCGGCAAAATGCTAGGGTTTTCCACGAAAATCTCCCGCCGCAGGCCGGACGCGAGCCGCGGCAGGAGAGCTTGCCGTCGTTTGCCGACGGCTGCATGCGTTACCGTTTCGGGCCGACTAAGGCCTGTACCCGTGCGTGCAGGTTCGCCAACGCTTGCGGCGAGAGCGCGCGTAGCTGCTGCAGGTGTTGAGCGCGGTCCCGGTCGGCGATTTTCGCAGAGCGGAGCCGATGCGTGAGTTGTTCGCGCGGAGACGCCGCCGGCAGCTGATTTTTGGGCATAGCTGCGGTGACGCCGGTGTCGAGCCACACGTAGGCTCGTGGCGTGCGAATACCGTTGAAGATACGTCCTTCCGAGATGACGGAGACGGTAGGGGAAGTAGGGTGGGATTGTTGCATGGTTTTCTCCAATAGAAAGTCTTGCCTCAGACCGCCTGAGGGCATTCAAGACTTTTCTTCTCGGGGACCGGGAGGTCGCCATGCAGTTATGCGTCCACAGTGTAGCAACCGGTTTATACCGTGCCCGTCTTCCTTGGCCAACCCAGCAAGTTTTGCTATACGACATACCGCAATACCACCGGAGTCGTATTTGAAAGCCCCACAAACACTCGCAGAAGCTCGGGACCTGGCGCACAATGCCAGCATAGAGCACCAAGCTTGCCTCGCTCACGTCGATGCCGCACGTAGCCTTTATGAGTCGCGTGTAGCGGCGCTTCAGCGCCTAGTCGCAGGACACACTACGTTTGAGCAGCTGGCGTTGGCACAGCACCAGGTCCGGGACGCCCATGAGGATTGGGAGGCCGCCAAGCGGGCGGAGAGTCGTTTCGATGCGTCGTTCCAGGTTTGGGCCTCGGGTAACCAGTTCGACGAGGACGGTAACGACTATGCTTTGACCATCAGCTACTCTCCACTGGAGTACGTGTATCGCTTGTACCGCACCGACGAACGCAATGTCGTCATGCTCGCAGTCGAAACGACGCTTGCCGACGCCATCGCCGCGGCAGACGAAGTTCTCTACCCCCGGGAGCTCGCGGCACGGCCAGTACCCGCCATCAGTCTCGAGGACAGCACTGCGGCCGGCGACATTGTCATCTCGTACCAGGGCGGCCGCATGTCGATTCGCTCCATTGTCGACCAGGTCTTGGACTCGGCGAACCAAGGGGCAGGGCAGCACTACGAGATATTCGCGCAGCGCGCGCGCGACATCCTCGATGGATTGCCGGCCTACGTAAGTGACCCCGCCGAGCGAGCTGCGTTGAAGAGATACCTCGCATACGACAGGTTCTAATTTCCGTCTCCGAAAGAAGAAAAGGCGCTCAAGTGAGCGCCTTGTTCAATTAAGCTAGTTCGCCATCGCTTGACTTGCGACGTCGCGCACTGGGAGCAGCATTCCGCCCTTCAACAGCGTTTCGTCCGCAGTTGGCCAGTAAGCCCGGTCCAGCGAGACGATACGGCCTTGCTCGAGCAAACCGACCTGTTTTGCTTCGTGGGCGGCCAGCAGTGCTTCCGGTGACTGACCCGGACGCAGCATTCCACGCAGGGCGAAGATGCGGCATTGACGGGCGCCTGGCTCAACGTACAAGGTCTCGCCGGCCGGATTGTTCATTTGATTCCGATTCTCGTTCATGTAGTCTCCACTTCAGGGTTGTCCTGCCAAGTGTAGACACCGGGTACGGCTACGTAGGGGATTTTTAGGGGGAGTGTCCGCAGGACGCGGCACGGAGGAGGGTGGTTGGACGCCGAGGACCGGCACGCCCATGCGGCTTAGACGTCGTGCGACTTTATCGCAAGACTTGTCGGCACCAGGGTGGTAGCCAAAAATTGGTGGGACCGGCGGGAGTCGAACCCGCCCTACGCAATTACCGGGGCATTACTACCGGCGCAGACTTTGTTGGATTACGCGCTTCCCTTGCTGGTTGAATGCCACCTCATCACTGAGGCCGCTATAGGTGCTTCTGCAACCATACCGCCATCTGCCTTGCCAATTGCGTACCGTTTTACCGGTTCACGTTTCGTTTTACGTGCGCGCCATCCTCAGCGCATCGGTCCCAATGAGTTGTCGACAAACAAATACTAAAAGGATATTATCCGCCGTGCGAATTTGATAAAAGATTATACCCTATTTAGGAGAGAAGGTATGCAGGTAGTGTCGAATAGTATGCCAGGCGCCATATCCCCATGGGCCGCGTGGCAGATGCTCTTTAATCCTCACCAGGGTGATGAAGCAGTCATCTTTACGGGGTATCTCAGCGGCGGTGAGCACCCAAACACCTGGTGCACCGATATCATCAACGACATGGTCGCTTGGCTCCAACATCCGCGGCCGAAGGATGCGCTGCCGCGGCGCCTCTCCATCCATGTCGGGCGTTGGAAGGACAACGACTCGTACGTGCGCAGCGTTGACATGCTGGGGCGTATCCTCGCGCACATCAAGCCGCACTATCGGCAGCATGTTTCAATACATGACGTCCCGAAATTACACGTCAAGGCTTTCGCAATCTACGCAGGCGAGCCGGGGACGGGTTCTCAAGACTGCATCCGGCTTTTGTGCGGAAGCAGCAATCTGACCTACGCTTCCATGGCAGCAGGGAACAACATCGAACTCGACGCGTATCTTTGCGCACCCACCGACAGCAGTGCACTTCAGCTGTACGGCGCCGCCTTGCGAGACGTGGAGCTGCAGTGCACCTCGTCGGCAACTTACGACCAGGCCGCAAACTACTTCAGTCTCCTGAACGCCGGCACGCCCCTCATTGCACGCCGAGTGTACTCCGATGACCCCGACAGGCAGAGCTTCTATTCGGACGTGGAAAATGCCATGCTCGACTATGAATCGCGGCTTGTGCTTAGCCAGGTTCAGGCCGACGACGAGGCCATGCAATCGGCATCGGATGAATGCCTTCGTAGCGACACAAACTCTTAAAAGAAAAGGCCGGTCGCGATTTGCCGGCCTTTTCTTACGGGGATTTGGAGCGGGCAATCGGGGTCGAACCGACGACATTTTGCTTGGGAAGCAAACGCTCTACCAGCTGAGCTATGCCCGCGAAGACTCACAGGAGTGTGAGTAAAGAGGCCGAACCACGCCCGGGTAACGAACTTCCGTCCGGCGCACCTGATTCGGCGAACTTGGTGGAGGATGACGGGTTCGAACCGACGACCCCCTGCTTGCAAAGCAGGTGCTCTCCCAGCTGAGCTAATCCCCCCAAACTTTGGCGCCGACGAGAGGACTCGAACCTCCACGTAATGTTTTCCCACTATCCCTTTCGAGACAATGTGACTCTGCCAATTCGTCTACGCCGGCTTAAAGCTTTTTTGGTGACGTCAAAGACTTCCACCTGAATTCGGGTCCGCGAATTATTAGCGCGCGGCTCTTAGCCTACGGCAAGTTGCGTCTACGGCGAAAATCGCCTGTTTCTGCTGCATGGCCGTTACTCGAGTTGGACCATACCTTGCGGCTACACCGGCAGAAGGCCGTCCCGCCGCCTTTCGGCGGCCTGGGAAGACCTCAAGCGCTCGCATTACTGCGGCGTTTCCCCGGTGGTGCATGAGGACCCCGGCAGAGCCAGGGGTAAGACGGTTGCAGCCCTTTGAGAGGCCGCATCCGAATTGGTGGCGGGTATTCCGACGCTTATCTTGTCGGGGTACGCCATTCGACACATTGAACCCTACGCTATCGGTGGTAGGTGCCGCTGCATCGATAAAGAAGATTATACATCACTACAGCTATACTGCAAGCACTTTTTAGATGAATGTCGTATTTTCTTCTTTGTTTATTAGGTGACCTTGCCAGCTTAGCTTGGCCAACCTTGTTTGCCGAATGTAAAAGCGCCGAGTGGCTACTTACGCAGCGACACTCGGCACCAGGGCTACGGAGGAGGGCAGCGGTTTAGCGACCTGACGCCGCCTCCGCGGTCTGGCCACTTGGTTTCGCGAGGCCACGGGTTGTGCGAATCACGCGCTTTGACTCCGCCAGCGAGGACGTTTCAACGAAATGGACGTCGCGCATCGTAGCGGCTAGTTGTTGCGGCGTTTGGGCGCCGGGCGGAAAAATCGGGTCACCAACACGCATGTGAATCAATTGCTGGATGTCGCAGTTCGCGATAATCGGGTGAATCAACGCCTTGAATGCGAAGGTGTAACGCTCGATGTCCTCGATAGGGGCGACAGAGGAAGTGTCGAGGATGAACGCGGACCCCTGGCAGCGGGCATGAAGGCGGAAGGACCGTTCATAGACGTCCTGCGCAGCCGCCAGGTCGAAATAATTCCCTGAGGACCGCTGCACGGTAGTTTTGAGCTCAGGCAGGAAGTACGTCGAGCCGCCATAGGTCGCTTCGAACTCGGAGATGCCGTCTTCAGTTTTCCAGTCGCGGCAGAAATACATCCGGCCATCTGTGAGCACGCGCGTCGCGTCAACGAACGAGGTCGCCACACAGCTGTCGATGTTCCGGTTTACATGAAGCTGCTCTACTGCGGCCGGCATCGCCACCTCGGGATTCGCGACAAGCCAGGCGACCTGCTGGATTGCCGGGTGCGCGATTGCATCCCTGCGAAGCGTAGCGTCAAAAGCCGAGCCTTCCTGCGCGGCGACGCGACGGCTGTCGAAAAACAGTGTTTGGGCGCCGCAGCCATCGAGCTCGTTACGTAACATTTCCACTAATAGGCCGGCCTCGGCGAAATCCGAGAGGTCCTCCCAGCGAAGCACGATAACGTGCTCTTCTTGATTGCCAAAGATGGTGCCGGCCAACGTGCGGCCCACGATGTCCAGATGGAGAGTTACTTCATTGTTTGACATGGCTACCCCTTCAAATCTAATGCCAGGATTATCTAAAACGCTTCGACTTCCGAATCCTCCTATTTCGGTTGCGGCATGCCCCGGGTAAGTCGAATTAATCGGCAGGCCTCTGTCATTGAGCTAGCCTCCATGAACTCCACATCCTTGAATTTTGAAGCCAGCTCCATAGGAGTTGACGCGCCAGGTGGGAAAATGGGGTCCCCCGCGCGTAGGTGGATGACTTGTTTCATGTCTTTCCGCCTCACAATCGGAGTAATCAAGGCGTCGAAAGCGAACGCGTACCGCGCCAGGTCCTCGATAGGCGCAATGGCCGAAGTGTCAACAATGAAAACCGAGGCTTGACGCACAGCATGTAATCGGAACGCCCGCTCATACATCTCCTGTGCTGCAGCGAAATCGAAAATATTTCCCGCAGAGCGCAATACCGTAGTTTTCAGAGCCGGCATGTAGGCGCAGGACCCGCCGTAGGTCGCTTCGAAATGGTCAAAGCCGCTGGCTTCTTTCCAGTCCTTGACGAAATACATTCTGCCCGCAGTGAGGGTCGACGTAGCTTCTTCAAAACTCAGGGCAACGCAGCTAGTGACGTTAGCATTCGAGATGCCGTCCAGAAGGCTATTTGGGAGCTCTTGGCGTGACACGGGACACAGCCAGGCGACCTGTTTAATGCCCGAGTGCGCTAGCAGTTCGGCAGCAGCCTCAGCAAGGAGACCCGTATTCCCGATTCCGCCGACGCTACGGGTGTCGACGAAAAGCGTCTCAGCACGGGACATGTCAAGCTCATCATGCAAGAGCTTGGTGAGCTCATGGATAGCGCCCGCGTTCGTCACGTCCTCAAAGCGTACTACTACTACCCGTTCATCCAGATTGCCGAATACGGTGCCAGCGAGCGCGCGGCCGATAATGTCCAGATGGAAGGGTACTTCGATGTTTGACATAATTTTCCTAAGCGACTAGCATCTGCCGCATAAATTCCTTTTGGCAACTCCTTGTTGCTTTTGGGAATTGACTTCGGGAGGGCGATTATCCGCTAATGTGAGAAAGTGCGCAACTTTTGAGCAGAGATTTGTGGTACGGTCGTCGACCCCTGTGACAATTCCACTACATCGTGTCAGGGGTTGCTGAGTGATTTTACATATTTTAAATCGTCCTCACGAAGACGCAGTGTGCCACTTAACGCTGCGCAAAAGAAAACGACCCGACTTCTTTGTGAAAGAAATCAGGTCGTTGGAAGTATGGTAGGCCTCCCCGGAGTCGAACCGGGCACCTTCGTCTTATGAGGACGCCGCTCTTACCAACCATGAGCTAGAGGCCCAACGCGAGTGCTATAGAAACATAGTCACTTTGTACATGGAACAAGGTTTAACGACGACCTGCAGCTTTGTTCAGCAACCGCATCAGCCGAGGATTGGCATAGTCGGTCGACCGTTTGCTCGTGAGCGGTGCCCAGTACCGTGCCGACGCCCAGGCGGCAACAGCGGCCGAACGGCTGATGCCCCCAAAGCAGTGCGTAACCAGTGTGAGCTGGTCGAACGTCTGATGGTACTTGTCGAGAAATTCCACAATGGCCTGGGCATCGCTCAGCGCCACAATTCGTTCGTTCCCGCGGGCGAACTTTGCATGCTCCTCGTCGGTGGGCTGGTCTGGCCAGGCACCGTCAGCGACGAGCTTGTCTTCTTCCCAGGTGTCGTAGAACTGCAGGCGCAGCACATCGCGGAACCCGTCGAGTGGAGGGCGCTTGTGTTCCTCTGACTTGTCCAGCATTGAGACCACGACCACATCTTTTGATGGCTTGAACATCGCCATCTCTTCTACGCTATAAAGCTGCACTTCTTTGAACATGATGACCTCCTTGATAGGTGTAGCCACTTCGCTTATTCGGAGCAGCGCAACTTTGGAGGTAAATGGTGGTGATAGAGGGACTCGAACCCCCGACCCTCTCCGTATGAAGGAGCGGCTCTACCAACTGAGCTATATCACCGACGAATGGTAGTGAAGGGCGGGTTCGAACCGCCGACCGTCGCCGTATGAGAGCGCCGCTCTTCCAACTGAGCTACATCACCATTGTTGTTGACCCCGCGGGGACCCGGGGCCGGAATTTGGCGGAAACGGAGAGATTCGAACTCTCGAGGCGGCAAGCCACCTGCTGGGTTTCGAAGCCAGCGCCTTCAACCACTCGGCCACGCTTCCAGGTTGAGAGAACACGACTCGCGTGCTCCAGAGAACTGATGTTTTTTAGTTGCGCGTTCGTCGCATCCGGGCTCAGGGCCGCGTCGACCCGCTTGATTTCCCGTAAGCGCGAAAACCGTGTAGAGTTCTACCCTCAGAAAACCCTCAGAAAACCCTCATATTTTGAGTAGCCCTTAATGCAGACATCTTGGCTTTTTGACGCAGAGCTTTCCCGATTCGACGAGTTTTTGAAGGTGTTGTGGGGTGCGGCCTGCCGCGATGACGATGCCTTGCCAGACTTGCCGCCGGACGGAATCGGTGAACTCGAGGCAGAACCTCTTCCAATCAGCTATGCCTTGGACCGTGCGTCGCATTTCTGCGCGTTTCGCTGGTACGAGGTCGACGCGACGCGCGGCACCTTAGTCCGCTACGAAGCATTCTTCTTACGGCCGGCGAGCGTTGCCGCTCAAGTAGGGCTACGTGTTTTTGCTGTACGCGGAGCCAATCAGGCAGCTGCCGCAAGCCCAACTCCTCCAACCTGGTGGACAGAGGGCCTAACGCTGCCGGCGGCGCCCATCTCAACTCGTATCCTTCCCGGCTTCGTGGAGCTTGTGGCGCTCTTAGCTGCAAACGGGGACGTTGCGACAACGAGTGCGGAAGCTGCAAGCGCTGTGACTGAGCTAACCCACGAGCTCGGCTACTATCGGCAACTAAGCTCAGACCTCGCAGAGGAACTTCGTCTTTCGCAGGCAAAGGTTCGCGACTTACGGTCTCGCCCCTCGACGACAGTCCTGGACTTGCCGGAGACGCCGGATGCGGCTGAACCTGCGAAAGACTTGTCAGGCCTTACGGGATGGGCGCTTCAAAACACGCACCGCATCACCGTCTTGCCGCGCGCGCTGTATGGCGCCAAGAAATCTTTGTACGAGAATCCCAGTGCCGTTTACGGGGCCTTGGAGCTGCTGGCGGGCCCGTATCGCGAACATCGGATGGGCCGGCTCGATAAAGACGGCTTCAATCGAGAGCTTGCTGCCGCCGGGGTTCAGTTGGCGGGGTCTGTTGGCCAGACGACAGCGGGCTCTTACGGTGAGGACTACTTCGTCGCCTGGGAGGGCCACAAGAGGTTCCTGGACTTCCACCTGGTCAAAGGCGGGGGCCGGGACGAGCGCTACTGCATGCGCATCTACTTCTTCTGGGACGACGGGATAAACCAAGTCGTTGTCGGTTGGTTGCCGAGCCATCTTCGTAACTCACTCTCGTAAATCATGGACTTCCTCGAAATCCCCAAAGCCTTGGCAGACATGCTTTCGCAGCTGGCCGAGATGATGCAGCAGCCGCCGGCGTCGCTTGAAGATTCACCTTCCGGCAGAGACATCCTGAGCTGTATGAAGCACGCCGAGAAGTTCGTTGGTCGCGAACTCACGCTATTCGCGCGCGCTGTTGGCGCACATCACTTCAATGCTCGCCTGTATGTCTTCGAAGAGGTGCGCAAAGGGAAGAAGTCGCACTGGAACCTAGTGGAAGTCAACCCTGCCGCGCCGCAGTTCCTGCCCGACGGCATTACACACTTGGCAGCTCTGGCCACTGTCGCGATGGAAACGCACGAAGGAAACTGTGTCGCAATCTGGGTGAATCCGCTCCCGATGATTCATCCCGGCGCTTACTTTGGGTTGGCGTTGCATAAGGGTGGGAGTATCGCACCCATTCGAATTGACGGTTCCGCCTGGGCGCCTCTCGAAGTCGGAGATGCAGCCCTTCGATTGCTTGTCGATGCGATGCTTCATCCCACACGTGCCACAGAGCGCCGCTGGTCGACTATCGTCAACAAGCAGCTAGGCGTGATGCGCTCAGGGATGCGAGACGATGTCGAGGCTTTCCTAGAGGAGCAGGGCCTTCCGGGGTTGACAGACGCACGTTGGGAGGAGCTGCTTAGTATCATCTATCTTCGAAAAGACCACCTCATGCTGCTTCAGGAGGTCGGTCGCTCAAGCGGTGTGGAGCTCGTTATCGAGGCTCAGCGCATTGGCTCGGCGATGGTCGACTTAATCGATAAGGCACTCGAAGGCAATACCGAGAAGATGGCGTCGATGGAGAAGGCACATGCGCGGGCGCTCCAGCGCTTCAAAACCGACCTGGCAAAGTTCAAAGCCGCAAGAGACGTGGCCGTGAGCCGCACCCGTCAGGTGGAGAAAGAGCTGGCTCACGCCCGGGGCCAACTCAAGAACGCGGGAGCGGGCTCGGTGCCGCAAGGAGGAAATGACCGCTCCCTGGGCCTGGCGCTCGACCGGTTCTTCGTGTGATGGCGGCGAGGGTGGGATTCGAACCCACGAGGCTGTGATTAGCAACCTACCGCATTTCGAGTGCGGCACCTTCGACCTCTCGGACACCTCGCCATAACTGATACATGCGCGCCGGCAGGCCGCGCTAGAGAAAGCCCGCTCAGTGAGCGGGCCTGAAATCAACAGATGAATCCGCGGGCTTACTGCGGCTTGTTCTTTAGGTAAAGGTGCAAGTACGTGTCATCCCCATTGCTGCTGCCGCTTACGATAAGCCGGAAGCCAACGTAAGAGGCTTTAGGGTAGAACTTCGCTACCAACTGCTCCGGTGTAAGGTACTTTTTCGGCGCGCATACGCTGAAGTCCTTACCATCGACGCATAGTGCGAACTCGCCTGTGTCATCGAACCGGCTGTAGTTGTCAAACACGAGGACGGTACTTGCGACATCCGGAGTGATGATTCCGACCGCATGTGCACTGGCATTGGCATTGTTGGTGCCCTTCGCGGTAGGTTCGGCCGCAAGCGCGGTCGAGCTGAAAGCAAAGATGGCCAGGATTGCGAGCAGGGATTTGAAGCGTTTCATGTATGTCCTTAGGGTTGAGTGGTTGCCTGGGTAGTGTAGCGATGGCAGCCGCGAGCGATGTCCGCTCAAGCGGCTGCAGTAGGGAATGAAGCGCTAGCACTTCAGGGTCAACAAACTCTGGCGGCGAGGGTGGGAGTCGAACCCACGAGGCTGTGATTAGCAACCTGCCGCATTTCGAGTGCGGTACCTTCGGCCTCTCGGACACCTCGCCATGAGGATTTGCGCCGGCTTACGCGACGCTTTGGAAATGTGGCGGAGAGTGAGGGATTCGAACCCTCGGGCCCAACACTGAGCCGACTGTTTTCAAGGCAGCTGCTTTCGACCACTCAGCCAACTCTCCGGGGTTACTTCGGTGCTGCAAACTACGAAAATGGTGCGCCCGGGCAGATTCAAACTGCCGACCTGGGGATTAGAAGGCCCCTGCTCTATCCACTGAGCTACGGGCGCGCGGTGCTGCGAAGTGGTGCCCCCGAGAGGTCTTGAACCTCTGGCCTCCGCCATACCAAGGCGGCGCTCTACCAACTGAGCTACAAGGGCGAAAGTGGTGCCGGCAGCAGGACTTGAACCCGCCACCCCCTACGTACAAAGTAGGTGCTCTGCCAGATGAGCTATGCCGGCGTTACGTGTTGACGGCGCCGCAAGCTTCAGCCGGCAGGTCCGACTTGTTCACGAAAGGGGAGACTTTGCACACGTCCTGGAGACATGTTCACACGATGAACACGTCAGGGCGACATGTTCAAAAAGCCGTGAAGATTGCACACATGCTGTCGATGTTGAAGAGGAGGTAGGGGTTCACAGAATTCATTAAACGGCTACACTTCAAGGTGAGCGCCCAGTACGGCCGAAGCGTTTTCGCCTTCCCAGCGCTAAACGATGAACCTTCGGCTATGTCCCACGTCCGTCCCACTTACCAGCAGCGCATCGAAACGCGCTTCGGGCTTGGCTCGACCTTCCTCAAACATGCACGCTGTTTCCACCCTTGCGTGTTACCAGGCTCTTGCGCCTAGCAGCGTGCATGTTTGAAGGCCCCTCTGAAGAGAGGCCGGTCTTTTCGTTTTCCAGGCAAACAAGGATGGCTGCTCGCCGGCGGGATTCGAACCCGCGGACGGCTCAGGCGCATGAAGGCTGGGAGGCCCCCTCTACGGTCGCTCGCGCGACTAGTCTTTGCAGCAGACCCTGACCCGCTCTAGTCTGCGTCACCCTTCAACCAGCCTCGGGCACAGAGAGCAGCCATTCTTGTTGGCCCGCCAGCGCCATCGCGCCGGCCGGCGGTACTAAATCACTACGAGAACCACTTCCATACCGCTGCCACTAGCGTACCGACACAGCTCAGGAGAAAAAGGCCCAGGATGAACTCGCCCACCGACTTGTAAAATCTTTTGGCTTCATCCGAGATGGCCAGGAGCGCGAGGAAAGCACCGCCAACAATCCCGAGCGAACCAGGCCAGATACCAAGCTTCCAGATGCCTACGACACCGCCAAAGGTCGAGAACGCTGCCAGAAGCGACATCTCCGCGTAGAAGACCCACTTCGCCGAGGCCGCAGACGGCGCCGGGCTGCTCGACTTGTCCGGTTCGCCTCCTAGCTCCCGCACCGCCGCGTCACCGGCCGCCGTGAACTTCAGGAGGTCCGGCACCTCAAACCCTTCTTCATGGACAACGGAATTTCGTATCGTCGCAATGTAGCGGAGTTGCTTGACCAGGGCTTCAGGTAACTGGGCTTCGACGCTGGTCACTTTCTCGTGTAGCCCTTTGCCCGTGGCCTGATACTTCTGCTCGAGCAGAGATTCGAGGGTGCGGGAGAGTTTGACGGCTACTTCGATTTGACTCATTACATCCGACCAGTATTTAGGAGGAGGGCCGTGCCCCGGCTCTTGGAACCAACAGGAGTGCCGGCTGCTGAACAATGGCGCCTGTACCCTCCGGTAAGCCGGGAAGCCTCGGGACATGCCAATGACCAGCCAGCACTCCTGTTAGCTCAGGATAGCTCTAAAACCAACAAGGCCGACGGCTGAAAGTAATGCGGCACTGCAGTACCACGCTCACCGGCACGATTCGTGAATCACGCCTGACACCAGATTTTTTGCGGTGCAACTTCCGTCGGCCTTCTTGATTCTAACTTTGGGTGAGTCGCTTCTTTGCTACCTTGTGTGATTGGCTTACTCTCCGCATTTCTACAGAGGTTAGGCTTCGAACCTATTACATCACAACGCCAGATGCCGTAATTTCACAAAGAAGCGACTCGTTGGCCGGGAGCTAACCCGACCAACTTTGTTCCTGGTGTGCTCGTACGCTAAAGGAGAATCGACCTATTACAGGGCCAACCACTATCAACATTTTCCCGTCACCACATCACCAATATGTGCCACCTTTCGGCCCGACACTATTTGGCGTTTCGCAGTTCCGGTGCTTCGCTCCACTCTTTAACGGATGGCTGCTTCTAAGCCTACCGCCCAGGAACTCTTTAAAGTGCCGGGCTTGTCACCCGACGGGGCGTTGCCGCCCGAGATATCCCGTACTCCTCCTGCGTCCAAGAGGTATCACGTGTAAATTCACGCCTATACTGGTTCGCTGTCTTTCGACACACCGCCCCTTGCGGAAGCGATAAGCGTTACCGGGACTGACATGGCCTCCGAAAAGGCCGTGTTGGTTGCGGGAGCATGATTTGAACATGCGACCTCAAGTTATGAGCCTTGCGAGCTACCGGGCTGCTCCACCCCGCCATAAGTTTAGTACTCACTACTGCGTCGTGACGTCCACGCCGCTTGGTATTTGGCGCCAGGGTTGTCCCCCAGCAGAGGCCGACAAACGGCCCCACTCCGTAGCTCCCCTGCGTCCAAGGTACTCACGTGTAAATCCACGATAGATGGTGCGCCGTCTTGCGACACGCCGGCTCGTCTCCAAGCCGGCAAGCGTTCCCGGAGCGACTCAAAATTTGGTGGTCGGCCGGTATCCCGTCTCGACCACCGCAGCAAGCTCTTTAAAGCTGTCGCGAGAGAGGGTGCCGTCCCATTATCTCTCACCCTTGTCAGACACCAGGAGCGTCCGACTTCCGGTTTGGCGGTCGACCGGTAACCCGACTCGACTCCCGCGGCAACTCCTTTCAGAGGTCGCAGAAGCGGGTGCCGTCCCGTTACCTTCTGCCGTGCTACGTTTGGTTGCGGAGGATGGATTCGAACCACCGACCTCAGGGTTATGAGCCCTGCGAGCTGCCAGGCTGCTCCACTCCGCCATATAGGGGCGCCACACCGTTACCACACAGCTGGCGCGCGAGCACTTTGCTAGTCAGGTGTACAGCACCGTTGAGCCCGACCCTGCAGCAGGGTCCCAACTTGCGCCATCCTTTGCGTTCCAGCCTACACCAGGCTGCCTGCGTTACTCCTATCGGACCTCCTAACGAATCTCCCCGACAGGGGAGCGGAGGGTTCGCCCAGTTACCCAGTTGAACTGCAGGTTCCGCCTCATCGCCACATAGGCCGGCAGAGGAGCCGTGCTGGATTACCGGCCAGCGCCGGGGTCTGGTTGCGGGAGATGGATTTGAACCACCGACCTCAGGGTTATGAGCCCTGCGAGCTACCAAGCTGCTCCATCCCGCCATAAAAAGAAGCACCGCAATGACCACCACCGCCATGCTTCGTAACAGGCGCCGGGGTTGTCCCCCAGCGAAGGCAAAGAATTTCTAACATCAGGCGCTTCTGTTATTAACGTGGGGTCACCTATCCGCCACTGTCTTTCGCGCTCGGCATCCGAGCTGCGCTTCAAATTCTGGTGCCCCCTGACGGATTCGAACCGCCGACCCCCTGCTTACAAGGCAGACGCTCTGGCCAGCTGAGCTAAGAGGGCAATAGAGTAAAACCGCGCGGTCTTACGTAAAACAGGAACTCAAATTACTCTGAAAACTGCACACCACTGGGTACATAGCGGTTACTGGTTTAGTTCCCCGTCATTCCCCGTGCAGCAGGGGCTCTCGACCACTAATCCGCTAAGCCAGCGGCCTCGAAATCTTTGGGCTTCCAGAGTAATTTAAGCTTCTAACATCTACAACAAAATGGTCGGAGTACAAGGATTCGAACCTTGGACCCTCTGGTCCCAAACCAGATGCGCTACCGGGCTGCGCTACACTCCGAATTTTATCGTTGGAGCGGGTGAAGGGAATCGAACCCTCGTCATAAGCTTGGAAGGCTTCTGCTCTACCATTGAGCTACACCCGCTTTGTTCAACTGCTTACTGCTGCATGTGCGTATTATAGCACCGCTATATTAAATGATACAAGGAAATCTTTCAGGGGGAGGCCGCTTATTAGGCGACCTCCAGGTTGAGGCGTGGTGTACTGCTTTGGATTGTGCAAAGGCCACTCAACCTTCCGGGGCGGCTCCAGCCCTCACACACAATGGGCAGGCCGACGTCGGAAGCACTTCACTGGACAACGGATGGCGCGGTTGCTGTCGTGCCGCGGCATTTGTCGTTTGTCATACAGCCCACACTTAAGCGGGAGACTCAGTGTAGACAGTCGTTTTAGCCTTTTCAGCGCGACGGTCAAAAACTTCCACCGCCGAAGGCTGCTACTTGCTGCTGCCCGTCTTAGGGGCCGTCACGTAACCCGCAGTGTCGTTCCCGAGAGTGCCAGGCGCTGCGTACAGCGTCACAAGATTTCCGCTGGCGGAGGTCTTATCGGGCATCGTTCGGCGAGACTGGTAGTACGACGCATCATCAGGACTGAAGTACGCACGGGGCACCCATCCTGCGGGGACGGCGGTGCCCACGAACGCATAGAGCGGTAGCCACGGGAGATTCATGTGGAGCGCCAAGCGGGCTAGCGAAACGTCAGCCTGAGCAGCGCGGAACGCTCCTAGGGCAGGGCAATACCACGAATGCGGGGCCTGCTTTTGAATCGGTGCTGTGCTCATGAGTCAATGTCCTTTTCTTAACTGCCAAGCCGCCAAAGCCGCCGCGGCAACCGAGCTTGCCTTGTGCATAGCTCGAGAAGATGGAGGTGATACCCGGAATCGAACCGGGCTAACTGGGTTTGCAAGCCAGTGCCTAAAACCTATCGGCCATATCACCATGGAATTTGGAGGACGAGACAGGATTCGAACCTGCGGGGACTTTCGTCGCCAGATTTGCAGTCTGGTGCCTTCAACCACTCGGCCACTCGTCCAAAGGGTACTGCGAAACTACGCTGTGGCCGTAGCAAACACGGCTCACCGGAATTTGTGAGGAATGTAGCGCCAGAATTTAGCCTTCTGGCGGCTGTAGGGCCTCTACACGCCCTTCGTATCAGATATTGGTCAGAAGCTGCCGGCCAAGAGAAGCGCGCCTCCAGGGCGCGCTCTTCACTGCGGGTCGACGACGGTTAGTCGTTCACAGGCACAGGGCCGAAGCGGTTTTCGTGTTCGTCGCCCGGGAGAACCAGGAGGACGATGACGATGATGCCGCCAATGTAGGGGATGAGCCCCAGCAGCAGGAACCAGCCACTCATGTCGCGGTCATGCAGGCGGCGGGCGCCGGCGGCAAGCATCGGAATGAGCGTGTAGAGCGAGAAGCCCAGGAAGGCAAGGCCTGCAGGTGCTGCGAGTACCCACCCGCCTGCGCTGCCAGCTGCCACGATGGCGAAGCCGATGCCCATGGCGATACCCAGGCCAACGGACACCAGGAATTGGAACAGGTAGAAGGTCCAGTACTCTTGGCGAGTAGCCCGGCCGGAAAAGTCAGCGTACTTCTTAAGCGGTTTCAGAAACTTAGCCATTTGGCGTCTTTCGAGTTGCCCGGTTAGAGTTGACTCTGTAACCGTGGGCCGCCAGTTACGCATCAAGAGTCGAAGCCGTATCGACTCTGCACGGTATAGATAACGCCTTTAGACTTCGAGGCCGCGGTAGGGAGACCGTGTTGTTCTCGCTACACTGGGCAGGACAACTCTTTTTATGAAGGCAGAAAATGACCACATCTATCACTGACAAGTACGAAATCATCGAAGACGATTTCATCACCATGCGCGGCCGTAGGCTGTATCGTATCCGCGCACTGCGTCACGTTCCCGGCCATGCCGATAAAGGCGAGCTGGGCGGATATATCGGCGGACCGAACAGTCTCTCGCAAGAGGGAAATTGCTGGATTTATCCTTCCGCAATGGTGTACTGCAACGCAGAAGTCCACGGTGATGCTGTCGTCGCCGGACACGCTCGAGCTGCCGGCGGCGCCATCCTCAAAGACAATGCTATCCTTGCTGGGCACGCCTATGCCATCGGCAAGGTGGTTTTGGCTAACAAGGAGCGACTGGACAATCACTCCATGTTGATGAATGTATCGGTAGTCCGCCAAGGGCAGTTCACGACGGCGGGATACACCACCTTCACTTTCCTGTACCAAGCGGAGGGCCTGCAGGAATCCATCGGAATCAACGCAAGGGGTTGCGATAACGAAGGCGCGCAGGACCTGTCGCTGTTCCCAGATGCCGGCCGGCTCGCAATGTATCAGAGCAATGACCGCGTGGTGAAGCTGTTCTCGGCCCAGACCGAGGTTCTACTGTACGCAGAAGTGCTGAAGAGCCTTTACTGATGTAACGTTCAACACCTCGATTTCGGTCGAGGTGTTTTTTCGTCGAAAATGCTTTGGGGTGACTTGGGGGAATCGAACCCCTCGTCGCCTGCTTCACAGGCAGGCACTCTACCATTGAGCTAAAGCCACCCCAAAGCACTCTCATGCTTTGGACACAAATTTGGCGGGGGCACTTGGACTCGAACCAAGGACCTTCTGAATCAGAGTCAGACGCTCTGCCAACTGAGCTATACCCCTACTGAACTACGAAACTGGCGGGGGAGAGAGGACTCGAACCTCCACAGCCTTGCGGCCGCCAGGGTCAAAACCTGGTGCGTCTATCCAATTTCGCCACTCCCCTTTAGGTGCTACAACAACTAGTTCATACTGCGCAGGCATCAATTTGAGCCTGGTCCCGGCCTCGAACCCAACAGGTGGCCAGAAAGTCTGGTGCATTCCTCCGCAGCCAAGGAACCACCTTTTGTGGGGCGACCCCGAGGACTCGCCCTACTTGAGATGCCCACCCCGGCTTTTTGAAGTCTATGCCCGCGTCGGTTATTGCAGCCATGCGAGTTGCTTGAGCCAGGGTTCTTGCGGCCTGCGCCGCATTTCTCTTTGCGATAACTTGGGCCGCTCGATTTGAGGGTTTCTTCTTCCTGTTGCGGCCCGCGAAAGTCGGTGTCTGTGAATGACAGTTGGGGCACAGGAATTCTAAGTTCTCTAACCGGTGGTCATCGTTGACGCCGTTCTTATGCTCGAGAGTCAAGACTAGAGGCTCACCGTTCCACGACCCAGGGTTCGAGCATTTTCTGCACGCGTATCGGAGTAGGCCTTCTTCAATGACCCGACGTTTTATTTCTTTGCGGGAGGCGGGGCTATTCTTAATCAGAACCAGACTTAGGGGCCGGCACCGAGCTTTGCTCAAGGCGCCTGACCGCAGGCCTCCCTCGCGCATGCCGTTCTCGACATTAGAGGTATCTAGCTCAAATTTGGCAAGGTATCGCTTCAGCGTAGTTCTATTGTTTCCGCCAAGGCCTACACCGAGGTTTCGAAGTACGTCGGAATAGGATGTTGCGCCTTGTAGAGCTTTGCGCAGTAGCTCCTTGTTCGAAAACGGTGTTTGGTAGGCCGAGATTGAGCTGAAGTCCAGACTTAGCGCGGTAGCGCGTTTGCGTATCGCTGCGGTCGTATAGCGGTTGTGTTTGAGCCCAAGCCGAGCGCATATATCTTGAAACGTGGTCTCAGCCTGCAGCGCCTGAGCGAAGGCCTCTTTTGAGATGCTAGAAAGGGTGTTCATCAGCAGTCTAGCTGCCTTGTTTATCCCTTACTTCTCTGCCTTTTTCGGCACGCCTAGTTACGGCTGGATACAGCAAGATGGTGGGTGAAGCAGGAGTCGAACCTGCGTTGTTTCTTATGTCACGCATTTACAGTGCGCTGCCTTCGCCACTCGGCACATTCACCCAAAAGTTGAATCTCGACACGTCGGAAAAACGGTCGTAAAAATGGCAGGGGAGAGAGGACTCGAACCTCCACAGCCTCGCGGCCGCCAGGGTCAAAACCTGGTGCGTCTATCCAATTTCGCCACTCCCCTAAAGTTTGTTGTTGAAAATGCTTTGGGGTGGCCAGGGGGAATCGAACCCCTCGTCGTCCGCTTCACAGGCGAACACTCTACCATTGAGCTATGGGCACCCCAAAACACTCTCATGTTTCGGTAATACTGGTGGGTGGAGCAGGAGTCGAACCTGCGTTGTTTCTGATGTCACGCATTTACAGTGCGCTGCCTTCGCCACTCGGCACATCCACCCAAAACTGAAACTCGACTAGCCTGCGCGGTGGTCGTCTAAAACCAGCGCGGCGGTCGTCTAAAATTGGCAGGGGAAGGTGGATTCGAACCACCGAATGCTAGGGTCAAAACCTAGTGCCTTTGGCCGGGCTTGGCGACTCCCCTGTAGGTGCTGCAACTACTAATATGGTGGGTAGAGCAGGAGTCGAACCTGCGTTGTTTCTTATGTCACGCATTTACAGTGCGCTGCCTTCGCCACTCGGCACATCTACCCAAAAGCTGAAACTCGACGAGCCGGCGCGGAGGTCGTCTAAAACCCACGCGGAGGTCATCTAAAATTGGCAGGGGAAGGTGGATTCGAACCACCGAATGCTAGGGTCAAAACCTAGTGCCTTAGGCCGGCTTGGCGACTCCCCTGTAGAACGGAACCCACGAGCGTATCCCGCCGGCGCGCGGCGCCAGGCTAAGCAATCGAATGGTGGGGAAATATGGAGCGGGGGACGAGACTCGAACTCGCGACATCGACCTTGGCAAGGTAGTGCTCTACCAACTGAGCTACCCCCGCATTGCGTACTCCTGAAATTGGCGGAGAGGAGGAGATTCGAACTCCTGGGGCCATTACTGACCCGCTTCGTTTCCAACGAAGTGCCTTAGACCACTCGGCCACCTCTCCAGGGAAAAGAATGCACTGCACGGAGGGAACCAGGATTATCGCTGCGCGGTCAGCCGCATGGCTGCTGGTGCTATCCACCTGGTCCGGACCTACCCGGGCTCGCAAACCGGCCGTGAGGCTTCGATAAGCAAGATGCAGTGCATCTACAGGCGCTCCGGCTTCCAGCTGCGCTTGTGACGTGACGACGTTTCAGGCCGGGCTCAGGTGGCCAGCTGCAGACGTCGAGGAATTGGCGGAGTAGGGTAGGGTTGTTGCCTACCGATGCTAGCTGGCTATCGGAACTTGCGTCCCACTGCAGCCCTGGCGTTCGTGCCAGTTCAGCACACACGGGTCGCCGAGCGCTCGACTCGCCGATACACTGAAAATGCTACTCCATAACTTGGCGGAGAGAGAGGGATTCGAACCCTCGGAGCCCTTGCGAACTCGCCGCCTTTCCAGGGCGGTACCTTAAACCACTCAGCCATCTCTCCAGATGTTTTTCAATCTCGCATTTGACGGTAGCGAATCACCTGTTTTTCCGCACGCACTTGTGGTGGCGTATCACCTCTTTTTTCCTCAAGCCGGGGGCTTAAGGAGGAATTCGCGGCGGCGGACGTCTCATCCGCACCTGGACAGCCTAGCCCTTGCGAAGGGGCAGACTTTCGTTACTCGGTGGCACCAAATCCTCGTCACCAACCGCCCAGATGTATAGGTTCAACCCGTACGGGCTACACCGCGAATTGCTGGTTGCGTCTCCAGCGCTGAATATTTAACAGGTTTGTCCCGGGAACCCCCAGGCCCTGACAGCCGCTCTCATCGGAGGGGTCTCCCCCGCGAGTTTTGCTTTACCCGGCGGAATCTCCACCCGGCTTGCAGAAGAGGGGCTTTCGCCCCAGCATAGAGTGTTTCGCATCGTTGAGAGGCGTCTCCAGCGTTGTCAATCTTGAGAGCTGAGGGTTTTGCACCCTCGGCAGTTTCGGCCACATCGTTCGGCGCTCCACTGGCAAGCCAGCTGGCTACATTCCGAACACAGTACTGCACGGTTTGGGCTTTCTCACCCCGGCTCGTTTGCGTAACGCTTACGCGTCCTGCTCTCAAAACAGTAAAGCACCGCGAGTTATATGCGTTCTCGCGAAATTCTGGTGGGCTAGGTTGGATTCGAACCAACGAAGTCGGGGACACCGCATTTACAGTGCGGGGCAGTTAGAACCGCGTCTGCCTCTAGCCCATGTGCTCGTAGGGATGTCCGGGTGCTATTCGGTTAGCGGCACCCGTCAGGAGTTCTCATAGTCCGGCGAGCAGCCGGGGTTGATGTACCTGATTACGCTTTTGTTTCGCTCTTGTTGAGCTTCACGGCCGGCGCCGGCTCTTTGGCAAGCGAGCCATTCACCATGTAGTCCGTCGAGTGGTGCCGGACCGCCGAGACATACGTCATTGGCTCACAAAGCAGCATGAAGACCACAAACGCCACTGCAAACTGGCCATGGACCGTTTCCGAATGGAGCAGCGCCAGGATGTCACGAAGCTGAGCTGTTTCCGGATTCAGGTGATAGGCATGCCACAGCAGGACTATCACGGCGGCGCTGACGATTTTGTAGATGTAGTGCATCGCGAATCCTTATCGGCCCGACCTGGGCGAGCACAGCGCGCGGATGGTTGCGGCGGCGCCGATGTCGCGAGCTGCTGCAAACACCGCGGTGCGGATGGCTGCGTCGAACTTCGCAGGGTTTTCGGCACGGGCTGCTGCCAAGGTCGGGTATCGATTCTTCAAGAAGCTCTCCAGAGGACGACTACGTTGTATGGCGCGGGGGGATGGATTCGAACCACCGACCTTCTGCCAATCCAGGCAGCTGCTCTCGAATTCTCAGTGCTCCACAAGCCGGTGTCGGTAACGTTAACTCCTACACCTGCAAGCGGCTTTCTGAGGTTCGCGGCGCCGGCTCAACGTTTATGTTGAACCGACGACCACCCAAGCCGAGCTACCCCCGCATTGAACTGCCGCGGCCGATGCGTTGGCCACGTGAATCTGGAGCGGACACGGGAATTCGAATCCCGGACCTTGACGTTGGCAACGTCACGCTCTACCAGCTGAGCTATGTCCGCATTAATCAGTGCTTGCGAGATTCGTCTCGCGACCTTTGACAAGGCCCAGGGGAAGCCGGCTTCAATCGCCAACCCAGCAGCCTGCTCAACCTGCGAGATTTCTACTCGCCCGACTGTCACGTCGTTTCTGCGCCCGGCTTCTACGGGTCAACGCGGTTGATTTTTTCTGTTCTTGGAGCGGGAGAAGGGGCTCGAACCCTCGACCTCAACCTTGGCAAGGTTGCGCTCTACCAACTGAGCTACTCCCGCATTGGGGGCATACGCCAGAGGCGCGCCCCGCACTTCGTTTTGTCTACTAACGCATGGCGACTAGAACCTCATGGTGGAGGGGATGAGGCCATGCAGACGGTTCCAACCAAGGGGGTTCACACCCCAGGCACTCCATGTCGTCATCACTGGAGCTCTGTGCCAAGATTTTAGCTCTCTCGCACGGGCATTTTCGGTACAAGCCGGCAGCGCCAGCTGATTCGATGAAGGCCCACCCCGGAGAGCGGGCCCAAGACCTCTAAGGGCAACTTTTACAGCTGTACTACTGACCTCTATGGGCAATTCTTTCAAGCACAGCCTGTCTATTTTTGTGACCACTCCAATCCTGGAGCATGAGCCGGCCGACCCAGTCAACCTCCCCGCGTGCTTTACGGTTAGGAGCGTAGTACCCAGACAGGTGGGTGCTGACTTCGCCTCCTGGGGATAGCCCCCAGGTGCACAGCGTTATCAGACTTTGGCATCTGTACTTGAAAGGAAGCTCTCCCGAGCTCCTTAACCTCACCGACAGTTGCCGGGAAGGCCGATACGAAACCCGTGTAGGACACGAAGTTATACGCACCGCTATGTGCGATATAGCCGGACAACCACCAAATTTGGTATAATCTGGAAGATAGGCGGGCTATATGCAGCTCGTCCTGCGGCACTGCGAACCTTGAGGCTCGGAGTTGTGCAGACACGAGAATGCCGGACCCTCCTAAAAGAAGGGGCGGGCTGCAGCAATGGACGCCGGCGCCAAGGGCAGACCCTGGGCGAGAGCGGCATCGCTGCGTAAAATTTGCCAGACCTTCGACTCCACTATTGCTGTAGCATCCTCGTCCTTTTCCTTTTACGGACGAAGAACGGGAGGGGCAGTGCGCGGCCGGCGTACCCTCTAGGCTCCGGTGGTTCCACGCATCACGACCTTCGTCGTGACCAGTTTTGTCGCCAATCTGGCGGAAGCAAATTGTAAAAGAGCGCTTGCCGAGGCAAGTGTCGCCGATGCGACTGGACGCGTTTTGTGCTGTCCGAAGCATGCGCTGCTTTGGGCGGAACCTTTCGGTTCGCCAGATGGGAGTTTGCTTGAGATTCCGCCTCGGAGGGTGAGGCTAGATGGAGCTTGGGAATCGACTTCTGCATAATCCCGTCTGGCTTTGGCCTGACGGGACTCGGAAGTCTGTCAGGAGGTCAAACGTGTACTGTTCTTTGATGCGAGCAGTAGGAAGATGGCGAATATGAGCCACCTTGCATCTGATAAGATGCATGCGAGCACGAGCCGCGCTGTTGCGCGGTCTGAGCTTGCATTTGGGTGGTCATCGAAGTCATTTGGTAATCCGTTTGTGTTCGTTAATTGGCGCGAACCACTCTGGTTCTTCGCCTGTTTGAAACAGTATAGCAGCGAATTTTAAATTCGCGCAAGTTTTTTCGAAAATTTTTTCTAGCTCTCGAAAAGTCCTTGAAAATACTAGGAATTTTCTTGTTGTAGATTTCACGAAGCGACGTGTCCGGGCCAGAAATGGCGCGCTACGCCGCGCTCCGCCTTACGATTTTGCGTGCTAGAGTCCCTGGGTGCCAATGTCGGCATGCGCGATGAGGAGATGGCGATGAAGAAGTCAATCAAGCCGGAGGACAACTCGGCGAATCAGCAGAACGGCAACAAGGGTACGCCTGGCACAAATAAGCAGTATGACCAGGCGCAAGGAAATCGAGGCAGTCAGATGGAGCAGTCGAAGTCCGGCGGCAAGTCTAGCGGGAAGTCGAAGTAGGAGGTGGAACCCGGTCGGTCGCCGGCTGACCGGTGCCCAGCGGCGGCTGGTCGATGAGGGCCTCGACAGCCAGGCCCGGCAACAGACTGCCTACCGATGCGCCGGGAACGCGAGTTCCTCGGACAACAACACGGCGATTCTGGTGGCGCTCGGCAACCGCGGCGGGCACGCCCAGCAGCACCCACTCTTGCGCGTTCGCCATCACAAGCACCGGCTGAACCTTTGGCAAACTGCCTTTGAGCACCAGTTGCCCCTGCAGCTCGGTTCTCGAATTCTCTGCGTGCGCGGCGGATACGAAGCACGCCAGAAGCGCAGCCAAGCTGAAGATGTTCGTTAGCTTCATGGCTTGTAGCCTCCTAATGAAAAGAGCGGCATTTTTGCCGCTCCTGTAACTTAGTTCACGATGACCGAGAGAGTGGTCCCGGCCGGCACCTTCACCGTTTGCTTGAAGCTGCCAGTGACGTTTTTGCGCACAACGGGGAAGCTTCCGTAGCCTTTCAGGACCGAGGGCGCGGTCGCCGGCAGTACGCGGTAGGGCTTGTAGGCCGCACCGTTGATGGCCGGGATGACGTACGGGCCGTCGTTACGTGCTGGGAACCCGTAGCCACTTGGCGCCGATGTGACTGGCAGTGCGGTGGCCGCTGCGACTGCGAACTTGCGCAGTTCCTGGCTCAGGCTCGAGGTCGGGCGGAATTGCTGGATTGTGGCATTCAGCGCCGATTCGGAGTTCGCATCTGCTTTCGACAGCAGGGCGGTGAAGAATGGCATGCCCATTTGACGGAGCAAGTAGCCGCCGAACGAACCCGACACCGAGTAGCTCTCGCAGGTCGCACCGAAGCCGGTGAACTCGAGCAGCGGGCAATTGTAGCTCGCATACGAGAGGTACTGCGGGTAGCGCATGTCGCGGGTCGAGTTGTACGTGGTGTCGACGACGCTGCTCGCTGCGTCTTCCATCATCATGGCGGTCATCTCTTCCAGCCAGACACCGTACTGGTACGACGGGCCAATTTTGACACCGCGACGGAAGAAGTTCTGCATGTGCAGGCCTTCGTGAGCCATCGTACCCTTGATTGCCTTCATGCCGGCGGCGCCGTCCAGGTACAGCGTCTCGGAGTCCAGGTACAGGGACACCGATTCGTTGCTGTCCGGAGCGTAGGCCTTCTTGAAGTTGTTCATCGCGTAGAAGTAGCCCATCACGCCATACGGCTGTGCATCTGGCTTGATGTTCATGATGACGATGTCGATTGGCTGGCCGGCCGCCAGGAGCTCGTCGTACGAGTGAGAACCCCATACTGGGCCGCCTGCGTTCTTGAGCAGGTCGTAGATGCCGCCGGCGGAGGTGAAGGTCGTCGCGAGCTGGTCGACGATGCTGGTCGAGACTTTGCCTTCGAATGCCTCGGAGGTTTCGACCCAGAACTGGACGGTCGTGCCGTCGGTGGTGGTGACCTTCTTCTTCAGCGTGGTCGAGTGCGGCGTACCATCGTGGTGCTTGAACACGCGGGTGTCGGCGACTTCCGCTTGGCTCACGTTTCCGGAAACACGTGGCTGGAACTGGTTTGCTTTCGCTTGTTGGAGCAGTTTTGCCCAGCCGATGCGGTTGAATTCATCGACAGCGGCCTTGCCGGCGACTTTCGGCTGGTAGTTTGCGGAGACGGTGGCCAGGGGGGACGGGCCGAGGTAGGAATTCGCCAGCAGGCTGTTCGGCATGGTCACGGCCGGCATCGAGACGTCCGTGTTGGTCTCGTTCGTGTAGAGAAGGGTGACTTCTTTGTTCAGCAGGCCGCTGATGTCGACGCGCACGTCGATTGGCGACAGGGTGGTGTTCTTCTTGTGCCAGATGCCGACGCCCGAGCCCGAATAGGTGGTCGAATTGGTCGCGCCACAGCTAGTGCAGCTTGGGTCGACATCACTTACGGCCGTCGGAGTCGGCTCGGTTGGCTGGGTTGGTTGGGTTGGTTGGGTCGGCTGAGTAGGCTCGGTAGGCGTCGGCGTAGGTTCCGTCGGCTGGGTCGGAATCGGGTCAACTGGCTTGGCCGGCTCGACCGGCGGCGTCGGCACAGAGGGTTCCGTAGGCGAGGTCGGCTGTGTCGGTTGCGTTGGCTGTGTCGGTGGGGTCGGTTGCGCGACTGGCGAACCTGGGTTGCCGCCTCCTCCGCCGCAGCCGGCCAGCGCCAGCGCTGCCAGCAGAGGAATCAGGGTGAAGGGGGGGCGAGCAGCGCCGCGGAGACTTTTTTGCATAAGGGTCACTTAATCAGGTTGGCGGTTGTTCGCGGAGCGCGCGCCTGGCGGTTCCGCCTAAGCGCAATCGATGCCATCGAACGGCGGTTTGGGAAAGTCCGAGATACCGTGTAGTGACCTTATTTATTTGCAATCTTTTGTGGCATACGGGGCGTCAGGCTTCAACCTTCACGCAGCGGCCAAAAATACAGTTGAGCGAAACCCAACCATTGATGCCGCCGCGGTTGTTTCCAATTTGGTAGCGGCCGGCGCTGATTGCTTTCACCAGGTGGAGGTATTCGTTGCCATTCACCTTGCACAGGACGATGTCGTCTTTCTGCAGCACGTAGTCGCCAAGTGGCACCACCGTGACCAGCTGGCCGGACGAGATGCGGCCAACCATTGAATTTCCTCGTGGACGAAATTTGACTTCTTTTCCGTCCTTTAGCTCTGCGATATAGCGCGCCGCCCAGCCCATGATGATGTCTCCAGTGTTATGGTTAAGCCTGGGTGTAGCGAGGACAATTAATGTCCCTACACTGAGGAGGCCCACTTAGGAGAAGACCTTGAGCACCAATTACTACTACCGCCCGTTGGGCGCCATCGAGTACAACGACGACGACCACATCGGGCTGTCGATTAGCACCATGTTCACGTTCCGCGCGCTGCCGGAGCAAGGTCTAGTCAGTTACGCGGCCTGGCGGAAGAAGCTGCTTGCTTCCGACGTAGAAATCGTCAACGAATACGGGCAGCCGATTCCGAAAGAGACGTTCTTCCAAATGGTGGAGGACGATGCGGCAGCGGCGGCTAACGTCATCTACCGAAACTCGGACAGCTACCCCGCTGGCGCCAAAATCCCGCCGGACGTGGTGCGTTACCGGGACGAAGCTGGACACATGTTCGACCGCAGGAATATTTCTTAACTCCTGCTAGAAAGATGTATTCCTGTTGAATCTTTAGTATAGCTTTGCTATACTAATCGCAGCAACACGAGTACCCCTTATCTAAATGGAGAAAGACATGAAAAAGACCCTCATCATCTGCGGCCTGCTGGCCATTTCGACTGCTGCAATGGCTTTCGGTGGCGGTGACGCTGGCCCCGCGCCTTCGACCGTCAACTCGTCCCCGGCCGCGGCTCGTGCCTTTGCCTCGGACTACGGCATCGCGGCCGCCAAGGCTCCTCAGACCGAAGAAGACTGGGAAGCATACGAAGCGGCAGCTGCCGAACAGTTCGCTTCCGGCGACGACGAGCGTTAATCAGCATTCCGGGCACTGCTTAGGCATCGCCCTCTGCTTAATAATTTCCAAAGCCCCTGTTCGCAGGGGCTTTTTTCTTGCGATGGTGCTGAGAGGAAAGATTTAAGAGGGCGGAAGCTACACTCTGAAAACCCATTCGGAGTGTTCCTATGAAAAAGATAACTTTTGGCATCATCGGCGCCGTCCTTGCGCTTTCCGCAGGTCTGAGCGGTTGCAGCGAAGACCCACCTCCGCCAGCTGCAAAGCCCGCGCCCAAAGCCAAAGCGAAACCGGCCACGCCTGCGCGGCCCGCAGCCCGTGCGGCGACCACGAACAAGGAAAACGCTGACGCTGTGAAAGGCGCTGCGCCCGCGCTCGCAGCCGGCACCGCGCGGGACACTAAACCGGAGGCAAAGAAAGCTGACGCCTCGCCGGCGGCGGCTGCTTCCTCGACGGCAGCTAGCACCACCTCTGACACGAATGACGATGACGAGACCTCGAGCACATCTTCTTCCTCGGGCGGATACGGTGGGAGTTACGGCGGCGGGTATGGCGGTAGCTACGGCAGCGCCTATGGCGGGCGAGTTACTACCCCGACAGCACCTACGACGGGCACCGAAGCCGCAGCCGGCACGAAAGCCGCATTGCTGGCGAAGTCTAAGTCATACAGCACGCACCGCCTGGTGTCGGGCTTGACGTTCACTACCCGTGGCGGGCAACAGCAGTCCTTCGATGCGTACCTGCCTGTCGACTTCGCCGACGCCGACTCCGGTCCCTTCGTGTTCCTGGTGCACGGAGGTGATTGGACCGATGGCGCCAAAGAAGACATGAAGCCATACGGCATCGCGCTGGCCCAGAAGGGGATTGTCGCAATCGCTCCGAACTACCGCTTGGCGCCGGCAAACCCACATCCGGCACAAATCAACGACCTGGCCGATGTGATGGAATACATTGACGGAACGCCGAACGTGCTGTTCACTACCGGCTCGCGCTACGGCGCGGTCGGCGTGGGGGCAGGCGGGCACCTGGCGTCCCTAGTTGCGTTCTCGCCTTCGGCCAGCGGCCGTCTCGCCTGCGTGTCGAATGTGTTCGCGCAAACCGACCTTACGAACTTGACGCCTCTGGACGAGCAAATTAAGCAGTTCCTGGGCACCGGCTACTCGCCGGAGAAGCTGATGGAAGTCTCGCCGGTGTACAGCATTGGTAAAGGTTCGGGCGCGCCGTCGTTCTTCCTTTCGCACGGGACAAACGATGCAAAGGTCCCATACGCGCAGAGCGAAGCCTTCGCGGCCGAACTGCAGCGCAATGGGATGTCGGTGAAGCTCAGCCCAGTCAAGGACGGCGGCCACGGTTATAGCGAAGCGCAGACCAAGACTACCGCTACTGAAATTGCCGGCTTTATGGCAACGTGCCTCGCTACACTGTGACGCGTCGACGTAATCCCAACTAAACCCAACTAAACTTAAGCGGGTGCCACCTTGTTTTCACTAATCATTACCATCTTTTCCATCAGCCTCGTGGCGGCACTCGCTTACGTCACCTACAACTATCTCGACGACATTATGAGCCGCACCGGGCCCGCTGCGGATGCGGCTCTTATCATCAGCCAGGCTGGTCAGATTGCCGGCGCTACAAAAGTGTTTACCGCTACCAAGGGCGGTGCAGAGCTCACGATGCAAGCCTTGGTCAACGAGAAGCTTTTGACTTCGGTGCCAGTGCCGCCCTTCAAGGACGGGGGTCAGTACACCTTCACGGCAGAGCGTGCTGTGCGCCTATCCGTCGGCGGCGAGAAACTCTGCTCCGAACTGCAGAAAAAGCTGCTCGGTACAGCCACCATCGGCAATCTCCGGCCGGCTCACAACGGCTGCTACAACAGCGATGGCGCTTTTGTCCTCATCATGAACGGTTAACAACCCCATGCTCCCTCGACGCCTGTCACCGCTTCGTCCGCTGGAACCCACAGAGCTCAGCTATCTGCTCGAGCGACAGATTCGGCGTGCGAAGCCAGAGACCTCCACTACCGCGGCCGCCAGTCAATGCGCCGCTACTCCCTACCCCTTCGACGACATGGACCTGACTCGCTATCCCTTCGGATGAGGTGGCTAATCCGCGTTGCTACACGACGTAGGACCACTACACGAAGGAAATCAACATGGCGAAATTGGTAAAGACAGGCTACACCGATTGCTACGGCAGCGTCGTCCAGGTAACAATTCTGAGCTACGACAATAACAAACGGGTGCAGGTTCGCAAACCTGACGGCGCCGAGGACACGCTCCTACGCGGCTATGTCATGGCTGACCCAGAGCTCAAGCGCCCCATCTCTGCCGTCAACTGGCATATTCACGGTGGCGGGACTCGGAAAACGTATCGAGGCCGGCGCAAGCAGAAGCAGACCTACAGCTTGAATCGCATCTCCGGTGGCCAGGCGCAGTTCCGCTCGAAAGCACGTGCGGTCGCAGAGGGTGTTGCCCAGGCGATGGCGCTCGGTCAAGTCATCTCGGTCAACAGCGACGTCCTATCCTTGCGGCGTAGCGGAATGCGTCGGATTGGATGGGCGAACATCGAGTGCTGCCCAGACGGCACGGCTGTTCAGCATGGAAGTCGCGCCCGGCGCCCTGGCAGTGTAATGCCTAAGCGACTGCGCGGGTACGGTAAGCTGGCGTAGTCGACACTCCTTCAAGACCCGCACTCCGCGGGTCTTTTTCTTAGGCTTTCGAGACGAGCGCTGCCTACACTGGAAAGGACAACTATTCTGGATGGGTTATGAAATACTATGAAAAGGGTGCTGTTCCCGCTACTTTCGCGCAGCTGCGTGACGGCTACCTGAAATTCGGGCTGCAGGTCGAGGAAATGCCAATCAGCTACGGAAACTCCCCGGTTAAGGTAATGCATGACGGAGTGCCATACCTGTTGGAGTGCTATCACGACCTCGACGACATTTCGACAAAGGCTGCCAAGTTCTACATCGTGCTCGAGCGTCACCACGCCGACATCAAGCGGCTCTATGACGTGTGGAAACTGCTCTGCCCGGAGGAGCTTTTTGTGATGAGTGGCGGAGGCCTGCATCTCCAGGCATTCTTCACCACGAGACGACGGTATGTGGGTATCTTGTCCCTTTCGCATATAGACGACGGAAGGTTCGCGGAAATCGAGGCCCTGCTTCGAGACCACGGTGTGCCCCATGAACCGTACAAGCCGGACCCCGAGAAGTTCAAAGGTCCACATACCCTCTGCGTCGGAGAGCCTTGGTTCTCCACCTTGCCCGATGTTGAAAACATTGAGCCGAGGTGCGAAAAGACCCACCTGTACCGAAATCCCCTGATGAACCTTGAGGAAGAAGAGGACTGACACTTCTTCCACACTCTCACTTGCCCTGGCCGCGCTTGCTGCCAGGGCTTTTCTTTGCGACGTACCTTAGACGTAAAAAAGCCGCTGCCGAAGCAGCGGCTCCACCAGATGCGCTTCCTTACGCGGCTAGTTTTTGGTCAGCCGCAGGCGATGCTGGAGCGTACCGGCCCAAGGCAATGAAGGCAAGGCCCGTCACCATGAACACGCCAACCTTTGCGGCAAGGGAGAAGGTGGCGAGGTCGACGAAGAGCATCTTCAACAGCAGAACGCCAATCGCGATTCCGCCGCCCATCCACAGCTTGCGCGAACTCGTCTTCGAGCCCCAGACCACGGTTGCGATGGCAGCGCCGGCCCAGAGCAGGGACACCCACGGCTGCATCTCAAGCGAGAACAGCAGGAGCGTCGCGCTTTCGGGCAGGTTGTAGGTCAGTCCGATTGCCCGCAATGCGGTGCTCACCACGAAGACGCCAGCGGCGCCGGCAACCACAGCCACATTGGCGCGCTTGTTGGACTGGCTCGTAGCCGCGACGTAGCCAAGCAGCGCCAGAGACAGCCACACCAGGCCTTCGCTTACAGTTCCCAGTGGGCGGAACAGCGCGTACGAAAGCAGCAGGGCCGCGCCGATACCGCCAGCTACCCGAGGATGGAAGTTGAATTTCACGACCGGGCGAGTGGTGATGAAGCACCAGGCCGACCACAGAGTGACCATTGCCGCGTCCAGCACCTCGCGGGAAGCCCCGGCGTTGGTGAGCAAGCGCCAGCCCTCGTAGGAGAGCAGTGCCGGGATGGCCAGGGAAATGCCTTCCAGGGCAGAGCGATTCGGGCCCGGTGCCGTGTTGTCGTCGTCCAGCCGGCGCAGGGTGTATGCAGTCACTGCCAGCCAGGTGATGAACGCCAGCTCACGGATGTACAGGAGAGCTCCTGCAGGGAGGTCGCTAACTGCAAATGGCGGCAGGAAGCACAGGCCTGCGAGAGGCACCCAGGCAGCGCTGACGGACATTTCGCGCCAGCCGAGGCGCCGGCCGAAGTACAGAGCGCCCATCGCCCAACCGCTGAACCACAGCGCGTGGAGTGCCGACCCCGCGGGGAAGTCCGCGCATACCGAGTACCAGAGCGCCAGCGGGGCCAGGACACCGTACAGCATACCGACGGTAGTGCTACGCATCAGGAAGCCAGCGCCCAGCGCGACGAGGCCCGACACGATGAGCGGGGTCGAGATTCCGTGCACTCCGGCTTCAAGTGTCAGCAGGACAGACAGCCCCCAGTACGCAAATGCGATTACATCCATCCAACGCTTGGCTTTTGCGCGCGCAACCAGCACGAAGCCAAGAGCACCGCCGGAGAAGGCAATGGCGCGGTTCGCACCGTCCAAGCCCGTGGCCAGCGCCACCACACCAAGTCCGCCAGCAATCGGCAGCAGCCAGGCCTGCCATTCATCGGACGCTTTGCGCAGGCGGACAAGGAAGAGCAGAGTAACCGCGCCCAGCAGCGATGCAGCGATGCCTGCCGAAACACCAGCCTTCGAGTACAGGAGCCCCGAGACGAGCAACGGCGTACTCACGAGGACACCTACTATCGAGGCACGTTGACGCTCCGCCCAAGAGTAATGAGCGGCGGTCCAGCTCAAGGCAATGGCTACATATCCGCCCAGCAGCGCCAGCAGCGCAACCTGGCTAACGATAACAGAGCCTTCGTGTATGCCTAATGCCGCGCACAGGAGCGCACCTACGCCAGCTAACGCTGTGCTCATCAGTGTCGGCATGCCGAGGTAGCGGCTAATGCCAAGGCCGAGAGCTGAGACCCATACGGAGTACACCAGGAGCCCGGAGAAGGTACCGGAACCTGTGGAAGCTACGATAGGTGTGAGCAGAGAACCTGCAATGCCCAGGAAGGCAAAGAGACCCTGCTTACGGTGTGCTGCCCAGCCCACCGCTGCCGCGGAGATGCCGCCCATCCATATGAATGCCGTAGTCGAGCCTACAAGCTCATAGCCCTCGTAGGCCCAGAGGGCGCACAAAAACTGGAGAGCGATGGCGCCTCCTTGCAGATTCATCGCGAACGTGGGGCGAGCCTTTTCCTGCCGCGTGGCGTAGCCAAAGGCGGCGGCACCAGCCAACGCAACAAGGCCTACCCGAACCGCAGGCGGGAGGATGTTGCTTGCGGCCAGAAGCGAGAACAAGAACCCGAAACTGACAAGGACCAGGAGCACGCCGGCGCTGACGAAGGGATTATCCCGGACCAGCTGAAGCAGGGTGGTGGTTGCATTTTGCAAGGCGCTCGGTTTGACAGGTGCTGCCGGCTTGAGGGGAGGGCTGTCGACCGGCTGAGGCTTCGGATGCGCAGGTGGCAGCTCCTCTTTCGAACCCTGAAGCATGTCGTGCAATGACATCGTGACTGAGGCAATTTTCGCCACGTCGATGACGATGGGCTCCTTCGTTACAGTCTTCGGTTGCGGCGCCGGCGCCGGCGTGACGGCGGGGGAGGGCATGGAAGCAGCTGTTGATGCCGGGACGGCTAGCGGCTCTGCCTGTTCGAGGGCACGTAGCCTCCGTTCTAGGCCGAATACCTTTCGGTCCAAGCGATGGCACTGGTACAGTGCCGCTCCAGCTGCCCCGCCAAGGATAATCTCTGTTAGCACGGGATTCCTTTGAGAGGGTTAATGGTTGTGTGTCGCATCTTGTATAGGTTTCGCGCTACGAACTGCCACAAGGAGATGCTTTCACGCCAAATGTATTGGTTATTATATCGGTAGTGCGTTAAAATAAACCGTTGCCTCAAAGAAAAACCGCCGGTGCTTGCGTGCACGCGACGGTTTGAAAACGGAGAATCGAGCCTGACTATAGCGTAATTGTCGTATCGGATATTGACCTAGGTCAATGGCCCCAAGACAGCAGCGCTCTAATCGTCCAGATTGTCGAGGAAGAGGCTTAGCACTTCGCCCATAGCGCTGAGGGAAGCTTGGCCTCGAGCGTTATTTGCGGCAGATGCACTTTGCTTGACCTGTGCCATCGCCAAGTCGGCGAGTTCACGCTCCACCTTCTTGCGCAGCACCTGGAGCGCGACGGCGGGGGAGTCTTGGACCATTAACCGAAGGCGCAGCAGTTCCAAGTACTCGGCGTATTTCGCCGCGCGCGTGGTATGCAGAATCTGGCTTTCGGTCATGCCAGCCGCGACTTCAATCATCGAGAGTTGACCGTCCGCTTTGGCACCGAATTTGTCACCGTCCAAATGCTCTCGCAGTTGGTCGTTCATGGTGCGGAGCCGGGTTTGCTCGCTTCGAAGAAGGTCGCCGATGGCTGATTGCACGAATGTAAGAGCGTCGAGAGGGGTGTGAGGCGTGTTCATTAATGTCCTTTGTGGTAGGGCCTGGGTCCAGAGTGTAGGGACATCCGGGTGCCATCGGCAGACAGCCCGGCCAGCCCGAGATAACTACGGCTGCTACACCGCACAAGCTAATATCGAGGAAATAGTATGACAAAAAGTGTCTACCTGGTGTCAGGGCCAAACCTGCCCACAAAAATCGCTGTCGTGGCGTTCGAGCTTGAGCACGAGACTCTGCTCGACATCGAGAACCGCTTTCTGCGTGGTGCCAAATACACCACCCTAACCCGGGTACATCGAGGAGCAGTCAAGCTCGCGTCGCCGACCATGGGCAAGTATGACCAGGTAATGCTGATGGGCGACTCGTGCAAGCTCGACTTCGAGGGCGACCCGACCGCCGACGTGCGAACGTATGAGCCAGGGAAGGTGACTCCGATGGACGAGGCGGCCGAGTATACTGCCCGGCGCGCGTTCCTCGTCGAGCACACTAAGGCCGGCGTGACCGAGGAGTTCGTGATTGTGCACGACGCCGAACTCGAGGCATTCTCCGCGGAGGGAATCGCGCGTGCCCTGACGCATATCCGCGAACCCTCGGAGGTGAACGTGCAGTACATCAGCAGCGGGACGATGCTCGTCGACGAAGCAGTCGCGTTGCCCGGCTTTACCGTCCGGGTGGAAGACTCGGTCTCGTACTAAGCCTGCAGGTCGCTGGGGGCACGGGCCTGACGGTTGCTAGACTGTTCAGGCCAATTCAACAAGGAGAAATACATGCCGACACAGGAGCAACTGTTTTACCGCGCCCACACCCAAATCTCCGAAACGAATCTCCAGTTCCTGGAATTCGTCAAGGATGGGCTGACACGGGAAGAACTCCAGCGAAACATCGACCGCCGGCCAAGCCTCTGGGGTCGCTTCGCGAACTGGCTGCCAAAGCTGCCAAGCAGCGCCGCCTCCGCGGCAGTTCCAGCGTAGGCGACTGTACCTAATTGAAAAAGCAGAGCTCTCGGGCTCTGCTTTTTTACTTTTGCGGTTGCTGGCGCTTTAGTGCCGCTTGAGCAGCTGCTTCTTGGATTGTTCGAAGGAGCGTCCCGGCCAGCGCCAAGCGAATGTCCTCTATAGCTGCGAAGTCTTCGCGCTGCACGTGGTACACGCTGTCACCTTGCACCCATTCGCCGTAAATAAACCCCACGGGGCGGTCGGCTACGCGTACCGGGACGAAGATGACGTTCTGAAGGGCGTTGGCGCCGGAGTGCCAGGCCTCTGTTCCGCCACTTTGGGGGAGAATGCTGTGCGCGCCGCCGATGAAGATGACCTCGTTGGCCATAATTGCGCGTGACAGCATGTCTGCTGCGGACCCTTCGGCAAAGCTTAGCGCATCCAGGCTCTCACGGGCGTTCGGCCCGAGTCCAATGCGCGCAGCATAGCCTTTTCCTCTACGGATGAAAAGGTACGCACGGCTTAGCTGCAGTGTCCTGAAAAGGCTTGTGGTGGTGAGCGTGAGCGCTTCGTTTGCTGCGCTACGCTGAAGTCGGTCGCAGATGTCGGCGCATTCTGTACGGAGCTTGGAAGCGGTCAGTCGAGCGCGCGCCTGTTCGACTTGCGCGGCGAGCTCGGGGGCGACCGTGCCGCGCTGGTCATGAGCCTGCTCCCCTGCTTCACAGACCGCGATAAGCAATTCTTCGGGCGATTTCCCTAACATTGCTGCGTAACCGCTGGTCAGTTCGATGAGCTGCCTCGCAACGTACCGGTCGGACCCCTGGCTAACGGTTTGAGCGCACTTGTGCGCCAGCGTCGCCATTGTCGCGAGCTTGTCCTCGGCGTTCAGCGGCTCCGCGGCTGACATCGGTAAAATCGGGCGCAGGCCGGCGCGGATAGACGAGGGCATTCCCCACTCTTGAGCTGCTTCGAGACCTAGAGTATCCAGGCTCAGGCCCAGCAGGTAGGCAGCTACTTCGTTTTCCCCCAGCCCAGTCTGCTCACGGTGCTTTTTCAAGAGCGAACTTTCGTATGGAAGGTAAAACTCGAGCAAGATGCGCCCCATCGAGTGCATCATCGCGCAAATGGCGGCCGTCTCAATGTCTTTGGGACGCTGCTCCTTTGCGAATTGGCGTGCGACGTGGCTGGCCAGAATCGCCGTCTCCATGGTTTCGACGGTTTCAGGTGTGGTCGTTGTCGCCGGTTTCAGATTGTCGAGCAGGGTCTGGCTAAATGCCAGGTGGGCTACGGTTTCAGTCCCCAGGATGACCAGTGCGCGGGAGACAGTGTCGATTTGCCCGCCGAAGGAGGCGTACATTGCGCTGTTTGCAAGACGCAGGACCTTGTGCACAAGCCCCGGGTCTGCCAATACTGCATTGACGATGTCTGTGTCCTTTGCAGCATCATCGGCACCTGCCATCTCAATCAGGCGAACGGCGCTCGCCAAGCCGGGCAGAGGGCCTTTGACTTGGATACTGCTTCGTAGACGGGAAAGAGTCTTGGCGGCGAGTGCGGATGGGACGGAGGACTGCAGCATACATTACTCGTTCGGCGGTCGGCCGGTCAGCTGTTGGGTTAAGTTGCTGCGACTCGAGGGCCTTCCGGTATGGTAGCCCTGTATGGTCTCGCAGCCATAGTTTTTCAGGATGTCGAGCTGCTCTTGCGTCTCGACTCCCTCTGCGACAGTTGTTAGGTTCAGCAGGTCCGCCAGGCCAATGACTGCTCGGCAGATGGCGTCATCCTTGGTGTTTGCTGGCAAGTCCTTGATGAATGCACGGTCGACCTTCAGAATCGAAATCGGAAACTTCTGCAGGTACGCCAGGCTCGAGTAGCCGGTGCCGAAGTCGTCGATAGCGATACGGACATTCAGCGCCACCAGGTCTTCGAGCAGCACTTGCGCACCCTCGGGGTCGGACATGAGTGCGCCCTCTGTGATTTCGAGGAGCACCTGTTCACCCGGAATTCCCGAAATTTTGAGAGCATCGGTGACTGCGTCCATCAGCTGGCCCGACCGGAACTGCACTGGACTTACGTTCACTGAGACATACACCGGGTAGCCTAGCACCTCTTGCAGGGCCATGACGTCGGTACAGGCGGCCTTAAGCGCCCAGCTTCCCAGCAGGTTGATGAGCCCGTTCTTTTCTGCGATTGGGATGAACTCCGCCGGTGAAATCCGCTGGCCGTTCGCGCGAGTCCAGCGCATCAGGGCCTCAAATCCTTGGATTTTCCCTGACTTGGCGCTCACGAGAGGTTGGTAGTCCAAGTGGAACTCGCCCATCTGGACCGCGTTAAACATCGCGGCCTCCTGCTCCACGTTCGTATTTCTGTCTGCGGCGTTTTCCGAGGCGAGGACGTAGAGGCCCGGGCCGTGGTGCTTTGCGTTATGTAGCGCTTCACTTGCGACGGCCACGAGGACGTCCACCGTCTCGCCATTAACCGGGTACCTCGCGGCGCCGGCCGAAACACTGATATGGACGTTCTTCCCGTTGTGCACGAAGGGGCTGCGCAGCGCCACCAAAATTCGTTTGGCGGTTTGTTTCAAGTTGTCGGGCGATACGTCACCCTTGAGCAGAAGCGAGAATTCGTCACCGCTGGTGCGAGCAACGACTTCCGCTCCGTGTCCGATGCTTGACAGTCGCTGGGCGATAGCGCGCAGCAGGGCGTCACCAGCTGTGACTCCCAAGGAGGAGTTGATTTTCTTGAACTCGTCGATGTCGAGGCTCAACACCGCAAAAGGCTGCTTCTGCCCAATGGCCGCGCGAACCTGCGCCGAAAAGAGCAGGCGATTAGGGAGATTGGTCAGGACATCACGCGCGGCGTAGCGCTGCAGTTTGTCCTCCATCGTCTTGGCCGCGGACTCATCCCTGACGATAGCCAAATACCCACCCGTGGGAGCGGGAAGGGCGGCAACACGGATGGTGACCCAATCGAGACTACTAAATTGGTTCAAGCGAGCACGGACGTGGGCTTCGGGAAAGCCAGGTACGGCAGAAGAAATCAGTGTCTTGATTGCAATTGCATGTTCGACCGAAGCTAGTTCGGTCAGGAGGCATTTTTGTAGCGCAGGGGCAACACCGTCAGCGAAAAGGTTACCCATCACCGACTGGATACGACCTTCTCGGTCGAGTTGTACAACGACATCACCCGAAGAGGCCACCAACGACATCAAGTCGTTCGGCGTGCAGGCACTCACCGCGGGGGCTGCTGCCGATGCAGCAACCTCCTCGGCTGAGCTTTGCGGGTCCGACCAATCCTGAATCATCGTCCAATCTTTCGATACATAAGGGGCAGCAAGTTTGGACTCAATCCAATGCGCGTGCGGGGCGTAGTACGTAAAAACGGCCCTGTTGTTGAGCAGGGCCGCTTGCCTAACTATTCAGTCTAAGTACCTGAATTATTCGGCGGTCGACGCTTTCGCAGCCGAGCCTTTGGTCTTGGCGCCGGCGGCCGGAGCCGCGGCTTGAACAACAGCTGCCGGAGCGGCGCCGCCGTTCACACCGCCCAGCGCAGCCACCGATTCTAGCAGCGCGGTCGGGTTCTGGCCATTGACGCCCACTTCGGCCATCAGCTGGTCCATCAGAGGACCCATGACGCGGTAGCGCAGGGCAGCGTTGCCGACTTGGTCAGCCAGGCTGCCGCTACCGGCTGCACCGTCGGCGCCGGCTGCACCGCCCAGGGCGCCGTTCATGCCGCCCATTTCGACGATACGGATGGAGTCGATTTTTTCAATCGAGCGAACCATCACGGCCATCATGCCAGGCAGGGCTTCCAGGGTGCGCTCTTTGATGAGCATGTCGCGCACTTCTTGCGACATTGCGTTTTGTGCTTCGTTACGCTCACGCAGCGCCGCAGCAACTGCCTGGCCTTCGGCGACGGTCGCTTCTGCACGCAGCTTGGCGGCGTCGGCTTCACCGCTGGCGGCGATACGCTGGGCTTCGGCGTGTGCTTGGGCGGCCTTCTGGTCGGCTTCAGCGGCCACGATTTTGCCGACCGATTCTTTTTCGGCGGCGGTCTGCGCAGCGATAACCTGGACGGTCTTTTCACGCTCGGCACGTTCGGTCACACGGGCGGTTTCGACCTGTTCTTCGGCGACGACCGACTTGGCACGGGCTTCTTCAGCCAGGGCGCGCGCTTCCGATTCTTCGCGGCTCTTGTTCGCCACTTCGATGGCCTGGTTCTGCGAAGCCAGGTTCACGGCGGTCTTGGCCGCGATTTGTGCGGTCTCGACCGACTTGCTGCGGTCAGCTTCGGCTTCGGCAATGGCACGTTCCGAGGCGATGCGGGCGGTTTCAACCGCTTGCTTACGTGCCGCTTCCTTCTCGGCGATGGCGCGCTCCGATTCGATGCGAGCGCTTTCGACGGCTTGCTTGCGCTTCGCTTCCTGCTCGGCGATGGCGCGCTCCGATTCGATACGGGTTGCGTCGATTTGCTGCTGAGCGGCGATGCGGGCCTGCTCACTTGCACGTTCGCCTTCGGCTTCGGTGCGCGAGACTTCAGCTTTCTGCTCGGCACGCAGGCGGGCAGTTTCCTGGCCGTTCGCGAGGGTCGCCTGCTCTTGCTTCAGGCCGATGGCCAGCTGTTGCTCGGCGGTTTCCATGTCCTTCTTGGAGATGAGGACCTTGGTTTCCTGCTCGATGTCGTTACGCAGCTTGCGGCGCGCTTCGGTTTCGCGGGTAATCGAGGTCAGGCCTTCGGCGTCGAACACGTTGTTCGGGTCGAAGAATTCCTTGGCGGTCTGCTCGAGGCGGGTCAGCGATGCCGATTCCAGCTCCAGGCCGTTCTTTTTCAGGTCTTCGGTCACTGCGGCCTGGACGCGCTGGACGAAGTCGGCGCGCTGGTCCTGCAGGTCGGTCATGGTCATCTGGGTTGCCACCGAACGCAGGGCGTCGACGAACTTGCCTTCGATGAGGGTCTTCAGTTCCGCTGGGTTCAGCGTACGCTTGCCCAGGGTCTGCGCGGCGTTGGCGACCGAGTCAGCATTGCTGGCGACGCGGACGTAGAAGTCGACCGAGACGTCAACACGCATACGGTCCTTCGTGGTCAGCGAGGTGGACTTTTCCTGCTTGACGGTCAGGTTCAGGGTGCTCATGTTGACCCACATGATTTCCTGGAACAGTGGCAGGACGATGGCGCCGCCGCTCAGCACGACCTTTTGGCCACCGAGGCCGGTACGGATAAACGCGCGTTCTTTGCTGGCACGGGTGTAGAGGCGGGAGAGCACCAGGCCGAAGATGCCCAGGGCGACGATGACGGCGAAGATGTAACCGCCGATGCTTACGATGGAGTCCATTGTGTTCCTTTTAATGAGAGAAAAATACCTACTTACTTGTTGCCTACTTACTTACGCTTTGCTACGAAACCGAAAGGGGTTGCTTCGCCCAGCACGACGAGGGTCCCGGCGGGGAATTCGTCTTGTTCGGACTCAGGCGCCACCATCACGTAGTGGTCTTTGCCGAACTTGTCGGTGAAGCGAGCTTCAGCCGGCAGTGCTAGTCGGGCGTTGCCCGTGGTGATTTGCGCTGTCTCGCCGGTGAACGAATCGAGCGTGAGAACAGTTGGGTCATCGCCGAGCATCTTTGCGGCGACACCGCCGACGCGACGAACGGTGGCCACGCCGAAGCCCAAGGCCGGGATGCAGGCCCCGAGCGCGTCAGCCATGCCGAAGCCCAGCGCGTTGAGCCCAAGCTGGATGCCGGCGCCCGCGAGGCCGAAGCCTGAGAGCAGCAGCACGACCAGGCCTAGCAGCGGGACTTTGCCCACGTGCAGCCACGACAGCGCGCCTTCGAAAGCCGAACCGTGTGCGTCGAAGTCGGCATGGATGTGGAAGTGCGAGAGCATCGGGCCGAAAACCATCAGCGCCAGCATTTCCAGGACGCCGATGACGCCGACGACGCCGAGCGCTGCGGTGAACGGCGCCATTTCTGGCGCGACAATGAGTTCAAGCATCGCGTTCACCTATCCTTATGCCGCCGCCGGAGCAGGGGCCGCTGCCGCAGCTTGTGCCGCGGCTTCTGCGGCCTTCGATTCTTCGGTTGCAGGACCGCCGAGCCATTCGGTCAGGGCCGAGACCATTTCGCGCAGCTCGCCGTTTTGAATCAGCAGCATCGCGTCGACCAGTTCTTGCGGGTCTTCCGGCTCCGAGCCTTCGAGGCTCGAAGTCACCAGCTCCAGGAAGTTGAGCTTGCGAATGGCGAACTTGTCGGTCAGGACGAAGCTCAGACGACCCTTCCAGCCGAGTTCGAGCGAAACCGGACGCAGGCCCGCGTTCAGGTGCGTGATGACTTCCGGGCCGGCCAGGCTGTGCTTCGAGAAGCTGACGGTTGCCGCCGGCGAGCCCGGGCCCTTGAGGGTCAGCGAGCTGTCGGTGACGAATTCCGAAGTTTCTTCGTCCAGCAGCAGCTGGCACATCTGGCCCTGGATGGTCTTGGCAAACTGCATGTTCGTGACCGGCAGGTCGTCGATGCAACGCAGCATCAGCTTCAGCGCCAGGTCGACCTTCTTGTTGCTGGTGCTGCCGATGACCATGATGCCGGCGGTCGGGTCCAGCATGATGCGCAGCGACGATTGCACCGGCGTAGCGTTGGCGACCAGTTCGTCAATCACGCTCTCTTTGAGCTCTTTCTGCTCTTTGCGGCCGACCTTGCGGCCTTCCTCTTGCTGGATTTTTTCGATGCGCTCGCGCAGGAGGCGTTTCACGGCCGAGCCTGGCACCGGCTTCACTTCCGACATGACTTGCAGCCAGTAGACGTCCTTGACCTTGCGCACGAGCGACTCTTGCTCGAACGGCGGCACGAAGCCATGGCGTTCACGCTCGAGCGACGAACACGGTTGGAAGCGCTGGGCTTCCAGCATTTCCGCGAGGGCTTCAGCCGACGCGCACTGGAAGTTGGTAAGGTTGTAACAGGTGATAGCCTTGAGCCACAGGTCCGACATGGAGTTGTCCTTTGGTAGTATTTGTTGTTTGTGAGGATTACTATAGCGCCAGTATATGTCCCGAATTTCCTTGTGTCAACACGAAATTCCTAGATGGAATAGTTCTCTGTAGCATTGGCTACACTAGGCAGGACAATTTTTAGGAGAGAAAAGTGCAGCGTTTGAACATCAGCCGCGAAAAATCACGTGTGGTGCGTGCAATCCGGAAGCTCGTTGAGCCACACATGTGGGAGTCTGGTTATCGACTCGGCAAAATCGGGGAGAGCCGCCCACTTCGTTTGTGGGTTCCGAAGGGCGCGGACAACAAACCAACCATGACCAGCTTCAAGCTGCGCGGTGGTTTCGTTGTCGAGACCTTCGAGGGCTTTACGGAAGAGGGCGTGATTACTGACGGCTTTGCTGGCGGCCTGGTAACGACGTACTACAGGGGCATCCCGCTCGATGACTTGTACAAGCTGTTGACGTTCGCGGAGAGGAAATTCGCCGTCAAACAATGATTTGAAGAGCCCGGCATTCGCTGGGTTCTTTTTTGAGCAACGCCGATAAAAAAGGGCGCTTCGAAGCGCCCCTTGCAGTTACCCGAATTGCGCGAAAAGCACCGTCCTTCAGGGCGGTGATGGATAGCGCGGCGGCCGACAGGCCGCCTTGCTTTTTCTAAGCGAGCCATGCTATATTGTTCATATCAGAATCGCAACCGCGTCATGCCCGCCAAACCGAAAAAATCAGCTACGCAGGCCACGCGTGTCCTGAGGCTTCGCCTCAAGGACAAGCATGCGGCTGCGCTGCAGGCGATGGCCCGGGACGTCAACTTCGTCTGGAACTATGCCAACGACCTGTCGTTCAAGGTCTGGCAGCGCGAGCGGCGCTTCCTGAGCGAGTTCGACATCGACAAGTACACCGCCGGCGCCACCAAAGAGGGGCTGAACCTACACTCCACGACCGTGCAGGCCATCTCCAAGGAGCTGGTCACGCGCCGCGTACAGCACAAGAAGGTCAAGTTGCGCTGGCGCGTCTCGCGCGGCAGCCGGCGGAGCCTGGGCTGGATTCCATTCAAGGCCTCGGCCTTGCGCTATCGCAACGGCCAGCTGCTGTTTTCCTGCTTCGACACGCCACTGTCCCTGTGGGACAGCTACGGTCTGAGCCACTATAAACTCGGCGCGGGCTGCTTCAGCGAGGACGCCCGTGGCCGTTGGTACATCAACATCACGGTTAAGGTCGAGAAAGCGCAGCGCTCTGCAGGCGGGGACGCCATCGGCATCGACCTGGGGCTGAAGGATTTCGCGGCGACGTCCAGCGGCGCCAAGGTCGCGGCCGAGCAGTTCTACCGCGACCAGGAGGGCGCCCTGGCGGTCGCCCAGCGTGCTGGGAAAAAGGCGCGTGTGCGGGCGATTCATGCCCGAATCGCGAATCGCAGGAAGGATTTCCTGCACAAACTCAGCACCAGGCTCGTTACCGGGCACGGTGCAATCTTCGTAGGCAACGTGAACGCGGCGGGCCTGGCACAGACACGGATGGCGAAATCCGTGCTCGATGCTGGCTGGTCGATGTTCCGGACCATGCTGCAGTACAAGTGCGATGACGCCGGCGTGTGGTTCGAAGAGGTCAACGAAGCGTATTCAACCCAGACCTGTTCTGCGTGCGACGCACGCAGCGGCCCGAAAGGGCTGAAAGGTCTTGGAATAAGGGAATGGATTTGTCCGAGTTGCGGCGTGGCGCATGACCGCGACATCAACTCGGCACGGAACATTCTCGCGCGCGGACATGCGCGTCTCGCAGGAGGAATCCCCTTCCTTTAGGGAGGGGAGGATGTCAATGCGGTGTTCCTTTGTACAGTGTGAAAGAGTACGTAATACTCACCTTTTGCGGGTTAAGGAATTCTGTCGGCAGAACTACTGTCTGCCCGGGGGCGATAGCCGACACATCAACGGTCAAATACGGATGACCGTTATACGCACCACTTGGATTTTGTAGCGTTACACCAGCGGGTAGGTCCCGCATCTGGAAGAAGAAGGGCCCGGCTACCGGACTCGTACCTTCATTCGTAAATTCAGCACGGCCGGTGTAAACCGACGTCGTCCGATTGAATGTAAGGCCGGAGCGGTAGACTTTGAAGCTGGCAGTCACATCTGCGGGTGCCGGCGGAGGAGCTGGCGGGGTCACAGGTGGAGTGACAGGTGTGGTAGTGCCACCGCCGGGAGCTGGATTTCCTGTTCCGTCCGGAACGCTGCCGCCTGGGGTTGTAGGGCTACCTCCCGGGACTGTCGGGCTTCCGCCCGGTAAACCTGGGCCGCTATGCCCAGGTCGCTTCAGGCCCTTTGAAGAGATACGGTACTTATAGCTGGTATCGGCAAAGGCTGACCCGGACACTGCTGTCAGCAGCGCTAGCACGATAACGTTTCTTTGGATGGTTTTCGTTGTTTTCATTTTTACACCTACAAAGTTCGAGAGCCGTGGCCGTGTTATCTGGGCAAATGCTGTTCTCTCCTGGTTGAGTACAAGGTATAGCTACCGAGAGCAAAAATGTTATTTTTAACATTGTTTAGGGTGTGTTTGACAATCCAGCTAAGAGCAGTAGCTATTCTTGCTATCGCGGGACTGATGCCCGCATCAAGAAAAGGTGTCCTATGCAAAACCTACGCCTACATGAAAGACTGGCGGCGGAAGTACATGTCTCCCACGGACTAATGGCCTCGCTTGGACCGGCTGTGTCATTTTTTGGCGGCTCGCGAGTCGAGGCGAATTCGCTGGCTTACAAGGCAGCCCGTGAGTCGGCACGGCTGTTGTCCAAGGACGGTGTTTCCGTCATCACCGGCGGAGGGCCCGGTATCATGGAAGCTGCCAACCACGGAGCAAAACTCGGGGGGCGGGGTAAGTCTGTCGGGCTCGTTATCACGCTGCCCTTTGAAGAACGGCCTAACCCGTACCTCGACGTCGAAATCATCTTCGAGCACCTCGCAAGCCGCAAGGTGGCCTTCTGCCGGTATTCCCGCGCGTGTGTATTTTTCCAAGGCGGCGTTGGCACCCTCGATGAACTGTTCGAGGTGCTGACACTTCTCGCTACCGGGAAGATGCCCGCCGTTCCCATCCTGATGTACGACACGATGTTCTGGTCGGGGCTTCTCGATTGGATGCGCGCGCAAATCCTGGCACGTGGTCTGCTGCACCCCGAGATACTGGATAATCTCATCTTTGTCGACCATCCGCAGGACGTGCGCGACCGGCTTTCTTTATAAGAGCGCGTCTTATCAGCCTCGCAAGTGCGAGGCTTTTTGTTAGTATTTCCTCCGTGAATGATAAACTCGTGCTATAATGGACGTTCATTTACAAGGAAAACAATAATGACGACGCTAATCGAAATCTTGCGCGCTGACTTGAAGGCTGCGCGCCTCGCGGCCGGCGCCGCTGATGCGACCGCTGAGGCAAAAATCAAAGCAACGCTCCTGAGCACCATGGCCTCCGATGCCACGAAGGTGGGCAAGGATGACCGTAACGGTAGCCGCGAGCCGACGGACGCCGAAGTCCTCAAGGTGGCCGGGAAATTCAATGACGGTGTGCGCGACATGCTGGCCAACCTGGCCAAAGCCGCTGCTGCGAACCCGAATGCGCCGGCAGACCCGCGCGTGGCACGCCACGAAGTCGAGCGTGACGTTCTCGCCGCCTTCCTGAGCGCGCACACGCCAGCGCAACCGAAGCAGATGACCAGCGCCGAGCTGGAAGCTGAAATCAAGACGCTGGTCGCCGGCCTGGCCGAGAAGAATCCGAAGCAGGTGGGTGCGGTCATGGCCGGCCTGAAAGCTAAATTCGCCGGGCAATACGACGCTGCCGCCGCGAGCGGCCTGGTCAAAAAAGCACTGGCATAACGAATCCGGGCCGGTATCGGCCTGTTCACTCTTTACGATAGGGAAACACATGAAAGACATCGAACAACGCGTCATCAAGGTCGTGGCCGAACAACTGGGCCTGAACGCCGCCGACGTGAAGCTGGCCTCGCACTTCGAAGACGACCTGGGCGCCGATTCGCTCGACAGCGTCGAGCTGGTGATGGCGCTGGAAGACGAGTTCGAGCTCGAAATTCCGGACGAAGCGGCCGAGAAGCTGACTTCGGTCCAACTGGCCGTCGACTACTTCGCCGCGCACCTGCCGGCCTAAGCAGCAGCCCGCAAATAACGAGGCCTTCGGGCCTTTACGAACGCGCTACGGCGCGTTTTTCACAACAGGACAGGAGGTCTCATATGACCCAAGTTTGGCCCGTAATTCACTACGACAGCGTTCAACAGGCGCTGGACAATGCTGCCATCGTCGTCGCCTGCGGTTGCCCTGGCGTTTTCCTCATCTCGATGGATGGCCGCGACGACGAGCTCGACCAAGCAATCATGGCGGTCAAGTACCGGTTCCCCGAGCTGAAGGTCGGCGGCAACTACCTGTCGCTGCGACCGCTTGCGGCGCTCAAGCGTTGTCTCGAAATGGAAATCCACGCGACCTGGGCCGACAAGCCGGGCGTGACTAGCGCCAGCGTGACCGACGAAGCGCGCGAAATCAGCCGACTGCTCGCCGCCAACCCTGGCCACCAGTTCTTCGGCTCCGTCGCATTCAAATACCAGGCAGCTGAGCCGAACCCTGCCGGCGCCGCTGTCGCCGCGGCAAATCTGGGCATGGTCGCAACTACCAGTGGCGCGGCCACCGGCAAGGCCGCTGACGTGGAGAAGCTCGCCACCATGAAGGCTGCGCTGGGCGGGGCGCCCTTGGCGTTGGCCAGTGGTGTGTCGCCGGAGAACGCGCACCTGTTCGTGCCGCACACGGACTACTTCCTGGTCTCGACGCACATCACCGCATCGACCGACCCGGACATGCTCTCGGAAACGAAGCTGCGCGCACTCATGGACGTCACGCGCGGCGGCTAAGGTCTGCTGTAAGGCAAAAAGAAAGCCCCTCAATGAGGGGCTTTTTCTATTCGAGGATGGCGATTAAGCCAGCAGGGCGGTGGACAGCTTGTAGTGCAAGCCGGACGGAGGAGTCCACTTGCCTTCCTTCTTGTCCATCCCGATTTCCGCCTGGCGCGGGGCCGCGACGTAGTGATGCGCCGTGTAGTCCTCCTGCGGGAACTTTGGGTGCTGCGAGTGCATCAGGCTGATGATGCCTTTCGTCCAGCTCTTGACCGCGGCGTGGACGTACACGGCGTCGCCGTAGGCCGTCTTTTCCAGGTCCTTGAGCACAGCTTCGGCCTTGTTGCGGAACGAGACACTCGTGCGCATGATGTGGCCCTGGGCGTAGGCCACGTCGACACTCTTGCCGGCCTCCAGCGCAGCCAGGATGTCCTTGTAGCCCTGGGTCGCCACGAAGTGCGCGACCGCTTCCTCGGCGGTCAGGAACTTCGTCACCGTACGACCTTCTTCCTGCACTTCGCGTTCGCGGGTAACCGCACCCATCTTCGGCTCGGCGCCGTTCGCTGTCCAGCAGAACAGTACGAACGGATTGCCGTCCTTCTTGCTCACGGCCAGCGGGGCGTACTCAGCGCCGGAGTACGGCGGTTCGCCGTCGTCTTCTGCAGCCTCGGCATCTTCCTTTGCGCGACGGATGAGGCGCTCGCGCTTTTTGTTCACCTCGACGTCGAACTTGGCGACCATGTTCGCTTCGTCGGACAGGGCATCCTTCACAGCGACCAGCAGCAGGTCCAGGTCGAGCTCGGCCGTCATGCTGACTTTTTTGCGCTCAGCCAGGCCCTTCTCGGTCAGCAGCCAGACTTGCGAGCCGTTTCCGCGCAGGAGGGTGTAGGCCTCGAACATTTCGAGGGCAGGGTGGTCTTTGGAAGACAGGGTGTAGAACCCGCTCGAAGAGTACAGCGGCAGGCCGTCTTCCTTCTTCTGATTGCGAGTGGCTTTGCCTTCCGCGTCTTTCTCGTAGACGGGGGACATCCCGTCCGCGGCGACAGCGAAGACCTTGCCGCCGAGGAGCTTGTTGAAGTCCATGCCCCCTTTGCCAGGCCGCTGGGCGACCACGACCTTTGTGCCGTCCGGCAGGAAGGCGACGATTCGGTTCATCTGGTGAGGGTTCGGCGCCAACGTAGCCTCAAGGCCTTTTGTCGCTTTCTCACTGCGGAGAATGGTGCTTCGAATGGTCAATTCGTATTTTTTTAGCGGGGTCATCATCGGTCTTTCTAGCGCATAGCCCCACTGCCATTGCTGGCACCAGGTCGGATTTTAGTAAACGCTTGCGTACAGAGGGCCGCTTCGAAGTAAATCGAGTGCGGATGGTAAAGACGTGTAGAAACACGAGTTAAATGCAAGCGAGACTAGAATTTTTGGCAAGAGCTATCGCTTCAGCCCATAGTAGGTCTGTGGCACCTTCGGGCTGCTGAGAAATTCCGCTTGTTTGCGCATCTGGGTGATGTTCGTCAGCTTCTCCCTTCGGATACGACTGGCGTTGGCAGCATCGCCGGACACCGGCTGCGCCTGGTCTGTCCGAGCGTTATGGGCTGCGATGGCGGCTTTGAGAGAGGCGCCAAGCGCGGCGGCTCGCTCCGGTTCGCTCAGGCAGTTCGACTTGCCAGAGTGGACCGTGAGGGTGGTGCCCGATTGCGTGAGCGTACAGGCGCCGGCGACGGCTGGCAGGCAGAGGAGAGACAGCAACAGAAACTTGGAAAGCACAACGGCTCCGGTGAATTAGGTCAGGAATATAGCGCCTGGACTTACGCACCAACTCCGGGCATGCTTTCGGCATCCGCTACACTGGTCAGGTCATTAAAAAGGAGTACTGTTTATGAATCCAAAATTCGGAGTTCTGGCACGGCAAGAGCAAATCATTGCGCAGGTAGGCTGGATGGTTCAGGGGGTGTTTCCGCGTGACGGGGACCACGGGCCGCATTTTTCATACAGCATTGGACTGCATGACAAGGGCGTCCCTGAGCTGATAATCATGGGGCTGCCCATGCAAGTCGCAGGGCCACTGATTAACGCGGTGGCTGTCTCGTTACTCGAGGCGAAGGAAAAGGGAGAGAGCTACAATACGACTTTCACCCACCCAGCCTGGCCGATGCCTTTCGCGTTGTTCGAAGTGCCGGCGCACAAGGCCTCCGACTATGCGACCATGGCGCACAATCGCAGCAACGGTCAGGCTAAGTACATCCAAATCGTCTGGCCAGACAAACAGAACCGCTTCCCCTGGCACCCGGATGCAGAGCAAAGCTACAGGGACGCCCAGCTCATGCTTGGCCACCTGCATTGACGTTATTCACCGCCACTCCCCGGAGTGGCGTTTTTCGTTGAATGCTATATTTTATAAAACCTTTCTGCTATACTGACAAGTTCAACTAGCTCAAAGAAAATCATGGTTCCGCAAGACATCATCGACGTAGACGGCAACTTCAATTGGCCCTACCTGAAGGGCTGCGACCTGACTTACCCGGCGCCGGACAATTACCGTGTTACCCATGTGTACCAGAAGGGTGCCGTCGTCCTGCAGGGCGCGTCGGACCTCGACATCCATAACCTGTGTGTCTCTTTGAACATCAAGTTCGAGGACTCGGTCCCGGTGCCGCATCGCGATGTGACATTGCTTACTGAACGCAAGTACCTGGTCGAACAGGACGTGCGGGACGCGGAATTCCTGGCGGCGCGCACCGCGCACCACGCGGAGATGTCCCGGCGCCACGAGCTCTTCAAGCAAGCGCTGATTGCCCGAGAGGGCCTGGGGGACAATCCAAAAGCCGAGCTCTGCTACAGCAAGGCCCACGAGCGTAGCCACTCCCAGGGCTTGCCGGCGGTGGTTACCACATTCATCGACCTGGCTGAACTCATTCGCTGACGTGACGCCGGCCAGCAGCAGAGCCCCTTCGGGGGCTCTTTTGTTTTGTGTGGAGAATGTGTTACTTCCCCGGTGAGCAGCTCGCTTTCGCTATATGTCGCAGGACCAACCACAATTCGAGGAGTAGGGAAGATGAAGAGAAGACTGTACCGCGACGATGGGACGACAGACCCGGAAATTGACCTCAAGCATATGGGGCAGCAAGTGCATGCGCTCTTCTGCCAATGGGTGAAATCGAACTACCACGAGCACGACTTCCTGGAAGCGCTTGAGCACCGGGCTACCGCGCTCTACACCGGCTATCGGATAGAGGGCTCGCCCGAAATCCCCGAGCATCTGTTGCTGCCTGACTCCGAGACGCTCCTGTCGCTCGTGCCATTCTTCGAGGAACCTATGACGGAAGCCGAGCTCAAGCCGCGCTTCTATACGGCACATGGAAACTTGAACGGGGACATCGGGCTGGACGAGGAGTTCGAGATGGCACTTGCGCAGCTGTTCGCGCACTGGGTCTTCCAGGGAAACCATGCTCGGGACTTCATCCAGGCGGTGAAGGACCGCGGCGCAGGCGTCTTGCAAAGCTACACCACGTCGTCGACGATGGGCGGGCTCGGTGGATGTAAGACTGCGCACGAGTTCTTGAACTCGCGGCCGGCAGCCATAGCGCTGTAATTCGAACCGTCAGCCTCGTGCTGACGGTTTTTTGCTGAACACAAAAGGAAAAGCCGCATCGCTGCGGCTTTTTTACGAGTGGCGAACTACTGCAGAGCGAGTCACTCCAGGATGAGTGTCGCTTTTGTCCCCGCGGCCAGCTTCAGTCCTTCGCGTGGAGGATTCTCTTGCGAAGCTGCCTCACCGAACACTCCAGGCGTGCCTGCCGAACGGAAGATTTCGGTCGGGTTAAGCTTGCGGGGGTCGCGCAGGTACCCGACCAAGCCTGTAACCTTCTTGGCTTCGCCTGGGCGGGCGCTATCGCACTCCAGCGACTTCATGCTGACAAACACGCGGCCGTAACCTACATCAGCGAATGCGTCCCCGGAGGCCTCACAGTTCTTGAGGGTGCTCAGCATCTCTCGCGCTTGTGCATTCACGCCCTCTGGTGTCCCTACGATTGGCACCTGTTCCACCTTGAAGCGGACAGGGACAGTTCTTGGGTGTGAGGGAACGAAGTCGATAGCACTGGTCAGCTCGACCGCGTACCGTGGCGCCTTGGCCACCCGGGTTGCGAGTTCCGCACGATAGTGCTCGGACTCTTTGCGCTGCGTGGCCAGCTTTTCGTTAAGCTCCGAGCCGCGGCTCACATAGAACGGCGCCTTGATTAGGAGAAAGCCCGGGATGTAATATGAAACGAGGTTGTCGGGGCCACCTTTCAGCTTTGCCTTGGCCCATGGCGCAAGCTTTCCAGGCCGGCCTTCTGAACGTGCGTCAGGAAAGTCGTCCAACATTCCGAGGTGCTCGTAGCATTCGCGCGAATCTTCTACGAAGCATCCAACTCGTGCATTGCCATCAAGCACAGCGATTCGCTTCAGAATGTTATTCGTGAACTGCGTCCCCGTCGCACTGACCAAGGCCAGACCGAACATCCAGCACAGTGTCATGCCGATGACGGTCTTTTTCTGCATCGCAAGCGGGATGCCGAACATCAGAAGGATTAGGCCCATCGCGAATATGAGATTCTGGGACATCGGTCTGCCCTGGCCAAAGACAGTGATTTCAGCGGCTTGTTCCACGGAGAGCGGCGCCTGGTGGCCCAGCCACGCCATGCAGACGAAGCTGAAAATCGCGTAAGCGAGCAGAGAAAAGGGGATGAGAAGCCAGCGAAGATGGCTGGCGCTGCCCGGCTGCCCGGGCTGACGTGACGTGCTCATGGCGTTGTCCAATATGTAATGCAGGGCCTAGATAAACAAAAACCCGCTGGAGCGCTAACTCCGGCGGGTTTCCAATCAGCAGATTTGGCTTATGCAGCCTTGATGTTCGACGCTTGCTTGCCCTTCGGGCCGGTGGTGACGTCGAAGGTGACCTTCTGGCCTTCCTTCAGGGTCTTGAAGCCGTCCATCGTGATGGCCGAGAAGTGAGCGAAGAGGTCTTCGCCGCCTTCGTCAGGGGTGATGAAGCCGAAGCCCTTGGAGTCATTGAACCATTTTACGGTACCGTTTGCCATGCTATTCTTTCAAAAAGATAAAGTTCGGACTGTGCGTCCATTATGTCCTCGCCAAACATCTAAATCTGGGAGTGACAATCAGTATAGCAACAGAATTTAACGACAGCAACTACTTTTTTGCTGAGGCAACAATTTGATGCCAAATGGGTATCACTACACTAGCCAGGACATTTACTTTTGGAGGCAATATGGCAGATACCGTATCAACAAACGTGCAGTCCATCCGCGCCGAGCATGCTCAGGCCGGGCAGTGGATTGTTTACAACAACGAGCGCATGAACCAGCGTATCGTTGACGTCGAGTTCGCCCGTGACGGCGACGTCAAGGTCAGCGCGGATTACGGCAATGGCGGCGAGCCGGCGTCAATGTTCTTCGAGAAGGACGACATTATCCAGGTGCGCGAGTCCGAAGTCGCTCACTGATTCCAACAAACGACCCGCGATGCGGGTCTTTTTTCGTCTGCAAGCGGCCGAACAAATTGTGGATTTCAGATAGCACGTTTAGATACCGTAGCTATACTGTTTCTCCTAAGCATGGCAATTTGGTTGCCGCCCTGCTATACTTGTGACTTGCTCGTTCAGCTTGGGTCCGTCTCTAGAGGTGCATTTCTAGAGGGGTGGCCCACTAACTAACCTTTATGTTACCGACCACCTTCCTCATTTATTTCGTCTTTCTCGCCCTTACGCTCTCCCTTCTTCGCGCCCTCTACTGCTACAACTTTGCAGGCCGCGACCCCTCCTTCCGTCAGCGCATCTTCGTGCGTCGCAGCACCGCGCTCGTACTAGGCTTCCATCTGCTGTACGTCCCAACCGCACTTGTCGTCTGGTGCATCCGGCCAGCCTTCGGCTAGACACCCAAAGACAAAGCGGGCCGCATAATGCGGCCCTTGTTACATCTGCAGGTCGGGGTCGAGCTGTCGACCGCACAGACCTACTGCCAGGCGACTATGCCTCGGCTGGCGCTGCCATGCGAGCGGCAGGACGACGTTTCTCATCGATGATTTCCTTCATCAGATGGTAGGTCTGTGCCGCTGCAAGCTGGCGCCCCTTGGACCAACCCAGTCCGACTTCTTCCAGCAGCGTGCGCTCAACTTCATCCCAGCGGTCGACCAGGCGCGACCACTCAGGCGACATCTCTTTCATTCGGGGCAGATACTCGCGCAGTGCCGGCACCGCGACCAGGAGCTGCAGGCAGCGATTGAAGTCGGATGGGTCGTGAGGGTGGCTGCGGTGGTCCTTCTTGATGCCAAAGGCCGTCCAGAAGGCCAGGGTCTCGCTGCTGATGCCTGTTCGACCGTTAGCCAGCCAGTTCAGCACTTCCATTTGCATTTCAGTCATGTGGTTCTCCGTGGTTCGATAGCGGTTCCCCGCCATGGAAAAAAGCGCCGCGAGCTGAGCCCGGGCGCCGTGGTTCAGGTAGCTGCCGACTTACAGCGCCAGCGCCATTGCGTTCAGGGTGACGTAGTCGGTCTTGCCCGTTCCCAGCAGCGGAATTGCATCCACCTGGGCGATACGGCGCGATACTGCGATGCCCGGCAGGCCAAGTTCCTTTGCTTTCGCCGCCAGTGCCTCTTGGGTCAGCGCCTTGTCAGTGCTGAAGAGCACGACCGATTCGCCCTTAGCCGCGTCAGGACGGGCTACAGCGGCATGGTTCCCTGCCGGCGACGCTGCAACTGCCAGGCGCTCCACGACCTCCAGCGACACCATCTCGCCCGCCAGCTTGGCAAACCGCTTCACTCGGCCGCGGATGGTGACGAACCCGTCTGCGTCCAGTGACACGATATCGCCGGTGCTGTACCAGCCCTTGCCCGCGGACGAGTCGAAGGGGGTGATGACGCCCGGTTTGTCGTAGAGCATGTAGCCGGCCATGAGGTTCGGGCCTTTGACATGCAGAAGACCACCATTCTCGATACCCGGCACCGGCTCGAGCTTGTGCTCGATGCCCGGCAGCATTGGGCCGACCGTGTCCGTCTTGTACGCCATCGGGGTGTTCACCGACAGCACAGGCGCCGTCTCGGTGATGCCATATCCGGACAGGACGCGAATGCCGAACTTCTCGAACCAGGTGTCGCGCACGGTGTTCGACAGCTTCTCGGCGCCGGCGACGACGTAGCGCAGCGTCTGGAAGTCGAATGGATGCGCGAACTTGGCGTAGCCACCCAGGAAGGTCGAGGTGCCGAAGAGGACGGTCGCACGGCGGTCATAGACCAATTCCGGGATAATGCGGTAGTGCAGGGGCGTTGGGTAGAAGAACACCGGAATGCCGCTCACCAGCGGAAGCAGCGTGCCGGCGGTCAGGCCGAACGAGTGGAACAGAGGCAGACAGACCATGAACTTGTCGGCCGGATTGAAGTCCGCCACCGCATTGACCTGGGCAACGTTCGCCAGCAGCGAGTGGTGGGTATGCACCACGCCTTTCGGCTTACCTTCCGAGCCGGAGGTGAACAGGATAACGGCAGGGTCCGTCGTCTTCGCAGGGTGGGCGGTGGCGCGAGGGCGCTTCATCGCATAGCTGAGCAGCCAGACTTTGTCACGAAGGGTAAGCAGGGTCTTCAGGTCTTCCATAAAGTAGACACGAACACCGGACTTTCCGATGCGGTCGACCACGTGGTCCAGGCCAGCCATGGTTACGAAGCGACGCGACGTGAGCACGCGTTTAGTGTCACTCGCGACGAGCGCATTACGCATACCTTCCAGTCCAGCCGTAAAGTTCAGCATTGCCGGAATACGCCCGGCGCTGGACAGGCCCAGTACTACAGCTGCAGTGCCTGTTGAATTCGGGAGGAGAACACCGACACGTTCGCCGGGCTTGCCGAGCTTACCGATGATGCGCTGAACCGCAAGCACGGAGCGAAGGATTTGGCCGTACGTCTGCGTCACGACCGCCTTACGCTCGGTAGCTTTGCCGTCAACCACCTTGCCAGGAATGAACTGGAGGTCTTCGGCCATCTTCTTGCTGCGACCGTGCATGTCGACGGCATCGACGAACGCTTCGAACAGTGTACGTTCCTTACGAGCAGCGAACACCGCATGTTGCAAGATGCGACGCATCTCTTCACCAACGGCGCGACGGCGAGCCTTAGCCGTGCCTTCCGCGGGCATATCGATTTTGCGTGCAGGCAGGAAGTGCAGGCTGATTTTTGGGAACACTCGGCGTGGGAAGCGGCCGGCCAGGTAGCTGAAATATGAAACAGCCGGGCCATCCATGTGCACGGCGACGACGTCAGCCTGGGTGCGTGCGGCTACGAAAGCGGCGCCGTCATAAATCTTCATCAGGCCACCGGTAACCGTGATGCGGCCTTCCGGGAAAATCACGACGCTCTTGTTTTCTTCGAGCAGGCGGATGATGGCCTTCAGCGCCAGCGGATTTGTCGGGTCGGTCGCGAAGTGGTCGACGCCCTTCAGGAGGAAGCGATACAGCGGGTTCTCCAGCACCGTGGTGTGCACGAGAAAGGTCGGGCGGTTGGGAAGGAACAGCGCCAGCAGCACGCCGTCGAGCAGCGAGGTATGGTTGGCCACGAAGACTGTGCGGGGAGCGAACGATTGCGCAGAGGCACCCGTCAGCTTTACGCGAAACAGCAGCTTAAAAAACGACTTTAGCAAGAAGGTCAGCAAAATTAACTCCAAGAGGAAAGGGTGTCCGCACGGACGCGCAGAAAAGCAGGGCGAACATACGAGAAGCTATGTTTATTATAGCAAAAAGTAGTTTCCACGGGGAATTACTTGGTTATTTTAGGCGAGGGTGCAACGTGCTACGCTGACGCCGGGTCCGCGCTCGCTACATTTGGCATAGGACAACAACGGAGAGAAGCATGACAGTTTCATTGAAAGCAGCACCTGCAATCGATACCACCCTCGAGCAGCTGCGCAGCATGTCTGCGCAAGAAGTAGCCGCCTTGCTGGGAAAAGACCTCCAGGTATGGCCGGGCAAGTGCTTCGAAATCGCATACGGCATGGTCAAGGCGCTCAACTGGGCCGATGCGACCGCTGTGTACGGACACTTCCGCGGGAAGATTTCGCGCAAGTGCAAGCTGTTCCACGGGAAGCCTCTGGTGCATCATGGTTGGATTCTGACGAGCGAGGGGTACGTAGTCGACCCGACTCGCTGGGTTTTCGAGCATGTGGAGCCGTACATCGCTATCTTCGCGCCTGGCGCTGCTGAGCTCGCGGATTACGACGAAGGCGGGGAGCAGTGGGCTCGTGACAAGATGGGGCCGGCGCCGGCATTTCAGGCAACGGCGAAGATTGTTTCGCTCGCCGACGGAAAAGCGTCTCCCGAACTGGCGCAAGCAATCGGCGGCCTGCTGGGGAACCCCCGGGGCCTGACGGATGTTTCGATGAACCAGGTATTCTGGCTCGCGAACTTGCCGTACACGTCTCTCGGGTCTACCGCTGGGCCGCTGTATAGCTGGTTCAAGAACATTGGCGTCATCGGCTTCGTGCCTGTTGACTTCCTGCACCGGGCAAAACGGGAAGGGCAGCTTCAGGCTTAATCGAGAATAGTCGTTCTTTTCATTTGTCCCTCTGCGCGCAAGCCCAGGGGGACTTTTTTCGCCTTGCTCCGCCAGTTCGCTATACCCCGATACTCAACGCACTGAAAGTATCCATGCATAAAATTTCGTCACTTAAGGCTCCGAAGCTGTTGCTTCTTTCATGCTTACTGCTGACCTCGCCACTGACGCTGGCGCAAACATACAAATTCCAAGTATTCTCCAAAGGGCTGGTAGCCGCACCTCTGGCGGAGACGCCCGAGACGCCGGACACCCAGGAGCCGGCCGAGCCGCCGGCGCCGCCTGACCCGTTCGACCAAGAACCCACCGCTACACAAACGTTCTCAACTGCGGGTGTCTTGACGTCGTTCACAGCGCCGATAACCGGAACCTACTACATCACGGCTATTGGGGCAAAAGGTGGTAATGCTTCGGACTACTCGAAAGTCGGCGGGAACGGAGCGAAAATCAGCTGTAACGTACGCCTGTACGAGGGCACTGACATCAAGATTCTGGTTGGACAAGCCGGTGGCTCCAGCGCAAGGTTCGGCGGAGGCGGCGGTGGAACGTTCGTGACGCTCGCCGACAACACCCCACTTTGCATCGGTGGGGCGGGTGGTGGCTCTGGTGGTGACCGGCATGGCACAGCGAGCTCCATCGTAGGGGGCGACGGGCTGGGTGGCGTCTCAACCGGCGCCGCCGGCTCTGGCGGTGGAGGGGGCCTGACGTCGGACGGTGGCAACAGCTACCGAGGAGCACCTGGCGGTAAAAGCTTCATTTCGGGTGGCGCTGGCGGCTACGGCCCAGGTTATGCAGCTGGCGGTATTGGCGGCGGCGGAGCGGGATTCTGGCACGCCGATAGCCCTAGCTATGGCGTAGGTGGAAGCGGTGGGGGTTACTCCGGAGGAGCAGGGGGCATCCAGTCCGCTCCAGTAGGAATGGCGGGTACGTCGTTCTCGGCGGGGACGATGGCCGAGTTTGTCCCAGGGTTCAGTACTGGGAATGGCTCCGTGGTGGTTTCCTACTAATCCCCAGTCACCCTAGGTTTCTCGGCAGGCTAAAGTCGAGAGGACATCTTTCAGAAGTCCCTTTGGGCGTAAGCCTAGAGGGACTTTTTCATTTGGCGCCTTCCGCTCCCCGCTGCGCTGCTGGTTGCTAGACAGGGCAGGGAGCTTCGTGCCTACGCTGGAGTCCCTCAACCAACCACGGGGGCGTTATGGTTACGCAATTCGAATTTTGTGGCGCGTACGCTACTCTAACGCTGCACTCGGCCAGCGAACAAAAATATCACAGTGACTGGACACAAGACCACTATCGCCAAGGCTTTTGCATACGACCTGAGTCTATGGCGTTCGGCACACCAACTGATGAACCGTACGACGTCACTATTACTGACGAAGTTGATGCTGACAGCTTACTGCCGGAAGCCATCTTCGCCGTTCGCGTTCCTTTTTTCCTTACTGACGATGAAGCGTGCATCAGTGACAACTTCGTAAGCTCCCAGTTTTCCGTTCCCGCCGGGATTACCCATGTTTGCTTCCTCGTTATGCCAAATTGTCGAGTGTTTTTTATCCTGGAGCTGGCGCTGGCTGCTTTGACGGCGCCCGCTGTCGCGGGTACCGAGTCTGTCCTGACCTACAACATCAAGGGTCAAGTCTCTCAAGTGGCGCTGCCGCAGGGACAGACTCACCAATATGGCTACGACCAGGCGGGGCGGGTCGTGACTCACGTGATGCCGAGCCCTCTTAGCGCGGGCACTGGTGCGAGTGTAGGCTATGCTCGTGACTCCCGAGGTGTACTTACTGGATTGACGGACCCTCGCGGCTTAGTCACCGGGTATTCCGTTAATGGGTTGGGCGACGTCGAGGGGTTGTCTTCGCCAGATACGGGTACGGCTACGTATGTCGCGAATGAGACGGGCCAGCTTGTTTCGCGCACGAATGCAAAAGGCTCTGCGACATTCGAATACGATGCCGTCGGCCGTCCGACGCGAATCGACTACGGTGACGAAACCGTTGAGCTGACCTATGACACAGCTCCGAATGGTGCAGGTCAAGTCGCTACGATGACGGACAGCTCTGGCAGCACCTCCTGGGCCTACGACAATAAAGGCAATGTCGCCTCACGTACGCAGACCACTTCTGGCCATGGGGGTGGGGCAGGTGCGGCCTTGACCTTCCAGCAGGTGGTCTCGGCAGGACGGGTCGTACAGCAAACTTATCCCTCGGGCAGGGTGGTCGTCTTCACGTATGACGGCAACAATGTGGCGAGCATCTCCGTCGACGGTGTGCCGGTCATATCAAACGTGAAATATCAGCCCTTTGGAGGGGTCGCAAGCTGGCAGATGGGGGCAACTGGCACCTACTCCCGCACGTTCAATACCAAGGGGCAGATGACCGGCTACACCTTCGAAGCAGGCCAGCGTACGCTGGTGTGGGACGAGAGCAACCGCATTACGTCCATCGCGAATCCAGATGGGACCAAATGGACCTATGGGTACGACAATCTGGACCGTGTGGTATCCACTGTCGAAGGTATCCAGGGCTCGCGTAGCTACACGATGGATGCGACGGGCAACCGTAGCTCGGTCACGCTCAACGGCGCCTTGTATTCCGCTGCGATAGAGACTGCTTCGAATAGACTTAGTTCTTCGACGGCACCGGGCTCGACCGCAAACTACAGCTACGACGGCGTCGGGCAAGTTCTTGGCGATGGCGCCCGAACCTACACTTGGAACAACGCCGGCTATCTGGTTCAAGCCACGGGGCCTTCGGGAGCTGCGACGTACCGCTACAACGGCGTTGGCCAGCGTGTAACAAAGGTCATTAACAACGGCAACGCGCGGCACTACCTCTACGCGGACGACGGGGTCTCCCTACTGGGTGAGTACGCGCAAGTCACGGCCGGCGCTTCGGCTAATCCTTTGTATGAAATCGTGTACTTGGACGGTACGCCGGTTCTCGCTTTGAGTGCTGGCAGGGCCTACTACATCCAGGTCGACCATCTCAACGCACCGCGGCTGGTCAAGGATGGTATGGGTGCTGTCGTCTGGCGCTGGGCCGCTGACGCGTATGGAATTGGTGCCGCCGACCAAAATCCTTCCGGCGTAGGCGCCTTTGAGCTCAACCTTCGCTTTCCGGGACAGCAGTTCGACGCTGAGAGCGGACTGTACTACAACAATGCACGTTACTACGACTCGAACACTGGTCGCTATATTTCCAGTGACCCTGTCGGAATCGCAGCTGGAGTTAATACCTTTGCCTACGCGCTTAATTCACCGGGAGTGAACATTGACCCAACAGGGCTTGATGTGTGGCTGGAAGGAGCAGCGACGGATGAGCCGTCGATACACCAAAGCATCAGTGTGGGAAATCCACGCGGTGTCTATCGCTCCTACAGCTTTGGGCTATCCCCCACTTGGCCTGGAATCGTGTACTCGGACATTAAGCCAGGCGGTGAAATTCAAAGGTACAAGAAAACAACGGTTGCTCAAGATTTGGAAGTTGAGGCGTACCTAGAACGGGCGATAGGCGTCCGGGGCATATACGGGGTAACAGATATCTGTAGGTCCTGGAGCCAAGACCAGTTTGCGCGAGCCCCTGGGGTTGAAGGGCCGCGCCCCTTCAAATACGCCACCCACATCTTGCAAAAAAAGCTAGGCGACCGGCCGTTCTGGGGCTATGGCTCCGATATTTTTTCAGTTTCCTCATCAACCGGAACATCAACCTCGAGATAGCATGAAAATATTTGTTAGCCTTGCACTCAGCGCCTGGGCGGTCCTGTGGACGCTTGCCCCTATGCAGGATATGCCGCTTTTGCCGTTGGCAATCGCGGTAGGTCTTGCAGCTTGGGCCCTTCGCATTATTATTAAGACGCCACCACTCACAATGGGCGCGAAGGTGGTAGTCGCCTTAATCGTGGTCCTTCAAGGATGGGTGTACTTCGACATCGCCACACGGGGAACCCGACTATTGTTGGAACGGTTGGCGCTATAGTTGTTCTTGGTTTTAAGATAAGTTCGCACTTTGCGGTTACCCGGTGCCTAGGGGCACCGCTAGCCGCTTAGGAATCCCTCTGCGCTTTCGTGCAGAGGGATTTTTCTTTCAACTGCCTACATTTCGTGCTGCTGAACAACTACTCATGCTATACTGTTCGTATGCAGTTAGGCCAAGCGCCTTGCGCCACCCCTTTGCAGCCAAGAATTCATCAACCCAGCCGAGTGTTCGGCAGACCCTAAAAATAAGAACATACGAAAGATTTCATGAATCAAGTTCAAGCACAAGCAGCACAACAACCGGCCGGCGTCGTAGCCGCGGCCCTGACCGGCGTCATCGCCGCCCACCCGAACGGTTTCGGCTTCATCCGAGACGAGCATGGCGAGTCCCACTTCGTCCCGCCCAACTTCCTCAAGCAGTTCATCCCTGGTGACATCGTCACCTTCACTACCGAAGTCAGCCCGAAGAACAAGAAGGTTGCGGTCAACACCGTCAACCTGGTCGAGCGTCCGGAAACCTTCTGGCTGGGCGAAATCAAGCCCAACTTCCACGGCAAACCCGAGTTCGCAGCTGACGACGCGGTGCATGTGAAGTTCCGCCTGCCGTCGAACCACGGCATCAAGCCGGGCGACGTCGCCCAAATCCGCGTGGCACCGGGCACCCCGGTCAATACGCACGTCCCCGTCACCGTGGTCGCGAACCTCGGCAAGCGCAACGACCGCGAATTCGATATCGAGTACGCGGCTGCCAAGTGGCGCCTGCCGCGCGAGTGGCCGGCCGACGTTCTGGCGGAAGCCAAGGCTCTCTCGTCCGTCGTTCCGCAGCTGGAATCGGACATGGTCGACCTGCGCCACCTGCCGTTCGTGACCATCGACGGTGACGGCACCCGCGACTTCGACGACGCCATCTACGCAGTGGAAGAGGGCGGCAAAGTCTTCCTGCAGGTCGCTATCGCGGACGTGGCGCGCTACGTGAAGCCCGGCTCGGCTCTGGACCGCGAAGCCAAACTGCGCGGCACCAGCGTCTACTTCCCGGACCGCGTCATTCCGATGCTGCCAGAAGTGCTCTCGAACGGCCTGTGCTCGCTGAACCCGGGCGAACCGCGCGCCGCGCTGGTCTGCGCAATCGAACTCGGCCTGGATGGCACCATCCTGAGCCAAAGCTTCAGCCGCGCGCTCATCGTGTCGCACGCTCGCCTGACCTACAACCAGGTCACCGCGTTCCTCGACAACGCCGCCGAGCTGCCGGCCAATGTGGCCAAGAGCATCATCGCCATCTCGAAGCTGTACAACGAGCAGGCGCCGTCGCGCGCTCTGCGTGGCCTGCTGGAATACCGCACCCGTGAAGCGAAACTGGTGCGCGGCCCGAACGGCGAGTACAACGTCGGCTGGGAAAATCCAACGCTGGCGCACAGCATGGTGGAAGAGTGCATGCTCGCGGCAAACCGCGCCGCGGCTCTGCCAGCGGCCGTCAGCAAAAAGAGCCACCTGTTCCGGCACCATAAGGGCGTGGACGTCGTGAAGTGGGCAGAGACCGTCGAATGGCTGGCTGACCTGGGCATCACCGCTCCAGAAACCCCGACCCAGATGGAACTGCGCGAACTCCTCCAGGCGCACAAGGACGACGAGGCATTCCCGCTTATCGAATGGCGCGTGCGCCGCTCGCTGGCGCCGGCGACCTACGACGAGACCCTGAGCTCGCACTTCACTCTGGGCTTCGCGGCGTACACGCAGTTTACCAGCCCGATTCGCCGCTACTCGGACCTCATCGTCCATCGTCTGCTGCTGGGCGAACTGGCCGAAGCCGGCATGGATGTCGCCGTCGACTGCTCCGAGCGTTCGCGCCGTGCGCAGATGGCCAGCCGCTTCCCGTGGGACCGCATCAAGCGCCGCGCCCTGTGGCGTGAAGAGCAGAAAACCTTCGGTGCCCGTATCGCGACCGCCGCCAAGCGGGGCTGCAAGGCCATTATCGACGAGTGGGAAACAGCGGCATTCGTGCCGGCCGAGACCATCGAGAAGCTCGGTTACGCCTGGGACGGTGACGCTTCGGTCTGGATGCGCAAGGAAGACAGCAAGCGCCTCGAGCCGGGTGAATTCGTGCAGGTCACCCTGACTGCTCTGACCGAGACCGGCCCGGAATGCGAGCTCCTGGGCGCCTTCGCACTGTGAGCACGCTCACCGAGCTGGCCGCGCGCATCGACGTGCACCTGAAGCGCCTCGAGGCTGACCCGGCGACAAACGTGCTCGTCAAGTCCACGCACCGGTTCTTCCATGCGAAGGCCTACGCAACGTCGCGGCATGTCGCGGTTACGTACGTGTCGTTCCAAGGGGAGTCGAAGCTGACCAAGGCAGAGGCGACTGCATACCTGGCGGCGCTGGATGATGGGTTCGCAAAGCAGCACTACGCGCTTGGCGCGCCACCGGGGCCGGCGGCAAAGAGCTAAGGCACCAAAATAAAGGGCCGCACCTGACAAGGATGCGGCCCTTTTGCTTTCAGGGGAGACGTTACTGCGCTGGCGCTAGTTCCCAGGTGCCCGATACGTTGTACGAGCTGACTGCCCAGGTTCCTGCGCCCCGACCTGACTTGGCCAACGTTCCGGTGAACACGGCGCCGGCCGAGGCCAGCGAAGCTGCCGACTGGGTCAGCTCGATTTGTCCGTTGCTTTGCATCTTGCCTGTCAGGGTAAAGCCCAGCCCTGTCAGAGTCGAGACACCCTGGCCTTGGACAGAGCCATCCGCCTGAACGGCGATGCTGATTGTGCCCGCATCAGGCCCCAGGTACTGACCCGTCCAGGCGGTCGAATAAAGTCCGCCTTCCAGCACACGAGCAGGTTGCGCTGGCGTCGCTGGCGACGTTTGTGCGGAGTCGGTCGTGACGATAGTCTTTGACAGTTCCATCGCACGCGCAATACGAGCGTTCACGTCTTCCGTTACGAATTCGGTCTCTCCGGCAGGTGCCGCATCGGTGGCAGCAGCATCAGCGGGGATTGGGGATGTGCCATCGTTGAGCGCCTCGGTGCCGGCTACTTCTTCGGCACTAGCGTCCGGGCCGCCGCGCGGGAAATCGCGCTTCATGGGGCCAGCATTCGACGAGAACATCGACGAAATTGCGGAAGGCATCGGTAGCATGCCATGGCTGTAGGCCTGGAAGGCGAGGAGGCCGGCAATGACGACACCGCCGGCGATTAGCATAGGTTTCTTCACAAGAACCTCTCGGTAGGGATATTTGTGTCTAGCTACCGATATTTAGATTCGATGTTTAATTGTTGTCAAAGGCGCGCGCCGGCACTTTTTCGTAGTACACATTGTCCATCTTGTAACGTCGCTTGGTCGGTTGTCCGTTGACCCCGACTTCACGCAGCCACAGGTACGGGTAGTCCGTCGACAGCTCGACGGTTCCGTAGATGCGCTTCGCACCCAGCACCATCGTGTCTCCTACAGCGATATTTTCCTGCAACAGGCGCAGCCGGCCGCGGAGCTCAGCGTTCCTCTTGTCGACAACGGCTAACGCTCTCTGCAGCCGAACCGTTTCTTCCCAAACATCGTCCAGCTCGGCTTTTAACGACAGGACTTCGGGGGTGTCGCCTTTTTCTGGAAGAATTGTCATCATCAGCCTTTTTCATAAGTGTGTTAGGCATTATAGCAGTGGAGAAATAACAGCTCAAAATTTAATGATGCTCAGAACAGCTCGCTACACCCCAAACACTTGAAAGGGCCGACCATGCTGCAACCGCAAACTCCCCCCGCTACCGATTTCTCGTTGCTCCTTGCTGGTGTACGGGCATGCCGTCCGCTTTGTGTGAAGTGCGAGGTCCCGCTTGACCCCGAAATCCCCGGTATTCGCCTTCGCGAGACAGAAGCAGGTGGCCACGAGAAGCTCTGCCGCGGCTGCTACCTGGGCGAAATTGCTGAGGCGCTCACCGGGAACGCGCCGGCCTGACCCCAAGGACGGGTGCTTGGCTCCCGGCTCCGTCGTCGCTACACTGGCGTAGGACAACCAAGGAGAACCTCCCATGAGCACTACCAACGCAGAAAAACCTTTCGAACCAGGCGAAAACATCGAGTTTTGCGACGACGAGTTCGTCGTGCTCGAGAACCACGGCACCACGGGTAAAGTCCGTGAAGCAGGCAAGGGCGGCCAGGTCATCGAGCCTTTCCGATGGACCTTCCAGGACGCCGAATGTCGCCGCGTCGTCAAGGCGAGCTAATCCTGCCCACTTGATTTGATTCCAAACCACCAGTCTCCCTGGTGGTTTCTTCTTGGTCGTCTCGCGCTGCGTGTTGTAATTCAGGCAAGCATAAGCCTGGGCACTATACGGTCTCATCCGTATGCTGGCTCTTCGCCGGCCCCACATAACAAGAGACATCCATGTACTATCCTGACATCCGCCTCATCAAAGACGCTTACGCCGTCATCGAAAGTGTCCCCGAAAAAGCTTTCAGCCTGGCGCAATGGCGCCTGAAGGAAGGGAAGTCGCTCGGCGACGGAACCGTCTGCTGCGCGGCCGGCTGGCTTACTCTGCATCCAAAGTTCGAAGCTCTGGGCCTGACCTATGACGGCCGCGGGCGTCCGGCGTTTGGGCTCTACCGCGGATACGCTGCTCTGGCCGCCTTGTTCCGCATCGACACCGACGACGCCGTCGCGATTTTTTCGCCGGCCGGCCCCGAGTGGACCGCCATGACCGACAAGGCGGTATGGATGAACCGTGTGCGCACCTATCTGGCGCGTCACGCCCATAAGTACCCCCATTAAGCGCCAGCAAAGTCCAGGCGCCAGACAAAGAAAATCCGCCGGTGAAGGCGGATTTTTCAATTAGAACGCTCAGTGTACAGCTGGCGCTACGGCTTGCGGCCGAGGGTGCGTCAGGTACTTCAGCGCGAAGTCCAGAACATCCGAGCTTTTCGCGCTTCGCGGCAGGCCCAGGTCTTCGCGGTCGAAGCGGCGCACCAGCTGGTAGTTGGCATCCGTGATGATGACGCCGTGCAGCACGCGCTTTTGGCCGATGGTATGGAAGATGCGGTAGGCGATGCTCTGGTTTGATTCGAAGAACGGGTCGCGCTTGATGTAGGCGACGACGGCGTCCATTTCCCGGTTGCCGTTCACGAAGGTGTCGAGGTCGAACTTCTGCAGGTGACCTGGCGCCCGGGTGAAGCCGTTGCACTCGAGTTCGTTACGCGGCCGGACGTACGTCGAGCTCTGAACGTTGGAGTACACGTTGCCGGTCAGGATGAGGTCGACTCGGCTGTTGAAGCCGGCGTGCGCCGTCAAGCCATCGGTGAAGCCACGAGTTACATGGAAGCCTGCTGGGGATTTCATAGGGGTGTCCTTTTTAAGTGTCCTGAGCCTTGTATAGCGACGTGCCAGGGCCTTGACTCTCGACAGCCCGCCGACCTTCCTCCGGCGCCGGCCGCGGGTTACTATACTTACTGCACTCACGTGTAGGCCTAACTCTCCTCCCACCTCCGCTGCGAAAGCAGTATGGCAAATCGAGTAGCAGGACAAAAACTATCCCATGATGATTTCAACCCTAGTCGGTTGGCTTAATCTTGTGACAATGGAGGTCTTACCTTAAACGATGAGCCAACCGCTCAATAGGAGCTGTACTCATGGATGCAAAAGAGATTGAAATGATGAAGGACGGCGCTCGCCGCGTGCAAGAATTCCTGGCACAACGGGGCGTTGAGGTGAAACACGCTGTCATGCTCGAGGCGCTGTCCGCTGGTTTCGGTAGCCGTAACTGGCGAACGGTTCGCGATAAGCTCAATGCCCCTGGCACGAAGCAAGTCACGCTGGAGGACCTGGAGGGCCAACGCTGGGCAGTCCACGGGCTGTACATGGACAACAACCAGCGCTACACCGGCTACTATAAGGCGGCAAACCCGCTGCAGGCTCAGATGGTCGCGCAGGTGGAACGAGCATTCGCTGAGGATGGTGCGAGGATTATCGTTACGGGCGTCACGGACCGGTTGACGGGACAAGGCGCAGACGAGGAGTCGTACGTACATGAGACCTCGCTTCTTACCGTAACAGAAATGTTGCGAACGGTGGCCAAAGTAGCGGCCGGGCTTTTGGGTGAACCTCCGAGCCGCGGTGTGGATGAGGCTGATGCGTGGGACCAGACCAAGCTTGCCATCGAACTATTCGAGAACCTGCTCGGCCCTGCAGATAAACAGGGGACGTGGGACCAGAACTACCTCTGCTCGCAACTGCACGGTATCTGGAACGAAGTTCTCCCCGAAGAGCCGGACGATGTCTTCGATTACACCGATTCCCGGGGTATCGAATGGGAGGACATTCAAGCATCGGCAGAGCTCGAGCTGCTGCTCAACTTCATCGATGCAGAAGCTGAAGGACTCACCACCGAGCAGAAGGTTGCTTGCTACCAGGCTCGAGCATTCATCGATTACGCGGCCGACTTGCTCGACTACGTTTTCGCTGACGCGCTCGCTCAGCCGTAATTCCAAAGCCCGCATTCGTGCGGGCTTTTTCTTTGGGAGGCCTGGCGCTGCGTGCTGTTTCCGACAAGAAGCAACAAAAAATAGTTCCCACCGGAAAACACCCATGCTATAGTAAACGTATCTGCGAATGATTGCTGAGCTTTTCAGTGGTCGACTACGGCTCCAGCCCTGCGATTCTTCGCAGGTCTCAATTAACCGTAGCCCCTAAAGGACACAGCATGTCGCAAAAGCAAAACATCCTCCGTATCGCACGCCGCGAATACAACCCGGCTCTCGTCGCCGTCAACTCTAGCGCCATCCGTGCGCTCAAGCTCGAACCCGGTTCTGCCACCCTCATGGCCAGCGGCCTCGCTCCGGCCTGGCTTGACCGCCCGCTGGAGGCAATTGCCTACTTCATCGCGCTCAACTCTATCAATTATCGCTTCTGGGAGAAGGTGGAGGGCGAAGGCGAAGCCTCCCTGCGTCGGTATGTGTTCGAAGGAGATAAAGGCGCGATGGGCATGCGCCGAGCCTTCGACAAGGTGTGGGGTGGCTCGGTCACTCCAGATAATTTCCGCGCCGAGCCTATCACAGCCGACTGGGTGACTCGCCACTTCGGTGACATTCCCGACCCGGAGAGTCGTGCCGAAATCCTGAGCAGCATTTTCGAGGGCGACACCCTGGAGCGGACGGCTAAAGCCGTGTACCTGCGCATCGTCGCGGAGCGCGCGGTGTCGGCCGATACGGCAGAGATGCTCCACGAGGCGTTTCCGCGCGCGTTCAGCGATGCGTACATGAAGCGCTCGCAGCTGGCGGTATCGTGGATTGCTGGGTACTTCGCTGAAGCGGGCCACCCTGTCAAAGTCACGGACCTGACGGTTTTCGCCGACTACCAGGTGCCGCGTACTTTGCGCGCGCTCGGGCTGATTGACTACTGCGCCGAGCTGGCGGACGACGTGGACTCGTACCACTTGTTGGAGGAGTTCAGTCCGGAAGAGCTGGCCATTCGTGCAGCCACCATCCTGGCTTGCGAAGAGCTCGCAGAGGCGCTGGGCGTCACCGCGGCGGAGGTCGACAACTACCTGTGGCTGAACCGTAATCTCGCCAGCGCCACGCCGTTCCACCTCACGGAGACCGAGGAGTACTGACGGGTAGCCGGCCGTACTTGCCCGCTGCAAGGCGGGCTGCTCCAAGTCGGCTGACGAAAAAAGGCCTGCGCATCTGCGCAGGCCTTTGGTCAATTAAGTGTCAGGTTAGGTTCTGCCGTCGCAAGCTGTTCGCGGAGCTTTGCCCAAGTGGCTTCTTCTGCTTGGTCTTGCTTGTGCCCTTCAACAGCAGCTTCGAAGTCTCTTGCCCACGTGGACAACGAGTGGGCGTTGGCTTCCAGTGGCCCCGACCAGTGGAAAGTTCCGCAGTCGAAGTACACCTGGTCTTCCAGGTCATAGCACACGCGGCCTACTCGACCATCAGTATGCGTCATCAGGGCGATGGCGAAGACGTCTCTGCCGTAATGCGGCAAAGGAGGCGCCTGGTCGATATTCCCCTGCTCCCAGGAAAAGGACTGAAGGTTTGACCAGTCAGTTGGTAAGGTGCCGGTCAATACCGCGAAAAAGATTGCATAAGGATGGCAGTCTGCGTAAGTCGAACTCATGGTAATTCTCCGTATTGGTCCTACGGAGTGGAGCAAGGTTACATCCCAGTGCTTAACTGGCGGAGCTTTTCTGTGACAGCAGCTTGAACCGCCGGGTCGCTTAACCCACGGGTTCCATCGGTCGCCACCAAGTTTTCGAGGAGATGTGCAGGCCAACCCTCTGTGTCATCGTCTAGGGCAAACCAGGCCCGTGGGCGCCGGCGAGAGACATCGCCGGCAATTTGCCAGCCTCGCGAGTAGGACAAAAACACGTCCTGTCGCATCTCCCGACGATGAAACGTGGCTCCAATCACCCGGGACTGTAGTGCTGGGCTCAACCGGCTCTTCGCGTAATTGAAATTGCGCGCATGTACCCAGCTGGTCGACAGCACAATTTTCACATCAGGGAAGGGCGCAAGCAGTTCTTCCAGAATGGACATCCACTCCCATAAGTGGTGGCCAGGGGTCGCCATGTAGATGCCACGCTTGATACTCCAGCGAACGTTCTCCTCATGCAAAACCCCATCGAAATCGAGATACAGCACCAAATGCTGAAGAGCTGTCTGAATCATAAAAACACCTTGTCGATATGTCGCTAAGCGTACCTAGTCCGCGCGCCGGTCACAGCATCCCTTTGGATAACAGCGCCAACTGGCCGGAAACCTCTGGCTTGAGCCGATACAGCTGGCCCGGCCGGTGACGCTTTCCTTCTTCCTTCGCCCCGCCTACAGGCTCGAGAATTTCCATTGCCGTCATCTTGCGGCGGAACGTGACGATATCGACGTCCGCACCGATGACCTGCATGTAGATGCGATGCAGCTGGGGGATGGTAAAGGTCTCGCCGGCCAGGTAACAGGGCAGCGACGAGTACACGCTCTTGGTCCGTAGTCGTGCAACGCCCGCATCCACGATTTGCGAGTGGTCGAAGGGGAGAATGCGGGGGTCGTCCACGTCACGCAGCTCAACTTTGTCGCCGACATGGCGCAGCAGCACGTCCGCCGACACCAGGGCGTAGTAGGCCACCGAGATTGACCAGCCGCGCGAGTCACGCGTCGCACCGGTGAACGTCTCGAGCTGCTCAAGGTACGGAACCTCGATGCCCGTCTTCTCCAGTAGCATCCGGTAGGCGGCGGCCCGTGCGTCGGAGTCCCGCGCGGGGTCGATGAACGCACCTGGCAGCGCGAAGTGGCCCAGTTTCGGTTCGTGGTCACGGCGCAGAAGGGCGACATGCAGCCGACCGTCCACGAGGGTGAAGAGCGGAGCGTCTACCGTGCAGATGATGGGGGATTTGGACATTTTCTTTTATGCGAGGCCTGAGTTACGATTATTTTACACTTAAGTGCTACAATCTGCAAATATTGTGTAAAGATAGGGTAATTTAAACGTGACGGAGGCCTGGCCACCGGTAGCTTGCAACGTATTTTGCTATACCAATCAGGACAACATTATTTTAGAGGACCCACTTCATGTCGAAGCCAAACCCGCAAGTCGGAGAGTTATACCTTATCGATTCGGAAGATTCGCTGAAAAACAGCACCATCTTGCCCGAGCAGCGGCCGGCGGCCCTCGGCCAGGTTTTTCTGTGCGTGAAATACTGGGAGAAATTTGATACCTACGAGTATCATCGAGTCATTATGCGCGATGAGCGGTTCTATGTGATGGAAAACGTCGAGCTGGCTTCGACGTTCAGCATTGGCCAGCCTTTAGGGCATCTCGCGCGCCAATTCGAAGGTGACGGCCGGCTGGCAGGGCATAGCCACCAGGTTGCCGAGCTGTTCGCATCGCTGACTGCTCTGCTCTTCAAGACATCCACGGAAGCGTTTCTCCGCGGACTGGAGCCTGGTGAGGTGTTGCAGTTGCATTCCGATGACAATGGTACGTCCTTCCCCGCGGGCTGCGTTTTTGTTTACGACAACCATATGGGTAAGTTAACCCTAGGTCGGCGACATGGCGGAAAGCTGGTAAAAAAGCGGGTCGCGGCCAAGGACATCCGGCACGTAACGCTGGCGTCCATAGTTGGCGCTGCTCCTCCTTCTAAGGGGGACCCTCGACTGCTACTGCCAGGCGATTTCGTGAAAGCTGAGTCATTCTTCGAACAATGGCCCCTTTTTGCAGCTGATTGCGGCCCGCGACGAATGAGCTCGCCGTTCATTTTTATTGAACGGGAGACTGGGGGGACTTTCCGTCGTAAGTTTCATATCGCAATGCAGAGTACGCACGGTGAGGTGGTTAAAGGGGTGTCTGAGGATGTCAGTGTTCTGCACTGGCTCTGCTGACCTCGACTGTTTTCAAGGCCCCACTAGGGGCCTTTTTCACGGCCATCCTGGGCTCGCGCCCGGCTAGGCTCCTACCATGGGCAACGAGCTGTTTCGGCGACCTGCACAAGTCGAAAAAGAAAGCCCCTCGAACGAGTCGAGGGGCTGGCAATTAGTGCTGATGGTTCTTATGCGTAAGCATCTTCCTCTTTGAACAGCACATTGAAGTCGTTGGCGACTTCGGCCCAGTCCACCGATTGACGATAGATGGTCCTTGCAGGGAAATCACCCTGGTACATTTCGCTTTCTTCGATGCGCAGGTCGGGAGCGGCCGCAAAATACTTCTCGAGACGAACCGGATTGACGGTGCCGTCTTTCCGGCGCATCGTGCGCACCGCTTCCACATGCTTGTAGTCCTGGCGCAGGTACAGGGCGGCCAGGAAAGTCGGGTAGTTGCGGTATTCCTGGAAGGTGAAGTCGTAGGCCGCAAAGCGCGCGTCCCACAGCTCCTGTTCGCAGAGACGGTACGAGATGCCTGGGATGAGCGTGCCATCGCCAACAGCCAGCACTTCCGCGTCGCACAGGTTGATTACCTTGTAGTTCTGCCCGATTTCCCAGTCTTCCTGGGGTTCGACGAAGCGAACCGGTACGCGAGGGTCCATCATGCCCCAGTGACCTTCGCGCAGTGGGCCAGTCACGACAGCTTCTTTCCCGTCGTAGTACTTGGAGAAGCACCTGGCGCCGGCGCTGTGAATCTTAACGCGCGTGCCAATCGGGAGGGGTTGGCGGTCGGTGAACTTGCAGATGGCGCTGTACACCCGGCCCATCGCGTCAACGAAGCCGTCTTTGAGGGGAGGTGGGAGCAGTTTGGAGCGGGTCATGGTTATTCCTAAAAAGTTGTCCTTTCCAGTGTAGGTACGGCGATAACGCAGTCGCTATACCGGATAGGTCATCTTGGTTTGCCAAGGATTTTCCGTATTTCGTTCAACTTTGAGGTTCCATATATGAATACCATTCTGTCCCTCGCGCTCCTCGGCGCTTTCGTCTTCCTGGTCGCTCGTGCTGTGCTTCGCACCCGGGAAGTTGCTGCCAAAATCAGTGGCGAGCCCGACCCGGTGCGGCTGGCCGTGTTCAAGCAGGCAGCGATTGCCGAAGCACTGGTGGCACTCGACAGTTCCGGGTTCCCGCCGGAGGTTAAAGCAGAGCGCCGCGCCTCTCTCCTGGCAAAACAACAGGCTCTGGGCGTCCCCAACCGTGCTCACCAAGACGGTTCGGATGTTGGCGACGGCGCTTTCGCAGGCACCTAGAGACTCCCGAAAAAAGATAAATCTTCTAGCTTTATTTGACTCCGGCCAAGCCGGAGTTTTTTGTTTCCTGTGAGTTACGTGCAAAAATATTTTAAGTGTGCTATACTGTGCACATCAAACAGTGAAAGAGAACGACATGAACAGCAATCAAAAGCCGGTAGTGCGCAGTCTGGAAGAAAACGACGTCTACAAGGACAGCATGCGCCAGCTGATGCTGCACAAACATCCTGGTGCGACCGCTGAGTACGAATTCCTGTGCCGCAGCACTCCGGAGTACCCAATTTCTGAATTGAAAGCGGACGTGGAGCGCGAAATCGACCACCTGTGCAGCCTGGGCTACACGGAAGAAGCGCTCAACTTCAAACGCAGCCTGCGCTACATGAAGAGCGACTACGTCGACTTCCTCGCGCTGTTCCGCTACCAGCGCCATTTCATCAATATCTCGACCGATGGTCCTCACCTGCATATCAAGGCCGCCGGCCCGCTGGTGCACATCATGGGCTTCGAAATCCACGTCCTGTCTATCGTAAGTGAGCTCTACTTCCGCCGCTTTGACCAGGAAAAGCTGCTGGCCGAAGGCCGTAAGCGTCTGGCCGCGAAAATCGAAATCCTGAAGGAATTCCGCAAGGAAGTCGCCGAGTCGCCGCGCAAGCATGCGTTCGAATTCTTCGACTTCGGCCTGCGTCGCCGGTTCTCGGCCGCTTGGCACGACGAGGTGGTGACCACCTTGGCCCGTGAAGTGCCGGACTTCTTCAAGGGCACCTCGAACGCTTATCTTGCACGCGAGAAAGGATTAGTTCCTATCGGAACTATGGCCCACGAGCTCTTTATGCTGTACCAGGGGGCCAATGTCCGTTTGCGCGACTTCCAGAAGACCGCGCTCGAGGACTGGGTGCAGGAATACCGTGGCGACCTCGGCACCGCGCTGACCGACATCATCGGCATGGATGCTTTCCTGGCGGACTTTGACCTTTACCACGGGAAATTATGGGACGGGCTTCGGCACGATAGCGGTGACCCATACCTGTGGGGTGAGAAAGCTCTCGCGCACTACAACAAGCTGCGTATCGACGCGAACACCAAGCGCCTGACCTGGTCCGATGGCCTCGACGTACCGAAGGCCCTGGACTTGTACCGTGCGTTCGGCGACCGCGTGATGACCGGCTTCGGTATCGGCACTGACCTGACCAATGACCTGGGCGTGAAGCCCCTGAACCTGGTGATGAAGATGGTTAGCTGCAATGGCCAGCCGGTGGCGAAACTCTCGGATTCGCACGGCAAGACCATGTGCCGCGACGAGACGTTCATCGCGTATCTGCGCCAAGTCTTCAACCACTATCCGAAATAACCCAGCAATAACAACAACTGAAGGAAGACATCATGTTGAAAATCGCAATGGCCCAGCTGAACTACCACGTGGGCGACTTCGCAGGAAACACCGACCGCATCCTCACCTCGATGGCCCGTGCTCGCCATGAAGGCGCCGACCTGCTGGTGCTGACCGAGCTGGCCGTGACCGGCTATTACCCGAAAGACCTGCTCGAAGAGCCGAGCTTCCTGGCCCGTGCGGACCGCGCACTGCAGGAAATCCTGCAGGCCTCGAAGCTGTATCCGGGCCTGACCTCCGTACTCGGCACCATCCGCGGCCGCTCGGCCCCGGGCAAGCCCCTGCACAATGCGCTGCTCGTCATCGAGAACGGCGCCATCGTGGCCGAATACTACAAGCAGCTGCTGCCGACCTACGGCATCTTCGACGAGCGTCGCCACTTCGAGCCGGGCCCAGAAGTCGCATGCACGGTGCGCGTCGCCGGCAAGAACATCGGCCTGCTTATCTGCGAAGATATCTGGAACGATGCGTCGCTCGACTACAGCGTCAATCCGTTCAAGGCCCTGGACGCAGTCCACCCAGACCTGCTGGTCAGCATCAACGCAAGCCCGGCAAACCTTGGCAAACGCGAGCAGCGCCACGCCATGTTCTCGGCCGCATCGAAGCGTCACAACCTGCCAATCGTCTACGTCAACCAGGTCGGTGGCCAGGACGACATCGTCTTCGACGGCGCCTCGTTCGTCGTGAGCCCGTCGCAAGGTGTCGCCTTCGAATCGGCCAACTTCGAAGAAGCATTCGATATCATCGGCTTCGCCGGCGGCGAGTTCAAGTCGACCAATCCGAACGGCCTGCCATCGCCAAGCCGCAACGACATGAGCGCCATTCGCCACGCTCGCAAGCAGCTGGTCCTGGGCGTGAAGGACTATACGCGCCGCAACGGCTTCAAGACCTCGGTCTTCGGTTGCTCGGGCGGTATCGACTCCGCGCTGGTGGCAGCCATCGCCGCGGACGCGATGGGCGCTGAAAATGTCACGGCCATCACCATGCCGTCGGAGTGGTCGAGCGAAGGCTCGGTTTCCGATTCGGTACAGCTGTGCAAAAATCTCGGCATCAAGCTCATCGTCCACCCAATCGGCGACCTGGTCCGTGCTGCCGCCGAAGCGTTCGAGAAGGCATTCGGCGTTCCCCTGGACGGTCTGGCGCTCGAGAACGAGCAGGCGCGTATCCGCGGCACCATCCTGATGGCTTACTCGAACAAGTTCGGCGCGCTGCTGCTGAGCACCGGTAACAAGTCGGAAATCAGCGTCGGCTACTGCACCCTGTACGGCGACACCAATGGCGGCCTGTGCGTTCCTGGCGACCTGTACAAGACCGAAGTGTTCGAAATGTGCAATGACATCAACGACGAAGCCGGCTACGACCGCATCCCGGAGGCTATCTGCACCAAGCCGCCATCGGCCGAACTGGCGCCGGGCCAAAAGGATACCGACAGCCTGCCGCCGTACGACGAGCTGGACCCTATCCTCAAGTGGCACATCGAAGGGATGCGCCTGATGGTGGCTGAGTGGGAGGCTGCACGCACCTTCGTGGCCAACCTCATCACGTCGGAAAGCGGCCGCGCTACCGTCAACCGCATCATCGGCATGGTGGCCCGCAACGAGTACAAGCGTCGCCAGAGCCCGCCAATCATTCGTCTGCGCGCCCGTGCCTTTGGTATCGGCCGTCAGATGCCACTGAGCGCCAAGTACGATTCGCTGGGAGTCTAAAGCATGAACCTCTTTACCAAACATGAAACGCTCGTAGCGGTGGTCGCCGGCCGCTTCTCGCTGGCCCACAACGCCCATATCGCGCTGTTCCGCCAGGCGCTGGCCTCCCTGCAGGCGGCACGGGACGAAGGCCGCGCCAAAACGATTCGTCTGGTCGTTGTCCTGGGCTCGGCATACCACGCCCGCACGACGAAGAACCCCTTCACCTGGGTTGAGCGCAAGAATATGATTCTGGCGGCACTCACGCCCGAAGAGCGCGAACTCGTCTCGTTCGTGGCAGTGCGCGACTACCATGACGACGACCGCTGGGCGCGCATCGTGCACAGCAAGGTGATGGCGCTGTTCGACGGCACCGCTCACGTGCAGGTCTTCGGCCATTTCAAGGACGCTTCGAGTGCGTACCTGAACAGCTGCTTCAAGCAATGGCAGGTCGTGGCGGTACCGAAGCTGGGCGACCAGGATGCGACCACGTTCCGCAACATGCTCTTCGCCGGCGGCAAGAACCACGACATCACCCTGTCAGCAATGGAAGGGCACGTTCCCGACGGCGTTCGCGAATACCTGAAGGTGTGGATGCAGCAGCCGTGCTACGGCTGGCTCCAGCGCGAGTTCAACCGATTGGCCGAAGAGAAGGAAAAGTACGGCCGTGGACCGTTCGTGGCCGGCGATGGCATCTATCGCACGAAGACCCACGTGCTCCTGATTCGTCGCAAGTTCCACCCAGGTAAAGGCCTGCTGGCCATTCCTGGCGGCTTCCTCGAGTCGTGGCGCCGCGAAACCCCTCGCCAATGCGCTGAGCGCGAGGGTATCGAGGAAACGAAGCTGGGCGTGCTGGCTGAAGCCGTGGCAGCGGCATACCGGTACAGCGAAGTATTCGCGCATCCGGACCGTAGCGTCCGGGGCAACGTCATCTCGCACGCCTTCTTCTACGACTTCGACACCGAAGCACTGCCGTCGGTCGAGGCCGGCGACGACGCCCGCGAAGCTATCTGGGTGCCGATTGAAGAGCTGCGTATGCTCGAAGACCAGTTCTTCGACGACCACTTCCTCATCCTCGACCACTTCCTGGGTATCCTCCGCGCGGACGAATAAGTCTACGGCGTTTACAAAAGCCTGCCTCCCTAGGGACGCAGGCTTTTTTCATGAGCCCGCGGTAGGCGAGGCCCTATTTTACTGATGCTATATGGAAAAATAAATTGCCTTGCTACATGAATGAGGTCAACCCTCCTCAAGTAGCAAATGGCAAAGGATTTCAGCAAGTCGCGGCAGTACGAAAAGCTAGGTGCTCGCATCATGGCGCCTATCTACGCGCTGTTCCAGCGACCTGTGGCGGCCCTTGAGCGTTCCAGTGAGCTCGTCGCCGGAAAGTCCAATACCAGGCTACTCGACGAGGACCATCGGTTTATCTCACGAGGCCTGCAGCGCATGGGTATCGACTATGCGCTCTGCGTCCCTGGCGGGCCGAACCCGTACCGCTTTGCTGACGAGAAGGCTGACCGCTTCCACACGACCGGCAATTTCGCACTGGAGGAGCTAACGCTTACGGAGCAGAACCTCGTGCCGTCGATGCTCCACACCGCTCGCGCCGGCTTCCTCGTTTACCTTTTCCCTGCTTCTCTCGACATCTACTTCATCCCGCTCGAGCCAACTCGGACCTACGTCGAGGCGAACCGAGAGCGTTTCACCACGACCTCCGTCGGCAATCCCACCTATCTGACGTTCTGCACATTGGTGCCAATCGCCGAGCTGCTCGCGGCGGTACCTTCAATCCGCCATGTTCATGCTTCCTGGTTCGCGGACTGGGCAAGCGTTGGCAAGAAGCGAGAGCCGAAGAGCCTCCTGCCCGCGGGCTTTGCCGGACAATCCGTTCAGTTTGAGGACTTGCCGAGTGTATTGAGGGAGATGCCGGCACGTAGGAAGGCCACGGAGCCCGGGGTGGGGTGCCAGGCTTTGTTGCATCACATGGCATTGAGAGACAAGCAGCGCCAGAGCAATGCGGGCCACTACACGAAGTTGGGGCTATACAACCTTGTGCAGGACATCGTGCCTGTGAACCGGTTTGGCTTCGCGCCATTCACCGCGGTCGAGCTTGCGAAATCTGTTGGCCAAGCAGACCCGGAGGACGGCATCGACCCGCTCGAGCCGGAATTTGAATCTGTACCCTAACCACTGGAGATACTATGAAGAAACTCGCAATGCTGGCGCTGCTCGCGCCTACCCTGGCTTTCGCCGAACCTACCCTCAACCTGTCCGCCGAGGCCTCCTCGAAGGTGACGAACGACGAGATGGTCGTGATGCTGTCCATCGAGCGCTCCGGCGTCGACTCGGCCCAAATCACTGACGCCGTTATCGGGGCGCTGGACGAAGCGCTGAAGGACGCAAAAGCGGTACCGACCGTGAAGGCGCGTCTGAGCAATGTCTCGACGCATCCGAACTGGGACCAAAACCGCAAGAATGGCTGGGTGACCCAAGGTGGCCTCAGCATCACGTCGCAGGACATGAAAGCACTGTCCCTGCTGACTGAAAAGCTCAGCCGCAAGCTGCAGCTGGCCGGCGTTCAGTTCCGACTCTCGGACGAGAAACGTGCCTCGGAGGAGCGCCGTCTCCTGCAGGAAGCCGCGAACAACTTCAACGCGAAGGCTGCGGATGCTGCCAAGGCTTTCGGCTACAAGACCTACGCGCTGGGCGAGCTCAACATCGGCCAGTCCGGCTACTCCGGTGGCGGTCCGCGCCCGATGATGATGGAAATGGCTTCGGCTAAAGCTGCGCGCTTCGCAGCCCTTCCGACTGAAGGCGGCGACAGCGAAGTGTCGGTCAATGTCTCCGGTAAAATCACGCTGCTGAAGAACTAAGGCTGCGCGGCGCCGGTTGCTGTTCAGTGACCGGCGTTTTGTCTGCTTAAGCCTGGCGGCCGAGTAAGCGCTTGCGGCACGGCAGCATGGAAGAACCGCCACCGTCGTGGCCAACCCCAGCGCAGTTGCCGTGCTTCGGTACAAATCGCCTGAATTCCGAATCGTACCGAAAAGCCTTATGGAACAAGGCAGTAGCCGATTTTATGCCACGTGCAGGTGGAAGACCTCAGCGAGGTCCGGCCCGAAATAGGCCCGCGCGGCCTGGGCGTTGGGGAAGGGCAGGTCGTGCCATCCAAGGATATTGCCGAGGATAACGCTCAGCGCCAGCAAGAAGAGACTTCCTGCCAAGACGAGAGCCAACGCCGTCTTCACGCGGGACTCTTGCTCCTGCGTTTCCGATGACGCTCCCAGATGTACCTCAGCAAAGCTGTCCACGACGATTCCCAGTATTGAAGTTGATATCAAGCTGTAACGCTTTCGACGGTGTCGCCGATGACAGCGCGGTGCGATTCTTACAATGGATTACAGTCCATCATCCTCGGGCTCCGGGGGCAGGCCGGCCAGGTGTTCCTCCAGATGCTTGAACGCTGCTTTGATTGGCTTACTGCCGAAACCTCGCGTCGCGAGGAACCGGTACACCTTCTGCCGGAGCTCGGGCGTTAGCTCTTTACCCAGGAACTTCCGCACGACATCCAGCACCCGGTCTTCCTCCGGCGCCACGTTCTCCAGCTGCGCGGTAGCCAGTTCTTCAGAGATGCCTTTCTGCATCAGGCCTTGTTTCAGGCGCCAATTGCCGTGCTTTGCGGAAGTAGAGCGTGCGCGAGACTCCGCATACGTCTCATCCGACTGAAAACCATGCTCCTGCGCCCACGCGAGCGCTGTTTCGATTTCCTCGAGAGGGTATTCCTTGGACAGAAGCTTGTCGCGAAGGCCTTTCGCGCTGTAACCCTGTCGAGAGAGCAGCCACGCCATGTAACGCTTTGCGGACTGGCGAGGCTTCTCTTTAGCTGGCTTTCCGTCAGCAGGGGCGCGCCGTTTCGAGTAGGGCATGGGTTCCAGTGAAAAGTGGGCGGGACAGTAACGGGACATTACAGATTGAAGTTTACAGTATAGCAGGCGATTGTTAGCAGCTCGTCGCCAACTCGCGCTTTTTTCGTATTTTTTCGGACAAAGCGCTAAATCCATTCGCTATTCGATGTTCAGTCCTTACTTCGAATGACGATGTCTTACTCCCACACAACTTTCCGGCGCACTGCGCTATGCGTTGCGCTCTCACTTCTCTTCTGCGTACCTGCGTCCGCCAGCTCGGCCTTAGAAGCGCCCAAGAACTCGGTAGCCGGCGTCTATGCCCTTGCCTCTGCAGGTAAGGCCGCAGAGGCCATCGTGCTCGCCACTCGAGCACTGGCGGAAGCACCTGCGGACCTGGCGATGCTCGAGGCGCGCGCATACGCCTATCGCGGCAACAAGCAGTACGCTCAAGCTCTTGCCGACTACCAGGCGATACATGCACGGGACCCGCTGCGGCCGGTCGGCCCCGTTGGTATCGGCATGTCACTGCGTGCGCTGGGCGCTGCGCAATTAGCGTACCTCGGCGCAAGCACTCGGCCGGACCTGTTTAAGCCCGAAGAGCGAACCGACCTTCAGTCTCGTTTTGCCGGGGCCTTGACTCGCATGGGCGCCACCGACCCGCATTTCGGCGTTGGGGCCTTTGAGCTCACCGACGGAGCGATTGTGCAGTTCGGGCAGCTCGCGCAGGACAGCGGGAGAACCGATGCTGCCACGTTGCCGGGTTTCGCCGGCTACGACTACCTGGTCGCGCAGTTCAATCGGCGACGCTTTGAGCTCGTGTGCACCGCATTCGAGGCCCTGGAGCAGGGCGGTCGAGTGTTCCCGGACTACGTGGTGCACGTGGCCGCGCAAAGCTACGCGTCTCTGCGTAACCCGGTCCGCGCCCTGGCGCTGCTCGAGCCTATCGCTGAGCGCAACAAGGACGATGTCGAATTCTTGCAGAGCTATTTCTACGCGCTTGTCGACAATGAGCAGCACCAGAAGGCTCAGTCGGTTCTGGACGCAGCGGTCGCCCGCGCGCCGCTCTACCTGGACCCGCACAATCCACGTCTGCGTCGGCCGAACCCGAGCTACATCCGCCTGGTTACCTTGGCGGCGTGGAGCCGAGCTTTCGACGACCGGCTTCCTGACGCGGAGCGATATTTTGCCGCGGCGCTGGCGGAGGCGCCGGCCAACGAGAGCCTTCGCGACGGCATGGGCACAGTGCGCCTGTGGGGCGGCCGTCCGCGCGCCGCCCGCGATGAATACCTGCAGGCCATCGCATTGTCTCCGGAGTCTATCGAGCCACGGCGCGGCTTAGTATCCACGTATGTTGCGCAAGGGGACGAACGCCTGGCGCGCACGGCTATTGACGAGCTGCTTGCGGAGCACCCCTACGACACCCAGACGCTGAGGCTTCAAAAGGACCAAGCCCAGCGACTCGGTCCGTCCGTGAGCTTCGGGCTCGGCAACTCGGCGTCACACATCGCATCCGGCCGCATTGCTGAAGAGTACAGCGGTCGATTCCGTTTCAACAGCACTCGGTACTCCGACATCTGGCGAGTGTTCGCGACCGCTTCTGAGATGTCCTCGTCGCCCGACGGAGCGAAGGTATCCCAAGGAGACCGGTCGCTGGGTGTGGACGTGCAGCTGCGCGACTTTGCCGCGACAGCGGCGCTCACCAAGAATCAGTCAGGCAGGGTCGGGCTATCGCTGTCGGGACGGATTTCCCCGCTTGACGGGCTGGTTTTCAGCGCGGAGGGCGAGACCGTTACTCCGGACATTCCTGCTCGCGCGGTAGTTCAGGGGACGCATGGTCACCGGCTAGGAGCGGCCCTCGAATGGCAGCCTCGCGTGCAGACCTCACTGGTTTCGACCATTTCCACCAGTTCCACGACCGACGACAACGAAACACTCAGCGTGAACCTGCGTTGGCGCGAGATGTGGAGCCAAGCAGCTCGCCATCAGCTTTGGACAACTGCGTCGTTCTCGCACTATGAGGCCTCCAACCAGGACGTCGTGTACTTCAGCCCTTCAAAGCATAACTCCGTGGGAATCACCTGGGGCGCCAGTTTGCTCGGTAGTCGACAAGCCTGGCTTGCACGCTCCCGCTGGCACCACTTCGAGCTGGACACAAACCACGTCGCTCAAACGGGCTATCCCGCAAAGGGCGCCGGCGCACTCAGGTATCGGCTGAGCTGGCAATGGTCTCAGCGCGTCTCCACCGAGTTCTCCTTCGAGCGAGCCCGCCGCGTGTACGACGGCAACCCTGAAATGCAAAACGCAACCCGCTTCAACATGAGTGTCGCACTATGAACAACCTCTCGCATTCCATCAGCCTGGCGCTGGCCTTGGCCCTAGCTACCGGCGGCATTGCCGCGTCGTCGGACGCTGTAGCAGCCTCGGCTACCCCCGCGCCGGCCGTGCGCTCGGCCGCTGTGGCTCACCTGGATGGCTTTTCTCTACCGGTTTTGGCCTATCACGACGTGGTGGCGGCCAAAAGTGATTCGGACGAGCCCGAAACTGTGTCGGCGGACACCCTGGTACGCCACTTTTCGTACCTTCAGGCGCGCGGATTCAAACCGGTCACGCTAGCCCAACTCCACCTCGCGACCTCCACCGGCACACCTCTGCCGCCAAAGTCCATCCTGCTGACTTTCGATGACGGTTACGCGTCTTTCCATCAGTTTGTACTTCCGCTGCTGAAGGCGTTCCAGTGGCCTGCGGTTCTCGCTGTTGTCGGGAACCGGATTGATAGCGTGTCCGCACAGGGCCCCGCGTACCTCAGCTCGGCGCAGCTGCGCGAACTCGCGGCTAGCGGCCTGGTCGAATTCGCCAATCACAGCTTCAATCTGCACTACGGGCTTATTGCCAATGCCTGGGGTAACTCGCAGCCTGCGGCCGTGACACGCGCATGGACTACCAACGGCGTTGAAACGGACGAACAGTGGCGTTCGCGCGTGGCACAGGACCTCCAGCGCAATCAGCAGTTCATCGCGAGCATTACCGGCAAGGCGCCAACGGCGATGGTCTGGCCGTATGGCCGTTACAGCGGAGAACTGCAAGCGGTAGCTTCGTCGGTGGGACTTCAAACCCTCTTTACCCTTGAAGACGGCGTTTCCGACATTCGCACTGACAGCAAGGGATTCAAGCGCCACCTGGTTGGGCGAGAGGACCTGGAAGGTTCTATCGCCGGCGTGCTGCTCGAGCAGTGGCGCAAGTCCCCAGTCGTTCGCGTCGCATCTGTCCGGATACAAGACACGCTGCCGGCGGTAGGAAGCGCACAGGAGCCGAAGCTGTCGGCCGTAGTGGCCAAACTCGCGGACCTGCAAGGAAATGTTGCAGCGCTCGACCCGTTCATTCGAGAGAGCGGCATCGTTAGCGGCGCCACCTTCGAAACCAGTGTCCTACCGGTTGGCCAAGCTTATGCCAATCGGGTGGCGGCGGTCACGGCGGGTAAAGCCGGGTACGACACCTGGTTGTCGGTTCCACTGGCCCCAAGCAGCTATCGGTCCCTTACGCAGCAGCAAATCCTGCAACTTGTAGAGGATGCGGCTAAAGCTGTCCCTGTCGTCGGCCTGGTTGTCGAAGACACGGTACAGGTGCCGGAAGCGGTTCTCCTGGAAGCGGTCGCACGAGTGGCGAAATGGCGCACGAAGCCAGTGCTGGCGCTTCAGTTCAAGCAGGCGGAAGAGGCTCTGGCCGCGAAAGCGTCTGTCTCGCATGCGCAATACGTGTGGCTTCCGGGCTCGGAGTCGCTTACTTCCCAAATCGTGCAGTCCCTTGGTGGCTCTGTGATTCTTGAACACGACGTTGCCGACCAGACGGCGGCGAGGGCGAAGCTGCTTGCTGGCGTACCGAACATCGCGTTGTCGGCAATCCCCAACGACGTGAAGCAGTGGAGCACGCTGTTCTCGCTGCGCGCCGTGCCGCGCGTCCGGATTGAGACGAAGCAGGGCGGAAAGTAACCAATGGCATCCGATTTCACCGCCACCGCAGCCTTGGTGCTGCTGGCGTTCTGTTTTTTCTACCCGCTGCTCATGAGCTATGTTTGGATGGGTGGCGCGCTGTTTTTCTACTTCCGCTTTGAGCGCAAGGACCCGCCCATCGACAAGCCGGCGCCGCTGCCGCACTACCCAAAAATTGCCTTCATGGTCCCCTGCTACAACGAGGGCGACAACGTGCGAGAGGTCATCGCTAACCTTATGGAGAGCACGTATCCGGACTTCGAAATCATTGCAATCAATGATGGTTCGCGCGACAACACCGGCGTCATCCTCGATGAGCTGGTGACGCAATACCCGTTGCTACGGGTTGTGCACCAGGCGAGCAATCACGGGAAGGCGATGGCGCTTAATGCTGCGGCGATGATGACCGACGCTGAGTTCCTGTTCTGCATCGACGGTGATGCGGTCCTGCACCCGGACTCCGCGCGCTGGATGGTTCGCCACTTCATGTACAGCCCGCGTGTCGGCGCAGTCACCGGCAATCCACGTATCCGAACCCGGTCGACGATTTTAGGCCGAATCCAGGTGGGGGAGTTCAGCTCCATCATCGGGCTAATCAAGCGCGCTCAGCGCACTTACGGACGCGTGTTCTCGGTTTCGGGCGTTGTCGTGGCCTTTCGCCGGCGTGCCTTGCACGACGTCGGCTATTGGGCGAACGACATGCTGACCGAGGACATCGACATCACCTGGCGCCTCCAGCTGCGCCATTGGGATGTACGCTTCGAGCCGGCCGCGCTCTGCTGGATTCTGATGCCCGAGACAATTTCAGGGCTATGGAAACAGCGCCTGCGCTGGTCCATGGGCGGCGCTCAGGCACTCATAAAATATAGGGGCATCTGGCTAGACTGGAAGTCGCGCCGCATGTGCCCGATTTACACCGAATACTTCATCTCTCTTGTATGGGGGTATGCCATGTCGCTGAGTCTGGTGATTTGGCTCCTCAGTTTTGTTTTCGAAATGCCATCAAATATTCCCCTCGCTAGCCTGAAGCCAGGCGTAAGCGGCCTTGTCCTGGCTCTAACTGGATTCCTGCAGGTTGCACTTGGTATGTTCCTCGACCGTAAATACGAAAAACTGGCATGGCGCAACGTCTTCGTCCTGGTTTGGTACCCGATTGCCTATTGGCTTCTCGGCTGGTTCACCGCTATCTGGGGCTTCCCTAAGACGCTCCTGCGCAAGCGCGGTGCCTTGGCCACCTGGGTCTCTCCTGACCGCGGAGTGCGCAATTGAACATCGCGGACCTCATTATCGAGCGGCCGCAGTCGCAATCTTTCTCGCAGCGCTGGACGAGCAACGCGCTCACCACGATTGCCTGGGGCTTGATGTTCTACGGCTTGCTGCCTATCGCCGGGCTTTTCGTCGGCCGACACTTTTTGCCGGAGATGCCGCTTGACCACAACGTTACGAGCATCGGCGCATGGGGCAGTCTTGTTCCTTTGCTCCCCTGGTGGGGGCTCTGTGCCGTCCTTCTCGTAGCTGCCCTCTACATATGGGCTACTGTGCAGTACATGCGCTTCCGGAACTCGAGACGTAACGCTAAGACGGCACAAGTCACCATTGCGGAAATGGCCGCGCATTGTGGGCATCCGCCAGAAGTGGTCGCCGGCTGGGGTGAGGCGCGCCGCGCTGTCGCTCATTACGACGGTGCCGCTGTGATGGTCGAGGTGAGCACGGCGTTGGAAGAGCCGTTCCGCGAGCATCCGGTTGAAGGGGAGGTGCCTGCTCCCGTTGCACCCCCTGCGCCACGTGAGCCGGCACGCCAATGCGCAAAGAGCCGTGAGACTCAAATGCGCGCCGAACTAGCCGAACTGCGCGTTCAACTCGTGAACTACTGGGGGCGCGTCGAGTCTATCGAGTTGCTCATGCGCGACATCGCAGAAAACCGAGGTATGCGCGAGCCAAATCGTGACGTGGTTCTTTACGCGCGCTTGAAAATGTTGCGAGAAGCTTTGCTCGCTCGCATTAAACGGACCAAAGATCAGTCCGCTGAAATGCGCTATCTCGTCGAAGAACAGGCCGAGAGCCTCGCGGCTCTCACCGCAAAAGGCCGTAGCTGAGCATTTGGCCTTATAAATGCCATCTGCTATAATGAAAAACTCAAATTAGGAATAGTATGAATCACGCTCAAACACTCTCCCAGGAACTCGTACGCAAGGCCAAAGTCGCAGCTGCAATCTGCGTAGCCGGCGAAATCTTCCAGCAAGCGATGAAGCGTCCTGCGTCACCAGCTAAGCTGCTGCGCACGCAGATGGCGGGCGACGCCATGAACAAGACGATGCCCGGGAACGAAATCGCACGGATGTACCCGAACAAGCCGGAAGACCAAAGCGACGTCGAGTTCCTGCTCGGGAAGCTCGAACATATCGCCCTGGTTCCGCCCGAGGCCTGGGTGGCGCGTAAGGTTCGTCCGGTAGAATGGGCGGAGTACACTCGCGTCCTGCGCGGCATGGAGTGCTACCTAATGAAGGGGCACACCAATGCGCCCCTAAGCAAGGTGGAGCAGGGCGATGTGTCCGGCATGCTCCAATTCATTTCGCCCATGCTGGTGCATGTGAAAGATGCCGCCGTGCGCGAGGTGCTTTCGCAAGCGAGCGTGTAACAACCCGCCGCGTTTAGCGGCACGAGGACATCATGAATACTCCAGATGAAAAGTTGGTGCGGGTCGTCGAAGCCTTGAAGGGAATCGGGCTGGAGGCCCGGTTCGTCGAAGGAGCCTCCGGCTTCGTTCCGAATATCGCAATCGAGGCCGGCGTCCTGCTCGTCGACCCGCGCGCGCAGGTATCCTCGCTGCTCCATGAGGCCGGCCACCTGGCGAGCGTGCCTGCACGTTTTCGGCACTATGTCGGGCGAAGCCTTAGCGCGGCGCTCAAGCGCATGTGGGAGGAGGTCGAGGGCGAAGACCCTGAAGGCCCCCTCTGTCGCGCGGTGCTCCAGTGCTCCGACCCTGAAGCTACCGCCTGGGCCTATGCCTTCGGTACGCACCTTGGCTTCGCGCCGGAAGTCATCATCCTCGATTCGGAATACGACAACACCGGCGAGGACATTCGCGCGTCCTTGGTTGCGCACCGCTATATCGGCATCAACGGCCTGGCCGCTGCGGGCTTTTGCGCGGTCAACGCACGGGTCGCCGCGTACCGGAACTTGCCAGCCTATCCGAAGATGGCTTTCTGGACCCAGGAACTCTAATCGGCTCTGCACCAAGGACTCAGCATGGACGTACTGAAGACCTACCGCTTGAAAGCTCCCGATGCCTTGCACCCACTCTGGCTGCAGCGTTTCGGCGGCTGCGTACAAAAAGCCATCGTGGAGCCAAATGGTGCAATTGTTGTCGCCGGGGTTCAGCTCGAGTTCGCTCGGGGTGTCGTGCCGCTGGAAGCCGGCACCGCCGTTGAGGTTTGGCTGGACAGCTATTTCCTGTGCGCCGTAGCCGGCGACCGTGAGCTGCACGCGCAAGCTCGACAGTTGGCCAGAGAGGCCGCTGATGCTGAAAAGACCTCAGCCCTCGAACAGCAGCGCCAGGCGGACCAAGCATTCAATGCGAGCCTGGCAGTTCCTGTCGCATGGACGATTGGTGTTAAGGATGTGCTTTCGGGACTCTCGGAGCGCTCGGATGGAAGCGGCCGCAACCGGGCTACCGTCAACCATATCCTGCTTCAGGCCGAGCTCCAGAGCGGACGGCTGTCCCGAGCGGCGGGTGACCTGCTGTGCACCAGCGCCACTGGAACCAATGGCAAGAACTGGTCTGCCCAACGCGCGGAACGCGCCGGCCGGGTAACCTGCGCAAGATGCTTGGCGCTGACGAAGCCGTGGCACGCTATTCCTAGCGGCGCCGTCAAAAACAACCCCTGAGAGGGCGCTTTTGCGTCCTGTAGCTCGAACCCACCGAAAGTATCCATGACTGACAGCTCTGCGGCGCCGGCGACCTCCGGTGAAGTCTCTTTTGCCACGCCTAACAATCGAATGGACGGCCTGTACGTGCTGGCGCTTTCCGGGTCCGCGCTCGAGTTAGCGACGTTCCCTGCCGCGGAAGCAACAGCAGGGCGGTTCAGGACTGCCGCGACAGCGGTTTCTGCCGCGGAGAGCCGAAGCCCAGCGACTTCTCCGAGCGCACTGCTGTCTTTGACTGCGGCGAACGAGGACGGTTCGGTGCAGTGCCCTCTCGACTGGCTCAATGTGACCGAGCGCCAGCCTTGGCGCTCCACGGGTATGCGCCGCAACCACGAGTTCTATCTCGTGCTCGAGAACGACTCGTTGGTGCTGACGTTCGAGCATGGCCAGTTCGGGTACCGCAGTGAGCCGCATTCGACCTGGTCCAGTGCCTTCAATCGTCTGGCCGATGTCCTGGCCGGAGACTGCACCTGGCATCAATTCGGAGACAGGGAGAGCCAGGTCACCATGCTCGGAAAAGGGCAGTTTTATTGGCAAAGCCAAGGCGTCGCCATCAAGGGAGAAGACCTCATCCCGGTCGATAACTTCGTGTATCGGGTGGCAGACGAGCTGGATGTTCGGCTCTCGGGCACCGGGCACCAGTGCGTCCTCTCGGTCAAACCAGCAGGGTCCGAGGGTGCTATCGAATGGTTCTCCGACTACGCCGAAGGGCTTTTGCGCATGGCCGATATCCTGGACGGCTCGGCAGCCATACCGGAGTTCGGAAAAGAAGCCCACCCGCATCTCTACGCGAACATCAAGCCTGGCAAACTGCCGGTCGCAGACGTCGACGTGCCGCCGATAGCAAAAGGCGCGTTTTTTGTTGAGTCTATTCTCGATTCCGGAGACATCTGGCCTGCTTCTGCTCTGCTCTACAAGACCGCCGAGGGGTATCAAGCGGGGCTGGTGGTTACGCCGGACACGTGGGCCGTGACGCTCTGCGAACCTACGGGGCAGGGCAGGGTGCGCGCGATTCCGCTCAGCCAGGCCGCCGAGGCACTACGCATCCTCTCTCAGGTGCTCAAAGGTACGCGGGGCTTGTCCGACTTCTGACCTTCGCCATGCCGGCTTGCCGGTGCGAACGCTACACTCGGCAGGACAACTAATTTTGAGTGCAACATGACCGACCTGAACGAGATGTACAAAGAAATGAAGCTCAGCCCGCTCGACAACCTTGGCCTAGCCCGGATTGAAGAAGAGCTTGCCCGTTTGGGCATCCCCGCAGTTCGCACGGAGCAAGGCACCGTTCGCGCGGAGCTCAAGTGCTTCGGGCAAAATTACCTGGTCGCGTTCTTCGTGAGCGGCCGCGAGGTGTTCTACACGGACGAGCATGTTCAAGCGGGCAAACTGCGTCGTGGGCACCACCCACTGGTAGCGGCGCTCCATGAGAAGCAGGAGCTGTGGCTTGAGAAGGAAGACCGAACGTATCATCCGCTCGAGCGGCGTATTTTCATCGTCGACTTCGAGGGTTTCGCAGCTAGGCCGGAGAACACACACCTCGTGCAAACGATAGAGCTGGACCTGCAGGTTGGGCAGAAGGTCTTTTGTACGCTGGATAGCCTTCGCGAAGCGGTGACAAGCCCCTTCCGACCGGTCGCCCACCGGGCCAACGAAAAGCCCTTCGCGCACCACACACGAGCATCTCGCTACGACTTCGACAAACCAACGCCAGACTACGATGCGCTGGTCACGAAGCACTACGAGCCAAACGCTTTTCCGGCAATGTGCGAGCAGTGGGCAAAGCGAGGGAATCGAGCGGCCGTACTCAAGGTCGCGTCCAAGGTGTTCTCGCGAATCCTAGGCTCTACATACCACCTGGTGGATGTGGACGACTGTCCCGAGGTTGCACGTGTCGGCTCTTCGGAGTCGCTTCCGGCGTATGGCATCAGCCGCGGCGAGCAAGCCGTGTTGAGCTACAGCCTGTTCCTGGCGCTGCAGCACGACCGCGTACGTGAAGGAATGTGCATCGGCATCAAAGAGTCGCTCAACGGGCTCGATGAGCTGCGGCACATGAAAGCACTTACCTGCCTGGCGGAGTTCGTCATGGCCACTGGCGCGTCTGTCTACTACCAGACCGACAAAACAGAGCCGCTTCGCTTGGCCGAGAAGTACCTTAAAGATGCCGTGAAGATTGCCGCGCACGGTTCCAGCGTAATACCCCTGTGATTCCTGCCCCACTCGCATATGCCGGTGGGGCTTTTTTCGGCGCCGCAAAGAAAAGCCCCGCAAGTGCGGGGCTTTACAAATTAAACGCTCGAGGAGCGTGCGCTTCGGTGGCGCTTGAAGCTGTCGACGACCTCACCAACGGTCACCGTCACCTGCGTGCCGTCCGAATAGCGTGACGGGTTTTCTGGGGTGTCCCAAACAATCATCTGCGACACGTCCCAGACTCGATTCGGAACAATTCCTTCACACAGTGGGGAGTCGCTGCCGGCCACAAATGCGTAAACGGACATGGCGCTTGTGTGCAGCCCTCCGGTAAGGGGGCAGACACCAAGGCCCGGGTTTGTCTCGAGCTTCTTCAAGGTGATGTCAAAGGTCTGGTTGTGCAGCTCGGCCTTGGACATCGACGCGAACTGCGACACCAGGTACGCGCCGGCTTGGCCCTTGAACGTGACGAAGATGAAACGCTCCCAGGCAGGGCCTTCCTTGTCGAACTTTCGCTCCAGGCCCAGGCGGACCATTGTTCCGATAGCCGCAAAGGGACGGTCCGAGACCAGCACTTCCATGAGTCGAAGCTGACCTTCACGGTCTGCTGCACATCCGAGGCGAACAGTCTGCCCGTCCTTCAAAGGCCCGTGAATCGCGATGTGCTGCTCCTGCAGTTGACGCAACAAATCTGCGTCCATCGGGGTCCGGACCTTGGAACCATTTCCCTTTGCGGAGAAAACGTTCCAATCCTTGGCGCAATTGAGCTGTGCCAGGACGTCTAGGGCAGCACTGTGGCTGATGTTGATGCCGTGCTTCGAGAGGATGTTGGCCAGGGCGAACGACTGCTGCTTGACGTTTTCAGTCATGATGATAATTCCTAAAAATTGATTGGCCTAAAACTATGCGGTGTCCTCATTGCCGAAACTGCCAATCGAATGATTGGGAATTAAGGACTTGGGGTTTGCTCAGTGTTTCACCGGACCCTTGCGGGCGAGGACGGCGGGCGCTGAACCCAGGAGCCTAAAGCTCATGCTGAGTATAGTACCGGTGGCGGGCCATGGAGGAAAGGGTCGGGCACGAAAAAGGCTCCACGGAAGGAGCCTTTGGAAATGCACGTGGAGGACCGGCTGGTCCGGGAGCGGCACTGAGCCTAGAAGAGCGACGATTGCACTGGCGCCGGCGGCGCTTCAGGCGCCCCTTCGATTAGCTCAACCAGAACATCACCATGGCAGGCCTGCGGGTGGCACCAGCAGCCCAACACTTTCCCCTTGAGCGTGGGGAGCAGCGCCAGCAGGTCCGGGCGCCCCAGGATGTACGCCCGATACTTCGCAATCACCTCCGCACGGGTGCCGTCCTTCCCGATGTGGAATGGGTTGTGCCAGATGGAGTCTTCCGTGAACTTCCCGCACCGGCGACCGATGTAGATGTCGAACGCCTCTCGCATGCAGTGGACAACGCGAGTTCGGCGAAGCGGCAGCGGGCTATCGTGGTGGCAGGTAGGGGTGCACATGAAATTGTTGGGATTGGGAAATAAACCTTATAGCTTATAAAGACTAACGCTATAATATTTCTACAGTGTACTACAATTTCTTGGCCCTGAGCCTACAAGGTTGACTATGACATCTTGCACAATGCTGCTCGTCGGCGGCACTTTCGACACGAATGGCGGCCGGCCCTCCGGTTACTTTGGCAAACTGGCGCACAGCTTGCAGGCTGCGGTGCCCGAGGCCACCACTTCGATTCTGAATGGTGGCTCCTTCGCAGCGCTGGAGTTCGCGATAGACCGCGTAGTGGGCGTGACGCATTTACTGTGGTTTGCCGATGTGCCCAACGACCTACCAAAGCTCCTGCCCATCCTGAAGTCGAAGTATCCAGGATTGGTCTTGGTCTCCTCAAAGAACAACCGCAAGGGCTTGTACACGCGCGAGGCGCTGCAGGAGCGAATGCGCCGCAGTCGTAGTGAGTTCCTTGTCGAATTCACGAACGGGGAGGAGGGCAAGCTCGTCGGGTCCGTACTGGGAGTCGCTGGCCAGGTTTATCTTGAGAGCAGTCCCGATATCGACGTCGTTGCTGGTTGCTTGGCCGAACAGTTCGGGCGCTTGGCTCGCCTCGTATTCCCTCTGCATAAAACACCTGTGCTGACGTTCGATTCGGGTTCGCATGTCCATCGGGACTTCAAGTTCGAGACCGAGGTGCCCCTGGATTATCACGTCGGCGCATTCGGCGTCGAGCGCCGGCATCACGTCCATGAGGGCGTAGACCTGTACGGGAAGGTCGGAGACGAGGTCTGCGCGATGGAAGCCGGCACCATCGTCGGCGTCTACCCCTTTACCGGCGTCGAGGCCGACTCGCCGTGGTGGGCCGATACGCAGTGTGTCCTGGTACGCGGCGCCAGCGGTGTCCTGAACTATGGCGAGGTTTCTGTCGAGCCGTCACTGAAGGAAGGCTCGCACGTTCAAGCTGGCGAGCGCTTGGGGCAGCTTGTCACGGTGCTGCGAACCGATAAAGGTCGTCCGATGACGATGCTGCACATCGAGCGGTACACGCTCGACACGACGGAGCCTTTGAAAATGTGGGAAAAAGGTGCCGAGCAGCCCGTGAACCTGTGTGACCCGACGACGCTGCTGCTCAAGGCCCAGGTCTCGGCCATCACGGAAGCGCGGCCGGCGCCGCCGCGGCGCAAGCGGGTCTGCATCATCGGAAAGCGCGGACAAGTGAGCCAGGCGCTGCAGGAGCGGCTACGGATAGCTGCCAAGTACGACGTTTCCGTGGTCAGCTCAGACGTCATCGGGACCCAGGTTCCGGACGCGGTCACCAAAGCTGACCTTCTCGTCTTGTGCACGCTGGAGTTTTCGAGCCCAGGCGTGCTGGCGCTGCTCCCCGCGACTTCACGTGTCCTGGACGTCAGCCCGGCGTTTCGAACCTCGCCCGGGTGGGTCTACGGAATGCCGGAGCTACCGGGCGCCGCGGACCGCATTATCGACGCCCAGCGCGTTGCGAACCCGGGCTGCTTTGCTTCTGCGGCCATTCTCGCACTCGAGCCGCTCGTCCGAGCAGGATTGCTCGACCCCTCGACTCCCTTGTACTTGGACGGTTCGGGAGGGTACACCACCGGCGGGTCGTCCATGGTCTCAAAGATGGAGGCTGGCGAGCTGGGCACGGCCGCTGTCTATGGTTTGTCTCGAGAGCATCGGCATGTTGTCGAAATCAAGCATGTGGCGGGGTTGTCCGGCTCGGTAGCGTTCAGCCCGAAAATCGTTACGGTGCCGCGGGGTATCCGCATGGAGATTCCGTTGTTCCACCTCAGCCGGGATGCCGTCCTAGCGGTGTACGAGCAGGCCTATGCGGGAACAACGGTCCAGGTCGACCGAGAACAGCCGTCGCGCATTCCTGTGGAAGAATGGGCCGGGCGCGAGGGCGCGTGTCTGCGAGCCTACGACCAGGACGGCGGATGCCGCGTAGTTTGCACACTCGACAACCTTGGTAAAGGTGCGGTCGATACCGCTTTCGACAATATCAACCTGATGCTCGGCTAGTCCAGGTCGAGCACGCACAGCTCCCAGTCGACGTCGTCGTCATCGTCGGCAGGGACAGGTAGCGGCTCTCCAAAGGCCGTAAGCCGCCTTGCGTGCCAGTCCAGAAATGCTGCTATTCCGGAGGGGGTCTCAGGAAACGGGACGTCCGCTGGTACGTGCCCCCGGCCCAGGCGACGTGGTGTCCTAATCTGTCGAGGCGGCACCAATGCCTCCTGTACGTCGAAACATCATTGTCTCCGCGCTGTCTGAATTTAGCCCTATTCTCCCGGGCCTGTGGGCACCCCTTGTCTGAAAACTGCACGATACCGCCGGGATGCTGTCTGAAATATGTCGGATTGTGCGTCGACACCTTCGCTCAGGAGCGTATCCCATAGCCGCACCTGGCCCTAGAGCTAGGTCAAGAAAAATCCCCCGGTGCTTTCGCTAACGGGGGATTCGAGGGGCTTCGACAATTACGCCGTCACGGCCAAGGGAGGATTGCCACAGAGAGCTGCTACTTGGTCTCGCAGCTCGTCCGGCGCCGGCAGCTCGTTCTCAATCGGTTCCCCCACCGACACGGTTACGGGCAGCAACCATTCACGGAAAACACCACTCAGCTTACGCGCGCCAGGCTTTCGGGAGAACACAGACCCCCACAACCCGTCTACGCCCATTGGAACCAGCGGGACCTTGCGACGCTGCAGGATTTTCAGGTAGCCGCCTTTGAACTCGTTCAACGTCCCCTCGTAGGTGATTCGACCCTCGGGGAAGATGAGAACCAGCTCGCCGTTTGCGAGCGCCGCGTCGATTTCCTCGAAGGCGCGCGCATAGACTTCCGGGTGCTTTGAGGCCGACGCAACAGGAATTGCTTTCGCCGCCTTGAAGAGCCAGCTCAGGACGGGTGTGCTGAAGATGGAGTGGTCCATCACGAAGCGTACAGGACGCGGAATTGCGGCGGCCAGCACCAAGGCATCGGCAAAGCTCACATGGTTTGCCACTAGGAGGGCTGCACCCTCGGTAGGGATGCGTTCAGTGTTTTTCGTACGTACTCGGTAGAGCGAGTGCACAACCATCCAGTCCACGAAGCGCCAGAGGAACTCCGGCACAAGCTTGTAGATGTACGCCGCGATGGCGATGTTGATGAGGCCGGCGACGAGTAGGATGCCTTCGTTGGACACACCTGCCGCGACCAGCCCGGCGCCCAGGCCGGCCGAGACGACCATGAACGCGGCGTTCAGGACGTTGTTGGCCGCGACTACACGGGACTGCTTCTCGCGCTTGGAGCGAGACTGGATGAGGGCATACAAGGGAACGATGTAGAGACCGCCGAACACTCCCACCAGCGTCAGGTCGGCGAGAACGCGCCAGGGCATGCCCTCGTGGCTGTAGGCGAGCGTTGCGAAGTAGATGTCGATGGCGAAAATCGACATGCCGATTGAGCCGAACGGCACGAGGCCGATTTCGACGGTCTTCCCTGAAAGCCTTTCGCACAGAAGCGAACCTGTGGCGACACCGACCGAGAACACCGCCAGGAGCCAGGTAACCATCGACTCGGTCCCGCCCAAGCTAACCTTGGCCAACCCGGGAAGCTGCGACAGCACCAGCGCGCCGAAGAACCAGAACGAGGAAATGCCCATCAGGGACAGCCATACTGAACGAACCTCGCGCCCATCGCGCAGCACATCGATGGTGGGCCGAATCATCGAGTAGTCGACCTTAAGCGTTGGCGCTGCCGAGCCAGTCTTTGGGATGCCAAGGCTGAAAACGAATCCGACGACCGCCAACGAGAGTAGGAGGGCGCTCAGCACCATCGTCGAGGTCTCATTAGCAGCCAGCAGGCCTGCTGCCAATGTGCCGCCGAGGATTGCCAAGAACGTTCCCATCTCGACCATGCCATTGCCGCCGGTAAGCTCCGCGTTGTTCAGCACCCGCGGCAGAATCGAGTATTTCACGGGACCGAAGAATGCACTGTGGGTGCCCAGTAGGAACAGGACGCCGAAGAGCATCGGCAGGCTATGGAGGTAGAACGCCAGCGCGGCGAATGCCATAATGCCAACCTCAGCGCCTTTGATGTACTGCATGACCGTCGCTTTGTCGTATCGGTCAGCCAACTGCCCGGCGGTTGCGGAGAAAATCACGTAGGGGAGGATGAACAGGCCAGCGGCCAGGTTCGCAATCAAGCCCGGGCTGACAGTTGTCCACTCCGCGGCATGGTAGGTCACCATCAACACCAGGAAGTTTTTGAAGATGTTATCGTTCAAGGTGCCGGCAAGTGCGGCGAAGAAGAAGTTCGAGAAGCGCTTCTGCGTGAGTAATGCGAACTGAGAAGAATTTGACATGGGAGTCCTACGCTTGTGAGATTCCGTGTATAAGTAATAAAAGTTAAAATTTCAGAAAGCCAGGGCACCCGGTCAACCACCGGAAATTATCTCATGGAGTGGCGCCGATATCCCCGGTTGTCACCCACCCTGTTGTTCTGTGGTAACCCGCCCCCGTTCTCGCTCCGCGAACATTCCGTGCGAAAGTTCTGAGCTGCTGTACCGCACCACTAAAAAGTTCGGTGTTGCCGCACTTCAACATTGAAATTCTAGCTGCTATAATACCCGAAACGCTCAGTAATTTTATGGCGATTCAACAAGGTATTTTAGGAGTCATGATGACCAAAGACCAGCAAGCACGTCAAGCCGCGAAGATGTACCAGGGCGACGACGCTTTCGATGAATTCCACAACGCCGTCAACGCGTTGCTACAAGACGGCGCCCGCGGCGAAATCATCCTGCTCGTGCGAGAGGGCTGCAATCTTCGCTCCCGCACCGTGTCGCCAATGAGCCTGGGCATGGGCCTGCCGCTGGGCTGCGAAATGGTCATCATCGACGGCGAGTCCCCGGACGGCGAGGCCTGGAAGACCACCTATTACATGGAGCAGGGCATCTGTACGGTTGTCCAGGAATCGGAGCTCGAACTGTTGGCGGCATAGTAAGCAATCTCGGGCGCAGGCTAATCCGTGTGGCTACACTTTGTACAGACCAACAACAATGGAGGATACATGAGCAACGCTTTAGTCATCGACACCTTGGCAGGGGACGACAGCATTCCTTGCGAAGCAGCTCCCCGTTCGGTTCGCCAGCATCACCTGGCACGCGTAAAGCACAATCGCCAGTTCTACTGGGGCGCCGGCCGTGAAGGCAAGCCGCTGACCGGCAAGGCGCTGGGCAAGGTCGCTAACACCACGAAAGTGGTCGCCGGGGCCCGCTACAGCAAGCCACGCAAGCATACGCCGACCATCCAGGAAATCCGTCAGCAGCAGCGCGCGCTGCACGAGTTTTCGCTCGCGGCCCACGAAGCCGCCTAACCCTTCCTTCCTTCCTCGAACCCCGTCTGCTTGCAGCGGGGTTTTTGCTTTTTTGAGGGCGAAGAAAAACCCTTCTGAGCAATCAGAAGGGTCGGGGAATTACAGGTCGTTTGGCGAGAACACGACCTGGGTATCGTTGTAGTCGATGAACTTTGGATGATTCTCGTCACGGCCAAGAATGTCCATCAGGAGGTCGGCCATGCTTGGGTCGTACGTAATCACGATTTCATCACCTTCGCATTCCTGGACAACTTTGATGAATTCGTCGATGCCGACGTTGTCAGTCTCAGCGCGATAGTCGCCATCGTCAATCGATGCCGAATACCAGAAGCTATCCCGGCAGACCGTCATGCCTTCGCAGCCGACCTCATACTTCTGTTCGGGGTCGAGCCAATCACCATATTCGTTTGCAGCCTCCAACGAAGCAACTGAGAGTTTTTCGCAGTTGTTGCGAAGCTCAAAGACCCGGTCCACCCACCGCTGGTCAATTTCGACCTTGCAGAAATCCGGTGCGCCGAAGAAGTCTGACATCGACTTTCCTTCAAAGTAGACGCTGACCGTCCGACCGTTCAGAGATGGTGCTTTCAATACCGTCGTTTCGGGCGCTTGCGGCCCATCCAGCTCCGCACGCAAGGTGCGCCAATCCCGAGCGCCCTGGAAGCGTGCTGCAGCCTCCAGAAGATGCGTACGTGGCAGTGTGATGCCGGCCGCCGTGAGGTAGTCCTGCATACGGTCAACGTTGGTCTTGAATGCTGCGACTGCTGCGTTATCGTTGTGTTTCATGTTTAACTCCTATCAGCTCGACTGGCCTGAATTGTGATGGGGTCCTCGTTGCCAAAACGGCCAGTCGATTAGACGGGGTAGTTTGGATTTTTTGTCCTGATGCTTTCCTTTGCCATACCCTTACGGGCGAGAACGGAAGGCGAAAGCGTACCAATTACGTATAGCGACCAAACAAAAAACGCGAGGGCCGAAGCGCCTCGCGTGGAATATGTTACTGGTATTTCCTGCAGTTGGTGCAGTGGCCATCGACCTCGCCGTTGTCGTCGAGGAGTGCATGCGAGTCCGTGTGGAGACGGCAGCCTGGGCAGCGTTCGACATCGAAATCGAGAAGCAAATCCTCGAGCTCCTTCACCGACAGACCGTAGCGTTCCTGCATGCGAAACTCGCCCAGGGACAGCGTAGTGCAGGCGTCCACGATTTCTACCTTCTGCGCGTCCGTCAAGGCAGCTTTGCGTTGAGCCCAGTCCGGGCGTACTTCAAAATTGATTTCATCGGCCGGCGCGGTTGCGTCTTCCATCTTTCCTCCTTAGTTGACCTGGTTGTCCCGTAACGGGTCTTTTAGGTGTAGCGAGCGATGTTTCTTTACAGTGTCATTGTTGTCACCTACAATGACGACATCTCTCCACCGAAAGCAAACATGTACGTCATCTACGACAAAGGAACTGGGCAGAAAATTTGCGGCGGAGCACACCTTACGACGCCAAAGAAGGCTTGGACGTATTTCGAGGTTCACTTCTTTAAGATGCTTCGCGAACGTCCTGATGGCACGACGATGAGTCTTCTCAAAGGTGCTCGCCACTACAGCAACTTCTTTGAGTGCAAGCTCGAAGGCACGCGGGCGCCAGTCCTCAAGGTTCCAGGCCACAAGTTGACCGTGACGTGGAACGGCGAACATGGCAAAGAATCGGGCAGCACGGGCACCTGCACATGTGGTTGGACGGAGTCGTGCAACTCCCGGGGCGCCGTCAACACGGAATTTCGCAATCACCTGGCGCGTATCAGCGCAGCGGACCTGGCGCCGAAGCCGCCGGCGCACCAGTCTCCGACTGCCCGGGCGGAGCAATCGCTCGCCCGCCTGCGCGAGGAAGGCGGAGACCGCAAGACTTTCCGCCTTGGCCCGGAGTCCATCAAAGCCTTGTCGGCTGCTGTCCAAGCCAACGAATTCCCTAACGAATCAGCTGCTGTTGATGCAGCCCTTAAAAATTTGAGGAGAACGCCAGTGAGCACAGCATCCTGCTACCCACGCCACGTGGACACCCCGGAGGTGTGCGACGTAATCGAGGAATCGGTTCGGTTGGCGTGTCGAGAACTTGACCAGCTGTTCCCCGGCGCGGCCCCGGACGGAGGTCAAGGCGTATCGAGCAATTTCCAGGGGCTGCTCGTCGAGCATGTGCGTGCGATGTTGACAGGTAAGAACCACGCACAGCGGTCGCATCACACCGAGCTGCCGGTGCTGCTCGCCGATGATGGTGTGTTCGGCGCGCCGTTCTCGCTGCCGGACATACCGGGGGCCGGTTACATGGTGGTTTGGCCGAAAGAAAACAGCATCTTGAGCGCGTACAGCGGCCGGTTCCTCGGTGCGATGCAAAAGCCGTTCAAGTTGCTCGAAACCTGGCGAAGCCTGCCGCTGTTTGAGGACCATGCTGTTGACGGCATCTCCCGGCACTCGCGGCCGCACCTTTGGGCCGGCCGGGACATCTACTTCCAGAGTTCCGACGTCGACGTCTTGTTCTCGTCGCACGAGGCCGCAGTCGCCGCGGCACTGAAGGCGCTTGACGCCAGGGGCGAGTCTCCTCAGAAGGCTGCGCTCGACATCGTCGGCGCTGTCCTGACGGACGAGGATAACGTCTACCGTTTCCTCTAAGCCGGCAACGAAAAACCGCCCAGGAGGGCGGTTTGTTGAGTCAGGCGGCGGTTTCGGCAGGGGCGAACGTGAAGACCGTGCGGCCATTCGCGAGCAACTCCTCACCGAAGTGTTTCCGGTCGTAGCCGGGATACCACCATACCTTGCCGTGCAAGATAGTCTTTCCGTTGTCAGTGATTTCCACGTCTTCGCAGACGATTGGCGCGTCCGTAAGGGCAGCGATTTCACCGGGGTTTACTTGGAACAGCATGCCATTACCGCGCCAGCCGGTGTACTCGAGCAGTTCATCCAGGAAGCGACGGTCGTCCGGGTACTTTTCCACCATCTCCGTGAGTTCTTCACGGTCCGCTTCTTCCAGCTTGATTTCGAGATTGCCGTTCGGCAGGATATTCATTTTCATGCGAGTGTCCTTGTAAAAGAGAGATGTCCTACCTTGTATAGGGAGTGCCGGCGCCGCGCGTTTTACCTATACAGGAGATAACCACACTCTCGCACGACTAACGCCATGACGTACGAAATCTTCTATCAGCCGAAAGGCGGGGCCCCGTCGAAGGTGGCGTCCCACAGTCACTACAACGAGCCCATCCCCAACGATGGCCAACCGCACGGCAACAGCCGCCGTCACGGCGATGCTTCGCCTGAGGTTCAGGCGAAAGTCGTTCAAGCGATTATCGACGAAACCAAGCGTGCGGGACTCTCGCGGGAAGACGCTGCGCACATCCTGGCCATTGCTCGCATCGAATCTGGATTCAATCCCGACGCAGCCGCCGGCGAGACCAGCGCCAGCGGAGTTGGCCAGTTCATCGACAAGACGGGCGCCGGCTACGGGCTTTCAGACCGCAATCGGTTCAACCTGCAGGAAAACGTTCGGGCGCTGGTCGAGCACTACGTGGACAACAAGCAGTTGGCAATGTCCAATGGAAAGGACTCGACGTGGGTCTACAAATACCATCACGATGGCCCGGTGCAGAACTCCGGCGGGTTGACGCTGGCGCGCAATGAGGTGGCGCCATACGTTAAAGCCTACATGGCAAGCGAGGCCTTGGCAGGTATCCCTGAAAAGGGAAGTGACGCCTTCTACCGTATGGACGGCGGAGGCCGGCAAATTTTCCCAGGAGGGGGCAGTGACGCCTCAGGCCTGCGCAACCTCGCTCAAGCTGGCGCCCGTGACTTCGCAGAGCAAACTTCCCAGCTGGCTGGAAAGCTAAATCGGCATCAAGCTGCGGTCAAGTCGCATTTCAACGAACTCGGGGTCAAAGACCTCACGACAGTCCGTCCTCAGTTCCTGGAGTCGTCTTCGGGCACGGCAGAGTCCCAGCTCAATAAGAGTAGTCCTGCGCAGTTCGATGTTCTGCCTACTCGAATCACGCCAGTAGTGGATGATTCAGTTTACAAAGGGGCCTCGGTATCCTCGCCGCAGCCGGCGGCAGAGGTGTCGCCTCGCGTAACGCTAGAGCAGGCGTTGGCCGCGCACATGGAAGAGAAAGGCTTCGATGCCGGGAGCCTGGCCCGAGCGCCGGACCTCGCTCGCCAGCTCGAGAGCCTATCCGGAGCAAATGAACCGGCAGCGGCTCTTGTCTTGCACAAGGAAGGGGATGCCTTGGCGTCCCTGGTTGGACGCACCGATGCTCAGGCATTCGCGCAGCAGGGTGACTCAGTACTGGCGCTCGACAAGCTCGAGCGGGTAGCACGAGAGGGGCTCGACACGGACGCGGTGGCCACGTTGCGAGGCCTGGCGCCGGAACGGACTCAACCGTTCTCAGACTTGGAAGTCTACCAAGGCGCGCCGGCTGCACTCTACTCAGCTGCGAAAGACCCGACAGCTCCCCTCGGTTCGGCCGAGCAGGCAAAAGAGCTTCTAGCAGGCTTGAGCACAGCGGGAGGGGTCTTGAACCAAGAACTGGCTCAAGGTCGTGATGAGAGTCGACGCACAGAGGTCCGCGAGGCTGCACAGATGGCCGAGATGGCGATGAGTGCCTAGCGTCTCATGCAAAAGCCCCCGAGTCGGGGGCTTTCTGTTACAGCAGTATGCAGGGCATGGCCGGCGCCTTGCAGCGCCCTGGCCGCCGGCGATTACTTGCCGTTCAGGCTCTTCTTCAGTGCCGGGCTGACGGCGAAACGCACGCCGCGGGTGGCGCCGACTTCGACGGTCTTGCCGTTGCGTGGGTTGCGAGCGATGCGGGCTTCGCGATTCTTGATGGAGAGGGTGCCGACGCCTTGCAGTGCGACCGAATCACCGGCCTGCAGCGAGGCTGCAATCGCGCCGACCATGACTTCGTAGTCAGCGGCAGCGGCGACCTTGGTGCAGCCCTTTGCTGCGGCGATTTTTTCGATGATGTCAGATTTGGTTGCCATTATGTGTTCCGTTCCTTGTGGTAGTGATTAGTGTTCGTAACGATTGCTCGTACATGCAGTAAAGCGCCGGGTTTTAGCCTTTTTCACTCTTTTTCAGCCGGGACGGCTTCGCTGAACACCGCATTGCCTCTCAAGAACATTTTAGCATAGCAATGGTATTGTTTCAATGAGGCAATAAACCTTTAATTTTTAGCGTTTTTTTGGGGATTTAAAGAAGCGCCCTACACTTGTCTTTACCTCCAAGGGAACCTTCCATGCTTCGCAAAATTTCGCTGTCTGTCGCCATTTTGGCCGCTCTTACGTTGTCGGGATGCGACGACACCCGGGGTTCGAAACCCTCCGAAGCTGGCTGGCCGGCGGCTGCGGCGGAAGCGGCAGACCCCGTAGCTGCGTTGAACCAGCTGAAAGGCTTCAATGTCGGCAAAGGGGCAAGTGCGGTCTCGATGCCAACTGCGTACGTCCTGTTCGACCCTCAGTGCCCGCACTGCGCGCACCTGTGGAACGAGGCCAAGCCTCTGGAGTCGAAGGTGCTCATCAAGTGGATTCCCGTGGGCTGGCTCAACGGCATGAGTGCCACGCAGGGCGCTATGCTTCTGGAAGCGGCGGACCCGGTGGCACTGATGTCGGCCAATGAAGCCGTGATGCTCCGCACCGGCCGGCCTTCGACCGATACCGCAGCGGTCAAGGACGAGACTCTCGCCCACGTGAAGGCGAACACTGCGATGCTGGCAACTCTGAAAGTAACGTCCGTGCCTACCATCATCTATCGCGACCCGGCGACGAAGAATCTGGAAATCGTCAGCGGCGCCCGCCCGACGGCCGAACTGGAAAAGATGTTCGGCATCGCCGATGGCGCTGCTGGCGCGAAGTAAGCGACGCACTTAAAAGAAACAGGGGCTCAGGCCTCTGTTTTTTCGCGCATTTCGTTTAACTTCTCTCCCTATACGTCAGCCTCAACCACTAGGACATGACGTCATGAAACAATCAACGAAAACAGTTCTCCAGCAGACTCTCCGTCCCGGCTTCGTACTGGAGATGAGCGACGAGGGTGGGCCGTTCACCCTGCAGCTGCATAATGCACAAGGCGAACTGCTCGGCACGCTCATCGGTCACCTAGTCAAGGAATGGGTGCTGATACGTGAAGTGAACGTAGTGAACGAAATGCCGGGTCGCGTTGTCGGCTTCAAGCTGGTATCCGAAGTGGAAGCGCTCGCCATCGCGCACGGTTGCGCCGTGAGTCATGTGAACATCGTTCCAGACCGCGAGAACCAAAGGTTTTTCGAGACGCACGGCTACGTGGCGCTGGAAGCCGACCAGAGCATTCAAGGCGATGTCCCACGTGTCTACCTGTCCCGTAAGCTCAACACGGTGCCCGTGGCTGCGCGCCTGGTCGCGTGAGCATGCACCTGCTAGCCGGCGCAATCTTCGCCGGCGTCTTTGTGCGCAGCTTCCTTTGGGCCATCCGGCCCCTGGCAGATTACGCTGAAGTCGTCCGCGCGCGGGAGAAGCCGAGCAGCTGCTGAAAGCTTGCACCGGGGCCCCGAACAAAAGAAAAAGCCACCGGAGTCCGGTGGCTTAGAATCAGTCTTCAAAGGCTTTTTTGATTTGTGCGGCAGAGAAGCCGAGGGCTTTGCAGCCGGCTTCTGTGGCGTGGAAGTAAATCATGCTCTCGGTTACGCGGCCCTCTTTTACGAGGCCGGCGACCTCCAGGCGACGCATCGCCTCCAGGGATTCACCGCTGGTCGGGGCAGCGTAGTAGTTCCGATAACCCCAGTCCTTCTTCTTTGAGCCTTCGCCGGCGCCGAGCATGCGCTGGAGCTTGCCGAAGTCGTCAGGCAGAATCCCTGCTGCGGTAGATGCGGCCGCCATTAGGCCTCCTGCGTGACGTCGGCGGCTTCGACGCGGATTCCGTAGAATTTCGCATCGTGATACAGCGACCATTGCGTCACTTCGTTGATGAACGAACCGAAGTTTTCGACAAAATACTGAGCGGTGCTGTGTGGGCATTTCGACACTGGCTGCCCGGCAGGGATGACGATGTCGTACTTGTCACGGAATTTCATTTTGATTTCACGGGCAGTTCTTGCCATGGCTTTCCTTAGTGGTGAGTTGTCCTGGTCAGTGTAGCCAATCATTAAGGAAAAGCGCCAGCCCTCGGGCTGGCGCTGCTTGTCCGCGAGTCAGGCCTGGTAACCGTCGTCACGCCGTGCTTTCGCTTAGAAGTTGTACGGCTCTTGCCAGGTCAACGTAATCGAGTACGTCTCGGATACAGTGCCTGCATCGTCCGTGATACGGATTGAGTGCGTAGCAGGCACGCCAATCGGGCGCGATGCAGGTTCGCGATAGCCCACGCTCACAGCAGCGCCAGGCTGAACCGTCACAGAAGTGGTGCCGCGGAAGTCCGGGCCTGGGCTGGAGTAGCCTTCCGCAATGTTGCACGCGAGGTCGGCCGAACACGCAAAGCTCACAACGAGTGGGACGTTTCCTCGATTGGTCACACTGCCAAGATTGTAGCCGGGCAGTGGGTCATACTTCGAAGGCTTAAGCCGGAAGTTCAGGGTGTGAGAAGGGTCATCACTACGATACCAAATACCGAAGTGGCGCACACCAACCTGGGCTGTCACGGGAATCGACGCAATCTCCGCATAGTCCGGGTCCACAAGTTGAACCCGCTCTGCGAAATTAGTGCCCGGCGCTAGGTCGGAGCTGGGCTCCAGCACCGCAACACAAGAGGCGCCGGGCGGCAGCCAGAAGGGGCCTTCACCATTGCAGGTGGTTCCTGGGTAAAGTTGGGTCAAGCCCGGGCTGACGATATAGCCTTCGAAGTTTTCTGTTCCGAAGTTCTTCACAGTCATGGTGCGGGTGCCGGCATCAGTCCCCCAGTCGAGTTTTGACTCCAGAATTCGGACGGGGCCGCCCGCCGATGGAGCGGAGCCGCCAGGTGCAGAGCCTTTGACCCCTTTGGCCATGACGCGGTAGTGGTAGGTGTCGGCTTGAGCAGGAAGGGAGAATGCAAGCAGAGCGAGAATTGTTGCGGATAGTGCAATATGGCGCATGACATTTACAGTTTAAAGGAAAGATGAGTGTAGGCATCTCTTCGCAGAAACATATCCCGGCAGCGAAGTTTTTCGCCCTCCACCGGGATATGCTGTGACGACACTATCGAATGCAAAAGCGCTCTTGCTTAGCCGCGTTGATGAAGGGGAATCGCGGCTCCCAGCAGGAGAGGTCGACACACTGACGCAGCGTCAGGTTGCTGGGTAGCGGATGGTAGCCGAACCGCTCATCGATGGCCAACAGCTTTTCGTCGATACGCGAGTAGTCCACGTAGCGCAGCTTCCAGGCCCCGTCGTCACCCCAGATGCACCCGCTCAAGAAGGCGAAGCCTGGATACTCTGCGGTGCACCCTAGTTCTTCTGCCTCCCTCCGGAACTCCTCGTAGGAGTCGCACGAGGCCGAATCGCTGAAGCACCAGATGGCCTCGGCCGGGTCGAGCACACCGTCTTCTGCGATACGGTAGACCTGTGGCGCGAAGAATTCAGCAGGACAGAAGCCCTGCGCCGCCGGCGCCTCGCCGCACCAATCCTCCAGGCTGTGTTCGTTGAGACGGAGCACTCGGGTGCAGGTGTAGTTCGCAGAGTAGAGCGAGTACCATTGCCCCTTCCACTCGAAGGGAGCAAAGGTCTCTTTGGCATGCGACGCGTACATGCGCCGGTAGCCACCCAACAGCACGCCGTCACGATAGACGAACAGAACTGACGTCGACCAGTGTCCCTGCTTGTCGTCGGGGGACTTCATGCCCTTGAGGACAAAGGGCGTTCCTTCGTAGGCGTGCTCAAACACAAAGTCGGCCGAGAAGGCGCCGAGCTGCTCTGCGGTGTATGTCAGGTCTTTCATTTGCAGTTTTCCTTCAGGATTTGAACAATTTGCTTACCGCGGCGCTCGAGGTGCTTGAGCTTGATTTTGAAGCTGGTCGAGTCCGTTCCGCCAAACATGGCGGCGTTTGCGTGAATCTCCGCCAGGCCGGTTAGCAACAGGGCTGCGGCCTCGGGCTCTTTCGCGAAATCTGGCACGTCCTCGGCTTTCAATGTATGCACCGCCATGTCCATGCCGATGAGCGTTCCCACTTCCACGCTGCCCCCTGCTTCGAGCCACACCTGGCGGGAGACTTCCGCATGGTTCGGGAAGTGCTGTCGGCCCATATCATCGACTGTGCGGCATCGCGGCTTGCCGCAATCGTGGTAGCGGTGATATAGCGCCAACGTCTCAAGGGAGGGCAGGTTCCGCACCAATAGCTCCCCAGCCTCCGGCGTTAGCCAGGTTGGTAGCCTCCAGCCGTCCGGCACCGGGGCGCCATTCGCGATGTGCGCGTATAGGCGCTCGAACTCCGTAGCTACGGCCTCGCCGTGCTGCAGCATGTCTTGGCCCGCCGATTGGTAGCACTGGCGCATCTCGGCATCCAGAGCTGCCAATTGCACTCATGGCGGGGTAGCGAAAGTAATGTCATTCATGGTTCTGTCCTTTAAGGTTGGGGTGCTGCGGCAGCTGCCGCTGCCAGTTCGGCTTCCGACATCCCCTTGAACTGCTCGTGGAGGCGGAGATACGTAGACACGTCAGCTTGTTCCGGAGTTGCTGGCCGTTCTTGTGCAGCGCGCAGGCGAAGCAGGGCTTTCCGGAAGTGCGCCACGTCTTGTGCGAGTAGAACGTCGGTGTCACCCGTCAGATACTTCAGCGGGAGATGGAACACGTCTTCCTGCTCCCCGCCGCGGAAGTAGCTGCCGAACGTGCAGTCGAGGGCGCGACCGTCTTCCGCAAGCCAGGCACTATTCAGGTGCGAGCCGTAGCTGCTGCCGAATCGCTCTTCGTAGAGGTCCGAAAAGCCAAGCTCTTGAAATACAGCGCCCACTTCTTTCTCATGGCGTCGAGCTACTGCGGACAGTCCTGCAAAAAGCGTGGCGCTTTGTGCCTTGAGGCGGGTACGAGCTGCCACCACGTCGGCAGCGGCAGCTCTATACGCGGCCAGGCTAGATTCCAGGCCGGCACCCATTACATCTCCAACTTCGGATAGTTAGCCAGCAGGAATCGCTCCTTTTTACGGGTAAGCGCTCGAGTTCCAATAGCAGAGTACCCCATAGGACCGAAGGCCGGTTCGAAAAACATCGTATGCTCAACCTTGTGCCGGGTCAGTCGCGCTGATGCCTCTTCTAACGCGGCTTGGTCGGGCACTTCAAGTAGAACCATGCTCGCGTTGTCGAATGGGTCGTCAAATCCACGCCCCGCCTCTCGGGCTGCATGACAGGCTTGAACGACCATTTGCACTGGGGTAATGTCTTTACGGACGATGACGTAAGCGTATGGCTTCATTACACGCCACCGTTCAGGTTCGTTGCGCTCGAACGTTCGAACAGCTCGACAAGGTCGTCGATTGTCAGCCCGTGACCGACCCAACGCTGGGCGAACGGAGACAGCGACGGAGCGTCGCCCGCAGCACGCTTTTTGAGGACAGTTTTGGCCAGGTGGATTTCCCAACGCAAGTCGTTCATCGCCAGCTGGAGGCCACTTTCGTTCAGGGCGCCATTAGCGATTCGCACAGGGTTTTTGGTCGGCGGCATGGAGCGAAGGGCGTCCTGGTTGAGCACGAGGATGCGCAGCGCGGCGTCGACAGCGGTCAAGGCCTTTTTATTGGCCAGAGCTTTCCATTGGGCTTTAAAGGAAAGGTACTCTTCTTTTGTCGCGAAGAAGGACGAGAAAACGGTTGCGGTTGCAGCAGGGGTGTTGATTGCGTTCATGAGTAGCTCCAAATTTTCAGTAAATGTGTGGTATTGCAAAGCGCACAGCAGTTACGGAAATTGGAGGGGAGCGGGCCCTAACTCACGATTCTTTTAGTTCGATGATTTTCATTTGCGGTTCCTGTGAGGGAAGGTTGTGGGAGGATTCCCAAGGTAGCGCAGCTGTTCTGCCGCTACTACCTGTGTAGCCACTTTTATTATATGGTGGCCTCTCGCTGAAACACAAGGGGTCCGAGACCCCTTGTTCATTCCAGTTCAACCACTATAGCAGCAGTAATTTTAGAAAGCAACAACTACTTGACGTTTTTCCACTGCTGCTTGCGATAGTGCTTCCACGACCGGTTGCGGTAGTCCGACCGGACGACGTCATCCCAAACGGTCGGGAGAGACGACGGACTGCGCGCGCTGCGGGGAGGGCGCTCTCCGGCCTCGAAGTCGACGAAGCATCCTTCGCGCCTTTCCGACCAGGTGCGCATGTGCCGATAGGCGTTACCGCCACGGCGCCGGCCAGTGCCAGGGACTGGAAGCGAACGATTCCACTTCGGGCCCCTCGAGCTGGCGCTGTCATCCTGCTGCTTACGGGTTTCTTGAGTATTGCGTGTTGCGGGCATAGCATCTCCTAAGTTGAAAAAACTTAGTAGATGTCCTGCATTTGGCGAATCGCTCGGGGGCTCAGCATGGCTGCTCCAGGGTTATTGATGTCAGGTATAGCGCCGGGGTTTATCACCCCGGCCGGGGCTTACGATTTCCACTGGGTGCGGCGGAAGCGCTTCCAGTTATGATTGCCGTAGCTGCCTCGAGTCAGGTCGGTATTGGCCGATGGAAGGTTGCTCGGATTGCGGCGCGCGCGGACAGGTGGCTCGCCCGCGTCCTCGTCGACAAAAGCATGGTGGCGACGCTCATGCTGAGTGCGGATTTTGCGACGGAAGACCCAGTCTCCGTGCGGGCGGCCGGTGTGTGGCACGGGACCGGTGCCATTCCAGGGGATAAGTCCGCGGCGAGTGCGGATAACATCGAGCGCACTGGGCTTGATAAGGTCGTGGAAGTCGGCGGCTAGCAGAGTCTGACCGTTGGCATCGACTGCGACAAGATTCCAGCCGAAGGCGGGCTCCAGATACGGGCGAAGTCGGCGGCGCAGAACGTCGTAGCCGAGCGCCGCGAGAAGGTGGCGACGGGACGAGTAGACGCTGCTCACACCGTTTGCACGGTGAAGCGTGACCCCGACTGGGACAGGGGGAATAACATACATGACAGCTCCTTAGGTTGGTGGAAAACCTAGAAGTCGTCCTGCAGTCCTTTCGAGCGGCGATAGCTGAACATCGAATTATCCTTGTGAGTGTGCCGAGTGTAGCACCCGGTCGTTAGTCTTCGTTCAGAACAACTGGTTCGACATCGAGTCGGGCTCGGTAGCGGGCTCATCCTTCGGCGCCGGTTCCTGCGTGTCACGAAGTGGGCCAACTTTCGAGGCGGCGCCTGGCACGGAAGGGGTGGCTACAGTTGTCGGCGGTGGTGCTGTCTCGCGCAGGCCTGCGCCCCAGCCGGGGGTCGGCATGAAAACTTCAACCCAGGCCGGATAGCCGACCATCTTGCCTTCGGCAACGTCCCAGGTCTTCTGGCACCGGAAGGCTTTCCCGCCAGACTTCATGATTTGGCCAACTGCGGAGAGCCCACCGTCCGTTGTCGAGCAGCCTTGCTCAGTTCGAACGGGAGTCGGCCCTTTTTCGAGAACGACCTTTGGCTCCGCGCGAACCGGCACTACGCGTTCTTGTGCTTCGGCCGGGAGGGTGGCTTCACGCTTGGACCCTTTAGCCGCCTTAGAGCCCTTTTTGAGCTTGGCCGGCGAGTCTTTCGCTACCTCCGGCTTCTTGCCTTTGGCCGCGCGTTCCTTTGGTGCTGGCGAGGCTTTATCGGCTGGCTTTTTCTTAGCCGACGTTTTACTTGTGGGGGTCTTTGCTACGGCAGCCTTCTTAACCCCGGACTTCTTTGCGGAAGCCTGGGCCTTTGGCTTAGACGAATCATGCTTGGCAGCGTCAGCGGGAGCCGCTATGCTGCACGAAAGCACGATTGCAGTGAAAATGGTGCCGAGCAGGGGACTCGAACCCCTAACCCTCCGTTTTGAAGACAGCCGCTCTGCCAATTGAGCTAACCCGGCGTTGTAGTTCATATTATAGCTTCAGTAAATTAGAAAGGCAAATTATAATGCATGAGTTGCTGTACGCCAACTCGTCGCATGCGCAGTGTGTCGTTAGAACCTCGGGGGGAGCACACCGGAACAGCCTAGCACCTAGCATATAGCTTGGACGGTTTAGCCTTTATCGGTGCGTTGACATCCTCCCCTCCCTAAAGGAAGGGGATTCCTCCTGCGAGACGCGCATGTCCGCGCGCGAGAACTGGCGTTGCCAGCGTTGCCTCGAAGGTCGGTTCCTCGCCTTCAACGAAGTCTTCGAGCGCCGCGCGGAAAGCGTAGAACTGCTTTGCGTTTCTCAGATACGCCTGATAGGCGAAGTTGTCCTTGTGCCCCAGGATGCGGGCCAAGATTTCAGCTTCGTCTTCCGGGCCGACATACAGGCCCATGCTTCGGAAGTACTGTGCGGAGGCCGCAGCTGCTTCAGCCGGGGTAAGCGGTTTGACTCGGTTAACGTGTCGAGAGATGTTCATGGTGTCCTTTGGGTTAGTAGTGCGAATAGTTACGAGTTGAGCGGCTTAAAGGGTCTACAACCAGTGTAGCAAGTCAAGGGCGGCCACCGCTAAGTCTCGGTGCTACACAAGTGACGGCCCTTTTCCGGCTTTCAATTCGGATATCCTCTATGACAGCGCTCTTCTACGACTGGTATGGTTACAACACCATGCTCTTCTATCTCATCAATGGCGTACGCGACGCTCGACTTGATGTGTTCATGCAGGTCGGAGCAATCCTAGGCAATCCGCTCTATCTGCCGGTGTACGGGGTGTTGTTGCTGGTCGCGAGCATGTACTGGGCAATCCGGTATGGCCAATACCAAGCCTGGTCCGGGGTTACGGCCTGGTGCGCGGTTGCGCTAACTTTTGTCGCTGCGACCTACGCAGGCCTCTACCTCACTGCGTACATCCACCAGCTGGTGGACTTTGCTCGGCCGGCAGCAGCGCTCGGAGCGGAAGCGGTCAAGAGCTTGGGGCCGTCGCAGGGCTCTCACCACAGTTTGCCAAGTGGTCACGCGTTGTTCACCATGACGTTTGTATTTTCCGTTTGGCCGTTGATGGCCGCGCATCAGAAGCTGGCCGGCGCCCTGTTTGTGGGGTGGGTGGGCGTGGCCCAGGTGTACGCCGGTGCCCATTTCCCTGTGGACGTTATCGCCGGCTGGTTGCTGGCGCTGGTGCTCGTGGCGCTCATTCGACGTGTCATCGGCTACCTGGTACACGTACTCGTCACGTGGATTGCGGGGCGCTTGGCCCGGCGGGCACGACTTCTGTAAGCCAGAACGAGAGAGGGCCGCATAAGCGGCCCTTTTTGCGTTTCCAGCTAGGTCAGGACTTCGCCCAGTACCGCAACCAGAACACGCCCCACCCGACATACGCCAGCACCAGGGGCACCGCGACGGCGATATGGGTAACGAGTGTGGCACCGTCGTTGAGCTGCCGCGCGAGGTCAAAGGCCAAGGTCAAAACGTTTGCCGAGCACCCGACCCCTACTATGATGAACTCTTGTCGGTAGCTCATGGACTGCCCGGCCAGGCGCTTCAATGCCTCGACGAGGCAAAAGGCGAGTAGCGGGATGCCCAGCGCGAAGGCCGGAATGCGTCCAAAAGAGACGTGCTCTAGAAGGATGTCGAGCAGGTCTAGCCCGAGCGCGAACGTCAAGACCGAAGTCCAGAGGGGGATGAGTGTCAAGCTGGAGGCCGCCGGCGGCGCCGTGGGCTCATTGGGTTGGATTGGCGGTCGCATGCAATGTCTTGGAAAAGAAATGCCGCTTTGGGAGCGGCATCTTGGGTCGTTGATTAGGTTTCCGGGAGCAGGGCTTCAAACCGGCTCTTCTGCTTTAGCACTTTGGCCGAGTACTCCTTCGCTTTTGACGAGGCGTTGTACTTCACGAGGCCTTCTTGTACCCCGCCGTTTCGGTCAACGTACTCCTTGAGGATTGCCGACCCCGCCGCGATGTTCTTCTCGACCTTCATCAGCTCCTGCTGTCCGCCGACAGCGCGAACCTTGTCCTTGTGCCAGAACGGGATAATTTGCATCAGTCCGCGTGCATTGCCGTTGCGGGCTAGGTGGTCAAAACTCGACTCCACTGCCATGACGGCTAGAAGCAGCGTTGGAGGAAGGCCGGTCTGGTTGGACGTAGTCATCGCGGCGGAGACAATCTTGTTCGCGTTCGCCGGCGCCACATTGAACTTCTCGGAGATGTGCTTGGCCAGGACCTTCGTCTGGGCAGCTAAGTCACCGGGCAGGTGCGAAAGGTACTCGAGCTTCCCAGGCTTCGCATTGGCCACCGGGGCTGGGACCGACGCACTGGCCTTAGCCTTGGGAGTCACTGCGGCAGGAGCTACCGCGGCAAGCTCTACCGCCGGCGCCACTTCGACTGCCGAGACTGGTTCCACAAAATCGTCGAGGCGAACGAAACCAGGTTCGCCCAGGTCGCGCGACGAGACGGTGAGAGCAGAGGTGAGTTTTGCCAGTAGCGCACCGCGTGGCTCGTCACCGAGCTGGCATAGGGGAACGTTAGGGGTGTCGTCCTGCTGGAGGATGGTCGCAATCAGAGCGGAAGAACTAGGTGTAGTGCTAGGCAGGTTCGCTGCAGATGCTGTAGGTGCGAGGACGAAGCAAAGCGCACTGGCTGAGAGCAAGTGGCGCAATCGGAAGCGTGGTGGTAGCTGTTTCATCGGTTCTCCTGTATTTCTCCCCCGATTTCTCACTGCGCCTCGCCATCGCAGGCGGATATGCACTGTGAAAGGCGCTGACAGCTCTAAAGCGTTAGGCGCATTCGGGGGTAGGAGGAAAGAACACGGCCTTCAAGGCTCAAACTTTCCAAAGTTAGGTGTTGGTACAAGGGAGTGTAGGAACGAGCGGCCTTAAATATTATTCGCTCGACAATTCTCTGCATTTCAACGGCAATCGGCCGGCGCATATATCTGCGGTGCTTACACAAGCTCTACTTACAGAGCTTTTGCAATGGTTCCCCTTTTGACCCCAAGCCAGCAGGCGCGGTTGCGCCGTCGATACTTCGAGAGCGAGTCTCCCGAGGGAGCCCTGCGCTTTGCTCAAACGTGCATCGCCCTTACTCGGCGAGGTCATTCCGTAGGTGGATTCTTCGACCTCGAAGGACTCGGCGAGCTGTACCAAGAAACGCTGGACGAAGCCATGGCTGCTCATTTGGAGAGGCGGTCCGGGTTCGTCTACTTGGCAGCGCACCCGATATATCCCCAGGGCCTATACAAGATTGGCGAAACACGGAAGACCCCCGACGAGCGCATGCGCTCGCTGACAACTTCCGGCATTCCTGGTCGCTTCGTCTTGGTAAAGGCTTGGCGAGTCCCCGATTCCTTCGCAGCAGAAGCCTCCTGTGTCCGCACGCTCTCGCAGCGACGCATTGAGCGCGAATTCTACGAAGGCACGTTCGCGGACCTGACCAAAGCCATCGACGGCGTAGTTCAACGGGAGTGGGACCTGTTTCGCACGGTAAGCCCGGCAATCGAATTGCCATTCACCTCACAATAAAGAACGGATGAAACATGACTCAAGTTCACTTTGCTAACCCGCTCCAAGCTTCGGTTGTGGGGCTGCTTGTTGAGGTATTGGGGAGCGCAGAAGCTCTCGAAAAAATCAGCCATCCTCTGCCCGAAGACAAAGCGCAGACGTTGGCCAAGCTCATCGCAAATGACATGCGTGACAACCTGCAGGCCAAACATGTGGCCACCATCGTCGCCGCGGGCCTCCTCGACGAGGATTCGCTCAACGACGAAGAGCTCGACATCATTACGGCTCTCGAGCACGTGGCAGAGCAGTATGTGGCTGTACATCGTAAAACGTACAGCGCTGCGCTGACGATGACAAACAACGGCCTCGACGGTATTACCTTCCCACAGCTGGCACCAAAGAACACGGATGAAGTCTCTTACCTCGGCTTCTGCATTCCGGTTGCCATCGTCGGCGGCGCCGGCGCGCTCGACGCCTTCGAGGAAAACTTCTACCAAGAAGACCGTAAGCAGCTGCACTTCGCCGACGAGCGCATCGTTGACCATCTACTGGCAGCGTACGGCCTGGCCCCTGGCGAGCTGAAGGCTGTCGGCTACGAGGACCTGGACGAAGCGTCGGAGGCTCTCGGTGCCTTTTCGACGAATGCCAAGATTATCGAAATCGGCCGCGCGAAAGAGAACGGGCGCCAAGCCTTTTTCCGCCTGCGCGCCGTGCCGGTATTCGTGGTCCAGAACCAAGTGCGCGTCGGCTTCTTCACGTTCGACCAGTTCGCACGGCGCATGCCGCAGTTGGACATCGGAGGGCCGCTGGAGGAAGAGTACCTGGCGTTCCAGCGCGACTTCCGTTTTGTCGTTGGTGCGTTGACCGAAGAAGGCCTAAGCCCGCTCATCATCCAGTTCCCGTCGGAGACCAACAACACGACCTGGGAGGAGGTTCTGAAGGCGCCGCGCGCCAGGGACATCCTGCTCGAGGAATCGCACCCGGGCTTGCCTATCACCGACGAGGGCGAGGGCGTGGCGCTGGACGTAATCTGCATGCGCAACCCCGACGACAATGACGTGCTCGTCGCCGCTACGATGGCAAAGCTCAATGAAGACGGACAGGTGATGGCGCAGTCGAACCTGTACCCGCTCATTGACGATGGCCTCGAGCTCGTGCTCGAGTACGTCAAAGCCATCGCTCAGCGGGAGGGCTTGGAGCTGCAGGTGACGGAAGGCGACAACCTCTACATCAATCCAGACCACCGCGCGCTGTCGTCTCCGCCGTACACCTCGACCGAGCAAACAATGCCAGAAGCTCGAACGCTGCACTAAGTTGTCCGATGCACCAGGAGGCCCGCAATGCGGGCCTTTTTCACATTCTGCCGATGGCCTTCTTCGCTCAAAATCAGCAAAAACTTCCACAACATGCACTAAAAATTTAACAGTCGAGAGGCTAGGTCCTTATACAAAGAATCTGAACCCCTTGACTGAGTTATCCACCATGAAATCAATTATCCGTGTCGCGATTTTCGCAGCGACTTGTGTCGCGCACTTCGCCTCGGCGGCTGAGCCGCTCCCAAAGCTTCACTCCACGCACGCAATGGTGTTCGATGCCACCAACCAGGAAGTGCTCTTGGCTAAGGACGCTAATACGCCGGCGCCAATGGCGTCCATCACCAAGGTTCTCACCGCGATGGTGGCGCTGGATGCCAAGCCGGATATGCACGAAACCCTGGCGGTGTCCCCGCAAGACGTCGACACCGTTAAGCGTAGCAGCTCGCGTGTCGCCGTCGGCACCGAGCTATCCCGTCGGGACGCCCTTCACCTGGCGCTGATGTCATCCGAAAACCGCGCGGCGTCGGCGCTGTCTCGGCACTACCCTGGAGGCCATACCGCCTTCATTCGTGCGATGAACGAAAAGGCTCGCAAGCTGGGCATGACCGAAACCCGTGTTGCGGACTCGACCGGGCTCTCGCCGCAGAACCAGGCAAGTGCTAAAGACCTGGTTCGCATGGTGCTGGCCGCCGAAAACTACTCACCGATTACCAAGTTCACGACGTCTACCGAGCACACGCTGCCCGTTGGCAACCGGGTTCTCTCGTACAAGAACAGCAATCCTCTGGTCGGTAAGCCTAACTGGGACATCGAGCTGTCCAAGACCGGGTACACGAAAGAGGCAGGACGCTGCATCGTTCTCAAGTTGGCCGCCGCCGGCAAAGAGCTAGTCGTTGTGCTGCTGGGCTCGCAAAGCTCGAGTGCCCGAATCGCCGACATCCAGGCGATTAAACGATGGGTAGCGGGAGAGCGCGGCGTGTCACTAGCCAAGGCGCAGCGTGTTGTCGCTAAATCGGAGGTTCGCCATGCAGCCTTGAGCGTCAAGGGTAGCGCGAAGTCCCGCAAGGCCATCGTCGCCCGTAGTTCCACCAAGGGCTCGAAGGCGGTCCTTGCGCGCGTCACTAAGAGCGTGTCGCCGAAGATGACTGCGAAAGTCCGTGGTGTGAAAGTCGGTGCAGTGAGCAAGTCTTTCGCAAAATCCCGGGTAAAAGTCACCTCGGTGAAGGTAGTGAAGAAGGCAGCAGCAACGTCGAAGCGCAAAGTCGTGGTCCGCACCAAGGCCACCAAGCGTCGCGGCTAACTTCCCCGCCCACACGAAATAGAGCCCGTAGCCTAGTCTGGCCGCGGGCTTTTTTTATGCGGATGTCCTACACTCTGTCAGGAAAACCAACACACGGAACAAAGGTCGAAAATGGAAAATTGGAAAGAGGTTCTCTACGCCTTCTGGTACTACCCTGCGGTCATCATGACGGTCTTCACCGTAATCGCGCTTGTGGTTGCCTGGACACTTCCGCTCAAGCGAAAAGTGCCGTTTCCTGCACTCGCGCACCTCATATTCTTCATGCATAATCCCAAGGATGACTTCCTCTATCACCGGCCGTCGTTTCAGACGGGAGCGTTTTTCCTGGTAGCGGGCTTGGTGCCGGTGGTAAACCTGGTGCTGCTAGGGGTACACGGTCTGTTCTTCCTACTAGGGGTCTACCACTACGGGGAGAAGGCGTACGAGAGAATTGTACGTAGCTCGAAACGAAAGCAAAACTGATTCATACAAAGGCAGCTTCGGCTGCCTTTTTTGCGCCGGTGCCGATACGCGAACGGCCGGCGAATATCTCGCCGCGCTATACGCGAGATGAGAACTGAACGACCATCTTCGCGCACCGTATTCGCCGGCGCCGGCCTCGCTGTTGCGATGGCGGCTCTCTTGACGTTGACGTCGTGCGAACGAGTCAATGACAAAGTCTTCGAGGCGCGCTGCGAAGCGAGCTTGCCGCATGCACTTGTGGAGGTAGAAACTCTTCCTGTTGAGTTCTCTGTCGACCACACGAAGTCGGTGGCGGAGCTGACGCAGCTCTATCCGCCGGAGTACCCGGGGCTGGTCCTGGGCATCACCCGCGCGGAGCTGACGAAAGACATCACCTTCGACAATTCAGGCCTCGAGCAGCCCTTCGGAGGGCGGCTTTGCGTTCGGCCTCGCGTGAAAGTCGTTTTGTCGTTTAAACCGATGCAGGTTTTGTTGGCCTCCGACTTCCCTGAAAACACCTGCAAGTTCAACGAGGTGTACAACCACGAGCTGAGGCACGTCAACGCATATATCGACTACCTGCCGCTCGTGGCGCAAGAGGTTCAAGAGCAGCTTACCGAAGCGCTTGGAACAAACATTCACTACTTCGAAGATTCCGCCGAAGCACAGCGAACCTTTGAAACCCTGCTCAACTCGATGTGGATGCCGTACCTGACAGCGAAGATGGAGCAGGTAGAAGCCGAGCAACAGAAGATTGACACCATCGAGGAATACAGCCGCCTTTCGCGTGCGTGCGGAGGGGGCCAATGATTCGCAAGCTGCTGAGCTGGCTTTTCCCTCGTGACGTGCACAAGGCGGTGGCCGCCACAGCACACGTTTCCCGGCCGAAGAGGCGAGTGCTGTTCCTGGACATTGACGGCGTGCTCCATCCGCACCAGCGAGGCACCCTGGTGCGTATCGGATTACTGGAAGCGTTTCTCCGGGCGTACCCAGAGGTCGACGTCGTGATTACATCGACCTGGCGCATGCAGCACACGCTGGAGAAATTGGCGGAGTTGTTTGCTGAAGACGTTCAGGCGCAGATTGTCGGTGTAACGCCGTTTTCCGAGAAGACCCCGTACTCCCGCTTCAATGAGGTGGTCGAGTACATGGCGGGTGACCCCCCGCTTAGCTGGTGCGCACTTGAAGACGAGGCCTACCTGTATCCACCGGATTGCCCGAACGTGGTACTCACGGACCCAGCAGAAGGCCTCACCGACGCGGATTTGGCGAAGGTGAGGGCAATCCTGCAGCTTGCTTAGTCCTTGCTCGGAGTGATGCTGAGCTCGAGGGCTTCGGGCAGCTTGACTACTGCGTCGGCCAGGCTCGTAAGTGCAGCTGGAGCGCGCGACCACATGTTCAAGTGGTACTCCACCGCGGTACCATTCTTGTTGAGCTCGTAAGAGATTTCGTCGACAGAGTAACCGAGACCGGCGAGGAAGTCTCGAAGGCCTTGTTCGGTAAGCGCAGCATGGCGCTGGAAGGCAATGCGCATGCGGACATAGCGGCGACGCGGGATGCGGTTTTCCACGTTACGAAATACTGTCAGTGCTGCCAGCGTCATGATGGTGGCGACTACGGCAGGCACGTACTGTGCGGAACCCACCATGATGCCTAGTGAGGCGGTCACCCAGATGGAGGCGGCCGTTGTCAGTCCCTTGACCGAAAAGCCGTCTTTGACGATTACGCCGGCGCCCAGGAAGCCGACGCCTGTAAGGATGCCTTGCACAACTCGCGAAGGGTCCGACAGCATCGTGCCGCCAGCAACAGCTGCGTGCCACCCGGCTGCGCTGGTAGCCACCCACATCAACATTGCCGACGCAAGAGCAACCAAGGAGTAAGTGCGGAAGCCAGCGGCATGGCCGCTATGCGAACGCTCCAGGCCTACCGCACCACCAATGGCCAACGCCATCGCAAAGGGGCCAACAATGTCGAGCAGCAGCATCTTAATGACCTCAAAATAGAGGTATAGGCTCAGCATTTAGCCTTTTCTGCAAACGCTTTTCGGAAAAATAGTTATGCATAGGAATATTACAGTTGCTATACTGTGCATCACTCAACAAAGGAGGTTTTCCATGATTGATACCACTGCAGGACTTTCTGGCGTCTCGAGCTCGAACGCCGTCCTGAAAAACACCTACCGCTTGCTGTCGATGACCCTCATCTTCAGCGCGCTCACCGCGTTCGTCGGTATGCGTTTCCCGGTTCAGGGATGGGGCGCTTTGGGCATTCTGGCGTTGGCAATCGGCCTGCTCTTTGCGACTCGTGCCTACCGTGACAGCGCAATCGGTGTCGTTCTCGTGTTCGGCTTCACGGGCCTGATGGGCTTCAGCCTTGGCCCGACGCTCAACCACTACCTGGCGGCCGCCAATGGCTCGATGACGGTTGGCATGGCGATGGCAGCCACCGGTATTTCCTTCGGCGCCCTGTCCGCGTACGTGCACATGTCGAAGAAGGACTTCAACTACCTCGGTGGCTTCCTCTTCGTCGCGCTCATCGCGCTGATTGTGGTCAGCCTGATTGGCCTGTTCGTTTCGATTCCAGGTCTGAGCCTGGTGCTGGCCTACGTCGGCGTGCTGCTGTTCAGCGGATACATCCTGTACGACACCAGCCGTATCATCCACGGTCACGAGAAGAACTACCTGATGGCGACCATCAGCCTCTACCTCGACATCCTGAACCTGTTCACCTCGTTCCTCCGTATCTTCTCCGGCCGCAGCTAACTGCTCGCTGGTACGCAAAAGCCCGCCCTTCGGCGGGCTTTTTTCATCTTCAGGCGCTGGCACCTTCTTCCTCCGCTCGCTCAGCCTAGTAGTCCGAAACAGGTCAATTATTCTTTAGGGTTCTCACATGTTCTATGCGCGCTATATCGTACTGAAAGTCGGAAAGAAGGAAGTTCCCTTCATCCTATCGGATGCAGATGGCCTTGGCTGGGAACGTCCCCGTGGTAACACTAGGCCCTACCGTCAAAAGGTGCTGGGCGCCGGCTTCGTCACCTGGAAGGCATCTGACCCCGATAGTGTCGTCTGCTTCGGCAGCGGTAAGATGTCTCTTGACGCTGTCCGAGGAACCACACGGCTTGTCAACAGCCGAGGAGTTACTGACGCGGCACTGGTCCGAGCACTGCTGGCTCCGCCCCTCAATTACGTGATTCTCCGCCTGGACGGGCAGGACTTGCCTATCTTCGCACCGCAGGTTTGCGACCACGAAGACATGGTGCTGGAGTATCAGGTCTATCCGTCCCGCTGTGCGGTAAGCGCCGGAGTCGTGGATTTCGGTCACGGTGACAAGGGGGCCCTGCGATGCTTCGGCGAAGCTGTTTTCCTCGGCCATCCGAACTTCTCGCGCCCCAGCCGCGGCGCTCTGGATGAGGCGTTCTTGACCGCACACCTGGTAAAGCATATGGACAATCCAGGTCCCGGTCGAGCCTACCGTCTGTTCTAGGCAAGCACGCCATCTATTTGAGCTCGCACTGCGTCGGCCGTGCGAGCTTTTTTCGTTTTTGCGGCACCGTGGCGAGAAAACACTAGTTGACCCGTGGGCGCCGGCCGGCGCATCATTCGCTACACAGCTTAGGTCAAGGTGAACCCACCGTCTGCGGCGCATTCCGCGCTAAGGTAAATCATCGTAGGGCATAGCAAATCTCTGAACTTTGGAAAGTCAAAGTGCCAGGGCTAAGGCAGACAAGTTCAATTACGGCGCTTTGCGCTAACCAAGGAAATTACATGAAAACGACGTTTAATCTGGTGCAGGACCTGATGTTGGCAATGAACGCACGTGAGCGCAGTTTGCATAGCCCAGACGACAAGCTTCAAGAAAACCTTTGTGCCTGGATGGGCGCGATGGTCGCGGCTAAGCAGCACGTTTGTTCGGGCCCGGAGCGGGCGCTCCTCGACAAGATTGTCGCGGCGATGGACATGCAAGCTAAGCGCGAGTCCGGCGAGTTCCATATCCTTCCCGAAGCTGCTGAACAAATTTGGAATTCGGCTAAGTTGGCAGCGCAGGCATACGTGATTGACCAGTCTGCTCGCCAATTCGGGTACCAAGGTCTTGCAAACCTCGGGGGAAAAAGCTTATCGCCGATTGGTCGTACTCCTCAGCGAGTCGTCGTGGATGCTGACACCCAACCAAGTCTGAGCCCGGTATTTCAGCCCCTGCCTGGAATCCGCGGAACAGATTGGGTTTCTGTCGACGTCATCAAAAACCTAGAGGGCGTAGCCTCAGTAAAGCCCACTGCAACAATCATCATGGTGACCGATGGGAAGCCACTCGAGGACGTTGACCAGGGGCAGCCAAACGGCCTGTGTGAGGAGATTTTTCCTGGCCGGGAACACAAGACCGCTCCATGCGCACTTGTACCACCATCGCTGCCGTCACCGGAAGGTGAAGGATACCTGAAGCAACGTGCCGAGGCATTGGCTAATGCAATGCGACGCTTCGGCGTCGACCTCAAGCATGGGCAAGCCCTCACCGTTGTCGCGCAGCTCGAGGGCCGTAAATCGTTCCAAGCGCTTAAGACTGCGCTTCCGCAGTATTCGCCGTGTTTTTGCCCGCATTGCGGTGCAGCGGGGACCTTGAAGCTAGTGGACAGTGTCTACTGCGAGCAAGGGGAATACGATGGGAAGTCCTACGAAGCCGAAGGTGAGGGTTCGCAGTATCAGTGCGGCCGTTGCAAAGGCCAGTTCAACGACTGGACCGGACTGGCGGTGGCGGATAGCGGTTCCGAAACTTGGGGCGGTGGCCAGAACGGGTTCTCGCAGGACAACCCGGATTTTCCAAACGCCTACCAAGGCTACGAAATCGTGGCCTTTACGACTGCGGAAGAGTTGCAAGGTAACAGCGGTGTCGTCTACGACCGGCGCCGTGACGTCGAGGAGGCGAAAGCTGTTGCTCGTGAACGGCTTACGAAGGACACGTGTTTTGCAGTGCGAGTGCGTGATTCTCGTACCGGTGAAGACATCAAGTTCTGATTCACAAAGCGCGCCCCCGGGCGCGCTTTTCTTTCAAGCTGCACGCGCAGTCCGCCAGGTCGCAAGCTGCACGACATTACTTGCTTGAGCGGGTCGGTCAACCGTCGCGGGCATTCGGTGCCTCAGTGCAGTGATAGTCGCCGTTCGCTCCCACTGCGACAGGCCCGGCTCTTTTAACCTTGCTTCCAGCACGGGGCGGGCCGTCTCTTGCAAAAAGACGGCGATGTCGCGACAAACCCTGCGGAAGTCTGCAAGGGTTGTCACGGTCTCCAGCAAAATCCCATGACGGCCGAACGCCGTGCGGAACTCCCGGTTGCCTTCCTCGGTAAACCGGAGCGCGCCGCCGGCGCCGAGTTTCATCAAACGTCGATTTGTCGCCCAAAAATCCTTGGGCAGGGGAGGGAATTCTTTTCGCATGAAGCCTGTGTTTAGGTGGTGCATGAGTGGCCATTATAGCTACGGATTCTGATATTGCAATCTAGGCTCCGGAGTAGTGATTCTCCCCGGCAGTCCTGTTCGTCTTAAGCTACTCCTGCGCGAATTATCGAGACTCTTGCAGATAAATTCGAGCGCTACACAGAGTCTCGTAACCCTTTAGGAAAATGCCATGTCGCGTACCACCAAGAAAGCCGCTGCCGCCCCCCAGACCGTCGCTCCTGCTGCCCCAGCACCGGAGCTGGCACCAGAGGCTTCGGTCGAGAAGCCAGTAACCGGTGGCGGCCTGGGCCTCGTGCCAAATCCTGTCGTGGGCTACCGCATTGTTCCAGACTGGAACTCGTTTAACGTCCAGCTGGTGAAGCGCCGCGGCGCCACGTCGAAGCAGGCTGGCCAGGAATACGGCGAGACCATCGCATACTGCCGCAGTCTCGAGTTCGCCACCCGCCATATCATCCAGCACGCAACGCGCGTCTATGGCGAAGAGCTGCAGGACGCGGCTCTCGAGGTGCGTCAGACGGTCGGTGACGCGGAAGCTCTTGCGCAGGCCATTGTCAAGGCGCAGGACACGGCCATGGCGGCAGTGCTCGAACTGCAGGCACGTATCGACGCACTTGGGCTCGACCGCAAAGGCCTGGTCCAAGCACTGGGCGAAGCAACCGACGCGCCGGCCGCCGATACCGACGCTGCATAAGCAGGCATAGAGGGCGGCCGGTGCCGCCTTTTTGTTTCGTCTCGCAAGCCGTTTCGCTACACGCCATAGGACAATTTAAAAAGGCTTCTCGATGCACAAATTCACTATCGTTAAGCAGTCAGCTGGCGCTGCTGTCAATAAAGGGTTCGGCGTTCTGAACCCAGCCCTTCTCGATTACCTCGCCGGCGAGCTCGACCTTATCGCGCTGAGCAAGGTGCTAGGCGGCATCAACAAGCAGTACCTAGCCTTGCGGCACCTCTCGCTAAACCCTATTGTCGGCCTGGTCCGCTTGGGTTGCGAGAATGCCGGTGAACTCGACGCGGCGACGGCGTACCCATGTGGCTTCCTAAGTGGTGCTACCCGTCACTGCCTGGTTCCGCTGGGTGTGTTGGTCGAAGGCGGCCTGCCCGGGCTGCATAAATACCGTGACACCTTCGACAATCATGCCAAGGACGGCTGCGATTCAACCTTCCTGCACCTTGTTACGGACTACGACCGATTCCATGAGCGTCTCATCGCGCCCTTTGGACCCGACCAACCGGAACTGCTTCAATTCGAAGTTGACAGGTTCGAGCAGCTGTATCTCGGCTCAGGATATACCCTGGACATGCTGATGGCCGATAGTGCGGTCATGACGCTGCGGCCCGTTGGGCTGAAGCTGTCCAATGGCGACACCTTGGTTGGCTACTCCTACCGAGAAGCCCCAGGCAGTGTTTACGACGTTTGATTTCTTGAGCTGCGGCCCTAACGGTCTGCAGCTCTTTTCTTTGGAAAGCGGATGATAATCTTTGTATTTGGCAGCAACCTGGCGGGGCGACACGGTGCCGGCGACGCTTTGATTGCGCAGCGCAAGCATGGTGCGATTTACGGGCAGGGGGAGGGCCTGCAAGGGCGCAGCTACGGTCTCCCGACGAAGAACGAATACATCCGGTCGCTACCTCTGGCGGAGATTGAGAAAAGCGTCGACCGCTTCCTCGCCTTTGCTCGAGCGCACCCTGAGCTTACCTTCGACATTGCCGCGGTTGGTTGCCGTCTTGCCGGCTACACCCCGGCCGAAGTCGCTCCATTCTTCAGGGATGCGCCTTCAAACTGCTACTTGCACCCGGAGTTCGCCTCAGTACTTCGCACGCTCGGCTTACCTGCGCAGGAAGGGCCACCACCTGCGGCGCCGCCGGCCCAGGGCCAGTTCGGATTCTAGCGCCCGCCCTTGGCCAACGAGAGTTGGGCGAAAAAGAACCCGCGCGAGGCGGGTTCGAATGAATTACAGGTGACCGGAGGAAGACATCACCGCAGCGATGCCGAGCATGCCGGCCAACACAGGGTTCTGCAGCTTCGACAGGTCGTCCATCTGGTTGATGAACGGGTCACCGTCACCCGCCTCGACCTGCGGACGGCACTGCACGGCGTCAGGCAACAGCACCTTAATTCGGCCGTGAGGCTTAATCGGCAAACTCTTCGTGTCGCCACGTTCTTTTGCCATCTTTGTTGCGTACGCTTTCGCTTCGGCGAACTGCATGGCGGTGAAGTAGCGGTCTTTGCTGATGTTGCTGTTGAAGTGGTCGTCGAGCATGAGCGCGGACCCGCCGTGATTGCAGCCCAGACCGAAGGTCATGGCCACGTAACGAGGCTCGCGTGCAGTTGCCCAAATCCCGCGTTGTCCTTCCAGGATGAGCCAGCTCGCGGCCCAGTCGTGCAGCTGCTTTTCGATTTCTTCCTTCGAATCGAACGGATTCACCGTCAGATGCTGGCGGTAGCTGGTCACACGGCCGTACCCCTTATCACGCATGTCCATCGTCGCTGGCGGACGGACATAGTTCCAGTCGGACTTGCCCGACGTGTGGGCGGAGCGGGAAACGTTGAAGAGGCGGCAGTTTGTCCAGAGGTGCCCTTCGAACCAGCGGTAGTCGATGCGTTCCCTGCCGTCGACGTACTTATCACCACGCTTGCGCGTCTTGTGCGCAAACGCCTGGAGCGCCACTGGAGCAAGAGCGTCAGGTACTTCGCGAATTTCAACGACGCACTCGCCGTCGTGCCGCACTTCATTGCGGGGGTTCCGGCATCGTGGGGGGATGACCGAAACGCTGTAGCTGTACAAAATCTTGACCTTCATGAATGTCCTCCATTGTCCTTGGCCTAAGTATAGCCAACCGTCAGGGTGGCTATACTGAGCAGGCCAACGAAAGCCTGTCAGCGGAGCCGGCACTTGCCGGTATGGTGAATTTCGTACACGACCACGTGTTCTAACGCCAAACCAAGACCCTATGGGCCTTGTTTTCGGTAATTCCGCAGCTGGACCGCTCGAGCTTGGCTCGCAGCGGATACAAGGCTCTCAATAGGAAATTGGATATGAATAAAGTAGCAACTCTGAAGGCTCAAGCAAAAAACCTGGTGCAAGCGATGGCCGATATCGGTGTGACGGTCTCGCATTCCCAGGCACTCGAAGCGGTAGCGAAGCAGTACGGCTTCGACAACTGGGACACGGCTGCGGGACTTCTCAAGGCAGAGGTTCCGGCACGCGCGCCACGGCTGGCAGACATGCCACTGGTTCCAATAAGTGCATGGGTTGAGCGCGAAAATCCGGTTTCGCAGTCCTGTACGGTGTACTACTACGACAGCGAAGCGCTTGGCCTCATCCATGATGAGGAAGCGCTGTGCCGATTCATCGCACAGTATCCGGACGCCTACGCAGAGGGGCTGGACACCAATGCGATAACCCTGTTGGATGACGGCGAGGACTGGCACTTCTCCTTGCGGCAACTGCTGGGAATCACATATGTGGACCTCGGGGGCAACTGGAAGCTCAAAGACGGCATCACTCACCTTCGGTTTAGCCTGGGCGATGTGTGGAAACCAGCAACGCCAGCGTCGACCGGGTTGACGGTGCCGGAGATGGCCAAGAGTGCGAAGGGTTGCAACCTGCTCCGACTGACGTCTCACGATGGGGCGGACTACGACAAGTTCGTCATCGTTCCTCCGCACCTGGACCAGGCTGTCATCAAGAGCAAGATTGATGCGGAGCTGACTCGGCTCAAGGCCCTCGACGCTGCCGGCGGTGAGGACGAAACGTTCGAGGAGTACACCGACAAAGACGTGAAGGAGTTTGTTCGTCGGCTTGGCTGCGTATATGTGTCTCAGCCCCAAACTGTCGGCCAAAACTGGGATTGCTAAGGTTTAATGATTCAGAACAGCTCCAATTTCGGAGCTGTTTTTTTTATCCGCCTGCTTGGCGGGTACCGACCTGTGGAACTAGCGACACGACTAGGGTTCGCGGGGTTGCTGTACGGAAAAACCTATGGCGCCTGGAATCAAAGGGGCTTAAAATGGTGGGTTCGGAAATTTAATATAGCGGCAGTTAGCAAGTTGACTAGAGCTGACCGCCTGCCAGCGTTGGAGAGGTCATGGTCGAATCAGAAGCAAATGCGAATGCGGAGCAGGGCCGTGTCCGGCACGCACTCCAGTGCTTGGCCAACTCGGCAACGATGATTGTCTGGATGTCGGATACAGATAACGTCTGTACATACTTGAGCCCGGCGGCGGCTGCGCTTTTCGATAACGTATCAGAGTTCAGACTCCGCGACTTCGCACAGTTCATACACCCAGAGGATGTTCTGCAGGTCGGGCCCGCCTACCTTGATGCGCGCAGAGTCGGCCAGGAATATCGGTTCGAGTACCGTCTCCTTTGCAGCGATGGCACTATCCGTCGAATGATGACGGTCGGCGCACCGCGATTCGACGAGTCGCGGGCGCTAATTGGCTACATCGGTACCATTTTTGATGTGACGGCTCACCATGACGCGCTGCAAAAGCTGCTCAAGAGTGAAGCTGAGTTGCGCACCATTACAGAGAACAGCGGGGACTTGATTACTCATCATGACTCGACAGGTAAGGTGCTCTACGTCTCGCCGTCCTGCTTTGCAGTCACGGGGTATCGTGCCGACGAGCTCATTGGCAGTGGGGTCTATGACCTTGTCCATCCGGACGATAGGCAGCGGCTGCAGGACGGAATCCGCGCGCAGGTGGAGCTCGCTGACTCCGATGAGCTTTTTGAAATGCGAATGGTCCGTAAGGACGGTCAAGAAATTTGGCTGGGTTCGCGTGCAAGTGTATTGCTCGACCCGACAACCGGAGTCAAGCTCGGCACGGTTTCAATTGCTCGGGACATCACAACCGATAAGCGTAACCAAGAAGAGCTAGCCAAGCGCGAAGAGCGGTTCCGTAGTTTGACGAACTTGTCCTCGGACTGGTACTGGGAGACCAACGAGAACGAAGTTTTGACTTTCAAATCGGAAGCGAAGCACCCCTCAGCTTCAAACCCGCCACAGGCGCTGCTCGGACATACGCGTGTCGAGTTGGCGGCAAATCCTCTCGACCCACAATTCCAGCTGTACCTGCAGAAGGTAGCAGCGCGGGAGCCCTTCAGGGACATTCAATACGAATGCTATTGGGCGCCAGCGAAGGGTCTGCTCCGCTACATCAGCATCTCGGGTGAGCCTGTCTTCGAGCGCGGGGTATTTCGGGGCTATAGGGGTGTCGGCCGGGACATCACCGGGGAGCGCGCGGCAGCAGTGGAGCTTGCACGGTTGGCAGCGGAGAACAGGACGCTTGTCGAAAATACAGTCGACATTATGGCGATGCTGGACCCCGATGGCCGATTCCTTCGGCTTAATCGCGCGACTGTCGAGATTCTTGGGTACACACCAGAGGAAATGCTGGGCCGGCCGTACTCGGAGTTTCTGCTCCCTGACGAGCGGGACATGACCGCCGCGGTCGATGCCGGGCTGCGCAGTGGAGCCGAGAGCACAATCAACGATTTCCAAACACGCTGGGTTCGCAAAGACGGCGACATTCGACACTTGTCGCTTAGTGTGCGATGGGCCGATGACCTGCAGGTCATGTTCGCCACCGCAAAGGATGTGACGGAGAGCCAGCTTATCCGGATGGAGCTGCACAAGTCGAAAGACTACCTCTCTGCTGTTTTAGAGAGCATCGGTGACGCCTTCTTTTCGGTTGACCGGGATTGGCGCGCTACCTTCATCAACCAAAAGACTGCGGAGTTTATTGGTCGGCCGGAGGAGAACCTCATTGGCCAAGTGTTGTGGGAAGTCGTTCCCGAGCTGCTAGGCACGGACATCATGGCCCAGTACGAACGGGCGATGAGTACGCGGAAGACGGTCTCGTTTGAAGCGTTTTGGGCCCCTACGCGAGCTTGGGTTGAGATTCGTGCATACCCGCATGCTGACGGCCTGTCGGTATTCTTCCACGACATCACGGAGCGCCGCGGCGCACAGGACGCGGTTCGCGAGAGCGAGCGACGGCTGCGAGAAGTTATTGAAATGACGCCGGCCGGCTATTTGGTGGCGGACCACCGCGGCATTATTCGCGATGTGAACCCGGCGCTGAGTGAAATGGCGGGTTACAGCGAACAGGAGCTTACCGGCACCCGTCTTCCAGACTTGTTTGAGAGCACCACTGGGGGCGCGGCCTTCACAAACTGGAGAATTGTCCAAACCGCCCAGGAAGCTACCTTAAAGCACCGCTCGGGCCGGCGCGTGTACGTGCTTATCAACGCGAGCTACCAGCGTGACAACGCCGGCAATCCAATCGGACTCACGGCCTTCATTACGGACATCACGGAGCGCAAGCATGCCGCTGACCGCCTAGAGCAGCTGGCCACGCATGACGCGCTGACTGGCCTGCCAAACCGGGCTCGACTGAACGACCACCTGCAGTCCATGATTGAGGTTACCGATGCCGAGTCGAACGTGGCCGTGCTGTTTATCGACCTGGACCGGTTCAAAGCCGTCAACGACACGATGGGCCACGACAAGGGAGACTTGTTGCTGCAGATGGTCTCGCATCGGTTGCAGCACACCTTGCGGCCTGGGGACATCGTTGCGAGGCTGGGCGGCGACGAATTCGTAGTCGCTGTACGCACGGCGCCGGGACGCGAAGCCGCGGAGAAAATCGCTGGCAAGATTCTGGACATGATGGTCGCGTCTTTCGACCTGGGCGGCCAGGAAGTGTTCGTAGGTGCGTCGGTTGGCATCAGCTTGTACCCGCTGGATGGCGAGACCAAAGAATTGTTGTTCCAGAACGCGGATACGGCGATGTACAAGGCCAAGGCCGCCGGCCGCAATGGGTACCGATTCTTCGAGGCGGAGATGAGCGTAGAAGCCCGGCACCGGGCCGCAATCGAAACCGCGCTTCGCCGGGCTTTGGAGCGTAATGAGTTTGAGATGCACTATCAGCCGCGCATGGACCTGAAAACGGGTGCGTTGGCTGGCGCTGAAGCCCTTATCCGTTGGAACCATCCGCAGCTGGGTCGCGTGCCGCCCCTGCAGTTCATCCCTATCGCGGAAGAGATTGGGCTCATTGAGGAAATCGGTCAATGGGTCTTGACTCAAGCCTGCTTCGACACGAAGCAAATCCTCGGCGAATCGGACAGGCCTTTCAAGGTGTCGGTCAATGTGTCTGCGCGCCAGCTCAAAGGTGTGGATTTGCTCGACCAGGTAAAGACGGCCCTGGCAGGCTCTGGCTTGGCGCCGGCGCGGCTGGAACTGGAGGTGACAGAAAGCGCCATCATTGAGGATATGGACAGGACGGCCGGCACGCTGCAGGCATTGAAGGCTCTGGGCGTCTCACTTGCGGTGGATGACTTCGGCACGGGATACTCAGGACTGGCGTATTTGCGGCGGTTCCCGCTGGACATCCTGAAGCTGGACCGCTCGTTCGTAGCACAGCATGATGACCGCATCAGCAATTCTAGGTTTGTCGGCGCGTTTGTCGACCTGGCGCATGCCTTGAACCTCTCTGTCGTAGCCGAGGGAGTTGAAACGGAGGAGACCCTGCGCCTGCTGCAGGACGCCAACTGTGACGAAGCGCAAGGGTATTATTTCGCCCGGCCGATGCCACTCCAGGATTTGCGCAATTTTCTGCAGGAGTGCCGTAGGTGAAATAAATCAGTTATTTAAACAAGTCTGCTCGACCAATACTTTTAGAAGGAGCGAAGAATATGACGCAGTACACAAGTATTGCCATTGTCTACAGCGCAGAGCTGCGCATCGGACGTGCAGCTCAAGTTGCTCGAGAGGGCGGGCATGATGGAGAACCCTTCGAGGTGGTGTACCTTCTCGGCGGCGACCCGGAGATTAAGTCCGAACTAGAGCGAAGAGTCGGGCGACAAGTGCTTGCCGCAACCAGTTGTGACGAACTCCCTGCCGGTGTCGTCGTATGGCGCCAATGGACGGGGTTCTGGGCTGCAGTGAATATCGAGACTCATGCTATTCGAGATGTGACCCACGCGGAGGACACCTTGATGGCTGAAGCCCTCTTGTTGTCTCGCTTCGCACCTGGCTACCGAGAGCAGTTCTGCGTAAAGCCCGTTGACGTTTCGCTGCGACCGGACTAGCGGATAGAAAAAGCCCCGGGCACGAATGCTCGGGGCTGGAATCACAGCGGAAGTACCGCTTGTCGTGTGCGCTCCTCGTACTGCAGCTGCTGCTTCTTCGACATTGGGCGTGCGGTCGGGCGTGCTGCTGCCTTCGCACTCTTCAACGGCTTGGCCAACAGGCCTCGCTCAATGCGGAGCTTCGTGAGGGCCTTGTCCATCTCGACCGCCAGCTTCATCAACGTACCCGCCGGATACAGCAACAGGTCATGAAATTTCATGTAGAAGTGGAGGTCGTGGTCGTGACTTTCCAAATCCGCATCGTCGTGGACATACTCGTGCGTGAGCAGAGTAAGCAACGACATGAAACCTGCAGCTCCCTTTTTCACAGCCTGCGTGAGAACGCCGATGTCCAGGGTGATATAGGTCTGGCCATCCGTCCAGGCTCCAGCGACGTTCGAAGACCCAACGCGAAGTTCCCGCATTCCGCTTGATGTCTCCTTCGACGAGTACCATTCGAAATACTTCTCGTGGAACTGCCGAAGGATGAACAGTGCACAGCCTTCGTCCCTCCCGACTTGGTCGTCGGGAATCGTGCTGTAGCGCTCGCTGAACCCTTCCGCCACTTTGGCAAAGCTCACCACTTCTGGCGCCGGCAGCTTCGAGATTCGGGCCAGGACATCGACCAGTTCCTCAACGTTCTTGACTTCAAACCGGCTAAGGGTCTCTGCGGAGACCATGAACGCTGCGCCTTTTTGGTGAAGCTTTGTGGCGACCCTTGCTTGCTTTTCCGTACAGGTGCTCAGCTTGGGGAACAGCGTCATTGCGGCCTTGATGGAGTGGTTACGGCCAGTGATGTCCGTGACCAGCTTCAGGTCCAAGGTATCCACCTTTTCCGCCAGGGTGTTCTCGTAGCGCAGAGTGGTGGCCAGGAAAGCTCGCTCTCCGTCATTGAGCTTGCCCTTGCCGGCGACTTGCCGCAGGTTCGCCTGTTTGACGAATTCTTCGATGGCAGGCCAAACCTTGCACTGGTAAAGCAGGATGTCGTTACGAGCAGTGTTCAGCTCCAGGGGCTTCTTACTGACAACCACGCCGCCACAGCCGAATTTCCAGTTGCTGTACTTGACGACGAAAACGCCCAGGTTGTACACCTCCATCTGCTTGTGGGCCTCACGGTCGATTTTGATGTAGGCCTCATCCGTCTCGAGGTCCCACTTCAGCTTCGTCGGGTTTTCGCTAATCACCTTTCCGTTGAGCCGGACGGGGATTTGCGAGTACCGCACGAACAGAGTGAAATCCTTGAGGACTTCGCTCAGCTCATGCTCCGAGAGCGGGGTGTAGAGCTTACCTGCGATTCGGCAGCCTTTGATGGGCCGCAGATTCTTCTTCAGCTCGTAGCCCATGCCCCGGTTCTTGATGTCTACGTCCATCTGGAAGGTGCCCGTGCGCCAGGTGTTCTGGGCGAAGGCCATCAGCTGCCCGCGTCCGATACGGAAGCGACCATACGTGGCGTCGCCTTCCTCGTGCGGAGTGCCGAAGCGGCCGAACCACTTCACAATCTCATCGAGAGACTGGAAGCCCCTGCCATCGTCCATGATGGTGAAGCCTTCACGTGTGACAGTAACGGAAACATTTGTTGCGCCGGCATCAATACTATTCATGATGCCTTCCAGCAACGCTTTAGGCAACGAGCCGGCTTGAGACTTGATAATCGAATGAAGAATTGCCTTGTCGACGTCAAACTCGCGCATCTCTACTGCCAGGGGTGCCGCGGTTGCCATTACTTGTTCCATGAGTAAGTCCTTATGAATGATGTCCTGCTAGGTGTAGCGAACAAGACCTGCCACAGTTCTCTGGCAGCGCTTGCTACACTGAGCAGGACAACTATTTGGGAGCCTACATGTTTTTCGCAGCATTTAAATATTTTTGGGGCAATGCCTTCAAAGGACCAGCAGATGTGAAGTACACCCACGTCAGCGGCGCTGAGTACTGGGCATACCGCCTTATCGTAGAGGGAGTGCTCTTTGCGGTGCTCTACTTCGCTCTCGTAGCCACAGCCTTCGCCGTGAGCACCGACAGTGGACACGAGCACGGCGACTACTTCATCTGGGCCAGTATCGCGGCCCTGGTCGTTGCCACGCTCGAGCTCGTGCGACTCGCCATCGAGCTTCGTGAGCAAGAGAAGTTCGACGACCTTTTCTACGGCTAATTTTGGTTCCCGCGCTTGTCGCGGGAATTTAACTTTGGGTCCTACACTGGGCTGGACAATCATTTGAAAAAGCCTAGTTATGCAGCCATCGGGAATCACGCAGTACGTAAGCATGCTGAAATTTTCGGCAGACGCGACCCGCGTCGTGCTATTGACCAAGAATCGACCGAAATTCCTCAACGGTAAGCTGTGCCCGGTTGGCGGCCACATCGAAGAAGGAGAATTGCCGGAGGACGCCGCGGCGCGCGAGGACGACGAGGAAACCGGCGTCAAGTCCCAACCGAGCGACTGGAAGAAGTATGCGGAGTGCGAGGGCCCGGATTGGGTAATGCACTGCTACGTGAGCTTCACCGATGATGCCGACAGCGCCCGCACGATGACCGACGAGCCGGTTTCGATTCACAACGTGGCGGAACTGCTCACCATGGTGGCGACGACGCCGGAATGCGCATCTCCGGACCTGCTCGCGCTGGTTGGCCTGGCCCTGCAAGCACGCAATCGCCCAAGCTTCGCGCGCCTCAGCTTCGCTTAAAGCGACAACGCCCCTCCAAGTGAGGGGCGCTTTTCTATGTGGAGCTCAGGCAGCGAGTAGCTCGAGCTCCGTTGACTTCTCCGGGCAACTCCAGCCGGGTATTGCCAGCGGTAGCGCGGCCAGGCGCCGTGCACCAGATTCATACGTCGATTCATGGAGTCGACCGGGCCACGCTAGGGACAGCTCGAACTCAAACCGGCTGTCTCCTTTGCAGACCATCAATGACGGAGCGAGGCGGAAGCACCCCGTGGTGTATTTGTAAGACTGCCCAAATAGCTCTTCGAGGTACTCGCGAACGGTTGCCTCCATGGCCAAGTCGCAAAAACCCACCAAAGTAGCTTCCCCACGCGCGCCCGCGTTCAAGCGTAGTCCAGGGCAATACTCGACCAAGGCCTCCAGTAGCGGTAGCAGGCTCTCGGCGTGTGCCTCAGCGCCCGCAATATCCCGGATTCGGCGTTCGGCACGGTTGGCGGCCGTCATCCGCGAAGAACCTGCAGATTTCTTTGGTTTGACCAGCATCGGCGGTCTTAGCCGGGGGCGAAGTAGCTCCGACAGCTCTTCCGGCGACACAAGAGAAAAACCCAGGAGGTCCGCATTTTCGTGGAGAAATTGGTCGAGTCGCTCCAAGCAGCCGTTGTCGAACCACTCGGTGGCGCCGTCCCGGCTATAGCCCTCCTGTTCGGCAACGAACTCGGCCGGCAGTCGGGATTTGGCGAATGCTCGGTGCAACAGCCGCTCAAGGTTCTGCGCGTCATCCTGCGAGTCCACGCGCAGTGCACGACTTTTCGCCAGGTCGAATTGTTCCGACCCCAGTTGTCGGATGCGTGCGAGTAATTCATTGGCTTTGCCAATCTTGAACCGGGAATGCTCGGCGTGGGGAAGAAGGTAGACGAATGCGGTCATGCGGATGTTGCGGTAAGGAAAGATGCTGCAGCATACGACAGGCATTGCTGCGAGTCAACGTTTTCCGTTGTTTTGTATAGCAAACGTATCTAAGCCCGCTACGCGCACGTTAGTGCGGCCACAGGTGCGTACCCCTGCGGACGGCTGCGCGTTCGCTATAAAGGTTACCTACCTTTTTCGGAGTTCCACATGCGTTTTTCCTCTGCTGTTTCCCTCTCCGTTGTCCTGCTGCTAGCGGCGGTCCCGGGCGCCCATGCTGCCCAGCCCGTAATCCCGCTCTCCGACTCCTGCAGTGTCCCGACGATGCCAGGCCGAGGGTCTACCAAGCAAGACTGGGACACCTACGCGGCCTTGGTGCGCGAGTACAACGACTGCGTCGGTAAGAAGGCCGCCAAACTCGGGCAGAAGACCAAAGAGACACTTGAAAATGTGGGGGAAACCGTAACCGGATGGTCAGACACTGCAGCCGGGTGGCTCAAACGGTGACGGCTAGGCATTCCAGCTGGAAACATGAATCAATGCTATAATAATCTTACATTTAAAAGAAAATCAGCACGTACGTAAGGACAGAACTTGGACAAGCTCAAAAAAATATTGTGGCCGATAGCGGCTGGACTGATTCTGGCGGTTCTGGCCGTTTACTTCCTGGGCCCGACCCCAGTGCGGGAGCGTGCGGAGCTGGCCACGCAGATGGAGTCGGAGTCTTGGAAGTGGTTCGCGAAAGAGCGCAACCTTTCCGAGTTCATCGCTGACATGCGTGCTGGCAAGGTCGCGGCGCTGGGAATCGGAGTCGAGTACGTGTTAGTCACTGGAGAGAAGGACGCCCGCTACCACGTTCGCATCGACACGCAGCGGCCGCTCTTCCTGGATGCGGTGAAAGAGAAGCAAGAGAAGCCCCCGCTGGTCGTCTCTCTTGGGGACATCAATCCGCCCCGAAGCAACGTCGCTAAGGCCCTAGGCATGCTGACTCTGGCCAACCTTATGCCGCTCACGATGGTCGTGCTCATCCTGCTCATCGCCGCGCAAATGGGAGTGCTGGGGCAGAATCAGAAGATGTTCAAGCGAGTAGTGCGGCCGACGACAAGGTTCAACGACGTCATCGGTTCAGAAGAGGCCAAGACGGCGGTCGAAGACTTGGTCGAATATCTCAAAAACCCAAAGAGGTTCGCAGCACTGGGCGCGACCGCTCCACACGGATTAGTCCTGGCAGGCCCCCCGGGAACCGGCAAAACTCGCCTGGCCCAGGCAATGGCGGGAGAGGCTGGATGCGGCTTCATGACGCTATCGGGCAGCGACTTCTCGGACAAATTCATTGGTGTGGGTGTCGGCCGCGTCAAGAAATTGATGGAAGTGGCTCGAAAAAATGCGCCGACTGTCGTCTTCATCGACGAGATTGATGGCATCGGCCGCCGCGGCTCAAGTGGTGACGCCGCTGGCAGCGAGAACAATCGAATTATCAATGCGCTTCTTGTGGAGCTGGACGGCTTCTCGGCAAATGACGGCGTGATTGTCGTAGGCGCGACGAACAATCTGGACCGGCTGGACCCGGCACTTGTTCGTGAAGGCCGCTTTGACCGTGTGTGCCACACCACGTTGCCCACGGTTGATGAGCGGGAGAAGCTGTTCGCGATGTATGCGGGCAAGCTTAAACTGGCGGCCGGCATTGACTTGCGTCAGCTCGCGCGGCTTTCTGCAGGGCTCTCGCCGGCGGCCATCGCCACTATCGTCAACAGCGCAGCGCTGCTCGCGGGAAAAGCAGGGGCAGACGCGGTTTCGCATGAACACTTCATGCTCGCAGTCGAACAGCACAGTATGGGTGCGCCAACGGCAGCGGGTAAGGAGTCAATGCTCCCCGAAGAACGCGAGCGCGTCGCCGTGCACGAAAGCGGCCACGCGGTGGTCACGAAGGTCTTGAATATGGGGCTGCTCGAGAAGGTCTCAATTTTACCGCGCGGGGGTGCCGGCGGCGTCACCTGGGTAACACGAGACAAAGACTTCTCGCTCTACACCGAGAAGCAGCTGCGTAACCGCCTGGCAGTCCTGCTCGCAGGTCGCGGAGCTGAGCTGCTCTTGTTGGGTGATACCTCGACGGGTGCTTCCGATGACCTAAAGCGGGTCACCGAGCTGGCACACCGCATGGTCACGCAGTTCGGCTTCAGCAAGACGCTGGGGGCGCTGAGCTACGATGGCCTGCCGGGCGAGGCTCAGCGTGGCAGCGTTGTTGCGCCGGACGTGCTGGCCGAAACTCGCGCCATCATCGCGGAAGCAGAAGCTTTGATGACGTCGGTCCTGAGCGAGCACCGCGAAGCCCTGACCCAGGTGACGGCGGCGTTGCTCGAGCGCGAGACTATCGCTGGGTCGGAAATCGACCAGTTTCTGATTAAAGCGCCGGCGCCGCAAGAGGCTCCCGCCTTCCTTCTCAAGGCATAGGCTGCACGCTAGCCAAAGAAAAGCCCCGAAAGTCGCGAGACTTCGGGGCTTTTGAACTTGACAGACTCGTTCGGGCGATTGGTTCAGTAAAACGCACAGCTGGGGCTGAACGTCGTCCAGCTCTTCGTCCACATCAGCAAGGCGTCGAATGCGGTCGGTCCCGCCGGCATCATGAAGTCGACGTAGCCGTAGGGGCTGTCGCCGATGATGCTGCCGTCGTTGGCCGTCACGATGCAGTTGGAGTCTTCAAACAAAACGCTGTTGCTTTGGGAAAGCAACGATTTCAGGGTCGTGCTGTCGATGTCGCTCGAAACGGTGTGCATGAAAATCCTCGCTGAAGATTTGAAGGGGGTCTTTTCTGTATAGCGACAACCCGCTGATTCTCGCGCCAAAAACAAAAATCCGCGGTCACCGCGGATTCGTTTCCTGATTACTCTGTGGGTCCGTCGCTGTAGCTTTTCTCCGGCTGCAGGATGATTTCCAGCACCTTCGTAAAGAGCAAGACCAGCATCGGGGTAATCACGGCCAGGAGGAGAATGCCAAAGCCCGTGCTCAGCCGAATCTCGTACGCCAGGCTCTCGAGGCCCCGGGTGAGAGCGCGAAACGCTCCGGAGTTGTGGCTCAGCGCTTTGTAGAGGACTAGAACAGTCCAGATGGGGGCAAAGGTGCTCATAAAGAGGATGCCGCCCAGCCGCGAGGAGCTGCGGGTGTGCCGAACGATGAGTTCCAGCGTGATGCCAAACATGGTGCCGACAGCGCCGGCCAGGACTGCCGCCACCAGCGTCGAGGTGGCGCCGTGTCCTGCATAGAGGACTCCCTGCATGAGTGCTTCCACAACGTGCAGTTGGCCAGTCATCACCAGCACGAGGCTCGCGACCCACTCGAGGGGCGAGAGGAAGGCCCAGAGCTCCGCTAGCGGCCGGCTGTGTTTTGCTGCGATTTCGCCGAAGGCGAAGAATCCGAAGGTGCTCAGCATGACTGAGCGAGTCGTTGAAATCATAGTGTGGCACCTGACGTGCGGTATTTGAGGCTCTTATTTTTAGCGGCCTTAAGCCTTGTATAGCGAGCGGCGAACCACTGTCTCTCGGTATGCGATGGAATGAAAATATCCTCCCTACACTATATTCAGGACACCATCACAAAAGGACGACATGAACAACTGGAATCACTTTGCCCCACCGAATTCGCATGCGGGCATCCCGAAAGAAACACGACGTCGACTAAAGCCGGCTGCGGCCGAGCCGCTGATGGCGCCAACTGTCAAGCCGCACCCGATGCAGCAGTTCCACGACATGCTGGCCGCCATCAAGAAAGCAAACAAGGTTCGTCCGAACCGCACGGGTACCGACACCATCTTCCTGCCTGGATTCATGCTGAAGTTCGACATGGCGGACGGCTTCCCGGCCATCACCACGAAGAAGCTGTACTTCAAGCCGGCCAAAGGAGAGCTGCTCGGGTTCTTCCGCGGTTACGACAACGCGGCGCAGTTCCGAGCGATTGACTGCAAGGTGTGGGACGGTAACGCCAACACGACGGCAAGCTGGCTCGCGAACCCCAACCGTAAAGGCGTCGACGACCTCGGCCGTATTTACGGCAAGCAATGGACGGACTGGCGCGATTGGCGTGAGGCCAAGACGCAAGAGGCGGCGGATGCTCTGGCAGCCAAAGGCTACGAGCTCATCGCCTACGACGCACCACGCAGCACCTGGGTCTACCGCAAGGGCATCAACCAGCTTGAGCAAGCGCTGGAAGCCATCATGACGACGCCGACGGACCGGCGCATCCTCATCACCGGCTGGCGCCCAGACGAGTTTGACCAGATGTGCATTCCACCGTGCCACGTGGACTATCAGTTCCTGGTGGACGTGCAAACCCGGACTCTGCACCTGTGCATGTTCCAGCGCTCGTTCGACACGTTCCTCGCGTTCAACGTCGCTCTGGCTGCGCTCTTCCTGGAAATCATGGCCAAGCTATCGGGATACACCGCAGGCACGTTCACGCACTTCATCGGCGATGCGCATATTTACGAGAACCACTTCCAGCAGACGGACCTCCTGCTGTCGCGCGAGCACAAGCCGCAGCCGAAACTGCACCTGGGCGCGAGCATCCCTACGTTGACCTCGGTCGACGATATCAAGGGCGTGTTCACGCGCATCCTGCCGGAGGATATCGAACTGATTGGGTACGACTCCCACCCGGCGATTCCGGCCGTAATGGCCGCGTAATTCCAGCACCTTCGTGCGAGCCCCTCCAAGTGAGGGGCTCTTTCTTTACGCGCGCTACGGTAGTTGAAGAAGGAACTCGCGGGCCCGGTCGACATGGGAGGAGGGGACCCACCGGGGCGGGCTACGCTGGATGGAGATGGCGCCGCCGAAGTCGCTAAAGACGTGCTGCGCAGCCGGCGATAATACTTTCATCGGAGTGCCCGCATGATTGGTCCCAGTGACGCTGATGCAGTGGGCCTTCGTCAAGAGCCGGCTCCCCGGTCCTCCTTTGACGAGTACGAGGCGGTCACGTTGCTTCAGATACAACTCATCATGCATGACATGGAAATTTGTTCCGCAAAACTTGCGGACATGCTCTTCCAAATGGTCTCCTGCTCTTCCTGCCCATTCCACGACAAAGTATCCGACCAGGTACAGCGCCGGCGCACTGGTGTGCCCCCATCCTGCCAGTCCTGCGTAGAACGCGAGAATGTCGCCTGGCAGGAGCTTCCGTAGCCCGGCTTTCGGAGATGTGGGGTCGCCGTAGGTGAACGTGTCGAACTCGGGGTCCACATGCATCGCTTGGCCAACCATTGCGGCTTGCCGGCTCTGCGGGAAGTACTCAGAAAAGGGAGTTCCACGCAGTCCCGTCGTGTTGCCATAGGTTCTGGTGCCAACACCTGAATTGTCGGGAATAGGCAGGAGCTCGAACGAACCGTCTTCGAACAGCGGCCCTTGGATTCCGCCCGAGCCCGAATCGATTCCAACGCGAAGAAGCACAACATTCATGAAGGGAAATCCTCCAAGTTTGACAGCAGCATGCCCAAGTCCCACCTGCGGTAGGGCCGTAGGCTTCCTGGGCGCTTATTGCGAATCAGCTGCTTAGACCAAGTGAAGCTATAAGCGGGGTCTCCCACAAGCAAGGCGGCCGGCACTCCGTCATCCGATTCGTAGGTGATGTCGTCCGTCCAGCCGGAGTCATTCACGTCCTTACGATGCGCGTGCCCCAGCATAGGGATTTGGTAGCTGGAGGAGAGACGATAGGTATTTGGTGCCAAGCTGTTCGACCGGGGCAGCATGACGTCGCCCCGCGGGTTTGTCGTTGACGTCTTTAGCTCGACCGTAATGGCCCGGCCTGACTGATTGAAAGAGCGGACGAGCTCGAAATGGGAGTTGTACGCTTCACCAATGCGCATCATGTACACCAGACCTTGACGCTTGCGTGATTCGATGTCCCACCGATTCATCCCCGCAACCCATACTCCGGCCTCCCACGCCTCGACTGGCATCGTCGCTCGCATCGAGTGCTTGCACGTGCACAGCGTGATGTATCCGCCATCGAAGTTAGGCGCACTCGCGGTTTGGACGAGAGTGCCGTTTTGAAGTCGTACCGTCCGGATAACATAGCAATACCCTTGTTGCTCCTCGAGCGGACCCAAGCCGCGGAGCCGGGCCGCCAGGTCGTCAAGCGTGAGGTTGTGGGCAGAACTCGTAATCACATTGGAGTTGTGGGTGAGCCCGGGAGTACGCCGCGCCGTGTCACCGCCACAGCTTCGAGGGGAAGCCTGTTGAGGTAGGCGCAGTTCCCCTGCGCCAGAGCATGACGTTTTTGCCATTGTTGTCTCCCGAGTAAGGGGACGATATTACACGCCAGGCGGACTGAGCGCTAGGGTTGCTGCTACTGGGTCAAGGTGCTCGGCTAGCCCAAGCCTCTTCGACGAGTTTGGCAAAATCGCTTCCCGCGATGGCGTACAGCCCGCTGGAGTGGACCGAGTTGAACTCGATGATGCGCACCTCGCCGTCTGGCATCACCGCCACGTCCATCACAATGAAGTCGGCGGGCATCCACCCGGCGGCCAACGCTTGTGCCCGCTCGAGGACCTCTGCTGGCACCTCCGGATGAATGTCCAGCCAGCCGTCCTTGCGGTACTGCGACCCCAGGCGAACACGATGGTCCTTGACCACAAGGCGATACTCCGCAGAGATGGCGGGAAGAACAGGTGACACTGCCACTAGCAAGTCATCTCTGTGCTGCCGGACTTCGCCTTTGCGCCCACGGTAGAGCCCGGCCAAGTCACCGTTGACGACTACTTGGCCGGCAAACGCTTTCTGGTCGACCACCGGTCGAACGAAGAAGGTCTTGCCGTGGGCGCCCCCACGGAGCTGCTGCAAGGTCTGCAGTTCAAACGTCGGGTTGAGCATGTCGCGCGCACGATGCTTGTACCAGTAGCGCTGGTCTAACGAAGCTTTGTCACCGTACACACTGCCTGCCCACTCCGGAGTCCCGCGAAGTCGTTGCAGCAGTCCAGTAGAACCGTAGAAGAAGTGCGGTTCATCTGGCGAGCATGGCAGCTCGGGCAGTGGTTCCCCTGGCACCAAGCTGAAGTCGTACAGCGTCCGGCCCGACAAATTAAGTGCCCAAGCCAGTTTTCCGGTCATAGCTTCTACATAGTTGTTTTGGATGAGCCAGAGCATGTCTTACCTGCAAAGTAGTAGTCAAAAAAAGGGCCGCAGAGATTGACTCTGCGGCCGATAAATCAGAAACCCTGTTCTAGCATCATTCGCTCCAGCTGTTCGTGGACTTTGTCAGAGAGCTCGTCGCCGAATTGCGCGTACAGTTCCCGACGCAGGTCCATGACGGCATTCGTCTCAAACAGCTCGAAGTCGTGCTGCAGTGGGTCGTGGCGGGTGACCTTGTAGTCCTCAACCTTTGGCAACGCTTTGGTCCGCTTGAGTGCCTTCCCCGCTACCCGCGTATGCGTCAGCCCATCAAAATAGCCGCCAGAGTCAAAAGGCTCCGTCGACACGAAGGGTCCGCACTTGCCGCCCACAATGGCCTTCGCGACAAGGTTGGTGATGCCTGAATGCGTTGCGCCTATGTACACGGCCGATACTCCCAGGCTTGTCTTGACCATACGCGCGACCGCCTCCTTGTAGAGAGCGAACACCGGCTTGAGTTCTTTAGCCTCTCGCACAATGCTCTCAACTGAGTCGAACACCACGTCGCCGGCCTTGTTACGCCATGCCCAAGACTGTGCAACCACCTTGTCGTTGTGCGTCACGACGTAAAAGCCCGAGTAAGGACTTGTCACACCGTGAACAGCACTTTCGCGACCGGCACCGTTGAGGTGCTGGCAGCAGCCAGACAGTTGGCCAAGCAGAGGCCCGCGGTAGTCGGACGAGGCAAGTCGGGAGAATTTCCACCCGGCATCCAGCCCGACCTCTTCACCCTGGACCTCAACATGAGGCATGAACTCTGCAGTCTTCTGCTTTACTGTCTGCCAGAACTTCAGGTTGGTCTCAAAGTCTCTTCCTGTGAGATTCGCGCTGATGCAAAGCTCTGCCAACTGCTCGAACCCGGCGGGTACCGTAGGGTAGGTCAAGCGTACCTTCTCTCGACGGAACTCGTTAGGCGATTTCGGAAAGATTCCGCGACGCTCCAGCTTCGAAAAGTCGCCTGCCTGTGTCACCAGCTGAGGGTATCGAAGGCAAAGAGGTGCCCAGCGTTCCGGGGTCCATGAGTCTTTCGCAGGCGGCAACGAGAACTGGCCGGCGTCATGCAGTCCTTTTTTTGTCCAAGGCTTGCCCGACGCAGCCACGAATCGACGAATCGACTCGAGGTCCCCGAAGAGCCGTACCAAGTTGAACAGCGGCTGCACGTTGCCGATTTCCCGAAGGCCGTCGCGGGTCTGACGGAGCCCCATCATCGGACAAAGCTTTCGCCATGTTCCAACTTTGAAGCCGACCATGCTCGGTACGCTGAGCAGACTCGGTGGGGCGAAGCCAAAGAGCTTCGTCCACTGATGCGACGGGGGCAGCAAGGCAAACCGCAACGCGGGACTCTTGCTGGCTTGCTTGACCAGCGCCCAGTTCAAGCCTCGTAGCTCTCGCGCCTGTGTAGCCCGGTTACCTACATCTCGAACCAAAGCCCAGCGAAGCGGCTCCTTCGTTCGCCCTATCGCACGATACGCCTGGCGTCCAAGACAGCGCATCAAACCTTTCGCATGCGTGGCAACCCACTCCTGACCCACGAGAAGCTGCTTAATGCTGACGCAACTGGCGCCGGTGAGCTGAGCGACCTCTCGCAAAGACCAGCCACGCTCGCAGAGCAGTTCCAGCAGCAGCTCAAGCTTCCCGGCCTTGTCGCCCGCAGCGTGAACGAGCAAGTGCGCGTCAGCTGCGGTTACCAAGAACGTGCCTGAGGCGTTGTCTCGCATACGCCAGCCGGCTTCGTCTTCGCCAAAAAGCATCAAGTGGTCTACGCCGACAAACCAGGGCGTGGCCATCGCGACCCGTTCAAACTGAGCAAAGCCCTGCGGCGAAAGCTCTTTCGACTGGAGCACGCCCCAAGCCGTGAGGCCGACCGGTTCGGCTTTCTGCTGTAGTCGTTTGAACAAACTCCTGCAGCGACGGCGTTCTTTCGCTTCTTCTTGCTTGAATGCCCGGGTAAGCTCCTGAGCCTCTTCCATGCTCAGGTCAAGCACGCTATTCGCCTCGAGCGCCCGCCATGCCGCCAAATTTCCCTTGCTCGCGGCAAGACTTCGTCTCAAGTAGACGTACTCAAAGTCGTCAATACTACAAACAATGGTCATGATTATTGCCTAAAGTTGTCCTGCCCAGTGTAGCTAGGGCAAGTCGCGCTGGCCGAGCCTTCCAGCGGCGGTCGACGCGCGTGACGTTCAGGCACTGCCGATGAGGCACATCTTGAGGAGCTGAGCAATTATCGCACTGATGCCGAAGGTGATACTCGTCAGTGTCGCCGCTTTCACGAAGGAGAGCTGCGCGGCCGTCGCCTTGAGCAGGAACCGGCGCGCAAGCCAGGCGGTCGAGCACACGGTAACGACGATGTAGAGTACAGTCAGGAGCATGCTCGGCGCGCCAAGGGCCTCCAGAGGAACCCCTACCAAAGCCGAGGCGATTGTCCCGAGAAGCGGCGCCCACGCGAAGAATACGGCCGCCTGCAGGACTGTGAACGTCGCCGGCGGGTAGCCGTTACGGCAAACACGTCGGAAAATCAGACCGTACATTGCGGACAGTGCACAAAAGAGCACGAAGATGCCCATGGCAACGAGTAGCCAGGGCGGGGCCGTGGCTTCTGACAAGCCAGCGCCAGCGAAGTCTGAGGCGTATGCCGTGGTAGGGAGGGACAGATAGCCAGCGCTCAAAGCTGGCGCTGAAAAACGGAACGAGAGACGCACAAGAGTCCTAAGGGGTTTGGTCCAGCACACTCAGCCTCGGCTTCCCGGGCTGAACTTTTCTTTTTGGTACAGCAGCTTCCGGGCTATGGAGCTTCGGACGGCCGCAGCGGAAGCCAGTCGGCAAGCACCGTCACCGGGTAGGCCCCGCGGCCGGGCTTCGACTCAACATGGATGAACTCGCACACCCCGTATCCAGCCAGGTCCGCCGAGGCCCGCACAGTGCGCCACGTTTTGTGCTCGACAGCCGCGGCCTGCAACTGGACAACGCGCTCGTCCCAACGGTGCAGGGCCTGCTCGCACGCCAGGCGGAAAGCCTCCGGCTCGAAGTGCCCCCGCGCCCAGCATTGAATTTCGCAGGAATCGTTCGCCGCGTAGTCAATATGGATGTCGGCCATTGCCACGTCACGGGACAGGGCAAGGTTCTTGGCGTTGGAAGGAGTCGCCACCGGCGGTTTTTGATACAGGTAGGTCTGACCATTACTGACATCGGCACCGGACTCTTTGGCGAGAGCCGCGCATTGAGCACAGTCATGGCTGTCAACGCCTTCTCGAATGCCGTGCATGCAGGTCAGGCGATGTTCAGCCCAGGAGTCACTTCTACTCATCTTGCTAAGCTCTCGTTTCTTGTGTGCAATTATTATAGCAGTGGAATGCTACAAAGTCATGTTGCCGAGGTGGTTGCTTCCGGCGCCCCTGTGCTGACCTTGGACTCGTGTTCAAGTTCGCCGGCAGTAGGGTAGGGTCCAACAAATGCGCTCGCCGGCGCGAGTGCGAGGAAGGGCAGCGAAACAACCTGCAGGATTGTCGAGATGACGGCCAGCTCGGCACTTTTCTCTGCAAGCCAGGCAGCGCTGGCCGCAATAATCACACCGCCGACAACTACCGTGTACGGCAGCTGTTGGCGATAGACTTTCCACAGGTCCGTGCGCCACACCTTTCGAGCTTCAGCCAAATTCATACAAATCCCAGCGTAAGGGTGTAAAAAAGTGCCCCGAAGGGCACGTAGTTGCCGGCGGTTAGCCGCGGTGACGCAGGAACGGTGGCAGGTCGAGGCGGCCGAAGTCCTGAGTGTTCTGAGGCACAGGTGCCGAACGAACAGGTTCGGCCCGGGTTGCGGCCATTGCCGGCTTCGACGCAATGGCCGGCGCTGGTGCGGCCGGCGCTGATGCGGCCGGCGCTGCAGTACGCTGACGCAGGAACATCGACGTCGGCTCAGCGGCCGGGGCTTGACGTACAGGTTGCTGCACCTGGGGAGCTTGCGCGCCGAACTGCTGCGGCTGAGCCTTCACCGGAGCCTCTTCGCCCGGCAATGCGAGGCCAGTGGCCACGACAGTCACGCGCATTGCGTCGCCCAGGCTCTCGTCGTACACGGTGCCCATCTTGATGACAGCCGTTTCGCTGGTCTGCGAGCGGATGAGGTTCATCACCTCGCGGGTTTCGCGCAGCTTCAGGGTGTCCTCGGAAGCGGCGATGTTCACGAGCAGACCACGGGCGCCGAACAGATTGGTGCCATCGAGCAGCGGGCAAGCGATTGCTTCCTGTGCGGCACGCACGGCACGCCCTTCGCCTTCGCAGATAGCGGTGCCCATCATCGCAGTGCCCATGTCGCGCATCACGGTGCGAACGTCCTGGAAGTCGACGTTGACCAAGCCCGGGACGTTGATGATTTCCGAGATGCCGGCCACCGCGTTGCTCAGCACATCATCGGCAGCACGGAATGCCTGCTTCTGAGTGACGTCTTCGCCGAGAACTTCTTCCAGGCGGTTGTTCAGGACGATGATGAGGGAGTCGACAGACTTCGACAGGTCCGCGATACCTTCTTCTGCGACGCGGAGGCGACGTGGCCCTTCGAACTCGAACGGCTTCGAGACAACGCCGACGGTCAGAATGCCCATCTCTTTCGCCACCTGGGCGATGATTGGTGCTGCACCGGTGCCGGTGCCGCCGCCCATGCCGGCGGTGACGAAGACCATGTGGGCTCCTTCGAGGGCCTGTGCGATACGAGTGCGCTCGCGCACTGCAGTGTCGCGACCGACTTCCGGATTGGAGCCAGCGCCCAGGCCGGTCTCGCCCAGCTGGATTTTTTCGGTGGTGCCGGTGTTGGAGAGTGCTTGAGCATCCGTGTTTGCGCAGATGAACTCCACGCCGCGGACGCCAGTTGCTGTCATGTGGTTCACGGCGTTGCCACCAGCGCCACCGACGCCGATAACTTTAATCACAGTGCCGTTCTGTGCGTTCATGTCAAACAAGGGATTCTCCTTCGAGTTTAAGTTTTTTCGTAGTGCCGCGGTGTCCTCCGCTCGCACATCCAGTCGTCAAGTTCATATAGCCAATGGCCTTTGAAAGCTGCTCCTCCCCAGATAACTTGGGGAGCTACATACGAATAGCTATACGATTTATTACTTTTGGAGGTTTTTATGAAAAAATTTGTGTTTGCGCTCGCATTTGTCCCGCTGGCCGCTTCGGCCGTCACCGTTTACGACTCAGCCCGAGTGATTTCGGCGGTTCCACAGGTCGAAGAAATTCGCGTCAAGCAGCCATGCCGCACTGTGACGGTGACTGAACAGCAGGAGGTGGCCGGCAGCGATGGTGTCGGCGGGTCGATTCTCGGCGGGGTTGTCGGCGGCCTTCTCGGCAACCAAATCGGGGGCGGCAGCGGTCGTACAGTCGCCACTGCAGCCGGCGCCATCACAGGCGCCATCGTCGGTGGGAACATGGACCGCACAGCGCCGGGCACCCGCGAAGTGACTCGCGAGCGCCAGGTGTGCGAGCCGGACCGCTGGGAGTCGGTCACGACGGGCTACAAAGTGACCTACGAATACAAGGGTGAGCGCGGCACCGTCATCACGGAGCGCGACCCGGGCCGCTCGCTAGAGATGCGCGTGACCGCCGAGCCAATCGGCCGCTAACCGAACGGCGGGAAAAAGAAAACGCGAGCTCGAGGGCTCGCGTTTTTCATTTCAGGCTTGGGCTCAGTAGCGGCCGGTCAAGACGCTTCCAATGAACCAGAATCCGAAGCCGTACACCATACCGTTCCCTAGCCGGGACGCGATGGCCGTGGCGCGCGCCGGCAAGGCCCGACCTTTTGAAGCCATGAGCTCCGTCATGACAAGCCATCCGTCGAGTGGGGGAATCGGCAGCAAGTTGAAGGCGCCGATAGCGAAGTGCAGAGTTGCGAAGGCGGCCAGGCCTTTGGCTGCGTTCGGATGGAGGAAACTAAGCGCCAGCAACAGCCCGCCGGCGATGAAGGACGCCATGGGGCCGGCAAGCGCTACTTGAAATCGCTCGTTCGGCTTGGCCGCCTTCCAGGCTTCGGGGTCCGGACTCACGGAGGCGCCTAGCGGGAAAAGCGCGATGTGGAGCCGGCCGATGAGCCGGAAAGACGGCCCGAGCCCAAGCGTCGCCTTGGCCAACGGAATTTTGAATCGACTCATAGCTGTCCAGTGCCCGAGCTCATGCAGGCCTAAGCTCGACGAAACAACTATGATGTAAAGCACCCAGTGCCAGGTAGACATACGACCCTCCGAAACATGTGTATTTCCAGTGTAGCGCCGGAGGTCGTCAGACAAAAAAATCCCCTGGAGCGCCGGAAGGCTAACTCACAGGGGAGGGGGAATTTACGCGATTACCGCGTTGTAGGCATTTCGAGCAGCACCAATGCGATGGTGCTTACCGAGGCCCAAGAACTCTTCTTTCGTATGCGCGTCGAGAAGCTTGTCGACAACGACATGGTAAGTCGAAGTCTTCATCGCACCCTTGCATTCACTCGGGTCCTTGTACATCTTGGAAGCTTCCTCGTTCGTCAGACGTCCAAGGTACTTCGTGACCAGGTAGAAGGGCGACTTCCACTTGAACAGGTAGCGCTCATCGCTCGAGTACTCTCGAACCATGAAACCTTCGGTTCGGGTCGTACGCACCATTTCACGCAGTTCGCCAATCGTCGTCTTGAACCAATTCGCACGACGCACACCGATGTCTTTGGCAACACCATCGACTTCTGCTTCGGTCCAAGGCTGCGAACCCTGTTCCTTGCAGCGCACACCGACCAGGTACAGTCCGTGTTGGTCACGGGAGTACTCGACGATATGCGGGTCCGCGGGATGCAGCACCTCAAACATCAGCGTTACATCCTTGCGCGAGAGCAGCTTGAGCATTTGCCCACGAATCTTCGGCGTGATGTACGACTTGCCGAACTCGATGTAGCTGCAGTCGAAGCTGCCTTGCGTGGTGACCAGCAGTTCGTTCGGCTTGAACGGATGCTTCGATACGTTGAGGGCAAAACCGTTCAGCTTCTCGACACCGATGACTTGCTTGTCGTCCGGCAGGTCCAAACCAGTACCTTTCTCGCCGTAGATGTAGACCTTGTCAAAGGGGTGCGTCACGATGTTGCCGGCGACGTCCAGAATCAGACCACGTGCTTTGACGACGAAGGGGTTTTCACTCCACAGACGCTCGTCATAGACGCGCTTATGGTAGCGGTACACCTTCAGCCCATAGCGACCATCTTCCGAGCGCATTGCCAGCTTCGACGACACCAGCGAGTCCATCGACTTGGCCAGCGTGAACTTCATCTCGCTGTATTCATCGAAGTCGAACTCACACGCCTGCGTCAGAATCGACGACTCGAACGCTTCACGGCTGCCCGAACTGCGGCGGGCCAGGAAGTCATCCAGGCGCAGGAGAACCATCTGTCCCCTGAAAGCCTGGTCCCGCTCGAGCGAGAACACGTTCGCTTGCTCGGAGATTTGCGACCGGTGGCCGCGCATCAGCGTGTACTGGTTCAAGCCAGCGTCGAAACGCTCCTGATACATCTGGTCCGAATCGTGCAGGCCATGTTTCGAGTGACCGTACAGGCAGTCCCCTTTTGGCGACAGCAGTGGGTCAAAGCGATTCACGTCCGCATGCAAGAACACGATTTTCTCGTCCTCTTGCACCAGGAATGGTGGCAAGCTGCGCAGGAACTGCACAAGGCCTTCGGCTTCGGTGCGGTCGACCTTCATCAGCGAAATGCCAGTTTCGGCACTTGCAAACGAAGACCAGTTGGACACGCCCTTGAAGTTGAACATGTCCCAGAAGCGAATCAACTTCGCTTCGTGGTTGCCTGCGACGCATACAGCGACGCCGGCTTCGACTGCACGCTTGACCAGGCGCAGGACCATCAACGACTGTTGGCCACGGTCGATGAGGTCACCGAGGAAGCACAGCAGACGAGTTGGGTCGGCGTGACGGGGGATACCCATCGCGTCGAGCGTCCAGCCGGCTTGGGCCAGCAGCGCCAGCAGCTCGTCGTACAGACCGTGAACATCTCCGATGACGTCGATGTTCTTGCCGCTGATGGCGTTGAGCGAGACCTTCAGCACCGCGTCGTCCGAAATCACCTCGAACGGATGGTTCGACACACGCTGGAAGCGCGCATACGAATCCTTCATGCGCACATCTGGCACCACAGGCTTACGCAGTGCATTACGTGCCATCGCGACGTCCTCCGGGACATCCAGGATGAGTGTCTTGAAGGGAGCACCGTACTTCTCGGCGATGCGCATGAAGCTACCGCGCACGTCGTCGTTCAGGTTTGGTGCGTCGATGATGGTCGTGAGGCGCTGTGCCGCACGAGCTTCGACCATTTTGCTGAGGATGTCGAACAGGACACCGTCAGCATGCTCGAACAGTCGCTGTACGCCGTCGAGGTCTGGGAGCGAACCCAGGACCTGGCGACGCAATGCGTCCATGGAAATGACGAAGCTTTCTGGAAGATTCGAGCGTTCGATGAGCGCCGACTTGCCCGCGCTGTACGGGGCCGACAGGGCGTAAATGCCGCCGGCCTGCAGATTGATGATGGACATGGTAATTCCTTAAAATTTTGTTGACCTGTCCTGTATAGCCACAGCGTTATTCTTTTCAGGGCAACGAACCAGCTGTTCCAGTAAGGCCTTCGCTGTCGCCAAAGTTGGCTAATTTGTAACCCTAGAGAGGCCCCCAGAACAGCTTGTCCGACACATTTGCTTACAAGTCCTAGCAATCGGAGGAGGGCGCCGCGGAATCGAACGTTCGTGCCGTTACGGGGAATAAGCTCAGAAATATCTTCACGTCGCTACACATTGTTTAAGCCGTTTTTCGGTCATACGATACCAAATTGGGAACCACCATCATGAACATTGTCAAAACACTCGTAGTAGCAGCACTCAGCGTAGGACTTGTCGCAATCCAGCCGGCAGCAACCGCCGGCACAAAGAGCAATCGCGCTCAGTCGCACCAGGTCGTCAAGAAGCAAAAATCGGCCGTGACGCGAGTCACCAAGACGCGAGTCAGCGGAAAGAAGTCCAACTTCCTCCAGCGTCTGGCCAGTACGCCGAAAGAGTTCTTCAAGCGTCACTCGGGCCCAGTGGTCCGCCATCGTAACGACGGCGTCCCACCGGAGGCATACGCAAATGTGCCTCGCCCTGTCGTTAGCGAAAACTCGGTCTTCTAAGAGTCTCGCTTCGGCCGCCGCCCCGTTATCTCCTACGGCAGGGATAACGGGGCGGCTTTTTTGTTCCTACACTGGTTATAGGCCATCCACCCGCTACCCGGACTCTCCGGGACCCTAAAGACATCACCTTGCCAGCTGGCTGGCGCGCTCGTTTTGAGAAGCTCCCAGCCCACATGGACGTCACCTGCCGGCACGGCAGGTCTCACGCCCGCCTGGGGCTTGTACGGAAGAGCGAAACTCTAACCTTGAAGGAGATACACCCATGAAAATCAAACCATTTTTGGCCGTGACGGCGTTCGCAGCAAGCATGTCGGCATTTGCGCAGTCTGCTCCCCCGCAGTCGCGTGGTGCCGAGCGAGGCCCAACCGGTCGGCCCTCCACCCACGCTGCGTCTGAGCGCGCCACGCTGCGCCGCGACATCAATGACTTCCACCGCACGCAGACACAGGCCGCGCAAGACAGCCCGCCGGCGATGAAGCCCGCTGTCGTACCGAGTGAGCTGGCCGCCCACGCTGCTGACCGCGGCGCCAAGCTGCATAAGGACGAAGAACACGAGCGCCGCCGCGCTACGAAAGAAGGCTGGGCTGAGCGCCGTGCTGAAGTTCTCGAGGCGAAAGAAGCTCGCCGCCTGAAGCGCCAGGAGCGACACAAAGAAGTACAGGGCCCCGCCGCCCACCACCCTGCGGTTTCACAGCACTAAGCGCCAACAAAAAGCCAGCATCAAGCTGGCTTTTTTGCGTCCAGCTTGCGCCAGACTAGACTGAAGACAAGGGCGGCACTAAGCCCATGGAGGCCGTAAAACAGGGCGTTCTCCGCCTGGATTAGCCACGCGTAGAGCGTAGGGATTCCATCAACATAGCTGGCCACATGCATGCCGTGCCAATTCCCACTTGAAGAAAATCCCGCTCGAGTCGACGGCCAGGACAGCACGGCAATGGGGAGCGCACCGAAGAAGAAACCTGCGGCACCGAGGGCCCGAATGTTCACGATACCAAAATGCCGGAACAGAAAGAAGGTCGGAATGCCCAATAGGGCGACCGCCAAAGTTGCGACAATAACAACGCACAGCAGTAGAAATGCGCTCCCGTAGAGAGGACCTGGCGAGATAAGCAGGTCCGGCACCATGCGACCGAAGAACAATACGGGCTGTACTGCAATTGCCGCGGCTGCGGCCGCCAGAATGCGCATTGTCGTACTCTTTCTATGTTATGCCGCGACCCACTGCTCGGGGAAGAGCGTAGGCGCGGTCCACCCGGCTACGGCGCCGTCAACGCCCACGCGCAAGTTGATGTAGTCGCCGAAGCCGGCCGACCCGATGCAGAGTATTTCTTCTGGCGGATAATCATCCTTCCATTTTGCAACGCGCTGCATGTTCTTGTCGAGGAGCCAATACTCGCCTTCGTCACAGACCTTGCGATGCACATGGGCCTGGCGCCCTTCGGGCCAATCGAGTACACGCCCCGTAGCAAGTTCGATGATAGGCGACCAGGACTCCCCGTGAGGTGAGTCCAGGAAGAGGCGAAGGCCTGCGATGACTTCGATGAAATGTGCTTGTTCCATGCTAATCCTTCTGAATTTACAGTTTAGTTACAGGCCGGAGGCTGGCGTGGGCGCTGCGGCGTCGGCACCAGGCCCGCCTTCAAAATTAGGTGCCACATCGCTCAGCACGAATGAGAGCTGTACGGCATCCGCCAGGCCGATGTTGAGCGCACTGGCAATGAAGGCAGGGTCGCGCCCACCGGCATAGCGCTGGTACTCCGCCAAGGCTGTGTAGAGCGGCGTCTTGAAGTTACGCTCACAGGCTTCGACGAATGCCGAGAAGGACGGCTCAATGTCTCCAAGGAAGTACTCTTCGACAGTCACCGTGTCCGCAGGACGTGGCGGCGCCAGCTCGCGAGCGAAGGCCCGCGCGAACTCATGCTTGGCTACCTCATCCTGAATGGCTCTTCCGTACACAAGGCCCAAGGCGAAGGCGAGGGAAGTTCGGAGCGCCGAGAACGGAGTTTTGGTGCCAAAGACGAGCCACAACAGGCCGTTCTCCGGGATTCGCACATGCAGCTCGTTCCCTTGGCCCGGTCGGTCGCCCAGCCAAGGCATTGGTGCGAGCACTACGCCCGCGGAATGGCAAAGGCCGAGAAGCTGAAGTATCGTGGGCGCTTTGTCCCTGGCGAGTCCGAAGTTCCGCTTCAACGCAGAGCAGACTTGGTTGAGATACTCCTCGCCCGTTGATGGCGTGCGCAGGAGAGGCGGCTCAAACACATCGTCGAGAGGGACGAACGCCGAAAGGTCGCGCAGGCGCCATCCGAGGTCTTGCAGAGCGTCCCGGGTCTCAAGAACGGTAATGCCAGTGTCTTCTGCACCGACCAGCCCCACGGACGGGCCGGGACTCGTCACGAATAGCTCCGGGACCTGAAGGGCCAGGGCGTTGGCCAGGAGAGCAAGCTTGGAGGGGCGAGGTATAGACTCCCCGGCGAACCACCGAGAAACTGCTTCCCGACTGACACCGCATTTGGTGGCAATTGCTGCCTGATTGAGTCCAGCGGCCTGCATGGCCTGTTCGATTCGCGTTGTATCCAGCATATGCACGTCCAGCCCTGTCAAGTTTCGTCAACTTGTGTAGCCGCGCCACTTATATGCGGCGTGTCAGCGGCGCGCAAAAAAGAACCCCTCAGCAGCGCGACTGCAGGCAGTCACGCTCCGAGAGGGGCCGTGTTGGGAAGTGTAGGAGCGCTTTTTATCTGGGGGCGCCGCGGCAGGGCCAGGGTGCTATTAAGTATGTGGCCCGGGTTCAAACTTGGGCGTGTTGGCAGTACGTAGGTTGGCTACACGTTGGATGAAAACACTCCAACTTCTGACTCCACCTCTGGCAAAGCTTGACGTCGTATCGACGGCTTCCAAGGCACTGCCGCAAACCAAGCCCATCCATCCCAAGTTGGCAGGGATATACAACCGTCACCTGTTCAGTCTGCACGCCAAGGTCGCCGCCGGCAGCATCTTCGATGGACCTGTCACCGTTCTACGTGAGTGGGACATCGTGCGCGGTGAGTTACGGCTCAAACTGCAGACGAGTTCGTACATTCCGATGACCGCAACCCGGCTCACCTACGTCGAAGCATTGCGAGACGGGCTCATCGCCGCCGCGGATGTGCCGATGATTCCATCCCGGTTCGGTGCATGCCTGTGCGCGTGCGTCGTCGTCGTGAGCTCAGACAGCCAGGTCCTGACCATGCGCCGGGCCGCCAGCATGTCGAACGGCGGACTGGCGGCGCTGGCGCTGGGTGAGGTTCTGGAGCCCTCGGACTTCGACGGGCGCGCGCAACCGCTGCATCATGCTGGCGCCCGTGCCGTGCGCGAAGAGCTGGGCGTCGCTCTCACTTCTGACCAGGTAGCACAATTCATCCGTCCGCTGTACCTCACCCGCGGCCTTGAGTGCGGCTCCTGGGTCTTCGTCATCGCAGTCGACCTGCGCGGCGCCGGCGACGACTTCTCTGCCGAGCGCATCCTGACGCAGGCGAAGTCGGCCAAGGATGCTTGGGAGGCCGAGTCCCGGGACGCCATCCCCTTCACGCGGCCGAGCCTCGTTGCGTACCTGCAGGCCAATCAAGGCAGGACCTGTCTCTGGGCCGAGGAGCTTGTGGAAATTCTCGCGCAGGACGTTCTGTAGCCAGCGCTGCCAACCTCAGGTTCTGAAGCCGCGCCGCCGGCGCAAGGCATCGCAGGGCGAAGAAAAACCCGTTCGGAGAACGGGTTTGAATGAGGCGTTACTGAATCCGCTGCGACAGCATCTTCTGCTGGCGCTGGAACAGGTACTCTTGTTGAGTGGTCTTGTTTCGGATGCCGACCAGACTACCGTTGAACACCAGGAAATTCCCATCCAACAGCATGATGATGCGGCTGAGCTGGATATCCGGGTGGTCGGTGAGGTAGACCATGGCGCACGTGCCGGCGAGTGCCGACGCGGTGCTGCGGCCGCCGACGTACAGGAGAACACTTACCTGAACACCTTTGCTGCAAGCTTCCTTGATGCCCTGGATGACCGGGGCGTTCGGGTCGAGCTTGTTGGTACGGATGTCCAGAGTGTAGTCCGCTTGCTTCGCTTGGTTGTACGAATTCAAAGCAGTCTGCGAGTAGCCCAGATTGGGCAGGGTCGACTGTGATTTCAGGGGAACCGATGGCGCTGCGCAGCCGGTGAGCAGGAAAGCCATGATGGAGCATACGAAGAGAGAGATGATGCGCATGATGTGTATCCTAAAAGAGAAGTTGTCCTAACACGTATAGCGCCTGCGCGAGCGCCTGTCCCTATACAGGGGCAGGACAATTACCAAGGAGTAGAAATGCCAGACCTCGAAAAACGCGACCCGATTCACGGGGGCTTTAAGGGCACCTGTTCCAGCTGCCCGTTCAACGAAGGCGTGAACGAAGACGGAACGATGACACAAAACCTCGGCTGTCTCCCCTCGGCCGGCGACGTTCTCCAGCTGAAGCGCACCACCGGTGATAACTGGGCCTGCCACACCGATGACAGCAAGGTCTGCACCGGGCTGTGCTTGCACGCGAAGGAGTACAGCCTCGACATGTCGAAGGGCCAGCTGATTCACGAACCTGGCGTTCACTCGAGCGCGCGACCACAAACCAACCAGGACATCCAATGAGCCAACACATCCTTACCACCACCCTGAACGGGTCTCCTGTACAACTCGTCATCGGCTGGGACCGGCCGCTGAAGCAGTACTTCTACAACCTGTTCAATACGGCGCCAGGCGCGAACGACGCACTAATCGCCTCGTCGAGGGAGCTGGACCAGGATGAGCTGTATGACCTGGACCCGATTCTCGAAGACCTCAAGCGCTTCGACATCGAGATTCCTGAGAAGCTCATCGACGAAGTTCAAGCCGATGAAGTCAACAGGGAAGGCAACCGCGTCGTGCACTACTGATTCTCAAAAACCGTACCTAAGGGTGCGGTTTTTTCTTTGCAGAGTTGCTACACTAGGTAAGGTCAACAATCAACCCCTGACCCCGCTACGGAAAAGCCTCGTCTTTTCCCTAACGGGAAACGGCGTGGTGTAGCTCCACCATGGAATCAAAAGAAATGAAACTTTTCAAAACTGTATCAAAATATGTGAAAGGGCATGACCTATCGACAGCTAAAGAGAAACTTGCAGAAGACGTTCGCAAGTGGGGAAACTTTCTCCTCATTGCCTCTCTCGCCTCCCTAATCTTCACCGAGAAAACCTTCGTGGCCATTCTCAGTAAGTTAGTTGGAATCGACGGGACAGCAGAACTTGCCGTGAACCATCCTTGGGTTTTCTATCTCGCTTTCGGGACAGGTTTTGTAATGCGTGCTTCGGCATTCATTCTTGACATCAAACCGAAGAGTAAAGCTTCTTCGAAAACTACGTAACAGTAGCTTCGAGAAGTGCCTAAAGCCTAGTTATTTATTTAAAAAGAGTTATGAATTATTCTCTCATAGAGATGTTACTACTCGCAGCAGTCCTTGTTGCCGTAGTTTGTGTAGGCCGTAAAGCACTGAAGTACTTCGCAGGTCGTCAACGACCTGATTAATTCGAACCCCAGCCACCCTGGGGTTCTTTCTTTTTGGATGTCGCTACACTGAGCAACCTGAAAGGACTGTCATGTACACACTCACCGAAATCGCATTGCTCGCCTCCGTCATCGTCGCCCTCGGCACTGTAGCCTACCGCTGGTATGCAGTCCGGCGCGCAGAGAAGAAAGAAAAGCGCTGAGGCCTGCATGGTTTCCCTTCTCGAAGCTGGTGTCCTAACCCTAGTCGGGCTCACCCTAGGGTATTTGCTCGGCCGGATACGTCTCCGTGCCTCCTTGACTGCTGAGCGCGCGCGACTCACCGCGGCAGCTGCGCCCTATAAAATCGAAGCACCGTCCACTACTCGACTGTAAGCCGCTCACACGCCGGCGAACCGAACTGCGCGCGCACTCAGGCGGCGCCCGCGCGAGTACACACCAAGCAGCACCACTCCCGCCATCCCAGCTGCGAGATGCTTAAGGGTATGTCCGGACACGAGCTTCCCCGTCAAATCCCACACCAGCACGTCCCCCAGCTCCAACATCTTGGCCAACCCATACCAGGCTAGCAGCGCTGGCCAGGGGAAGGCATCGTTCGCCTCACGCAAGAACACCAATCCCACAATCAATCCGACCAGCCCCCCGAATTGGAGTGTCAAGTAAGGGGTTAGATTTCCCGTGGAGGCTGATAGGGCTAAGCCGGCGGCGCCCAGTGCGAGGGCCCATGCGACTCCAGCAAAGCCTGCCCGCGTCGACACTCGCTGGCACAAGAACGCTCCAATGACCCCGGCGAATGTCACAACCATGGGGATTCTGTCCCAAAGAAGGGTTTGGGAATCTGGGGCCCAGTGATAGTACGCGGAGCCGAATCCTGTAAGGAACAATCCGCCGAAGAAGAAGGCGATTGGCAAAGTGGCATTTTGAGTGCAACGGTCGTGCCACAGTCTCAGAAGGCCAATGGCACCTACTACGATGAAAATGAGGTTCGACATGACGTCGCAGAAGTGCGGAATGCCGAGGATATGGCGCTGGTCGGCAAAACCGTGGTAGCTCTCTGGCTGAGTCACGGCCGGCAGAACTGTGGCCAGAATAGTAAGGAGTGCGATAAAGCTGGTGGCGTAGGCTTCTCGAGCGGTGAACGGTGTTTGCATGGCTTTTACCAGATAAGGAATACCTAATATAGCTGGTAAAATCGCAATAAAAGCATGATGTCGCTCAGGTATCATAGGGTGATACCGCGAGTGTTAATTAATGCGACCGGGACGTAGAAAAGCTCCTCCGCCGGAAGCGAGAGGAGCTGAATTGATAGTTGTGCTTTAGAAGAGCGGACGCAGTTCGCCGTTTACAGTGCCAAAGAAGATTGACATTGCGGGCATATCTTTGCCGTCCCACAGGATGTCGCCGCCGAAGGCTGTTCGGACGCCGAGAAGCTTCGGAACATATTCCTTTTCTGCGAATGTGATGGCCTCAGCACGGTCTTCAAAGCCACCGGTGTGGTGCCCACTTGACTTGTAGCGTTGGCCCGATTCGCTTTCGTAACCACCTGGCAGGGGAGCCATTCGGAAGAGAATTGGGTGATAGCGCTTCGTTTCCTGGTTCTGCAGCATTGCAACAATATTGACCATGTTTAAACCTCCCTTTGTTGTCCTGTCCAGTGTAGGGACAATCGTGCCTGAATGTCGGTGCGAGTGTTCGCGGCAGGGTAGGGGTCGCTACACGAGGCAGGCCATCTTATCTTAGGAGTGAAACATGAAATCGACCGTCCCAACCAGTCTCGTAGGCTTCGTCAAACACGTTGAGTCCATCCTCAAGCAGCAAATACACTTCTTCGTCAGCTACACCCGCACGCAGCACGACCCGGCAACGCTGAAGTCGATGAAACTGATGGAAGTTCGCAAGCCGACCAGCGCCGGCGTCAGCATCATCGTGGAAGGCGTTTTCGACGGCCGCGACGGTCCGCACAAGTTTGAAGCGAGCCCGGACGTCCTGGCTGCATGCGGACTCACGGCGCTGACGATTGGCATGGGCGCCGCGCCGAGCACGAACGGCACGGTCGCGAAGAGCATGACGCTTCGCATTTGCCCAACGTACGTTATCGGCGAACTGGCTGAGGAAGTTGCCGCGATGTTCCGGCCTAGTCGCCCGGCAACGCGTGCGGTCGACCTGAAGCCGGTGACGGAATCGAAACGCTACAAGGAAGCGGTACAAGATATTGCCGACATCGACGAGCAGATTCGCAAGCTGACTCAACAGCGGGGCAATCGCCAGGCATCGCTGGACCGGATGCTTGCTCAAGCCCAGAGTGTTGCGCATACCAGTCAGCACCTGCCGGCTAAGGCTTCGACCCGCCGCCACCTCGCTGCCCAGTAATTCACAAGCCTCCTTCGGGAGGCTTTTTCTTTGGCCTGGCGCCGACACTCGCTACACTGGGAAGGACAACTCTTTATGAAGGTAAAAAATGGAACTCGAAAAGTACAAAGCACTCTGGAAGCACGTCAACGCCCCGATGCTCGAGCTGATGGAACGGCTCCAAGTCGTTCTGCAGGAAGGCCCAGGCGACTACATCTCCCGCTTCAACATCCAGGCTCCGACGTTGGAGACCGATGCAGAGGACTTCTTCGTTTCGCTCATCATCGCTGACGCTACCGGTGACAAGCTGCCGCTCGTGGCGGTGAACTTCAAGCTGTTCGACGACGAAGCCGGCGCCGGCGCCAATGTCGGCTTCCAGGTTGACGACATTCCGGGCCAGGAAAACGTGTGGGGCTACCTGCCGTACAACTACACCGAAGACTGCTACACGACCGATGAGGCCGAGCTGCTGCGCCGGGTGAACGAACTGCCGCTGGTGTCGATGATGGAGTTCATGCGCTCCTATCTCGAGAACCTGGCAGCAAAAAAGGCTTAACGCGTCATTCCAAGCGCCTCGTTATCGAGGCGCTTTTTCTATGGCGCGGTGCCCAGCTCTGGCGACGCTGCTTGCTCGGCGCCGACGCGCAATAGCGGCTCTCCCAGGCTATACCGGGAGAGAGCGAACGGGTCTGCCCCCAGCTTTGCCAGCAATTCGGCATTACGCTTATCGACCTCAGGGTGCGTGAATGGGCCAGGCACGCTGTCGAGATACTTCCTGTGTGCTTCCTCCAGCGCAGGGCCCAGATTAGAGGCCTTCAATTCGCGGAGCATCTCGTGCACGCGCTCCAGGAGGCCCGCTTGCCGAACTGCGTCCTCACTTGATTTGCTGAACGGGGATTGTGGATTGGTCATCGGTTTGTTCATCAGTCAGATTATGGAGACACTGCGGCAGGCGGCCAGCCCACGGCAATTTTTCCGGAGGGGCGCCGATAGTCCCGATTTGAAGCCCGCCGGGTTTTTTCGGCTATCCCGCCCCCCGTTCGCGCTCCGCGGTATTTGGCGTCAAGCCGCGGTCGCCAGCGCAGGGGCAAAATCCGCGCCGTACGTGATTTCGGTCTTGCCATGAGGCTGAGGATTGCCTTGCTCGTCCAAACCGACGAAGACCATCCGTTCAATGGTCAACAGGCTCTTGCGAGTCATCTTGTTGCGAACCTCACAGCGCAGCGTCAGCGAGGTACGGCCGAACTCCGTTGCGATGATGCCGAGCTCGATGACGTCGCCGGCGTGCGCGGAGCTGATGAAGTTGATTTCGGACATGTACTTCGTCACGACACGACGGTGACCCAGCTGGCAGATGGCATAAATTGCGGCTTCTTCGTCAATCCAGGAAAGAAGGCGGCCGCCGAAAAGACTGCCGTTTGGGTTCAGGTCTTCGGGCTTGACCCACTTTCGGGTGTGGAAGCGCATCGTGCGCGGGGAGCCAGGGGTGGGGGATTCGTTCATTCTTCGTCGCTCGACAGAGCAGTCCTTTTGATAAATTGTTCAGGTCGCAAGCGGTGGGTAGAGCAATGCAACCGTTCAGTCCTTAGATTGGTTTCGCCCCCGGCCGCTCGAGGGTCACAGGCTTAGCGATGAGCGCCTATCCGGCGAGTTTGCTGAGCCAGTTCGTCCCACCGGGCGCTGTCAGCTTATTCGCGGTCAGCATCACCGCACCTCCGGCTTCGTACGTGTCCTTGACGATATCGAGGAACCCTCCGGTTAGCCTCCCAGGTGCATAGAAGACGATGAGGTCGGGGTCCGACCGCTTTATACGCGTCAGCGCGCTTTCAATGTCGGGAAGGGTCGTAAAGACGTCGCAGTCGATACCGTAGATGCTGATGTTTTCTGCTTGCATGAGAGGCGGCTCCGTGAGGGACCTGCCGGAGTAGCAGGTCAGCTCCACCGTGTAGTCACTCCACTTAGCTCACGCAAGAAGAACCCGCCACCAAGGCGGGTCTGCTCCACATCTCGCAGAATTTCGTCCAGCTGCGCTCCCTCGAGAGTCGTTACGCCGCTGCGGCCATCGCCGGCTCGATTTCGAGGCTGAATGGTGGCAGGGACTTCACCATCTGCGCACCATACGACGAGTCGGCCAGGCGACGGTCCAGAATGGTGATGCGGCCAATGTCGCTTTCGCGGCGGTTCAGGCGGCCCACCATCTGCACAAGGCGCGTCACCGCGTCCGGCAGCGAACGCTCGCGGAAGTAGCGGCTTCCAAGCTGTTCAGCGACCTCTTGCTCGACGGGGTCCGCCGGCACCGAGAAGGGCAGCGCCAGGATGACCACGTGCACGCAGTACTTGCCGGGCAGGTCCAGCCCTTCCGCCATGGTCTGCACGCCGCACAGGATGCTGCCGTTCCCGTTGTCGATACGGCGGTGATGCGAGTCCAGAAGCATCTTCACGGGCCGCTCGCCCTGCGCCAGTACCATCTCGGCGCCGAAGCGCGCTTTCAGGCCCGGCACGACTTCTTTGAGCAACGCCCAGCTCGGGAACAGAATCAGCGTAGCCTCTTTCTTGTTCACCAGCTTTGGCAGTTTTGCGCCCAGCTCGGCGATGAATGCCTTGCGGTCCGAAGGTTTCGGAGTTGCCTTCATGTACGGAATCGAAAGCGTCGACTTCTGGTAAGGGAAGGTGTACGGCAGCACCATCGTCGTGGTGTTGGCGGGATACCCGGACTTGGCCTTGAAGCGGTCAAAGCGGTTCAGGTCGCGTAGCGTAGCCGAGGTAAGCACCGCACGAGCGCGGGAGCTGTTCCAGAGCACCGGCACCAAGACCTCGGCGCCTTCGATTGGGCTCGTTTCGAGCGTCGCGTTCTTTTCGTTCGCGTACATCCACTTCACGACGCGCTGGCCGTTGAGGAACTTGTCGATGCCTTGCAGCGCAGCGAGCAGCGAGCGATGCAGCTTAAAGCCTGGGCGGAGCGCCTCGGCAGCTTCTCGCTCACCGTCGGCGCCCTCGGTCTGAGCCAGGGTTTGCAATGCGTTGATGGCCGCGACCATCTTGTCGTTGAGTGGCCCGAGCACGTCGCGCACGCGAACCGTCGCTGCCGCCAGCGGTGCAGGCACGACACCCTTCGGGTATCGACGCTGCTCTTCGCCTTCTGGGCGCTCGTAGCGAAGCGTTTCTGCGAACTCGGCACAGGCGCGAATCGCCTCAGCCGGGTCGTAATCGGAGCCGACCAGGTTTTTCGAGTTCATCAGGCGGATGAGCGCCGGCGTCTTCCAGGCTTCTTGGCGGAAGAATTTCACGCGCTGCAGCTCGATAGCAAGCGAAGCGAAGTTCACTTGCGTGCTGCCGGCTTCACGGGCTTTCTCAGGCAGGTGGTGGCCCTCGTCGAACACGGCCAGGTATTCGTCGACCGGCAGCGCCGGCTCTTGTTCTTCGGCCGCGCGCACCAGGTCAATCAGCACCAGGTCGTGGTTCGCCACAATCATCTTGGCCGTTGGCAGCTTCTGCTTCATCTTGAAGTAGGCGCACATCGAATAGTGCGGGCACTTCGAGCCGGTGCAGGTTTCGCTGTTGACGCGGATGATGTCGAGCGACGTTGGGCGGTTGCCGGTATAGGTGTCGAAGTCGCCGTCCCAGCTGCCGTTCTCGAAGTCATCGAGCATGGTTTCAACGGACGCGACCGAGATAACGGTTTCTCCGTCGATTCCGTCCATGATTTCATCGACGCCCGCGAGCTCCGCGGCGGACTTCGCGCAGAAGTAGTTCCCCTTGCCTTTGGCCAGGACGGCGTCGCCTTTTTGCAGGATGCCGGACTTGACCAGAAGCGGCAGGTCTTTCGACATCAGCTGGGCTTGCAAGGCCTTCGTACCCGTCGAGACGACGATTGGCTTTGGCGAAGTAGGCGAGGAGCCGAGGACGCGCGCCGCGGCGATGGAGCCGATAAGGTACGCGAGGGTCTTGCCGGTCCCGGTCGGCGCTTCGGCGACAAGCGGAACGTTGCTGATGAAGCTGTCGGCAATAGCTTCGGACAGGCGATGCTGCTCCGGACGGGAACTGAAATGCGGCGACTTCTCCAGCTCTTTGTAAATCCGCGCGATGTGCTGATGCACGGCGCTGGGGGTAGGTTCGCTCAAATCGTTCTCCGAAAAAGTAAGGGCCGCGCTATCAGGGGCGGCCGGCGGCAGGGTGGCTGCGCGTGTCAATGCTGATGTAGTGACCGCGATTATACCATATTTTTAGTATAGCTATGGTAAAATACGAATTAAATCAGTCGACTAGCTGTACGGCAACTAAGCCGGCGCGCTAGACTAGGCCCTGACCTGTTGCCTACCCACATCACTAGGAGCGTCGATGAGCACTCGCATCTACTACCACCCGGACATTTTCCTGCACGACGCCGAAGCGGACCACGTCGCGATGGAGGCGAACCGAATCGAGACCGTAGTCAATGCGGTGAAAGCTGTGCCTGGGGTGGAAGTCCGGCTATCCGCGCCCGCGACTCTGGAGCAAATCGAGCGCAACCATGACCCGGAGTTCATTGCGAACCTCATCGAGCGCACGCCGAAGGAGAAGTGGCAACAGTATCGGATTGACGGCGAGACCATCCTGAATCGCCACACGTGGCGTGCGATGGAGCTTTCAGCCGGCGCCGCGTGTCAAGCTGTTGATGCGGTTATCGATGGCGAGGTGACCAACGCGTTTTGTGCGGTGTACGCGGGGCACCACGCCCAACACAGCCACGCGGCCGGGTTCTGCTTCATCAACTCAGTAGCCATCGCTGCGCACCAGGCTCTGGCCCGTGGTTTGGACCGTATCGCAATCCTCGACATCGACACGCACTCGGGCAATGGCACTGCGCTGTCATTCTTGGACAACCCGAAGGTGCTCTTTGGAGAGACGTACCAGCCGGGCTACCCGGGCAATTTCCTCCCAGGCTACTGCCCAAGCAACATCGTGCGCCGACTCGTCAAGTCGCCATTCCAGTACTTTGAGGGGTGGGAGATGATTCTCCAGAAGGTTCGTGCTTTCGAGCCGCAGCTTGTCTTGGTGTCGGCCGGCTTTGATGCGCACATGAGCGACCGGTTGGGGGTGGTGAATCTCCTAGACCGAGACTACATCCGCATCGCGCACGATATCCTTGATGTCAGTCCGCGGGTCGTGGCCTGCTTGGAAGGCGGCTACGATTTGCCGGCAACGTCACGCTGCGCGGCACTGTTTGTCGAAGAAATGCTCAAGCGGTGACGTCTCTGCGATTCCTACACTCGATAGGACATTACAGAGGAGAATCACCATGACCGATAAAACTATGACGTTGGGCGCCCGTCTGCTGGCCGCAAAAGCGGATGAGCTTGAGCATCCGGTGGAGGCTGCTCGCAAGAAGGCGGAGCGAGAAGGCAAAGGTAAGTACTTCGCCGCTGCTGTCGAATTCTTCAAGCGCTTCAAGAAGGACGTCGAGCTTTGCGCGGACGAAGGGCGTATGCCAAAGTGGGTGGAGTTCACCTCCGAGGAAGACGCGGCTTTCGAGGGTTACACCTGGTATCGGCTCAAGCCGCCGGCAGGCGAGCCCCCGATGTCGCGCACCCACTACACCTATCCGCTGTGGATGGAATTCCTGGAGTGGGCGAAGGAGCAGGGCCTGCAGGTGAAGTGGCGCGGTTGCCACGACGGCGGCGGGGAACGCTCGTGGGGTGAGGTGATGGTTGTGCCTATCCCGGCCCCGCTGGACTTCAGGGCCTGAGTATCCGTTTGATTCACAACCCGCAAGTTCGCTTGCGGGTTTTTCTTAAGTTGTATCGCTCTTGGATGTCGACTCTCTTCGCTACACGAGGAAGGCCATTTCTACCGGAGAAACACGTGAAGCAACAAAAAGGAAGCACCAAGTCTAATCTCGCTGCGCAAGAATGCGCGGCAGGCGCCTCACCTCACAGCTTCCCGATGCCCATTGGTCAACATGTCCCCGGGTATCAGGGTGCTATCGCGCTCAAGCATCGGAACGGCGATTGGAGTATCGCGCAGTCGAGCCAAGTCGACCCGACGTCGGAGTGGCGAAGTGGTGCGAAGGTGCAGTCTGGTCCGGAAATGCTGCGGGCGCAAGGCTATATCGCATGGGTTGCACTGGACCTCAGTACTTCGACCGTCGCTCTACCTGGCGGCGCTGACGCTACGAGCTAGTCAGCGACCACCGCATTCTTCCCAACCCGTGTGCCATCGGCCACGGGTTTTCTATTGAGCGCTGGGGCAGGTGGCCGCCGACCTGTTAGCACGAACGCTACAATTTAACCAAGCCACTATAAGGAACGAGATATGTTTGGATTCAGAAAACGGACGACGCAAGAAGTCAGGGGCATCGTGGAGCGATGTGGGGTGCACAGCGGAGACGCAGGCGGACTCGACCTTTTGTTGCAGGATGACCGGCGGGTCTATGTGGTGCTTTCTGAGCCCATCCTGTATCCGTATCCCCTCAGCCTTACCCAGCCGGGCGATACCGTTCAGATGACGACCTATGAAAACGGGGATGTGCGGCGAGAGAACTTCAGGAACCTGACGCTGGAGAATCGCCTCGGTCTGGCGCCAGCGGGGTAAAAGAAAACGCCACCGCGGGATGCGATGGCGTCGAATTACAGCAGGTTAGGCCGACACAGCTTTCTTCTGGTAGGCGGTACCGTCACGGGCCATCAGAAGGCCGGCTTTCAGTTTCGTGCACAGCTCTTCGAAACCGTTGGCCACGTACGTCGCCTTGTGGAAGTGATGCGGGTTGACACTGCCACCGAACGTGCCGGGGCACAGACGGTTCGGCGAGTCATAGTCCATGTGCCAGGACAGCACGTGGACATCCGGCTGGGGCGATTTGCCGTCGAAGTCGACGGTCACGTTCAGGCCACCTGGTGCCACGACACTGAGCCAGAGCTCATGCGAGTGCATCGGTACACGGGTAACGGTTGCGCCGCACTCGACGACCAGCTTCTCGATGGCTTTCGCCATGGTTTCACGGTCCGCCGCGCGACGTTCCGACAGGGGTTTCGACATTATGTTCTCCGAATTGCTTGAGGTGGGACTAGGTGAGGCTTACGCCCACACCACAGGGTAGTTGTGCTTGCGGGCTTTGTCGAACAAGTCCATGAGCAGCGTTGCGTAGTGCTGCAGTCGGCGGTCGGACATGCCCGACTCGACGACACGGGCACCTTGCGCGCCCTTCGCGTTGCCTGGCGGAATTTGCTCCAGCCCACGCGTTTTCGCGCTGTTCACGGTCAGCAGCAGACGACGAGTGACCGCTGGAATGTCGGACACTGCGACCTCGCCTTCGCTTTGGTCGGGGAGATGCATCAGCCGCAGCAGGGCCTTGGCAGTGTCATTCCCCAAGTTCAGCGTCGGAACCTCAGCTTGTGCTTCATCACCGTCAGCCACCGCGGGGGCGGCTGGGCAGTAAAAGTTGATACTCATAGAAAGTCCTTATAGATGTGTCCTGGAAAGCTACCTCATGTGTAGCGACCGCCTCGCCGAGCTCCGGCCGGGCAAGCAAATGCAAAGAAAACCTGGATGGCAGCGCCACCCAGGTCAAATGATTTGCTCGCTACTCGGCTACGGGCTGGCGAGTTTTGAGTCGTTCGAACCACTCGAGCACTTCCGGGCGGGTGATGTATCCCCGTGGCCGGAAGTTGTAGGTGCCTTTGTAGGCATCCGAATAGCTCTGAATCAGCTCGGTATCCACCTGGCCACATTGAGCATCCGGCCCCAGCATCTCGACCAGGACTTTGACCGATTCGTCGTAGGCCTCGCGGGCTTCTACGACAGCGGGCTCCGTGAGGTCATGGTTGACGTTGTAAGCGGCATAGAACGCTTCGAGCAGTTCCAGCTGACGGTACTGTGCTGCTTTCGCTTCCGGTGTTGGGCCGGGCATCTGCTCCATCTTCAAATAAGGCATAGATTCATCCTGTGGTTGTCCTACCTCGTGTAGCGACCGCGGTAATATGCGCATGTTGCGAGTGGCTACACTCAACAGGACAACTCACAAGGAACAAAATGGAATTCGTTCAAACCCCCGAAGGGCAACCATTCACCCTGCAGTTCACGGCAGGAATGCCGAAAGGGCCTGGCCCTTGGGTGTACCTTACCAAGGATGGCTCGGTGCATGCCGGCGATGTCGTCACTGTCGACAACGCACTCAGCCCGACCGGGAAGAGCGACGTGGTCCGCACAACGAACCCAACCGGCGGGCTTCACCACCCTTTTGACATTCCAGTCAGCCGCGTGCTCGGGCATGCTTTTGCAGGACAGCAGTGGCCGTTTTCACGGTCATTGGCTTAACAAACAAGGAGATTCACATGGGGATGTACAACGAAGTCTTTCACCGCTGTCCACAATGCGAAGCTAAGGGAGAATACGGCCTTGGCGAAACCCAAATCAGCCAGGTCATCCTGGGATTCGGCGGCTTTAACCTGAGCTCGTTGTCCAGTCTGAAGGGGCAGCTTGAAGACAAAACCATTACGCCGGACCAGCTGAAGCGCATCGCGGAATACTCGGCGAACGAGTGGTTCGAGTGCCAGGAAAACAAGGAACACACGTTCAAGCCTGACCCGGCCGTCGTACTCGCAGCGTCGCTCTTGGCCCAGCGGTTCGAAATGGAGGACCAACCAAAAGAAGCGGAAGATACGGTAGCCAGAGCAATGGCTCTGCTGCACGAACTCTACCCGAATTGACGTTTTTCTACGCCCGCACACGTTGCGGGCTTTTTTGTCTGATACAGCTTTCGATTAGCTACACCTGAAAGGACATCCCCTAAATTACTCAGGAGCTCTATCAATGGATACTCGACAGGTGTTTTACGTACCGGGCCAACCCGGAAAGCCGGAGCTGCACCAATTCATCGACATCGCAGTAACGGTCGGCGACCAACTCGTGGGCTACTACGAAGGTAAGACGCTCGCGCAGTTCCAGGAAGACTATCCTGGCGTCACCCTCGGCAACTACCAAGAGGTGGCGGCAGCGCAGCAGAACTCGCTGAAGACGGCGCCGGCGGCTATCAGCCTGGCGCGGTACACCGAAATGCTCGGCGTCCTGCCTCCGGAAGACTGGCAGCATGGCGGCGGCGGAGAGTCCTTCAAGCTGTGCGAATACTACTCAGGCAACATCACACGGATTTACGTCCGCATCGGTAAGGACTACTACGAGTTCCTGGACGACGCACGTATCACTCACGCCGAAATCATGGCGAAGGTCCAAGCAGCATTCGGCCGGGCGCCGGCGGCAGTGCACTAAGAACCGAAACCTCTTTCGGCAAAGTTTCACCTTGTCGTAATTTGAACCCGTACTGACACCTTGTCGGTGCGGGTTTTTCCATGTCGGGTCGGCTCGAATCCTCAGCGAACGCCGAGCGCAACCCATAAAAAACCCTCAGCAAAGCCGAGGGTCGAATGAAGCATTGCGAGGTCAATCCCCGGTGTAGCAGGACCCGGACATGCGTCGGCCGGTGGTTCGGTCGTAGTCCCAGGAATCAGCTGGCGCTGGCTTATCCGGGCCTTCCAGTTCGCCGGCGTCGAAGCCTGCGAGCCAGTGCCGGGTGTTGCTGGCATCGAGGGGCGTCGCTGCGAAGCTCAGGCCGAACGCCATCCAGCCACGTTCTGACTTCTTGCCTTCTTTACCTGCGGCCTTGCCCTGCAGGTATGCCCAGTGACCCGTGTCGATTTCAGGTTTCTTTGCTAACAGCATAGTGATGTCCTTTCTGTTGATTATTTTGCCTCAGCTGCAGGGCGGAGGAGATAGTTAATCCGGTTCTTGACCGGCTGGAAGCCGTACCTCTTGTACCACTGTTGGAGCTCGCGCACGCCTTTCTTGGTACGGGGGTCTTGAACGCCGAACGGCTTGACCGAGCACTCGACTTCGACGAGGTGCTTGTCGGCCAGCGCCAGGAATTGGCGAAGGTAGTCAGAGCCTAGGCGAGTGCCGCGTTTGTCGGGGACGACGAACACCGCGCTCAGGTGAATGCGATTGTTGAACACGCATGCCTCGATGTACCCGTCGCCCATCCAGGCGGTGCCGTGGAACGGCCCCGGGTGCCGGCTATCGAAGAATTCCTTCAGTGCTGCTTCCGCACGCTCACGGCTCTGCTTCTGCTGGGCGGTCGGGGTTAGGTCGATGACGATGTCTTCCATGATTGACTCCAAAAATGTCCTATCTTGTGTAGCCACCGTGGAGTCCTTACTCGGTGCCTATACAGAAAAGGCCCATAACTGCCTGTCGTTGCGGCGTCCTGAAAAGGATATGGCAAATAGTTATCGTTGCACCTTTCGACTTTCTCCGCCTAATCAGCGTGAAGGCGAATTCGGCAATGCCGCACCCCGAGGACAAACGCCTTCGCGCGTTAAGCAAAAGGAATCGAAATCATGGAAACTAAGCAATTCAAAGAGAACGTCAGGTCGGCTGCAGAATACTTGGCCCAGGCCGGCCATGACGTCCCGCATACCCGGCTGCTCGAGGCTATCACCCGAGTATTTGGCGAGCGCAACTGGTCAACAATGCGTGCGCTGTTGGAAGGTCAGGCGCCGGCCGCTCCTACTGCGGAGCAGGCCTCACCCGAGACGAACGTGCCTGTGACGTGGAAGCCGGAGTTCGGCCCCATGCCAGATGCACTGTTTGTTCGTCATGGTGGTAACCGTTGCCCCGTGTGCGAAAGTACTGACCTGGAGTCGGACGCTCCCGAGGCAGACGGACCAACTGCGCATGATGACACGAAGTGCGAAGAGTGCGGGTCGACCTGGTCGACGGACTACGTCGTCATGGGCTATTCCAACCTTTGGGTTGGCCCTAATGCTCCGAAGTCTGTACGTAGTGAAGTGGTTGATGCGCTTGTCGAGGACGTTCGAGACAAAGCGAGGAAGCATCATTTTTCGGTGCACACGTTGACCGAAGCGCGCGACTTGGTCAGCGAGACGAACGACCTGTTCGACTATGAGGCAACCGACATGGAACTCGACGCCGCAGCTGCACAGCTGCTTGGCTAATCAATAACCTGCTTTATTCTGCCCGGAACTTCTTGTTCCGGGCTTTTTTGCGCTACGGCGCTAGCTGACGTTAAGCGCTCTCTAGCAGGAAGACATCTGACATAGCGGCCGGGACGCCAACGAGGGGAACCGCTAATTGAGTGACGTAGCTAGCTGTCCACTCTATTCCGTCTGCAAACTGGAGGCTCTCAACCTGGTAAGAGCCTGGATTAACAGCGCTAAACCAGTTGGTGATGAGAATAGAATCGACCCCTCCCCCAAAACTAAGTCGGAGATTAACTCCTTCACGAATTGCAGAAAGGCTTGCGGCGCTAAGCCCCACCCCAAATCGTAGCACATCTACTGCTGAAGTGGCGGCGGCACTCTCAGTTAAGGTGTCTGCACCATCTCCCTGGTTGAAAAGGTATGTATCGCCGCTGTACGTTCCGTAAAGATTGTCAGCTCCGGAACCGCCTTCGTATGTGTTACTTCCACCGTAGAACTCGGCGCTTCCGCTGCCGAGTTTGTCGCTTCCGGCACCGCCGCGTAAAATGTCCGAGCCACTTCCCCCGTCAAGAACGTCATCTCCATCACCCCCCTCGAGGATGTCGGCACCTCCGTTCCCCGTCAAAATATCATTTCCTGCTTGGCCCAAGAGGACATCGTCAAACACGTTGTGACCGATGAGATTGTCCGCGAGCTCCGTTCCTAGGACAGTTAGCCCCTGTTCTGTCAACGTGGAGGCCGCCCAATCGGTTCCATCTGCGAATAGAACACGTTCGATTTGGTAGGCATACCCGTTTTTGGAAGTGTACCAATTCAGGATTGTCACAGAATCTTCCCCATTTCGATGCGCGAGTACGAGGTTACTGTCCACACGGCGCACCAAAATAGCACTTGGCTGGACCTCTGCGCCAAATATCAGGCGGTCGACGCTAGAATTCGTTCCGCTGTTCTCGGTAAGGACGTCATGCCCATCCCCCACCGTGAATAGGTACGTATCGCCGCTGTACGTTCCGTAGAGCTTATCGGACCCTGGCCCGCCCTCGTAAGTGTTGCCTCCGCCGTAAAACTCGGTGTTTCCGCTACCTAGTTTGTCACTTCCCGCACCGCCGCGTAAAATGTCCGAGCCACTTCCCCCGTCAAGAACGTCATCTCCATCACCCCCCTCGAGGATGTCGGCACCTCCGTTCCCCGTCAAAATATCATTTCCTGCTTGGCCCAAGAGGACATCGTCAAACACGTTGTGACCGATGAGATTGTCCGCGAGCTCCGTTCCTAGGACAGTTAGCCCCTGTTCTGTCAACGTGGAGGCCGCCCAATCGGTTCCATCTGCGAATAGCACACGTTCGATTTGGTAGGCATACCCGTTTTTGGAAGTGTACCAATTCAGGATTGTGACAGAATCTTCCCCGTTTCGATGCGCGAGCACGAGGTTACTTTCCACACGGCGCACCAAAATATCAGTTGGTTGGACCTCTGCGCCAAATACCAGGCGGTCGACGCTAGAATTCGTTCCGCTATTCTCGGTAAGGACGTCATGCCCATCCCCCACCGTGAATAGGTACGTATCGCCGCTGTACGTTCCGTAGAGCTTATCGGACCCTGGCCCGCCCTCGTAAGTGTTGCCTCCGCCGTAAAATTCAGAACTGCTGCCACCCAGCTTGTCAGCGCCCGCGCCTCCACGCAATACATCGGAGCCGCTTCCCCCGTCGATAACATCCGCGCCGGAACCACCATAAATGGTCTCGGCAATGGCGCTTCCGGTGATAACATCGTCTCCTGCAAGACCGTAAATCTCACGGGCAGAACCATTGCCCTTGAGCGTAGCATCGTTGCCTGGAGTGCCTACAATCACAGTGGGGATACGAGCCAGAATCTCCGCCTTGGACAACACAGACCCATCGTCAAACAGGATTCGGTCAATCATTGTCGACCCGGAGGCTGCTCGATTATTCAAGTAGTCTTGAATAATGAATTTTGCGGTCGACATCGAAATACCGATGACCAAGTCGAGCGAGGCTCCATCAAGGCTGCTCTGCACTCCGAAGGACAGGTCCGCAGCTGTCCGCCCGCTCGTAACTCGGAGGGTGTCAACTTTCAGTTCAGCGCTATTCACTAGTAGGAGCGTGTCGAGTTCGGATTGGTCTCCAAAAACAAAAGTAGTTCCCGCACTGGAAACCTGAGCTACAAGCTCGTCATTGCCAAGGCCGCCATTCAAGGTATCACCTTGTCCAACCGCAATCAGCGTGTCGTTACCCTCTGCTCCCTGCAGGGTATTTGAGTATCCGATGATACCTGTAAGGGTGTCTGCGGACCTCCCGCCTACGGCGCTCAAGATAGTTTTTGTAATCTCTGCGGTGTCGTAGGTCAGCCTGGGAGAGCCAGGCCTAACGCCTACGTCGGTGGTTACGAAGAATTTGGGTAATGAGCCAGTTCCGTCAGCCAGAAGCCAGTCTACTACACGAACCTGCCCAACTGCGGAGTCGCCCCAGGTAATCAGCAGGTCGCCTCCGTCTCTAGCGAAGGTAAGGGGTGATTCGCCGGCCGGTAGGTGTAGCTCACCACCGCGGTCTAGGTCTATAACTGATTCCCCACCCTGGAGGATGTAAATGTCCTCCCCTAATCCACCCGCTAGAAGCGTGGAGCCCCATCCATATAGATGGTCGCTGCCTGTGCTCCCCTCTAAAGATTTCCCCGCCATCCCGAATAACCAGGAGTCCAGCAGGCCAGACCGATTCGAACCTGCAGGCGAACCATAGAGTGCTTGAAGCTCTTGTGCACGGGTGGCAGATATTGGCTCGTTACGCCACAGAGGTTGCTGTTCAACTCGGGTCGAATCTCCGTCTTGGACGGTCTCGTCACCTGTCATGTAGAGCTGAACGTGTCGACCATCGTGCGGTACCACGTCCGGCATATCCGCGCCCGAGAAGGGACCCGTATTTGTCCACCAAGTAGCGTCTACACTCATTGCCTGTTGCACAGTAGTAGCGCTGACGTTGGCGGCCCCCGGTATTCCAAGTTTGGTCAAATATGCACGCGCGGCCAGCTCCGCGGTTAAAGCCGCAAAGGACTCCCACCCCCCGCCTACGTCGTTATGGACTCCCGGAAGGTAAAGTTCGTTTAACCTTTGGTCAGAGTTATCACCCTCGGCGGCCAGAACGCTTGTGAGCCGGAAGAACGAGCGTTCTTCGTCTGCCGCCACGAGGTGCAAAACAGAATCGACGCACTCAGGTATCCCTTGTTTGAGGACCTTCTCTTGGCCGGTCGAAACCGTGTCCAACAGAAGCGCTGACATCCTTAAGGTGCCTGGCGCAAACAAGCAAGACCCGTTAGGGGAAACGACGCCCCTTTCATCAACAATGTTCATAAAGTGTCGTGCTGTCGCGGCTCCGCGCGAAAATCCGGCAACATCGATATAGAAAGACTCGCCGGGTGGAAGTTGGGAGGCATAATCTACGAGGTCGCAGTACATCATTTCGGCGCGTTGAACACATCCGTCGCCACTCAAAGCGCTCCCGGTGCTCGAGGCACCTGCACTCAAGGGCGCCCCGACGCCTGCGACGTACTGAACATGTGTCAGAGGGTCTTTGTTCGTGAGCTCTAAACTCAGCCGGCCAATCAAAGTAAGCTGCTCGCCCTCTAGGAGAGGGTCTGCGCTGTATATCGAATTTTCTGTCCCATCAAACAGGGCTACAAATTTGTTACCCGGGACCAAAGGACAAACGAGCTGGTCGACACCGGCGAGTACCGTCGAAACTTCCACTTTATGTTGCGCGCTAAGCTCGTAAAATTCTGGGATTTTCATGACTGTAAATTTCTAAGTGAACAAGTGGCCTAATAACGGAGGCTTCCAGGCTCGAGAAAAATCCTGGTGCTATCTATCGGTATACTTTCAGAACAATAAAAAGATAATTTTACCCGGATAAAACCATCGTGCCAAGTGGCCATGGGAATGCATAAAAATGAATCGCTACACTGAAAAGGACTAACTACACAAAATCGAAGGAACGCATCATGGCATTTGGCTATCAAGAAGCAGACTACGCAGTGGAACGTGAAGCCGTTGTCCATTCGAGCACCGGCAAGCAGACCATGCAAATTCGGGTCAGCCCCGGCTGTGACCCTGAGTTCCGGAAAATGCTGATTGAGAACAAGCTCCCATTCGAGGAGTCGAAGCATCTCGAGCGATACATCGCACTCGAAGGTCCGACTATCGACCTGCTCTTGCTCTACACGCGCGACCAAGAAGCGGGTCTCGAGGCTGATTGGGAGCGGCTCAAGACCGACCCGGACGGCACCGGTTTGCTTGACCTGCACTGGGACCAATACATCCAGGGGCATGGCTGGGGCCGGACACGCGATGGTGGAACCATCATGTACTGACGACTGCATCATTCGCCGCTCTCACTCGAGAGCGGTTTTTTCTTGTGGGGTGGCGCCTGCCCATGAAAAACGCAGCCCGAAGGCCGCGTGGAGTGAGGTAGTGCGGGGAGCTGCTTAGTCGTCCGAACCGTCCGGACCATCAAAGCCCTCGAACGCATCGTCCGAATCTTTAGACGATTTCTTCTTCGCCTGCTCGCGACGCTTTTTAATGCGGGCCAGCCGTTTTTCCTCGCGCGACGCGCCAGAGTTGCTGTTGCAGCACTCGGGGCCTGTGCACGACCGGCTCTTCCGGCTCGTGTTGCCGCTGCTTGAGCTGCAGATTTCGCCGAACACCCAGCACGAATCGGCCGCGCCGCTCTTTGCTGCACCGCGGCAGCAGCCAAATTTTGGCATGTCGCAGTCCGGGCCAGAGCAATCCGGGCCGTCGCAGCCACCAGGTCCGTCGCACGCTCCCAGGTCACAGTCTGCAAAGCCTGCCTGCCGGCCGAGGGGGCCTAAGTTGCTGCGGTAGACGCGCCTTGCGGAGGACACTGAATGCGCATGCCAGGCGCACTTTGCAAAACGACGGTGGAGTAGCACCAAGCCGAGAAGGAGCCCGTGCTTGGAAATTGCGTGCTTACCAAAGCCAGAGCAGCCCATTCCGGTAGTGTGGGTGCGATACGCGCAGGAGAAGCCCTTGCGAGGAGAGAGATGGCGCTGGTAAAAGCCGATGGCGGCTAGTGCGATTTGCTTAAACATAGGTCCTTCCAAGTAAGTTGTCCTGCTTGGTGTAGCGAACAGCCTTACTCGCGCAGCCGCGGTGTTCGAAAAAAGACCCCTCCGTCACGGAGACAGAGGGGCTTCGAATTAGCTGGGCTCGACTACCCGGAGGGTGTAGTCCGGCGGCCGAATCCCTTGCATTACGTCGCCGACGATGAAGCGAGGATTCTGGGCCTCGAACCAGTGCCAGATGTCTTCGCGATGCGTTCCGACGGGGAAGTGCAGGAAGGGCTCTTCGATGGAGCCCTCGGCACCAACGGGCAGTGTGCTGTCGTCGTCATCCCCCTCGTTTCCTGCAGGCGGCACGGTTGGGATATCTCCCAGCTTGTCCCACAGCGCGTAGAGCTGGCCCAAGGGCAGGGTCGAAACAGTTGTGTCTTGCATCATGATGTCCTCAATGTGTGAATAGCTTCTAGTGTAGGCAACTGGAGGGCCGTCCGGCAAAGGGAGTTATTAAGCAGGTGGCATATTCGGACTTGGGGCGTTAGCAGTGCGAAGGCTGGCTATACGTCGAATGAAAACACTACAACTTCTGACTCCTCCCCTGACAAAGCTTGACGTCGTATCGAGGGCCTCCAAGGCACCGCCACAGACCAGGCCCATTCACCCCAAGTTAGCAGTGATGTACGACCGGCACCTGCACGGGCTGCACGCAAAGGTTGCCGCCGGCAGTATCTTCGATGGACCGGTCACCGTCCTGCGTGAGTGGGACATCGTACGCGGTGAGCTGCGGCTTGAGCTGCAAACGAGTTCGTACATTCCAATGACGGCAACCCGCCTTACCTACGCCGAGGCATTGCAAGATGGGCTTATCGCCGCCGCAGACGTGCCAACGATTCCATTGCAGTTCGGGGCATGTCTATGCGCTTGCGTCATCGTCGTGAGCTCGGACAGCCAGTTAATAACCCTTCGCCGGGCCGCGAGCATGTCGGACGGCGGACTGGCGGCGCTGGCGTTGGGTGAGCTTCTGGAGCCCTCGGACTTTGACGGGCGCGCACTGCCTCTGCATCATGCCGGCGCTCGTGCCTTGCGCGAAGAGCTGGGCGTCGCTCTCACTCCTGACCAGGTCGCACAATTCGTCCGTCCGTTGTACCTCACCCGCGCCCTTGAGGGCGGCTCCTGGGTTTTCGTCATCGCGGTTGACCTGCGAGGCGCCGGCGGCGACTTCTCTGCCGAGAGCATTCTGACGCAGGCGAAGTCGGCCAAGGATGCTTGGGAGGCCGAGTTCCGTGGCGCCATCCCCTTCACGCGGCCGAGCCTTGTTGAATTCCTGCAGGCCAATCAGGGCCGGACTTGTTTATGGGCCGAGGAGCTTGTGGAAGTTCTCACGCAAGACATCCTGTAGCCGGCGCTGCCAACCTCATATTTAGTAGCGTATCCGCAAAAGAAAACCCACGGCCGGAGCTGTGGGTTTTTGAATGAAGGGTGGGCCTGTTACTGTGGCAGGTCCTTCGGCGATTCGTCGTAAACCTGGGTGAGGTTTACGCCAGCTGTCGCAAGCGTGCGGACGAAAACTTTGACCTGCAGGTTGGCGACGGTCTGGAGGTTCGCCGGCAACGGTTGATTTGTCCAGCCTTCCTGGCGACGGTTGATGTGCTTGGTGACGATGCCGAACGGTGCAACACGCTGCTTCTCGGCGTCGTCCTCGAAACACACCGTGAACGTGAAACCGCCATAGGCATCGTAGTCAAAGGACAGCGCGGACAGGAACTGCTCGAAGTCGATGTTCGGGTAGTTATCCGAACGGAACGACGGCAGGTCGGCGAGCTTCTGGCGGATGACTGCCGTATCGTCGGCTTCCAGGGCATTGCCTTCTTTCGAGGCCTGCAGATACTTCGCCAGGTCGGCGTCGTCAGGTGCGTGAGCGCACATGACATGCGTATTGGCGTAGCCCGACATCTGGGCCACCGCTTCCAGCGCCAGCGTATGACGGACGTTAATCCCATGCGACGCGAAGAGCGTGCGCAGGATTTTCGCTTGCTGCGACGGCTGGGGGGTGCGGATATTGATTTCTTGGTTGCTCATGGTCATTTCAAAAAGTTCCTAAGGTGGGGATGCTCGCATTACCGACCGACACTTTGCTCAACTGAGCTCATGCACGACCAGATGTTTTGTTGTCCTGATGGTTGCCACGGGTTTGCCACACCTCGACTGAGGCGCGAGCGGCGCGCTGTGGCGACGCATATCGCGTATAGCGACAGTTTCCCTGATGGCAATACTGAATGTGCAAGGAAGCGGTGCACTGTGGCACTGTTGCTACGCGATAATTTTTAATGTTTCTTTGAATAAACTGCTGCTATAATAAACGCTACTGGGGGGCCGACACGCGGCTGCACTGAACAGGATGAAGTTCACGCCTCACGCTAGACGCTCGGGGCACACAAAGGAGATGGTATGAAAGGACGCATTGCAGTCGCCGTGGTTTTCGCGGCCGTGCTCGCCGGCGGCATTTGGAAGTCGGCATCGGAAACCAAGCAAGAGGCTCCTGCTGGCGCTAATGCCCCGGCGGGAAAGCTGACCACGGTTCGGCTGCTCACCGGAAGCGCCAAGTTCAACTTCATGAAGGACCCGCAGCTTACTGCCATCCTCGAACAAGAAGGACTGAAGGTCGTCCTGTCGAAAACCGGCGCCACCAGCGCGGACATCGAGCGCGCGAAAGAATTCGATGCGGTCTGGCCCGCGGGCGCTAACGCTGCCAACGACTTCGCTTCTGCTTGGCGCAGCACCAACACCTATCCTGTGTTCTCGACGCCGCTGGCCGTCGCCAGCTGGAAGCAACTCCTGCCGGTCCTGGAAGCGAACGCTCTGGCCAAGAAGGTCGGAAACCACGGCGACTTCTATCTCGAAAAAGCGCTGCCGGTGATGCTGGAGGGGAAACGCTGGAACCAGCTCAAGGAAAACAAGGCCTTCGACATCAATAAGGGCTTCCTCGTCAACACTCCGGACATTCGCAAGTCGAGTACCGGCGGGCTCTACATCGCCGCACTGGCGTACATCCAGAATGGACACGAAGTGCCGGCAAACGTCACCGTCGGCGAATCGCTCGCGGACAAGCTGTCACCACTGATTACTCGCCAGGGCTTCCAGGAGAGCACGCTGTCGGGTCCCTTCGAGGACTACGTTGGCCAAGGCATCGGGAAGGCACCGCTGGTGCTGGTGTACGAGTCGCAGTTCGTCGAAGCCAAGCGCGAAGGAAAGCTGCGCGAAGCGCACATGCTGCTGTACCCGCAGCCAGGTCTGGTCCTCAAGCATGTCCTGGTCGCCCGTAATGAAGCGGGCAAGCGCCTCGGCGAGGTCCTGGCCAACAACCCGGAAGCGCAAAAAATTGCTGCGCAGTACGGCTTCCGCACAAACAACCCGGCGGTTTTCGCCGAATCGATGAAGCAGCTGGGCCTGGACGCGCCTGAACTGCTGGACATCGCCGACGCCCCGTCGACCATCGTGCTGGACGCGATGACCCAAACACTCGTGAAAAAACTGGAAGGTAACTAAGCCATGACGCAAGTTCAAGAAGTGAAGACCGAAGCTCAATCATTCTTCCTGACCCCTCCGGAAGTCATCAAGCCGAGCGCTCCAACTGTCGTGCCGGCTGTGCCGCTGGCCGATGCGACCAAAGCGCGCCTGACGACCAAGGTCGAGGGCTTCGTCAATGGCCTGTTGGGCCAAGACCTGCAGTCGGACGAATTCCGCAAGAAGCTGGACGATGCGTTCACGATGGGGCGTGCAGAAATCGCGGCCGCGACCTCGTTCACGAACGATTTCACGCAAAAGAACTTCGCGGGCGAACTGGACAGCCCGGCCTATAAGGCCATCAGCCAGATGCGCACGCTGTTTGACGACCTGAATCCGGCGCGTCAAGGTGACCTGTTTGCCCCGAACAAGTTCCTCGGCATCAAAATCCCATTCGGCAGCAAGCTGACCAGCTACCTGCGCCGTTACGAGTCGGCCGGCAAGCAAATCAACGCCATCTACGGCCACATCCAGGACGGCAAGGTCGAAGTCGAGAAAACTGTCTCGATTCTGGGCGACATGCACAAGAAGTTCTACGACAATATCCTCCAGCTCGAGGCCGTTGTGTACTTCATGACCGAAGTCGAGACCCGCATTAGCGCTGAAGTCGACGCGCTCAAGCTGTCGGACCCGAGCCGCGCGAAGGCGCTCGAAAAGGAAGTGCTCTACTACGTCAACCAGAACTTGGGCGACGTCCTGACCACGAAGGCCCTGACCATCAATGCGTACAACGTCGCTGGCGAACTGCGTCGCACTGGGCGAGAGGTCCTGAACGGCTGCGACCGCGTGTCGACGCTGGGCTTGGCTGCCCTGGGTACGGCCGTCATGCTGGCTCGCGCCACCGGTGTCCAGCTGAAGATGATGGAAATGCTGGTCGGCGCCAAGCAAAGCATCGAGGACCTGGTCATCGCAACCGGCCAAGGGCTGAACGACCACGTCAAGGCGACGACCGAGTTCTCGGCGAACCCGCTGTTCGGTGTTCAGAAACTCCAGGAAGCGATGGCCCTGACCAATTCGGCCATGGACATGATGGACAACTTCCGCTCTGCGTCGCTTGTGACCATGAAGACCAATAACGAAATGGTCCGGGTGATGAATGACGAGCAGATGAAGCGCATCCAGAACGAGCGCCAAGCGCTTGGCCTGACCAACTAAAGAAAGGGCATCATGGTCAAATTCCTGAAAATCGGTATCGCAGGCTTCACTGCGCTGTCCTTGCTGGCCGGTTGCGTCCGCAAGGAGGACGCGGTCGATGCGCCGGCGCCGTCGGCAAAGGTCTTCCGCATCCTGGCCGGTTCGGAACTGAAGGATGTCGCGGACCAAGTCACGGAGTACGGCCAGTCACAAGGAGTGACGGTCAAGTTCAGCTACTCGGGTTCGCTCGACGCGGTCGATGCGCTCAGTGAATCGCACTCCTACGATGCGGTGTGGCTGTCGCACGGTAAATACCTGCAGCTGGTGCCGGCGGTGAAGAGCCAAATCAAGGCTTCGGAAAAGACGATGTTCTCGCGCGTCGTCTTGGGCGTTAGCCCGGAGAAGAGGGCCCAGCTCGGCTGGAAGTCCGGCAAAACGACCTGGCGCGAAATCATTACGGCATCCAAGGCCGGCAAGTTCACGTTCGCCATGACCAATCCGGCTTCGTCGAACACCGGCTTCGTGTCGCTGCTAGGCGTGGCTTCGGAGCTGTCGGGCAAGGGTGACGCGCTCGAAGAAGGCGACATCCCGACCGAGAAGCTGAAAGACCTGTTCATCGGGCAGAGCATCACCGCCGGTTCGTCCGGCGCCTTGGCGGAAGAGTTCACCAAGAATCGCGGCAAGGCAGACGGTATCGTCAACTATGAATCGGTGATTCGTGCCATTTCGGCGACCGGGCCAAGGCTGGAAGTGCTGATTCCAAAAGAGGGCGCTATCACCGCGGACTACCCGTTGATGCTCCTGACCCGCTCGAAGCAGCAGCCGTTCTACGACGCGCTCGTAGCGCATCTGCGCAGCGACCCGGTGCAAAAGCGCATCGCACAGCAAACCCATCGCACTCCGCTCGCCGGCGACGGTTCGGACGAGGTGGTGAACGAGCTGCCGTTCCCGGGTAATGTCAAAGTGGTCGACGCGCTCCTGGCGGGCTTCATGGACCAGTACTCGAAGCCGGCAACGTCGTACTTCGTCCTCGACACTTCAGGCTCGATGCGCGAAGGTCGAATCGATGACCTTCGCAAGGGTATGCTGACCCTCGCTTCCGGTGACGGCTCGACTAGCGGGCGGTTCGCGACCTTCCGTCAGCGCGAAATCATCAAGGTGACCACGTTCTCGGACGTCGTCCGCCCGTTGCAGGAGTATGCACTGACTGGCGACGTGAGCGTGAACAAGGAGACCTTGGGGGCTTTCACCGGGCAGATGACTCGCCTGACTGCCGACGGCGGAACTGCAGTCTATGATGCCCTGCTGTCGGTGTACGACCAAGCACAGGCCGACTTGAAAAAGGGCGACCGCTCGGTCTCTATCGTTCTGATGTCGGACGGCGAGAGCCAGACTGGAGCTCGCCTGCGCGACTTCCTCGACCTGGTCGAACAGCGTGGCGCACCGCATGTGCCGGTCTTCGCCATCCTGTACGGGGAGTCGAGCACCAATGAAATGACTCGCCTGACCCAGGCGACCAATGGTCGAGTCTTCGATGCTCGCAAGACGAGCTTGAAGCAGGCCCTGAAGGTAATTCGTACGTATCAATAAGGAAGAAATATGGAGCGCTTCACGCGGTTTCTGCTGTCAAACAGCAATCTTGCAGGATGTGGGGCCGCAGCCGCGGTTGTGGCGCTCTACCTCACGGGGATGATTCACAACTACTGGTTCATGCTGGCTGCCTTGGGATACGGCGCGGGCTACAGTAGTATGCTGCGACCAGCGCCTAAGCAGCTGCGCAACGAGGCCTCAAGTACCGAGACTTTGGCCTGGCTGCGTGAGACAGCTTTGCCGAAGCTTCCCAGCGAGTCAGCTCGGGTGCTGACCAGCATCATCGAGGTCATGGAAGAATTGATGCCACGACTGAAGGAGCTGGAAGGGCAGGGGATGGTTCAGGCGCAGAACCGCACCATGCTCAAGCAGACGATGTCGCGCTTCTTGCCTGAGGTTCTGGAGGGCTACCTGAAGCTGCCGGCTGTGTATGCGCGAAACACCAAGGTCGAGGGCGGGAAGACCCCCAACCAGCTCTTGGTTGAGCAGTTGACCCTGCTGCACAACCATGTGCTTGAGATTCGAGACGGCGTCTACTCTGCAGAGGTGAATACCTTGTTGACCAATGGACGCTTCCTGCAAGAAAAGTTCAGCCGGACCTTCCGGATTACGCAGGACTGAAAAGCGGGCTCCAGCCCGCTTTTTTGCTTTAGGTGCGAACGCCGCTACGGTTTCTACACTGAGTTAGGACATGCTCATCCGAGCGACCTTCAACTAAACCATGAGGACACTATGACGAAAGAACAACTGATTGCCTGGGCCACCTCCCGTATCCGCCGCGCGCAAGAAAGCCTGGCAGCCTTTGCGAAGAAGGTCCTGGAAGACCCGGAAAAGACCGCAGAGTGGGACCTCGGTCTCTACAAGGAAACCGCCGACCTGGTCGTGGCGGAACATGTGCTACATCTGGCGGAAGGGGACTGCAGTTTGACGGTCGTCATCGAGAACCTGCAGGACTACCTCATCGACGGGGCTGTCCGGTTGAATTCGTCGACCAATCCCGGAGCGCGGCTCCTGAGCGAGCAGAAGGTCCGGGCATACAGCGAGGCACTGCGCACCTTCCGTGACCGCCTGAAGTATGCTCAAGAAGCAGAAGCAAAAGCGGCGCCAGCATCTGCGGCATAAGCCTGATTCACAAGCCCACTCTTTAGTGGGCTTTTTTTCGTACTGCCGGCTGTTCGCTATACCGGATAGGACCTCAAAAATTAAGGAGAACAAATGGCAAGTACCCCTCGAGAGAAAACAGTCGGCGCAGTGCACTGGATGCTGCATTGTCGTTCGTGGTTTGGCTTCAGCGAGCCCGCGAAATTCGCTGAGCATCCGGATGGCGGGTTCTTCGCTTCAAAGGCGACCGGCCAGCAGATTCACAGTATCGCCCAGAACGGCTTTACCGAGCCGAGCTAACCCCAAGGAGATGAGCATGAAACTGTTGATGAAAAAAAGCCACTGCTTCGCATTTGCAGTCTTCGCCGGCGCTGCCGGTGGCATGGCTACGATTCAGGTCTTGCGTGCGATGAAGGATGCGTCGGCCTGGTCTGATATGCCGGCCGTGCTGTTGCTCCAAACCCTTGGGTGCGGGCTTCTGGCCATTGCGTTCAACTACACCTGGCTCAGCATGCTCGGGAACGCCGACGCAGCGAAGGATGATGTGTCGGACTACGCGCCGAACCGCAAGCTCCTCCCCGTGTTTGCCCTCACCCTCGGGGCGGTCATCCTGATTACGCTGCTGACCAAGGGTCTGTACGGTTGACGAGTCTTCAGCCCTGTTCTTCGCCCCTGCACTGCAGGGGCTTTTTCACGCTATTCCCTTAGAAAATATAACCATTAAAGGCAAAGGTGCCTAGACAGAGCAGGCCCTTAACCTGAGAAAACTATGACTGCAATCTTCACTCGCGCGTTCTGGCGAAAACTCGATGACTTCGACCGCGTCCTGATGGGTGCGACCGCTGCCCTGTTTGCCATGCTTTCCGTGTATCTCGTTCCGGTAATTTGGAATGCGATGCTTAACATCACCATGCCCGGCCTGGTCGGGGTTCGAGAACTGCTGCTCGTAGCGCTACACCACCAGTTCGAGACCCCGCAAGCCTGTGCCGAAGCCTTTGGTCTTGTCGCGCTGGCTGTAATGATTTTGTTCCAGATGCTAAACGGCCTGCTAGCGGCAACTATCCGTGTTCGCACGCGAGCGCGCAAGGACGGAGCGAAGCTAAAACGCTACAAAGACCCGTTGCTTTACGCGGCTTTCGGAGTGCTCGTCGTGGTGGGCTGGCTGTTTTGTGCCACATTCATTGTCCCCGGTACAAAAAACGGATGGACCCTTGGCGCTAGCGACGTGACAACCATTGGAATTCTAGGCTGCCTGGTCTATGCCATCTTCAGCACGGCGGCTTGCATCGCCTTGGCAGGTGCGGAAATGTGGGGAGACCGGCCTACCGGGGCTATTCAAACGTTCACCCGAGCGAAAATCCTTTTGTCAGTGCTGTATGTGGCTGTTACCTGGTTTGCGCTCGCGGCCATTGGCCTTTGGGTGGCAATGGTTGTGTTCGACCTCATGCTGGCACCGCTCGACGACGAGCTGCCCGTATCGCTAGAGGGCGGCCCTTTCGGCGACATGAAGGCCTAATGCATCAGCCCCGGTTCTCCGGGGCTTTTTGTTGGGGCGGCACCAGTCACTACACTGGATAGGACATCTAACCTGGAGAACTCAATGACCTATCTCGTGAAATTCATGACCGCCTGGAAGGCGCAGTCGGACGGCACTCGAATCGCAAGCAGCGTCGCTTTTGCGCTGGCGCTCATGTACCTGGTCTACTATGGCCAACCGTACCTGCCGAACCTGGGCGTGGTACATCCGTGGCTCCTGGACCTGTTTGGCTCGCGCAAGGCAGTCATTCAAGGCCTCGCGGCCTCCGCGGTCGTCGTGGTCGCCGTCGCTTTAGTGTTCATCGCGTACTGCGGTATGCGCGAGCTTCGTGACGTCACCCCAGCAGAACGGGAGTCAGCCGCCAAGGCTGGGCAAACCGTTGTCATCCTGGCGCGCTTGATGCTGTGCTTCCTCGGAGCTGGCATCGGTATCGCAGACGTGGGGCGAAATGTGTCGCTCACGAGTTTCGATGTATTGAAATTCGTTGTCTTGTCTGCTGCCGCACTGGCGTTCATGGCGTATGTCCTGACCGTGCTTTTCGGGCAGCAGGAGCCCGACCTGCTGGAAAATCCGGTCGCACGGTTTGCTATTCGCGTGGGGTTGGCTTGTGTATGCTTCCTCTGGGGTGGCTACAGCGACTTTACTCTGGCACTCGGCGCCGGCACGCTCGGCCTGATGCTGTTGTTGGTGCCCATTGGCCGCAAGGTTGCGCGCCAAAGGGCGGGATTCGCATACCAGCGGTACGCGTAACGCTTCATTCCAGCCTCGGATTCGTCCGAGGTTTTTCTTTGCCGGCAGTCTGATTGCTAGACTGAGCAGGTCAACACTTGGAGGTTATGATGTACATGCTTAAAACTGGCACCATCTTGTATCATGGCACGGATAACTCGGATTTTGACGAGGAATCGTCGAACCCCAACCCATATAGCTGGTTCTCGACTTCACGAGCCGTGGCAGAGCGGTTTGCAAAGCGTAGCGGAGGCTGGGGAGGCCAGAAGCGCGTTATCGAGTACTGCTTTATCGGGCAGGTTGAGCTTCACGAAATCACTTCGGCCGGCCAGATGCGAGACTTCGCGGAGAAGTACAATATTGACCTCTCGAGTACCGAGGACATGCGTAACTCCGCGGAAGAAGCCGGGATAGACGGCTGGATAATTCCGTCGAATTATCCGGACGGCGACGACATCCTTCTGGGTGAGACGGGTCTTCTCGATTACCTGGGAACGACCCTGCTGGACATCCCGGGCACGTCGCCGCGTCTGGCGTCACGGCCGCCGGCACCGGCTGCCGACGCCATCCTGCGAATGGCGAATAGCTTGGACGCGTGCTCGAGCATTCTTCAAAGTTCGGCGTACACTCCAGTTCGGTCGACGGAGCTGTTGTTGCGGGCGGTTGTCCGCGAGAACCTGCGGCCGCGGGAAGTCGATGGCTTCAACAACCTCATCAAGGACTTACGCAAGTTCGCAAACACCGTCGCAAACCCGGCACGCCAACGTATGCAAGATGCTGCGGCAATGCTGGAGAATCTTAACGACGCCGGCGTCTGCTACTAAGCGTCACTTTCTGTGCGCCAGGAACACGTTGTTCTTGGCGCTTTTTTCGCAGACTCGGTGAGCTGCAGTGGACGGCGCATGGAAGTGGCCATACAATAGCCGGTTCCTGTCTTCCGAGGCAGGTTGTAGTGAGCTAGCACTCGCTGCAAGACAAGTGAAAGTAGGCATCTAAGAGCAGCGTTGCTGCCACCTACAATCCTGTCCCATATGAGGCTGTCCGCAAGGGCAGAAGACTATGCCAAAAATGAAAACCAAAAGCAGCGCGAAGAAAAGGTTTCGCGTTCGTCCGGGCGGTACCGTCAAATCGGGTATGGCGTTCAAGCGTCATATCCTGACCAAGAAAACCACCAAAAACAAGCGCCAGCTGCGTGGCACTCGCAACATCAATGCGTCGGACGTGACCAGCGTTCTCCGTATGATGCCATCTGCTTAATCTCACACTAAGGAGCAAATATGCCTCGAGTTAAACGTGGGGTTACTGCACGTGCCCGTCATAAGAAGGTTCTTGAGCTAGCCAAGGGATACCGTGGCCGTCGGAGCAAGGTATTCCGTATCGCCAAGCAAGCAGTCATGCGAGCCGGCCAGTACGCATACCGCGACCGCCGTAACAAGAAGCGCGTCTTCCGCGCGCTGTGGATTACCCGGATTAACGCCGCTTCGCGTTCGCACGGCATGACCTACAGTGCATTCATGAATGGCCTGAAAAAGGCAGCGATTGACCTGGACCGGAAGGTCTTGGCCGATATGGCTGTCCACGATAAGCCTGCCTTTAGTGTGCTTATCGCGACTGCGCAAGCCACACTTTCGAAATAAGCTGCAAGGCCCCGAGAACCGGGGCCTTTTGTTTTTGAGGGCCGGGTTCTTGCTTACGCTTTGAAGGTCAGAATTGGCGAGAGGCGTGCCACCGGCCGAACTAGCCCCTCCTCGACCTGTGATTGGATGACCGGGCCAATCGGCTTATACGCGCTCGGCGCTTCTTCGATTCGACGCTCTTCTCGCAGGGTGATGCACTCGAACTGGCGCGCCGACAGCGCACCGCTATCCTTCTTCGACTTCCACGTCATCTCCATGCGCGACACCGCGCGGCCCGCGCCATGGCTCGCCGAGCTGGCAAATCGCTCGTTGCCCAGGCCGTCAAGGAGGTAGGAGTCGTCGCCCATCGAGCCAGGGATGAGCAGGGGCTGGCCCGGGTGTGCAGGCGTAGCACCTTTCCGATGAACGTTCCCTTCCTTTTCTGCCAGGACGATGTTGTGCGGGACGTCGCAAACCAGCGGCATCGCAACTTCACCGTAGACCTGGCGAATGCGCTGACGAACCAGCTCCATCACCAGTGCCCGGTTTGCATCCGCGTAGTGCGCAGCCGAGTGCATGGCCGCCAGGTACTCCTGCGCCAGCGGCCCCACTAACCCATACAAGCCCGACTCCGGGTGCTTCAGTCCAGCCGGCCACTCTGCTTTCGCGCGGTCCATCCATCGTTGGCCAACATACGAGCCTACATCTCGGGAACCGGTGTGAACCATAATCGCCAGCTGACCCGGGCGCACCCCGAGTTCGTACGCACGGTGCCGGTCGAGGACCTCTGCAACATGCTGCACCTCCAGGAAGTGGTTACCCGAACCGATATGCGCAAAGTCAGGAGCGCGAATCATCCCGCGGCGCTTGTCCTGCAGGCTCTCCGGCGCGTAGGCCGCATTCCCCTTGATGCTTGAGCCTACGAACAGCTTCTCGGTCTCGGCGGAGACCTGGGAGAAGTCCAACTGAGCGAAGATGCCTTCAGGGGTTTTGCGCATCTCTGCCCAGAAGGCAGCGAGCCCCTCGTTGAACAGCGCGGTCATCGCAGCGGGGGAGGTCGGAACGTTGCGAGTACCCTCCAGAAGGTCACCCTTCAAGAGTGCGATGAGCTGAGGCTTCTTGGCCAAGAACTGCTCCAGGCTCAGGTCCAGGACATGCAATCGCATTCCACAATTTATGTCTTTGCCAACACTCTGCGGGATGACCATGTCGTGACTGGTGACGAGCACGCTCCCGACCGGGATTTGCTCGCCCGGGTGGAAATCCGGGGTCGCACAGGCCTTACAGACATGCCCGCCGTTCGGATGGCGAACGCCGGCGAAGGCCAAGAGCTGGCTCAATGCTTTTGCCTCTAGTGGGAGGGTGTCCGGAAGGAGGATTTCGGCAGTCACGTCGGCTCGCGTGTTTGATGCGACGCGGACGATGTTGCCGTTTCGTTCTGCCACGATGCCGTGGCTTGCCAAGGCTTTCGCCAGGCGGGTGTTCGATTTTTGAGTTTTCATTTGGCTGCTGTAGGTGCGTGAGAAAGCGCGTCCCCTTCGGGACGGTTTCTTCAGAGGCAGCAGCCAATACAACGAAGAGAGTGAGTAGTATACGTCCGCCTTTTATATTTGGCAACAGGCGTGTTCTTGCCGACGGCTTCCGACTCGGCCGAAGCTTAGTTGACTACACTTGGGAGGACAACCCACTTCCAAAAAAGGACCTCAGATGAGCAACTCGAATCCCTCTAACTCCCGCCACTGCGTTGACGCAGCAATCGCATTCGCTAACGCTCCGCAGCATGGAGGCAGCGGCTATCACCTGCGCGTCACGCTCAGGTCTGGCGAACTCGTTGAAGGCGCCGTCAGCGGCTTCGACAATCAACACCCGGACGTCCTGTTCTTGGAGCTCCCTGTGGACCTGAATAGGGAGACCGAGGTCTTCCTCGACAAGCACGACATTGTGAAGGCTGTCGTAGTCTGGTAATCCTCTAATTCCGCCGCGCCCTCCTGGGTGCGGTTTTTTGTATGCGGCGCAGCTGGTATACTGTGCACTTCATCGGAGGGAACATGCGGCAGTATTCTCTAAGCACACACGCAATACAGCGGGTTCTTGAGCGAACACCGCGGGTGCCGGCCTGGCTGATGGATGTGCTCGGCAAGAAGCAGTTCGCGCAGCTGCAGTTTGGCGGCCCCGCCCGGCGGCACTATGCCCTCGTCTATGACGCTCTTGCAGACGAATATTTGGTGGCAATTCTATCGAAACGTGACCCGAAGGTCGTCACAGTCCTAACGCAGAGCCAATACGAAAACGTGCATGGTCCTGTGCCGCAAGTATTGCGACAGCTTGCGAAGTTGGCGAGGGCCCAAGAATTCGAGCCTACCCCGGAGGCTCCCAGCCCAGCGCCACGAACCCCGTGGTCCTGTCGCTGGACGGCTAAGCTTGTGGTAAGAGGACTCCACCGGAGCCGCAAATTGATAGTGGCGCTTGACACCGCTTGGCGGCAGGAGTGCCTCCGGAAGGCGTGGGTGCTGGTCTCCTGCGTAGACCCGCACCGCAACATTCAGCTCAACTTTGAGTTCCAGGCGGTCGCGCTGTGCTCAACCGACGACTTTCAGCGTTGGCTTCACGACGCACTTCTCGCCCGAGGGGAGAAGGTGGTCCAGCTCGAAACTGTTTCACTCGCCAGTAGTCATGAAATGAATGTCAGGCTAGACGTCACGAACGTCGTCATGAAGGAGTTAGCAGGAGCGTGAAAGAAAAAATCCGCGGAAGCCTAAGCTTTCGCGGATTTGGAATCATAGCGGATTACGACTGTTGAGTGTCGAGATACACCTGGTCAGTCGCTGCTTTAGCAAGCGCATACTCTGCGCGGGCTGCAGCGTCACGGGTTGGGTAGGTGAAGTCGCCTTCGCCGCCAATTTCCTTAAGCCTCGAGTCACAGACGATTCGCCATTTTTTGTCCGGGTACTTATCGCTGACGCAACCAACGTGCCCTTGCGGATAGCGAACATTGCTGACGTACCAGCCGCTGTCCTTCCAGGGCGAGTAGCTCGGCTTCCAGTCGGCCGGAGGGCCGTTCGGGTCGAGACGCTTTCTCCAGGACTTGCGCAGCTCGGCCGCATGGGCGATAACGTCCGGGCTCTTAGCAGGTTCTTCGCCCAGGTATTCCGCCTTGATGTCAGAGTTACCCAAGCCGTTCCAACGGTCTACTTCGCGCTGCGCGGCTCCCACAGTTTTGTAGCGGTCGATGAACGTGGTGCCGTCGGCGCGCGTGAACAGGACTTGGTGCCGGAAGTCGTACTCGGACAGCTCCTCCGGGTACACGGCGACGCCGTCGACCCAGTTGAACTCCGCATACTCCGCACACCAATCACTACCTTGGCTGGACCACTCAATCTGCGCCTGGCGAGCATCATCGCCCGTCAAGTACAGCTCGTGGAACACCTGGTTGCCTTCAGGGTTGCGGAATATTAGCTCGTGACGGTAGTCGAAAATGCTTGCGCCCGGGGTCTCCGAGAATCCTACTTTCGCTTTCGCCTGTTCTGCTGGCGCTGCCGGTACTGGTACAACCGTCTGGTTCTGCTTGGCGTTTAGTATCGCCCAGCTCTTTTCGCCTTCCACGCGGGCCATGACTTCGACACACGCTTGATGATTGAGCACTATGCCTTTATCGGCGAGCGCTGCCCGAAGTGCCTTAGCTTTCGCCTTGACAGCTTTTTCAGAGATTACTGGATGCATGAGGGTTCCTTGGTTAAGCAAGGTCTGTTGAAAGATTCGAGGTGCGTCCATTGCCAGAAACAAGACCTTGGTTAAAAGGAGCTCGTGGCATTGCTGATATCGGATTCGACATTCCCAGGACGGGAGGACGCGACAAGGCTTTCCGATGGCCTACACCGTGTAGATACTACAGGGGGGAGACCGCCGGCTCAAGGGGCGCCGGCGAAATGACTACTTCACGCTGGCGAGGAGCCAGTCCTTTACTTGGTTGGCCACGGAGAGGTTGAACAGCATCCCGGTATGGGACACGGGCTGCACTGAGGCCGTCGCACCCGGGTAAAGCGTTTCAGCCACTGAAACCGTTCCGTCGTTTGGCTCTCTGAACCCGCAAACCATGCGGCCAAGACCCATCGAGCGTGTGCCGCTAAGCGTAAACACTGGGGCAGGGGCGAGCGGCTTGTTTTCCAGCACAGCCCAATCGGCGAGGGCCTGACCGATTCTCGAGCGTTTCCCTCCAGTGAGCTTGCGGAGCACCCGGGCGGCGGCCGCGCCCTGATAGGGGCTGCCTAGCAGCACCACAGCCGAGAGAGGAGCAGAGACGCACCGTAACGAGGCTTGGAGCGCCACGAGACCGCCAAGGCTGTGTCCGACAAGGGCGACGGGTCGCGAGTCTGAGTTCAACACCTTAGCAAGCCGACTCGCGGCCGTCTCCAGGTTGCCTGTGACAGTGTTATACGCAAAGCACTCCGCATCGAAGCCGGCGGCCCGTAGCTGCTTTTCAAGAAAGCGCATCGCATGGCGGCCCATGAAGAGGCCATGCACTAGGACGATTCGCGAGGAGTTCGGTGAGGTGACAGTCATTCTTCGTTTAGCAAGTGGGTTTATTTGAGAGATTTGATGGATTTGCCTATACAAGCCAACCTATCATCACTTTGAGACCATTAATGAAGTACTCCAAAACAGTCGCCTTGGCGATTCTCTTGAGCCTCGGCGCGGCGCACGCCCAAGCAGGACTCGTGTTCCGGGTGTTCGCCAAAGGCGTGCGCGTGGATGCCAGTGCGACCCCAGCCCCGGGGCAGCCAGCATCTCCCCCCGCGCCCGTTGAGCCTGAACCTGAACCGACACCGCCCCCGGCTCCGCCGCCGCCCAAAGACCCGTACCGCGAACAAGTGGTGCTGCTCACCCAATTCAACGGGGCAGAGGGGGCTCGAGCATTTGACGAAGCGTCCGGAGTCGCAGGTGCTGGGGCCGCGACGGGGACAGCAAGGCTTTCAGCACAAAGCGCGTTGTTCGGCGGGACGTCCTTACTTTTGGATGGCGCCAGCTCGGTCACCTATCAGTACTCGACGTTTGTTGATGCGGTAAAGGATTTCACGGCGGAGTTCTGGGTCCGAAGTAATGTGAAGGGGACAGGCGCTTGGGCGAACCCGATGTGCGGCGGTCTTTGCTTCTCAAAGTTCGACGGCGGCTGGGGCTCTGGGTATGGTAACGGCGCCATCTACACAAATGACCTCTATTTCGAACCCTCGGGGGGAGGCAACTACCAAAAGCTCATCATCGCACGCAATGGTCAGTGGAATGACGGGCAATGGCACCACGTCGCGGTTACCCGCTCGCAGGGTGTTCTCCGCGGATTTATTGATGGCATGCAGCCGATGCCGAGCATGAATGCTGCGTGGGCGTACAAGAGCGCACCCGTTACCCTAGGTCGGGCCATCAATGGAGGCCTGGACGATGCGCGAATCACGTACGGTGTCGCACGCTACACCGCCCCGTTCACGCCGCCTAGCACTGACTTGACATACTAAGCGGGGACGATTGAAAAGCCGACCTGAGGGTCGGCTTTTCTCTGTTACGCCACGAGGTACTCGACGGCATGTGCTTCGGTAGGCAGCGGCGGCTCCCATCGAAACAGCATCTCCTCGATTGCCTGGTTTGTGAGCGTCGTGTCTCGCTTAGTGTTTCGGCTGAAGAGCACACTTTCGGGCTGCTCGAGGTACTCGATGTTGACCTGAGCATGGTAGTCAAACAGCAGGCCTAATGTCTTACTCCGCAAGAGCGGGGAAATATGCGTCGCGTTCCAGATGAACGGCTCCTTACGGCGAAGCAGCTCTCGCGCCCTTTCGGTGACGAGGTGTACTGCGGCGCCGGCCGCGTTACTGCCATGCTTGACCTTTAACTCCCGGCGAGCATCGTCGAACGACAGGACGGTCCGCCCACCCGCAATCTTGGCCACCCGGGTGTCTTTCCCCGAAGCCGGCAATCCCGCCATCATGAGGACCTCTGAACCTGCTTCCTGGTGGAAGGCATAGTCTGGGGAGATGTCCGCGCCTCTAAAATAGGCCACCTGCGTGTGTACATCAGCAAATTTGCGAGGAGTGCCGTAGCAGCCTTCTTCGCGAGCCATCTCCCGGAACAGTTCGATGTCTACAAGGCAGTCTGCCTGCTTCTCGTAGATTCGGCCGCGCATGTCTGCCTCTGCTACCGCACTGAGCAGGCGCAAATCTAGCTCGTGCGAAAGCTTGCGAACGAGGTACTCAGCGCTTTGCCCTCCTTTGTTTCCAGCGATGGCAAAGAACGGGAGCTGGTGCACCGAGATGATGCGGCAAATAGCCTCCCGCAGCGCGAAGGGAACACCGGCGCGCCACAACAGGACACGGACATCCAGAGCGCCGCGGCGCGAATGCCCAGGCTGTCCGATTTTGCCGGTAACCTCGTCGATGACAGTCGTCTCCGGCTTCGAGATGTCGTGCAGCAGCGCCGCATAGAACAGAACGAAGCGTTCGGCCGCCGTCGATTGTTCGTAATCAGTGCTGTTGACCAGCTCCGTGACCACTAAAATCGTATGTATCCAGCAGTTCCCTTCGGCGTGAAAATATTTATCTTGAGGCGTGGTCGCCAATAGGCGGAGCCGAGGAATAGCTTCCCAGCTCCACGCGAGGTCAATCGAGGCGCCAGGCTCTGGGACCTGGGCTAGCAGCATTTTGTAAGTCAACATGTTACGTTCCTTTCGGTACAAACAGGCCTAGCTTTCCGCCAAGAGCAAGCGCTTTACGTGCTCCCGTGTCGTGGAAGAGTGGCCCGGGCTCCCGCATGCCGTCCGGCCGCACGAGATTTCCCCATTTATCGTAGATACGGTTGGCATCAAAGCCTGGAGGAAGGGCAGGGGTTTCAATCCCCGCCGCTTTTCTTACCTCCTCAACCGACAACACCGTCGTTTCGCAGTCCCAGTGGTGCTTTTCGCAGACAGCTGCCCCGTTGGAGAGGAAGTACCCCAATGTGCCGGGATACAGCTTCCGCTCCAGGATGTGGTGCGCGTCGACCGCCGGCAGCTCGCAAAACACACATTTGCCACCGCTTCGGGCTAGCACCTTCCGCTCAAAGACCTTGCGGTCTAATACCGGCTCCATCACAGCTCCGTCACAGTTTTGACGCCGCGGTCGGCCCACGTCATCGTCAGGGTTGGCGAGAAGATGTCGGCACCCGGCGCCAGCTGATTCGGGATGAAAGGCTGCTGGGAGTGGTGCACCTTCGAGTCGAGGATTGCTTGCACGAAGTCGTGTCGAACAAATTTGTAGCGCTCGACTACCACCCCGTTCTCCTCGACCTTGATGTACAAGCCCTCCATCAGGTCCGACTTGTCGGCCATCGCCCACGCCTTAGCTAAGTCGTATCCCTCGCGGGCGACGACTTGTTCAAACCGCTCGCGCCACTTTTCGGTCTTTGCGTACGACATCCCGATGAGCTCGAGCAGGTCCTCAAGCCTTTTTGGGGCGATGCCCGCGTACAGGACCGGTACCGCCAGTACCGGGGCGTTGGCCAGGATGCGGCCACGAGTTTCCGTGTCCAAAAAAGCCTCCTTGCTTCGGTCCCAGATGTCGAACTCGTTCCAGTAGTGGGGCAGGGCGTCATAGAACACCGAATGCTTCTTGTGCATCCACTCGCCGTACGCGATGTAGCGGTCCTCGAGGCAGGCAAGGAGCGCATCTTCGTGCGCGCTCGCCCATCGCTTGAAGAGGTTGAACTGTCGTTCCATGCCGCCGCCGGACAGGTAGTGCCCGCGCGATTGCAAGAGCAGCTCTGCACCCTCCGAGAAGCTGGCGCCGGCCTGGCCGCCGTCAATTTTTTCCTCGACAACGATGTATCGACGAGCGATACGCGAGTAAGGAATTTGGTCGTAGCCCTCGTCACCTTTTTGCAGGCGCGACCCTTGCAGGTGCGGGGTACGGTCGAACTTTTTCAGTTCCAGATTTTGCAGGAATTTGGTCGTCATGATGTTGCTCCAGTAGGGGGTAGGAGCCGACGACAGCGGGGATTGCAGGCTTGGGCCTGTTTACGGAAACCACGAGGCAAGGGTGCCTGTGGCCACTACGCTCGAGGGATTTGAGCGCAATTCGAGATGCAAGTGCCTACCGGGCAGGAAGCCCAGCCGGAAATTCCGTTTATCGTCAGCAGGTGATTTGGCTGCGTATAGGCACGTCGTTCTCGATTCTTTAAGTAAGGGTGGTGAAACTATTCCAACAGTATACGTACCGAATCTTATATGAGCAACTAAAATTTTAGTCGGCCACCCAAACTGTGGCAAAAACGCAATTAACGGAAAGAGGGTAGGCGCCGCGCACGCCGTGACAAAAAATGCAATTAACGGAAAGTGCGACAAAAATCAGAACCGGCCGCCAGAACGGCCGAAGCGCCGAAAACGCAATTAACGAAGCGCGGCACGCGAAAAAGCTTAACCTAGCCGCGGATTTGCGTACTGCATACTTGGCTCCGCAATCTGCTCAATGCGAACTGCAGTACCAAGGCACGTTGCGAGCAGCATGCCCGTTCCCATCGAACCGGTTTCCATGTCAATTGCGATGACCGCATTCGCGCCGCGTTTCTCAGCGTTGAGGGCCATCTCCTCGACGGCGACGCCTATCGCATCGTCCAGGCTTCGTTCGTACCCTCTAACACGGCCGCCGGCGACGTCGCGTAGGCGGGCAAAGAAATCCTTCATGAAGTTGGCGCCCATGACGCTCTGGCCGCTAACGAGCCCCAGGTAGTCGACAACCTTGTAGCCCTCCAATTTTTCCGCAGTCAAAAGCAGTATGCCGGTACGGTCTTGGACGTCTTTCACAGGCGCTCCCTTGCAGTGATTGTAAGACTCTGTATAGGGACAGGTGAGACAGTGCCCGGGCCGTCGCATATTTAGCCGTGGTGGCTACACCGGAAAAGAGAGGTTCAAGCTACAGGAACCTCCAAGAGCAACCACCTTCGGAGCCAATCATGCTTCCAAAAAACGACGACCGCATCCCGCTGTGTGTGCCGACCTGGGACGAGAAAGAGGTCTTTGACTTGGGCGGGGAGTACGCCAAGGATATCGGCTTCTATATCCCGACAAAACACAACTTCCCCGACGACTTCTTCACCTGGCTACCTCGACGCTACAAAGATACGGTCAATCCCCCGTACCTGGTGCCAGAGATGCTGCCAGTGACCACATGGGAAGACAACCTGCGAACCCGTTTGAAGCCGGAGCACTGGGACCGTCTGCGACGCTACTGCTATCGCGCGGCCGGCGGCAAGTGCGAGATTTGCGGCTGCGCGGGCTCCAAGCCTCTCGAGTGCCATGAGGAGTGGAAGTTCGATGACGTGGCCAAGGTTCAGAAGCTCAAGCGGCTCCTGGCGCTGTGCACCCTCTGCCACAAGGCGCACCATCTGGGCTTCGCGCGACGCGCTGGAATCTATACCGAAGTCCTCGACCATATTAAGTGGGTGAACGGGTGGACCGATGCCGAGCTGAACCCGGCCTTGGACGCTGCCGAAGAAGTCTGCAACGAGCGCTCGGAATATCAGTGGACGCTCGACATCTCCTGGGTGTTTAGCCCGAATGGATACCGCTATGTCTGAAACCCGAAGGCCCGAAGCACGCCCGGCAAACTGGCTAACGCATTTGCTTGCGCAAGCGATGGCGGCCGCGGCGAATCGGCGACGTGAGGTCTGGAGCGATTCATTTTACGCAGACGAAGCCAAAGCAGCACTTGCGGGTGCCAGCATACCGGACATGCGTCTCGACGACCTGCTCGCGCTGGCGCTACCCGGCGAGACCGAGATGCTTCGGTATCCGAAGTGGCAATTCGAACCTGTCGTGCTCCGACAGCTGGGCCAAATTCTATTGCAGCTCGAGCACCTGAGCGAATGGAATCGTCATGCTTTCTTTACAGAGGAGCACACACTCCTCGGGATGACGCCACTGAATGCGCTGAGAGCCGGGCAGCGTGACCAGGTTCTCCAGGCAGCCATCGCTACGAACGAAGATTACTGACGTAAGCACACCAAAAGATGCTTGCTGTTTAACAATAGAGGTGGGACGTCTTACAAATTTGTTCACTGGTCTCTACACGTGCTATGCGGACATCCGCCGAGACTAGGAGGACTATTTTGAAAACGTTTTTTGAATTCACATCTACGGCTTTTCCTGACGATGCTGCCAGTGAAGATACGGTTCAGGAACAAGTCTACGGCCGGCGCCTCGCCGAATTTGTGGCAACAAAGCTTAGAGCGGCCGGCTATAACGTCGCTGACGTGTACGCCGAAGATTGGGGCTGGGTTGTTGAGCTCGTCAATGCAGAATTCCCTTTGTGGGTAGGCTGCATTGGCTTCTCTGCCGACCCGACCAGCTTCATGTGCTTCATCGAGCCGTCACGGGCCTTCGTTCAACGGTGGTTCCAGAAGCTACCGACCGCGGGTATCGTCGAGCCACTCGCGGACACCCTTGAAGGGATTCTTCGTGCGAAAGCGACCGAGTTCGTCCGGCGAGAACCCTAAGCATCCCCTCGACAGCCCCTGGTTAGCCATACCAGGGGTTTTTGTTTGCCGACCAGGTGCATTAGGGGTTTCGCCCACGTTAGCTGTACAGCTAAAGTACCTCCTTCACCTAAAGTAGCGCCATCCTGACGATGCGTTTCCAACTGGGATGTGTTATGGCGCCGGCAAGTCGCTACACTAGGTAGGACAACCACAGACGATAAATTATGAGTATTCAAGAACAAGTAAAATCCGAAGCGAATACGCTAACGGAGTACCTCGCGACGGTCGGCAAGCGACTGAAGCATACGCACGCCCTGGAAGCGATTGCCCGAATCAGAGGGTATCCGTCCTGGGCCGAACTGCGCACCGCAAACCCAGACCCAGTCGCCTAAGCCTAAGCACAGGCAGCAACGCCTTGATTCACCCGCCTCCAGCTCCCGAGCTCGAGGCGGTTCTTTTTGGGTGGTGCCGGCAACAAAAAAGCCCGCGGCTTTCGCACACGGGCTCGTCGGACGCCGGCTCAATTACATCAGGGCGCCGTTCAGCATCAGCTGCTTGATGATTTGCGGACCCCAGTGGAGGAACGCAGCGCCGGCGATGCCGGTCAGCGCAGGCATTGGCGAGTTCTTCGCCACACCGATTGCGCCGCCCATCACCAGCATGGTGGTCGCCAGGCCGACGCCCAGTGCGCCACCTGCCCAGCCGTCAACGGTCTGATAGAAGGTGTAGAAAGCGTCGTTGCTGTCGACGGTGCCAGCCATTGCGGCGATTGGTGCGGCCGAGAGGGCGACGCCCATCAGCACGGGTTTCAAGTATTTCTTGTAGTTCATGATGAGTCCCCTTCGGTTAGGTGTTGTTAATGCGTGTAGCTACCGGTCACCGATTTTTCAGGGGCAGATGAAAAAAAAAATAGTTGGAAGAGAGCCGCCAGAAGGGCGGCTCCGAGGGCGGCTTAGAGAACGGCGCCGTTCAGCATCAGCTGTTTGATGATTTGCGGTCCCCAGTGCAGGAACGCTGCGCCAGCGATGCCCGAAAGGGCCGGCATTGGCGAGTTTTGAGCAACTCCGATGGCGCCGCCCATGACCAGCATCGTGGTTGCCAGGCCGACGCCGAGCGCACCACCGGCCCACCCTTCAACGGTCTGATAGAACGTGTAGAAAGCATCGTTGCTGTCGACGGTTCCGGCCATCGCTGCAAACGGAGCCGCGAGTAGGGTGGCGCCCAAAAGAGCGGTTTTTGCGTGTTTTTTGAAGCGAGACATAGTGGTCCTCCTTAGGGTGATGGTTTGTGTAGACACCAGTGCTGAAAACCGGCGCCTAGCGCGCCACTAGCGAACCAAACGTTCACCTCATCTAAAGGAACTCGAGATGATTCCAGGATGGCCTGGACATCAACAGGGGCCGCGCTCGCAAGGGATGGCAGCGCCACGAGGGTTACCCCCAGCGCTAGCATCTTTTTGCAGTTTTCTAGGTGAAAAGACATAGTGGCTTTCGCAATGGTCGTATTGCGTATAGCCACTGCAGACGGCAGCGAAAAAGGCTAGAACAAGCTGGGCTGTCCGTTGACCTTAAGGTCTCCCGCAAGAGATTTCTCAAACCCAGTAATCAGGTTACGAATGAAGCGAGAGTCTCGGCCGGCTCCTTCCCAAGACTGGAAGCTCTCGGAGCGTGCGTTCGTGAAGTGTGAGCACGCCTCAAGGAATGCGATGCCGCCGCGAGAGACGACTTCTTGGAGAAGTGAAGGGTGTTGGTCGAACTTGTGTGCGATGAGGTCGGCCATCAGCGCATCGTCGCCGGCGATGTCGCCAGTAGCGAGCACGTTGAACGCGAGCTCGACATCCGGGTACGCTCTGTTATGGAAGGCAACAGGGTAGCGCGTGTCAATGCAGCCCTTGCGCTTGGCCATCTCGGTCGGATTGGTAAGGGCGCCACCAAGGCCTTGCTCACCGCTAAAGATGTTGATGCCGTCCACAAAAATCCTTCGCGAGTTGAATGGGACTCCTGTCTAGCGTATGAATTTATCGCAGTGGTTGCTGCCAAATCAGCAACGGGTGAGTATGCCTCCAGACAAAAAAATCCCGGGTCGCGAACGACTCCGGGATATGAATTACAGTGCTGAGGCGGCTGCTTCGGCAGCGCGTTCTGCTGCAAGCAGAGCGCGGACATGATTCAGATGCTCTTCCGTTTGCGGCACGCCAGCGCGGTTCACTTCCAGGAAGATTTCATAGAAGTCTGCGCGGGTGTACTGCTCCGAGTCGAGGTCAGCGTACTGTGCCGTACGCTGCAGGACAGTATTACGGTCTTCGCCGCTCATCTCATGCCAGTACACACCGCGGTAAGGCAGCACCGACATCACTAGCTCCAGCAACGTACTCAACCGCTGCTTACCGTCGAGCAGCTCATCTGACTGGCCGTCATGATGACGAACGAAGATGAAGTTGCCCAGTGGGCGGCCGGCGAACAAGGTGTCCAGGTATCGGTCCTTGTCCTCCTGCGTCCAGACGTACTCTCGCTGGTAGTCAGGATTGTCCCTGACGCCTTCGAGATACATGCGGCGGAGGAGGGCGCCTAGGGGAGTGGCCATATAGGTCTGCACGCTGTACGACGGTGTGTACGCGAGACTTGCCGCAACCGAAGGCACGACGGGAAGCACCGACATCCAATGCCATGCGTTCATGGTCAATGGCGCGTCGCCACCGCCGCGCGGTTTGTCACTGCGGTACTCGAGAACAAGCACTTCGCCGTCCTCGAACACGCCGACCACGACCGCACCGAGATGCTGGCCCACCAAAGCAGCTTGGCCAACCTGCAGCTGACGAGCTGGCGGAACCGAACGTCGGACCAGAGGATAGGTGTCGCGATTTTGGCAATATCGTCGGTACGTATCCTCAATCTGTTCTTCCCGGGTCAATTCGCGCTTGAGAAAACGTGCCACTTCGGCGTCGTCGACCTTGCTGTAGCTGATAACGCCATCCAGGGGAACACGTGTCTTTTCGACCGTTGGGTCATCTGTCACGTACGTCCACCAGCGCTTGCCCTCGGACTTTTCGTATTCGCGCCACTCTGCGATGACTGCGCCTCCCGTACTTGTGTTGGCTTTGTAGAAGCCTTGACGAGCAGGGTTGCCCTGTTGGGTTGCGCTACCCCTTTTGATTTCGTTAATTGCCATACTGTTCCTCGTTAAAAAAGTTGTCCTATGCAGTGTAGGAACACCACTAGAAGGCTAACCCCTACTGGCTACACCTCGATTATCCGCATTCGAGATTCGCCATGCCCATTATTCGGGCCCATGACCAGTTTTACACTTGCTCTGAAACCGCACGATATTGCGTTGAACAGGTGTTGGCGCTACCCTGCTGCCGCGACCCCGACATTGTATTCTTGGAGCCATCGGCTGGCGCCGGAGCGTTCTTGGAGTTGCTGCCTGCAGACTCGCGCCTGGGGTTGGACATCGAGCCGCGGCACCCTGAGGTGCTCGAGCAAGACTTCCTGGCTTATGAGCTTCCCGACACACTCGCGCACCGGCCCGTTGTCGTCGTAGGCAATCCACCTTTCGGGCGCAACGCTAGTCTTGCCGTCCGATTCGTGAATCAGGCCGCGCGCATTGGAGACGTCATCGCGTTCATCTTGCCTAAGACGTTCCAGAAGACAAGTACCGTCCGACGGCTCGACCCGCACCTGCACTTGATTGCTGAGTACGAGCTCCCAGCATTCTCTTTTGTCTTCGAAGGCAAGCCGTGGGATGTGCCGTGTACGTTCCAAGTCTGGGAGCGCCGGGACGAGCTACGCGTCGACGAGGAGGGTGTCTTTACGCATGATGACTTCACGTTCGTTCGGCGAAGCGAAGCCCAGTTTGCCGTCAGGCGGGTCGGTCGGTCGGCCGGCATCGTGATTCGCGATTTCGCAAATTACTCCCGCATGTCCCACCATTTCGTAAGGGCACATGACCCGGAAGCTGTCATCGACGTTCTGAACCAGGTCGACTGGACGGCAATTCGGACCCGTACTGCCGGCGTGCCCTGCGTAGGCAAGGAAGAAATCGTTCGGATGTATTCAGCACAAAAAGCAAGCACGGCCGCCGCTGTCGAGGCGACGCCCCATTTCCACATTGAGGACTAAAGAAGATGAATATTTTCCAGCTGGAGCAATACAAAGGTTCCCGTGACTACGTGCGACTGGCAGAGTTGGCCATGACGACAAGCGTCATCTGCCTCGTTGATTACCAGGACTGCCGAGATGTCGCCCATACGCTTTTCCTGGATGGCGGAGACGTGAAGTCTTGGCAGGTCAGCGCCAGGGGCATCTCGTACATCTCGGCGTTCGATACCGAGCAGTTCATCCGGCGCTGCGAGGCACTCAATGTCGAGTTCTTGGAGCCAACACAGGTTCTTTCGGCGCCGCGGCCTGAGCCCCTTCACGGCTTCCTGGGATTGGCTGAAGTCGGGTAGACTGCGGTTGTCCATGTCTAGGCCGGCGCTGCCTATACAAATCAGGACAACCACTTAAGGAACGAACCATGACGGCACAGAACCAGAACATCGACATTGAAGCGCTGAAGGAATCCGGGGACATCGTTGAATGCGCCGGCTGTGGAGAGCTCTCCGCCTACGCCTGGCAGTTTGTCGCTGACAAGCCCTCGTACTCCCGGCTGTGCTTCGAGAAGGGTGAAATCGCTCACGTCGGCGCCTGCAGCGGCTCGGAATGGGAATGCGGACACTGCGGCGCCAACAACGTCGAGGCGGACTCCCAGCTGCTCGCGGAGGTCTATACGCACATCGCGCCAGAAGACCGTGTCGCAGCATTTTCATAACCGAGGTTGACTACAGCGGGTGCCGTGGTTCGCTTCGGCACTCAAGTCAAAGTTATTTCCGGCAGGGCTTCTGTGAAGCTCTGCCTTTTTGTTTGGTCAAAGAAAACGCACCGGGGGAACCGGTGCGTGGAATGACCCTTACGAAGGGTAGTAGCAGCCTCGTTCGGTCAGGCTGACCGAGCTAAGGTTGTTGGCCAAGAGGTCGTCGTGCGACAGGTAGTTCTCTGCCGTGCCCAGGATGGTATCCAGGAAGTTCTTGTTCACCGCCAGGAAGCGAGCATCGTAGTCGATGGCGTGGAAATCGAACCGGTTACCCGAGGGAAGTTCGATACCGAAGCCTTCGTTGAGGTTGAAGAACAGGGCGCCCTTCGCGAAGTCCAGACGAACCGACTCGTGGTAGACCGATTCGGCCAGCGCGCGGCTGCCCATGAACCGGAACGTAATGCCGGCGTCGGCCAGGCCTTGCACCTCGTAGAACTCGTAGCCGTCGGCCATCTTTTCGGCCTTCAACTTGTTGGCGCCGAACAGGAAGCGAACCAGGTCAATCTCGTGACCGAAGTGGTCGCTGAGAAGGCTGCGGTCCTTTTTCCAGGCATCGGTGACTTCGTGATACCAGAAGCTGAAGTCGAAATGCTTGAGCGGGCCCCACTGCTCGACGAGTGCCGGCAGCTGGGCTTTGAGCGCCATGAACGGTGGGTCGAAGCGACGGGGATGGCAGCTCGACACGACCAGGCCTTTTTCGCCGGCCTTGTACAGGATTGCCGTCAGCAGGGCGGCGTCGTCTTCCGTCACCGAAATCGGCTTCTCGCAGAACACGTGCAGGCCTTGCAGTACGGCCTGCTGCAGCTGTTCGGTATGGAACTGGTCCGGCGAGCTGATGAAGACTGCGTCCAGGCCAGGGTGAGCCAGCAGTTCGTTTGCCGAAGCGAACGACTTGAGCTCGAGGCCGAAGTTGGTCTGCAAGTCGATGAAGGCCGCCGGCGACGGGTCGAAGGCGCCAACGAAGTCCAGGGCATAGCCCGATGCAGCCAGGGTCAGCAGGTGTTTGAGGTGAGCTCGGCTCTGATGCTCGCCGAGGCCGATGAATGCGATTTTGAGGGTGCGTGCCATACGTTCTCCAGTTGTTGAGTTGTCCTATCTCGTATAGGCACTGGGACACGCCGCGCGGAGCGTACACTGGGACGATGTTCGCTAGACAGGGTAGGACACTTAACCGGAGAACATAATGGCAATTCAAGGAATCATCCAAGGCTTCGCAAATCCAGCGGATATGCGCAAGAACGTCGTGTTGGTTGGTCGTGGCCCAGAGTACATACTGCTTGTCGATGGTGCACCGACGGCAACGCATCGGGACCTGCCTGAGGCATCGCCCGCGTTTCACGCTAAGGCCCGGGAGCTTTGTCAACCCGACTGGCTGCAGGTTCAGGAGGTCCGCAGCAATAACGTCAACTCGACCTCGGAAGTAGTGAGGGTCGGTAGCTTGCGTTTCGCGGACGTTCTCGCGCTTGACCAGGACGACTAAGCTCTGTCATTGCATCATTTAACCTCCGCTCGTGCGGAGGTTTTTTTTCGCTCAAAGTGCAATCGAGCGGCATATTTACCCAATCTCAAGCGTACACCCAAAAAAGCAGCATGGGAGTACTCTCCAGAGGAGTAGTATTTGAGATACTGACTTTTCGGAGAACGCTATGCAGATGCCCCCTTTCGCCGGCGCCGGCAGCAATCCGGCACAACGCATGCATTGGCTTATGGTCCCCTTCTCAGACATCGTGGACCTGTACAAGGCTCAAGTATTGAAAGTTCAGCGCAACCACGTGCGCCGAGCTCAGACCTCACATCACCTTAGCGAGTCGGACATACCAGTGCACATGAATTTTACAGCCGGCCGTACACCGGATGGAAAGCTCAAGCTAGTGGACGGATACACCCGAATCACCAAAATCTTGAACGGAGAAAAGCCGGCTCCCGACACGGTATGGCTCGGGATTGTGGATTGCGCAAACGCCGCAGAGGTCGAGCAGCTCTATGACGCGATGGACAGTCGTGACGCAGTCAAGCGCGGCCGAGATGCGTTTGAAGCCGGTTTGCGACGCGCTAACCTGCTGGAGAAGCTCGAAAGCCCGGTGTTTGTCCGAGGCCAGGCAGTGTCAGCGATTTTGGCCGCAGCAGGCCACAACGACACCCGCAAGGCCACTTGGGAGCTTCGTCGAGGTATTTCCATCCTGGACAAGCTTCACATTCGCTCGGGCCGAAACGGTGTTCCTTCCGGGGCACTGGCCGCGCTTCTACTGCTCGCGACACATGAAGTTGATTCGGGACAGGTACAACGGTTCGCCGCGGCGCTAGAGCACCCTGAGGCAGTTCCCCCGGAGTCCAAGAAGGAGCAGGCCGGCGCCATCGCGTGTGCCGTGAAGCTGCAGGAGAGGCGCGAGCAGGGGGCTCTTTCTGGGAAGAACGTCGGACCCCTCATGGAGATGGTGCTAGGCTACTGGAGCTGGCAGAACCGCGGAGGGAAAGGCGCAGCCAAGCCGATGACGCGGGATGAGTACCTTCGGCTTAAGCCGAAAGGTGCGGGCACCACACAACAGGCGGGAACGCACCATTGAACGACAGGCTGGCGCAGGCATCAGAGGCCACAAAAAAACCGCCACAAGAAACTGTGGCGGTCGAATGATTACAAGTCGAAGAGCGCTTTGCAGAGAGCTTCGCGTTCGTCGGTGTTGAGGCTTCCAGATTTCACAAAAGCCCAAACCGCCGGCCGGTCATTGCACATGTGCGGCGCGTCCGGAACGCAGAATTGAACGCTTGGGAACCGTGGCTGCAGCGCTGAAATACCTTGCAACAGGTAGGCGACGACCTCAGCATGGGGCTTGAGCTCTCTGCCTTCGTAGTCCTCGATGTTGGCCGCTTCGCTCTCTTGAGAGATGTGCTCAATCTCGAAGTACACTCCAAGCTCACCGTCTTTCCGACCTATGAACGTCGTCTCGTCGAGCATCTCCGAGCGAAGTTTTTCCAGCAAAGGCTGGTCCAGGCTCAAAATTGCCAGGCCCGGCTTCGTCTCGGCCATGTAAGGGTTAAGCTCACCCCAACGGTCCGACAGGTTCTGCTCCATGTTCCACTTTGTGGCACGGCCGTCAGCCAGCGTAACCTGAACCTGATTCTGGCGCCTGAAGGTGAAGGGCGTGAGACCCCAACTGACCTCGGACGCATCGAGCTTCGTCACAACCCAGTCCCAATACGCGTGTGGTGCGTTTGGCCAAGGCCACATCGCGGCCTTCCAGCTTTCGCGGGAGAACAGCGGGAGGCTGCCCTCAAGGCCATAATGCTGAATCAGGACGTCCTTGAGGCTGATGTCGCGTGCTGCCGACTTGGGCGGTTCTACGGGAACTACAGGTGCCACTGCGGCTGGCGCAGCCTTACCTTCGTGTTGCTGCATGTGAGACCAGGCGTTGAATCCTTTTAGCTTTGCGACCAAATCCAGCGCTTCGGTTTGCGTTATCGGCGAACCTTTGGCGGCGAACGTGGTGCGAAGAAGAGCGGCACCTGCCTTGGGGGATAATTCACGTGTCATTTCAATTTCCTTTGCATTATTCGAGCCGTGGCACGAAATAGGCGGCATGTCCTCTTAGCGACCAACCACAGCTCGGATGAGCTAGGGAAGGGTGTTTGTTGTCCTGCTTCTCATTTCGGACGACCAGCGAAGCTGGCGAGAACGCCAGGGATGAGTGCCCTATGCGGGAGTGTAGCGAGAGGGCGGCGAAGAAAAAGACCTGCGCCGGGGCACAGGTCTCGAATTACAGCTTACGAATTTGGATTGGAGATGAAAGCGTCGTTCCACCGACTATGGCCAGTGCCGTCCCTTACGAACTCTTCCTGGATGGCGCGCAACGACTGTTCTGCGGGCAGGCCAGTACGGACGCTATAGGCTGATGAAACAGGCGCCAGGTATAGTCCACCCTCACAGCCGATAACTTGAAGCACCGTGTCGGAGTTCCGGTCGTTGCCGAGGTAGACGGATGGGCGACCGTTCTCCACGCTGACCGTCAAGCTCAGCTGGTCTGACCTGTCCAGCGCTTCCCCGATGAGCCCAGGCAACTGCAAGTCCACGGTGATGGTATCGCTATGCACTGCGACGTCAGCCTGGAAGATGCGACGGTGCGCCTCGGCTACTTCGCCCTCAGCATCTCCCCTGGCCAACCTTGAATCACGAAGCTCTGCCGTGTGGGCATAGCCGGCGGAAACAGCCGGTGTGACCTTTGCCAACTCCGCTTGATGCACATGCAAAGTTCGAGCACCGTGCATCTTTGCGACCAGTTCAAGAGCCTTTGTGTGTTTCAGCTCGAAGCCTTGGTCTTTCAGTTCGGCAGCAAGAATCTTTGCCATTGAAGACAGCTCTGGGTTTTTGTACATGATTTTTCCTATGAGAATGCGGCAAAGCGCATTCGGATGAGTGGGTCTCGCATTGCCAATCGCGCTTTGCCTGATTCACAAAGGGATGGTATTTGTTGTCCTACTATCGACGTTTGCCATGACTGAGAACAGTCGCGAGAAGCCGGCATCGACACTCCGATAGCCAGTATAGCGCGCACAAATGAAAAAATCCCCGGCGCTGGGAGCGTTCGGGGACTTTAGGGCATAGCCGCACCAGGCGGCAGGCGCGCCTAACGCAGTACAGTGTAGCCGCGGCCGGCCAGGCACTTGCGAAGGACCGAGCTGCGGTCGACTTCCGACGCTTTCGACGAACCCAGCACGCCGAAGCTCGCTTTGTTGGCAGCTGTACGCGCGGCGTCCGTCACCTTGTCTTTCACGTCGGTCTCGTTCTGGTTTGCCAGGGCTGCGCATTGCGCATAGTCGGCAGCGTACAGGGTAGCGTCGACCTTCGCCGGGTCGACCAGGCTGTACTTGTCGGACGGAGTCGATTCGATTGCCGGTTGCAGCGAAGTGCAGGCGGTAGCCAGGACTGCGAGGGGAAGCAGCGCCAGCAGCTTGGTGAAGCGGGAAGTCGGTCGGGTCATGGTGTAGTCTCAGTCAGAGGTATGGACAAACGGAGCCCGCAGGCTCCGTTCATTACGCGGCCTGGGCCGTGATTACTCGCCGGCGCCCGGAGCAGCTTCTTTGCGGGCAGCTGCTTCTTTTTCGGCCTTCTCGGCGGCCTTGATGGTCGCTTCGTCGGGCTGGACGGCGTCTTTCGGCAGGACATCGTGCTTGAGGGTGTTGCCGTCGAAGTACGACACGCCGATGAACTTTGGACCGGCTTCTGGCTTTTCTTTGGTGACGGTCATCGAAGGACCGCCCGATTTCAGATTGACGACACCGCCGACGACGAACTTGAATGCTGCCATGTAGAACTCCTTGAGTTTTTAGGGGATGGAGTCTTGTGTAGCGAGCAAATTTAGCTTTTTAGCTGTTCGGGTCAAAAATAGTTCAAAAATTGACCGGTTTAGGCATGTTTTCCCGGATTGCGCTCGCAATAGGCAAAAGGTGGGCTGCAGGTACAAGAAAATTGTTCAGCGAGGTCAGCGACGCTAACAAATTTTACCGGCGCAACGAAAATCTGTAAAAAGACACTTCCAGGCCAGAAAATTTTACGCACGAAAAGGTTAAAAGACCGGCTCATCCGGATAGAAACGTTCGGATTCGCGGAAAAACCTTAAAAATTCCTCGTATTTGCACGAAAACGCTAAAAACTGTCACTTCCCGCTCGCGCAGATGTCACAATTCAGGTTGAGCGCAGAAAAGCCGGCTAGGCCGGCTTCGCGGGTTCACTTTGCAGACATTGTTTCTGGCGATGTGCGCGCGAGATAGTCTTGGGGGTCCATGTGCCAGGTCGGCATGAACACCCAGAGCAGAAGGTACGCAGGGATGCCGATGCCGGACAGGAAGATGGAAACTACGGCGGCGAGGCGGGTAATCCACGTTGGGATGCCGAACGCATAGGCAAAGCCGCTGCAGATTCCGGCGAGCTTTTGGTCCTGCTTAATGCGAGCCAGTGTTTTCATTTCAGGTCTCCTCTAGGATGGTTGTACCTAGTGTATGGAGACGTTTTGACCAATTAGGACCTACCGCTGATAGTCGGTCGAAACTGCAGGATAGACGGTCAAAACAAAGGGGCAAGCTGCTGAGCTTGCCCCTTTGTTAGATTCGGCGAAGTTACTCAATGCCGATTCGTTCCTTCAGCTTCTCGAAGCGCAGGCGGCTGGCGGCGTTGCGAGCGGACTGGTGCTTAAAAGTATGCGCTTGCGCGGACGACCGGCGCGGCGCCAGCAGGCTGGGGCGGGCCATCAGCTTACGGTTTTCCTGGTCGATACGCATGAGCACGCCAATCGCCATATAGCCGGCCATGAGGCTCGAACCACCGTAAGAAATCAGCGGAAGGGTCAGCCCCTTGGTCGGCAGCAGGCCCACGTTCACGCAGATGTTGATGGTAGCTTGGATACCGACCCACATGCCGATACCGAACGCCATCAAACCGGTGAAATACTTCTCCATTTTCGCTGCAGTCAGCCCGATGCGGAAAGCCCGGAAGATGACAACGCCGAAGAGCAGCACAACGACAGCAAGTCCCAGGAATCCGAACTCCTCACCGATTACGGCCAAGATGAAGTCAGTGTGGGCTTCTGGCAGGTAGAACAGCTTCTCAACGCTATTGCCGAGGCCAACGCCGGTCAGCTCACCGCGGCCGATTGCGATGAGCGAGTGTGACAGCTGATAGCCTTTGCCGGTCGGGTCGGCCCATGGGTCCAGGAAGCCCAGGAATCGCGCCATGCGGTATGGCGATGCGACCATGATGCCCACGAAGGCTACGCTCAGTAGGCCCAGCATTCCGATAAACGGGCCAATTCGCATGCCGCCGAGGAAGAGGGTGGCCAGCGCCACCGAGACGATGACGATGAACGCGCCGAAGTCGGGCTCCATCAGCAGCAAGCCGCCGACGACGACCAGAGCACCGAATAGAGGGGCGAATCCCTTCTTCAGGTCTTGCATGAACGCGAACTTGCGAGATGTGTAGTCCGCTGCGTAGATGATGACGAACAGCTTCATGAACTCTGACGGTTGAACGGTCAGGGGCCCCAGGCTAATCCAGCGGCGGCTCCCGTTCACAACGCGGCCGATGCCCGGGACGAGCACTAGCGCCAGCAGTACGACGCCGATGATGAACAGCGGGAAGGCGTACTTCTTCCAAACCGCGGTGTCGACCTTGAAGGCCATGTAGCCCATGCCTGCAGCTACGCACAGGTTGATGCTGTGCCGGATGAGGAAGAAGAACTGATTGTTCCCCATGGCTTTAGAGGCCTCGGCAACCGCGACAGACGCCGAGTACACCATGACCAGGCCGATGGTGGCGAGCAGGATGACCGCCCACAGCAAGGACTCGTCGAGGAAATCGTCGCGGCGCGACAAGGATGGCTTGAAGATTTTCATGTGAAGCTTAGTCTTCCACGACGGTAGTGGTCTTGTCGGCGGGTGGGTTCAGGTTGTCTTTCGGTACGTCGAGCAGGTCAAGGGTGCGGCCGGCGATTGCCGAAAAGGCCGGGCCGGCCACGGTGCCACCATAGTGCGCGCCCTTAGGCTCGTCCACCATCACGCCCAGGATGAAGCGCGGGTTGGTCACAGGGGTCATTCCGACGAACGAGCCGACATACAGGCGGCCGTAGGTACGACCAACCAGCTTGTGCGAGGTGCCGGTCTTGCCGCCTACGGTATAGCCCGGAACACGAGCAGGCTTACCAGTACCGCCGTCCTCGGTGACCATTCCCAGCATTCGGCGCATATCGTTCGCGGCGGAAGTCGAGATGACGCGGGTCGCTTCGGCCGGCTTGTCGACCTTCAACAGGGAAAGTGGCGGCAGCGTCCCGTCACGTGCAAAGATGCTGTACGCGTGAACGAGCTGGATGAGGCTGACGGAGACGCCGTTACCGAATGCGATGGTTGCCTGCTCAATCGGTTTCCACGTGCTTGGAGGACGCAGCACGCCTTTCGCCTCGCCAGGCAGCCCAATCCCTGGCTTCTTGGCAAACCCAGAATCACGCAGCACCTTGTCAACCATCTCTGCCGGCATCTTTTGGGTAATCTTGACCAAGCCTACGTTCGACGACTTGGCCATGACGTCCCAGGCCTCGATGGCGCCGGCAGGGTGCGTATCGGTAATGGTATGGCGGCCGACGCGAATACGGCCGTCCTCCGTGTCGATGATGGTGTTGTAGCGAATGATTCCAGCGTTGATTGCGGCCGCCATCGTGAACGGCTTGAGTGTTGAACCAGGTTCGTACAGGTCGGTGACCGGGCGATTACGCACCAGATTCTTGTCTTGCGGGGCACTAGCATTTGGGTTGTACGAAGGCACCGAGACCATCGCCATGATTTCGCCGGTCTTCGGGTCGACCATGACGGCCGACACCGATTTCGCCTTGAATTTTTCATGGGTCTTCACCAGCTCTTCGTACATGATGTGCTGGATACGGGCATCGAGCGCCAGCGTGATGTCGGCGCCGTGCTTCGGCTCAATGACGTCCTCCGGCTCCGACACCACACGGCCCTTCAGGTCCTTCGTGATGCGTTGTTGCCCCGGCGTGCCGACAAGCTTGGAGTTGAAGGCGAGCTCAACACCTTCCTGCCCGATGTCGTTGATGTCGGTGAAGCCTACGATTTGTGAGAACGCAGCGTCCTGGGAGTAGGCGCGGTGCAGCTCACGGGTGACGGCAACCCCCGGCAGCTTCAAGGTTTTGATGGCATCGGCAATGTCCGGAGGAACCCGCTTTTTGAGGTTCACCAGCTGACGGTCTTCAGCAAGCTTCGCGGCGAGCTGCTCCACCGGCATATCGAGCAACCCGGCAAGATTAGCCGTCTCACGCGCGGTCAGTACCGCATGCTGCGGATTAGCCGTAATCTTGTAGGCGAAAAGGCTCACTGCCAGCGGGAGCCCGTTGCGGTCATGGATAGCGCCACGCAGGTAGGGGAGCTTGATGGTGCGGGAGAAGCGTGCCTCACCCTGCTGCTCCAGGAACTCAGCTTTGGACGTCTGTAAGTAGAGGACGCGGCCCATAACGCCAACGCCAATCAAACAGAACATCGCCAGGACGGCACGCGTGCGGCCGAGCGGCATTTGAAATCGCAGGTATTCTTTTGGAGTAAATGACATGGAGCAGCGTAGTGAGTTGAGGCAACATAGATTGCCGGATTATAACACTCCCAGAGTGTCGATTAGTGCACTGCCAGTATTCATCGTGCTGCTGTTGCTATGTAGCAACCGGACTTAGCCAATTTCAGTTGGCACCTAAAGAAAAACCCGGGCTTCAAGAGAAGTCCGGGTTCAGAAATAAGACGGTGCCTGAAGCACACGCCGTGAGCGGTTTAGGCCTGGCGGGCAGCGCCCAAGGCATCCGCGATTGGCGCCAGGTCAGTGTTGCCGGCGCGGTCGACAGGGAAGGCCAGTTCAACGCGCGTTTGCGAGCGGTGCAGCGGCAGTGTCGACTCCGGCATGACGTCCACGTGGTACGTGACGGCGCGCTTCTCCTTTTCATCGACGTAGCCCATCAGGAAGCCGGGGATGTGCTTCAAACCAGCCAGATGGTCTTGTGCGGCTTCAACGCTGTCGTGCTTGTCGTTGAGTTGACGAATTGCTTTCATAGGTTCCTTGTGGTTAGGTTCTGCGATTTTAAATGCGTTTGCCGGACGTGGCGCCGGCAGGTTTTGCTGCGCGACGACGCGGGAGCGCGAAGGACGGAATCTTGAATTCTCCGCGGGGGCCGAAGCGCTGTGTGACGTAATTGCCACCACCACCTTCGCGGTCTTCGCCGGCTTCGCGGTGATACTCGTCGTTGCCGACAAACGTGCCGCCCGTGTCGCGGGTCCATTTCACTTCCTTGAGCAGGCTAAACAGCAGCTTGCCCAAGGCCGATTCGTGTGCGCGTTCGACGTTGTGGGTGCCGTAGTCGACGTCCCAGTGAAGTTCGCGTTTCTCGTTGTCCAGCGTCAGGTCGGCTGCTTCGTGCGAGAAGGACAGCGTGGCCGACGTCGGGAGAGGGAACAGCTTCTTTTGGGGCTTGCGTAGGCTTGGCGGGCGCTCTTGTCCGAGAACAGCGACCCGTACCATGTACTCATCCGCGACTGCAAAGGGATACTTGCGCAGCCGGTCTGGCTCGCCAAACGTCCAGCGTGCTCGTGGATTTTCGGTCTCGGTGTAGAACTCCTTGTTGAATGCGGCGTAGAGGTCGAAACCTCGCTTGCCTTTCTTCTGCTCGACCAGTGCCGCGTGAAGCTTGACTGCCAGCTCGTAGTCAGCAGCCAGGTGCTTAGCCATGCCGGTCTGTAGCGCCTTTTTGAACTTCGCCCAGGCCGCGGTTGGCAGTTTCAGGGTTCCTTTTTCGCTTTCATTCTTACTCATGAGGTGTCCTCCTTGGTTGTCCTGCTGTTGTATAGCAATTTGAACGTTACATTGTGTATTGATTAGAATACTGCTAGAATGCAACAATCAACTATGGAACTCACAATGCAGCTCTTTGACCGAACACTTGCCGTCGAAACGGGGCCATTCCCCTTTGGGGTCGGACCTATCGAGCTGCTGAGCCGCAGTGCTTCGCCGTCGTGCGAAGCAACGCGTTTGCGGCTGGAGCGCATGCTCAACATGTATCCGGCGGAAGCACGCACCTCGATGGTGGCGCGCCTTCGTATCCCAGAGCAGGCCTCTGACGCGTTCTTCGAACTGTTCGTGTTGGAGCTTTTCATCGACCGCGGCTACACGCTAACGGGTGTAGAGTTGCCGCTGGCGCACACGACGTACGTCGTCGACTTCAGCTTCACCAGCCCGGACGGTGTAGCGTTCCTAGTCGAAGTCGTGTGCTGCAATCCTCCTCGCACGACCATCGGCCCACGAAAGATGCTCGACGAAGTGTTCAACGCCATTGATGCCGTTGACTGCTTGCCGTTTCAGGTCGAGGTCGTCGACGTGCAAGGCGCGCCGACGCAGTCGGTGCGGCGTCGAGTGATGCACACCTGGGTTGCTAGCTGGCTGGAGACGCTTGCCGCCGAGCCGGCGGTTGACCGAACCAAAGAATTCGCACTATCGGACAGCTGCGTCTTGACCTTGCGCGCGGTGCCCCGCAGCGCCGGCGCACGCTCGGGCCTGTTGCGAGAGCCGCCTTGTGTTCAAGCGACCTACGACGTAGTCACGAGCGTGCGCCGCAGATTGTTTGAAAAGGCCTACAAATATGGCCCATTGGCGGTGCCCCTCGTTATTGCGCTGAACGTCGCTGATAGCATGGGCGGCACTCGCGAGATGTTTGATGAGGCAGTGCACGGTGAGCAGGACCCGAGCATTGCAGTGCCCGAGCTCGCGGAGCATCCCGGCGAATATACCCCGGCGGTCGGTGCGCTCCAGGAGGCAGGAGGCCCCCTGACGCGAGTATCCGCTGTGCTTGGGTTCCTCGGGGTTCAGCCTCTCCAGGCAAAGCCGGAGCAGGGCGTCGTCTACGTCGGCCGGTATGCCACTCCGCTGGACCTTTCACAGCTTGGCATGGCCACCTGTTCTTCGGCAAGGGCGAATGCCAGTCGTGCGGCTACCCACCTCGCGCTGGCATAACGGAGACATTGACAATGCTGCAGTTACTTCGCTTGGCACTGGTGGTACTTTTCTGCATGGGTAAGCTTCCACATCTCGGCACTGTGCTTATGGAGGGAATTGGCATTCCCGTTCCACCATTGCCGACGCTAGATTCGAACTCGGCGCCTTTAACTGTATTCAACTTTGTCTTTTTGGCGGGCTACTATGTAACCGGTAGCGGGTTGTACGTTTGCGCCGAAATTATCACTGAGGTGGTGTTTTATCAACTATTTAGCGCAAAACCTGACGAAGCTTCGTCCGCTCACAAAGGGAAGCCATGAGTAATCCATCTGTGCCCGACGCCGTCCGCGCGGTCTTCTACCAAACAGTCGACGAAGTCTTCGGCGCCGATAAAATCGCGGCCAGGCCCGACCGTTTGGCCTTGACTGCTAAATGGGAGGGGCTCCGGGAGGTACTGTTCCGCAGCTTAATGGCACTCTTGTGCGTGATGCCGGCTCTCGGGGCCACGATATGGATTGCGGACCTGAAGCTTATCGATGTCGGTAACTCGGCTATGTTCAAAGCGGTGATTACCGCTGAGTTCCTGGCCGTGGTTGTTATTGCTGGCTGGCATGCTCTTATGCTGTACAAGTGCTTGTATTTTTTTGCACGCATTAGTATGCCAGCACATAAGTAACCATCACCAATTGGAGCAGATAATGATTGAAGTACTCGTTGCAGCCACCTTAGCCTCGGCCATTCTTGGCACAGCCCCCACCGCGCCAGTTGCGGCGGTAGCGCCGGCCGTTCTCACAACCGCAGTAGTTGCACAGGCGGTAGCCGTTGCCGTTGCCCAAATGGAGCTTCCAAGCGTGGGGAGGGCCTCGTGATGCGCACCGTAAGCCTAACCGGACGCGTTGTGACGCTGGAGCCGACGCTCCAACAGTTCGTACCGCGTACTCAAGAAGCACAGCGTGTCATCGAGGCCTTTCGCGGGCTGCGCAGCGCCCCCCATGACGTCGCGGAGGGCCCGAAAGGGCAGGGCAATGTCCAAGGCTGAGCGCATCCTCGGCTACATCCAACAGGGAGTGGGCGGGGAGCTACGAATTAGCCGCCGAGGCGTCCCGCATCTGGTCATTGGGGGTATCGGCGGGCTTTCCGTCGCATACTTCTGCCGCACCCGGCAGGTCCGCGTGTTTACCGGCTACATGCAACCGGGCGAGCAGCCCAAGTTCGACTTCAAGGAGTGGCCGGCAGCGCGCGACTTCATCCTCGGGCAGGTCCACGCGTAAAAAGGCCCGCTGTTCCGGAGAACGGCAGGCCTTGTGTTAATTATAAGTCGGGCGTGTCGCGCTGATGTGAACCTTCCCTTCGGCAGGTGACACAGTGATGCGCTGTCCTTTCTTGAGCTTGGCCATTGCGTCGTCCATTCGGATGACTGGCTTACCTTCCTCGCGACACACCGTGACCAGGTGTGCCAGCTTGCCCCCAATCTGACAAATCACAGCACCAGCCTTCAGGGTCTGCAGCTCGTATTCGACGCCGGCGTGCGGCACCACCAGGATGTTGTCTTTGGTGATGACCGGACTGTCGTAGAACACGACGGTTCCCGAGACTTCAGGCCCGCGGGCAAGGACTTGTACCTCGAAATTCAGCATTTGCTTCTGGATTTCGAACATCATGTCCACTACCGCACGGAACGCGGCATTCATCGGGTTATACGCCTCCGAGTTGATTTCCAGGCCACATCCGAGCCATACGTCGGTATGGTACGGGTTGTCTTCATCGGTCTTCATGTGGTCGTGACTGAAGGCCTTGTACTCGGGCATGAGCTCCCAGGCCGGAGTAGTGGACAGCGCGTAGCAAATCAGTGCGCGATGGGGCGCTCGCAGTGTCATTGGGGCCATACCTAGCTCTTTTGGCTGCCACTTGTAGGTGTACCAGCCGTACTCGCTGTCGCTGTCGGCGAACTGAGTAACCTGGCGTCGAATGTCCAGGCACTCCTGCGTGAACGCCTCGACCGCGGCCTTGCGTACCTTGGCCTCTTCCTCAAAGCTTAACGCCGGCGGAGCGTCTTCGTCTGCGAACTGCGCAGGAGAAAAAGTCGGTCGGTCAGAGAACGGTTGTTCACTCGGATGCCGGTACCCGAACCTCTGGCTGTAACCTCCGGTTGAAAGGTAGTACTGCACCTGGTCGAATGCGGCTTGGATGCTGAGGCTTTCTTTCTCGCGCCAGAACGGCGTAACCCCCGACCGCGTCTCCTGGAACAGAACCACGACGTCTCGGCCGGCTGAATTCTTGACCATGGCCGCGAAGTCTTGGTCTGGTCGATGCGCGTAGTACATCGCGCGCAGTTCCAAAGCCTTTGGCGGATAAAGCCAGGCCAGGCACGATTTGCGGTGCACTGTCTCGTTCGAATAGAACCATTCGTCGGCACGTTGCGCTACCCGGGAGTATTCCGACAGTCCATCCAGCTTCACACTGTCCGCGTCGCCCAGGTTGTCGATGACCAGATAGGCTTCGTACATCCGGCCATTTCGTTTGACAAATCCGCCCATGCTCGAAACTGAGCGATAGCGCTCCTGCAGCGCCTGCTTCTGCTCGGGAGATTCGGGAATCATCCGCAGCTCGTCGCCGGCGCCCACAATCTTGGCGTCGCCCTCGAGCACACTGATTGCTTGTTCGTAGGTCATCCCTCCGAGGGTGTCAACCAGCAGCTTCAGTCCGTCCTTCCAGTCACCTTGTTCCATCAGGTTGCGCGAGTGCTCGGTCAGGTAGGCGCCGCTAACGCCAAATGATGCCATTTTCATAACTGCTACCATGTCTGCCTCCAAATTGATGTCCTGTCTTGTGTAGAGACAGGGCGCGACGGCTGCAAACCGGTTGGAGGGTCAACAAAGTGCGGGAATAACGCCGGTGCTTATACCAGCTTTCCAACATGTCGTTCTAACGACCGACGGTAAGCACGCATCATGCTCATTAAAACCGGCATCGACTACTTCGAGCAGAAGAACAGCAAGAAAGATGTGCCTGTTATTCTGGACACGAAGAATCTCATCAACCCGCACCTGCTCATCCTGGGAACCTCCGGCACAGGCAAGAGCCACAATTTTCGGAGCTATTTGCGCCAAGCTAAGGCACAAGGCAAGCATATCCGCTTCCACGTGATGGACGTGCACGGAGACTTGGAAGTGCCCGGCGCCAGCGTTGTTACGTTCTCGTCGCAGGCCCCCTACGGGCTCAACCCTTTCGTGGTCAACCCGGACCCGGAGTTCGGGGGCGTTCATCGCTGCATCAACAACTTCTTACGCGTCGTCAACCAGGTATCGGCGACCAGGCTCGGCATCCAGCAGGAAGACTGCCTGCGAAGCATGATTCTGGACGTCTTCGAAGAATTCGGCTTCGATGCTGAGGACGCGTCGACCTGGTCAATGAACGCATATGACTCGCGCATGGTTGGCGCCGGCTCGTCGAACCGGGTGTACCTCGAAGTGCCAATCGCGGAAAAGGACGAAGCGAAAGCGTTCGGTGCGCGATGGGACGGGGACCGCAAGCTCTGGTGGATTCACACCGAAAACTACAAGGGCGATATCACCAGGTGGAAGCCGGCCTATAAAGCGCGCACCTACCCGACGTTGCGGGACATCTCCAACTACGCGAAGGAGCTCTATGAGCAACGCTTCCTCGGTTCCGACCAGAAAGCGGTTCGCGCTCTCCAAGAAGTGAACAAGGCGGCTCAAGCCCACTTGCGTGCGACGCTTTCCAGCTTCAAGGACAAGCGACTTGGAGTGGTTAACGATGACCTCCAGGCGAAACTCGAAGAGGCTAAAGCAAACGCCATCTTTGCGTACACGAACTACGTTAATTCGATACGCACTGGCCGCGAGTTTGAGCTGCTCCAGAAATACCAGGACCCGGTCCTAGTCCGCTCCTGCGCAATCCGAATTCGCAATCTGCTGGCGACAGGCGTCTACAAGGACCTGCTCCCTAACTTCGACCCGGACAATGCAATCTGGCGCTATAAGCTCGACCCGTTCGAGATTGACCAGAAGCAGATGTTCGTGCTGTTCAAGATGTCCGAGCTGTTCGCCAAGGCTGTGCAGCGGGGCATGCAGGATGACGTCGTCGAAATCATCGTGCTCGACGAGCTGGGCATGTACACCAGCTCGGCTGATGGTGACAAAGGCACTGGCATTATCGGGACCATCGCACGTGAAGCACGCAAGTACGGCTTGGCACTCTGGGCAGCAACGCAAACAGTCGATACGGTGCCGGAGAGCCTGCTCTCTGCTGTTGCGACCCTAATCATCTTGGGCGTGCCGGAGACCAAGTGGAAACAGGCTGAAAGCAAGTTCGCCATCAAAGGGAACCTGTTGAGTTGGATTCAGCCCCAGGCAACCGCCGCTATCCAATTCAAAGAGAAGCGCAGCGTCAAAAACACCTGGCGTTGGGTTGTACTTGACAGGGACTAAAGTTGCAAGAAACGGCACTCACAAGGGGTGCCGTTTTTGTGAGGTTTCGCACAAAGAGTTCTTTTTTGCATACTTCCGGTGACAGTCCCCTTGCGCCTTAGTACCTCGGCATGTGAGTATTGCCGTAAATCCATACTTTACTTGATTATTTTTAACGACAAATGCTATAATAAAACATACCTTTTCTATATAACCGCAAGCGCCTGGGTGAGCCCGAGGATGCAATTATGGCTAACTTCCCTACTTCGAAAACGTCCCAGCCCTTGGCCGGCTGCCCACGTGCAGCCGGGTTCACGCTCATCGAAGTGATGATTGTGGTGGTCATCCTGGGGATTCTCTCCTCCCTGGCGTTCCCCGCGTACACTGACTACATCCGCCGCGGTCGCGTAACCGATGCAGTTGCGCAGCTGGCGGAATTCAACCTTCGCATGGAACAGGCTTCACAGGACAATGGCAACTACGGCGTTGAGACGTGTGCTGTTCCGGTTCCTGCGCAGACTTCCTACTTCAAGACCACCTGCGAGCTCGGCGAAAACGGGCAAAGCTACGTTGCCACTGCAACGGGCCAAGCTGCGATGGCGGGACACACTTACACGATTGATGACGCGGGCACCAAGCAAACTACTGCATTCATCCGCCCGGTGCAGCTGCCCGCATCCTGCTGGCTTTTGTCCGAAGGTGATTGCTGATGCGCGCGCGTTACGCCGGCTTCACCTTGATTGAGGTGTTGGTCGTTGTCGCCATTCTCGGCATCATTGCGGCAATGGCGCTGCCAAACTTTGCCGTCGTCCTCGCCAATTCCAGCGTGCGCTCGACCACCGACCAGCTTCGCGACACCATAACGCGTGCTCGCCTGGAGGCTCTCAAGCGAAACGCACCGGTTGTGGTGGCGGCAAATAGCGGTGTCATCACCCTGACGGTGCCGGCTTTTGGTTCCACGCCAGCTTTCGAAATTACCCGTTTTACCGTGAAGTCCAGTGTGTCCGACTCGAGCGTGACGCTTGAGGGTAGCGGCCGCGCGAGCGAGCCTGGTGAGTTCTCTGTCTCGTCCCCAGTCTACGCCTGCAAGGCCGCCGGGGGCCCCATTGACTGCTACCGCCTGCAAGTTTTCAAAGGCGGTGTCGTTCGCACCTGTGACCCGGTCAAAGAAAAAGGGGAAGCTAAAGCATGCATCTGAAGTACAGCCGTGGTAGCACGCTTCTCGAGGCGCTGATTGCCCTTCTAATCCTTTCGTTCGCGGTGCTGGGGCTTATCGGCCTGCAGGCGAACCTGCTCCGAATCGGCTCGCAGGCGCAATACCGCATGCAAGCAAGTCTTCTCGGCCAGAACATTGCCGGGCTCATGGCTGTCGACTCGCCGAACGTTGGCTGCTACGCCCTCGACAGCGTAACCGCGTTCCCGTGCCCGGCAGGCGTAACCCAAAGCCAGGAGCAGGCGCAAGCCTGGCGCGAAGAGGTCTTGGCCGCGCTGCCTAATGCCTCGGAGCCCAAGATTGCTGTCGCCAGTGACAGAACCGCAACTGTGACGCTCTCGTGGAAGCCGCCCCGTGACACGGTCACGCGCAACCTCGTCATCGTCGTCCAACCGACCATCAAGGGCTAAGCATGAAGAATCAGCAAGGCGCGTCCCTGGTCGAAATGCTTGTCGGGCTGACGGTGGGACTCATCGTCGCGGCGACCGCAGCCGGCACCGCTTCGTTCATGGAGGCGCAGAAAAAGGTGTCGATGGGCACCAACAGCGCCTTGGCCAACGGTGCGCTGGGCCTGTTCCGCATCGAGTCCGAAACCAAGCTGGCGGGACTTGGGTTGATGGCAAAGCAGAACTTCGCATGCCCGTCGTTCAACCTCAGCTACAACAAACAAGTCCGGCTCGACGGCGATGAGTTGTTCCCTGTGTCGATTGTTGATGGCGGTGAGGACGACTCGGACAGCTTGACCATTGCGTACCTCAATTCGCTCACCGGCGCCTCGTATGCCCAAGTGCTTCTGCCAATGCTCGGAGCAGATTCCGAAGTGAAGCTGGCGAACGCACCGGATGCGATTGTTGGCTCGGTCCTCCTGCTCCAGGAGTCCAAGCCTGGCGTTCCCTGCACTGTTGTCCAGGTGTCAGGGCGCAAGGATTCTGCGTTTGGCGCCGACATTTCCCACGCCAAGGGTGCGTACAACGGAGGCGGCTTCAGTAACCCGGTTGCGTATTCGGAGGGAAGCCGCGCGTCGGCGAGCCGAGCATTTGTCTGGAGCACCTTCCGGGTGCGCGAGAACACGCTGGAAGAGGTCAACAACGTGACTGGGGAGGCTACCCCTATTGCGGACGGCATTATCGCCATGCGCGCTCGATACGGCACCACTGATGGGTCGTCGACATCGGTCTCGAGCTGGCAGAGCGCGACCGGGGCCTATGAGTCGCCGGCAGCGACCGACATGTACAAGGTCAGGGCTGTCCGGATTGGGCTGGTTGCGCGCTCGCTCGACCGAGACCAGTCCTGCTCGTCTACGAAGAAGGAGCTGACGTTGTGGCCGGACGGGCCCGTCGTCGATGTGTCGGCTGAAAAGGATTGGAAATGCTACAAGTACCGCACCTTCAACATGGTGGTCCCGCTTATCAACGTTGTCATGGGATTGCCATGAAGCGCCAGCAGGGTTCCGCTCTCGCTACCGTCCTAGTCGTCATGCTGGTCCTGATGTTCGGCGCCCTGGCCGCTATCCGCTCGACTGAATCAACTTCGCTTATCGCCGGCAACTCGGCCTTCAAGGAAGCGACGAAGCAGGCTGCAGACATTGGGGTCAATGAAGCGTTCTCGTACGTTGTCGCCCTGACGGATGCTGAAACCGAGGTCGAGAACAAATACTACCCGGAGCGCCAGCCCGAGGACCAGCACGAGTTGCCAAGCACGGTCGACTGGGACGAAGTCGAGGAGCGCCAGGCGGAGAACTACAAAATTCAGTTCGTGGTCGAGCGCTTGTGCACTGGGGCGATGCCTGTTTCGGACGTCCTAAACCAGTGTGTGACTGAAGTTCAGCCGGCGGCCGGCTCCAACAAACTTGGCTCGGAAGTCTACTCCGCGCCACCGACAACGGTTTTTCGCATAACTGTCCGGACCCGCGGGCCAAAAAATTCTGAAGCATTCACTCAGGCGCTGACGTCACGATGAATATGAAAACCAAAATGGCTAAGGCTGTCGCGTATGCCCTGCTAGCCGCCCAAGTATTGCCGGCAGTTGCCGCGCCTACTTCGATTTCCTCGGTGCCAGTGGATACGTCGAACGTGGTCCCTCCGAATATCATCTTTGCCCTGGACGATTCAGGCTCGATGGACATGGAAGTAATGCAGGACACCGAGGATGGCGCCTTCTGGTTCCGTCGCTTTTCGTCGTCTTACGCTTCGTTCTACGATACGGCGGGCAAGCCGAACTTCGACCGCGACTATCGCTATGGGTACCTCTTCCCGAACGGCACCGCGAGCGATGCCCGGAACCTTAGCGACGATTCGTCGATGTATGCCGTACCGCCGCTGCCAGAGTTTGCGTTTGCACGCAGCCACCAGTACAACTCGCTCTACTACAATCCTGCTGTCACGTACTATCCGTGGCAGCCTGCGTACATTGCGAGCAGCAGCCGAGTGTTCGGGGACGCTAACCCGACGGCTCCTCGCAGCCACCCGGTCTTGCCGTTGTCAGGCGCCGCGACTGTTGACGCGTTGACAGTCACACGTACATCCGAAGATGAGAACGAGACCTTTAGAATGGTCGGGGGTATGACGATTCCTGCCAATACCCGCGCACGAAAGAGTGGCGGGAAGTGGACCACTATCAAGTCGAAAACCGTCATCCCGAGCGGCGACGAGTATGACGTAGCGCTTCCGTTCTATCCTGCCACGTATTGGGTGCGGGTCGCGTCGTGCCCCAAGAGCGCCACTTGCGTCTCCGGAGTCACTCCCGACAACGCGGTACTTCAGCGCTTCGAAATCCGAAACAACGGCACCAGCTACCCGAGTGGGCGTTCATATGCGGCTGAGCTGCAGAATTTCGCCAACTGGTTCCAGTACTATCGTAAGCGTAAGCTCATGCTCTCCGCGTCGATGGGCCAGGTACTTTCGCAGCTGACCAGTATTCGCGGCGGGATTACTCGGTTCAATTCTGCGGGAACCAGGCCGGCGGTCACTATGTACGATTTCAGCTCGGCCACGCCGTCACAGAACTGGCAAGCTGTCCTGGGCAACATCTACCAGAATCCGGCGGAAGGGGGTACGCCGACTCGTGACGCGCTGACTCACGTCGGAAATCAATTCATGCGTACTGACGCCAGCGCGCCCGTGCAGTTCGCCTGCCAGCGTAATGCAGCCATGGTGCTCAGTGACGGCTTCGCCGCCGCAACCAACAGCCGCGCGGTCCCGAGCTATAGCCGCTCCACCTACGGCTCTGGCGCTCCATACAGCACGACGTATGCAAACACCCTCGCTGACATCGGGCTCTACTACTACACGACGAATTTGCGTCCAGATTTGGTCAAGGGCCAAGTGGCTTTCGACCCGTCCGATAGCAGCCCCAATGCGGACCGCAACCGAAACGTCCACATGAACACGTACGCCCTAACGCTAGGGGTGAAGGGGACAATTTTCGGCAAAGACGCAGCTGCTACGGCCAATCCGTTTGCTAAAGCACCCACCTGGCCAAGCACCTACAACAGCAACGAGCCGTCCGCAGTCGATGACCTGTGGCATTCGACCATCAATGGCCGGGGCTTGATGCTCTCGGCCGCGGACGCTGAATCTACCGCGGAGAAGGTGCAGGAGGCAATTGCTGACGTCCTGATTAAGGCAGGCTCGCAATCGGCGGTTGCAGTGTCCCGTGTGAATCTGAAAGCAGGCGACTCGACGGCATACGTCAGCTCGTACCAAGTCAACGGGTGGTACGGCGACCTTTTAGCGTACCCTATCGACCCGGAAACCGGCGAAATCGATAGTTCCACCCCATTGTGGAGTGCGCAGAAGCAGCTGGACGAGCGTACCCCGGAAGGGCGCATCATCGTCATGGGCGATACTTCGGGCCCGGTGCCGTTCCGCCATGCGAACCTTTCCGCGTCGGCTAAGTCGGTGCTGAACCTTACCACCTCGTCGGACTCGGCAGACGTCGTTGACTGGCTGCGCGGGTCGCGTGCGAAGGAAACGCAAACGTACCGGGCGCGGGCGCACGTGCTGGGCGACCTGGTCTACTCTGAGCCGGAGGTTGTCAAAGGTGCTGTTGCCAACTACCTCGATTCGGGCTACGCAGCGTTCGCATCGAGCATCGCCGGGCGAGCACGCACGGTCTACCAAGGCGGTAACGATGGCATGCTTCACGCCTTCAACGCGGCCAATGGCGCTGAACTCTGGTCCTATATCCCGAGCTTCGTCACCCCTCGGCTGAAGAACCTGGCCTCGAAGACCTACTCGCACCAGTTTTACGTCGACGGTACGCCGGTGTCGGGGGATGTCCAGTTGAGTACAGGCTGGCGCACCATGCTGGTGTCCGGCCTGCGCGCCGGCGGCGCGGGATTCTTCGCCATCGACGTCACGACTCCTGGCGCTGCAAGCGAAACGGCACTCGCTCAAAAAGTCATGTGGGAGTTCCCGAATTCGCGCACTCCGGCAAGCGCCGCCGCGAATGTAGGTCTGTCGTTTGGCAAGCCAGTGATTGCAAAGGTCGCAGGCCACGGATGGGTCGTCCTTGTTACCTCCGGCTACAACAACACCTCGGGCGACGGTAAGGGGCATCTGTTCGTGCTCAATGCTGAGACAGGCGCCTTGATTGCGGACATCGCGACTTCGGCAGGCAGTTCGACGAGCCCGGCAGGCCTCGCACAAATCGCTGCGTACGCATCCAACGGCCAGGCCGATGCCACGGTCGACTCCGTCTATGGCGGCGACTTGCTGGGGAATGTCTGGCGATTCAACCTCAAGGGCGCTGCCTCGACCTGGAGTGCGGTGCGCCTGGCCACACTGACCTCCGGTGGGACGCCGCAGCCAATTACTTCGCAGCCGGAACTGAGCAACGTCATGACCCTGGCAGGAATGCGCCGCATCATCTTTGTCGGGACAGGCCAGCTGCTTTCCACCACGGACATCCAAAACGAATCCGTGCAGAGCTTCTATGCGCTGGTTGATGACCTGTCGGGCTCGCCAACCGTCATCGGGCGGGATGCACTGACCAAGAAGACCCTGACCGATTCGGGCAATAGCCGCAATGTCACGGGCGGCGCGGTCGACTATACGACCAAGAAGGGGTGGTACATTGACTTCCCTGCAGGTGAGCGCGTCACGACCGATTCGCAAGCTGCGTTCGGCGCCATCATCTTCACGACGAACTTCCCGTCGCCGTCGGCCTGCTCAAGCGCCTCGTATCTGTACGCAGTTGGCCAGGCAACAGGCGGGGAAATTCCAGCGCCAGCAGGCACGAAGCAGCAGCCGGCGGGCCAGCTGTTGGGCACGGCTCTATCCAGCCGGCCTGTGGTAGTTGTCACGACAACGGGCAAGGTGAAAACCATCACGCACTTGACCAACAATGGTGTCGTCGTTGCACAGCCACCGGTATCTGCGACCACGCCGCCAAGGATGATGGCCTGGAAGTCCATCACGCGCTAAGATGCGCAGAGCTTACAACGCATGGAACCGATGAATTTTGTGCACTACATTGACGGTGCCAGCCGCCCCTCCCGCCCAGCGTGTGCAACGGAGGCTATTCCGACGTGCTCGGCAGGGGCGTGCTACACCGAGAACAACCTCAACCATAGAATCGGAGCAAGCAGGCATGAACTGGCCATTTGACGAACCTATCAATCGTGCAGCTGTCACCACTACCCAGCTGGTCTCTAACGGCTGCTCGGTGCTTCTCGTGACGCATGAGTTCGAGGAAGGCCGGCAGACGGGAGCGGCCGAGCACGGTCTCGACGTATCGCATGATTGCGCCTTCGAGCGTGACCCCTCAATCGGGGAGTTCGCCGACTTGCCGCTTGCGGCGACCCCGTGGCGGGAAGTTCCAGGGGAGCCTTGGAAACGGCAGTCAAAGTGCCACAAGGCTAAAGAATAAACGACGGTTGACTCGGAGCTAAGAAATGAGTATCTCGGCGAAACGAATCCACGACAGGACTTGCGTGTGCCAACGATGTCTGCAAGAGCTCGAGCGTGCCTTCTCGCAACCGCCGAATGACGACTCAGCGGCCCGCCACGACACGCCGAATAGTGAGATTGAGGCGACACTCCCCGGTTAGCGGGTGGCGGCCGGGCTTGACGGGCTGCACGCCGTGGTAGCGCAGCCGTGACGCGCCGCCCCAAACTACGATGTCGCCATGCTCGAGGGGTACGTGTTTAATGGGCTCAAACTGCTCGAGGCCGCCCATCTTGAACACGGCCGGCAGGCCGAGGGATACGGAGACAATCGGGGCCTTCGTGTCGCTTTCGCCCTTGTCCTGATGTGTCCCCAGCTTGGCCCCCGGCGCGTAGCGATTTACGTGCACCATGTTGGGCTCGAAGTCTGGAAAACCTGCCTCAGCGGCTGCCTCCACCCCCAGGCGTCGGAATACTTCCGGCATTGCCGGCCAGGGCTTGCCGGTTAGGGGGTCGATGGCATGCATGCCATAGTCGCCCTTGTTTGAGGCGCCGTATTCACCGCAGCCGGTCACCGTGACCGACATCTTCAACCCGCCCGGGGTGTACGAATCGCGCCAGGGCGAGACAGCCAGCACCGCACGCAGAGCAGCCAAGAGCTCGTTTTCTTGCTCGAGCGCGTACCGGCGCAGCACCACCGCTTCCGGGTAAAGCTCTTCGCGCCATCGCGACAGGCGCTCTTCGTCGCCGAACAGGTCAAGATTCATGCTGTGCTCCAAGGTTAGGTTGCAGCCTCAGGCGCCGCGACGCGCCAGGCAGTAGTCCCATCCGGCTTGTCTTCGAGGACAATGCCGGCGCCCGCCAGCTCTGTGCGAATCGCATCGGCTCGCTTGAAGTCTCGCTCCGATTTCGCAACTTTGCGCTCCGCGATGGCTGACTCGATGCGCGCTGGTGTCCACTCGCCCGTCGCGTCGCCTTGAAGGAACTCCGAAGGGGCGCGCTCGAGCAAGCCCAGGATACCGGCCAAGCCTTTCAGAAGCCGTCCAATCTGCACGTCCTTTGTCTTGTTGAGCTCAGCTGCCAGCTCGAACAGCACAGCAACCGCCACAGGCGTGTTGAAGTCGTCGTCCATCGCCGCTCCGAAGCGCTCAGCGTACGGGCTAGCCCAATCGACAGCCACAGCCCCTGCCGGCAAGGCCAGCCCATCCAGCGCCGTGTAGAGGCGGGTCAGGGCGCCACGTGCGTCGTCCAGGTGCACGTTCGAATAATTGAGCGGGCTGCGATAGTGCGCGCGCAGGATGAAGAAGCGCAAAACTTCCGCATCGTACTTTGCCAGCACTTCGCGAATCGTGAAGAAGTTGCCGAGTGATTTGGCCATCTTTTCGCCGTCTACGCGCACGAATCCGTTATGCATCCAGTAGTTCACCATCTTGTGGCCGAACGCGCCCTCGGACTGGGCCAGCTCGTTCTCGTGGTGCGGGAACTGCAGGTCGGCGCCCCCTCCATGGATGTCGAACTGTTCGCCGAGCAGAGCGCAGGACATTGCCGAGCATTCGATGTGCCAGCCAGGTCGGCCCACGCCCCAGGGCGAGGCCCACTTTGCCTCAGCCGGCTCCGACTCTTTCGCGGACTTCCACAGCACGAAGTCGAGCGGGTCCCGCTTGTCGGCGGTCGTGTCGATGCCGCCGCGCTCACGCAGGCCAGCACGCAAGTCGTCAACTGACTTGCCCGACAGCTGACCATAGGCCGGGAACTTCCGAACCGCATAGTTCACATCGCCGTTTTCGGCGTGGTAGGCTAGCCCTTTGGCTTCGAGTTGGCCAATAATCGACAACATCTGCGGCACATACTGGGTCGCGCGCGGCACGTGCGTCGGTGCGAGAATACCGAGGGCCTTGGTGTCCTCGTCCATGTACCGCGTAAAGCGTTCTGTCAGCTCCGAAATCGTCTCACCGTTCTCCACCGCGCGGCGAATGATTTTGTCGTCGATGTCGGTGATATTGCGAACGTACGTGACGTCATAGCCCGCGGCGGTAAGCCAGCGATACACGACGTCGAACGACATCATCATCCGCGCGTGACCAATGTGGCAGTAGTCATAAATCGTCATGCCGCAGACGTACATGCGCACCTTGCCTGGCTCGAGGGGAACGAAATCTTGTTTTTCGCCAGTGAGCGAATTATGAATTTTCAAGGTCATTGGAGTCCAGTGGGCAAAGAGCGTAAGGCGGTATAGGTGCCAGCAGAAACTTTCAATATAGCACAAGAATACACCGGCGAGCGAAGCCTAGCGCGGGAAGCCTGTCAAAACAAGGCCCCGAATCACCCAGCAGCAGGGCGTAATCCGGGGCCAAAGGCGCCAGGGCGGGTTAGCGAGGGCGGGCGCGCACCAGGGCACGCCAGTAGCGGCCGATGAGGTCGAAGTCGGCGCCGACGATTTGGAAGTCCCAGTCTTCGCGCTCGAGAAGGTCTCCCCGCGAGCAGTTCGAGTACATGAACACCACGAAGCCGTCTTCGTTAAGGTGGTCCTTCGCCTCGTCGAAGAATCGCTTGGTCAACTGGCCGTTCGCATCGGACAGTGCGCGCTCATGCCAGTCTGCGGTTTCTTTGTGGTACAGCGGGAAGTTGAACAGGATTGCGTCAAAGCGCTGGCCCTTGAAGCCGGCAAACAGGTCCGACACCATCACGTCCAGGTGCATGCCGTTGGCAACTGCGTTCTTTTCGGCGGCGTGGACCGCGAGGGGGTCGATGTCGCACGCACGCACACGCCAGCCGTTCTTGATGGCGTAAAGGGAGAGGCCACCACTGCCAGTGCCCACTTCGAGCAGGGAGCCTGGGGCGGCGCGCATGCCGGCTGCGTCCCAGTGCGACACGACGAAGTCGGTCGAGCTGTTGTGCTTTGGCGGGTAGATGCCGGGCGGCGCGGTCAGGGTCATCCCATGGAAGGGGAAAGTGCCTCCGTCCTGGATGCCTTGCAGAACTTGCTCATAGCCCTGGTTGAAGACAGGCCAATCAGGTTCTTGCGCCGCAAGCTTGGTGAGCATACGGGTGAAAGCGGTGTCGACGATGCCGTCCGACTGCGGAAGGTGGTTCATAAGGCTCCGGAAATTCATACGAAACCTTGTATAGCTCCAAGATATATCTGCAGTTCAGGCGCTGGCTCGCAGCAAGCGTCCAGTCTCCTGTGCGGCGGGGGCGAAGATTCCGGCCGGAGAGTAGACGGCGTTTAAAGCTGCCACTGGGCGAGCGAGAGCGCCTTGCTCAAGTTCGCGGACAGCGAGGGGAGTCGTGACCTTCAAGACCCCCATCGCGGCATCGTTGAGGGTGCTGGCGGCGCAGGTGCCGGGTTTCGACTGTTCGAGCACCTGGCTACGCTGGATGCTTTCCGACGCGGAGCGGACGAGGGCGCTTTTGCTAATGACGTCAGCTTCACGGGCCAACGGACGTGGGTACAGCGGGTTCAAAGCGGTGAGCATACGGTGAATCAAAGTGGCGGTTAATTTCTCCGTATAGCTCGATTGCGGGCTAATCCTAAGGGTTGGATGTCGCTACACATACTAGGACAACAACTTTCGGAAAGACCATCATGAAACAATACAACTGGCAGTTCTTGCAAGCTCTCGCAAACGTGCTGGCCCCAGCTGCAGTAGTTACCCAGCTGTCGGACCGCATGGAAGTGAAAAACGACGGCACCCTGGTCGGTTACATCACGGTCAACGAGTATGACCAGTGGTACGCTACCCGGGTCGAAACCAAGCTCGGCGGCTGGAAAAAGACGGCATATTTGGAGGAACAGGTCAACGGCCCGTTCCCAAATCCGTCGCTTGCCATCCGCAGGCTGTTCAACATCGACAATGCTCCCCTTGTGCAGGTCAGGGAGGGTGTTAGCGCCGGCGAACAGGAGTCGAGCTTCATGAATGCGACTTTGCAAGACGCTGGCGAGGCCACCTCGTTCTCGGTTGCGACGAAACTCGAAATTCCCGAGTACGTCATCTCCAAGGGCGAAGCAGCAATTGCAGGCTACATCTCGGGCGCACTGGGACGGGCCTCGAGTTCGGTCTCCGGACTGAGCTTCGAGGTCGAAATCGGCCCAACTGAAGACCCTGAAGATTAATCATTCACGACCGCGGAGCTTGCTCTGCGGTTTTCTTTTGCGCAAACAAAAACCCCGCAATCGCGGGGCTTAGTCGTTACACGGCAGCTTTTGCTTTTTCGCGCCGGCGCTTGAAGTAGGCCGTGGATAGCGCCGAGGAGAGATAGAGCACCGTCGCATTCCAGAAGCTCACGATGAGAATCGTTGGCAAAATCAAGGTGGTCTGGAGGTCGATGCCCGGCAGGCTGTACATCACTGTAGCCAGTGGCGCGACGGCGGCCCCGTAGAAAAAGACAGGTGCCAGCCAGCCGGGGCCATGCAGAACTTCACCCTTGAACTGCCAACGGGCAACTCCGCAGAGGAGCAGGGGCACGAGCGACACGAAGCTGATGGCGAAAACCGGGCCGATAACGGCCGGGTCACTGTTGAGCTTGTACCAGAGGAATGCCAGGATGACGAGCACGAATGGTGGAAGGACGGTGCCGATGGCCACGAGAGGGCGCATCGCGTCAGGGATAGGGCTGGATGTGTTTGGCATATTTGCCTCGAGTGGAGAATTCTGGTCTAGACACTCGATTTATCGCCTGCCGGACGTTTCGCTACACTGCACAGGACAATTGTCTAGGCAGCTGAAGCCTGCATCGCTTCACCGGTAACGGTACGGCGAATATCAGTGAACACTCTCAGTATTCAACGCCCCCTAACGGAGGCCTTGCAATTCTGGCAACGAAGCGAGCCTCGAAACTCTCACAAGGACAAGGCCTCCTTTTATGGAGCTTGAAAATCATGCAAAAAGAAGTCATCAAAGCGAAAGCAAAGGCCCTGCGCGCATTCTTGCAGGCACGTGGACTGGAGCTGAACCACAGCGGTGCACTGGAAGCGGTAGCCCACATCGAAGGTACGTCGAGCTACAACGTCCTGCAGGCGAAAGCAGCGCCAGCCCCGGCGCCTGTCACGCTGGCATCGATTCCCACTTGGGATATTGAAGTCACTCGAATCGGATATGCGCACCGGACCATCCAGGTAAAGGGTGCCCGTAGCGCGCAGGAAGCAGCAAGGCTGGCCGCAGAAGAGCTGGACTCGGGGAACTTCTCCGAACACGACAGTGAATACCAGCTGAGCAGTGACCCGGACCCGCACCAAGACGCTACCGACGATATCGTCGTGCTCGGTGAGGAAGTCTTGAGCGAGCCGCAGACCTGGCAAGTGGTCATCGGTCGTATCTCGTATGGCGTGGAGACCCTCAAGGTCTGGGCGCCATCCGAAGCACAGGCCCAAGACCGTGCTCTGGACATTGCGGGTAACACGCTGTTCAACCTCACGACCTTCAAATACGAGGTAGACGCTTTCCCAGGTCCTCTTCCACTGTAATTCTAAAGCTCTCCTCACGGGGAGCTTTTTCTTTGGTCGCGGGAGGTACAGACGAAGAAAAAGGCAGCTGGAGGGCTGCCTTAGAATAAGGATGGACGTAAAGTCAAAAAGCGAGTTCTGCAACTTGCTTAGTAACCATATTTTTGTAATGCAGGCTCTTAGCATTCAGTGCGCGAGCGCGACGCTGAGCTTCGAACGTGTTATCCGCAGTGACGGAGTTGTGACGGCCGTCATGAAGAATGCACCAGAAGATGGACATAGCAGGTTCCAGAAGAAAAATTAGGGGAGGGTCTTCTTCGTATAGCAACCCGGTGGCCAAACTGCACGCCGGCGACTAATGTTTTGGTGGACAGCGCCATGGCTATACCAATCATGCCTATTTCACCTCTCCAACTCTTCCGCCTTCGCCGCGCTGCACGCCTGCTCGGGCTTCGTGTCGCTATCGCAGGGGCTGTTCTCTTCCTGGCCCAAGACAAGCTGATTTTGCGGCCGGGTATTGAGGACGGCGGCGGTCAGGTGGCGGTCACCCGCCCAGGCTGGGCGACGGATTGGACCGAGCGTGGAGAGTTTCGCGGAAAGGTCTACGCCGACAGGGAGGATGTGGCCGGAACCGTTCTCGTCTTCCACGGTAACGCCGGCACTATTGCGGGGCGAGAGACCCTGGCCCAGAACTTCACTTCGAGGGGCTTTCGCGTGGTGCTGATGGAGTACCCGGGATTCGGGCGCCGGGATGGATGGGCCACCATTACAGGTGCGAAAGCTGCGGCATTAGCGGACTTCGTACTCGCGAAACAGAAGTGGCCCGGCCCGCTCTACGTCGTGGGCGAGTCGTTTGGTGCCGGCATCGCCGCCCAGGTGGCAGGTGCAAATCCGGAGGCGGTCAGTGGGGCACTCCTCTTCACTCCGTGGGACTCTCTCAAAAATGTCGTTGATGGCAAGTTCTGGGGCGTCCCCGTCGGCCTGCTACTGCGCGACAAGCTGGACTCGACTGCGGCACTGTCTTCGTTTCCAGGGCATCTGGTCGTCGTCGCCGCTGGCGCTGACAACCTGATTCCGGCGAACCATGCGAAGGCCCTCGCAAGCGCGGCGCCGGCCGCCATCTATCGGGAGCTAGCAGGAGCAGGGCACAACGATTGGCCGATGCACCTGACCCGTGCGGACTGGGATGTCCTGACTTCTGGGATGGTCGGCGCAACCCGTCAAAAACAAACAGCTCAAATGTCCAGTGGAACAACTTCCTCCGGACTTGAGGCTACGGGCGGTTGAGTCTTCCACTGTTCCTGGCAGTGCCGGGAGTATGGTCCGACAGTGAATCCAAAGAGGTCGTCTTCAGTAATGTTGGTCGAAGCCCAGGGGCCAATTTTTTGCAGTGTCAGTGCCACGTTTCGCAGCCACTGCGCGAGTGCCGGCACACTCTCGACGTAGGCGGAGACGGCCGCGGTAGATGCGTCGTCAATCGCCATGCGGTCTTCCTGTTCGAGGGAGGGGACGCGGCAGTACAGCGCCCCGTACACTCGACGTTTGCTGTCACGCTCATTGCAAATTTGGATGGAGCACCGTTCAGCCGGATGAGCCTCGAAAAATGCACGCATCCTTTCCACCATACCTCGATACGCCGCTAGCTCGGCAGCCGGCTCTTGGCCGGGGAGCTGGAGAAGTTTGGCCAGATTGAGGGTCAGGCAAACGCGGCCAGCTACGGGCTGCATCCGAAGGTCGAGTTCCTCGATGCTCTTTTTGGGCACGTCGAGCCGCATCTCGACTATCCGCGGCGTCATGAAGACAGCAAGGAGCCACTCTTTTGCATGAGCTTTGGTCTGCATCGGTTCCCCATCGGGAGGCAGCAGATAGATGTCGCCGGCGGCGTCGGCCGAGTCGATGAGTGTCAGGAGGTTGGTCGTATTTGCCTGCTTCACGGTCTGCCTTGCAAAACGGCGCTATGGCCTGGCCAAGGTCTAGCCAGTGCGATTATTTCGACGCAAGGCACAAGAAAAAACCCGCAAGCCGAAGCTAGCGGGTTTTGAATTACGGGGCCATGCGGTTACTGGGCTTGCGCCGGCGCCTCTTTCGAGACCTTCGGAGCCTTTGCGCGGCTGATGACGGTGACCGTCGCCATGCGGGCCGGGCCGGAGTCGCAGTGTTCCTCGATGAGCTCGACGGTTTCGTCGAACGTCACGTTTTCCTTCTTCACCGTGCCGTTGATGTCGGTGAACTGCAGCTCATAGACGTCCATACCGAGCATCAGCTCCATGCGAACGGTGCCGGTGAACTTGGCGCCGATGACTTCAAATTCCAGGTACGGATTGAAGCTCAGTGCTCCGTTCGCGTCGCCCCGGAAGTTGGAGTACTTCAGGTCCGACAACATATGGATGCCGCGGCGGCCGTCCTTCAGCAGCGTTTCCGACAGCTGGCGCGTCATATCTTCCAGCAGCGGGAAGGGTTTCGGCGAGACCAGCGACTTTGCCTGCAGGTCGATGCGGAAGGTACGCATCCGCATGCCGTCTTCGAGCTGAGTGTCCTGGACACCGTCGTCGGTGGCCTTGAAGCCGGCGTGCTTGATTTCGACCTTGTCGCCAACCTTCAGCGCCACCGGAATCAGCGATTCTTTATGCGCGACCAGCAAGCTGGTGCCGACCTTTTGGACGTAGTAACCGTCCTGGTGCGCCACGATGGCGCCGGTCGTCGCTTCCGGCTCGATTTCCACGCCCCAGGTGTTGCGTTTGACGCTGCCGTCATAGACGCGGTACTTGTAGTTGCGCAGGCGGCTCGAGAGTGCGGTTGCCGCTACGGATTGGATGAGCGTGACGATGCTCTGCATGTATTTCTCCTGTAAGTGTCCTGGTGTCCTTGGTGCTGCCTTTCGTATAGGCACAGCACTCCGAGCTGGCCAACTGCCGTTCCCCGGTCGCTATACGTCGCAGAGCATTTTTTCAATTCATAGCAGGACACTTTCCAAGGACATCTTATGCATATGCAAGTCATGGGTATGACGCAACTTGCCTCGTACGAGCTGGCAGCTCTTGAAGCAATTTCCCAGATACTGCGCGCAAACCGGAAGCTCATTATCGCTTACTCCGGCGGGAAGGACTCTACAGCGATGCTGCTGATGGTTCTGAACGCCGCGGCAGCACTGCGCAAGGAAGGCATCACTTTCCCTGAAATCCTCCTCACGCACGGGAATACGGGCATCGAGAATCCGAACGTCGTGGCGCTGGTTCACCTCGAACTGGCAAAAGCACGTGGTTTCGCTCGCGCACACGGCTTTGGCCTGCGTGCGGAAATCGCGATGCCGATGCTGAACGACACCTGGGCGGTGGCTATTCTGGGCGGGCGCAAGCTCCCTACGTTTGCCAGCAGTTCCACCCGGGACTGCACCGTGATGTTCAAAATCGACCCGATGGAGCGGCTCCGAAAGCGCATCCTGAAGCAAGAGGAGCATGAACCTCGCGGCGGCCCGCCGGTCACCCTTATCGGTACCCGGTTCGAGGAATCGGACAGCCGCGCGGCCCGCATGAACGAACGTGGCGAAACGGCGTACACACCCTGGGAGCAAAAAGGCGCGTGGTTCATGAGCCCGATTGCGAACTGGACTTCGGACGACGTCTGGGAGTACATCGGCGAGTACAAGAACGGCCAGCGCGTTGGGTACACCGATGGGCATGGCGTCTGGGACATGTATGCCGATGCCGGCGCCACAGGCACCTGCGCAATCGTGGCGGACATGGCCACCGAGAGCCTGAAGAAGGCCCGGGCGTGTGGTGCCAGGTTCGGATGTTCCCTGTGTGCGGCTGTCGGTCGTGACAAATCACTGGAGAACATGCTGTTGTTGCCTCAGTTCCAATGGCTTGAAAACATCAATCGCATCCAGCGATTCATCGTCGACACGCAGTGGGATTGGAGCCGCCGCACCTGGGTGGGTCGTACCATCACGAACGGCTACGTGAAAATCGAGCCGGACACGTACTCGCCGGCGATGCTGCGTGAGCTGCTGCGCTACTGCTTGACCGCGGACATTATCGAGAAACGTGAAGCGGCCCGACTGGGCATTGCTCCACGCTTCGAGCTGGTGTCGGAAGAGCAGCTGTTCGCAATCGATGCCATCTGGAGCTTGAACGGTGTGCAGGAACGTCCGTTCATGGCAATCAAAATCTGGGACGAGGTCTACAACAAGCGCCAGCGCTACTTCCCTCCGGAAGTGGAGCCAACGCCGCACTCGCCGATGCCCCAGGCCCGGTACATCTTCGTCGGTCCCGACTGGGACGGTGCAGAGCCACAACGGTACACCGGCCTGCGCGACGTGATGCAGGAAGGCTTTGCCAGCATGGATGGTGTGGAGGGCTGCGTAGGTACGCGCGACCTCAAGGACGGCCGCACGATTATGGACATCGAAAAGGCGGAAAGCCTTGGCTTTGACCCAGAAGCGATGGTGCTGTTCTTCGAGTTCGAGCTCGAGTACGTTCTCCGGAACTTCTACGAGAGCAAGTATTCGCCCTGCACGGCAGGCTTCTTCCATTATGTTCGCTTGAACATGATTGAGACGTCGGCCGGCCATGCCCAGGCGCACGTTGACCGCATCATGCGCCGGACCAACTGGCGTATTCGCAACGGGCTGGTCGGCGATGTGCCTCACGAGGTGCTGGTGTCCAAGTCGGTCTCGAAAGCTGAGATGAAAGCCGAGTTGGCCATGCGAGAACCCGAGGAAGTCGCACCGGTAACCGAGGTGGTTAAAGCGCCGGAGGTCTTCGAGACATCCGTGGTGTTCCCGCAGCAAGCGCAGTTCATGTTCGACTTCGCGTAATTCACTTGCCCTCTCCGCCACGTGCAGAGAGGGTTTTTCTTTGCCCGACTAGATTTGCGCGCGGGACTGGTTCTGGCACGCGAGCCTGGCGATGGATGCTATGGCCGCCTCCATCTTTAACCGAGCCGACGAGTTGGCGGAATGGACGCCGAGCTTTGGCGGAATCCGGCCATGAAGAGCGACCTGTTCTTCGAGCCAAAGCAGCACCGTGTAGCCTGTCCCGTGTTCGTCGTCTCCCAAATCATGGTCAAGTGAAATTTCAGCCACCGAAGCCGTCTCCAGCAGCGCAATCACCTCTTCGGGCCAGTAGGCCCGAACCCAGCCCTCCGGCGTGGCCCGCTCATCGTCCAAAAAAACCTTCGTACCCATCACCAAAGCTGCTTAGGGCAAGGTGGCAGGACGGCCTGCGCCTTCGCTGCGACCTGAACACCGAATAGCATGCAGCACCAGGCGACGAACACCCACAGCATGAACGCGGGGATGTACGAAAGTGCGCCGTACGCCGAGAGTGACGCGGAAGACGAGAAGTAGAGCGCGCAAACTTTCCACGAGGCGCTCGCTGCCAGTCCCGCGGCTATCGCGCCGAAGGTACAAGCTCGCCAGGAGAGAGAGTAGCAGGAGAACGTACGCATTAGGACAATGACGACCAGCTCCGCAAGGATGAAGGGGTAATTCACGTAAGAGAGTTCGGTCGGCAGGAAGCGCAGGAAGGATGCGAGAGGGTGCAGAACGACATACGCCAGAATAACGCCGGTGGGCGCGAGTAGCACGAAGGCGGCGTAGTGCAGGGCGCTGGTTTTCCAGTTCGACTGCTGATTGCAAATCTTGAGGACATGGCCCTCAAGCTCCCGAGCCATTAGAACCAAGGTAACGCAAAAACCCAGCAGTCCGAAAACCCCGACGTTTCGGGTGATGTCTTTCGCCGCGCTCGCCACCATGGCAACAATGTCGCGGCTCTGGGAAGGAAGGAAGTACTGCGCCAGGACGTCTTCGAGCTCGGAACGGGTGCCGGACGAGACGCCGTAAAAATTCATGATATGCAGGCCCACTGCCAGCATGGGCACGATGGTGAGCAAGGTCGTGAACGCCAACGAGCTGGCCCGGATGAGAGCTTCTTCGCTGAAGAACGCAAAAGCCGCATCCCAGAGAACGCGGCTTGTTGTGACGACGATAGACCGAACCTTCGACAACAGGGGCACGGACCGCTTGATGAGTTGGAACATGAATTCGAGTGCTCGCATACAGAATGTAGCAACCCGAATTTATTCAGATGAATGCCGGAAGAATGCAGGTGGCGGCAGCACTCGCGCAGAATGGCTACACCATGTATGAACGAACACTCCCTTGCACTGCTAACATCTCCCGAATTCATCCGCGGCGCTGGCCTGGCGCTGCTGGCGCTGGCTGGTTACTGCTACCTGCGGCGAGCGCGGCCGATGCGTATTGTTACCGTCATCGACGGCGACACCGTAATGGCCGTCGACGAAAAAGGTAGAACTCGTAAGCTGCGCGTTCACGGCATTGACTGCCCCGAGCTGGGGCAACGAAACTCGTTCGAGGCGAAAGAGTTCGCCGAGTCCCTCGTGTTAGGTAAGTGGGCCAGCGTCAAGCTGTACGGCCGCGACAAGTACAAGCGATATGTTGCGCGCATCCGTGTTGGCCAGTTCGACTTATCGAAAGAACTCGTCCGGCGTGGCCTTGCTTTCCCGTTGAAGGGCTCAGGGCTGGCGGCCGTCGGACTCGGCGCCAGGCTGGCACGTAAAGGGGTTTGGAGCGGATTTGGCCAAGCTAAGCCGTGGGAGTCCAACTCGCGCGGGTCATGGCTACTCGGCGGCCTGAATAAATCCAAAAAATTCCGGATGTTCCGTAAAAAGCAGCTGGAAAAGCGTCATCAGAAGCGTAAGCGAACGTAAGGCCGGGGTCCTAGCGCGAGTGGCTTCGCTATATTAAGGCCAGCCATAACCAGGACCAAAAATGCGTTCGATTCACACTCTCTTTGCAGCACTTCTTTTCACCGTTGGCGCTGGCGCTCAAGCCGCTGTTGCCACCAACGATTTTCGGCAGTGCTCCGAGAATTTTGCAGAAGGACGAGCTCCGACTTCGGCAAGCTTTCAGCAGATGCGTACTCGTGCGCTTTGCTACAACTCCTTCGCCGTGTTGCACTCGGGCGTAACCAAGACCCCGCTGTTCGCGGCTGAGAAGCTCAATCGCGACGTTCTTTTAGACGCGCGTGGTGAGAAGCGTCACGACAAGTTCTTTGCCGATGCGCGATTGCCTCGCGCTGAGCGCGCCGAGCTCGAAGATTACCGTGGGTCCGGCCTGGACCGCGGGCATCTTGCCGCGGCCGCCAATCGCGCTAATCCGGACGCGATGGCGCAGTCGTTCTCGCTCGCGAACATCGTGCCACAGGCCCGAGTCAACAATCAACGGACCTGGGCGAAACTTGAGAAGGACACCCGCCAGTACGCAATGCGTGCCCGGGGCGACGTGTATGTAATCAGCGGACCTGTGTTTCAGTCCAATGAGACCATCGGCCCGAACCGAGTTCGTGTCCCGAGCCACTTGTACAAACTCGTCTACGACGCCCAATCGGGCCGCGCGTGGGCGCATTGGCTCGAAAACACGGATGAAGCTCGAGCAGGTCGTCCGATTACGTACAAGGAGCTCGTTCAGCGCACGGGTATCGAATTTTTGCCCGGCATTGCGGTGCGAAATTAACTTTTGTTACAAAAAAGACCTCCTAGGAGGTCTTTTTTTTTCATGTGTGGGGCTCGCGGCGGGGCGCAGCCGACTTGGTGAGATTCCCAGTATTTAGGCTAAAAAACGGGCTCGCGAAGCTCCACGAGCCCCAACTCCGCCGTTGTCGCCGGCAGGAGGAAGCACAAAAAAAAATAACAAATTTTTCCTCGGGATGGCGCTAAGTTGCCTACAGGGAATACTGTTGCGTCTCGGAATTTTGTTGTTTTGCCTAGGTTAAACAGAGGACAAAAGCGCAATTGTTGCGAAATAGCAACGGTATAAATCGGTGCCTATACTCGACTGCACAACATCGTGCTTTACCTGGAGTTATTAAAACATGAACGCACTGAAAAAATCTGCCCTGCTCATCGCTCTGACCGCTGCCGCTACCGCCGCTCACGCTGGCCCGACCCAAATCTACGGTACCGCTGACGTCGGTTACAGCTATGCCAAGGCCGGCGATTCGGCGGTCCACAACATCTCCTCGAACGGCCAGTCGGACTCGTTCATCGGCTTCAAGGCTTCGGAAGACCTGGGCAATGGCGTGAAAGCCGTCGTGACCCTGGAAGCCGGCTACAACATCGACGGCGCCAGCGGCGCACAAAAGCGTGAAACCTCCATCGGCCTGACCGACGGCATCCACACCCTGAAGGCCGGCCGTCTCGAATCCCTCGGCTACGCAGCCGTCAAGCAGTTCGACGCCTTCGGCGGCGGCAACCTGGGCATGGCCCGCGGCATCAGCAACGTTGCCGAATACAACGACAACTCCGTCGGCTACACCTTCTCGAAATCGGGCCTGACCGCTTCGTACCAGCACTCGTTCGGCGAAATCGTCGACGGCGGCCTGGGCGACGGTTCGACCAAGGCAGCTTCGGTTGCCTACACCCACGGCCCGATGAGCGCCTCGCTGGTGCGCACCGAAGTCGACATGGGCGCGACCACCACCCAGGTGGCCGGCTCGTACGACATGGGCGTCGCCAAGACCTCGGTCATCTACCAAGACGTGTCGGACTCGGACCTGGACAACACCTTCATGGTCGGCGTGTCGGCGCCAGTGAAGGGCTTCATCGCCAAGGCCAGCATCGGCCAGGCCAAGCTGGTTTCGGGCGACAAGGTCGACCTGTACAGCATCGGCGGTTCGTACAACCTGTCGAAGCGCACCAGCCTGTACGCCGCCTACGGCCGCGTGGACGTTGCTTCGGCCAAGGGCGAGCAGCTGGGCCTGGGCATCAACCACTCGTTCTAATCGAGCGAGCTCCCAAGACCGGCCTTTCGAGGCCGGTTTTTTGTTGTCTTGAGACTTTGTAGCCAGAGAGCAGAGTCCGCCATCACAGCGGCGCCCCTCGCGAATAAATCAATGTTCTACAAGTAGTTCTAGGTCATCATTGGATTTCTCATGAAATACGTAAAAAAGTTCGCTTCCCGGCTTCGAACCTATGCCGGCACGCATACTGAAAAACCTCCCTTCTCGCGCGTCGCACGAGTCCTTCGCGTAGCAAAGGCCAGGGCTGCACGGCGCATCCAGGCTTATGCCACTGCCGCCCAGGCACGCACGGCTACGCTGTCTAAGCAGCCTCTGGTTGTCCGGCTCGTTGAGAATCCTCGCGCGGCCAAAGCCGGCGCAGTTGCGCTCGCTGTCGTCCTCGGCATGAGCTTCCTCAACACTCAAGCGAAGAAGGAAACGGACGCACGAAAGAGTGCGGACGTCGTCAAGTTCGAGAAGACTCCCGACGAGTGGCTGGACAAGCCTGCGACGGTCGAGCAGTTCCGGAGCGCGCTTGATGCGCGAAACATCGCAGAGGTGGCGCTGGTGAATGGCGCACCGGGGCGCGCACTCTACACGCTCAAGGACGGCAAACGTGCAAGCGTGCTTGCGCCGGGCTGCACCGCCTTCACTTGCGAAGGTTCCGCGCTAGAAAAGCTAAACGAGCGCAGCGCGGCCGACAAGTTCGTCTTGGTCCGGGTCGACGTTGACTTGCGCACGCAGGCGGAGAAGGTTCTCGACTTTATCCAAGGCATCATCCGGTCGCTCATCTCCGTAGGTGTGATGATTGCCGCTCTCATGTTGTTCACGAAGTTCAGCACCGGTGCCGGAGGTAGCACTGCGTCAAAGCTTGCCAAGCGGCCCGAGACAGGGTTTGCAGACGTCATTGGCAACAGTGAGGCCAAGTCAGCACTTGGTCGCGTGTTGGCCTTCATGAAGGACCCAGAGCGCTACACGAAGGTCGGAGCAGCTGCTCCCCGTGGCGTACTGATGGTCGGCCCACCGGGTACGGGCAAAACCCTGCTGGCGAAGGCGCTGGCCGGCGAGAGCAAATCCAACTTCATCGCCGTAGACGGGTCCTACTTCTCCTCGATGTTCTACGGTGCGGGCATCTCCAAGGTGCGCGACCTGTTCAAGCTGGCGCGCGAGAACGCACCCTGCGTCCTTTTCATCGACGAGATTGACGGCATCGGTAAGCGGCGCCAGGGCGGCGAGATGCATGGTGGCGACTCCGAAGCGAATCGCATCATCAACCGTATCCTAGTGGAGATGGACGGCTTTGCTAGCAATGAAGGTGTCATCGTCGTAGGTGCGACTAACCACGAGAACAACATGGACGAAGCGATGCGCCGGCCTGGTCGCTTCGACACCTTGGTGCGCTTGAAGCTTCCAACCCTCCCAGAACGTCGCCAGCTCTTCGACCTCTATCTTGGTAAGGTCGTAAGTGAGCCGGACGTCGACACCGCAGCCTTGTCGCGCATGTCGGCAGGGATGTCGCCGGCTGACGTTGCGAACACCGTGAACAAGGCTGCATCCTGCGCGGCGGAGCAAGGCGTGAACGTTGGCCAACCGCACCTGGAGCAGGCCATCGAAACGTACCAGCTCGGAGGCGAGGTATCGCCTATCAAGGACCTCCTCACCGAAGACACCCGTCAGCGACTCGCATTCCACGAAGGCGGACATGCACTGGCCGCGTACTGGTTCAAGGCAGGCAGCGTCGACCGTGTGACCATCGAGCCGCGCGGCCAGGCTCTGGGCGTGACGTATGTGACGCGCGAGACGGAAGACCCACTTTGGGTGCAAGCGGACCTTACCAGTCGGTTGGCCATGATGCTGGCCGGACGGGAGGCCGAGCTGCTTATGCTGGGTAGCGTTTCGACCGGGGCTTCTGATGACCTGAAACGTGCTTCGGAGCTGGCAATCGAGATGGTCGCCAACCTTGGGTTCTCGCAATCCTTCGGACTCCTCAGCGTAGCGGGCATCCCAGCGAACTTGCTCGGGCCCGACATCCAGTCTGCGGTGCTGACCGAGGCGCGGCGGATGCTGGAAGAAGCTCAGACGAAATGCAGGGAGCTTCTTGTTCAGCGGCGCACGCAACTCGAAGCGATGGCCCAGGCGTTGCTAGACGAGGAGGTGCTGTCAGGCCCCGTGCTCGCCGCCCTGCTTGCTGGCTCTGATGCGGTAGTGCTCGACAAGACGCCCGCCTAGCCAACCTGCGGCCCCGCTATCACACATGTGGCGGGGCCAACCTTGGAGACTGTGATGAAACCACCTCGTGAGCCCCGGGTTCGGGCCAAAGCCGTCGATGCCGCGCAGTACAAGGAGGTCAGCGGCCTGCTGACGGTTGCCCTCGTGATGTTCCCAATACCGGCAATCCTTATCCTGCTGTGTGGCGACTACGCGCCGCGCGTCAAGCTTTTCTGGGCCATCACCGCGGCCGTAGAATCGGCGGCGATGTGTGTCCTGTTCCTCGTCACGCTCTACCACCTGCGAACGGCGTTCGCCTTACTGTAAGCCCGCGCCAACAGAGGTCCAAAGAAAAAGCCCACCGAAGTGGGCTTTGTTCTGTCGAGAGGGTTACTTCGCCTTTTTCGGTGGCGTAGGCTCAGGGGCCTCCGCTGCGGGAGCTGCCGCTTCAGGAGCCGGAGCCGCCTCCGTCGGTGCGTCTGCAGGCGCCGGCGCCGGGGCGGGGGCGGGAGCGGGAGCAGGAGCTGCGCGCTTGGCCTCGCGTGCTGCCATCGCCATTACACGCTCGCCGGCCATCTGGAAGCCGCGCACGTTTGCGGCCTGTGCATCTTCGAGCACGATGACCGTGTGCTTCGGGTAGTACGCAGCGATGGTCTTCTGGAAGATGTGCGAGCCGCCGCCCAGGAGCACGATGTTGTCGATGTCCGAGCCGTCGCCGACCTGGTTCTTCATGAAGTTGACCGAGCCTTCGACCACGGACTTCGTGGACTTGATGTGCTCTTCCAGGCTTTCGGTCTCGCCATTGATTTTCAGCTTACGACGGCGCAGGCCTTTGTCGAGGGCGCCGAGGTTGTCGTACGTGATGTTGTACTTCGTGGAGACCGACTCGCCGATGGCGCGCAGGACTTTCGACACGCCGCCATTCTGGGCACCGGAACGGTTTTCGATTGGCTTGTCACCGTTCGCCAGCAGGAAGTCATAGGTCAGGAAGCCCGGGTCGATGATGAGGTTCATCTCCTCGGCCATGAACTCCAGGTCTTCACGGTCCTTCGCCAGCGAGAGACAGTAGTACAGGCCACCCAGCGGCTGGGGGATAACCAGCGCATCCTTGACCTCGACGCTCTCGGTCGCGTTGACCTTATGCTTGCCGACCATAAGCGCCTTCAGCTTGGCGGCGGCCTGCATGTTGTTGAGGGGCAGGCCGACGACCAGCATGTCGATGACCGGCTCGCCGATGTAGTGCAGGGCGCCCAGGAAGACAGCCTTGTACTGCTCGGTATGGATGTAAGTGTTGTTGAGATTGCGGGTGGAGTCGTTCGTGTCCAGGTCCGCGGAGTCCGGGCCGACCTCGTACTTGGTGCCATCGACATCGACCACTACGGTTTCGCGACGTCCGAGCAGGGAGGTCATCGACTGGGAGAGGTCTACGCCGCTATGGCGAGGGGCGAGCGACGGGAAGCTCAGGTACTCAAGAGCGCCCGTATCTGGGTTGGCACGGCTGTACTTGGCGTACCCCGAGCCCAGGTCAAGAGCGCGGACGATTTTTGCGGCTGCGGTGGTCACGGAAAAGTCTCCTTGGAGGGATAGATGGATTTACCGTGTAGCGACCAGCATTAGCCTTTTGGCCCAAAAACACCCCCGGAAGTGGATTTTTTTGCGGTTTTTGACCCCTGGCGGCAAAAACTACATCCATGCGATGGCGCGCGGGGCTGTTGGCGGGTATCACAGGAGGCTGAGCGTGTCCAAGAAAAGCCCCTGAGCGAACTCAGGGGCAAATGAACAAGACAGTCAGGCGGCCAGCAGGAAGTTCTGATAGCCGGGGCGGTGGACAAATCGCGTCGAACCACCCATCACGTATTCCACCACACACTCGGACGCAATCCAGCGACGCCCCAGCTGCTCGGCCGCGCTTGCTGTGGTCATCGACCCACCAAAGGGTTCAGCAACCACTTCGCCCGGCACCGTCAGCAGGTTGATGAGGAACTTGGCCAGCTTCAGGGGCATAGGGGCGCCATGTGCCGGTAGTCCCATAGCCCTTGCTGCCTTCTTATACGCAGTCTGCTCCGCACAGCGATGCCCGAACGAGAGGATATTCCGAGGAATACGCCCCTCCGTCGGATTAGCGTAGCGGCCAGGTTTCACCGTGTACGCGCCGTCTGAGAAGCTCCCTTCTCGTTGCTCACCGCCGCCGGCGATGAGGTCCAGATGCCGCTGGGAGTGTGCCTCCAAAACCCGGCGATTGTCCGACTTCACCAGCAGCGGATTATTCGTGAACCAGAGGATTGGCTCATAAACGACGTTCAGCTGCGTGCGGTCGATGCTCGCGTAACGAATCGGGCCAGGTGGCTTCGACTTGTTCTCCCAGATGAGAGTGTCCATCTTGTAGAGCCCGAGCTCGTCTTCCAGCGCAATGACCAGGCGTTCGACGTACGTGGAGCGCGCCGGCATTCCTGGCAGGAAAATATCGTTGCTCACGTTAAGGCAGATGCTGCCTCCCGGTGCCAGGTTCTTAACGAGCGGCTCGAGCGTCTTGCAAATCCAGGCAACGTAGGCTTTGAGCGGCACATTCCCGTAGGCTCGTGGAGTCGACAGGGGGTAGGGCGGGGACGTCAAAACCAGCGTAATCGGAACGTCCATGCGCTGAAACACGGTTTCGCAGTAGCCCAGAATCGCAATGCCTAGGTCTGTCGAAAAGCCGACGACCGACACATTGTTAGAAATCTGATTCAGGTCTTTGGATGCCGGCTTTGTGAGCTGCCAAATTCCATGCTCGCCATCGACGCGCTCGAGGATGCCAGAGCCCTTCAGCGTCTGCTGATACCAGCGCACCTGCCTCTTGAATGGGCTGTGCAGCGCGCCCGATTTGCCGATGGGCGCCTTGGCGTGCACGTCACGGTCACTGAGTCCGAGTGCGGAAGCCGCGGTCTCGTACAGGGTTTTGTTGTCAAGGACGCCGTTACTTGTCCCTGCGTATGCGTGAAGAACACTCGAGAAGAGGTCCATCTGCGCGACTGGTGGTCGGGTTAAGTTACTCATGGTGTGTCCTAGTGAAATTGTCCTTCCTTGTGTAGCGATTGGACTTAGCACACGCTCCCTACACTCGATAGGACAACCTTTTTGGAGCTAACATGCAACAGCAATATCCTTTCCCAGTGTTTTCCACGCAAGGCGGTGGCCTGGCCAAGTCGGACGAAGACGGCGGCTACGTATTCGTTGAGGCCCCACCACCTGCATTAGGGCTGGAGGTCGGCGACCACGTTCCGCATCAGTGGGGTGTCGCACCACGCAACGCCTAGGGTGATGCCGCTATCACCCCCCACTCAGGACTGCCTAGACTCAGGTACAGGACACCACTATCAGGAGATTTCAACATGACGGACACGACCAGCACCGCAACGCCAGATGCCGCATTCAACTATCGGCTCTTGGGCCGACTGCAGCAAGACTGCGAGTACTACCTTGGCAACGGCAATCGAACTAAGAAGCACCTTTGGGCTGGGGATGAAGTAGAACAAATCGCCAAGATGAAGGAGCTGTACGAAGGGCTTCCTGAGAAGCCAATGTGGATTTCCCTTCAAGACATCGAGCGGTATGAAGCAGCGATGGTTGCCAAATAACCCGCGACGTTAAGACGTAGCATGCAAATTCTCAACGCCGGCACATGCCGGCGTTTTTCATTTGCCATCTGGGGAACGACTAGACAGACAAAGAAAATCCCCTGCGACTCGAAGAGCCACAGGGGAGAATTATTACGAGAACAGCTTGTTTTAGAACACCAGCTCGCAGACACCGCCGGAGCAGGCTTGCGAGCCCAGGGTGTCGACCGATACCTCTTCACGCTGAGTAGTCAAGGCACCTGCGAAGTCGATGTCCTTCATGGTTGCCTGGATTTCATCCCAGCGAGCCCGGTTGTAGACGTCCTTCAGGCAGAACTCTGCCTTCTGCAAATCGCCTTTGAAGTACTTCGACGCGAACAGCTTGAAGCGGCGATTGAAACGACGCTTTTGCAAGTCCGACACGCCCTTGTTCAGCTTCAGGCCGAAGCCTTTCGAGGTGTCCGTAGCGAGCCACAGGTTGCTGCCGAAGGCTTCGAGACCTTTGACAATCAAAGGCACCGCGAACACAGTAGCCTCTCCGTACGTCGCCGAGATTTCTTCGACCGTGTGCACCTCGGTAAAAGGCGCCTGAGCATATCCCTTGTCGCCCGATGCGCCCAGCAGGCTGATGCCGGCGAACCAGTCGCGATTGTCGAAAATATACTGCTCCACCGCATCCCAGTCATCCACCGAAATGGTGTTGGAGATGTTGTGACGCAGACGCTTGTCGACGCACAGGTCCTCGTCGGTACCGCTCTCGACCCACCACTGCTGGGCCTTCTTCACGAACTCGAGCTGCTTGACGCCCATCAGGTCACGCTTGAACACCGAACCTTCCTTGGCGACAATCGGGAAGCTCACGACGACAGTGTTTCCGCTGCTGTCCCAGACCGAAGTCTGGACCATCTGTGGATTCACAGCCATCATCAACTCCGCGACCGGGTCGTCCGACGTCATCTGGACATTACGGAAAGCGAGTGGAGCGTGCTCACCGTGGATGCCCGACGCCGTGCCCAGCAGCACCGACGCGTTACCCGAGGGCTTGGCGCAGGTAGTACGAGCAGCCGGACGGATACCCAGCAACTTGGCCACCGCACGATTTACCTTCTTGATGAGAGCGGCGCCTTCCTTCAGCAGCGCTTCGTCAAACAGGATGTGCGGATTGTTCATCCAGCCCGTAATCGAGACGCCAATCAGGCTTTCGCGTTCAGTAATGCGACGCGTGGCATCCGACAGGTACTTGAAGTTCGTGTAGCCGGCCTGCAGAGTGCCCAGGATTGCGCCTGCTTTGCACGCACGCAGGAACTTCTCGCGCGAGGTGCACAGGGCCCCGTTGATTTCGGTCAGGTTGCAGAACTGGAAGCCGCTTTCGCCGGTCTCCACGCAGATAGGCCGCATGCCAATTTCGACGCACGGGTTATACGCGAAGTCTGGGTCTTCCGTGAAGATAAAGCCAGGCTCACCGAAGTCTTTCACCGACTTCATGATTTGCGCCCACTCCTCACGGGTCAGCTCTTTACGAACCAACACGACCGAGTTGTTGCTTCGGGCGCGTTGCGGGTTGTCCGTGAACCAGTTACCGGTCTTTGCGGTCATCATTTCCTGGTCGTCTTTATCGAACAGGCAGATGGTAGCCGAACGACGAACGCCGCCAGCCAGTACCGCGTCGGACATGTGCATGGTGAAGTCGTATGCCACGATAGGACGCATTGCGAGCGACACTTCCGTCCCCTGGACATCCGTACCACACACAGCCTTGACCGATGCAGCCGCAGCCAGCTCTCGCTCGAGCAGAGCCTCGCAACGTTCCAGCGCCACACGCAGGGGTTCTGGGCCTGGGGCCTTGAAACCACCGGAAATCAGTGCGCCACGGGGACGAATCAGGCTCAGGTCGAAGATGACGCGATAACCCCGATATTCAGGGAAGGTACCGCCTTCGACGAAGTACGAGCTCAGCAGAACGCCGAACGCATCAGCCCAGCCCTCGATTGAGTCTGGCACCTGGAAGACCTTGGTCTTCTCGGCAGCGCGCGCTGCGATGTTCGGCAGCTTGCTGATGTGACGTTTTTGCACGGAGAAACCGACGCCGCAGCCGCAAAGCAGCAGGTACATCGCTTCCTGGAAGAACGCAGGACGGTCGCAGTGAGAAACGCTGCAGTTGTACATACGTGCTTCGTGCTTTCGCAGTTGGGCGCCACCGAACTGCAGGGCCCGCTGCGCACCGAGAACGGCTTTGTCGTTGTATGCGGCTTCGGCCAGGGTCAGGTACTCTTCCAGCTCCGGCGTCAGCTTGTCTGCGTACTTCTCACGGTGCATTCGCATCACGCGGGCGGTTGCTTCTTGCCACGTTTCGAATGCGCTCTTGCTGTCCATCCAGCGGGAGTAGCCCAAATAGAACTTGGACTCCGACAGCATTTTTTGGCCACGCGATAGTGGCACGGTTTGATTTACTCTTGCACTCATTTGATATCCTCGATTTCTGAAGCTCCGGGTCCTAAGAGCTTCGTGTCCTGTACTTCCAAAAATTTGTCCTACCCCATGTGTAGCAACCACGGCTTCTAACCCAACAGCCGATTGGTTTTTTGCAACACTCCAGGGGCCGGCACTTCTCAGGTAGAGGACAGTGCAGGCACTAGGTTTATTCGTTTTTGCGGTATGGGCGAGAATTCGAACAGGAGCGAGCGACGTAGAGGCGGCGAGGGAGGCGACGAGCGCGACGGACCCTGCGCAAAGAAAAACCCTCGGCCGAGACCGAGGGTTGAATGATGCTTGGCGGTTAGGCCGCGTGCGGGACGATGGCCAGTACGTAGTCCTTCCCGTCGATGGTGACAGTCGTCAGCGAATCGCCACTGAGCGCGTACAGCGCTTCGATGTCTTCGTCGTACTCGCTGCAGACCGCGGTCAGGCCACCTTGGTCATCGACCTTGACTTGCACGGCGGTGACGTGGAACGAGCCACCGGCGATGGTGAGCTGTCCGTGCAGCATGGCGCCGTTCAGTTCCGGGCGGGGATTCGACAGATTCAGCTGCTCGAGGGAGATGTTCTGGATGCTCATGATTTCCTTGTAATTTCCTAAGATGGGACGGGTGCTTACTGCTTCACGCCGTATTGGCTTGACCAGTTGTCGACGAGCTGGCCCCAGAGGGCGCCATTGCCGAGAACTGCTTGCGCATTTTCGTGCAACACAGTCGTTTGGCCGTTCAGGTCGACGTCGACAATCTTCGAAACGAAGCCGGCCGGGGTATTGGCAGGCACCTTCTCTTCCCGGAGTTCGCGAACGACCAGGCCTTGACGGTTGAAGATTGCCAGCACGATGCGCGGGCCGCGCAGCTGCGGGTTTTTGGCGTTGGGGCCGAGGTAGATGTTGCGAACTCCGCGCGATGCGAAGGCTTTGAAGGGGACGCCGATTTGGTCCATGTATTTCTCCTTGGGTTGTCCTCCAACGTATAGCGAGCTAGGCGCAAAAAGTTAGCCAGGCTGAGCGGGGATTCGCTACACAGGAGAGGACCCTTACCGCGAACGAGCAGGCGTAAGCCGGCATGTTGGCATTTTTCACCTTGAGCTTGTCATCCGTATAATCGGGTCAGCTCTGAACACCCACGAGGACACAATGAACGTACAGACCCTGCTGGACCAAGCCGCACAATGCAAGACCTCCGACGATGCGCACAACCTCGTCCTTGCGATGCAAGACGCGTTCACCTCCAATGGCGCGCCACTGGGTCACTTGCATGTGCACAATCCGGACTGGTCGATGGAAGACACGGGCCCCTTCGCTCGATTTGAGTTCATACGCACCATCAGCCCGTACTACCTGACCACCATCCGTCCGGAAATCCGCGAAGGCAAATTCTCCCTCGTCGTGGTCACGAACTACGTACCGGACGGTGCTGGCGCCGGAAGCCAGAATGTCCAGGCTATCGACCTGTTCGACGAAGAAGCAATCGAATCCGACGGCGAGCACGCACTCGAAGAATTGGCGGTGCGTGCAGTCGAACTTGCGATTGCGGACCATCGGCTGCTCATCGAGCGCGCTGGCGTACCCGAAGCCATTGCTCAAGATACGGCCCAGAAGTCCTGGTAAGCTGTTGTAATTCGACCCACGATGCTTCGGCCTCGTGGGTTTTTCTTTGCCAGAAACGACAGGCGAAGAAAAACGGGCGCCAGAGGCACCCGTTAAAATGAAGTGGTTAAGAACTATCGGCAGTTCAGCAGGCCGGCGACGTTGCGGTACTGGTCGTCGATTGCATCGGAAGTGAGCGAGATGCTCCCTTCGTAGCCCAGGCGAGCGGGGTCGTAGAACTCCAACTCGAGGGGAATGCCCAGTGCTTCGAAGATGCGCAAGATGCGTCCCTTGCAGCCATCAGCCATTACCAGGGTCCAGCGGAAGTCATCGGCCACGGTCTTGTTAGCCGCGATTTCCTTGAACTCAGCGATGGCTTCTTCCAGCTCCTGGACGTGCAGCTTGCACACCTCCAGATACGACTTGCCGGCATGTTCGCCGAGAAGCGTTTTCGCCATTGTTACGAAGTCGGGTTCGAAGTCGAACACATTCCGTTCGCCGCGGTCTCCCGTAGTCTCGTACTGTGCGTCTTTCCACCAGGTGAGGATGCTCTTTGCGAGCGTCTCCGCGCTTGCGGCGGAAGGTTTGAACGGGGAAGTGCTTTGCATTTGATGCTCCGAAATAGTTGTCCTGCGTAGTGTAGTGAAAGGCCTGCCGGTCAGGTAAATAACTCGCGTTCCTACAAGTCTTCTTGACAGGATTTGGGAGGCACTATGACTACGAGCGGCACTGGCGCAGAGCGCAACCCATCCGTTAACTTCCGAGCCCGGATGTTCGGAGACTACGAAAGCGGCGCCCTGGACATCTCGCTTCAGACGCGGCGCATCATTAGCATCCCGTCCCAGCTTGGGTGCCGTGTTGGCTGTTCGTTCTGCATCTCCAACACCGTGCCTATCGTCCGCAATCTCACCGCCGACGAGATGCTGGCGCTGGTTCGCGACTGCCTCAACGCGGAGCCACCGGACGGGCGGCCAATCGAGCTGTCATTCACGGGGGAAGGGGAGGCGCTGCTGAACTGGCGGCAGGCCAAGCTCGTCTGTGAAGCGCTGCCATCCATCAGTCCGGACTTTACCGACGTCCGGTATTGCTTCTCCGGACTGGCGGCTGAAAGGCTACTCCCGAACCTCCATGCCGGTCCATACCCGATGCGCCTGCAGTTCTCCCTGCATGCGGCGCGCCAAGAGTTGCGAGATGTGCTCGTACCCGTCAGCTCGCCCCTTGGCGACATTTTGAGGGCCTTGCGCACGAATGCGCACCGGTTCTCGGCGGTGGAGCTCAATGTCGCCCTCTCCGACGGAGTCAACGACAGCCCCGCGGACCTTCAAGCGCTGGCCAACTGGGGTGACCCGGCCTGGCCAATCGTCCTCAACCCGCTCCTCCAAAACGGCCATGAGCACGTCGCCGGCGCCACTAACCTGTTCGAAGAGAAACTCAAGGCTAGCGGTCGCATGGTCAAGCGGTACCAGAAAATTGGCGCGAGCATCAGCCGACAAAAACTCTACAAGCACCTTACGGCGGCGCGCATCATCTTCCGGAGTTAGCCTTGATGGAAGGCAACATTTGAGTTACCATTGCTCATCTATTCAACACTGAGAGCATACCGTGACCAACGTAGCCAACGCCCAGGAGCTTAAAGGCCTGCAGGTCCAGCTTGAGCGTGAGCGCGCCACTGCCGCCGCCCTGAAGCAGGAACTTTCTACTGTCCAGCGAAAGCACCATCTCTCGCAGAACGCGTGCAAGACACTCGAGGCTCGAATCGCCGAGCTGCAGGCTACGGCCGTGGCAGAGCCCATCGTCTCGGAGCATGCGCTTTTGCGCTATCTGGAGCGTATTAAAGGGGTCGACCTCGAGGCCTTGCGAGCGGAGATTCTCGGCGACGGAACTGCTGCAAACATCTCCTTTGCCCAAAACGGCTGTATCAAAAAAGGCAACGCAAATCTTGTCGTTAGAAATAACGTCGTCGTCACCGTCAAGTGACCCTACTCAAGTTCGCGAGAAAACTGAATGTCCCGTAAGCCGTTTCCCATCCCCGTTGTCCGCGCGGAGTCACTGATTCCCTTCGGCCCGTATTGCTACACTCCGCTACAGGCACCATCCGCAGAAAACGGGTATGTTTATCGGACGCGTCCATGTCCGTTCCACCGAATTCTGCCGGAACATCCGGACCAGCTAAACGGCTGGTGCGACTACCTGAAGAGTGGCGATATGGAAGAAAGCGGGACATCGCTTCTTTTCGATTCCGTGAAGGAATGCGGAATCAAGACGGATGACCCGCTCTTCGACTAATTGTGCTGCAAGTTAGGACAATGCGAAGGAGAGGCTATGCAAGGTAATATCGATGTTTTAATAGTATTGGCGATAGTCGTCGTTGCGGGAATCGTCGGGCTGTGGAATAACTGGATTTTCATCGGCCCCGATGGCTACAACCTGACCGGGAAAGACCGCCCAGGGCTATTCCGGTTTTACGCAACATTGGTATGCCACCCAATACAAACCTTCAACGGTCGTATTTTCTGGCCCGCGTATGCCGCAAAGGAGCGACAAGTATGAAGGTGGAACAGTTGTCTCGCGAAGTGCCTAAGGACGATACCCCAGCTGTTCGCCCGCCGCTTTTCTGCTGGCGAGTAGGACGCCAGGGGACGGGCTACGAAACGTTCATGCTGGTTTGGAGCAAACGGCTTCGACTGGACTGCTGCCTCATCCGCTACAAAGAAGGCGCCAGCATTCCACCGCATCGCGACCCCGTAAAAGGTGGAGCGAGGCACTATCGCTTCAACGTGATTTTGCGCCCTGCGAGAAAGGGTGGCGAGCTCATCTGCGAGAAGTCGCTCTTCCGGCTGGGTCCGATTAACTTCTTCCGACCTGACCTGGCTGAGCATGAAGTCAAGCCCGTCGAAAAGGGCGTACGGTACGTATTCAGTATCGGCTGGAAGCGATAAAGCTGACGCGAGATGTAATTCTGAGCCGGCTCTTATGAGCCGGCTTTTTCTTTTGCGCCCTCGCTCCCGTTTGTGGGGCGAACTGTTCCGCACGAGATTCAGGGAGCTAGAGCGGCGCAGGTAGAGACGGGACGCCGCTTGCGAGGTTGGCCAAGGAATGTTGGATTGTTTCCTGGTTGAGGAAGGCCGCCATTCTCCTGCGCAGTTCGCCAATCCTGTTCTGCAGGTCCGTGAGCGCCGCCAGGTTCTCCGGAGTTGCTGGGAGATACGAGTACTCGGAGCTAAGGTCGCGCCCGCCCAACCGTATACCGTTGGACTCATCATAGCCTGGGTCGCGCTCGCCGGCTTTCTTCGGAGCGGGGAAGTCGACCGCGAGATTGTTGTTGTTGATGAAGTACGCTCGGCCGGTTTTTGGGTCGACTCCGCGTTTCAGTTTAGAGTAGAGCAGTTTTACGTGGGCATGGACACCTTCGTAGCTCTTGGCGCCAGGATGCGACCCTGACACGACGATTTCTAGCCAGTCGTCCCACTGCACGCCTGTCAGCAGGTCATGCTGTAGCTGAAGGGCCGCTTCCACCTTCTGGTGCAGGGCCTCGATGTCAGTATCTCGGATGGGCGCGGCCAGGCCGGCAGGGCAGCGGGCTTCAAACACGATGCCCTTCGCGCCACCACCTGCTTTGATGATAGCCACTTCAACGACGAATTTAGGCGGCTTGGGACCGTCATCTCGGGTGAACGGGGATGCGAAGTGCCACTCGTCTACGACCTTTCCGGCGGAACGCACTGAGCGGCCGACTTCGAGCCTACCTGCTTTTTCTGGGTACATGTGTTTATCCTTCAGGCCGCCCTAATGTCGGCCCTTCAGTGGGTTATACGATAGGGGGTCAAACTCGAATTCCGGAGAAATCGTCTTCAGAAAGCGCGTCCATCTTGCTTGATAGCTCGAGCGAGCGATTTCGCTGGTCTTTGAGTTCCTGCTGATAGCACTGTTCAAGCCAGGTCGCGACAGGGTCGTCATCAATAATGGTCGTTTCTCGATAATTGAGCTTGGCAGTGGTTCCGGCGCCAAACACCGAATCGAGCTCTGTCGCAATAGACTCAAGGCGAGAACGGGACAATCGACCGCCAGAAAGTAGCGTAGTGCTGCGATGCGGACGAAGCTGCCCATTTTCGAGCTTGAATTCCCTTAGTTCCAGCTGACAGGGGTGCGAAGCGTGACCGCATCCCCGAATACCAATGAGGGTTGAAGAAGCTTTGGTCCAAACGAGCCGGACATAGCCCTTCACGAGCAACACTCGTGCATCAGAACCGTAATCGATGCCGCACCGCAGGAAAGCGATGCGGCTATCGATTTTATGCTTTGGTGCGTGAGTAATTGAGCCAGTCAACTGAAGAGTCTATTATGGAAATTGATAACGATATTATAGCATCAGTTTCCCTTTGTCCGCTGCTGGAAGCAGGACTCGCCTTAGTTTTTCAGCTTGGACGGGCCGAGTTCTCCATTTGGTAGTACGACCAGAGTTGCGCTGCCGTCCTCCGACGAAATAGGGCGGATAGCGTCAGCAGAGGGCACGGGGAGAACCGGGAACGTTTGAACCTCGGCCTCCGCCGGCGCAGCTTTCGGTGCGGGGGCGCGGGACGGAGCAGGAATCGTGCGAGCAGGGCCGCCTGTGCTCAGTTCTATGACCGGTGGCGCAGTACGGGGTCCAGCTGTGGTTTCGCCCCACGCGGGCATCGGGCTCGACAAGGCATTGCGAATGAAACTGCCTGCGGAACTTACTGTCGATGTCACGCCTTGACGTGCTGCAGCGTAGTCAGGTTGAGGCATGTTTGCGCAGCCGGACAGTGCAGCTATGGCGATGAGAGTAAGGGTGCTCTTTAGTGTGTTGTTCATCAGGCTCTCCGAGATTGGCGTGCCTGCGAGGGCAGGCGGATATTCAGTGAAGCGACCGAGACTATTCGGGCCTAAGGGTCTCTACACTAAAAAGGACAACTCTCAAGGAATGACATGCCTCGTCAACGTGACTCTTTCGGCAAAACCGCTGTGTATCGTGCCCAGGTGAAAACCTGCGCGCTCGCTCGTCAACTCGGCAATATCGACTGGACGCTGATTCGTGTTGTGCGTGCGCACCGCACCTTTGCCGCATGGCAGGTGCGTAAAGCTACGGCTGATGCGGTTCGTGCTCTACGTCGGGCTGGCGGCGCCTTCCCCTCGGCTCCAGCTGGCGGGGTTGGCACTGCAATGCCAGCCTGGCTCCCGCAGTAATTCACAGTCGGCTCTTCTGAGCCGACTTTTCTTTGCCGGCCAAAGGCAATCATGTACGGAGGGGCGACGGGTACCGCGTTGAAATCCCGCCCGGAAATTTTCGGTAAGCCTGCCCCCGTTCTCGCTCCGCGGAATAGCAGCAGATAACTCGGATTTCTACACGTAGCCTCGATTCACCTTAGGCCATGAGCACTATGTCATCCACTTCCGCACCTTCGCACCAGATTACGACCCCCGAGCAGCTAGCCGACATGATGGCTAAGCGCGCCGATACTCGAAACCTCAGGCTAGGCAGCCGCCTGGTCGAGGCCGGTGTCGCAACGCAAGACGCGGTCAACGCGGCGCTTGCAGCGCAACAAGCCGGCAGCCGCGGCCGTCTAGGCAACATTCTTGTCGCGATGGGCGCCGCCCACCCAGATGAAGTCGAGCGCATCATGGAGCAATACCATGGAACGCCCTTTGTCGACCTCGCTCGATACCCGCTCAACCCCGGCGCTCTCAAAAAGCTTTCGGCGGCGACGGTCATCCAGGCGCGCTGCATCCCCTTTGAGCTCATCGACAATACCTTGTTCGTCGCGTTCCCGGAAGGGGCCAGCTGGGACGTCATCAACGTGCTGAAGTTCGCTTCTGGCTGCAAAAATGTCGTCCCCATGCGCTCCGCGAACCCGGACGTGCTCAAGCGCCTGGTCGCGCGGCACTTCTCTCAGCCTGAAAAGACGCAGATTCGCAGCGCCAGCATTAGCGAGGAACAATATGCCGCAGCGACCAAAGGTGACGGCACCGCCGGCGGGCAGTTCCGGCAGCTGCTCGCCCTGGCACTCTCGAACTCTGCATCGGACATCCACGTGCACCCGCAGCCAGATGGTTCGCGCCGCGTTATGCTCCGTATCGACGGCTTTCTTCGCAACTTCCCGCCGCTAACGGAGAAGGTCGCCATTGCGCTCGTCCGGCACCTGGAAGTCATCTCTGGGATGGGCCTGCGTGGCCAGCGAGAGGCAAAAGAGGGCCGGCTGTCGATTTCGCAAGACGGCTTTCCGGTCGACTTGCGCGTGTCAATCATTCCTGGCGCGTCAGGCGATTCTGTCGTTCTTCGCGTGCTAGACCCAGCACTCTTCCCCGCTTCTATTAGCCATCTAGGGCTGGTGCCCTCGCAGCATCAGACTCTCACGGGGATGATGACCCGTCCGCAAGGGCTGTTTTTGGTCACGGGCCCCACGGGCTCGGGGAAGACCACGACGCTGTACACCATGCTCAAGCAGATGCATTCGGAGAAGCACTTGCATGTGGCAACCGCCGAGGACCCTGTCGAGTACCGGCTCCCGGGCATCAATCAATTCGACACCACGAATTTTGCACAAACGCTTAAGCAGCTACTCCGGCACGACCCCGACGTCCTGATGGTTGGCGAGCTACGTGATGACGAAGCTGCAGTTACCGCCGTCAACGCGGCACTCACTGGCCACCTGGTTCTCTCGACCGTGCACGCCAACGATTCGGTTGGCGCTGTGCACCGCCTGCTCAGTCTAGGTGTGCCGCATGTGTTGCTGGGCTCCTGTCTTACCGGGGTGATGAGTCAGCGCCTGGTTCGGCTACGGTGTAAGGTCTGCGAAGGAACCGGATGCGAGAACTGCCATCAGACTGGCTACGCCGGCCGACGTCTGGTAGCGGAGCTGGCGCGACCTAAGGAATCCTTTGCGGAGATGCTCCGTGCAAACGTCACCTATGCTGATATCCTCGCGCACACGGAGTTCGTTGGGGGCCTTCGGTTGGATGACGTCTTGGTAGAGATGGCGAAGACTGGCGATACCGACTGGGTAGAGATTGCGTCTCTGGTGGCAGACCCTCGACGGCTTCCTGCGAATATCCGGGGCGCGATGGGACTCGCTGGCTGATGAGAGGTTTATGAGAGGGCTATGAGAGGGCTATGAGAGGAAACGCGGCAGCACCCTCAAGTTTGCTGGGCCGGACAGAATAATGAAACTATCGCGGATGAGACATCTATGAGAGGCAGGTCGACAAGCCCATTCAAGGTTCTTGGACAGGTTCGCGTTCCACGTGATGTAAATGCGAACCTTGACGCCCTTTTTCGAGCTTATCCTCCAAAGGGAGACGACATCAGTCAGCTCGACATCGGCCCTCGCGAAGAAGGGGCCTGGCGGCACCACGCCGACCCCGCCAAGACCGCATTCTTAGCTCAGACGCTGCGCCAGTTTGGGCTTGAGCAGCGAATCGAGCGGGAGGACGCCCTACTCATGTTCCGAGATGTTGGCCTGCACAGCGACACCACCAGTACAGCGGTGTACGGCATTCCCGTACGGTTTGTGCATATAGTGCTCCGCGGCTCGGGTTCGTTCCAGGTGCCGGACGCAGTCCCGCCGGGGCATCCCGGGTGGCGCCTTAGTCGAGGGATGGTCTTCCAGATGAACCCTCTTCTGGAGCATCGCGTCGTAGGTGCTTCCCGTAATGGGATTGCATGCTTGACGGCCGTGGTGCCCTGCTGACATAACGGCTTGTCCCTACACAGAAAAGGACAAACCACGTTAAGAAGGAATTCACGCTATGACTGCATCGAACATTGGCCCCAAAACCGAAGCCCGGGACGCGCTTGCCCGATATCTCGAGCGCTTCCCAGAAGAGCGCGCAGCGCTGGCGCGACTGATTGCCCAACTCACAACCGACAAAGGCGACGTCTTCGACCGCAGGAATATGCTCGGGCATATCACCACCAGCGCACTCGTGCTGGATGTGAAGGCCGGCAAGGTTCTGCTCATCGACCACATCGGGCTCCAGCGATGGCTCCAACCTGGAGGCCATTACGAGGGTCTGGTGGCGCTTTGGTTGTCGGCATTACGCGAAGTCGCCGAGGAGACCGGTGCCCAAGACGCCGAGCTCCACATCTGGACAATGGTTGCAAACTGCCCCTTCGACATCGACACCCACGACATTCCTGCAAATCTGGCAAAGTGCGAGGGCGACCACCTGCATCACGACTACGTGTACCTGGTGACTGCGGATTCTACGAAGCCTCTGATTCCTCAGGAGGAAGAGGTCAACGACGCCAAGTGGGAGCCCGTCAGCATTCTCTGGTCGCTCCCCGGCGAACGCTTCAAGCGTATCTGCCGTAAGCTGGTGAAGCAGGCCATTGTAAAACCGGAGCATTTTCCGGACGTCGAGCTGATGGCCTAACAGCCGGCGGTTCATTTTTGAACGACAGGGATTCCCTGTCGTTTTTCTTTGGACGAAAAAAGAGCCGCGGTGGCGGCTCTTGGATGCAGCAATTAGTTCGAGTTCAGAATCGCCAAGATAGCACGAGCTTTCTCGGCCGAGACCTTTCCGATGCTGAGCGACACGAAAGGCTCAGGGGTGTCCGCCAGTACCATCCCGGTGTAACCCGGGCCGCGGAACTCACGGTCGTCGTCCGCCCGAAGTTCCAGCGCCAGGCTGTTAGCCGCTTCATGGGCGAGAATGGTTCGTTTCCATCGTTCCCCGGCAGCGGCATAGGTGTCACCAGCAGCTTTCAGGAATTCAGGTGCAAATTCCTTCGGCAAGCCTTGCGAAACTTCTGACGTCGTCCACGTGAAAGAGTCCGGTGCGTGCATTGGATGCCAGGCCACGGAACCGAACCGCATCATCGCCACAACGTTCGTTTCGATGCCGTCACCGTAAGCACCAACCGAAACAGTCACCTTCAAACCCCAGCCGTGCTTTGGTCCGTCGTCGGCGCCGACCGCGAGTGTGGTCAACGAACCCGGCGTGGCGCCTGGTTGAATATCCGTCACCCTGAGGTTGTACGTCAGCCCAAACGCGTAAAGGGCATTGCGCAGGGTTTCTTCATTCGCTGGAACTGCCTTTGCTTGATTCATAATTGTCCTTGGTTGTGATTGTTGGCTTAGGCGGAAACCGCCAGAGTAGGTCGAGGGATTGGGCAGAGCGGCGGCGGTACGACGTCATCAGATACAACTTCATCGCAGTCAATTCCGCGTTTGCGCATGTCTGCTACCAGACACCGGCGAAAGAGCGGAAGGTCGAAGAAGCTGTCTACGCCGGTCGGGCACTCCGAGTCGTAGTGGCGCTTGTCGCACGTTACCCAGACGTGATACCCGAAGTTGACAGCAGATAGGGTGTCCCACGTAAAGTGCTTTGGGGGCGTTATGCCCCAGTAGCCTTCTAGCAGCGTCCGGTCCCAGGTGTCCTCGTCCTCTACCTGCAGCTCCTGATTGCAGAGGGTGAACAGCGTCGGGCTTGAGCGACCAACCTGAGCAACCACGCTTTCCGCGAAGTCCTCGCACAAACCGTTGTTGATGCTGTAGTACGACTTCGCCCGCCCGTGCTTAAGGTATTCCTCCCGCAAGTCTTGAATTGCACTAGCTACCGCGTGCTGCAGCCTTGAAATGTCGCTCATGGTATCTCGAGTAGTTGTCCTGTCCAGTGTAGCAAGGAGAGCGGCGCCACCTGGTACAGGCTTCTCTCGACGTGTTGTGAGCCGGCCGAAAGCAATGCAATTTCCTTGCGAAAGTTTCCAGTCGGCATTACACTTGCTAATGTAATCGACACCAAGAGAGATTGTCCAGCGCAAGCTGAGTGCGGTCTCGCCCTCAACATTTCAGGAGCAGCCTTGTTACTTGCCGCACTTTTTGCGATACCTCTGTGGGTCACCATCCCAGGGTACTTCGCCGCAGGGGTCGTCTGGGCCCTTATCTACCTACCGTACGCTGTATCAAAGCAGGCAAAGCGCTACAAGCTCTGGCGCGACAACGCCGCGGCTGGTCGGCTCTCGTCGTCCTGGCCAAAAGAAGACTGGCCTGGTCGAACGCTCGAGGAGGCCTTCCAGGCTAAGAACCGACAGGGTGGCCAGGCTCTCAGCCCTGAACAGTTCATCATAGCGCGAGATGAGCAGAATTTCACCGAGCGAAAAATAATTGCAGGATTCATCCTCGACATCGCGATTTGGCCAATCCGCCTCCTCCACTTCCTGGTATTCGTCGGGCTGTGGAAAGCAATTAAAAAAGTGTTCCGCTGGTTACGGCATTTCTGGACAAACATCCGTAAGTTTGTGCGCCGCGTATTCCACTGGCTTCGCGATTTCTGGAACAACTTCATTGTTCCGATTTATCAGTGGGTCTACAAGTACTTCGTGTCCCTTTACCAGGCAATCATCCAACGCGCTAACCGAGAAGCAATTGCGGATATGGCGGTGCTCAACCGTATCGAAAAGGAGAGCAAATAATGTCACCAGAGCTGTCAATTTATGCTGCTCTCGCCGTCGTCGTTTTCGCGGTGCTGAGCGTTTGTTACACCATTTTCGTCCCTGACAAATTCGTGCGCGGAAAGGATTCAAGCGCTGAACTTGTTTGGGGAGTGCTCATGCTTACGGTCGTATTCCTGCTTTGGTTTTTCGCGGGGGAGGGACGTGTCGCTGCCCTGCAAACAACGTTCGCGACTGCCAAGCCGTATATGACTGCCTCGGCCTTCGGCGCCTATTTCGGCGGTTACGCCGTCATCGGGCTGGTTTGGGCCGTGACCTATTTTTGGCTCTATGCTCGCCGTCTTGGCGTTCGCTACGTCATGGAGCGCGATAACTGGCTCCGAGCTAACCGCCTCGACAAACTGGATGAAATCACATCTGCTCAGCGTGAAAGCTTTACCACCGGCGTGCTCGGTAACGTCAAACGTGAGATGCTTTATGATGGCGATTTTCCACTTAAGCCTCTTCAGCAGAAGCGCTTCTTCGGCGTTAATTTAATGCTGTGGCCGGTTACCGCATTTTGGTACTTGGCCGGGGACTTGGCCATGGATGTGGCTCAGCGATGCTGGTTCGTTCTGCGAGGATGGATTCACTCAAAGTGGGCAGCCGCGATGAGCGAATACTTGGCCGATGACGCGCTCTGTGTCAGGCTTATAGCGGAAGCTAACGGAAAGGCTGTTTCGCTAGGCAAGGCGAAGTAAGTCGTAAGCTACGGTGTAGCAAAGATAAACGCCCGCAGAATGCGGGCGTTTGAATTACAGGGCTGAGAACGTACATTTGCCGCAACCCTACTGTGGATGATATGTTCCGAGCTCGTGGCACGCACACGGAGTCCTGCGCGCGTCAGCCATTGCACGGAGCGCCCAGCGAAGCGCTGGAATCTCAGGGTTATGGGCATAGGCGATGTACACTCGCGCGGCCTTAGCCTTGTCGCAAAATCCTCCATGCTTGAGTTTCGCGTGGCCGTCGAGCTTCGCGAGAAAAGTCTTCACGTCCCCCATGTGTTTCAGCGTCGCCGGCAGGATGTAATCCTGGAAGTGAACGTCTTTTAACCTGTCCGACGACATCACCAGCAGGCCTACACGCTTAAATTCGGTCATCAGCTCTGCCATGGATGTCGCGGCCCCGACATTAGCCGGAAGAAGCTGAAAACTGATTTGTTCCATATTTGCTCCTCGATTCAGTTAGCCTGAGAGGTGTAGCGAATAGGCTATCATGCAATAGGAGAAAATCGGCGCGCGAACGGTTGAGGCCGCCGCGGCGCAGTCAACGATAGGCGCGAAAAAAGAGCCGCGGGATGCGGCTCTTGAACGTAAGGTAGGACGGCCTAGTGTATCGGCATGGCCGGGATGTCGAACACCGGGTTGGTTTCTGTGAAGCCTTGCTCCTTGTAGAAGGTCAACAGCTCGTCGACTTTCGCTTGGGCAGAAGGTTTCTCGACCTCCGACAAATCCTTTACCGCGGTGCGCAGGTCGAGGAACATCATCGAGCAAACTTTCAGTGCGGCCGTAACGGTGACGCGTGCTTCGTCTGCTGCCAGAACGGCGAGGACCTGCGCCTGGCGGCTCAGGCAGTAATTGTAGGCGCCGTGCGCGAGACGACCATCCATGTACTCGGCGTGTGCAGCACTTACGTTAGCGGTAAGCAGAGGCATGATGCCGTTCAAATGGGTTTTCAGGGTAGCGAGCTGGGTCATAATTGTCCTATTGGGTGTTGAGGTGAATGCCTGCCTCGTATAGGAACGAACCGTAACTGCTCAGACGGCATGCAGTGGCTCAATGCATTGTCCCTCATTCCACCAGGAGACCTGCTCCCAAGGTGACGCGCGTACCAGCATCGTGTCGCCATCAGTCCTCACAGGCGTGCAGGACTTCGTAATGCCGAGGAAGAACCGGTCTGGGCGAGCATCAAGCACCTCCGGGGAAACGCGCACGGTGACGTCAGCGTCAACCCGGATACTCTCTGCGTACTTGAAATTTGGGGCGGCGATGTACGGGCATACCCGCAATGCGTACTCCGCGCATTCCCGGTGCGCCGGCAGGTCCGTAAAGTATCTGTTTTCGAAGCTCAACGGTCCGCCGATGAATGCCAAGTGCCGGCCGAGCGGTTCTCCGCAAAGTGAGCAGGTCTTGTTCCTGCAGGCGGCGACCCACTTATCCATATCGGTCACTCGGAAATCAGGCTTGCCCGTCCGGTCGATGAGCGCAAGCGCGGGAATAGGGTAGCCTCGGGCGTCCCGAGGCCGGTTGGCCAAGCGTGAAGGAATGGGAACTGTGCGCCAGTCTGCGTACATCGAAAACTCCTGTAGTGTCGTTGTAAGGGCCAGTGTGGTTCAGGACCAGACTCGGGCTCGCTCGCACACGTATTCTGTACCATCGTCGGCCTCGCGCACATCCCATGTTATGTCGCCAGGGATATCAAGCACTTTCAGCTTCACCGGCGCCGACCGCGGGCCCTTGAAGAAAGCTTCCAGCCGACCGGCTTCGTAGGTCTGCAGTAGCCAGGAGCATGTCCGGAACTCAGGAGCATTCATTTGCATGAAATAGACCTTTCCATCCTCAGCGAAACAGTCCGGGTATTCGGCCTCAACGTTGTCGTGAGCGCAGCCCACTTCTGGGAGCTGGTCTTTGAAGTCGACGAGGTCGTGCGGGTGTCCGAACAAGTCTGGGTGGGCCGCATACAGCGCTTTCATGCCGTCACGGGTAAGGTACGGAAAGCCTGCGTGGCTGCTGGAAATCAACACTTTGACGGTCATGGGGGTCCTTACAAAAGAGGGCTTGTGTAGCGAGCGAGGGGCTGAGCCGCTACCGCTGATTCTTGAGGCCTGGGCGGATTTTCTTGCGTATGCGGGCGGAGTCCAGTTGCTTGGCTTGAGCCAGTTGCAAGGTCAGCGCGCCAATCTGAGCAGTTTGTGCAACTGTTGTCCCTTCCAGCACACCTTGGCGGTGGGTCAGCAGCGCCAGCTGCTTCTTGAGTTCCACGTTTTCCTCAGTTAGGGTGTCGCGCGCAGCCTCTACCTTGGCACGCAAGGCGCGCTCGCGCGCAGCTTGCTGCTTGAACTCGTCGCCTACTGTCATCAGGCGCCGCTGCTCCGAAACGGCGACATCCTGCGCTTCTTTCAGCGCCGTCAGGGCAGCCTGCGTTTCAGTCGCCTGCTCAGCGCGGGCCTTTTGTTCCTGGGATAGGCGAGAGGAAAGCTCCTCCACCTGCTTACGGAGTTCCTCATTCTTTGAAACCTCGCGGGCCACCTGTCGGCTAAGGCCCTCACGGCTCTCATTGGCCACCTGCAGGTCGCGTAGCGTCTGCGCGGCAGCCACCCGAGCCTGCGTGACCTGTTCCTGCGCCTGCTCCGCAGTAGCACGCGCTGCCGCCACCTGGGAGTCAGCTTCCTGGCGGTGTGCTTCGAACCGGTTCTGTGCCTCGGCCATACATTGCTGCCAGGCTTGGCCAGCGAAGTCACTGAGCAGCGCCAGCAGCGACGCCGGGACATCAGGGCGGTCAATCGAAATGGTGGCGTTCTTCCGGACGCGGTCCCAAAACTTGTTTATCTCATCCTGGGCGGTCGACGTACTCGGCGAGCGACCGCTTTCGCTTAACAGGGCCGCTATGCGGTTCGCGCCGGGGCGCTCACCAAATTTGAAGAACAGGACTGCGATGAGCGCCGCGAGCTGCTCGCGATAGCTGCCCTTGAAGGGAATCTCCTTCCGAATTCGCTCAACCTCCGCGGCGACGTCGGCCGCGCTCGCGCCATTGCGCCCATTAGTGTTACTCATCGGCGTTGACCCAGATAACTTCACGAGGGACGTCGGGCATGCGAGGGTTAATCGCGCACACGGGTGTATCCCGGAACAGCCAGCGCAGGGATTCGTTGTACTCGGCGCCGTGAATCTCGTAGTTCACAGGGTGGATGACCGGGTCGAACCCTCCAAACACAAGGGTCGGGATTTGGTCGGCAGGGATGCGCACCACGCGGCGTATTGCGCGTTTCGGCACTGGCCCCAAGTGAGCGCAAGTTCCCAGTCGGGCAAGCGAATATTCCGCCGAGTAGCTCGAGAGGCGGTCGCGATAGTACAGGGTTCGCTCTTGCAGGGACATACCGGCCGTTGCGGCTTCACGGACGCAGTGGGCGAGGGCGTCTTCATCGGCCACAAGATTGAAATGGTCAAGCCATTCAGTGTCCACCTCTACGACCACCACGTCACCCTCGGCCTGGGCATTGATGGCAAAGTGCAGAGCATACGCGGTGCTCAGATAGACCGCGTTCTCGTGTGATTGCACCGTATGGTCCCACTGGCTCACCCCGCTCTGGCTACGGGGCAGCAAATCGTTTTCGAGGATAGCCGTGAGATGGACAGCGCGGGTGCCGTGGTACAGGAATTTGGGAAGTGTGCTCATCATTAGGCTCCCGACAGATTGCGATAGGCGCCGGCGACACGGCGCGCATGCGGCTTTGCGGCGGCATCGGCCATAAGGAACTGCCGGAACTCCTGGGCAATTGGCTCGGGCTGCAGCTTGTAGCCCACGCAGATTACACCTGACGGGCGCTCCGCCATTCCCCAATGAAAATCCTCGAACCCGAGCGGGGCGGACAGTACTGAAGTGGAGTAAAAGTATGGGGCCGGCAAGTCTAGCGGAGTGGTCCTCGTTCCCAACTGCTCGAAGGTGGGGTCATAAATCGCATCGCCGATGACGACGGCGAAGTGCGCGCGGATGTCGCCGTGTCGAATCGGCCGTGGGTCATTCACCCAACCGATGTGAACCATTTTCCGCTGAACGTCGGGAGCGTGCTTCATATAGCCGGCGAGCTCTACACGCTGCAGCTCCGCTGACGAACCTGGCGCCAGCTGGCGCAGGGCTTTGGCCGCAATCTTCGCGGACTGATGACACATCGAACGCCACTTCGGCCCGAAGGCTTGGCTCATGTGTGCGTTCATGGCCTGGTCAAACAGGTCGAAATCGATTTGAAGCGTTTTCATAGGGGAAGGTCAGTGCGAAGCATCAAATTACACATTCAGGCGGCGGAACTTGCCGGTGTGATAAGCATTGTACCGGGAGCGGAGTTTCTCGTCAAATTACTACGTAATACGTCATTATTATGACTCCACCGCGATTATTTTTTAACATAACAGTTCTTATGTTAAGAAATCTGATATACTGCTGTTCGTAAATCCACTGCCATCGGAGAGCGCCTTGTCTTACGCAATAATCATTCAAACGCCCGCGGCCGGAGCCGCAGCTTACGGTCCCGAGTCGAACCTTGGCCGTGCTCGTGCCCTCGTGCGGCTGATGGTGGGGCGGAGCCCTGGCGCGGTTGGAACGCTTGAGCGTCTTAATCCGACGCACAACCTCGAACCGGTGCCGCCTGAAGTCCTTGAAGCAATGGCAACGCAGCGGAAGGGTGCTTGAAGTGAAGAACGAGGTTTATGGAACGTGCACGATTTGCGGTCAGCCGGTAACGGCGGGGCAGCCCCGATATACCGTCACGGAAAATCATTACGACTGCGAATACCCTACCGGCTACGTGTCGCCGATGCAGATGCTCAAAGAGGCGGAAAAGAGCCTGGTTTCGCTGACTGGGCTTAAGCCCCGTGCGTCGCCATGTCGGCCTGGCGACGGGCCTGTGGCCAAGCGAATCGCTGCTCGCCTCGCCAAGCTCTTCAAGGCGGACCACGGCTGGGACATCGAACCATCCGCCATGTCGTTTTGGGTGCAGGCGCCGGCGGACCGAGGTCCCAAATTTGATTTGGCCGTTTGGGGGTGCTCGTTTGCGCACCCGGAGCATCCGAATCTGAAAGTCAGCGTGCATAGCTGGGACACCATGACCAGCCTGCTGAAGCGCGAGAAAATCAAGTTGATACCTGACGGCTCCCTGTCGTTTGATGTCGGCTGACCCGGACACTTTGGAGAAATGATGCGTATTATCGAAACCGACAATTTTGGCGGGGACTATCCGGACGAGAAGTTCCTGAACCTGCCGCCCATGCCGGAAGAGCACTGCAAGCGCATTGCCGCGGCCATCAACGAGGCGCTCGGCCCGAACTCCGCGCGCTACTACCGGGTGGTCGACAATGACTACAAGCTCGTGCCCGGGTTCGAGCCCTGACCCGACCGCTCGACGACTCGGAACTGCGCCGGTGAAAAGACTACTACTTAACTGAGACTCTCCATGAAGAACACTCTGGTGACATTGGCGCTGCTGGCGCTGGCGGGGGCGGCCCAAGCCCAGTGCACGGTATCCGACGACGAATTGCATTCGTTGATTGGAGAGCCACTCTCGGACGTGCAGGCGCACCTCAGCGGGCCGATGCACCAATGCACCCTGACCCTGAACGGCACGGTGAGCGGCGCCTTTGGCGACTGGCTAAAGCCGGCAGCGCCGGCAGATAAGAAGTGGGGAGACAGCACCATCTTGGTGACGGTCGAGTCCGGCCGCGTCCTGCCAATCGGCGACCACATCCAGGGCGAGTGGGTATGGCAGATGTTCCGTCATCGTTGTCCAGCTGGCGAAGATGAGTGCACCCTTCCACCTGGCGCGCGCATCTTCCCCACACCGGCCAAGCCGAAAGCGCCCAAGGCAAAGGGAGCGACGGACTTGTCGAAGTTGCGGCCACAGTTCCTCGAGCCAGAAGTCAAACGCTCGAATTTCCATTAAAGCCTAGCCCAGCACTGCCCGCGCGCTGGGCGCTATACATCCTAGGACAACAAACTAGGACGAAGACATGATTGGAATGAACAAGCGACGCCATCCCTCGGACTTGATGTGCGGAGGTCACAAGGACCTCTACATGAACATTCATGGGGATGTGGTTCGTAAGCGCCCGGTCAACGAGGTGCCTGAGCATTGGGCGGCGCCGCGTACGCAGTACGAGCTGAAAGGCGTGACGCCGAACGGCAACAATGACCATGACAGGCTGCTCGAGGCCGACTGGGACAAGTACAACGAAGTCAGCATGCGTCTCTTCGGAGACAAGTCGCAGATGTGGTGGGACCGTCGGACGCCAGAGCAGGTGCAAGAGTTCCTGCGCCAGTACTGGGACGACCCGGAGCTCATCCTGGTCAAAATCCAGAAGATGTACAACATCAGCAACGGCTTCCCGGTCTGGAACTTCAGCTACCGGCTCAGCAAGCTGTGATTCAACCAGCCCCAGCTACTTGGGGCTGTTTCTTTGTTGAGCGTTCCTACACTGGGCAGGACATTACTGAAAGGAAGTTTTATGAGCAATGAGGAAGCAGGTTGGCGCGGTAAGAAAGTAAAGCACGCGGATGGCCGTACCGGCAAAATCCGGCGTGACTATGTGGGTTACGGCCACGTCACCATCACCATCCTTGTCGATGGCTCGGAAGCAGAGGAGACGATTCAGCTGAACTCGATTGGCAAGGACTCTGGCCCCAAAGGCTGGTCGTGGATGTATGCCCGCGACGGTGAGCCGGAAGCGTGGGCGCTGCTCGGCGACCACAACGAGGAGGCAACGTGAGCGCCACGGCCGCTACGCCGGCGGTAGGTACGCCGACCGAGAACGATGCGCAGGTATTCGAGATGCTACGGTCGGCTGTTACGCTGGCCAAGAACCATCAAATCCGGACGTTAAAGTCATTGACGTCGATGCTCGAAACGCTGTACCCCGGCAAGGAAGACCTGATTAAACAGGCATTGGCGCTGTGGGGCCGGTATGAGCGTTCGAAGCCCAGCCGTTAACCCGGCAACGATTCATTTCAAGCGAGCCTACGTAGGCTCGCTTTTTCTCGGCCTGCCGGAACCCTATGCACATCGACCGCTACAACCCGACAACCGCATACTCCTCAATACAGACGGCGGGGCTCACCTCGACCCTCGACGGTAGCCAAGGGGAGAACCGAGGCCTGGGCCGCCAACAAATTCTAGCCAATACCGACCTCGAGGCGATTCAGCTATGGCTGGCGCAGTATGAGGAACGGCCGGCCACCCGCTCGGACTATGAGAAAGAGGTCATGCGCTTCTATGTCTGGGTCTTGGTGGAAAGGAACAAGCCGCTCTCGGGCGTCGTCTACGAGGATTGGAACGCTTACCAGGACTTCATGAGTAACCCGACTCCGGCAGAGCAATGGGTCGCTCGAAGCCGCGGGCGCACGGCGCGCGGTGACGTAGGGTACCGTCCTTTTAAAGGGCCACTGGCGCCGACCAGCCAGCGCCATGCCAGAACGGTTATCTCGACGCTATTTGGATGGCTTTGTGAGGTCGGGTACCTTGCGGGCAATCCTATCGCAGTGAGCAAACGCAGGAAGAAAGTGCCCAAGCGCTCGATTGAACGCGTGCTGACCGCGGCCTTGTGGGAGGCCGTCCTGCGTACGATTGAGCAGTATCCAGCAACTACAGTTACGGAGATGCGACGCCAGGCGCAGGCGCGGTGGCTTGTTACGCTCTTCTACACCACGGCAATTCGCACAAGCGAGGCTGGCACTACGTTGATGGGCGACATCTTCGGAGTTCGCGACCCTCGGGATGGTTCGACCAAACACTTCTTGCGCGTTATCGGGAAAGGTGACAAGGAACGCACTGTCCCCGTGACTGAGGCTCTTGCCGCCGAGTTGAGGCGCTACCGCACGGCCTTTGGGCTCTCACCTTGGCCAACTGAGGGTGAGCCTGTTCCCCTGGTGTTCTCGCTGCAGACAAAGTCGTCGTTCAAGCAAATGACCCGCCAGGCGCTGTACTTACAGCTGAAAGCCATCTTTTCCAATGCCGCGGCTACGCTAGAGGTCACCGACCCTTGGGGTGCCGAGACGCTTCGGGCGGCGTCGACGCACTGGCTGCGACACACGGCAGCCACAGAGATGCTCAACGCCGGCGCCGACCTGCGCACTGTGCAGGACGTACTCGGCCACGTGAATCTTTCCACGACCGGCCAGTACTCCCACGTGGAGCGGTTGAAAGTGCATCGGGACCTTGAAGGCAGGCACGCAGTCGCTTGGGGCAACGACCCAGCGCAAACGCAAAAACCTTAGCCAGCACTCGGAACGTCCGCCTGTTCGCTACACTGCGCATGGGTTCAAGCTACCCGCCGTTCGCACCTCATCCCGAGGTAAGGCTAATTGCTTGTTAGGACATCCAATGCAAATTCAATCCCGTAAATCCGGGCCTTGCTTGGCAACGCGAACAGCACGTGACAATTGCGTCACGGAGTCACCGGCCAGCAAGGCCTATAAGGAATTACACCATGAACCTCAATATCGTATCGAAAGAAAAAGCTAAGACCCTCGCATCCTCCATCCGCCGTGAATTCCAGGCCCTTAACAAGGGGACCGCGGAGCTCTCGCACAACGACGTGTTGACCATCCTGGCCAAGGCACAAGGTTTCGCTAACTGGAACGCCTGGAATGCTACGCTGATTGGCGACAAGCCTTCGGCAGCACTCGTCGCATTGGTGGCGCCGAAATACCCGTTGACCAACAATGGGGAATTCGACTTCATCGAGCCGGGCAAAACTGGTTTGCCGTTCACGGGAAACTTCACGCTGCTCGAAGCAACGATTGAGAACGTCCAGGCGAAATCGAAAGTGGTGGGCGCAAGCCGTGCTATCAGCGCCAACGACAAAGGCGTAAGCGGTTCTGGTATTAACGTTCAGCACTGGGGGTCCGATGTCTTCGACGACTCCTTCGTCACGCAAGTGAAGAACGGGAACCTGGTGTGGCTGACGGAAGGCGGGGACGAGTACGCGGGTGTAGTGGTATTCATGCCCGAAAACAGTGGTCAGTACGACGAGAGTCTACCAGTTCGCGCTAAGCTCATCGAGGCGTACCTCGAGTACTACAGCGAGAACGGCGTCGATGATAGTGCCCGCGAAGGCCTGTTCGAAAAAGCAGAGGCCATTCTGGGCATCTGGCTTACCGAACGGGAAGCTGAGCACCTGCTCGACAAGCTGTCCGAGTCTGCAGTAGCGTAACACCTCGATATAGAACAACTGCGTCATTCCAAACCGCCTTGTCCTCGTGACTTGGCGGTTTTTCTTTTTGGGGGTGACGCCCACGTATCGGCGCCGGCTGCGGTAGCTACACGTGGCATGGGTTAGAGCTACCCGCCGTTCGCACCTCAATCCCGAGGTATGGCTAACTGCTTATTAGGACAAAACCATGCATATTCAAACCCGTATCTCCGGGCCTTGCTTGGCAACGCGAACACCACGTGGCAATTGCGTCACGGAGTCACCGGCCGGCAAGGCCTTTAAGGATATACACCATGAAAATCACTACTACCGCTCAGGCTAAAACTGCAGTTTCGTCGCTTCGCCGTGAAATCAAAGCTTTGGGAAAGGCGCCGGCTGCACTCTCGCATAACGACTGTCTAACCTTGATGGCAAAGGCAATGGGCTATCCGAGCTGGAATGCCTGGGAGGCTTCACTCTTGGGCGCTGAGCCAAAAGCAGAAGCACCGAAGCCACTGCGGCCGAAATACCCGCTCGTCAACGACGGGAGTTTCGATTTCGTGGAGCAGGGCGAAGACGGCCAGGCCTTCTTCGGCAACTTCACCAAGTTGGACAACCTGGAAGAGTCAATGCTCGTCACAGCTCCGGTGAATTCGGTCTCACGCACTAGCGAAGGCACGGTCGGAGTCGAGTACGCGGATGACAACAGAATCGCCTGGGACTCTCAAGAAGCAAGGGACGGAGCCGATGGTTTTTCCATCTGGAGTGTCGAGACGCCGGGCGGAGATTTCAAAGAGTATTCGGAAGCTCAGCTCATCATCGTGCCTGACGACTGCGACGACCCCTGTGCCGACTGGGACCTTCCGGTTCGGCCGAAGCTTCTCGAGGTATTTAACGAGTATTTCCAGGAGACCGGTGTTGCTGGCGCTGTTACGGCACTGCAGGTTTGCCAGGCTGAGGCCGTTATCGGGTTTTCGCTGACCGAGAAAGAGCAAGCTGAGTTCTTGAAGCAACGCTCGATGTAATTACTGCCGCCTCGTCTTCGGACCGGGCGGCTTTATTTGGCTTAGAGAATCGTTGGAGCTCTATTTCTGTAAGAGGATTCCTATACGCGGAGCAACCATTCTCCGGAGCCTACATGTTTTCCCTAATTATTGTCATAGTGTCCATAGCGTTGGTCGTCGCCCTCGCTTTGGCCACGATTTACTACGGCGGCAAGTCAGCTGACCGAGCGGCTACCCGCGCGTCAGCATCCGCCCTAATCAGTCAAGCCACGCAAATTGCGGCGGCAGGCACGCTTGCCGAGTCGCAGGGCGCTGGCTGGCCTCAAAACACTCTCAGCTTTGGACAGCCCTATCTGTCCGCGATGCCTGTTCCGCCCAAGTCGTCTTACGCCGATACGCAGGAGACGCCTGATGCGTCGCACTGGGAATACTACATTCCGCCTAGCAGCGGAACCGCGTCCCATCACTTTGTGCTGAAGAACAAAATCGCACGGCACGTCTGCCTGGCAGTCAACAAAGAGCAGGGCGTAATCGGCATCCCCGCAGTCTGGGACGGAAAGACGCTGATTCAGTGCTTTGGCCCTGGCGTATCGGCGCGCCCAGACAGTGCCCCGGGCTACACCTTCTTCTACGACCCGGCAGGAACGACTCCGGGACAAAAAGAGGCTGCACTGGACCAGTCGAAGTCCGAAGGTGGTTCGTCGACTCCTGGCTATCCGCGCTACTGCCCGGATGGCAGCACAATCGACTCGGGCCTTTGCCCAGACACCAGCCCAGTGAACTCCGGCGGTTCGGGAGGCCCGGGCGCACCGGCGGACAAAACGAATTTCGGTTTGGTCGCTGTCCCAGGTGTTTTGACCATTGACGGCACTGATGGCGTCGGCGACAACTACAGCAGCTACTGCTCGTCCGACATGCCGGTCAACTACGTCACCCCACAATCGACGCTTACCGTGGGTGGGAAGCCCGCATCGGTCGATTACATCTACGAATACGGCGGCTCCATCTGTGTCGACAGCTACGGCAATCCGACAAATGCGCCGGGCTCCTTGCCTGTCGTGCTGTCGAACCCGAATGGCTCGACGGGAACCGGGACAATCACCTACGTCGAAGCATTTGCGCCGGCGCCTATCGTTGCGAGCATGTCCCCTCGTACTGGACCGGCCGACGTCGAAACGCGGGTAACGATTACCGGCGAAAACTTTGCGCCGGGGGTGAAGGTGTTCCTCGAGTACGCGAAAGCTCTGCCCGTAACGTACATCAGCAGCACTCAGATTGAGGTGACGATTCCAAAGTCGACGGCAGTGGGCTTCCCGACCGACTATTCGGCAACGGCAACAGTCATCATCGTCAATCCAGATTCGGACTATGCAAGCGACCTGTTCGACTACGTTGCGGTTAATGGTCCGCCAATGGAAGAACTCCCTTCCGATGACGATTGGAAGTTCGTGCCAGGCATGACCACACAGGTGCTGGTGACCATGGTTCAACCGGCCTATAACGACGAATTAGGCGTTCAGCAAGGCAACTTCGCAACCTACCGCGCGGTCAAAGATTGCTCGAACTGGCCAGGCATCGGTGAGCCCACGAATGGTGCTGCGTTCTGCATCCCTGCGCTGAAAGCTGAATACCTTGAGTGGGAAGGCCACACTGCGCAGGAAACAGTCGTGAGAAACGGCGACGATATGACGGTTCAGTTCGGATTCGTTCTCAGCGATGGCACGCACACCTATACCTTCACGCAAACACGTACCGAAACGGTGACGAACAACTACCTGACTTTCCCGCAATGGACCGGTGCACCAATCGTTGTTGAGGGTGGTGCTCTCCGCGTGGACTGCTCGACGTTGGAACTGCCTCCAGGCTACGACTGGCTGGGTGGCCGCTGCCGTACAATTACGACAACCGCTGGTTGGGGTGTCGTTTACGAATTCGACTACGCGGTGGACATCGGCGGCTTGGCTGAGGCTAACCCAACGTACCACGTGACCGATGCCACGTCCGGCTGGAACTCGTGCTCGGGCAACACCTGCTCGTGGCACAAAGACGCGACCGACGCGTACTCGTTCAACGTTGCGGTCAGGAAGTCGTATTCGAGCACGAACAGTGGGATGACACTGTTGACCGGCGTCCACCACGGTCCGCTTGGAGCATACCCGCAAGTACCATGGTCCCCGGATTACGGTTGCAGCGGCTACTGCAACATGCCACGTAACGACTAACGTTGCGCCCGGGTCCCGCCCCGAACTCACAGCCCCCAGGTCTCCGGCCTTGGGGGCTTTTTCATGCGCATTGACGAAGAAAAGCCCGTTACCGGCGAAGGTAACGGGCAAATTATCAAACCAGGCTAGTTGAAGGTTTTTGCGCCGGCGCGCACTAATGGAAGAACGTAGTCACGGGCGACTGGCAAGGCCAACTCGACGTCTGCGTTCCACTCTGCTAGCGTGAGGTCCGGGCTGTTAAGCCTCACCAAAGCGAGCAGAGCAGCTTCATCCAAGTTGGTCACATGCCGATTGCGCGGGAAAAGCCAACTGCTCCTCTCAATCGGATATGGCCCGTCGATGTCGATACAGTCATCTGTTTCCGAGTTACGGCACCAGGCATGGCTTACGGTCTCCGCATACACAGCGCAAGCTGGGTCGGTGGAAGCTTCAATAGGCCACCCGGTAAGCCGGTGCAACGCGGCCGCCAAATACATGCAACGGCCGCAGACGAAGCTCTCAAGCTCATCTTCGCTAAGCTGCATCAGTTCGTCCAGTTCCACAGGCGCCAGACCGGTCCCGGCACCGCACCCAGCCCTTGCACTTCGAACGGAACATAGACGTTCCCCAGTTTCACGGTAGGGTGCAGCAGCGGATGCTTCTGACGCAGGTGCTGGACCAAAGCGTAGCCGAGCTTGGTCAAGCCGACATAGCCATTGCCAGTGGTATGGATGAACTCAGGTGCACGGCGCCCACCGCGTGAAGTGAATCCGGAGATTCCGCGGAGGTTGACGGTCTTTCGAGCTGCAGGCGCACTATGGTCGAACCATTGCGACTTGCAGGATTTCGACTTGCCCAGGCTGTAGAGCGTCTCTTCTGTTTCGAAGATTGCCAAGATGAGCCAGAGGTCCCGCATGTCGAGTTTCTTCGCATGCAGCTGCTCTTCCCAGCGAACCGCAGCAGCCGCCATCTGGCTCTGTGTTTCGGCCATGAGACCGGCCCAGTAGGCGCGAGCGGATGCTTGCTTTTCCTGGTCTTTCTTGAGGTCGCGGGCTTTACGGTCGTCGTCGGTCAGTTTTGGCATTGCGTGTTCTCCTTTTAGTTGTCCTGTTGAGTGTAGCCATCAGCGCGCATCGGCAGGGCAGGTTGCTACACGAACCAGGACAACTAAAAGGACTACTTATGTTCAAAAGAATCTGGGCCTGGCTCGTTGAATACTTTAACCCGCCACCGCTCGGCCGGAAGTTCTCGGCCCGCATCACCAACGTGCAAGATGGCGATTCGCTGGAGTTCTACGCGAACCACCGGACTCACCGCGCGCGGCTCGTGGGAATCGATGCTCCAGAGTACCTGCAGCCGTACGGCCCGGAAGCGGCTCGGCAGCTCATTGAGCTTGCTTATGCCAGCGACGACGTCGTGGTCGAGCAATTCGGACGCGACAAGTTCAACAGGCTCCTGGTTCATGTGACGGTAGGTTCGGTCGATTTGGCATATGCCATGCTCGACGCCGGCCTCGCTTGGAACATCGCCGCTTACACCAAGCAATCGATTCCGCAGCATGCGCAACGGTACGCCGCGGCCGTGTATCACGCCATGGACTCGAAGAAGGGTCTTTGGGCACAACCCAACCCTGTAGCTCCAGCACAGTACCGCGCGATGATGCGCGGCGACGTTCGAGCGCCCAAGACTCCTAAACAAAAGTCCTCATCTCAGCGTGACCTGTTCACGTAATGCAGCGGATAGACCAACATTTTTGAAAGGTAAACATGATTAAATCCCTGTCGGCTAAAGACTTCAAGGCTGTGCCGTATCTGGAGTCGTCGGCTCTGATGAAAGCACACAAGGGCAAAATCGTCTTTTCCGACGAGAAGCCAAATGTCATCGTCGGGCCAAATGGCGCCGGCAAGTCGGCCGTCCTGACGGCCCTGGCAATGCGGACACTGTCGTACTTCATCGGCGAAAGCGCATTCGACGACCACTACGTAATCGGCAACGATTCGCGTGAAATGTGGAGTGAAGCGGAAGGTTGGTGGCGGCACGATTTTGTGTTTCTGCCAGGGCTCACTGTCGAGACCGACAATGCGCCGGCGCTGTACTATCGGCCCAACCACATCCCAGGTAATGACGATTCTGTCGGCGCGGCGATGTTTTGCGGCTACAGTGCGCAAGCGAAAGCTTTCCTCGACAAGACCGACAAAAAATCGTCGGGTCAACAGAGTCGCGCTCTCATGGAAAGCATGCTCGAAGCGTTGTCCGGCAAGCTGGGCCTGCCAGCGTACAAGTACGTCAGCTGGCGCTCAGGTAAAGAGCTCAAGGACCTCAAAGAGCAACGGCACGTCAACAGTTTCGAGTACCAGTTCGAAATCCTGAAGAAGATGTTCGCTGAAGTTGCACCTGGTGCGAAGCTTGTGGTGATGATGGACGAGCCCGAGCAGTCGCTCGACGCAAAGGCCCGCGCACAGCTGTGGAAGGCAATTGCTGCAGCAGACTGCAGCAAGGTGCAGGTCATCATCGCCTCGCACAGTAGCTACCCACTGCGACATCCAGAGAAATTCAACCTGATTGAAGCCGTCCCCGGCTACGCCCAGGAAGTCCGTGAAATGGAAGCCTAATTTCCAACGCCCGTGTCGAAAGACCGGGCGTTTTTTCCGGGCGAAGAAAAGCCCTCGGGAGCATGCGCTCACGAGGGCAAATAAGTGGTTCAGATGTCTTGGTAGTCCCAGGATTCCGGAGTGTGCTTATCAAAAAAGTCTTGATAAGCCTCCTCTGAATCCGCTTCTACCTTGTCCTCAAAGTTGCCGGCAACCCGCCCGAGGGTCGGATGAAACGCGGCAAAATCGTTGACCCAGTAGAAATAATCTTCATGGATTGCTCCAGAGATTATCCAGCCGTCCTTGTGCATCCGTACGTGCAAACCGACTTGGGAGTCATGGTCAGCACACACTTCCTCAGCGGACAGGGTGTAAGCCATCGAACCGGGTATATCAAATCGCTTCACAATCATTTCGCACTCCTCGTCGTTGAACAAACGAGTCAGCTCAAAGGGCGCGAATAATCACTACGATTTTGTGTTCAGCGCTGTATAGCGACTTCCTTATATCGGCCAGCGGGCAAGCCCGGCTACCCGTGCAAGACTTGGCTAACGCTCTTCATGGTGCGGCCGGCGCGCTGCCCGAACTCGAGCAGCTCTTCGATGGAAGCTTCCTGCGGCTCGCTTGGGTTGAGGTACTCGTCGAGAGACTGTGCCGCTCCCATGGAAACTTCGTGCGGAGGCTCGTCCAGGTTCGCCCGCATACGGCGAAGGAGAGGCCTCGAGTGCGAGATGATGACCACGCCTCGTACTTGGTCGGGGAGCGAGTTTATTTCTCTGGCCAGGTAGGCACCCATTGCGGACGCGTACTTATCAGACAGTCCGATATCCGGTTCGTCCAGAATCAGCCATACCGGGTTCTCCCGTTCCCGAGCGTTGTGAAACGCGGTGGTGACCACGTGCAGAGAGCTGGCGCCGGTCGATGAATACTCCTCGTCGAGGTACATGAACACGCCGGCCATTCCTGCTGCGGTACGCGTCTGCATCGAAACCTTGAAGATTTCGACACCGGTTTCGTCGCGTGGTCCGAGGAATGCACGCATCGCTAAGGTGACGAGGCTTTTGCCCGATGCGTTGTCGCCAAAGACCACGGCGACTTTCGAGGTCGGCGAGCTAAGGTTGGCGGTGCCTTGAATGCCTTCCGCGTCGAAGATGATGCTGTTCATGCATTCAGGAAGCAATGTGTTGAAGGTCTCGTATCGTTCTTTGCACTGACTCGAGGTCATACAGGTCCTTTAAAGGTGTTGGTCTGGTTTGTGTAGGTATCCGGGGCATAGCTGGTACGCGAGTTCGTTCGCTCGAGCAAAAGGAAAGTCCCCCAAAAACAGTGGGGGACTTAAGAGGTACGAACTCGTCAGTTGGTGCGGGCTACCGCGATGGTGTCACTATTCGTGGCGTAGGCAACGAACTTACCTTGACCATAGGAGACCGCGGTCCAGAACGCGACTTGGGGCAGTGGGGTGTGCGTCCATGTCAGTCCCCCGTCTTTCGAGTAAGCTGCATCGGCCGAATTGTGACCGACTGCTACGAACGTTCCATCGCCATACACGACATTCGCGTAGTTCGCATTTGTCGGCATTTGAGACGCAATCCAAGTCTTCCCGTCGTCCGCAGAAGTGAAGGCAGCACCACCTCGGCCAATTGCGATGATGCGACCACCCCCGACACCGAACGTTGTGATGCTCTTCGACGGGACAGTGCTAGAGATTCCAGGCCAAGCTGTGGGTGTAGACCACTTCGCGTTGTGTGTAGGCTCCAACCTGGTGTAGAAGTATTGGTTGGACAGAAGCTTCACACCGTTGTTTGCTGCAAACTCGCGCCAAACACCTCGGTAGGCCGTAGGTACGTCTGGCCAAATCGTGCGTGTGAACGTCCGGCCATCAGCCGACTCCCAGGAGTATTGGTCTGCTACCAGTGCGATTACGTGGAACTTTCCCGTGGCTTCGTCCGAGTACACCTCTTCGCAGCAAGATTGGGTCGCCGGTCCTTGATAGCCTGGAGCGGGTTGACCTTGAGCGAGCATCATTACAGTACTCCAGTCGTTCGAGGCAAACATTACTCGACCTTGGTTGCTGCCTACAGACCAGTGAGAGGCGTTGCCCCAGCCGCTAGACCAAGTGTAGTTCACCCCGTCGGTCGACTCCATCATTCCCGAGCCGGCACGGCCAACGAGGTAGAACTTCCCTGCGCCATAGGCCGCATAATACCAAGCCCCAGACTTGGGCAGTTTTGCAGGTTCCCACGTCGACGGGGTCGGGGGTACGGGTTCGGTGGCCAGGCCCTTGAGTTCGACGATTTGGTCGGTAGACGAAGCGTTCGTCACCACGGCCAGTTGTCCGTCCTTGTTGCCAGCAGTAGTCGGAGCAAACGTCACCGAAAGAGTGCATTCACCGCCGGGAGCCAGGGTGGCGGCGCAGCCACTCACAGTGTACGAGGTGCTGTCACTCAGGGTCTTCCCTGTTACTGCGAGAGTTCCACTTCCCGTATTTTTAACAACTGTTGTCAGGGTTTCCCCTCCGCTACCTCGAACACGATTAGCAAACTGAAGGACGGTCTTTGAGTAGCTGGCGCGCGGAATCGCTTCGCTGGTGCCGGTCAGATTCACAGTCTGCGGAGTCTGCACGGTATCGGAACCGACTGTTAGCGTTGCCGGTTTCGCGCCTGTCGACCGAGGGGTGAACGTCACTTGAATGTTGCAGCTGGCGCCGGCAGGAATAGTTGTACACTCGTTGAGTACGCTGTAGTTGGTTTTGTCACTCACGAAGGCGGTCGTCACCTCCATTGGAGCGGTTCCGCCATTCGAGACAGTTACCGGCTGCGTCACCGAAGTGTTTAGCTCTTGTGTGCCGAAGTTCAAAACCGTCGGGTCCAGCACAGAAATTGGGGCAAGTTTTACCACCGCAGAACCCGACAAGGTTACTGTCGCCGACGGGAAGCCCACGTAGTTCGAACTAACGGTTACGCTACCGAACATCGCGCCTACTTCGGTAGGCACGTACACGAAGTCCAGGGTGCAAGAAGTGCCGGCCGGAAGAGTGATGCCATGTTCACCGCAAGTGGTACCGGTTGAGGCATCGAGCGACACCTCGGAGGGTAGCCCTGTAATTCCATTGATAACCACTTCTTTCTTGGAGTGGTTGGTGAACGTCACCGAGCCAACGGCCGAGTCTCCCACTTCGATTGTGTCGAAATTCACGAAGGACGGAGCAATTGGAGGCTTGTTCGCGGCGCCTTCGTTTTTGCTCGGTTGGACTGCCCAGCCTCCTCCAGATTCGTCGACATCCAAGTCCGGGTCAGCGGCACCGATAGTGTCTTCCATAGAGGGTGCGTTTTTCAGCCCTGGGAATCCTACAACGACGGTATAGTCCTCGTTTTCACCAAAGCATTGCATCCACAACGAGGGGCGGGCTGCATTGTAAATGCCGTCGTCGCCGCGGACAGTCATGTTCACCTGCTGACAGGTTGACTTAGGCACCGCCCGGTGAACCCAGTAGTAAGGCGTGGTGGGCTGCACCGTTTCCCAGTTCACCAGGTCTCCAACAGCCGCGTGGGCAGAGGAGATGAGGGAGAAGCTTGGCGCCGGCGCTGCGGCCGCCAAAGGGGGGCTCGGCACTTTATCCAGGTAGGTAGCGGCCACCAGCTCCTGCAGGTCACTTGGCCAACGGCCTTCGATGGTACGGAAAAGCTGGGCAGCTCCGAGGATTTGCTGGGCTTGCGTTGTAACGGCGGCCGCGTCAGCGCGTGCTTTCGCGTTGCGACTGACCTGTCCACCATAGTAAATGGTGGCGATGGCCAGGGCCGCGACGAGCGCAATGGACACAATCGTAATTATCAAAGAAAACACGAGGACTCCTGCTATGTTGGAGCCTTGTATAGAAAAAAACCGCCCCCAACCATCTTTTAGGAGAATGCCCGTCCGCGTTTTAGCGGACGGGCCTATACAGGCTCCTTATCGGACGGGTGGAGATATGGCTTCAAATGCAGCACACAAATCGACTGGTTGGGCCGCGGGGGTGGCGGTCGCCGCTGTGGTCTCCCAAAGTGGTGAGGGTAGGGCGGTCTGGGCAGGAATCGCCTTCCTACTGGCCTTCTCCGGAGGGACCGCGCCCGACTGGCTTGAAATCTCTTGGTGGCGCCGCGGTAGCGGCCGACATTCCTGGATTACGCACCGCACGTGGACCCACTGGGGCATACCGTGGCTCGCAGCCCTGGTTGGCTCCTATTCGATGTTGGAGGCACACCCTGCGCTGGCGCTGGTGTTCGGCTTTGCCGCCGGCGGCGTTACGCACTTGCTTGCCGACTTCCCTAATCCGCTTGGAGTCCCTTGGTTGCTGCCCACGAAACGGCACTCGCTCAATTGGTGGAAGAGCGGACGCTGTGACGTCGTCGTAATCGCATTTGCGTGGCTTGGGGCGGCAACGCTCGCGGACTGGGCCTGGTTCGAGTCGAGGCTTGGAACTGCCGCTCTAGCAGGGTTCCAAGACTATGTTGGCCACGACCTGCTGGCATGGCTCGCACTGCTCTCGGTTTGATTCGACCTTATAACACACCAGTGCTATAATGAAACATTCAATCGAAAGGCAACCATGAGTTTCTACGTCGGCGACGCAATTACCGGGAGAACCCTTGATGAAGGCGCGCCAGTGGTCGCCTTTCTTGTCAATTACCAAGGCGGGAAATATCCACTCCATGACAACCCGAACGCCCGACTTACAGGAGCCGCGGACCGCTTCGCCCTCGAAAGTCTGCCAATCTTCGGGAAGGCAGGAGACTGCGGGCGCATCATGCCCGATGACGAGAACTCGCTTGCCGTGCGCCTCGCGCTGCGAATGGTTGCGTGCTCGACTTGGAAGGAGTTCAACGAGAAGGGCCTCCATGCTCGCACGGGTGTTCAGCTTCTTGGCCAGGCCGGCGAACAATTTGTGCGCAGCTATGGGCTCTGCACCATGCATCGGGACACCTACGACTTCCTGATTACGGGGAAGCGTACCGTGGTTGCGAAGGGCTGGTGTCCATCGGGCTATCCGGGGCTTCATCGCGACCCGGCAAACAAGGCCTCGGATGTCGAACGTGTCCTGGCCTTGCTGACACGGTGTATGCAGGAGCCTGCGGCTGCGTCAATAAAGCAACCGCCTCAGAAGGGCGATGAGATTGACATGGATATGTTCATGCGAGCGCATAATCTAGCGAGGCTCTGCATGCTCACCTCGGAGCGCCAAGCACTTGAAGATGTCTTCCCCGACGAGAGCGACGTCCCCTTGCTTATGTGGGGTCTCGGCTCTCAAGATGGACGCTTGTTCGGCGCCGACTTCCACGCGCTCACTCGCGTGCTGCCCTTTATCGGCCATGGGCTGATGAAGCTGGACGCGACCAGCGCCAGCGAGGTTCCGCACCTGCGCGAGTTCTTGGAGCTGCTTTGGGATAGCCGGCATTTAGACACCCGCGTCGACCAGCTGAACGCAGAGTTCCGGCCATCTATCTATTCGAGCCAAGACCGAAACTATGGTCAGATGCTTGAAATCGGACGTCATACGCTCGAATCGGTCTGGTCGGAGCTTGTCGATGTCCATCTCGACTGCTACGGCGCCGAAGACCATATCCAGGACCTTGACGACGAGCTGGCGAAGATGGAGGCAACGGTTGCCAAAATGCGCGAGCGCTTGGCACAAGGTCGCCGAGACGCGGACCTTCCAAGCTAAGGACAGACATGGATACCCTTTTTTGGTGGACTGGCGCGGTAATCTGGGGCGGCGTAGCCCTAATCCTGGCCTGGTTGATGTTGGAGGTACTGTGGGGCGCAGTGGTCACCGGCAGCTACTTCCGCGCATCATTGAAGTCGGCCAGGGCGCGCCAGGTCGTTGTCCCTTGGCGGAAGATAGTGCCGGAGTTCTTCAGGAAATGGCCTGAGTTCATCTTCTATCGGAACAACGGGGGCACCACTATCTCGTGGAATGGCGGGGTGTGGCACGGAATAGGGGACTGGAAGCTGTATCCGGTCGCGTTGCCCGTAGTAGCCGAGCCTACGGCCGAGGCAGACCAACACCAGTCAACCTGATTTCGACGACCTTCGACAGAACCGCCTTCGGGCGGTTTTTCATTTTCTGCGCCCGCCGTCGCTATACTGTGCTCAGGCTGATGTCGTAACAGCCTCCCGCGCGCACCAGAGTTTCTCTGGCCCGGCGAACCTCGTACGGCAGCAATACCTCTGTCACACATCTCCCTCTAACGAGGGTCTTTGTTGACGGCAACGCGCGCACCGATTCACCACAAAAATAGGCCCTCATTATTCAGGAGTAGTGTATGACCCAACAAGTTGAAGCTTACAAAGCACAAGCCCGTCGTCTGCTGAAGCACATGACCGGGCAAGGAATCGTCTTCTCGTACTCGCAAAGTCTCGAAGCGATTGCAGCATCCCACGGCTCTGCCGACTGGCGGACGCTCCAGGCCGCGGCCGCACCAGTGGCAGCACCGGTGCCGGCAGCAAAACCGTTCCTCGGATACGGGGGACGCCAACAGGTGCAGGAGGTAACCCTGGAACCGGGCACCAAGCGCTATGTCATCTCGGAAAGCTGGGGCCATCTCTTTGGCCCAGGCCGTAGCGAGACGATTGTGCGGTGGATTTACGACCGTACGACTGGCCGCATCATTGCTCTGGAGTACTGGGTCACCGCCGTGGCTCGATGGGACCAAATCGGAGAAGCTGCCATGCTTGCCGATGTCGAGGACAGCCTTCTCAACGGTAATCCCGAAGCGTTGGAAAATCTCGAGGACTGGGACCTGACCGAAAGCGACGTTCCTCAGTGGGCTCAACCGTAATTAATCGACCCCTGCTACGGCGGGGGTTTTTCAAGGAAATATGATGGACGATAAGACCCCAAATGCAGCATCGCCCGAAGTGGACATGGAGCAGAAGTACGCTCTAGTTCCGGCTGACTTCCCTCGGCCCCTTCACATGGGCTCAGTCTCCGGCTTTCAGCCGAAACTACTGGGCACGATGTACAACGGGAAAATATATGCCACGGGTTGCACGCCACCCGAGCTGTATCGTCGATGGGATGCGTGCGAAGACCTGGCCAAGCAGTTTGTCGAGAAGTGCAAGCAGTCGAAGGCCGGCAAGCGCGCGCACATGAGCGAAATCGAAATCCTCGACCAGTACCTGCCGCGCCTCATCGAGACACGCTGGACTTCCGAAGCCGAGGCTAAATGGGTCATCCGCCGTACCGCCGAGCTGCTGAGCTGGCCAGTTCCGTACGCAGCCAAGGCATAACCAGGCGCGTTCACACCTGCCCTTTATTCACCAAAATCCCTGTTCGCAGGGATTTTTCACGAATATGCTCACCCCAACCACAGCCGTTTAAAAACTGCTGCTACACTATTTACTATTTCAGCAAATTGACGTTATACTGAACAAATGAACACACCTCGCGCACAACTTCAAGCTACTCTGCCCAGCTTCGCTGGCGTGGCTGTGCGCACCTCGACTTTTGCACGAATTATACGGGCGGCCGACTCTGCTGCTCGCGCGCGTGCTTTGGTCGCCTAACCTCTTCTTGAATCCTTTCAAGACCGCGAGCCCTGTGCGCAATTAGCGAGGCGTTTCGCACTGGACTTCCAGCTTCGCTCCTGTACTACCTGGAGCGCACCATGCAAAACCAATCGAAAGAAGTCACCGCCGTTCAAGCAGCAACCCCTAAGTTCGACCTTCGTCTCAACCAACCAGATTTCTGGAACACGCCAAGCCCGGCCATGGAGGAGAAGCTCCTGGCGCATTGGCGGGACATGGGCCTTCGCGATGTCGTCGCCGCCGCGCGCGATGGCGCCGAGACCTTCTGGCTACTCGACGGGCCGCCGTACGCCAACGGCGACGCACACCTGGGCCACCTGCTCAACAAAACCCTCAAAGATGTGAATGCCCGCTACCAAAGCGTTCTGGGCAAGAACGTCGTGTGGCGTGGCGGATGGGACACCCACGGGCTTCCGCTCGAGCTCGCTGTCGAGAAGCGCCACGGCCCGGGCGCGAAAGACAACGCTTCAGCGTTCATGGCCGCATGCCGGGCAGAAGCGACAACGTGGCAGCAAGCGCAAGCCAGTAGCATGGCCCGGCTGGGCCTGGTTGCGGACCTCGACCGTCCTTGGCTAACGATGGACCCGCACCGTGAAGCGGCTTCGCTTGGACTCCTCAAGGAGCTGTGGGAGGCAGGCTTGCTGGTGGAGCGACATTCGCCCGTACACTGGTGCCCGGCGTGCAAGAGTGCGCTGGCCGCTTCGGAGCTCGAGAAGACGGACAAGGAGCGCCTGGAAGCATTCTTCGTGGCAGAGCTCACGTCGTCGGCCGCCGGCCGCGTCGCTGGTGCAGCGGGCCTTCCGCAAGGCAGACTGTACGTGTTCTCGTGGACGACAACTCCCTGGACCCTCTGGGCGAACGCAGCATTTGCGCACCCGGAGGCAGGCGCCGCCACGCTGGTAACGACGAAAGACGGGCAGCTGGCGCTCATGGCCGTTGCCGCACGGGACCGACTGGCCCCTGTGCAGCCCGAGCTGTTCCAGGACCTGGGGCACCGCTTCGACGGATTCCTCGACTTCGCGGACTTGCCGCCCCTTGAGCTGGAAGCCGTCTCGCCGTTGTCAGGGCGTGTAGTCCCGGTGCTCGCGGCCGACTTCGCGAGCGAGACCGAAGGAGCTGGATTTGTTCACGTAGCGCCAGCGTTTGGACCGGAAGATTTCACCCTTCACGAAAGCAAGGGTGTCCGACTGGAGTGCCACGTGGCGCCGAACGGCCGTTTGGTGACGACGGACGTGAGTATGCCTCTGCCGGCGGCGCTGGAAGGCCTGACGCTCGAAGCAGCTTCGGAAGCTAGCTGTGCATTGCTAGCCGCGGCGAACTTGTTGGTGCACACCTCGCGCACGTCGGTCGAGGCCCAAATGTGCTGGCGCCATAAGAAGCCGACGTTCTATCGAGCGAGCCAGCAGTGGGCGCTGGACCTGCATGCGCCGTTTGCTGGTTGCCCTGAGGGCCTGGCGGCCCGCGCCACTGCCGCGCTCGATAAAACCGAGTTCGTGCCCGATAGTCGTGCGAAAACACCGCTGGCGCTGATGCTTGCCACTCGCCGCTACTGGACTTTGTCCCGCGACCGCCTGTGGGGCTTGCCGCTGCCGTTCTTCCGTGACGAGCATACCGGCGCGCTGCACCCCCAGACGGGCTCGATGTGGGACGAGCTGGTAGCAAGGGTGCAGGTCGAGGGGGTGGAGGCTTGGCAGTCGATGCCCACTCCTGAGGGCTACGTGAAGACGATGCAAACAGTCGACGTGTGGTTCGACAGCGGAGCTGCCTGGCATTCAGCTTCTGAAGGTGGGCGCCACCGCGCGGACTTAGGTGTAGAAGGGCGCGACCAAACTCGCGGCTGGTTCCTGTCAAGCTATCTCCTGCATGCCTTCAAGAGTGCGGAACCGGCCTTCTCGACCCTGATGACACACTCCTTCGTCGTCGGTGAGGATGGCATGAAGCTTTCGAAATCCAAGGGCGGCGCCGGCGGAGCGAATGCGATGAGTCCAGCAGCGGTGTTTGCCAAGGAAGGCGCCGATGCATTCCGGCTCTGGGTCGCCGCCCAAAGTGTGGGAGATGAGTCGCGCTGGGGCCGGACTGCGCTGAAGCAGGCCTCGCAAGATTTAAAAGACTGGCGCAGCTTCCTGAGGTTCATGCTTGCGAACATGGCGCAGGCTCCGCACACCGCGGCTCCGGTGCTGTCGGCTCTCGACAAGCTGGCGCTGGTTCGCGCCGGCGACGCCCGGGAGGAATGGTCTGCCGCAATGAGGGCAGGGCGCTTCAACCAGGCGATGCAAGCGTTGAATGGCTTCCGTCTTTGGGCAAGCACCGAGTGGTTCGAGTTGAACAAGCGCACGCTCTACTGCGCGAAAGACGGCGACCGTGCTCTGGTTGGCCTCCAGTGGGCATTGCAGGAAGTATTCGTGCTCTTCTGCCGTATGTTGGGGCCAGTCGTTCCGTTTGCTGCGGAGGAAGCCTACTTGGCCTGGCCGGCGCACCCGGACGCTTCGGTGTTCACAGGCGTCTTGCCAGCGTGGACTGTCGTTCCGGATGCGGACACGCGACGTGTTGCGGAGCACCTCCAGTGGCGCCGCGGCCTGCTGCCGCTTGTTGAAAAAGCGCGAGCGCTCGTCGAGAAGGGCGTACCCGTATCACTGGCGTTCGGAGGCCGAGTGCCTGAGGGGTTCGACGATGACCAACTGCGCGCCTGGTTCCCCGGAACGTATCCGCATCTCGAGGGCGACGATGAGCTCCTGAGTGAGGCGGTCAAAGACGACGCCCAAGGCGTCAGCGCCGGAAGGGCAGCGCCAGCGTACCAGCCTGTCCGATGTGCCAGGTGCCGAGGATACTTCCGCGGAGGGCTGAGTGCGGCCGGCTTGTGCTCGCTCTGTGTAAGTGAAATGCTCTAGGCGACAAAAAGCCCGGCCGGTTGGTCGGGCTTGTCTGCGGCTTACTTGACCGGAGCAGGAACTGGCTGTCCCGCAGGGGCCGGCCCTTGTCCCGGAGGTGGTGGGCCCTTGTGGTCGCCGTGAGGAGGCGGCGGTCCTTTGCGGTCGCCATGTGGCCCTTTACGGCTCATATGCTGTGCGCGCATTTCGTCACGAGTCAGCACGCCATCCTTGTTCTCATCTGCTTGGTCGAAACGCTTTGCCGCTCGCGCCAGGACTTCTTCGCGGGTGACCGACTTCTTGTGAATGCGATGCTCGGCTTGCGGGCCGGGCTCAGAGCCTGCCGGCGGCGGTGGGGTCAATGCCATCGCGCTGCTGGCCGAAAGGGCGAGGATGGCGGCGGGCGCCAGCTTCAGAATAATCTTCTTCATGAGTTCTCCTAAGAAAGGCCATTGGTCGGCCTACCATTGTGTAGAGAGCATCAAGTGCGCCCGCACGTAAAGCCAAGTAAAGGAGTGAAAGAGAATGTTGCTCTGATGGTAAGCGCAAGCGGGCGAGGGGAAAGGTGAGCTCCAACAGGGATGCGTGAATAACGATGTGCGGAGGTAGCCCTGGTGGCCTTCCGACGTGGCCCCAGTACATTTTTGCGCCGGGTAGGTGAGCCTCCGCAGGGACCGGGTGTCGCTGCCTACCTTGAGGAAGGTGAGTGTGCACAGGCACACAAAGCGCCGGCGCCGGGCGCGGGCCGCCGTGTCACTCGCTCTCCAGAGTTGTCGCTACACAAGCAAGGACAACAATGGAGAAAGCAGTGAAAACAGGATTGGAGGCAGTTACGCAGTTACAGGCGGCGTTCGAAGCTGCCGGGTTAATGCGAGCAAGCTCAGCCGAACGTGCTGCGCTTACGGGCTGGACCGAACGGCTCGGTGGCCAAGGATTTAGCATCCGAAAACGACCCGATGACACGCTGTGCTGGACCATTACCATCTCCGGCAAGCCGCACCTCCGGTACTCGGAGCATCAGATGCTTCGAAATGGTGAGGTGGTCACGACTCATGCGCCGATAGGACCAGAGCGCGCGACAGTCAAAATGTTCCCAGTTTGCGAAGAGCTGGGTCTCGACGTCTTCGCTATCATGCATCGCGGACATTCGACGTTCCACGATTTTGACGTCGAGTACGAAATCTGGACAACACATCCGGACTGGCTGGAACCGTATCGACTCCGGCAAAAACCAGCATATCCGCACCGAGGAATTCTTTACTAACCATTCCAGCTAGGCCATCCAGGCCTAGCTTTTTAATTTGCTGGAGCGGTGCTGTAGACGCGCGGTTCCGTCGAAAACACTCCGCCTAACACGCGCGTTGCCTGGACTCGAATCAGCTTGCGCAGACTCATCTTTGGGCCATGCGCTTGCCAGCGCCAGTGCGCGCGGCGCATGTGGGGGTCACGGTGGCCGGCCTCAGCCCCTTCGGAGCGTTCTGCCGCTTCGGCGAACTGTCCTCCGATATACCTCACCTTCCGATACCCCATCGCATTGAGCTTTGACGCTGCCCGGCCGGCTTCCTTCGGCGCCGCGGTCTCGGCTTTCTCGCGAAGTTTCGCCGGCGTCCCTACTTGCCAGGTCGTAGAAGCGTCAGAGGGGTAGGCCTCGACATAGCAAAGAGCACTGGCTATCAGCTGCAGGCACTTTGTGAACGTGGCGTGATTTGCCTCGTTGCGCCGAATGAACGCCTCGGTCGTAGCAACGCTGGCAGCAGCCATTGGATGATTTTGAGCCGCTACTTTCTTGGCGGCGTCCTTTAGGTCGTCCAGGTCATCAGCGAGGGCGCGTTCGATAGCGTCTTCCAGGCCTAAGTGGAAGGTATGCGGAAGTAGTCGCAGGTCGTAAGTCTCGGCCCACTTGTCTTTGAACAGAGTCGACTCGGGCAAGGGAGCTGTGAGCACCACCCGCAATGAAAGCCCACGCGACCACAACAGATACGCCCCCGTCACAGGAGCTCCGGACTGCAGCAAAAGGTCGGGGCGGGCGCCGAAGTGGAAGTACACACAATCGAAAGGGAACTCCAGGTCCCAAATCTTCACATCATTAACATCTGTGGCTAGCAGTGCGTCTACAAGTGGCTCTTTGAACACATACGTAGCCGCGCCGTGCCGGGCCCATTCGGCATAAACAAGAGCTGCTTGGTTTTCAACGGTAAAGCCCTGGGTGTCGAAGTCTCGGTCGGTTGGAGCGATGCCGTGCTTCTTGTATTCGCCGAAAATATGCTTGGCGCTGAGCGACATGCAACTCCGCGGGTCAGCTTTACCAGACATTAACAAAGCCTCAACATCCTCAGCAAAACCTTTCACGTACGGGCGAGTTTTGCGGAAATGTTGCGGGTAGAAGACGTCGGAGTTTTGCATGGAAATACCTTGAAACTGAAGGTGGCTAGTATACTTGAAATCGCGTGTGTAGAGCTCTACCCGTCGCTCTGCCTATACAAGAAAGGACAACTTTTATCGATGAATCATGGAAGCAATTGCAATTGAGCAGGACCCGTACTTAAAGCTCACTCCGAATGCATTACGTCGGCGGGCTGCGCCTTTCGCTGCTGCGACATACTGCATGGGCGACGAAGGCTACTGTTCGCCACGCGGTGCCAACTGGCGATACGAGGCCGAGTACGAGGTCTCCAAGCTCATCCACCTGATGCCTGGGGGATGGACTGCCTGGTTTGACCGCGAGCTTGAGCTTTACCCGGAGCCAGCCAGCGGCCGGCACTATGCGCGGTTGCTCGAGGAGGATATCGAGGAACCCATCATCGTGCTGGAGCGCAATGGGCTGAGCTATATCTGGGAGGGGTGGCATCGTACCGGCGCCGCCGTCAAGAAAGGACAGACCAAGATTCGCGCTATCGTCGGAACCCCCTGGCGCGGCGAGTAACTGGGCTGTTCTTGATTCCGTAATTTGAATGCCGCTTGTCTCCGGATAGCGGCTTTTTCTTTGCCTGCGTTGGCTAAATCCTGTCGCTTCACTGCAATTTTAGGAACCGACAATGGTCAAGCGATTCTCGACAGGGATATTTCTAGCAATAGCGCTTGCGGCTGGCCTGGCTCAAGCGTCGCCGGCCCGCAAAGCACCCACGCCGACGACACCTCAGAAGCCCGCCCCGGCTCCGAGCCCGGTGATTGCAAACGAGTGGCTCGAAATCATCTATGCCCGTACCAAGCTGGGACCACGGGTCTGTCCACTCGGCATCGAAATTGACTCGCTGAGTTCTCGCCCTTGTGGGGAGAAAGCGGACCTGATAAGCGTTGACCAATATCTGGAGTCATTCCGAGCAACCTGCCCGGGCGGTACCATGGTCTCAGCCCAGCCACTCGGCCGGCGCTACAAAGCTCTCGTCATCGGCTACCGCGCACCTGCAACCGGCCCGTGCCCAACGCCGATTGGCGCTGAACGCATTTTGTAACCTCTCTTGCCTTTTAACCACTTCTCAGGAGCCTTCGATGTTCAAATGACATCCTCCCGCGACCTGGCAGAGCCAAGGTCGGGGTATCCCAGGTGCTAAGGGATTTCCTGCTTCAACGCGCTTTGCATGCCATGCACCTGTCGGTGCCGGCACGTCTTACATGCGCTCCACAGGCAAACCGGGGGTGTCATCCCCTTTAACGCTCTTGCGCCGTAACGCGACACGCTTCCTCGGAGGCTTCTCCTTCTCCAGCACCTTTGAGCGGACCATTGCGATGGTCCGCTTCTTGATGTTGGTCGCCGCATTATCGTCGGCGTGAGCAGCAAATCCGCAGCGTTGACAAACAAACCGTTGTTCGTGACGGTTGTCTGGGTGAGTGTGCCCGCATCGGGAACACTCTTGCGATGTGTGGTGCGGTGGAACACATACCACCAGTTTATTGGCGCGATACGCCTTGTACTTGATTTTCTCTACGGTTGAGCCGAGAGCGCGGCCGAGCAGCGCACGGCTCAGTCCTGCCTTCGCTCGCCGGCAGTTGCGCGCCCACTTGCCCGAAGCCAGGTCTTTCTTCGGCCGCGGCCTTCGGACCATGTTTGCGAGCTGCAGGGCCTCGAGGCCGATAACGCGCACCGACGTGTCCGACACAATAGCGCAGCTGGTCTGATGCGCGAAGTCCCGCAGGCAGTCCCTTTCGTACGCGCGCCGGTTCGCGAGCTTGGCGCGCATGCGCGCCTGGTTCTTCGAGCCTTTGACCTTACGGGCGAATTGACGCTGGTAGCGTGCCACGCCAATGCGCTTACGGGCGATGCGCTCGAGGACTTTATCAGAAAGCATGTACTGTTTGCCGTTCGAGCCGGCAAACGCATTGTCCTTGACGTTCCGGTCGAAGCCAACCGTGCAAGCGGCCAACGCTTCATCGTTGAGAAGGTTAGCTTCGTACGCCAGTTCGTGCGCATCTCGCAGGATGATAGATGATTCGTGTTCGTAGCTGAAGCTGACGAACCAGTTCGTCCCGTTACGCGATATCGTCAGCATCTTGGGAATGCCATACGGGCGATGCGCACTAAAGCTCAAGCGGCCCAGGTAAAATTTGCCGCTTCCGCCGAGGTGGAGCTCATAGGCATCCTCTTTCGATTTAGGGTCAGAGACCTTTCGGAATTCGAACATGTCAGCGTCGAGCCTGACGCTGGTGAAGTCACGCCGTGTGCGATTGCGAGGTGCCTTTGACAAGCCGACGAGTTGGCGTTGCTTCGCAGTGCGCCAGCGACACACGCCTTGGCGTAACACCTGCGAAGGGACCTCCTTTAGCCAAGGTGTTAACTCGGTTTTGAACTGCGTCGTGGAGTTATCGAGCGGCGTTGTAACGACCTTCTCCGGTTCATCGCGCAACAGCATTCGCCGTTGAGCTGCAAAAAGGCGGTCCTCGTCTACTTTGCCGTTGTAGATGAATCGTTGACATCCAATCCAGCGCGCCAAGGCGACAGCTTGCTTCCGCGTCGGGAGAGCCTTGAATCGCACGCCGGATTGAAGAATACTGTTCATTTGTACAGTATATGAGTTACACTTAACTTTATGCAAGAGAAACCTTTAAGAACAAGCGGGCATGCGGCTTTCGCCCTCTATTTTCATATCATATTTGTGACGAAATGCCGCCACAAATGTCTGACGGCTGAAATGCTTGTACAGATGCGCGAACAGTTTGAACGCGTAGCGAAAAGCTGGCGTTGCGAAATCACCGAATTCAACGGCGAAGCCGACCATGTGCACCTGCTTGTGTCCGGACACCCGGCCGTGAATCTGTCTCGACTCGTGGGCAACCTCAAGACAGTCAGTGCCCGGCACATGCGTGCGGTTCATACGGAGCACCTGAAGCGGTATTACTGGAAAAATCTTTTCTGGTCGGGCTCATACGCAGCTTTTACAGTCGGTGCTGCCGACCTAAAAACCGTCATCCGTTACATCCAGGAGCAAGAGTCGCCCGCCTTACCCGCTACTGGAAAGTAGGGGTATGCGGCGGGCATTAAATCAAAACTGATTGTTGCTTTTGCTTTCCTGACCGCTGTCATGGGTGGGGTGGCACACGCTGCGCCTGGCGCCGGTGCAACTGCGGCAGCGCCTGCATCCCGGTCGGGATTGCCAGTTATCGCGGATGAATGGCTTCAGCTGGACTATGTCGCGACGAAGAAGGGCCCCCGCCTATGCCCCCTCGGCACAGCAGTCAACACAAGTAGCCTCACCCGTCCTTGCGGAAAAGACGCAGAATTGGTCGGCATCGAGGAGTACCTCACGGCCTTCCTCGCCACTTGCCCGGGGTCGTCGATTGCCTCTGTACATCCCATCGCCCTTAAGTGGAACATCTTCGTCATCGGGTATTCGACACCGCAGAACGGCAGCTGTGCGGCACCGGCCGGTGCCCGGAAGCTATGAGCGTGACAGCGGAGGAATTCGCTAGGAAATAACCTGCGTTCCTAGACTCGGTTTCCACCAAACGCCTCACGCCATGACTACCGACACTGTCCAAGACCAAGACGCTCCCGCTGGCGTCATGGCACTGTTCGCCGAACTCGCCTACATCGACGATGACCTTGAATTTGGCGACCTTTCGCAGGATGCTCGCGCCCAGACGGAACTCGAGCGTTCGCACATTGTGAACGAGCTTGCCCGGGACATTTTCGGAGACCCAGCTGCACTCGAAGCAAGTGATGAGCTGTATCTCGAAGCAATCCAGCACGAGGACCCTTACGTCATCCAGGGCCTGCAGATTTTCCTGGACGAGTTCCTCAGTGTGCACCAGCTTCCCGGCCAGCCGACGAAGCTGACATTTGGCGTCGCGTTCGAGGCCTGCATTCCAGGTGCAACCGCCCTTGGGGCATTCGACGACGTCGAACCAATTCGCGCATGGGCGAGCGGGCATTTTGGCATTCCGGCTGAACAGCTGTACGTACACCCGGTGCCGACGGCACCCGGAGTCGCTTTCGAGGGACTCGCGGAAACGATGTACGAAGTGTTGACCGCTCAGGCTGCCGATGCCGAATCGATTGAGGAGGTTTCGTGGTCGGAAGGGCGTGCGAACGAAGCTGTCATCGGAGACTCTCAGCTCGTCATGATTTGGGTGACGGCCCACCTGACGCACAAGGCCGAGATTGATGCTCTGCGCGCCAAGCTGCAGGAGGATTCGACCTTGGACAACGAGGGAGAGGGAATGCGGCTGCCGTTCGTCCTGGCCGGCGAGACTTGTGTGGCCAAGGTTGTTCCCCTGGACTACTTCCTCCCGGTCACATCGCTGGTCCAGCTATCGTTTGCCCCGGCCTTGCTCCACATCCATGCCTTGGTGAGCGCACTAGTGGCGCAGCCTGACCGAACCGCGGCAGACATCCTGATGGAAGTGAAACTAGTAGCCACAGGCGACGAGCAAAGTCCAGTTCATGTGTACGTGGACTTGGTTCGAGTTTCCGACGGCCTCGCGCTGGCTCGTGTGCCAGTTGCACCCTACATCGCAAGGCAAGCCGTTATCGACCCGCTACTCTCACTGGCCGAGAACTTGGGCCTGTACAACGTAGGGTTTCGTGCTACGCCGCTCGGCCCAATCGAGTTGTGGTTGGGCGACCGCTAAGCAGGTTCGGGAGATTACTTGCGGCTAGCCCAGCGTGCTCGAAGGTAGCGGATGAGGCGCATGATGTCTCGAGGAAGCGACCAGTAGTCATGCCACCCTTGCTTAGCGCCTGTCCAGGCGGCGCGCCCAAGGAGCTGGAGGCTTGAAGGGCTCCCGGGTGTCGGGGAGTCCGGGCGGTTGGAGAGCGTAGCCATAAGTGAGCCTTTCGTGCGGAGTATTGGACGGGTCCCCGCGAAAGAACGGCAGGGATATGTCGTGTAGCACAGAAAGTTAAACAGCAAGCCAAAAGGCTTGCTGTTTTGGAATCAACGGGAAAGGGCCTTGAACTGTTCAGGGAATACGAAGATGTGTTCGATTCTCGAATGGTCCATGTAGTAGCAGGGAACGCCCCTGAACTTGGAACGATGGAAGTGCACCGCCCAGTCGTCCGACAACCGCAACCCCTTCGCACGGCCGACGGCATACCCCATTGAGCTGGCAATGGATTCGACATCCACGTGCTTGGCGAACGTGCGATACGTTATTTCAATCGCGCGGTCCGTCATCGCGTGCAACTCCTCGGCCGTCGCGTCGCCATCGCAGCAGCGAGTAAAAAGAATACGTTTTTTCGACTGTGAGCCGACATTCGAATGTTTGTTCATGGAAGAGTCCTATGTCCTATTTTCTAACAAGACGTGTAGCGACTGGCCCGGGCTCAGCGCAAATCCACTACCCAAGGAAGTGCGGTGCCGAACGGAATGCCGGCCCCTATGACTCGCAGGCTACTCATTTTGAACGGATTGTCTATTCGGGAGTTTGTGCTCAAGAGTGCTCGAAACGTGCGACACGACAGTCTGCAGAGGCAGCCATCGCTAACGGTTCGTGGTCCTGGGCGCCGGCTAGACCAGGGCGCGGGCTTTGCAGTGCTGCTGGTCGAATCCACGCAACTACTGCTGCTATCAGTCTTCGAGGTAGTCTTGGACGTGGTTGCAGATGTTCCAGTCCCCGTGGCTGCCATTCACCGCGAAGTAATAGTGCGCGTTGTACACCGCGCGGGCAGACTCAAATGCTTTGGCACTAACTTCGTCACGACCAGCAAGCCAGCTGCCGTCACCAAGTTTTGCCAGATAGAATCCGCCCAGTTCATTTCTTGATTGTCCAACGATAACGCGGTCCATGTTTTTCTCCAAATAGTCGGTTCAAGTTGAGCCGCCATCCGGCGAAAGGACAAAGCATTGCCTATCCAGGCTGTCCAGCTATTTCCCTAGTATATCATTCTTAATCAAGCCGTAGATTGGCTATCCGTCGACTGTCGTCGTGCGGAAACGCCGGCGCTATTGAGCCACAGCTCGATACGATAATCCGAATAGCCCTAAAAGAAAGAGCCCCGCTCTATACAGGCAGCGGGGCTCTTCTTTTTGCCCGCCAGCGCGGCGGGCGGCAGGGTTTAGTTGGCTTTCGGCGGGTCGACGACAACGACAACGTCGAGGACTGCCGCGGCCGGGGAGCTAGCCGAAATCGGCTCGTAGCCAACCGATGCACGGAACACCAGGATGATTGGGTTCGTCGGCGAGCTGTTGACTGGGGCGCCGAAGTTCAGGGTGCTCGTCGTGGTGCCGCCCATGGCGACGACCGGGCCCGACACTTGGGTCCAGCTGTAGTACAGCGGCAGGGTGGTCGTTGGAGTAGCCTTGGCCACGACTGGGATGGTCACGTAACCGCCCGAGTCCACCGATTCCTTGAAGCTGGTGGTCAGTTCGAGCTGCGGGTTCACGTCCATGTGGTAGACGACGTCAGCGCTGGTGGTCACCTGGCCGGCGGTCACGCCGTTGGTGAACGGCTGGTCCGAGGTCTTCAGGGTGAATGCGAACACGGTGCGCGCCGAGACCGACGACGGCATGGTAGCCGTAGCCTTCGGGGTATTGGTGTTGAACATCTCGACCACTGGGCCCTTGGTCTGGGTCCAGCTGTAGAAGATTGGCTTGGCGAGGGGGGCGCCGTAGCTGTCCACCCAGGTGGTGCCGCTGCCGTCGAGCGACAGGGTTTCGTTCGGAGCAACCGAGCGGCCGGCCGGAACGGATGGGACGATGGTCGGCGAGGCCGGCGGCGAGATGGTCAGTTTGCCCGACGAAGTCGCGGTCTTCTGATTGTCGTCGGTAACGCGGCAGGTCAGGGTGAATTCGGTCGGCGCCGTCACCTTCGGAGCGACGAAAGTAGCGGTTGCTTCGTCGGTAGTGGCGAATGGCAGGGCAGGGGTGGCTACCCACTGGATGGTGTACTTGCCAGGCTTCTGGGTGTAGCCGTTGCTGGCGTCGCACGTCGCGGTGACGGTCGAGCCGGCCGTGGCGGCGCTCGGGATGTTAGCCGATGCGGAAGGGTTGCTGCTGACGCCGGCGCCTGGGGCCACGGTCACGTCGGTTTTCGATGTCGAGCTGTTGCCGGCCTTGTCGGTCGCGGTGACGCTCAGGACGTACTTGGCTTCAGCGGTGACGTTCGCAGGGGCCTTGATGCCGGCGGCGCAGGTCCATTCTTCGGTGACTTTGCCTTCGGTCGCGGCCGCTTGGGACTTCTTCGAAGCGGTTGCGCAGTTCGCATTGGACAGCTCGAGGGTCGGGCCACCGTTGGTCGAGTAAGCGGTCCAGCTCATCGAAGCCATCGGCTCAGGGAAGCTGACAGCGGTCGCCGGGAATTGGACGACGTCACCGGCCTTCAGCGCCAGCGTCGGTTCGCTGTGCAGCTTGACCTGGAATGCGCCAGAGCCAGTTTCCGGGGCGCCGCCAACTTCGCTGCTACCGCCACAGCCCGCCAGGGCGACGACTGCCGCGCCTGCGAACAGTTTTGCAAGGTTTGATACCGCTTTTTTCATCGATTGAAGCTCCTAAAAGTGCGCGAACTGGCAGTTGCGAGTACAGCGCGATGCCCGCGTCCAAGGGTTAGTTTTTGGGTTGACGTGGTATGCCACCTACTGTGTAAGCACCAATTCTTATATTCGTTCGCAATTTTCCGGACCAGCTGTGGGATTTGTTGCATCAACACTGGTCGCTACACGGGAAAGGACTAACTAGGGAGGTAAAATTGCGAAAGCCAGACATTGAGAACATCACGGTGTTCGCAGATGCAAGTTTCTGCCCCGAGACCAAGGCGGCCGGAGGGGCATTCTGGGCAAAGGGTGTCGATGCAAAGCTGTCGGACTCTTTCTCTTTTGAGGGAGCCCTGCAGTCACATGAAGCAGAGGTAATGGTGGCCTGCGAAGCCATCCTTAAAATCTCCCGCCACCCCGAGTTGGCCAAGATGCTGGCTAGGGGCCCAAAGACCAGGATTGTGCTGGTCATTGACTGCCTAACGGTACAGCAAGTGTTGGGGGAGAACTCCAACACAAAGCTGAGCCTCAAGGTAAAGCAGCGAGTCAACCAGGTGAAGGCTTTGCGCCGGCGCCTTAACTTCTGGCTCAAAATCAACCACGTGAAAGCTCACAGCGGCACAGGGACTGCGCGGCAATGGGTCAACAGTTGGTGTGACGAGAACGCTCGTGCACGCATGACGGAGCTTCGTGAGGCAGTGCGCTCACGTGCCGCCGAATTGGCAACAATCTGATAAGGAACTAAGCATGAAAGTGAATGAACAGGGAGCACCAATCGTAGAGGCAACCGACGTACTGGTTGCCGAGACGGATACCGGGCTGGCAAAGGACGTCCAGGTCTACCGCGACGTCAACGGCCAGTACCAGGTGGTGCGTGCAAATGTTCTCAGGCACCCCAACTGCGCACCTGAAGCCGCTATTATCGCGCTGACGTCATATCTCCACACGGAGATTGGTAAACTGGCCCGTTGCGAAGCGCGCGAGATTCACCGGATGAAAACGCCAGCAGATTCAGGCCCAATCACCGGCGAGGCAATCAAAGCGAAAATGATGGAAATCTGCGGATGTGCCGGCCAGCACGACTGTAACTGCGTTACGGTCTACAATCAGGCCACCCAGTGCTTGTGGACCGAGCACAATCAACGTCAACGTCTGGAAACGACAAACACGCCTTAATTTAACGGACCTTCGGGTCCGTTTTTCTTTTGGTGTGTGCCTAGTCACCTTAGCTGCGGCCACGGATGTGTTTGCATGGGGTATCGTGGCGGCGCTGCGCGCAAATTGCTGTCGCTACACGTGCGGCCTCATCAACCCATCACCTAAAGGAAACCCATGAAACGAGGATTCAAATTCGCCTGCCTGGCCGCCATCTTCAGCTTGCACTTTTCGGCTCATGCTGATGCCCGACTGGACAGCATGAAGCAAATGAACATCGATGGTTGCGTGAGCGTGATTCAGCTCGACAAAAAGGCTCCGAAGGATGCCAAGTTGGCAAAGCCTTATTGCTCGTGCGTGTATAACACCTATTTCGATGGCTTCACTACCGCCGAGCAGAACAAACTGTTTTCGAGCCCGATGGCGTCGACGGACCCATTGCTGAAGAGCCTGCCGGGGCGTCTCGAAGCGGCAACGAACCAATGTAGCAAAAAGTTCAGCCGTTAATAAATGGCGAGCGTGCCGCGGTGCGATGAGCTAGGCAGTAGCCGCTATGTCAACGGACCTTCGGGTCCGTTTTTCTTTGGGTTTGCCTAAAATTCGCTCTGTATTTTGGCTTTTTAGCAATTGCTGCGTGTTGAGCGTAATTTAATGTTGAAAAATTTGCTATCGGGTCGCTACACGACGCTGGATACTCCTCATAAGCAGGGGGTCTACCCTTCAACCAAAACAAAGACAATGGATTCCATGAAACTCGTTAAAACCTCCGCTGCTGTCCTGGCACTGCTGGCTCTCGCTGCTTGTCAAAAGACCCCCGTCGCCGAAACTCCTGCCGTAGCCCCGGAAATCTCCATCGCCGCAGAGCCAACGGCCGCAGCTCCAGCTGACGCGCCTGTCGTCGCAGTGCCTGCCACCGCCGATGCCGCGGCAGTGCCGGCGCCGGCCGAGGGCGCCGCGGCCCCTGTGGTCGCGCCTGCCGCTACCAACGCAGTGGAAGTCGCGAAGTAATAGACGTCCGCGTTACAGGAAAGCCGCCACCCCTCGGGCATGGCGGCTTTTTTACGCCCGCGCCTCCCGACCGACTCGCAGGAGCTACTCGTTGCCGGTGGGAATATATTCTGGTGCTATAATGTTGGTATCAACAAACTAAACTGTTTAAAGGAAATCACATGCGTCGCTTCGCCTCCCGTCTCACGGCTCTTGCACTGTTCGGTCTCGCCACTGCTGCCGTTGCGGCCCCCGCCAAAGAAACCCTCCCATCCGGCGTCATCGTCGAGAAGCTCAAGACCACCACCGGCGCCTCGCCAAAGGCAACCGATGTGGTCAAGGTGCACTACCGCGGCACGCTGAAGGACGGCACCGAATTCGACAGCTCGTACGCGCGCCAGGCGCCGGCCAGCTTCCCGCTGAACATGGTCATTCCATGCTGGACGCAGGGTCTGCAGAAGATGCGCATCGGCGAGAAGGCAAAGCTGGAGTGCCCGAGCCAAACCGCCTACGGTGAGCAGGGCGTTCCAGGCAAAATCAAGCCGGGCACCACGCTGTATTTCGAGGTCGAGCTGCTGAACATCACTTCAGGCGGCTAATCCCTCGCACCTGGCGCACGTTAGCGAGCTCCAATCTCGGGGCTCGCCCTTTCGGAAGGAATCCTCATGAAGAACATCTACCTCGTTCGCCATGGCCAAAGCATGGCCAACGTCGACAAGGCAATCCATGCCGAGTTGCCCGACCACGCGATTCCACTGTCGAAGTTAGGTGAGCAGCAGGCTACCGCAGCAGGGAAAGCTCTTGCGAACTTGCTTTCATCCGAGAGCAGGTCGAAGGTCCGCATCTGGACTAGCCCCTACAAGCGCACCCGCGAGACCGCAAATCGCATCGAAGCGGAGCTGACGCCTCACCTCCCGCGACTAGACAGGCGTGAGCACATCCTGCTCTGCGAACAGCAGTTTGGCCTGTTCGACGGCATCGAGGACGACCAGCTCGCGGCTCGCTTCCCTCTTGAGCACGCGCATTACGCCCTGGCGGAGAAGTTCGAGGGGCGTTTCTGGGCGCGGATGCCGATGGGGGAGAGCCGCTTCGACGTTGCACAGCGGGTGCATCAGGCTTTCGGCACCTTCCATCGTGATGCGGACCGTCATGGTATCGAGAACATCATCGTCGTCTGCCACGGGGTCACGCTGCGAGCTTTTGTAATGATGTGGCGCCATCTGCCGTATGAGTGGTCGGAAGCCCAGAAGAATCCGGGTAACTGCGACATCTATCACCTCGGCGAAACCGAGTCGCAAGACCGGGGTTACATTCACGTCTCGAAAACCGCGCTCGAGCTGGTGTAGCGGCTCACGCCGGCCGCCTGCAGACCTCAGGCCTGGGCTCACATGAGTTCCAGGCCTTCTGCTTTCCAGGCCTGGCGTTCTTCTTCGATGTGCTGATTGATGAGCGCTTGGTCGCCGCGCTGGTATCGGGCGGCAGCGGCCAGGGGCAGAACCACGACGTTCGGGTATCCAAATTGGTCTGCGGTGATGTCCGCGACAAAGTCCTCGCCCGAGCGGGTGGTCCCTTCGACCCAGTAATGCCCGCGGAGCACGCCGGCTGGGTCGGCCAGCCCGCCGTCCATAGGAGGCCCTCCTCCGCACACGTGGCTCGGGGCTTCGGCAAACTTCGACAAGAGCGTGGCGAGCAGAATGGACGCGTACATGCAGGCACCCCTCGTCTCCGCTCGCCCAAAGGCAGACGTCAAGATGTGCTCGAAAACCTTCCGAGCGTCAGTCGCTATCTCTTCAAGCAGGGCGAGAGAGTGGACCTCGACTGCTTGCCCATGCTGCGCGGAAGCTGCAAATGATTCCGAGGGGAGGTGAGTTTCCATGTTGTCGAGCCGGGCATCCGACTTATCTGTGGGCAGGGTTGATACTCTACACACTACGCGTCAAAACCTCAAGGAATAAGGGCGCGCAACAAGTTCCCATGCTAAACTAAACAGTTCCGACAGCTCACCCTATGGCTACACTGCGCAAGCAGTTCATCGTCACCAACCTACATGAAACCATACTCCATCCACGCACGGGCAGCAGATGTACCTTTAACACGAGACGAGATTTCTCGCGCTACCGTAATTTTGGACTCGGGCCCGGTGTGCGTTGCTAACCTGCAGCGCCGGCTGGCTATCGGTTGGAATCGTGCCGCGGACCTCATCGCGCACATCAAAGGAGTCGATTCACTGCCGGCGGTCGCTCGACGCATCATGACTTGAGCGCAATTCGACAATGCTTTGAAAATCGACTACATGGAACCCGACAACCGCTCTATCCACACGCTAATTGCTGAAGCCGTTCACACGTTCGAGCCGGCTAAGCAGATGACACCCGGCGAACGATGTGACCTCGCTATCCTTCTGCGAACGGTGGTCGAAAAAGCGCATTGTCGACCCAAATCGGTCGAGCAAGACCGCGATGAGTTCGAGGCCTGGTTCGCGCAGGAAAAGGGGTTGACTGAAGAGCTCGCAGTGGTCGCCTTTCTTCCGCTGCAGAGCGACCCACGGCACTACCATTGCTGGGATGTCCAGGCCGCTTGGAAGCTCTGGCTGGGCGCTCGGGGCCGCACGCTCTAAGGTGCACGAAAAAAGCCTACGGCGCAGTGTCCGTAGGCTTCGAATTTGTTACGGTTCGGGTACTGCAGGGATGGGCACCCGCTTCACCATTCCCAAACGATGGGCGATGCGCATCAGATTCGATGCCATTGGATTGCGGTCGTAGAACCCGGCACAGCAAATTTCTTCGCCGGCGAACGAAGCTTTGTGGCACACAAAGTGAGTGTCCTTCTTCTCGCATTCCTTCAAGATTTCAGCGACACGCCCCTTGCGCACAATACGCTCGTTCGTGAACAAGCATTGGTCGCACTTCTTCTCGCATACTTTAAACATGGCAGTTCCTTAGCCCCGGCGGGCAATTGTCCTTTTTCGTATAGGGACCCTCGGGTCGTCATCATACATCCGGCCTGCGGCTATCGGCGGCGATGCCGGCTCACCTACGCAAAAGCCCGCCGAAGTGGGCAGCTTTAACCGGTGCCGCAGCTCAAGCCTAGACAAGCGCGACAATCGGGCGTACTATTCGTCCGCTTGGCCCAGGAAGGGCCGCAAAGCTCACCTAACCCTGTTATCCACTAACAACTCATAGGTGAATTATGCACTCAGGTTTTTGCACTACCGTCTCCTGCCACAAACGGGACGTTCTCACGGTTGGCTCCAAATGGTTTCTGGCGGAGGACGTGGTCTCCACAGACGGCGTTCGTGAGGTTCTGCTGGTCTCGCGTAATCCGAGGTCAGCCTTCGCTCTGCATGGAAAATTCCTTGGCGAGGGTGTGCGTTTCGAGATTTTGCCGGATGTCTTTGTGACCGTGAAGGATGCCTCGAAGCGTAGTAAGGTAAAGCTCCTCATCGAGGCGCCACGTGGTGTACCCATTGCGCGGGGGTATCCTCGGGAGCTGAAATCGGCGTAGTACTGCATCAAAAAAGGCAACCCGAGGGTTGCCTTTCTGCTTTCTAGCCAGCGCTCGACCGTTAAAGTCCGAACGTCGCCTTTGTGCTGAACAGGGTGACGAGTCCCAGGATGGCGAAGATGCCAGCGGCAACGCGATGCACAATCTTGGTTGGCATCCGATGAGCGATGCGCTCTCCCAGGAGCACGGCCGGAACGTTCGCAACCAGCATCCCTAACGTGGTGCCGGCCACGACGACTAGGAACGACTGATACTGTGCAGCCAAGGCAACAGTTGCGACTTGCGTCTTGTCGCCCATTTCAGCGAGGAAGAAGGCGATAAGCGTCGTACCGAACACGCCGAACCGAGCAAGCTTCGTTTCGTCGTCATCGAGTTTGTCTGGAACGAGAATCCAGCCGGCCATCGCCAGGAAGGACACTCCTAGAACCCACTGAAGCACTTGCGGCTCGACGAGAGACGTTATCCAGGTGCCGACGCCGGCGGCTACTCCATGATTGGCAATGGTCGCGACCAGGATGCCGAGGATGATTGGAAGGGGTTTGCGGAACTTAGCCGCGAGAAGGAAGGCAAGCAGCTGGGTTTTGTCGCCAATTTCGGCCAGGCTGACGATGCCCGTTGAGATGAGGAGTGCTTCCACGTAGAGTCCCGGTCGCGAACACGAAGTTCGAGGGACTTCTGCACACCGGCCTATCCAGCGACACTTCAGCAATCCCTGGGCGGTGTAGGGACGCCATTTAGCCTGGAATATCAACGGTTGCTACACCGAGAGCAGGACGAGTGCGAATATGTCTCCCCGCTCGTTAAATCCAGACTGAGACCCGCGTAGGCACCCGCCATGGTCGGACCCGTAAAGGGCGAGTAATGGCAGGCTAGGCAGCGGCTAGCCACCTAATTTGAAGCTTTGCTCGACCTGCAAGAGGTTCAGGTAAGCATGTGTTCACGGTTGGACGCCACTGTCTCGCTGGCGCCGAACGCCGGTTCCGCGCGCGGACGGGCATCCAGAACAGCGTGTAGGGGCAACGTGAGCATCTGCAGCACACGGAACGACGTCGTGCGCCAAAGTCGCGAGTACGCGGACTGCCCGGACGCAAGGCCTCTGCGCAAGTCGGGCTCTTGGTTAATTCGAAGCACGCCAGAGTAGGGCCCCGAGCCTTTGGTGTACGAATTCACGCCATAGCGACCGGCCGCTGTCAGTTCAATCGCGACAAATTCGCCCACCAGTCGAATCTTGCGGATTCCTCGGTGGGGCGCGTCCTTCTCGACTCGGATATCGGTTGCGCCATTACGGTGAGCGATGGCGCCGGCAACGAGGCTGAGCAATTCAGTTCTGTCCGGAGCAACCGGTATCCCCGCGAGCCACGCCTCGAAGTCTTCGGACTTACGAGCAGCTTCACGGCTGATTTCGCCAGCCAGGAAAGCAATCAATGCTTCGCGGCCGGCTTCAGCGGCGGGGTCCGCAGGGGCAATACGCACAGAGCCATCACGTGCGAGCGTGACGATAAGTTCGAGCGCGTCTGTCACTTGTCCGGACACGTTGCAGAGACCGTAGGTCGCAAACACGTCGACGCAATCGCGGCCGCGCCACGTCAATTTGCTCACGTCGATGAATCGAGGCGAGGGGAAGTCCTGGTGAAGAACCAAGACACCGCTCAGGGCCGCGATGGCCCATGCGCGTTCACGTAGCGTTTTGTAGTCAATTTTCATAACGATTCCCCCTGTTGCAGGTGTTCTCAGTATAGCTGAGCAACTTATTATTTGTCAGCTTTGCAACAATGATGTTGCGATTTGGAACAGTGCAGCTGGAGCCTACGCGGAAAAACACCCTCAAGGATTGCTCCGAGAGGGTGGGGAATCAATTACTGCGAGACCTGTTCGGGCTCGTACATCTTCGCCATGAAGTCAGCCAGCTCCGATGCCGAAACCAACGACACCAGGCGCTTGAAGTGGCCTGCTTCGGTCGCGAAGGGCTTGCGGTTGTCCTCGTGACTCAGGATGCTGCCGAACATGGTGTCTCGCGCCGGCGGCTTGAAGAACCAGTTCATACCTGCTGCGCAAGGCAGAACGGCGGACGATGCATGGAAGTTTGCCAGCGCCAACACCATTTCACCACCTCGTACCCCGTCCTTGCTGAGCGACATAACAAGCTCATAGCCTGTCTTGGCACCATGAGGACGTTCGCTGACCTTGGCTTGGAAGCCTTTGGCCAGCAGGAGCTCGGCCGCGGCGTTGCAGGTTTTGAGAGCGTCTGGGCGAACTTCCGACCAGATGGCTTCAAAGCGAGCAGGCCAGGAGTACCGGGAAACCCGCGTCCCTTGAATCTTGCCCTCGAAAGGGCAGTCATCATCGGCCTCTTCGGCATCAACGGCATCGACGTAGCGAACCAGTTCCACGTCAGAAGGCAGGGTCGAGATGACCGGCAAGGCCGAAACACCTGTTGCTGACGCCTTATCCGAAACGAAACCGAAGTCAGCGTTCCAGAATCCGTGTTCCGATTCCGAGTAGACGATGTACTCGCCCAACGAGATGCTGATGTCGTACGTGTGGTTCAGGTGGGCAATCGCGCCTTCCAGGCCCTTACGTTCGATGTGCCATTCCGCCATCGAGCCAGGTTGGTCTGCGGCGGCCTCGAGCTGCATTGCAACTCGGTAGACGTCGTCAGTTTCTTGGCCCGGAACGTACTTCTCGACATGGAGCATTGGCTGGAAAGCCTCGAAGTCGGCACCGCGGGGAGCGAACACCTTATCGTTGGCCAACAGCAGTCCCAAGGCCTTGCTGAACTGCAGGGAGCTGCCATCGGCCGGCGAATCAGCCAGATAGACCGGGAGGTCGAGCTGACTCTCGTCGAGTGTGCCAATCGCATGGGCGAGGTCGCGCCAGGTTGCAGCATTAGTTGCACGTCCTTTGCCTTTGCCGTCAAGCGAGGCCTGTGCGGCTTCGTAGGAAGGAAAACCCAGCAGACGACCCACGAGACGAAGTGCCATGCTGTGGGGAACATCTATAGTTTGTTCAGCGAAGAACGCCTTGATGGTTTGTGCGGCCAGGTTGAGCTGACGACCGTTTTGAGCCTGAAACATGGTGAATCTCCTTATCAAATCGCACGAGGCGAACTATTTAGTCAGATGCCCGGATAACCAACATGCCTTGTGCTTTCAATAAGAACAAAGAATGGGAGTTGGGGTAATGCGGCTCCGTTCGCCGTACCGAAAAATCGGCCCGGGCGGCAGGCTGAGCTTTAATGGCCTATGAAAGGTGTAGGTACTGCGCAGGGATGCGGTCGTCCCCCGAGTGCCGGCGCGGCGCGGATGTTCTTGCGTCAGGAGGTGGAAAAAGAACAGCCGACACGAAGTCGGCTGTGAGAATTACTCGGAGGGCACGCGCTCGAGCGCGCTGAATCGGGAATCCGACATCGTCTTGATGTCGTCGATTGCGGTGCCTGGGTCTGCTGCGAGGAATCGCACGGTTTCGGTCGCCCCGTCGAGCAGCTTCACCTTGACGTCACAATACACCGTCGGTTGCTTGTCGCTCTCGGGAGTGTTGGGAAAAGAGGTGTGCGAGCTCAGGGGAATGCAAAGCTTTGTCATGTTGTCCTTGAAAGAGTGAACAGGGCTTAAAACCAAGGCGTGAACAGCAGCCTTTTCACAGGCTCAGGCGTATGCGCCTTTACCTTCTTGGTCAGGTATTGACCAATGTGCCATAGGGCATGTATCGCGTACCAGAATGCGATGAAGACGGAGATGACAGGCAAAGCCTGCCCGACAGCTACCGCTATGACCGGGCCAAACGACGGAGCATTGCCCCGGTACATCGCTTGACGGAGGGGGCTCCGGTCAACAAACAATGGGAGCTCTTGGTAGTAGAAGTAGTTTTCGCGAAGTGCGGTCAACGCGCGTTTCCGCTCGTGTGCAGATACCGTCTTGTAGTTCGAGTACGTCCTTCGGAAGAGCTGTTCATCTGCGATACGCCACCAGATGATTACCGCAACCAGGCAAAGCGTGTTAAAGATTGCTAGCTGTGCCGAGAGCGAACCGATGAGCTCGATGGGGTCGGGAGGGATGAAGAGAGGCATAGATGTCCTAATAAGAATTGTCCTCTCCAGTATAGCGAGGCCGTATCAGAGCCGATAGTAGACCACGTAGCCGGCAGGACGTGCGTAGCACCCGAACATACCGGGACGTGGCGACGCGTAGAACTTGGCGCCTGACCGTTTGGCCTTGCGTTCCATGGCGCTGCAGAGCAACTTTTTCGACGTCTTCAGTTCCAAGAGCGAGCCGTCCACCCGAGTCGCGGGCTCATAGGGGGCCGGGGCTCCTGAAAGGTACTTTCCCTTCACCAGGTCAGCTATGGTGGAAGGGAGCCGCCCGTCGTTCCGTGACCATATGAGAGCCAAGCGAATCTGCTGAGCGGAGAGCAAAATCTGGGAACTGGTGACGGCTTCCGCGACGATGTCATTGGATGCATCCACGGCTTTGTTGAGCGACGCGTCGAACTCGGCCGGCGTTGGCATCGGCGCCGCGACAGGTGTGGTGGGTTGGGTGGCGCTTGCCAGGCAGGCGATAGAGCAAAGCAGGGCGGTGCTGACAATTTTCGTGAAGGTACGCATAGGGGAACCCGCGCGAACTTTTAGGCACGCGCGGAGTGAGTAAAGTTAAAGGAGGCCGTGACGCTCCAGCTCCCGGCGCGACAGCTGGCGCTTGGCTTTCGCGTACAACGTGTGAGTTTGGTGCAGTGCGATGAACTGCTTGGTGAATTCCCGGCCCGTCAAGATGTCTCGGCAAACGGTATCCGGGTCTTCGTACTCGGACATGTAAAGGGTGCCATCTTCACGTGCAAGCCAAACGCAGACTGTTCGCGGGTAGGTAACCGGCGCGTAGTCGATGAAGTACCAGCGGCCGTCCAGCTTCTGCAGCTGCCGCAGCCGAGCGGCCTTCCGGGCTGCCCGCACATCTTCGCGACGGAGACGACGTGGCACCTGCCAATAGCGAAGCTGCCCTGCGCTACAAAGGATTCCCGACTCCGGGTGGACGTACAGCCCAGTGGGCGGAGCCGGCAACTTCCACTGGCTTGCCTCGAGCACGACACCGTCTTCGACGAACAAGTCGGCGGTCGCTACCCAGCTGCGAATCTTCTCCAACGGGCGGTAAGTAGTGGGAGAGCGGCCATCGAAACGGGTGCGCAGCTCCGAATAAACGGACGCCCAGGAGCGCCCGACCTGCTTGAGCAGGTAGCGGTACAGTGGGCCGAATTTTTCGTTCGACTCCTTCATGGAGCGACCGTGGGCTTTGAGGTACGGCCGACGCATGCTTTCGCGAGTCGGCAGGTCATCAACTTCGCGGGGCGCCCGGCCTGGTTTGAGCGGGATACCTCGGCAGTGACGCAGGTGGTCGTGTACAATCTGATGCATGTCTTGACGCATAGACTTCTCCTAAAATTTACCTGTTTCGTGTAGCGACGCGGGTTGATACAAACTGCGTCGCTAGACCTTTAATGCCCACTTCATTCTCGTTTCGCCAACGTTTAGGCCTAAATCGTGTTCCGCACAGCCTTCGGCAGGCCGTGGGCCTTTTTGCGGCCACTTGTTTGGTACGTGGGCTTGCGACGGCCGCGGCATTGGCGCTAGCGTTTCACGTCGGCACCGGGGTGCAGATGGACCAGTACATTGCGTTCACGCTCGTCGTTGGAACCATTGGAACGCTCCTGTCTTCTCCGCTTCCCGTCCTCGTTAGCCAGAGCATTGCCAAGCTCGCTAACATCGACGTGGCAGCGCACACCTGTCGTCGGTGGGCGCGTACGCTCCAAAAGACCTGCACTCTCGTGTACGTCGCAATTTGCCCCGTGATGGCGTACCTGTTCACGCCTGAAGGCGCGGGCTACACCCTTGAGCTTATGGCCCTGCTGCTCATCGGCCTGCCGGCAGTGATGATTGCGCCACGCGTAGCCACAGAGCAGGCGCTTCTCCAAGCAAGAGGACGAACTTTTGCTGCCGTGTGGAGCACGGGCTTGGCCACCGGCGCCAGCCTTCTCGCAGCGGCACTTTGCGGCTATGGCGGGGGAGTGTTCACGTGCGCGGTGGGGGCGTCGCTCGGCGCATGTTGCGAGCTGGCGATTCTTCGAAAAATCAGCCGCGAAATTGAGGCGGGCACTACGGTTCCAGCAGTTGCAGAGCCGTTCCCGTGGAAAGGCTTGGCAGTACTGCTCGGCGCATCGTCGAGTGTGTTGCTCCTCAATTTCTACGACCAGGCACTGCTAGCCAAGATGGGGGCAGGGGCCCAGGCGTCCTGGGGATTGGCGGGACGCGCTCCCTCGTACCTGGCTGTGTGCTTGGGCGGGGTTGCCGGCATCCTTTCTTCGGCCACACTCGCGCGAGCGCATACAGTCGGGCGTCTTCGCACGGAAGCCGGTCGGCTCTTCGGCTTGGTAGTCGCGATGAGCCTTGTCGTGATGTCCGTGCTATGGCTGGCGGCCGAGCCGATTGTGGCGTTCCTTTTCGAGCGTGGAGCATTCACGCCTGCCGACACCAGGCTGGTTGCGAACACTGTCCTTTGGACAATTCTGGGTTACCTCACATATCCAGCTGCGAGCGTCTTGACTCGCGCAGTAGGCCTGCTGCATGCCCACCGCACGCTGCTGTCTGCGGCAGCTGGCTATGCTTTAGTCAAAGTCGGGGTGGCCACGGCCTTCGTCCCCCGGTACGGCGTCGCAGCTATCGGCGCCTCGACCTTGTGCGCTGGCGTTATTCAGATGGTTGTGCTGAGCCACAAACTAAGGCGAGCGTAGCCCGCCTGGTTATTTGCCGGCCGCGCCCAACAAGCCGTCACTCATCGATTCGACCAGGAATACCATTTGCTGGCGCTGCTCGAGGGTCAGCCCTGAAACAGCTTTCTCGTGCGTCGCGCGAATAGCTGCGAAGGCCTGGCTGATGCGCTCTTCAGCGTCCTCCCGGACGAAGACACGTTTCGCGCGGCGGTCGTCCGGGCACGGCCGGCGTTCCACCCACCCTTCGCGTTCCAGCCCGTCAAGCACACGAACCAGCGACGGACTCTCAATGCCGATGCTGTCGGCTAGCTCCGTCTGGCGGCGGCCGGGGGCTTCTTTTACGAGTTGAACGATGGCCCACTGCAGGTGGGTCAACTTTAGGGGTTCCAGTGCTTCATTGATGGCGATGCGCCAGGCATGGCCGCAACGGTGCATAGCTGTCGCGAGGCGGTCCTGCGACAAAAAATTTTCGGCTGGGCTAGTCATAAATTTTAGGGTGGTGGCTATATGGTTAATCTTACTAACCATTAGCATAGCTACCGTATTTATGATTCCAAAGAAAATATTGAGTTTGGCCGTTTCGAGCATCGCCGCGCTCGGCTTCGCGGGAGGCGCCGCAGCGCAACCGGCAGATGGCCCTGTTGCAAAATCTGCATTTATCGCTGCTAGTGAGACGGTGCAATCGGCTCTTTCGCTGTCTGACGCAGTGCAAATGGCGCTGCTCAACCATCCCGACACACGTGCAGCGGCCGCGCGCCTGGCGAGCAATCAAGCGCTAGAGGGGCAAGCACGCGCCGGCGCTGCGCCGCAACTCACGGGGTCAATCGCGACGGCGACGTCGAAAGCAGGCGGCGCGCCCTCCACGGACTCGGCGCAGGCGCAACTTCGGCTGAGCTACGTACTTTTCGACTTTGGCCAGCGTAGCTCCGACATCGCGGCCGCAAAGGCTAATTCGACTGCTGCGCAGTTTGACACCGAGGCCGCGGCGCAATCTGTCATTTTGGCGACCGCGGAAAAGTACTTCGCGCATGTCGAAGCGATTGAAACGTCGCAGGCCGCTGGAGCGAACGTCAAGTCAGCCAAGGTGAGTCTGGACGCGGCTCAAACTCGATTCGATGCTGGATTGGCTTCGCGACTGGAGCTACTGCAGGCGCAGTCGATGTTGTCCTCAGCCGAGCTGGCGGAGGTACGCGCGCAGGCGTTAGTTGCTTCCGCAGAAGCAGAGCTGGCGCAGCAAATCGGAATGCGTGCGAACGCTCGCGTCTCACTCACGAAAGTCGTCGCCCCTGTCGAGGTGGAGCTGCCGCAGCTCGACGACCTAATGTCGCAAGCGAAGCTAAGCCGTCCTGAAGCGGCTGCAGCGCGTAATCGCCTGACGGCTGCACTTGCGCAGCAGAGAGCCGCCCAAGCTCGCGGCAAGCCAACCTTGAGTTTTGGGGCGACGGGTAGCCGCACCAGCTACTTCGGTAACGGCGTAGGGAACCAATCGAATATCGGCTTCACTCTCGACATCCCACTCTTCGACGGTGGCATGGCGAAAAGCCAGCGCCAGCAGGCACGGGCGCAAGCTGACCTAGCGGAGGCCAACCTGGACGCGCAGCTGCGGAGCGTCGAGCTCGCCGCCGTTCAGTCGCATTCCCAGCTGCGCGCGGCACAAGCAGCCTACCGCAGTGCAAGCCTTTTCCTTCAAGTCGCGAATCAAGCCGAGGAACAAGCGCAGGGCCGCTATGTCGCCGGCGTTGGCTCGATGACGGATTGGCTCGACGCCCAGGCGAAGCTCGCATCAGCGCGCCAGCAGAACATTGCTGCGCTGCTCGACTGGCACTCTGCCAAGTTGGCACTCGCCCGCGCGGTCGGCTCGCTCACTCTATCTTCCTTCTAACCACCTAAAAACCATGAAAACAAAGTACACATCCCCACCACTGCACCGAACCCTCGCGCTCGCCATCAGCGCGGCTCTACTGCTTTCTGCTTGCGGTTCCGATAAGCCGACTGAGCCAGCCGGCGCCAAGGTCGCTCAAGCTTCGGGTCCGAAGGGCAAAGTCCTAACGGTTTCGGTCGCCGAAGTAGCAAAGCAAGAGTGGGCAAACGAGGTGTCGCTGGACGCTGACATCGTCAGCCTGGCATCGCCGAACATCGCAGCGGAAGTGGCCGGCAAGGTGACGAGCGTTGCCGTCCTCCCGGGGCAAGCTGTCAAAAAGGGACAGCTCCTCGTCACCATCAATCCTACGGACTTGAGCCTGGCAGCTGCCGACGCGGATGCTCAAGCAGCACAAATCGCAGCACAACTGGCCGACAAGAATCGTAGCCTGAAGCGCAACACCGAGCTCGCCGCAAAAGAATACATCGGCAGGGCGGTGCTCGACTCCAGCCAGGCCGAAGTGGCTGCGGCTGCAGAACAGCTCAAGGCGGCCAAAGCACGTGCGGCGATAGCTCGCGGAAACCTGGCCAAGGCCCAAGTCGTTGCCCCTTATGACGCTGTGGTCGCAGAACGTACGGTGGCGCCAGGCAGTTATGTCCGCGCAGGGGACCAGCTCGTATCGCTCTGGAGCCCGGCGGCCAGCACCATCCGCGTCCAGGTCCCGCAAGAGTACGCGGGCAAGGTCGCAGTAGGGCAGAAGTTGACCATGCACTGGGCCGGCCAAGACATCGAGGCAAAAGTCGAGCGCGTTCGGTCTGACATCAACCCACAATCCCGCGCTTTCGAGGTGCAAGCCTCGGTGCCAGCCGCGCTGCGTGCGGTAACGGGGGCATCGCTTTCGGCGCTCCTGGAGGTGAGCCGTGATACGACGACTACCGTACCGGCCCTTGCTATCCAGATGAACGGTGAGAAGAAGACCGTGTTCGTCGTCGGTCCGGACCAGAAGGCGGTCTTGAAGTCGGTGACAGTGGGTCGCCAGAAAGACGGGATGGTCGAAATCTTGGAAGGACTGTCCGCCGGCGAGCGGGTCATCACCGAGGGCTCGTCGTTTGCCCAAGATGGCCAATCTGTGAAACTCGCGGCTACTGCACCAGGAGGTAAAGTATGAACTTGCCTCGCATGTCCATCACGCGGCACGTACTTGCCGCGAGCCTTTCGCTCATCATCGTCCTAATGGGCGTGGTGGCGTACGGGCGCCTTGGAGTCGACCGCAACCCGGATGTCGAATTTCCAACCTTGACCATCACAACGGTCTTACCAGGCGCGTCGCCCGCCACGGTGAATCAGACGGTGACGCAGCCCATCGAAACGCGACTGAACACGATTTCGGGCATCGACACCCTGGTCTCGTCGTCGGTGACCGGTCAGTCGGCAATTACTGTAACGTTCGACTCGGACAAGAACATGGCCGAGGCACTAAATGACGTACAGAGCCGCATCAGCCAGGCACAGCGCGACATGCCGGATGATGCCCAGCCATCAGTGGTGCAGAAGTTCGACATCAATGCCAACCCCATCATCTGGATGACGCTCAGCGGCTCCCGTAGCGAACTCGAGCTGACGGCCCTGGCAAAGGTCGTGCAGAAGCGCCTAGAGCCGATGAAAGGTATCGGTGAAGTGCGCCTGAATGGCGAAGCCGAGCGCGTGATGCGCGTGACCCTGGACGATGCCAAGATGGCGGCCCTGGGTTTGACCGCCGCGGACGTCCGGACTGCTTTCACGCGTAACCACCAGAACATCGGCGGTGGCCGGCTGAAGACTTCCGGTAAAGAGTATCAGGTCGAGCTGGACTTCGAGAAGTCGTCGCCGGCAGAAATCCGCGAACTGCCCATCATGCAGAAGAACGGACGCATCGTGCGGATTGGCGAGGTGGCCACGGTTGATGAGGCGATGAACGACAGCCGCAGCATCGCGCGTTACAACGGTCGCTCGACGGTGGCAATTGGTGTGGTCAAGGCGAGTGGCAGTAACCCTGTTGAAGTCGTGAAGATGGTCCGGGAACGCGCGGAGACTGAGCTCAAAGGCCTGCTGCCGGCCGACGTTACGCTCGCAGTAGTCGCGGACGACGCAAAGCCGATTGAAGCGATTGTCAAAGCGTTGGAGAGCCACCTCATTGAAGGCACGCTTCTGACCGCGTTGATTGTCTGGCTGTTCCTCAAGAGCTTGCGCGCGACGACCATCATCGCCACGGCCATTCCAGTGTCGCTGCTGGGTTCGATTGCTGCGCTCTACTTCCTGGGCTTCACTTTCAACAGCTTCACCCTGCTGGCGCTGCTGCTGCTCATCGGGGTCGTGGTCGACGACGCCATCGTGGTTTTGGAGAACATCTACAAGACCAAGGAGCACGAGCCGTCCCTCGACATCAAGACCGCTTCGGAGAAAGGCTCGACCGAAGTGATGTTCGCCGTCATGGCGGCAACTTTGACGCTGGTGTGCGTGTTTGGCCCCGTGGTCTTCATGCCGGGCATCCTGGGCAAGTTCCTGATGTCGTTTGCCGCGACTGTGGTCGTTGGCGTGCTGGTGTCTTGGTTCGTTTCCATGACCCTGACTCCAATGCTGTGCTCGCGCTTCCTGAAGGTCAACGAAGCAGAGACCGGCATCTACGCCTGGCTAGAAAAGGCGTTCCGCCTGATGGAAGCTCGCTATCTGCGCATGTTGGACAAGGTGCTGAACTACCGCAAGAGCGTTCTCGTATTGGCTGTTGCGACCCTTATCCCGGCGGGCATGCTGCTCAAAGTCGTACCTACGGAATTCACGCCACAGGTTGACGAAGGGCGCGTCTCCGTTCGGTTGGCGCTGCCCGCCGGCTACGGAAAAGCCAAGCTGCTCGAGCTGGCGCAGAAGGCCGAAGCACAAGTTGCGGACGTCGACGCTGTGCATGGTGTTTTGACCACGTTTGAAGATGGTGGCCGCAGCGGCTCGGATAGCTTGAGCCTGACGATTGTGATGAAGGACGAGCGCACCCTGTCGCAAAAGGCCCTAATCGAGCAGCTGCAGGCGAAGTTCTCGAGCGTGGCAGGCTGGAACGCCAACGTCACGCCGGCCAGCTCCGGCGCCGGCGGGGGTGGCGCTCCACTGCAGTTCTACCTCCAGGGGCCAGACTACGACAAGCTTCAGGCTCTGTCGCAAGACATGTTGACCAAGCTTTCGGCCCAATCCGGCCTCGGGAACCTCCGCAACAACGTGGACAACGGTCTTCCGCAGATGACCGCCGTGATTAACCAGGCAGAAGCCGCTCGTGTGGGCGTGTCCGCTCAGGACATCTCGACCGCGGTCGCAGCGTTGAACGGGCAGGTGACGATGGGCCGCTACACCGCTGTTGATGGAGAACGCCACGACATCATGCTGCGTAACGCCAAAGGCACTGCTCCGGACGCGGTAGCTGTCCTAGGCGAGGCGAAAGTGCGCGCTGCGTCTGGCGAGCTCGTCCCGCTCTCTACTGTTGTCAGCTTCGAACCCACCGGTGCCGCGACTTCCCTGCGTCGCGTCAACCAGCAGTTTGCGGTAACGTTCTTCGGCACCCCGTCCGTCTCGCTGGGTGAGGCAATCTCGGCAATCAATGTCTTGGCCCAGGACCTGCCAAGTGGTTACTCTGTCACTTTCGCGGGCCAGGCGGAAGAGATGCGTAAAGCGGGTGGCAACCTCGCGGTGATGTTCGGGATGGCGCTGATTCTGCTGTACCTGGTGCTCGCCTCGCAGTTCAACAGCTACTCCCAGCCGTTCCTCATCATGCTGGCGCAGCCGCTGGCGGTTATCGGCGGTATCGGCGCCTTGGCGGCAACGGGGCAGAGCCTGAACATCTACTCGATGATTGGACTCGTGCTACTCGTCGGGCTGGTCGCGAAGAACTCCATTTTGCTTGTGGACCGCACGAACCAGCTTGTGGAAGAGGGCAAGGACATTACGTCGGCGCTGCGCCAGGCCTGCCCAGAGCGTCTCCGCCCAGTGTTGATGACGTCGCTGACCATCATGCTTGCGATGCTGCCAGCTGCGATGGGTTTCGGCGCCGGCGCGGAAAACAACCAACCACTGTCCGTTGCGATTATCGGCGGGATGGCCAGTTCGACGTTGCTGACCTTGCTCGTTGTCCCAGCTGCGTACTCGCTGTTCGTACGAAAGCGGCAGGTGTAACGTCTCGCAAAAACCGGCCTAGTGCCGGTTTTTTTGTAACTTCCGACTAGGGCGGGAGCATAGGGAGGTACCAGGAGTTGGTATCCCCGTACCAAGAAATGGTACTCGAGTACCCAAAATAGGGAGCTAAGTACCTATTTTGGGTATTTCGCCTACGTGACGGGAGCCGAACTACCGCGTCAGCGAGGCGCCGAATGAAAAACCACCGGCGAACCGGTGGTTTGGAATGAGGCTTAGGCGAGTTCGGCCGGGCGCAGTGGCACATCCTGGGTGATGTTGTAGAAGGTCTTCCATTCGGCTTTAATCGGACGGAATGTGTGGTCGTACTGCGAGTGCTTGACCGGGTCGTAGTGCTCGATTTCGCTGATGCAGGTGTTGCCGCACAAGTCCAGGCGAATCTCGCCATGGTCGCCGTTGACGCCATCGCCGTACACGTCGAGTACGGTCGCGAGTTCCTGTTCTTTCGGCACGAACACCTTGTCGCCGGCTTCGAATGCGCGCTGTTCCTGATTGTTATCCTTACGTTCCATGATGTCCTCGATTAATGGTGGAGTTAAGTGTAGGGAATTTTGAGCGAAGCCACGTCCGAGGCGTAGCTCTAGTTGGGAATGCGGGCGTAAGCCAAGCTAACCTAGCTAGAGCGGCGAATAATTAGCATTTTATTGAATTTAATGCGGCATTGCTCGGGGTCTAAGTCAGAAATCTGAAGTTACAGGGTCGAGGGCAGCCGCCGGTTAATCTATTCACGCCTGAGCCAATCCACAGTAAATAGTTCGCGTATTTCCATTCACGTTTCTATTCAGAGCCAGCATGGCGCCGCACCCCCAGGTGCTATACAAAGCATTGGACACATAGGAGGCGCACATGCCATATCAGGAAATCGACTTCGTATCACAATCGGAGATGCACCATCTCGAAGGACGAGCGGACACCATAGTTATCTCCATCAGAAATCCGCAGATGCCGCCGGCACGGGTAGCGCAGGAGTTCCGGGACACTCTCTTCCTGGAGTTTGACAATGTCGAGCACCTCTCCCGTCATGCGCAGCGGTTCACCCGCGCCCAAGCCAAGGAAATCCTCGACTTCGTCGCCAAGCATGATGGCCAGGCTACTCGCATCGTGGTGAACTGCTTGATGGGCGAGACCCGGTCGGCCGCAGTGGCCCGGTTCCTTGCGGACAAGTACGGGGTTTCGCTGGCCAAGCCTACGGACAAGTCCTCGCCATGGGTCTACAAGGTGCTCGAGCATTCAGACGAGTTCGACACTCGACCGAAAGCATAATTCCAACCGGCCTCGTGCCGGTTTTTCTTTGCTCGAAAAAAAGCCCTGCAGGTGCAGGGCTTGGGGAATGATTACGAAGGGTCTGCGGTCTCGAGCAAGAAGATGCCTACTCGGGTACGCGGATAGTACGTGTACTTCCAGACGTCGCCGCTGCTGTTCCCACTGTCGAGCAGCACTGCCTCGGCAGAGGTTACCATTTTGAAGTCAGTCCACTTCAGCTTTTTCCAGCTCTCGCCGGGGAAAAGTGCGGTGACGTGGCCGATAGCGTCGTCGTCGAACGCCCGGCCCCAGAGTAGCTCCAGCTGCGAGAATGCCGCGGAGTCCTGATAAACGTCGGTTCGGGGATTGATGCTGAAGAACGCCGGAGCGACGTCAACCGAGTCCCAGCACCAGCCGTCGCCGATGTGCCAGACCTGCAGCGCTGTGCCGTCGAACATCTCGGTCGTAACGGTGCACGGAAGGTATTCCTGCTCGTTACCATCGTATTCCATCAGCTTGTCGCCATCCCACTTCAGCGATTCCGGGTGGCCCAGCGGCAGTTCGCGGTTGATGTGGTCCATCACGAGAGACAGCTGCGACTTCTCGAACATTGGCATACCGAAGCCGTTCCAGCGCAGGCCGTTCGTGTAGCAGTGCAGAGCAACGCCTTCCGGCAGAAACTCAGCTGTGACGGTCCCGCGGCGCAGAGTGCGGTCGGGTTCCTTTTCGATGAACTCCTTGTCGAAAGCCTCCCGGTTCGGGAATTTTGCGAACACGAAGCCGCCGCCTTGCGGTGAAACCGAAATACTTCCGTCGTCGCTGAGGGTTGCATCGCACAAAGCAGTATCGCCACGTTTGGTGCACGTCATAAGGGTCTTCAAGTTTTACTCCTGGTGGTTGTCCTGCTCAGTGTAGCAACCCAGGCCGCAGAAAACGAGTCAGATTTCCAGGGATTCCTGGGCTGTTGCTAGACGCTACTCCACCTTTCGAAAGGCTTGAAATGTATTTGTGCAAAGTTCTGGTGTGCGACCGAATATGGTACGCCGCAGTGTGCGCCTCTGACCAAGAAGCGATAGAGCTGCTTGGCCGGTGCCCACATGTCAGCCTCCTGGGCGCGACCGGCCGGAAGGCAGCATACGCTCCTCTGTGGGAATCGCCAGGAGTTCGTTTCGTCTGGGACAACAGCTCCGACCCGTCATGCTGGCGCCGGGATACCGCACCGCTTGTCCGGGAGGATGCAGCATGCTAGGCGCCGTCTTGGGAGACGTTATCGGCTCTTGCTGGGAGGGGAGCTCTTGTGCGAACTTGCCGCTGCCGCTCGTAACGCCTCAGTCCAGGTTCACCGATGACACGGTATGTACTATTGCGATTGCCGACTCACTCCTCGGAGACACGTCCCCCGACCAGGCACTACGGGCTTGGGCACGGCGCTACCCGAACCGGGGCTATGGCGGCAGCTTCTATGACTGGGTGCACTCGGAGGATGCTCCACCGTACAACAGCTTCGCCAATGGCGGAGCTATGCGCGTTAGCGCGGTCGCATTGGCTGCGCAGTCCGAGCAGGAGGCCCTTGAGCTAGCCGCATTCACCGCGGGAGTAACACACAACCACGAAGATGGTGTAGCCGGCGCCCAGGCAATTGCGGTGGCCATCTGGTACGCACGAACTGGTGTTGAGCCCGCGGACATACGTGAGCGGCTCACGCGACGATTTGGGTATGACCTGCGGCGTACCGTAGCCGACCGGTCATCGAGCTACGGCTTCTCGACGTTGGCAAGCGAGACCGTTCCAGATGCCTTAGTGGCAGCGCTGGAGGCTACTTCGTACGAGGGGGCGATTCGCAATGCAATTGCGATTGGAGGCGATTCCGACACGGTGGCGTGCATGGCGGGAGGCATCGCAGAGGCGTTGTTCGGAGTACCGGAGCACCTGGTTCAGGCCGTACACGGCAAGCTCCCGCTAGAAATGTGGAGAGTGCTCGAGGCGAGCTACAGAAAAGCACAGAGTCCGTTCCCCTTACGAGGAACACGGCCGCAGGCTACTCCAACAGCCGGCGGCCCCGGCGCGAAAAAGCTGTGGGGCTGGTTCAACCGCGACGGCCGTTAGGGCTTTTCCACGTGACGAAGCATCTCGCGGCCGACCTTGCCAGCTGCGATTTCACGCAACGCCATGACAGCGGGCTTACCTTTGCCCTCGACTTTCGGCGTATGGCCTTTGTTCAGTTGACGGGCGCGGTAGGTCGCCGCCAGAGTAAGCTCGAAGCGGTTTGGCATTTCTTTCAAGCAGTCTTCAATGGTGATACGGGCCATAAGGCCTCCATGCGAATAGGATTGGTGGACAGTTTAGCGTACTGAGCCGATGCACGCAGCATCGTTCAGTTACGCTTTGAAGATGAGTACTTTACCGTTCTTAACGGTCGAGGCCTCGGTCACGACTTTGATGGCCGCAAGCTTCTTGAGTGCTTCGCGAACGGAACGCGCGAATTCCTGCATGTTCTTGCTCTCCGAGCCGCAGGCTTCATGGATGGTTTCCAGCGGGACGGCCCATCCACACTTGTTGGCGCGGACGTAGCCATATAGCCAGGTCTGCAGGCCTTGAGACAGCGCTTTGCGCTGGGCGATAATGAGGTAGGTCGGCTTGATGCTGAACAACCCGCCAATCCGGTCGTCGATAGTTGCGGACCACTTCGCGCCGTCCCAGGAGAATTCCGACACGAATCCGACGGTATTCCCCTTGTTGCCATTGCGCTCGACGATGAGGATGGCCTGGCGCATCCGCAGTAACGAATCCTTTAGCTTCTCCACGTCAGCCTTACTGTCCGACCAGCCAATCTGGGAGCAGAAGGTGTACGGCGAGAATTCGATAGCGCAGCTTGCCGCCATGCCTGCGCGGCGGTGCAAAAGCTCCAGCAGTACCGTCAGGTCCGTCTGGCGTAGTTCCTCCCCTCGATACTCGATGCTGGCGCCGTTTGTCGTCCGGTAGACCTGACGGATGTGCTTACGAGTAAGCCGAACCACACCGTCCACGACGCGCTTCTCGGAACCCTTCGCGACACCGAAAAGTGCACTGCACAGGATGTCCGCGTTCATCCCGTAGGATGTCCGGCTCAACTCGGGCAGGTACACCGTGGTGTCGGTGAGAACCTCCTGGGGAGGGGCGAGCTCGTCAACGTTGCTGTTTAGCGCCGCAATCAGCGCTGCATCGTCGACCCGCTTACGCTTCGTAGTTCGCATTGGAGGTCAGTGTCGATAGGTGAAGTAAGTCGTGGTCAAAGAGGGGGAACCACCTCCTGAATAGCAAATTACATTTATGCTGCAAGTTATTATAGCGACAGAATTGCGGGCCGGCAACATGCTTGCGGGTAAGTTGGCCAAGTAGCAACTGGCCGCGGACGCTGCAGGACATCCGTTTTCTACCCCACATTTTTTGAGGGCACACGTTCGGGGTCGGACGCCGGCCCGTTTTTCACCCCACGTTTCGGTGGCGAATCTTCCGTTTTTCACCCCAGCAATCGGAGATTTTTCGTCCGTTTTTTGCCCCAGGTTTTGCACGTTTACCCGGGCGAGGCTCCCGTTTTTCACCCCACGCGGGTACCGTTTTTTACCCCACTGTTTACCTATGAGCGTAATCCTTTTCAATCCTATGGCGCCGGCATTTTAGCGGCCGAGCGAAAAACCGCAGCGGAGCAAAGTGCGTCGTGTCGCATCTCCCGCTTAGCAGCTTGGCCAACGTCTTTAAGTAGTACTGGTCTTCGAGAACCAGTTTTCCCTAAAAACCGTCTTCTGCCCAGGTGTGCGTGCCGGACAACTTCAGCCCCTTCGGAGAGGCTAGTGCTCGTCCCTACACCAACTGACCGACAGCAGAGGCGTTCTCTGCGGGAATTCTCGAAGCACTTTGCCCATGCATACCTCGAAACATCTTCGCATCTGTGTAATTGGCGCCGGCACTGCTGGCCTCGCAACCGCTATTGCTATGGCGGTGAAGGGCTTCGAGGTCCATGTCTTCGAAAAGCATCAGTCGTTGACTGACCTTGGCGCTGGTTTGCTCATCCAGCCCCAGGGCATTCGCGCATTGGGGCAGCTGGGGGTTGGGGCGCAGTTCCAGCGCGCCAGCGTTCCGGTCGACCGGTTGCACGGGGTAACACATCGGGGCTGGACCCTTGTCGACGTCCCATATGCCGATGGCGAGGCACGAGCTGTGAGCCGTTCTGCCTTGTCGAAGTTGCTGTACGAGGCGGCAGTATCAGCGGGCGCGCGCGTCCACTTCAGCGCAGAGGTCTCTGGCATCGTGGTGAGAGGCGAGCGCGCGGAGATTGCCGGGGTGGGCACGTCGAGCCTTTTCGACCTGGTGGTCATCGCGGACGGCGCTTCGGCGGGACTGGCAGAACAATGCGGACTCGTCGCATCTCCGCAGCTTTACCCCTGGGGCGCCCTGTGGGGCCTGTTCCCCGTTAAAGACTGGAAGTATTCCCGAGTGCTCGAACAGCGGTATCGAACTACCGAGCAGATGTTCGGCTTGATGCCGACGCGCCAAGAGGGCGACGTCACCTACCTTTCGTTGTTCTGGAGCCTCCGCAACGATAGGTATTCCGCCTGGCGGGAGGCGCCGGTGGATGATTGGAAGCGGGAGCTTCTTTCGCTCTGGCCGGAAGCCCTCCCGATAATCGAACAAATCCATTCGCACGACCAGATGAGCTTTGCGACATATCGACAGGCGCGAGCCCTTTCCCTGGCGAGCGGCCCACTTTGTGTCGTAGGAGACGCCGCGCACTCTATGAGCCCGCAGCTGGGGCTCGGCAGCACCCTAGCGGTTCAGGACGCATTGATGCTGGCGACACAAGTCGACGAACATGGTGCGCGGCTTGGGGCCTGGTCGTACGGCCGCCATCGCCGGCTATCCGTGAAAGCCTACCAATTCCTAAGCCGGGCCCTGACCCCTTGCTTCCAAGCGCAAGGGTCGGGGCTTTGGCGCGACCTCCTGTTCGCGGCTGGCGTTAGAACCCCCGGGGTGAAGTACCTCATGTATCGCAGTGTGGCTGAGCCGCGTGGGGTCACTCGCTGTCGTGATTCGAAACTGGAGTCGTCCCGTGGACGCTAAGGCCCTAGGGGCAGTCGCTCTGGCCTTTTCTCTGCTCGGATGCGACGCCCGGGTCCACGACGAGGAGGTCACATCGGCAGCGGACACCTCGCCAGGGATGGTAGCGGCCGCGTACTGTAAATCGGTTCTTCCCCCAAATCGTATCAGCGTAACAACACGCGAAGCCGCCGTGTTCGAGAACAACGACCGCAGCATTCGTAGCCTTACCATCGCGAACAAATCCTACCATCAGGGCCAGGCCGTGCTCGGGTGGGCAGAAACCTCATTCCAAATGAGGTTCCAGTCCGATTTTGTCTCGGAGCAGGTGCCAGATTCAACGAGCTGGTGCTCGAGCGTCAATCTGGCCGTTGAAGTGTCCATGCCGTACCATCTCGTGAATATTGCGCGGGAGCTTCGCCCTGGCACTTGCGGCTACGAGAAGGTGCGGGAACACGAATACATGCACGTGGAAGTCAACCGCGCCACCTTGGCCTACGCCGCGGCGACGCTGCAGTCCGAAATGGATGAAGTCTTTTCCCGAGAAACGTTCTACGGAGACCCTAAGCTGGTTCGCGCGCAGCTGGACCGGGCTTTGTCCGTTCATTGGATTCCCCGGCTACGTGAATTGCAGCGAGAGGGTCTCGTGGCGCATCAGGACATCGACACCGAGGATGAGTACGCGAGCAACGCCACTGCGTGTGATGGCGAGATTTCACGTTTGGTTTCAGAGGACTCATCTTTGCGAGAGCTGTTGGTTACGGTGCCGACTCGGGGCAGATAATCGCCTGCGCTACACCGAGTGTTATCCTGAGGAGTGTCTCTCTATGCCCAAGCCTACACGCGTACCGCTGAGCGCCCGTGACCAGCGTATTGAACGCAACTTCTTTCGCATCCTTATCCCGCTAATGGCGGTGCAGGTGCTGGTGCAGTCGTACGTCCCGCTGGAGTCAGCACCTCTTACCGTCATCGCGGCTAATACAGCCCCCTTTGCGGCCTTGGCCGGGTACCTTGTCTGGCTGGTGCTTTCGAAACCGTCCAAGGCGCAGTCGGAGGCTCTCGATGGCTGACGAAAGCTTGGATGGCATCGCGATACGCACGGTGGACGGGCGTCTCGTCGCCTGGTTTGCCGATGCGGAGGATGCAGAGGAGTGGGCGCGAGAAAACCACTTCGGGCAGTGGCTGGCCCACAAGTGCGCCATCCCAAATCGTCCTCCGTTCACGCCGGAGGAGCTTGAAGCGGCCCGTGTCGAGGGGGAGAAATTGTGGCAGAAATTGGGAGAGCCCCGAGAGTTGGAGGAGTAGGCCTCCTGCGAATATTTGCGTTGCCTATAGGTGTTCTCCACCTATGGACGCGCGCATGCACAAACCTCGCCACCTGCTTTATCTGCCCGCCGGCGCCTTGACTCGGATGCGGCCCTTCCGTCGATGGGTCAACGAGCAGCCGACCTGCCAGATTGTCCTCGATACGGGTGAGGACCCCGGATACGACCTGGTCGAGTTCTACTCGTTCGTTTGTCCTCGCTATCTGCAGGAAGCTATCCCGCGGCTTCTCCGTCCACACACACCATTCCAGCTAATATTGAATTTAGCGCAACCATTAAGGCCCGAGCGGCGTATACTGTTTGTTCGTCAAACGCATCAGGGTGTCATTGAACAGCAGCGATGCTGGCACGAGGTCGCGCCGGTGCCTGCCGAGTATTGGCGGTCAGAGTTCTTGGGGCAACCCGGTCGGTTCGCCTTGTTTCGAGAACTTGCGCCGCGCTACCTGTCGCCGGCCGAGTATCGCGCCTGCCTCCCGGATGCGCAACCATAACACGTAGGAGTTCTTATGCTTGTCCCTGCACCCGACAGCTCAGCGTCGCCGAGTGAACCCGTGGAATCGCCTGAGAGCGCCTATCCGAACTACGAGCCCGCGGACGTCGCTCGACTCTTTTCCCCTGTGCATACTCTCGCGCTGGGGCAGGCGTCCCGCGCACAGCGATTTCTCGAAGGCTACGTTGAGACGGGGTTTGCCTATGCTGCTACGCTAGCCCAATATCCGGCGGTCCGCGCCGAACCGCTCGATTTCCACTACATTTGCCTTCAGAGCCTGGGTGCTCTCGACGTTTTGCTTATCGAAGACCTGACCAAGCACCACGGGTGGCGGGGAATCGTATGGGCTGCATGGCTTTCGATGCTCGCCCCGCACTCGGACTACCTTCCGCATCTCGAAGACGCCATTGCTCGGGCGCCGTACAACGCCTGGCTGCTTGAGATTGCCATTCAGCTCGTGCAAGACCAGTACTCCCGGACTGCTCCCGAGTTCGGAACTGCGATTCTGGCGCTGCGCAACCAGCTGCAGCCGTTGCCTAGGCCGAACGTTCGGCTAGCGCGTGTGCCGAGCCGAGAAGTCATTGAGGCACATCGAGCGCAGATGGCGGCGGCTTACCGTGCATTGAACCGCGTAAGATAGGCGGCCCAAAGAAAAACGCCCTGGCTTCTGACCAGGGCGTTTTCTTCTTACTTCAGTTTCTGGCTCAGCTTGTACACCGCCATCGCGTACAGGTTGCTTTGGTTGTATCGGCGAATAACCTTGAAATTGTGCTCTGTTTTGAAGTAGAGGGGACCATCCTCGCCTTCAAGTTCCAGGTTGCTGCCGGCCGAGCCTTTACGCTTGGAGACAACAGTCTTCCCTGGTTTCCAGCCATTCTCCTTGAGGTAGTTTGCCACTGACCCGATGGCATCTGTCGGGCTGTTGTAAAGGTCGATTTTGCCGTCCCCGTCGAAGTCGGTCGCAAGCTTTGCCACATTCGAGGGCATGAACTGTGGCCAACCATACGCGCCGGCGTACGAACCTTTTAACGACATCAGGTCGACATCACCGGCTCGAGCCAGGGTAAGAAACGCGGTAAGTTCCTTTTGAAAGAAGGCCGCCCGGCGGGGGTAGTGAAAACTCAGGGTGGCCAAGGAATCAAGCACGCGGTAACTACCCCGGTTGGTGCCATACCGAGTCTCGAGGCCGATGATACCCGCGATAATCTCTTTCGGTACGCCAGACGTAGCCTGTGCCCTCGCCAGAGCCTTCGCATGGGTAGCCATGAACTCCTTGCCGGCAGCGATACGTTCTTTGTCAACGATGCGAGCTTCATAGACATACCACGGCATCGCTCGTTCTGCAGGTTTTTCCATGAGCTCAAGGATGCGCGGTTGGAACTGGGCCTGACCCAGAATTTCCATCAGCTCCGCTTCAGTCCAACCCGAGGTACGAGCGGCTTTCGAGATGTATTCAAGGGCTGCCGACGGCCCCTGGTCCTGGGCGAACGACGGGCCCGTTACGAAAAGAGCAGCTACGCCCGCGAGGAGTACGCGGCGGGCGCGGGCGAAAAAGGTATGGGAGTGCATCAGAGTGTCTCGGAAAGGATGGCCTTAGTATGGTTCCCGGCATTATTCGATTCACAAATCGGCGCCGGAAAAAGAAAAACCCCCGCCGTGGCGAGGGTTTTTCGGAATATGGTGGAGGCGAGGGGAATCGAACCCCTGTCTGACACACACATCACGGTGAGATACTACATACTTAGTGTTGTCTTCTAATTTAATCGCGCCGCCGCGGACACACACGCTTCGGTTCGACGAGTCACCTAAATTTAACCAGCTGACCAAGTAACCCGGCCAACGGCGATTCCCTGTAAGTGACTCTACTGCTGTTTCCAGCCCACCCCAGGGACGAGGTGGTGTAGAGCTAGCCGGTTTTTAAGCGGCTAGAGGGGTCACGCTGCTTGAGCGTAGACTTGGTCGTTTGCAATTAAGCGTTTCCGGCTGTATTTACGAGGTAACCAGTCCTCGGTATGCACTGCACCGCTCTGCGGCGCCATCGAAACCAGGGCGCCCCCAAAGAAGAACAAACAGTATAGCAGTAGAGTTTATACGTGGCAAGATATTTTTTAGGCCTGTTGTTGCTGTCTGTAATCCGCATACGTCTGATACCTACACTGACCGACTGCCAAACGGCATCGATTACTGCAATCACACGGAGACGATATGGCCCCACCTATCAACAAACCTAAACCGGAGCCCTGGTACCCACCAGGCTTCGTGCCGCCGAAGCCCAAGGTCGCTGCCGACCCGGAGGCCAAGGCCGCTCATGCCAACGCTCCCACCGAGCGTGCGGCACCGGCAATGACACTCGAGCAACGCAATAAGGCTTTCATGGCCGATGTGGCTTCGCGCAGCGCTGTTGCTGAAGCAAACAAGCCCTTCGGCGCCACGAAGCCGACAACGAGCTTCGCCGACCTGCGCGAACCCAATGTCATTCGCGAGTCCTACCTGAACAAGCCTGAGGCTGCTAAGCCTACGGTTTCTATCGGACCTGACGCACAATCGCGAGCACGCGCTGAAGCGACTGCGCACGCACCAAGCAAGTCCGCCGGCGCTCACTCCCACGACGGGCACAAGTCCGAACGTGTCGCAGATGCTGGCGCGCGCAAGCCACACGTGCACGTTCATCCACCCGTTCAGCCCCGCAGCGCCTTTGGCGAACAGCTTCACGCTGAAGCCAAGGAAATCACCCGTGCGAATGGTGTGGTTCGCTCGGCGTTGGCGCAAGACCTGCATCCCGACGCCGTCAAGGCAGTGGTCGAAAATCGTCTCCAGGGCCATGCCAAGGATGTCGCGATGAAGATGCTGGATGGCGCGAACGACACGGGCACGATGGCTGAGCGCCTGGCCGACAGCCAGAAGGTGGCCAGTGTTCTGCAGGCCGCCGCGGCGAAGGCTCGTGACCCTGAACATGCACAAGAGCTGGTAAGCGCAAAACTGAAGGGCGACATGGCCTCTTCTGCGGGCGCCATCGTGGCCAACCTCGCTGACCATTCGCACACAAAGGAGCAAGGGCCCCGTCTGAACGCGGAGAGCCTGGCTTCGACCCTGTCGGCCGGTAGCGCCAGTGGCGCCGCTGGCGCAGCCGTGAGCAGCGGGATGTCGACGGGCATGAACCAGGGGGCGAGCATGACCGACTCCATCGGCGTAGGCGTGAGTTCGGCAGTAAGTGAAGGTGTCAAAACAGCGGCACAGGCTACATTTGGCGAGTCGAGCTCCAGCTCGTCGGGCCAGTCGAGTTCCGCCACTTCCGTCTTCAGCGAAGGCCTGCAGGCGTCGGTTGGGCAGAGCCTGGCCAGTTCCGCAGCTATGCTGTCCGGTCACAGCGTCGGGGCGTCCGACGGAAGTAGTCACTCGGCCTCGACGCAAACGTCGCACTCCGAGGGCTTCTCTGCTTCTCTGGGAGCAGTTCTGGCGGGTAGCTCGAGTACGAGCCATAGCACGGGTCACTCCGAGTCGATGACGCAATCCGCTCAAGATTCCGTTTCGAGTGGGCGGTCGGACTCAATGGCCGCGAGCTCCACTTCCGAAGGGATGTCCTCGGGTAGCTCCCGGTCGGTATCCGAAAGCGGCGGCGCACGGATGACCGAATCCGGCAACCTGCTCTCTGAGGTCCGCAGCACTACCGAGGTCTATTCCGACGGCTCCAGCGTAACGCAGCGCGCATCGACGGTAAGCTGGAACGATGCCAGCGGGGTTCACAGCGAGTCGCGTATGGAAACAATCACGCAAGCCGCAGAACACGGTGGCGGCAGCGGTGTTGGCGGAGCTAAAGGCCTTGCAAGCGCCGATATGGGCGTGAGCAGCTCCTCGAGCGCCGGAATGTCGTCGTCCTCGACCATGGGCGAAAGCATGTCGGTCGAACACAGCGGCAGCGGTGTCGGCGGCGACAAGGGACTGGCGAGCATCGACAGGGACGGGAGCAGCACCACGAGCGGCGGAATGTCGTCGTCGTCCTCGACCATGGGCGAAAGCATGTTGGTCGAACACAGCGGCAGCGGTGTCGGCGGCGACAAGGGACTGGCGAGCATCGACAGGGGCGGGAGCAGCACCACGAGCGGCGGAATGTCG